>OCLW01000001.1_pt1 | contig 1404973 bp, 1275 predicted proteins | sample 1496041 | NCBI WGS metagenome assembly OCLW01 (sample SAMN04168690, study PRJEB22393) | synthetic metagenome | isolation source: purchased from BEI Resources HM-276D | reverse complement strand
CCCAATGGAATCAAAGGCTTAATGGTGAATTATACGATTGTTCGTATAATGTATATTATGTTAAATAAAAGATTTGGAAACCTACCATATATAAGGCTTTGCTACTCTGTATTGTTGCTCTAGCTACATTTGACCTTTACTGTAATCCACCACAAATTGATTAGGTATATGTTCACTCCTGGACATGCAGCAAAACTTTATTTAATTTAATTCATAACAAATTTAAGAAATTCTCTATTACTTGTTTGGGTCAACCTTAACCCTATTAATTTAATCTTATCTGTTAGCAAAATCTGACACCATGAACTTTATACAATGTGTTTATTTATAAAACTTGTTCTTCAGTGCCCTTATTGCTTATTGATATATAGAAAGGCTTATAAGTTAAATATTTAAACTATTTTCTTAAGAAACATATACATCCTTCTCATCAATTTTACCTTATCTTTACGCTAAATCTTTGATTTCAAGTGATCACACATGACTAAAAGAACAATAAATATTTATGGTGCCAGACAAAATAACCTTAAAAATATTTCATTGAAGATTCCTAAACATAAAATCGTTGTCTTTACTGGAGTCTCTGGTTCAGGTAAATCTTCTTTAGTTTTCGAGACTATTGGCGCAGAAGCTCAAAGACAAATTAATGAAACTCAAGATAGTTTTGTACGTAATCGCTTGCAACATTTTGGTGTTACTGACGTTGATAAAATTGAAAATTTAAATGTACCTGTGATTATTAATCAAAAACCTTTAACGGGCAATATTCGCTCAACTGTTGCAACAATTACAGATATTTATGCCAATCTTCGCTTGTTATTTTCACGTATGGGTGAGCCGTTTGTTGGATACTCCAATGTCTTTTCTTTTAATCACCCAAATGGCATGTGTCCACAATGCGAAGGTATTGGAATCGAGCAAACAATTGATATTTACAAAATATTAGATTTAGATAAATCCTTAAATGAAGAAGGTGCTATAGACTTCCCTACTTATCAACCTACAGCATGGCGTTGGACGCGATATGCAGATTCAGGTTACTTTGATTTAGATAAAAAATTAAAAGATTATAGTGAAAAAGAATGGGACTTATTTTTGTATGCTCCTCAGCACAAACCTTTAAACCCGACAAGTAAATGGAGAAAAACCGCACTTTATGAAGGACTAATTCCCAGATTTGAGCGTAACTTTTTAAAAGGTGAAGCACAGGAAAGAAATCGTTATAGAAATAAACTTGAGCGAATTATTACAATCAAAGAATGCTCCTTATGTAAGGGACAACGGCTAAATCAAAAATCCTTATCTTGTAAGATTAACGGTAAAAATATTGCGGAATGTACGGCCCTATCCGTATCAAGGCTTTTAGAGTTTCTCGAATCGATAAAAAGTGAAAAATTTGAAACCGTTTTGCACGAAATAAAAAATAAACTCAATAACTTAAATCTCGTTGGACTCAGCTATTTAAACCTTAACCGTGTCAGCAATACATTGTCGGGAGGAGAATCACAACGAATTAAAATGGTTAAACATTTGGGTAATAGTCTGGTTGACCTACTCTATATTTTTGATGAACCAAGTATTGGCCTGCACCCCAAAGATTTAGATAATATTATTAAAATTATTCAAAAAATTAGAGATAAGGGAAATAGTGTTTTATTGGTTGAACATGATCCTGATCTTATTAGAACAGCTGATCATGTCATTGATATGGGGCCTCTTTCTGGTATTAACGGCGGTGAAATTATTTACCAAGGAACTTTTGAAGAATTAAAAAATTCATCAGGTTTAGCAGGAGCGTTTTTTAGAAGGCCAAATACCTATAAGAAAGAACCACGTATGGGCAATGAATGGATTTCAATTAAAAATGCTCATTTATTCAATTTAAAAAATATTGATGTCGACATTCCTAAGAACTGTCTAACCGTTATTACAGGAGTCGCTGGTTCAGGAAAAAGCACATTAATAAGTAAAGTATTACCACAACAATATCCTGAAACAAAAGTTGTTGATCAATCTGCAATTACTGCAAGTATTCGCTCAAATTTATTGACCTATCTTGACCTTCTTGATCCGATTCGTCAGCTATTTGCAAAAACAAATAAAGTAAGTGCCAAGTTCTTTAGTTTTAATAGTGAAGGTGCTTGCCCTCAATGTAAAGGATCTGGTATCGAAAGGGTTGAACTTGCATTTTTAGATGATATTGAAATGACATGTGATGTTTGTCATGGTTCTGGATATGCACCTGAAGTTTTAAAATATCTTTATAAAGATAAAAATATTGCTGAAATTTTAAAAATGACGGTTGCAGAAGCAAGCAACTTTTTTGAAGATCGAATTTTACAGCAACAATTTAATTCTTTGATGAGTTTGGGGCTAGACTACATTGCAATCGGCCAACGCTTAAATACATTTTCGGGTGGTGAGCGTCAAAGGTTAAAACTCACAAAACAAATTAATGAAACAGATAATATTTTTGTATTGGATGAACCGAGTACAGGACTACACCCTTCTGATACTGAAAAACTAATTAGTTTATTAAATAACTTAGTTGAGAAAGGCAACACAGTCATTGTGATTGAACATAACTTAGACATCATAAGTCAAGCCGACTGGATTGTTGATATTGGCCCTTTGGCGGGTGACAAAGGTGGTGAATTGGTATTTTCAGGAACTGTTAGCGGTTTGCTTTCAGCAGAAAAATCTTTAACAGGTTATTATTTGAAAAAATATTTAGAGCTGTAAAAAAATATAGGCTAGTCTGACTTTTTATATAAATTTAAAACCCCAAAGACTATAAATGGCTGACATTTATTAGTTAGTAATATTCTCTCATTCAGATCAGTAAAAATGCATCAGAGGAAATTGAGTATTTCCCCTGATGCATTGAACTTAAGATGAGATTTTTTTCTTAGAGGAAAATAGCTTTTCTACTGCACCCAGAATGAAGATAAAAAACACGGGAACAAAGAAAATAGCCAGAATAGTGGCTGAAATCATGCCACCAAAAACCCCTGTGCCTAAAGCATGTTGAGTTTCTGAACTTGCACCTGAGGCAATCACCAAAGGAATTACACCACAGGTAAATGCAAGTGATGTCATCAGGATTGGCCGTAAGCGAAGTTTGGCTGCAGCAACAGTGGCTTCAATCAAACTCATGCCTTCTTCTTTCAGCATTTTCGCAAATTCAACAATCAAAATTGCATTCTTTGCCGATAGACCAATAATGGTAATTAGCCCGATTTTGAAGAACACATCATTCATTAACCCTCTAGACATAATGGCAATGATTGCTCCAAAAATACCGAGTGGCACAACCAGCATCACAGAAAGTGGAATTGCCCAGCTTTCATAGAGTGCAGCCAAGACAAGGAAAACCACTAACATGGATAAACCAAGTAAAAAGGCCATTTGTGATTCAGACTGCTTTTCCTGTAAGGAAATACCTGTCCACTCGTAGCCAATACCTTTCGGTAATTTCGCAATCAGTTGTTCCATTTCACGCATTGCTTCACCCGATGACGTATCGAAGTTAGGAATACCAGCAATACTCAAAGATGGTCGTCCGTTATAACGATTATATTGTTGCGGTGCCTTATTCCATTGTGGCGTTACAACTTCTGATAACGAGACTAATTGACCGCTTGAACCCATGACTTTCAGATTCAAGATATCTTTCAATTGCATACGTGATTTAGCCTCAACTTGTACAATGACTTGTTGCATACGTCCTTGATTAGGGAAGTCATTGATATACATTGAACCCATTGATGTAGAGATGATGTCTGAAACATCAGAAAACTTAACACCAAGTGCACTAAGCTTTTCACGGTCAATTTTTAAAGAAATATTGTCACCTTGTGGCAACCCTTCATTCCAAACCATATAGAACTTTTTATTCTTGGCTGCCATTGCCATAAGTTCATCTTGAGCAGCCAGTAAAGCAGGCATACCTAAGTTAGCGCGGTCTTGTAAACGTAAACTGAAACCTGAAAAAGTACCTAACTCATCAATAGCGGGTGGTAATACGGCCATGGTCTCACCTTCCGTACTGTTCGCCATAGAAGTATTAACGGCGCTTGTCATCTTAGATGCAGAGCTAGTCCGCTCTTTGAAATCTTTAAGTGTCGTAAAAGCCACAGCTACGTTTTGTCCTGCGCCACTAAAACCCCATCCCAAAATGGTGGTATTACTTTTTACATCGGGATTATCTTTCAAATTATTTTCAAATTGATTGACTACATTCCGAGTACGCTCTGCGGTTGCATCTGAAGGTAGCTGGAACGAAGTCATGAACCAGCCTTGATCTTCCTCTGGCATAAATGCTGTTGGCCAATATTTCATTCCGGCAAAGGTAATACCGGTAATTACTAAAAAGATCACCATCATTGGAACTGTATGTTTGATGATTTTAAGCAGCATCAATTCATACTTTTTAGTGACTTTATCGAAACTACGGTCAAACCATGCAAAGAAGCCCTTCTTCTGATGATGCCCATCGATTGGCTTTAAAATTGTGGCACAAAGTGCCGGTGTTAAAATGAGTGCCAATAGCGCTGAAAATAAAATAGATACCGACATGGTCAAGGTAAACTGTTTATAGATTACCCCTACAGAACCACTCGCAAATGCCATAGGTAAAAATACTGCCGCCAATACCAGCGTAATACCAATAATCGGGCTGGTAATCTCTTTCATTGCTTTAGAGGTTGCATCTTTAGGATTTAATCCTTCAGTCGCCATAATCCTTTCGACGTTTTCAACGACAACAATTGCATCGTCGACAATAATCCCGATGGCAAGTACCATACCAAACATGGTGAGTACGTTAATTGAAAAGCCGGCAAGCAACATCACGGTAAAAGTACCGAGTAAGGCAATAGGCGCCACAATCGCTGGAATAAGCGTATAGCGGACATTATGTAAAAATAGATACATCACAATAAAAACCAGAACCATGGCTTCAAGTAATGTATGAATTACCTTTTCAATTGAAATTTTGACAAACGGCGCTGTGTCGTAAGGAATACTAAATTCCATGCCTTCCGGTAAATTTAGCTTCAATTCTTCAATTTTTGCTCGAACACCTTCGGCAGTTTTCACGGCGTTAGCACCCGGGCTTAATTGAATTGCAGCCGCGGTAGCAGGCTTACCATTTTCCAAAATGGCAAAGTTATATGCTTGTGAACCTATTTCTACATTGGCAACATCAGATAACTTAATTACGCTACCGTTAGTTTTACTTTTTAAGCTGATATTTTTAAATTGCTCGAGACTAGACAATTGCCCTTGAGCAGACAACGGAATAGTAATGAGCTGGCCTTTTTCAGCTGGTAAATCACCAAGTCGGCCGGGTGCAATTTCGACATTATTTTCACGAATGGCATTATTCACATCACTAATCGATAAACCGTAAGAAACAAGCTTATTTGGGTCGACCCAAATACGCATAGCTTTCTCGGCACCGAAAGATTGAACCTTCCCTACACCTTCGACACGTTTTAGCTCTTCTACAACATTTCGAACCAAATAATCACTCAAATCAACTTCGGAATATTGATTATTTGGAGAGTTAATCCCGACCAGCATTAAAAATCCGGACGATGAAGCCTCAACCTGTAAACCTTGCTGACGTACAACTTGCGGTAAGCGAGCTTCTACAGCCTTGATTTTATTTTGAACGTCCACCTGAGCCATTTCCACATCTGTGCCCGGTTTAAATGTAGCGGTAATCTCTGCTGTACCGGAGGTATCTGTTGTCGCACTATAGTAGAGTAGATTTTTTACACCCGATAATTCGCGCTCAATTAAGGTTACAACGCTATCGTTGATGGTTTTAGCTGTAGCACCAGGATAAGTCGCACTAATATTCACCTGTGGCGGGGCTACACTTGGAAAACGTGCAATTGGCAGTTTAGGAATACTCAGCAATCCAAATATAATAATAAAGATCGCGATAACCCAAGCAAAAACGGGACGACGAATAAAAAATTGTGACATCATGGTTGCGCCCCCTCAGTTATAGAAGTTTTGGTTTCTACACTTGAAGCATGATTTGCCACGGCTGGTGCTTTCCATGCTGCCAATGCCAATTTTTGATTTGGCTTAATACGTTCAATACCTTCAACAACGACTTTGTCACCGACTTTCAAGCCTTTGTTAGCGATATAGAACTGCTCATATTGCTGTCCAATTTCGATAGGACGAATTTCCGCTGTACCTTGGGCATTGATGACATATACCTGAGGCTCGCCACTGATATTACGTTGGATCGCTTGCGCAGGAACCAATAGCGCTTGAGGAATAGAAGCACGATCAATATTGACACGCACATACATGCCCGGAAGTAATTTTCGTTCAGTGTTATTAACTTCAATACGGAATGTGACATCGCCCGTTTCCGGGTCAACATTAATATCTTCAAACAACATTTTTGCTGTGACGTTATAAGGTTGCCCGTGGCTATTGGTAATACGAACGGTTTTGTCACTATTTGCTGATAATTCACCGCTTTGTAGCGCAGCTTGTAGGCGTTCATACTCACTAACTGATTGCTTAACATCAACATAGACTTTATCAATCTGTTGAATAGTTGCCATCGTATTGGTATCGCCCTGACCGACCAATGCACCTTCAGTGACAAAAGATTGCCCAATACGCCCAGAAATAGGCGCTCGAACTGTTGCATATTGCAGATTCAAGTTTTGTCTGGCCAGCAATGCTTTCATTTGAGCGACATCGGCTAGAGCCTGACGATACTGAGCTTGAGCATTACTTACTTCTTGCTTACTAATCGCATTACTTGGTAATAGCTGCTCATAACGTTCTAACTGAACTTTGAGTCTTGCCACCTCAGCTTCAGCTTTATTGAGAGAAGCTCTATTGCTATTTACATCGGCCTCAAAAGTCTCGGAATTAATTTTATATAAGGCTTGCCCTGCTCTAACTTCACTACCTTGTTTAAATAGAACCTTTTCAATGATACCTCCGACTTGCGGACGGATTTCCGCCGTACGGAACGCATGTACTCGTGCAGGAAGATTTTCACTAAAATTTACCGATTGCGGTTGAATGCTTAATACACTGACTTTAGCCGGTGGTGGCTCAGCTTGAGCGACTTTTTTTGAATCACACCCCTGTAATATCAGCCCAATAGATAAAAATAAAGGAAGTAAAAGATGCTTTTGCATACTGTCCAAACCTAGTGAGTTTTTGATGTTCGTATTATTTTTGATGAGTGTGTAGGGATAATCACTAAAGTGTGGAGTAAGTGTGGAGAAATACGGATAATTTAGCGTATGATGAGTTGAAGCACTTTCTATAGCCAGATTTTCTATGTTTGATCATTCTTTTTCTTTTGATTGCCAAGATAAAGTTATTCTTGTGGTAGAAGATGACTACGATATTGGCGACATTATTGAAAATTATTTAAAACGTGAAGGCATGAGTGTTATTCGGGCCATGAATGGAAAGCAAGCAATTGAATTGCATGCGAGCCAACCCATCGATTTAATCTTACTTGATATTAAATTACCCGAATTAAACGGTTGGGAAGTGTTAAATAAAATACGCCAAAAAGCTCAGACTCCCGTGATCATGTTGACGGCGTTAGATCAAGATATTGATAAAGTTATGGCATTACGCATAGGTGCAGATGACTTTGTGGTGAAGCCTTTTAACCCAAATGAAGTCGTCGCTAGAGTTCAGGCAGTCTTAAGACGTACTCAGTTTGCAAACAAAGCAACTAATAAAAATAAACTCTATAAAAATATTGAAATTGATACCGACACTCATAGCGTTTATATACACTCTGAGAATAAGAAGATCTTGCTTAATCTGACGCTGACTGAATATAAAATTATTTCATTCATGATTGATCAGCCTCATAAAGTTTTTACGCGCGGAGAGCTTATGAATCACTGCATGAATGATAGCGATGCACTAGAGCGAACCGTAGATAGCCATGTAAGTAAGCTGAGAAAAAAACTAGAAGAACAAGGCATATTTCAAATGTTAATTAATGTGCGTGGCGTGGGATATAGGCTAGATAATCCCCTAGCTGTAAAAGATGACGCCTAAATAATATTAAAAAATAGCTAGGGAATATTTTATGAAAAGTAAGTTAGGAATTAGTAAGCAACTTTTTATTGCCTTAACTATTGTGAATTTAAGCGTTACGCTATTTTCTGTAGTACTGGGTTATGTCATTTATAACTATGCAATTGAAAAAGGCTGGATTAGTTTAAGCTCATTTCAACAAGAAGATTGGACTAGTTTTCATTTTGTAGACTGGATTTGGTTAGCCACTGTTATCTTTTGCGGCTGTATTATTTCATTAGTGATTGGCATGCGCCTCGCAAAGCGTTTTATTGTGCCAATTAACTTCTTAGCCGAAGCAGCAAAAAAAATTAGTCACGGCGACCTCTCTGCTAGAGCTTACGATAACCGAATTCACTCCGCCGAAATGTCGGAGCTTTTATATAATTTTAATGATATGGCTCAAAAGCTAGAGGTTTCCGTTAAAAATGCGCAGGTTTGGAATGCAGCCATCGCACATGAGTTAAGAACGCCTATAACGATATTACAAGGTCGTTTACAGGGAATTATTGATGGCGTTTTTAAACTTGATGAAGTTCTATTTAAAAGTCTTTTAAATCAAGTTGAAGGTTTATCTCACTTAGTCGAAGACTTACGGACTTTAAGCTTAGTAGAGAACCAGCAACTCCGGTTAAATTATGAATTGTTTGACTTTAAGGCGGTAGTTGAAAAAGTTCTTAAAGCATTTGAAGATCGTTTGGATCAAGCTAAGCTAGTACCAGAACTTGACCTAACGTCCACTCCTGTATATTGCGACCGCCGTCGTATTGAGCAAGTTTTAATTGCTTTAATTGATAATGCGATTCGCTATTCAAATGCAGGCAAACTTAAAATTTCCTCGGAAGTGGTATCACAAAACTGGATATTAAAAATTGAGGATGAAGGCCCTGGCATTGCAACCGAGTTCCAAGACGATTTATATAAGCCTTTCTTTAGATTAGAAGAATCAAGGAATAAAGAATTTGGCGGCACAGGTTTAGGTCTTGCTGTTGTACATGCAATTATTGTGGCACTGAAAGGTACTATTCAATATAGCAACCAAGGCTCGAAAAGTGTTTTCACCATAAAAATTTCTATGGGTCATGAAGAAATAGGGTAATTCGCTAAATTAAAAAATCTTAGAGTTAAAGTGCCCCCTCACTCTCTTTTATTCTTCTACGAATCTCTTCTCGCCATTTTGTGGCATTTTCCTGTTGTTTGTTTAATAGGACACCTAACATATAAGCTGTAACCGCTGCGCCAATTAAGGCTATACCGGTTTCATAAATAATATCTATAACAAACTCGAGCACTCCCTCCGACAAAAAATCTAATGAGCCTGAAAATTTAAGAAATTTAGCTACAGCTACCACCACAACTCCCAATAAGGCGCCCGCCCACAAGAATATTTTATGAATGTTTAGGGGTGCAGTGACTTGGTCAATTTGGTCGGGATACTTTCGATAGTACTCAATTTCCTCATCTGTTACTTCAGAGGTAGATTTAAATAATAATTTAATAAATAGCTTGTCTTGATCAAGCTTTGTATTTTTCTTCATAGCTGTGATGCGTAATAAGTATTCTAATGTTTAATGTTACTCACTTTTTCTTTAGGGAGTAACTGTTTTTAAGAGCTCTAGACTTTAAGTACTTTTTTAAACGTTATAAAGGCTTCCTAATCCCAAGCTGTCTTTTGACTTTTTACCTTAAAATTTTTATTGAAATGCCATATCTAACCTTAACCAGATTTATAAAATAATTTTTATAATTTAAATAATGGATAACTAGATATGGATCGTTTTAAAGCTATTTTACTTATTACAAGTACATGTTTAACAACAACTCTTTATGCCAAACAACAAGTCGTCTGTGTGTTTGACCCCATTGGTAAATCGGGAGACGCTTTCGCTTTAGCCAAAGATTATGCACTTGAAGCCAAAAATTGGGGAGCTGATCTATCTTTAAAAGCATATGTTGATGAACGTGTAGCTGCCGAAGATTTGAAAGTTGGAAAATGTGATGGCGCTATTATTAGCGGTTTACGTGGCCGTCAGTTTAATAAATACACAGGATCTTTAGATGCTGTTGGTGCATTAACAAATATGAAAACGGCAATTAATGCCTATAAGCTGTTGTCCTCACCAATGGCCGCAAAAAACATGGTGGTAGGCCCTTATGAGATTGCAGGATTAGGCACAATTGGACCAGCCTATTTATTTGTAAATGATAGAAGTATAAATACTCTCGCGAAGGCTGCCGGTAAAAAAATTGGGGTATTTAAATACGACGAAGCCCAACCAAAGCTTGTTCAACATGTCGGTGGTCAGGCTGTATCGGTAGACGTTACCAATGCCGGTGCAAAATTTAATAACCATGAAATTGATATTGTGCCCGCTCCTATTGTTGCGTTTAAACCTTTTGAACTCTACAAAGGTTTAGGTGAGAAAGGAGCAATTGTTCGTTTTCCTTTGACTCAAATTTCGGCAGATTTCATTATTCGTAAAGATCAGTTTCCAGCAGGTTTTGGGCAAAAGTCTCGAACTTGGGTAGCCAGCCAACTCAATAGAACATTTGGTATTATTGCCAAATATGAAAGTGATATTCCTTCAAAATATTGGATGGATATTCCTAAAAATGAACAATTAAACTATATGAAAATGATGCGCGAGGCTCGTATACAGCTAACCAAAGCAGGTATTTATGACCCTAAAATGATGAATTTTTTGAAAAAAGTAAGATGTAAAGAAAACCCAAGTAATTTTGAATGTGCATTAAACGATGAATGAACATTCAAAACATCTGCATATCTTTTTTAAAGCATTTGTATAGAGCTAAAAGGTAGAACTTATAGTATGAAAGTTCTAGCTTAACTCATTCATTTCTTCTCTAGCTTGTTGTGGTGTTTTACCCGACCACTCTTTATAAGCCCGTGTAAATGGACTGTACTCGGCATAACCTAACAGTAAAGCTATTTCTACAATTTGTAGCCTTAGATCTTTTAAATACGATTTTGCCAATTCGTAACGGACAGTATTTAATTCTTTCCGAAAATTCGTACCTGCCTCGGTTAAACGGCGTTGCAAGGTTCTACGTGAATAATTTAATCGCTCTGCAAGCTGTTCAATAGTGGGTTCGCCTTGATGAAGTAAGTAAGCAATCTGTTTACGAACTTGATCTGTAATTTCATCAATATGTGGCAGGCTTGCCAGTAACTTGTCAGCATGTTTTTCTAGTATGGCAACTAAGGCCGCGTCGGAGTTTTTAAGCGGTAGACTTAAGATTTCCTTATCGAAACGCATCAGTGCCACGGGTTGCTCAAAAAGCACAGGACAACCAAAATACTCCTCATAAGGCTGAACATTTTCAGGCCGTTCATGAATGAAATGTATTTCTTTAAGTCTTTCTTTTCCTCTAATGAGACTACGGCAAAATTGAACTATAACGGTACGGCCAGTTTCATCCGATAAAGGGCCGACTTGCTCACCTTTTGTATCCCATGAAAGCTCTACATATTCAGTATAAATACGAACAGTGGCTGGATAAACATCATAGACAAGCCGCTGATATCGCTCAAACCTTTCTAAAACTGCCCCCAGATTTTCACAAGCAAGAAATACTGACCCTAAAACACCTAGATGCTGAGCTGTAATGGTTTGACCTACATGTAAACCAATGAAAGGGTCATTTAAATAATCTTTGGCAATAATGAGAAGACTTTCCCAATGATCGATATCTACGCCTTCTAAATGATTTGAATCTGCTTTAGGCCATGGTTCACCCAGTACCTTTTCTGGGTCATGTCCTAGTTTTTCCAGATATTCAAATAATAACTGAACATAGATTTCAGAAATCCTTCTTCTATACAACGGCTTATTCAATCCATTCATTCCGTATAATTCTAATTTGGCGCCAAATATCAACTAGTGTACTTAAAGCTTTCAAGCAAAAGCAAATAACTAAAAATACCTGCTCAATCCAAATTTTGGCGCAAAGTGTCAAGCAATATGGCAGCTTTCATCAAGCCCTATCTCATTATTTTTCAGAAGATAGTGTTATAGCCAATATTGAGAAAAATACGATGGGTAAAAGTCTAAATAATGTGCCCCAAGCACCACTAGATGTTCAGTTTAATTCAAATGGCATGAAATGCAGCGCCTATTTATATCGTCCAGCCACCGAGGTAGCTACTCCAATGATTGTGATGGCGCACGGTCTGGGTGGTACTCGTAGAATGCGTTTAACAGCTTTTGCAGAGCGCTTTGTGGCAGAGGGTTATGCTTGTTTAGTGTTTGATTATCGCTATTTTGGTGATAGCGAAGGACAACCTCGACAATTACTAGATATAAAAAGTCAGCTCGAAGACTGGAAAGCTGCCATTGCCTATGCACGTAGCCTAGACAAAATTGACCCAAACCGCGTAGTTATATGGGGAACTTCTTTCGGTGGAGGCCATGTGCTGGCAACAGCTGCTGATGATAATCGACTTGCTGCTGTTATATCACAATGCCCCTTCACTGATGGTTTCTCATCTAGCATGGCAATGGACCCGATAACGACCCTCAAGCTCACGGGACTCGCTTTAAAAGACAAGATTGGATCAATGCTCAGCGCCAAGCCAGTCATGGTGCCACTTGCAGCGCCATCAGGACATACAGCATTAATGAATGCACCTGACGCTTATTCAGGCTATCTCGCACTCATGCCTTCAGGTTCAAATATTCCAAACTATGTCGCTGCACGTTTTGTACTCGACATCATACGCTATTACCCGGGCCGTAAGACATCCCGTATTCAAGCCCCCGTGCTATTTTGTGTCTGTGATACCGACTCGGTGGCCCCCTCAAAAACAACATTGCGTCATGCGAGCCATACACCCAATCATGAAATTAAGCACTACGCCGATGGTCATTTTGAAATTTACGTTGGAGAAGCTTTTGAGCGTGTTGTTCGTGATCAGATCGACTTTCTTAAACGCATCGTTCCAGTCAAGTAACAGTAAATTTAAAACATTTGGAGAAAGACCATGAAATATGACCTGAACAAAAAAGTTGTTTTAATTACAGGAGCCGCTGGAGGGATTGGTGCAGCAACAGCCCGTGAATTTTATGCATTAGGTGCAAACTTGGTACTCACCGATATGCAACAGGAAGCTGTAGATAAACTTGCCTCTGAATTTGAGGCGTCTCGTGTTTTACCTTTAGCGCTAGACGTTACTGATGCAGTAGCCACAAAAGATGTAGTCCAGAAAATAATAAAACACTTTGGACACCTTGATATAGCTTTTGCCAATGCAGGTATCTCATGGCGTGATGGTGCTTCGACAATTGCTAGCTGTGATGAAGCTGAGTTCGATAAGATTGTTGAGGTTGATTTACTGGGTGTCTGGCGCACAGTCCGTGCTGCCTTACCAGAGGTGACCCGTAACAAAGGACAAATCCTCATAACCTCTTCGGTTTATTGCTTCGGAATGGCAAACACTCCATATGCGGCTTCAAAGGCGGCAGTAGAAATGCTCGGACGCTGTCTTCGTACAGAGATTGCATATACCGGTGCAACCGCCAGTGTTGTCTATCCGGGCTGGACAGCAACACCAATCGCCAAGGTTGCCTTTGGGGGTAACGCAACTGTAACGAAGATGATTGAAGCAGCATTTCCGGCATGGTTACGCAAGCCTATTTCTCCGGAATATATGGCGCAAGCAATTGTAAAAGGTGTACAGCGCCGTCAGCCACGTATTTTTGCTCCAGTGCGCTGGGTTCCGTTCTCGATATTACGCGGAATGTTTAGTGCAGCTAGTGATGCAATGGTTATACGCCACAAGAAATTGCAGGGATTACTTCAACAACTTGAAAGTGAATCTAAACCTGTCCAGAAATAATCCATTGCCTTAAAGCTCATTTATAAAAATGTCTGGAAATCTGATATGTCTAAATACAAATTAAAAGATAAAGTTGTCGTAATTACAGGTTCAACAGGTGGACTAGAACTTGCGATTGCTCAAGCATTACAAGCCAAAGGCGCAAAACTAGCACTCCTAGATTTAGACCTTAACAAAGTTGAAAGTCAGGCAAAACAGCTAGGTGGACAAAGCATTGCCGCAGGTTGGGTAGCCGATGTACGCTCTTTGGAAAGCCTAGAAACGGCTATGGCAAATGCAGCTCAACACTTCGGTAAAATTGATGTGGTGATTGCAAATGCTGGCATAGCTTCAACCGAAGCACTAGAACATATGGCACCAGAAACTTTTGAGCGAACCATCGATATTAACCTTACAGGGGTATTTCGTACTTTCCGCGCAGCTATACCGTATGTAAAACAAACTCAGGGATACTTACTGGCTGTATCTTCAATGGCAGCTTTCGTCCACTCCCCGTTAAACACTCACTATACTTCGAGTAAAGCAGGCGTCTGGGCTTTATGCGATAGCCTTCGACTAGAATTAAAATATTTAAATGTAGGCGTTGGTAGCCTTCATCCAACTTTCTTTAAAACACCATTAATGGACAATATTCAAAATGACCCAGCAGGTAAAGCTGTATGGAAAGGTAACTCTGGTATTTGGAAATATATATCTATTGGTGAAGTTGTCTCAGGTGTAGTTGAGAGCATAGAACGGCGTAAAGATATGACGGTTGTACCTAAAATAAATACTCCAATTGCCAAAGCACCAGCACTGTTTAGAAATGTGATTGAGTTTCTAGGATTTAACCGTAAACAACTTAAACAGACCATGCTTTTGGCAGAGAAAAACCATAATTCATTTTAGGTCTTTTAAGAGCGGTGATGCTACAATTTTTCCATACGCAACACTTGATCTTGTGCATAACAATCAAAGTTTAGGAAAAACACGTTTGGAAAAGGGAAAAGGCGTTTGGTCAACAGACAACTCTAAGAAGCCTGTAGGTCAGTGTAAGGTAACTCTACCTAAACCTGATTTAGCAACTATAGAAGCAACTTTAACTATGGGTTACACCGCAAAATTTGATGGCGGTACTGTTCGACCAAACCCACCTCACACTCGCTTCTCTTTTACTTTAAATTCAGCATCAAGACGTAAATCATGAATAGAAAATTAATCAGTACTATTGTTCTCATTTCTGTATTTGGAGTTACTGCTTGTAGCAAGGCATCAAATGAACAAACAAAGGTAGATACTACTGCGAAAAGCAGTTCTCAAAACGTAAAAACAGAATTATCAGCAAGTGATAAAGCGATTTTAGATAGATACGAAACAGTCACAAATGAAGTTGTGACTTCTGGTGAAGATGAAAAGATAAAACAAACTTTAGCGCCTTTAATACCTGAAATTAAGAAAGTTACTGCCAAAAAACAAAGAGAAATGGCATTGATGAATATTTATATGCTGTCTGGTATGTATAAAGAGGCTTATGAGTTAAATGAACAACAGATCAAAGAGAAACCCTTGCCTCAACGGATAATGTTTAGATGTACATTGCTTGAAAAATTAAACGAGGCTAAAGTAAAAATTCAACAGTGTCATGAAGCCTCAGCCCAACTCATACAAACCGAATTGAGTAAATCGGCTAGCAAAAATGATCGTCAGTACAGAGACGCCGAATTTGTATATTTAACTGAAATGCATAAAGCTGGTCACACTGACTATAAAGCTAAAATACAAAAATTTATTGATGAAACTAAGGATGTCGCATCAAAAGATAGATATAAGTCTTTGTATGATGCAGATATTGAATCACTTTATGATACTGATTCACCAAATTATGTACCAGAATCATTAAAGTAAAACTTGAATGAAAAGCCCTGAATACTCAGGGCTTTTTAAATTGCTTTACAAAGATCGAGATATTTACATTATTATTGGTCGTATGGCTGTGCATCCTGATAAATAAAACTATACAGCACTGTCTACCCCTCTTTGCTATCATTCCACCACTTCATGAAAATAAGAAGGAATAGTTTTGGCGACACCATATATAACTATAGGCTGCCCTACTACTGGCGGTGGTCAAGTAATCTCAGGGAATAGTATGTTCCTGATTGACGGAATTCCCGTTGCCTGTGTTGGCGACAAAGCAACTTGCCCAACTCATAAAGTCGTTGCAACTATTGTCTCCGGTGATCCAAACATGCAGATCTTCGGCAAAGCCGCTGCTCGTGTTAATGATTCACTCTCTTGTGGTTGCAAATTACTGCCTCAACAAAACTTAGTTGTTCAAGACAATGGTGGTGCAGCATCATCGGGTGCAAAATCCTCATCAGCTCCAATGTCACAAAAACAGCAGACTACTGATAGTTTTAGAGAAGAAAAATATGAAAACTATTACATTGAGCAGTATAAAACTGATGTCTACATTAGCCATAAGGCTGTTCTTTTAGGTGATGAAGGTGTAACACCTCTGGATGGAGCTGTAAGCTATTTTCTAAACTACAAAGTTCAAGGCAAGGAACTATTTTTAAGTGTAGTTATTAATGCAGCTCCATTAAGCCACAAGGGAACTGTTTACCCTTTTGGGACCGCAATTGTTTCACGGGAAGGTAAAGAGATTGCCAGAACCAAGTTAAAAAGTGATCAAGGATATTGGCCAACAGATAAAAATAAGGCCCCTTTGGGAAGTTGTACTATCAAGTTGCCAGAACCAAATTTACAGCTTGTTGATGTAGAACTTGAACTAGGATATACCGCAGTAATTTCGGATACCGTGGGTTCTGTACATCCCATGCCTCCTATTAAAAAATATAAGTTTTCCTTAAACTCTGCGGCGCGCAAGGTGTAAAAAGTTATGAATAAATTATTAACGATTCTATTATTAAGTGCCTTGGTTGCTGCATGTAATAACCCTAATAGCACAACCAAAATCACCCAAGTGCAGAGTGAACAATCTAATAACCAAAAAGAAGCGTTAAAACCACTTGTGGCAGAGTTCAATGAAATTATGAACTCTCTTCAGACAGAAGCTGACATTACATCCACACAAGCAAAACTAGAAAAACTTCTAAAGAAGTTTCCAAATGACAGTGACTCAAGCATACAAGTACAAAAGTTAAAATTAAAAGTGCTACTTCAATTAGGTTATTTAAATGAAGCCGATATTTTGGCAACAAAAATTCTCGCTTTAGATAGCACGGCAAGCATTCAAGAAACTCAGTGTCTAATTCAAAGAAAATTGCAAAAGCCAGAAAACCAAATTAATAGCTGTTATGAAAAAGCAGCTAAGTTATATCAGGCACAATACGAAAAATTAAGTAATGATAATCCACAAAAGCAATATGCTCTCTGGTCGAGTTACGCTGCCATGTACCAAGCTGGTCATACTGAATATAAGCAAAAGTTGAAAGCTATTGTTAATGCTCAAACCACTGAAGATGAGAAACATACTTTCAACACTATGTATGAAAACGTAGTGGACCCAGCTGTTATTAAAGAAATTCTTGAATCTATGCCATATAAGAAATAACCTCATTGAAGATCATTTCTTATATAGATATGTCTTGAATAGCCCTAATTATTTAGGGCTTTTTCATAGTGCTTTAACTAAATAGAAGCTCTGACTTAAGCACTACAAGCTGGCTATATATTTCGTTAGTAAGCTATGTTCTATATCTCACAGCGGTTGTATATGCGTTTGGGTAGTTATTTCTAATTTCAGACAAGCTTTTTATAATAAATCGCTGTACCGTCATAGTTCCCATTTGAACTTAAGGCAAAGTTTGGAATGACACCCACGCGAACAAATCCAATTTTGCTATATAAAAGTTCGGACACATCGCCTTCACGTGTATCTAAAACAAGTAAGCGCAGACCTTTTTCTTTTGAAAAATTTTCTAATTCATTCAGTAGTAATGTAGCTATGCCTTGTTTTCTTGCTGATGTCAGCACCATGAGTTTTTCAACCTCGGCTCTATGAACGCCGTTCTTTTTACTTACCAAAGACAATTGAACACTACCAACAACCGTTCCTTCTTGTATGGCAATCCATAGACGGCTATTACCTTGTGCTAATTTATGGTTGACCTCACGCCAGTAATTTAAGACTTCGTTCTTTTCTATAGGAGCTAAGAAACCTATTGAAGCTCCGTTATTTACAGAGTCTTCTAACAATAGCGATAGGCCTTGTTCATGATCACCAATTTCATTGATCTCTAAAATTTCAATGTCTTTCATATTTTTCTCGAAGTTATTTGACTAAAATTTACTAATTTTTAATCTTTACCTATTAAATTTAAAAATATTGAATATCCAATATATTATCAATCTTAGTTATTGGAAAATTAGAAAGGATATAAAAATCATAAATAATAAAAAAGCATCTCAAGGTGCTTTTTTTAACCAAAAAACATTTTTTAAAATTATATGTTGATGTTTCAAAAAAATATTAAATTTAACAATTTTTGGTTCTATATTTAATTTATCAGTTTGATAGTTGAGATAAAGCATTACATAAATAGCAATGTGATAAAAAAATAAAAATAAAATAATATCTTTATATGATTTTGCATCTGCAAAAAACATTATATCCACCCCTTTAAGAATTTCGGATGAAGTAAGAGCAAAAAAATTAATTAATGGCAATGAAATTATTATTAAAATTTTATCTAAATTAGAAGATTTTTTATTAACTAAAATATTTCCTAATCCAATATTACAAACAATAAATGTACCCCACACAAATAAGAATTTAAAAAATTTCTCTAAGTCATTAATATAATAGAAAAAGTTTGTCGAATTTTGACTATAAAAAATTAATGAAAATACTTTAGGCATAATAAATAATAGCAATAGTAAATAAAAACAGCGGATTTTCTCAAGTTTTGATTTTTTTAACATTATATATATCCTGATTTTAATTAAAATTTTAAAAAGCGCCCTTAGGCGCTTTCTTCTATAATTCTTAACTTAGGTTTTCTTGGAATTTGTAAGCCGACTAAATTTTCAAGAAAATCTGCATTTACATTTAATTCAGTAGCAATATCTTCAGCAAAGATCTTCTTTTTTGCAAGCATAGTAAAACATGCTTGAAGAAGTTCAGGTCTTTCTTTTGGAATTAAGTGATCTTCTTTCTCGGTAATTGCCTCACTTCGTTTTCTCAAAGTAACTACACCACTCGTATATTGCTCTTGAGTAAGTAATCCTAAAGATTTAGCTCTATAAAGGATTGCAGCCTTACTTACTTTCCAAGTTTGTTTAAACTCACTGAGTTTATCCCAATCATAACGCCCACTTCGAAACCAAGTTGGAAAATGAGTACGCATCATTGTCTGTGGAATCAGTAGAGCCGAAGCAAACTGATTAGCTTCTGATTCAGTTATACGATCACCAGTAACCATGCCATCATGAAGTACCAAATGGCCAAGCTCATGAGCTAGATCAAAACGTTGTCGACACTCACTCTCCTTCGCTTCATTCCGAACAAATATTGGACGTGAAGTTGCTAATGAAAGTGCATCTACTTCTGTCGATAATGATTGAAAAGTAGTTACGACTACACCATGTGATTCACATAAGCGGATCATACTACTAATTGGGCCTAAACCTAGCCCCCAATCAGCACGGCACTGTTCAGCAATCGCTTCTATAGAACCCGAACGATTGGGATCGTGAATATCATATTTAGGCAAACGAAGTTTAGAATCTAAATATTCAGTTAAGCGCTTAATGTATTCGCCACGTGCAATAACAACTTGTTTAGTTGTTATTTTCGTTGACCTAAGACTTCTAAAATGGATTTGCTCCTCTTGTAATACTGACTTTACATTAGTAAAGAGTTCCTCAGGAACATTGAAAAAATTGGCAACTTGTTGAATAAATTGAAAACTAGGTATGGTTTGCCCAGTTTCAACTTTGTGAACATATTGCCGTGTACACTCAAGGTGCTGACCTAATTCTTCTAAAGACAGTTGATTAAACTGTCTAAGAAGTTTTAGTTCTAATCCATTAAATGGCGTGTTCATAATGATGCTTGTTACGACTATTTGAATTTAGTATCTAAATCTTCATCTAAGAGATCATCTTCATCAGGATCTTCAATAAATGGAGCATTAAGCTCAACAGATTCAGGAGTAATTGGGTCTAACAAATGTAGCTTATTGCTATCTCTATTGTCATTAGAACTCCAATAAGCCACAGGTTCATTGGCTAAATTAAAACCAACAAACTCAATAAAAGCTTCTTCTTCTTCTGTTTTTGGCTCATTAAGAATAAATTTCCAAATAACAGGTTGATTATCATCGAACTGAAAAAGATCGTAATTCGAAGGTCTATATTTACGTAGCTTTAAAGACTTTGGATCAGTAAAATCACCTTTGCAGAAACCAATTTGTGCATATCCAATTTGGAAAATAAATTTGAATGTGCCATCTTTAAGATGAACCTCAACAGGACAATCGTCCGAAACGATTAATTTTTTAAATTGCTCATAGGTACGTCCAAAAATTGCGGTACCACGTGTGTAATTATTATCATTTATACTATTTAAGAGCATGTGCACGTCGTGATAAATATCAAGCATTGGGATAGCGAAGTACATTAGAACATTATCGGTTAATAAAGGTTCAAATGCAGAAGGTGGATGTAATTTGATTTCTTTCATAAATAACTATAGCCCCAGAATAAAAGAGATGTTGGTTACGATTAAATTATGACTAAATATGAATTTTGTCAACCAGAAGATGGGACTATTTTTATATTTTGTCAACTAACCACTTTTTTATCTATACATGGTTTAAGTAACTCTCTTCTAATTTCACAGTTGAGATTAGAAATCCGTTTTTCGAAATAAATTACTAGTGATAACCAAATAAGGAATTATTTCCCCATCCCCCTCAAAAACACCTCAACCATTCTTTCATCAACCTCATCCGAGCCTAAACGCTGAATAATGGCGCCTTCGATCATATATAAAAATAATTTGGCATCGGTAAATGAAGCATCGGGTTTAAGTACTCTAAGTTGGCTATAGATTTCATTCATTAACCATGTTCTATATCTCACAGTGGTTGTATATGCATTTGGGTAGGTATTTTTGATTTCAAAAATGGCTTTAAATAACAGGTAGTGCAGCCCGTCTACATCGGTATGTAGAACATAGAGTTTCTTGAGTTTGTCGATTGCGTTTGTGTGGTGGTCGTATTCGACCATAGCAACCACTTTTTCTTGGAGTCGCTCTTTTTGCACCATCAGGCAAATTTCAATTAACCGTTCTTTAGAGTGAAAGTAGTTATAAAAAGTTGCTTTGGTAATTTCGGATTCTTTTACAAGTCTGTCGACGCCCACAATATGAAAACCGCGGCGGTGAAATAACTCAATTGATGTATTTACGACTTTTAGTGCACGTGTTGGGAGAGTTAAATTTGGCATATTTTTACCGTTATAAATTAAATTTTTGTTGTATATAAATGAGATATAAAAAAACTGCTGACTTTTTTGGGAGAAAAAAAGGCATAGCAAAGCCCTAAAGACTGTGCCCAGCACATCTCAAGTTTTAGTTGTTCGAAGTTTTAAGTAATAACGAGCTAAAGCCTGAAAAAGCCTTACGGCGATCAAGCTGCGTTAAATGTTTTAAGCTGTGTTGTTATAGCTTTTGGCAATGGGTGCCAAGAAATGATGGATGCGCAAAGCCAACTCCTTATTTATGGAGTTCTGCCAGAGCATAAAATTTATGGTGGCAGAACGAAAGAGGGTTCGCAGACTGGTTAAGACTCCAGCACACCCAAAGGTGTCCCTCTCCCGTCCTACCGCTACGGGAGGGAACTGGGAGTTTACGCACAAAACTATTCCTCAGAAGAAATAATCCTGATGCGGTCTTAATACGGTCTGCGACAACCGTCTGGCAATGTAGGCCAGCCCGCAAATGGTAATCTCCAATATTTGAAGTGTCAATGTGAAATTGGCTAGAAAATATTTAAATAATTATTATTTTTCATTTAATTACATAATTAAGGATATTCTTAAGTAATATTTACAATCTGCTTTTATATCATTAAGTTAAATTTTAAAGTTGCAAAAATTTATATATTAGATTGGTTCAAAAATTATCATTTTGGTGTTCACAAGCGTACGCTTGTGAACGTTTAAGTAGTTACTTACTCGTTTGGCTTTATAATTTTGCTAACAATATGTTCATGCGTAGGTACAAGCCCTGCTTTTAAACCAAGTGGTTTAAACACTTTATCTAACACAGACTGAGTGAGTTTACCTTTATCCTGCTCAATGTCCGTTAAAGTCCGACGGCTTATACCCACCAAATTAGCATATTGTTCTTGCGATAAACCCAACACATTTTTGCGTAAATACGATAGCAATTGCCCCAAAGTAATCTCACTCAACAAATATTGTTTATATAAATCTATAAGAATCTGCTGACGGTCTTGGGGTTGATTTTTTACATTCATAGCAGTTCCCATCTTTTCAATTTAGCTTCTATGTAATCAAATGACAGCGCTGGCATTTCAATAATTTGTTTTGGTACACCTTTATCAACTAATCGTTGCTTTAAGCCAAGCAGGTTATTCGCCAAAGTCCTTAATGTTGCTAGAGATAAATCGGGATCGCACCAAGGAGCAAGTTTTTGTGTAATTTGTGCCCACCGGTATTCACCTCCTTCCTCATACGGACTTCCCCAAGTCGTCGATCTGGTCACAACTTCTGGATCGGCTTTCATAGGTGCAAAGTCATAAATAGGCGAAAGATAAATTTTTCCAGATTTTTTTATAAACGATGTATTCCGACCGTGGTTATCTGAATTGCCAAAAATGATATTGAGTAAGTCGCGTTGTAACCACTCACAAATAAATTGTGGTACATCAAAATCTGAGTCAATGCTTGTGAGTAATCTACATAGATCTTCAATGACTTCGAAATGATTAAGATGACTACCAGAAGACTTATTTAGTACAGAATACACAGACTCTAGACCATAGCGGTGCCAATATTGATCACACCATTCTGTATCGAATCTTGGAAGCCACAATGACGGATATTTTGTACCTTCAATAAGCTGCATTTGAGTCGTCTCTATCGTATTGAAACCTAACTCATTGAGTATTTGATAGTAATAATATTCAGCTCTGAGAATATCGCAATCAATCTCGCTACGATTATTTCGCGGAAATTTAACTAAATAATGCTGATCTGGCTGATCAAATTGTTCTTGGTAGGTGTCAATCCAGACTTTTTGTTCCGGTGAAACACGAATAAGCAACTTGGGAGCTTCACCGCCTGCACCAGTTGCACCACCACTAATAGCTCCCATTTGTTGAGCATATTCCAGAAAATCAATATTACGCTCAGCCACATCTTCCTTACTAAAATAACGTAAGTGCAAGGTTGACTCTGGGTTTAGTGGAGGCAATGCTTCTTTAATTCGTAAATTACCAACAGGTGCCATCCCACCTTTTTCTAATAGAATACTTTCTTGTTCCGCATAGGTTAAGCGTTGTAAATCTAGATAATTCACCCAATAACGGCGTGCAGCGCCAGATGGAACAATATCATCTAAAAAGCCAAACCATGTATCCGATTCGTGTTTGATAAGAATTTGTACAGGAAGTGATAAACTACAGGCGTGCTCATCTCGTCTGTCTAAATATTGAATTGCATAATCCAATTCATATTCTAGTTCACTGGCGCTAGCCGAACCCAACTTAGGTTCTAACAGTTTTAGCTCTGCTATATCTATCCAGTTTTTATTTAGTAAAGCTTGTATCGTTAATTTTTTCATTAGTACAAATGAGCAATTATTTTCTCAAAAATACTATAAAAATAATTTTTTGTGAATATATTTGCTCAATTTGATTTTCTTTAGATAAAATTGAGCAAATTTTTGCGCATCTCATATTTATAGATAGCAATAATTTATTTATCCGTTTTCATATGTTGAATATTACATTGTGGAGATTCACCAAACAAACGAGAGTATTCACAACAAAGTAGCTTATTCAGTATAAAATTATGACTTAAGCTACCCATCTCGCCAATTAGGCTGCGTTATATCTTTAAAGTAATAAGAGCAAAAAATGACTCAAAATAAAGTTGAATTAGCAGAGAAATTGTCAAAAGAGTCTCATCAAGGCCAAAAGTATGGTTCTCATGATTACTTTGATTACCATATTAAAGGTGTGGTCAACTCATTAATTGAGCACCAATTTTCACAAGTCTATATTATTACAGCCCTTCTCCACGATAGCGTTGAAGATACACCTCTTACCCTAGCCAAAATCGAAAGCTTATTCGGAAAAGAAGTCCGTGATGCCGTTGATGCATTAACTAAACGAGAAACTGAAACACGCGAAGAATATTTAATTCGTTGTAGTTTGAATCCGATCGCTCGAGTCGTAAAACTTCATGACGCAGCTTTTAATGCGCATAACTCACATAAAGAAAGTAATCAATCACGTGTCGATTATTACCTTCAAACCATGTTAATTGTTTCAACGGCGCAAGATAAGTTGAGATAAAAGACAACGAAATAAATCCGTTGCCTTTTTATTTTTAAGATTGTGCAAATGCCCAAATGTCTTTTGATGCAATCGTGTCAGATACAAGCCTAAAACTCATAGGATCTAAGTCTTCATCTACCACAACATAACCTTTCGAGTTATTTTTTAGCGCATCACACTGATTATCGGTAAGTTGATAGTTTGCGGTATTGGCTAATGCACTTTCAGTAATAACACCTGTAAACACACAACTTGGGTCTTTCGAGACAATTTTACCTTGTGCATTCACCTCGGCATTTACCGTCGTTCCATCTGGAAACGATAAATCGTAGGTGCCGACCAATTGATTAAGCAAAAGTTTTTGATCAGCAATTTTTTCATAGTGTGCCAATTCAACTGTCATCGCTTGATTAGACTGGTTGCTTCGCCAAGCTTTGGCTTTTGCGTCATAGCTCATCACAATCTTGGCACGGTTTTCATCATCATCTAAAACCAATAATTTAGAACCATCTGCACCAGAATAGTATTTACCCGCCATAGGTAATTCTTGATCAGTTTCGGTACTAATAATATAAGTACCGACATCTAAGCTCGGAGCCAATGCAGGTTTTTCAGTCGAGACTTGGTCATCATGATCATTGTCATTACAAGCCGCCAATCCAAGCCCAAGGAGTAAAACCAATAAACAACGTTTCATGGTCTTGCTCCTTACTTGTTAAATAAGCTTTTTAAACGGATTTTAAGCCATTCTTGACCTGCTGGTCGTTGGTCATAAGCCACTTGCATTGCAGTCACAGCAATTTTGCTTTGCATTACAGCGCTTTCATCCGACATTTGAGCGGCAGTCGGTGCCGATGGTGCCGCGTCTATTCCAAGGCCAAATTGATTGTTGCCTTTATTGTCTTTAGTCACTTGGAATTTCAGCTTATATAAGTCATAAGACCCAATTTTTGAAAATGCAAACGGCGTGCTGGTTGTTAAATTTTTAGGAAAATTCACATTGAGGGTAATGCCTTTTGGCAACAATTGGCCCTTGCCTGCCTTAGCTTGTAATTCTTTTAATAACACTACAGTTTGCTTTGCCACAATTGCAGAGTTAGGGTTGTTTAACGTTTTGTCATCTACCGTGTTGGTATCGGCGCTTAAGGCAATAGACGGAATGCCACGTCCTGCCGAAAACTGTACATTGCCAATGGTGCCAGAGTGTACAACGACTTTGCCGACATTTTGGCCTTCATTCGGGCCTGATAAAACCAAATCTGGTGCTTTACCCCAGCGTTTTGGTGCAACCACATCTAGTCCATAAACTGTTGCCATGACTGGTGTGCCATGCGTGTAGTTCCAGTCACCATTGGTATAACCTGCTTTGGTAAAGGTTCCAGCCGCAGGTGCCCCAATTGGTGCTGCGCCATTGTGGCAACCATTTTCAGCCGCAATTTGCTTATCATTATCCGCATTAATTGTTGTTGAGCTATACATCACAATTGCGCCACCGCGACCACTTTGTGGTGAACACGGTACAGACACAAGCACGTTATGACCATTTGCTTTTAATTCATCATAGAGTGCTTTGACATTGCTGGTTAGACCGTCGTCATTAACCAATAAAATATTTAGCGCAAAAGCTGGAGTTGTACACAAAGACAGAATAAGGCCGCCCAATAAACTTTTTTTCATCACTTAACTACCATGTTATTAAATTTCGGTTTGTATGGTAGTGGCGGTATATGTATGTTTAGTGACTAAGCATAAATATAACAAAAACCCACTTTCGTGGGCTTCATTAAAATTACTTCAAGTTTTAAGTTAAATACGTCCAACCTCTAAGTATGGAATCAGCTTTTTATCAAAACTTGGCCGAGGGTCACCTTCAAAGCTAATAAAACCATGCATGCCCGTTAAACGTTCACCTTTATAAAACTGATTTAACTGATATCGCGGGTCTTTATGTGAAAGCGTAAAACTTACCACACCAACGCCCTGCTGTTTTGACTTGTTATAGGCATCTTCGAGCATTTTATGGTGTAAAGCCAAATCTTCTGGATGGCACATAAGCGTATGTAGCACATGGTACTGAATTGAATCACCCAGCTTAGGCAAACGCATGCCTTTGGTAATTGGCGTCAATAAGTTATAGACGGGTCTAAGCACAGCTATGGCCGAGTTATAATTTAGAATCTTGGTCTGCTTAATACTATGCTGATCCCACAAACCAAACATACCTACCAGTTTTTCACCTTTAAAATAAAGGGAAAAGTCCGAGAGTTTCATACCTGAAAAATACTGATGACCTTGGGCAAGCTCTTCAAAGTTATAGGCTGGAATAAAGTTATAGTGTTCTGCCATGTCGCTAATAAACTGGTTCATGGCTGGCACATGTTCTTCTTCCGCTGTATAAGTACGAATCTCTTGAAGATGACTTTGCTGAGAATTCTGCTTTAGAAAAGCCGTGATTTTTCTTTTTGCGCCTAAGTCAGTCAGGCTTAATGTCTCTATAAGCCCTTCATCATAATAATCAGGCATTCCCGTTTTCCCTGTTTGGATTGCAGCACGTGCGGCATGGTTATCATCAAAAATAATCATTTGGCTATAGTTTGGTTCATGCATAGTCCGTTTTACATGTTTGCCTAAGACTTTCACCAATGATTTACCTCGATAGCTATGATCTACCCGTAAGTCCCCAGCATAGCGTAAGTTTTGAATGTTCCGATTGATATAACACGGACGATAACCATTGCTATAACAGGCGACTTTCTTTTGGCTTTCGGTATCTTCAATCACGACATGCAGTTTATGCCGATAGACAATGTCGGACGCCCTAAAATAACTCGGTTCACGCTGAAAGCTAATTTGTATGCCTTTGGTAGTCATCGGTACGGCAATTAACTCTCGTAAAGCCTCGTCATCTGCCAAAGTCGCTTCACGGGTAATGAGAGTATTAGCAAGTGGTGTATTTGTTTTATTCATTATTCACCTGTTGTGCGGTCTGTGTAGGAACCAAATTGTTTAAACGCCCCATTTGGTCGAGTAGCTGATAGACAAACACCACTTCGTCTTGGTCATTTACGGTTTTCTGGGTTTGTGCATCAAGTAGTTTCTGCTCGGTATTAAGCAAATCAAAGGTAGTTTTGGTGCCAACATCAAACTCTTTACGGGTATAGACAAAGGCAATAGACGCTGCCTCTATGGCATTTGCCAATGCATCTTTATTTTGTCGAATGGTTTGAAGCTGCGCATAGGTGGTACGGGTACGCTTATTCAAGTCCAGCTCAAGACTTCGAATTTTTTGCGTAGCCAAATCTATATCGGCCTGTGCTTTTTTGACATTGGCCCGATTTAAACCATCGTCATAAAGCGGTACATTGAGCTGCACCCCAACCATATAGTTATTACTTTCAGAACCAATATAACTCGCTTCATCTTGCTTTCCGGCACGGCTGGTCAGCATGACCGTTGGCCAGAGTTCTCGTTTAGTTAAAGCATATTGTTTCTCGGCGGCTTGCTTTTCATATTTAGCCCGCATTAAAGCCGGATGGTTCTTGGTTTGAGCCAATATTTCATCTAGGTTAGCGGGAATAGTAGGTAATTGATTGATTGGAACAAGGTTGTCAGGCGTTATACCTGTCACTTGATAAAACTGTGCTTCGCTTACGGTCAAGTTAGATTGCGCCTGTGTAATATCGGCTTGACCTTGTGCGACTTGAGCTAAAACCTGAGCCAAGTCTGCACGGGTAATCATACCGACATCAAAACGGCGCTTTGATTCATATAAAGACCGTTGCAGATTTGCCATAGTCTTTTGTCTGAGTTCTAAAATGGCTTTCTTTTTTAATACGTCGGTATAGACCATCACGGTATTTAAAATAGTTTCCGATCTTTGATCTGATAAGCCTTGGTGTTGGGCTGAAAGCTGACTTTCGGCAATATCTATCCCTAAACGGTGTCGCCCAGAGGTATAAATCGGATAATCGGCCTGCAATTGCAAACTTCGGCCTTTACGGTTTCCTTCGGTTGGAAACAAGACGTGTGAAGGCGTATTTATTCTTTCATAGTCAAGTTGCCCGACTAAATTAACTTTGAGTCCATCACGTTGCTTGGCCTGTTCAAGCATAGCGGTGGACTGGTTCACACTTAAACGGCTCACTTCAAGCTGGCTTTCATGTTTTAAACTAGCTGACAAAGCCTCATCTAAAGTCATGGCATGTGTATTCGACACTAACAACACGCCTAGAAACAAGGCGTGTCGAAGTGTTAAAAACCGAGTATTAAATGGCTTCATCCCTTTCATAGTTGTTCCAAACTATTCAGGGTGACTTTTTTGAGTGGCTCAGGCTTGATATTGCCTTCGATAATGCCATCAAACATGACTAGTTTCTTGTACGCATTCCATCCATTATTGGCTTGGCGAATTTGAGGCTGGTCGAGCTGCCCTAAGTTTCGTGCAAGTTCATAGTGGAAGTTTTGACGTAAAATACTGTCGATATATTCATTGTTAATGCTGTGATGAATTTCACCTTCAAAAAGCACGCAATAAAATGGTTTAACTTGTTGTTGGGTATCAATCGCCAATAAGGAAATCGCTTTAGATTCCGTTTCGTTTAACTGTGACAGTAATTGTTGAGCAGTTTCAGGTGCGAGTTTCTCACCAACCAGATCGACCCCAAAACGACGGCCTTGGAACTCAAAACACGGGATTTGTTTTAAAAAGCCAGTCACTTTTAAGCAGTCATCTAGACAGTAACGCAGTAAGCCATTACCCGAAGTAATCAGCGGGCTGACCACGTCACCTTGTTTAAGTTGCCATGAAGGAACGATTTGACCTTGTTTTTCACCTTCTAAATATTCAAATTCATAGAAGTGACTTTGGTAAGCCAATGGGTATTGGTCATTGTAGGGAATAGTCACTACACCTTCTGTCGCCCATAAGCCTTTACCTTCAAACTGAACACTGGGTAATTTTTCTTTTAATTTTTCGGCCCAAGCTTTTGAACCTGCGGTGTCCCAACTCGACACTAAACTTAACTTTGGCCAAAGTTTTTTAAAGTCGATCTGTTCGCCATTTGAACTTGCAATTAAGGCTTGAGCACTTTCAGAGCTATGTGGTGCAGTCACTTCTTTTAATGAAGCCTGACGGTTACCCCATTTACCGCTATTAAGCACCTCTATCACGTCCTTTTGTAATGACTCTAAACGCTCAAGCAATTGCAGCGCAAAAGTTGGACTCCACACCGACATCATGGCTAAGTTACGGTTTGCGACCAAATAGCAAATGGTGGCAAACAGTGCATCATCAGCATTGGCCGCAAATGCAACGTTACTTGGAACCGCTTGGGTAAACTTAGACAAAATGCGCTTACCTATACCGAGTAGCGCACTGTCATCATTTAAGTTTTTATCTTTTAAAACTTCACGCTGACTTTCAGGTAACCATGACACCGACCAGTAATGAGTGCCCGAACTCAACTGTGGGCATTTGCGGTATAAACTCGCCATCCACGGCGCAATTGCATGGTCAAGTTCATCTAAAAACAGCTTGGTGTATGGAATAAACTTGATTTGTTCACTCGAACCACTGGTCGGCTGGAAACGAACCAGTTTACTGCTAGAGAGTGAAAGCTTTTGTTCACGGTAACGCTGAATGTCTTCTCGCCAAGCGCTATAGCGAGTTGCAGGAAATGCTTTTACAAACTGCTCATAGTTTTGAACTTGTTTATTTTTGGCCAAAGTAGAGGTCTGTAAAATCGAATGCAAAATTTGACGTTGCGTGGTCTCTAAAGCATTAAACTGTTTTTGGAAATTACGGTCAGATGCATCACACCATTTTTTTAAAATAAGATGCGAGCCGAGAGTCAACCATTGATTAGATTTCATTGGATAGCCTCTCTACGTTTTGTTTTATGGCTTAACTGCGCTTCAAATTTTCCTTTGCTTGTCGGTTTAGTCATCAGCTTTACAGGGAAACGGGCAATATCTTTCCAACCAAGTCGACCAATACATGGCAGTTCTGTACCGGCTCTCCAAGTTGGATTTTTCTGTTCAAAGAAATGAATATTTGGGTTCTTTTCTCTCATTTCGGCAGTAATCGGTGCGACTTCGCCTTTTAATGGTTGATAATCATCGCCAAAGTTGAGTAAGCCGGCTTCTTTGTCGTAGTATTCACCAAAGAATTTTTCACAGTAATGTTCAACAACTTCCGAAAGATGTTGGTTTTCATCTTTAATGTTTGGGTAATACACATAATAGTTATTGGCAAGTAAGAGATAAGTCTTATAGCCTTTAGAAATGAGAAGCCAATAAAGTTCGTTAAAAGGATATTTAATTCGAAGCTTGATCATGAGTTTGAGCATGGTACTTTGCAATGTACGCGTGCCCCAAAACTTTTTCAAAATGACCGTATCACCGCTAAAGAGCACAGTGTAGTCTTTACCGTTTAAGTAGAAATGCTGCACAACTACCGTCGAGAAACCGACAATCTCATCTGTTTCTGAGTCAAAAATTAAGATCGCACCGCTTTTATTTTTAAAATCATCTACGAAAATAGAAAATCTGGTATTTTCATAATACTGCTCGTAAATGGAATACATCACTTTTAATCGTTCAGTATCGATTTGCTCTTTTTCAAAATATTGCCCATAAGTTGCGTTTTTCAGGTTCAATTTTGAAATCAGTTTATATGTTGTATTAATCATAATACTTTAATCTCCCACATCCAGATCTGTGAGTTCCCCTATCTCGTACAGCGATATTCGAAACTCATATCAATGTTCTTTTTCTATGAAGGGATATGTTTTGATATGCCCTATTGTTTTCATTCTTTGAAAGCTGCCTTTTATTTCTAAATCGCTACATATTCATTTTCTTCCCCCGATCCATAAATATGGTTAAAAAGGCGGTCACAAACATAATGATTGCGAGCATGCGTAATAAGTCATTGAAACTCGATGTCAGTGCTTGAAAGTGAATGTCACGATAAATCACACTCAGTGCGATTTGCTGAGCATTTGTACCAACTTCTTGATATTGCGCCGTAAGCTGGTCGAGTCTTTCTGTAAATATCCAGTTTTGTGGTGTCATCGACTGATTAATCTGGGTAACATGCATGGCGGTTAGCCAATCTAAGGACGAGTTAATAAGAGCCAGTCCAACCGCGCCGCCAATATTGCGCATCAGGTTATAAATCCCACTGGCATCGGCAACTTTACTGAGTGGCAATGTACTCATAGCCAAATGCGAGACCACAATCAGGCAAATCATGAGGCCGATACCACGGTAAATTTGTGGCCAAAACATAAAGTCATAATCACTATGAATGCTCAAATGTGAATTGAGCCAGACACCAAAGCCCGCCAGAATCATTCCGACAAATACGGTTTTTCGGGTATCAAAATTAGGAATGAGCCACGCAAGAAAAGGCGCAAAGCAGAACATGACAATGCCTGTCACCATCATGACGTGACCAATTTGGCTACTGTTCATTTCACGGACTTGCCCAAGAAAGACAGGAATCATGTAACCCAAGCCATACAGCGCCATGCCAATCACAAATGTTGTGATGGCACTTAAAGTAAAGTTTTTATTTTTAAATACCGATAAATCGAGCAAAGGCTTAGGCTGGGTAAAACTTCGAGAGAAGAAAATCATACCGCCTACAACACAGACCATAAAAGCAATCCGAACGCCTGTGTCTGCAAGCCAGTCATGCCGTGCACCTTCATCAAGGAAATATTCAAGCCCACCCAAAAACATCGCCATACCCACCAAACTAAACCAATCCATGCTTTTGATGAGTGAATAGTTGGCACGGTCAATATTTGGACCTGAGTAGATGACCGTAGCAATGATAATGCCCGGAATAATATTGATCAGGAACATCCAGTGCCATGAGAAGTTATTGGTAAGCCAACCGCCAATGGTTGGGCCAATTGCTGGACCTAAAGTACTGATCATGCCAAACATGACCAAAGGTAATGAGCGTTTTGGTTCTGGAAACAGTAAATACAACGCCGTCATGGAAGTCGGAATCATCCCGCCACCCATAAAGCCTTGAATGCCACGGAACACCAGTAAACTTTCCAAGTTCCATGACAAAGCACAAAGTAAAGAACTGACCGTAAAACCTATTGCACACATGGTGTAATACACCCGTGTTGAAAGCACTCGCGAGACAATACTCGACATTGGAATTGCAATAATTTCGGCAATTAAATAAACCGTTTGTACCCAAGTGACTTCATAACGACTTGCACTCATACCAGCTTGTACTTCGTTTAAAGAACTCGCCACAATCTGAATATCAAGAATCGCCATGAAGTTGCCAAAAATCATGGCAGCAAAAATTGCCCATGCAGTTTTTGCGGGAAACCTCCACTCAGCTTCAACATGCTTATTCATTTATGATTACCCAAAATTTTATTATTAAGTTCTTAGGTCAACGGTGGCGCTCACCGACATTCCAGGTTTTACCAAATCAATATGTGGGCTTGAATCTATGGCGATACGTACAGGAATACGCTGTACAACCTTGTTAAAGTTGCCTGTGGCATTGTCTGGTGGCATAAGTGAGAAAGTCGCACCTGAAGCGGGAGAAAAGCTCTCAATTTTTCCGGTAAAGTTGAGGCTCGGATAGGCATCAAGTTTTAATTTAACTTTCTGACCAATATGCATTTTTTCAATTTGAGTTTCTTTGAAGTTCGCCTGTACATACAAACTATTTTCAGGAATGATCGCCATTAAACGGGTTTGTGGAGAAACACGTGAGCCTTTTTGAATTGCCAGACTACCGATTTTACCGCTTACAGGACTAACCACTTTTGATGAAGCCAAATCGACTTGATACAGGTTTAAATTTGCATGGGAACTTTGAATATCTGCTAAAAGCTGCGCTCGACTCGCTTGTAAACTCCCCAACTGAGCTTCTGCTGCATTTACGGCGGCTTGCGCTTTGCTGAGCTGTGCCTGAGCCGTTAAATATTGAGACTGAATCCCTTCAAAATTTTGTCGGGTAATTACGCCATCTTTTAATAGATCTTGATAACGCTCGAACTCTTTTTTCAAACGCGCTAGGTCTGCTTGCGCTGCCACTACACCACTATTTGCTTCAATAATTGACGACCGTGCAGACTTTTCATTTTGTTGTTGTACACCCAGTGCAGCTTCTTTTAGGCTGACCACAGAACGGGCTTGGTCATAACGAGCTTGGTAGTCACGATGGTCTAATACCGCTAAAGTTTCCCCTTTTTTTACCACCTGATTATCGTTAATTAATAACTCCATCACTTCGCCTGAAATCTTTGGCATTACCCAAGTGACATCGGCTTGTACATAAGCATTATCAGTAGATTGATAGAATCAGTATACAAAAAAATAATATAAGATGCCAGCAACTAAAAATAACAGCAGGACACTAAAAACACCCCAAGTTATTTTCTTTCGGCTTTGGAAATTAGTATCAGTTTCTAGCTGAGCTACATTATCCATAATCATTCCGCTTATTTGTAATATTCGATTTTTTATTTAAGCCAATAAAATTATTGGTTTCTTTTTTACGTAACTTTTCACTTGGTTTTATTCAATGAATCGTGACAGCGTAAAATTTGGTGCAAATTATGGTTCTTAAGTGAATTAAATATCATTGACCTCTTTAACATATATTTTTTCTATTTATGTCAATTAATCATATTATATAAACTATGTTTAAAAATTATGTAATTTTATATTTTTTCAAATAACCGCTTATGAAAACCGCTTAAATAAATAAAAATTATCATTAAAATTCAATTAATTAACACAGTTTAGTTTATTTAAAAAAATCTCACATATAAAGAGATTTATTTCACTAATATTAAAGATTAACTTTCCATTTGTATTAATTAAGTAGAATTATTTAAATATCTATGTAACTGCTAAATAGTTATAGAGAAATTTTATAATATTAATAGAAGGATAAAATATAAATATTCTGGTTTAGTCAAGATAGTAAAAAAGCACCTATCAAAAGACTATTCCGACAACTTTTCATTAATTATATTAAGTAAAATAATATAGAATCGCCCAACCCCAACCCAACATAAACCTAAGAACCCCAATATTATTAAAAAGCAAAATTAATGTTAAAAAAGAGTTACTTTTAACTCTTTTTTATTTAGGAATTAGACAATTTATGGATTATTTTTTTACTGATTTAAAGCACTAAAAATTTCTTCTAAAGTTACTCCAATCGCAAGTATTTCACTATCCTGATGAGGTAAACCATCAATTTCCAATCCAACGGGTAGTTTCGATTTCGCTCCCTTTCCAATGGGTAAACTCAGCCCTGGCAATCCGATATTACTTCCAGGATCTGTATTACGAATGAGTGTCTGGAAATTTTCAATTGAATTGGATTGTTCATTTGCTAGCGGTGCAACAATCGGTGATGTTGGGAGTAATAAAGCATGTAAGTTATGCGCTTTAAATGTGTTTTGGTAGAGTTCAAGCAATTGAGGCCGAACTTCATTAATGGCCTTTTGATAGAAAGGTAAAACTGGAACAAGATGACCCGTGTGATCTTGAATTAATTGGGGAAGAATATTTTGCTTAAAAATTGCCTGAACATCTGGGCTTGAGATTTGATCAACTACAGTCTCAATGGTCAAATTTACATGATGATCTTTCAAATATTGAATAAGGTCATATTTGCCTTCATAGACAACCACTGGAAATGAAATCGCGTGATTGAGTTGTTCTAAATTCGGCATATCGACAGGAATAATTTCGACTCCCGCATCTTTTAACAGCCCAAGCGCAATATGTGCCTGTTCGTGAACGTCTTCATCTAAATGATTCCAAAAATATGGATTGATACCGAGCCTAATTTGATTTGGCTGTAATGGTTCTTTCTTTGGCTCTTGAGTAATAAGCTGATCAATTAAGATAATGTCAGATACGGTGTGTGCAATAGGCCCAGCTGTATCCCGCGTATGTGAAATTGGGGTAATACTCTCTTGGGAATATCGTCCTACCGTGGGACGAAAGCCGACACAACCATTTAACGCACTTGGCAAACGTATTGAAGCCCCCGTATCTGTTCCAATCGAAATTGGAACCATTCCTGCTGCCACGGCCACAGCACTACCAGAAGAAGACCCGCCAGCGATATGCAATGGATTTACGGCATTTCGTGTACCGACAACGCCTTCGATATGCATAGCAGTATTATAACCTGTTACCCCAAAGGCCAATTCGTGCATATTGGTTTTACCTACAATAATCGCACCGTGATCAATAAGTTTTTGAATAATCGGTGCGGAGCTTTGAGGCTTAAAATCAGCTAAAGCTGGCGTACCTGCACTATTAGGGAAACCTGCAACATGAATATTATCTTTAACCGCAATTAAAATGCCCATCAAAGCTGGACATGGTTTTCCACTAAGCAGGTATTTATCCCAATATTGAGCTTGTTGAATTGCTGAAGCTTTATCTGTGCTAATAAATGCATTTAAAGACTGTTGTTTTTCAATAGCGGCAAAGTAGTGATGCACGAGTTCCTCACAAGATACTTTTCTCTCATGAATGAGTTTAGTGATGACATCTATTGAAGCATTTGCTAAACCCTGTAATTCAATCCAATTATTTTTTTCAACTGCATTTGACATGTTGACTTAAAATCCATTTAAGTTGTGATCTTAAGAACTTAGTACAAATTGCTCGATAATTCGTATCCTCAAAATTGAGGATTGCTTTGTTTTAATGTTGAATGAGTAAGGCCATTTCAGTGCGATTATTGCATCCTATTTTTCTCATAGAATTATTCAGATGGGTTCTTAATGTGGTAAACCCAATACCAAGTAAACTTGCCACCTCTTTATCACTTAAACCTTTAGAGACCAAATGAACCACTTCTTGTTCACGTGGAGTCAAACCATATTGTGTTGATAAATCTAGTGGTAAGGCTTGGGTAAAATAAGGTTCAAGCAGAGTTAATATTCTTTTTTCACGTTCACCAAACATTTCAGCGTCTTGCGCACGCCAAATTCGTAAATCACCAATATCCACACCGTTTCGAACAAAATAAATATTTATACCGTGATACAAACCATAGGTTTTTAAAAACTCATTGTAATAGCCTGTTTTTTTCAGGTCTGAGAGAGGCATGACTTCATTTACAAATGTTGGTTTCTGGAGCTTATGAAGCTGTGCAGTAATGGGGTCATTAAATTGCCAAATACACTCATAATCCTCCATCGCTTTTGGGTCGATTTTCCATATCACGCCTTCTTTTGATAAGTTATGTGTTGAATCCCAAATATAAGATGCGGCGAAATCAGCCCGCAATAAGATGGCAATATCTGCAAGGATATTTTCACGTAAATTGTATTGCCCTTTCCCTGAGCCAAGTTTCCATAATATTTCAGAGAACAATGTAAACTCAGATGGACTGAAATCCTTTTCTAAAAGTGCGGTCATCGTTTACCTATATAACGAAATCCATCGAATTTTAAGAAAATCGGCTAAGCGCTTCCTTTGAGCTTAATACCAATCCCTTCCTTTTCTATAACATATCTATTTTTTGATTTGGTAGGTAAGAGCTATATTTTGTCCGTAAAAATATTAATTTTCTAGCTTTCCTATGACGCTTTTAACTATTGAAATTCATCTTCTGAAATTACTTATCTAATAGGTACCAAAGGCTTCGATCAACTTTTCTCTCTTTTCTTTTTTGCTCCATTAGCTGTTCATATTCTTCTTCTGAAATTACTTTTCTATTAGGTGTAGATTCAATGTATGGAGAATAACCTCTATAATTAGCAAACTTATTTTCTCTGTAATATTGTGATTTATCATAATCAGTCATATTTGACGTTTGGAATAGAACATCTTTATCTCGCTCAGCCCTTCTAAAAATTTGATTTGTACGATTTATTTTTTGTTGCATTGCTGACTCAAAAAAAACAACACTCTCACCACTTTTAGTATTTTGAGCCTCTTCATCTTTAGCAATTAAAATAGAAGGTTTTTTTTCGAAAAAATCATCAGCACTGTACACTGGACTAATAATCAATAAACTTATAAAAGATAATAATATTCTACCCATAAAATTCTTGTGCTCATTACAAAATATTGGAATACGTAAATATTATATAAATTTAGTAAAAAATCTATTGTCCTGCATCTTATTCTTTTGTTTTTTCTTTACTTCTAAATAAACTCTTTAAGCTTATAGAATCAATAAAAAAGCCCACTTATGCGAGCTTTTCAAAACGGAATCTTTTTATTTTTCAATTTTAGAATTTATATTGACTCATCAATAAGCTCACCAGATCAACATTTATTGAAAATTTTTTGTCTAAAGCGACTGATCATCATTTCATTTTTAAAGTCATTTTCTTTGATATTCTCCTTATAAACTTCAATTAAAATTTTATTCATGACTGTTTCAAATGCGGATTTTACTCTTTCAGAATTATACTTACGTATTCCCATGAATTTTCTGAGGGCTTCTTTTTCCTGACTTAAGGTTACACCTGCTTGTCTCCTTTCCATAACTTTTACTGCTTGTACGCTTATATTTTCACACGATGTTTGAAGGCTAGGAGTATCAGAATATGCCATACAGCTATTTGAAGCGATGATACAAGTTAATAATAAATATCTTTTCACTTTTTTAATCTAATAAATTAACTTAAAGCATATTACCAAAATACATCTGATATTTATAAACAAAAAAAGTCCATCTTTCCATGAGCTTATAATATCTTATGTGATCTTTATTTATACTTCGACCACTATAACGCAAAAAAAGAATTTACCTTCTAAAGGTTCAAATAGGCTTAAAGATTCAAAAACGTTAACAAGTATTTATCAGCTTTCGATATACTAAGCAGGAATTATTTATGAAGATAAAAAATAACTCTCTTCATCAATTCAAATAAAGAGAATTCCTTAGATGAATAAAATTTTCCTATCCCTCCTATTATTATCATTATCAGGCTGCGCTGTGTTATTTCCACCTGCTTATAATCCTGATGCTGTGATGTCACATTTCAGAGAAGGTCAAGCGAGCAAAGATTCCTTCTACGTTAGCTATAAAGGTGATCGTGGTAGCTCACCAGAACAAGCAAGAGATTTTGTTATTCTACGCGGTGCTGAGTTAGTCATGCAAAATGATTTTCGCTACTTTAAAATTCCTAAAATGAATCAAGGCACGCTTGTAAACTCTAACTATCATATTGCTTCTGGGGTAAGAAATGATACCTACCAACCTATGGTTGAAGCACAAATTATAGGAGTCAAAGACTCTGGAGCAGATAGTGAAGTCTTAGATGCAATAAAAGTAGCGAAAGCATTAAGAATTAAATATCGACTTAGATATAAATTGACGCCATTAGAGCTAAAATATAGCTATTAATTTCTTGATGAAGAATCGCTATTCAGAAATCTATCTGTTCACGTGTTTAATATTTATCACATAGGTTATAAACATTCTGCAAAGTGGTAATGCATGAGTTCATCACAAAGATTCTTTGCAGCATTGTAAAACCCACTCATTGAGTGGGCTTTTTTATTACTAACCGTTTTGCCTGAGGTGATCTTGGAACTCTTGGTCGTGTATTTTGTCGTAATTAACAGGGTCATAAACACATCCAGTTAAAACAACAATTACAGTAAGTACAGCAACCAACTTTTTCATTGAGACAGCCTTTCTTTTAACGCAAAAGATTTGCTTTAAGTATACTCCTAGGTAATAACTTTGACTGGACATAATTAAGGCAACTAATTGTTATTTTTAAATTATCGCCGTGCTTTAGCATGTCATTTGATTGTTTAACAAGTTCAAATCAAAGGTTAATACAAAACTTAAGCCTCAGTCGTTAAATACCAGTTTTTCCAAGAACTGGTTCCTCTCGTTTCAAGAGGCACCGTTGGAATCAATTTATCTTTTAATATTTCGGTTTGTTTAACCGCTTTGGCTAGTCTTGCTTTGACTGAATGAATACATTCACGATCACCAAATTCACAGCGATCTAAAGTTGTTCCACCACAAGGACCATTAGCTAAGCCTTTTGGACATGTTTCAGGGCAAATATATAAGGTGTCACCTAAACGGCACTGACCACAGCTTTCACAGCCGACTAGGCTATGTTTACTCAATACTTCTGTTTTGAGTAATGCTTTAGCGACCACAGAATTTTCCCAAAAAGGCGCTTTAAAAATAAACCGCCCAACGCTTTTGGCAATTTTGGATCCGAACAGGGCCTCATGCATCACATGCAGTTGGCGATATTTAATGATTTGTTTAGATGTTGGCTGCCGTGAAAAACGAGCAATTTCAGGGGTAAACTCTTTGCCTGTCGTGACTTGCCAAAGTGAACTCCAAAGCTCTTCTAAGGCCTTAAGGTTAAGATGTCTGTATTGCTCGATGTAACTTTCAAGCAGCATTTGCTCTTCTGGCTTATGACAAGCAGATAAATGAATACCCGCAAATCCTAAGTGTTTACATATTAAAATTTGTAAAGCGCAGCGCAAATAAACACGGTCTGTATGCCCTGCCTGTTTTTCTTCTGCCAAGACTTTTAGCATGTGTGGAGTAATCACAATACCCGCAACTTTATGCTTTACCATGAAGTTAGCACGGCCTAAAGTCAGTGGCATGACGCAAGCTAGTATTTGCTGCGAATAATCATGCTTGGTTAAAAATGATTTGGCTTGTTTTAAGGCTTCAATGTCATAGCCCAATTGGGTAATGATAAAGTCAGCACCTGCTTTAATCTTCTTATGCAGTTTTAAATACTGTGCATCACGCTCAGCTTCGACATATTTAAACGGATTAAAAGCAACGCCAATACGAAAACCACCATGTTGCTTAGCTGCCATTACGGCGTTTACCGACTCTAGGTAACGACTACGAGGTTGTCCATCTCGACCATTATGATGTTCTTTGAGTTTATCGCCTGTAAGCAATAACAAGTTTTGAATATTGGCAGACTTGGCTTGTTCTAAAAAATGCTCAAAGTCTTGTATGTCTCTCGCTTTACCTGAAAAGTGTAAGACTTTATCGATTGATTCAGGGTAACTTTTGCTGGCTTCAAGCGGCGCGATATCATGATCCGAATGTACACGATCTGCCAATGTCATTGCAGCCGGATACCCTGCAAACTCATGTCTTACAGGATAAATTTCATGTAGTGAAGTGAGGTACTCCACCAACACAAAAAACTGGTTTTGCTGGAAGCAGGGAGAAACGTGTGACATAGGCAAAGTGCTGATCAAAACATGACATCAATCATAAGCGCGGCATTATAAATCAAAAGTGCATCAAGATGCGCTAGTCAGAAAGCTCATTGTTTTGCTTGCCTTCACCCTCTTTATTTCTAGGTAATTCGAGTGAACGAGGAAATATAAAATCAAAAGAATCGAGTGCATAGCGGTAAAGCTGAGCTGGCCGTTTGCCTACAATTTTACTGTGGTTGGTTTCTTCAACTGCGCCCGCTTCTATCATACGGCGTCTAAACGCTTTTTTATCTAAAGATTGCCCAAGAATAATTTCATAAATAGTTTGTAGCTCGGTTAGCGTAAATAACTCGGGCATGAGACTAGCTGGCAATGCGGTATAGCGAGTTTTACTGGTTAAACGCTCTAAAGCCAAGCTGAGCAATTCATTATGATCAAACGCCAATGCTAAATCCTGAGCTTTTGCTACAGGTATCCATTCGCTGTACTCAGCCAAAGCTTGGTGTTGATAGGCATTAAAATCGATTAATGCAAAATACAAAATGGTTACTGCCCAGCCACGCGGGTCACGTTTGGCATTGCCCACAGAGGCAACTTGTTCCAAATAAGGTGAACTAATTCCTGTTTTTTCGACAAGCTTACGATAAGCCGTAGCCATCAAATCTTGATCGTGCTTTAAATCGGCAAAACCACCCGGTAAGGCCCATTGGTCTTTGGCTGGAAAGTTGGGCCGCTTAACGAGTAATACCTGTAACTGACCATTAAATACCGAGAAAATAGCCATATCTACAGTGAGTAAAGGTGCGTCATAATCTCGGCGATCATAACTGGCAAGGAATTCTTGTTCAGTTTGAATAGTCACGTTCAGTCTCTCAATGAAAATGATGAGCCGATACTCATGCAACGGCTCATCTAAACTCAGTTATGCGATGGATAAACGCTCACGTATTTGATCCAAAGTACACTCATACTGAAGTTTACCATTTTCAAAGACTGTTTTTAGTGCTCCGCCTTGTTCTTGTTCGGCTGTTTGCTCATCAAACAAGGTAAAGCCATTATCATTTTCTTCGATGCGTAATAGACCTTTCGCAGATTTTTTAACGCCTGAGTCAGTAATCGGGTCTTTAAATAGTTCTCGGCCTACACCATTCACTTGTCCCCAAGTTGCTTTCACAGCAAACCCAAAAGTATCGCGAGTTAAGTAGTTATAGGTAAAGCTGCCTATACCAAACACCAAGTTGTTTGAAGCAAAACCTTTGGCTTCTAACCCTTCTAAAATACGCTGTGCACGGTCTAGGGTAATGGAGTCACCATAAATTAAACCAACACGCTCATTCAGTACTTTATAGCCTTGGTCTGTGGTTGTACCGCCAAACACTTCCCATAAACACTCAACTGCGCCCTTATATGCTGGGCTACCGACTTCGGCGTCTGGGTCACCACAAATAATTTTAACTGGGTCACCAGAGTCTGGACGGAAAACCAATTTAGCCAAGCCTAAAGCATTAGGTTGTCGCGCCAAAATTTCAGGTTTTAAAGCCACCGTAAATTCTGTAATGACTCGCCAAAAGTCCCAAGTATCAGACACGATGCTGACAACACCAGACGGATAAAGCTCGCAAATTAAACGTTTAAATGTTTCTAGCTCACTGTCTTCTGTACCCATACACATCACACTGTGTTCGGTCGCTGGTACAGATACACCAATCACACCTGTGGCATTGTAATATTCTTCCGCGTAGTCAATTGAAGCAACCGAGTCTGTTCCAATAAAACTGGTTAAGTGGCCCACACCAGACTGAGCTGCATCATAAATTCCACTCATGCCACGGCTACTAAAATCGTGCCCTTGCACAGGTACAAAATCAAGCGGTGCGCCAGTTTTTACAGCATATTGAGTTAATAAACGTTTGTACTCATAGGCAATTGTGGCCGTAGTGCAGCTTTTCCAAAGTTCAGCACTTAACACAGTTTCAATATAGTTGGTGAGCCAAAAGAAACGCGGGTCGGTATTAATTACAGTAAGCACGGGTACACGCATATTGACGCGACTGCCTTCTGGCAATGCTTTAATGCGTAATGGTAAATAGCCCAAGTCATGTAATGCTTCAATGTGATCGACTGGTACAGCACCTTCACCTAATGAACTATCCATACGGCGTTTATATGCAGCTACCACTTTGTCTTTAGGTTGCTTAAAAAAGCCTTCATTCCATGTATCGATTAAAAAGTGTTTGATAAAACCCTGAAGACCAAAGAACACAACTTTATCGTCAAAGTCAGGCAACATTTTAGCAAGTCGAGATGAACGCGGTGTAAAGTTTGCGTACACGTACTCTGTACCTGCTGGATACTGACGTCTGTGATCGGCTTTATAAAAATCGATAGCGTTTAATGGATTAAGTTTAATCGTCATCTTTGTTCTCTTTATTCTGCTGCAAAAGCAATTACTGAAATTTTGTCTGATGGTTGTTGTGGAAAGCTGTCTGAGGTAAACAGTTGATCTAACAGTCCATCAAAAACCTCTATTCCTTTACTGAAAATACCGTGGGTCACGTATAGAACGACCTTATGGCAATTGAGGCGACGCAGTTCTTTGGTAATACCAATAAAGGTTGCACCGCCGTCGCAAATATCATCGGTAATGACCGCTGTGAGGCCTGATAAATCAGTCGCATGTACATGCGTACCTAAAATTTTGCCAGTTACTGGGTCACGTTTTTTATCGCACTGAATAATAGTGATTGGTTTTTTGCGCTCAGAATTAAAAGCGTCTGCAACCATTTGTGTACGTGCTTTTGCGCCTTTGTCTGGGCAAACCAGCACTGTTTTTTCATCTTTTAACAATGTACTTAGCGCTTCACTCTTTGCGATGATGTCGACTGAACTGATGTTTACAACTTCACTAAAAGAAGTATTGGCAGCAAGTAATGCTGTTGTTACTTCACTATGGCAGTCCCAAACAGTCACCTTGCCTTGTTTGCCCGCTTTTTTGTCAGCATTGATGTTGAGTAACTTGGTCATCACATCAAGCGAGAACGCTTGGCCTACTGCACAAATACGGTCCTGACGTGCATATGGAAAATACGGAACTTCTAGGTCAATGGTTAAACCCTTAGTCAGCAATATATTTTCAAGTAACAAATAGTCCATCACATCATGACTTGAAGCCATCTTTGCGCGAACGAGTACTCTGCCAGATAGTGAACCTAAGGTTGTCTCATCAATTTGAACATGACGCTCGCCACCAGAAAACTGCGTGAATTTCACTGGAATCTCATTTCTTGCCGCATCTAAAAGCTGGATAGCCATATCATCCTCTTTTTGTCTGATGACCTTCGATGAATATATAGTGGCACAAAGCCAATATATATTTCAAGTCTAATTTTTAAACTTTTTTCAAAGCCCTTTAAGACATAAAATTTGCAGTTTTAGAGCATTTAGAAATTCGATATTTAAGAGAGATTATTCTTCAATTAATTGAAATAAAAAGTTAATTTACAAAAAGCATGACGAGTAGAACTATTATTAAAAGTAGCGGATATAACTTTGCCCTCCATAAATCAGGTAGTTTTGAAATAAATTTTTCTGAAAAATATAGCCCAATCCATGTTCCAGCAACCAAGAATAAAGCAGCTTTAAACCAGATGAGACCGATAAATCCGTTGGGTGTAGATTGCCAAATTGACAATACGCAATAGGTCAGCGTTGCAGTTAAAGACAAAGGCAGCGTAAGAATGTTTGCAATAGCCGCAGCCTCTGCCATAGAACTGCCCCGCCGCCGTAATAAAGGAACCGTCATTACACTTCCTCCAACACCTAAAAGTGCTGCAACCCAACCAATAATGCCCCCTTTAATGAGTTCACTGTTTTGACCATAGTGTTGCTTTTGCCTTGAGGTCACTATAAACCCTGGTCGGTAATAACAATCTAGAATGGTTATGAACACATAGCCCATAAATATCCATCGAAGCCAATTTCCATTAAACAATGAGGCCGTTACCGCACCGACAATTCCACCAAGTGCAATACCACCCCACAAAAAGCGGATTTTTTGCCAATCTATATGTCCAGACCGATAGTGCCGAAAGACTGCAAAACTTGCCGAGCAGAGCATGACAAAAGCTGATGTAGCTACGGCGATTTGCATGGCATGTATGCCGATATTACTTTCATTACTCCACTTTTGAATAATGACTGTATAAAGCAAAGGTACAGCCACAAAACCGCCGCCAAAACCAAATAACCAAGTCGTTATGCCTGAAAGTAGTCCAAATAAAAATAGCTCATATAGCATCATCATCTTCCTCACGTTTATAGAGGCATGATATAAAATAGCTCTATGGCAAACTAACGTAGAAAAGCCATATTTTTATTTGTTTCAGCCAAAAATATATGCGTAATATTCCAATTAACGATGTAGACCATCTACCACAAGCAGTTCTAGCGTTAGGGTCAGATTATCCTGCTGATACCTTGTTAGATACGCATAGCCATCGCCGTGCACAGTTCTTATATGCACCCGAAGGCCTCATGAAAGTTGAAACTGAAGATGGACAATGGCTCGTATTACCGTACAGCGGTGTATGGATACCCGCAGGTAAACCACATCAGGTATGGTTGTCTAAAGTCAGTACTTATAGTTTGTATATAGAAGTGAGTAATGCCCCAAGACAAGCAAACTATTGCGAGGTTATCCAAGTCTCGCCTTTGTTACATCAACTGCTCATTCAGGCAAATCAGCTACCTGTTGACTACCAACGCGCAGGCCGTGATGGTTCTCTTATCGATTTATTGTTATATGAACTAGAAGCTGCACCAGCCCTGCCTCTGTTTATTCCATTGCCTCACAACACATTACTATCTAAACAGTGTGCTGAGTTTATGCAGCATCCTGATATTCATAGCAGCCCTAAAGATTGGGCACATGACCACAATAAAAGTGAACGAACTTTTCATCGTTGGTTTAAGTCTGAAACTGGCTTGTCCTTTCAGGCTTGGCGTAATCGAGTCTGCATTATTTATGCTTTAAATGCCTTAAAAGCGAATATCTCAATTACGGAAATTGCCTTTAGTTTGGGCTATGAACACTCGGCAGCTTTTACCGCAATGTTCAGTAAAATTATGGGTTATCCGCCTACCCATTTTCAAAAAAGATTTCATACGTATGATAAAGCGCTATAAAGATTTACTCATGTGAATGGTGTCATAGGTCTCGATCCATTCGCGTTGAATAACCTCAAAGCCTTGTAGAGTCCAAAACTCTTCAGCCGCCGGTAAAAATGGATGAGTATGCAAATACAAAGTGGTAATTTCATTGTTTTGTGCATGGCTAAACAACATGTTGCATAGCTGAGTTGCAATGCCATTACGACGGTATTCAGGCAATACAAATAACTTAACCACCTCAACCGTATTAGACGGTAAATTTAAATCAAAACGATGGTCATAAGCCCGATATGCAATCGTACCAATAATACGATTTTGGTCTTTTACCGTAATAAAACAGCCCAATGGGTCATGGACATAATATTGTTCAAAATTTTGTAAATCTTTGGGGACTGGCCCATGATAAATTTCTGGGAATAAGAGCTGTCTTGTATAAAGCGCGAATTCTACCGCAGACACATAGTCTGATTTGCCCACTAGCTGATAATTCAACATATTCATAGCCAAGAATGATCAGGAATCACAATGGTTTTGTCTTGAATCATGGCTTCATGGAACTCAACATCGTAGACACTTTTTAAAAACTTCGGATCGGTTATTCTTGTTTTTGACTCAGGCTTAACCACCTCATGTTGGCGCATAAAAAATAAATGATCCGCAAATAAAAAAGCTAAATTGGGATCATGCATAATCGCAATCACCGTAAAATTTTGCCGCGACAACTGACGCAATTTTTTCATTAAATAAGACTGATAATAAACATCGAGATGATTGGTTGGCTCATCGAGCAAAATGACTTTCGGTGCTTGCACTAAAATACGCGCAATCATAACCAATTGCCGTTCACCACCCGATAACTCGGTATAAGGACGGTCACGCAAATGCTCAATATCTAAATCAAGTAAAGCTTGATCTACACGTTCCCAGTCTGATTTTGAAGGTCTATATCTGCTAAAAGCAGCACGCCCCGTAATCACGACATCTTTAACCAAAAATGGAAATACGGTTTTATGAAACTGTGGTAAAAAACCGAGTAAGGCTGCTCGATCTTTCGCTTTAAAGTCCGATAGTGCTTTTCCAGAGTAACGAATCAAGCCATCTTTTACGGGTTCTAGGCCAGCCATCAATTTAAAAAGTGTCGATTTTCCGCAACCATTACGCCCTAAAATTACGGAAAATTGATTTTCAGGAAACTCCAGATGAATATTTTTAAGAACCTGTTTGTGCCCATAGGCATAATTTAACTGATCAATTTGAATCATGCCCAATGAGTCCTCTGTGTTTTCATTAATAATAAGAAAAATGGCGCGCCAAGTAGCATGGTAAAAATACCAATTGGTATTTCAAATGTCAGTAAAACCCGAGAAAAGTTATCAATCAACAGTAGAAAACTGCCGCCCAACACCATATTGGCAGGAATACTGTAGCGATGATCTGGTCCAACCAACATTCTCACAATATGTGGCATAAACAGCCCATATAAACTAATAATGCCAGCAGCTGCCACAGAAGTTGAAGTACATACAGTCACCAAAGCAATTAAAAGAAGCTGTTCCCACCTTGGGTTAACACCAACAGCCTGTGCTTCTTCGGCACCAAGTGCCATTAAGTTTAAGCGCCAACGCATCGCAAATAATCCGGCAAGGCCAATACAAATAGGAAGCACGGCGTATTGAACCTTTTGCCAAGAAGCCTGATGTAAGTTGCCCATCGTCCATTGTACGATCGCTTGTAATTTAAATGGATCGCTTAGGTATTGAATAACCGTAAGACCTGCCAAAAACAGCCCCGAAACAATCATACCCGATAAAATTACCATCACTAAAGACGTCTGACTTTCATGTTTTTGATGTGCAAATAAATACGTTAAGGCAACAGCACAAACACCAAAAATAAAGGCTGATAGGTTTGGTGAAAGCCAACTTAAAGAAAGTGCCAAGGCTGCACCGAACGCAGCGCCAGATGAAATACCAAGTACATAAGAATCAACCAATGGATTACGAAACAATGCCTGCAAGCCATTACCCGCGGTTGCTAATGCGGCTCCCACCATAAAAGTCAGTAAAATTCTGGGTAATCTGACATTTACAAGAATGTTTTGCATCAGCCTAAATTGTTCCGCATCAAAATATGGCGTATCAAAGACCGCTTGTACACCCCAAAGCAAATAGTCCCATGCACTCAATGTTTGAGTTGGCCCAATAAGCAATGAGATAAAAATCATGATGACTGGTAACGGGTAAAACCAATAATATTTCAGCTTTTCCATATTCATGACACCAACGCTTTGGCAAGTTGCTCACCATACAACTTGGTTAAAATACGCTGTTGTAAAGCACTTACTGGTAAATCAGACTGTTCAGGATAAATACTGTGATTTAGATAAATCGCCGTAATAATGATTTTGATGGTGTGCGGGTTATATATAAATGCAGGACTCAAATTAAATACCTTACGGTTTTGTACAGCGCTTAAACCTTGTAATTCTTTTCGTTCATAAATCAATTTAGGATTGGTATTCCAAAGCACAATATTGTCAGGGTTCCATTCAATGAGAGTCTCGGGATTTACATTAGGCTGGTTAGCATCGGTCTGAACAATGTTGTAAGCACCAGCGAGTTCAATAAAGTCATTGGTAATCGACTCTCGTCCAGAGGTAGAAAAAATTCGTCCACCAGACCAAGCATAGTAAATCGATTGTTTATTTGGCTGACGGGCCGTTTTGGCTGCGACTTCTGCCACAATTTCATCAGAGAAATTTAAAATTTCCTGAGCTCGCTTTTGGGCGCCGCTCAGAATAGCAATTTCAGACAGTTCTTCTTTCACTTGTTTATAGGTGCCTGACTCCATTACATATACAGCGATGCCAAACTGCCGTAACAGTTCAATCGTTTGAGTCTGCCCGCTTCCTACAATCACCAGATCTGGTTTTAGCAACACGAGACTTTCAATATTGGTTGCATTGGCTCCTTGCGAAGGTGCTGCAAGCTGCTTATTGGCAATGCGTTTATCTATTTTTGAATAGGCATGAAACAATAAAGGTTGAATGTATACTTCGGCAGGTATACCAATTACTTTGTCGCCTTGCCCTAGCATATAGAGGCCATCTAAACCCGACTCAAACAAAGAGACAATTCTTTGGGCAGGTTTGGCTACACAGACTTTTGTATTTGTACTATCAAAAACACATATTGAATGAGAGGTTGAGTTTTCTTGAGTTTTTCTATTTTGCTCAGATGAGGAACATCCACATAGAATGAGTAAAGTGAGTAATGAAGCCAATAACTTCATTATGGCACCCCGTGCACAAATAGAGTGCAAAATAAAAAGATGTGTTTATTTAGTGCATTTTTCATGTGAAAAAAACACCATAAGAGAGCAAGACGTTTTGAATCATCATTTATACAGCAATCAAATTAAGTATGTTAGATAAGACCTTAGATAGTAAGCAAAAAAAACGCCAAATTTACTAACTAATAAAAACTATTTAATGATTGGGCAAAAAGTCTACAAAAGCGAGTCAAATAATTTAATCATGTTTATAGCGGTGAGCCTCGTGTTAGGACTCAGCTTACCTGTTTTTGGATTTAGTATTTTATTTAAGCTATTTATCTTTGCTATGCGTAAATATATACCTTCTAAATCATAGCGCTCGCATCAATTAACCTGATGGGCTGTGCACACATAGCTATAGTATGCACAGCTCAAATAATGTCTGAATTAATCTTCAGACAGTGTTTTCATATCAATCACAAAACGATACTTCACGTCGCTCTTTAGCATACGTTCAAAAGCTTCATTAATGTTTTGCATATTAATCATCTCTACTTCAGAAACGATATTATGCTCACCACAAAAATCGAGTAGTTCTTGTGTTTCTTTAATTCCACCAATAACCGAGCCTGCAATTGATTTTCTACCTAAAATCATAGGTACTGAATTTGCGCTAATTTCACCTAAATATCCAACTAATACAATGGTTCCATTTAAAGCTAAAGTTGGAATATAAGGCTTCAAATCATGGTTATAAGGCACAGTATCAACAATTAAATCAAATTGATTTAATACCGACTTCATTTGATTCTCATCTGTTGATAACACTACATGATGTGCGCCAAGTTGTTTTGCATCTTGTTCTTTGTTTGCTGAGCGAGTAAATAGTGTCACTTCAGCGCCTAGAGCATTGGCAAGTTTAATCGCCATGTGTCCTAAACCACCTAAACCAACGACAGCAACTTTACTGCCCTTTCCAACATTCCAGTGACGTAGCGGTGACCATGTGGTAATACCCGCACAAAGTAGTGGTGGTACAGCTTGAGCATCCAGATTTTCAGGTACTTTTAATACAAAATCTTGACTACAGGTAATGCTTTGTGAATATCCACCATAAGTTGGGCGTTGGTCATGGCGATCTACGCCGCCATAAGTCTGGATGTTACCTTCTTCACAATATTGCTCTAGCCCTGAATGACAAGCAGAACAAGTACGGCATGAATCGACCATACAGCCAATGCCCACTAAATCACCAACTTTATACTTTGTGACTTTAGGACCAATTGAGGTAACACGTCCAACAATTTCATGGCCCGGAACTAATGGATAAGCACTAAATCCCCAATCGTTTTTAGCTTGATGTAGATCAGAGTGACAAACACCACAATACTCAATTTGAATGACAACATCATCTTCACGTGGGGTTCTACGTTCAAATTTAAACGGAACTAAAGGAGTTTCTGATGACAGCGCGGCATAACCTAAAACTTCAGTTGTCATATTTTTCTCTCATGTTTAATGTTTAAATAGAAATGATTTATTCACTGAATATTCATTAATGGCTATTGATTTTGAAACCATATAAATATGCTCTGGAAGCGGTAGTCCAGCAGAATTGAATCAATCAGTTTTTGCCATGTTCATCAGTATAAAAATGAAAGTTGTAAGGTGTTGTTCTATTCCTCTCACAGATTTGCCTAATCCTCCGAATTGTTGCACTTCTCACTATTTTTCTTATTTGAAATGCCTACAATAAAAATACAGAGGGTAATCGGTAGAATCTGAATGGCGAATAGGTCTAACCATAATCAAGAATTGGCTCAACTTGTCGATCAATGGACACGAGAAAAAGGCACATTCGAAACAGCTATTACGGGACTGACTTTATATCGTGCAGAGACATTGACCAAACCAAGTAGCAGCATGATGGATGCGAGTCTATGTATGATTGCTCAAGGCAAAAAACAGGTGATTCTTAGCGAAGAGACTTATACTTATGACTCTAACCATTTCCTTTTTACTGCAATTGACCTGCCTGTAATTGCTCAAGTGCTTGAAGCTTCTGTTGAACAACCCTATCTCTCAATTGTGCTAAGGCTAGACCCATATTTACTTGCTCAAATCATGCTTGAGGCCCATATTCCCTTTAAAGATGTAAATACTGAGAAAAAAGGAATGGCTGTTGGAGTAGTCAATTCAGAGCTGAATGATGCGTTTATACGGTTAATAAAATTACTAGATACGCCACAAGACATCCCCATCTTGTCTCCTCTTATTATTAAGGAAATTTTTTATCGTTTATTGATGAGCCCGCAAGGCGATCGACTTAAACGTATTGTAGCGGCAGGCACTACAGGCCATCGAATTGTGAAGGCGATTGAATGGCTGAAAACAAATTTTGCGAAACCATTTAGTATTGAAGAACTGGCAAGCACAATGGGGATGAGTGCATCAAGTTTTCATCAACATTTTAGGGATATAACCTCAATGAGTCCCTTACAGTATCAAAAGAGAATGAGATTGACCGAAGCACGGCGTTTATTAATGACCGAAGAATACGATATTTCATCTACCAGCATGCAAGTCGGTTATGAAAGCTTGTCCCAATTTTCCAGAGAATATAAACGCTTTTTTGGGGTTTCTCCGTCAGTAGATATTAAGAATATATAAAAGCAATAAACGTGGACTATTAAAAAATTAATACCAGAAAAAAAGCGGTACTTGATTATGTCTATTCATCAAGTACCGCTAAAATTAAAGCAATATTACACATGATTCATTCGTTCAAGCTCACGAATTAAACCAGAATGATCAAGCTCACCATCTCCGGCAGCAAGCATATTTTCAAATAATTGACTGACTTTTTGGGCTATAGGTAAATTCAACTCAAGCGATTTAGCATAGCTAACGGCTGTATGAATATCTTTATGCTGGTTTCGAGCTGTACCTCCCGGTTTAAAGTCTCGATTTAACATGCGTTCGCCATGCTGTTGCAAAATCGGAGAATCTGCAAAACCGCCTGTTAATGCTTGTTTGAGTTTTATCGGGTCTGCTCCTGCTTTACTCGCAAGCAATAAACCCTCACTCACGGTTGCGATGGTAGATGCGACTATCATTTGATTGACGAGTTTTGCCAGCATTCCACAGCCAGCATCTCCAACTAAAATTGGCCGCCCCATGGCAGATAGAACATGTTCAGCATATGAAAATGTTTGAGCATCACCGCCAACCATAATCGCCAGACTTGCATTTTGAGCACCTTTTTCACCGCCAGAAACAGGTGCATCTAAATATCTAAGTCCTCTTTCTTTACATTTTTCACTTTGTGTTTTTGCAACTTCAACAGGTATCGAACTCATCACTATGACCGTGCTTTCGGGTTTTAGCTGTGAGATTGCACCACGTTCTTGAAATAGAATTTCATCACAGGTTTTTCCATCACTGAGCATACAAATCAGAAACTCTACATCTTTTCCAACTTGTTCAAGTTCACTACAAACATGTGCACCAGCTTCTTTTAAACTTTCTGCTTTAGATGAAGTTCTATTCCAAACCTTAACTTGATGGCCTGCTTTGAGTAAATGCATAGCCATCGGCAGTCCCATAATGCCTGTCCCCACAAATCCGATAGTCGCCATTATTTCATCTCCGTAGCGGTTCGAACTTTAAGTTGCTGCTGTTCTACTTTTAAGCTATTCGACTTTAGCTTTGCTAATAACAACAAGCCCAAACCACCCATCGCTACAAAGCCAGCAATTGCAAGGAATGCCACTGTATAGGTGCCTGTGGTGGTATATAAATAGCCTGTTAAATATGGACCAGTAAAACCACTTAAATTACCTACAGAGTTAATTAAGCCAATACCGGCTGCGGCGCCCACTCCTGTTAAAGTTTGCCCAGGGATAGTCCAGAAAATGTTAATCGCACTAAATACACCAATTGCGAGCAAAATAAAGCCCACAATAATTGCCCACGGTTGATTCACAATTAAAGCAATCGCAATTGCGAAAGCCGCCATAAGTGCAGCACAAGCACCGTGTTTATAACGCTCTTGTTTACGGTCAGAACGGCGGCTCCATAAAACCATTCCAACAGCTGCAAATGCATATGGAATAGCGGTGAGTAAGCCATTTTGGATAAGGCTAATTTGCATACCAAAGGTGTTACGGAACGACTCTAAAACACTTGGTAAGAAGAAGAACATTGCATTTGAACCAGACGTAATTCCAAAATAAACAATTGCCATAATCCACACTAAAGGATTTTTAAACACTTGTTTAATGAGTTCACCTTTTGTTAAAGCAGCATCGGCAGATTGCTCTTTTTCTCTTTCTTCACGTTCTAGCGTATTCATGAGCCATTGGCGCTGCTCAGCTGTTAACCACTGTGCTTCTTTCGGGTTATTGGTTAAATATTTTAGACAGACTAATCCTAAAATAATGGAAGGAATCCCTTCTAAAACATACATCAAACGCCAGCCTTCATAGCCAATGGTATTGCCCCATTGCATAAGACCGACCGAAATTGGCGCTCCAATAATTTGAGCAATTGGTAACCCTAAATAGAATGTCGCGAAGACACGGGCACGATATTTAGCAGGAAACCATAAGGTTAAATAAAAAATAACTCCCGGAAAGAAACCCGCTTCTGCAATACCCAGTAAAAACCGTAAAATAATAAATTGGGTACCACTATGGATAAATCCCATAAGCCCGGCAATTATTCCCCAAGTAATCATGATTCGGGCAATCCAGATCCGTGCACCAAACCGATGAAGTAAAACATTGCTCGGTACTTCTGCAATAAAGTAACCCAAGAAAAATACACCCGCACCTAAACCAAAAATAGTTTGGGTAATTCCAATTGCATCATTCATATGTAGCGCAGCAAAACCAATATTGGTTCTGTCTAGAAAAGCCATAATGAATAAAATAATAAGAAACGGGATAATGCGACTCGAAATACGTTTAATTGTCTGCTCTTCGAGAGCAGTGACATTTTTGATATCTTCCATAATAACTCTCACATGAATTGGCGATCACTGCCATTAATTTTGGGTATCTTCTATATGTGCCTGAATGATGCTTTCAAAATTCTCATCTGCTTGGAAACCTAAAGATTCGGCATATTCAGCTTTCACTTGAACCGGCCAACTTTGAACAATCCTTTGAATCGTTTTATCTTCTTGCCACTGCACTAAATCAGTTGCTTGTTTACCGGCAACTTTTTCAAGAGCCTCAAGCATTTGTTTAACGGTAACGGTCAATCCCGGTAAGGGAATAATTCGGTTATCTTGGAGTGCCTCTGAAGAAATTGACGCAGCCTTAATCATTGAATCAACACAGCGTCGTGGTGAAGTAATAAAAACCGGAGTATCTGGCGGGACTGGACAAACTGCCGTTTCCCCTTTTAAAGGCTCGCGGATAATTGAGCTAAAAAATGTAGAGGCGGCTTTATTAGGCTTACCCGGACGAACCACAATAGTCGGTAATCTTAAAACGCGGCCATCAATAAAGCCTTTACGCGAATAATCTGAAACGAGCAATTCTCCTACTGCTTTTTGCATACCGTAAGAGGACTTTGGTGTAACCACCGTATCATCTGTTACAACTTCTGGTAATTGACCACCAAATACAGCGCAGCCACTCGCAAAAATAACTCGAGGCATTGTTTGTTTTTTTCTTAATTCTTCTAATAAATTTAAAAGGCCATAAAGGTTTACATCCATGCCCAAGTCAAAATCGGCCTCTGCTGCCGAACTCACCACGGCGGCTAAGTGCCAAACAACATCAATTTTTTCTGTAATATTTGCCACTGTGGTTTTGTCGGTAATATCGCCAATCACCACTTCAATTTTTGGGTCTTGCGGTAAATCATCACCAGCAAACGCATCAAACAAAATAATTTTATCGATGGGCTTAGCTTGTTTACCGTCTAAAGTCAGACTTCCGGTTTTTAAAATCTCTTTGGCGATTTGCTTTCCAATAAAACCCGTGCCACCAGTAATTAACACATTCATACAGGGATCCTTTCCTAATTCTTATTCACTTAAAGATTTTTTAATCATCATGAATTAAACGATAAGGAGTCCCTGCAATAATTTCCAATGAATAATTTCTAAATATTGATAACTTTTTAATATCAGTTTTATGATGAAATTTTGACTAAATTAAATAGGCTTTCTTTTAATTTAAAAGCCCCAAGTCTTCTATAACTTGAGGCTGAGGACTTTACTTACGTTTTGCATTTTTAAGTAAAATATTAATAAATGCTGCGGCTATATCAGACACTGGTTCATCTTTACGTGTCAAAATTCCATAATCTTGGGCATCTAAAATCAGGTCTGTTTCTAAAATCTGTAGTTGTCCTTCTTTCACCTGATCAATCACCATTGCTTCTGGCAACATGCCCACCATAGGTGCCCCTTTTAAGATCTGTAAAAAGGTCTGCATCGACATGGTATTTACCGTATTTAAAGGAATTTTGACTTTAGCTCGGGCAAATGCACCTTCCATACGCTCCCGAATGGGTGTGCCTTTAGGATAAAGTACCCACGGCCATTTTAATAATTCTTCTAATGTACAAAACTTTTTCTGGGCACATGGGTGCGCATTATTGACAACAATGCAGAACGGTTCAGGGCCTAACGGCTGGAAATCGAAAAACTGACTTTGCGTCACATCGGTAAAGCGACCTATGGCTAAATCTAGAGTATGTTCACTCAACATTTCCATTAAATGGTCACTGGTCTGTTCAACAACATCGATAGAAAGTAGCGGCCATTGTTTCTTAATTTCGATAATTGAGTTTGGAATTACCACGGCGGTTGCTGCAAATATTCCTCCTACTTTTAAAAATCCATGTCCACCCAACCGTAAAATCTCGATGTCTTCGACAAAATGCTTTGCGTCATTCAAAACCCGCTGGGCATAACGAATGACATGTTCACCCAATGCCGTTACAGGCATATTTCGGGGCAGTCGCTCAAAGACCTGAAACCCAAGAAGGCCCTCAATTTCCTTTAGCATTTTACTTACGGCAGGTTGACTTAAATTCATCTGCTCGGCAGCCAAATGCATGTTATTGGTTCGAGCCAACGTCTCTAGTAAAACCAAATGCTTGAATTTAAGCCAGTTATTTAAACTTGAGTAAGTCAAATCTGCCATTTTTAAAATTCCTTTTTGATAACCACTGGTTATTAATAATTAAATTATTACGATTGGTGTTTATTAAATAAGAAACATATCATGATTTCAAATAAAAGAAGGAAGCTTTAAATGAACTTTACGTTAAATTCCCAGAACTCATTACCAGATGATGCAACTCAAGGATGTTTAATTGGCCGTGCGTGGATTCCAAGTCAAATTTCGGGTCCATCCCCTATTATTTTAAGAGGCAATCAAGTTTTTGATATCTCGGAAAAATTTCATACTATTTCCGAGTTACTTGAAAGCGCTGATCCTTTAAAAGCTTTATCAGAAATTGAAGGAAGACGAGTTGGTTCAATTGATGAATTATTTGCCAATACTGTCGCCGAGCCAGATACCAACAAGGCATATTTTTTAGCCCCTATTGATTTACAAGTAATTAAAGCGGCAGGTGTTACCTTTGCTGCAAGCATGTTAGAACGCGTGATTGAAGAACAAGCTGGTGGCGATGCACAAAAAGCTCAATCGATTCGTGAAGTTGTACAAGGCGTAATCGGTGATAATTTAAAAACAATCGAACCCGGCTCTGAAAAAGCGCTACAACTCAAAGAATATTTAATCGAACAAAAAATGTGGTCTCAATATCTTGAGGTGGGTATTGGTACAGATGCCGAGATTTTTACTAAAGCCCCTGTTTTAGCAGCTGTAGGCACAGGACAAAATATTGGTATTCACCCAAAGTCTGAGTGGAATAATCCAGAGCCGGAAGTCGTATTAGTTGCCAACAGCCAAGGTAAAATTTTAGGCGCGACTTTAGGTAACGATGTGAATTTACGGGACTTTGAAGGACGTAGTGCTCTCTTGTTAAGCAAAGCGAAAGATAACAACGCATCTTGTGCGATTGGCCCATTTATTCGCCTTTTTGACCATACTTTTACTTTAAATGATATTCGTACTTGCGATGTTGAACTGCAAATTCAAGGCACCGATAACTTTGTGTTAAATGGGGTGAGTTCTATGTCGCAAATTAGCCGAGATCCTGAAGATTTAATTCAACAAACTCTTAATGAAAACCATCAATATCCAGACGGTTTTGTTTTGTTCTTGGGTACTTTATTTGCACCGACTCAAGATCGTGAACAAGCTGGGGCTGGCTTTACCCATAAAGTCGGAGATGTCGTCCGTATTCATTCACCTAAACTTGGTACTTTGTACAACACGGTTATGACCAGTGATAAAGCAACACCGTGGAATTTTGGAATAAATGCTTTGATGCGTAATTTGAAGCAGCGTGAATTACTATAATTTTCACGTATTATCGATCGGTTGATTTGCAAGATTCATCTCGTAAATAAACTAAATTTCAAAAAGTATGAGTGAAAGGATCAAAAAATGAATGATCAAAATAAACGGATTTTTTTACGTAGCCAAGAATGGTTTGATGATCCTGAACATGCCGACATGACCGCTTTATATGTTGAGCGTTACATGAACTATGGTTTGACCCGCGCCGAGTTACAATCAGGTCGCCCGATTATTGGAATAGCACAAACCGGTAGTGATTTGACTCCATGTAACCGTCATCACAAAGAACTTGCTGAACGCGTTAAAGCGGGTATTCGAGACGCGGGTGGTATTCCAATGGAATTCCCCGTCCACCCGATTGCAGAACAAACCCGTCGTCCAACTGCTGCACTTGACCGCAACTTGGCCTATTTAGGTTTGGTTGAAATCTTGCATGGTTATCCGCTTGATGGTGTAGTGCTGACTACTGGCTGTGACAAAACTACCCCTGCATGTTTAATGGCAGCAGCCACAACAGATATACCTGCAATTGTGTTGTCTGGTGGGCCAATGCTAGATGGTCATTTTAAAGGTGAGTTAATTGGTTCCGGCACTGTGCTTTGGCATGCAAGAAACTTACTTGCCACTGGTGAAATTGACTATGAAGGGTTCATGGAAATGACCACTTCTGCTTCACCTTCAGTCGGGCATTGCAACACCATGGGCACTGCACTTTCCATGAATGCTTTGGCAGAAGCGTTGGGTATGTCTTTACCAACATGTGCAAGTATTCCGGCACCATATCGTGAACGTGGGCAAATGGCCTATATGACCGGCAAAAGAATATGTGAAATGGTTTTAGAAGATTTACGTCCTTCTAAAATTATGACCAAACAATCTTTTGAAAATGCAATTGCAGTAGCCTCAGCTTTAGGTGCATCGAGTAACTGTCCTCCTCACCTCATTGCGATTGCCCGTCATATGGGTATTGAGCTGGGTTTAGAAGACTGGCAACGTGTGGGTGAAAACATTCCGCTTATTGTGAACTGTATGCCGGCGGGTAAATATTTGGGTGAAGGTTTTCATCGTGCGGGTGGTGTTCCTGCCGTTCTACACGAACTACAAAAAGCTGGTGTATTACACGAAGATTGTGCATCGGTTAGCGGTAAAACAATTGGGGAAATTGCCAAAAATGCAAAAACCTCAAATGCGGATGTCATTTTCCCTTATGAACAACCTCTTAAACACGGTGCCGGTTTCATTGTGCTCAGCGGCAATTTTTTTGACAGTGCCATTATGAAAATGTCTGTAGTGGGCGAAGCATTTAAAAAAACCTATTTATCAGATCCAAACAATGAAAATAGCTTCGAAGCACGCGCAATCGTTTTTGAAGGTCCCGAAGACTATCACGCACGTATCAATGACCCTGACTTAAACATTGATGAACATTGTATTTTAGTCATTCGTGGCGCAGGTACAGTGGGTTATCCGGGCAGTGCTGAAGTCGTCAATATGGCTCCACCAGCAGAGTTAATTAAAAAAGGGATTGATTCACTGCCTTGCTTAGGAGATGGTCGCCAAAGTGGAACTTCTGCCAGCCCATCTATTCTCAATATGTCACCCGAAGCGGCTGTAGGCGGTGGAATTGCCTTACTTAAAACCAATGACCGTTTACGTATTGATTTAAATAAACGTTCTGTCAACGTGCTCATTTCTGACGAAGAGTTAGAACAACGCCGCCGTAAATGGAAACCGACGGTATCTCCATCTCAAACACCTTGGCAAGAAATGTATCGCAACATGGTAGGTCAATTATCTACTGGTGGTTGTTTGGAACCCGCAACTTTATATATGCGAGTCATAAACCAAGACAACCTTCCAAGACACTCTCATTAATTTCAGGATATTTGTTATGACCATTATCGGACACAACTTTATTGGTGGTTCACGCAGCGCACAAGGTACAACCTTATTAAAAAGTATTCATGCTACGACTGGTGAAACTTTGCCTTATGAGTTTCACCATGCAACCGAGCAAGAGGTTAATCAGGCCTGTGAAGCAGCCAGTCAAGCGTTTAAGACTTACCGCCATACGTCTCCTGAACAGCGTGCTGTTTTTTTAGAAAATATTGCAGATGAGCTCGATGCTTTGGGTACAGATTTTCTTGAAATCGTGTCACAGGAAACTGCTTTGCCACTTGCACGCCTACAAGGTGAACGTGCCCGTACCAGTGGGCAAATGCGTTTATTTGCTAAAGTGTTGCGCCGTGGTGATTTTTTAGGTGCCCGTATTGATACTGCTTTGCCTGAGCGTCAGCCTTTACCACGCCCAGACCTGCGTCAGATTAAAATCGGTGTTGGTCCTGTGGCAGTTTTTGGGGCAAGTAACTTTCCTTTAGCATTCTCAACTGCGGGTGGTGACACTGCTTCGGCACTGGCAGCAGGTTGCTCTGTAGTAGTGAAAGCCCATAGTGGACATATGGCCACAGCAGACTTTGTAGCGCAGGCAATTGAGCGTGCCGTAGAAAAATCAAATATGCCTAAAGGTGTATTTAACATGATCTACGGTAATGGTGTGGGTGAACCTTTAGTGAAGCATCCTTTAATACAGGCTGTGGGTTTTACGGGTTCACTGCGTGGTGGTCGCGCTTTATGCGACATGGCAGCAGCCCGCCCCCAACCGATTCCAGTGTTTGCGGAAATGAGCAGTATTAACCCAATGCTGATGTTGCCAGAAGCCCTAAAAAACCGCGGTGACAAAATTGCACAGGACTTGGCTGATTCAGTGGTTTTAGGCTGTGGTCAGTTCTGTACCAATCCGGGTTTAATCTTGGGTATTAAATCAGCTGAATTTAGTCAGCTCATTAGCAACCTGACTGAAATTATGGGCGCTAAGCCTGCGCAAACTATGCTCAATGCCGGCACCTTAAAAAGTTATACCGCTGGTCTTGAGCATTTAACTGAGCATCAAGGTATTAAGCATTTGGCAGGTCAAACTCAACAAGGCAATCAGGCGCAGCCACAACTGTTTAAAGCTGATGTTGAGCTTTTGCTGGCAGGTGACCAACTTCTGCAAGAAGAAGTTTTTGGGCCAACCACAGTCATCATTGAAGTTGAAGATAAGGCCCAACTCATTCAGGCGCTACAAAGCATGAATGGTCAGCTGACTGCGACTTTAATTGCCGATGAAGCTGACTTAACCGAGTTTGCAGATGTAGTTCCTGTATTAGAAGAAAAAGCTGGGCGATTACTTATAAATGGCTACCCAACAGGTGTTGAGGTCTGTGATGCGATGGTGCATGGTGGACCATACCCAGCCACTTCAGATGCACGAGGCACCTCAGTCGGAACCTTGGCCATTGACCGTTACTTGCGCCCTGTGTGTTATCAAAACTATCCGCAAAATTTATTGCCGGAAGCCTTAAAAGACAGCAATCCGTTGCAGATTTTAAGACTGGTCAATGGTGAGATGACTAAAGAAGCGATCTAAAAATAAAAAGAGACCACGAGTTGGTCTCTTTTTTACTTCTACATTTAGGTTTTTTAAGGAGGTATAAGTTCCTTAATATCAATCTAGTTTGTAATTAATATTTTTTAGAAATAAATCAACAGCGTATTCAACCCAAATACTAATTTCATCAGCTGAGATTAAATAATCAGGATGAGTCAAACACTTTAAGTGGGCATCACTTCTTAACAGTGATAAAAATATATTTGCTGCGACTTCCGAAGAAGACGTTAATTCAATTTCTCCTTGTTTAATCGACTTTTCAAGATAACCTGCAATAATATTTGCCAGACGTTGTGGTCCCACTTCAAAGAACTTTTCGGATAATTCCGGGAACCTTACAGCCTCTGCAATACACACTCTAAAAAAAGCTAAACCTGAATGCGATAAGATAAAGCACAGATAAGTTTTCCCAATTTCGGTTAAGGCTGAACGTAAATTTTTGGCTTTTGTCTCGACCGACATAATTTGTTTTTGCATGTTGGTACATTGGCGTTCAATGACCGCCGCAAACATTGCTTCTTTATTTTTAAAACAACCATACATGGTCGCTTTTGAAACGCCCGCTTCTTTTTGAATCATATCCGTCGTTGTCCCACTAAAACCATGGATCAGAAAAAACTTTGTTGCTGCATCCAGAATTTTTTGATCTTTCTCATTCGTTTTAGTGCAATCAGACATACGATCCTACAAACATATTTAGCAATTTCACTCTTAGTGTAACTCATCGAAAAGTTCAAAATCGAGAATTGACGTAAATTTAATAAGATAGTAGAGTACCGATCGGTACAGTTGAGCTTAATTACCGCTATAAGCATTAAGTTCATTTTAAAATTTAAGGTAAAAGATGAATATACGACCACTCATCGGTTTGGCAGGTGCAATTTTTGCAGCCATGACTGTCGAATTTAATAACCGAATTAGCAGCATTACCTTGGTCGATATTCGCGGTGAGATGGGTATTAGTGTCGACTCTGGTTATTGGGTCAGCAGTATTTATGCCAGTGCCATGATTATTGGGATGATCCTGTCCACCAGTTGGGCGGTTATTTTTTCTATGCGTCGGGTTCTTCTTTTTGCGATAGGACTTTGCCTCTTCTCTAGCGTTTTAATTCCTTTTAGCCCAAATATCGAAATATTTTATTTATTACGGGGCTTACAAGGACTCGCCAATGGTTTAACTATTCCTTTATTAATGGCATGTGCACTTAGATTCCTAGGACCTGAAATTCGTCTATGGGGCTTGGCCTGCTATGCATTGACAGCAACTTTTTTCCCAAACTTAAGCGCTGCGCTTGCTGCCTTTTATTTAGATGTGATTGGTTGGAAGATGATATTTTTCCAAACCATTCCTTTTTGTGCTTTAAGTGCTGCGTTAGTTTACTTCGGTATTCCGCAAGATCCGTTAAATTACTCAAGAATAAAAACTTACGATTGGACTGGCGCGATTCTAGCCATTATTGGTTTGGCAAGCCTTAGTACCATGCTTTTGCATGGCAATCATTTGGACTGGTTCCATTCAAAATTGATTTGTGTTTTGGCTTTAATAAGTGCCATTACCCTACCTTTATTTTTAATACATGAATGGCGCTATCCAACACCATTAATTAAACCGCAAATGCTCGAAATACGAAATTTTGGTTATGCTGTTATTGCGTTGTTCTGCTTTGTGGTTATTGGTATGTCAACCAGTACATTACCCCTTAATTACTTAAGCGCTGTGCATGGTTATAAGCCTACTCAAACCATGTGGATTGGCTTACAAATTGCCGCATTACAATTTATCTATATCCCGATTGTTATTAAAGTTTTGAACCAAGCTTGGGTTGATAGCCGATATGTACATGGATTTGGTTTACTTTTGGTTATGGTTGGCTGCTTAGGTGCAAGTCAACTTGATACGACTTGGAACCAAGACCAATTCTATTTTTGGCATGCAATCTCATGTTTAGGACAAACCTGTGTAGTGCTTTCGCTCCTCATGATGGGTACAAATAGTGTCCACCCAACTATGGCAATCTATGCTTCTCCTATGATTAACACCCCGCGTGCTATCAGCGGCGTACTTGGTGTGTGCCTTTTGGACTGGGTCAATCGAGTACGTGGTGAATACCATTCAACACGGCTGATTGAAAATACCGCACAACATGTTTTTCAAAATATTCAAGGTCCTGTTATTAATCCTCTTACCCCGCCTGTGCTGAGTGCAGATGGTACCGAACGTGTTTCCGGTGGTTTATCTGCCTTAAATTCTGCGATTCAGGCACAGCAATCGGTGTTAGTCATTAGTGATCAATATCTGATTTTAGCGGGACTTACTGCAATTTTATTTATCGTTATGCTGATTTTGCCAGTTAGAACTTATCCACCACGCATTGCTCTCATTAAGTTAATGAATAGTCATAACTCAGGAAAATCTTTATGAGTACTCTCGAAGCCCAAGATCACTCCATGACCGAGTCACCCAAGTTAACAAAGATGCAATATCTTAAGAAACACTGGGTTATGGTTATTGCATTTATTATTGTTCTAGTTTCCATTTTATGGATTTTAAAAGTTATATTTTTACCTTCTTCCGTTGTTAAAACTGACGATGCGCGGGTAGACGTCGAGTACTCAACCATTGCTCCCAAAGTGTCAGGTAATATAGAAGAAATTTATATTAAAGATCACCAGACCGTAAAAAAAGGCCAGCTTTTGGCACGGATTGATGCACGTGATTATCAGGCGGCTTTAGCTGAAGCTGAATCTAATTATGCCAAAGCACAAGCTGACTTAAATGAAGCAATGCTGGCAGTAGAAAGACAACCAACTGTTATTCGAGAAACAGAGGCCCAGCTTAGAAAAGTAGAAGCCGGCATTAAACTCACTAAAGATAATACCGCACGCTATGAGCAATTACAGGCACTTGGTGCTGAGTCTAGATTGATTACACAACAGTCAAAAACCACATTGACCGAGCAATATGCCGACTTGGACAGCAGTAAAGAAAAAGTCATTGATGCGCAGTATCAGCTCAACCAATATAAGATTCAGGTTCAAGCTAAACAAGCCGCTTTAAAACAAGCCCAAGCTGCGCTTGATAAAGCAAAACTGAATCTGAGCTATACAGAAATTCGAGCACCTATTGATGGCATGATTGGGCAAAAGTCTGCAAATGTGGGCAACTTTGTTGGCGCAGGTAATCCACTCATGGTGGTTGTGCCTTTAGATCAAGTGTATGTAGAAGCAAACTTCCGTGAAATTGAGCTAAAACAAATTAAAATCGGCCAGCCTGTCACTGTTTATGTCGACGCTTACAATGTTGAGTTAAAAGGTGTGGTAGATAGTTTCTCACCATCGACTGGTGCATTCTTCTCGCCAATTTCAGCAACAAATGCGACGGGTAACTTTACTAAAATTGTTCAGCGTTTACCTTTACGCATCAAACTCCTTGAGAACCAACCTGATATTAAATTGTTGCGTCCTGGTCTATCTGTTGTGGTTTCTGTAGATACGACCAAATAAACGGAATCAACTGAGCACTTCAAACTTTAAATGAGCCTCATTGTTAGTCTTACTCCTAATGAGGCCTCATCAAATTCAATATTAAATTAAGCCCGTATTTTACCCTTCTACCTTTTTATCCTTACTACTTGAATAGATAAAATATAAAGCAATTCCTAAGCAAATTAGCGCTCCTAATCGATACGGTGAAAAAGAGAGCACTTCATTACCAAACCAGCCAAAGTTATCAATTAAGATACTCATCAAAAGTTGCCCAAAAATCACAGCCACCGTAGCAACTGCAGCCCCAATTCTTTGTACAGCCAGTACCATAATGACAATATAAGGTACGCCACACATGGCGCCTAATAACTGCCATTTAGGAACATCTAATAACGTTAAGGTATGTTTAGGTTCAAAGTAAAAAATAAGGAGAGCCGTAATTAGAGCACCGACCGAGAAAGTCAAAAAAGCACTACGAAATACACCAACTTTTGCTCCAAGTTGCCCATTAATTGCAGCCTGTACACTCAGCAAAGCACCGCCAATGACGGCGAGAAGAATCATTAAAATTGTCATGGCTGTCTCCTACGCTTTTGACACAAGTACAAGTGCGACAACAATAAAGATGAGTGCCACTACCCGTTTACGGTCTACTTTTCGATGTGGAGTCCCCAGTAAACCATAGTGATCGATAATCAGACTTTTAGATACCTGTCCCGCTAAAATGCCAATCATGGTCATTGCAATGCCAATAATTGGAGTGGTAATGGTCAAAATAATGACGTAAGCCGGACCTAAAACGCCACCGAGTAATTGCCAAGATGGAAGTGTAAAAAATGAAGGGCTATTGCGTGGGCTAAAAAACAACATGAGTAAAAAAGTAAGTGCTGCACCCACACCAAAAATACTAAACGTGGCCCACAACTCACCTACTTCCTTTCCTAACGGCCCTAAAAGCCCAGCTTCGACCGATAGCCCCATTCCTCCTAAAATGGTTAGGAGTAGTAATAGAATTTGCATCTACATTGCCTCATCTGTATCTAGGCAACGAATACTAAGGTAGCCAATTCATCAGAAAAACAGCATAATTCATGAATCACTTTTGCAGAAATTGCACAAATGAATTTAACAAATTCGATTGATATCCGCACGCTTCGCTTCTTTATTAGTGTTTACAATGCTCAAAACTTCTCAAATGTAGCACGTAAAGAAGATGTGTCTGCCTCCATGATTTCTCGAACTATTCAACAACTTGAAGATGCGTTGGGGCAACAACTTTTCTACCGAAATACGCGAGCAATCACACCGACCGAATCGGGCAAATTATTTTTTGAATATGCAAAAAGAATTACCGAACAATTTGATGAAGCTCAAAAGGCTTTACAAGATAAAACCATAGAGCCATCGGGACTCGTCCGCATTAATGCCCCTGTGTTTTTTGGTCAACGGCATATTGCGCCATGGTTAGCGGGTTTATCAGAACGTTATCCAAGGCTTCTAATAGAACTAATTCAAACCGATGAATTTATAGACCCATTACGCGAAAGCACAGATTTAATATTTCGTATTGGAGCACTGACTGATTCATCATTTCATGCCCGTATTTTTGGTACACAAAAATATCATTTGGCCGCCTCTCCTCAGTATGTTGCCAAATACGGTACGCTCGACCACCCAACAGAACTTAATCAACACAAGTGCCTAGTCTATAAAGGTTTTGAAGGTCCTAACCGCTGGTTAGTGAGAAAGCCCAATGAAGAATGGGTACATTATCCAATTACCCCGTTACTTTCTTCAAACAATGCCGAGAGTTTAATGACAGCCGCGCTTCATAGCATGGGGATTGTTTTATTTCCTGATTGGCTGATTGGCGAAGCTTTAAAAAAAGGTGACTTAATAAAGCTTTTACCTGAATATGAAGTCGCGATTAAATCGCCCCCCCAGCATATCGCAGCCATTTATCCCAATGTCCGCCATCCACCACTCAATATTAGAGCAGTGATAGATTATTTTGCAGAAATCTATGGAGACACACCGTATTGGCAGAATTAGCTTTCTTATCAATGCCAGCAAAGTATTCCAGTATCGACATACTTTGCTGGTGCCTCATCAGAGATAAAAATAAGACTAAAAACTTGAAAATAAATAAGAATTTAATTTGCACTCAAACTTAAATTATCCACTTGTTCTGATTTTTCTTTTTTAATGAGATAACCCAATATGATTTGCAAAATCACGCCAATAAACGCACAACATGACATTAAGAGAAAACACCAGATATACCCCTGATGACTATGCCAGCCACCAAAGCTCGTAAGCAAATATCCCATAATAATCGGTGCGACAGCCCCACCTACATACTGAGCAACTGTAATTAAACTATTTGCAGTTCCAATTGCTCCGGCTGGCGCATAATCTGATGCTGTCGCATAGAAAATAGGCCAAATTGCGTTGGCAGATAGACCAAAAAACAGTTGTATTGCAATGACGGAAACCACGCCTGAGGTTAAACAAAAACTTGCAATGCTGACCGCCATCCAACAACCACATAAAATCAATGTGAGTCGTCTGCCAATCTTATCGGACAAAGTCGGCCAAATAATTTGCCCCATCATGCCGGTAATTGTAAATACAGCGCTCAAGCCAGCCGATTTCGCCAGATCTAACCCGACAATATTGTATAAAAATGCAGGAAAGATAGTTAAAAAACCAATATAAACCACATGGGTAATTAAAGTACTGGCTGCGGTAAACACAATTCCCCGAGAACTTAGAGTTTGTTTTAAACGTTCCCATGTACTATGCGTACTTGTTTTTTCTTCTCCTTCATCGTGCACAAAATCTGTTGGTGGTGTGAATTGATTATCTACACAAGATTGGTGAAACTCTGAATAACGTTTACGGGTCGAATAAATCGCCCAAAAAGTTAATGCCGGTACAGCAAATATAATTCCAAGAAAAAAGGCATAGCGCCAATTCTGCGGACCAAAATAAGTAATGATGGTGGCCATTGCAACACCACTAAGTAGCGCTCCAACCGGATAACCTGAGTGATGAGCACCTATGGCAAAACCGCGATGTTCCTTGGGCCACCATTCTGCGGTATTACTCACCCCAACTGGCTCTGCCACCCCACAACCCAAAGAAACCATAATACGTAAGGTTACAAACTTATAGAAACTTGAACTTAAAGATGTAATGCCTGAAAGCAACGAAATAAAAGTAAATCCAATTACTAAGGGCCACTGAAAAATTCCTCGCTTCCAGCCGGACGCATGTTTATCACTTAAAGCAGCAACCGGAATACTAAGAACAGCCAAAGAAAGTGTAATTGCAGCAATGGTGTATCCCCATTGCGTTGGAGATAAATTAAATTCATTACAAATCATATTGGCTGCGCGGAAAATCAACTCTCGGTCGTATGCAACAACCACCCAGATAATCCAGCAAATCACTAATGATACCCAAGAGTGGCGATGAACTTTTTTTAGGCTCATTTCTAATTCCTTTTTAATTAAAATGCATCCACATGCTTTTACGTATAACGCTATGTCATTTGTCCACTCTTAAACTATCAAGTCGATTTAGAATTACTAATGATATTTCTACACCACGTAATAACTTATATTTATCAATTTAGTTCTTAGCTATTTATTTCCCTACATTTTTAATCCACTGGACCAATAACAATCCCTTATTAGGTAAAGAAAAATTTTCATTGGTTTTTATATTTAGCTTTCATTAATTTAGTTTCATCGATGAATGACTGAATAAAAGGACTAAAAAAGGAATTATGGAAATTAAAGTACTGGTAGATGTAAAAACAAAACTTGGAGAATGCCCAACTTGGGATGCTGTTCGCCAACGCCTATTTTGGGTAGATATTGTTGATGGACGATTATTCTGTTGTGATGAATTCGGTGGGAATATACGGGCGTGGGAAGTTCATAAAAAAATAGGTTCTTTTGCTTTACAAGAAAATTATAACGGCGCAATTGTTGCGCTCGAAGACGGGTTATATCAACTCGACTTTGACACAGGCAACTTAAAATTTATTTGTAACCCTGAACCAGACCTACCCCAAAATAGATTAAATGATGGTCGTGTTGATCGGCAAGGTCGATTCGTTTTTGGCTCTATGAACCGCCTTGAAGATGGGAATACCGCATCTCTCTATGGATTAAATGCAAATTATAAAATAGAAAAATTAGAAAATAATATTAATACTTCAAATAGTATTTGCTGGAGTCCTGATGGTACTAAGCTCTATTTCGCAGATACATGGCAAGGTGAAATCTGGTCTTATGATTATGATCTTGAAACAGGCCAAATCTCAAATAAAACTACTTTTTGTAAGATAGATACATCAGACGGTGGTTCAGCAGATGGCTCGACAGTAGATCGTGAAGGCTACTTATGGAATGCAAAAGTATATTCGGGTCAGTTAGTACGTTATCGTCCTGATGGACAAATCGATCGTATTATTGAAATGCCTGTAAAAAAAATTACCAGTGCAGTTTTTGGTGGAAAAAATCTTGATGTCTTGTTTGTTACCTCTATGTCACAACCGCCTCTTCCGAGGTTCCCTGATGACAACCAATTGCGAGGCAGTGTTTTTGCCATTTATGGGCTAGGCATCCAAGGATTAGCCGATGCTCGATTTATGGGGTAATGACTCACTTCCTACAAGAAATACTTAACCATAAACGGTAGTGAACCAGCTCTGCAGCTTAATAAGGAAATCTTTATTAAGCTGCATAAAGAATTAATTAATTGTTATTTCATAATGAAAATTATCGGCCAAACCATAAGACTCACGGTATTCGACCGCTACACCTTCAAGATTTTTTGCAATACGGCATACCTTCACTAAAGAGTCTTCAAGGTGGTTATTTAAATAGCTATCTTTAATATTTTTCTCAAAAGTTAACCGTTCTGTTGCAGAAGAAATAAATTGGCCACAGTGCTGATAATAAAAAGGATAAAGTAGATTCCCAAACTCAGCGATTGGAATTTCTTCCAGATTTTTAAATAAGCGTTCAGGTAGCCAGATTCTCTCACTTAATACAACGACATCTTCATGCTTACGGACACGCTCGATATAAAGCAACTTTTCAGTGTGCCCAAGTCCTAACTCGGCGTTTACTTCCGGTATTGCATCACACACTTCTACTTTTTTAATTTGTCCTTGTGGCTGAATGAACTCGCCTTTTTTATTACGTAATCTAAAAAAACGAATGAGCGAATTTTCAAAATTAGGTTGTTTGAGGAAAGTTCCTTTTCCTTGCTGTTTAACCAATAAGCCATCTTCAACCAGCCCTTCAACCGCTTTTCTAACGGTTCCTACCGATACGCTATACATTTGCGCAAGTTCTTGTTCACTTGGAATAGGCTCTTCGACTGTCCATTTTGACTGGATCAGTAGTTTTTGAAGTTCCCAACGGACCTTTTCATATCTTGGCAATTTAAAATTTTTAAATGCAGTCTCATCAAGCATTTGCGTTAAACATTATGAAATCGATTTGACAATATTAGCATAGTTCTGTGTAATACAAAAAACCAAACATATATATGTTTAGATGTTTATATATTTATCAAGGAAGATAATATGACTGCATTGATGCTGATGGCTTTAGCCGTATCGATAGGTTTAGGTTATAAAACGAAAATTAATATCGGATTTTTTACGATAGCGTTTGCCTACCTGATTGGTTGCTTTGGCATGGGTCTTAAACCTTCCGAAGTTATTGAATTATGGCCTGTCAAAATTTTCTTTATTATTTTATCCGTTACTTTGTTTTATAACTTTGCTTTGGCTAATGGTGCTTTAGAGAAGCTTGCCAGCCATCTTTTATATAAATGCCGTAAGTTTCCTCAGTTTTTACCTTTAGCAATTTTTTTCGCAGCAACCATTATTGCAGGCCTAGGTGCTGGTTTTTATACAGTACTTGCCTTTATGGCACCCATTACACTGCTGCTGTGTAAAAAAACCAATATGAATATGATTATTGGTGGGATGGCTGCAAATTACGGCGCTTTAGCTGGCGCAAATTTTATGACATCGCAAAGTGGTATTATTTTCCGAAGCTTAATGGAAAATACTGGCATTAGCTCACAAACAGCTTTTTCATATAGCAGTGGAATTTTTGTCTTAACTTTAATTATTCCAATTGCGGTGTTGGGAATTTATACCCTCTGGAATAGAAAAAGTAATTCAATTGTGATTGAAGATCAAAAGCCTGAACCATTCGACAAAAAACAGAAACAATCCATCTTCCTTATTATTTTAATGATGTCGATTGTTTTAGTTTTTCCAATCTTGCATCTTGTTTTTCCCGATGTAAAAACGATTAGTTTTTTAAACTCCAAAATTGATATTGCCTTCCTTGCCATTACCTTCTCGCTCATTAGTTTACTTATGAAACTTGCCGATGAGAAAAAGGTCATTGCACTTGTGCCTTGGAGAACACTGATCATGATTTGCGGTGTCGGTATGCTCATCGCATTAGGGGTGAAGCTTGGCATTATTACTACCCTATCTGAATGGTTAGCAAACAATGTTCCTGTGTGGGTCATTCCAGTACTGTTATGTCTGATCAGTGCCATTATGTCTGTATTTTCAAGCACTCTAGGCGTGGTTGCTCCTACCTTATTTCCAATTGTTCCGGCGCTTGCACTTACCTCTGGCCTAAACCCACTAGTGCTGTTCATTTGTATTGTGGTTGGCGCTCAGTCTACAGCGATTTCTCCTTTCTCTTCTGGCGGTAGCCTCATTATGGCTTCAGCACCAGCAGACATCGACAAAACCAAATTCTTTAATCAACTGTTATTTAAAGCAATTCCTGTAGGAGTCATTGCCGCTTTAATCGCTATTTTTGCTTTAAAATTTGTAATATGAGATGAAAATGAACTGTATAGATACACATGCACATGTTTTTTCGACTCAGGACCGCAGTATCGAAACAGCACGTTATGCACCTGATTATGAGGCAACTGTACAAAGTTTTATCTCTCATCTTGATGAACACAATTTCACGCATGGTGTTTTGGTTCAACCCAGCTTTTTGGGTACCAATAACCAAGCAATGTTAAACGCAATTCAGCAATACCCTGACCGTTTAAAAGGGATCGCCGTTGTTCAACATACGACGACTTTTAATGAGCTAGTGAATCTCAAGGCACAAGGCATCGTTGGTGTTCGCTTAAATCTATTCGGTCTTAACCCTCCTGCGCTAAATACGCCTGACTGGCAAAAATTTTTACGAAATGTAGAAAGCCTCAACTGGCAAGTTGAGATACACGCACCGCCGAAATATCTGGTTCAGCTTTTGCCACAATTGGATGAATACCGCTTTGATGTCGTAATTGACCATTTTGGCCGAGTTGACCCTATTAAAGGGATTGAAGATCCGGATTATCAGAAATTTTTAAGCTTACTTAACGTAAAACAGCACTGGATTAAAGTGTCCGGTTTCTATCGTTTGGGTGCTACACCCAACAATATAAATATAGCCAAACAGGCATATAACATTTTCAAAGAAAAAGGTTTTTTACAAAAACTCATTTGGGGAAGCGATTGGCCGCATACCCAACATGAATCCTTAATAACTTATGAAGATGCGATTAAAGCTTTTAAACAGATTGTGTTTGATAAACACGAGCAATGTTTAATTTTAAATCAGAACCCTACCGAGCTGTTTGGTTTCTCACGTACATAAGGAGTATGTATGAAAAATGATATATCTATATCGGAAGTAGAAAAGTCAACGATCCGTAAACTTTCTTTTCGTATTCTTCCTTTCCTCATTCTTTGTTATTTCATCGCATATATTGATCGGGTGAATATTGGTTTCGCCGCTTTAACCATGAACCAAGAAATTGGTTTAACTGCTACTGCCTTTGGTTTTGGTGCGACATTATTTTTTATTGCATATGTCATATTTGAAATTCCAAGTAACATGGCTATGGAAAAGCTAGGTGCACGTATCTGGATTGCCAGAATCATGATTACTTGGGGAATTGTCGGTTGCTGTACCGCCTTCATTACCGGCCCAATTTCATATGCAATTTCACGGTTTTTACTTGGAGCTGCCGAAGCCGGATTTTTCCCAGGTGTATTACTGTATTTAACACTATGGTTCCCTAAACGATACATGGCTCGAATTGTTGCTGTATTTATGGTTGCGATTCCTTTATCTAACTTTATCGGTTCACCATTATCTGCCTTACTGTTAGGCTTGCATGGTTTACTGGGTTTAAGTGGATGGCAAGTGCTTTTAATTCTTGAAGCATTACCTGCAATCCTTCTTGGTTTGTTGTGCCTTGTATGGCTGCCGAATACCGCAAATAATGTTAAATGGTTAAATCAAGAAGAAAAGGACTGGTTAACAAGCACTTTAACTTTTGAAAAAAATCAATTGTTGAACTCTGAAAAACAAGACAGTGCCGAACAGAAAAAGAGTAAGTTCAAGTTGCTGATTACCAATAAATATCTATGGTTCTTTGCAATTATTTATGCAGGAAGTTCAGCAACCAGCAATATTTTATCGTTATGGATGCCTCAGATTTTAAAAGCCTTCCATTTAACTGCCATGCAGACAGGTCTTTTAAATATGATTCCGTTTGGTTTAGCTGCCGCTTTCATGATTGTTTGGGGCGTACATGCCGATAAAAGTGGCAATAAGAGTCTCAACACAGCTATTCCGTTATTTGTGACCAGTTTTGGTTTGCTCCTTACTATTTTTACCTCGTCTTTAACTTTGAGCTTACTTTTATTCTCACTCGTTTTGATGGGTAACTATGCCATTAAAGGTCCTTTCTGGGCATTGGTTTCTGAGCGCTTACCACCTACTTTAGTGGCTGTAGGTATTGCAGCGGTGAATACGATTGCGCATATTGGTACTGGGCTTATGAACTCTATTATGGGTATTGTAAAAGATTATTCGGGAAGCTTCCCTATTTCTCTTTTACCGTTATGTATGCTTACATTTACGGGTGCCATGATTGCGTTGTATTTGGGAAGAAAACCGACATTGCCAAAAGCGCAAAAGGTTCAAAAGTTGGTTTAGGTTTTAGAAATAAAAGATTTAATTAAAAGAGACCATTAATGGTCTCTTTTTTATTTATAAGGAACTTAAATTCCCTTACTTAAAAACACACTCAATTAGAGGGCCTGCTCAAAGCTACTTAAGTAAATTTACAATATTGGACCACCCCATCTTATGGGCCAAGTCTAAAGGAATCATTAATTGTTTATTCCTTACTAACTTATTAACATTCAATCTTAAGAGTTCTTGAACAAATAAATAATTACCCGCTATAACTTCACGATGTAATAATTGATTACCACTTTCATCTTTTTCAGTAATGATTGTAGGGTCTGTATTTATAATATTTATGAACTGTTCCAAAATACTCCTACACATAGGATGTTCTTCTAGATTTTCGGGACAATTTTTTTGGTCATAAACTAGAAGAATTTCATCAGGATTACCAAAATCAATCCCCCATGCCTCATCATATTCTTTACGTCCTGATGCATTTAAAGTCTTACGATATTCTTGAATCGTAAACGCACCATGAACAGTGCCATTAGATAAAAACATCCAATCAACTATAGACTCAAATTGAAGCCTTACAGTTTCACCAGCTTGCACATTATCAATAATATAAGGTTCATTTAACAAAATTCCTGTAATTGTACTCCCATCAAAATCAACTTGATCAATCCACATATACTCAATTAAAGGTTCATTTTTATCTTCAAGGTTTTCTTGCATAAATGCACACTTCACATAAGCCAGCTCTAGAGCAGGAACAATTCGTCGAGATTCCCAATAAAGTTCACGCCAAAAATATTTAAATGTACCTATAGCATTCTCAAAAGCTAGAATCATTTCTGGAGATTCATTCTTATATAATTTATTCATATTGCTCTTAATTATATTAAACCCAACTATATTAACATCATGATAAATTTAAAGATCTTAAAATTTATCATGATGTTAATTTTCAAAAAATAAAAAGATCAAGACTAAATAAAAGTAAGCTTCTTGAACCGTAAGAAGTTCGTTAAATTATAAATCGTCTTTTAAAAAGCCCACCGAAGTGGGTTCAATTGCAATCTGTAAAAGTGGTTAATTACATTTAATCGTCTTATTGAAAGTCTTAAAGGTGCCTGTTGTAATTACTTGAGCTGTATAAATCTTTTGGCTATGAGTTTGATGATTATTATTTATTTCAGTAAAGCCTTTACCAGCACAAACAGTTTCAGCCTTTTTGTTTACTTTATTTTCCATTGCTTCATTAGAACCTAAAATATTAGAAGTGGTTTGAATCATATAGTTTCCATTTTCAAGTTTGGTAGCTTGAGCTGGAAACATTTGTGCGCAACCTGTCAAAGAAAGAGTAGATGTTGCAAGAAGAGTTAGCATAAGATATTTATTCATAATTTCTTAGTTAATTGAATTGAAAAATAAAAATGACAAAATATATTTTTAAATTTTAACAGTCAAGAATAAAATAAATAAACACCGCTACAATAAAAAGCCCATCTTCCGATGAGCTTTTTATTTAATTAAGATTATCAAATGCATTAGGCTTTAAATTCTGCTAATACAAAATTTTTTACTATTTCATCAAAATTAGGTTTCAGAAGAGTTGGCTTGCTATCTTTTATAGTTTTATACCAATAACTCGCTGCAACCCCCATACTAATCAAAGCTAACAATTTCATTGCTCACCTCACTTATTGGGAAGAGTGGAGTTTAAAGTATCATTCGCGTTTGTAGCGTTCCAACTTGTTTTAAAGAGGTTTCTGTATATTTTTTAAGCAATGTGTAATAAAAAAGCGTATATTGTTGTAACGCTTTCGTTGGTCTCTTCAACTACAAAAATTTATCTTGAACATGGACAAGTTTTCAAGAAAATTTCGATACTTATCTATTGTCTCTTTTTGGGGACCAATCTTTCCACTCACCTTCAAAAGGAGTGAAAATATCAAATTCGCGCATAAACTCCCAAGGTTCGGGATATTCAGCTAAAGGTTCTACAGGCAACCATTCCTTAGGTATCCAAGGAGTATCTATATTTAACTGATATCCATTTCTCCATGCTAATTTGGTATAAATTACAGCATGAGTAGCAATAAAATGCTCAGTAAAAGTAAATGCAAATTCAAAATTACGAACTTTTGCAATTTTTGGACTAGTTAACTCAGTCAAAACATTTTCCATTTCATTCTTATCACCATTGGCTAAAGCAAGATAAAAACGATGGTCAATTAAATACTTTTTATCCTTTTTTAAATCAGTTTGTAAAATGAGTTCACAACGTTCACGTAATTTATCCCACTCATGATTAAGAGCTAATATCAACTGATATCCATGAAAATCTGGCTTACGCGGATTATCACGGTCTTTAATTGAGCCTTGTCGATCATACGATACTCGGTGCTGACTATACCAAGAAATGATTTCCTCATTATCTGATAATAATGCTGAGAAATGCTCATATGCCGGAAACCATCCAATAGGATCAAATTGAATGACCATGCGATTCAACTTAGCCGCAATATAACACCATTGCTTAAAACCAATTAAGTCTTTATCGCGAAACCAAGATACAATTGCATTCGCCTCACAATAACTTCTTAACCGTCTAATACAAAATGGTATATTACCCTTTTGACTTGTAACATAATCCACAAATTCAACAATATCTTCATTAAATTCAGCATGTTGAATTACATGTGCTAATGCTTTTTGATATTCTTCCTTATTTTTAATACTATTCATAAAGGCTGATTTTCCATGAAGGAGCTAATTTTCTTAACATTAAATATTAACTAAAACTCTATTTAACTACTCAAGCATAATATTTGAATCTTCTAATAAATCGCCATACTCATAAATATCTTTAAATAAATTTAAGGCTAACTCTAAATCTTGGTTAACATACTTTGCTTTCCATTCATCTTCATGGGGCTCAAAAATATAAATCTCATCAGGATTTTTAGTTTTTCTGTTTACAAGGCGTAAATAAGTACCAGCAGGATATTCCTCATTTTCACTAATACTGCATCCAAATAAATAACCATATCTAGAATCACAAACCATGCTGTAGCTATTAATATCACTATATACTAATCGCTCAGACTCTTCAGAATAGTCAGCATCTGTTTTATGAATAATTATGCTTCCCCCACAAGAAAAAACCTTCTTGACTATATTTGATAGTTTTTCCCAACCGATTTCTTTTAGATCAACTCTTTTCTCTGAAAAAAATGGTTTTCTTAAAACATAACTACAAACATATAAAATCATTAGTAACCTTTAACATTCACTGTACCAACTGCTCCGTCTCCAAACTGCTATTTTTTAAACTACTGGCTCTCTGTTAAATAACAGTATTAGTCAAAAATCAAAAAATTATCATAGAATGCTAATACTCAATAAATTCATGTAATGAATTTATAAAATGCACAAAGTTATCTGCTAGATACAGAACCTTTCTTTTACCCTCGTTCATTCCAAAATCATAGAATTCATCGTGTAAAACAAGCACGATCTTAGGTTGATCATTGATCCAAGGAAATCTGTAATCGAAACAAATGAAATTCCCACTAGGTGTAGCTCCAAAGCTAATTAATTTTCCCTCATAGTCATCATCACCTTCAGGAAATTGCATTCCTTCTATTCGAGGTTCATGTAAGTATCCTCCTAATTCTAATGTACTGATATTTAGCTCACCATCAGTGTCAACATAGTCAAAGCTAGAAATTACGGGATAAATTCCATCATGTTGAGAAATAAGTTCAACATATTCTGGCGGAAATGTTACCTCTAAGGTAGCTGCAAAATTTTCAATAATTTCTTTATTAATTGCGCCATTTGGATACTGGTCCCCAATATCTTGTAGCATTTCATGGTACTCCAGTATTTAAAAAATTTGCCTAATATTCTTAAGCTTCATAGATCGCATAGTGCTTCACTTATACTTTTCAGCACTCTTTTGTAAGTAGCTCTCCCAATTCTTCATTAAGCGATTAATATTTTCTGCATAAGAATACAATGAGGGATCGTATCCATCAGTAGGAGGCATATATTTAATAAAACTATCCATTTCGGCTGGACAATCAAAATCTGTATAAATATTTTCCACCTCATCTAATGGATCTTCAAAGCTTTCACGATTAGCCCAAAGCCAGCTAAGAATTACATATAACCATTTTTCACTAATGTTCTCATATTCATCTTCTTTAAAGTTAGGACATAGTTCATTAATAAAAGGAGTGATGTCATTTGATTCACTCGGGATAAGGAATGACAACTCAAGTTCAGTGTTAGTATAGTTTTCCGTTAATAAACTATTCTCTGCTTTTTTTATTGGTATTTCTGAAGTGAGAAGATTGTTTTCATAGCCCCATTTGATATCACACCATGAAAGGTTCACCTTTTCATTAATAAAATCAGCAGGTATTGGATACAAATTCATGTCATTGTGCCTCTGGCTTACTAAGAAGCCTGTAATTCAAATACGTGTAAAATCTTCACAACTAATAGTTATTGATTATCAAGCGTATATTTAAAAATATTATAACAATTTCAAATTAAGTCTTTTAGCTTCAGCTTGATTGCCATACCACCACACGGCTTTATCTTTCATTAGTGCAGACATTTCTTCATCAACCCCATAATATTCCTCTGGATATTTTGGAGCTGGGCTACCATCTTCAAATCTAGTTAATGTTGTATTATTAACGAATAAATCATATGCCTGGTGATGACAATTTGGGCAGGGAGGTAATGAACTTAAAAACCGTTTTAGTTTATTTTTATAGTACTCTCTGTAAACTGGTCCACTGTCAGGTATATTACTATCATCTTCATTCAAAATAGGATCATTACGACCTGTTATCCATAGAATGGTATGGCAATTTGTACATTGCGCACCTAATGGTTCAGCTCTTTCATATTCGTTTATACCGTACTGCAAGCCATGTTGCTGATACCCTTTCAGATAGTAAGGTATTACTGCTATTTCACTAGCTGCTACCTGATGTAAAGATCTCATAGGTACTCCTTTTTAGAATTCTTTTTTAGAAGAAAAGATAGAATAAAAACATAAAGCAACTACCGAGTCCTATTGCTACCCATGATATTAGTTTAGATATAAATCTATCTTCTTTAAAAAAGAATGGTAAAACCCATTTATTGATGTCTATTTCTCTCAACCAAGATAAATACCAAGGAAACGTTAATGCAAATATAAGAGAACTTACGAAGATAGCAACAGATAGAGGTCTCTTGTAAAATTCAGACCCACTCATTTTAGAAAACAATATCCCAAAAATTACTTCTAGAGCACATAGCAAGACACATAAATAAATATAAAACTTATCCTTCAGATTAGTGATAAAAATTGGGGTTAGGGTCCAGAACGGAAAAACGAACCCAAAACCCAGTCTAAAACCATATAAACCATCATGAATTTCAACTAGAAAGCAGCGTAGAGGTACTATTACATAATAAAGAGTAAAAAATATAAGGCTTAAAAACTTAACTTGATTAAGAGTGTTAGAGTCAAGGTCTGCAACAATAGGTTTAGATATTAAATATCCAAAAAAATAAGTAGCATAGAAACTAATTAGATAAATAAATATGGAATAATATGAATCATAGTAAAAAACTCCATACAAGAATAAAGATAAAATCCAAAGTAATCCAAAAATAAAGAAATTTTTAGCAATAATAAAAAATGGAGATTTGGTTCTAAGAACTGATGGCTCAATCACATCATGCACTGTTTTTACTCTATATTTATATAGCGGTTATAATTTAACTTTATAAATTAATTTAAATCTCACACATAATTACCATTCTCATCCAACTCGTCTTTTGGCCTATTATGATAATCAGAAATTAAAAAACTAAAATAATCCATCATATTAGCCATAATGCTTCTTGAAAAATTCAAGTCCATATAAATTCCATATTTTATCTTTTTATGTGCATCAAAAAATGTTTGCATAATTATACTAAAGAAATCCAACCAATCATCATCAACATTTTTATTGCTGTTATTGGTTATAGTTATTGATAAAATTTCATTTCTTTTTTCTGAAAAAATACCAATCAGATATCCTCTTAAATAGTCATGAAATGCAGACAAATTACTTCCAAAATGTTTTGTATTTGGATGAATGTCATTTAAATGCTCTCGATTATTTCCATATATTTTCTCGCCAAAAAAATCATAAACTTGTTGAATTTCTTCAAAATCAGATATGTCAAAGCAAACTTTAATAACTTGCTTACTTGTAATATCTTGTTCAGTAAAAAAATGACATGAGTCATCTTTCATTTTAATATTTTGCACAATACAACTCCATCACAATGGAAAAAGTTAAAGCAGTTTTTATTTACATGTATATAGGTATTCAAGTTTATAGGAAAATTTATATTTTCAAATAGTTAGGTGCAGTATTTACAACCCCAAAAAACCCCTCCACCACCATATCCCTTTCCTCCAAACTCTTTGAGCTTAAAATCTGGAACATCAAGCCATCAATTAGGTTTAAAACCAAATTGGCATCGGGCTTTAATGCATGGGTTTCTAAACTAAAAATGAGGTCAAAAATCTCATGAAGTAGCCACCTTCTATACTCAACCGCCATACGGTAAGCGCTCGCATACATATGTTTAATTTCAAAAAAGGCTTTAAGCAAAAGGTAATATAAGCTATTAAATTTAACGTGTAAGTTAATAATTTCTTTGAGTTTGTCCTTTGAAGTGCGGTAACGACTTGAGTAAATAATGGCAAGTACTTCTTCTTTCAGCAGGCTTTTTTGAAAAGCGATGCACATTTCAATTAACCGTTCTTTTGAGTGAAAGTAGTTATAAAAAGTTGCTTTAGTTATTTTGGCTTCTTTAATAATAAGGTCTACGCCCGTCGTGTGAAAACCGTAAGTAACAAATAGGCGTATGGCAGTATGAATAACCTGTAATTTTTTGGAAGAAGTTTTTAAATTTTGCATAGTTTTACCGTTATAAATTCTTGTTGTTTCTAAAAGAGATTAAAAAGCCTGTGCCTTTTCTGGGAGAAAAAAAGGCACAGCAAAGCCGTAAAGACTGTGCTTGGCACATCTCAAGTTTTATTGTTGCTAAGTTTTAGACGTAATGATTTAAAGCCTGAAAAGCCTATGGCTCATCAAACTGCTTTAAAATTTTAAGTTGTGTCGAGATAGATTTTGACAGTGAGTGCCAATAATTTATGAATGTGCATAGCCAACTCCTTCTTTTGGGAGTTCTGCCAAAGCATTATAAATTATGGTGGCAGAACGGAAGCAGGTTGACGGACTGGGTAAGACTCCAGCACACCCGAAGGTGTCCCACTCCCGTCCTACCGCTACGGGAGGGAACGGGGTGTGCACATATGAGTATCCCTCAGAAGGAATAGCTCTGATGTGGTCTTACAAACTCGGTCCGTCAAAACCGACTGGCAATGTAGGCCAGCCCGCAAATGGTAATCTTCAATATTTGAGCTGTCAATGTGAAATTGGCTAGAAATTATTTAATTAATTATTGTTTTTCATTTAATTACATAATTAAGGAAAACCTTAAATATTGGCTTAACAATTTGCTTTTATAACAGCACTCTAAAGCTTTCTTTTTATCGTGACTGCGCTTGCTCGGGCATAAATATTTTAAATTTTGAGACTAAAAAAGGAGGTATTAGCCTCCTCTTTTAATTCAAACTATAAACATCTGGTGGTAGTTAAATACCTTTATCTGTCCGATATTATTGAAGATTCTTTGAGTACGTTTTAGGTGATATTTGTGTGATCTCTTTCTTTTCTAAACGATTTAACAATGTGCCAAAGATTGCCGCAACAATGTACATAAATAATGAATAAACGGCTGCTGGCATAGCGGCCATACTGCTTGCCATTACTGTAAAAGCAATGGTCATGGCTAAGGTACTGTTATGAATTCCAATTTCAAACGCGCAAGCTTTTGCCTGAAAGCTATTTACACCCAATAATCGTGGAACAAAATAGCCAACCATTAAACTACATACGCAGAACAGCAAAGTTGCCAATCCAATTTGCCCAATATACGTCATCAGATTTTGGTAATCTCGTGCAATTGCTAATATGATGATCGATACGAGAAAAACGATAGCAAAGATACGCACAGGTTTATTGAGTTTTTCGGCCGTATGCGGTGCAAAATGACGGACTAACATCCCGATCCCAACGGGAACTAAAATAATAAGAAAAACTTGTATGATTTTAGAGAATTGCAATCCTACATTTTGCCCATTTTCCATAAAGTGTTGTATTGCGAAATTCACGATTAATGGAAGTGTAAAGGCAGCAATGACCGAATTTATAGCCGTTAAAGTAATATTTAAAGCGATATCCCCTTTATAGAGATAACTAAATAAATTAGCTGTTGGCCCGCCCGGTGACGCAGAAAGGAGCATTAATCCAACAGCAAGCATTGGTGGTAAAGCAAGAACCTTACAAATAATAAATGCAATACCGACTAAAATAACCAGTTGGCAAAATAATGCGATAAAGACGGCTTTTGGGTGTTGTCGCACGCGTTTAAAGTCATTTATGGTCAACTCCAGACCCAAACCAGCCATAATAATTGCGAGTGCAATTGGTAAAAAAACGGTAATTAATCCTGAACCCATAATCTCATTCCTTTTTTCATTTATTTATGGACCATCTAGTCCCATACATTTATGTTTTTAATTAAAAGTTTTTATTAAACCTTGAGTTCTTTTCTTAAAATTTTACCCACGTTCGACTTGGGTAATTCATTGATAAATTGGATATGACGGGGTTGTTTGTAGCCAGTCAGGTTTTCTTTTGCATAGTTTTGGATTTCTTCAACCGATAAAGAGTCATCTTTTTTGACAATAAAGGCTTTAGGCACCTCACCCGATTTTTCATCTGCAATGCCAACCACGGCGACTTCTAAAATTTTTGGATGTTGGGCTAAAACTTCTTCAATTTCGTTTGGAAAAACATTAAAGCCTGACACTAAAATCATGTCTTTTTTACGGTCAATAATTTTGGTATAGCCTTTTTCATTCATATAGCCAATATCACCCGTTCTAAAGAAACCATCAGCAGTCATGACTGCTTTCGTTTCTTCAGGTAAATTCCAATAACCTTTCATAACCTGCGGGCCACGAATTGCAATTTCTCCAGTTTCACCGGGCGCTAATTGGTGACCTTCATCATCCAAAATTGCAATATCCGTGCTCGGCACAGGAATACCGATCGTGCCACTAAAAATATTAGAGATTGGCGGGTTAAAGGTCGCAACAGGCGACGTTTCTGATAAGCCATACCCTTCACGGATAATACGTCCTGTCAGTTTTTCCCATCCATCGGCAGTGGATTTCAAAATTGCCATACCGCCGCCTGTAGTAATTTCTAAACGGCTGTGATCCAATTTATTAAAGCCTTCATGATGAAGCAGTGCATTAAATAAAGTATTTACAGCAGGAAAAACTGTAGGACGATATTTTTCAAAACAATGTACGAGAGCGTCTAAATCACGCGGATTTGGAACCAAAACAGTGGCATAACCTTTATTCATTGCACTGTGCAATAAACAGACAGTAAAACCAAAAATATGATAAAGCGGTAAGGCACAGATCGCTATTTCATCTTCAAAAGCATCTCGATCACCAAAGTAGCTTTTAAAAACCACATTATTTTGTAATAAGTTAGCGACAATATTTTTATGTGTTAATTCAGCACCCTTTGATACACCTGTTGTTCCGCCCGTATATTGTAAAAGCGCAGTGTCCTCAAGAATAAGCTTAGGACGTATGTAGTCTTGGGCATTTGCCTTCAATAAGATTTGCTTAAAAACGTATTTTTTAGAATCTAAGGTGTCTAATTCAGTAGGTTGCTCGACCAACATTTCAGTCATGGTGGTGGTAATAATCTGCTCAACCGACACTTGTTCTTTGACAGCGTCATAAACAGGTAAAAATTGCTCTAATATAAATAAGACTTTTGCGCCAGCATCATTTAATTGATGCTTTAACTCACGTGCTGTATAGAGGGGGTTAATATTGACCAGAATGTAACCTGCACGAATCACGGCAAGTGAAATAATTGGGTATTGAATAATATTGGGCATCATCACGGCAACACGTGTCCCTTTTTCTAGCCCTAAACTTTGCAAGAAAGTTGCTACTTGTCGACTATATAAATCGATTTCAGCATAAGAAAAAGATTGATCTGCAAATATAAAAGCCTTTCTTTGCTGGAACTTATTAAAACTGTTGTCCCAAAAATCGAGAAGTGAAGTTTGTTCATCCGGCAATGTAATTGTACTTTCTATATTCCATTGCTTATATTCGTCTAACCAGATCTGTTTTGTCATCTTATTGTCCTTTTATGAGAGGGAGAAATGGAACTATTCCTACTCCACTTTTTATATTTTCTTTAATCTCTTAATCTGCTTACTCTCGTGCAGAAATAAACTGTTTATATAACTAAGCGATCCATCAAATAGTTGAATTAAAATTTATAACCAATTTTCAAACCGTAACCGATTGAATAGTTATTTTTATATTCACCCACATAATATTCACTGCCTGCCTGAGCACCAAGCTGACCTTTGGCATCACCGAGCCACAGATACTTCATTCCACCTGAAATAAAGTATTTTGAAGTTGGACTATATTGCGCACCAAGACCAACACTGTAATAACCTTTAGCTGGCCCACCTGTGGATACGCGCTCACCTGCTCCCGAGTCCCAACCTACAGAAACTGAACCCGACCATTTATCGCTTAGGCGTTGTCCAATCCCAAGATTGGCAGACCATTGATCATCATAATAACGAACCAGATTAAAACCATTTGGACGACTTGGCGTTGATAGAACTCCAACAACTTCTGAGATTTCGCCAAAACGATACGGTTTAAACTCAAAATCATTCCAGTGGACCCAACGCACGTTACCGAACAATAAAGTACCTTTGCGTAATCCGGTCTGAAATTCCAAATTTACTGACTCTGGCGCTCTAAACTTAGTTGAGCCTGATGTGCCTGCTTCGGGTAAGCCCGCAACAATATGATTGAGTGCCTCCCTCCGCGATTCAGTGAGTTGTCCTATAGAAACCATATATGCTAAATGCTGATCAAGAAAATCACGTCCTTGCTGTATACTCAACATATCAACCAGTGGCGCATTTTCATTGGCAGTCACTTCATGCATAATTTCTGAACGATAGGTCAATGAGGCTTTAATGGCTTTTTCGGGAATTTGATAACCAAATCCTGCCAACCATCCCCAATCTCCAACTTCTTTGGCATTAAAGTCATAGCCATTATATAAACTGAAAACTTGACCTCTTAAATTAACGTTACTCTTAAACGTCTGATAAACAGGACCTGCATAAAAATTCCAGTTCTTATCCGGTTGATAACCAAATATCAGACTAAAATTTTGCATAACAAAATTTGATTTGGTGTTCCCTGTTACGACCTCTCCACCGGTCTTTTGGGCAAGTGTTGCTGAATCAATGCCTGGTACTAAAATCGTATCACTCGGCTTAGCAACAAAACTGTTATTTCCATAATATTCTGAGTCGGAAGTAAATGGCTGATCGTAAAGAAAACCAAATGAAAACTGAGGTGCTAACTGTAATTTCAAAGCTGCACTGGGACGATAATCAGAGTTTGCAATATCAGAAATACTATTACGCGTTGGGTTTGTCCCCGCTTCTTGTCCTTCTAATGAAGTGTCTGAAACAGATAAACTTGCCTCAAAATAATTACCAGGTTGTAGAAATGGAGAAATTGATTGTCCTGTTCGATCAAATGCTGCTGCATAGAGTGGGCTCGTACAAAATGAAGCCATGACCATGACTAATGTTTTCTTTTTCATCTTTTAATCCGTCCTAGATTTTTATTTTTACTTATTAGGGCGCTCTTTACTGAACGCCTGATGTTTGTTTTTACATAGTGATTCTTATTAGGTATTTTCTATAAAATCAGGTTGTTCTCCTTTTCTGTCAAACGGCGCGGTTAAGGAATGGTTCTTACTAGAACCATTCTTCTGACATATTGAGTGGAGTCGTCTCTACCGGATCAAGTACCGCTAACCAACTTATAATTTTCGGCATTTCCCAGCCAAAGAAATAATCACACGCTGCAAGCTTCCCATACAGAAAATCAGGATCTGTTGAGTTCGGCATGAGTTTATGAATGACTACCGCTTGATCAAGCCATAACCACCCCACTACAAGATGCCCAAAAGCTTCCAGATAATTGGCGGCATTTGCCAGTTGAAGTTCTACATCGGTTAATGCATGCAATTTTTCTGTTACATTTCGGATGAGTTGCCACTTTTGGTCTAATTGATCTGCATGATCTTTTAAAGAAGGCTCAGCTTTGGCTAGTTCAATCGTATTCATGATTTTTTCATGTAATAGCTTCATCGACAGTCCCTGATTAAGACGAGTTTTTCTTCCTAATAAATCGAGCGCCTGAATGCCAAATGTTCCTTCATGAATCGGGTTGAGTCGATTGTCCCGATAAAACTGTTCAACATTATATTCACGGGTATAACCGTAGCCGCCATGAACTTGAATGGCTAAATCATTTGCCACCAGCCCCCATTCAGAAGACCAGCTTTTCACCACTGGTGTTAATAGATCAAGTAATTGATGGGCTTGATCGCGTTGCTCGGCATCTTCAAGCGAGTGAATATCATCGGTTAATCGGGCTGCATATAGGCACAGTGCTAATGCGCCTGAGACATATGCTTTTTGCGCCAAGAGCATACGGCGTACATCTGCATGTTGAATGAGCGGAATTTGTGGGGAACTTGGATTGCGTTCACTACGAGAGCGACCTTGTACGCGAGTTTTTGCATAATCTAAAGCATGAAGATAACCTGTATATCCCAGTGCTGCTGCCCCAAGTCCAACCGAAATTCGGGCTTCATTCATCATATGGAACATATAGGCCAGCCCTTTACCAGCTTCGCCGACTAGTTCACCAATTGCGCCTGCTTCTCCTTCGGGTGTAAAACGACCTTCCCCAAAATTCAGCACACAATTCACTGTTCCCCGATAACCCATCTTGTGGTTAATTCCAGCTAATACCACATCATTGCGTTCACTTGGCTGTCCATTTTCATCGAGTAATTTGCGCGGTACGGTAAACAGAGAAATGCCTTGCACACCTGCTGGTAATTGTCCATTTTCATCTGGAATTTTTGCCAAAACCAAATGAACAATATTGTCAGAGATATCGTGCTCGCCACCTGAAATCCACATTTTGTTTCCAAACAAACGATAACGACCATCTTTTGTTTTAATCGCACGTGTACGAATATCAGCCAGACTTGAACCTGCTTGCGGCTCAGATAAACACATCGTTCCGAAGCATTTGCCTTCTATCATAGCGTTGACATAGGGCTTAACTTTTTCAGGTTCTCCATGAGCCATTAATAAATTTGCATTACCAATGGTTAAAAAGGCGTAGCCCGCTGTTCCTGAATTGGCACCAAGTAGATATGCCATACCTGCACGCTCAATGGTATTGGGTAAGTTCATCCCATTCCAATCTGACGGAAACGCTGCACTCATCAAACCAGCATCAGCAAAGGCCTTAAGCGCTACCCCGACTTCAGGATTGACAGTTACACGCTCACCATCAAAAACAGGTTCGTTACTGTCATTTTTTTTATTATGAGGAGCAAATAAATCGGTTGCCAAAGCCTCGTAAACGTTTAAAACAGACGTATATTCAAAACGGTCCTGTCCTGCAAAAGAATTGCGTTGGCTAAGTTCTTCGACTTTTAGCCAATCGAATAGCAAAAAATCGACATCACGGCGAGAGAGAATTAATTCATTGCTCATGGTCTATTCCTATACATTTACAAGTGTAAGCCACTCTGTCACAAGTGCCGGTTTTGCCTGATCTTCGATTTCAATCGTGACTTCCATGATCAACTGATAACTTCCCTTATTTTTTTGGGAAACATTTTTTAAGTGAAAATTTCCCCGCACCCGCTTACCGCTATGTACAGGACTAATAAAACGCAAATTATTGATGCCATAATTCACGCCAGATTTCTGCCCCTGTACAGTTGGCAAGACCTGAGCGGCCATCGCTGAAAGTAAAGAGAGTGTTAAAAAACCATGGGCAATCGTGCCACCAAAAGGTGTCTGACGAGCAGCTTCTTCATCCACATGAATAAATTGATGATCTTGTGTGACATCCGCAAAGGTATTAATCATGCTTTGATCAATGGTCATCCATTGCGAGCTACCTAATGCTTGGCCTTGCAACTCAACCAGTTGGTCGATGCTTAATGTATTTTTTGTCAAAATTATTCTCCTGCCATTAATGAAGCTTTTTTCAGCTCAAGCTCACCCTGAGCGCCTCCTCTGACAGGCACAAACTCATCTGTTCGGTCTGAAACATCAGCTAAACGTTGTGCTAAGACATGCGGAACTTGTTCATCCGTACCTAAATAAATTCCTTGCGTAAGGGTAATGTGAGCAGCTTCAAAACTACCTGCGCCCGCACAAAGAATCATACGAGTCGGTGCATCTTCGCTAACCAAAGTCGCGATTGCAGGACTGACCGCACTTGGAGCAAGAGCTTTAAGGGCTTCTTCGGGTAATAATCCTTCAAGCATACGAGTTGCTGCTGTTGGTGCTAGACAATTTACCCGAACATTAGATTTTTCACCTTCTAAAGCCAGTGTCTGCATGAGTCCAACCAATGCCATTTTTGCAGCACTATAGTTGGACTGCCCAAAGTTGCCATATAGACCAGATGATGAAGTCGTCATAACAATACGACCATATTTTTGCTCGCGCATGATATCCCATACCGCTTTTGTGCAATTTACTGCCCCCATTAAGTGGACATCAATCACGGTACGAAAGTCATCTAGTGACATTTTGCTAAAAGTTTTATCTCGAAGAATTCCAGCGTTATTAATTAAAATATCTACACGTTCCCAACGGGCAATGGTTTCATCTACCATCTGTTGAACTTGTTCAATATCAGTGACTGAAGCACCATTTGCCATCGCCTCGCCACCAGCCGCAATAATTTCATCCACGACTTTTTGGGCCGCCATGGTTGAGCCACCTTTTCCGTTTACATCGCTACCAAGATCATTCACGACCACTTTTGCACCCAAACGTGCCAGTAACAATGCATGTTCCCGCCCTAGACCTGCGCCTGCACCTGTAACAATAGCCACTCGATTGCTTAAATTAATTGTCATGATTTTTTCCTAAACATATGAATAAGATGTATTTAATAAATGTTTTAATAAGCTGTCACGCCGCCATCAATCGCAATGGCTTGACCTGTGAGATATGAGTTTTCTTTGGCACACATCATCAGCATCATTGCCACCACTTCACTTGGATGGCCAAGACGCTTCATTGGCGAGGCCTGCGCTAAAAAGTCTTGTTTCTCTTTGAGTTCACTGTCGACCACCATCGGGGTGGTTGTATAAAATGGACAAATTGCATTAACTCGAATGCCTTTATTTGCATATTCAACCGCTGCTGTTTTGGTTAATCCCACCACAGCATGCTTTGCCGCAGCATAGGCAGCCAATTTGGGAGCAGCGCCTAAACCTGCAACAGAAGCAACATTCAGAATAATGCCCCCACCTTGTTGCAACATCTGACGAATTTGATGCTTCATTCCAAAGAACACACCTTTGGCATTGACGGCAAAACTCAAATCCAGATCTGCTTCATCGGTATCAATAAAGCTTTTCATAGGCGGACTCATACCTGCATTATTGATCCCGACATCGATTCTACCAAACTGAGTAACTGCACTTTGCACCAAAGCCTGTACATCTGCTTCACAACTGACATCACACACTTGCGCAACCACCTCCACTCCTGCTTGGCGTAGCGGTTCAACTACAGTATTTAACCCTTCAATATTCAAGTCACCCAACACTAATTTTGCACCATACTTTGCCAGTTGCTCTGCCAGCAATGCACCAAATCCACTCGCCGCACCTGTGATTAAGACCACTTGACCTGAATAATGTTCGTACATTGCTATTCTTCCCTAAATAGTTAAACCGCCATCAACCACAATACATTCACCATTGGTGTAACTCGCAGCATCGGACACTAGATACAATACGGTACCTGCCATTTCACGTGGTTCTGCGTGACGGCGTAATGGAATTGTGTCCATCCAACTTTTATAAATATCTTCATTTTCAAATAGTGCCGAAGCAAATTTGGTCTTGGTAAGACCCGGCAATAAAGCATTCACTCGAATGCCCAATGGTCCACATTCTTTTGCAAAGGCTTTGGTCATATTCACCACCGCAGCTTTGGTAATAGAATAAATACCTTGTCGATCTCCGGGTTGCAGGGCATTTACAGATGCGGTATTAACAATTGCACCGCTGCCCTGTTCTTTCATTAATTTGCCCGCCTCAATAGACATGAAGAAATATCCACGAATGTTGACTTCAACCGTTTTGTTATAGGCTCCAATATCTGTATCCAGAATATGCCCAAAATAGGGATTGGCGGCCGCATTGTTGACCAAAATATCTAAACGTCCATGTTCTTTACGAATATATTCAAAAATTGCTGCAATATCTTCGAGTTTACCTACATGACAAGCGGCTGCCTCCGCTTTACCATTTGCTGCAATAATTTCATTAGCAACGCGTTGGCAATCTTCAATCTTGCGACTAGATACAATTACATGTGCGCCTTGTTCTGCTAAAAGTTTGGCAATTTCCTCACCAATACCACGGCTTGCACCTGTAACTAAGGCTATTTTTCCAGTCAAATCAAATAAATGTGTTGCCATATCATTTCCTTATGTTCATAGGTTTTATAAAAATTAGTTGTAATCAACGCTTTCTAAATGCTGTTACTACAAGCGCTACATTCAAAATTCACGGTTTTAATCACTCTATTTCTTACGCTATTTCCTGACCATATCTAACTTGTTACAATGAATAAAATGAATTGTTTGAATAACAAACTATGAATGAAATGAATAATAATATTGCCTCTCTTGCTCGTATTGACCTGAATTTATTTCGTGTATTTGTGGCAATTTATAAAGAAAAAAATCTAACACGGGCCAGTGAACAACTTTTTCTAAGTCAACCTGCTGTGAGCCATGCTTTGGCACGTTTACGCGATCATTTTAATGATCCATTATTTATTCGAGATGGGCACGGTGTTGTTCCATCGCCTTTAGCCAAACGTTTATGGCCTAAAATTGAACAGTCATTACAACTTATGCATCAAGCAATTCAAAGCACGCATGACTTTGTGCCAGCACGAGATTTAAAGCATCTCACAATTGCTATGAATGATGAGTATGAAGGAATTTTTTTACCCTCTATTATTCAGCATTTAACTCAATTTAATCCTAATTTGCAGTTAAATAGCGTACGCATTGATCGTAAAAATTTAAGACATGAGCTTTCTACGGGGAAAATCGATTTTGCGATTGATGTACAACATTCGGTTGAAGATAGCATTGGTTATGAATGCCTTACTAAAGATCAATTTGTAGTAATAAGTCGTAAGCAGCATCCCTTATTATCCAAAACAAACCTAACCAAAGAAATTTATTTAGAAGCTAAGCACATTACAGTGTCCTCTCGTCCTACAGGTCGTGTTTTTGAAGATTTTTTCTTATCTAAACAAGGTATCAAAAGAACGATTAGTTTCCGCTGCCAACAATATGAAACGGCAATCCGTCTAATCACACAAATGGACCATTTACTCACGATTCCTCAATGTCAAATTGCTCATTTTAAAGATACTTACCCTCAAATTAAGGTACATCCGTTACCCATTGATATAGCTGGTTATCAAATGAATTTATATTGGGATCAGCAAAAGTCCCATGAACACCAAATAATATGGTGTAAGAGTCAAATATTGCAGCTTATGAATAGTTTATAAAATAGTAAAGTTATGACCGTAAAATTCTATTTCGCTTGCACTGCTCATATTTTTATGTATGATTGAGTAATCACTCAATTATTTTATTTGTATATGGCTCGTCCTCGTAGCGAAGATAAACGTAATGCAATTTTAAGCGCTGCTATCGAAACATTGGCAGAGCTTGGCGAGCGTGCGTCTACCTCAAAAATTGCCAAAGTTGCTGGCGTAGCAGAAGGTACTTTATTTACCTATTTTAGTAATAAAGAAGAACTGCTTAACCAATTATATCTTTCACTAAAGGCTGAGTTACGTCAGGTGATGATGCTTAGTTACCCCACTAACGCTGACCTGCAAACACAAATGTCGCACATTTGGCAAAGCTATTTGGACTGGAGTTTAGAAGCTCCCCTTAAACGTAAAGTGATGGCGCAGCTTTCAACATCGGAACAAATTACTGAGCAAAGTAAACAAATTGGTATGCAAACCTTTTGTGATTTTACTCAAAACATTCAAGAACGTATTAACGATGGCAAATTAAGAGATTACCCGCCGTTATTTATTGCTTCAATTTTAGGTGCGCTTGCCGAAGTTACACTTAATTTTATTGCCCAAGACCCTTCTCAAGCCGAGCGTTACCGCAAATCTGGTTTTGAAGCCTTTTGGCATGCAGTTTCAATATAGATTAAAGTAAGGATGCACGGCGTCCTTATTTTTGAATGGATTAATGAGTGAGTAAATACTCATTTAAATAAATCAAAATAAGCACTTAACCCAAGTTCTTATTTGCACATTAGGTTTGTTCCAATAAGGAAAAATAAGATGACTATTTCAAATACAACAGACTTATCTTCTCCCCTAATGCCATCTCAGCAACACAATGGCAAATTTAGAAATACACGTCCAAACCAACACAAGCCTTCTTTTGGCAAAACGCTTCAACTCATGTGGAAGTTTCTATTTAACAAACCCAAGGATACCGTTCCAGACAGAGAAATTCCTGTTCTAAGTTTGTCAAAAGAACAATTATTAAGTGCGCCTGACCGCTCTCTATTTCGTTTGGGCCACTCAACTATTTTACTAAAACTGCAAAATGAGTTTTGGTTAACCGACCCTGTTTTTTCGGAGCGTGCCTCACCTTTTCAATGGATTGGTCCAAAACGTTTTCACCAACCACCGATTAGTATTGCAAACTTACCACCCATTAAAGGCGTGATTTTGTCGCATAACCACTACGACCATCTAGACTACCATGCGGTCATGCAGCTTAACGATAAAGTTGAGCATTTCTTAACACCACTTGGTGTAGGCGACACCCTTATTAAATGGGGAATTCCAGCAGAAAAGGTTCAGCAGCTCGACTGGTGGGACACCACACATGTAGATGGACTCGAACTGGTGGCTACCCCTGCCCATCATTTTTCAGGCCGTGGAATGGGTGATAGCAATGCGACGCTTTGGGCGTCGTGGGTGATTATTGATAATGACTTACGTGTATTTTTTAGCGGTGACACGGGATATTTTGACGGTTTTAAAGAGATTGGGCATCGTTACGGTCCTTTCGATCTGACCATGTTAGAAACTGGTGCTTACGACCCCGAATGGCCCGATGTTCATATGCAACCAGAGCAAACTTTACAAGCTCATATCGATTTAAAAGGACGTCATTTGTTGCCTGTGCACAACGGTACTTTTGACTTGGCACTTCATGCTTGGGACGACCCTTTTGAACGTATCGTCGCTTTGGCTCAACAAAATAATTTAGCGATTAGCACACCGCAAATGGGTGAATTATTGAACTTAGAGGAACCAAATATTGAAAATTATTGGTGGCGTTCGTAAGTTTTCCGATAATTTTTTAAATTATTTATCCTATTAAATTTCAATTTAAAGGTATTTAAATTCAGTTATATACCCTACACATCTAGCCTCAATACCACTTCCAAATAAAACTAGGACAAACTTTGTCTCAGTTTTATTATTGACTTAAAACACAGACTACATTAGTCTGTGTTTATAGTTGATCAATTATGAAATTAAATGGCTTATATCACTAGTAGCGTCGAGTATGCGATTCACTGTCTTCTTTTTCTTGTGAACAATGAAGATAAACCTTTGAGTAGTAAGGATCTTGCTGAATTACAAGGAGTCTCTCCGAGTTTTATGGCCAAGATTTTTCCTAAACTTGAAAAGGCAGGTCTGGTTGTTGCTCAAGAAGGTGTTCGCGGCGGCTATTTACTGGCTCGATCTGCTCACGAAATCAGCTTTTTAGATATCGTGAATGCAATCGAAGGTGAAAAACCGCTTTTTGAGTGTCAAGAAGTTCGCGGTAAATGTGCAGTCTTTAACAATGCCCCACCAGATTGGGCAACCAGTGGTGTGTGTGCCGTACATGCTGTCATGCTACAAGCCGAAAAAGCTATGCGAGACGCATTAGGTGCTCATACACTTGGCGATATTGCAGACCGTTTTGGCCGTTATGCCCCCGACGTATTTTTTAGTGATGTAAATGGTTGGATCAATGAACGCATTGAAGGAAGAACAGCAAAAATGCGGAAAAGTAAAATATCGCGGGATACTCCCGACTAATGAGCTAATAAGCCTCAAATACTAAAGTAAAACATCCCTAATCCGTTTTAAATGCCTTCTCAGATTTTTTCGGACAATCAGAGAATGGATTCGCTCACCCTAAATTTTATGATGAGCTGGAACGTGTTGTCCGAAAAATCGATCAAAAGGATAATCCAATGAGTAAGCGTATTATTATTGCTGGTTCTGGCTTTGCAGGTTTATGGGCTGCACTCGCTGCACAAAGAGCAATCCATTTAGCATCACAAGAACAAAACATTGAAGTGATGATGGTTTCCCCTAGCCCAAATGTCGGGATTCGTCCTCGTCTTTATGAAGCCGTGCTTGAAAACATGAACCCTGATATTTCAGAGTTATTAAGCGTGGTTGGGGTTAAATTTCTGGCAGGTTGGGTAAATAAAATTGACTCAAACCAACAGACCATCAAAGTTGCAACCACCGATGGTAACAAGCAAAACTTAAGCTATGACCGTTTTGTTCTGGCAACCGGAAGTACGACTTTTATGCCACCTATACCAGGTCTAAAAGAATATGGATTTAGCGTAAATACATTAGAAGATGCTGAAAAACTGGACCAACATCTTAAAAATTTAGTCAACGAACCTGCAAATGTAGCCCGTAATACTGTAGTCGTTGCTGGTGGTGGTCTTACTGGGTTAGAAACTGTGACTGAAATGCCTGAACGTTTGCGTAGCATTTTAGGTGAAACTGATGTCCGTGTGGTTTTGGTTGACTCCTCAACAGACATTGGTGCGGCAATGGGTGACCAAGCTGCGACTGTTATTCGAGAGGCCCTTAACGAACTCGGTGTTGAAGGTAAAGCTGGGCTAAGAGTTACTGCGCTAGATGCCACTGGCGTAACGCTTTCTAACGGCGAAAAAATTGAAACAGAAACCGTGATCTGGACTGCGGGCATGCGGGCTAACCCACTCACCTCTCAAATTGCTGGTGAAAAAGATAATTTAGGCCGTTTGATTGGGGATGCTTATTTACATGCACCTGAAGCAAAAAACATTTTTGTGACTGGCGATACTGTAAAAGTTCCAACCGATGATTTAGGCAATTTTAATGTGATGTCGTGTCAGCATGCTATGAGCTTAGGCCGTGTGGCGGGTTATAACGCTGCGGCAGAATTAGTTGATTTACCACTTCATCCATACAGCCAACCAAAGTATGTCACTTGTGTTGACTTAGGTCCTTGGGGCGCACTTTATACTGAAGGTTGGGATCGACAGGTTCAATTTGTGCGTGAAGAAGCGAAAAAAATTAAACAGGAAATTAATACTGTTTGGATTTATCCCCCAGTTGCAGACCGTGAAGCAGTTTTTGCAATAGCAAACCCTGATTTTGTGATTGTTCCTTAAGCTTAATTTTTGCACCAATCCATTTATTTAAAACCCTAAAAGTAAGACCATCGTTGGTTCTACTTTTAGGGTTTATATTTGAATTATTAAATTATGACTTTTCTAGCTCTTCTATTATCGCTAAAGCCGTCTTCTTAGCTGAAAACGGGTTTTGCCCCGTAATTAACTTACCGTCTTGAACGACATACGGTGCAAAAGGAATAAAAGCCTTTTCATAACGAGCACCATATTCTTTCGCTAACTCTTCGGCATTGTATGGCACTTTTTTTGCCACCCCTGCCAAAACTTCTTCACTCCATGCAAAGCCTGTTAACTTTTTGCCTTTTATAAATCTTTCGCCATTGGAAAGTCTGACATTGAGCAAGCCACAGTAGCCATGACAAACACTCGAAACAATACCGCCTTTTTCATAAATATTTTTGGTGATTTCTTGAAGTTCAGGGTTATCTAAAAAATCCCACATCACACCATGACCACCCGTGTAATAGATCACGTCATAATCTTGCCAATTAATGTCGGAAGGCTTAAAGGTATTTGCCAGCAGCGTAATAAAAGCTTGATCTTTTTCTCGGTCTTTAACAGATTTATCTGCCACTAAAGGCACAAGCGATTTTGGTTCAATTGGAGTTTTTCCACCATTTGGGCTGACGATATCTTGCACATAACCCTGCTTTTCAAACTCATCATAAGCATGAGTGAGTTCGCCTAACCACAGCCCTGTTGGTTCATCGACATTCTTATAGCGTGAAACATTGGTCACGACATGTAATATGCGTTTAGACATTTTCTCACCTCATTCTTCATATTTATAATTCTATCTTTTATCTATCACAACATAGAAAGCTGTTACTGAAAGTGTGCGCTTAGTAAAGTTATGAACCTTGCTTTTACATTACTATAAGTCTAAAGTTAACTTTAATGTCAATAGAGTATGTGGCTATGAATATTAGCGAGTTATCAAAACTAAGTGGTTTAAGTACCCCTACAATTCGTTATTACGAGCAAATCAAACTCTTACCCAAAGCCAAAAGGAAATCGAATGGCTATCGTGAATATACCGATAACGATTTGAAACAACTTTCTTTAATTCAGCAAGCTCAGCAAGTCGGGTTTTCTTTAGCAGAAATTAAATCATTTTTACCGTCAAAGGTAACTACTTGGAACCATGACGCACTCATCCAAACACTTGAATCTAAAATTCAGGAAATAGAGCTTTTAGAACAAAAGCTAAAAGTCAGTAAGCAAAACTTACGTACTATGGTTGAAGCAATTAATAACAAACCCGATGAAATTACCTGTGAAGAAAATGCCGAACGTCTGATGAATCTCTATTACGATAAATCAAAAACTCCGTAATTCCTTAAAGGTATATTGACCTTAAAGTGTGCTTTAAACATACGATTGATTACAGGTGATAAATGAGGACCTGTCATGTTTAAAGTGTGGAACTTTCAACGTTGTTTAAGCATTATTTTTGCCATTCTTTTATCTACAAATGCGGTTCATGCCGCAGGTTCAGATAAAGCTCAAAGCTCTGCAAAAATAAATAGAAAAATTTTAGTCGTCATGACTAATCACTCGGCTTACCCTTCTCGTTCGGATAAAACAGGACTGTGGTTGACTGAACTCACCCATTTTTATGATGTTGCATCAGCTGCTGGCTATGAAATGGATTTTGTAAGTCCTTTAGGCGGTCAAGTGCCGTTAGATGAGCGTAGTTTAAAGTCTATTTACTTAGACAAATCCGCTCGTCAGCGTTTAGCTGACCCAGCATTTATGCAGAAGTTGAAAACGACATTGGCTCCGAACACGATTAATCCTACCCAGTACAAAGCCATTTACTATACGGGTGGACACGGTACCATGTGGGATTTCCCAAACAATAAAGCTTTGCAAAACATTAGCGAACAGATCTATCGCCAAGGTGGGGTTGTTTCAGCGGTCTGTCATGGCGTAGGTGGTTTATTACCTCTACAGAATGAAAATGGTAAACCACTAATTGCGGGTAGAACTGTTACTGGTTTCGCAAATATCGAAGAAACTTTATCGGGTATTAAGTCTCAAGTTCCTTTTTCTTTACAGAATGAACTCATTGAACGTGGAGCAAACTACAAACAAGCATTTATTCCATTTACCTCGTATGTGGTTTCAGACGACAGAATTATTACTGGACAAAACCCACAGTCGAGTAAAGAAATTGCAGAAGCAGTCGTTAAGCGTTTAAGTAGCATTCAATAAATCTAAAAAGACGAATTACAGCCCCATTCTGTAATTCGTCTTTTCCATATAAATACTATAGAAAAAATCAGCCAATCTTTTGATAGTGAAGACCTATTGCACCTGAAGCAAAAGTTTTATTTTCGATGAGTTTAAGATTGGTCTTTTCCTGAATACCTTGGAATAGTGGCAAGCCACTACCAATCAGCACAGGCGAAACTGTAATTTTGTATTCATCAATTAAACCAAGCTGCATCAAATAATGCGCAAAACGAGGACTCCCCAGAATTACCATATCCTTGCCCTGCTTTTGTTTGAGTCTATTAATTTCTTCTTCAACATGGTCTTTTACAAGTCTGGAATTATTCCACTCCACCGTATCTAAGGTGGTTGAAAAAACCACTTTTTCTGTCTTTTCAATCCACTCCGCATGATTTCGTTCATGCTCCGAAGCTTCTGGATTTGAAAGCATCGATGGCCAGTAATCGTGCATCATCTGATAAGTCGCACGTCCCCAAATCACCGTGTCGGCAGTACTCAAAATTTCTTTTGCATGATTTTCCAAATCGGCATCGTAAGCAATCCATCCTATGTCCATTGCCCCATTTGGACCTTCGACAAAACTGTCTAGCGATGCATGTAGAAATAGTATGAGTTTTCTCATTATTTTCATTCCTTTGTTTATAAAAAATACGTACTACATTTCAGTATATTCAATTTGAATTATTTCTCGTGGAGTATTTTGTTTTCTGTTTTTCTTTCATCCATATAAAGATGTATTTACTTGAAATATCATTAAATTTTATGAATCTCCCGAACAAGAATGACTCCTTTTTTCGGGACGATCTATGAACGTGCTGTTTCAATAAAGGCTTAATTAATAACCAATGGACCAGAACCTGGCAGCTCGGTCACTAATTTATAACCCATCAGTTTTGCTGGTGTATATGTACCGCCTTTCACGGTATTTTTGAGTAAATAATTCACCACAGTCAATGACCCATTTACGGTAAGGCTATAAGCGTTTTCAGTTTGGATACGGGCGGTTTTTATTTCACCACGTGAATTTCTTGCTTCTCCCCAAACATAGGTGGGTACTTTCGCGCGGAGTTCCTCATTTGGTCCGACAACCGTTTTTTCAATACGTGATTTAATAAACTTTTGCACGGCATTGAGTTTTAATACAGGGCGGAAGCAGTTCATCATTTTCGCACCAAAAATCATTTTGGGAGGCGCAGGAACAAATACTTCAATGTTTGGAATACCCGTTGTATAAAACGCTGTAGATACATCTCCCCACGGAACGCTCATAGCACTTTTTTTACCATCACCGAAATCGATAGTACGGACATAATGTGCTAATGGAACAGTGGTAATTTTTCCGTTTTTACGAATTTTGCCGCCTTCGGCCATACCTTCTGTACTTGTTTTTGCCGTACCCGGTGAAAGCCCTGTTTTTGAATCAAAACCAAGCGCCAAATGGGTCGCATCTGGCAGAGCTTCTTTGAGCGCAGCGGCAACGCAATCTGTCGGAATCACATCAAAACCAACACCTGGACAAAGCACAACATCGGCTTTTTCGGCTTGGCTGTTAAGTGACTGTGCCAACTCAAATACTGAGATTTCGCCCGTAATATCTAGATAGTGAGCACCTGCCTTTATACAAGCTTCCATCATGGGTTTCGATGTCGCGGAAAATGGCCCTGCACAGTGCATGATCAGTTTAAAGCCTTTGAGTTGTTCACTTACCGCATCCACGTTATCGAGCCCAAAAGCCTTATAACCAAGCCCCAACTCTTGAGCAAGTGCTTCAACCTTAGCTTTATTACGACCAGCCAAAGTTGGTTTTAGACCTTGGCGTACAGCTTCACGAGCGATTAACTCGCCCGTGTAGCCATTTGCTCCATAAATTATCCAGTTTGAATCGTTCGCATTTGTCATAACACAACTCACTTATTAAGAAGCAAATGAATAGTCACGCATGCCTTTTTTGTATTGGCGAGTACGGCATGACATAGCTGATTGTTGCAAAATTAAAGCCCAAGCTGGTGAAACATTTGGTTTTGTTTTTTTACCTGCGCTTAAATTACGTAACTGGAATTTGACCACAGCCATATTGGCAAGTGAAGCAAGTGTTTTGTTCTTCCAAGTAATTGGTTTTAACTCAGGAGTAAGATTCTGGCCTTGTTTCCAAGCATTTGGCAAATTAGGTTCAATTGCTAGAGCTGTGGCAATACCGACCATATCTACACCACTTTCAATTACTTTCTCTGCCACTTGTTTACGGCGAATGCCACCTGTCACCATAACAGGCATTTTGGCAACTTTTCGAATCTCTTGTGCAAACTCTAAAAAGTAAGCTTCACGGGCAAGTGTACGACCATCACGTGCTTGACCTTGCATTGCAGGCGCTTCATAGCTACCGCCTGAAAGTTCAACCAAATCTACAGCGTGTTCATTTAGTATTTTAACCACTTGTTGAGCATCTTCAGCGCTAAACCCACCACGTTGGAAATCGGCTGAATTTAGTTTTACTGCAACAGTAAACTGAGGCAAAACCACTTTACGAACAGCTTTAACAATCTCAATTAAAATGCGAGCGCGGTTTTCTAAAGAACCACCCCATTGATCTTGGCGTTTATTACTCAGTGGAGAAAGAAACTGGCTTAATAAATAACCATGCGCTGCATGAATTTCTACACCTGTAAATCCTGCTTTTTCACCTAAACGCGCCGTGTTTGCAAAACGCTGAATCACCTCTGCAATCATAGATTCAGTCATTTCAATTGGTGTGTTAAAGCGATTTGAAATTTTGCCAAGATCAAGTGAAATAGCGGATGGTGCCCACGTCTGCTGACCAAGATTGGCTTGCATTTGGCGACCCGGATGGTTAATTTGAAGCCACATCTGAGTGCCTTTTGAGCGCCCAATTTGTGCCCATTTTTTAAAAGTATCTAGATGCTTTTCATCTTCAAGCACTACGCCGCCCGGTCCAGTCATCGCTCGGCGGTCTACCATTACATTTCCGGTAATGATTAGACCTACGCCACCATTTGCCCAAGCCTGATATAAACGCATTAATTCTTCTGATGGTGCATGGTTTAAATCAGCCATATTTTCTTCCATTGCTGCTTTAGCAATACGGTTAGGAACATATGAGCCATTTGGGAATACTAATTTTTCGAACACTTTCATTGGTATGACCTCATTCAGTATGACTTTACTTTAAGATTAAAGCTAACTTTAATGTCAATACCTTTTATTATTTTTATATTTATTACTTTCAATTTCAGTAATTTATAAATAAAAAAGAGGCACTTAATATGCCTCTTTTTTTTAAAGTTTAAAGCTTTAAATTATTCGCGAATAAATGCCAACAAGTCAGCATTAATCACTTCATGGTTTACGGTTAACATACCGTGAGAAAAACCTGGGTAGATTTTGAGTTGGCTATTTTGAAGTAACTCAGCAGATTTTACGCCAGAAGTTTTATACGGCACGATCTGGTCGTCGTCACCATGTAATACCAAAACAGGAATGGTGATTTTCTTTAAATCTTCGGTGAAGTCAGTTTGTGAGAATGCCACAATACCATCGTAATGTGCTTTTGCACTACCCGTCATACCCTGACGCCACCAATTCGAAATGATACCTTCAGATGGTTTCGCATCTGGTCGGTTAAAACCATAGAACGGGCCAGATGGAAGATCACGGAAAAATTGCGCACGGTTTGTGAGTACTTGATTTTGAAGGTCATCAAAAACTTCTTTTGGTAAACCTTCGGGATTATTTTCAGTTTTAACCATTAGTGGAGGAACTGCACTCACAAGGACTGCTTTGTTAACATTTTCCTGACCATGACGTGCAATATAGCGGACTACCTCGCCACCACCAGTTGAGTGTCCAATATGAATAGCATTTTTAATATCGAGATGTTTAACCACTTCTGCAACATCATCTGCATAATGGTCCATATCGTGACCATCCCACACCTGACTTGAACGCCCATGGCCGCGTCTGTCATGAGCCACCACACGGTAGCCTTGTCCTAAAAAGAAAAGCAGTTGTGTGTCCCAATCATCTGAACTTAAAGGCCAACCGTGATGAAAAAATAAAACTTGGGCATCGCGTGGCCCCCAGTCTTTATAGAAAATGTCTACGCCATCTTTTGTAGTTACATATCCCATCTTTGTACTCCTGCTGAAAATCTGCTTCTAGATTCGTTATAAAGGTATGAATATTTATCGTAAGATTAAAGTTAGCTTTAAGGTCAATAGTCTCAATCTTATTGTTAAAATAAAATTTATATGAAGACTCTACTGTACTCTGTATCTTTTTAATATTTAATTGTTTTTTATTTTATTTCTTTTAAATGTCAAAGACTTTACAGCTAGAAATTAAAGTCTTGACTTTAAAGTGAACTTTAACCTTATAGTGCCGACATTGGCTATAAATTAACACGTCTTGATAAAGACAACGGTAGCTACGCGGTCAATTAATGTAAAGGTGAACTCCAATGGATATAAAACAACAATTTACTGAGGTTGAATTTGGACAACAAAAAATCAAAGTACCCAAAGGTGGTTATTATGACCGTTTTAGAATGAATCCCGATTTAGATGAAGTCGCTCAAGACCCTGCTGCTGGCAATATCGACTTTTTCCGTCATATTCCTAAAAAATTAGTTGAATCAAGAGTTGGACCTGTTTGGGCACCGAACTTTTATTATCGTAGTGCAAATGTTCAGCTATTAATGCTTGCTCCCATTAAACATATTAAGGCAAAACTTCCTGATGCTTTAACGCCCTTACAACCATTTCCTGGTTATGGGTTAGTCGCCGTCACTTTTTTCTCTTATTCGGTTTGTGACAATGACCCGTATAACGAGGTGTCGATTGCGATTGTTGTACGCAAACCCAAGGCTCGTGGGCCTCACATCGCAGAGTTAATGAAATCGATGCGTCAACGCCACTTTCATGCACATGTTTTAGCTTTGCCTGTAGATACAGAAATTGCTAGAGTCCGTGGTGTATATGGTTACCAGTTACCAAAATGGTTAACAAAAATTGATATCAGTATTAGTTCAAAAGAGGTTCAAGCCAAAATTTTCGATGTTAATGGAAAATTGGATTTAAGTTTAAAAACTGCTGTTCCTACTTTAAAACGTGTCGATTCTGAAACACATATTAATAAAGCAACCATGCTACATATAGTCGATGGGAAATGGCATCAAACAGATGTTCAATCAAACGTTCTTTCTTTTGCGCAAAAGCTTTTTCCAAAGAAAGTACAATTTGTGAAAAATGAAGGCCCTTTGACAAAGTTGCTAAATGAACTTGGCGCTTCAAAAATTCTCCGCTTGGATATTATTCAAGATGCCCAAGCAGTCCTTAATTTGCCTACTCCGTTATAAATCTATTCTTCGAGATATAAAAAGAGACCAACTTGTGGTCTCTTTTTATTCTTAGATCGCTTCTTTAGTCATCTCACCATTGACCAGTCTTAAAATCTGCAACGGGTTGCTGTCTTTTAAAGCCTCTGGCAATAAACTTTGCGGATAGTTCTGGTAACACACAGGTCTTAAGTAGCGGTCAATGGCCAAGGTTCCGACTGAGGTGCCTCGTGCATCTGAAGTGGCTGGGTATGGTCCACCATGCACCATCGCATCACAGACCTCAACACCTGTTGGGTAGCCATTTATAAGTAATCTACCGGCTTTTTCTTCTAATACAGGAACCACATCTGCAAACTCGGTTAAGTCAGCTTCATCGGCAATTAAAGTCGCAGTCAGTTGCCCATTCATGCTTTGTAAGGCCTGAATGAGTTGGGCTTTATCTTCAACTTCAATGATGACTGTGGTTGGCCCAAAGATTTCTTCTTGTAAAAGCTGGTCACCTGCCAGCAATAATTCAACATCAGCTTTAAACAGTTGCGGCTGCGCCTGATTACCTTGTTGAGCCTGACCTGCCAAATGCTTAATACCTTGATGCTGGGTCAAGTGCTCAAGACCAGCGGTATAACTTTTTAAGGTGCCAGCATTGAGCATAGTCTGCGCAGGCTTAGCCCCCATAATGTCGGTCAGCTTGCTAATGAGCTGACTAAATTCAGCTGATTTAATACCCAAGATTAAACCCGGATTAGTACAGAACTGACCACAGCCTAAAACCACTGAGTCGGCTAAGTCCTGTGCAATTCTGTCGCCACGGTTTTTTAAGGCTTCTGGTAACATCAGCATCGGATTAATACTGCTCATTTCAGCAAACACCGGAATCGGTTGTGGACGGGCTGCGGCCATATCACATAAAGCTCGTCCACCACGTAATGAACCGGTAAAACCCACAGCCTGAATTAAAGGGTGCTTAACCAGTGGTTCACACACGCCATTACCGTAGATCATGTTAAATACACCTTTAGGCATATTTGATTTTTCTACGGCACGCTCAATTGCCTGCGCTACAAAGTCTGCTGTGGCCATATGTCCACTATGGGCTTTCACTACTACAGAGCAACCTGCTGCCAGTGCCGAAGCAGTGTCACCACCCGCAGTTGAGAATGCTAAAGGAAAGTTACTTGCCCCAAAAACTGCCACAGGACCAACACCGATTTTAATCTGACGCAGGTCTGGGCGTGGTAAAGGCTGACGCTCAGGCAAAGCAGTATCAATACGGGCACCTAAAAAATCACCACGGCGCAACACTTTAGCAAATAAACGCATTTGCCCACTGGTACGGGCACGTTCACCTTGTAGGCGTGCAAGTGGCAAAGCAGTTTCCTGTGACACGATTTCAAGAAAATCTGTACCCAAAGCATCGAGCTCATCTGCAATATTTTCTAAAAAAACAGCACGCTGTTCAGGAGACGTATGGCGGTAAGTCTTAAACGCTTGACTGGCTGCTTCACAGGCCTGATTAACCTCTTGCTCGGTTGCATGGTGAAATTCATAAGGCAAAGTTCCGCCAGTCGTAGCATTCACACTTTTTAGTAAAGTGGAACTTTGTACACTACGTGAACCGCCAATAAAGTTGTGTCCAATGACCATTTTTATATTCCTTAGAGAGTAATAACTGAACCAATCGGTAATTCGGGTTGCATATGAGCAAGTTTGTTTTTGAGTGGATGGCCGAACTCTTTCATTTCTATTTCAAACTCATCATTAACTTGTGCTTGAATACCATCGGCAAAAGATAGAGTCGCAGTACCGAAATAGTGAATATGTACATCGCCTGCTTTTAAGAATTGTTGATACTTAAAATGGTGATATTCCAGATTTGCCAAGCTATGGCACATATTGTCTTCACCCGACAAAAACTCTTTTTCCCAAATGATTTGTCCATCACGACGCAAACGGCTGGTTCCGACTAAATGTTTTGGTAGTTCACCTGTCCGTAAAGCTGGACCAAAACTACAAAAACGTAATTTTGAATGTGCTAGATATAAATAATTACGGCGCTCCATCACGTGATCAGAATATTCATTGCCCAGCGCAAACCCGATTCGATAAGGCTTTAAGTCTTCTCCAATAACATAGAGGCCTGCGATTTCAGGTTCTTCGCCGCCATCTTCGGCAAATGGTGGTAAAGGTAATTCAGCTCCCGGTCTTACCACAATTGAACCGTCACCTTTATAAAACCATTCCGGTTGCGCACCGATCTGACCTTCTGCTGGACGGCCCTTTTGTAGCCCCCATTGAAATATTCGCATGGTGTCGGTCACCGAGCTGTCATTGCTTAAATTTTGTTGATGCATTTTGTCGCGTGCAGATGCAGAACCTAAATGGGTTAAACCTGTACCGGAAATTAAGCAGTGCGTTGGATCTGGATGATCTAAAGGCGGCAATACCTTTAAGTCTGCTAATAAAGATGAATAATCATAAGTTTCTGATTCAAACCCTAATGTCTCAACTTGTTGCTCTAACGAAACTTTATTGCGGATTGCTAAAAGTGCTAAATCACGAACTGATTGAATATCTTTAACCGGATATACCATGTTGCCTTCTACTTTCGCGACGGCACGTTGATTTGCACGATTCTCAAATTGAATAATTTGCATGTTTTATTCCTTACAAAGGCTTTTGAATATTCACTGTTTGTGTTTTTTGACGTTCGAGCTTGGCATAGACGATGTAAGTCAAAATCAGACCAAAAAGCATGACGATAGATAAGAAATACAAACCAGCAGCCATATTTCCCGTGTATTCTTTTAAAAGTCCGATCCCAAATGGACCGACATAGCCACCTAAATTTCCAACAGAGTTAATTAAGGCGATACCAGCCGCTGCACTTGCACCCGTTAAGAAACGACCCGGTAATGTCCAAAACACGGCAGTCGATGAAAATAGACAGAACGCAACTACAGCCAAAGCTGCCAACTGCATAACTGGAGAATTTAGCCAACCACTTAAAAACATTGCACAAGCACCTAGTGCATACAGAAAACTTAAGTGTCCGTAACGATCGTTCAGGCGGTCAGTACTACGCGGAATAATGAGAAGTCCAATAATTCCAAAAATATAGGGAATGCTAGATAAGAACCCAATTTGAATATCACTACCTCCGCCAAATTGCTTAATAATGGTAGGAAGCCAGAGATTTAAACCATAAATACTTAAAGTTACCGGTAAGTAGTAAAGTGCTAATAAAAGTACGCGTTTGTCTTTTAAAGCATGTAGTGGATTGGCATGTCGGGTTTGGTCATATTCGGCTTCATCTTTAACGAGTTCATTTTTAAGCCATTGTTTTTGTTCAATGCTTAACCATTTTACTTTATCAATGTTATCGGGCAGCCACAAAAATGTAGGTAAAGCCAATAAAACCGCGGGCAAGCCAACTGCAACAAACAACCATTGCCAGCCGTGTAAATTTGCAATGCCATCCATTCCAAGTAATAGACCAGCTAAAGGCCCTGCAATCATCATGGCAATCGGTTGTGAAAGCACAAACATTCCCATGATTTTTCCGCGATGCCGCACCGGATACCACTGCGTAATTAGGTATAAAACACCAGGGAAAAAACCCGCCTCTGCTACACCGAGTAAAAACCGTAAGAGATAAAAACTTTTAGGGCCTTGAATAAGCGCCATGGCCATGGTGATGAGGCCCCATGTTAATAAAATGCGGGTAAACCATTTACGAGCACCAAATTTGTCTAAAAGCAAATTACTTGGAACTTCAAAAAGAAAATATCCAATAAAAAATAAGCCAGCTCCTAGACCATAGGCAGCATCACCAATTCCTACATCGGCACCCATATGCAAATGAGCGAACCCGACAGCGGCCCGATCAATGTATGCCACCAGATATAGTATGACTAATGCAGGTATCAGCTTAAACGTGACCGTCCGTATTACATCCTTTTCGAAATCCATCTTCGACTCCATTTCCTATTATTTACTTATAGAGCATCTTGCTCGTAAATTATCCTTTCAATTTAAAATATAGTAATACTATTTAAATTTCAAACCTTTTAAAAACAAAATTTATGGTGTATTTTTAAATTAATTAGTTCTAATAGTAATACTATATAGGGAAATTTGTATGAATAACAAACAAGTTCTTCGTTCGGCTGCCTGGTTTGGTACAACGGATAAAAATGGCTTTATGTATCGCAGCTGGATGAAGAACCAAGGAATTCCAGATCATGAGTTTCAAGGCAAGCCTATCATTGGGATTTGTAATACGTGGTCTGAACTCACCCCATGTAATGCGCATTTTCGAAAAATTGCCGAACACGTAAAAAAAGGGATTTTAGAAGCGGGCGGCTACCCTGTTGAGTTTCCTGTATTTTCAAATGGTGAGTCGAATTTACGTCCTACCGCCATGTTTACCCGTAACTTAGCCAGTATGGATGTCGAAGAAGCGATTCGTGGTAACCCTATTGACGGTGTGGTGTTACTGACAGGTTGTGACAAAACCACCCCTGCATTATTAATGGGCGCTGCAAGCTGTGATATTCCTGCCATTGTAGTGACTGGTGGACCAATGCTGAATGGTAAGCACAAAGGTAAAGACATTGGTGCAGGTACTATCGTTTGGCAAATGCATGAAGAGTTAAAAGCAGGCAAAATTGATTTAAATGAATTTCTATCTGCCGAGTCTGGTATGTCACGCTCGGCTGGTACATGTAACACTATGGGCACTGCTTCTACAATGGCGTGTATGGCTGAAGCCCTAGGCACTTCCTTACCCCACAATGCGGCCATTCCAGCGGTAGATTCTCGACGTTATGTGTTGGCTCATCTTTCTGGTATGCGTATTGTTGATATGGTCCATGAAGATTTACGCCTTTCTAAAATCTTAACCAAAGAAGCCTTTGAAAATGCGATTAAAGTCAATGCAGCTATTGGTGGTTCAACCAATGCCGTAATTCACTTAAAAGCAATTGCTGGACGCATTGGGGTTGATTTACAACTTGATGACTGGAACCGTGTTGGCCGCGGCATGCCAACCATTGTTGACTTACAGCCTTCGGGTCGTTTTTTAATGGAAGAGTTCTATTATAGCGGCGGCTTGCCAGCCGTGATTCGTCGCATGGGTGAAGCCAATTTCTTACCACATCCTCAAGCTTTAACCGTAAACGGTCAAACCATTTGGGAAAACTGCCAACAGTCACCTATTTATAACGATGAAGTGATTCGGAAAATAGATAATCCAATTCGACAAGATGGCGGTATGTGTATTTTGCGCGGTAATTTAGCGCCTAAAGGTGCGGTGCTTAAACCATCTGCTGCCACACCGGAATTAATGAAACACCGTGGTCGAGCAGTCGTATTTGAAAACTTCGATGATTATAAAGCCCGCATTAATGACCCAGACTTAGATGTCGATGAAACTTGTATTCTTGTGATGAAAAATGCCGGCCCTAAAGGCTATCCGGGCATGGCCGAGGTTGGAAATATGGGCCTACCACCAAAAATTTTAGCCAAAGGCATTACCGACATGGTTCGTATTTCCGATGCACGTATGAGTGGAACTGCGTATGGTACGGTCGTTTTACATGTTGCCCCTGAAGCCATGGCGGGTGGGCCTTTGGCCGTAGTTCAAAATGGTGACTTTATCGAACTTGATGCCTATGCTGGAAAACTTCACCTAGAAGTGAGTGATGAAGAACTTAAGCAACGTCTTGAAAATTTAGCACCACCAGCTCCACCAAGTTTTATTGGCGGTTACCGTAAGCTCTATGTAGAACATGTTTTACAAGCCGATGAGGGTTGTGATTTTGATTTCTTGGTCGGTTGCCGTGGCTCAGAAGTTCCACGTCATTCCCATTAATATTTATTCTTGAAAAAGATGATCTTGTTAAAACACAAGGTCATCTATACCATAGGATATTCAACATGTCGTAATAGTGAAATATGAGTAAAGCTGACTATAAAAATCCTATTCCAAGCAAAAGCCAACATGCATTAATCGTTCAACAATTGGGATTAAAAATCGTTTCTGGAGAAATTTCAGAAAATGAAAAACTCCCAAGTGAAGTTGATTTATGTGAGGAATATAAAGTCAGCCGCCCTGTCTTTCGCGAAGCAATACGCGTTTTAAATGCGAAAGGCTTAACTTATTCAAGGCCCAAAATCGGAACAGTAGTTCGACCTAAAGAAGAATGGCATTTACTCGATCCGGATGTATTGTTTTGGCTAATTCAAACGACGCCTGAGCACGAGTTTTTTAAAACACTTTCTACCGTACGACGCGTTTTAGAACCGGAGTTAGCCTATATTGCGGCAAGTACAGCAAATGAAGAAGATATTGAACGTATTAAGCAAGCCTATGAAGGCATGGAAAAGGCAACAACAGTTGAAGAGTTTATAGAACCCGATATTCAGTTTCACTTAGCAATTGCCAAAGCAACGCATAATGACTTGCTGGCTTATATGTCAAAAATGCTGGTTTTACCTTTGCAGCAATCGATTCAAGTCACCAGTCTACGCCCAAATTTACAAGGTCATTCATTACCAAGACATAAAGCGATTTTAACAGCAATTGAAAATAAAGATCCGCTCTCTGCTCGTCATGCTTCATTGGTTCAGCTAGACGATACTAAAATGGCTTATGATTTAATTAAAAAATAATTTTCTCTATGTATTAGAAAAAGCCTGCTGACTCCTAATTAAAGTGATCAGGCTTTTTATGTATAAATTAGAATACTTTTTTAACTGAGACAGTAAATGTCGAATCAATCGGATTTGAAATTGGTGCATCTGGTTCACCATTACTATAATTTCTATAGTATCCGTCTTTGTCCCACGCTTTGGTATAAGCTAACCCTGTAGTCCAGCCATCACCTAAATCTTTAATCAGTTCGACTTTCATATCCTGAAAGTTAGCTTCCGAGAAATTTTTAATTTTTTCATAGCCATAGTGAGCACCAAAAGTCCAACTTTCATTGATCGGCTGTGTAAAGTTTAAATCTAAATAAGTTGTTCCTCGTGAACGTTTACCTTCTGTACCACCCATCGTATTTGAGTTATAACCTGCGTAATCTGGGGTATAGGTAATAAAATATTTGAGACTTAAAGGACCATAGCCAATTTGGGGCACAATTTCGCCATAGTTATAGCTTGTACTCCCCGTTTCAGGCGTACTTTTTGCACCTGGGTAATAATAATAAAAAACAGACATTCCAATTGAGAATTTATCGATGGTTTTTAAATAACCTGCATAAAAGTCCCATTCAACTGAAGCATCACGGAGATAGTTAGAACTTACATTGGATGCCCAAGTACCCACAAATAGCCCATTCGGATTTGCATAGTCGAAACCAATTTGTAGTGCAGGCTTACCCCAAGTTTGTTGAAAACCACGTGAAATATATTGACTTGCAAAAGTCACATTCGCACTATACGGAGAAATTTGTTCTTGTTCATTTAATTGTTCAGCATGTACAACACCTGTAGACATAATGAGAGAAGCTATACCTAAAATTTTTCTCATTTAATAATTCCTTTTACATATTACCTATAGGTTTAAAGTTTTAAAATAACATGATAATTCAAATTAAAGCGTATTAAAAATTTATAAATTCAAATTTCTGGATACTTCTTCTTCACTATAGATCTCTTCAATACAATCTAAGATTTTAGGAATATAGGAACTTTGGTCCATGTTGCGCATGGATAGAGAGATGGGACTATAGGCTTCTAAGTCTAAGATATTTAAATAAGTTAGATTCTTCATTCCAATGTCGCAGGCGCTTTCCGGAATAATACAAATACCCTCTCCGGATGCCACTAAGCCAAGTGCCATATGAATTTCTCGTACTTCAGTCAGCTTGGCCGGAACAAGACCTAATTTGGTAAATAAAGCTTGAATAGTGGTCGAAAAGTTTGGTTTAGGTGTGGTTGGATAAGAAAAAATTGTCTCATTGATAATTTGAGATAAATAAATTCCTGACTCTTGGAAATCACTTAATGGGTGTTTTTTATGGATTGCGAGTTTTAATTTTTCTTTTCTGAGTAAAAGTCGCTTAATGGCTGGATCACTAATTGGTAATCGACCAAAACCTAAATCAATTTTACCGAGTTTTAATGCTTCCACCTGATCTCGTGTACCACATTCAATAAGCTCGACATGAATGTCAGGATTTTTTTGCCTAAATAGATAAATGACCTGTGGTAATCGCCCATAAAGAAGCGAACTCACATAACCAACTTTAACAACATTCTCGACCAGCTTCATTTTTTTAGCCATCGAAGCAGCTTGAGCGGTGTGCGTCAAAATTTGCACCGCATGCTGGTAAAAAAACAGCCCTGCTTCCGTTACTTTTAACGGACGAGAGCCTTTTTCGAATAAATCGATCCCTAATTCTTCTTCTAGTTTTTTGATTTGGCGTGTTAAAGGTGGCTGAGCAATAAAAAGCTTTTCTGCAGCTTTCGTCAGACTCTGTTCTTCAACAACGGTAACAAAATAACGTAGATGTCTTAATTCCATTAATATACCTTTTTAGTATCTTAAAATACCGTTCTATATCTATTTTAGGCTATTACATTCTTCTATGGTATACAAACAAGTTCGTAATAGTTGAAACTTCATGTATAGAACCATAGAAACCATACTTGTGGATATTCCAACTATCCGTCCTCACCAGTTGTCTGTGACTACTATGCGTACCCAGACTTTGGTACTCGTTAAAATTACGACCACGGATGGTATTGTCGGTTGGGGTGAAGCCACCACCATTGGTGGGCTGAACTATGGTGAAGAAAGTCCTGAGAGTGTCAAAGCCAATATTGATACCTACTTTGCACCATTACTGACATCAGTTAAAGATTTAAATGTTGCACAAACACTAAAACTGATTCGTAAAAATATTAATGGTAACCGCTTTGCTAAGTGTGCCATTCAGACTGCCCTACTTGATATTCAGGCCAAACGTTTAGGTGTGCCATTAAGCGAAGTTTTAGGCGGCCGTCTGCGTAATAGTTTACCTGTGCTTTGGACGCTTGCGTCTGGTGATACGGAAAAAGATATTGCTGAAGCTCGCAAAATGATTGAGCTAAAGCGCCACAACACGTTCAAACTTAAAATTGGTGCACGTCCTTTACAGCAAGATGTTGACCATGTGATTGCTATTAAAAAAGCATTAGGTGCTGATGTTAGTGTACGTGTAGATGTAAACCGTGCATGGTCAGAACTTGAGTGTATTCATGGTATTCAACAGCTCCAAGATGGTGGAATCGATTTAATCGAACAGCCATGTGCCATTCAAAATACCGAAGCACTTGCTCGCCTCACCCAACGTTTTGATGTAGCCATTATGGCTGATGAGGCTTTAACTGGACCTGACAGCGCATACCGTATTGCAAAAAATCATGGTGCAGATGTATTTGCCGTAAAAATTGAACAATCCGGTGGTCTGATTGAAGCATGTGAAGTTGGCAAAATTGCTGGTTTGGCTGGTATCGACCTATATGGCGGCACTATGCTTGAAGGCCCTGTAGGAAGTATTGCATCGGCCCATGTATTTGCAACTTTTGAAACGTTAGCGTTCGGCACTGAATTATTTGGTCCGTTATTACTTACCGAAGAAATTTTAAAAGAGCCGCTACGTTACGAAAACTTTGAATTGCATTTGCCGACAGCTCCGGGCTTAGGCATTGAAATTGATGAAGATAAGATTGAGAAATTACGTCGTTAAGGCAACAGGATAAGGAGTTTCCCATGTTATTTCATGTACGTATGGATGTGCATATTCCACTTGATATGCCAGCCGACAAAGCAAATGAAATTAAGGCCGTTGAAAAAGCTTATTCGCAAGACTTACAACGCCAAGGTAAATGGCGTCATATCTGGCGAATTACAGGTCAGTACTCGAACATCAGTATTTTTGATGTAGAGAGCAATGAAGAATTGCACAACATTTTACAAGGTTTACCTCTCTATCCATACATGGACATTGAAGTGATGGCACTTAACCGTCATCCATCTTCTGTTCGTGATGATGATTCGTAAATAGAAAGAATTTTTTAAATGCGATCTCTGAAGTCCATTTAAAAAACCAAGCAGATTATTCAGAAGGTAACAAGGAACGTGGCGGCACTTATTCGCTAGCAAAACAAAATGCCCGCAGCGCTGCCACCCAAAACCGTATTGCATACTTAAGGAGTTTTAGTATGAACCGTCAACAAATTGATGCGCTTGTAAAACAAATGAATGTCGACACTGCAAAAGGCGAAGTTGATGCACGTGTTCAACAAATTGTAGTGCGCCTTCTTGGGGATTTATTTCAAGCCATCGAAGATTTAGACATCCAGCCTTCTGAAGTTTGGAAAGGTTTGGAATATTTTACCGATGCAGGTCAAGCAAATGAACTTGGTCTTTTGGCAGCAGGCTTAGGTCTTGAACATTACCTTGACTTACGTGCAGATGAAGCAGATGCCAAAGCTGGTATTACAGGCGGTACACCACGTACTATCGAAGGTCCACTTTATGTTGCTGGCGCACCTGAATCAGTTGGCTTTGCACGTATGGATGACGGAACTGAGACTGGCAAAATCGATACCTTAATTATTGAAGGTACGGTAACCGACACTAATGGCAATATTATTGAAAATGCCAAAGTTGAAGTATGGCATGCCAACAGTTTAGGTAACTATTCATTCTTTGATAAGTCACAATCTGACTTTAACTTACGTCGTACCATTTTCACTGATGCAGATGGTAAATATGTAGCGTTAACCACTATGCCAGTTGGTTATGGATGCCCTCCTGAAGGTACAACACAGGCTCTTCTTAACAAGTTAGGCCGTCATGGTAACCGTCCATCTCACGTTCACTACTTTGTATCTGCACCAGGTTACCGCAAGCTGACTACTCAATTCAACATTGAGGGTGATGAGTACTTATGGGATGACTTTGCCTTCGCTACTCGTGACGGTTTAGTGGCAACTGCAGTAGATGTAACAGACCCTGCTGAAATTCAACGCCGTGGTTTAGATCACGCTTTCAAACACATCACATTTAACATTGAACTGGTTAAAGAAGCCGCTGCTGCCCCTTCAACTGAAGTTGAACGCCGTCGCGCTAGTGCTTAATTGAAAGTGTATGTGAGTTAAAAGTTCGCTTTTGACTCACAAAATTTACTCCATTTATTACTACCATTAAGAATTTCAATAAATTTTTAGCGGTAGTAATACATCACGTTACCTCATGCTCTAAGGTTTCTCACATGATTGACAAAAGTAAGTCCTCACTAAGCGAGGTTCTATCGCAGATTAAAGATGGTGCAACCATTCTGATTGGTGGTTTCGGTACCGCAGGACAACCCGCTGAACTCATTGATGGTCTTATTGAACTCGGTGTTAAGGACCTGACCATTGTGAGCAACAATGCCGGTAATGGCGATTATGGTCTCGCTAAGCTGCTCAAAGCCGGTTCAATTAAAAAAGTGATTTGCTCTTTCCCACGTCAGTCTGACTCTTATGTATTTGATGAACTGTACCGTGCCGGAAAGGTTGAGCTTGAACTGGTACCGCAAGGCAATCTGGCGTGCCGTATTCAGGCAGCAGGTATGGGGCTTGGGGCGGTGTTTACACCTACTGGCTTTGGAACACTTTTAGCTGAAGGCAAAGAAACCCGTCATATTGATGGTAAAGACTATGTGCTTGAGTATCCGATCAAGGCTGACTTTGCCCTGATTAAAGCTTACAAGGGCGACCGCTGGGGTAATCTGGTTTACCGTAAATCTGCACGTAACTTTGGCCCGATCATGGCCATGGCTGCTGATGTCACCATTGCCCAGGTTTCTGAAGTGGTTGAATTGGGTGGATTAGACCCGGAACACATCATCACCCCAGGTATCTTTGTACAGCATGTTGTACAAGTACAGCCCGCACAGTAAGCAATAAGGAGAAATAACATGAGCTACCAGAAACTCAGCCGTGACCAGATTGCACAACGTGTGGCACAAGATATTCCGGATGGTGCCTATGTCAACTTGGGTATTGGCTTACCGACCAAGATTGCCAGCTACTTACCTGCCGATAAAGATGTCTTCCTACATTCTGAAAATGGCCTGTTGGCTTTTGGCCCACCGCCAGCTGCGGGTGAAGAAGACCCTGAACTGATTAATGCGGGTAAAGAGTATGTGACCATGCTTGAAGGCGGCAGCTTTTTCCACCATGGCGATTCATTTGCCATGATGCGTGGTGGTCACCTTGATATTGCGGTACTTGGTGCATTTCAGGTGGCAGCCAATGGTGACTTGGCGAACTGGCACACGGGTGCACCTGATGCAATTCCTGCGGTAGGTGGTGCGATGGATTTAGCGGTTGGTGCCAAGAAAGTATTTATCACTACAGACCATGTGACCAAACAAGACGAGCCAAAGATTGTCGCTGAGCTGACTTATCCGGTAACGGGTAAGCACTGTGTGGATCGTATTTACACTGACCTGTGTGTGATTGATGTGACCAGAGATGGTTTAAAGGTGATTGAGAAAGTTGAAGGTCTTAGCTTTGATGAGTTACAGGCTTTAACAGGTGCAACTTTGATTGATGCAACGAATTAAGTCTCTAAATTGATTGAGTATGGCAGCTAATCAATAGCGCCACAGCCTATAAATGATGGTGATATTCAAAGGCCCTTTGTATAGGCAATACCTTACTTTTTAAGGATAAAAAGTAACAAAAATCCTTTGTTACTCAGACACAACATCCCTGTTGTGCTGAGCAACGAGGCGACATCCATGTCGCCAACGCGAAACATTGAATGGAACTCTTTGAATACGGTTCTTGCTTATTAATTTGGATTTTACCGTAATTCGCTATTGTGACAGGCGACATGGATGTCGCCCGTTGGACAGGGAGGCAAGGAAGCCTCCTCTGTTCAACAAAGGTTTTTGGTTACTTTTTTTAAAAAAGTGACAAGAATTAGCTACTGGCATTTGACTCAACACGATAAGACTCTGTCATGACTACTTTTAACTTAGTAACCATGATGATCGCCAGCAAACTCTGGAAAAGCCTAACTATGTGGCAATGACAGCAATAGATTTCAAAATGGAAATGTAAGAATGAAAAACGCTTATATCATCGATGCCATCCGTACTCCATTCGGCCGTTATGCCGGTGGCCTTGCACCTGTCCGTGCCGATGACCTTGGCGCCGTGCCAATTAAAGCACTTATACAGCGTAACCCAAGTGTAGATTGGGAACAGGTCGATGATGTGATTTATGGCTGTGCCAATCAAGCCGGTGAAGATAACCGTAATGTCGGCCGTATGTCAGCTTTACTTGCTGGTTTATCTTATCAAGTGCCAGCAACCACCATTAACCGTTTATGCGGTTCATCACTCGATGCCATTGCCATTGCTGCCCGTGCTATTAAAGCAGGTGAAGCCAACTTGGTAATTGCTGGTGGTGTGGAAAGCATGAGCCGTGCGCCCTATGTGATGGGTAAGTCTGACAGTGCCTTTGGCCGTAGCCAGAAGATTGAAGACACCACCATGGGCTGGCGTTTCATTAACCCTAAACTTAAAGAATTGTATGGTGTAGACACCATGCCCCAGACTGCCGAAAACGTTGCTGAACAGTTTAACATCAATCGTGCAGATCAGGACCAGTTTGCCTTGGTGAGCCAACAACGCACCGCAAGCGCGCAAGCCAAAGGCTTTTTTTCTAAAGAAATCGTGGCAGTTGAAATCCCTCAGCGTAAAGGTGATGCTGTGGTGATTGATACCGATGAGCATCCTCGTGCATCAACCACCCTTGAAGGTTTAAGCAAACTTAAACCTGTAGTTAAAGCAGATGGCACAGTCACTGCGGGGAATGCTTCAGGCATCAACGATGGTGCAGCAGCTCTACTGATTGCTTCTGATGATGCAGTTCAGGCTTACAACTTAAAACCGCGTGCCAAGATCATTGCTTCAACAGCCGTAGGTGTAGAACCACGCATTATGGGTTTTGCTCCGGCACCAGCGATTAAAAAATTACTTAAACAAGCCAACCTGACTTTAGAGCAAATGGATGTAATTGAGCTGAACGAAGCCTTTGCTGCACAGGCTTTGGCAGTGACCCGTGATTTAGGTTTGCCAGATGATTCTGACAAGGTAAATCCAAACGGTGGTGCCATTGCATTAGGCCATCCACTTGGTGCATCAGGTGCACGCTTAGTGACTACAGCCTTAAACCAGCTTGAACAGACAGGTGGTCGTTACGCTTTGTGTTCAATGTGTATTGGGGTAGGTCAAGGCATTGCTTTGATTATTGAACGTATTGAAGCACTTTAAGGAGAAACAAATGCCATCTTTTCAATCTGCCGATGCACAAATTAACTATCAAACTTTTGGCGAACCGTCGTCCCCTGCTCTGGTGTTTTCCAATTCTTTGGGCACCAATTATGGTATGTGGCAAAAACAGTTTAATGAGTTAAAAGATCAATTTTTTGTGATCTGCTATGACACTCTTGGTCATGGTTCATCATCTACACCTGACGGTCCATATACTGTAGAGCAATTAGGTGAAGATGTTGTCCGTTTACTGGATCATCTGAATATTAGCAAAGCTGCTTTTTGTGGTATTTCCATGGGCGGTTTAACAGGTCAATGGCTGGCGATTCACTACCCTAACCGTTTTAGTCATGTCATTGTGGCAAATACTGCCGCTAAAATTGGACAAGAACAGGCATGGCTTGACCGTGCAAAATTAGTACGTGAGCAAGGTTTACAACCAATCGCAGCTACAGCAGCTTCGAGATGGTTTACAGATCCCTTTATCCAAAGTCATCCTTCAATTGTCAACAACCTGTGTAACGACTTAAGTGCTGGCAGCGCAATAGGTTATGCCAATTGTTGTGAGGCTTTGGCTAAAGCGGATGTCCGTGAGCAGTTAAAAGACATCAAAATTCCAGTATTAGTGATTGCTGGAACCCAAGACCCTGTAACAACCGTTGCAGATAGTCAATTTATGCAGCAGCGCATTCCACAATCACATCTTGAAGAAATAGATGCCTCTCATATTTCTAATGTCGAGCAACCCGAAGCTTTTAATAAAATCTTAAAAGATTTTTTATTGGGCTAAATTCGTCTTCTATAAAATTTATTCATTTCAAAAAAAGGCCTATAACGGCCTTTTTTGTTAACTCACAATAAAAATCGAAAATAACTTGTTCGAGAAGGTATAAATATATACCTCAAATGTAATGGAAAATTACATGGATAAATAACAATATTTTAATTTCATGAACAGGGCTTGTTCATCTGTGACGTGAATCTAAGTTGATTCTTAAATCGCTCACTTCTATTCATAATGAAAGTAAGGATATCTAAATTGAACATATCTATGCTGAACTCTCGGCCTCACCCTACACGCCCTTTAATTAAATATGGAACATTACTTTTAGGTGCGCTTTTAGCGGGTTGTAATTCCTCATCAAGTTTAGACCCCACACCGACACACAAGCAGATCACAATTAAGCGCGATAAATTCGGTACTCCTCATGTATATGCAAATGATACCTATGGACTTTTCTACGGTTATGGCTATTCAGTAGCGACCGATCGATTATTCCAGATGGAAATGTCAAAACGTACAGGACAAGGTGCAGTTGCCGAGGTACTCGGTCCCGACTATCTTCAATATGATATTGCAACACATAGCCGTTTTGACCCAGAAAATATTAAGCAACAACTCGCTGCACTCTCACCAGAAGACCGAGCAATTTTTGAAGGTTATGCCGCAGGTTTTAATAAGCGTGTTAAAGAGGTTTTAGCAGATCCAGCTCTTATGCCTAAAGAGTTCACAGATCATGGTTTTAAACCATCAACATGGCAACCAGAAGATATTGCTATGGTTTGGGTGGGCTTAATTTTAAATCGCTTCTTTTCAGCAAGTTCGGAAGTATCAAATTTAGATTTACTCACGCAATTGCAAAAAGAAAAAGGTCAAGAAGAAGGCCTTAAAGTCTATCAACAATTACGTTGGCTAGATGACCCAAGTGCCCCAACTATTATTCAATCTGCACAAAAAACTCAGCTTTTAGCACATCAACAGCAAATACTTAAAGACATTAGCCCTATTTCAAACAAGGCAGCCAAAACCTATTTAGCTCAAGCTCGCATTGCTTTAGGCAAAAGTGTTGTAGATGGTGTACCTACCGCCAGTAATGCATGGGTCTTAAAAGGTGATAAGACTATTGAAGGCCAAGCAGTTTTATATAATGGCCCACAGCAAGGATGGTATACACCAGCAATTACCTACGCTATTGGTTTACATGGTGCTGGCTATAATTTGACAGGTATAACTCCAGTTGGCTTGCCTGCAATTTTATTTGGAACTAATGGCAAAATCGCATGGGGTTCGACGGTAGGTTCACTTGATACTAACGATGTTTATCAACTCACCCTAAACCCAAGTAATTCAAAAGAATATTTATATAAAGGGGTTTATATTCCATTTGAACACAAGCAAGTAAAAATAAAAGTTAAGAATCAAGCCGACCATGTTTTAGATGTTTATAAGAGTAAACAAGGTTTTGTCAGTACATGGGATGAAAATAACCATACGGCCTATGCACAAAAACGTAGCTGGGAAGGTGTAGAAATTGAAACCTTATTAGGATGGGCAAATGCAGCCAAAGCCTCAAATTGGGATGAGTTTCTTGCTCAAGCCAAGCGTGTCGCAGCCTCTATTACTTGGTTCTATGCTGATACTAAAAATAATATCGGTGTTGCTGCTTTAGGTCGTTTACCTATCCGTCCTGAAAACCAACATATCCAGCTACCAACTAAAGGTGATGGCTCAATGGAATGGCAAGGTTTTTATGACTTCTCACACAATCCTAAAGAATACAATCCGCAAAAAGGCTATGTCACAAGCTGGAATAACAAAGCCTATGCAGGTTTACGCTCAGATTCATCAAACTTTTCTTATGTAGATCGGGTGAATGAACTGATTGAACCTTTAGAAAGTAAAGCAAAACTGAGTCAGCAAGAAATTTGGGAAATTAATAAAACGGCTGCATGGTCTGATTTAAATGCGCGTTATTTTGTTCCTTATATGGTCAAAGCTGCACAAAGTCCTAAGGCAACACCGTTAGCTAAAAAAGTCGCTCCCTTACTTGCCAGTTGGGATCTTAAATTACGCCCTGATAGCGAGGCGAAATATTATCAAGGTGCAGCACCAGCAATTACACGTACATGGCTTAATCAAATGATTGAACTGGTACTCAAACCAAACCTTTCAGAAAATATTTATAAGCGTTATACCGATACGCTTTATCCGGTAAATAATGATCCACGAAGTGCACAGCCAGCGAGTGCATCAAAATTAATCTGGAATGCACTGCAAGGAAAACAGGCAAGCGTTCCTCAGAATGTTGATTTCTTAAAAGGACAAACAGCAGATGAGGTCGTATTAAAAGCTTTAGAAAATGCACTGACTGAACTTTCAAATCAATATCACTCTACCGACCCGAATGACTGGAAAATTCCGGTCGCAACCATGGGCTTTTCCAGCAAAAATTCGGTAGGCATTCCTTGGGCTGATCCATCGCATGAACAAAAGCTTAGTACTTATGGAAATACGGGAAGTGCTACTTTTAGAGTGGTCTTAAATCCAAATCAAGTCACCATGTGTTCGATTTTGGCTCCAGGACAAAGTGGTTTTATCAATCAAAATGGAAAACCTGATGCCCACTTTGCAGATCAGCTCTCTTTATTTGAAAGTTATAAATGTAAAGATGATGCGGTGAGTCAAAAAGAAATCGACCAATCAACTCAACAAAGCATCACTTTAAACTACTAACTTTTTAGCCCAATTTTTATGTTAAAAGACTGAGGTTTGTTATTTATAAAATGACAAACCTCTTTATTAGTTTAATACCGAATCATCACCGATTTTAATTCGGTGTAATCTTCGATAAATGCATCTGAAAACTCTCTGCCAATTCCCGAAGCTTTCACCCCACCAAATGGCACTGATGGGTCTAAGAACGTATGCATATTTACCCATAAGGTCCCTGCTTCAATTTTAGGAATTAAACGCAAAGCTTTCGATAAGTCATTTGTCCAAATACTTGCCGTTAAACCAAAGCGCGACTGGTTCATCAGTTGAATGAGCTCCTCATCAGTTTCGAATGGCATTACCCCGACCACTGGACCAAAGGTTTCTTCTGAAAATAAAGGATCATCCGTATTTTTAAAGGAAATTAAAGTCGGTTGTACAAAATATCCGGTCTGATCTAAAGCCTCACCTCCAGCAATAATCTGGTTGTTAGCTTTAGCCATATCTAAATAATGTTTCACTTTATGAAAGTGTGGCTGGTTAGAAAGTGGACCAAACATACTTCCTTCATCCATAGCTGATCCAATTTTAAACTGCGAAAGTGCTTTCGAGAGTTTATCAACTAGTTCATCATATTTTGTACGATGTACAAAAAACCGCTCTGGGGATGCGCAAACTTGGCCTTGATGCACAAAAGTTGCTTGCAATAAAGTCGGTAAAATCTCATCAATATTTGCATCTGCCAAAACAGCTATGGCATTTTTACCACCCAGCTCCAGACTTACCCGAGTTAAATCGCTGCTCATCGCAAGTTTACCAATCGCAATACCGGTTGGTACTGAACCTGTAAACGAAACTTTCTTAACGAGTGGTGACTCAATTAAATATTGTCCTGTCTCCCCCTTACCCGTAACCACATTAATTACACCCGCTGGAATACCTGCCTCAATTGCAAGTTCAGCTAAACGTAATAAAGATAAGCTGGCAAACTCACTTGGTTTAAGCACAATGGTACAGCCAGTTGTTAAAGCTGAGCCAATTTTCCAAACGCCAATCATGAGTGAAAAATTCCAAGGCACAATCCCTGCGACTACACCCACTGGTTGCCTTAAAGTAAAGGCCGTATATTTTTCTCCTTGCATAGAAGGAATAGAGGGTTGCATGGTTTGGCCATTAATTTTGGTTGCCCAACCTGCAAAATATCTTAAGAAAATAACGGATTGTGCAACTTCAAGATGACGGGAAATATTGATAAGCTTTCCTGTAGACAACGTCTCGAGCTGTGCAAGTTCTTCACCATGTTGCTCAATTAAATCTGCTAACTTATTTAGTTTAACGCCACGTTCATACGGCGTCGTTTCAGCCCAAGCATTTTGAAAAGCATGTTCAGCACTTTTGACGGCGCTTTCGACATCTTGTTGACTACCAATGCTAATTTGAGCAACGACTTGTTCAGTAGATGGATTTACAATATCCACTTTATCTAAAAGCTCGGCAGCAACTAACTTTCCATCAATAAAATGTCCATGTTGACGTGTCATAAATTGCTGCACGCTTTGTAAAATCTGAACTTCACTCATTTTTATTTCTCTCAATTCATTTAAAAGGATCTATTAATAGATGTATTGCAAAATTAACTGCGCATACACATTGGTTTTGTCATCGTAGTTTTGTGTACCACCACTATGGATATCGTGTTTCGGTTTATAGAATCCCACTAAAGGAATAACGTTGAATTTTTTATTAACCGACCAAACCGAAAACACATCTAGTTCATGTCCATCTACATTAGTTAAAGATTTATTAACTGTTTTGAACTTATAGGCCAAAGCACCCAACATAAAATTTTCTTTCAAGTTCATCATGTAAGAGACTTGATGAATATTTGCATTTTTATTGAATGGTCCAGCATAGTTTCCGGCAACTTCACCCTGAAACCATGTACCAAAGCCGACCGTATTTCCATAAAACATAGGGTCGTATTGGTCTGAAAAATGACTAAAACGGTAACCTAATGAAGGCGTATATTTTGAAGATAAAAAGTTATAGTTCAGCGCTAAGTAGCCAGCATTTTCTTGGCCATCTTTTTTATCTTGAACTACAAACTCAGTTTTAATTTGTAGTTCTGGTAAAGGCTGATAATTTAAACGTAAAGCATAATTTTTAAGATCTTCGCGTCCTGAAACGTGTTCAGCATCTTCAAGGTCTAATACATTTAAGTAAGTGAACCCAACGCCTTTATCTTTAAGCTGATACATCAGATCAGTCACAAAGAGTTCTGGGGAAAATTGTGCTTTATTATCCGATTTTAAATAAGCCAACTTAAGGGTTGTATCCTCTTGCGGTTTGTATTGAAGCAAACTTGTAAAATCAAAGCTTCGACGAGCTGCCAAATAATATGCTCCGCCACGATCTAGTGTGCCATCCGCAGGCGCTTTACCAAGATTTAACGCATCACCCGCAATGAAGAACCCATCACCAATCATGATATTTTGTCGACCAATACTTAAATCGTAGGTCGTTAACTCATCTTTATTGGTACCGTCTTTAAAACCAATGATCCATTCATTCACATCCGTTTTGCGTTCTTTACCATTACTATTTTGGCCAGCGTCACCATCACCAAATGTTGCCGAGCTAATACCACTCAAGCTTGCATAGAGTTGATTGTTTTTAAAGGTATATTGCCCTTTAGCACCATATTTAAGATGGCCTTCTTGCCAATTGATTCTTTCATCATCTAGGTTTTCACCGTTATAGCTTTTACCACTACTAAAAGCCCCAAAAGTTGCTTCAAAAGTTGGCTTAATTTCAAGCTCACCAGCATGCACAGTTGAAAAAAATGAGACAAAGAGAGTCCCTCTCACAACCTGAGAAAATAAATTTTTCATTGAGAAATTCCTTTTTTGCGAACGGCCTAACCGTGCTCAGGTGTGGGTAACCGATTCGTTACCCACCCTAGATCATGCACCTGTTTAATGATGGTCGTGCTGCGTGCTTTGCTCTTCTTCACCCAAGTTTAAAGTCGGGGTGTTGTCAAAGAAGTTCCAAGGTTTGATTAGGGTATAAACCCATTCTGTCGGCATAATTGGCCATTCTTCAGCACGTGCCACATGGGTTGTGCCTGTTGTCATCCACACCACAAGGTCTTTATTTTCGATATTTTCGTTGTTACCAATGAACTGTCCTAAGCCTGTATCATGAGTTGATCGATTTGAATATTTCCCTTCAGGGTAGCGTTCATCCGGATTATATTGCGTTACCCAAATTTGTTTATCCATAAAGTTCAAACGTTTAAATAACCATTCATCTTTAGAGAAATTGGCTCCTTTCGCCACTGGGTGTGTTCCACCTGCAAAAGGAATGAGCTGGTAAGAAACCGGATTACCTAATTTATTTTCCTTATTGAAATTCGTGAGTAAGCGAATGGTAGATGGATCAAACTTTTCAGCTGCATTTTGCTCATTGGTAATAACTTTACTGTCAATTTGCATTGAACTTGTACGAACACCACCTTTGTCATTGGCTTTCACTACAGGGTCCATATGCATAAAGCTGTTATTTTCCCCATCTACGTCCATGTCTAAGCGGAAGTTATAGATGTGCTGATGCGTTGTACCCACAATATTATGGTCAATTAAAGTTCCATATTTGGTGTCTTCTTTGGCAGTACTGTCATGCATGGTGCGTGCTTTAACACCTTTAACAGCTTCAATACCCGTTGCACCCGCATTAATTCCAATTACACCATTTTGGGAAAATACCCAGTCAAACATGTAATCGTAGTTTCCAACTGTACTAATCCAGCGCACGACAAGTTCACGGCGTGCTTCACTCGCATCCTGATTGCCAAAAATTTCGTGATGTTTATATTCAGGTCCTGCATAACGTTCAAACACGGCAATGGCATTTGGAATCACTTGTGGCTGGCCTTTATAGTCTGCAATCACGGCATCAAGTAAAACTGCATTGTCGGGTGCATCTGTTCCCGGAATAATAGATGAGGTAAGTGTTCCCATACCATATTCGCCAGAATCCAAATAAGATTTGAAGTACCATCCAATATCAGGGTCACCATATGGAACTACCATTCCACCCAAGTTACCTTCATACATGACTTTACGCTTCACACCTTTATCTTTATAGGTCACTGTTGAAAGCTGTAAGCCAACACGAGAATCTAACGCCACATGCAAACACCAGTTCCCCCAATGTATGGTTTGGCCAGTAATGCTAAAGTTCTTACCCTCAGGTTCAGTAATATTGAGTGGTTTTAACTTACTTGCTACGGGCTTATTCGACATATAAGGTCGATTTGCCATCGGCACAGGAATGATCGCACCTTCTTCAATCTTGATAATTTTTTCTTTATCTAAATCGACTACAGCAACTAAATTTTCAATTGGATGCGCCCAGTAGTTACCATCCCCAACATCGAGGTAAGCAACGACTTTTAATATATTGAGTTGTTTATCCAGACCATCTTTACCGCCAAAATATCCAACAGTTAGCGGAGTAGCGATCACTTTCTTCACATCGGTAATACCGCGTTTGCGTAACGCATCTTGATATTCTTTACTCGTCTCAATTACGCGCTGTACGGCTTCAAAATTATCAAGCAAAACCATACCGTGAGTATCTTTAAGTACATTCCATTTTGTGACTTGTTGAGTATTAAGATTAACTTCACCTTCAATCGCTTGATTGCCCTTTAATAAAATAAATGAGGCAATACGATCTTCTTTAAAATCTTTATGATTAATAAAGTAATCCCATACTTTGGCTTTTTCAGGTTCTTTAAGCTTTAACTCGGCAAAACGCATATTTTTATAAGCGTATTTCGAGCGGTTAATCACATCAAATGTCTTTTTGATTTCGTCAGAATTTAAGCTATTGAGCGGGTGAAAGGTATTTTCAACTTTAAAAGTTTGATCTAACCCCGACTGGAAGACTTCGTTAAAAAAATCTTTTCCAATAACAGGCTTACCATCTTTAATTAATAACGGGACACTGAGTTTTAAAGGTTTGCCATTCACTAAAACCTGATTTGAGTTTGGCTTGGCTCTCACCACTATAGAGCCTTTGGTAATTGTATAGGTATTGGTAAAGTCATCTTTAACAACTTTAGCGCCTTGCTCACTCATGTTTTGATAAAGTGAGACCATGTCGGCCTTTCCACCATGAGCAAACGCTTGAGTATTGAGTCCCCAAAAGCTTGCAGCGATTGATAAGTTAAGTGCCAGTATTTTTTGTATGTCATTCAATAATCGTTGTTTACGCATTGGTTTCATCCTTTTCATCTATCCCTGAACTATCTGAATCAGACAGTTAAAATGCACTTTCCTGTGAGTGAAATTCATTAGACTAACTTAATAGTTTTATGGTTATTAAGCTTATCTAACCTGCTCTAATGAATTTAATTTCAACACAGTTACATAGGGCTAGCTTGTTCAAGAATGACGTCGAATTTGTCTAAAAATGACATTGAGAGATGAAAATTTAAACTGACATACCCTCTCTAAATTCTTTAGGAGAGATACCATAGGTCTTTTTAAAGATCTTTGAAAAATGAGCACCGTCCCAGAAACCCCACTTCAAGGCAATTTGGGTAATCGAACTCTGTTTGTTCTTTTTATCAAGCAAATCCGCTTTGACTTTTTCTAGGCGTTTTAGCTGTATGTATTTGTTAATAGATAAATTTTCTTGAAGGAATAAACGGTAGAGATGACGTAGCGATACACCAATATGCTCTGCAATTAATTTAGGGGTTAAATCTGGTTTTGCTAAGTTCTCAATAATAAAACGCTCGGCTTTTTCCATCAGGTTATTTGAACTATTAATATTTTTATAATTGATTGTGGGTTTGATTAAAGCAATCAGCGCATCTTCAAAAGCATTACCATCTTCCGTTGCATACCAAAGTTTGATGTTTTCAGCAGACATATTTTTCAAAATATTCTTGAGTAAAAAACCACTCATATTTTGCGTAATCAGTTTTCCAAAATATTCGGTACTAATATTTTCTTTAAGTAATTTTTCACGCGACAGGTGCACTGAAATCTGACTCACCAAACCTTGCGGATACATCGAAATAGTTTCGACCGGGTCTACCAACACAATATCGCCTTCATTCAGACTTAGAGTCTCATTCTTATACTCGAGCAGCATTTTTCCCGAATACTGCAAAATCAAAAAACAAAAACGATTATTCACTCGATCTATTTCATCGGCTTTTCGGACAATTTTATTGGCATTATTTTTAATAAAAGCAATTTCGGTATCACCCAATAAAAAGCACTGAACCTCACCAATGAATAAATTACGGGTTCCATCAAAATCGGTTTCAAAATTGCCGCACACATTTTTAATATGGTGCGTCCATGTGAGTAATGCATCACTTACATATTGGTTCATCCCTTACCTCTCTATACATGTGCCACCGCTCAAAATTTTATGTTTGTGGTGGTGCACTGTCTTGGCATATTTGCAATCATGTTTTATTGATAAACAAATTGTGTGCCAAAAATTCCTTATCCGTGGAATTGTTTTGATGATAGTCAGCTAGATGTAAAGAAGCTGATAAATCAATTCAATTTATCAGCTTAATGGGGCTTATGCTACTCCCGCAAAATCTCGCAGCATGGTAATAAAAATATTCTTTTGTTCCTCAGAATACTTTTTAAACACCTCATTTTGGTGGCTATCGGCAATATCAAACAAATACTGCGCCGTTTGTTTGCCTTTTTCGGTCAGGGCGTACAAATTATCATGATCGACCAATAATCCTTCAAATTTTAGAATTTCAGCCGACCTTTCAACTTCTTGCATTGGCATAGCAATATCTCGCGGTAAATCTTCTTTACTAGAAGCAGTACCACTTGCCAAAACAAGCAAGAGCCGTGATTCACTGGTACGGAAACCCGAAGCCATTTGCTTAGGAATATAGTCGGTTTGATAAGCTTTAAAAGCACGGCTCATCAAGTAGCAGACATTATTATATAAGTGCCCATAATGTGTTTGGTCTACGCCGCTCTGTTCAGTTTGCTTAACTTGAAGGCTTGGATGCGGCATGACACAAGAATATGCACCTTGATGGTAAACCAGTGGGCTTCGGCCTTGATCATGGAAACGAACCACTTTACCAATAATAATCCAGTGGTCCCCACCTTCAATAACCTGATAACGTTCGCACTCAAACACCGCAGAACAATTTTCTAAAATGGGTGCGCGTCCTGCGCCAAGTTGAAAATTGGTGTCGGCAAATTTATCAATATTGCGTCTCGAAAACTTATTAGACAGCTCAATTTGCGTGCCCGATAAAATATTGACTGCAAAATGTGTTGCTTGTTCAAATACTGAAAAACTTGAAGATTTTTTATCAATACTCCACAAAATAAGTGGTGGATCGAGTGACACCGAGTTAAAACTATTTGCGGTTACACCGACTTTCTCACCCTGTGCATTTTGTGCGGTAACAATGGTAACGCCTGTTGCAAAATTTCCTAATGCTCGTCGGAACTGTAGTGGATCGACCGTAAACTCATCTATTTGTTGTAATACATTCATCATCTTTCTCCTAAACCTTCTCTTACATCCATATAAATCGCGAGAGCATTAGATATCTAAAACTAATCTCGGTGTTTTAGAGCGTGAACAGCACACTAATATTTGCTCATTGCTGGCTTTTTCTTCATCAGTAAAATAAACATCTCTGTGATCTGGTTCGCCTTCAATCACATCGCACATGCAGGTTCCACATACGCCTTGCTCGCAAGACATTTCAATCTCGATGCCTTCTTTAGCCAAAGCCTGCAAAATGGTTTCGCCAGCTTCGACCATAATGATTTTTCCGCTACGCTCAGCCACCACCTCAAATGAATCTCCCGAGGTGTCAGTTTCCACTTGGAAATACTCTTTGTGGATTTGCTGCTCAGGAAAATCGTGAGTTGTGGCGAGGTTAATCACCCAGTCCATAAAACCGACTGGACCACAGGTATAAATATGACTTTCAGGATCAATATCTTTAATGGCAGATTCAAAAAATGCTCTGTGGCTTGCACCTTCAGATTTAAAATGGAAAGTTGTGTATTTTGCTAACTCACCATTTTTAATTTCATCAACAAAAGCACATTTTTCAGGGCTAGCACCACAGTAGTGAAGCTCAAATGATGCACCTTCATGTGCAAGTTGATATGCCATCGTAATTAACGGCGTAATCCCGATTCCACCGCCAATCAATACACTGTGCTTGGCTTTTAAAAGTGGGAATAAGTTTTTCGGCTCACTGACCTGAATTTGCATACCATCTTTAATTTCATCAAATGCAGAAATCGAGCCACCACGTGATTCAGGGTCACGTAAGATTCCAAGGCGAAACTTTCCTTCGTCATTTGGATTTTGGCAAAGCGAATATTGGCGCACCATACCATTCGGTAAGTGCACATCAATATGTGCACCGGGTTCAACCTTTGGTAATGCAGCAGAAGTTGCAGATTCAAACTCCATAACTGCAATATTTCCACCTTCCACATGGCGATTTTTAACGACAACATCATAAAGTGTAGTCATGATTTAACTCCCTTTTCATGGTTAAGCGATTGGCTTAACGCATGAATAAACCACCGTTAATATCCCATGTTGCACCAGTCACAAAACTCGCATTTGGACTTGCAAGCAACCCACAAGTTTCAGCAATAAAATGCATACTTCCTAAGGCCTTAACCGGAATATTCTGGATGAACTGTTCCATTTTTTCGTCTGGCACCACACTATGAACGATTGGTGACTCCATTGGTCCCGGTGCAATCGCATTGACCGTAACACCTTTTGCCGCAAACTCTTTGGCAAAGATTTTGGTTAACGTCACAATGGCCCCTTTGGTTGCCGCGTAGTGTGCACCCGTTGCAGTACCGCCGTTTTGTCCTGCTAACGACGCCATATTAATGATGCGTCCATAACCTTTTTTCGCCATATATTGGCCAATAATTTGACAAGCCTGAAAGGTGCCGCGTTGGTTAACTTGGGTCACCCAATCAAAATCGGCTGCGGTAATTTCTAATACGGGCGTTGCTTTGGTGACGGTAGCATTGTTAATTAACACATCAAGTTTAGAAAATTTCTCTTCAATCCATTGCACCGCTGCATGAAAATCTGCCTCGACCGAAATATCCAGCTTTAAAGGAAACATATTTTGGGCATACTGACTTTGTGCCTTAGCATTTTCGGCTTTTTCAAGCGTACTGGCTGACAAAATCACTTGATGTCCTTGGCTCGCAAAATATTCAGCAATGACATTACCGAGTCCAGAAGCAGCACCTGTCACTAAAACAACCTGTTTCATGTTACCGCTCCTAAAGAATGTAGCTAATACCAGCCAAGGTATCGGTTGAGTTAACCAAGTTAATGATTTTACGGTTAATCTTAAAGCCAGTATCGGCATCACGGGTTAGATGGTATGTAATATCGGCCGTGTAATGCTTGAGGTTTTCTTTACGAAATTCACGTAGGTTTTGAGCACAGCGTAAAACGATTTCATCATCTTGATCTTGAATCACTCGTACTCGCGAAATACTGCGTACCGTATTCGCCTTTGGTGCCGTAGAAATTGCCTCACCATTTTCAAGACGCTCTACCCGTAACTTACGCATATGATTATCGTCATAGGCATAATTTAAGTTGTTTTCGTAGTCTGTGAGGTTCGGGTCAATCGGAATGATATAAACACCTTTTTCATTCCATAAATTGAGCCATTCACGGTACTCGCTGTGGTCTAACATATCTGCTTCAGCCCAGATGAAAGCAGTGACTTCATTTAATAATTGTAGATTCATATTCATTGCTCTCTCCTTAAGCTGTCATCATCTTTTTCCATTGCTGATATGCTGCACGCATACCTGTTTCAGCACTGACATCACTTTTTAAGCCATCTTCAGTTTTAACTTCGCCCGGTAAACCGCGGTTGAGCATGATCCATAAATCATTACCGGCATTGGCACCGTGTTGCACGCGTTCCCAAGCCTCAGAATCATCTGGCGTACCAAAACCAAATGGGCCTTGGAAATGTTCATGCAAACGTAAGCGATATTGATTGGCAATTTGTGGACCACCATCCATCGTAATCACCGAGTGATGAATTTCTGTTTCAGCAACTGAAATTGGCTGTAACACACGGAAGAACGCCATTGAACATGCAATATTCGGGAATAAATTTAAGTTAAAGCCCGAACCACCAACTGCTCGAACAATACGGTGTACTTCTAATTCTTCATGCCCTTCGTCACGTAAAGCTTGAGCCAAGTCTTCGAAACGCTCTTGAATTGGACGCTCCATTAAGTCTTCTTCTAAATCGACCAGTTCAGGAATCATCACCATGACACTGTGACCGTTTCCTAAGTCTTCAACAAAGCCCGGCTGGTTTTCGAAGTTAAAGAGTTCTTCGGTTTTTTCATCGACAGAACTTAAGAATGACTTGTGTACCAACGGGAAGTGATATGCATCGGTGGTATTTTCAAGCTGGATTTTCCAGTTACCCGGGAAACGGAAACGGTGTTCACCCAACACTTTAATTGGATAACCTGCGCCTTGTTTCATAAACAGATCAATCCATTTTTTCGCAGGCCCAAGGAACTCTTCAAGCGGTTGAATGTCTTCTTTAAATGAAGCGAAGATCATGCCGTTATATTCTTCTACCCGTAGACTCACCAGCGGTAATTCTGACTTATCTAAACAATCGCCGTAACTTTCCGGAGATGGCACGCCACGTAAACTGCCATCAAGTGCATAACTCCAACCGTGATATGGGCATACAAAACTGTTAGTTTTTCCTTTTTTATGTTCACATACGGTTGCTGCACGGTGACGGCAACGGTTTAAAAGTACATGGACTTTCTTTTTACGGTCACGCACCACTACAACAGGCTGTTTACCGATATTAATGGTTTTATAGCTTCCGGCTTCTGGAATTTCGCTAGCATGCGCAACCCACACCCAAGTGCTATAAAAGATTTTTTCCATTTCTTCATCAAAAATGCGTTCATCTTTATAAAGAGAGGTATGGGCACGGTCACTTTTAACTAAAGCATCATAATCAATGCCAATGTTATGCGTTGGGATAATACTGTTCATATCAATAGTCCTTTTAAATATGTCCTGGGTCATTCCTGGGAAGGTACCGGCAACTCGGCTTCACTGTGCCAATGCGATACCGGACGACTGAAAATATTCTGTGTTTGGAAATGTTTAATTTTCCATGTTCCATCTGTTTGCTTATGAAACTTTACCTTGAGCTTTGCCGCATTCAGATGACTACGGCCATCTTGAAAAGTTGAAGTTTGCAACATCAGCCATGAAGCATTTGCATCTTTTTGATTTACATAAATTTGTTCTGAATTTACAAAGTGTGCATTCATGACAAAGTGAGATTCTTTTTGTGTATAGCGTTTGAACATGTCGTAAATCGACTGCCAAGAATCATAACGACCAAAAGATTTGGAATATTTATCGCCAATACCTTCCCAAATACAGTCTTGATCAAAAAGATTCATCAACTCATAAAGATCTGTATTTGCATTGAGCTCATCGCAGATTTCCATATAACGGTTTATGCAATTACGGATAGCATTGTGTGCTTCCAACTGTTCTAGCCGTTCTATGATTTCTGCAATATTCACTTTGTCAGTCATTGCGGTCGCCTTAACGTTGAATAATCAATTCACGCCCAACACGAGCTTCAACTTTGCAATATTTCCAAAGTTTGTATGGCCCTTCACCTACCACGGTCGTTCTAAATAAGTTACAAGCTGCATGTACTGTCTCAATATCCGGAACATCTGCAAGCAAATAAGTGGTCCAAGGCCAGCCCGTACTTGCACCCACCATGCTTTGGTCATCATCAAGATTCCCAAAAACATGCACACCAGGTAGGTCATGAATGCCATTCCACATTTCACCAAATGCTGCCCAAACCGCTTTTGCTTCAGCAGGTTCTGCATCAAAAAAGTTCTGGTTAATACCCATGCAAAACAACACGCGTAATGGTTTTTTAGCTTCCATCTCAATATTCCTTTTTTAAAATTTAAACTTATAGATAACCTGGGGCTGGCTTTAACCCGAAACTGACTAAACCTGCATTTTGTAAAGTTGCATCACCCATAAAGGCATGTTGGGTCACCACGTTGGTGTCATTTACAAAACGGCTAAATGGATTGTTGGTATAAATCGCTGTCATACCCGCGAGCATTTGCATTTTTCGGGTCACTTTGGCGCAAACGCGAGCTGCATGTGTACATGCCAGACGCATATCACTAATCTGTTCAGCAGTTGCTTCACGACCAGCAATAATTTCATTCCAGACAATATCCATGGTTTGATAAAACCAAGACTTTGCCGCCTGAAACTCTGCATCAGCTTGAGCAAACTCATATTGAGTCACTGGTCGGTTGGCAATTTCTGACCCACCTGTAATCGATGCTTTACCCGGTGCTAATTTTTCAAACTCTTCTAATGCAGCAGCTGCAACACCAATACCCACCACAGTTAATACTTGAGTCGCTAAAGACAGTGACGGATATTTAAAAAATGGCTCGCTTAGTTTTGAAGGTTCACCACGTACAAAGGTCCATTTCTTTTCGACCAATACATCTTCGACCACTAAATCATGGCTTCCTGTACCTTTTAGGCCAACGGTGTCCCAAGTCATTTCGATTTTGGCTTTTTTCGCAGGCATCACTGCCATGCGTGGTAAGCCTTGCATTTCATTATTTTTAAGCGGTGAAATTCCTACACCAACAATGTCAGCTCCCATACAGCCACTTGAGAATTTCCAACGTCCACGAACCACTACACCTTCATCAGTAATTTCAGCTGGTTGTGGTGGGAAAATACCTCCAGCAAATACAACATCTGGCCCGTTTTGATATAACTCTTTAAGCGTTTCTTCCGGCAAACTTCCTAAATAGGCAGGGCTCATACCGAAACTTGCCACCCAACCCACTGAACCATCAGCTTTAGATAAAGTTTCGATTAACTCGCAAAACTGCCGTGGAGACCACTCTTCACCACCAAAACGTTTAGGCACCAAGGCACGGTAAACACCAATTTGTTTAAGTTTTTCGATAATGTCTTGGCTCACATACGCTTGATTATCAAATTCACCTGTACAGGCACGCTCACGAATTTCTTGACACAAAGCGTCTAAGTCAACTGCTTTGTCTTGAGAAGCAAACTCCATTTTAGACAACTTATTCATCATCTAACTCCTTGTAATTTATTGCATTGCATCAACACAAAATTTAGCTATAGCGCATAATTGCTCATCTTTTTGATGCTTTGATACGATCTGTAAGCCCACTGGTAAACCTTCACTGGTTTCAAGTGGCACTGAAATGGCTGGATGACCTGATAAATTAAATGGTCGAACTAAACCCGTAAGATTTAAAAAAGCGACCGTGTTTTCAGCTTCAGAAACTTTTGGTGGAATTTGTGGAAGTGTCGGTAAAACCAATGCATCATATTTTTCTAGTAGAGCGTCAAGTTCTTGGGTCAACTGTGCTCTCACAACTTCTGCTTGTTTCACTTGCTCTAAAGTAGTGTGTGCCGCTTTTAATAAACGACCATTTACATCAGAACCAATTAAGCCCGTTTGAGTTAATTCGCCAAAAGCTTGCCAATTTTCATAATTAATAATCTGCATGCCTGCATCATAAGCCGCTTCAAAATGTTCAACTTTTTCTGAAGTGGTCTGTAAATTGGCTTTTTGAAATGCTTGATAAATACAATTCCAAATAATCTCATCTGCGCTTACATCCAAAACAGCAAGATTTGGTGCACTAGTAAATTCAGTAGGTTTAAAAGTTGGATCAATAATTTGCATGGCCTTTTCAATCATCTCGACTGAATTTGCAAAAGGACCAACGCAATCCAGAGAACTTGACGGCGGATATACGCCTTTTCTGCTAACACGGCCAAAAGTCGGTTTTAAACCAAAAACTCCGCAGCACGCAGCGGGCATACGAATAGAGCCGCCAGTGTCTGTGCCTAAAGTAAAGTCAGCTTGTTTAGCAGCAACTGCCGCAGCCGAACCACTCGAAGAGCCACCTGGAATAAGTTCAGGATATTTAGGATTGATGGGTGTACCAAAAGCGTGATTAATGCCTGTAATACCAAAAGCCAATTCGTGCAAATTTGTTTTCGCAATAATTTCACAATCTGCTTTTAGAATATTTTTAATTATTTCAGCATCATCTTGAGCAGGTTCAACATTTAATAAAGCTCGACTGCCAGCAATGGTTTTTAGGCCTTGAATATCAATTGTGTCCTTGACCATGACCTTGAGCTTGCCACTTCCTTTGTGCACGCTTTGGCTAACAATATTCATTCACTTTTCCATGTATTTTTATTCATTAATTAAAATATCGGAAAATTTAATGGAATTGTCAAGTATTTTTTATAATTTGTTCTCAAGGAAATATGCAAAATTTTGTTTATAATAGGATTACCCTTTTTTCACTAAGTTATTGCTTAGCTATGCTTGATCATTTAGAACAATTTCTTCCTAATAAAGAACCGTCGAGTATTCAAAATTTCCCTTTTTTTTGGGTTTCCCAAGTGAATGGAAAGTATTCACAACTGATTGAAAAATCAATAAAAAAGCTAGGTATTGATAATACACGCCGTAAAATTATTTTAAGCACTAATGCCCTTGGGGAAGCCAGTATTACCGACATTGCCAATCTTTCTACTTTAAAGTTAACGACGGCAACAAAAGCTGTATATCGCTTGGTAGAAGATGGAATTGTCGAGGTCTACTCTTCTACTTCTGATGAACGGATCTCGATGGTGAAATTAACGGCCAAAGGTATTGAGCTGGTTGAACAGATTAATCAAATTAGTGTGGTCACTTTGGCAGGTATCCTGAATGCTTTTTCAGAAGACGAGCTACATAATTTAAATAACCAGTTAAAGAAATTATTTGACCTGATGCCATCCAGCTAAATATTTCTGATCATGATAAATTAGCTCTCTTAGAGCAGTTAAGAATTTCCTTTTCTTTAGCTGCTCTTTCATTAAAACAATAAAAATAAATAAAATCAAACTCTTATATCATAAATTTATCTATATATAATTACTTAACATACTTTTTAGGTATTCTAACATACTCAATAAGTAATGGAATTTTACATATAAAAAGAAAATAATAATTCCATGATCTTAAAAATCCCATTAACTCCTAATTGGGTTTAGACGCACTCTTCCGGTCTGTACGAGACCAAATTACTCATTTCTAGCCTATTTATTATTCTTATCTAAAAGGGGGAAATATCGAAAACTTTAGAGGAATAATAAAAGTTAGATATCAATTTCTTTAAGCGTTTTATACATAAGGATTAAGTGTATGAACCAAAGTAATATCGCTGTTGAAAGGACACAGAAGAAAAGCAATGCATATGCATGGTATGTGGTCATACTTTGTATGTTGGCATATATATTTTCATTTATTGACCGCCAAATTCTGGCGCTGATGATTGAACCCATCAAAGCAGATCTCCAACTTTCAGATACACAATTTAGCTTATTACATGGCCTCGCCTTCTCACTGTTTTATGCGGTTATGGGTTTACCCTTAGCCTATATTGCCGATCGTTTTTCACGACCAAAATTAATTTCAATCGGGATTATTGTTTGGAGTCTAGCAACAGCAACTTGCGGTTTAAGTAAAAACTTTATTCAACTGTTCTTAAGCCGTATGGCGGTAGGTGTCGGTGAAGCGGCTTTATCTCCAGCGGCTTATTCAATGTTCAGTGACATGTTTAGTAAAGACAAACTAGGTCGTGCTGTCGGAATTTATTCAATTGGTGCTTTCTTAGGTGGAGGTATCGCCTTTTTAGTTGGCGGTTACGTGATTAACCTGCTTAAAGGCGTGACACTCATTGAAGTTCCACTATTAGGCGCACTCAAGGCATGGCAAATTGCCTTTTTGGTGGTGGGGTTACCGGGCATTATTATTGGTTTGCTATTTATTTTGACAGTTAAAGACCCTGCACGTAAAGGACAGCAGCTCAACCAAAGCGGACAAGTTGACCAAGTTAAATTCACGCAGTGCCTTCAGTTTATCAAAAAGCATTCGAAAACATTTGCTTGTCATTATTTAGGTTTTACCTTTTATGCAATGGCACTCTACAGTCTGACTAGTTGGACACCAGCATTTTATATTCGTAAGTTTCAACTCGCGCCGACTGAAACTGGCTATATGCTCGGCACTATATTGCTAGTTGCAAATACTTTAGGCGTGTTTTGCGCAGGATGGTTAAACGACTGGTTTATTAAAAAAGGACGCCAAGATGCACCGATGTTCACGGGGGTGATTGGTATTGTTGGCCTGATTATTCCAATTGCATTTTTCACCCAAACAGATCAACTCTGGCTTTCAGTAACTTTGCTCATTCCTGCAATGTTCTTTGCCTCCTTCCCACTTGTGATTTCGGCAACAGCATTGCAAATGTTAGCACCCAACCAATTTAGAGCACGCCTTTCTGCCCTATTCCTTTTGGTAAGTAACTTAATTGGACTCGGTATTGGTACAACATTAGTGGCAATTATTACAGATAAGGTTTTTGGCAATCCATTAATGGTGGGTTCTTCTTTATCTATTGTGGGTGGTTTGTCCTGTGTACTGGCTTTGGCTCTACTTTTTAAAGGCTGTAAATCCTTTAGTGAAAGTATGAAGCTTGAAAAATTAAATTAATAGGTCTCACCAATTGCCAAAATGTACTCTCTAATTAAACGCTTAGAGAGTACCGAAATATTCAAAATTACGTAGTGCCGAGGACTGGCATACATCTGGGAAATGGATTATGGAATTATTTCACCGTTTTAAACCACACACTTTAGCCATTGCCACTTTATTACTTATGTGCAGCAACTCATGGGCCGCAAATCCAAATCAGCAAACTGAAGATGAATGGAAATTCACTTTAAAGAATGCCTATATCAACCGGGATTTTGATAATGATGCCTTAAAAGATACTGGCAGTTGGTCTCAAGCAGCATCATTATTTTATAAATCGAAAATGCATGAAACTCCACTAGTTATAGCAGACAAGCCGATTACGATTGGTGCCGATGCTTCTGTTCAATACGCCGTGCGCTTAAGTTCAGACAAACATGTCGCAGATACTGTTCTGCCTTTTAATAAAGAAACGCAATCTCAGGCTTCAGACTATTTAAAATACGGCGCGACTTTAAAGCTAGGCTATGACAAAACACTTTTAAGTGTCGGTGAACTCTGGCTAGATTTACCTGTCACTGCTGTAGATGCTAGTCGTCAGTTACTCACATCGTATTGGGGAACCAACTTAAAGTCTCAACTTTCAGATCAACTCTATGCTGAAATTGGCCGAGTGGAAAAAGTGTCGCCACGAAATGAAGAAGACTTTAAAAAGTTTTCTTTCACATCCAATGGGGTTACTAAAGAATCTGATGGTTTGAACTACATTGACTTGCGATATCAATTCACGCCGTCTTTAAAGGGCGAATACTACTTTGGTAATTTAGAAGATCTGTATAACAAGCATTATGTTGGGCTTGAACATACGTGGAAGCAGCCAACTTTTGCCCTCACCTCTAAGTTTAAATACTTTAATGCAAAAGATGATGGCAATACCTTTGATATTGATGCGCAGAACATTGGATTACTTGAAACAGTTAAAGTAAAAAACCATACCTTTGGTCTGGGTTACCAGCAAATTATCGGTGAGTCGGCTTACCCGCTACCAGATGGCTTCTTACCAGAAACTTATTTCATTAACTGGAACGCTACTGGATTCTTTAAAGAAGATGAAAAGTCTTACCATGTCATGTACGGCTACGACTTTAAAGATTACGTTCCAGGCCTAAACGCGATGGTGAAATATGTTTATGGCCATGACTTTAAAGCAGCAAATGGTGAAAAGAACCATGAAACCGAGTCAAACGTAATTCTAAACTATGCATTTCAGCAACCCTTCTTAAAAGGCGTGGCTCTGCAATACATTCGGATTGACTACAACGTAAAACACGGCAATGACTTTGGTGAAGATCGTTTATTCGTCAATTACACCAAAAAATTCTAAATAAAAATTACCCCCTAAACTTTAGGGGGTATTTTTTTATCCTAATTTATTGACCAACTTTAATGGTAAAACCTTCATGGCAATACTCATTGGTAACCATGGCCACTGTGGTACATACGCTTTTACAGGTTGTTTCTCTATAGCTTTGACTAAAGCTTTACATCCTGTTTTTGCGTCGACTTCAAAAGGTAAATGTTTAGCACCTTCATTCATTTCAGTTCGGATGTAACCTGGGAAAATTGTTGAGACTTTAATTGGCGTATCCAATAATTCAGCACGAATACCTTCCGCCAAGTGAGCGACCGCAGCTTTACTTGCCGCATAAGTCGATAAATGTTTTGGTAATCCGCGCATCGCACTCATAGACGACATGACCACCAAATGACCTGCATTTTGCGCTCTAAAAATTTCAATCGCTGCCTCACACTGTGCTAAAGCAGAAATAAAGTTTGTTTCGGCCGTGGCTCTGTTTATTTCAAAATTACCTTTACCAATACGACGGCCATTTCCGACTCCCGCATTTACAATAATCCGGTCTAAATAGCCAAACTCCTGTTTAAAGGCGCGAAATACTTCAAAAACCTGATCGTAATTGGTGACGTCCAGACTTTTTGCAATTACTTTAATACCATACTGATTTTCAAGTTCAGTTTTTAAAGTTTCTAATCTGTCTAAACGGCGTGCACAAATCGCTAAGTTATAGCCTTTGGCTGCAAATTCATGCGCCATACCTGCGCCCAATCCAGAACTTGCACCTGTAATTAAAATTGTCTTCGCCATGCTTTTATCCTTATTTTAAATCCATGTCAGTAAATCTGGACGCTCAGCTTTTATAAAATGATGTTCATTTAAACTTAAAACCTGAGCTTCATTTCCAACCAAACGCAAAGTCGTGAGGCTTGTATTCGCAATTGCCCAATTCAACGCAAAAGTTCGATTAGGACTCAGTTCAAGCAATTTTCCAATTGCTACAGAAATCACACCACCAGAGGTAAAAATGACTGCATAACGAGGCTTGGTTTTTGCTAACTCATCACAAAGTTGCTGCAATGCTGTTTCGACTCTTTCTTTAAAGTGTGGCCAAGACTCATCATATTCATGATGAAAATCGCCATCTGTCCATCGCCCAATGGCACCTTCGAATATTTTGGCAAGATATGCGCGAGGGTTCTGTTCTTGTGCCACATCAGCTTTTAACAGTTCAGGCTGTTCAAAACGCGGTTCATAACGGGCAAAAACTTGTTGATGGTTAAATTCATTCCATAAATTATTATGTTGAATCACCGCATCTGGAAAACATTCATTGAGTGCGAGCTTTGCAGTCTGCTCATGGCGCTGCATAGTTCCAGCAACCACATAAGGTTGTTCTTTCAATATTTGCTTAAAATAACGACCTAACAAAGTCGCCTGAGCCTCACCATTTTCAGACAGCTCATCATAGTTACTTTTACCAAACGAGGCCTGTCCGTGTCTTACCATATAAATTGTGGTCATCTTCTTAAAATACCCTGTATTTTCTGTAGAGATTGCTGAGCAAATTCAGATTCTTGCAATTTTTGCTGTGCGATAAGTTTTAAAGCTCGAATATGCAATGCATGAATGACGATCCAGAAATCTTTAAATGCAGGATTTCGGGTTTGCTTGTGGTAATAACGGTAATAGATTTGCTGGGCAATCACTGCTAAACGGAATACACCAAACACTTCATAAAAAGCCCAGTTTTGAGGTTCTAATCCTGTTTTTTGCAAATAATAGTCAACGACTTCTTTTCGAGAGAACATTCCCTTTAAGTGAGTGGGCTGACGGCGCGTCGATCTAAAAATCATATTATCCGTTGGCTCAACCCAATAGGCCAAAGCACTGCCCAAATCCATTAATGGATCACCCAAGGTCGCCATTTCCCAATCCAACACACCAATCACTTCTGTTGGATGCTCTGGATCTAAAATCACATTATCAAAACGCCAATCATTGTGAATAATGCAAGTTGTAGAGTCTTGAGGGATATTATCGTTTAGCCATTTTCGAACATATTTAAATGAAGGAACGTTAATTGTGCGGACTTTTTCATAGCGCTTATCCCAACCTTCAACTTGTCTACGGCAATATCCCGCACCTTTGCCTAGTTCAGCTAAAGGCGTGTTCTCATAAGGTACTTGATGTAGCTCAATCAGCTTATCAATAACATTTACACAAAGCTCATGAACATTTTCTTCATTAAAGCCAAGCTCAGGCGGTAATTTTGCACGAGGAATAATACCTTCAATGCGTTCCATGACATAAAAATCACTGCCAATGACCGACTCATCCTGACAAAGTGCCACCATTTTAGGAAGCACCGGATAATAAGGCGCAAGGTTTTTCTGCACCATATATTCACGGGCCATATCGTGGGCCGACTTCGCTTTTGTTCCTTTTGGAGGACGACGTAAAATTAAATCGGTATTTTCATACTTTAAACGATAAGTCCAATTCGACGCCCCGCCCGTATATTGAGTAACGACTGCTGGGCCAACCAACTCAACACCTTGGTTTTTTAACCAGTTTTCCACTGCCCCAATATCAAGCTCTTCACCTTCACGTACTTCACCGCCTACATCAATTACCGACATATATTCACTTCCTTTAAACTTATACTTTCTTATGACGACCGAAATAACCACGTTTGGCCAACTCTAATTTGGCAATCATGCCTTTATGTACTTCATCTGGACCATCAGCTAAACGTAAACTGCGTGCTTGAGCAAAGAAACCAGTTAATGGTGTATCTCTTGAAACGCCCGCACCGCCATGTAGCTGAATTGCCATGTCGACTACTTTTTCTAAAACACTCGGAGCCACTACTTTAATTGCAGATATTTCTGTTAAAGCAGCCATATTTCCTAAAGTATCCATTTTATAAGCAGCATACAAGGTTAAAAGTCTAGCTTGATCTATGGCGACTCGCGCATCGGCTATGCGTTCGAGGTTGCCACCAAGTTTTAAAATTTCTTTACCAAACGCTGTTCTAGACATGCCTCTATCAATCATCATTTCTAGCGCTTTTTCAGCAGCTCCAATACAGCGCATGCAATGGTGAATACGCCCCGGCCCTAAACGACCTTGTGCAATTTCGAAGCCTTGCCCCGCTCCACCAATAAAATTTTCAAGAGGTACTCGAACATTATTAAAATGAACCTCACCATGTCCATGTGGCGCATCGTAGTCACCAAACACAGGTAACATCCGTTGAATTTCTACACCCGCTGTATCAATTGGTACTAAAACCATAGAGTGCTGATGGTGGCGGTCTTTGGTTTCATCTGGAGTATGTGCCATAAAAATAATAACTTTAGCATTTGGGTCACCTAAACCAGACGACCACCACTTTTTGCCATTTAAAACAATTTCATTACCATCGATGAGCGCAGTCGCTTGCATATTGGTTGCATCGCTTGACGCAACATCGGGTTCAGTCATACAAAAAACCGAACGAATTTTTCCGTCCAATAAAGGCTGTAACCATTGTTGTTTTTGCTGTTCACTGCCATAGCGCCATAACAATTCCATATTTCCTGTATCTGGTGCATTACAGTTAAAAACGGTAGGTGCCAATAAGCTACGGCCAGTTAATTCAGCTATGTGCGCATATTCTTGAACAGTTAACCCTGCACCCAGCTTTTCATCGGGTAAAAACATATTCCAAAGACCAGCTTGTTTAGCTTTAGATTTCAGAGTTTCTAAAAGCTCGGGCCACTGCCACTTTTTCCAGTTTCCATCTGGATTTAACTCGTGAACTTCTTCCCAAAATTTTGCTTCGACAGGTTCTATTTCTTCTAAAATAAATTTTCTTGTTCGCTCGGTAAAATCCTGAGCTTTCTTGGAGAGTTCAAACATTCTTTTTCCTTTACATCATTATCTGGTCTTTACATCAACATAACTTGAAACTTAATATGAATGAAATGATTTTATTAAATAACACCTCATGAATAATATTCATAACTTGTATGGCCTAGACTTAAGTTTTTTCCATCGAATTGATATCAATTTATATCCGCTATTTATCGCGATTTATGAGCAAAAAAGTATTTCGAATGCCGCAAGCAGTCTCAATATTACGCAGTCAGCAGCAAGTCATGCTTTGCAACGATTACGTCAACAACTTGAAGATGATGTATTTATACGTGTAGGCAATAAAATGTCTGCAACGCCTTTTGCAGAACAGATTTATCCAACTGTTAAGCAAGCACTTTTAACGATTCAAAATATTAGCCAACAGAAACATGTCTTTGATCCAACCAGTTTAAAAAACTTAAAAATCGCCGTTCATGATGAGATTGAACCGATTATTCTTCCACGGCTTGCTCAACATTTTCAAAATCTTAATTTAGATTTGCAGTTTGTCAGTATGAAGCTAGATCGAAAACATATTATGGCAGACTTAGCGACACAGCAGCTCGATTTCGTGATTGATCTAGAACAATACTTATCTCCAAAAATTACCTTTGATCATTTGGTCACAGATGAGTTCGTTATTTGCAGCCAACTTAAAGAAGTCGATTTAGCTAGTTATATTAGTGGACGGCACATTGGTGTTTCATCACGCCGTACGGGCGCTTTACTTGAAGATATTTATTTAAACCAACACCAAAAAATTTCAAGAAATGTATTTATGCGCTGTCAAAACTACTCAACGGCGTTACAAGTTTTGGGAGCCCAAGCCGACGCAATACTTACCATGCCCCGTATGATTTTGCAGCATTTATCTTATAGTCCTGAGATTCGGTTACATTCTCTACCTTTTGAGATGACCAATATTAAAATGGGTATGTTTTGGCACGAAGATTTAAGGGATAATTTAAGACATCAATTTTTGCGACATGAAATTATTAAACTTTTTCAGTAAAGCGAATTGATCTATTAAGCTTCTATCGTACAAGGACCAGTAATGAGTAAAGATGAACGGATAATCCAGAATCAGGACAACAAAAAAACGATTCGTCATGAAGATTACATTGCTGGCATCGGTAAAGGCATGGCGATTTTAGATAGCTTTAGTAGTAATCAACATCGTTTAAATATTTCTATGGCGGCTGAAAAAACCGGGCTTACCCGAGCGGCAGCAAGACGCCATTTATTAACTTTAGAATATTTAGGGTATCTTGAGTCAGATGGCCACTATTACTATTTAACCCCAAAAGTACTCAAATTTTCAGGAGCTTATTTAGGTGCAGCTCAGCTTCCGAAAGTGTCTCAACCTTTATTAAATCTTCTAACTAACCAAACCTCTCTCATTTATTCTGTGATGGTACTTGATGGTTATGAAGCCATTACGATTGCCCGTAGTGCTGCCCACCAACAAACCGACCGCGTAAATCCATATGGTTTGCATTTGGGTAACCGCTTACCTGCTCATGCAACCTCGGCGGGTAAAATTTTACTGGCACATTTAAGCCAACAAGAACAATTGGACTGGCTCCAAAAATATCCACTCCAGCGTTTAACTAAATATACGCATGTCGAAAATGATAAATTTTTAGAGTTACTAAAAGAAATCCGAGAACAAGATTGGTGTTATTCACGTGAAGAGCACGAATTAGGTGTCCATGCGCTCGCCGTACCGATTTATGGACAAGACTTTAAAGTGGTTGCTGCTTTAAACATTGTTTCTCCAACCATGAGAACAACTGAAGAATATTTAATTCAACATATTTTGCCGCTATTGCAAGAGACTGCGCGGGATTTAAGACAAGTTCTCTAAATCTTGCTTAGGCTATTTCCATAAGATTAATTTTATTTTTGCTTAGGCTATTTGAATAAATAAAATATTTGAAATTTACGCTTAGGCTATTTCTAAAAGTAATTAAATGGGATTTTTAAATAGCGGATGCCATTCGCTTCAGGTTCCGGAAAATTTCCACCGTTCATATTAATTTGAATTGAAGGCAGAATTAATTTTGGCATTGCCAAAGTAGCATCTCTTTCTTGACGCATTTTTATGAATGATTCTTTGGAAACTCGTCGATTTAAATGGATATTGCTTTGTTTTTGAGTTTTTATATCTGTTTGACAGATATATTCGTCACGGCCTTCGGGCTTATAATCATGGCATAGAAACATACGCATATCGTCAGGAAGTGTATAAAGCTTTTGTACCGAATCATAAAGTGCAGCAGCACTTCCTTTAGGAAAATCGCATCTGGCCGAACCATAATCGGGCATAAATAAAGTATCCCCGACAAAAACAGCATCACCAATCACATAGCTTAAGCAAGCAGGTGTATGCCCTGGTGTAGGAATGTTATAGGCATCTATTTCCCCTATTTTGAAATGTTCATAATCTTCAAATAGATAATCAAAAGGCTGATTTTCATTGAATTTCTTAAAATCAAAATTATAAATAGCCGAAAATGTTTCTTGTACTACCGAGATTTTTTGACTAATCGCAATTGTACCGCCCAATTTAGATTTTAAATATTGAGCCGCAGTCATATGGTCCGCATGTACATGGGTTTCTAAAATCCATTGTACTTTAAAGTTTTGCGCCAAGACATAATCGACGATCAGATCAGCATTAGTTGTTTTTGTAGTGGCCGAAGCAGCATCATAGTCAAGCACACTATCAATAATTGCACATTGACGGGTTGCTAAATCCGCAACAACATAGCTAAAAGTATTGGTATTTTCATCAAAAAAATCTTTTACTAGAGGTTGTTGCATATCTTTAATTTCCTTTATTTAAAATTCGGTAAATAAACATTCCTACTAACATCGCGACAATAAAATAAAGTGCTTCAAAATGCCCTAATCCAATAAGAGTTAAAGCGGGCGCTGGACATATACCTGCTATTCCCCAGCCTATACCGAAAATAAAAGCGCCTACAATTAACCTTTGGTCAATCTGTGTATTTGTTGGTAATTGAATTTGTTCATTAAAAATCGTTTTTGGTTTTTTAATAGCCCTTTGAAACGGAATAACTGCCACAGCAATAGCACCTAGCATCACAAACATTAAGCTAATATCCCATTGTCCAAAAATATCTAGAAACCCTAAAACCTTTGCAGGGTTAGACATACCAGAAATCATTAATCCCAATGAAAACAAACCACCAAATATAAAAGCAAAGATATTTTTCATAAGATTACCCCAACACATGACGAATGATATAAACAGTCAGCATGCCAGCAAACATAAAAATTGCGGTCGCTATTATTGAGCGTTTTGAGAGCCTGCTCATACCACAAATGCCATGCCCACTTGTACAGCCTGATCCAAGTCGTGTACCAAAACCAACAAGTAACCCTGCCAGAATAAGTACAAATGAATTGGCTTTAATTTCGATTTCAGGCTGATAGAAATAACCATATATGAAAGGTGTAATCACGAGTCCTGCAATGAACCAGGATGCAGAACTTTTAAATATATCTCTAGATGGGCTAATGAATTGGGCAAGCAAACCACTAATTCCAGCTATACGACCATTTATATATAAATACCCAACTGTTGCGACACCGAGTAATAAACCACCCACAAAGGCATAGACAATACTTGACATATAAGCACTCTTAACAATATATGTTTTTATAATCTGTATTATACGCTGATTCTTTTAGAAATACTTAATATAAAACTTTTAAGTTTATAATTCTTCTTAACAAGAAAAAGCCCCAAGATTTTGGGGCTTTTATCATTAAATTAGATCTTTAATGCCTAATTGTTCAGGTAATTTTTCCATAACTTTATTTAATCTATTATTTGCTGGAGAGATACAACCTGTGTAATGGCTTAATTTTGTTTCTGTACCATTTGGTTGAATCCAAGTAATGTAATAGCTAGGCATATCGGTCGCAGTTTGCTGACAACCTGCAGTTTTAGATTGGGTTCCTGTTTGCGGACGATAAGTTTTTAATTCATCAGCAAGCTTTTGATAATCTTTTACGCTACCTTGAATTTCTTTAACGCCAATTGCTTTTGTATATTGCTTACCTTCAAAACGAATTAAACCTGTAGGTGTTACTTCTACTGAGTAAATTGGGCATGCGCCGAAACATGGACTAGAAGCATAACGAATGGTTTCTTGTGTATTAGGTGCTTGTTGAACGGAAGCACAACCCATTAAAGCCAAACCGGATAAAGTTGCAAGAACTAAAAATCTCATTACATCACCTATTATTATCAAGTGGCATTAATCTAACAAATCATATGCAAATTGTCATTAAAGACTCATTTTTCATAGTATTATTTGCTATTACTTAGGCTATTTTTAGTTATCAAAAAAATTAAAATATAAAGCACATAAAAAAAGGCCCATCGTTAGATGAGCCTTAAGCCAATTAAAGCTTAAATTCCTGAAATACAAATTATTACTGGGTAGTAATAACCTGCGCCGACCATTCTATCTTAATGCAATACATTATTTAAATATAATATAAGTATATATTTACGCTCGTTTTTCCAACAAAAAAAACCTGTTTTTTAGAGTTAAAAACTCAATAATGTTTATTTTTAATTAAAATTCACAACTTTAAGTTAAACAAAACTTAATAAATTTTAAAATTTTATTTATAGGTAAAACATTATAAAAAAATGCTTAATAGTTCGGCTATATCTAGTGTTCAGGATGAATCAATTATAGGAATATTTTAAGTTTAGCAATAACTTCAAGCACTTTTTTACTATTTGGTAAAGCTATCTCACTAAAATTACAGAATTTACGCAAACACTCTAATAGAAAAAAGATATTAAAAAAATAAGGGCAAAAGAAAATTTAACCTTTTGCCCTCTTTCATTATTTCTCTAAACTATATGCGATCACATAATCACCATGGTCTGGGGACTGTCGTGCACCACCCGCGGTAATTACTACATATTGTTTACCTGTTTTAGGTGAAACATAGCTGATTGGTGTACCTTGACTACCTACTGGCATACGTGACTTCCACAGCTCTTTACCTGTAGATGAATCAAAAGCACGCAAGTAATAATCTTGAGTTGCAGCAAAGAAAACTAAACCACCTTGAGTTGCCATTGGCCCACCAATAGTTGGCATACCAATCGGTGCTTTCAAGCCCATCTTAATACCAAGTGGTCCAGTGTCCTCAACTGTACCAAGTGGTACTTGCCATGCAACCTGACGAGTTTTCATGTCAATTGCCGTCATGGTACCAAACGGTGGTTTTTGACAAGGAATACTTAAAGCAGACATAAAGCGGTTTTTATTCACTTTATATGGTGTACCTTTCATTGGTACAGCACCCATACCTGTATTTACTTTTTCGCCACCACTCGCCTGAATCTTAATGTCTTCAGGTGTTTGTTTAATGAGTTGAACCCATAAACCAAGACGCATATCGTTTACGAACATGTAACGATGTGTCGGGTCAAAAGCAATACTACCCCAGTTCATGCCACCTAAAGAACCAGGGAAGCTTAATGAAACATCAGTACCCGGTGCAGTAAATAAACCTTCGTAACGCATTGACTTAAAGTTAATACGGCACATGAGCTGATCAAACGGCGTCGCACCCCACATATCTGACTCAGTTAAAGTCTGATTACCAATTTGAGGCATTTCAACAGAACGTGGTTGAGTTAAACTGTATTGCTCACCCGGAATATTTGCCGCTTTCACTGGCTGTTCAATTACTTTAGTCAGTGGTTTACCTGTTACGCGGTCAAGAACGAAGAATTGGCCTGATTTGGTTCCAATCACAACAGCTGGCTTAGTCGTACCATCTTTTAATGGAAAGTCGACTAGACTTGGTTGCATTGGTAAGTCAAAGTCCCATAAGTCATTATGAACAGTTTGATATACCCACTTTTCTTTACCCGTTGTCGCATCAAGTGCCAAAACAGAAGTATTGTATTTGTGATCTAACGGATTACGGTTCCCCCCCCAAATGTCGACAGATGAACTACCCATCGGTAGGAACACTGTATTCATTTGTGGATCATATGACATTGCAGCCCAAGAGTTTGCCGAACTACGTTTATAGGTTTCACCCGGTTTAAGAACATAGTTAGGATCTGGATTACGCGGGTCAAATGCCCAGCGAAGTTTACCCGTAATCACGTCATAACCACGTATTACACCACCCGGCATATCTGCTGCCACGTTGTCTGCAATACGGCTACCCACCACAATAGTTGTTCCGGCAATAGTCGGTGCAGAAGTCACTTCAAAACGTGGAGCCTTAGTCCCACCGCCTAAGCCTTCGAGTAGATCAACCGTTCCATTTACACCAAAGTCCGCACAGCGCTGACCATTATCTGCATTGACTGCAATTAAACGACCATCTGGCGTATTGGTATATACACGGCGTGGACAGGCTGTGTTGCTAGCAACAGTAGTGACCGGAGTTGCACCAGCTAAAGTTGGTTGCACTAGTGGTTTAGTTGAATCGAAGTATGCAACACCACGGCAGCGTTCCCAAGCATCGGCTGTAGAGTTCACTTCAGCTTTCCAGAGTTGTTTGCCCGAGTCGGCATCTATTGCAAAAATGTTGTTATGTGGCGTACATAAAAAGACTTTATTTCCAACTTGTAGCGGCGTCATTTGGTCTTCGGCACCATTACCGCTACCCGTTGTAAAATCACCTGTTCTAAAGCGCCAAGCTTCTTTTAGTTTATGAACGTTATCTCGGTTAATTTGGTCGAGAGCAACAAAGCGACTACCACCCGCATCATTTCCATAATTTTCCCAATTCACCTGTTTTTTTGCAGGGTCAACTGGTACTAAAGGTAGTTTTTCACCTGAGCTTGCTACTGTTGGATGCGGTTGGAACATTTGGTAGAGCGCAATCAACATTCCCACAACAACTAAGCCACCTACTGCATAGGCTGAAGATGCCAAACTAGTTTGAAATTGGTAGCGTCGAATTGAAGGTAAGGTAAATAACAACGCAGCAAAAAGACCAGCAGGAAACATTAACCGCGAAAATAACGGCCAAAATTCCCATCCAGCATCAATGAGTGACCAAATTACCGTACCAACAAAAACAGCCGCAAAAATCCAGACGCCCAGCGCTTTTTTTCGGAAAATACTAATTGCTGAAATGGTTATAAACAGTCCTGAGATAAGGAAATACCAAGAACCACCGAGAGATACTAGCTTTCCACCGCCCACGATATAAAAAATACCAGTAGCCAATAAAGCTAAACCTAAAATAAAACACCATATTTTGAATAAGATATGAAACTTAGAATCTGACTCAGACATAGATCCTACTCCACATATACTGAACCCGAATAGTTCAAGCATTTGGGCCAGTTAAACTATGTCTAACCAGCCATCAATATTATTAAAAATTAACTTTTACACTCAGGCCTGCCACCCAAGCATCATCGACTTCTTTCACACCAGCAGGTTGATGGATATATTGAATGTTTGGACGTAACATGACGGCCGGAGACCATTGATAGGTATAGTTCAACTCGACATTTAACTCGTCGTCTTGAATTGGAATATAGTCAGATGCAATCGGATCATAGCTATAGTATCCGCGGCTTTCGTTTGTCGCGATCTGTTTATCTTTAGCACGATCATTGACTACATAATTGGCAATACCAAAACCAATCGAATCATTTGGACGGCTATCAAACGGTCCCTTATACCAAAGAGCAAGCTGTTGCGTACTTTGAACAAAAGTCGTTGCTTTATCATTTACAACGCTGTTAAAACTGACATATAAACCGCGTTTCGGATCTTGGCCGGCATGGCTAAGTTGTTGCTGTGCATTAATCCAGAAGCTTTGTTTTCCGTCATGCACTTTACCCGCAGTTTTAATATCATTTGCTTCTGCGGTTGAGTACAGCGCACCTACTTTATATTCACCCGGTAAACCATTAAAAGCAGCAAGTTTTGGTTTCCATGCAAGTTCAACTGGTATGGTAGCACCCTTGACGTTATTCATATCCAGATTAAAACCATCACTATTTGATTCGGTTTTAATATTGTCTGGATTGACCTCATACACACCAACACCTAAAGTCCACTCAGGTGCAAACTGATATTTAACGTTTGTTGCCCAAACACCGACTGGTGAGTTATACCAAATTGAACCAATTGATTTTCCTAACTGCCCACCGCAAAGCAATAAGTTCTGAAACTCACATTGAGAACTATTAAAGTCCTCTGACATTCCCATACGACCAAATTTGACCTGTACAGTATTATCAACAAAGCCCTTCTTCACCCATGCTTGGGATAAACGCCAAATTTTCCCGCGACCATAAATTTCTTGAGCATTGCCCAATTGGCTAGAACGTGGGTCTTTAATACGCTCAAGAGTTAATGCATTACCGTCACGTTTAGTCATGACTAGGCTCGCTGTTGTATCTTTCCAACCAGCAATTTTTTCTAAATCGAAGTTGGCACCTAAAGAAAGTTGTGCAGCATTTTCAAAAGTATTGCTGTCGTTGTAACCACCATCTAAATTTGTGGCACTTTGGCTCATAATAGAAGCCGTAAATTTATAGCCCTGTTGCTCTAATTGCTGGCGTTTTCCATTCCAATCACCAAGCAACCATTGACGGTCTTGTGACCACGGCTCATTTGCAAGTGCAAATTGGCTGCCCAATACAGCAATTGTTAGCACACTCAGTTTCATTACATTTGGCATTTCAAGTCCCTTTTGTCTTTTCTGAAATGCGCCCCTGTTTTGAGGCGCTTTATTTTTTGTTATTTAACTTGCACAAACCCGAGCTCAGATGTAGCACCGAAGCGATCAGTCACATTTGCTGTAATTGAGGCAACTTTGACTGTTGGTTTCCAATTGGCTTTTGCTTTACCTTCGGCATCTGTAGCTACTGTTATTGTTCCTAAATATTGCTCAGCTTCTTTTGATGCTGCATTTTGGTTGCCAAAAAACTCAACTTGATAGCGTTGATTTGGTAAGCCATTAACTTCTACTGTAACTGAACCTTTATTCGCTGTTAACTTAGGAGCTTTAATACCCTGATTCGGCTGAGCATTACAGTCCTGTTGATTTGGCTGAGTACATGTTTTTTGTTGTTTAGATGGGTCGACAACCACACCACCACCACGAGAACCTACAAATCCTGCATGCTCAAGTGCAGGTACTCCAAATACAATTGCCCCTAAACGCTGATCTGGTACACATGAACCACCTGCTTCACAACGTTTAATATCTTTACCATTGTCCCAAATCAGGTTTTTAGTCAATGTAATTCTTGCATTTGCATCTTTTTCAGAACGAATGGCTACACCAATACGGTTACCATGTACTTTATTGCTATCAAGAATGTTGCCATCACCCGTCATGTTGAAGCCAATCGAGTTATTGGTCATTTCGTTATAGGCGATATAGTTACGTTTGCCCCAGTTAATCTGTAAGCCATCTGAATAGTTTTCGAATTTATTACCAACTACGGCATTGTCATTACCCCACAAAATTTCAATACCTTGTGATGGTTCTGGATTTGCTTTGGTTGAAACAAAATGGTTATTCGCAATTAAGTTAAACGCAGCACCACGTGTCAGCTCTAGACCATCACCATTGTCTTGGAAAATGTTGTCTAAAACTTTGTTGTTATTGGTGGTGGTTGCAGTTGGGTTACCTTGCCCATCATCGCCAGTAAGCATGACACCAGCACCACCGTAGTTATTACTAATACGGTTGTGTTGAATCAGGTTATTGCTTGATCGGTTAATCAATACCCCAATACAGAAGCGATGAATGTCTAAACCTTTTAAAGTGACATTGTTGACGTCACGTAATACCAACCCCGGTAAAGTCATAGTACGTACATTGGTGCCGTACTGCTCAGGGTTTGCACCTGGACAAGCTTTTGCACCTTCGCCTTTAATATAGTTTGAACCATCAATTGCGATGTATTCGCCAGTTTTATCCCACTGAGTACCAATGATTTTGACGGGTGCTTTAATTTCAGGAAGTGCGCTGTTTAATTTAATCGCATAAGGCGCTTTGCCTACTGCTTGAATCAAGATATCGCTAGCTTCGCTTGGGTTTGCATTGGCTTGTTCAATTGCCCAGCGTAAAGAGCCTTTATTGCTATCGTCTTGATAACGGTCAACAACATAAGTTTGTGCTGCCGCTACTCCTGAAACCACCAAACCTAATGCAAGAGTAGTTAAACGTAATGTAGTCATTTCATCATATCCTTATGATTTATGGGTTTGTTGGTTGAACGGTTTGTAAAATCTGTTTGAGCTTGGTCACATCAATTTGACCCGGTGCAGAAGCCTGACCAATCATGCCAAAGCTATAACTTCCGCCCATATTGGCAGTCGCAACACGAGAAATCGTACCTAATTGCCCCATCGACATTGTCAATAATGGCTTAGTGGTTTGCTGGCTTACTTTTAAAGTTGCGTTCATTAAAGTGAAGACATCTTGTTTAGATTTAGGCATTACAGCAATTTTGAGAACATCTGCGCCCATTTGATCTTGTTTTAACAAGCGTTTTTCAATTTCATCTTGGCTTGGTGTTTTTTGGAAGTCGTGATTAGACATGACAACAAGCACTTTCTTTTGATGTGCTTGTTGAACAATTTCTGAAACTACTTTTTGATCACGGAACATTTCAACATCTAACCAGTCCATGAACGGATTTTTTAAATAAGCCTGATAAGTCTTACCATAATCAGCATCACTAATTTCAAGCTGCCCCCCTTCGTTTTTGGTACGAATAGTGGCAATCATTGGCTTATTGCCTAAAATCTTTTTCAACTCATGGCCCAAGGCAATCACTTGTTTTGTATCGCTGGCAAAGCTTAATAAATCGATACGGAACTCTGCTAAATCAGCATCTGCCGTATTTGCAATGACTTGAGCTTGTGCCAATGCTTGTTCTTTAGTTTTTGCGGTAATCGGAACAATCGTTTTAACGGCTGTAGCGGCAGGTTGTGCCTGAGCAGCTAAAGCAACAGGTTCAGCATTTACCTGTGCAGTAAAAAATGGGAGTGCAAGCAAACTTAGGCTTAATAATGTTTTCATGTTCATAGGTTCATCCTTAAAAAGGCTACACGCATCCTTGAATAATCAGGTGTAGCCTTAGGTGTTTCTTAAATATCAAAAAATACAGTTTCGTCATCGCCTTGAATACGAATATCAAAGCGGTAAACAACTTCACCATTTTCTTCAAAACGTTTCGCAATAAGTGTTTGGCGACGTGGTGCCCATTCAATGCTATTTAGAATTGGATCGTTAGCATTTGCCTCTGCTTCATCTTCAAAATAAACTCGTGTATGAAGACCCAAGTTAATACCGCGAGCGAAAATGACTAATGCAATATGAGGTGCTTGAGTTGAACCTTTACGGCCTGCTGTCGCGCCCGGCTTAATTGTATTAAAGCTCCAAACACCCGTTTCAAAGTCTGCACCTGTACGGCCCCAACCTTGAAATGCCGGATCAGCTTTTTGCTCACGCGTATCTGCCTGACTTGGATAAATACCATTTGCGTCGGCCTGCCAAATCTCAATGAGTACATCACGTAGCGGTAAACCTAATCCGTCAAACACTTGACCTTCAAGACGAATACGCTCACCTTTGGTTTGGTCTTGAACCAACTGGTTATTAAAGTTATTTTCAAAAACTTCAATACCGGCCTGTTGTGGCAATAAACCAATGTGAACGTAAGGACCACCTGTTTGAGATGGAGTTTCTTTTAATTCCTGAAAATTCCAGTTGTTCATGCTCGTGCTCCCGATTAAGTCAAATCATTTTCGAAGTAAGTCGCTCGACGTCCACGTAAAGTGATGTCAAAACGGTAACAACGGCTATCTGCTTCGATAAAGTTGTTTTTATCTTCTAGTGCAATCAAGGCACGACGTTGATCTTCAGAAGGAATCGTTTTTAAGATCGGACAAGTATCAATGAGCGTATCGCCTTCAAAATAAAACTGCGAAATCAGGCGCTGAGCCCAACCATCAGCAATTAAAGAGAAATGAATATGTGCAGGACGCCATTCATTAATACGGTTACGCCATGGGTACGGACCAGGTTTAATGGTACGGAAAATATAAAAACCGTTTTCATCAGTTAAGGTACGACCACAACCACCAAAGTTAGGGTCCATTGCACCAATAAACTTATCGTTTGGATGGCGGTAACGACCAGAAGCATTGGCTTGCCATACTTCTAGAAGTGCATTTTTTACAGGACGACCAAATTGGTCACGAACATAGCCATGAACAATGACACGCTCACCAATTGGCAAACCATCTTTGGCATAGTTCAAAATCAAATCGTTATCTTTTGGGCCAAACAGATTTGAAGAAAAATGCGGCGCAGTGACTTCTGTTAAAGTCTCATTAATTGAGATCAATGTATTTTTTGGCGAACGTAATACACTTGTTTTATAACCTGGCGTATACGCTGGTGGATGATCATCTGTATTACGTTGGGCGTAAGCACCCCAGCTATGTTGTGACATCTTTATCTCCTTAATCCTGTTCTTTCGCTGCAATTGGGTTTACTTCTATCCCCAACTCTTTAAAGACTTCTTCAGCCATATGCATTGCAGCGTTTGCAGCAGGTAAACCCGCATAGAGTGAACTGTGTAAGATCAGCTCTTTTAAATCTTCTTTAGTTACACCGTTGTTGAAACAAGCACGTAAATGCATGCGTAGTTCATCTTCGCGGCCCAGTGCCAATAAAATTGCGATAGTCACTAAACTACGGGTATGACGTGGTAACCCTGGGCGAGACCACACTTCACCCCATGCATAACGGCTAATAAAATTTTGGAAATCCTGGTTAAAGTCATTTAGGTTCTGCAAAGACCGACCAACATGTTTTTCACCCAAAACTTCAGTCCGCACCTCAATGCCTTGTTTATAGCGTTGTTCATCATTCATTGTGATAGACCTCTATTAAGTTGCATCGGTATGCGCAACAATTGATTTAATAAATACCGCAACAGCAGCAGCGGTCGCTGGAATGAGTAATAAACTAAGAATGGCGGTAAACGACCAATCATTACCGAGTAACACAGCTCCAATCCACGCACCAAATACCGCACCAAAACGCCCAATACCCGTCATCCAAGACACACCAGTTGCGCGGCACTGAGTTGGATAGAAGCGTGCACTTAACGCCGGCATCGAAGATTGCGCACCATTAATGGCGATACCCGCACAAAGTACCAATACTGCAAGTAAGGTTGAGTTGCCTAAGCTTTGACCGACAGCAATTGCAAATAGACCTGCGGCAAAGTAGAAAATGGCGATAACTCGGTTCGGGTTGAATTTGTCCATTGCCCAACCAATAAACAATGCACTCACCACACCACCGAACTGGAACAAACCGCCAATAAATGCAGCGCGCTCCATCGAAGCACCTGTTTCACGCATAAGTGTTGGTAACCAACTTGTTAGCAAGTAAACAACCACGAGTCCCATGAAGTAAGTCACCCAAAGCAAAACCGTACCTTTGGCATATGGCTTAGAAAACATAATTCCAAAGACATTTTTCTTTTGAACAACTTCTGTTTTTTCTTCAGGCACATGAAATGCTGTCGCATTTTGAATCTGTGCTGGTGCAATATGGTTTAAGATTTTGCGTACTTTTTCTGGATTCTTACCTTTCACAATTAAAAAGCGGTAAGACTCAGGTAACACCAAAATCACTAAAATCATTAAAATTAAAGGTGACCAGCCGCCGAGCAAAAATAAACTATGCCAACCGTAGGTCGGGATAAGCCAACTGCTAATAAAACCACCTGTAGCCATACCCAAGTTGTAGCCACAGAACATACATGTCACGAGTAATGAGCGAATGCGGGTTGGACAGTACTCAGAAAATAAAGTGGTCGCATTCGGCATCGCTGCGCCAAGCCCAATACCTGTCAAAAACCGTAAAACGACAAGGCTATCCAAGTTGGTTGCATAAGCAGATGCCAAGGTGAACCCACCAAATACAAGCATCGAAAAGGCTAAAACAATTTTGCGGCCAAAGCGGTCAGCTGTCGGGCCAGAAACTAAAGCTCCAATAATCATTCCACCAAGTGCAGCACTCATCACTGGTCCTAACTGAGAGCGATCTACGCCCCAGTCCTGAGCCAATGCTGGAGCGATAAAACCCATTGCAGCTGTATCAATACCATCAGTAAAAATAATTAAGAAACAGATGATTGCGATCATCCATTGATATTTACTAAGTGGAGCATCATTAATCAGTGCTTGAGCATCGATGCTTTTGCTTGGTGTAGCGTAATCCTGAGACGCCATACTTGCCTCCTTAAGGCCAATTCCTTTTAAATTACTAAGCGATTAGATTTGCTGAATAAATCTAGTCAATTCCTGAGTAAATCTTTGTGGTTGCTCAATATTAGAAAGATGAGATGCTTCAAGTTTTGCAAGCTGGCTATTATTAATTGCTTTCTGCATAAATTCGGCATCTGCCACTGTCGTTACCGGATCTTCTGTTCCTGCAATCAGTAGCGTTGGAATTTGGATTTGTGCAATTTCATCTCTTAAATCGGCATACGCTAAAGCGCAACATGCATTGGCATAACCTTGTGCTGGTGTGTTTGCGAGACTTTGAATCGTTGTCTGTGCAACCACATTATGCTGATAATCAAATTTTTCACTGAACCAGCGGGTATGCGTAGTTTTAACTAGCTCGGCTAAACCATTCTGTTCCACAGACTCAGCACGACTCAACCAAGCCTCGGTTTGACCAATTTTGGCTGCTGAGTTTGCAACTGTAATGCTATTAAAACGATTTGGATGATGAATACCCAACCACAGCCCTGTAATTCCGCCCATTGAAATGCCGCAAAAATGAGCTTTTTCAATATTCAAGGCATCTAAAATATCAACAACGTCTTCAGCTAAGTTTTGCAATGTGGTGTCACTAATTACATCACTTTCACCATGACCACGTGTGTCGTATGTAATGACATTAAAATGACTTTTTAATTCATTCAGCTGAGGTTGCCACATACCATGGTCTGTTCCTAATGAATTAGAAAACACAAGCACAGGAGCATCTTTTAGACAATCTGTATAAACTGCTAACTGTTTTCCTTGACGATTGCTAATAGTCTGTTTCACTTTGACTCTCCTTGTGCTTCTTTCAAAACCGCATCAATCTGTTGCTGAATATTGCCTAAATAGTTTTCTGGTTTGAAAATATTTCTTATCTCTTCTTGGCTAAACTGCCCTTTTACTTCATCTAGTTGACTAACAACATCAAACAAATGCTGGTTTTGTGCTACTGCTGTTTTACATGCAGCTTCAACTAAATGATGAGCATTTAAACGACCAATTTTGGGAGCAAGTGCCATCATCACCGCTTCTGCCATAATCAACCCGTTGGTACACTCAAGGTTCTGTTGCATATGTTCAGCATTCACTTCGAAACCTTGTAAAACTTCACCAGTACGAGTTAATGCTCCAGCACAAAGCTGAAAGATTTCTGGAACTGCTAACCACTCTGCATGCCATGCACCTAAGCTACGTTCATGTTCCTGTACCATGCTTTGATAAATGCTAGACATCAGTGCTGGTACACGATTCGCCGCGGCCAATACGGATGCTGCCGCAACTGGATTACGCTTATGCGGCATGGTCGATGAACCACCACGACCCTTTGCGGTTGGCTCAAACAACTCTGCAATTTCAGTTTGCATCATGAGTGACCAATCCCGTGCCATCTTGCCCGTATTCCCGACAATCATGCCAAGCACGCTTGCAATTTCCACAATACGGTCACGCTCACCATGCCATGTACTTGTCGGTACAGTCAGATTCAGTTTTTGGGCAAATGCATTTACCACAAGTGAACCTTGATCTTGCAAAGAAGCTAAAGAACCTACAGCCCCACCTAACTGAGCAGTGAGCACACGTGATTTCATAGCTTGTATACGCTCTAAATCACGTTTAAATGCAGAAGCCCAACGAGCAAGTTTATGTCCCAAGGTAATTGGTAAAGCTTGCTGTAACCATGTACGCCCAATCATGACTTGATGGCGATATTGCTTAGCTTGCTGCAATGCAGTCGCATAGCATTGTTGAAGTTGAGCTTCAATAATGTTCAACGCATCACGACATTGCAAAATACAAGCTGTGTCTAAAATATCCTGACTGGTTGCGCCCCAATGCACATAACGTGAAGCATCTTCATCAATATCTTTAACAATTGCCGTAAGCTGTTTTACAAATGGAATTGCAATATTTCCAGCTAAGCCAGTTGCTACCGCCAAAGCGGAAAAATCAAACTTGTCTAGTGCATGCTCAGCTACTTGGGCAATGGTATTAGCCGCATTTTGAGGAATCACACCAACTTGTGCCTGTGCTTGCGCTAACGCAACTTCAACCTGAATCATGTAAGTGACTAAAGATGAGTCACTAAAGATGTCAGTGACGTCTTTTGGGTAAAACAAGCTGGCATATAACTGGCTCATGACTAGACTCTCTCAATAATCAATGCGATGCCTTGACCTACACCAATACACATTGAACACAAGGCATAACGACCGCCTGTTTGTTCAAGCTGGTTTAAGGCTGTAGTCACAAGACGTGCACCTGATGCCCCAAGTGGATGGCCCAAAGCAATGGCACCACCGTTTGGATTTACCTTGTCAGAGTTGTCTGGCAAACCTAAATCACGGGTGACGGCCAAAGCCTGTGCAGCAAAGGCTTCATTTAGCTCAATTACATCCATTTGCTCTAAAGTCAGGTTGGCTTGTTTAAGTAATTTTTTAATCGCTGGTGCCGGAGCAAAACCCATAATGCGTGGTTCTACGCCCACGGCTGTTGAGGCAATGATCTTGGCACGCGGTTTTAAGTTGTATGCCTGAACTGCATCATCAGAAGCAATCAGTAGAGCTGCTGCACCATCATTAATACCTGAAGCATTACCCGCAGTAACTGTGCCATCTGCTTTCACAACAGGTTTAAGTTTGCTTAAGCCTTCAAGCGTGGTCGATGCACGAGGATGCTCATCGGTATCAATCACCACAGCATCACCCTTACGCTGAGGGATTTCAACTGCCACGATTTCTTTAGAAAAAAAGCCTTTGGCTTGCGCGCTTGCGGTGCGTTGTTGGCTCACCAAGGCAAACTGGTCCTGATCTGCACGATTGATGTTAAACTGTTCAGCAACGTTTTCGGCAGTCTGGGGCATGGTGTCTACACCATACAATTCTTTAAGTTTAGGGTTAATGAAACGCCAGCCCATGGTGGTGTCTTCAATCTTCTGGCTACGGCCAAAGGCACTGTCAGACTTACCCATCACATAGGGCGCACGGCTCATGCTTTCCACACCACCAGCAATTACCAAGTTGGCTTCACCTGCTTTAATAGCACGGGCAGCAATGGCAATGGCATCGAGTGATGAACCGCATAAACGGTTAATGGTGGTTGCTGGCACTTGATAAGGTAAACCAGCAAGTAATGCTGACATACGGCCGACATTACGGTTATCTTCACCGGCTTGATTCGCACAGCCATAAATCACATCATCGACCTGTTCCCAGTCTACATTTGGGTTACGCTGCATGAGGGCTTTAAGCGGCACAGCGCCAAGGTCATCGGCACGGACGGGTGCAAGGCCACCGGCGTAACGGCCAAATGGAGTACGGATGGCATCGATGATATAAGCGTTTTTGAATGTCATTTCCCTACTTCCTTACCCTTGAGTCGCATCAATCAAAGTTGCACCTGTTAAAGCCTGTAACTCATCAAAGCTAAGACCTTCAACTTTCTCAATCACCTTTAAACCATCTCTGGTCACATCAATCACACACAGGTCAGTGTAAATACGATCCACACAGTGCTTACCCGTTACCGGATAAGTCAGCTCAGCGACAATCTTTGGCTCGTCTTGTTTGGTCACATGGTCTGTAGTGATAAATACTTTCTTGGCACCAACCGCTAAATCCATCGCACCACCTACCGCAGGAATTGCATCAGGTGCACCCGTGTGCCAGTTCGCCAAGTCACCATTGGCTGCCACCTGAAATGCACCAAGTACCGCAATATCAAGGTGACCACCACGCATCATGGCAAATGAATCGCCATGGTGGAAAAAGCTGCCGCCTTCAAGCATGGTCACATACTCTTTACCCGCATTAATCAGTTCAGGGTCTTCTTCACCCGCAGCTGGCGGTGGGCCAAAAGCCAACAGGCCATTTTCAGAATGTAGGAAGACATCTTTATCGGCAGGTAAGTAGCTGGCAATCTTGGTCGGTAAGCCAATACCCAAGTTGACATAGGCACCATCCGGAATATCTTGTGCCACACGTTGTGCAATCTGGTCACGGCTGAGTTTCTGGTAGCTCATGTTATTTCTCCTTATTGCTTACTGTGCGGGCTGTACTTGTACAACATGCTGTACAAAGATACCTGGGGTGATGATGTGTTCCGGGTCTAATCCACCCAATTCAACCACTTCAGAAACCTGGGCAATGGTGACATCAGCAGCCATGGCCATGATCGGGCCAAAGTTACGTGCAGATTTACGGTAAACCAGATTACCCCAGCGGTCGCCCTTGTAAGCTTTAATCAGGGCAAAGTCAGCCTTGATCGGATACTCAAGCACATAGTCTTTACCATTAATATGACGGGTTTCTTTACCTTCGGCCAAAAGTGTTCCAAAGCCCGTTGGGGTAAACACCGCCCCAAGGCCCATACCTGCTGCCTGAATACGGCACGCCAGATTACCTTGCGGTACCAGTTCAAGTGCAACCTTTCCGGCACGGTACAGTTCATCAAACACATAAGAGTCAGACTGACGTGGGAAAGAGCAAATCACCTTTTTAATTGAACCGGCTTTGAGCAGCTTAGCGAGACCATAATCCCCATTACCGGCATTGTTGCTCACAATGGTCAGGTCCTTAACGCCAAGATCAATCAGACCGTCAATGAGTTCAGCGGGTTGTCCTGCGGTACCAAAACCACCAATCAGAATGGTTGCACCATCTTTAATCTGCGATAAAACCTCGCTTAGTGAGGACTTACTTTTGTCAATCATTAGACAACTCCATTGTGCTCATTGAAGAAGAGAGAGGTAAGAGATTTAGGCACACTGAGGCGAGAAGAATAGATAAATATTTCACTCAATCCCGAGTGTTTCCCTTAGATTTCCCTTTTAAACATTTTTGATAATTTTCAGATTTTGATCTAGTCAGCTATATATAGTTTTGTTCGATTTAGGATTTTTTTGTTCGACTATCGAACATTATCTAAGTAAATTACTTATTCAATCTTACAAATACAAGTTATAAAAAAATACTAATTATTTTGGATAGATATGTAGAAACACCATATTCACTTAGGCTATTTTATAAGTAAAAATTACCATCTATCCTGTATATAAAATCTTAATTTTGTGATTGTAAAATCAAGCGAGCAAGTTCTAAATCATCGGGGTAAGTAATTTTTATATTATCAGAACGTCCCATGACCACCTGTACACTCTCTCCTATAGATTCAAGTGCACTCGCCTCATCTGTAATAGTCAAATTATTTTTTAGCGCTGTTTCTATCGCTTTTTTAAGAATTCCAATTTTAGCAATTTGAGGAGTTTGAGCTTGCCACAACAGCTCTCGACTTACAGTTTTGTCAATTTGCTGTTCCTGATTTACTTGTTTTAGCGTATCGCGTACCGGAATTGCCAAAATAGCACTCTGATTAGTCTCAATTGCATTTTTAACAAGAGTATTCAAACATTCAAAAGTCACACAAGGCCTTGCTGCATCATGTACTAATACCCAATCATCTTCTTCCGCAATCTGTGATAGATAATTCAGAGCATTTAATACCGAGTGCACACGTTCAACGCCACCATTACAAAAATGCGCTTTATGCTTATCTTGAAAAGATAAAGTTGAGGCAAAAGTATCTTGTTTTCCAATTGCCAAAACATAACCCGTCAGCGGAAGCTGACTTAAACGCTTAACCGTATGTTCTATAACAGTAGCATCTTGAATATATTGGTATTGCTTTAATTCAGTTTTGGAAAACCGACTTCCTGAACCAGCCGCAGGGATAACTGCCCATAATTTAATCTGGGATGTCTGGTGATGGAGGTGTCTCATTAGTTTCCAAATCTACTTTAGCGTTCGGGTCAATATAAATAGGTTTGTAATGGGTACTAATTGTACTCATTTGAACAAATGTCTCATGTGGCTTAACCAAACCTAGATCTAGGCGAGCATGCTCTTCTATCGCCTCCGTACCATTCTTTAGGTCGAAAACTTCAGCTGCCAAAATACGGTTTCGCTCTTTAAGCTCGTCATTTACTTCAGCTTGTTGTTGAATCTGCTGCATAAGCGCTTGATGAGGAAAATAACCACCCTCACCTAACCAAAACTGATATTGCAATATAGCCACTAAAACAACAACCAGTAGCAATATAAGTTTGCTTGAAGTGGAACGAAATACTTCTAACATAGCATTAAGAGCTTTAATTAAAAACTTTGATTAAGTTTTTGTATTGTATGACAATTTACAAGCAGCATGCAAAATTCCTGCAAAGTTCCTGCAAAACGATGAATGGTCATATTACTTTAAATTGACCATTGTGACATGTTTCATTTTGTCAAAATTCAACTCAATTGGAAAGAAAAATAATGTTTATGAACACAACTGCTTATAAATCAATCTATGCATATAAAAATACTTCTAATTAACAAAAAAAGTGTCTCAATAAATATAAAAAAGCTCTCCTGAAAGATATAAAGAAATAGATTCTCTGAACATAAAGACTATCTTCTTACCACCAATGACTAAAGTTTAAATATTGTATTACTTACAATGCTTGATTCCGGTCGGAATTTTATTCAAGATGATAAATTAATAAAACAGAATTTTTTTAAAATTTAATAGTTGTATCGTCATTTTTTTCAAGCTCGGCCCTTCTATTCTATACATGAGTTTTATATCTTTTAATTTCATATAACAATACACATATATCAATTTTTTAACCAATAACCACTTAAAAAGTATATTTTTTTTAATTTTATTCTGATATGAATTTTAAATGTATTTTTTATACATATTTAAACAAGTGAGAAAAAGATGGATCTTTCTAATATTCTTATAGGTGACACAACGTGGTCCTTTGTTTTAGAAATTTTGGTCCGTTGTACCATCATGTTTATCATTATCATTAGTTTTCTAAGGCTATCTGGTAAACGTGGTATTCGGCAACTCTCCTTATTTGAACTTGCCATTATTTTATGTTTAGGTTCTGCTGCTGGCGATCCTATGTTTACTAAGGATTTACCGATTGCCCATGCATTGATAGCTTTTATCGCTATTCTTTCTCTATATCGTCTTGTCACTTGGGGCATGGTAAAACATAAAAAAATTGAAGACTTATTAGAAGGAAAAGCGCTCTGTGTCGTTAAAGAAGGCCTTTTAGTCTACAAAGATTTCCAAAAACAGACCTATTCTCATGATGAGTTTTTTTCGGAAATGCGCCAACAAAACGTTGAACATTTAGGCCAAGTCAGAACAGCCCTGCTTGAATCAGATGGTATTCTGAGCTTGCTTTATTATGAAGATGAAGATGTCAAATGGGGACTTCCTTTATTCCCTGATGCTTATCGTAAAGCAGAAGTTCTTAAAATTAATACTTTTTATTCCTGTATGAAATGTGGCGAAACTAAAATTTTAAATAAGCTAGATCAAGAATGCTCTCGTTGTCATCACCACAGTTGGGCTGAATCTTTAAAAACCCGGCGCTTAGGGTAAATAAAAAAGTGCTATTTCTAACACTTAGAAATAGCACTTATATTTAAATATTAATTTTTCATCAATATTTAAATAAATAAAACTTTATTCAAAAGATTAATTTAAACCTTTGAATTCAGCTTTACCGCGGTAAACCGCTTTAGTTAACTCTTCAATACGAAGCAATTGGTTATATTTAGAAACACGGTCAGAACGGCAAAGTGAACCAGTCTTAATTTGACCTGCTGCTGTACCTACTGCTAAATCAGCAATAGTTGAATCTTCTGTTTCACCAGAACGGTGAGAAATAACAGTAGTATAACCATTTGCTTTAGCAAGGTAGATTGCATCTAAAGTTTCAGTCAATGTACCAATCTGGTTATATTTGATCAAAATTGAGTTACCAACTTTTTCATCAATACCACGTTGTAAAATCTTAGGATTAGTTACGAATAAATCGTCACCAACCAATTGGATTTTATCACCAAGAATTGAAGTTAAGTAACTCCAGCCTTCCCAGTCAGACTCATCCAAACCATCTTCAATAGAGATAATTGGATACTGCTTAACAAGACCAGCTAAGTAATCAGCAAATTGATTGCTTGTAAAAGACTTGTTGCCTTCACCTTCAAGAATATATTGACCATTCTTGTAGAATTCTGAAGATGCACAGTCAAGTGCAAGCATAATATCTGAACCAGCTTTATAACCAGTTTGCTCAATTGCTTGAAGAATTACTGTAATCGCTTCTTCATTTGAACGAAGGTTAGGCGCAAAACCACCTTCATCACCTACAGCTGTGTTCAAACCTTGTTTCTTAAGAACTGATTTCAAAGAATGGAATACTTCTGCACCAGCACGTAATGCTTCAGCGAATGAAGTGAAACCAACTGGCTCAATCATGAATTCTTGAATATCAACAGTGTTATCTGCGTGAGCACCACCGTTCAAAATGTTCATCATTGGTACAGGCATAGTCAAAGTAGTTTGACCACGTAAGTTAGCAATGTATTGGAACAATGGAAGTTTTTGTTCAGCTGCTGCTGCGTGAGCTGCTGCTAAAGATACTGCCAAAGTTGCATTAGCACCTAATTTAGATTTGTTTTCAGTGCCATCAAAAGCAATCATTTTTTCATCAAGTGCTTTTTGTTCAAAAACACTTTGACCAACAAGCAATTCATGAATTGAGCTATTTACATTCTGAACAGCAGTACGAACGCCTTTACCTAAGTAACGAGATTTGTCGCCGTCACGAAGTTCTAAAGCTTCACGAGAACCAGTTGAAGCACCAGATGGTGCACATGCACGACCAACCACCCCAGATTCTAAGATGACGTCTGCTTCGATGGTTGGGTTACCACGAGAGTCCAAAATTTCACGTGCACGAATGTCAACGATTTGGCTCATGAACAATTCCTCAGTTGAATGAATAACGCGATGCAAATTCCTGCATCAATGAGTATCTAACTTTTTGAATCCTTTAACTAAAGTATCCAATTCTTTTAGTTGTGCCAAGAATGGCTCAAGCTGTGACAAGCGCAATGCAGATGGTCCATCACATTTCGCTTTATCTGGATCTGGATGAGACTCTAGGAATAATCCCGCTAAACCTGTTGCCATACCTGCGCGCGCTAAAGTTGTAATTTGAGCACGGCGACCACCAGCTGAATCTGAACGACCACCTGGAGTTTGTAAAGCATGAGTCACGTCAAAGAATACAGGTACATTCATTTCTTTCATGATGTCAAAGCCAAGCATGTCTACAACTAAATTGTTATAGCCAAATGCTGAGCCACGCTCACAAAGAATAAGTTTGTCATTTCCCGCTTCTAAACATTTATGCAAAATATGGCGCATTTCATGAGGAGCCAAGAACTGTGCTTTTTTAATGTTGATAATAGCTTGGGTTTTCGCCATTGCTTCAACAAGATCAGTTTGACGGCTTAAGAAAGCAGGAAGCTGGATAATATCAGCGACTTCGGCAACTGGCGCTGCCTGATATGGTTCGTGAACGTCGGTAATAATTGGTACATTAAAATGTTTTTTAATGTCGCCTAACCATTCAATACCTTTTTCAAGTCCAGGACCACGGAATGAATGCAAACTAGAACGGTTTGCTTTATCAAAACTCGCCTTAAATACATAAGGAATATCTAGGCGTTTACAAATATCAATATAAGTTTCAGCAATTTCAAAAGCTAAATCTTTTGACTCGAGTACGTTCATTCCGCCAAATAATACAAATGGCAAATGATTTGCCATTTGTATATCGCCTAAACGTACAACTTCTTGTGGTTTTAATTGTGACATTTAAACTTTCCCAGTTTATTTTAAAATCGCATTACTTACTTTTTTGGTGCTGTGTTTTTGCAGCGTCAATAAAACTAGCAAATAATGGATGTCCATCACGTGGTGAACTTGTAAATTCCGGGTGGAATTGTACAGCAATAAACCAAGGATGTTCAGGAATTTCTACAGTTTCAACTAAATGTTGCGCTGAAGAATAACCAGAAATCTTCATGCCCGCTTGTTCAATCGCTTCAATGAAACGATTATTCATTTCATAACGGTGACGATGACGTTCGGTAATCTCAGCTTTTCCGTAGACTTCACGAGTTTTTGTGCCTTCAACCAATTCTGATTTTTGTGCACCTAAACGCATTGTTCCGCCTAAGTCAGACTCAAGGCTACGCTGTTGTAATTCACCGCGCTCATCTAACCATTCGGTAATTAAACCAATCAATGGATATTTTGTAGAGCGGTTAAATTCTGTAGAAGAAGCTTCTGGCATACCTGCAACATGGCGAGCATATTCAATAACAGCCAACTGCATACCCAAACAGATTCCCAAGAAAGGAATACCATTTTCACGTGCGTATTGAATAGCTTTCATTTTGCCTTCAGTACCACGCTCACCAAAACCACCAGGAACTAAAATCGCATCAGCTGTTTTCAAAATAGAAACATCTTGACTTTCAAGCTCTTCAGCATTGACATAATCAATTTGTACTTTTACGCGATTTTTAATACCAGCATGTAACAATGCTTCGTTTACGGACTTATAAGCATCCGGTAATTCAACATACTTACCGACCATTGCTACACGTACTGTGTATTCTGGGTTAAGTAATGCTTCTACAACATTATCCCAATCAGTTAAGTCAGCTTCTGGTAAATCAGTAAAACCAAAACGTTCACAAATCAGGTCATCTACGTTTTGCTCATAGAAGCCACGTGGAATTTGATAGATCGTTTTCGCATCTTTACACACGACAACCGCACGAGCCTCTACGTTAGTGAATAACGCGATCTTACGTTTAGTGTCTGCATCAACATCATACTCAGTACGACAGATAAGAATATCTGGCTGAATACCGATTGAAAGTAACTCTTTTACAGAGTGCTGAGTTGGTTTGGTTTTTAACTCCGCTGCTGACTTAATATATGGCAACAAAGTTAAATGCATAAGCATGGTACGTTTATGACCAAGCTCAACCATTAACTGACGAACCGACTCCATAAACGGTAAAGATTCGATATCACCTACGGTACCACCGATCTCTACGATAGCAACATCATAGCCTTCGCCCGCGCGGAGTACACGTTCTTTAATATTGTCGGTAATATGAGGAATAACCTGAACTGTACCACCTAAGTAATCACCACGACGCTCTTTATTTAAAACGTCTTGATATACACGACCACTAGTGAAGTTGTTTAGTTTGGTCATTTTCGCGCGACGTAAGAAACGTTCGTAATAACCCAGATCCAGATCTGTTTCTGCACCATCTTCGGTAACAAAAACTTCACCATGCTGGAATGGGCTCATTGTCCCTGGATCGACATTAATATAAGGATCCATTTTAACCATTGTGACTTTTAAGCCACGAGCTTCCAAAAGTGCAGCAACAGAAGCAGCAGAAATACCTTTACCTAGCGATGAAACCACACCACCAGTGACAAAAATAAAATGGGTCATTAAGTTTCTCGTACAATCAAGCCGAAATCGGCCTACAATGTTTGGCAATTTTACTGTACTCTGCCCCTATAAAGCAAAGTCAAACCGCATCAATTCAAAGAACAATAAACAACTGGTTATTCTATCAGCATTTTTAATAAAAAATTAGCTCAATCTGACATGATTTTTTCATCGCTATTTACTGTTATAATGCCAATTCCTCAATTAAATGTTGTTTAGGGCAATGGCAAATAAAAAACTTTTAATCTGTGCTGCAATTGCGGCTGGACTATTGTTAACCGCATGCGTTAAAAAAGAGACACCGAAAGAAGAAGAGCAAGACAAGGTTGAAACTGCTGTTTCAGAACCTCAACCACAGAAGCCTGCAAAATTTGAATCTTTAGAGAGTGTAGATACTCAAGAAGCTCAAGTTCAAGAGCAACCACAAGTTGAAGTTCATCGTGAAGAAACTGCTAACACGACAACTGAAATTCGCCGTGAAACTCGTCCTGCGCGTTCTGATGAATCTTCACAGACACAAGTTGCTGAACAACCTAAATCTGAGACACCAAAAGTAGAACCTAAACCAGAAAAAAAACCTGAGCCTAAAGCTGAACCTAAACCGGAAAAAGCTCAGTCAAAACCAGCTGCTAAGGCAACTGAACCTGCGAACACAGAAGATGATGCCGTTGCTGCTGCTATTGCTGCTGCAACACCAGCACTTAAGAACTAAGCTTCTGTTCAAGAGTGCCCAAATTATTTTTTTAATTTGGGCATTTATATAAATAGTCATAATATAAATAAATTTAATTTTATTACTTTTTGTCTTTAAAGCTCTCCTGTCTATCATTTTAGGACAATCTATTTTCAATCATTCGAAATTTATTGACTCCAATCTAGTCTGCTTATAATTTTTATCAACAAGTTCCTTTTTGGAACTTAATCTAAAAGAAGATTGGAGCAAGAAAATGAAAACAGCTTTAAACCGTACACCAGCCTCTTTTCCTGTCCGCCGCATGGACTACAATTTTGAAGATACTCCGCGCTATTGGTGCAATCATGAGCCTTCTCTCACCCACTATTTCACGGGTCTTTCGACTTTATTTCCTGAAGGTGAATCATACTTTGTTAGATCTGTCCGTGCTTTACGAGCTAAAGCTAAAGAGAATGAAATTCTAGATAGAGAAATAGGTGCATTTATTGGTCAAGAAGCAATGCATTCTAAAGAACATCATGCTTTCCATGTCAGTGCACAACAATATGGTTTAAATCCAGAATCACTAGAGAAAGCTACAGGTATTGTTCTTAAAGCTATTGAGAAAGTTTTTAGTAAAAAATGGAATTTATTGGTAACTGTTGGATTAGAACACTATACAGCTGTTCTGGTAGTCAGCATGATGCAATCCGTAAATGAGCTTATGACCGACAACACTATTCGCAACCTATGGTTATGGCACAGTGTAGAAGAAACCGAGCATAAAGCTGTTGCATTCGATTTATATCAACATCTATATGGCAACGGATTAGATGCATATATTCCACGTGTTGGCATTTTTACATTCAGTTTAGTTTTGATTACAGCCTTTTCAACTATTTACCATATTGTTCTAATGAAACGAGATAAGCAACTGACCAATTTCAAAACTTGGCGCAACTTTTTTAAGTTTGCGAGCAAACAATATAAAGTGTTGATTCCTAAATTTCTTGAATACTACCGTTTTGATTTTCACCCCAACCAGACAGATGAAAAAGCTTTAGTTGCCGCTACAAAAGTAAAACTTGGAATAAATGATAGATCACTCCTTTTATCTTAAGGTATAAAAAAATAAAGCCCAAGATCTGGGCTTTATTTATATTCAAAGATTATCTATTTATTATGTTCAATTAAAAAATAATCAGCCATGAGACGTGCTGCCCACGATGTACTGCGCCATCCCTCATAAAATGCACAATGACTTCCTTTTTTCGTTGTCACCACAGCAACATTGCTCATCTGCTGAATTGGCTCTTTATATGGCTCTAAATTTTTAATAGAACATACAGGGTCATCTTCAGCATTCAAAATCATCAAAGGAATTTTAATATTTTCGAACACATAAATTGGGTTAATAGATTTACAGTAAGTTTCATAATCTTCAAAACCCGCCATTTCGAAGTATTCTTTTTCAAATTCTTCCAAATTGGTTGCTGATAAAACCCTCTCTAAAGATGCAATCTGACTCCATGTATTTTGATACGGATAAATAAAATACTTGAAGAGCTTTTTAGTCATCATTTTACTGTAAAAAGGATGGACATTTTTAAAACCAATTTCTGTGTTATAGCCCGGACACATCGCAAACGCAGCTTTAAAAGGTGTGTCTTCGCCTTGTTCACCCAAATAACGAACTAGTAGCCCCGTACCTGCCGAAGAACCTACCGCATATAGATCCGATGCCGGAAATAAACTTTGAATATGGTTAAGTTGTTCTTTTAAATCACTCGTAGAGCCAAAAAGAGAAATTTGCGGCACAGGCATTGGCAAACCTGCGTGACCACGGCGCAGACATAATGCAATTCGCCAGCCTGTGTATCGATTTAAATCGCGTACCAATTCACGCATACTCTCAGGTGTACCTGTAATGGTATGCATAATTACAACTGTTGGTGTATCTGGCGGTAAGTTATAGCCATACCAAGCAATTGCGGTAATACCACCATCACTCATAGTGAGTTGATCAATTCGATCATATGCCAACTTTATTGTTTGTTTTCTAATAAGATCAAAATAAAGTAAGTGAACATGACTATTTGTGAGCCAAGGCGTAGGACGATATTTCTGTTTAAGTTGTGGCAACTTATCCAAAATATCTTTTATTTTTCCTTGAGGATGATAATAAACTTTTGGATGCTCAGCGCCCAACACTAAATCGAACAGCTCCGAACCGAAATCTTTAATTTTATTAAAAACAGATATGCCCATATCCAATAACTACCTATGACTATGAGTTAAATGATTGCCGCACTATGGCTGCAACCTGCCGTCCCCAAACTGCGTAAACTTCTTTACTTGGATGAAAACCGTCACTTGCCATAGGCAAGTTCATGGCTTGAAAAGTTTCAATATCATATTCAAGAAACTTAAAATGGCTTTGTGGTGCTAACCATTGTTGTAATTTTTGATTCATTTGCACTGCATATTGCCCAAACAACCAAGCTAGTGGATTCGGTAAAGCCGGGAAATGTTGCATTGGAGGCACACCGGAAACGATAATCAACTTTGGCTGAAAACGTTTCTGTATATGCTCAAATAATTGCTTCTGTTGTTTAATCCATGATTTAGCAGAGATCAACTTTGTGACATCATTTACACCAATAGATGTCACAATCACATCATACTTCTGCTCTTCTAAATGCTGCAAAGCATTAAAAACTTGTCGAGTTGTATCGCCAGTTTTGGCATGAAGTTTCCACTGTAGGGAAAATTCATTTTGCAGTTCTTGAATAATAGCACCAGACAAGGCATCTTTCTGATTTTCTACACCAACACCTGCTGCGGCAGAATCCCCCAAAATAAGCAGAGATAAAGATTTACCTTGACCAGCTCTACCTTCTCGTTCACCTTTGGCTTCTGCTAAACGTGGTGTGTTCTTTCGAACTTTATGACCTTGTATGAACAATACGGGTAATAAAAACAATGTTGAAAGTTTTAACCACATTTTTATATACCTCAATACTCTTAGGCTATTTAACAAAATTATTGAGGTTTAAATTGAGCTATTCGTATGCCCATTTGCTCAGCTAATGCAGCTAAACCGCTCATTGGACGAATCATTACTTCAAAATCAACAATTTTACCCTGCTCATTAAAACGAATCATATCAATACCTTTTAATGATTTATCTCCTACATCCGCACTAAACTCTAGCACTACATTTTCACCATCTTCCGTGTAAAATTCTCGATGATAGGTAAAATTCTGAAATACCTGAATTACATTGGTGAGAATAAAGAAAACAACTTGTCTTCCCTCATAAGGTTTATAAGCAACCGGTGAATGGAAAACGACTTCATCTGCCAGCAAATCATTTAAGTTCGATAAGTCATTTGATTGAATCATGTGATGCCATTTTTCTAATGACTGTTTAGTTATTTCGAGTGTCATTTTTATTTTTCCTTCAAATAGGTTTTAGTAATGAGCATTCTCTTACACAAGACAATGCTCATTTAAGTCATTAAATAACCGCTGCTAGTTCAGCACCTTGACGAATAGCACGTTTAGCATCCAACTCACCTGCTTCTTTAGCACCACCAATCAAATGAACATTCTTACCATCTGCTTTTAATTGGTCATACATCGCAGTAAATGATTCTTGGCCCGCGCAAATCACAACATTATCAACCTCAAGTACCGTTGGTTTGCCATCAACAGTAATATGAAGCCCTTGATCATCTACTTTGTCGTATTGCACACCTGCTAACATTTTCACGTTTCTGTTCTTAAGCCCGGTACGGTGAATCCAACCAGTCGTTTTACCCAGCCCTGCGCCTACTGAGGAAGCTTTACGCTGCAACAAATAGATTTCTCGTTCAGAAGCTTCAACTTTTGGCTGCTTTAAACCTCCGACATGTTCATAGTGAGTATCAATACCCCACTCTTCATAAAATTTTTCTGGATTTAAACTGCCACTTTCACCTTCATGGGTTAGGTACTCAGCCGTATCAAAACCAATACCACCCGCACCAATAATGGCAACACGCTGACCTACTGCTACACGCTCTTTAAGCACCTGTAAGTAGCTCAACACTTTTGGATGATCAATACCTTCAAATTGCAATTGACGAGGCGTTACACCAGTTGCAACTACGATTTCATCAAAGTCTGATTGGCTTAACTCTTCATAAGTGGCTGGATGGTTTAATACAAGTTCAATGTTCGGGCGTAATTCAATTTGACGATTGAAATAACGCAATGTTTCGTAGAACTCTTCTTTGCCTGGCACAGTTTTAGCGATATTAAACTGACCACCAATTTGATGACTTGCTTCAAAGATTTTAACTTGGTGTCCACGATCTGCCGCATATACAGCAAAACTTAAACCTGCTGGTCCTGCACCTATGACAGCAATATTTTTCTGATTTTGTGCTTCTTTAAAGATTAGTTCTGTTTCATAACATGCTCGAGGATTAACCAAACATGTTGCAATTTTCATAGAGAAAATGTGGTCGAGACAAGCTTGGTTACAGCCAATACACGTATTAATTTCATCGCTACGGCCTTCACTTGCTTTTAAAACAAAATCAGGATCTGCAAGCATTGGACGTGCCATTGAAACCATATCCGCATGATCCGACGCTAATACATGTTCAGCCATTTCTGGTGTATTAATACGGTTCGATGTAATTAATGGAACTGAAACTTCACCTTTTAATTTTTCAGTGACCCAAGTAAATGCAGCTCTTGGAACTTTGGTGGCAATTGTTGGAATACGAGCTTCATGCCAGCCAATACCCGTATTAATGATCGTAGCCCCAGCTTTTTCAATCGCTTTAGCAAGTTGAATAACTTCTTCTAAAGTAGAACCACCTTCAACCAGATCAAGCATCGATAAACGGTAAATAATAATAAAGTTTTCACCCACTATTTCACGTGTGCGTTTTACGATCTCAACAGGAAAACGAATACGGTTTTCATAGCTACCACCCCATTCATCATCACGATGGTTTGTTCTGGCTGCAATAAACTCGTTAATTAAATAACCTTCTGAACCCATAATCTCAACGCCGTCATATCCAGCGTATTGAGCAAGCTTCGCACAGTTTGCAAAATCATCAATCGTTTGTTGAACCTCAGCAGAAGTCATTGCCTTAGGCTTAATAGGATTAATAGGTGCCTGAATTGCCGAAGGCGCAACAATCTCTGGCTGATAAGAATATCGGCCCGTATGTAATATTTGTAATGCAATCTTCCCGCCAGCAGCGTGTACAGCTTCGGTAATGACTTTATGTTTTTCGGCTTCTTCTGTGCTATCTAACTTAGAAGCATGAGCAAAGGTTAAACCTGCCTGATTGGGTGCAATACCGCCAGTAACAATAAGACCCACATCTCCTTTAGCACGTTCTGCATAAAAAGCTGCCATACGCTCATAACCACCAGGCGCTTCTTCTAGACCAACATGCATAGACCCCATCAATACGCGATTTTTTAATGTCGTAAAACCTAAATCTAATGGTTTTAATAAATGTGGATATAACGACATAACAACTCCTTGGCTTGCTAATCTGCTTGCTTAATGCAACTTGTTGCACAAATTTATAATCAAATTTTGACTTTTATGCAACATGTTGCATAATCTAATGAGTCACACTTTACTTTTGCTTACAAACGGATTGCCATGTCACTTCCTCATGTTTTATTGACCAGTTTACTAGAACGGCCAAGCACGGGCTTTGAACTCGCCCGCCGTTTTGACCGATCTATGGGCTTTTTCTGGAATGCCACACATCAGCAAATTTATCGTGAACTCAATAACATGCTTAAAAAAGGCTGGGTTTCCACTTTAGAAAATGAGATGGATAGTGGACGAAAAAAAACTTATCAAGTCGAACAACTTGGCCGTATTGAACTCGCTTCATGGATGACGCAGCAAAGTGAACCAGCACAGCTTAGAGATGACTTAATGGTAAGATTGCGCGCTGAGGCGCAATTGGGCAATAATCAAATATTACCCGAACTGTTACGACATCTTGGTCTACACCAAGAAAAGCTTAAGCTTTACCAAACCATTTACGATAAAGATTTTAAAGATAGCGATGATTTGAATAATCGAGTGTTATATATTCATAAAATGATCTTAGAACTCGGCATTACTATGGAAACTGAGTGGATCAAATGGTTAGAACAAGTCATCCCGCAATTAAAACTCTTTGCTCAAGATAATGTATCTGGAGAATAATCATGCCTTATTACACCATGCCCGATCAGGAAAGTTTATTTGTACGCCGTGTTGGTCGTGGTGAACCGGTATTAGTTTTATCCGGTTTAGGTATGCAAAGTTGGCAATGGCTACCTTTTATCTATGCAAATCGTAAAAAATACGAGTTTATTATTCCCGACTGGCGGGGCTTTGGCGGTTCAAAAAACTGTGCAATTCCCGAGCAAGATGCCATATCAAGCCACTGGCAAGATGTTGCTCACTTAATTGAGCAATTAAAGTTAGATAAATTTATTTTAATGGGCTACTCAATGGGAGCCACCACTGCAATGCATGGCATGAAGCATGCTCATCTCGCTCAGCAGTTAAAGGCCTATTTACATATCGATCAAACCCCTAAAATTTCAGTAGATGCTACATGGCAATATGGGTTATTTGGGCCATTACATGCCCAATTTAAACAATTACTCAATGATATTTATCAGTTATTATCAATCCATAAAAATGCTAAATATCTTTATGAATTATCACTTCCGGACCGTCAAAAGTTGGTGCGGTTGTGGGTAGATTTTATTGAATTGCAAAGCAGCAATCCATTTAGCCCTTTTGTTTTTAAAACGGCATTAAAACAGCCCTTTTTACAAAAATATCTTCTTCCGATTCAACGTTTAGACTACTTATTTTGGTATGTCGAAAATTATCTTTTCCACAACGAAGATTATCGTGAAGCACTTCAGCAATTACAGTGCCCAACAACTTTCTTTATTGGACGCAATTCGACACTCTATCCAGAAACGGGCCAAACCCTGATTGCACATAGTGTCGAACATGCAAAAACAATTTATTTTGAACGCTCAGGCCACACGCCATTATTAACCGAGCCAAAAAAATTCGGGCATGAAATCACTACTTTTTTATCCGAACTTAAACATGCTTCTTAAAAAAAAGGGATCTGCTAAAACAGATCCCTTTTTAAATATTTAATTAAGCCGAATGAGCTAATTCACTTGCTTTTAACTGTTTAGCAACATTTAACAAAAGCTGTTCAGTTTTATCCCACCCTAAACAACCATCCGTTACCGACTGACCATAAGTCATTTCACATGAAATCTTCTGATTACCATCAACTAAATGGCTTTCAATCATGACACCCTTTACCTGAGTTTTTAGACGTTCAGCAACGATTTGCTGTAAAACTTCTGGCTGACGTAAAGGATCTTTACCACTGTTGCCATGACTACAGTCAATAACTAAGGCAGGTAGGTTTTGTTTATGCTTTTCTCTAATTGCCTGAATTGAAGCCAAATCATAATTAGGGCCATGATTGGCTCCACGTAAAATCAAGTGTGGCAATGGATTCCCAGCACTCTGAATCACTGAAGGCAAACCTTGCTGATTCATACCTAAAAATTGATGCTCATTTTGTGCAGACTGAATAGCATCCAAAGCAATTTGAATTGAACCATCCGTACCATTCTTGAAACCGATACTGTATGGCATATGACTTGAGATTTCACGGTGAATCTGGGACTCACTAGTACGAGCTCCAATTGCACCCCAAGCCAATAAATCATCAAAATAGCCTGTTGCCATTGGGCTTAAAATTTCGCTCGCAATCGGCAAGCCTTTTTCAATAATTTGTAAATATAGCTCACGCGATTTTTCTAAACCTAATTGTAGATTAGATGAACCATCAAGGTTTGGGTCATACATAAACCCTTTCCAACCTACTGTTGTACGCGGCTTTTCAATATAAGCACGCATCACAATGAAGATTTGATCTTTTACTTTTTCTTGTAATTTTTGCAATCTATCTGCGTATTCAAGTACAGCAACTGGGTCATGAATTGAACATGGTCCTGTAATAACCATTAAGCGCTGATCTTTGCCAGCAAGAATATTTTGAATAATTTGACGATGTTCTGCAATTTGTCGTGCGAAGGTCTGCACAAGCGGGTATTTAGCTTTTAACTGAACAGGTAAACTAACTGGTGTTTCTTTTGTATTGCTTTGAGTTAGTAAAGTATTTAAGGCATTCATTGGTCTTTTCCTTTGGACTGAAACCTAATCAGTCCGATCATTTATTTGAGCGTTTTGGATCTATTCGTTGGCAAAGGTAGGCAAAAGTAAAACCAATAAAAGTTGCTAAAGTATGAATAAGTCATGTTGTTCATTTTGAAGTCCTCGATTTGAAAAAGATAAAGCATAAAAAAACCTGATCGGGGTTGCCGATCAGGTATTAACTGTGATGGGCAACTCTCGTGCCCGAATACGCTCAGGCAACTATCTAAATTGCCAGAAATAAAAGTAAGCGTTAGAATTCACAGATTGATTTAACATCTTTATCTCAAATATTAAAAAATGTTCCTTAAATCTAAAATACGCATTGTTGATGACTTTGACAAGTATTTTTTGCGAAAAAATTGCTTATTTTTTCACTTAAAATTTAAATAATCACTCTCAGAATTAACGGATTAATCCTTGTGGTTGTAAAATAATTAAACCTGCTCCGCAAAGCACGATTACGCCACCCAAGATATCCCATCTAGTTAAAGCGACCTGATCTACAAAACGAAGCCACATAAGCGCAGTAAAAATATAAATACCGCCATAGGCTGCATAAATCCGTCCAGAAGCTGCAGGATGCAATGTCAGTAACCAGACAAAAACGGCCAAACTCAGAGCTGTAGGTAACCATAGCCACGCAGACTTCCCCTCTTTTAAAATAAGATAAGGAAAGTAACAACCCAAAATCTCAGCGATTGCAGTAATAATAAATAACCCGAACACACTAAATATTCGGGTTATAGAAAGACTATCAATTAACATAAATTAAGCTGGTTCTGCCGTATGGTGATCTTCAAACACTTCAAGTTTTAGACCCACTGCTTTACCATCTTCTTTCTTCACTGATACCGCCACATTACCGCCATGATCTGCAAGTTCACCAAACAAAATCATTTCAGCTAATGGTTTCTTCAAGTGTTCTTGAATGAGACGTTGCATTGGGCGAGCACCCATTAAGCGATCATAACCATTTGTCGCTAACCAGTCGCGTGCACTTTGATCGACATCTAAAACTACGCGTTTTTCATCTAGCTGCGCTTGCAATTCTGTCAAGAACTTATCAACTACAGATTCAATTACTGTGGTTGGTAAAGCTTTGAATTGAATAACACCATCTAGACGGTTACGGAATTCAGGTGAGAATGCACGTTTCATGGCTTCTTGGTTGTCCGAACTATGGTCTTGCTCTGTAAATCCAATGCTTGCACGAGAAATACTTTCTGCACCAATGTTCGTCGTCAACACAATAATGACATTTCTAAAGTCTGACTTACGGCCATTATTGTCTGTTAATGCACCATGATCCATGATTTGTAATAACAGGTTAAACACATCAGGATGTGCTTTCTCAATTTCATCTAGTAACAATACACAGTGCGGATTTTTATGAATCGCATCTGTGAGTAAGCCACCTTGGTCATAACCTACATATCCTGGAGGAGCACCAATTAAGCGAGAAACAGCATGACGCTCCATATACTCAGACATATCGAAACGAACAAGCTCTACCCCTAAAAGTTTTGCTAATTGCTTCGTAACCTCAGTTTTACCTACACCGGTAGGACCAGCAAACACAAAGCTACCAACAGGTTTATCCGGTGATTTCAAACCAGCACGTGACAACTTGATTGCAGAAGCTAGTGCAGTAATTGCTTCATCTTGACCAAATACAACACGTTTTAGGTCACGCTCAAGATTTTCAAGTACAGATTTATCATCTTTAGATACAGTTTTAGGCGGAATACGCGCAATCTTAGAAACGATATCTTCGATGTTCTCTACAGTAATTAAGCTGTCTTCACTTTCTGCTTTTAGACGGCGCTGTGCACCTGCTTCATCAATGACATCAATCGCTTTATCTGGCAAGAAACGATCATTAATAAATTTCGCAGAAAGCTCAACCGCAGAAACCAAAGCTTTGTCGTCATACTGTACATGGTGGAAATCTTCAAACTTCGTTTTCAAGCCACGTAAAATATCAATAGTTTCAGAAATGCTCGGTTCATTTACGTCAATTTTTTGGAAACGACGAGATAACGCATGATCCTTTTCAAATACCTGACGATATTCTTGGAACGTGGTTGATCCAATGCAGCGTAAAGTACCATTTGCTAAAGCTGGTTTGATGAGATTCGAAGCATCCATCGTACTACCCATACTTGAGCCTGCACCAATGATCATATGAATTTCATCAATGAATAAAATCGCATTCGGATTTTTCTTCAAAGCGTTTAACAATTGTTTTAAACGTTTTTCAAAGTCACCACGATATTTTGTACCCGCAACCAATGCACCAATATCAAGGCTGTAAATTTCTGCATGGCTTAGCGGTTTTGGTGCTTTACCATTTACAATGAGCCAAGCAAGGCCTTCTGCAATTGAAGTTTTACCTACACCCGGGTCGCCTACTAACAATGGATTGTTTTTACGACGACGGCAAAGAATTTGTGCTGTACGCTCAATTTCTTTCTCACGACCAATGAGTGGATCAGTTTTACCTTTTTGCGCTTCAACATTTAAATTGAGCGTATAAAGTTCTAATGGTCCGGCATTGCCTGAATTGCTTTCACCCTCAATGTCTTCAACTTCTTCTTCAACCTGAACTTCGTCTTTACGTGTCCCATGAGACAAGTATTGAGTTAAAGTCAATCGATTAATTTGATGACGTTTAAGCAGATAAACAGCAAAAGAATCACGCTCTGAATACATTGCGACTAAAACATCCGCACCTTCAACAGTACGGTCACCACCACTTGATTGAACGTGGAAAATTGCACGTTGTAAAATGCGGTCGAAACTTTCTGTTGGATGTGGAGCTTGCTCGCTATTTTCGCCAAGCTTAGGAGTATGTTGTTCTACATATTCTTCTAATTCTTTACGTAAAGAAACAATATCAGCTCCGCATGCTTTTAATGCATTCACAGCCGAATCGTTATCGAGTAAGGCTAATAGTAAATGTTCAACTGTAAGAAACTCATGTCTCTTTTGACGAGCCATGCTAACAGCCAAACGTAATGATACTTCTAATTGACGACTGAGCATGTGACCCCCTTATGCTTTAGGCTCAATCTGGCAAAGTAATGGATGACCTTGCGATCGAGCGTAATTATTAACAAGGTTTGCCTTGGTTTCCGCGATGTCTCTTGGATATACCCCGGCAGTACCTTTACCTTCATAGTGTACTGTTAGCATTACTTGAGTTGCTTGGTCAAGATTCATTGCAAAGTATTGTTGTAAAATTTCAATTACAAAGTCCATTGGCGTGTAATCGTCATTCAATAATACCACTGCATATAAGGGAGGACGCTTGAGTTCGGGAGGTGCTGTTTGTACAACAACCTCTCCGTCATGATCTTCGTTTTGCGAATCACTTAAGCGTGGATTGAAGTGCCAATCGACATAGCCAGACTGCTGAAAAGAAGCCTTAATATCTTTTAAATTTGTTTGACGCTTATTTGTTCGCATATGATGTTACTATTGTGAATTTGCTTCAGCTTGAGGAATTTCTGCAACAAAAGCAGAAGGTGTTTCGACAGGTTTACCACGCTGCCAACTAAAACGCTTAATAACCGGTGTATCAGAACCGCCTGTTAGACGCACTTCAATAAATTGAGGTGTGAAGCCCTTAGGCATCGTCCAACGGCCAGTCAAACGCTCAAAATCAGTGAAGTTAAAGTTCTTATCTTCAAGTGGTACCACTAAAACTTCTGTATCTTTAATCAGTCTTATTTCAACTGAACCTGCAGCACGGCGTTTACTCGGGCTAACTTGTACCAGATCAAGCTGATATTCATAAGCATTTTCCGGTAACGGTTTTATCGCCAAATTCTGAATTGTTAAGCTTAAACCACCACGTTGTCTTAAAATTTCACGGTAGATGTTACTCATACCTTCTTGCTGCGTTTTATCAGCATTGGCTTGATTAAGTGCTTCAAACAAATCATTGGCATTTGTAACAGCAACATCACGCTCTTGTACAGCAGCATTCAAACTTTTGTTAACTGCATCTAATGCTGTTTTTTGCTTTTGCACTACCTCAACCAATTGCTCTGCATCTGCATCGTAACCAACAACAGTTAAACCTTGACGGTGCCCAATTGTATAGCCGAGCGCAAAACAACCACTCATTAAAATAGCGGCACCAATAAATAATGGTTTATTGGTGTTTAAAAATTTTTTCTTTTGCAACGAACTTTCTACAGAAGTCGTCTGTTCCGAGTTTTGCATCGTCATCTCAGTGTTTAAGATCAGAGTCAAGACACACATTTAAATCGAAATTTAAATGTGTGTGAAGCAAAAAAGAGTTTTTTATGGTAATAAACCAATCCCTTGTAAGCCTTCATCTTCATTAAAGCCAAACATAAGGTTCATATTTTGTACAGCTTGCCCAGATGCACCTTTTACAAGGTTATCTTGAGCCGCCAAAATAATGAGTTTATTTGGTTGTGGTTTATACAAAGCAATACGTAATTCATTTGCTCCGCGTACGCTACGAGTTTCAGGTGAACTATTTGCAGGCATGACATCTACAAATTTTTCATTTGCATAGAAGTTTTCATACAAAGCTTGTAAGTCTGTTTGTTTACCTGCTTCTGTCAAGTCTACATAAATTGTACTTAACATACCGCGAATCATCGGTACTAGGTGCGGAACAAATAAAAGACCCTCAAAAACATCTTTCTTACCTGCAATATTTTCCAAAGCCTCTACAATCTCTGGATGGTGGCGATGGCCTGCAACACCATAAGCTTTAAAGTTATCCGCATTTTCACTGTAAATCATGCCTAAACTTGCCTTACGACCAGCACCAGAAACACCGGATTTGGCATCAATAATAATATTCTTTGTTTCAATCAATGCTTGTGCTGATTTTAAAAGTGGAGCCAAGCCCAGTTGAACAGTCGTTGGGTAACAACCCGGATTACCAATGACTTGAGCTTGCTTAATTTTTTCACGATTTAACTCGGTTAAACCATAAACAGAATCTTTTAATACATCTGGGCAAGCATGCTCCATACCATACCACTTTTCAAATTGCTCAAGATTCTGTAAACGAAAGTCAGCAGCTAAATCAATAACTTTGGTGCCTGCTGCAATCAAATCTTTCGCATGTTGCATCGCAACACCATGAGGAGTTGCAAAAAATACAACATCACACTCTTTTAATGCATCAATGTTTAAATCTGAAAATTGAAGATCTGTATGCCCACGTAAGTTTGGGAACATATCAGCAACTGGTTTGCCCGCTTCTGTACGTGAAGTCAGAACTCGAACCTGCGCTTTTGGATGTCGTAATAAAATACGTAATAGTTCAACGCCTGTATAACCAGTTCCACCAACAATTCCGACAGAAATCACGTGCATTACCTCAAATTTTGAATCTATACTTGCGGTAGTATGACAGGATGTCTAGGCTTACAAAACCATTTCATGCTTGGTAATTTTAATTTTTTTATTTTAAACGATAATTACATAGCACTTGCCGGCCTGTCAGTACCAAACAAATATCAGTAAATAAATACCAAATTTATTTTTGGAGAGCTAGGATGCTTGATCAATCAAAAGAAATAAAAGTGTGCACTTATCTCGGCCTCACCACTTTAATTTTAAGTGTAACCCTTGTTGGTTGTGGTGGTGGTAGCAGTAGCGGAGGTTCATCTAACCCGCCTAAACCGTCTGAACCCACTCCTGAAGTCATGACGGATATTACGCTTAAAACCCCTGTCGAAATGCGCAATGTTCAACTCAAGGTATATGATAATACCGACAATAGTATTTTGATTGATACCCAAGTTGCCAGTTTAACGAGTTACGATATTAAACTTCCAAGCACAAAACTAAATCGTCTTTATCGTGTTGAAATTACAACTCAAAATTCATCGCTGGTATTTAACCCAATTACTTCAAAATATCAAAATTTATCTGGCATTTATCATACATTTATTACACCCAATACAGTAAGTAGTAGAACCCAATTCATCAGCCCAAGTTCAGAAGCAATTTATCAACGTGCTATGGTTCGTTCAGGTCAGTTGCCTAATGAGACAATTATCCCAACCCGTATTGAACAATTACATGTCGATTTAGCCTCTCAAGATGTCTACAGATCTCTTCTTAATGCGTTTAAAGACGTAGACATTCCAAGTTTAAGTCCAGCCAACCTCCTTGTTGATTTAACTAGGTTACAATACTCAACGACAAAGCCTAGTACATATGTGGATAGCTATCTAAGCTTTGGTTATCTTCAATATTGGTCAAGCATCCATAATACGAATTCACCTTATCAAGATCTCACCCAAAGTCTCGCTACAGATTTAAAAGATGGATATTTAGACGGCAAAAAACTTATTGGGGACAAAACATCTTTTACCCCTATCTTCACCTCAGCCCCTGATAATATTGATCCAGCAAAAAACACACTTTTAGATATCGCAGCTAATCAAAAGGTAACACGTGATTATTTTGCCACTAATCTAAGAGCAGCCACCTTTAAACTAGCAGATTTGCAAGATCAATCCCATCTAGACCCAATAGGTTATGATCTACTGAACAAGAAACAATATTCGGGGATTATACCTGCTGGTAATACGTCTGAATTTTTCCGTATAGATGGTGCAGGAGATTACCGACGTGCTGTTGGCTTTAGTGGTATTACAGCGACCTGCAATGGATCAGCTTACCCGTGTAAACAAGGTTTAACTAGCATCAATATTTCTGACCCAAAACTACCAGCTACAGACTATTTAGTCGGCCATTATGAAGACAATGCAACAGGCTGCCAACTTAACTTCCGTGCTAATGGTCAAATTGAATTAATTAAAGGCTCTCAAAGCTATCGCTCTGCCTTAAGCGCAGATAGTACAGATAACTTACTGCAAACCGACGCTGCAAGTTATAGTTATTTACTTAACTCAAGTTCATCCGAACCTAACAATTCAACACAGCAATATAATTTTATACAGCTACATATTAAAGCGAACAAGATTGTTAGTGCTCAAGCAGGCCTTGATAGCCGCAAAGCACCAGATGTCTTACAAACAACACAATTAGAGTGTAGCTTTAGCTAAGTTGTAACATACCACCATGCAGGCAATGGATTACCTTTTAATTGTCTGCGATGCTGCATATAGTTAGGGTCGAACTTCGCAACTTCGGCCCAAAATGCAGGACTATGGTCGAAGTGTTTGGTGTGTGCTAATTCATGAATACAAACATAACGGGTAATTTGAGCAGGCATAAGAACCAGACCTGCATGCAGCATAATATTATGTTGACTACTGCAACTTCCCCAACGAGTTTTAGGACGCCGGATTGCACACTCTGCATAACTCAGCCGAGTTTTTTGGCTAAGCTCTGACAAAAGTACTGGCAACTCTTGTTTTGCATAAGCAATAACAGCGTTTTGTAAAGCTTGATAGGGTTGTTGATCTTTAATAAATAAATAACTATTTTCCCAATCAAATTGAAAAATGCGATGTTGCTTCTGCACAACAATTTGAAAAGGCTGTTCTCTATTAAAAAAAGAAATTTCTGAAGGAATTTCAAACGAGGTAGATTGAACGTGGTGCTGTTTATTCCACGTCTCGATTAACCATTGTTCAGACTGAGCTAAAAACTGCTGAATTTGTTTCTTACTACAAAATAACGGCACAGTAAGTCGTATAGACGCAGGCTCAACACGTAAGCGCAATTTTCTTGCCCTTACGTGACGAACAATTTTAATTTCTGGCATTCCCACAGACATTACTGTGCAGTACGCTCTTCAATACCATCATTTGTTGCAACAATTGCAATCGTTGCTGGATTTAACGCAAAAATACCGTTAGTCACAACACCCGGAATGTTGTTAATTGTCTTTTCCAAATCAATTGCATTTAAGATGTTCAAATTAAATACATCTAAAATAATATTTCCGTTATCTGTTACCACACCTTCACGATAAACCGGATCACCCCCTAAGCTTACCAATTTACGCGCTACAGCAGAACGCGCCATTGGAATCACTTCTACAGGTAATGGGAAATCACGACCAAGTTGATCAACCCATTTCGAATCATCAACGATACATACAAACTTTTTAGCAATTGAGGCTACAATTTTTTCACGAGTTAATGCTGCGCCGCCGCCTTTAATCATATGCATATGACGATCAATCTCATCTGCACCATCAACATAAGCATCAAGGCTACCCACATGGTTCATATCAACCACTTCTATGCCTAATTTTTTAAGACGGTCTGCTGTTGCTTGAGAACTTGCCACTGCTGCTTCTAATTGTAGTTCAGGCAATAAATCAATCAGGAAGTTTACAGTACTTCCAGTTCCTACCCCCAAAATGCCACCTTTGGGTAAGTGTTTTAAAGCAGCTTTCGCAGCAGCTTGTTTCTTTTCATCTTGGGTTGCATATAGGCTCATTACATCACTCAACTATTTTTTGACATTTATGCGCCAATAAACGGCGCAAATGCACAAGGGTTTGCTACAATAATTTCCTATTTTAAACTGTTATAGGGAAGATGAACATGCTGTCTCGTGTGGTACGACAAATTTTACAAGCAACGGTTTATGATGTTGCAATTGAAACACCTCTCGAAGCAGCTCCACGAATTAGTCAAAAATTAAACAACACAATTCGTTTTAAGCGTGAAGATTTACAACCAGTTTTTTCTTTTAAATTACGCGGTGCCTATAACCGTATTAGCCAATTACCGAAAGAACAACTTGAACGTGGCGTCATTTGCGCATCTGCCGGCAACCATGCGCAAGGTGTAGCATTGTCTGGTCAACGTTTAGGTATTCCTGCAATTATTGTTATGCCAAGTACTACCCCTGACATTAAAGTTCAGGCAGTGAAGCGTTTGGGTGGCCAAGTTGTATTGCATGGCGATAGTTTTGATATTGCAAACAAATACGCTCAGCAACGTGCCGAAGCTGAAGGATTAGTTTTTATTCCACCTTATGACGACGAGTTGGTTATTGCGGGCCAAGGCACAATTGCGAATGAAATTTTACGCCAATGGCGTGATGTAGAATATGTTTTTGTTGCTGTTGGTGGTGGTGGCTTAATTGCTGGTGTAGCAGCTTACTTGGGTGATGTTGCACCGCATGTCAAAGTCATCGGTGTTGAATATGAAGAGTCAGCTTGTTTAAAAGCAGCGCTAGAAGCCAATGAACGTGTAGTCCTACCCCACGTAGGCTTATTTGCTGATGGTACAGCAGTTGCTCAAATTGGTGCCTTACCTTTTGATATCGTTCGTCTACGCAAATCAGATAATTCTGGACCAATTGTTGAACCAGATATTGTTACTGTAAATACAGATGAGATCTGTGCTGCAATTAAAGATACTTTTGATGAAAACCGCAGCATCGTTGAACCGTCAGGTGCGATGGCCCTAGCTGGTATCAAAAAATATGTTGCCGAGCATAAAATTAGCGGCAAAAACATGGTATCGATTGTTTGCGGCGCCAACATGAATTTTGACCGCTTACGTTACATTGCAGAGCGCACCGAATTGGGTGAACAACGTGAAGCAATTTATGCAGTTACTCTTTCTGAAGAAAAAGGCGCATTCTTAGGCTTCTGCCGTGCTCTACAGGGCCGTAACATTACCGAGTTTAACTACCGTGCAAATAACACAGAAGAAGCACAAGTTTTTGTGGGTATTAGCTTAAAAGGTGGTGACACTGAACGTCATGAAATTTTAGAACAACTTAAACAGCAAAATTATGTTGTAGATGATTTATCTGATGATGAAGTTGCTAAATTACACATTCGTTATTTGATTGGTGGTCATGCCAATCTGGATGACGAAAGATTGTTCCGTGTTGAGTTTCCGGAACGTCCAGGTGCCTTACTCACCTTCTTAACTCGTTTAGGTCCAACCCACAATATTACGCTGTTCCATTATCGTAACCACGGCGCTGCTGAAGGTCGTGTACTAGTTGGCTTACAAGCAACAGACGCTAAACAAAACCCAGATGGTTTAATTGAAACTCTTGAGCAAATTAGCTATCCATATGCAGAAATTACTGACAATGTGGGCTATAAACGTTTCTTGAAGTAACCTTTCATTTTGATAAAAAAGCTGGCAAATATGTCGGCTTTTTTATCATTTAAGCTTATTATTTTTTATATTTACATTGCTTCTCTTTATCTTAAAGAAAATATCATTAAAAATAAAGCCCTAACTAAGTATAAAAGGACAACTATGGCACAGTTCGCGGTCATCGGCTTGGGAAGTTTTGGGGCAACTGTTGCTCAGGAACTTACGAGATTAAACCATGATGTTATTGGTATTGATACAGTCAAAAAGAATGTTGAGAATCTTGCCGATGTTTTAACTCATGCTGTCATTGCTGATGCTACAGATGAACATGTATTGGATGAATTAAACATTCAAAATTGTGATGCAGTGGTTGTAGCAATTGGTGAAGATATTGAAGCCAGTATTTTATGTGTGCTGAATTTAAAAAATCTGGGCATTGATAAAATTTGGGTAAAAGCAAAAACCAAAGCACATCATACGATCTTATCTCATCTAAATATCAATAAAATCATTCATCCTGAAGAAGACATGGGGGTACGTGTTGCTCAAGCACTAAACTACCCAATGGTGAGCCGTTACATGTCTTTAGATGATGAGCACTATATTGTAAAAATTGATATTCCAGAGAAATTAAACGGCATTAATTTGTACGGAATTATGCAGCAAGCTCCTCAAGTAAAAACGCTTCTTGTAAAAAGACAACAGCAGATTTTATTTGAAACTGAAGAGACTTTTACTTTACAAACGCATGATATTCTTATTTTAGAAGGTCATTTACAGCAGCTAAAAAAACTCTCAAATTGTTTCATATAAGAAAACGAACCAGAAAATATGTCTCTTAAGCCTAAACCGCATAAAACACTAAATTTAAGCCCACCTTCTCTGTTAGCACTGGGCTTTCTGGGCTTTATTGTCTTTGGCACATTATTGCTTAAACTTCCTATTGCCAATAACGGACATGTTAGTTGGATGGATGCTCTATTTACGGCGACCTCAGCAGTCACTATTACAGGTCTATCCGTTTTGAATATTCATGAATCTTTTACACTTTTCGGACAGGTCATTATTTTATTATTGATTCAGTCAGGTGGTTTAGGCTTCATGACTTTTGCCATTTTGGCAGCATTAAGCTTATCTCCTAAAGTTGGCCTTAAACAGCAAATGATGGCTCAAGATAGCCTTGGGCAGACTAGTCTTTCAAAGGTTACTTTTGTGGCAAAAGGTGTTGTTACTTACACACTTCTTTTTGAACTGATTGGAACAGTGATCTTAACTACCGCATTTACACCGATTTATGGCTTTGCTCGAGGACTGTATTATGCAATTTTCTATAGTATCTCATCATTTAACAATGCGGGCTTTTCTCTATTTAGCAACAGTTTAGTTAACTTCCAAAGCAACTACCTTATATGTATTACGATTAGTTTGCTCTATACATTAGGTGGACTGGGTTTTTTAGTCCTCATGGATATCAAACAAAATAAAAAATGGAAAAAACTCAGCCCAAATAGCAAACTCATCCTAACAACTATTGCGATTATTAATTTGGTTGCGTTTGTATTAATTTGGGTTTTGGAAGCACAAAATCCTCATACCTTAGGTCTGCTCAATGTAGGTGATCAAGCTTTAAATGCATGGTTTCAAGCGACTGTTCCACGTTCTTCAGGGTTCAATACTATTGATACCGGAGCAATGACCAACAGTAGTTCTTTACTGATGATGCTACTCATGTTCATCGGTGGAGGTTCACTCAGTACTGCTGGAGGTATAAAAGTCGGCACCTTTGTCATATTAGTTTTAAGTGTACTTTCCTTTTTAAGACGTACCGATGAAATCAGGGTGTTCAATCACTCTGTCTCTCACGAAACTACTTATAAAGCCTTAGCTGTCACCGCAATTACCAGTATTCTCATATTTATCGGCTTCTTTATACTTTTACTTTTAGAACCTAAAGCAGACTTTATGAACTTATTATTTGAAGTCGTTTCAGCAGCCTGTACAGTAGGGCTTTCGCGCGGTATCACGCCAGATTTACATAATGGTAGTTTATTTATTTTAAGCCTACTCATGTTTGCAGGCCGTTTAGGCCCTTTAACACTCGCCTATTTAATTGCTACTCCTAAAAAAAGCCGTCTCAAACATCCTCAAGCCAACATTCAAATTGGTTAATAAAAAAGCCGCTGTAAAAGCGGCATTTTTATAGGTCAAACTTAGTACCAGTTCATGAGTGAAACACCCAAGCCGGCATAAGTTGCACGATGGTTATAGTCAATTAAGCTTTCACCATAACCATTAAATAATTGGAAGTGTCCGCGCAGCTTGCCACTAATCGGGAAAGCCCAGTCAAACTGAACAGCACCATGAGAATCATCACCACCTTTTAAAGAGTGACGTAGCATTAATGAGAAGTCATTTTGCTTCCATTTATAAAAAGCAGTTAAATCACCACGACCGATGTAATCTTCCATATCTGGATTGTTATCATCTTTGCTGTCTTCTTCAAGGCGTATCCATGGACGAAGCATTAAAGCAAAGTTACCGCGTTCTAAACCCACATTAAAGATGACACGGTTCCAACTACGAGATAAAGGATCTGAACGTCCATTTGACTGGTGATTTAAAGTTACCCCAAGCAACCGACCATCTAAGCCAAGCAACTCATAGTTTGTTCTAAACATTAAACTTGCTTCTGGCTCATAGTTCGTTTCACGGAATGGACGAGACTCTTCAGCATTAAAGGTCTGCCAACGTGAAGATTGGGTATAACCTACCCACAAGTCACCATTGTTGCCAAAAATATTTTCCCAAGCTTTCGTTTTCAAAGAAATCTGAAATTTACTTTCAGTTGATTTAAGGTTTTGGGCCTCTGTCACCGTATTATTTGGGTTGGGACTGCTTGGAAACTCATTTTTATCGCTCGTCCAGAAAACTGGTAGCAAGTAAACAGGTTGATAAGCACGAATATTCCAAACACCCAGTTTGCTTTTTTCAGACAACTCCCAACGTTGATCTAGTAAAGACGTAGTAGGTTCAAGTGTAGGTGCCTTACCAATTACTTTGATATTACTTACCTTATCTACAACCTTTTCTTTAAATGTTTCAGGTTGAACAACAGGTTTATCAATTTTTTTAACAGGCTCTGGTACTACTGCGGCTTGAACTACTGGTAAGGCCGATGGTTTAAACACAGCATCATAACAAGCTAGGCGATCAGCATTCGAAGCAAGGGCAACACATGCATCTACACTCGCAGGTTTTACAGGGGCTAAGGTGTCGGCATATGCCACCGACGCACATAAACAGCTAAGCAGGGTTCCCATACTTAGCTGTAAAGATGTGCGTTCAAATTGTCTGAACGCCATGTTCATCTCCAATTTTTATTTTAATTAACTTGTTTGATCGTAAAACCCAGTTGTTGCAATTCATCACGTTTTGCAAAAGGTGCAACGACAGCTTTTACAGGTGCTTGTTCAATTAAATATTGACGCGCAACACGTTGTAAATCTTCTAAAGTTACATGCAATAATCTTTCACGTAATGTACGACGGAAAGTCGGAGTTCTTGCATGCAACAATGCATAACACGCTGTTATTGCTTCACCTGCTGGTGAACCAGGTTTGTCCATACTTGCCACCAGACCAAGAATTGCTTCTTCAAGCTGATGAGGTTGTTGCTCTGTGTTTAACAACCATTGCACGCTCGCTTCAAAATCTTTAAAAGTCTCAGCTAAGCGTGGGTCACGGTAACTAAAGAAACGGAATGAACATGCATTTCCATCATAACTAGCACCACCACCATAAGCACCCCCTTTTTCACGGATAGCACTGTGCAAGAAACCATTACGCAAGTAAGCTGCCAATACCATTAGAGGTGCCGCATCTGGATGAGATACTTCCACAGCTTGATATGCAGAGGCACAGAACTGAACATTGGTTTGAATTAACCAAGCTTCATGTTCATTATCATTTTCTTGCTCAACTTGGGTTAACTCAGCCGCTGCTGTATCAACGTTTAATTTATCCCAAACATTTTGTATTTCTTCAACTAAACGTTCTGACTGATGCTCTTCACATACGAGCAGGAACTGTTTAGGTGCTTGCAATAATTTTGTGTGAATATGCTTCAATTCAGTAATAAGCGCATCATAAGCAGCATCATCTTGGGTAATTTTAGTAACAAGCTCGCCTAACCAGTTCAACGCACCTAAACCTGTGTTTTGATAGTCGCGTTGAGCTAATGCACTCATGTTACGAGAAGCAATCTGCATTGCATAACTATGACCAGCACCAGATAAACGAGACTGCCAGCGTGTCTTACGTTGCTGCAATAACTCAATGATTCGCTCTTTTTCATCAAAACGAAGTTGTTCAAATGCTAATTTTAATAAATGAATCGCATCGAACTTCTGAGTTAAAGATTTAGTTGTTAAAGTTAACCAAGCACTAATTTTGTCTTTATCATCAACCTTACTGCGTAACGAAGCACCCATGCCCAAACCACCACTTACAGCTGTTTGTAAGTTCTGGAGTTCAAGATAATCGTACTCACCTGCACCAACTTCACCCATTAAAATAGAGAGCAAATTGAAGTATGGTGATTTAACCACATCATCTGGAATTTGAATAAGTACTTGTTGATAGTAAATACCATTGGTTCCGGCATGATACAAATTCAACGGCGTATCCATTCGATTACAGATAATTTCACGCAATTGACCTTGTACAATATGCAAGTCAGCCGGTACGTCTTCTAGACCTACTTTTGGCAACAGTTCAAGATTATCTGGTGTATCTTGACGTTCTTGCAATGCCTTGGTTTTAGCGATGATCTCTGCTTTATCTTCTTCAGTTAGCTTTTCACCAATCGCAGCTAAACGTGCTTTTTCAGCTTCTTGTTCTTTCGCTGACTTGGTTGCATCCGGTACTAAAGTCATTTGCACGCGGTGCGGATTATCTAATAAATGCGTTTGAATCAGGTTAGATAACCACATTGGGTCTTGGAGTTCTTCTTTAACCTGAGCAATGGCACTATCAACATCCCAAATTTGAATCGGATCGTTATGGTGAATCGCACCACTTAACCCATTTAAAATTAGGCTTAAGCCATATGGTGTACCATCACCATTAATTTCACGTTGGTGTAACTCGATTTGATGCAAAATTGCATCAACTAACGATGAGTCAATTGGTTTTGCAGCTACTTCACGTAAAACGTTTAAAACACCATCTCTAAAGCTCTCTGCATGCTCTGGATTTGAACCTTGAACACCACAGTAGAACGTCATTTCAAAGTTACTATCGTCTACACCCATTAAAGGACCAGTCGACTGAGCATAGCCACAAGTTTCTAAATAATGACGAAGTGGTGAAGCTGAGTTTTCGAGTAAAACGCCTTCTACTAATCGCATACCCAGACGAAGTTTAATGTCACTTGCCTGAGGTAATAACCACGACAATACATGGTAAGTTTTGTCCTTTAACTCATCGCCATCAACAGCATAAGTTTCAGTAACTTCAACAGGTGCTGTTAAGCGTTTTTCTGGTTTCGAATATAAAGTTGTACCAGCAGTGAACTTATGTAGAGCCAATTTTTCAAATTGCTCTTGTAATTCATAGGCGGTTTGGTTACCAAAAGTCATAAATACCGCATTACTCGGATGATAATGGGTTTTATAAAATTCAACCAATTGTTCATACGTTAAGTCAGGAATATCTTTTGGATCGCCACCTGAGTTGTAGTGATAAGTGGTTTCAGGGAATAAATGATGGGCCAACTGGTGGTAAAGCTGATCAGAAGGCGCACTCATTGCACCTTTCATTTCATTGAAGACTACGCCTTTGTATACAGGCTGACCATTTTCAAGTTCAATACGGATACCTTCCTGAGCAAAATCCAGAGGATTCAAATTTGCCGAGAAAGCAGCATCAAGATAAACAGATAATAAGTTTTGGAAATCTTTCTTATTTTGAGTTGCAAATGGATATGCAGTCCAATCTGCTGCTGTAAACGCGTTCATAAAAGTATTTAATGAACGGCGTATCATTAAGAAGAATGGGTCACGAACAGGAAACTTTTCAGAGCCACATAAAGCAGTATGCTCTAAAATATGTGCGGTTCCTTTAGAGTCCATAGGTTGTGTTCTGAACGCAACAAGAAATACATTTTCATCATAATCAGTTGCCAAGTGATAATGCACCGCACCTGTGACTTTATGCTTATATTCAGACACTAAAATATCTAATGCTTCAACATGGTGCTGACGTAGCAACTGAAACGCAGGGTGAACAGTTTGAGAAATGGTTTCAGTGACATCTACAGTCATGTGATCTCCTAACATATCGGATAAGTGAATAAGTCTCATTATAGCCTGAGTCGGCTTGAGAATGGCGAATAAAAGCCAAGCAAAACACTATGTTTTTGTTAAGTATTTGTTTTCATAGCCATAGCTTTAATATCAAGCACATAGCCCACGTCGTTGTATCCTATCAGAACAAAACCTTTTAATACTATCTATATCCTACACGACAAATAAAAAAGCTCATCGAAATGATGAGCTTTTTAGAGTTTTTTTAATTAAAAACGATAGCGAAGTGCAACTTGAGCATTTAAAGGATCGCCCATCATGTTCGAATCATTTGCTCCACTATGACCTGACACAAAGTAATCGCGATCAAACAAGTTATTTAAGTTTAAGTTCACATCATAACGTTCACTTTGATAACCTAACGCCGCATTTACAACTGCATATCCCGGTAAAACGTTTTTGTTGTCTGGCGCACTAAAACGTGATGATTCACCACGACCACCCACAGCTGCATACCAATGATCATTAATTTGATATTTTAACCACAAGTTAGCAGTGTTGTTTGGCGTGAGCGCAGAATGATTGCCTGTAAAACCAATAGCCGATTTTTCAATCTTACCATCCATATACGAATAACCGGCCAATACTGATAATTGATCGGTCAACTGACCTGCTAATGAAATTTCAACACCTTTGGTTTTTTGCTCACCTGCTAAAATTGCAGTTAAACCCTTAGGATCATTCGGATCTTTATTTTGAATATTAGTTTGGCTCATCTCAAACAAAGCCAAGGTTACATTCAACTGATCATTTACATCCCACTTTGCACCAATCTCATAGTTTTCAGTTTTTGTAGGTCTTAAATCATCACTATTTTTATAAAAAACAAATGAATCAGCCAAAGGCTGGAAAGAACGGTTATAAGAAGTATAGAGTGAAAGATTGTTTACTGGCTGGTAGACCACTCCAATTCGTGGAGAATAAGTATTATCTGTACGATTTAAATCCACATTCTTACTCGTTTTATCATCGCGATCTTGCGATAGATTGTCATAACGTAAACCCACTAAAACTTTAAGCTGGTCTGTCACTGTCATTAAATCTTGCAGATATACCCCATAGTTTTCAAAAGTATTAGTATTATTTGTGTCTGCGTCTACATTTGTATCTAAAGGAGCCCAATTTTCGAGCTGTGGATTAAATATGTTCGTAATTTGACGAGCTTTACTCCACACAAGTTCGTCTTTATGCTGCTTGCTATATTCAGCACCAATTAAGGTACTGTGCTTTAAGAAACCTGTATTAAATACAGCACTCAACTCTTGCTGAACATACACTCCATCTTCATTACGCAAACGTTTATTTTGAGTCAATTGGATTTGATCAGCTGGCAATTTTTGATGTGAATCTACACTATATTGACGATCAAGTGAGTAGTTATAGTGGCGAACTGCGCCATGATATTTAAAATTATCATTAAACTCATGGTCTAAGCTGATAGTTTGGCTTGAGATTTCAGTGTCAACATCCCCAACCTCTTTACCATTTAAAGCGCCATAAAAAGTTTTAGGATTTGTTTTAACAGGTTTACCTGTAATCGGGTCTGTTGGGAAACCTTGATCTGCCAAACGGTTATCATGCAAATAGTCAGCCTGAAGTAAAAGTTTGGTCTTATCAGTAATATCCCACTGTACAGATGGAGCAACCGCTTGACGTTTTAAAAAAGCCTGATCACGGTAACCATCTGAGTCTTCAACTGCACCAGTTAAACGAACCTTAACATTCTCTGCGACTTTTTCATTTACATCGACTTCTGCGCGGCGTTGCCCTGTTGTACTACCAATCAGGCTCACTTCACGCAAAGATTGATCCATTGGTTTTTTATTAATCTTGTTAACTAAACCACCTGCCGAACCACGCCCATATAATACCGAAGCAGGTCCTTTTAAAACTTCGATCCGCTCTACATTCGACATATCGCGAAAATACAATGCGTCATCGCGAATACCATCTACATAGTTATCGGTGATTGCAGAGAAACCACGAATCATGACCTGATCACGTTGTCCATCTCCTACACTAAAGCTTAAACCTGCAACGTTTTGCAAGGCACCTTGCATAGAGGTAACTGTCTGTTCTCTTAAAACTTGTTTGGGTACAACGTTTACAATTTGAGGGACATCTTTTAATTGCATAAGTCCTTTAGTTGCACTTGATGCTTGCCCCACTTCTTGTTTTAAACTGCTTTCCTTATCAGCTTTGACTGAAATTGTTGGAAGGTTGGTTACTACCTGTTGATCTGCTTCTAGAGCATATACATGGCTTGTCATAACCCCAACTGATGAAATAAATAAAACTGAACGCTTCATATAAGTTCGCTAAGAAAAATTTCAGGCGAAGTTTCAATGAAACAGTATAGACTTGTAAATATTAGCAAGAATCATTATTAATTGATAATATTTATTAAAAAGATTATTTCAATTGCTTAGGCAAACAATAAAACTCTGCTAGCCGCTGAATAACCTGAATTTTATTCAACAAACTACAGCAAATGTGAGCAATGGTGTAAACTTATCGATATGATTTTTTATTCTGTGACAACACATATGGCAACTGTAGATCTTTTTGCAATTGGTAATGCATTAATCGACCAAGAATTTAAAGTGTCTGATGATTTTCTTAGTCAACAAGGCTTACAAAAAGGCACCATGCAGTTGTCTGACGGTGAAACACAATCTGCCCTTTATGAAAAATTAAAACAAACTCAAGATTACAAAGGTCAAGCAAGTGGCGGTTCTGCTGCAAATACAACTGTGGCATTTAGTGCATTAGGTGGTAGCGCATTTTATGGTTGCCGCGTTGGTCATGATGAATTAGGTGGAATTTACCTGCAAGGGCTAAATGATGCAGGCATCCAGACTACACCAAAGTCCATCAGTGAAGGTGTGACCGGTACTTGTATGGTTCTCATTAGTCCAGATTCTGAGCGTACTATGCATACCTATTTAGGTATTACCGCTGAACTCTCTCAAGACCAAATCGATTTTGAACCATTAAAAACAGCAAAATGGCTTTATATTGAAGGCTATCTTTCTACAAGTGAAACAGCACGTAAAGCGGTAAAACAAGCTAGAGAAATTGCAAAAGCTCATGGCGTTAAAATTGCCCTATCTTTATCAGATCCTGCAATGGTTCAATACGCTCGTGAAGGCCTAGAAGAGCTTATGGATGATGGTGTGGATTTATTGTTCTGTAATGAACAAGAAGCCTTAATGTATACCAATACCACTACTGTTGAAGATGCACTTACTCAATTACGTTTTAAAAACCATACTGTTGTGATTACACAAAGTGCAAAAGGTGCTCTAGTTGCAAATCCAACTCACCATTTTCACGTTGCAGGCCGTCATGTTGAAGCTGTAGATACAAATGGTGCGGGTGATGCTTTTGCAGGTGCCTTCCTCTACGCATTAAACCATCATGAAGATTTAACTGCTGCTGCACAGTTAGCCATCTTAATTTCAAGTGAAGTCGTGTCTCAATTTGGTCCTCGTTTAGCCATTAATGACTATGCTAAACTTCTCGAAAATTTTCAGAAGGAATGTGCTTGAAATGGAAAGGATCTGTATGACGGAAGAAGTTCCTGAGCGTGAAGCTAGAGCTTTTGACACTTTACAAGGAACTACTATTTTCATTACACAGCGTGATGGCTCTTTCTACGCCTATCAGAATTTATGCCCACATTTGCAAACCGAACTTGAATATCTAGAAAACCAATTTCTAGATCAAGACCAAGAATATATCCAATGCTCAACCCACGGTGCTTTATTTAACGTGGAGACTGGTGAATGTATTTTAGGTCCTTGTTTAGGTGAGTTTCTAAATAAAGTTGAGATTAAGGTACATTCAGATGGCGGTATTTATATCGTAGACTGAGATCATCAACATTAGAGTTTCTACCATGGCTGATTTCTTTTTTAATTATTATCTTATGCCATTTCATTTAAGTGTTGTGGCTTTGATATTGCTCAGCGTGGTAGAAACTATTGGTATGTATGTTGGTTTACGACCAAGCCAGCTATTAAAAAAAATTGCGCCAGTTTGGCTTACCAATTCCCCTTTGCTCAATGTTAAATTTTCTAAAGCTCTAATTTTTGTTTTTTTACTCATCAATTTCAGTTTTGCCGGTTATTTTTTACAGCTTTCTTTCTTTGCTATACAGCATTACTTTATCACGCCGTTTTACTTAATCATTCCTGCACTGGTCATCGCGATTTTCTTTACCGTATTTATGATTCACTGCCTTGATCAAGTCATTAAGCCCAAGCTTACACATACCAACTATAACCTTTTAGGGCGTCTAGCAACTATTTCCAGTGGTAGTGCAAGACCTGGCTTTTCAGCACAAGCTCGTGTACGTGATGAGTTTGGACAATTGCACTATGTCCAGGTTGAACCTGAGTACGGTGAGTTAGAACTATATTCACAAGTCATTCTTATCAAAGTGCATAAAAGCCATTATGTTGCCAAGAAAATTTCTATTTCGAATGACCTTTTCGCGCCTGATTAATTATTAATAATTCTTCTCGTCTTTTATTGCTTTTAAAAAGTTTTATTATTGCCTTTATTTTACTGTTATTTTAATTGAATATTAAACCAACCATTTTAGTTAGAAATAAAAAACACTTTATTATATCCAACCTTTTTAATCAGAATTAAATATAAATCAAACTATTTTAATCAACTTAATATTTTTATTTACAAGTGTTTTAGTTGGATTTAATAATTAATTCAAACTCTTTTAGTCAGATATTTTATCAATAATTATTTAAATTATTAACCACATGATTTTTATTAAAAAAATAATTAAGTTTTTATTTAAAATATATTTATTGTTTATTTTTAATATATTTTGATTAATAATGAAATTAATATGTATCGAGGTTTATTTTATGAGCCTTAAAAATCTAGATATTAACTCCCGATTAATTAGAGAAATCGCAATTATTCTAATAATTAAAGTCGCGCTTCTCTTAACAATCAAACATATTTGGTTTGACGCTCCCACTATCCCCAAAAATTTTGACAATCAGGTCGCCGAGCATATTGCAGGCGATAACTCTTCCCACATTAAGGAGACACGTTGATGATTTCTGAAAGCGTGGTTGATCTTTCGCGGTTCCAATTTGCCATGACCGCAATGTATCACTTTCTTTTCGTACCTTTGACCCTAGGCCTTGCGTTTATTCTGGCTATTATGGAAACCACTTACGTTATATCTGGTAAAGAGATTTACAAGGATATGACTAAGTTTTGGGGAAAACTATTTGGTATTAACTTTGCCTTAGGCGTAACTACAGGCTTAACCATGGAGTTCCAGTTCGGAACAAACTGGGCATATTACTCTCATTATGTAGGTGATATATTCGGTGCGCCATTAGCAATTGAAGGCTTAATGGCATTCTTCCTTGAGTCTACATTTATCGGTCTATTCTTTTTTGGATGGGACCGCTTAAGTAAAGTTCAACATCTAGGAGTAACTTGGTTAGTTGCCCTAGGTTCTAACATGTCAGCGCTCTGGATTTTAGTTGCGAATGGCTGGATGCAAAACCCTGTAGGTGCAGCATTTAACTTCGAAACTATGCGTATGGAGCTTGTTGATTTCGGCGCACTTATTTTCAACCCGGTTGCACAGGTTAAATTTGTACATACTGTTTCTGCCGGATATGTAACAGGTGCGATTTTCGTACTCGCCATTTCAAGCTACTATCTACTCAAAAAACGTGACCTTCCTTTCGCACGTCGTTCATTTGCAATTGCTGCCATTTTTGGCCTTGCTTCTACACTTTCAGTAATTTTACTCGGTGACGAGTCGGGTTATGAGCTAGGTGATGTTCAAAAAACTAAACTCGCTGCAATTGAAGCCGAATGGGATACTCATCCTGCCCCTGCTCCATTTACTTTGTTTGGTATACCAAACCATGAAGAAATGCGAACAGATTATGCAGTTAAAATTCCATACGCATTAGGCCTCATCGCCACTCGTTCAACTACGAAAGAAGTCACTGGTTTGAAAGACTTAATGCAACAGCACGAAGTTCGTATTCGTAACGGTATGCTTGCTTATGCTGAGCTTGAAAAATTACGTGCTGGTGATCGCTCACCAGAGTTATTAGCTTCATTTGAGAAAAATCAAAAAGACTTAGGCTATGGTCTACTTCTTAAGAAATATGCTCCGAATGTAGTCGATGCAAGCGAGCAGCACATTCAAGCAGCGGTAAAAGATACTATTCCGAATGTTACAGCTCTGTTTTTCTCTTTCCGTGCAATGGTTGCTTCTGGCTTCTTAATGCTACTTCTTTTCATTTTAGCGACTTGGGCAGTAGCGAAAAGAAATGCTGAGAATAAACCTTGGCTACTTAAATATGCATTATTTGCCCTACCACTTCCGTGGATTGCTGCACAAACCGGTTGGTATGTAGCAGAGGGCGGCCGTCAGCCGTGGTCTATTGGTGAAATTTTACCTACGCACTTATCAGCTTCAAGTTTAAGTACGGGCGATGTGTGGGGCTCAATTCTCGCCCTGGCAGCGTTCTATACCATACTTTTGATTATTGAAATGTACTTAATGATTAAGTTTGCTCGCTTAGGTCCAAGCTCACTTCACACTGGTAAATACCATTTTGAAAAACAAGAGCCAAAAACAGCTGTTAATGGGGAGGCTTTATCATGATTGAATATGAACTCCTAAAAATCATATGGTGGGTGTTAGTTGGAGTCCTACTCATTGGATTTGCCCTAACCGATGGTTTCGATATGGGCTCAATGGCACTCATGCCTTTTGTTGGTAAAACTGATAACGAACGCCGTGCTGCTATTAATACGATCGCACCCCATTGGGATGGTAATCAGGTCTGGTTTATCACTGCTGGTGGCGCGCTATTTGCAGCTTGGCCAATGGTATACTCAGTCGCATTTTCCGGAATGTATTGGGCCTTATTACTTGTACTATTTGCCCTGTTCTTACGTCCTGTAGGTTTTGACTATCGTTCTAAACTTGAAAATACCCAATGGCGCAACTCTTGGGACTGGGGACTTTGTATTGGTGGTGCCGTACCAGCGCTTGTTTTTGGTGTTGCCTTTGGTAATTTATTCTTAGGTATTCCTTTTAGTTTAGACAGTACATTACGCTCGGAATATTCAGGTAGCTTCTTTGCTCTTCTTAACCCATTTGCTTTAGTTTGCGGTATTGTCAGCCTTTCTATGTTGTGTGCTCATGGCGGCGCTTGGCTTATGCTACGCACAGACGGTGCCTTGAAACAACGCTCTGCTAAAGCAACTCAAATTATGGCAGCCATATTTTTAGTTTGTTTCCTTGTAATTGGGGCATGGTTGTACTTCGGTCAAGTCCCAGGTTATAGCTATGCTGCTGCAGTTGATCCAAACGTAGCACTTAACCCTTTAGCCAAAGAAGTAGTCACAAACAACAACCCAGGCTGGATGAATAACTACAGCAGCTATCCGATTACAAAAGTAGCTCCTGTACTGGCAATTTTAGGGGCAATTATTGCCTTCTTTACAGCATCAAAAGCCAAAGCAGGTTTAAGTTTTGCTGGCACAAGCTTAATGATTGTAGGTGCGATTTTAACTGCCGGTTTTGCACTCTTCCCATTTTTATTGCCATCGAGTGTTAATCCAAACTCTAGCTTAACAATGTGGGATGCCGTATCAAGTCATCGTACTTTAGGGGTTATGACTGTTGCTGCATGCATATTCGTTCCGATCATTTTGATCTACACCAGTTGGTCGTATTACAAAATGTGGGGCGTTATTACTAACAAACATATCGAGTCAAACTCGCATAGCCTGTACTAATAAGGAGAAGCAAATGTGGTATTTCGCATGGATTCTTGGGATTTTGATGGCATGTTTCGCGGGTGTATTGAGCGCTCTTTATATCGAACATCATCAAAATTTAGATGAGGAATAAATCATGGCAACCGCAATGACAGCATCAAATCAACGAAAAGCTCAAGCATTCGCAATGGCCATTTCATTTCTGTTGGCATTGCCGCTTGCTGTAATTTTACTGGTGCATCCTTCCCTCATGTTAGATGCAAACGGACACTACAATCATAGCCAGCTTATGCTGGTGATGGTGGGTATTTCCGGAGGCTTCATTTATGGGGTGGGTTTTGTGCCGCACTTCTGGTTATGGAAATGGTTGTTTAGTCCATGGATAGCTTGGCCTCTCATGCTTTTAGGCTATTACATCTGGTTTCTAACCTAAACAAAAAGGACCTCATTTGAGGTCCTTTTTCATTTCGATTAGTTTAATTGGTATAAGTGGTAATCCAACATTTGCGTCAAGCGGATATGGTTCATGGTAACCTGTTTTTATATATCCGCGTCTTTCATAATAAGCAATTAACTCTGAACGCACATTTAAAACATACATGATTGCGCTGTCCAATTCAGGTACTTTGTGTAAAGCAAATTGTTCAGCATACTCCAAAACAGAACGCCCTATTTTCATATTCTGAACATGCGGATCTGTACAAAATGTTCCTATCTCAACTGTATTACTTTGAAATGTAAGACCAATACATGTAACAACTTTTGAAGAATTTATTTCTCCAATTAATAATACTGAATTAGGTAATTCTAATTGATGTTTCAATTGCTCTTTATTAATACGTTGCCCTTTTACATATTCAACTTCAGTAGTCCAGCTTCTACCTTGTTGTTCTCTATATGACTGATTAATCAACTCTACTAGTGTTGGGATGTCACTAAATTCTGCTAAACGGAAATTTAATTTGATCATAAATATACTTAGGCTATTTAAAATATTCTAAAAATAAAGCCGATATTAAATCGGCTTTATTTTGAATAGCAATTAATTCGACTGCTCAGCTAACCAAGCCATAAACTTTTGACGCTCTGCTTTAGAAGATTTTTTCCAAATTTCTGCCAAACGCTGATCATTAGTTTGTGCTACACCAGTAGCAGGCATAGTTGTTGCAACAGGCGCATTAGCTTGAGTCGTGGTAGGTTTTGCAGCAGCATACACAGCGTCAGGTTGTTGTTTAGATGATTTAGTCGTGAAATCAGTAACCTTACCTAGCAATCCCGATGCAAACCACGGTCTTGCCTCATTATTGGCACCAGTTTGTTGAACAATTAACTCATTATTTGAATTATATAAAGCCACTGTAGGTTGCTCAGCATATTTTTTGGCTTGTTCAAATTGTTTTGGAGCATCTACCATTGCAAGCTTATAAGTTTGACCATCTTTGAGCGCTGGAGTTTGAATGGTAACCACTCCTGACTTAACAATATCGTGTTCGCCACTTAAATGCTCAAAATATTCTTGATAACGTACACTTAGGCTTGTCTCACCAGCATCGACTTTATAATTATTTTTAGAAGAACGGAATAATCCAGAGTTGACTTCCTGACCATTCACCGCAAGGATTACGATTTCCTCTGGCGCTGTAATTGTAACTGCTGAAAATACTGAACCGCTGAGTAATAAACCCATCGCAGCGACACTTAATCTTAAAGTCATCTGTTCACGTCTCTGTAATATTTAATAGTTTGTAAAAACATGAGCAATATGCAATATGATTATGACGATTTTATGACAACCTTCTGTTTACAAAGCCGCCGCTCAAGCTTTTAAAATATTTTTTTGAATTCTAATAAACATCTACTTTATTGATCATTAATTTCTAACTAATTTTAAAAGCATAAAAAAAGAGTACCCTCTAGGTACTCTTTTCATCCACTCAATTTAGTTGAATGTTTTAAAACGATCTTCATCGCTAATAAATGCTTTTTCACCAGCTGGTGCTTCAACAGAACCAAATACAAGTTGAGCACGTAATTTCCAAGTTGCTGGAACATCAAATGCTTCAGCAGCATCAGCATCAACAATCGGGTTATAATGCTGTAATGATGCACCTAAACCAAGTTCTGAAAGCGCAGTCCAAGTCGCAAACTGAGCAATTGCACTTGAATGTTCAGACCAAACTGGGAAGTTGTCTGCATATAATTCAAATTGCTCTTGCAAGCTTTTAACAACAGCTTGATCTTCATAAAATAGTACTGTACCAACACCAGCAACGAAGCTATCAATCTTTGCATTTGTACCGGCAAAGGCATCTGCAGGAACAATTTTACGTAATGCTTCACGAACTAAATTCCAAAATTTAGCATGTGATTCACCATAAAGAGTAACAACACGTGAAGATTGAGAGTTGAACGCTGATGGGCTATGTTTAACCGCTTCACGAATAGTTTCTTCAATTTTTGTGCGATCTAATGCAACATTTTTACCAATTGCATAAATAGTACGACGGTTTTTAATTTTATCTAAGAAAGTAGACATTTTTTATTTCCTACCTATTTAATTGACCATGGGCCGTTGTTTGGGAATGAATATAGTCTATGGAACTCATTTCTTATAATCAGCATTAAAAATATGACAGTTCGTTTTATTTTCGCAACAATAAAAAAAGATATGGATATAAAAAAACCTCACTATTTTGTGAGGTTTTTTAAGTCTTGGCTAAAAATTATTTTTCAGTTTCAAATAGTGCTGCAACAAACGATTTCGCCGAGAATGGTCTTAAATCATCAATTTTTTCACCCACACCAATGAAACGAATTGGCACATGAGTACGACTAGCAATATTAAATAATACTCCACCTTTTGCTGTACCATCCAACTTAGTAATGGTAATACCTGTTAAACCGACAGCCTGGTCAAATTCTTGTACTTGGTTGATTGCATTTTGTCCAGTACCCGCATCTACAACCAACATAATTTCATGAGGCGCTGTTGCATCAATTTTTTGCATAACACGCTTAACTTTCTTAAGCTCTTCCATCAAATTACTTTTGTTATGCAAACGGCCCGCAGTATCTGCAATCAGTACATCAATACCTTTAGCTCGCGCACTTTCAAAAGCATCAAAAATAACTGATGCACTATCGGCACCATGACCTTGAGCAACTACAGCAATATCGTTACGCTCACCCCAGATTTGCAATTGTTCAGTAGCAGCAGCACGGAATGTATCACCTGCCGCCAACATCACTTTTTTGCCTTCACCTTGTAAACGCTTCGCTAATTTACCAATTGTTGTTGTTTTTCCAACACCATTTACCCCAACCATTAAAATCACATAAGGTGATTTATTAGGGTCAATATGCAAAGGCTTCACACGTGGAGCAAGCAAAGCAACTAACTCTTCTTGCAAGGCTTTATAAAGTGAATGTGAATAGATCAAATCACCACGAGCAGTACGTTCAGTTAAGTTGGTAATAATCGTTTTTGTTGCATCAACACCAATATCTGCAACTAATAATTGCTCTTCGACTTCTTCAAGCAACTCATCATCAATTTCTTTCCCACCAATTAAGATATTAACCATCCCATCGGTGAAATTACGACGAGTTTTGCTCAAGCCTTCTTTCATTCGCCCAAAGAAACCAGATTTTGGTTGCTCAGGTTCTGTAGAAGGTGCAGCCTCGACCACTTCTTCAGCTTTTACTTCTTGCTTAACAGGTGACTCAACGATAGGAACATCGATAGCAGGTAAATTAGGCAATGTGACATCGTCATCCCCGATCTCAGCATCTATCAAGAATTTATTTTGCATATTCGATTGTTGTTGCATGCCGATTCCTTGAAAAGCAGCGTGTTAAAAAACGGAAAGTTTAGCATAAATTCAAATTTTTGCCTGCTTCAATAGCGTGCAAAACCTTTTTGAAATAAAGACAATACTTATTGAGTATCTTCTTGCGCTAATGCAGGATATTGCTTGATATGATTATGTTCAAACTGATAAGCATGCATTAACTTTAAATACTCTGCTCTATGAATTTCTGATTGAGCCATAATCAACTCGGCCATATCTTGAGTTCTTGGATAAGTAGCCTGTCGAGAAAGTTGCACAATTCGTTGGTACTGTTCTGAATTCACAGGACGTAGTAATGCCAAATAAGACAGCATAAAAATACAGCCAATGATAATAATCACAACCAGATTAAAACATTGATCTGCCTTTAACTCAGACTTTAATTTAAGAAAATTTTCTTTGAATGTGAGCATGACCTACCTCTAATGAATGTAGTGTAGGGTTCAATGCACTTCAGCACAAGGTCAAAATCCAGTAAGGCTATTATTCTTTAACCTTACTGGATGACAATTGCTAGCCCATTAAGGAACGAATTACAGAGAAGTATAAAATTGCAGCAATAATAACTAATACTAATAGCATAGCAAAAATACTTAAACCTTCTTCTGCATCTGCTGGGTGCAATTCATCTTCATCTGCAATTTTTCTAAGTTCACCATCATAAACTTGATAGAACCAAGCTTTTTGATTAGGGTCTAATTGACGAGCATAGTCGAAAACCCGTTTCCTTTGTGCTAGACAATAATCCCCTAAATGTATTTCTTGATGGAAAATTGCTTCGTCTAATAATTTACGATGGTAATGGGCAAGTTCTATGATTTGCTCCTCTTTAGGAGGATTATCAAAAACAAAGCCATCAATAGTATTTGTCATAGTTATTCTCCTTGTCTTTTATTCTCATATTGATTTTACTCAAAATTATTTGTGAATAATGTTTAATCATGTATCCTAATAGTGAACTAATTGATGCTTCTCAATAGTTGACAAATCCATTAATTTGTAATATTAGTTTAACAATTCTAAGTTAAATTAGTTCAAAGGCAGTGGCCTTTAGAAAAAGTAATCATAATTACAATAAGGAGTTTTATATGATTCAACGTATCTCTCATCATGATTTAGAACATGTATACGCAACTGCGGTTAACACAATTCAGTCTCAAATGAATTTCCAAGATGCAGTTGCACAGTTAGAAGAAGTTGCTCGTGCTGGTCACGGTAAAGCTGCTTTGTTCTTAGCAGAACTATACTACCAAGGTTTCCGTGTTGAACGTGATTCCATGAAAGCACAATACTGGCAGAAACTAGCCACGATGCAAGCATAAAGAAACGTCACTTAGGTGGCGTTTTTTTATACCTGTAAAAAGTTCAATATAAATTAACCATAACTATGTTCATCTTGCGCTTCGCCAAAGCTTTAGCCGCTTTGTCTTGCTCAGGTGGCGTTTTTTATACCTATACAAAACCAAAATTACCTATTTGCCTAAAGCTTTCCTTCGCCACTTCAGTCGTGACTTAGAAAGTACCCCTTATCCAGCATTTATTTGTATAGATATTTCTACTCATCAATATTTGTTTACGATTTGACACCTGTTTAAACTGAAATGTCATGTGGTTCTCTTATAATAAGCAGGACAAGTTGAAAACCTTTAAATTTAAAATGAACAGTTTAAGTAATCTACAACCGGTTTCTAAAGACTTGATGATCAAGATTTATATTTTAAGAACCATGATGTACTGCGGGGTTCTGTGGGGACTATTTGATGAAGGCTGGGCCATTAAATCAGATCAGGAAGATTTTATTTTTCCGTTCTGGCTAAATGGAGTACAAGCACATCGATACGCCAAAACTCACTGGCCCAATTACAAGCCAAGAAAAATTACCCCAAAAGACTTTCATGAATCTTTATTACCTACTTTAACACGGTTAAAAGTCACTCCTGCTTTATTTAACTCATCTCATCGCAAGTTGAAGTTATCTACACAGCAAATGCATCATTTCTTTTTTAATCATCCAAAATGGCAGGTAGCTTAAAGTTTCTTTGAGCTACCCAAGATAGCGTGCTTTTTGAACGCTTAAGCATAAAACTTATATTTGAATGACTAGCAAGTCTTTGCATTTTTCAAAAATCGAGCTAATTTAAATCAAAATGATAAAACAACAGGACAGAAGAAATGACTATCGTTGCACAAGTAATTAAGAACAAATCTGAACAAGCCATTTTTACAATTTCACCCGAAGCAACTGTCCTCGAAGCAATTACGATTATGGCCGAAAAAGGTATTGGTGCTTTAGTCGTAGCAGAAGGTGAACAAGTTGTTGGAATATTATCTGAACGTGATTACACACGAAAAGTAACGCTTATGGAGCGCTCATCTTATAGCACTACAGTTGCTGAAATTATGACAGCAAAAGTGATTACGGTAGGTTTAAATAATACGGTTGAAGAATGTTTACAGCTCATGACCGATCGTCATTTACGTCACTTACCTGTATTAGATAATGGAAAATTGGTTGGTTTCATTTCAATTGGTGACTTGGTTAAAGCTGCTATGGAAGACCAGAAAGTTTTGATTGAACAATTAAAGCAATATATTTCAGGCTAAATACAAAAATAAAAATGGGCGATTAACGCCCATTTTTATTTTTTAAACTTAAAGATAATTCGTAATTAATGCGACTAAACGCTCTAGCAAAATATCAGCTTGAGCTTGTGTCATGTTAATTGGCGGTAATAAACGCACCACCGAACCTGCCGTAACGTTAATAATAAGTTTGTACTCATCACGAGCAATCGCAACGAGCTCAGCACAATCTTTAGGTAATTGGATACCAATCATCATACCGAAACCACGTACTTGCACGTTCTTATCCGACAATTGAGCACGTAATTGGTCAACAATATAATTACCCACTACTGCTGCATTCTCTACTGCATTTTCCTTCTGGATCGTATCAATTACCGTGTAAACCACACGAGAACCCAATACTGTACCGCCATATGTAGAACCATGACTACCAGGCCCTAACAAGCCTACCGCTTTACCTTGAGTCATTACAGCACCCACCGGAAAACCGTTACCCAAACCTTTTGCTGTGGTCAAAACATCCGGAATAATATTTGTATGTTGATACGCAAAGTATTTACCAGTACGACCATTACCAGTTTGAATTTCATCTAGCATCATTAACCAGTTGTGCTGGTTACAAATTTGGCGAACTTCTTCTAAATAGCTAAATCCTTGTGGTGCAGTATTAATACCACCTTCACCTTGAATTGGTTCAATTAAAATAGCAACGATATCTGGATGCTGTAAGGCAGCCTCTTGAATCGCTTCAATATCACCAAATGGTACTCGAATAAAGCCTTCCACTAAAGGTGCAAAACCGTCTTGTACTTTCTTGTTACCAGTTGCTGACAGGGTCGCTAAAGTACGACCATGAAATGACTGCTCAGCAACAATAATCTTTGGCAAGCTTATACCTTGTTGAGTACCAAATTTACGAGCAATTTTAATTGCCCCTTCATTTGACTCGGCGCCACTGTTTGAAAAGAAAATTTCTTCCATACCTGAAACTTCAGCAAGCTTTTGAGCAGCCGCAGTTTGCCAAGGAATTTCAAACAAATTACTCGTATGCACAAGTGTAGCTGCTTGTTCTGCAATAGCCTCTGCAATAGCTGGATGAGCGTGCCCTAAACCACATACAGCAATACCAGTGAGTGCATCTAAATATTCTGTACCATCTTGTGTATAAAGATACGCCCCTCGGCCTCGAACAAAACTGATCGCTTGGCGACCATAAGTAGCCATTAAATGTGTTGGTTGATCAGGTTGTACTGGAGCTAGGGTAATATCAGTCATCACGAACTCTGTCTGTATGAGGTTTTAAGAAGGGTTTATATAAACAAAAACTTGCACTGATGAAAAGTCTCATCATTCATTTATCTAAAATTTCGTCTGCTTTTTGCTATCGCTTCGGTTTATACAATAAAATATTGAATATTCTGTGCAACTTTAAGCAACAAGGCGGTTTGCAAAGCGATGTGAACACCCCCTATAATGCTGCAAGATTAGTTGAGGATCTATTTATGACTGAACAAGCACGTGATACTGAAGCGTTAATTCGCGATCAAATTGCGAAGCATCCCGTTTTACTTTACATGAAAGGCACTCCACAGTTTCCACAATGTGGTTTCTCTGCACGTGCAGTAGAGGCGCTCAGTCAAATTGGTCGTCCATTTGCATATGTGAACATCTTAGAAAACCCTGATATTCGTGCAACTTTACCAAAAATTGCAAACTGGCCTACTTTCCCACAATTATGGGTAAACGGCGAGCTTATTGGTGGTAGCGATATCATGCTTGAAATGTTCCAAAATGGCGAATTAAAACCATTAATCGAACAATACAGCGCAGCTCCAGAAGCTTAATAATAAAAAAGCCAATCAAAAGATTGGCTTTTTTATACTTATAAATTTAACAATCACTTATACCGACATAACGAAATAGTCCATCTACACCAAGATCTGCTTTTAAAATAGATAAATTTTTATATGGTGTAGTCGTTATCGCATCAAAAATATTCATGTTCGGATCTTCATGTAACTCATCTACGTTTTGTTTCATAACTTCTTCAAAACGGTCAGCAACAAACTCAAATCCTAAGTCCATTGCAATAAATACTGTATGTTCACAAGGTTGAACATATTGCTCTTGTGTCCAATCAATAACGGCAAGCTTACAAATCGGGCAAATAATATTAGCGGTTGCGTTCTCTAATTCAACTAACTGGTAAGACATATTATTTAAAAAATCGAGAAAAATATATTTTAGGAGAATTAGCTTATAAGCGCCATATTTGCCTATTAATTTAAGAAATTAAATTACAAAATAATTTAAATGTAATTACAATGAAATTTCAAATTATTTAACCATCTCTTTTAAGGTTTATTTATAAGCTTTTTACAAAAAATTAAAATCAAACTTTATCGTTGCAAAAGTAATAATGTAAAATCTTTAGTGTTGCATAAATAGGATATTTTAATGCTCACAGATCTTGATGATTTTTATTGTTTTGCCCTTGTTGTTGAGCATGGTGGATTTAGTGCCGCCGAACGTGTTACGGACATTCCAAAATCAAAATTAAGTCGTCGTGTTTATAACTTAGAGGAAAATTTAGGGGTTCGCTTAATTCAGCGCAGTTCTCGTCATTTTGCAGTTACCGATATTGGTATGGATATTTATAGACACGCCCAAGTCATGATGAATGCCGCGCAAGCAGCTCATGATTTGGTTGATCACTTAAGTATTCAACCAAGAGGTGTAGTCAAAGTAAGCGTTCCTGTAGATATAGCACAAAACCTGCTACCCAAAATTTTGCCAGCATTTTTAAAGAAATATCCTGAAATTCGTTTACAACTTATTGTAAGTAATCGACGCGTTGATGTAATTAATGAAGGGATTGATATTGCTCTACGGGTCAGATCTAAACTAGATGATGACCCTAGTTTGGTATTAAGACAGTTTGCGCTAATAGAACAAAGTCTCTTTGCAAGCCAAGCTTATTTAAATGAGTTTGGTAATATTAAGTCACCTGATGAATTAAGTGATCATCGTATTTTAAGCTTGTCTGAAGAGCATTTAGATCAACAATTTATATTGCATGGCCCAGACAACCAACTGAAGAAAGTGAAAGTTAGCCCAACTATCATGGGAACAAATATTTATATGCTTGCCCAACTTGCAAGTCAAAATTGTGGTATTGCCTTATTACCTGACACAGCAGCTGAGGATTTTGTAAAATCAGGTCAACTTGTACAAATCTTGCCAGATTGGAAAGCAGCCCACGGTATATTCCATGCTGTTTATCCGTCACGAAGAGGTTTACTGCCAGCTGTACGTGTATTTATTGATTATTTGGTAGAACATCTTTCAGAACATCCATAAATCAAAGCCGCATAAAAAAAGTTCGATAGATTATCGAACTTTTTTATGCATATTAAATTTCTAGATAATTTCCCACACCTTCGGGCCACGGCGTTAATAATTCAAATCCTGTATCTGTAACAGCAACCATATGTTCCCATTGAGCAGATAACGAATGATCTTGGGTAATTACGGTCCAGCCGTCATTTAGCTCTTTTACCTGAGGTTTGCCTGCATTAACCATAGGTTCAATTGTAAAGACCATCCCTTTTTTCAAAACAAGACCTTGGCCGCGTTGTCCATAATGCAGAATATTAGGTTGTTCATGATAAACTTTACCAATGCCATGCCCGCAATATTCACGAACAATGCTATATCCTTCGCGATGAGCGACCGATTGAATAGCGTAACCAATATCCCCTAAAGTCGCCCCTGGTTTAACTACGTGTATACCAGCGACCATTGCTTCATAAGTAGTTTCAACTAATTTTTTAGCATGTGGATTTACGTTACCGACATAGTACATACGGCTCGTATCACCAAAATAGCCATCTTTAATAATTGCTACATCAATATTAATAATATCGCCATCTTTTAAAATTTTATTTTGAGAAGGGATGCCGTGACAAACTACCTCATTAACTGAAGTACATATTGTTTTTGTGAATCCGTGATAACCAACATTAGCCGGTATAACTTTTAAAGTATTTACGATGTAATCATTACAAATATTGTCTAAATATTCAGTTGTTACACCTGGCTTGACATACTCCCCTATCATTTCTAAAACTTGTGCAGCCAAACGCCCAGAAACTCTTAATTTTTCTAGATCTTGTTCAGTTTTAATTGTAACAGTAGAAGCTCTCATTCAATTTTATCCTCGTAGGCACTGCTTTTACCACGCCTACAAAAATGTTAGTTAATTTAGAATATTTTAGAATGGATATAGGATAGGCGGAAAGCTTTAAATGTCCAAATATTCAACATTCATAATAGAAATTTATATTTTCATTTTTACACAATTTCTTTAAAAAGTCAGACCTAAAAAATGTTTTCTTTATTTCTTTCAATGAGTTTTCAAGTAGATAACTTAACCAGTTGATATTTTTAATATCTCTGGATGATTGATACGGCCTAAAAAAAAGCTTTTTCACATAAAATAGCGCTTGATCATGATCTCTTTTGCTCTAAAATTCTTTCTTTTTTGTTAAATTTAATTTATGCAACAGCTTCGTACCGGAGATATTATTGCCTTAGGTTTTATGACCTTTGCCCTCTTTATTGGGGCTGGCAATATTATCTTTCCTCCCATTGTCGCTCAACAAGCTGGTGATCATGTATGGCTAGCAGCCATAGGTTTTTTGATTACTGCTGTCGGCTTACCTGTAATTACCATTATGGCCCTCTCTCGTATGCAGGGTTCCATTGAAATTATTAGTTCACCGCTAGGTCGTATCGCAAGTCTGATCTTAACTGTAGTTTGTTATCTATCAGTTGGCCCTTTATTTGCTACACCACGCACCGCAACAGTTTCTTATGAAATTGGTTTCTCATCTTATTTTGGAACGTCTAGCAGTAGCCTTTTAATTTACAGTGCAATTTACTTCGCATTTGTAACTGTCGTTTCTTTATATCCGAACAAGCTTTTAGACACAGTTGGACATGTTCTAGCTCCTCTGAAAATTATCGCTTTAGCAATTTTAGGTATTGCAGCGGTTATGATTCCTGCAGGTTATGTTCCTGCTCCAATTAATCATTACGTTAACTCTCCTGTTTCAGAAGGTTTCGTAAATGGTTATCTCACCATGGATACTTTAGGTGCCTTAGTATTTGGTATCGTGATTATTCAAGCGATCTATTCGCGTGGTGTTACTGACAACAAGCTAGTAACCAAGTATGCAATTATTGCCAGCCTTATTTCTGGTGTAGGACTTACTTTAGTTTACTTAAGCTTATTTAAATTAGGTTTGGGTAGTCATGAAGTCGCTCCTAATGCAGCAAATGGTGCTGTAATCCTACATGCATATGTTCAACATGCTTTTGGGAATATGGGTTCACTCTTCTTAACAGGCCTCATTTTCTTAGCATGTATGGTTACTGCAATTGGTTTAACTTGTGCATGTGCTGAATATTTCGCTCAGCTTACTAAGTTGCCATATAAGCTTTTAGTTTTCATCTTAGTTGGTTTTTCTTTCATTATTTCCAACCTTGGATTGACTAAGCTAATTGCCGTATCAGTACCAGTTTTAAGTGCAATTTATCCACCTGCAATTGTAGTTATTATGCTCAGTTTCTTCTGGAAATTTTGGCATAAACCATCTTTTATTGTCGGGTCAGTAACAAGCATTGCTTTAATTTTCGGAATTATTGACGGGCTTAAGGTTGCGGGCTTTGGTGATTACCTTCCTAATTTCCTTCAACACTTACCGTTAAATGAACAAAACTTGGCATGGTTGATCCCATCTTTAGTTGTTCTTGTAGTGACTACTCTTATCGACAAAGTTAAACATAAAAGCATTTAATCTGATGTTTTTTTGAAATCGAGTTTTACCCAAACATGATTTTATATATTGAATAAAATGCTGCGTTTACCCAACCAGCATTTTATTTCTAACATCAGCATTTAGTGACAATTCAACTATAGATATAATTAATTTTTACTGTAATATTACACTAAAATAATTTTTAGCTTACTCAGGAAAGAAGAGCATAAATGAAAAGTAAATATTATTTAACATTAGCAGATGCTGAGTTTTTAATGGAAGAAGCTCAGAAATATGCAATTGAACACAACTTTAAAGTCAGTATAGCCATTGTTGATGAAACAAGCTCTTTATTACTTATGAAACGTCTAGATGGCGCTTCTCCTCTCACCACGCATCTTTGCTTAGAAAAAGCTAAATGCTCATCAATTAGCGGTCGTCCTTCAAAATTTTACGAAGAGCTTCTTCAAAATGGTCGTCTTGGTTTCTTGAGTATGCCAAGTGCTAAAGGTATGCTAGAAGGCGGAAAAGCGATTATTTATGAAGGCCAGATTTTAGGCGCGATTGGTGTTTCAGGTGTTCAATCTTTTGAAGATGCTGAAATTGCTCAACACGCTATTGATGTTTTTTTAAAAAAACAAAGTAGCTAAAGCAAATTTAAAGAACAGAGAAATTATTACACTTTTCATTTAAATAATTTCTCTTTTCTAAAAAAGTAATTATTTTATACAAAAATGTTTAATATTTACTTTTTTAATACCTTAACCATTTATAAACATAGAAGTTTTTATAAAACTGTTCAAAAAATTTTCTATTGACTATTGAATTAAGCTAAAAATACAAGTACAACATTAAACTTATTCTTGACTAAAACATTCGGTTTTAGCGCAACCACAAGGAGGGATGGAGATGTTATCATTACATTTCAACAAACAAGTCTTCATTAACACTCTGAACAGCAAAGATTCAGTAGTTTATGGAGTAACGACGCTTGCTCTTATGCTGACTTTACTGTTTCAAGGTATGATTAAAGGGAATCTGAAACCCGAATACTTTATGTATGCCATGGTTGTTTCTTTTGTATTTTGTGTATGGGCCTTTGTCGACCACAAAATGCGAAAATTAGCTAAAAGACGACTTAGTCAACAGAAATAAGAATTCTAAAAATGGATGAGCGATCATCCATTTTTATTTGCTTAAAAACAATAAAATTGTCCCCATCACTAAAATAGCAGTTGCTAACAACTCAGTAATAATTAAAGCGCACATCATAAAGGTCATCAACCATGTAGGTAAACTAAAATACCCTAACCTATGAGGTTGTTTAAACTGATTGGTCGTATCCTGCAAAAATCCGTGGATGATATAAACTAAAATTGAGAAACTAAAAAACAGTATATTTGCCAATACACACCATAAAGCAATATCTTCATTTAAAATCGTGAAATAGCTCAATACAGCCAGAATAAGTGTGGCTGCTGCATAAAGCAAACTGCTTCTATGTGCAATATCTACATAATAATGTGCGCGGCTTAATTCGGAACGGCGTATTTGCCAATATTTCCATACCCCAGTTAACATTCCTATCCATAAAAAGACGCCACTAAAGACAATAGCCAGCTGTACAGCTTTTGATAAATCCATAATTTCCATTATTCATTTTATTAAGATTTGATGAGCTATATAACATAAATCTTGACTTTATAGTCACATATTAATCAAGTACCTTTTCAGAACTCATGTACATTAAGGTAAATGATTAGCCAATTAACTTTAAATCTATGGATAAGACTTTTGAATCTTTTTGGATTACCTGTAAAGATGGTTATCAGCTTGCAGCTCAATTTTATCCTGCTCAAGAAAAGAAAGCTGAATACCCTATCTTGATTTGTCCAGCAACAGGTATAACTAAAAACTTTTATCACTCTTTCGCAACATGGTTAAGCCAACAAGGCTATGATGTATTGAGTTTTGACTTCCGTGGTATTGGCGAATCCCTACATGGAGCTTTAAAACAAAGTACCGCAAGTATTACCGACTGGGGAACACTTGATATTCCTGCTGCAATTGATGCTTTATTAATAAAAACGAAAGCAAATCAAGTTATTCTTATTGGACATAGTGCTGGCGGACAACTACTAGGAGTCGTACCTAACTATAATAAAGTCGCAAAAGTGATAACGGTTGCAGGTTCAACTGGACATATTAAAGGCCTTAAAGGAAAAACCAAGGTTTTAGCGCCAGTTATGTTTAATCTTATCTTCCCTATTTCTAGTCTTGTTAAAGGTTATGGAGCAACTCAATTCATTGGTATGGGAGAAAACCTACCTAAAAAAGTTGCTCAACAATGGCGAGAGTTTTGTAGCCGTCCCGGATATGTAAAAAACGCCATAGGCAAGACAATTTTTCATGATTTTCATTTAGATATTCAATGTCCAATTACTGCTATTTGGGCTGATGATGATGAGATTGCAACCAAACGTAACGTACAAGAATTATTAAGTTTATATCCAAATGCGAATAAAAAAATGATTGAACTTAGCCCAAAAGATTTAGGCTATAAATCAATTGGCCATATGCTGTTATTTAAAAAATCACATCAAAAACTTTGGTCTATTTTAGAACAAGAAATTAAACATTAATCACTGCTTTTATTTTCGCCTCTAAGTCAGTAATCCGGCTTAGAGGTTTTTTTGTATTAAAAACGAGCAGCTTTTTACTTAAATGCGTCGATATACCGTTAAAGTTCTGCTAAGGTAATTCATCTGAAGCTGTTGTCAAAAAACAGGTATATTTACTTGTTTAATGCAAACAGCTTCTTTTTTTCTGTTTTAGCTAAAGCCAAAGAAATTGTTCAAGGATAATTATGCTAGCACTAGAGCCTCAACATATTCATATGAATCAACATGCTGTTGATAAAACACATGCATTAAAGTGTCTAGTAGATATATTAGAAAAAGATGGGTTAGTTACGCCTGAATATATAACGGGACTCATCAATCGTGAACAACAAAGCGCGACTTATTTAGGCCAAGGCATTGCCATTCCTCACGGTACTCCTCAATCACGTGAATATATTTTAAAAACAGGGATTCGCTTAGCCCATTTCCCCGAAGGTGTGATCTGGGATGGAGAAAATAAAATTTATTTAGCTGTAGTGATTGCAGCAAAATCTGATGAACATTTGCAAGTTTTGCAAATTCTTACTCGTGCATTAATGCATGACGTCAGCGAACAAGTAAAAAATGCTTCTAAACCTGAGCAGATTATCGAATTACTACAAGCTCAGCCATTATCTTTAGCGCTTCATGAAAATCTTATTCAAACCGAAATCGACGCACAAGATATCGAAGATTTATTTTGGGCAGCTTCTCAAACACTCAAAAAACATAATTTTGTAAAATGTGGTTTTCTAAGTTCACTTGATCCAGAACAAGCCATTCAACTGCAAGATCAAATCTGGTCCATTTCTAGCAATCACTTTGTTCAGCAACCAGCTATTAGCATTACTAAACCATCACAGGCTTTAGAGCTAAATGGTAAAAAGCTGAACACCCTCGTTTGTATAGCAGCCAATGACCAACTCGATAATGAAAGATTTAATCGTTTAATTGATATTTTATTTAATCCTGAGCAAGTTGCCGAGCTAGATAAAACTCAAACTCCAAACGAAATTGCAAAAATTATTGGAGCTGACGTTGTTCCTGACTGGCCTCAACGTTCAGTAGTGCTGGCAAATGCACACGGCTTACATGCCCGACCAGCTACACACCTTGTCAATCTTACAAAAACCTTTCAAGGCGATATCCAAGTTGCAGTAGACGATGGTAGCTTTGTTTCTGCCAAAAGTTTAACTCGTCTTTTAGCATTAGGTTGTAAGCGTGGACAAACTCTACGTTTTATCGCTGAGCCAGAAACCGATGCCGTAGAGGCTTTAGATCAAGTTATTTTGGCAGTGCAGCAAGGCTTAGGTGAAGAAGTTGAAGCGCTACCTGTAACCAGTGAAATACCTGACCAGCTCCCTGCCCAAACGGCAATATCAAATGCTACGACATTGGGTAACAATACGGGAATTGCAGCATCAAGTGGCTTAGCTTTTGGACCTGTCCATGTGATTAAACCAAAGGTTTATCAATATGAACGTATGGGTTCAGGCGTAAAAGTCGAGAAAGAAAATTTAGATATTGCCCTACATGCAGTAAAAAACAATATTCACCAAGTCATAGCCAAAGCCGATGCTTCTGAAATTAAACAAATCTTTCGAGCTCACCTAGAAATGCTTGATGATCCTGATTTAATTAATGGTGTATATCAAAAAATTTATCAAAATTTATCAGCACCAGCTGCATGGCATGAACATATTGAAGCTGCAGCTAAAGCACAGGAAGCTCTACCAGATCGTTTACTCGCTGAACGCGCAACAGACCTACGCGACATTGGCGACAGAGTTTTAACCCAATTATGTGGTGAAGTGGTTATTGAAGAGCCTAAAGAGCCTTATATTCTAATCATGCATGACGTGGGGCCAAGTGATGTCGCTCGTCTCAACAAAGACCGTGTCGCAGGTATTCTAACTGCTATAGGTGGTGCAAGTGCGCATAGTGCAATTGTCGCACGTGCTTTAGGCATTCCAGCTATTGTTGGTGCTGGTGAACAAGTCCTAGAAATTGATCCGAAAAGCACTTTACTTATTAATGGTGATACGGGAACTTTTGTTTTAAATCCAGATGCAGCGCAAATCGAACAAGCCAAGCAAGAGCGTGAGCAACAGCGTCAAATTCGTGAAGAAGCTGAACGCCATAGCCACGAGCCAGCAATTACCTTAGATCAACACCAAATCGAAATTGCAGCCAATTTGGGTAAAGTTCAAGCGACAGCACAAGCAGTAGAATGTGGTGCTGAAGCAATTGGCCTACTTAGAACCGAACTTGTTTTTATGTCTCATAGCAGTGCACCTAACGAGGCTGTTCAAGAAGCTGATTACCGAGTTGTATTAGATGCACTTGCAGGTCGCCCGCTTGTGGTACGTACATTAGATGTAGGTGGTGATAAACCTTTACCTTACTTACCAATTGCTGAAGAAGAAAACCCATTCTTAGGTTTAAGAGGAATCCGTTTAACTTTAAGACGCCCTGAGCTTTTAAAACAGCAATTAACCGCTCTACTAAAAGCATCTGATAATCGTCCGTTACGAATTATGTTCCCTATGATTGGACGCGTTGAAGAATGGCGTGCAGCCAAAGCAATTCTTGACGAAGTAAGAGCCCAACATCCATGTGACAATTTACAAGTTGGCATTATGATTGAGGTTCCGTCTGCTGCTTTACTTGCACCGGTTCTTGCACAAGAAGTCGACTTTTTCAGTATCGGTACAAATGACCTGACCCAATATACGTTAGCGATTGACCGAGGCCACCCAATACTCTCAGCGGAAGCAGACGGATTACATCCAAGTATTCTTAATTTGATTGATCAAACAGTGAAAGCTGCTCACAAACATGGTAAATGGGTAGGAATCTGTGGTGAGCTTGCAGCAGACTCTAAAGCTGTACCTATTCTCATGGGATTAGGTGTAGATGAACTGAGTATGTCCCCAAATAGCATTCCTTTGGTAAAAGCTCAAATCCGTACACTAAGCTATAGCCATGCTCAAAAGCTTGCGCAACAAGCTTTACTATGCGATAGCGCCCCTGCTGTGCGCCAGCTATCTGAACAAGACTTATAAGATTGGGAATAGTAATGGCTAAAATTTTAACAATTACTTTAAACCCTGCAATTGATGTAACCATTCAACTGAATGAGTTATTAGTAGGAGAAGTGAACCGACAAGAGTCGGTAGAAATTCATGCGGCTGGCAAAGGCCTTAATGTTGCTCAAGTATTAAAAGACTTAGGTCACGATGTAATCGTAACTGGCTTTTTAGGTGAGCATAATCGACAAATTTTCGATACACATTTTGCACAAGCTCAATTTCAACCCGAGTTTATTTATATTGATGGTGAAACCCGTCAAAATATAAAAATTGCTGAGCATTCTGGGCGGATGACCGATTTAAACGGCAAAGGTTTCTTTGTTTCTGAAACAAACAAACAAAGCCTATTTAATAAGATTGAAGCTCTGTTACCGCAAGTCGAGGTCGTTGCAATAGCTGGTAGCCTCCCGCAAGGTTTTAGTATTGATGAGTTACAACAACTTATTCAACTGATCAAAAAAAATAATAAGAAAGTTGCCCTAGATACCAGTGGTAAAGCATTGGTTGCTGCAATTGAGTGTCAACCTTGGATGATCAAACCGAATACCGATGAGTTGGTTGAAAGTTATCAACGTCCTGCAACAAGCTATGCTGAACAAAGAAAACTTTTTGATAGCTTAACCAATATTGAGCATGTGGTTATCTCAATGGGTGAAAATGGCGTAAATTGGTTACACGCCACTCACCCCTTACACGCTCAAGCACCAAAGGTTATTGTAAAAAGTACAGTAGGCGCTGGTGATTCACTCTTAGCCGGCATGATCCATGGACTTGTTAACCAACTACCTCCTGAAGAGACTTTAAAAACTGCGACAGCCATTGCAAGCCATGCTGTAACACAAATTGGTTTTCGAATCCCTACTTCTGAGGTTCTAAACCAATTAAAAGCACAAACTATTATCAATTCATTGAGTGAATCTGATGCAAACTGCTAAACATTTATTATTTGTCACTAATGGTCCGCAACAGCAAGTCAATGCTTTAATCTTGGCTCGTAAACTTGCTTTAGTCGCAACCCAACACGGCTATAAACATAGTGTCATTTCACTCGATGAGTTTGAATCAAACGATCATTTTGATCATGTCATTATTATTGGACAGCAACCTAAAAATCTAAATATTTTTGGTCAAAACGCTTTATCTTTAGTTTCTATTGAAGATATTAAAGATGATGCAGACAAAGCACTTTTAACGGCACTTGAACACTCAAAACCAGCAAATGAGTGGGAACAAAAACCTAAGCAAGCTTCAAATACCGCAACTCATTTTGTTGCTATTACTGCTTGCCCAACTGGAGTTGCCCATACATTTATGGCAGCTGAAGCGTTACAACAAGGTGCAGAAAGACTTGGGTATCAAATCGATGTAGAAACTCAAGGTTCTGTAGGTGCGAAGAATATTTTATCACCTCAAGCGATTGCTGATGCCGATATTGTTATTCTTGCTACTGACATTGAAGTCAACACTGACCGCTTTATAGGTAAGCGTGTCTATAGATGTAGCACTGGTTTTGCTTTAAAACAAACCGACAAGGCTTTTGCTGAGGCAATTGCTAATGCTCAGGTTTTAGAACAAGGTAAACAGCAAGCAACAACGGAAAATAAGGATAAAACTGAAAAAGTTGGTGTATATAAACACTTATTAACTGGCGTTTCTTATATGCTACCTATGGTTGTTGCGGGTGGCTTGCTAATTGCACTTTCTTTATGTTTTGGCCTAAATGCAGCAGAACAAGCTGGTAGTCTGCCAGCCATATTAAAACAGATTGGCGCAGCAGCATTTACCCTCATGGTACCCATGCTGTCGGGTTATATTGCATATTCCATTGCAGATCGCCCTGGTCTTGCACCAGGTTTAATCGGGGGTTTATTGGCAGCACAGTTACAAGCAGGATTTTTAGGCGGTATTGTTTCTGGCTTCCTGGCAGGTTATATCGCGTTATTTATTGCTAAAAAAGTTAAGCTCCCAACTAGCTTAGAGTCTCTTAAACCCATTTTGATTATTCCATTATTAGGAACATTATCTGTTGGACTGATTATGTTCTATGTGGTAGGTCAACCTGTAGCACATATTTTTGAGTTAATGAAAGATTTCCTTAACAACATGGGCACAACAAATGCTGTATTAATGGGAATTATTCTGGCAAGTATGATGTGTATTGATTTGGGCGGACCAATCAATAAAGCTGCTTATGCTTTTACAGTTGGACTACTTACCACCAATACCTATATGCCAATGGCAGCCACGATGGCAGGCGGTATGGTTCCTGCAATTGGGATGGCAATTGCAACTTTCCTCGCTAGAAATAAATTTAGTACTGGTGAAAAAGATGCAGGTAAAGCTGCGTTTGTACTTGGTTTATGCTTTATTTCAGAAGGTGCAATTCCATTTGCAGCAAAAGATCCAATGCGTGTTATTCCAACCTGTATTCTAGGTGGCGCAGTAACTGGTGCATTAGTTGCTTTATTTCACTGTGAGCTTGTGACTCCACACGGCGGTGTATTTGTACTACTGATTCCAAATGCAATCAATCATGCGTGGTTGTATCTTGCAGCAATTGCGGCTGGAAGTATCGTAACGGGAGTAAGTTATGCCATCATTAAAAAGAATCAAGAAGAAAAATTATTAACAAACTCATAATTTAAAAAAGGGAGAATATAAATTCTCCCTTTTTATTAGTGCTCAATTTTTTTAGATTAATTTGAACCACATGTATCATCAGTTGTTCTAAAGTAAAACACTAAAAATTTAATTTGAGGCCACACTCATCTTTTAATTTCAAAATTTGTAGAATTACATTTGAATCTTTCAGATATAATTACCCCTTATTCACACAAATAATTTTAACATTTAAAATCAATAACTTAAATAAAAATATTCATTAATTTTATAGATAATTCATCAATTGTGTTAAATGTATGGTAAATTCTCATCTTTAAAAAATCATTTAAACATATGATTAATTTAAATATTTACCTATTGAATGGATTTATTTTTTTAAGTTATGACTTTGTAGACAAAAAATTTTGATAGAAATGTCACGTTCAAAACGAGTTTTTTTTTCTACGATTCTCATGCAAACAAATATCGTTCATTTTACGACCAAGCGAGTAGCCAAGTTCAAATAAACGGTAAGGAATAAGTTTTATCAGAAGAGAAAAATTTATAGTTTGTCCTTGTTAATCAAACAATATAAATTTTGCTCATGACTTAAAGTCCTGATATAACTTGCTTAGTGAAACTATATTTTTCCACTATTAAAATAAGTTTCATAAAATGCGATCCACCAAGGTATGGGGAAAAGTCAATGACAAAGAAGTATGCGCGTTTTTTACCTACAACAGAATCTTTCACTCTTGAAGATTTTCCATATTATTGGATTACTCAGGTCCATGCTCAATATGTTCAAAATATTGATAATGCCCTCAAAAAATATGGCCTAGATAATTCACGTAGACGTATTATGCTTGCACTAAGTAGTAAGCCTCACGCTAGCGTATCAGAGCTATCTGATATGATTATTTCAAAAATGTCGACTACCACTAAAATTGTTTATCGCTTAAAAGATGAAGGCTTAGTTGAAACCTATTCTTGTCAATCAGATGGTCGTATTACACGTGTATATCTTACCGAACGTGGTACAGAAATGATTAATAAAATTAATGATCTAACGAGTGTAGTACTTGAACAATCATTCGAAGGTATCACCCCTCTTCAACTAGAAAAAATGATGGAAAGCTTAAAATTGCTTTTAAAAAATCTTTCTCGATAATTGTTGTTTTCAACATTTTAAAACGATTAATTCTCAAGCTCTCTCATGAGAGCTTTTTTATTATTTTCTCTTATGTTTACAGGAATATAGACTTCATAAAGTAATCAATTAAACACTATGCTTGTTGACTTGTTCCTTCAACTCCAGTAGAAACTCTCTCTTAATATCTCTAACGTAATTTTAGGAAAAAATGGCTAAAAGAAAATATAAGAGTGATAAGTTTCAAGTACGTCGTATTAACCGTCAATGGTGGGTACTTGAAAAAGATTTAGAAACTAACTGTTACAGCAAGCATGAACAGGTAGCTACTAAGACATTAGCTAACAATTATGCTGACGATTATATAGAGCAGTATTATATGAACCTCTACATTCAACAACAGTTGAAAAAACCGGAAACCGTATAAAAAGCCTCCATGGCTTTTTTTATTTATAATTTAATAAGTTAAATAAAATTAAAATAATAAAATTTTGACATAAAAAAAACCTACATCTTGGGGAAAATGTAGGCTATAAAATGCACAAAAAGGAATTATATATCCTTTTTGATGAAAAGAATTCTACGATAATATAAGACCTTATTTTATATTACTTTTGTAAAGTTAATAGTATTTATTGTATTAACCTCTAATAACTTAAATGCTTTTTCTTTATAAATTTTTTCTCATAAATATTTAAATTAATTAACTCTTCACAAGTTAAAATGTTTTTGATGTATGAATTTTTTATAAAAAACTCTATTTGAATTTTATAAACAACTGTTTTAACAAGTTTTTTACAAAAATACGCATAATTTTTTCAAGTTAAAATTCTACATTTCATAATCTTTAGGAGATTAAAAGTTAATAAATAACATATGCATAGAGGATTAATAAAATTTTTATTTAAAAAAAAACCTTTATTCGAGACGAAAAAAACATCAAATATTAATTTTTTATAGCTTTTGTGGTGACGACACAACTATTACAATACAGTTTATAAATAGTTTAACTCTTCAGCAGTTTTAGGCATGTTATGACTTCAATGTCGAACACTACCCAAAAGCATTTTATTGTTGAGCAGTTTCCTTTACCGACTTGGGTCAGTGATGAAAAAGGCTTAATTTTATACTGCAATACGGAGTGTACAAAGTACTGGCGCGATACTTCTCCTCCATTGTTTCAACAATGGCTAGATTTCGTGTACCCTGCCGATTTAGAAGAAGTTAAAAACAAATGGTTAGATGCGATACGACTCCGATCAAGAATTGAATTTAAATGCCGTCTTTTGCATAAAACCCATTATTATCGATGGTGTAAAATTTCTATTCAATTGTCGAAATACCATGAATCTTCTCAAGAAAATGAATGGTTTATTAGTTTTCTAGATATTGACCAAGATATACAAGAGCAGCAAAGCTTACGAAAAGATATCGATATACAAAATCAAATGCTCGATATCAGTGTCGATTGTATTAAGGTTTTAAATACAGATGGCACTGTATCTCATATGAATAAATCAGGATGCCTTGCATTAGGTATACCTGTAGATGAAAAAAAATTCGGTATGCGATGGTTAGATCTTTTACCACCCCATATTCGTAAACGCGGAAGAGTTGCCTTAAAAAAAGCCTTACAGGGTAAAGTGGCCCGATTCGCTGGCATGAGTTGCTTACCAAATCAAGATCCAGAATATTGGGATAACATGCTTACCCCAATTCAACATACAAACGGCGAAATTATTCAGATATTGTGTGTTTCGCGAAATGTCACTCAACAGTATCTTACCGAAAACCGTCTAAGAGATATTAGCGAGAGAGATGAACTCACAGGATTATTTAATAGACGTTCATTTAAGCTACAACTAAAACGCACCCTAGCCTACTCAAGAGAAACCCAAACTAGTGTAGGGCTACTTTTAATTGATCTAGATCATTTCAAGCATATTAATGACACTATAGGTCATAGTGCTGGTGACCACTTATTAAAAATACTTTCTAAACGTTTTAATCAGTGCGTAGATCCTGAAAGATGTTCAGTTGCCAGATTAGGTGGTGATGAGTTTGCAGTTATTGTTAGCCATTTAGAAAATGAGAATGATGTTCGTGAACTTGCAGAAGTATTGCTTCAACAACTCAATCAACCCATTACATATGCTGGGAATGTGCTCAACGGCGGCATGAGCATCGGCTGCGCCATTTATCCTCAAGATGCAGTTGATCAATCGAGCTTATTAAGTTGTGCCGATATGGCATTACATGACTTAAAAGCCCGTGGTCGTGGCGGCATACGTATGTATAACCCAAGTATGATGCAGTTAACCGAGGCAATCGCCTCTCAACTCAACATTGCTCGCCAGCTTATTCGTCATCATACCATTCAGCCCTACTATCAACCCAAAGTCGATCTAAAAACTCATGCTGTAGTGGGCTTTGAAGCATTACTCCGCTGGCATACGACTTCGGCCCAAAGAGGTTTGCCTTCTCAGATTGCTGAAGCTTTTAAAGACTACGATTTAGCCAGTAAAATTGGTGAAATCATGCAACAACAAGTTTTGCATGATATTGCTAAATGGATAAAGTTAGGTTTTGAGCCGCTTCCTGTTTCTCTAAATGCCGCACCGGTTGAGTTTTTAAGAGATAACTATGCTGAACGTTTATTAAAAAAGATTAATCAACTTGAAATTCCTACCCATTTAATTGAAATAGAAGTTACTGAACATATGCTGGGTGACCGTGGTTCTGAATATGTTATTCGCGCGCTCAATAAACTAAAACAGCATGGGGTACGCATTGCTTTAGATGACTTCGGAACAGGTTTCTCTTCATTAACACATATAAGAGACTATCCGATTGATTGCTTAAAAGTTGATTGTAGCTTTATACAAAAGATGCAACATGATCCATCCATTTATGCAATTGTTCAGGCAATTGGCTTACTTGCTCCAAATCTCTCACTCGGATTAATTGCAGAAGGTATTGAAACACCAGAACAAGAAGAATTACTTCTTCAATTTGGATACAACATAGGGCAAGGTTTTTTATTTGAATCAGCTATTGACGCTAATCAGGTGATTTCTATTCTTAAACAGGGTCAGGCTTATCTAGAAAGTCACTATTCTATGAATTAATCATTTATCTTACACACTAAAAACAAACAATAAAAATTATAAAATTGGCGATAATATAACCATAACGATAACAAGTTTAGGTTCTTCAACAATAAATATTGTCACAAGACAATAAGGAGCAATATATGAGTTATCACCATATTTTAGTTCCGGTCGATGGTTCTCCTACTTCACTTATTGCGGTTAATCATGCTGCAAGTCTTGCTAAAGCCTTTAGTAGTAAAGTTACTTTGGTATATGCGCTCACTATTGATCCATTTATTTCAGTTGAAATTATTGATAGTACAGAAATTGCGCAAGATTATTTTAATAAAGCGAGAGCTTCGATTCAGAGCATTTTAGATCAAGCTAAAGAACAATTTAGCCAACATGGAATTTCTGTTGAAACCAAAATTGTTGAAGGTCAAACAATTCATACAGAAATCATCAAAGCAGCAACTGAGCTAAAAGCTGATTTATTAGTGATTGGTTCTCATGGGCGAAAAGGTTTTAAAAAGTTCTTCTTAGGAAGTGTAACTCAAGCACTCTTAGGAGAAATTCATGTGCCAGTATTGGTCGTAACTGAATAAATCTAAACCTTTACATAAAAAACCCAGCTATATAGCTGGGTTTTTTGAAATAAGTTACTTACCGTTATAGGTAAATTTAATGAGAGAACCGGGATTCTCTAAAGTATGAGTGACTGAACCATCATCTTTTTGTACATTTCCCGCTGTATCAGTCAGCACATATAAGGTATTACCTTCTGGACTAGCGATGACATCACGATAACGGTTATTGCTTTTAAACATTGGGATAGCATCATCCAAAGTCGTGCTATATGTCGGGTCCAATTTAATACGGAAAATCACCCCACGTTTTAAAGATGGGACCAATAATGTATTTTCCCACCCTGGAATCGCTTTTTTGCCTCCCGTATATACATATGCCGATGACGGTGCAACCGTTGGCCAGCAAATATATGCCATCTCACCACAAGTAGGGTCATTATAGTTATAGGTATCTTGTACCGTATATAAAGTTTTCAAAGGTGGCACAAAGTTTTTACCAGTCCATTCAGACTCTTTAGTCACAGGAACACCTGTTGCTACTTTTATCCCGTTTTGAGCTAAATCTTTAATTTGTGATTTATTGGTTGCTGCCGAATAGTTTGCATAGGCATAACCACTGTCATCTTTATAACCAGCTACATTTGGCCAGCCATAGTTACCACCTTTTAATACAAGGTTAATTTCATCATCAGAATTTGGTCCTTGCTCAGATTGTAAAAGCTTTCCATTTGGGGCAAATGCTAAACCTTGTGGATTACGGTGCCCTAAAGTGTAGATATGACTCACTACGCCGTTAAAGCTTGGGTTGTCTTTAGGTATACTGCCGTCCAGATTTAAGCGTAATACTTTACCCATATATGTATGGTAGTCTTTACTATTGAGCTCTTGCTGAGTCGGAGTATGCTGTGCCTGATTCGGTAAGAACAGATAAGCTAACTGATTACGACCTTGGTCACCAATCGTATAGTAGATTTTTTGGTCTGGACCAATAACGAGACGACCAGACTGATGATCTTTTGATGACGGTAAACCTGCAATCAAATCAATAGGCTTTTCAAATGTATCTGTAGTTTTATTATAGGTATATCTACGAATAATTGTCTGATTAGGTAACTCTTTATCTGTAGATTTTGGATTTTTAAAAGTGCCTGAAATATAGATATAAGGGTTATGTTTAAAGTCAGGATGAAAAGCAAAACCTAACAAACCATTTTGCCCATCAGCATCACTCACAATTTCGGGAACCTGAAATACTGTTTTCGCGCTACCAGATACAGGATTTACTCTTAAAATTTTGCCAGTTGCACGTTCGGTTAACCAAATTTGATTATCTGGCCCCCATAACAAAGCATGTGGTTTATTTAAATTGGACAGAATCACTTTTTTATCAAAATTTTCTGTTTTCGCTTTTGCGAACTGAGCAGGTGTCAGAGGTATATCTGCAAATGCCGTATGAAACGTAAATAGTTGTGCAGCACCTAAAAGAGTGATTTTTGCTAATAAATGTTTATTCATAGTTCCACCTTATAAAGTTTTCTAAAGAGTTACTTAAACCGCTGAAAACATTGGTTTGTATACGTTCTCTATATCTTTTGTATTATGATGATTAGCTCATTTATTAAAATCCAAATTTCTGCAAGGCTCTGTTGCATAAAAGTAGCTATTCAAAACAAGTGAATATCTTATAAGTTGCCTTATAAATCATTGATCTCATTTTTAAGATAAATAAATTGAAAGAAAGCTTTAACAAAGTAATTGAAAAGTAAAATTTAATACTCAAATAGACAATTCAATCTATAAAAATATACATACCACATAGTTAAAAGATCCAAGCTAAAGGTTAAGGATCCTTACAAATCGAATTTCGTTATGTGTGCAAATTTTAAACCCCTTAAGAAAGAGCATTCTTATCAATTAGACTTACTTGAACCCACCTTTGATTACAAATCAGATGTCTATCCAAGTGATGATTGCCCAATAATCTTATCTCATCAAAATGAATGGGAATGGCGAAAAGTTAAATTTGGAATGTTGCCACCATATGCGAAAGAAATTTCATTTAAATATGCAACTTATAATGCAAGAACTGAAACGGTTGATCACAAACGTTCATTTAAACATGCCTGGTCAAATGATCAATTTGGCCTAGTTCCTGTTGAAGCTATTTATGAACCGAAATATATCAATGGTAAAGCACATTGGTATGGCATCTTTCGTCAAGATGGGAAGCCATTTACGCTTGCAGCAATTTATGAAGAAACCATAATTGATGAGCAGAAAGTTAGAACAATGTCACTATTAACAATCAATGCAGATCGACATTCTTTTATGAAAAAGTTTCATAAACCTGACGATGAAAAACGTTCAATTATTGTAATACCTGACCATCTTAGAAACGATTGGTTAAACTGCAAACACACTGACGCTCCTGACTTTTTCTTAGATATGCCATTAAATGAATTTACGTCTCTGCCTAAAGCAGAAATGAACAAATCATAAAATAGTTAGATGCCTAATAAGTGAAAGTAGCAAGCTTAAATGGCTCCCTCTAAAAACTTATGTTATCCTTCGCACTTCTTTAAAACTTCAAATTTTCATTATCCATGACACTTACGCCACCTTAAGTTTATTTACCCTTCTCCTTTGTAAATAACTCATCACTGTCTAGTGATGTGGTGTAGTCGCTTGTGTGTTGGTATATCACATCACTAGCCTTTCTAAAATTTAAAATTCTAGGCTATTTCCATGTTAACGAATCTTCGAGAACAATGGTTCTCTAATGTCCGTGCAGATATTCTTTCTGGGCTTGTTGTTGGTTTGGCTTTAATTCCAGAGGCGATTGCCTTTTCAATTATTGCAGGTGTAGATCCTCAAATCGGTTTATATGCGTCTTTTTGTATTGCGGTTATTATTTCTTTTGTAGGTGGCCGTCCTGCCATGATTTCGGCAGCAACGGGCGCTATGGCCTTAGTCATGACGACCCTAGTGAAAGAACATGGTCTTCAGTATTTATTCGCAGCTACTATTTTGACGGGCGTCATACAAATTATAGTAGGATATCTTAAGCTTGCTAAGCTCATGCGCTTTGTCTCTAAATCGGTTGTGATTGGTTTTGTAAATGCTCTCGCCATACTCATTTTTATGGCCCAGCTTCCAGAACTAGTCAATGTAAGTTGGTACGTCTATCTATTAGTCGCTATTGGTTTAGCAATTATTTATCTATTCCCTTATGTACCAAAGCTTGGAAAAATTTTTCCATCTCCCCTTATATGTATTGTTATAGTCACATTACTTGCCTTCTTTTTAGGCCTTGATGTGAGAACAGTTGGCGATATGGGAGCACTCCCAAATACTCTACCTATTTTTTTAATTCCGGATATTCCTCTTAATTTAGATACAATTCTTATCATTCTTCCTTATTCATTAGCGTTAGCTGCAGTTGGCTTACTTGAGTCGATGATGACAGCCACAATTGTTGATGAAATGACGGACAGCCCGAGTAATAAATTTAAGGAATGTAAAGGTCAAGGTATTGCCAATATTGCCTCGGGTTTTATGGGTGGGATGGCTGGATGTGCCATGATTGGGCAATCAATGATTAATGTTAAATCAGGTGGTCGCACACGCTTATCTACATTATGCGCAGGCATATTCTTGCTGATTTTAGTAGTATTTTTAAGTGATTGGTTGAAAGTTATTCCTATGGCTGCGCTTGTTGCTGTCATGATTATGGTATCAATAAGTACTTTTGAGTGGCGTTCACTTACCCAATTTAAAACTAATCCTAAAAGTAGCAATACCGTTATGATTGCAACGGTTGTTGTAGTTGTAGCTACTCACAATCTAGCATTAGGCGTATTGACAGGTGTACTACTCTCCGCGCTTTTCTTAGCCAATAAACTTGAAAATGATATACAGGTAATAAGTTCATTAGAAGGCAACGCTCGTTTATATGATTTAAGAGGACAAATCTTTTTTAGTTCTTCAGATAGATTCATGCACGGCTTTAACTTTAAAGAAGACGTAAAAGAAGTCATTATTGATTTGACTCATTCACATATTTGGGATGTCACATCGGTTGCAATGCTTGATTCAGCAGTAGAAAAGTTCCAAAAGAATGGCATACAAGTTACTGTACGTGGTTTAAATGAAGCCAGTTCAATCATGATTGACAAGTATGGTACACATGCAAAAATTTAAAAAAGGTCCTTCGGGACCTTTTCAATCATAGAGAATTATATTTTTATTAAGGAGATTTATATAACAAGCGGTTTGGGCTACCTGAAGGGTTTTTTACTACGTTACTGCTCGCTTGATTTAAAAGATTGGTAGAGATCGTTTGAGGTGAAGCCGTAGGTGTACTTTGAAGCATTTCAGCAACTACACCAGCAACATGCGGGGTTGCCATTGAAGTACCGTTTAATATCTTGGTAGCTGTATTACTTCCAATCCAAGAAGAGTTAATCTGACTTCCAGGTGCAAAAATATCAACACAGCTTCCATAATTAGAATAGCTTGCCCGAGTATCGGTATTATCTGTCGCAGCCACTGTAATGGCCTTACTTACTCTTGCTGGAGAAGATGTACATGCATCTGTATTTGAATTGCCAGCGGCTACGACCATGACATAACCATTATTATATAAATTTTCCACTGCACTATCTAAAGAAGAACTTGTCGCCCCCCCTAAAGACATATTTACAACTGCAGGTTTTTTACCATTTTTTAATATCCAGTCTAAACCAGCAATAACATTACTTGAGGCTCCTGACCCATCACACCCCAAAATCCGGATAGGAACTAAATTGACACTTTTGGCAACACCATAGGTCGTACCACCTACTGTTCCAGCAACATGGGTCCCATGTCCATTACAGTCGGTTGTACCATTGCCATCAGATATTGCGGTATAACCGCTTAACACACGTCCTGAAAACTCTTGGTGGCTAGATAATATACCAGTATCCACGATATAAGCCGTAGTACCTGAACCGGTCTGTAAATAAGAATAAGTCGAATTTAATGGTAAAGCTTTCTGGTCTATACGATCTAGTCCCCAATCTGGATTACTTTGAGTAGTTGCATCAATATTTACTATTGTATCGCTTTCTACTGAAAGAACATGAGGGTTCTTTTTCATCGCTTCAATAAAGGCTGCCCCTGCTGTATCAGGTAAATAAATTGCAAAACCTTTAAGAACAGTATCGTAGCTTTGTAAAACTTTACCAGCATGTTGTTTAGCAATATTTTGTGCGAAATCTTTAGAAGGACCTGCATCCTTATTTAATATAACAATATATTGATTTTTAATAATTCCTTTTGCTTGGGAAGAATCATTTACAGGATTTACAACATTTGAAGCGGCATACACAAAATGAGTAGCTGCTATTGAAAGACAAATAGCAGACACTTGGCGAATATTCATGACTATCTCCATATATTATATTTCAGGTATTTTTATGATAATTAATAACTTTTTACTTCAGGATTAAAATTTTAGATGAGAACTTTGAGGAGTTTTATCTGCTTTTAAACCCCAACCATATTTTCATAATTTTTTAGGTTAAACAATATCAATCCACTTTTTTATAGAAAAATGTGACATCCATCTACTTATAATTTAAATATTTTATTTTTTTATAATTAAAATATCATTCTATTTGGGTTCAATAATATAAAAGAATATAACCATTATGATAAGAACTATAGTAGCCATTGCTAAGTAAGTACCAACAGTATTAAAACTTCTTAAAAACTTCAAAATATCCATAACAATATGATAATTAACAGGTTATAGATAATTATTTCAAAATATAAAAGTCCATACAACTATAAAAAATTAACAATTTCTTTAACTGTGATTAATATGTATAATAAATGTATAAATATATATTCCCTATTTTTTTACTAATCAAGCTTATTAGAAATAAATTATGCAAAACAAATTATTTGAATTTTTTTATCTAACTAAAATAAATCCCTTATATAAAACTTAGCCAGTTTAAAAATATTTTTTAAATAAACATTTTTAATAAAAAATACCCACATATCTTAAAAATATGTGGGTATTAAAAAACAAACAACTTTACAGACGCAGTATATGCATATATAAATATATACCTTTAAAGATATATTTACAATACTTCTTTAAGTTTTTCACTTGAATTGAACCGAATTTACTATTAACTGTCTTTTTAATGCGCGAATCTTTGTACCATTAACGAATTGTACAAAAATAAAAAAGTCCGCATCTTGGGAAGCTACGGACTATAAACTCATCTAAGCAACAGCTAAACAGTTTGTCGATTAGAGAGAAAACACTATCTTTTTAATCTAATCGAGATATTAGTTTAGGTCAACTTAAAATAGTATACAGCAGTAAAAAACTCAAAAAATTGTGACATACTCTACACTTCCTTGTTGATTAAGCAAAAATCAATATATTTATTTAAATCTAATAAAACAATATATCAATTTATATGTTATTCAACTTGGTTATTTGTCATACTGATTGCTCTTGTACTGAAATATTTTATTAGCTGAACTTAATATTATAAATAAGATAGCTTTTCATGATTTTCCCACCACCTATTGTTTCTATAATATTTAAATCAACTTACCCTATGTTTACCAAGGCTAACTCAAACTTAATTTCTCACTTAAATATAAATTTAAAATAGTGCTCTAAAATAGAGTAATGGTTAATCTCAGGAATAATTTCAAAAGAAATCATATCGTCACCTTGACTAAGTCGGTACTCAAAATAATTTTGACTTTGCCATTTTAATTCACTAAGTTCTAACCCACCACACAAAATCGTACAAGGAATATTGATCTGTTCCTGCTGATGAATAGGACTATATTTCAAAATATCCTCTTGCGATAAGTTTAAAACGTGATTTAAATGAGTCTCTTGTATAGGTAATAAATCATAAATCCCACTTAATAAAGTTGCCTTGGATAATAACGGATGGTTTAAACATAAAGCACCAAGATGAGCACCTGCTGAATGGCCAACCAATACTACTTCGCCTGTTTTCCAATTTTGTTCAGCGACAAAATCGAGCGCTTGTTGAGTTTGAGCAACGATTTGTGAAATATGACTTTGAGGAGCCAAGTCATATTCTAAAAGTACACACTGTGCTCCTTTTGCTAATATATACGGCGCTATAAAGGCAAAGTCCGATTTATCACACCACTGCCAATATCCCCCATGTATAAAAATTACGGTTTTATTGGCATGTTCTAAAGGAAAAAAATCCAGCGTTGATCGGTTCTTCGAACCATACTTTATATCTTTTATATGATGATAGGCCCGATAACTCAGCAAGCTTCTGTATTGGAAGCCTGCTAGTATTTCACCTTCATTCTCTACCGTTGTAGCATTGTCATACCTTCTCATATACCCATCACTTCAATGTTTCTTCACTAGAGTTGAGATTTAACTTTACGGTAGAACGTTTCAAATAATAGAAAAATATAAGAACCAGAACTAAAGGTACGCCAAATTGTAAAGTAGACTTAAATTCACTGGTAAACCAGGTAGTCACTGTAATGCTTAAAATCGCAATAAACCCAAACAAAGAGATAAATCGACTAGCAGGAATTTTAAATTTTAGTTGTATATTTTGCTGAACCATATGTCTTCTAAAAAACATATGAGTCACAAATATACTTCCCCACGTGAACAACGCACCAAACATGGATAGCGCAATCATAATTGGAAATGCGGAAGCTGGATTAATCGTATAAACGATACTAGCAATACCAATCCCTACCGCAGATAACAACAGCGCATTTACCGGCACCCCATTACTACTAATTCGACCAAAGACTTTTGGGGCATCACCTGCACGTGACAAGCTAAACAGCATACGAGTTGAAATATAAAGCATGCTATTCATAGCTGATAAGGCAGCTACAATTACAATAAAGTTTAAAATGCTATCCGCATACGGGATACCGACAATCTTCATGACCATAACAAAAGGGCTTGTTGCATCTGCTCCAATCAAAACAGTCCACGGCACCAAAGTAACGATTAGGAATAAGGACAATAAATAAAACAAAATGAGTCGAAGTGCTGTGCTTTTGAATGCTTTTTTAACTGCCTTTTCCGGGTGTTTAGCTTCGCCAGCCGCGACAGCAATCATTTCTATACTTAAATAACTAAATATTGAAATAATGACACCAATCCATACCCCACTAAAACCATTTGGAAAAAAGCCCCCATGTCCTGATAAATGAGTTACAACTTGCGTCATTCCCTGATTGCTTTGCGTCAAGATACCAATAGACAAAAGAATAAACACGATAATGGCAAAAACTTTAATTGTGGAAAACCAGTATTCCACTAGTCCAAAAGCTTTAACACTATAGGCATTTACAACAAGTAAGGTCAGTGAAAAAAATCCAATCCAGACCCAAGAGCCTACATTCGGGAACCAGAGCTTCATATAATCAGCAACGGCGGTAATCTCTGTACCTACCGCCAGTACAATACAAGCCCAGTAACAGTAGCGAACTAAGAAGCCGACAAGTGGACTTATATAATGTTCTGCATATGCACCAAATGAGCCCGAAGTAGGATGCTGAACTGTCATTTCAGCCAAACAAGCCATAAGCGCAAAAGCAATTAAACCACCAATCGCATAGCTGACTATGACTGCGGGACCTGCAAAGCTAATTGCAAATTTGCTTCCCATAAACAATCCGGTTCCAATTGCTCCACCAATGGCAATCATCCCCATCTGTTTTGCAGATAACTTTTTATGCAGCCCAGCTTCTCTATTTTGTATTTCATCAAAACTACTCATAGGCCCTCCTAGCCATTTGTTTTATTTTGATTCCTTAAAATCAGGTCACTTCACCGCGAACTAAATACTGCTTGTTTTTCCATTCACTATTCAGCATGGTTTCTTTTAAGTGCTGTACTGCATTCCAAATATCTTCAAAGCCCAGATACAAAGGTGTAATACCAAATCTCAAGACTGCAGGTTCCCGATAATCACCAATCACACCGCGTGCAATAAGTGCCTGAATAATTTCATAACCGAATTCATGACGATAACTAACATGGCTACCACGATGTTTATGATCTAAAGGCGTAATTAACTCAAATCCGAATTCAGAACATTCTTGATGTACCAATTGAATAAATAAATCTGTTAATTTCAACGATTTCTCACGGATTTTTTGCATATCAGCATGCAGGAAAATATCCACTCCGCATTCAATCAGACTCATAGAAATAACCGGCTGAGTTCCACATAAATATCGGCGGATACTATTCGCTGGCTCATAATGCTGTGCCATATCAAATGGTTTTTTATGACTCCACCAACCTGATAAAGGCTGCCAGAACTGATCACGGTGCTTTTCATTGACCCAGAGCAATGCAGGAGAACCAGGGCCACCATTTAAATATTTATAGGTACAACCAATCGCAAAATCACTATCAGTTTGATTAAGGTGCATAGGAACAGCACCGACTGAGTGACATAAATCCCAAATCACCAAAGCATCTTTAGAATGAATTTGTTCATTAATAGATGCCATATCATAAAAATAACCAGTGCGGTAATTCACATGGGAAAGTACCACTACAGCAACATCTTTCTCTAAAGCACGAGATAAGTCTTCTACGCCATCAATTAATTCAACCTGATAGCCCTTTTGAATTAAGTCAATGAAACCTTCAATAATGTAAATATCTGTTGGAAAAGCATCTTTTTCTGCCACAATAATTTTGTGTTCAGGGAATTTATCAGCCTGAATTTTTACCGCTGCAGATAAAACTTTAAATAAGTTCAGTGTAGTTGAATCTGAAATAACAACTTCACCTTTTTCCGCACCAATCAGTTTAGCGACTTTGTCACCCAGCCGTGTTGGTAGCCCCCACCAGTCTGCCTTATTCCAGCTATTGATCAGATCTTCTCCCCATTCTTGGGAAATAATATGCTGAGCGACAGCCAAAGATTTCTTTGGTCTAGCACCTAAAGAGTTACCATCTAAATAAATGACGCCTTCTGGCAATGCAAATTCATCTTTAAATTTTTTGAGTTCATCTTCCTGATCCCAATACAAACACTGTTCACGAGTAATCATTTGATATTGCACCTATTTCTACATTTCCTTTGTATTTGAATTTTATCACGTCAATTTGTACGATTTATTCGATAATATTTGATCAAAAATAGCTATTTTCGTATAAAATTCTAATTAAAATTAAAAAATATGGATGAAATTCGAAAATGAATGTAGATGCGATCGATCTAAAAATTTTGAAGTATTTACAAGACAATGCCCGTTTAAGTAACCAAGAACTTGCTGATCTTGTTAATCTTTCAGCATCTGCTTGTCACAGACGCGTTAAAATTTTAGAAACCAACGGAATCATTGAAAAATATCAAGCAAAAGTTAATTATGAAAAATTAGGTATAAAAATTGAGGCAATAGTTGAAATAAAACTTGCTCAACTCACCGAAAATGACCACAACTTTTTTTTAAGCCAAATCAAGAATTTTGATGAAGTCATCAATGCTTATATCATTACAGGTGAATCTAATTATGTACTGCACGTTGCCACTAAAGATCTAAACTCTTTTTCTCATTTTGTTATTAATACACTCAATAAAATTAAAGGTGTGGTAAGCATTAACTCAAAAATTATCTTACAGAAAATTATACAAAAGCCACTGTAGAATATTTAGCTAAAATTAAAAAAACTCTCGTTAAAGAATTTTTACTATGATCGAAACTGAACGTTTAATCTTAAGACAATGGAAAGAGTCTGATTCAGAGCCATTTATCAAAATGGGTTTAGACGAAAATGTTATGCGTTTTTTCCCAAAGCTTTTATCTGCTACTGAAAGTATAAGTTTAATTCAAAGAATATCAGCTCTTATTGATGAAAATGGCTGGGGATTTTGGGCGGTAGAATTAAAAGAAACTCAAGAATTTATAGGCTTTATTGGCTTACACAACCAACCAGAACAATTTGATTTTTCTCCCTGCATTGAAATTGGATGGAGAATTGCTACAGAACACTGGAAAAAAGGTTATGCCACTGAAGGAGCAAAAGCAGCATTGGACTATGCCTTTAATATTCTCAATAAAGATAAAGTGGTTTCTTTCACAGCAACAGTGAATAAGCCATCTCAAGCCGTGATGGAAAGACTAGGAATGCGCAAAGTTAAATACTTTAATCATCCCAAGCTTCCAGATGAACATGCCTTACAAAAGCATGTTCTTTATGAAATATATCATCCTAAGCTTGAGTTATGATTCAGTTAAATAGTGATATAAATAAAATATTTCAATGAGTTAAAATGGTTACTACTCATCAAAGTCATAACCTACAGAGGTGGAGTGCTCCCAATACTCATTAATCTTATCCGCAATATCTTCTTTGTCCATGGTAGTTAAAACGTAGAAAAGTTTTGCCTCTTTATTTTTTCTCAAAATTAATAAATTGTAATAGTCATATTCAGGGCCATTTAGCCCTAATGATGGCTGTTCTTCACAATGCTTCTCAGCCTTGTAATGCCATTCAAGTTTATAAGTATCAATACCATTGGCAGCATTGATCACTATGCCATCATTGGCTCCTCCAATAAATCCAATTTTCATCGCCTACTCTAAATTGTTATTCAAATGATTTTTAATATAACTTTAAATAAGTAGAGTTCAATTTATAAAATGTTTGCCAATACGTATCATATGTAAATCAAAATAACGAGATGATTATTTCATTGTCCGTAAATACTCATAAGCTTCTTTTTCGTTGCTCTCAAGATGAACTTTTGCTTCCGTTTCATCATTTAATGTTTCGTTTATTATTTTGCTCCCTTCATAAGAAATTTGATGACCAATCTGGAAATCTGCTCCTAATGCATCAATCACAATAAACTGTCCAGCCATGTTTGAAGCAATAAAAAAACTGTTGTTACGATAACCATATCTAATTGTATATAATCCCACTTTTATTCCAACTTTTAATAATATTTAAATAATGATAATTTCATATAAAGTATAGAAACGCAAAAAAGTATCAAAAAACTAATTTAAAACTCATCTAACTATCTATTTTTAAAAATTTTATCAGTCATTTTTTTATCTACTCTACTTCTATGGCCATTTTCAAAAAATTTATTCACATGGCATAATTTAGTAGTGGTATCACAAAATACACCATTAGAAAAAGTAAAAGCAGATGTATCAAAGTCACCTTGTGAAAAAGCTTGTTTTGCTTTTTTTGCACCTAAATATTGATTAGTTAAGGATTTGGAAACTCCCTTTTTATCTGCACAAATATATTTATCACAGACTACACCTCTTTTAGGTGAAAAAACTGCAGTTGTATTTTGTGCCAATGTATTTGCACTAAATGTAAAACAAATAGAACCGATAAAAACAACAAAGAAATTAGAATTTTTCATTTTTTAATTCACTCGTTATCATTAATTATTGAAATAATATATCAAAAGTAAAATATCTTTAGAACTTTAAAAATGATGAGATAACAACAAATCAATCTGTTTTTGAGACTTTAATGTTTATAATCTTAAGCTAATTTCTTCCATGTATATTTAAAGCTGGAGCGTTCGCAACATGAATAAGGTAGTGCTGTTTGACATGGATGGAACTTTACTAGATTTAGCTTTTGATGACTTTATCTGGAACGAATGCTTACCTAAAAGACATTCTGAAACACATCATCTATCTTTAACTGAGAGTCAAGAAATATTAAACCAGTTTTATCGCAGCCATAAACATACGCTTGCTTGGTACTCATCAAATTACTGGACACAAACAACTGGCGTGGATGTTTTAAAGCTCCAGCAAGAATTTCAGCATAAAATTAAAGCGAGACCAGGATGCATGGAGCTGCTCAGCGCTTTAAAAGCACAAGATTATCAATGTTGGCTAGTCACCAATGCTGACTGTGCAAGCCTAAAATTAAAGCTTGATAACGTTCCTATCCAAGATTTTTTTGAAGTCATCGTATCTAGCGAACAAATTGGTTACGCAAAAGAAGACATCCAATTCTGGAAAGAGTTGCAACGCTTGCATCATTTTGCGCCAGAAAGCACTATTTTTTTAGATGACACTCTTCCTGTTTTAAAAACTGCAGAAAAATTTGGTATAAGACACTTGTTTACTATCTTACAGCCCTCAAGTCTTAAGAGTATAAGACAGCCACAAGATTTAGAGTATAAAGCTCTAGGTCAGCTTACAGAGCTACTGTCTATTTTGAATCAAATTGATAGAAAGGATAATGATGTCAAAATTGCGTGAAGACGATGCTGTAGAAACCATGCGTGTCGACAAATGGTTGTGGGCAGCACGTTTTTTTAAAACCCGTTCTATTGCTAAAGCTGCAATTGAAGGGGGTAAAGTACATCACAATAATGAACGTGTAAAAGTTTCTAAAGAAATTCGTGTCGGTATGGAGCTCGTTGTTCAACAAGGTTTCGATAAAAAAACAGTTGTTGTTAAAGCGCTCTCCAATACCCGAGGACCGGCCCCTGTTGCACAACAACTTTACGAAGAAACAGAAGTAAGTATTGCAAGACGGGAGTTGATTGCTTCCCAACGAAAATTGCATAATCTAGCACGACCTGACCATAGACCAAGCAAGAAAGATCGGCGACAAATCAATCGGTTTAAACAGGATAATGATCAACATTATGAAGATCACTGGTCTTATAATGATGAATAAAAACGTCGAGTTGTGTCGCACTCACATATACAATATATAGAAGCTAGAGAAAAAATCTGTCACTATTAGCCCTGTGAAACAAGTTGAGATTCAATACATCCACTTGGGTTAAACGTGATGAACATAGAGTATTGAGGTTTTTGAGATGGATGAGAATAAAAGCAAAGCATTACAAGCCGCTTTGAGCCAAATTGAGAAGCAATTTGGTAAAAATACGGTTATGCGTCTTGGTGATAACACTGTTCAAGCAGTTGAAGCCGTATCTACAGGTTCTTTAACTTTAGACATCGCATTGGGGATTGGTGGTTTACCAAAAGGCCGTATTATCGAAATTTATGGTCCTGAATCTTCTGGTAAAACCACAATGACATTACAAGCAATTGCTCAATGTCAAAAATCTGGTGGTACATGTGCCTTCATTGATGCTGAGCACGCCCTAGACCCTCAATATGCACGCAAACTTGGTGTAGATATTGATAACCTACTTGTTTCACAACCCGACAATGGTGAGCAAGCACTTGAAATTGCTGACATGCTTGTCCGTTCAGGCGCAATTGATTTAATCGTTGTGGACTCGGTAGCTGCACTTACACCTAAAGCAGAAATCGAAGGTGAGATGGGTGACTCTCATATGGGTCTACAAGCGCGTCTTATGAGCCAGGCACTTCGTAAAATTACGGGTAATGCTAAACGTTCAAACTGTATGGTTATCTTCATTAACCAGATTCGTATGAAAATTGGTGTTATGTTTGGTAGCCCAGAAACTACCACTGGTGGTAACGCTCTTAAATTCTACGCTTCAGTTCGTTTAGATATTCGTCGTATCGGTCAAGTAAAAGAAGGCGATGAAATTGTTGGTTCAGAAACTAAAGTTAAAGTCGTTAAGAACAAAATGGCTCCTCCGTTTAAAGAAGCTATTTTCCAAATTCTATACGGTAAAGGTACTAACCAACTAGGTGAACTTGTAGATTTAGCTGTACAACAGGATATCGTACAGAAAGCTGGTGCATGGTATTCATATCAAGGCAATAAAATTGGCCAAGGTAAAAACAATGTAATTCGCTATTTTGAAGAAAATACTCAAATAGCTGAAGAAATTGAACGTAATATCCGTGAACAATTGCTGACTACAGGCACAAATGGTGCAGTTCAAATTGAAGATGAAGAAGAGCCAGATCTTTTATTAGAATCGTAATTATACATGAGTCATAAAACGCCCTTCGGGGCGTTTTTTACAAGGAATTTTATATGTTCAAAAGAAACGATGAGCAATCTCAGCAGCGCCCTCCTCTTACTGGCCAACGTTTACGCTCATATGCTTTTGCTTTACTCACTCGCCGAGATTACTCTAAAGCAGAGCTTATCGAGAAATTAGCTCGTTACGCACAAAATATAGAAGAAGTAAAACAACTGGTTGAGGAATTATCTGAACAAAATTACCAGAGTGATCAGCGTGTTGCTGAGCAAATGCTAGCAAGCCAAATTCGTAAAGGTAAAGGACCGAAACGGATTCAACAAGCTTTAAAAACTAAACAAATTGAAAATGATTTAATTGCAGATGAAATTCAAGAAATTGATTGGGTAGAACAAGCTTATCAACTTAAAGTTAAAAAATTTGGAGAAGCTGTAGAGAAAGATCCAAAACTTAAAGCAAAACAGATCAGATTCTTACAATATAGAGGATTTGATTTAGATGTAATTTTAAAAGCAATCCAAAGAAAATTGGATTAAAAGAATGGTGGCAACCCCACTAGCAAAACTTCGGCACATCATAGATCTGCTACCGTTGCTACCTTCCGGTCCTGGCGGGGTTCACAGAGTACAATTGCGAAGCCACCAGCGGGGCTACCATTGCAAAACAAAGTATAGAGATTTTTAAAAGAGTTGCAACCCTTCTCTGCCTTTTTCGGCAAGTTTTTGTTTCGATTGATTAATTCCTCAGCAAAAATAGATTTAAACCCCAAAAATGTAATTTCTTGAACTTATGCTCTTTTCTTATTTTGCATAAAATATGCTTGAAGATTGTAAACTATCCTTGCATTTAAACTGTTAACTGCTTTAATTGCATTGATTAATGAAAAACCTTAGATATTTAGGAATTGTTTTTTATATTTCTGTGTCAAGGTGGCTTTTATATAAAATTATGGATTTATACACATGCAAATGAAGAAGCATTCTTTATTATTTATTGCCTTAATGAGCACCACTTCTCTATACGCAAATATCCCTATCGAGTCTCGTGGTTTAAGTCAAAATGATGGTAGTGCATCTAATACTTCTTCAAGCAATATTTCAGTTCCTACAAATTTAAACTGGGAACTCATGCAAAAAAACCAACAATTAGAAAATGATATTCGTACATTAAGAGGTCAGCTTGAAGAACAAGCTAATGATATTGAGCAATTAAAGAAAGATCTAGCAAACCGATATACCGATTTAGATCAACGTTTAGAATTATTACACCAAAAAGTTGACCCTGACAGTGCTACACAAGACGATAGTTCAAATACAACGTCCGATAACACTACTCCTGCTAGTGCACCAGCCCCTCAAACCACAGAGAGTAATAAAGTAGCGGCAGTACCAGCCACACAAACTTCTGAGCAGCAGCCTAGCGCACTAACAACCACTACTCAACCAGCACCAGCTGCTGCGCAAAACCAGTCAAATTCCCTCGAATTAGAAAAAGCTGCTTATACTGTAGCTTTAGATGCATATAAACAAGGTGGTGCTAAAAAAGCAATTGCTCCAATGCAAAACTTTATAAAAAACCATCCTAATAGTATCTATACAGGTAATGCTTATTTTTGGTTAGCCGAGTTTCATTTAGCCACAGATCCAGTAAATTATAATGAAGCAAAGAAAAACTATAATGTCGTAGCGAACCAATACCCAAATTCAAGTAAGGCACCTCGAGCATTGTACCAACTTTATAGTATCGCTAAAGATGTTGATAAGAATACTGTGTCAGCAAATCAATACAAGAACAAGTTACTTAGCCAATATCCAAAGTCTGAAGAAGCAAAATTCTTTAACAAATAATTTAGTTATAAAAAAGACACTGTTAAAACAGTGTCTTTTTTTATGTCTTCTTGATTAGCGCACAATTCCACGCTCTGATTGTTCAAGAGAATCAATCAAGAGTTGAGCTTCTGGAACTGAAGGTAAAATTTCACTTTTAATTTGGTCAATAGCTTGAACAGAAGTTAATCCAGATTTAAATATCAATTTATAAGCTTCTCTTAAGCCTTGAATTGTATTTTTAGACCAACCTTTTCTTCGCATACCTTCAATATTTATACCAAACGCATGTGCAGGGTTACCAGACGCCATCACATAGGCTGGAACATCTTTAAGGATCAAAGAAGCTCCACCAATCATGCTATAAGAATCGATCTTACAGAATTGATGAATTCCAGAATTACCACCCACAATAACGTGATCACCAATATGTACATGTCCAGCGACACCTACATTATTAGCAAAGATATTATAGTCACCTACGATACAATCATGTGCAATATGTGTATTTACCATTAATAGGTTATGACTACCTATCTTGGTTAATGCATTATCTTGCACCGTACCTCTATGTAAGCTGCAATGTTCGCGAATTAGATTATTGTTACCAATTTCAAGCCACGTTTCTTCACCTTTATATTTGAGGTCTTGGCAAACTTCGCCAACACTTGCAAATTGAAAGATTTCGTTATTTTGGCCAATTCTGGTAAAACCACCTACAACCACATGAGAATGTAATTTAGTACCAGCACCAATAGTCACTTGAGGACCAATAATACAATAAGGTCCGATTTGAACATCTGAAGCAATCACTGCAGATGGATCAATAATGGCGGTAGAATGGATTAAATCGTGATTGCTCATGCCTGCTCTGTTTTTTGGTGTGAAATCATAATCTCAGCGGTTGCTGCTACAATGCCATCAACGCTAGCTGTACAATTGTATTTGTAGATACCGCGCTTCTGCATTACCAACTCAGATTTTAATACAAGTTGATCACCTGCAACTACTTGTTTTTTAAATCTAACTCTTTCTGCACCAGCAAACAGGAATAATGAACCTGGTTTTGGCGTTTCATTGTTCATAATAAAACCAAGAACGCCTGAAACTTGAGCTAATGCTTCAACAATGAGAACACCAGGCATAATTGGATATTCTGGGAAATGCCCTTGTAGGAACTCTTCATTGATAGAAACATTTTTATAACCAACAATACTATTGTCAGTAACTTCAGTCACACGATCAACCAATAAGAATGGGTAACGATGCGGCAAATATTGACGAATCGTTTGAATCTGCATTGGTAATTCAGGGATGGCAAATTTAGGTGTAGTAGACTCGGTCATAATATTCTATTTACGCAAATTAAAAGTTGATTCAAGAGACTCTATTTGAGCTTGTATATGATCAAGTCGTTTAGTGATTTGGGTCAATGGCACATCTGCTAATTGTCGCAAGCGTACAATCGTCTTTTTCCAATGATTATTTTCAAATAATCCGGTTCCCGAAGAGTAAGTTCCAGCTTCAGAAATATTTTTTGTGACCATTGACATTCCAGTCAAAGTCACATTATCAGCAATTGAAAGGTGTCCTGCCACTCCACACGCCCCAGCTAGAATACAGTTTTTGCCAATTTTTGTACTTCCGGCAATACCGCACTTCGCTGCAATAGCAGTATTTGAACCAATATGGACGTTATGTGCAATTTGCACAAGGTTATCAATAATAACCCCATCTTCCAAAATTGTATTATCAAGTGCGCCTCTATCAATACTACAATTTGATCCAATTCGGACATCATTTCCAATTAAAACTGAACCTAATTGAGCAATACGATGCCACTTTCCTTGATATGGAGCAAAACCAAAACCTTCTCCACCAATGACAGTACTTGAATGAATACGGACGCGATCTCGTAATTTAGAACCACCTGTAATAGTGACATGAGAATCAATAAAACAGTCTTTTCCAACTTCTACATTATCATCAAGTTTGGTATGTGACTGAATGACGGTATTATCGCCCACTACACAATTCTCACCAATAACCACATAGTGACCAATATAAGCAGTTTCGGAAATAACAGCAGATGGATGAATTTGGGCAGTGCTTTCTATGCCTGTTGAGCTAATCTTTTTATCAAATACATGGGTAAGGATTGCAAACGCAAGATAGGGATTATCAACAATAATAAAATTATCTTTTTCAGGAAGATGTTCTTTTAAAGCTGCGGTAACAATGTAAGCACCTGCACGGCTTACTTTAGCTTGATCGAGATGTTTCTCACCATTCACAAAAGTAAGATGGTTAACCTCTGCATTTTCCAAACTCGCCAAGTTTGAAAATTGAAGACTACCTTCACCAATTAGCTCACCTTTAACAAGGTGAGCTAATTCATCTAAACGATATTGTTGCACTTTCATTAATTTATTTCATTGAATTAACCTTTTGTATCATTTTATCAGTTAAATCATACTTAGCGTCATAGGCAACAGTCGAATTTTTATTCAAAATAAAGTCAAGATTATTTTCTTTTCGTAATTGCTCAGCAGCTTGCTTAACTCTAGTCTCAAAAGTTGTATTCATACTTTGTAAGCTCGTTTGAACTCTTGACTGTAAGCCTTGCTGTGTTGAATTAAATTCATTTAATTTTGATTGATACTGAGATTGTAATTTTTTAATCTCATCTTCTTTCATTTTTTGGCCTTGAGTCTGCGCTTGACGTTGAAGCCCTTCTAACTCTTTACCTAATTGCTCAAGCTTAGTTGTAGTTGGTTTCACTGACTGGTTTAAGCTTGCATTTTGCTGTTTCAAATAAGTACTACTTTCAACAACTTTAGCTAGATCAATTACCCCATAACCAGCTGCATTAGCTGCTACAGAAGCCACCGTCAGGCCTAACCCTAACATTAATTTATTTAATTTATTCATGTAAATCTCTTTCCTTATTTCATTATACAAAAAGATCGTACTTAGAAAGTACGACCAATTTCAAACTGAATTTCTTTAGTTTCATCACCCGGTTTATCATTTAACGGGAATGCATAGCTAAGTGACAATGGACCAATCATAGTAATCCAGGTTACACCGACACCCACACTATAACGCAAGTTACCTAAATCAAATCCATAATTATCTTCACAGTATTTTTTAGCATCAGAAATTTGCTGACCATTCATAATCATAGAATAAGATCGAACGTCGCACTTGGTATCAAATACTTGACCACCTTCAGCAAATAGAACAGGGCGTACTTGGCGAGTCCAGTCACCTTTAAATGGCATTGGTAAAACCAATTCTGTGCCGAACTGCACTAGAGCATTACCACCCACTTCTTCTGGAGAAGAGTCATTTTTTTTCTCTTCTTGTAGATTTACACTGGCATATTTAGGCCCTAAAGTACTGTTATCATAACCACGTACAGAGCCATAACCACCTGCATAGAAGTTCTTATAGAATGGTAAATCATTACCATACCCAAGCTTACCATAACCACGAAGTACAAAGCCGGTACTTCCAATAGGGAAAAATGCTTGAGTATCATAAGTTACTTTTTGATAATCAACATCACTACCCGGTAAACCAATTTCAAGACCTACACGGTGAGACATGCCTGATGTTGGAAAGATTGGTCTATTCAAAGTATTGTACGACCAACCCAAATTCAGGTTATAAGTAAAGAATTCTCCTTCAAACGCATTTCCATAAGGTTGAGAAGTTTGACCTTCTGGGCATTTATATAATCCTGTTTGGGGATCTTGAACAAGATCAACGAGGCAGTACGTATTTGTAGAAGTAGTTTTCCCACCATTTGCCAATAAGTAATCACGTACATAAGTGGATACAAATGCACCTGTTGTTACCTTAGTATTATCAACACCCACCGAAGCACTTAAACTTTGATTTTCATCAATAGGGTAACCAAAACTTAAACTACCACCAAAACTATCCGTTACATAGTTGTTAACGTTATAGTCATCATTCAGTTTCGTTTTACGATAATAGACATTATAACCGCGGCTTACACCATCAATTGTAAAGTAAGGGTCAGTAACACTTAAGTTGTAATAGTCTTGAGTTTCAGAACGAGATAAGTCAATTGCAACTCGGTTACCTGTACCCATAAAGTTAGTTTGACTAAGTCCTGCTTGGAACGTAATACCACCACTTTGCGAATAACCAACTGCTAATGTAGTAGTACCTGAATGTTGTTCTTCAACATTTACGTTTAAGTCAACTTGGTCTGGAGAGTTTGGAATACGAGCAGGTTTAATATCAACGGTTTTAAAGAAACCTGTACGCTCTAAACGAACTTTAGATAAGTCAATTTTTTCATTGCTCGCTAATGCACCTTCCATCTGACGCATTTCACGACGTAATACTTCATCAGAAGTTTTGCTATTACCAGTAAAATTAATACGACGTACGGTAACTTGTTGACCTGGATTCACATAATAATTTAAGTCAACAACGCCAGTTTCATTATTAATCTGCGGCACAATATTTACATCTGCAAAGTAATAACCTGCATTACCATACTTACGTAAAAGTAATTGCTTAACCGCATTTACTTTTTCTTGTGAATAGGTATCACCGTCTTTATAAATTTTTAAAGCTTGTAATTCTTCAGGCTTATAAAGCGCATCACCTAAGAATTTAGTTTGACCAAATTTAAACTGGCTACCTTCATCAACAGCAACCTCAATAAAGATATGCTTTTTATCTTCACTAATATTGAGTTGGGAATTATTAATATTAAAATTAATATAGCCTTTGTTAAGGTACATGGCACGTAAAGCTTCAAGGCTTGCAGCCATTTTTTCACGTGCATAGCGGTCATTACGTGTGACTACTGAAGCCCAACCACTTTCTTTAACTGCAAATGCTTGTTTAATTTCACTGTCTTTAAAAACAGTATTACCAATTACATTAATATCAAAGACTTTTGCTGGCGTTCCTTCATTGAAATTAATTTTTAATTCAACGCGGTTATTTGGGCGAGCAACTGTATCAACTGTAACATCAGCATCATAACGGCCTTGTTGAGTATATTGTTGCTCTAATTCTGTCTCAATGGTTTGCAAAGCAGATTTCTTAAAAACCTCACCCTCAGCAATACCCATTTTTTTGAGGCCTTGTTCTAGAGCCTCTTTAGGAATAAGTTTATTACCCTTAAATTCAAGCTTTGAAATAATTGGGCGCTCAATAACATTAAAAACCAAAGTATCATTTTCTTTTGATGCTTTAATATCATCAAAAAGTCCAGTGGCATACAATGTTCGAATTGCTTCGGCGATCATCGGTTCATTAACGCGATCGCCACTGTTGATTGGCAACATGGTATAAACATTTGCAGGGGTAAGACGGACCAACCCGTTTACACGAATATCTCTAACAACGAAATCATCAGCTGCATATGCTTGTTGTACCGCTGCCATAGCGCTAACAAGTGCCAAAGGCATTAAAAAATGTGTGTGCCGCATGCCAGTTTTTTCCAGTAAGTTATAAATCCATATACGTTTACAAACGCATAAAGTCATTAAATAAAGCTAAAAGCATCATACTACCGAGCAGTACCATACCAATTTTTAGACCAAACATTTGTATTTGTTCAGAAACAGGCTTCCCACGAATAGCTTCAATAATGTAATACACTAGATGACCACCATCTAACATTGGAATTGGTAATAAGTTTAAAATTCCAAGACTTACACTCATTAAAGCCATAAAAGAGATAAAGGTTTCCCAACCCATTTCTGCACTTTGGCCAGCTACTTTTGCAATGGTAATTGGCCCAGAAAGATTTTCTAATCCAATTAGTCCCTTAACCATTTTTACTATTGAGTTCAAAATCATGCTAGAGATTTGGCCAGTTTTATCAAGTGCCATTTCAAAAGCTTGTATTGGAGTATATTGAATTGTTTGCTTATATTCGTCAGGAATTGTAATTTTTCCAGCATCACTTTTTACACCAAGTACTCCATTTACCTGCCCCATGCTATCACGCTTACCTTGTGGCATAACTTGTAAATGTACTAGTTGTTCATGACGTAAGACATCAATCTTAAGTAACTTTTCTGGGGAACGCTGGACAACTTCTACCACGTCGAACCAATCTTTCATAGGCTGGCCATCAATCGCAACAATACGATCGCCCACTTTCATCCCTTGACGAATCGCCGCACCATCTTCCGTTAACTCTGTTACAACAGCAGGAATCACAGGTCGATAAGGTAAGAAACCTAATACGTCCAGTGCAGATTCATTTTGATTTTTTAAAAAATCTTTAATTGGTAATACAAAATTTTTTTCGGAACCAGCACGGTCCACATCAATATTTACAGTACCTGTTTCCCCAACTCGATCAATCAAAGCAAAGTTTAGCTTTTCCCATGTTGTTGTCTCTTTCCCATCAACAGCAATAATTTTGTCACCTACATGTAACTGGGCTGCTGCAGCTGGAGAGTTTGGAATAATTTTGCCAATTTTAGTATTTAATTGTTCTTGGGCTGGTAAAAACAAAATCCAAAAGAGGAGTACGGCAAAAATCAAGTTAATTAATGGTCCAGCAGCAACAATCGCTATACGTTTCCACGGTTTTTGCCGGTTAAAAGCATATGGTAGATCTTGTTCTGCCACATTACCTTCTCGCTCGTCCAACATTTTGACATAGCCGCCTAAAGGTAAGGCAGAAAGCTGATATTTAATACCAGACTTCTTAGACGTCCATTTCAGTAAAGTTGGTCCAAACCCAATTGAGTAAACTAAAACTTTAACACCAAGTTTTCGCGCAACCCAGTAATGGCCAAACTCATGGATTGCAATTAGAGGCCCAAGTAAAAGAGCTGCCGCTGCAATCATAAACAGTGCATTCATTTCAGCCTCCAATACTTGATATATATTGCTGAGCTACAGATCGGGCCACTTTATCTTTATCTAAAATGCACTCGATGCTTTCAGCCGCTGCATTCTCTAATTTTTCCAAAGTATGCTCTACCACTTGCGGAATACTTGTAAATCCAATCCTTTCCATTAAGAATGCTTCAACTGCAATTTCATTAGCTGCATTCAAAATGGTTGGTGCCAAACCTCCCGCACGCATTGCTTGTCTAGCCAAATTTAATGCAGGAAATTTTTGGGTATCCGGTGCCTGAAAATTAAGTTGAGAATACTCAAATAAATCTAAAGCAGGAACATTAGTTTGTAAACGCTCAGGCCATGCCAATGCATGTGCAATCGGAGTACACATATCCGGGTTACCCATTTGTGCTAATGTTGAACCATCAACATACTGCACCATAGAGTGAATGATACTTTGTGGATGAACAACAACTGTAACAAAATGTTCAGATATTGAAAATAAATGACAAGCCTCTATTAACTCTAACCCTTTATTCATAAGAGTAGCTGAGTCAACCGAAATTTTTTGTCCCATTGACCAGTTTGGATGTTTACATGCTTGTTGCGGCGTTACATGAGTCAATTGTTCTAAGGAGTGATTTAAAAAGGGACCACCAGATGCTGTAAGCAATATTTTAGATACACCTAGCTGTGGTTGCCCTGTTCTATCTGCTTGTAAATAATTATGAGGTAATGATTGGAAAATTGCATTATGTTCAGAATCAACTGGCAATAACAATGCCTGATGATCACGAGCAGCTTGCATCATGATTTCACCAGACATAACTAATGCTTCTTTATTGGCAAGTAGTACTCGTTTACCTGCCTTAACAGCCGCTAAAGTTGGCAACAGCCCAGCTGCCCCTACAATTGCAGCCATAACAATATCCACATCTGTATGAGATGCGATATCGACTAAACCCTCTTGCCCAGCTAAAACATCAATATCCGATATATTTTGCTGAGCAAATAGTGTTTTTAATTCAGCTATTTTCTGTTCAGGAACAACAACAACTTTAGGTCGAAACTGTTTGCAGATTTCAACAAGTTCAGAAATTCGACTATGCGCCGAAACTGCAAAGACTGAATACTTATCTGGATGTTGACCTAAAATTTTTAAGGTACTTCGTCCAATAGAACCGGTTACACCCAATATGCAAACAGATTGTGTCATCTATAAATCTACACCAATAAGCTTTAATATATACATTCCCGTTGCAAAAATCGGGGCTGCTGCGAGTAAAGAATCAATACGGTCCAATACACCACCATGACCTGGCAAAACACGGCCAGAGTCTTTAATACCAGCACGGCGTTTGATCATTGATTCAAATAAATCACCTAATACTGAACCGAACACTGTAATTAAAGACAAAATCAAGAATAGAAGTTGTTGAACCCAAGTTAGGTTTAAATATTGATATTGCACCACAAGCATTACAATAATTGTAGTGAGAATACCGCCATATAAACCTTCTACTGATTTATTAGGACTTACTGTAGGCGCCAATTTTCTTTTACCGAATTTACGGCCTACAAAGTAAGCTCCACTATCTGCACCCCACACAAGCAAGAACAAATACATCAGCCACCATGGTGAGCTTTGCCATACTACAAAGATTGCAGTCACTGCTGCACAGATAAGAATCAAACCAATGACATATAGGGTCGCGTTATACCACCCATCGAATTCAGGAAAAGACTTAACCCAATAAACACTAACGAGCCAAGTTAAAATTGAAGCAGACCATAACAGTAAAGCAATGTCATGAAAGAATAAGGCAACACCAGAAACAAAGGCAACAAGTAGACCATAACCCCAAGCTTTAGGTTTTACTACTGCACCAACTTCCCGAGGCATTAACTTATACCATTCATACCCCGCAACTCCTGCTGCTACAATCATAAGTACCAACATTGGATAATGTGATTGCGTAGCAAACATACAGCCCAAAACAACTGCAACAAGTACCAATGCGGTAACAATCCGCTCTAACATTATAATTTCTCGATTTTCTCTTGCTGAATTTGTTCAGATGTTTTACCGAAACGACGTTCACGCCCTGAAAAGACATTCAATGCATGGTCGAATTCTTCCACTGTAAATTCCGGCCACAAAGTATCCGTAAAATACAGCTCCGCATAAGCCGCTTGCCATAACAAGAAGTTAGATATACGGAAATCTCCACCTGTACGGATCAACAAGTCCACAGCTGGCAGATCGTTTAGACTGACATATTTTTCGAACAAATCAACATTTATTTGATCAGCGTCAATTTCGCCACGGGAAACTGCTTGAGCAACCTGCTTAGCTGCATTTGCAATATCCCACATACCACCATAGCTTACCGCAATAGTTAATGTCATGGCGTCATGATGTGCTGTTTGTTGCTCTGCATCTTCCATTAAGGCAACTAAATGTGAAGGTAATCGGGAACGATCCCCTATAAAGCGCAAAGCAATATTGAATTTCTTCATGCGAGGTATTTGCTCATGAATCGTTTCTTCAAGAAGTTTCGTAAGCAGATCGACTTCATATTGTGGTCGATTCCAATTTTCACTCGAAAATGCAAAAACAGTTAAAGCACGAACGCCAGTTTTAACACAATGTTCAACAATAGGGTCAAGAACATTTTTACCCTCTCTGTGCCCATCGCCTTTTTGCATTTGATTTTTCTTTGCAAAGCGATTGTTGCCATCCATGATGATGGCAACATGCTGAGGAAGATGATACTCTTCTGAATCGGTCATAAAAATTAGACCTTCATCAATTCTGCTTCTTTCGCTGCTAGACGCTTGTCTACTTCTGCAACATATTTATCAGTGATTTTTTGGATATCATCGCCTGCACGACGCTCATCATCTTCAGAAATTTCTTTCTCTTTTAATAATGCCTTGATATCACCTAATACATCACGACGAATATTACGGATAGCAACTTTCGCATTTTCAGCTTCACTGCGAGCGATTTTCTGCATATCACGACGTGTTTCTTCAGTTAAAGCTGGTAAAGGTACACGGATTGAATCAGCAGTAATAGGATTTAAACCTAAATCACTTTCACGAATTGCTTTATCAATTGCAGCAACCATCGTACGTTCAAATGGTTGAACGATAAGCGTACGAGAATCTTCAACACCAACGTTCGCTACTTGGTTTAAAGGCACATCAGAACCATAGTAAGGAACCATTACCCCATTTAAAATTGATGGGTGTGCACGGCCGGTACGAACTTTAGCAAACCCTTGTTCCAAAGACTCAAGAGTTTTTAACATACGCTGTTCGCTGTCTTTTTTCAGATCGTTAATCATATGATCTTCCTTACTTATTTATTCAAGGATGTATATAACAAATTTAATTTAGCGCTAGTATAAAGAGCTTTACGGCACACGTACATTATTTAGTAACGCGTGTACCCTCTTTTTCACCCATTACCACTGACAATAGCGCACCAGATTTATTCATATCAAATACTTGTAATGGAACATTATGGTCACGGCATAAGCAAATTGCCGTTAAATCCATAACACCCAGTTTTTCATCTAACACTTGGTCAAATGTTAAATGGTCATATTTCACCGCATCTTCGTATTTACTCGGATCTTTATTATAAACACCGTCTACTTTGGTCGCTTTCAAAATTAAATTTGCTTCAATTTCAATACCACGTAAACATGCTGCTGTATCAGTTGTAAAGAATGGATTTCCTGTTCCTGCTACGAAAACGCACACTTCGCCTTGGCTTAAATGACGAATCGCATCACGACTTGAGTAAGACTCTACAACAGTACCGATTGGTAGCGCTGACATAAGACGAGTTCTGATATTACGGCGCACCAATGCATCACGCATTGCCAAACCATTCATAACAGTTGCAAGCATCCCCATCTGATCACCTGTTACACGACCAACCAAACCGTCTTTTTGTAACTGGCTACCACGATATAAGTTACCGCCACCCACAACGATACCTACTTGCACACCCAAGCCAACCAAATGTGCAATAGAAAGTGACATCTGATCTAAAACTTGAGCATCAATACCCATATCTTTATTACCTGATAAAGCTTCACCAGATAATTTTAATAAAATTCGTGAATAACGGGGGCTGATTGTTTCCGCCATGATTTTGCTCCAAGACCTCTTAAACTGAATGCTTTTTGAATCGCGATTCGATTAGACCGATTTAATTTTAATTAACTTTGCAAATAAGTCGTATTCATCCGCATCGGTAATTTCGACTTCCAACATATCGCCTGGTTGAATAGTGCTCTTATCGATATCTTCTACAAAGACATTACCGTCAATTTCCGGAGCATCGGCATAAGAACGTGCAACAGCAACAGGATATTCATCTTCCAAACTATCGACCAATACAGTCATCGTTTGACCAATACGTTTTTGTAATTTGGCAGCAGAGATTTGTTGCTGCACTTGCATAAAGCGCTCGTAACGCTCTTGCTTAATTTCTTCTGGCACATGATCTGGTAAATCATTTGCCGTAGCGCCTTCTACTGGTGAATAGGTAAAGCAGCCTACACGATCAAGTTGAGCTTCAACCAACCAATCGAGCAAAATCTGGAAGTCTTCTTCAGTTTCGCCTGGAAAGCCAACCACGAAAGTAGAACGGATCACAAGATCCGGGCATTTTTCGCGCCATAATTTAATTTTTTCTAATGTATTTTCACTATGCGCCGGACGTTTCATTAATTTAAGAACGCGTGGGCTTGCATGCTGGAATGGAATATCAAGGTATGGCAAGATTTTACCTTGAGCCATCAAATCGATTACTGCATCAACATGTGGATATGGATATACATAATGTAAGCGAACCCAAATTCCAAGCTGACCAAGTGCTTCACACATGTCAAAGAATTTGGTTTTTACGGGCTGTCCATTCCAGAAATCGAGCTTATATTTGGTGTCTACGCCATAAGCTGAGGTATCTTGGGAAATGACCAAGATTTCTTTTACACCTGCACGTTTTAACGCAGCAGCTTCTTCTAATACGCTTCCAACCGGACGTGATACTAAATCACCGCGCATGCTCGGGATAATACAGAAGGTACAACGGTGGTTACAGCCTTCAGATATTTTTAAATAAGCATAATGTTTCGGTGTTAAACGGATACCTTGTTCAGGAACAAGGTCAATAAACGGATTATGTTTAGGCGGTGCTGGGACATATTCATGTACAGCTTCCATAACGTCTTGATAAGCTGCTGCACCAGTAACTTTTAGAACATTAGGGTGCATTTGACGAATTTTATCTTCGTCTTTACCTAAACAGCCCGTCACAATAACTCGGCCATTTTCACTCATGGCTTCGCCAATTGCATCTAAAGATTCTTGTACTGCAGATTCAATAAAACCACAGGTATTAACAACAACTAAATCAGCACCATCATAATCTGATGCAACTTGATAACCTTCAGTCTTTAACTGAGTTAAAATTCGTTCAGAATCTACCAATGCCTTAGGACAACCTAAAGAAACAAAACCGACTTTGGGGGTCTTCATGAATCTGCGCTCCACTTGAATGCGCGTATTGTATGTCTTTTCTCGTCTCAAGCATAGGTGGAAACCCCACTCTTTGTGTAATGCACCAAAATACAACCAATATTTGCACCAAAACTCAATATTGCACCAAGTTGGATCATGATATTATTGGTCTATACATCCGTATTTTTGACCAAAAGATATTAAGAACGATTTTAGAGCGCTTTAACTACGCTTAAAACCTTAAAATAAACCATAAACAAAGTTGGCGTACATTTTGCATCAATCATGTTCTATAACGGTGAAAACCGATAACCAATGAAGATGCCATTGCGCCATTTTAAGACAGGAACGATTCGCTAATGGATCAACACACACCTATCGACTATCGCCTATTGGTAGACAATTTAACTACTGCGATTTTATTAATCGATAGTAACTTTAATATTTTTTATTTAAATTCCGCTTGTGAAGCACTTTTTGACATTAGTTTGCTTCGCGCTTCTGGACAACCGGTTTTAAATTTACTTCATGCGCCTGATGATACCTTTAATACGCATGAAGCCTTATTGAACACATTAAAAACGGGACAACCTTATACACGTCGTGAAGCCATCATTAATGTCAATTTTAAAGATTTACATGTGGATTATACGGTCTCGCAATTAAATGCAGGTAAAAGCTACCACCCGCTGTTACTTATTGAGTTAAATCCTATTGATCGTATGTTGAAAATTTCTAAGGAAGAAAACCTAATTCAACAACATCAAGTGGCTAGACAACTGGTTCGAGGCGTTGCTCACGAAATTAAAAATCCTCTGGCTGGTATTCGGGGGGCAACTCAGTTACTTGCTCGTAGTTTAAATGACGAGAGCTATGCTGAATTTACAGATATCATTATTAACGAGGTAGATCGTCTCACCAATTTGGCCGATACCATGTTGGGCTCAAGACAATTGCCAAGTTATGAAAATGTAAATGTGCATGAACCTCTAGAACGGGTACGCTCTTTAATCGCAAATCAGACCAAGAAAAAAATCAAAATTACGCGTGATTATGATTTGTCTCTACCCGATGTAAAAGCCGATCGTGACCAACTCATTCAAGTCATGCTTAATATTAGCGTTAATGCGATTCAAGCTATTACAGAAAATAAATCATTTTTTACAGATCAAGAGCCTGAATTAATTTTACGTACCCGTATTCAACGTCTAGTCACTATTAATGGAGTACTCAACCGCTCTGCTGTACGAGTCGATATTGAAGACAATGGACCGGGTATTCCCGAAAGCATTTTAGAGTCTGTGTTCTATCCTTTGGTTACAGGACGAGCAAAAGGCACAGGGCTTGGCCTGAGTATTGCACAGAACATCATGCATCAACATAACGGAATGATTGAATGCCAATCAGTTCCTGGAAAAACAATGTTTAGCTTATATTTACCTTGGGAGTCAGACCGTGTCGCGAAATAAAATATGGGTTATTGATGACGATCGCGCCATGCGATGGGTACTTGAAAAGACCTTTAAAGAAGAAGGATTTGACGTCACCAATTTTGAAGAAGCTCAAACAGCACTTGAACGTTTACATCATGATGCGCCCGATGTCATCTTAACTGACATTCGTATGCCAGGTATTGATGGGTTAACTTTCTTATCTAAAGTGAAAAACTCTCACCCCGACTTGCCTGTTATCATTATGACAGCGCATTCGGACTTAGAGTCTGCTGTATCAAGCTATCAGACTGGTGCATTTGAGTATTTACCAAAACCATTCGATATTGATGAAGCTTTAGCTTTAGTCAATCGAGCAATTTTGCATATCAATAAGTTGCAGCAGCAAGAGGCGACAAAAACAGCTTCACCACTACAATCAACAGAAATTATTGGCGAATCTCCTGCTATGCAAGAGGTTTTCCGAGCGATTGGTCGTTTATCTCAGTCGCATATTACCGTTTTAATTAATGGTGAATCAGGCACAGGTAAAGAACTGGTTGCGCATGCTTTACATAAACATTCTCCACGACGCGCTAAGCCTTTTATTGCTTTAAACATGGCAGCAATTCCTAAAGATTTAATCGAAACGGAATTATTTGGTCATGAAAAAGGTGCTTTCACGGGTGCAAACACCCAACATCAAGGTCGATTTGAACAAGCAAATGGCGGAACACTATTCCTTGATGAAATTGGTGACATGCCCTTTGAAACACAAACTCGACTACTGCGCGTACTCGCTGATGGTGAGTTCTATCGTGTAGGTGGACACATTCCAGTTAAAGTTGATGTTCGAATCGTGGCGGCAACCCATCAAGACTTAGAAAAACTGGTGAATGAAGGTCGTTTTCGTGAAGACTTATACCACCGTCTAAATGTTATTCGAATTCATATTCCGAAGCTTGCGCATCGCAGTGAAGACATCCCGATGCTGGCTCAACATTTCTTGGCTCGCGCGGGTAAAGAGCTAGGCGTAAGTCCAAAGATTTTACGTACTGAAACAACTGACTATATGCAACAATTACCATGGCCTGGTAATGTTCGTCAGCTTGAGAATACCTGCCGTTGGTTAACCGTCATGATTACTGGTCGTGAGGTTTATCCGGAAGATTTACCTTCTGAGCTTAAACAGGTTCCACTTCAAAAAAGTAGTGAGACTAGTCAGCCAACACCATCTTTTGAACGTATTTCTTTGCACCATTGGGATGAGCTACTAAGCCAATGGGCAATTCAAAAACTTAAAAATGGTGAAATGAAGATTTTAGACATTGCTACTCCAATGTTTGAGCGCACCTTAATTAATGCAGCACTACAGCAAACTCGTGGGCGCAAACGCCATGCAGCCGAGCTGTTAGGTTGGGGTCGTAACACCCTAACCAGAAAGTTAAAAGAGCTGGGCATGGACTCTGCTGATGACGATGATGAGGACGAACATAAAGCAACTTTGTCAGAAGCTTAAAACCGAAGCAAAAATCAAAAAGCGGCTAATTTAATTTAGCCGCTTTTCTTTATGACTATTTAAAACGGAATTAACTGCCAAACTAAAATGTGAACATACAGTTACATGATCAAAAAATTCTAAATTTCTACATAACTCATTATATTTTCTATATTTCCCCCAAAACTATGCTCTACTTATTGTTTACCAGATGACCTAAAAACATACCAATGACCATCGTTAAAGATAGATTTGCTATACTAGATAAGCAGTGTTAGCCGTCGTTATTAAATTTTATGCATGATCCAGTCCTTGAGTCACATCATCTCGTATGTGAAAAACCCCAAACACGCCGCGGTATAGAACGTCGTTTAGCTCTATTGCTAAGCGCAACCGAGCTGTTTTTGGAAAAAGGATATGATGCTGTCTCTCTTGACGACATCGTTAATCATGCTGGTGGTTCAAAAACCTCTATTTATAAATACTTCGGTAATAAAGATGGCTTATTTACTGCAATCTGCGATTATCGCCGTGAAATGTTTTTTAAAGATATCTGCATTGCATTTCAACCAGAGCAAACTTCTTTAAAAGATTATTTAATCCAAACTCTCATCCGTTTTTATAAGCACATTATTCAACCTGAACACATTGCCTTTTTACGTTTGGTTATTGAACAAACTCAATGTAATGCAACTTTGAGCCAATACTTATATGAAAAATGTGCTCTGGATGTCCAAAATACAATTGCTCAAGCCTTACTCATATCTCATCAATCAGGTGAAATTACCTGTACATCTCCTGATCATTCCTCTCTTATGTATTTTGGAATTTTACGTGATATTGAATGGCGAATGATTATGGGAATGCCTCTCCCACCCAATGAGACAGAAGTTATTGATTATATTAATTATTGTGTTGATATTTTCTTAAAGGGGCATCATAAAGTCTAATTCTTTTGCATTTTGAAATGCTTATAGTATAGTAGACTTCTTTTTTCCCACTTCCACCCAGCCAACAACAGATAATTGTTGTAATTCAAAACAATTATTATGGAGTAGCTACATGGCTCTAAGACATTTCCTGACTTTACGTGATCTATCCACTCTAGAACTTAATCGCATTTTGGAACGCGCAAGCGAACTTAAGAAAATGCAGCAAAGCAATAAGGTATATCAACCTTTTGTTGGTAAAGTATTGGGAATGATTTTTGAAAAATCGAGCACACGCACTCGTATTTCTTTTGAAGCTGGTATTAATCAATTTGGTGGTAGTGCCATTTTCTTATCACCACGTGATACGCAATTAGGCCGTGGTGAACCGATTGAAGATTCAGCACGTGTTATTTCAAGCATGCTTGATATCGTAATGATTCGTACTTTTGGTCACGATATTGTTGAACGTTTTGCATCTTATTCAAAAGTTCCCGTTATTAACGGCTTAACTGACGATCACCATCCTTGTCAGTTACTTGCAGATTTACAAACTTATATTGAACATCGCGGCAGCATTGAAGGCAAAACCGTAGCTTGGATTGGTGATGGCAATAATATGTGTAATTCATACATTGAAGCTGCACACATGATGGGTTTCAAACTCAAGATTGCATCACCAAAAGGTTATGAACCTAAACCTGAATTTTTAGCAGAGTTTGGGCATTGTGTTGAACTTTTTGATAATGCGGAAGATGCGGCTGTAAATGCTGATCTTATCGTTACAGATGTATGGGCAAGCATGGGACAAGAAGAAGAACAGAAGCTCCGTGAAAAAGCCTTTGCTGATTTTCAGGTTAACGAGAAATTAATGGGACTTGCACACCCGGACTGTTTATTCATGCACTGCTTACCTGCTCATCGTGGTGAAGAAATTTCTGAAACCATGCTCGACCATAAAAATGCCGTAGTATGGGACGAAGCAGAAAACCGTCTGCATGCACAAAAAGCTTTAATGGAATTTTTACTCAACGAAAATTTGAAAAAAGCTTAATTTCTAATTCAAAAAAACAGCATCGTTAAGGTGCTGTTTTTTTATTTTTATAAGATCTCTATTCCCCTCATTTATTATTTTAAAAATTTTTATGATGTTGCCCAATATATAAACAGTCTATATTTCAACTGTCACACATAATCGTGTATAACATTCTACACAATAAGCCAAGCCTACTCGTGTAGAGTGCGATTATGACAACCCTTGAACAATCATTATCTGAAATCCCTGCATTTTCGATCATTCATGAACATTTATTTAGTTCAGCGCAACCTTCTACCGAACAACTTAAGCTCATTAAAGAGTATGGTTGTAGCACTGTTATAAATTTAGCTTTATCGAATTCACCAGATAGTATTAAAAATGAAGATCAGGTCTGTCTTGAATATGGTTTAAATTATATTCATATTCCAATTGACTGGGAAACACCCTCTTCTGACCAATGCTTATTAGTTTTAGATTTGATTGATCATTTAGTGCAGAATGAAATTGTTTGGATACATTGTGCCAAAAATAAACGCGTAAGTTGTCTTATGTATGTCTACAGACAATTTTATATGAATATGGATATGTCAACCTGTCAGGATTTGCTTCATGAAATTTGGGAGCCAAATGAAACATGGACAGGACTCATTCATAGTATTACCTTACAGCTTCAAGGCCGTAAGGCTACCTTAGAACTTCAACAATCTTTGCAACAAACCAATGATTTAGTTTAATGAGATATTAACACCGTCGCTGTTGCTAAAATTCCTTCTTGGCGACCAGTAAATCCAAGTTTTTCGGTTGTGGTCGCTTTGATACTAATTTGATTTAAATCTACATTTAAAACATCTGCAATGCTTTGACGCATTTCCAAATTGTATTTTGCTAATTTAGGACGCTCACAAGCTACCGTAATATCAGCATTATTTAAATGATAACCTCGGTCTAATATTAATTGATAAACATGTTTAAGTAGAACACGGCTATCCGCTCCTTTAAATTCTGGATCTGTATCCGGAAAATGCTGACCAATATCACCAAGTGCTAGAGCACCTAGTAAGGCATCACATAATGCATGTAGCACGACATCGCCATCAGAATGTGCCTTCAAACCATGCGTATGCGGAATTTGAACGCCAGCTAAGGTTACGAAGTTACCCTCTTCAAAGGCATGCACATCCATTCCTTGTCCAATACGAATTTGAGCAACCATATAAACTCTTCCCTTCTATTATAAAAGCTTAAGAAATCTTGTATTCAACCGTCGTGTTTCGCTATAGTACACTTAGCAAAATAGACTGAAAGTATAAGCGATCATGCCGTCGAATACTGATATGAATCAATTGAAAAGATTAAGTTTTGTCGTGACATTGAGTTGTTTATGCTCATCGCTTGTTTTTGCAGAGTCTATCGACTGCTCCAACTCAAAAGCAGAGCTAAAAATCTGTTCAAAAACCTTTAGCGAAGCACGAAAGCAGCTCAACAATAAATATCTTTCTGCATACTTGGTCACAGATGCCCCCCTGCAGCTTCTACAAGATACTCAAACATTGTGGCTTAGACAAACACAACAATGCAAAACCAATTCATGTATTCAACAACAGTTTGATGTACGTGGTGATGATTTAAATTTTTATGCTTCACTTAAACAAACCCTGACTCAGCATTATCTTAAATTTGAAAATGGACATATTGCATCTCAGCCCGTTCATTTACAAATACATCAACTTGCTAAAGATAAAATCAAAATTGAAGGTTTAGCTTACCGTAATCCGAATAACCGAAAAGAAACCCAAACGGTTTCACTTATGGCTTACAGCTCTCCTGAACAGAAAAGTGAAATTTTAGATAATGAACATAACTGTAAATATAAATTTGACTTTCAGAAAGCACTGCTCATCGTAAAAACCCAGCAAAAAGGTTGTGAGCGCTTCACAGGAATTTATCGTCTGTATGACTAGTGAATATAAAATAAAAAAGCCAGTGCATAGACACTGGCTTTTCTTTTTATGCGGGATATTTTTGTTGAATATCTTGACTCACCAAAACAGCTGTAGCTGCTGACAAAGTCCAGCCTAGATGACCATGTCCCGTATTATAGAAAACTCGAGACTGTTTAGACTGTTTCACAACTGGCAACATATTAGGCATCATTGGTCTTAAACCCGCCCAAGGCACAACATGCTCAGTTGAAATGTCAAAATTGCGGTTTACCCAATTTACCAAAGGTTGAATACGGTCGGCTCGAATATCTCGATTATAACCATTAAACTCGGCCGTACCTGCTACACGTAAACGATCTGGTCCTAAACGAGAGGTTACAATTTTGGCACTCTCATCAAGCAAACTTACCCACGGCGCATTTTTTATACTTTTTTCATCTTTTAATTGGACGGTAATTGAATAACCTTTGACCGGATAAACATTTACACGCTCACCAATCATATCAGCTAACTGATAACTTCCTACACCACCACATACAACCAAAACATCACCTTCTAATTGAAAGCTGTCTGTTTGGGAAAGATGCGGATGCTCAGCACTTGGCTGACAATTCAGTACCACTTTATCTGCATGACACTTAATATCAGTAACTTCCAAACCGAATTTGTACTGAACGCCATATTGTTTAGTCTTTTCAGCTAAAGAGGTTGAATATTTATGGATATCACCAGTTGCATCGCTTGGTGTGTAATAGCCACCAAAGTACTCACCCGTTAAAGAAGGTTCGATTGATTTCATTTCCTCAGGTGAAACCGAGTAACGTTCTAAAGTCCCTTTATTTAAGACATCATTAACTCGCTTGGCGATGTCATAATCATCCTTTGTATGGTACATATGAAGAATACCGCGTTTCTCCAAATCAAATTGAAGCTGCTCTTTTTCAGCTACGTCAAACAAGCGCTTACGCGCAAGCAATGCCAAGCGAACGGTTTCTATTGTATTGGCTTCATAGTTTTTAATATGAGACAAAAACTCAACCAACCAACTATATTTATGTAGGCTAAAAGAAGGATTCAATAATAAAGGAGCATCTTTTTGCCTCATCCATTTAAAACCTTTTATAACGGTCGCTTTCTGGTTCCAGACTTCTGCATTACAAGCAGATAATTGCCCTCCATTTGCAAATGATGTTTCCATGGCTGGATAAAGATGGCGATCAATCACTGTGACTTGGTAACCTAATTGAGATAATTCATAGGCTGAAGTAACCCCTGTGATTCCTGCACCAATCACAATAACATGTGGCATAACAGACTCCTCTGAAATGCAAAAACATTTCATCAGTACAGCCCATCTGTCATTTGTACCTGAGAGTTTCGACCTAAATACTACCTTTTAGTATTTCGATCTTCCCCTTCGGTGAGTTTATGACTTATAAGTTTTTATTCTCCATGCTTATAAATCTTAAGCTGCTCTCCAGATTTTTTAATTATTACAGTCCTTTTGCCTGAGAGTTTCCGGGCCTGTTGCTCCTTCGGCGGGTTCTTAAGAACCTCTCTCCCGCAATAATTTTGTATTTATATAAGCAATGTATCTGCCACTTTTAAAAAAACGCATTCTTTTCTTGTAAACTTTTGTACAACCCACCAATAAAACACACAAACTTTTGATTTAATTATAAAAAAGGTGAATTATAAGAATTCACCTTTTGATATTCGTTAGAGCTTTCCATTAAGCACTTGGTCCGAAACGGTACCTTTCCATTGCTCCCGCAAGGTTGGCAAATAAAATTTCTCGCCTATTGTGAACAGTTCAGCATCAATGAGTGCATGAATTTCGTGCATAAAAATATAATCCAATGCAACTAAAGAAAGTTGATGATTTTTTTGTGCTACTTTTTTACGTTTCGCTTGAGCTTGTTTAATTAGCTCATTTGCAAAATTTTTATCTTTATAAGCGGTAATGGCATTTAAACGAAGCTCAATCACCCCCCAACCTGCCAATAACTTTTTGAAGATTTCAAAGTCTTTTGAGGTTGATTCCCAAGTTACATTTTCAAGATCATTGTCTTCAGGTAAAACAGGTAATAATAAATCACCAGTGCTTGGAAAAATCTTTTTAAGATTTAACAGAAATTTAACAGGCTGATCACTTGGGTAATCATTAAATTGCACATGTTGTTGAGTATCTGTTAAATAAATAGAGAGCATTCAAAAAAATCCTTAGCTAAACTACTGTTTTTCATAATTAATTTAAAAATTGCAAGAACAAAAGCAATTAAAAAATAATATAAAAACAGGATAAGGTGGGCATTTTAACAATTATGGCAGCTTATTCAACACCAAGTTGCTTTGATAAAGCTTAATAAGGAATAATTACAACCTAGAAACTTGCAAATAAACCTTATACAACTTTGAAAATTAAAAATATGTATATTTTAGATATATTATTTTTTAGTTTACTATTAAATTTAGTGTTATAATACAGTGATTTACTCACTTTCATCTGGGCTTCCAAAGAAATGAATAGATTACAATTAATTTTATTAGTTTTAAGTACTGCTACTTTTTCTCCTTTTGTATTTTCTGAAACAACTATCTCCCCAACCAAATATGAATTTTATGGACAAGAGTCAAAACGCCATAAGAGTATGCTTGAGGTAAATAATAGTTCAGATCATAAAATTAACGAATCACAACACAATCCTTTCCGCTCTGATTCAAACAAACAAAACGTAGATTTTTTTGAGATTGCAAAACACTACCAAGAAGAGCAACCACAAAACACTTATTCTCACTCTCCTGACCATACTGTAAATATGAGTGATCATGAACGAAGTCTCTATTACCTTAGAAGTCATGACAATATGGGCCTTCAAAGAGATGTTCGTTATCAACAACATAGATCATTAAAACAACAATATGATAAAGGTGTCATTTCTCGTGATGAATATAAAAATAAAGTTTACAAAATCTCAAGATAAGCTTATCTATATTGAAGCCTTCTTTTAAAAAGGAGGCTTCTACATTTAATTTTGATATAGATTGTTAAAAATATTTTAAATAACAAAGATTCATAGTAAACAAACAATAAAAAGTAAACAGTTTTAGCTTTTAAAACGCGCCACACTACTCAAATCTTCTCTACGAATAAAGGAGATAGCAATGAAGATTCGCGCTTCACGTACCTATTCAACTTATTCAAATAATTATTTTATTTCTAAAGAGTATGAATGCAGTGTTATTCCGGTAAAAGGAATGTGCTTTACTGATCTTGGTTTGACCGAAAATGGTGTGATTCAGCCAGTAGAAATTAATGAGGTCACTATAGATCCAGCATCTAATTCTTATCATATTCTTTTAGCTAAAGACTCACATGAATATACAAAAGAAGAATTAAAAAGAAAGTTTGAAGAGATGAAAGCTAATGGCTGGGAATATATAGAAGATCTATTGGTATAGCTCTTATTTTTAATAAATAACTTAGGGTAAATGAATGGCCCTAACTTTAACATCTTAAGCATAATAGCCATCAGTAGTTAAGAGTTTGTAAAATCGCTACAAAATATACTGCTGATGGCTATTGTTAAATCGCTTATTTACTATTTGGCGAAACCATTTTTTCAGGTTTAACCACTTCATCAAATTGCTCTGCTGTAACAAGTCCTAGCTCTACAGCAACTTGTTTTAAAGTTTTATTCTCTTTATAAGCAGTTTTCGCCACTTTTGCAGAGTTTTCATAACCAATAACCGGATTTAGAGCCGTGACTAACATAAGAGAATTATGCAAGAAATGATCAATTTTCTCACGATTTGGCTCAATCCCTACTGCACAGTGATCATTAAAACTATTACATGCATCACCAAGCAACTGAATAGATTGCAGTAAGTTATAAGCAATTACTGGCATAAATACATTGAGCTCGAAATTACCCGAAGCACCAGCGACATTAATAGTGGTATCGTTGCCAAGCACTTGAGCAACAACCATGGTCATTGCTTCACTTTGAGTCGGGTTCACTTTACCTGGCATAATGCTAGAACCAGGTTCATTTTCAGGAATACGGATTTCGCCGAAGCCGCAACGTGGACCACTTGCTAACCAACGAATATCATTGGCAATCTTGTTTAAGCTTACCGCTAGTGTTTTTAATGCACCTGATGCAAAAACAGCAGCATCACGTCCTGCAAGTGCTTCAAATTTATTAGGAGCGGTAACAAATGGCAAACCCGTTAAAGCTGCAAGCTGAGCTGCCGCCTTAACAGCATAGTCAGGATGAGCATTTAACCCAGTTCCTACCGCTGTGCCACCTAATGGCAACTCATACAGGCCACTTAAAGCTTGTTGTAAACGTACTAAACCATGCTCGAGCTGAGAAACATAACCGCTAAACTCTTGACCAAGTGTCAGTGGCGTCGCATCTTGTAAATGGGTACGGCCAATTTTAACAATATCTTGAAATTCATCTGACTTTTTTTGCAAAGTCGCTTTAAGCTGTTCTACGGCTGGAATCAGTAATTCATTAATTTGCAAACTTGCCGCAACATGAATAGCCGTTGGGAATGAGTCATTAGTAGATTGTGCGCGGTTAACATGATCGTTCGGATGTACCGGCTTTTGTGCTCCAAGCGCTTGGCCTAGCTTTTGATTTGCAATATTTGCAATCACTTCATTACAGTTCATGTTACTTTGCGTACCTGAACCTGTTTGCCAAACCACGAGTGGAAACTGAGAGTCCCATTTCCCTGCAATCACTTCCTCAGCTGCCCCCACAATATACTGGCTCAAATCTTGTGGTAACTGGCCTAACTCTGCATTGGTTATTGCCGCTGCTTTTTTTACCAAGCCCATCGCTCGAATCATGGCACGGGGTAAACGCTCCTGCCCGATTTTAAAGTTCTGTAAGCTACGTTGAGTTTGTGCACCCCACAGCGCTTCATTTGGAACTTCAATCTCACCCATTGTGTCATGTTCAATTCGTGTTTGCATAGAAACCTCGGTTATCTGGTTAAAGAACTCACGGGCTGAAGCAATTTATGCTTTGGCTAGTTAATTTTAGTATCGTACTCAAGCATTCCATTATTGTAAATAAGAATCATTATCTTATCTTCCATTTAATGTATTTTGATAAAATCTCCATTCATCTTCAATCATTTGTTTTAAAGTTCGCTTAGGTGCCCATTGTAATAAAGTTTTTGCTTTTCCTATATTTGCACCAATCTGCGCTAACTCTTCATGCTTATAAATCGCAGATTGTGTCGGAATTTCAGCTTGGGTAACCTGTGAAATTTCATCTAATAATTGACGAATCGAATGCACTTGCTCATGAGCAATATTAAAAGCTTCACAGCAATGGCTTTGATCACGTAACCAATGTAAAGTTGAGCTTACTGCCTCACATACATCTAATACATGTAAAAAGCTACGTTCTACGGTATGGTCCTCGGTAGAAGACTGATCCTGTAACTCAATTAAATCACGTTGCATCGCTGCAACTTGCATGGCAAGCGGTACAATATTTTTAGGGAGCTGTGCTACATACTCGCCTAATACGCCATGCTCAAAAGCACCTACAATATTTGATAGACGTAAAATTGCAATTTTCCATTCATGATCAATTTTGTAAGTATCACGGATGATTTCTTCAATCATCTGTTGCGACTTAATATAAGGGTTAGGATAAGCATAGTTGAAATCATCTGTTTCGCTTAACTGTGAACCAGATTTTCCATAGACTGCCAAACTAGATAAATGAATAAAATGACGGACGCCTGTACGTTGCATTGCACGCAATAGGCTCATGATACAACTGACATTATCATTATAATATTCAAGCGGTTTTAAATTAGACTCTTCAATAGATTTAAAACCAGCCGTATGAATGACTGCATCAATTGAGTACTGTTCAAATACTTTGTTCAATGCAGGCGTGTTACGTACATCAAGTTTAACAAACGGAACGTACATACCAGAGATGTATTCTAACCGCTCAAGCGTTTGCAAGGTCGAGTTAGCCAAATTATCGACAAGAACCACTTCTTGGCCTTGAGCCATGAGACTCAATGCAATATGTGAACCGATAAAGCCTAAACCACCTGTCACTAAAATCATTGTATACTTACCTTTCTCTTAATGTATCTACGCCCATTTAGACGTATGACCATAGTGAATTCTCAATGAGTACATTACTACTAATAACCTCTGCTCCTACTTCGATCCATGCTTGGCATGCGCTGGGCCTAGCTCAGGCACTCAAAAGTAAAAATGAAGACTTTCGTGTATTCTTTTACCAAGATGGCGTTCAAGTTGCGAATGATTTTCAGTGGGTTCCTGACGACCAGCGTAATTTAACGCATGAATGGCAAAAGCTCTCGATCAGACTTCCTGTTTGCGTTAGCGCTGCTCTTGCACGCGGGATTACCGATGCAGAAAATGCGAGTCGCCATCAACTTAGTCATCACAACCTAGCGAACAACTTTGAGTTGGTTGGTCTAGGTGAACTTGCTGATGCAGTACAGTCAGCCTCTCGTCTTCTTCAATTTTAAGTTACTTTGTTAACTTAGATTGTTGCTTTTAAAAGGTATATTGTGTGAAAACTGTACTCGTTATTTTGACCCAAGCCAATCTAACCAGCCTACAAGTCAATGAAAGCCTCGCCGCTACTATGGTTTTAGCAACCTTTGGCTCACCAGTCAAAGTATTATTAAAAGATGCGGCTCTTAGTCTTTTACAAAATGAAGGTAACTTCGACCAATTGCAGCATGCTTTTAAAATTGCTTCAAACATGGTGGATAGCTTTGAGTTTTATGACTTAAGTCCAATCCTTATTGAAGCCAAAAACAAACAGCATCCATTTGTTCAAAACAGCGAGCAGGAACTAGAATTTGTTCAGTTAGATACTGAACTCATCCGGTCTTTCGATCATGTCTTATATTGGTAGATAAAGGTGTAATTTTAATGACGCAATCAACTCTTTATCTTGTGCAAGCTTCTTATCACCATACTCCTCGCATTATTGAAGAACTTGCAAAGCTATTTCATAAAGATGATCAAATTGTTTTTATGGGTGACTCAACTGCTCAACTTTCGGTAAATATTTGTCAGCAGTTTGGCTCAGTTTCTTGTTTGTCTCATGAAAAAGATTTAATTGATGCAGAAACCTTGGCTCAGGTTAAGGTATTGAACTATGATCAGTTTGCGGATCTGGTTTTACAATTTAATCGATGCATTTCTTTGAAATAATATAGTTAGGCTCATTTTTATGAATTTAGAATTAGATCAAGATGGTCATTTAGTCGACTATACGATTTGGAATCCCGAAGTAGCACAGGAACTCGCCAAATCTCTCGATCTTGAATTAACAGATTGGCATTTTGAAGTTTTAGCTGCGGTTCGCCAATTTTATCAGCAATTTGGGCATTCTCCTGCAACACGTCCTTTGATTAAGTTTTTAATGAAAACCGTCAGTCCAGATATTAATAATGCTGTTTTACAGCAAAAATTTAATACCGGTTTAGTTGCTCGCCATCTCAGTCGCTTGGCAGGTATTCCTAAACCGGCAAATTGTTTATAGATTTTTATGCGAATTTTTTAGCGGCAGCGACACATAAAATTGTTACTGCCGTTACCATTAACATCGACCAACTTACGTGTTCATGTAATAAAAGTGCGGCAATCGCAAGTCCCATTAAAGGCTGTAAAAGCTGTAGCTGGCTAATTGCAGCAATACCACCTTGTGCAAGTCCTTTGTACCAAAAAAAGAACCCGATGAGCATACTAAATAAAGATACATAAACCAGTCCTGCTACCGCTGATGTAGATACATCTTGAAAGGAAACGGGCATATAAAAAAGAGTAGCAAGCAGCATAATCGGTAAAGCTAAAATAAGCGCCCAACAGATCACCTGCCATCCACCTATTTTTTTCGAAAGTACTCCGCCTTCGGCATAGCCAAATCCACACAAAATAATTGCAATAAGCATGTATAAATCGCCGATGCCAAAAGAAGCTTCACCCGATAAGAAAAACATATAGGTAAAAACAACCAAACTGCCTAAAATTGCAAATATCCAAAAAAATAAATTTGGTTTTTCTCCACCTCTCACTACTGCAAATATGGCAGTAGCGAGCGGTAGAAGGCTAACAAAGACAATCGAGTGGGCTGCGTTCATATACTGTAGAGCAAGCGCAGTAAATAAGGGAAACCCAACTACAACGCCTAAAGCCACAATAGCGAGTGGCCACCAATCTTGTTTAGCAGGCTTTTTTTCCTTAAGCAAAAAGATAAGAATTAAACCCAAAACTCCTGCAATGACAGCTCTTGCTGCTGTTAGAAAACCAGGCTCAAAACCTGTTACCGCAACACGGGTAGCCGGTAATGAACCGGCAAAAATTGCAACCCCAATAAAACCATTCACCCAACCGTTCATAAACTTTTGCATATTATTCTCCGCAACTATACGAAGAATTTAAGCTGTGATATGGTGTCAAAACCAGATACAAAGCAGTACAATTTTAAAAAACTGTTATGTATAAACAAACAGTACAGTTAGAGATAAATAGTGTGAACCAGACCAAAACAAAAATCGAGCTTGTTATTTCACAGATTGAACAACAAATTAAGAATCGTTCTTTAACTCCAGGAACTCGACTTCCCTCTGTACGTAAACTAGCCAAAGATTTAGGCTTTTCTGTTTCTACCATTGTCGAAGCTTATGAGCGATTAATTGCCCTAGGTAAAATTGAATCACGTAGTGGTTCCGGCTTTTATGTAGTGGCACCACTTGCACCTTTAGCCTTAAGTGAATTAGGACCCAAATTAGATCGCTCTATAGATCCGTTATGGATTTCACGCCAGTCTTTAGAAGCAGAACCTAATGCGTTTAAACCCGGTTGTGGTTGGTTACCAAATGATTGGATGCCACTTGAAAGTATCCGCAAAGCATTAAGGTCAGCCACACGTAGAGAAGACGATAGTTTATTGGGTTATTCTTCACCGTTGGGGCTGTCCGCATTAAGAGATCTACTGGCTAGACGGGCACAAAGTAAAGGTATAGAGGCAAACCTTAATCAAGTCCTACTAACCGATTCAGGCACTCAAGCTATTGATCTGGTTTGTCGTTTTTTACTTAAACCAGATGATGTAGTCCTAATTGATGACCCTTGCTACTTTAACTTTCATGCTCTACTTAAAGTTCATCAAGTTAAAGTTGTTGGTATTCCCTACACTCCAAATGGCCCGGACTTAGAGGCATTTAAAGAAGCTATCGAGAGCTATAACCCTCGGCTTTATATTACAAATTCCGGAATACACAATCCAACTGGAGCAACGCTCTCACTCTCGACAGCTCATCAATTATTAAAGTTGATTGATCAGTCTAATTTAATTGTGATTGAAGACGATATCTTCTCAGATTTTGAATATACTCCCGCTCCACGACTTGCAGCCCTAGACAACCTTTCACGCGTGATTTTTATTGGAAGTTTTTCTAAAACGCTCTCTGCTTCTATTCGCTGCGGCTATATTATTGCGAAACCAGAATGGATTGATCAGATTGCCGATTTAAAAATAGCCACCAGTTTTTCTCACAATGGACTCTCAGCCAAGATTTTACACACAGCTTTAACCGATGGTTCATACCGTAAGCATCTAGATTTATTAAAAGTTCGTTTAGCTCAAGCCATGCAAGAAACAATCGCGAAGCTTAAATCGATTGGGATAGAACCGTGGATTGAGCCCAAGGCCGGAATTTTTGTGTGGTGTCGTCTACCGGAAGGTGTAGATGCAGCGAAGATTGCCCGTTTTTGCCTGAATCGGCAAGTGATTCTCGCCCCGGGTAATGCCTTTAGCCAAGCACAATCGGCAGGTCAATTTATCCGTTTTAATATTACACAATCAAATCATGATTATATTTATAAGACCCTTGCAGAAGCACTTCTACAAGAGTCATTAGAGAAACAAGTTTAAGCCTGTTTTTGCTTTTGTTCCATATAAGCAAAATAGCCCGGCCCAGCCGAAACCTGAACTTGTTTTGCATGTAATGGTTCACGACATACTGAACACACCATAACAGGTTCAAACTTATGACCACATGCTTTGTGACGATATTCCAAAGGTTTACCTAAACCTTGGTCCATCCATTTATCTGCCCAGTTCGCCATAGATAAGATAATTGGATAAAGCTCAAAGCCTTTATCCGTGAGACGATATTCAAAGCGTTCCTGACGGTCAAAATAAGGCGCTTTCACTAAAATTTCGTATTCAACCAACCGTTTTAAGCGATCAGAAAGGACATGACGAGTGACACCTAATGATTTTTGAAAGTCATCAAAACGACGAATTCCCATAAAAGCATTACGTAATATTAGCATCGTCCATCGATCACCAATCACTGATAGCATACGGGCAACAGAACAAGGCTGATCACCGATGTCATCCCATTTCATCTTTATGCTTTCCTCAATATAAAACTGGCCTACTTGCCTTATTATTTATACCCTAAACCACTTAATATGTTATATGCAATATTCAGCTTAGAAATAAGTTTTTAGTATATTTATAAAGCTTCTTTTTTAAAATAACAGTCACTAAAAATAGTTATAAAATATAATTAATCCATCAGTATGGATTAATTATATTCAGCTTATTTATAAGTTAATTTGAAATAAAGATTCCCTTTAGCACCGTTCCTGATGCTAGTTTTGTATTCGCAGGAATACGGACTAGACTATTGGCTTGCATAAGATTACTCAGCATATGAGACTGCTGCTTGGCCAAACTTTTTACTTTAAGTTGTCCTGCATCAAAATAAGCATACATTCGTAAAAAACGCTCACGTGCATCTTCTTTTAAATCATGCTCTAAAATTGCAGTAAACCATTCTGGTCCATGTCTATTGCCCTGCAATGCATCAAGCAAAGATTTACCGTAAACTTGCATTGCGACATATACCGCAGCCGGATTGCCCGGCAAACCTAGCAAATAGCAAGAATGGATAGCTTGTGAATTATGGTATTCGGCAAAGAATAAAGGTTTACCCGGTTTTTGTTTAACTTTCCAAAAGATTTGTTCAAATCCAACTTCGAAAGCACAGGGCCGAACAAAGTCGTAGTCTCCTACCGAAACTCCGCCAGTCGTTATAACAACATCATAGCTGTCTTTTAGTTGGTTAAAGTAATGGGTGACCTGATCTGCTTCATCTGCCACATGAATGAGTTCAACATCTAAACCATAATCTTCAAACCAAGCTTTTAGTAATGGACCATTTGCATCAAAGACTTTTCCATCGATTAAATCTTCTGCCGTTTGAGCAACTTCATCACCTGTGACTAAAACTGCAACTTTTGGTCTACGATAAACAGTAAGTTCTTGTACACCTGCCATACTTAAAGCAGCCAAGCTTCCAATATTTAGAAACTGTCCTACTTGAGCAAGTAACTGCCCTTGCTGGATTTCTTCTCCGGTAAAGCGGATATCGGCTTGAGGGCGTATATATTCCGTTAAACAAATTTCTTGAGCCGAAATAACCGATACGATTTCTTGCCGTGCTACATGCGTTGTCCCTTCAGGAATTTTGCCGCCCGTAAATATACGAATCGCCTGACCTTCACCGAGTATGTCATGACTCTCGCTTCCGGCACGAATCTCACCTGTGACTTGGAACTTTTGATTATTCAAATCTTCTGCATGGCTACAAAGTGCATAACCGTCTACCGCACTTTGAGAAAAACTTGGTAAATTAATTTCAGAGTAAATATTTTTGGCAAGATAACTACTTAGGCTATTTATTAGAGTCTTTTGAATAGAGCTTAAGTTTTTAGGCTTATTAATAACTAAATCTAGCGCTTCATCTATACCGATTAATCCACGCTCAGCACCACAACCTGACATTATTCATAGCCTCCTGGATGCGGTAAATCACGGCAAACATCAAAAATATGGACTAATGCAGGTAAAATAGCGGCCATTGATTCGCTTGCTCCACCACGGCTTCCCGGTAACGTCACAACTAAAGAACGGTCAATAAACCCTGCTACTCCGCGTGACATAGCCGCGTATGGCGTGCGTTTTTGTCCAAATGAGCGAGCTGCTTCCATTAAGCCATCTAATTTACGTTCTAAAAGAGGCTCTAGCGTATCAACTGTAATGTCACGCTTACCAATTCCTGTTCCACCCACCGTCATAATACAAGCATACGATTTGGTGAGTTCTAGGACCAATTCTTTGAGATCATCTGCTTCATCAGGCAAAATTTGGTAATGGATCGGATCAAATCCAGCTTCAGTTAAAGTTTCAACTACAGATTTTCCGGCCGTATCTGGCTTTCTACCCGATGCTACAGTATCTGACAATACAATAACCGCAGCCGAAACAGGCTGACGTAATACCCGTTTAAAATGGGATTTTCCGCCTTTTTTCTTAAGTAGTTTACATTGATCCATCCAGAGTTCTTCTGGTTCACAATGAGGCTTTAACATATCGTAAATAGTTAAACCTGCAAGGCTTGCCGCCGTCAAAGCTTCCATTTCTACACCAGTTGGTCCAATGGTCTCAACGACAGCAATAATTTTTACAAAGTCATGTTCCAATTCATATTCTACATCTGCCCGATAAATCGGTAGCGGATGACATAGTGGAATCAGCTCATCAGTTCGTTTTGCTGCCAAAATTCCTGCAACACGTGCTGTTTTTAATGCATCACCTTTTTCCGTGTTTCCTTGTCTTAATAATTCAATACAGTGCGGTGGTGCATATAAAATCGCTTGTGCTTCGGCAACACGATAACTTTCCGGCTTCATTCCTACGTTTTTCATTATTTATCCTAGTATTACATATTTCAGTGTGAGTGCTCATGGCCGGCATGATGATGGTGATGTTTGTGGTCGTGCGGTGCATCCTTACGAATACAACAGCCCTCTACATAATGACTTGTGCCATCTGTAAAAAACTCTTCTTTAAAGACAGGTACTTCATGCTTTACCCGTTCGACCGCTTCCTCACATGCCTGAAAAGCTTCACGGCGATGGGCTGCATACGCAATCGCAATAATGGCTGTTTCACCGACATCCAGATATCCAATTCGATGAACCACTCGCACATAAGATACCTGATACTTTTTCTCAATTTCTAGTTCAATTTCACGTATCATTTTTTCTGCAAGCGGTTTATACGATGTATATTTCAGCGCCTTTACCGCTTTACCTTCGTGATGATTACGAACCGTACCCATAAAAATATCGATACCGCCACATTCAGGAAAAGACTGAATCGGATCAAAAGTATCCAAGCTTAAAGCCTGCTCTTGTATTCTTGCGAACTCTTTCATGACTCATCCTCCGGCAACGGGTGATAATAAAACCAAAGTGCATGGCTCACTTAAGACAGTTTGTCTGGTTATGACATTATCACCAATCGCACATGCACATTTTTCCATGGCTTTTGTAGATTCCGGATGCAATAAAACAATTTCATCTAATACATCTTTAACTAGACTATGGCTAGGACAAACTAACAAAAGATTTTCAGGAAGCAATTTTTCAATTGCACCAAATGCTTCGACTTTAATTTGGATAGATTGTTGCATTTATCCCCCAAGCATATGCATGCTGATTTTACGGGTTTGTTGATGTTGTAAGGCATGGAAACCTTTGGCTTTATGCCAGATATAAGGATGAACCAAATTCTTTAAATTTTGGATATACACACCATATTCTGGAGTATGTTGTTTGCTTACCAACGTTTGAAGCTGAGGCTTAATATTTAAGCCTTGCGGCGCAAATAAACAGTTATATAGTTCGCCTTTTGCGGTAAGCCGTATACGGTCACATTGGTGGCAAAATGAATGCGTAATTGTGGAAATAATTCCTAAATGGTAGCTACCGTTAATTAGATATTGACGCGCTGGCTCATGTTGCTGCTCGATGACTTGTACCGAATAATACTGTTGCAATACCTGTAAAATTTCAGCCTCACTTACCACATCTTTATTTGACCAAAGTGCATCACCATCAAGCGGCATAAACTCGATAAAACGCAAAGGAATATGATGAGCAATTGACCATTTCACCATAGGTAAGATTTGATCATCATTTCTATCTTTCATTAACACGCAGTTAATTTTAAAAGGTAATCCTACTTCTTTTGCAGCTTGTATCCCCTCTAAAACAGGCTCCAATTTTTTCTTGGTCAACTCTTTAAACTGAACAGGATCTAAACTATCTAAACTAATGTTTAAATCATCTAATCCAGCTTCTTTTAGCTGCTTGGCATGTTTAGCAAGGTAATGACCATTGGTAGTCATCGATATACGTTTTAAACCTAAACTTTTTAAAGACTGTAGATCTCGAATGAAATGAACAATACCTTGACGCATTAATGGTTCACCACCCGTAATGCGAATACTTTCGATACCTTGCTGCACCATAAAATGACAAAATTGAAAGAGCGCTTCAAAACTAAGCAAATCTTGTTTATTTAACCATTCTGGATGCTCAGGCATGCAATATACACACTTAAAATTACAGCGATCAGTTACAGAAATTCGTAACTTACGCTTGATACGCCCATATTGATCTTGCAGAAGGCTTTGCGCAGTTTCAGAGTGATATTGTTTCATCATTTGCACTCATATCGAGAACAGTTCAAATATTGCGAGCACCGATTATGAACAATCAAATAGAAAAAATTGCGCCTAAATAGTGCTTTGCTTTTTATGCAAAATTTGTTCCAGCTCTACTTATCTTCCATAATATTTAACTTTTTATCGGTTTTTCACCGCGCCTTCTCAAGAACAATTTAAAAATAAATCTCGAGTTAGCGCGGTAAAATCTATGTTTTACTTGATTCTATTTCTAACACTTTTCTAAACGGATGGGTACATATTTATGGTACGGCGTTTTCGACAATGGATCACAATGTTCAGCAGAAATAAGTAAGTTTAATTGTGGTCCAATCGGTTCTCCATTTTGAAATCGCATACCATAGCCGTGTGGAAGTGATACGACACCTCTTCTCATCCCATCATCCAACTCAATAGCTACCTGAATTTCTCCATGCGCTGAGATACATTTAAGCTGCCCTCCTGCATCTACATTTAAGTGTCTTGCATCTTCAGGATGAATTCGCAGTGCACCTTCTGCATCTACTTTTCGCCAAGCAGGGTCACGGTAAATTTGGTTGGCATTGTAACTACGGCGTTCACCTGACAAAAGGATGAAAGGAAACTCTTCAACATTAACGTTATGGCTTTTCAAGCTTGCGAGTTCACTTAACATCTCGGGAATTACAAGACGTATTTTCTTATCTTTATAAGCTACCAGTTTCCAGACTTCGTCATATTCATGTTGCGATAAAACCATACCTGAACGTTGCTTTAATATCTGCTCAAATAGTTTGACACCTTGTGTTAACGGATTACCTTTATAACCTGCACGGCGTACTGCTTTGGTATGTAAAACAGCATATTGAATAGATAGCGGCAATAAAAAAGCAACTGAATCTGCAGAATTGCCAAGTCGTTTGCCAAGAGTTCGATAAATGATAGAGGCAGCAAAAGGGATATATTTTTTATGGCGTGCCAAGGTAAGTCCTAGCGCCGACAAGTAGGGTAAGTAGGCGGTTTTTTTCGAGTCGACCGCAGCTATTTTTTCTAGAATTGGAAAATTCTTCGGAATAGCATTCATTGCTTCCAGTAATCGAGTATAAATTTCGGCTTCCGGTAAAGTGTTTGCTTGAGCAGCCAATACGGGATGACGCAGGTGAAAACCATTCTTAGGAAATTCCAAGTTAAAACCAGTAAATTCCCATTTTTCAAACTGAGTATGAGCAGGCAAAATATAGTCGGCGAGTCTCGCGGTTTCTGTCATCGCAACATCAACTACCACCAACAAATCTAAGGCTTTAAAGGCTTCCTCAAAGGCAGGTGTGTCAGGGTAAGTTAATAACGGATTACAACTATCTACAAACACAGCACGAATTCGCTTTTCCCCTGCTTTTAGGATTTCATCGGGTAAAATATTAGGCGGGAAAAACCCGGAAATCGGGAACATTTTATGATAAACACTACGTCGATATTTTGGTTTTCTTTCATCCGTATCGGTCAAAATTGGAATAAACATGGTATGCAAATTATTGGTACCCTGTTTTCCAAAGTTCCCTGTCAGTAAGTATAAAAGCTTTTCTAAATAACCATTTAATGTTGTATTCAAAGTATGTTGAATACCTAAATCGATACGTACACAGCCTCTTTTTGCCTTTGAAAAATCTCGAACAACCTGATAAATCAAATCGACAGGTACATCAGCTTTAGCAATATAGTCTTCAATCGGGACATGGTTAAATGCAGCTTTTACTTCTTCAAACCCATGTGTATGCTGCTCAATAAATGCTGCATCATAAAGCTTTTCTTTAATAATGATTGCAATCATGGCCGACATTAAAAAAGCATCTGTTCCCGGTTTTAGCTGCAAGTGAATGTCTGCTTGTTTTGCCGTTTCGGTAACACGCGGGTCGAACACCACCATGGTTCGGTTCGGATCTTTCTTAATATGTTTTAGGGTGTCTCGTGCGTTGGGAATACCATGTGCCTGAAACGGGTTCGTTCCAATAAAAAGTACGTAATCTGCGTATTCAACATCTTCTGTAGTATGGCAGGCCTGACTACCGAATAAACGTCCATTGAGCCAGAAATCGCCTGTTTTTTCTTGGGCAAGTGAGTTATATGCATAATAACTTTTCATAGCCAATAAAAGTTGTCGGCCATAAGCTGCGCCGAGGTGGTTACCCTGACCACCGCCCCCAACTGAAGCAAAAGCAGTACCACCAAATTTATCTCTAATCTGAACCAATTGATCGGCAATTTCTTGTATCGCTACATCCCAACTAATTTCTTTAAATGAACCATCTGGTTGGCGTTTTAAAGGTGCGGTCAAACGGTCTGCATGTTTCTGGTAATGCTGTAATCTTGCGGCTTTTTGGCAAATGTAACCTTGAGAAAATGGATGCTCAGGATTACCTTTAATTTTGACAAATTGGTTATCTTTAATTTCTACGCTCAAACCGCAGTTTCTTGAACATAAAATACATGCGGTCACATCTGTTTTACTTTGCTGAGCTGCGTCCATCATTTTTCTGGCTCCGTTTATTTTTATACATCTGGCTAGAATGAAAATAACAAGTTCCAAAATAGAACTTAAATTCTAAACAGTCAATAACTCAAAATTTAAAAAATGATTTCAGATTATCAATGTAAATTTTAAATCGATATGATTGAAGTTCTAATTTGTCGAAAAAATCTCTTTAAATGCTTTAATTTGTTTGTATTGTTGAAGTTCATCTAAAGAATTAATGCTATGGAAAAATAAGTTCTGCTTTTGAAAAATGGCTACTTGTGCATGTAAAAGTTTAAAGCAATTTTTTAAACTCAATTGTTGCTTATCAATTTGCTGCTCTAAAACCTCTAGACTTTCACGTTTTAACAAACAAAATGGGTATAAAGCATCTCCGTTAATTGAAACGTAAGCTGCCTGAGCCTGTTTATTTTTGCGAAGTGCACTGTGTAATTTCGCAACGACTTGCGTGGGTATGTAGGTCACATCACAAGGAATAAACAAAACATAATCTGCCTTTACATGTGACCATGCACTTTTCATCCCCATAAGCGGGCCGAAAAAACCGGAAGCATCATCTTGAAAACATTTAATATCGGGCACAATACTTTGATAGATTGAATAGTCTCGATGACTATTCACCCAAATTTCAGATACCGAAGATTTTAGCTTTTGATGAATCTTAAGAAGTTGCGTATCGCCATCGAATTGCTGCAACAGCTTATTTAAACCATTCATACGGCGGGCTTGTCCACCCGCCAAAATGACCAAATCAGTTACGGGATATCCCTTATTCACACTTCCACCTCTTGTTGGCAAACTTTAATCAAGCCACGAATCTCAGGTAAACATGAACCACAATTGCCACCAGCTTTTAAACAAGCAGTGACCTGTTTTTCATGGGTAATGTTTTGTGTTTTTATTGCTTCGATAATTTTATTCTTACCTACTTTAAAACAACTACACACCAAAGGCCCATCATTATTGGTAGCCGACATTGGCATACCCGCTAGTAAAGCTTTTCGGTGCAAGGCGCTCAAACGTTCTCGTTTAAACAGACTCGCTACCCAATCACGGTCTGGCAATAAATCTGGCGGTGCAATATATAGACTTGCAATTACAATGCCATCTTTCAAAATAATACTATGGCTCAGTTGTGAAGAAATATCTTCTATGCTTAACCATTCAAAGGTTTCATCGGCAAATGGCAAAAAGCTTTTCAGATTCTTTTGAGTATCATGAAAAGTTTGGCGGTCTGCAAGTTCATAGCGATTGGTTTTCACCATTTTGACTTTAGTCCACCATGCACAGTGATGCAGCGATTCTTGAATATGCGAATCGTATCCTTCACGTATATAAAGCACACCTTGCCAAGTGGTATAGAACGGCTGAATAGTTACAGGCGTATGTTTGAACTCGGGCTCACCTGAAATAGCATCGACTTCTGGATTCACGACTTTACCAATGCGAGCATCGGACGCAACTTGTTCAGTCCAGTGAATCGGCGCAAAAATTTGCCCACGACGTACTCCCGACGAGAATGTCACACGTAGTACACAACTGCCCCATTTCGAACGAACTTCTACCAAGCCTTGATCACGCACACCAAATTTCAATGCATCACTCGGATGAATCTCACAGAATGGTTCAGCACGATGACTGGTTAAATTTGGCGACAAACCAGTACGGGTCATGGTATGCCATTGATCACGAATACGCCCCGTGTTCAAAATGAGCGGATAATCTTCTGAAATTGCATGTACCGGATTAATAGCAACAGTCGGAATTAGTTTTGCCTTGGTGTTTTTGTGACTAAACTGGCCCTTGCCAAACAGTTGTTGAACAGCTTTAGCATCCTGGTTTTTACTCCAGACTGGCCATTGTACTGGTTGCAGAGCATCGTACTCAGCAGTACTTAGGTTCATTAAACCTTTTAAGTTGAAATAACGGAACGCATCAGTTTGCTCACGTGTATTGATGTTCGCATTATCTTGTGCTGACAAAGCCGCATGTTCATTAAAAATATCAACAGCACTATTAAAGTCAAAACCTTTAAAGCCTAATTTTTTCGCAACTTGACTCACTGACCACCAATCCGCCTTTGCTTCACCCGGCGCAGGTAAAAAAGCACGTTGACGTGAAATACGACGCTCAGAGTTAGTAACAGTTCCATCTTTTTCACCCCAACCTAAAGCTGGAAGCAAAATATCGGCGTAAGCTGTAGTATCGGTATCGGCACAGATATCTGACACGACGACTAACTCGCACTTCTCTAAAGCACGTTTAACTTGATCGGCATCTGGTAAACTTACCACCGGATTGGTTGCCATAATCCAGATGGCTTTAATTTTTCCAGCTTCAACGGCACGGAACAAATCAACTGCTTTTAAGCCCGCTTGATTTGCAATGAATGGACTGTCCCAGAAAGTTTGAACAACTTTTTGATGTAGTGGATTATCTAAGTCCATGTGTGCCGCTAGCATGTTGGCTAAGCCACCCACTTCTCGACCCCCCATAGCATTGGGCTGGCCTGTCATTGAAAATGGTGCAGCGCCGAGCTTTCCAATTTTGCCTGTTAGTAAGTGACAGTTAATAATGCTGTTGGCTTTATTCACGCCCTGACTTGATTGATTCACACCCATTGAAAATAGGGTAATGATTTTTTCAGTTTGAGCAAATTTCTCAAAAAACTGTTGCAACTTATCGAGTGCAATTCCCGTACGCTTTGCGACATATTCAATATCAGTTTCTGGCTCACTGCTTTCCAAAACATCTTGCAGACCTTCGGTATAAGTATCTATAAAGGCCTGATCGGCATGACCATTTCCATATAAATATTGAAATAAGCCATTAAATAATGCGACATCTTGACCCGGCAAAATCGGTAAATGTAAATCCGCTTGTTCACAAGTACTGGTAAAACGTGGATCAATCACCACAACAAACATATCTGGATTGTGGCTTTTAGCCTGCATAATCCGCTGATACAGCACAGGATGGCACCATGCGGTATTGGAGCCAACCAAAACCACCATGTCTGAATGTTCAAAATCTTCATAACTTGCTGGCACAAGGTCTTCACCGAAACTACGTTTGTGACCTGCCACTGCAGATGACATACAAAGACGTGAGTTGGTATCGATATTTGCAGTGCCCAAATAGCCTTTTACAAACTTGTTCACCACATAATAGTCTTCTGTCAAAAGCTGACCTGAAACATAAAATGCAATACTGTCACGACCATATTTGTCGATACAAGACTGGAATTTATCGGCAATTTTATTGATTGCTGCATCCCATGTGGTTACAGTCCGATGTGGCTTACGACCAAACATCGGTTGAAGTAGACGTGTTTCTAACCCCAAAGTATCCGCAAGTCGGCTACCTTTAATACATAAGCGTCCAAAGTTGGAAGGATGCTCAGCATCCCCCTCAACTTGCACCACAGGTCCTTGAGGTTTTTGTTGAACGTTTACACTAACACCACAACCTACACCGCAATATGGACATGTTGTTTTAGTTGTTTTTGCAACATGGTCGGAGCTATCGATTTCAACGCTTGGAATACTATTCATAACTGCTCCTTTCCCTATTTAGCCTGCATTTTTTAATGCAAAATCTCGACCAAATAGCAGTTTATTTCTAAATGAAGAAACAGGAGTTTGATCTGCAATTAACTCTGCATACCACATGCCATCTTCAGTATCACCGAACAGTACTGCACCGATTACCCGATCGTTTTGAATGATAATGCGTTTATAAATCTGGCGTTTTTCATCGTTCAGAATAATGTCTTCATAATCATCTTTCGGTTCAAAATTGCCCGCAGAGAATACATCGACTCCACTCACCTTTAACTGAGTCGGTACGGTTGGCGCTTTAAAAGTTAAGCTGCCGTGCTCTGCTAAATGGGTCGCGCAAATAAAAGCTTGGCCCCACAGTGGTTCAACCAAACCGAAAGTTTGACCACGGTGTTCGATACACTCACCCACGGCATAAATACTTGGGTCAAATGTTTGCATGGTGTCATTCACCAATACACCACGGTTACAACGTAATCCTGCACTTTGCGCCAAAGCAATATTCGGACGGATACCTACAGCAAACACCACAAGGTCAGCATCTAACACTGTGCCATCTTTTAAACGGATTTGTTTGACATGACCGTTTTCATCACCGATTAACGCTTCGGTATTGGCTTCGGTAATGATTTGAATGCCTTTTTGCTCAATGCTATGACGAAGTAATTGACTCGCACGCCCATCAAGTTGACGTTCCATAATACGGTCCATCAAATGTAGAACTGTGACATTCATACCACGTTGCTTTAATCCATAGGCAGCTTCTAAACCCAGCAAACCGCCACCAATCACGACTGCATTAGTTTTTGAACCACAGTATTCAATCATGGTATTAACGTCATAAATATCACGGAAAGTTAACACCCCTTTTAGGTCAACACCTTGAACTGGTGGAATAAATGGTGCCGAGCCTGTTGCCAGAATCAAACGGTCATAATCAACTGTCTGGCCTTTTTCGGTGTAAACCACTTTACGCGGACGATCAATTTTTACGGCTTTATCACCAGCAATAAATTTAATGCCTTTATCGTCGTACCACTTCGGTGGATGCAACATAATGTCTTCAATGGTTTTCTCACCCGATAAAACCGGAGACAACATAATACGGTTATAGTTACCCCATGGTTCTTCACCAATCACCGTAACTTCATAACGGTCTGGTGCCATATCAAGCAAATCTTCCAGACAACGCATCCCTGCCAAACCATTCCCGATCAGCACCAGTCTAAGTTTGTCTTGTGATACACCTGTATTGGTAATATAAGTTTTTTGCGGCACCGCATTGACCCAAACACGACCATCAACAATTTTGCTCGGATAAACTGCCAATTTTTGGTCTTTATCTTCTAAACAACGGCCCGTAGCTAAACTGAAATGTTGTTTATAAATTGGTGATGCAACGACGCGTTCGCCTTGTAAATCACCAATAATCCCGCGGCTCATCACATTCGCTTGGCTAAACGGATCTTTATTGCTCAGTACATAAACACGTTTTTCATGCCCCACACGGAAGATTGCAACCGCTTGACCGCCCACTAGCGCTCCTGCACCAGTGTTCGGGGTTAAATCATCGAGGGCACAAACGTCAATCCATTGATCATTAGGAAGCATATTTTTGTCTTGTACAATATTCATATAAGTTCTCCTTTATGCTTCAACCATTGGAATGCGGTCTTCTGAACGTTCAGCTTCAGTTAATGGGCGGATTTGACCACGTTCAGTTGTAAATTGAATGTGCGGATCAGCTTGTTCATTTGCTCCTGCATTGATATAAGTCTGGAAGCGTTTACGAACTTCTGGGTTTTCGACAGCTGTACGCCATTCATCTTGATATGTACCAATAATGTGTTCCATACGGCGCTCAAGCTCGGCAGCTAAACCAAGAGAGTCATCAACGATCACAGATTTAAGGTAGTCTAGACCGCCTTCCATGTTGTCACGCCATACACTGGTACGTTGTAAACGGTCTGCCGTTTGAATGTAGAACATAAAGAAACGGTCGATATAACGAATAAGTGTTTCTTTATCGAGGTCAGATGCAAGTAATTCTGCATGACGCGGTTTCATACCACCGTTACCACATACATAAAGGTTCCAACCCTTTTCAGTGGCAATCACGCCTACATCTTTACCTTGCGCTTCCGCACACTCACGTGTACAGCCAGACACTGCCATTTTCAATTTATGTGGTGAACGCAAACCTTTGTAGCGGTTTTCAAGTTCAATCGCCAAACCAACCGAGTTGTCTACTCCGTAACGGCACCAAGTGCTACCTACACAAGATTTCACTGTACGTAACGACTTACCATAGGCATGACCAGACTCGAAGCCCGCAGCATTTAACTCTTCCCAAATAAATGGAAGTTCATGAACTTGCGCACCAAACATATCAACACGTTGACCACCAGTAATTTTGGTGTACAAGTTATATTTCTTCGCAATTTGGCCAATCGCAATTAAGCCATCCGGAGTGACTTCCCCACCTGCCATACGCGGTACAATGGAGTAAGAGCCATCTTTTTGAATGTTACCCAAGTAGTAATCGTTACTGTCTTGCAGACCTGCATGACTTGGCTTAAGTACGAAATCATTCCAGCAAGATGCCAAAATATTTGCTGCCGCTGGTTTACAAATATCACAACCTAAACCATGACCATGTTGATGAATTAAATCATCAAATGTCTTGATTTCATTGACACGAACTAAGTGATACAACTCTTGACGCGAGTACGGGAAGTGTTCGCAAATGTGATTATTAACAGTCACACCTTGACGTTGTAACTCTGACTTCAATACTTGAGTCACTAATGGTGCACAACCACCACATGCTGTTGCTGCTTTGGTGCATTTCTTTAATGCACCTAAAGAGGTCGAACCAACGCTAATTGCTTGGCAGATGTCTGCTTTTGATACGTTGTTACATGAACAAATAGTCGCGCTGTCTGGCAGCAAATCGACTCCGCTGCCACCAGATTTTGCTGCTGATTGCTCAAAACCCGGCATGATTAAACTTTCAGGCACTTCCGGTAAAGCCAAACCATTGAGCATCATTTGTAAAAGGTCGTTGTATTCTTTGGCATCACCCACTAAAACCGCGCCAAGCAATTTGGTTTTGTCGGCATTTACAACAATCTTTTTATAAACCAGTGCATGTTCATCTGCATAGAAATAGCTTAATGCACCTGGGGTCATAGCATGTGCATCACCAACAGAAGCAACATCAACGCCCATCAACTTCAACTTGGTGCTCATGTCTGCGCCAGCGAAGCAATGACACTCTTCATCTAAAATGTGTTTTGCTGCAATACGCGCCATGTCATAGCCCGGTGCAACCAAGCCATAAATTTTATTTTGCCAAAGCGCACATTCACCAATGGCATAAATGTTTTGATCTGATGTTTGGCAATAATCATTAATTACAATACCGCCACGCTCACCAATCGCAAGCCCACTGTTGCGCGCAAGCTCATCACGTGGGCGGATCCCTGCAGAGAATAAAATCACATCAGTTTCAAGTTCACTACCGTCGGCAAACTTCATCACATGAGTGGTATTTACACCAGACTCAATAGACTGAGTCGCTTTTTGTGTATGGACTTTTACACCTAAATCTTCAATTTTACGGCGTAAAACCTTGCCCCCTAAGTCATCAATTTGAACTGCCATCAAACGTGGTGCAAACTCAACAACGTGTGTTTCTAAATCTAAATCACGTAATGCTTTGGCTGCCTCAAGTCCAAGTAAACCACCGCCAATTACTACGCCTGTTTTAGCCTTTAAACTTGCTGCACGAATGGCATCTAGGTCTTCAATGGTACGGTAAACAAAACAGTTCTCGCGGTCATTACCCGGAATTGGCGGAACAAATGCATATGAACCAGTCGCCAGCACCAACTTGTCATAGCTAATCACATCACCATGATGGGTTGTTACGGTTTGTGCAGCTGTATCAATTGCCACTGCTTTAGTATTTAAACGCAGGTCAATGCCATACGCATCGGCAAAATCAAAACGTGCTAAAGATAAATCTTTTGCCGATTTCCCTGAGAAGTATTCAGTCAAATGTACGCGGTCATATGCGATACGAGGTTCTTCTGCAAGAATCGTGATTTCCAGTTCATCATCTGCTTTTTCTAAAATGGCTTCGATGAATTTGTGGCCCACCATACCATGACCAATCATTACCAATTTCATAGTGTTTCTCCTCAAATCACGTTGCTTTTAAGCTGCGTTCTTGCGTTCTCAAATAGACATTGTTGTTTTGCCTTGTGCTCTACCGAGAAACGTATCAACATCACAAAGCGTATAGCTGCTTGGAACCCATTTTTTCCACTCGTTGACGACACCCAATGCATAGCAAAGTCATAAAAACAAATAAAAAAAGCGAGCCCCCTCATACGGAAGGCTCGCATCGCTGAAACTGAAAAATTAGTTAATTCAGATGTAACTTTTTTATGCAATAAAAATAAAGACATAACCTTCACTCCGACTGAACGTAAATTTTCTGTGTGTACAGTTGCACTCACAAATTCGATCAGAACGGACATCGTTGGCCGTCTTTAAAACTTATGGTCGTCTTCGACCTGTAATTAACTAAGCATTTTGCATGCCAATTCTTTTTAAAATTAATATTAATAATTTTTTATTATTATTTTCAAATACTTAAAATAAAACCAATTTTCATCCCAAAAGAATATTTAATTTTCCCTGCACTATTGCTGCTCGTTTATATGGTTTAAACAAAAATAAGTCTTGCCACAAAATGAATCGCTTTTTTGCACCAATATTGATCAAAACAATGCTTTAGCATAGTAAAGGACCACTCATGCCTGATTTTTTGTTTAAATTTGAATGGCACTAATCTTGCTTAAAAATTGATAACAAAAAACGCGTCGAATTGGCGCATTTTCTTAGCCTGATTTTCTGAACTTATGCCAAAACTCAAAATAGCTCTTATCGATGATGATCATGCGCGGGCCGACTATATAAAAAATAGTCTGCTTGAAAATGACTTTGAAGTGGTTGCCTGCCTTACTTTGGACCACTTAAATATTTTTCGTCTTGAAGATTTACAAGCCGATGTCATCTTGCTCGATATGGATCATCCCCATCGTGACATTATTGAAAGTTGTGTGAGTAGCTATGACCTACCAACTGTTCTATTCACTAAAAATTCAGATAAAGACACCATCAAACAAGCTATAGATGCAGGCGTAACGGCTTATATTGTAGATGGCATAGACCCCGCCCGCTTACATACCATTTTAGAGATTTCAATTGAGCAATATAAAAAACATAAAAAGCTCGAAGGTGACTTAAAAGAAGCTCAAACCAAACTGGCAGACCGTAAAGATGTTGAAAAGGCCAAAGTGCTACTCATGCAACTGCATGGTTTACCTGAAGACACAGCTTTTCAATTACTCAGAAAAAATGCCATGAGTCACCGTATAACGATTGGAGAAATGGCACGGCGTTTACTTGACGCTCAAAAATTACTAAATGATCAACTAAAGGATGAATAAATGAGCAAATTAGAAAAGACTCAATTGCAACTCGGCTATATTCCTTTACTTGATTGCATCGCTTTACTTTGGGCAAAGCAGCAAGGTTTCTTCGAAGAAGTCGATTTAGATGTTACCTTAGTCAAAGAAGCATCATGGGCAAGTCTACGCGACCGTTTAGCTTTTGGTTTATTAGACGCTGCACATTGTTTATCTGCAATGCTCCCTGCAGCAGCAATGGGTGCAGACCAAATTGGTATTGCACTGCAAACCCCGCTCGTTTTAAGTAAAAACCGTGCTTTTATCAGCTTAAGCCAAAAATTAATTCATCAATTGGCTATTAAAGAAAACGATAATGCACAAACTACCGCCCAAAAAGTGACGAGCTACATTAAAGAAGATAATGCTCTGTCATTAGCCCATGTATTTAAACATTCAATCCATCATTATTGTTTAAGAGAATGGCTTGCTTTGGCAGACTCTAGAATAGCTCAAACGCTCAAACTCAAAGCACTTCCGCCACCGTATATGGTCGAAGCTTTAGATAACCATGTGATTGATGGTTTTTGTGTGGGAGAGCCTTGGAATACTCAAGGTGACCTTTTAGGTTTAAGTAAAATCGTCTGCTCAAGTCAAGACATTATTCCCAATGTGGCAGATAAAGTTCTCGCAGTAACTCAAGAATGGGCTGAACAACATCCTCAAACCTTAGTTGCCCTTACAACGGCAATTATGAAAGCTCAAAAAGAATTGAGTAATTTAAAAGATTTTGCACCTATCTTAAAGTTATTGGTCGAGTTTGGGATTGTCCGATTTCACTGCTCTGAAGAAGTACATGTCGATAAATATTATATGATTCAAAATATTGTAAAGTACTTGGTTAAAGAAAATGCGGCTCCCCAACCTGAAGATTTCCATTGGTTATTTCAGCAAATGCAAAAATGGGAAAAACTTCAATTAGCCCCTGATCAAATCATAGAACTGAGTGCACAATGCATTAATCTCGAGTGCTACAATCAAGCCAAACTCTAAAAAAACTTAAGCGTATTATAAAAAAAGCTGTCTTTATTAACAAAGACAGCTTGAAAGACCCATAAGACAAATGCGTTATACGCATTACTACATTTAAAAGACTCAACTCATCCATTAAATATAGCTCTTATATTTCCGATCATAACCAATTAAAACTTATCATTTTCAGACATTTCCATATCAATAACTGACATTTCATAGATTTTATCTCCTACCTATAATTTCGACGAACAACTGAAACTCCCCTAGATATCAGCCCGTAATTTTGTTAACTTGATTATGTTACAAATTCAAAATGCAGATTTCAGTTAATGAGTAAGGGGATGAAATAATGAAAGATATCTCACACCGTGAAGTTTATGCACTGGTTGATATTAATAATTGCTATGTCAGCTGTGAGCGTCTTTTCAACCCTAAACTCAATGATAAACCTGTAGTTGTTTTATCTAATAACGATGGATGTGTGGTCTCACGTAGTGAAGAGGCAAAACTTTTAGGGATTAAAATGGGCGTACCGTGGTTCCAAATTGAAAAAGATGCTTTACAAGCAGGCGTTCAAGCCTATTCAAGCAACTACACTTTATATGCCGAGATGTCCCGTCGTTTTTTTGCTGTTCTCGGTGAGTTTTTCTCTCCAGATGATTTAGAAGCCTACTCTATAGATGAATGCTTTATTCATCTCACCCCTTACCTCCAATCTATCGATATCTCTGACTACTGCAACAAAGTGAGAAACACTCTCCTAAAATGGTTAGGCTTACCTTGTTGCATTGGAATTGGATATTCAAAGACACAAGCAAAACTTGCCAATCACTATGCTAAGAAAATTAAAAGTTTTAAAGGAGTATGTAATTTCATCACCTTAGATCCATTAATTATGGAAGACCTCATGCAACAGACATCAGTCAAAGAGGTATGGGGAATCGGCTATCAATTAGTCAAACAGCTACAAAGTTATGAGGTGTACACATGCCTAGACTTAACTTTTGCCAATGAACACCATATGGCAAAGGCATTTTCTGTGGTCATGGCACGCACTATTCGTGAGCTAAAAGGCCAATCATGTATTGAACTTGATGATCCAGCTATTCCAACGAAACGGATTTTAGCATCACGAAGTTTTGCTCAAGCTTTATCCAGTATTGAGATTATTAAACAAGCACTTATCTTTCACCTTAACCGGGCACATCGCCGTTTAATGAAACAAGAACAACTTTGTGCCTGTGTTCAAGTTATGCTTTATGAAAAAACCGACAAACCACCCTATAAAAAAGCCACATCTCAAGCAATTGGTCTTCATTATGCAACAGATGATTTATGCATACTTACTAAAGCAGCGATGCAGCAAATTGATGTTTTATATAAAGAAAATAAAAGTTACATAAAAATTGGAGTATTATTTTGTGCTCTACACGCACGTCAGCAACATATTGATGATTTATGGCAGCCTCTGGAACTTATTCATCAAAGACAACAATTGATGGAAACTTTAGGTACAGTCCGTAAGCGCTTTGGTAGTCACTATTTACAAGTTGGATATCACTCACGTAATCCATCTTGGCAAATGAAACAATGTCATCGCTCAAAAAATTACCTAACACGCTGGAATGAAATGTTAACGATTGAAGATGCTTATACCCCCGTTACACAAAATACATGAACTGTTTTTGTCAATTCGGTTTAAAATAAGCTCCGTTAAATTACTTGAAATTTTGTCATTTTTTAACATTGCTAATTCGTCGCAAAATTTACAATATATAAGCCGAATTTGGTGTACCCTTTCTGCGACAATTAAAAGAAATTATAAAAAACTTGTAGAAACATATGCCATAATAAGCAAACTTTGCAGACATCTTGCAAAGATTATTTGCAACTTTAGAGCTGGAGCAATCTGAATGAGTTCGACCATTTTGGTAATTCATGGACCGAATTTGAATTTGCTGGGAAAACGCGAACCAGAAGTATATGGTCATCTTACCCTAGACAATATCAACCGACAACTTATTGCTCAAGCTGAACAAGCCTCAATCACACTAGATACTTTTCAAAGCAACTGGGAAGGTGCCATTGTTGACCGTATTCATCAGGCACAAACAGAAGGCGTAAAACTGATTATTATTAACCCTGCTGCCCTCACTCACACTTCAGTTGCTTTACGCGATGCCTTACTTGGCGTTGCTATCCCCTTTATTGAAGTACATTTATCAAATGTTCACGCACGTGAAGCTTTCAGACATCACTCTTATTTATCAGACAAAGCAATTGGCGTGATTTGTGGTCTAGGCGCAAAAGGTTATAGCTTTGCACTCGATTACGCTATTGAAAAAATTCAACCATCTAACCCAAACTAGTTCAGGAATAGTCGCCCATGGATATCCGCAAAATTAAGAAACTCATCGATTTAATGATTGAGTCTGACTTGCAAGCGATTGAAGTTAAAGAAGGTGATCAATCGATCGCTTTAACTCGTCGCAATCCTGTCGTTGCTGCGGCTGGTGTAGCACTTCCGGCAGCTCCTGTTGCTGAAGCACCTGTTGCAAAAACACCACGTGGAGCAGTTGAAACTTCTCCTATGGTTGGTGTGTTCTATGCTGCTCCAAGCCCAGGCGAAGCACCATTTGTCAAAGTAGGTCAAACAGTATCTGCTGGTGAGACTTTGGGTATTATTGAAGCAATGAAAATCATGAACCCGATTGAAGCAACTCAAAGCGGTGTGATTGAAGAAATTTTAGTGAAAAATGGTGAAGTGATCCAATTCGGTCAACCTTTATTCCGTTATCGCGCGTAATACCCCGGGGACATCTATGTTGCAAAAAGTTTTAATTGCAAACCGTGGTGAAATCGCTTTACGAATTACCCGGGCTTGCAAAACATTAGGAATCAAAACTGTTGGTATCTATTCAGATGCCGATAAAGATTTGATGCATTTACGTTTCGTTGATGAAGCAGTATGTATTGGTCCGGGTGCAAGTAGTGATAGCTATTTAAACATCCCGGCAATTATTACTGCTGCAGAAATTACTGGTGCCGATGCAATTCATCCAGGTTATGGCTTCCTTTCGGAAAATGCCGAGTTTGCTGAAATTGTAGAAAGCTCAGGTTTCACATTTATTGGCCCTCGCCCAGAACATATCCGTTTAATGGGTAACAAGGTTTCTGCAATTGTTGCAATGAAAAAAGCTGGCGTACCTACGGTACCTGGCTGCGACCATGCTGTAACTATCCATAACGCATTAGCTGAAGCGAAAGAAATCGGTTTCCCGCTTATTGTTAAAGCGGCAGCTGGTGGTGGTGGTCGTGGTATGCGTATTGTTGAACGTGTAGACACACTACTTGAGTCAGTTCAAGCGGCTCAACGTGATGCAGAAATGTGGTTCGGCGATGATACCGTATACATGGAACGCTTCTTACAAAAACCTCGCCATGTCGAAGTTCAAGTTTTAGGTGATGGTAATGGCCACGCGATTCATTTATATGACCGTGACTGTTCATTGCAACGTCGTCACCAAAAAGTGTTAGAAGAAGCTCCTGCTCCAAATCTACCGGAACAAGCACGTGCTGATATTTTACAAGCCTGTGTACACGCATGTCAGTTAATGCAATATCGTGGTGCTGGTACGTTTGAATTCTTATTTGAAGATGGTGAATTCTTCTTCATTGAAATGAATACTCGTGTTCAGGTTGAGCACCCTGTAACTGAAATGGTAACTGGTGTTGACATTATTGAACAACAATTACGTATTGCAGCTGGTTTAGGCTTAGAGCTTCAACAAGAAGATATTGAAGTTCGTGGTCATGCCATTGAATGTCGTATCAATGCCGAAGATCCAACAACATTCTTACCTTCACCAGGTAAAATTGAAAGTTTCTATGCACCAGGTGGTGCGGGTATTCGTTTAGATTCTCATATCTATCCTGGATATAGCATTCCGCCATATTACGATTCAATGATTGCAAAATTGATTGCTCATGGTAAAGATCGTGAAACTTCACTTGCCCGCATGCGTCAAGCGTTAGATGAAATGATTCTTACAGGAATTAAAACCAATATTCCTTTACATAAAGATCTTATTTTGCAGGATAAAAACTTCTGTTCTCAAGCAATGGACATCCATTACCTTGAAAAACACTTGTTAAAGCAAGTGGAAGAAGAAAAGAAAGCTGAAACTGCATAATATGCTTCATATAAAAAAGCCTCTTAAATAAGAGGCTTTTTTATATCTACTTGTTTATGGCAACATTCGGCGTAAAGTTGCGAAACATTGCTCACCCTTAGCCGTTGAGCAGAAATTAATAGTATGGTCATTTTTCCATTGCACGAAATATTGAGAAATATCACCTGTCTGATCTTGCTTCTGACCAGAACAATCTACTTTATTATTATCAAACTTAATTTGCATTACTAAAGCCGATAGCTGCTCTTTAGGGTCATCAGATGGCTGATATTCATAAATACCGTATGACCACTCTTCACCACTTTTAATCACTACATCGTTACTACTGCGGAAATTATAATACTCTACACATTTTTTATTATTTGGAATCTCCATTCCCCATAATCCCATAATTTCAGGACGCGTAACAATACGTATAGCATTAGGATTACTTGCAGTGCGAACAGGTTGTGCTGGGGGCTGTTGAGTCACTGTCTCAGCCATAGCAAAACCAGAACAAGCCAATAATAATCCCATAATATAAATATTTTTCATAGATTTATTAATCATTAAACGCATGAGTTTAAGTTAGCACATTTTTTTAGAAAAACATTGTTTCATAACCATATAAAAACAATATTTTTCAACCGTAACGAACCGATACTTCTCATCAAACAATTTCTATCTTTAACTCGGTATTCCTAACAATTTTTATCACTATTTAATCTAAGAAACTGACTTTTCGATTTGTTTAGGTAACCAATAGACAAAGCACAAACCAAATAGAACCACTAAAGCAGCGATCATAAAAATATGCTCACCCGTAAGAATTTTCCAGTAATGACCAGCCAAAATACTTCCCAACGCCACTCCAAGTCCCCACATGGTGCTATAAAAAGCCTGACCTCGACCTTGCTGCCCTATTGAAAAGTTTTGAAAGATAAGCCGCATTGCGATGAGATGAAATAAGCCAAAACTAAAAGCGTGTAGGCACTGTGCAAATAACTGACCTATGAAATAGTGAGAGAAAATAGCAACTAATAACCAGCGTATACTTGTCAAAATCAAACATACTGCTACAAGGCTACGCCAAGAAAAATATTTAAAAAACGTAGTTGCATATGCAAACATCACAATTTCAGAAACCACGCCCATAGCCCATAAAAAACCAATTTCCGTCGTACTAAAATTTAACGATTTCAGAAAATTGCTATAGAAGCTATAAAAAGGTGCATGTGAAAAAAGAAGAATAAACTCAATTGTGAAAAAAGCAGCAACTTCAGGACGTTTCAGCACAGGTAATAAAGGTTCTAAATGCTTTTGTGAAGTTGGGGCCCCTTCTGGTTCACGTATCGTAAATGCCCAAATAAATGCTAATGAGGCAATGATAAGCAATAATATAGGCAACATTGAAATTGGAATGATTTCTAAAATTGCCCCTATTGTAAATACACCTACAATAAACCCAACTGATCCCCATTTTCGAATCTTGCCATAAAGTTTCGCCCTTTGGTCTCCTAACCAAAATAAAGTTACTCCTTCAAATTGAGCTAAAATAGCATTTTGGAAAAAACTAAAAATAAGCATCAATAAAGCAACTGACTGAAAAGTATTAGGAATTATAAAAATAGCCAACCATATACATGCCTCCATCCATGTGGCAATCCGCACTAATAGCATTCTTTTACCGGATTTATCGGCGATCCAGCCCCAAACTAAAGGGGCAAAGAAGCGCGTCACAATAGCAATAGAAGATAAAATACCTATCTCTTGATAATTAAATCCCTGATCTTGGAGATATAAATTCCAATACGGCATGAATGTGCCAACAATGGAATAATAGAAAAAGTAGAATCCTGACAGTCTAGCTGTGATTGTTAACGGTTGCATTCGATTGCTTTATCTTGCACTTTCAAATAGTTAAACATAATTAAAGTTGCATCCGCTTGTACCACAATGCTGTATTTTGCATTTCATTAGTCTACAAATCAGTCTACAAGTTTATTTTTCAATTAATTTAAAAAAATTTGTAGACTGCATGCTTTTTAGGCAAAACACATCCAACTTCAAACCTGAGTAATTCTATCATTTTGAATAAGATATAAATGAATTATTATCGATTCTTAGTTGCTAGTCGTTTTTTTATTAAGAATGAGTGAAGAACTTATGAAAGATTGGGTCTACTTTTATATCGAGCACACAATTAAGTATGGGGAACCCTTCTATAAGGAAATAGGTTGGTCATTGTGTTTAAATAATAATTATATAGTTATGAGTATGATACGAAGCTAAAGGTAAATCGTTAAGTCATCTTTATTTAGAATTTGATTATTAGTTAGATGTCTCAGAAAAATACTATTTTGATGAACATTACCATATAGAGAAATAATTAATAGAAGTTCATGATATGAAAACGAAAGATTTAATTGGAAATGTTGTTGCCGTTTCATTCGTGTCATTATTGTTTATATTTGCACTAACATGGATTATTTTTGACTTTAATGGCTCGTCAAGCTCTTTAAAAGATACTTGGTCTATTGTAGGTTCTGTTTTTGGTGGCATTACTACCTTAGCAGCGGCTTACATCGCATACTCTTTGTATGATGACTGGGTAAAGCCACATAATTTAAGCATCGAAACTGAACATAAAAAGGATATTTTAAAGATAATACGTAAAATTTCACCCTTAGAACATAAGTATGATGGATTAATTAGCAAATACCTTCTGTATCCCGATCAACCTGATAGAACCATTCCTATTGAGATAAATGAATCAGATTTAAGTGAATTTATAAATAATGTTAATGAACTACTTGGTTTACTACATGAACTTTATTTTATTACTAAAGATGAAAAGATTTCTAACATTACAAATCAGTACTTTAATTATGCACAACTATACGGATTTATCCTAAGCAAATCGGAATATCTTTATAAAAATGGAAACAAGGAAGACTTACTTAAATTTTTAAGATTAAAGTTAAAGTTTGACTATATTGATTTAGACGGCAAAAAATGGACTACTACTACATCTTATGGCTATGCCATTAGAGGTTTGGAGAAAGTAGAATTAAGAAAATATATTAGTGAAAATTTAAAATTAAAGGAAAATTAATTAACTACTAAAAAACTACTATGAATATAGATAAAGTAGTTTTAAGGCGGAGATAATAATTTTCATAAAAGATATCAATACAATATAGGTGGGATATGTGCTCAAACTATGAACCGATTGCAAAAGATAGAATTCACTTACTGGATCTGTTTGAGCCAACATTTGAATATAAATCTCATATTTACCCAAACTATGAAGCTCCACTCTTATTTTCAAAAAAAGAGCAGATGGAATGGCGCTTAGCTAGATTTGGCTTAGTAGCCCCATGGGTTAAAGAACTTAAAAAAGTTCATAATACTTACAATGCAAGAACCGAGACTGTTCACGAAAAGCCCAGCTTTCGTAATGCATGGAAGAAAAATCAATTCTGCTTAATTCCTGCTGATGTAATTTTTGAGCCAAAGTACATAAACAATAAGCCTGAATGGTGGGGAATTTATCGCAAAGATGAAATGCCTTTTACAATTGCCGGCATTTATGAATATGCAGTTGTGAACGGCGAAGAAATCAGATCTATGAGCATGCTCACAATTAATTCTGACCACCACCCCTTCATGAAGCAATTTCATGCTCCTACTGATGAGAAGCGCTCTATTATTGTTATTCCACCCGAATTAAGGCAAGACTGGCTTCACTGCAAACATGAAGAAGCTAAAGAGTTTTTCTTAGATATGCCTGCTGATGAATTCACCGCTCAACCTAGATCAGAACTGAAGAATTTCCGACCAAATGCGCCAGATACTGCGACAATTTTTGACTTTTACTTGTTTATCCACAATTTTTTAAATTTGAATTTCTCTTTACTCAACTCTACCATTTATCTTGAATTTGTTACGATTTCAAAATGGTATGAAAAGGCGAATTTTTGCACTCGTTGACGTAAATAATTGCTATGCAAGTATTGAGCGTTTCTTTAATCCAAAGCTAAACAATAGACCTGTCATTGTTCTTTCCAACAATGATGGTTGTGCTGTTGCGCGCAGCGCAGAAGCTAAAGCTATTGGAATTAAGATGGGTGAACCATTATTTAAAATAATTGATCTGGTTAAGCGTAACAATGTAGCAGTACTTTCAAGCAACTACCCTGTCTATGCAGAGATGAGCAAACGATTTCATGCAATCTTAAAACAGTTTGTTGCCCCGCATGAACATGAAACATATAGCATTGATGAAGCTTTCTTAGAGCTAACAGCATACGAATATAAATATGATTTAAATGCTTATGCAAAGTTAATGAAAGACAGAGTTTTTATGTGGATTGGTCTACCGGTGTGTGTTGGGATCGGAAGATCTAAAACCGAAGCCAAAATAGCCAATCACATCGCTAAAACTTATCCAAATTTTAACGGCGTGTGCAACCTTGTCTCCTTTCCAGAAAACATTCGCAACTTACTTTATAAACAGACAAAAGTTTCGGAAGTTTGGGGTGTGGGTAGGCAGCATTCTAGAAAGTTAGAAGCGATGGGAATAAATACCGTATTTGATTTAATGATGGCAAATCCGTATCACATCGAATCTTTATTTAGCGTTGTAATGAAAAGAACAGTTCTTGAGTTAAACGGTATTGCTTGCATCGAAATTGAAGATACACCACCGACACGTAAACAAATCATTTCATCAAGAGCATTTAAACAAAAGATTATTGATAAAGATGACTTAAAGGAAGCTATTGCCAGAAGGACGCAAGAAGCCTTTACACGAGCTAGAAAAGATCAAGTGTTGTGTGGTTGTATTGTGGCTTTTGCACACTCTAGCCCGTTCGATGTGAACAAGCCTTTTTATAAGGGTGAATTATCACAATCATTTAGTGTCCCGACAGATGACGTAAGACGCTTGGTGAAGGCTTCAACTTCAATGATTGATTATATTTATAGATATGGAGTGGATTTTAAAAAATGCGGGGTGGTTTTGACTGCGCTTGAAAGTAAAAATTCTTATACTTATGACTTGCTGACAGACTATAGTGATTTAGAAAAAACAGAAAATTTAATGTGTGCAATAGAATGTATTCAAGAGAAATATGGAAAATATAAACTTGGGTTCGGCGGAAGCATGTATCAAAACCGAGTCTGGTCGATGTCTCAAAATCTTAAATCAAATAATTATTTTACTTGGGAAGGTATGCTAAAAATATCAAGATAACTTATGTTCGAATTACGGAATTATAAATATGTCTAACTCACAGAATGCAATTGAACTTAGTAAACACGTTTTAAGCTTATCTGAAAAAGTTGCATTCATGTTAATAACAGCCTCGACCGCTTCGATTGCTTATATATTGGCTGAAGTTAAGGATGGTAAGTGGAATGAATTAATCTATTTTCCAATATATGCTTTATGTTTATTAGCTCTTAGCTTTGTATTTGGCTACAGCCATCTTGTGAAAAAAATTGATGCAACGAATCAAAACAGTCTCTTACTTCAATTAGCAAACTGGAAAAACTCAACTAATGAGAAAAATGAACTTTTAGATAAAATGGAAACATCTCTAAAGAAAGCTGGTATTTTCAGCAGACTTCAATTTATTACTTTCATAGCGGGAATCATTACTTATGCTATTTTCATTTTTTTATCAATTTTTTTAAACAAGTAAAGTTTATAAATAAAAAAGAAGCCCTCAATTGAGGGCTTTTATAATTCCATCATGACGGGCTTTGCAGTCATTATATTTTGCAACTGTATCAACTGACCAGATCATTAAATCTTTGCCTGTTGTACCTGCCAATTCATTTAGATTTGGGCATGGTTGAATAAGATTAGCTGGTATTGCCGGCTTTAATGAGTTCATTGAGTTGCTGCATCCCGTCATCATCAATACAGCTAGACTTATAAACAGGACGCTCCACGATCTTTTGCACTTCACGTGTAACTGTTTCAACTTTGGTGCTTTGCTCTGCTTTGACTCGTTCATAGTCTGCGCTCACTTTATTGATCTGATTTTGCTTTTCGGCAAGGGCTTTTAAATTCTTGCGTTCAATTTCTTGGATCTGTGACTGACACTTTTGTTCAGCTTCTTTTAGCTGACCAGTCTTGTGATTTAGTACGGCCAAACAGATGACCAATAAAAAAGCGAGAAAACCAATAATGATTTCTCGCCAAAATTTAGCAGCAAATACAATCCACATCACTGCGCTCCTATACATTTAGCATGTCGTTCAAGCTGTCTGGTCCAGACGCCATAACACCCATTTTTACGAATAGAGCAATCGCGCTTTGCAACATATTTCCATTTCAATAATGAATCACAAGCTGCTTTATATTTACCTAGTTTTAGGTTTTTCAGCATCGATGAGCCAGACCATGCGCCAATCCCGTATTGATACGTGAAATCAAGGTATAGGTCATATTCAGTTTGAGATAATTTCACGCCCTTCAATGAATCTTTAAACGCGACTTCACGCTTGGCCACATCATTTCGCAACCACTTATCTGCGGTCGCACGTGTAATTGGTGGATCTGTCATTTTTACGGGTGAGCCGTTAGGTTTAAATGTAGAACCATGGCCCTGTGTTGGCCGATCCCCTTTAACGGGAATTACTGGCTTTGATGTAAACCCTTCATCATTTTTTACGCCCACAAAAAAAGCAGCCGAAGCTGCTAAGACTGCTGCAATATATTTAGTCTTGTTTGACATTACAGTCACCTTTTAAGTTTTTTATACGCAACTTGTATTCAGCCTTTCGCATTTCGTGCTCCACCTTTTCACGGCGATTTTTCTGAAGTGCAAAATAAATTTGAATTGCTAAGCCAAGTGCAGCAATTAGCAAGCCGCCCCATGCGATAACATCGATCTTTGCTGCAAATCCGATAAATGACCCCACACCGCTGGTTGCTGTTACTTTTGATGTTAATGTTGCTGCACTAGCTTCAAGTGCAGACTGAGTTTCAGACATTTTGTTTCTCCAGAAATAGGCAATAAAAAAAGCACCCGAATTGGGTGCTCAAAGTTCTTTTAAAGTTTAAAGGGTTTGTAAGATTTTCCCTCCGTTAATCAATTGAGTTGTTAGCGGCGCCACCCCAACAATTGCAGGTCCACCCGGCCCCGGCTGGCCTTCAGTTGTGCCATGGTATTGCCAGTTCCATGTTCCATCATTGGTGGATTTGGTACCTCGTTCGCCCCAGTTTCCACCATCACCTGATAATGGAGACCCATAACGGTCATTTTGGGTTCGGTAACCTTTACCGGGTACCGAAGCTTCAGCATCAGTGATTTTCATAACCAATAAATAACTCTCCAGATAGAGGCGATAATCTTGTGAGTCATTTGAAATCGGCTGTCCAGTCATGACCCGACCAAATGGTGCTCCAGCACCACCAGGAATTCCCTGAACCCCATAAGATGATCCAGTGTAAATACCACTTGGTGTTGCTCCACCACCTGAGCCGCCTCGAGCCAGAGTTCCACCATCAATAATCAGGTTTAGTTTACTGTGCCGGTTTAATAGACCGGGTGCTCCCTGAAAACCATCACGGCGGGTTTTGGTAAAATTGAAGTCAGAATCTTTTTCCCAATCTCCGTAAGCTAGATGTGGCAAACCGCCATCTCCACCACGTCCAACAACAGCACCTTTAATAGTCAGATTTACCACCAGATCAGGTGGGAACTCCCCTGTATCTATCGCTGGTAATTCAGTTGCAGCAGGAACGATATACTCTCGTTTTGCAGGACTAGACTTATAGTCGAATTTATAGACAAATCTGGTTTCCGGTCGATAAGAACTTGAGCTTGAAACCAGCGCACCAGCTTCAACTACAAAACTGATTTCGCCAGTCGTTGGTAAATCACCTCTTTGCATTTGAAATAAACGTGCCAGATTTATATCTAGCTGGTCATATCGAATGTAAATCGGTGAATCATCTACTGGCACATCAATAAAGTCCTTGTCATTGAGGTAATAACGTTCATCGTAATTAATTGCAGTAATGGTATTAGAGAACTGGTCAGCCGGTTCTCTTTTTGCAACCAGATAAGGCAATGAGCCTTTGGTATCGTCATTAACCACCGTATAGATAGTATTCACAAAATCATCAGGACTAAGCTTTAAGGCCCCGTTCGGTAAACGGCCTAAAACCACCTTGTTCTTGGCAGATCCAGCGGTAACAGGAATAAGGTCCACTGTGCCATCCCCCATTTGCAGATAGATCACATAGCTCTTGCCTGCAATGAAATCTACATCATGGCTTAAGGTGAGGATTAAACCCTCTTGCTGTACCACTTCCCCACTTTGATGAATACCATTGCGATAATCTGCTACGGCAATACGGTCACGTAGCACAAGCAATTCAGACTCAGGCGCCGCATCAAAGGTGATGGATTTACGTTGAAACCGAAGCTTGTTCCAGATCCGGTACGCATTAAAATGAGCTTGCCACTTGTTTCGCACACCAACGGATTTCACTTCTTTCGGGTTCTTCGCTCCTTTGTCCGGCAAGTAGATATTGATACGACTATCGTCGGTCGGATCCGTGTATTCATAGATCAGTCCATCGTAGTCATCCATCACGCCAAAGGTAAGGTCATGCTTGTAACTATCCGGAATGATATTCCTGAAGTTAAACAGCATTACCGAGTTATCAGTTGGACGTTCAAAGTAAAGCTTGAGCTTATTGTTTTGCCGATATGCGGTACAAAATACAGCATCACAAAGATTGGTGACCAGCTCTTCAAAAGACAGGTTTGTATCATCAATCGTAGTACAGAACTCAGCCGCAAGTGGTGTACCAAAATAATCAACTACATCGTTATAAGTCCGATAGATATTTTCCAGATCTATTTCGTCGATCGTACGGCGGCCTATCTTGTCATCCAGTGCCATTGAAACCAATGCATCAGCAAAGCTTGATGTTGGAAATAGCTCTGTCGTCATTGCGCCGTTTTTAAAAGTCGGTAACATCCGCTGAAGATCAAAATTGATCTTGCGGGACTTAACAGATAAAGCTCCAGTGGTTGCATAAGTGCGCGCACGAAAAACCGTTTCATGTTCATACACTGTGCTTTGCAAAGGATAAGCACCATAAAGCGCCTGCCACTTTACTTCATCTACTACCGTTGTAACCGCCGGTGTTGGTGTTAAACGACGTGCACGGACACTACAGCGACCCTGAAATGTCACAAAATCCAGCGTTGCACCAACTGTCTGACGTGACTTTGCCGAGCCTTTCAAAATGATCTGCTTCAGCATTGGATTACCAATAGCTGCACCAGATTCATTAACCGGCGTTACTTCAACTTCAATCGTGACGTTAACAGCGGCCTGATTCCCACCTGCTGAAACGGTATAAAGTCCATTTGTGGCCACAAAATTACACAGCACCCGGCTACGTTCAACATTGTCCAGAATGAAAGGACCAATCCACTTTTCACCTATTGAACTTATCTTTGGTGATAAAGCTGTTGTTTGTTGGTTACTTAACTCTTTAAGCTTTAACCAGTTGGAGTTTACCGCAGCCGGATTAGACAATGCCATACGGTCATCAGCTACCGATAGAACGCTATATGTACCGTTTAAATCATAAGTCTGGCCGTTAAAAGTAAACGAAGCATTTGTGATTTCTACCCGGTCATTACTAACAAACTTAGTGGTTAAATCAGTATTGTTTGCAGATGCACGCAAGATCTCATTTGGATATGCAAAAAGAAGATAGTTGGTACCTTCCAAGCTTTGAGTATCTGCCGGACGCAAGATCTGGCCATTCACCGAGTTTTGATGCTGAACCGTTAGTGGGGGCGTGGTAATTTCGGTACCAAGCGAAAAATATGGCTCACCTGAAACAATATCTACACCTGGTCGAAAGACTTCTACCGATGCGCCGGCAATATCAACAATGTTGGTTTCACCGTCATATGCACCGTTAATTTTATAGTGACCACGACCAATACAACCAACAACATGCTCTACTTCGACATTGTTTTCATATACCTTGTAAGGCACAGTAATCAGATCAGGGGTATCGTGAGCGGCACCATAAATATCAGCAATACGACCATTTACGCGAGTTTTATTTTCACGGTTTGATAATTCGTTATTTGCAGACGAGGATTGATTGTTATTCTGGTTGGTTTGGGTAATTGATGGTACTGGCATTAATAATGCAACAGCCACACCCATAACTATAGAGGCAACCACTATCCAAGCTAGAGTTATGGGGTCCATACCCTTGGGATTCTCAATTACAATGAAAGTGCCTGGCAAGAAATCGAGCTGCTTTAATTCATATGCATTCTTCGGCGTGACTTCATTCGCAAATGAAATTTCTGCATGATCCATATTGCTTGTGGTATGAAAAATACGGACATGCTCAGGCATATGGTCATATTTTGAAGTAAGCCATTGACCCAAAGTTTCGGCGTGTTCAATTGTTTTGTCTTCGGATAAAGGGTCTTGTTTATAAATAATCTTAATCATAGAAACTCACACGATTAAATCCAAATGCTTGAACGACTTGAATTGGCATCCATGAAACGCCTGATTCCTGCAAATGCAAAATACGCCCCAAACGAAAAAGCCCCACATGTGGGGGCTTGTTTCGGTATCTAGAGTGAAAGGCGACTATGCAGCCTTCCTTAGGCATAGGCAATGGATTTAGTAACTTCAATCTTGATGGCAGAAATACCTTCTCTTTGACGGGCTTCATAAAAAACTCAAGCGCCTCTCCTCGATCAATATCATATAGATCCATTGCAGCTTCATGCGCGAAGTGAACACAGTTGTAGTATTCCTCGTCATATTGCTTATCGAGCAAATGATCGTGACTCTTCATATAGCCCCCTTCAAACCACTAAAACGATCCAGTGCAAAGATATCTCCAGTCTTCGCAGTATTTAATCGTGGTGATTCAGCCTTGAATGTCACAGCTTTATGATTCATGGCAACACTGGAGAGTTGTAGACCTAGTAGATAAAACATTGGTGTATTCAAGTTATCTGAACTATAAAGGCGGTAATTTACGGTCGGCTTTACATTAGAATATTGCCCCTCAATTACCCGTTCAAACTCATCCGGCAAAATATCACCAAGCCCAGATATTGAAACGGTCAAAGTCTGGTCCAGATCACCGAGCATTCCGGATCTTTGAATTGTCATTGGTAGGTATTCGTAAAATACTTGCCCCGCGCCTTCATTGTGCTGAACATACACTCCACGGTCATCATTACGTACCACCCGGTAAGTATTCATAAAAGAAGGGTGTGATAGTTCAATACATTCCAGTTGATAAACATCTACTTTTCGATTGAAAAAGAATTTGGCATATTCGTTATCCATTAGACCTCCCAATCTTTGATAAGTGCCTGATCAGCGATAAGGTTAGGCTGGTTTTGAACAACTTCGAGCTGTGCATTTACCCGGTAAAGGTTGCCATTCACTTCATTGGTCTTGAACGAGTTTGGAATGAAATTGCATAGATATTGCTGACGTTCCCCCTGATCAATCACCAGATCCGCATAAAATGAAGCTGGCTTATTCTGGTAGACCCGCCAGAACGCCATCATTTTATTAAAATCGGATTTACTTAAATTCCAGTTCACATCGACAATATGACTATTACGTTTTACATCGATGTAATAGCGACCACGACCGCCATCCATCTGCTGACGTTTCACATCATCACCCGGTGTTACGCCATAGCCGCTGGTCTGAGGATTTAGCTTTAACTTGTACATAACTTTCCTTCAGGTAATAAAAAACCACCCCGAAAGGTGGTTTTATTGATTAACGATTCCGTCTTGCTGTCGTATTCTCAGTCAAAGACCGACTAATGGTTGAGTTTGGATTTGCGATTTGGTCACTTACAAGTTTCGGTACCTTTCTTGGAAGCTGCTTATCCAGTTCATCTGTAACAATGATCCGGACTGTTTGCTCATCCAGTTGTTCAGCTTCAACTGTCGCCCCACTCACCTGATTAATCACTTCAATTTTGAAATTGATTGTCGGTGCAGCTGGCTCAATTGAAGGCATAATCTCAGCTTGAGGGCGTGAAGTACGTCCTAAAGTAAAATCCTGAACATCATCCAGATTTGAACGATCCTGAACTAAACCATTTGAAGAAAAATAGACTTTACCATCATGGAATAGGTCAGAACTTGCCGAAGAAGCTAACTTAGGTGTGTCTCTATTACCCTTATAGATAATCTGAGTATCTTGAACTGGTTGATTAAAGATGTCAGCCTGCTTTTGGCTTTCTATAAAGGCATTAGAGCTCATCAATGCACGGCGCATGACACTATCAGTCGAGGCATTGTTATTGATAAATGCTTCAGGGTTTGCACTCTTACGCATTTTCTCAACTAAACCAACTCCCCCCCAGCGTTTAATATCTTCTTGGGACCAGACCACCTCTCCTTTATGGACAATACCTGCAGGTTCATATTTTCTACCAGATCCAGTGTAACCACCATCTGAGAATCCAGCTATTGTTTGCCCAGCAATCAAACCAGCATTTGCATATCCCATAGCAAGCATGGCGGTTGAAGCCGCAATTTTTGCCCCAAAAAATGGGATCGTTGCATCAGCAGCTACTTGTGTAGCTGCCAAATGAGCAGAGATAATCGCAGAAGCAATAGCAAAGGATTGTTGAGCTATAAACATTGCCTTGAAAGAGCGTGAATTTTCACCACGCGCATCCTTAACAATTTGAGTTAAACCTCCCCATGTGCTTGAAGCAGATGAAATCATCTGACTGTATAATTGCAATTGACTGTCGTGATCTGCTTTTCTTGCATCAATCGCCTTCAGGTGGTACTCATTATCCATTTGCTGTCTTGCTTCTTTGAATACGCGCTCCGCCTCCAATCGTTCCTGATAACTAGCTTTTTCAGACTCCAAAACAGCTGCAAGATTATCTTTCAACTTTTGATAAGTTTGAGCGTAATCTTCATCCAATACTTGCATATTGGTTTGCTTGGGCTTGGTGTAGTTTGTCGATTTAAGAAACTGACTAGAGGTATCATACTGATCAATTGTTGGATTCCCCACACCATTACGAATAAAATCAGCCTGAAATGCACTCATCTTCCTTCTACGCTCTTCAAGATCAGTGATTTTTGATATTTCATCATACTCAAGCGCATAACGTTTTTTGATACGCTCCATTTCTCCCAGCATGAATTGCTCAGCCTGAAACAACCGCTGTTCCTGAGCAAGTTTTAGTAATCCTAACTCTTGCTGCTTTTGCAATTCCAGGCCATCTAAAGCAACCTTTCTTTGATCTTCAGAGAGTTTGCCTTCAGCAACTAATCGCAAAGAATTGATTTCATATGTGTACTCAAGCTTTTGCTTCTCAGTCCACTTATAACCATTTACTTCAAAATCAAATTGCTTCTGAGCTAACTTATCTTCAGCATCATAACGCTCATTAATTTTTGGGATTAAATTTGATTGACCTAAAATGGTTGCTTTGTTGATTTCCTCCTCACGTTTTTTGCTTCTAGCAACTGTTTCTGAATCATATGTTGCTTGGAGCTGCTTAATTTCCTCAAGAGTTTTTGCACGTGCCTTATATGCTTCATCTTCGAATTTCGAAAGATCACTAATTGCTTTTGAGGCTGCTTCGGGGTTATCCCCTAAAATTTTACTAAGCTGATTATAGTAAGAGTCTTGTTTGGCTAAATGCTGTGAAGCTTTAGCTTTGCCAAGCTTTTTCCCGTCATAGTCCCAGCCAACAAAATTTTTGGCAACGATTCTCTCTAAACTTCGATAGTCTAAATCGTCATTAAGAAGAGCTGCTTTAGATTTACTATAACTTTTATCGGTCATCGCCTCTTGCACAGCGTGTTTAGCCATTGCATCTAATGCATCTTGAGTTTGCTGGATTTTACCGTTTTTATCCAAGACTCCTTGCCCTTGTAAAGACTGCATTAATTTAGTTGAGCGACTTTTTTGCCATGATAAAAATCCAGTATTTGTATAACCATTATTTTCATCCTTATGGCTACCAAACATTGCCTCATTTCTAAAATCAGTCTCTCGTCCAACTTGAGCTGTCATTACACGAGCTTGTTTATCGCCTAAGCCTGCATTACGGAAGGATTGGTAAACCCGAAGCATATTTCTCACTCGCTCATTATTCCCCGCAAGTAGAACAGCTTGTTTGGCAGACTCTTTGGTTTGTTTTTCAACCTCTTTTGTTTGCTTTCTGGTAGACTCAGAAATGCTTTCTTGTAAGTCCTTGGCTTCCTTCTGCTTCTTATACCAAGCCTCAAAAATTGCAGCTTCCTGACTAGTTAAACTTCTAGTCATCGGAATTTTATTGTCGGTATAAAACTCTGATGCCGCACGCGCCTTATCAAGACCCTTTTCGCCACCACCAAATGCCTTAGTGTTTTTTATAAGAAAATCATTTTTCAGAATATCTTTGTTGGCGTTGTCTCGTAACTTATTTAACTTTTCTTGTGCAGCGACTTGGTTATTTAATTCATTTGTTTCTCCTTGTTGAGCACCAAGTACAGTTTGATGTTGTTTTAGGTACTCATTACGTAAGTCGTTTTGTTTCTTCAGCTCAGCATTAGCCTGATTCAACGCAATTTTAGACTGATCCGTTTTAGTAGCATAATCCTGTAACCCCTTGATATTTTCAGCAGGAACTTTGGCAGTACTGTTGAACTTGTCCACAGCATCAGTTGCTGAAATTTGATTTAAAGAATATGCCTGGATTACCTTATTCAACGATTTAACTTGTTCTTCGCTACCACCATTTAACCGAATGAATTCTACTTGTGCTCGTAATGAATCAAGCATTTGTGTTTTCATGTCAGTGAAATTTTGAGTAGCGACTTTTGTTAAGTTTGTTTGAATTGTTAATTGCTTAATTGATTCGGCCGTTACATCAACATGTTGTCCAGAAGTAGCATTTAAGAGTTTTAGAGCAGTATTACCCTGCTCAATCTTATTTTTTGATTCTGCTACTGCACTAGAGAACTCAATAAGTTTATCAATTTGAGTCTGACTAAAACGACCAGAAGAAATCATCTTTTTTAAGAGATCACCTGCATCGCTTGCACCTGTAGCAATAGACTTAATGGCATTTTGATAATCTTCATAATCACTGCCAGATAATTTAAATAATTCCTTTTGGATATAAGCAAAACGTTTGATAGCTCCACTAGCATCATCAATTGCATCATTTTGCTGCTCAATCTCTTTGCGTAACCGCACACCCTCTGTTAATGCTTGCACAGTATTTAACTTTATGTACTTATCTGTTAAATCACTAACCGAGTCAGATTGTGTTGCAAGAGACTCTTTGACTTCATCCGAACTGCTGCTTAGTAAATAGAAAGATGCGGCTGTTGCTGCAATTGCTAAACCCATTGGGCTAAAAATCGCCATAAGCGCTGACTTTGCCAAAGCTAAACGACTTGTAGCAACAGATTGCGCTGTTAAGGCTGCTGATAATCTTGCAGATGATGCTGATTGAGCTGTTTCTGCGGCAGCAACCTCTAACGCAACTTGAGCTTGTAATCGTCCAAGCTGAGCCATTCGTGTGATGGTAGCCGTGCGACCTTGTTCAGTGATTTGGGCTTTTAAACGAACTTTTTCGAGTTCTATTTCTGCCATGATCTGAGCATGAGTAGCTTTGATGTTCGTTAGTGTCACCTGCGTACTTTGTGCTTCGGCAAGCGCAGATTCCACTTCAGCTTTTGCTGCTGCAATATTTGCATTACGTTCAGCAATTGTGGCAAACACTTGTTTGGTTGACGCTGCAATACTCGCTTGTACAGCAACCGTTTTTGTTAAAACAGCTTTTGTCATTAAGCCAATACCAATGGCAAATGCACTGTCTGCAATTAAATTCAAATTATTTGCTAATAACTGAATCGATCCTGATAAAGCCTGTGCTGCTCCGCTTCCTTTACCAGCCTCTCCTACAAATTTAGTAATTTCATTATTAAGTAGAGTTAATGATTGACCAATTGTAATGTCAGTTTTAGCAAAAAGAGCATCAACTTCATCTTGGACATTTCTAAGTGCTTTCACGATTTCCTGTGAAGTAATTTTTCCTTCAGCAGCTACTGAACGTAATTCACCTACAGTAATACCCATACCCTGAGCAATTGCTTTAGCTAATGCTGGGGTTTGCTCCATTACAGAATTAAGTTCTTCTCCACGCAACGTTCCACTTGCCAAAGCCTGCCCGAACTGAACTAAAGCTGCATCAGCAGCTTCTGCGCTTGCACCACTAATTGCTACAGCTTTAGAAACTGTTTCAGTTAAACGTGCTGTGTCATCCATTGTGAGATTTAGCGTTTTAGCATTATCACTAAAACGCTGGTAAACCTGTAACACAGAATCCCAAGCTGAATAGGTTTTTTGAGCAATTCGGAAAGTGTCTTCCGTTGCTTTATTTAGTTCAACTTGATTATTAGTGACCAACTTAAGACGGTTTTGTAGTCCAGTATATGTATCCATCTTTGAAATGGCAGAACTTACTGTTACTAGCCCAGCCATATACCCAGCTAGTGCTCGAGTAGCTACAGATAAGCCATCCATAGACTTAGAAGCATAATCACCTTTACGCTCAATGCTATCCAGTTCATTGCCTAGATTACGCGCATTACGTTCAGCATTTTGCGAATCAATAACAATGACCAAACGGGATTCTTGTGCCATCTTACTTTTCCTCTAGGCAATAAAAAACCGCCATTAAAAGGCGGTCATTAATCAAAAATAAAAAACCTGATCTAAGTCAAGTTTTTAACAAATCAATTTGAATTCATTTTCAATTTTTCTTTACATGCTGGTGTTGCCAAAGATAAATCATCATCTTTTTTCATTTCATAACCACCACCAATTGCATAATTTAATTTCATAGAGTTGAGTGTTTCATTTTGCACTTTCCAGAAGCTGCCATCCTGTGAATAGAGTTTATCATTTGATTTTTTAACAGACATTACTCTCGCTGTTCCCATTCCATCCTGACAAATAACACCAGTTCCATCGGAATTTAACTTTAATGTTCCTACTAATCGATCATATTGCCCGGTCCAATAACCGCTATTCTGAACAGAGGTGGCTTGCACTTCAAAAAAATTAGCAGTAGACATACACCCTGCTAAACCTAATATTAAACCTAATAAAATAATCTTTTTCATATATAAACCTATCAAATATCAAAATTTAAAAAATCAACTAATAATCCAAATAAAAATTATTAAAGCTATAAATAAAATAACTCCACTGATTATCCATTCAGATTTAGGGTAACCCCATACATTATCTGGATTATTAAAATCAGGTTCTCTTCTACGTGTCGTTTTCTTAGTATGACTAGAGAACTTAGAATAAGATAAACCAGTACCTGGAATACCTACTGTTGTGCGAGTACCCTTCTTACTTACATTTACACGTGCACCTTTCCCACCCACAGAAACACTTGAGACTCCTTTTTTACTTATATTTACCCGGACTCCCGGAGCAATTTTTATACTTTTTCTAAAATTTAATCCCATCACATCACCTATCTAGAGCAGATCTTTTTAGAAGCACTGATGGAACCATCATTACAAACAAACTTACTACCATCGCAATGACTTACCCCACCTTTCTTACCAGAGCACGGTTGTCTGCCTCTACCTGCTTCCGCAAAATTTAATGAGCTTAGAACTAATAAAAGACTTAAAATGACTTGTTTCATGAATTTTCACCATTTGTTATAAATTGTTTTAACTTTAACAAACTGGTTACTAAATGTCACATAAAGCAAGACCACCCGAAGGTGGTCTTTTAAATCAAGCTATGCATGTAAAAGTTTTTCAGCACCAGCAGCCAAGAAAGCCGATCGAGTAGTATATCTCTTACCTTTACCTACATTCTCATCAATTTTACGAATCAAACGGCTTGGTAAAGTAACATTGATTTTTTCTGGTTTACCCAGATAACGACTAACATCAACTTCGGTAACCGCCCAGATCATTCCTTTATATTCAGGATCATCGACAAATTTAACTAGTTCGGAAGCTAATGGGATTTCCTCACCATCTTCAGCCAATATTTCTAAATGGCCTGAAATAGCTTCTTTAACATTCTCAATAGCTTCTTCAAGTGTGTCACCAGCACTAAAACAACCTGGAATATCAGGAACAGTGACACCAAATGCCTCAGTATCTGATCCTCGTTCAATTGCAATTGGATATAACATCTCAACACTCCATGCCCTTGGCATAAACATATCGCCCACTGCGTTATGATTAGTTGTAAGGGATATAGTATTTAAAGTCGGGAAACAGCGGGTCAATTTAGACCCGCTTGTTTCAAAATGCTTTTAACAGTTCCGTTTGGTAAATCCTTTTTAGGATGTGGGATTGTAACTAACCCCTTTTTGGTTGGGTGTTTAAAGTGATGATGACTTCCTGAAACCCTAACCTCATACCAACCATCTGCTTCAATCATTTTGATTAAATCCAGACTTTTCACACCAATCCCTTATTAACTTGATGAGATAATAATAACCCTAGAGTTATTATATGTAAATAACTCTAGGGTTACTTTTTTGAGGACTTGGAATTTATTTTTTTATGGGCTTCATCTAAAAACAAGTTATCCAATGCAAAAATACAGTCATTAAAGATATGAGCAGCTACTGGTAAATCATTATGCTCTGCATAGACATTGATTGCCTGCTGATCTAAAGATAACGGGATGCCCTGCTCATATCGTCTGGATCTGGCAATAGTACTAAATGCCGAAAGAATTGAATCAGCCGCATAAGAATATTCTGGCGGATCAGGAATTCGGCCGCCTAAGAACTTGATTTGTTCGATTTCGTGCGGCGTTTTCGACGCATACGCTTTTTGGTATTTGTAGAGCTCGATGACTTTCCCAGAATTAAAGCCTTGTCCTTGTCGGCTTCTTCCTGAATCTTCTGGGCCTGCTCTTTAATGAATAACCAGATTGAAATACCAATGTCACCTTGATTGAGAAGTTTTGAGGCATTCTCAGGGGTATATGGCTTTTCAGACTCAACAGTTTTACCGTCTACGATTTCGGCAAATACCACACCTTTCCAGTCTTCAATTAAGTGGGCAGCACATGCATCCATTAACAATTCATGGTAAAGCTTGGCATTTTCATCTTTGACCATCACATCATAGCCTTTAGACGAGATCTGATTTCCTGCTCGTTCAATAGCTACCTGAAAAGGCTTATAAGCGATACCACGGACTTTAAATTCTGCCTGTACCTCTCCATCAGCACCTTTGTATTCGCACCATTTTGATACGTCCGAGCTTTTAATAATTCCGACTTTTAAAGCCATAGCAACCTCTAATTTTTAGAAATAAAAAAGCCCATGGGATTCCATAGGCTTTGTTACTGAATAAGTTGATTACACAAGAGCACGTACAATTGTTGGCGCTGTACGAACTTGAGCAAAGTTGATGTCTACAGTAATGATGTCATCACCACCACCATCCGGGTGATTGGCTTCCATCACTTCTAATTGAGGGAAGTTGAAAGAATATTTACTTCCTTTGCTGTCTTTAATATCGAAAGTCAAAGTGAACACATCACGGGTTTTGATTGCATCAATCCACCCTGCCGCAGTAGCCGAGAACATGAATGAAGCATTTGCTTCGATATCCATCATCTTTTCAAGATAAAACTCCGGCGTGTACTTACCCGAACCGATACAACGGATTGCTTCAAGGTTATTGTTAATAGAAATAGTCAAAGACTGTAGACAAGCCTTACCTTGAATTGATTGACCATTAATAAGCAAGTTTTCCACGTTCGGCATACTCACCAGCGGACGAGTTGAGGCTGCCACCGGATTCACTACAGGGTTAGTTTGCTGACGAGTAAACGAGCTACCTACAAGACCAAAGTTACCAGTGATTTTCCCCGTGGTCTGGATAGTAATTTCACCAGAATTAACCTGTACTCCACGATAAATAAAGACTTGGCCAACATCTTCGAAAACTTTAACTAACGTTAATGATTTTCGAACAGCACCGCCAATTGTTAAGCTGTTTGTCGCCCAGTTATTGAAGGCTAAAGCACTTAGGAATAGATCAAATGTTCCAAGTGATAATTCAAACTCTAACTGACCTGCTACTTCTGCTTCAGTAACTACCCCACCTTGTCGAAAACGTGAATCAACCACTTCACTGCTTTCTTCAGTAGAAACATTTTCAGATAAACCATCTGTTACTCTTCGAACGGTATACCAGATCGGGTTTGCTGGAGTTGTTCCTAAAACTGCTTCTTCACAAGCATATAATCGAATTTTTGCGCCTGAACTCACTTATGGTTCTCCAAAATTTAGGCAATAAAAAACCCGCTAAAATAGCGGGTTATTAAAGTGTTTCGTCTGTGTCTGAGATTTCTGGCGGTTCCACGCCATTCATGGCTGCAGCAACTGCCTCGGATAAGTTTGTAGGTTGGAAATCCACTGGTGTTTCACTCAACGGCTCTTCAGGCTCTGGTTCAGGTTCTTCATGCAGACGGATATCAATCCAGCGGCCTTCTGGAATATCAAGTGGATTTTCGAGATCAGCTACAATGGCTGCCTTTTCCACATCAAACTTACGTTTATAAGTTTTAATAGAAAGATCACCATTTTCTAAGGTTGAATATTCAACTGCTACTACCGTATTACCGTTGGCATCCTTAGGTACTTCGATATACCAACCTTCCTGTGCAAAGCCTAAAGAGCCCTTAATCAGATAGTCACCAGTGCCTAATTTGTCAAAAGTGATCGGTTGCTTGGCAGCATCGTTATTTAGCTCAATATGACTTTGGAAAAGCTTAACGACTGGTGAAGCGGCTTTAATAAAACCATTTCCATCAGTTGTAGTATTTTGTGCAGTCAATAAATTAAACCAATCAGACCAAGTACCACTATTATTAAATCGATACTTCAGGGCAGAATATGAGGCAGCTTTCCCAAGCTGAAATGAATGACTTCCATTTGTATATAAACCCATTGAGCGTCGGGTACAGTGTAAAAAGAAACCATAAGGACCAATACTATTACCAGTATCATTTGTTAAAGTGTCATCTGTTCGAAAAAAACCATTATTAAGAGGAGCAACCATATCAGATACACGAAAACCTTCAGCCCCTATCCCCCAATCACCGACTCTTAGTGCTCGTCCCGGCGTAGGATCATATTGACTTGTTGTTGACGCTAGTACAGCAGCAGTTCCTAACCCCAAATTCATTCTAGCTGTCTGTGCATTATCAGCTCCTAATCCTCCCTGAGAAATTGATAAAGGGGTTGTAAGTCCCTTAAGCTCACTAATATCACTATTTACCCCACTTGCAGCTGCGCCTAGGTTAGCTCGTGCACCAGCCGCTGTAGTTGCCCCCGTTCCACCTTGAGAGATAGCTGCAGTACCAACTACTTGAGAAAAGTTGGGTACCAGATTGGGAATACCTGACGCAAATGGCAACATAAACTGCCGCTTGCCCTGTGAGGCGTTATATGGGAATGGCCGATGATCCCAACTAAATTTAAAAACAAGATTTGCCATTATGCTGTTACCCCATCAATCACTTGGAAAATCAGAGTATCCGTGTGCTGGGTGACTCCACTTACAACAGCTTTAATATCCATCTGGCACAGACCTAAAGGCCAAGCTGCTGTGCTTGCACCTGATTTAACGTTAAGCCATCCCTTCTGTGTGCTCTGGTTTAATGCTGCGCAAGTCAAGGTAGCCACAGCAGCGCCATCAGCCAGAGCTTTAACCTGTGAAGTGAAGGTATAACCTGTAAGATCAATTGCACGACGAACATCATCCGGTGGATACTGCAGGGTTTCATCCATATCAACCAGCTGCAAATTCAAGTTGAATGTGTCACCACGCTTAAAAACAAAATTGCTCATAAGTGATTCCTATAGACATAAAAAAACCACCGATGAGGTGGTAGTGAATAAGACATAAAATACCTCTCAAAAAGGAGGTCTCATAATTCAAATTAGTTAATATCTAGGTTTATATCTCTTGTTTCCTCCACTCGTAATACAGTAGTGCCCACCTCTAGGACCCACGCAATAATCCACCACAGCACATGAACAATCACTATCGTAGTAGGTTTTTTTCTGTTTTCTTTCAGAATGATGAGGATGAGATTTTAAGGCCTGATAATTATTTGACGTGGTTGATCGAGACTTTTGTTTAAAGCAACCATCCGTTTCACATAATAGCTTTGTTGATAACCACTGAGGTGATGAGGAATTTAAGGAAATACGTGCCCAGTTTCCTTTCGTCTCATAAATATCAACTTTTTCTCCACGTCCTAACTTGCCTACTACGTGACCGTTTGGTTTATCTCTAATATTTAAAGAATTAGTGTTGATATATTTTGATTCGATAACTTCCTCTACTGCACTCTGTGCATTTTCTGAATCTGAAGTTTGTTTTGGAGAGTTATCATTGCCTGAACCAAAAATCCCTAAAGCTACTAATCCTGCGGCACCCCAGCCTAAAGTTGATTTTTTCATGTTTTACCATTTGTTATAAATTTCTATTACTGTAACAGAATGTAATCACAAATGATAATATGCTGAGGTCATTAAAAATAATCGCCTTGCAGAAGCTTTTTCTTGAACTCAAAGCTCATTATCTAAATCGACACTTACTCCAGTAACAACGTTATGTTTAGGCCCTCCGAGACTAACAACATTAGCCAAGCGTATATTCACATCAGAAACACATAGCTTGTTTTCAGATTGCCATTTGCTCAACTCAACAGACATAACATCTTCAAGATGTCTTTCCAGTTCTTGCCGTTTAATTTCGATTTCTTCTAAAGTCAGCATACATGACATATCAATTCACCTTGTACCCAATGGTCACATTATACTGAATGAAATCAGCATCTTGGCCAACAAAAATTGATTGTCCTTGCAAACATTCTAGATGATCGATTGAGTAATATTCAAAATGGGCAAGCAAAGCATCACTCAGTTTTGTGATTTCAATTATTCCTGAATTGGGACGTGCAAAGCATTGAATCATGATATTACCGGTACGGCGAGTACATGGCTTATCTGCAATGCCAGAAGTAAAACTGGGACCACCTGCAATCGTTAAGCGGCACCACAAACCTTCCTTTGGAACCTTAAAGCCTGGTAAATTTGGATACTGGATTCTGTCTTGCGTAATACCGGTAAAAGCTTGCATACGATCGATAATAGCTTGCCTTGTCTGCTCTAAAGTCATTGCCATTTTAGCCGCCATACTTCTGAGAAATAAAGGTAAAGGTGGTGTTGTAAATTCCTTGTGGTGCTTGATCAGACCACCCATTTTCTAAGCGCTCTGCATAAGGCTGGTTGTTCTGGATATAAACTAAATTGCCCAACTTAAACTTCACGGCTTGAATAGCGGCATCTTGAATTGGGTTAGTTTCAGGTCCACGTATGCCATAGTCACCAGATCCAACCGAAACCATATGTGAAGCACGGTATGCACCAGTATCGACGGGACTTAAATTAACTAAAGATTGCACAGTATCCATAACAATATGCTTCACATGGTCTTCTGCTGCTTTAGACACATCAAGACTAAAACTAGACGGCTTTTTCCCCTTCCATCCCATGACTTTTAACCTCGCTTTCCTCATACATCTTAAAGAGATCCTGAGCGATCGCCTGAATTGAATAAGCTTCAAACTCAGAGCTCGGTTCTCGTTCACCCATTAGCTTTTTCATCTTTTGCCAGACATGAACAGCTTCATGTAAAAGCAATCCATAAACTTGAATTTGATCTTTATCGGATGTATCCCCAATCTGGACAATCGCATATGCACCATCAGAAAAAGTACTAACTTGCGCATCCGCTCCCATATCCAAAAATTGATCGGCCTTATCCATATCTTCAAATAACAAATCCATGTGTAGTTGATTTCGAGCAAGCGTGTACTGCACATGTTGAAAAGGCGAGATATACCATTCAGGAACATAATCAGGATTAACCATTTTAGCCCCTACACTTTTCGAAGCTGACATTTCCAGATTGTACTGGCTGGATCTTGTTGAATATGGATAACTCGAAATGAGCCTAAAGCTGTTAGCCATTCATCGTCAATTTTTGGAGTCATGGATACTTCATTTTGCAGCACAGTTGCTTTTTTATCAGTAGCCAGCACTCCAAGCGTCTCAATCTCATATTGACTGTATGAGCCAAAAAGTACACCTCGGCCAGAATAGTTTTCTTTAACTTCAACATATGTTTCAGTTTTAGGATCCCAATTAGTTTTTGAGATCCGCTCACATGTAAAGGTATGAACGGCGTCCGCTAAATCATCATTAAATGCTTCGGCAATATCTGCCTGAATTTCGTCACGTAAGCCCATATCATGCCCTGTAAAGAGGTATGCCAAAGCCATTAAAACTTGCATTTGGATCTTTCAAATCAAGTGAGTCAATAAAATCAATTGCTATCTGTTCAAAGCTAGAAATTGCTTCAGATCCATCTTGGTATTCTTTTTCTGACTCAACAGAATCAGCTTTGACCTTCTTGCGCTTCAGCTGCTGATCTTTGCCGTTATAAATTACCTTGGCCAGAATTCCTTTGATAATTTCACAAGCTGCATCCTTAAGAAGTGGGTCAATAGGATCTGGTACAAAACCTATTCTGTTTTTCATCCAGACATTTGCCAGTTTAACCAGACGAGCTTTATCACTGTCTGGTGCAAAATCGCTGCCCAAAATTGAATTTGCGTCATCTATAGTAATAAAGCTCATTGCATTATTCCTTCGGGATTAATTTAAGGAGTTCTGCTTTTGTTGCAGATGGCTTGTAGCCAATGTTTTTACTAGCCAAATACTCTTTTAATTGATCATTTGACCAATTTTCAAAATCATTAGCTGCTGTTTCTGTAGCAGGATTTTCTTCCGCTTTTCCAGCTTCTAATTCAGCAATACGTGTTTGCATTGCAGGAATATCGTTTTTAAAAGCTTCAAATTCAGCTTTAATACCGACAACTTGAGCTTCAGCATCTTTGAGAGCTTTATCTGCTAAGACTGCTGCATCTTTTAATCGTGAATTCTCAGATAACAACTCTGACTGGTTACCACCGGCCTGCTCTAAGATGGCAATTTTTTGCTTAAGCTGAGTGTTTTCTTCAACCACCTTTTCACATTCAGCTTTTGCATCATCCATCACAGCTTGAAGTTCAGGGGTAATTCCCACTGCGACATTTACTGTGGCCAAGGTCGTTTTTTCTGGCTCTTCCAACTTACGAACTTCAACTGGAACTTCCAAAGTTTCATAATCCTTTTGAATCTTTGGATAATTACCGTAAATAATTACCTCTTTTGCTTTCAAATTTGGGTTTTCATAATAGTCAGGGTTAGCAATAATGCCCGTCTCTAATGCAGCAGCTGCTGCAATGCGTGTATAGATAATCTTCATGGCGCTTTTCTCTTAATAATAAAAAAGAGGGCTTATTAGCCCCCTTAGATTTTAATTTTTAGGTTTTAACCAGTTGTCGCTGTACCCGATAAATCAAGTAAGGTACCTGCTGTCATTTTGTTGCTGGTTGCATATTTGATCCAGTTAGCGCTTGAACCAAGTAATGTAAGGTCAGGATTTTCACCTTTCGATGTATCCCAACTATAACCAAGAATATCTAGGTTAAATGTACCTTCAGCACGCATACCGATTGCTAAGTTTTCTTCATCATTGATGTCATAAGCTCGGAAGCCCGGTACTTGTGATTCAGTTACTGTTACAGCACCATACTGCAAGCCAAAAGCATCGTTATCCCCTACAGCATCAGTCACCAAGACTGGCTTACCTAATGTACCGGGTAAACCGCCATAGATAACGATTTCAGATTCACCATAAATTTGCTTAGTGATTGCATCATCGACAATATCGAAATATGTATCTGAGTTCATCACCCATAAACCAATACGGCCAAACTTATCACCAAACTTTCGCATACCACGAGTTAATGCTTTGCGGCCGTCAACAACGATACTCCCTTTCGCAACCATGTCGGGATTGCTAGAAATAGCAGCTTTTAAAGAAGCTAAGCTGTACTCTAAACGTCCTGCAACCAATGCATCTGCAAGATCGTAACCAACAACCATAGCAAATTCTTCTGGTGTACGAGCACGGCGCTTAAATGCCTCTTCAGTTGATGCATAAGGACCATATTTATATGGAATTTTTACACCTACAGACTCACCTGCACCGATTTTTTCCGGAGTTACTTTTGCATTGGAGTTCACATCACGATGTTTAATGCTACCACCAACTTTGTAGAATGCATTTTTATTGAAGTCACCTTGAATGATTTCATTACGATAAATAATCGCACCATTGGAAGCTTCATTAAAGACATTCAAATTGTCTTGTAAACGTTCTAAATACGCTGTTTGGGCCAGTTGGTTGTAGATGATCATGTCGGAATTAACTGTCGTAGTCATAACTACTTTTCTCCAAATATTTAATGATTAGTTCGGTAGTTTTAGGAAGGCATCATTGCCATGTTCTTTGATGTAATCTGCTTTCTGAGAAACAGACATTTCACTGCGTTTCATTCCAGTAGGTGCTCCACCTTTGCCCCCACCTTGAAAACCACCACCAGTTCCTTTACCACCTTTAAGAATTAAGTCTTTATGCTGGTATCCACCAACCAATGACTCTAAAGCTTCATCAACATTTGCAAGTTCACCCGGGCGGACACGTGAATAAATCTTTTCGCCGTTCGGATCATATGCAACCACCTTGCCTTCTTCGATTTTGAAGTGATGACCAAAGGTTGCCTGAACCATGTCCACAGGTACTGCAATGTTGTCTTGAATGTACTTAGAACGAGCAAAACCACCGCCGATAAGTTCTTTATGTAAAGAGGCTTCTAGAGCATCACGTTGCGCAACAATCGGGGCATATTTTTCCTCAACTGCTTTGATAGCTTCAGCTTTAACTTTCTCAACTTCACCGGCATCCACCAGCTTTTTATCATCGAGATTTTGGATTGTTTGTAATGCCTTTTTAGCTGCCGCTGGGTCTTCAATTCCTTCAAAAGCTTTTAATGCTTTTTCGGCTGCTTCTTTGGCTTCACGATGTGTTTTAGCTTCATTGTTTAAGCGTGCAATTGTTGCTACCGAGTGTGGTGCATCATGTGGCATTTCTTTGCCGTCATCATGAATATAGATCGGCTTATCACCGTCTACTTCCGCATAAACTTTACCGTCGATTGTTACTGTTTTAAGTTTCATTGGTCATCCAACCTATATATACAAAATGGGCATCCGCCCGGATTCGCCGTTAGCATCCGCTTTCGGCAGGCAATAAAAAAGCGCCCTTTAGGACGCTTCATTTCTATAAATGATTATTTACTTAAAGCTTGGCGTACAAATGCATCTTTTGCTTCAAGTAGCTTTCTTAATCCAGTGGATTTTTCAGGCCCGTCAGGAAGTTGCTCATCCATTTGCCGAGCTAAATCACCAATTGGCTTACTAACTTGCTGCAAATGTTCAGGTAAATGTTCATATTGGAAATATTGGATAATAGGGCTTGGCATTTTCTTCTCGCAAAAAAAGCACCTGAAGGTGCTATGGTTAAAAATTAAGTTCTATTTGATGAGTGCAATTGCTTTTAATCTTTCAAAAGTAAAACCATAAATTGCCATGGCTTGAAACCTTAATTTGAAGAAATGGCACCAGAATTCATTTTGTGCTCAGAATATATTGAGCATCTGACATATTGATTTGCTTTTCAGGCATTTGTAGTACCTTTAGCTACGTTTACTTTTTATTCCAAACCTCTGATCTAGGTTCATCACCAACTAAGCGGATGCCTTGAGGACCACCTACATCAAATGTTGCCGTGATAGTCGCTGGACCCTCAAAAACACTACAATTCATTTTTACAGCGGTTAATCCAGCTAATGGAATACCTGTTTCCTCGTCACAAAGAGCAAGATGAGAAGATTTATCTGAAACTCTTTTAAGTACCAAATGTCTAACTTTTGATTCACTCATAAGCCAAACTCCATAAATGACAAAAGCGCCATTTGGGCGCTTATATAGGTGAAAATTGTGTCTTAAGTGAGTTTAGAATTACCTGTAATCGGCAATAATTACTCACAGTTAAATCCAGTTCCAACAAGGTCTTTTTTCAAATTTGAAACGAGATTTTGTTGTTCCTGCTGTTGTCCACTAAGATAATTTTTATCTAGAGTCTCTGCACCATCAATAGATTTATAAAGCTCTTTAGATTCCTCTAAATTGTCTTTTAAAAACGTGGTGAGGTTTAGTTTCGCCTGGGCAGCTCTACATAAATTATTTTTAGCTTCTAAACCTTGAGTAGCCTGTTTTACTTGACCAGTTGCAGGATCAAAAGAATATGCATTTGCCATTGCTGACTCCAAAGCTTCAGACAATCGATCATATTCTTTAAGATATTTTTGACTTGGTTCAGCTAAACAAGTGATGGAAATTAGGGTTAGACATACAAAAGCTATTGTTTTCATATTGTATAAATTCTGATGTTTAAAAAAATATAACATAAGAAAAATTACAGACCCAACTTTTTAAAAGCTTTTTCATCCAACTTTCTCAAATCATCTAAGCTATAGAAACGGCCTTCAGGATCAAAGAACTTTTCAAAATCAAATTTCCCATCTTTATAGAGCTTAAAGCGCTTTGGCCCTAGCCACTCCCTTTGAAAGAAATCATCTGTTTTCTTAAAGAACTCTTTGAATGTGGTGTTTGCATCTAACTGTCCTATTAACTGGCTTCGCTCTTCTTTGGGGATGTCTTTAACTCTACGTTCGTCCATTACAAATGGCCGTTCGCCAACAAGTTGACCGTCCTTCTCGACCGGAACCAAGATACTGCGACAGTTAGGATGTAACGGCGGCACTCGCTTTGCCGGATCATTTATTTCCCACACTGAACCATCTAATGAAGCGCAAAGCTTAGAAGTTCGTCCATCTAAAACACTAACAAATCGGACATATTCAAAGCCAATTTGGTTGAAGCTATTTAGATAGGCTTGATTAGCTACATGACTTCGCACAGTTCTTACCGTTCGCTCAATATCAGTTTTGGTACCATTTAAGATCCCATCTTCATAGTTAAGCCGTTTGCTCCCTCGAATACGCTGAACAATTTCTTGGTTAGTTTTGCCTGAATTAATACCATCTCGAATTGCATACTCAACCTTTTGACGGGCACTTTCAGCAATTCTTGAAAGCAGATCATCGACAAGAGCGCCACCTGCCAACGGAACTTTTTTAGCGGATAAGAATAGTTTTTCCCCATCAGGCTTATTAATTTTTGCTCCATAGAGCTTAGCTACGTAATTGGCCTCATAAACAGCCAGCGCCGTAGCAGAAACGGCAAAAGCTTCAGGTAATGCTAAATTAACACTGGCAAACCATTGGGCAATCAAATCCCTAATTTCCCTTAAATTTGAAGTTGTATATTTACCACCAGCTAAAGCAACTTTCTCCGACTCATTAAGCTCATCCAATAAATCCCGAAGCTTAGATAGCATCTTGCTCGTATCATCATTGAATAAAGCCAATAACTCATTTACCGTTTTTGATGAAGCACGATAAAGATAGGCCTGGTGCTGAGTGAGTGCTTCAAATAGTTTTTTGATATCTGTTGCCATCTCACTCTACCTTTTGATTTAAAGTCCCATCTTGCTCTGCTTCAACATTCTGAAGCTCTTCTTCATATTTTTGTTTAGGGAACATACCTGTTTGGTTGTATTCCCACCATGATTTAAATGAAGATCGGCCTTGTAGAGCTGCTTCAAATAACTGTCGAGCTAACTCAGCTAAATAACCCTGTTTGTTAAATTCTTGACTGATTTCGAACATCAAATCATCTTTAGTTAGAACATCCACATTAGGCGTTACAAACTTAGCAGCCCATCGTAATGCTGCTGACAAGGCTTCATTCATATTAACGACACAGAGCGAAAGAACTGAATGCTGAACGGCGTCATCACTATTCGCTTCGGTGGCGGTCTTTTTACCCCCAGCACCCTTCTCAATTAAACGCGCCCCCATCTCCTTCATTTTTTCCCACTTATCTTTCATCGCTTCCCGGGCAAGAGTATTAGGGTCGGCTTGTACAATTCCTAAACCACCATTTTCAGGTAAAGGCAAAAGAACTTTCGCGCCAATGTAGATGCCACGTTTCTTCGCTTGGTCGTACCACTCCCAATTAACACCTTTCGCATAGTATTGAGGTTGCCCCATATAAAAAACGGACTCTTGAAAGTCCGCACTGTCTCTGTAATGGGCTAAATTGAGATTAGCCAAAGGAAGTAATGGAGGCTTTTTAATCTCTTCTGAATTATCAATTGCACCTACAAATGTAAAAGGTATATAGGTCCAGAAATTCCCGTTGTAATCTGTTGGAAACTTCTTATCTCCGCCAACCCAGTTACCCTTTTCACCCTTTGTATACACCTGAACGGAATAAATATATTCCCCATTACCCTCTTGCTCTAAACGAAGTACACGATATTGCTCTTGTTCGGTTTTACTAAATCCATCAGCACCGCGCTCAGACCTAAATTCACGGATAACTACGAGACAAAGTTTTTTCTGGTTATCGACCATTACTGAATCCCAATTCACTACATCAAGGGCATTTAGTAAATGAATCATTGGATAGGCTTTTTGCGCTTTAAATTCCGCTAGATTACGAGCTGGTGGCACATCGGGATAATCAACATATAAAGCGCAACGATAATGCTTCAATAAGTGGCGAATTCCATTTTGAGCCAATTGATAAGTACTTAAACCAGCACCATTTGCATTACGTTCTAAATGAGCAAGTTCCGGAGGAAATTTAAAACTTGGATCGGTTGCAAAAGCTGCACCAACTAAACTATTTGATGTAGTCCCTGTTACTTCATAAAAGACTGCACGGGTAAGATAAGCCTCATAAGCGCTTTTATTTGCAGGTGATTTATCATGTGCATTTGGCATCGGCAAATATTTTTCACCTTTAGCCTTAACTGCATCTTCACCTTCACAAACATCATCAAGTTTTTGCCAGTATGGCAAGTTCTTAACATATTCAGCATGTTGAAAAGTTACATCACTCATCGAGCAAATCCCATATCAGCGAAGAAGGTTTCAAATCCTTCATGTAATTCATTAAACGCATCTGAAGCTGCATCCACTTGGTCGTCATGTGTACCGTTAGGAAAATGACGAAGCTCATCAATAAAGTCCTTATTCCATTCACCTTTGAGCATACGTACATTTCCCACGTTAACTTGGGCCGCAAATGGTTGTGCCCGTGTAAGCTTGTCACCTGAAATTGGCTTAGCTATCACGCTATAACCCGCAAGAAGCTTCACAAATGAACTAGCTTGCGATTTACCAGCTTGACCAGGATCTTGTGGTAGACGCACAGAAACTTTTTTCCCATCTATTTTTGCTGTTTGTTCTAAGCGCTTATTCACATTGTCAGGTCCAAGCTGTCCTTTAGTTACATCGACAATGTAAGTAAAACCATCTGCGCCTAGAGCTTCTCGCACACCTACTGTAAAGTCGCCCTCATTTTCGGTAGCCCCAAAATCCCAAGCCCTAACTTGTTTCAATACATCCGCAGGCAAAGCATCAACAATTTGAATATTGTCGGGCTTAAAAAAACCGCCTGCTGGCGGTGATGGCATTTGTCGGTACTGCCCGGCAAATACATATGGTGCGGCTTGCTCCATTAGCCTCAATTTTTGGATATTGTGTTTTGCTGGCCACAGTGCGGATCCATCTTCCTGAATAGCTGAAAGACATAGATGCTCCCACACTTCACCGTTACCACCAGCTACAGGAATGCCGTCTTTTCTATCACCTAGCAACCATCCAGCCAAATCATCTTCATGAAGACGCTGCATAATGACAATAATTGGCGTTTCTGGTGAGTTAGTACGAGACTCGAGAGTATTTTGGAACCAGTCAATTACACCTTCACGGATAGTTTTTGATTTGGCTTCATCGGCCTTATGCGGGTCATCAATGATGATGCAACCACCAAAGCCTTCACGCATTTTGCCTGCACCAAAACCTGTAATGGTACCGCCAGTACCAGTCGCATAGCAGACTCCGCCTGCATCGGTGCGCCAGAAATCCTTAGCTTTACTATCCTCACGTAACTTAAGATCAGGAAAGACCTTTTTATAAGCCTTTTCTTGAACCATATTACGAGTCTGAAATGCATTATTTGCGGCAAGCATTGCCGAGTAACTGATATGAATAAACTCACAGTCTGGATTCTTACCAAAACACCAGGCCATGAAGTTAATTACAGCAATTTCAGTTTTAGAATATCGTGGTGGAACGTTAATAATTAACCGCTTTATCTCTCCGCGATAAACTTTCATTAAAGCTTCGCAGATTTCTAAGTGGTGCCAATTTTGCATCCATTTATAACCACGGCGCTCCTTAAACATGTACCTTGTGAAGAAATATAAATCTTCTTGCGCCTCGATCCGGATGGCTTTATCCCGAGCCGCATCAGTACTCATCTAAGACTTCCCTCCGCGCTTTTAAGTAATCTTCCATTGGAACTGGAATTTCTGAATTAACTGTTTGGACTGGTCCGCCGTCTTTGCCTGTAATTTCTTGGCGATTAGTAAATTGACCACCAATGTCTTTAGCGGCTTGCTCAAGAATTTTTAAGGCTGTTTTGACGTTTCTAGTCTTCTCAAGTTGTCTTTGGTATTGCTTCAATCGGTAGTACTTATTAGCAATTGGAATATCAATTAAGCCTTCATCAAATTTCTCTCTGGTTGATTCAAAAAGCTCAACAAATTTCTTGCTTAAGTTTCTGCCCGAATATTTTGTTGGATCATAGCATTCACATTGGCTACGACTAATATCAACTCCAAACTCTTGCTTGACCTGTTCAACCACTTCTTGAGGGGTATCACGGCATGCAAGAGCTTGAACAATAAATATTTTCACAGGCTCTTTTAGTGCTGCCATAAATTCCCCTTCGTACAGCTACGTACAGCAAACAGGACAAAAAAAAGAGCCAAAAGGCTCAATTGATTACACAATTTCCGCAGCATCTTGAAATATCAAGATTCGAAACAAACGGCGGATTTTTTGCGACTTCAATAAGCCGCTTAACGTTTTCATTTGCACCCCAGCGTTTAACAACACCGATAAACTCTTCAACATCGTGCCCAGCTAAATAATGCTTAGGTAAACCTGTTGAACTACTAAAGATCATCTCGCCGTCTTCATCACGCTCTACGCCTATATGGTAAAGCTCATGTTCAAGCAAAGCACAAAACTCACGATCATTTGCTTTGTCGCAAAATGTAGCATCAACGGTGATCAAGTAAGTTGGCACAAAGCCGAACCAGTCTCGCATCTGTTGCTCTTGTCTAGCTTTGCGCCAGCCACCAACATTGAACATGACTTTTTCGCACTGGCCTAATACCATAGCTTGCTTGCTTTTATATGCAGAAGAGGCCCAAGCAAATGCTAAAAATTCTTCATTATCGTGAAGCAGCTCAGCTATGTGATCGTGATCGGGGTTATAAAGAGGCCCACCTATCGTTAAGTAGTTGGCCACAACCCATTTCTTTAGGTCTGGAGCTGGTGTTAGTCTTATTGCTTCTTCTTCATCTGCTTGATCAATAAAATCAGTCGGTGGAAATGGTCTGATCTGCTCCATCTTCAATTCTCGCTAATTCGCTTTTAATCCAGTTAATTGCATAACCTGATTCAATTTGATGTGGTTCAAGACGCTCAAATACATAACCTCGATCTAGAGCAAGATCATATTTACATAATGCGTTTGCTATCTTTGAGCCACCGCGACCTACTGCCCAAGGACTTCCAGCAATTTCGATAAGAAGATTCAACTTCACAATATAAAAATCGAAACGCCAATTTTTGGTTGATTCAAATTGGAATTTTCTTCGATAACCAATTCGATGCTCTTCTAATTCTTGAAATAACGTTTCTTCAGCTTCCAGATATTTTTCTTTAGCCTTAGGCAATGGTCTACTTTTAGGCTTGGTTTTAGGTTTTTTTTTACTTGTAAGCCAAAAGTATTCTTTATCGTCCATATTTCACCCATAAAAAAACCACCTCAAAGGTGGTTATTGAATGTTAAAAAAATCACAGCAATTTTTTGTAATTTTGCTTACCGCACTCATAAGGAGTACCAGTTAATTGCTTAGCAATATCAAGATAAGACTGATTTTCTTTATCGAATTCCAGATTCATTTGTTCACGAGTGGTTTTCTCTTTTGCTAATTCTTGAGATTGTTCAAAATTATCATTATAGAATTTTTTAATCTGCTCATTTGCATTAGCCAGATCACACACTGAATTTGTAAGTTCTAACTGTTCTTTAAAGTTAAGTTGTCTTTCTTCTGAAAGCATTCCTAGTGTTTGGAATCTATTGATAGCCTCTTCGCGTGCATTAAATAGAACATTGGCCTCTGTTAAAAATTCTAATTTCGATTTTGGATATGCCTGAAATGAAATAAGTCCCAATAGCAAAGAGCTTATTATTAAATGCAATTTCATATTTATCAACATTCTAAGAAGGTAATTTTAATGAGAAAGTATATCGCCAAAGATTAAAAATAGTTAAAAAAAGATGAGACCCACCAATAATCGATATTTAGCGGGGCCATCTTTCACCGTAATACTTTTGGCAAGTTAATGAGTAAACATTAAAAAACCCGCTTCAAAAAGAAACGGGTCACAAAAACAAAAACTTTCAGCGCAGTATTTGTGACATATCATACAAGTTAGAAGATGTATTTACAATATACTTTAAGCTTAATTTTTTGATGCTCTCAAAATATCCAAAACTCGCTTTGACATTTCATGCAAGTTGGACCCTATTGGTAGCCAAAAATGATAATTAATGTTGTCACGGTTAAAAACTTGCTTGTAGTACTCAGTTTTGAATGATGGATCAATATCAGAAGCTTTTAGTAATCTGCCTTCTTTCTCTATCTTTTGCCCATCGAGTTCACCATCAACACAAATAAACATTGTACTAATCCATAAAATTATGAAGATCAGCTTAACATAAAAAGAAAAAGCCCCCACTAATCAATAGTGAGGCTTTGCCGTATTTCCCGGCTAGCACATTTAAAAATCGATAGCTAAAAAAAAGCCAACTTGTTAGAGTCAGCTTAATTCAATCGTTTGAGAATCATGCTTGCATAGTTATTGTCCGTTGCAATCTTCTATCATTTTTATTTTTATAAATATAATTTAAACCAGCCATGTGACATTTTGATTAAATTTCACTCAACACTTTTTTTGTTAAATAAGTCACATTTAATCTTATTAATGCACTAACCATCACAACCAATAAACACAATGTGTATCAATTACTTCTGCTTGATTTTGTAAATTACAGTATACTTTGTTTACCTAACTGCCAAAATCAATAACACAATGGAACACCAAACACTTTTAGACGAATTAAATTCGCAGATTGAATATTACTCAAAAAGAACTGACTGCCCTCCTACAAGAATCCGAATCGGTTATAGAGCCTATGCTAAATTAATGCAAAACCCGAAATTTGCAGATGAGGTTATAAACTCAGCCTTAGATCCTAACAAACGCAAGTATAGAAAAATAAAAATTAAAGTCACAAAAGACGATGACCAACTTGAACTTGAATGAATCACTTCAAACAATGAAATGCAAAAAGCCTATTCGAAAAGAATAGGCTTTATACAGTATTTCAGGATTAAGTGTTATTAGTTGCTTTAAGCAATCTTTAGTAATTTAAAATACAATACAAATGTATTTAAAATTACTGAAATTCCCAATAGATCTAACAAACAGGGTAAAAATTAGTCAAAATTGTGATAAAAGTCTCATAATAATTCCATCTTCCTATAAATTACGAAGATGGATGTTATAAAAACTACAAATCCTGAAACACTAAGCATTCTATGCTTATCATATAAAATTTAATGCTCTGCCTAAATCAATGCTTAGAGAGACTAAATAAGCCATGTCCAAAAGTAAAATATAAATAGAAATCAGCTTTTCATTGAAGATTCTATCTGAACCTTATAATTTATATTTTTTTCCTCATTTACATACAAGAACACATACTCATCCATTCTTTTTCTTAACTTTTCAATTTCTGACTCAATCTTTGCTGTGATCAAAGATTCCTCCTCTTGTTCTGGGTCAGGAATATAAGTAGCCAAAATTTCATCCCAAATTAGTCTTGTTTTAAAAATTTTATAAAAAATTATTTTTTATGAATCAAGAAAATTAAAAACTAGTTACATTAAAAGTAATATCAAATACAAAAAAAGCTCACCGATTGGAGAGCTTTTAAAACATTTTGGTGCAACGCTTATAACTTCATCCCACCATATCACAAATTTATACAAAGTGTGGTAGACAGTCAAGCATAAATCAAATCAATCGTTCATTGTATTCATAGTGGTCATAGTGATTAGGTCTGCGATTAATCAAATTCAAACACTCCTGATTAAACATTGCAGGCAACTGCTTTTGTAATGCTTCCTTGAACTGATTATCAGATTGATTGGCAGCATTACGCATATTATCTAGTAAAGCTTGCAATACCGTATGATCGGCACGCCCACGAATCACCCTTTTAATTAAAAGAGTCTGGCATTCATACTGCATATCAAGAAACGGCTGAACAATATTTAAAATACGTTTAAATTCCTCCGCCAACACTGGCAAGTGCTCCACTTCAAACTTTGCTGGACTAGGCACACCAGTCACATCTCGCAAACAAGCCCAAATTGCTTGATTAAAGGATCCTTTGTGACCGAAATGATCAGCGCATGTCCATATCAAACGTTTAATATTGTTCATGTCACTATTGTTAAGGTAATTACGTTTCTCAACGGGTTTTGGTGCTTCGTATTTGCCTGTTTTGCGGATGGTTGGCAAAACTTCGTTAAATACCCAATCTTGGAATTGTTTTGCTTCTGGTTTATTTGAACGAAAGATGATCCGATAAAGATTTGGCTCATTAACAAATTTAATCTTTTGATTTCCACCATTTGTAGGGGTGTGGCAATCTGCCAACCCCTTTTCATCCAAATCACGTAATAAACGAGAAGTACGATCAACTGATAAAACACAGCAGACATCAGCAAGACAAAACCACGGCTCAGCATCAATTAACTGAACGCGAACATTATAATCATTATGAAAAGTAAAATTAGAAATTGCATTCATGGTGAATACTCCTTGAGATAGGGATTTTCACCACCAAAATTGAGACCAATCAATTAGGGTGGCAGGTTAAACGGAATTGGTCTTACTAGTCTCAAGGGTCTAGCGTGCCGAAGCACTTCCGCCTAACCCACCATAACAGGGCATTTTCCACAGGGTGTAGAAAATTATAGGCAAAATAAAACCGCTAAATACGGTCTTTCGACCTTGAGAAACTTTTGGAGACCAATCCAAACACCCGATTTTGCGGGTGCATATTTAAATTAACGTGATTTTTTCTCATTGTCAAACCCAGCTAATGCTTCAATCTTTCCATCCAAATAAGCCAGCCCTTTATCAATTTCTTTGCGGACTGTATCTTTCCCAACCCCATGAGTATTGGCAATAGTGCGGTATGACCAATCATTTTCATACTTTAAAATCAATAACCATGCACGCTCTTGCAAAAACTCTCTCTCATCATTGTGCATTGCTGCCAAGAGTTTACTTACTTCAACTGCCTCATAATCTTCAATTTCGCATGGCATAGAGACCTTACTTGATCTAATTCTAGTTGTGTCATTTTGATCAATTAGACATGCTAAAGGATTAGCAGAAACTTTAAATTTTGTTGATCTTACCCATAGACCATATTGTTCCAACCATTGATGAGCAGAACGTTTAGACCAATCCATTGTCTTGTTATTAACTTTTGCATTCATGTTTAAACTTCCCTCACATCAATATTGTGAACTGTTTTCATCAGGTGTTTTTTATTTCGGTAACTCGGTAGCTTGCGTGTAGCTATAGACTTCACATCTTCAACAACGTATTCACCTGCTGTCGTGAAATAAGTGAAATCGGCAAAATATCTAAGTGCTGGTTTAGCTCGTTTCTCCCCTTCTAATTTTGTCTTCGGTGCCAATTCAAATTTTGTGTGATGCTGCAATTCTTTAATTTCACCTCGTTGTTGTAGAGCCTTTAGCTCGATATACCGTTTGTATTCTTTAGTACTGTCAAAAGTCATTCCATCCAATTTAATTTTCGAAGCATTAAACTTGTTTCGACCCTTTTTCTTTTGAACTTTCGGGCATGTAAGGCGGTAATCAGCAAGGCTCATTGATGACATCAAGCACCACCTTTCAGTAAATTTTCCAACTGATTAGCAAAGCGTTTATAAATTCGCGCTTTATCTTGATCACCAAAAAGGCTTGAAGCATGAGCATCGTGTTTATACTTTTGAACTAGGTTTCCAATTGAACTTCTTAGCTCATCCAATAAATCAAATTTTGGCGCAATCCCTAGCGGCGGTTTCATTAATGGGCCACCATTATCAGTAAAACCCAATTTGATAAGCTGACCTTTAAGTTGATCCACTTTCGATTGCTGGTGCTGGAAAACCCACCAAGCTCCATTTACCAACTCATCAACATACTCATCATCACTATGACTGTCCCAACCCGCAGGATATTTATTAATATTCCAGCCGTTCTGAATCGCTATTAATTCGAATTGTTCTTGTAATGCGTTCTTATCCATTTAGATCTCCTTCCCACAATCCAGACAACGAAATCTTAAGTTCGGCTCAGGCTCTAATTTTTCCCAGTCCGAAAACACATGTTCACAAGGCACATATGTTTCAAAGAAAAACGTCACAGGCTTAGATTTAATTTCGATCAAACCAAAGCGAAGTAAGTGTCGGGCATGGGTGCTATCACGCAATAACTGCACATCACGGTAATGTGTAAGCATCTTTCTCCAACCTTCCAAAGGCATTGACGACTTGTTTGTATTGCAAGGGACACAGGCAGGGTTCATGTTTTCTATGGTGTCGTTTTGCGGTCTAGTCATTTCACCCGTAATTAACTTGCCGCCACCGACATGAATTAAATCTCTCTTAACAGCTTCGATATGATCCGCATGCCACTTATCACCAAGTAACTCGCCACAATAAGCACAATGGCCGCCAAACTTCTGCTTAAGCTCTTCACGTTGACGTTTAGTTAGCTTCATCCCCGCCTCCGTATATTGATTCGTAATCGCGGATGTATCGCTTTAAATCTTTAATGTGCTTGTCTCTTTTGAATGGAGCCTCAAAGTAAAGCTTCCTGCATCTTTCAATGCCGCCCCATCTGCTTACATAACCCAAAGACTCCACCAGACGCTTGAGTTCAGAAAGGTCTACAAAATATTTTTCTCGGTCAGCCTTGCTAATCTCTACACTTTGACCACATTGGAACTCGAAACCTTCATTCCATTCAGTTGCGTTAGAAGGTGCTGAATCTACGATTTCCTTCGCGTATTGCAGTCCTTTATCTCTAATCAATTTAGATGCTTTCATACATTCGCCCCTTCAATTAACTTAAGAATATTTCTAGGAATTGGCATACCTTCACGACGGCACATCTCTGCGTATTCGTGCGGATTGTCAAAAGGATCTGGACCTAGCTCTTGTTTGAGTTCTGGCTCTTTTTCCTTAACCTTAAGCTTTTGTACTGGTGCAGGTTTACGACCATTGATTTTTAAACGTTCCATCAATGATTGGAGATGCTTTTGCGCTTCGTCATTGCTTACTGGGGTGTGTTCAGGTTCTTTATGCTCTAGTTGTAGCGGTGGAGTGTAAAACTCTTGCTGACGGCCTTTTAACTGAGCTTTAGCAACCATCACGTTGTAGGTCCCGAAGAAATTATCTTGAGCTGCTCGCATTTGGCCGGCTTCGATCAAATACATAACCTCGTCTAATGCATATTTTGTAATTTGTGTAATAACCACGGTACGGTCAGTCGTAAACTTACATGCACGTGACCAAGCTTCCTCTGGAGACATCCAACTTTCACCGATACACCAGGTGCGAAATTCAGCAAATGACGGCATAAAACGCCCACCTGCTGTAAGTAATCGAGCAAGCGCGTTGTTAAATTGATTTTGTTGAACGCCAACCAGTGTTTTAAGTGCAATTTGCTCAACTACTGACAGAGGAATTGCACTTTCGCCTGTTGCTGGAAATTGCTTATTGAACTGAGCAGCGTAAACAGTGCGAAGAGAAGCGATTAATTGACGCACTTCGTTCAAGGTAATCTCATGCATGACCTACCTCCTCAATCATTGGAAACTTTTTTGCTGGGGTTACATCCACGATTTGAGATTCGCTCTGTTCTTCAAAAAGATTAGCGAAGTAACCCGACTCTTGTGGTTTTTGACCGGTTGAAGTGATTTGCTCTTGCTTCTTGCGGTTAGCAGCAACTTGTTTCTCGTTGTTTTGAACCCAAGAGAACCACTTAACCAACCAGATGCTTGGTGTATTCAACGAGCTTGATTCGTTTGCAAAGTACCAGTCACCGAAATTTTGAATCATGGTTCTCAAGTCGATTTCAGGTACAGAAACAAATCTTTGTTGAGCAAGTGAGATGAAATCGTATTGAAACTCGCTGTATTCAGAAATGAATTCACGCATTGAGTAACGCTTGTGGTCATCGATCTGATACTGAGCAAATTGAATTGGAGTTAATTGCGAATTTTCTCCACGCGTATTACTACTACTATCAATAATTGGTTCTTGGTTTATGGTTAATGGTTTATGGTTATTGGTTGGTTGCACATCCGTTTGTTCTTCGTTTAACGGATTTTCAACGACCGTTGAATTTTCGTTAGACGCTTGATCATCTTTTGATGAATCACTGTTGGACGAGCCTTTCTTTTTCGCTGCACGTTTTGCAGCAGACGCTTTACCAGCCTCACTCGCTTGTTTCTTTTTCCCGTGATATTCAGCAATTTCTCGTTCACAACGATTATTGCGATAAACACCTTCTTCAAGAATGAAAAACTCATCAAGTACATATTTGAGAGCTTCTTTTTGCTCTTCGGTAGTACATTGCAAACGACGTGCTAAACGATCAATGCTTGTTGCATCAATCGCCTTCTCCGTGTCGTAATACATGTCTAATAAGTCACGGTAAATCGCACGCTCAATTAAACTGAGGTGGCGAGTCGCATTGTTAAAGTCACCAATATGGTGTTGGTAATAATTCATGCGGCCCCCTTAATTTGTTGCGTAATAAATGGATTATTTGCTCTGGCGATAGCAGCCATTGGATATGGAGAAACGGAGTTACCAACCATAAAGACTTGATCTTTTTTAGATAGAGGCTTTCCATCGCTCCCGTATTCAATTACGTATGAATCTGGAAACCCCTGCGCTCTAAAAAGTTCACGTGGTTTAAGCATGCGTATACAGATATCAACAATTGCCCAAGGTTCACCTTTGATCCAAACAGTAACTAGGGCTAAACGATCTTTAGTAGTGATCGTATCCATTGGCTCAGTGATACTTCTTGCGTCTCCATTGCCGTAGTAGTTAATTAAAAATGCAGCAACACGAAGAGCGCCCTTATAGTTATCTTTGCTCAACTTGGCAGTAACTAATCCATGATGCCCACCTTTCACTTGTGCACATATGGTTGATAGAGGCTCATCAATTGACCAATTCCGCTGTTGAGAAGCGTTTGCAAACTCTGTAATAAACGGAACAAGGATTGGACTTATTAAAGAACTATGTCCGCCATAACCTGCTGTAGTTGTTGCTAATGGTTCACGTATGTCATGACCAAAACTTGTACGGAAATCACGGCCAATAAAAGGTGTGGCAGAATTAACAAAAAATGGCTCTTTAGTTTCAATGACATATTTTTGAATACCTTTAGCTATGCGTTTTAGAGTTGCATCAGCTAGAGGACCTTGCGGCCTATCAAAAATAGAATTTCCTAAATCTGAAAAATCAACACATTCAACTGTTGAGCGCCATTTTTTTAAATTACCCTTAGGTTTCTTTGAGAAGTATTTTTCTGGCCATACTATTGGTTGCCCATCACAGCGGGCAATGAGAAATAATCGCTCACGTTTTGTTGGCGCTCCGAAGTCAGCAGCAATAATATTTTTTTGCCACTCAACTTCATAACCAAGTTGTTCAAGACTACGGACAAAGTGTTTCCAAGTTTTACCTTTCTTCTTGGGGTTTGGTACTAAGAATTGATTGTGGCGAGGAACTCGCTCACCAGGCTCTGCAATTCGATTTACCTTTTTGCCATTAATATTAATTTTATCGAGAGTAATGACTCTGCCTGTTGCTTTGTCTCGTTTTGCAATTAAAGGTCCCCATCCTAAGATCTGCTTAACATTTTCTAAACTGATCACATCAGGTTTAACTTTGCCTGCAAACTTAAGAACAACCCAAGAAAGGTCACGTATTTCTTTTTTACGTGGTTGTCCGCCAGCAGCTTGCGAATGATGTGTGCAGTCTGGGCTTGCATGAAACCAACCGACTTGATGACCATCACAAATATCAATTGGATCTACTGCAAATACATCTTGAACATAATGCTTTGCATGGGGATGATTAGCCTCATGCATAGAAATTGCTTTTGGATTATGGTTTACAGCAACATAAACAGGCCTGTTTAACCCCATTTCTAAACCGGTGCTTGCACCACCGCCGCCCGCAAAGAAATCAACAATGATTTTTTCCGAGAAATTCAGATCAAACTGAGTTCTGAAAGAACGCGCTGCATCAACAAATGTATTCATGCTTTGTCACCTTCATTTAATTGAATGAAAGTGCTACCTAAATAACGGATTCTCTTAGCTTGATATAAACTTGAAATGATTTGACCAGCATGGAAAATAGGCATTCTGTGCTGCTCTGAAAGGGCTTGCATGAATTCATCACGTGTTACAGCAGCATTTTTTTCGTCACGGTTTTGGCGGGCTAAATTTTCCTTCCGTTTTTTCAACAAACCAGACAAAGTTCTTAATGCTGGTTCATGCCAGGATTGAATATGCTTTTGTTGTTGTTCAAAGGTACTCATGACACCTCCGCTAATGCTTGCTCAGCTTTTGTTAGGCGGCGTTTAGCGTTGAGCTCTGCTACTGTTGCTGTACGGATTTCTTTTGATGAAACCAGAATCAAATGATTCTCCGATTTGATAGTCCACAACCTAGTCAAAGTTTTATTTTTAACTTCAAACAAATCATTTGATTTGAAAGTACGGCACTCTTTAGTAAGCACTACAACGTCACCTATTAAAAAATCTGGTGAGTTGAGTTCGATTGGTTGTTCTGATAAATTGTTTGTGTTCATTTGATCCACCTCAATTGAATGCCTAGAAGCCTGATCTCGACCATCAGGCTTTTTTAATTTCTAGAATTTGGGATTCTGGGTTTACCCCGATCTTCCCTAGTAATCCTAAACGCTCCCTTTTCTTCCTATTTTTTTCAGCTCTTTCAAGCATTAAGCTAACCTCATGATATTCACCCATAATGGCTTTCTCTAAGAGGATTACGGCTTGATGCGCATAATCTTTACCTCGGACATCCGAGATCAATCTCAAACGCTCCATCATGTCAGGGAGCATCTTCAAACGAAGATCTTCTTTTTCAAGGCTCATGAAACTCTCTTAAATGGTAGTGTTGGTTCTTGTTCAAGCAGCTTAAAAGCAGCAGCTTCAGGCACAAATTCACCCCACTGGTAAACTGCTTGACGGCTAATTTTTAAGATTTTTGCGATTTTTGGCGCATTGAACCGAGCCAAAACATCTGATGTTTTCATCTCAATTCGCATATTAATTCCTAACTTCAACTTTACTTTGTCAAGTCTACTTTACGAATAAATGTTTAGCAAGCTTTGCAAATGAAAAGTTAAGATTTCTTTACATTTTACATATGGCAATAGCCATGAGATTTACACTATGAGCACTCTACAAGAGCGAATGTCTTTAGCTATAAAACACTATGAGTCTGAAACAGGTAAAAGATTCAAGAATACTGATTTAGCTAGATTTGCAGGCGTTAGTAGAGCTAATGTCGGGCTATGGGTAAATGGGCCAACACAAGAACTTGAAGGCTCAAATTTAGTAAAAGCTGCCGAGTTTTTGGGGGTTTCTAAAGATTGGCTTGCTGGTCAAAGCAACAAAATGGATGCTACAAAAATTGATAATAATGTCTCCAAGAAAGTAGCAAAATTAGCACCTGTTCTTTCATGGGTTCAAGCTGGAACTTTTACCAATGTGCAATCAGTTGATCTATCAATGGTTGAAGAGTGGCTCCCTTTACCTGATGAATGCACTAATTGTTTTTATCTAAAAGTTCAAGGCGTTAGTAATCAACCTGACTTTCTAGAGGGTGATTACATTCTTGTTGACCCAGATGTTTACTACAGTGACATGCAATCTGGCGATATGGTTGTGGTCCGAAGATTTGAAGATGCAACTTTTAAAAAGCTTGTTATTGAGACAGATGGATCTCGTTATCTACAGGCTCTAAATCCTAAATTTGAACCAAATATCATTCCTTTGGATGAGCATTGTTATTTCGTAGGTCAAGTGGTTGACTGCATGCGATATACATATAGAGCAAAAAGAAGAACTAGACCAAATTGATAAAAAACGTGGCCCGACGCAGAATTTTAGAATTGATCGGGGAAATTATTATAGATTATTGAGGGAATTCAAATGAGTATAACTGTCTTACCTAGCACTGCATACATAACTTCTCATGAGTTAATTAGTGGTGGGGTGATGGGAGCAACAAGAAAAGCTAGTATTGAATGGGATGATGGGTCATTGCGTAAGTGCTACGTAAAGGTGTATCCAAAACAGGACAGGATAAGAAAAATATTCAATGAATTGACTGGATTTTTAATAGGTAATGCTTTGGGTATATTTCAGCCTGATAGTGCTGCCCTAATGCCATTAAACCAATTGTTTTATGCTGATTATGGGCTAAATACTGCTAATGAAGAATCTGAGACCTGGGCATGGGTTACTTCTGAATGTGGGCAAAGCGTATCTGGAATCTTTCAACTTAATAAATCCCAAGCTTCTCTAGAGAGAAATATTGAAGACACAAAAAATAAATATATTAATGCAATTTCATTAATATGTGATCAAAAAAATATTCCTCAAATAATCGCTTTTGATGATTTCATTGCAAATGATGACCGGAATATTGGAAATCTAGTGATGACAGGAAATGGCAACATGGGAGTAATAGATCATGGAGAAATTCTAGGTAGAATAGATTGGATAAAAAATCTAACTCAGCTTGACAAAAGTCAATTTTTCTTCAATAAATTGCTTTATATTCTCGATCAGCATAATGCTATTAAGCAGCAAACAACTTTTACAGTTAAAAGTAAAGCAGTAGAAGCTATTGGTGAGCACGAGCAAGCTTTTATTTCTATACAAAAGCAATTACTCACCTGGTGGAAAAATATTCTTGAAATTTCAGACATACCTGAAACTGATCATCCAAGATACTTGGATCATTTATTTGATTTTTTGCACTACCGTTGCCAACAACCTAGTGCACTATTTGCCAATCGAATAGGACTGGTGGCTTAAATGTCTTTACTTGAACGTCTATCTAAAGCAAAAACAACACCTTTATTAACTGGTGAATGGATGACAATAAAGTGGACGCCAGATCCAACAACACGCGAGTGTTTTAATCTTGGTGTTGTATTGAAAACAGAAAATGAGATTTTTGTTCGCACTATTGATGGTGATAGCTTTAATAGATTCTCATGTATGTTTGGTGAGGAGATGAAATTTCATGCCCAACGCATTACAAAACTTGCAGAATCATGGGCTAATGAAGGCTGCCTAGAATTATCAAGTCAATTGATTTTTGATAATCATGGGTTTATTCGAGGCAAAAGCGGAAGTCAGCTTATTGATCATTTATTTGATATAGCTGTTCCTTTGGGTCGTCCTATTATTGCTAAAAAAAGAAAAAACTCAGGATTTAATGCTTTTAACTTTCAACAGCTCAGTAATAGTTTATTGGATGAATTAAAGCGGCAAGATCATGATGGATTTAGCTTTAATAAACTTATACCAAGCTCTCGCTATATTGAAATCAATAATCAAAATATTCATGCTCCTTTAAGACCTGTAGATAGTGATGCTGTTGGTAATTGGGCAAGTGTTGTATTTTCTGATCCAGCAAGAATTAGAATTGATTACTTACAAGCGATCAATGATTTAAGAACAGCATCAGATCACTTAAAAAAGAAACCATATCTATTTATTTTAAAACCTGATAGCGACAATCTGGAGCACTTAACACCATATAGAATCGAACAGATCGATGAGATTGTTGACAAATTAGATAGTACATTGAAGCCACAAGGTATTGAGTTGTACAGCTCAACATCTCTAGAAGGTCTGGCAAGTGAGATATATGGGTGGGAAAAAGAAGTAGCCTAACCATTTCAATACTATACCTAACCCACCACCACGGTGGGTTTTCTTTTTTATCAAAATAAAATGTTTAGTTTAGTTTACATTATTTTGTAAATCACACTTTACATATTTAATTTTGTAAAGTAATCTTTACCTCGTAGACTATAAAAAAGCACACCGACTCTTCTACCTTCCGATGTGCTTTTGCAAAACTGCGAGATTAATTATGAACGTAAAAGCTACCCCTTTCAACTCATTTGCATTTGTCAGCATGGCTGCTCTTGCAATCTCAGGTGGTTCATTGGTTGCTTGCCAATTGCAACCAGCTTTCCAAACAAAAGAAGCACCTACTCTTTTTACCCCTAAAACACAACCAAGTACTTACGGTGTTTTAACCGCGAAAATCACAGGTAAACATTCTGGCGTTGCCGTCATCAAATTAGATAGCTTCCGTTTAAATGTGAGCTTTGATTTTGAAGCTCATACAGACAGCTACGGCGTTCCGGGTTCTGAATTCACCGCTGTTGATATTACCCAACTCACTGTAAATGAAATCACTGATATTAACGGTAAGTCATATAACGATTTCACCGAATTTGAAGACATCCGAAACATTAATGGCCTTCTAAAAGGCTTCATCGAACGTAACAAGTTGGTGGAGGCTTAAAGATGACTAATTTTAAAAAGCACCCTGACGGCTACAAGTCTTATTTGGGCCGTGATGATAAAGGTCTTTATTCCGTACGTATTAAGTGGGCTATCTATGCTGCAAACGCTAACGGCTCAGTACTTTACGAAATTAAAGATGGCGTTAAAAAGCCACTTAATGTTGAGCAATTTAAAGCTAAGGAACCAAAGATTTTCGCTTCTCTTATGCAAGTAATCGACTTCCAACGCAGAAAGCAGCTCGCAATAAAGCTACGTGAAACAAACATTCCTACTTATGACCGCAAAGCTTATAAAACTAAGCGCGGCTTCACTGGCTCAAGATAAGGATAATAAAATGGCTCTACCGATTATTACTGCTGACCAAACTTTATTGGTTCAAGCAATTATTGTGTACCTATACGCTGATCCGGGTTTAGGTAAATCATCGATGGGCTTTACTGCGGAAAAAGCAATTTCTTTTGACTTTGACCGTGGTGCTCACCGTACTGGTGAATTACGTCGTGGTGCAGTTGTACAGGTTCAACAATGGAGTGATGTTGCAAACCTTACTCCGCAGGACTTAGCACCATATAAAACTGTTGTCATTGATACCGTGGGTGCAATGCTTGAATGCATAAAAACCCACCTGTTACTTACGGCAAATAACCGTCAAAAAGATGGTTCTTTAAAGTTAAAGGCTCAAGGTTTAGCGAACCAAACGTTCAAGCAATACATCAATACTTTGATCAGTTTAGGTAAAGATGTTGTTTTCATTGCACACGCATCAGAAGATCAAAACGGTGATCAAATTATTTACCGACCAGATCTAGGTGGTAAAAACCGTAACGAGCTTTACCGTATCGCAGATGTCATGGGTTATCTAACAACTGTTACTACTGGTGAAGGTAAAAATGCCCGCGTTATTAATTTCAAACCTTCGCCTACACATCATGCGAAAAACTCAGGTGCTTTAGGCGGTGAAACCGGTGAAGTATGGGTACCTGATCTTAAAGCACACCCTACTTTCTTGGCTGACCTGATTACTCAAGCTAAAGATCACATTAACACCTTAACGCCTGCACAACTTGCAGCAGCTAAAGCCCAAGAAGAGCTAGAAAACTGGAAACAAAGCTGTGAGGAAGCAGAGCATGCAGGTGACCTTAATCAATTAACTGAGTCGCTTGATAAAGAACATATGTATTACCAGAACATGCGCCAAGCAATGTTAATGAGGGCTAAAGCATTGAATTGCACGTTTGATAAGCAACGTGGCACTTGGATTAGTCCACCTGAATTTAACGGTATCTCAGATCAACAAAGAGATGAACTTCAAAACTTCATAGCTGAACGCGGCCTAGACGTGAAAACAGTTTGTGAACACTTCGGCATAGATGCCCTTATCCAAATTGAAGCAGCAAATCTGCCAGCAGTTAAACAAGACATTGAAACATTAGCCAAAACGGGGATGACAGCATGAATAATCTAATCACTGCAGCTGAAGCATTTGCAGCTCTTCAAAAAGGTAAAACTGTTCTTTGTCGTCCTATTGGAGACATGTTGGACTTTTCTGATTTAGATCAATTCCCCGCTTCTGTGTTTGGTAAACCAGGTTTTGAATTCTGCATCAAAATCGAAACCATTGAACTAGCTGGCATTACATTCACAAAGCCATTAACTATTGATGAGTATGAAGACGGTCAGGAAGTTTATGTAATCAGTACATATTCACCTACGGTTTATGTTTTAGATTTCAAAACTAACGCATTAATTGATTCTATTAACAGTGGCTTCGTTCAACGTGATGCAGAAAACGCCAAGCTTCAATTAAAAGCACTGTCCAAAGCGTTAGGTTTTGAAGTTAATGATGACTTAAGTGTTATTCGCTTAGGTGATGAAAAAAAGAAACAGCGTAGCAAGAAATCAAAAGCTGAGCCAACGGCAAAAGTAATACCTTCGGAAGTTTTCCCTGCAGATAAACAGCCTGCGATTGTTATTACAGAACAAACTAATGTCACAGCTTCCGAAGACCTATTAACTCCAGTTACTAACGAACTTAATATTAAGCCGAATGTTAATGCCCAATTTGAAATTTTGCTTGATGCAATCCGTATTTGCCAGTCAGAAAAAGAGCTAGATTCAACTTGTGCGAATCTTGAAAAAGAAGGCTTTACTCAAGAGCAAATTGACCAAATAAATCTGGCTAAGCAAGAACGATTAATTGAACTCGATTTTATTGAAATGGATGCTGCTGATACAGCTAGTGAACAAGTTTTTTCTGATTTAGATGCGCAAGCAAATGATGAAGTGGCAACCATTTCAATGCCTGAAAATTATGAATCATTAGTTCAAAGCATCCAGAACTTTCATACCCCTGAAGAAGTTAATAGTGTTATCCGTTACACCACTAAATGGACGGAGGAACAACGTAAGCCACTATTAAATGAAATGCACAAACGCCTTGCAGAGTTAAAGCAAACAAAACAAGAAGATGATGGATTATCACCTTTAATCGTCCGCCTCCAATATGCGGCAGATCTAAAAACGCTTGAAGAATTAGAGTTAGAAATTCCTTCACGCCATCAAGACGTTCATAAAACCTTATGGAATATGGCCAAAAAGCGCCGTAGTCAACTCAATGCGGCCGCTCATGAACCAGCATATCTTTTAGAGGATGGCCTCTAATATGAAAGATCAGTACAAGAAAGTGAGCCAAAAACACATGCTTGGTTTTATGTACTACTTGCAATTGCTGGGCTACGTAATTGTCCGGCAAGGCATGGATCAAGCAATGTTTCTAACCAAACATTATGCGGTACCAGTCGCTTGGCGCCGCATAACGATCGACTATCACAACCGTTTAAATAAACCTGCCCAGCAGCTTTATAGAGAGTTTGTTGAGTGGACTAAAGAAGAATATGCAGTGATGGTGGCTTAAATGACAGGTAATGAACGTATCCCTTTTGAATCACAATTCAAAACTACAGAAATTTTTAAACGTGAAAGTGCTATTCGTAAAAATGACATCCTAGCATTCAGTGAAACAATGAATGTCTATTTCAATATTGTAACTAATGATGCTTGGCAGTTATGGAATAAAGCCAAAGCCGAGACGGTGCCAGATACTCCCACCCCTAGTGTCACTCTAACTTGCGCTGAACTAAAAGAAGCCTTTGATTTTGGTGCGCCAGATGGGGAAAAAGATCAATTCCAGATGGAAACTGAAATGACCATCAAATGGCTCCAAGATGGTTATGACGGTGAAGGATACTACTGTTGGTATGCTGATTTACCTGAGGAAGGTTGCATTAAGTTGGGTGTTAGCGAATCGGGAGCTGAAGGATGAGCAAAGTTATTGGAGAAGTTAATTTGAACCCTAGCAGAATTGAAGGCACTCCCGATCAGGTAGCTGTTCATATTTTTGAAAAAATCATTTGTCCAAGTACCGAGGAGCTTCTCAAAAATAATCCTGAGGCTGCAAAGGTTTTTGCATACCACATTTTTGGTTTAGCGCTTTCTCAACTAGCAGAGTTTCATTCAACCAAAAGTCTTGATAAAGCTGTAACCGTTACTCTTCACAACCTTTTGCGACAATTGAAGAAAGAACGTAATGAGTTGAGGAGCTAATGGATGAGTGAAGTAAAAGTTAAAACATGTGATTTTTGTGATGATGGAAATGGTGAATGCATTTACCCCTATTACGGTCTTGCCCCTCATATTCACACAAAGCCAATTGGGGGCACCGTATTTCTAAACGAGTCATTACCTGAAAACTTCTGTCCTGATGGGGATGGTTTAGGCATGTATACACATTGTCTGAATTGTGGGGGTGACGGCACCTATGAGGGTACTCAATTAGAAGTTAAAGCGGAAAGTAAGGAGGAGTAAATGTTAAAAGATCTCAGAAATCTATCTGATGCAGAGCAACAAGAATATTTGGATCGCTTCATAATGGCTAATGAAGAACAGAAGTTTCCTCAAGAGGTTGTAGCACTTTATTTAGATTGCTCGCCTTGGACATTAGCTAGAATGCGTTGTGATCAATCATCACTGCCTTTCTCGAAAATTGGGAGACGTGTTTCATATAAAAAGAAAGACGTTTTAAAGTATGAGCAAAGCAAGACTGTGCTTAATACAGCACAGCTTGCAACAGTTTAAGGCGGTTAAACCGCCTTTATTTCTTTTAATCTTTCTGTCCAAACAGATTGGTAGTTGAAGCAATCAATCTTTCCTTGATAAACCGCCTCAATCATATTCATCGAAGCTCTTAATTCCTCATCTGGAATTTGAACATAACCACCTGTCACATCAATTCTTGGTTTAGCCGTGTGATTAAGAAGTCTTTTTGTCACATAAATATTAAATCTTAAAAGGTTGCATATAGTGGCAAATGTACGACGGAAATCATGCATTGAAACGTAATAGTCAACTTCCTTACCCACTCTATTCAATAATGTATCTACCTTAGTTGCATGCATATTCCACGAAGTAGGCATCTTAGTAGCTGGGAAAACCCAATCGTTTTCTCTTAATAACCAACGTTCACGCAAAATACTGTGTAGATGATCACCAATAGGAAAAGTATGATCTGAACCATTTTTGGTATCTCTAAAAGTTAAGGTACCATTTTTAATATCTACATCAGCCCACTTTAGACAACATGCCTCCTGTTTACGGCATCCCGTATACATGCACATCAATACGATATCCCGATGCGTGTTTGACCTAGCAGTATTTTCCAGATTCAACTCATCTTCATAATGAAGCACCGCATTGTAATATTTGTGAATGATGTCTTTATGGAGATGTCTATCCCTACTTGCTATTTTATTCCAACCTCTTGTTACGGAAATAATGTCAACTGGATTACTTTTAAGGATCGGGTTCTCATCTGTTGAATAAAGAACATGAATATACTTCCATAAGGTACCTAAAAGAGATACAGCACCATTTGCTGACGACTCACTTACTTCTGATACCTCAATAAATCGATCCAATACTTCTTGCTTAGATATCTGGAAAAGCTTTTTATTGCCCCACCCCAAATATAAATCAAAGTACTTACGGTACTGCCTAATTGTTTTTGGTCTAAAGTCATTTCTATCAATATAAATTTGAAGGGCTTCATTCACTGTAATATCTAAAGGATTAGCAACATTCTTTAATTTGATAGGCTTTTCATATTCATTGTTTGAAATTTTCGCCAGAATCATCTGAGCTTTTGCTCGAGCATTTGTTGCAGGAATATCGGTGGTTTTACCAATTGTCACTCGATAGAGTTCACCTTCATGCCTCCTTTCAACAATATAGGTTTTACTTTTATTAGTTACCCGAACTGCAAAACCGATTAGTTCTGCATCTCTATATATTTTTTGACCTTTTTCAGTTAATGGAATAGCATCAACAGTAGATTTGTTGAGTTTCATGTCTTAAACCTGTTTTAGCGAAATTTGATTTAACCATGTTTCTCAACAGTCTACAAATAGTCTACAAGCGTTTTTAGTTAACAATAAAATACGTCATTTTCTGATTATAAATTCTTGTTTTAATTTACTTTATTAAAAATACAAAAACCACAGGTATATTATAGAAAAAGTAGAATCCGCCTAATCTGGTTTGGATTGTAAATGGTGGGAACAAGACTTAAACCTTTGTACTTTCAATAGGTTAAAAATTTCAGATAGCTGTATATGAATGTATTTATTTGCTCACACTTATAGGATGCATGTTTTTAAGCCCCATACATATCAACTTACTGACTTTCGTAATTCTATCATTTCTAACAGATGCAAATAATGTATTAAATGAAATACTTCAGGTTATTAGTTTATAGATGGGCTGGATTTAAAGTATTAAAAAAGCCTATTCATATGTGAATAGGCTTTTTAGTTTTTATCAATTATTCGTCTTACTATGAATACAAGTTATGCTAACTTCTTTGCTTCTAAGTAGTGAATATCAGCAATTTGTGAATCCCAAAACTCATTCCATAAAGCACAATAATCCATACAAAGCGTTGTTAAGCTCTCATAATCTTCTTTAGTTATTGCTTGCGCTAACGCAAACCAGAGATCATCTTCATGATCATCATCTGCTGCTTCTGAGGTTTCGTCAGTAGATACCCCATGAACATGGTAATAGCCGCCACCTTCAACATCGACGCCAATGGCTTTAGTCGCTTCACGAAGTGGTGGGCTAAAAAGAATCACTTCTTCTTCCGCCACTGCAAGTAAAGCAACTACTTTAATATAACTATCATAAGATGATTCTAGAAAATTTCTTACCTGATCTGCAATTTTTGAAGGTTGATACTCTCTACGGTCCTTCTCACTCAAACCATAATCATTCAATAAATCTTCATATAAAGGATAATGCGCATACTCCGGATTACCTAGATAATAATTGTCCGGGTCTGTTCCTGGTCTAAAACCAAATTCATCAAGTACATTTAAACTTAATAAAACACGTGGAAACATTTTAGCTCCAGAATGGAGTTTAGGCTCCAATTGTTTTGTCTGGAACTGGGCCATTAATAAGGCATCAGTAAAGATCTGAACAATCGCATGACGATATTCTAAATGAATTCTTGTTAAAGTGAATTTATCAAGCAATCCATTATTTAAAACTTCGATCGCCGGATGTTTACATACTGGTAATTCAGCAATTCTCGCTCTTAATTGTTTGAGAAATTTTAGATTTTCTTCCCACTGTTCTGTAGGAATACTATTCTTCATCCCCAGTAATGCCTTTTGTCTTGGATTATCGAAATCTTCAAATTTTTTTGACATAATCATTCTCAATAACAAATTAATTCTTATAGTTAGGTTATGAGTTCCCCATTATTTTAATCGTGCATTCATTTGCTACTAAATAAAATTGTATACTCATCCCTAAACAATTTGATATTAGGTTTATTATTACTACAAATCAATGGATAATTTAATGAATTTTTTTAATGAATCAAATAACAATTAATATCGAAAAATACTATTTTTTTAGGCTCTCACATGTTGTATTACATTAGCGTTTTCAATATGATTAAACTGACTTTTGCCAGAGCACTAGCCTTAAAAAAGAAACGGATTTCAAAAGATTTACTACGGGGAAATCGATGTCAAAAAGAGACACTATTATAAAAACAGCAACTGCCCTTTTTAATGAAAAAAGCTATAACTCTATTGGAGTGGACAGAATTATTGCTGAATCTAATGTTGCAAAGATGACATTCTACAAGTATTTTCCTTCAAAGGAAAAGTTAATAGAATCATGTCTTTACAAAAGAAACTCTGATATACAGTCTGCTATATTAGAAAGAATCAATACCAATGACCTACCTTTAGTTCAACTCAGAAGCTTATTTAATTGGTATATTGACTGGATTTACACAGAAGACTTTAATGGATGCTTATTTAAAAAGGCAACTATGGAAGTAGTACAACTTTATCCATCCGTTAAAAATCCTATTAATGAATATAGAGAATGGCTCTATGAGCTTGTTTTTTCTATTTTAATTAAAATTCAGGTAGAAGACGCAGCTGCATTAACCAATCTATTTCTTAATATCCTCGATGGAGTTATTAATGATGGAACAATTGATAAAAATTTAATTAATGCTGAAAAAACTTGGTCTTATATTAAAAAAATAATCGATCTTGAGAAAATTGAGGAATTAGTCGCTATTTAATTTAATAATATTGAAATACTAGACTAAAAAACAAGAGAGTATACTTTTGTTTTTTAGTCTAAAAGCTTCATTTAAAAATTTTATTAAGCACTAAATATTATAAAAATTAATAAGATAATTTTTCTTAAAATATTAACCAATAAAATTAGTAATAATATAAAATTTTATTAAAAAGCTTATACATACACTCTTAATATCTCCAAAAGAGTTCTTACTCATTAGCTGCACTCACTCAAACCAACATCATAAATCTATGAGTACTAGAATAAATTACGAAATTATAATTACTAAGAAATAAATCATAGATTATTTAGTTTCTCTAGATAAATTAAAAGAATAATATTTAAAACAAACTTAACAATAAAAATTTTTCTATAAAGTGCTTTTTCATAAATATCTATACTAAATATTGTATTGATCATATGAGCTGTGTATTTAGAGAGCAAAATTTACGAGATATTTCATAACACCAAGCAACAGCATTGCTAGTAATTCAGCACAATGATACTTTAGAAAATCTACAATCAAGCTAACCAATGAAAAGTGCAATTTCAAAATACAATTTAAAGTAGATATACTTCACGACAAAGTTTGCTCGATATCACTTTAAAATGTCCCCTACTTCTAGCTTTTGGCGTAGTCTCTTCCGTCTCATACATATTTATGCCGGTATTTTTATTGCCCCATTTATATTTGTTGCCGCATTTACTGGCTTACTATATGCAATTACGCCTCAGTTAGAGCAATTCATCTATAAAGATGTATTAAATGTTCAGCCTTTAAATCAGATATATCCTCTAAGCCAGCAGATTGAAAGCGCAAGAAAAGTCATGCCTGCAACTGCAAAAATTACAGAAGTCAGACCATCACCAAGCCCTGTGCAAACTACGCGGGTTATTTTTTCCGATCATACACACCATCTAAATAATGAAGCCATTTTTATTGATCCTTATACGCTTTCTGTAAAAGGACAACTTGCTGTGTATGGAACCAGTGGCGTATTACCGTTACGTACATTCTTAGATCAATTACACAGCAATTTATTATTAGGAAAATGGGGACGTTTTTATAGTGAACTTGCTGCAAGTTGGCTTGGTTTTTTAACTTTAAGTGGGCTATACAGTTGGTGGAAGCGTCGCTCAAACTTCAAAAACAGACAAACAAATAAAAATCACTTATTAAAATGGCATAGTTCTATTGGGTTAGCTTTACTACCACTTTTATTGTTCATTGCGATTACTGGTCTTACATGGTCTCAATGGGCTGGTGATAATATTCGTATTGCCCGTCAATGGTTAAACTGGCAAACACCAATATTGACCACCTCACTAAATCAGATTTCATTGCCAGAAATGGCTCATCATGAACATCACGAAATGATCATGGAAACGCCAAATTTAGACATCATGCCAGCTGAATTCGATTCTGTATTAGCAATTGCTCGAGCAAATGGGATTAATTCAACAGAAATACAAATCAAACCGCCAGTTGCTGAGAACCAAGCTTGGACTGTTGCGGAAATACAGCGTAAATGGCCCACACAAGCAGATAGTATTGCGATTGATATGCATGAACACAAGGTAATCGATAAACTCGCTTTTAAAGATTATTCATTAGTTGCAAAACTTACACGCTGGGGAGTTGATGCACATATTGGGGTACTATTCGGTTGGGTCAATCAATTAATTCTGGTTCTGTATGCGCTCGGGCTATGTGTAATGATTGTTTATGCGTATAAAGCTTGGTTTAAAACCTCCAATGTAAAACTTACGACCCATCATTTTATTAACCAAACTTTGTTCGTATGGAAACATGCAACTACACAACAAAGAATAATTACGACATTAATGCTTGCTATTCTAGGGCTGAGTTTACCTATTTTTGGATTTAGCTTAGTCATCACCTTATTTATTTTGCTCATAAAAAAACAGCTCCCTCTTAAAGCTTAATAAAGCTCTGGTCTTTGCCAACTCATCAGCTTCTCGTATTAGGGAGATGATCAGTTGGTAAAAGATTAAATGAATAAAATACCGGTTAAACAATTCCCTACTTGTAGTTTTGGCTGCTTCTTGGCAAGGTATGTGCCAGTAAAACATTAGGAATTTGTTCACATATGGCGAGTCCGGCACAAATCATTCGACATAAATTTCTCAATACATTCTTTTCACGCCACTCTATTTGGTTCTTGTGTATTTTTACTGCACTCACAATCACGTGGTTTAGAACCGTATATACACCTCATAGTATTTATTATTTTATTTCGGATACTTTACTCAACGGTTTATGGGTCGTCAGTGGCGCATTAAGCTTATTAGGTCTATATGATGTCTTACAAAATAGACATTCAATCTTAAGAAATTACCCGATTATGGGCCATTTCCGTTTTTTATTTGAAGATATACGCCCTGAAATTCGCCAATACTTTATTGAAGCGGATCAAGATGCCCTTCCTTTCTCGCGTATGCAAAGAAGTTTGGTTTATCAACGTGCTAAAAATGAGAATGCAGATAAACCTTTTGGATCAATTATTGATGTCTACCAAGAAGATTATCGCTTTATTGTTCATTCCATTAGTCCATGTCCACCAGCGGATCCTAAGAGTTTCCGTATTCAAATTGGTAATGCCCAATGCCTTCAACCTTATAGTGCATCCATTATGAATATCTCTGCCATGAGCTTCGGTAGTTTAAGTGCGAATGCAATACGTGCATTAAATAAAGGAGCACAATTAGGCGGTTTTTATCACGATACCGGTGAAGGTAGTCTCAGCCCTTATCATTTAGAAAATGGTGGTGATATTGTTTGGCAAATTGCCAGTGGATATTTTGGCTGCCGCACTTTAGACGGAAAATTTGATGAACAGAAGTTTGCTAAGCAGTCTCAATTGCCACAAATCAAAATGATTGAGCTTAAGCTTTCGCAAGGAGCTAAACCAGGCCATGGCGGTATTTTACCTAAACATAAGATTACTGCTGAAATTGCCGAGATCCGTGGTGTTTCCCGTGACCATGATTGTATCTCTCCTGCCAAGCATTCAAGCTTTTCGACACCAATTGAAATGATGCATTTCTTACAAAAGTTACGAACTTTATCTGGTGGTAAACCGGTAGGTTTCAAACTGTGTATTGGTCAACCTTGGCAATTTATGAGTATTGTAAAAGCAATGCTTGAAACAAAAATTGTGCCTGATTTTATTGTAGTAGATGGTTCTGAAGGTGGCACTGGCGCAGCCCCTATTGAGTTTAGTGACTATATCGGAACACCATTACGTGAAGGCCTACGCTTTGTTCATAATACACTTGTAGGTGCTGGCCTAAGAGATCAAGTTAAAATTGGTGCGAGCGGTAAAATTATTAGTGCATTTGATATTGCCAGCACATTTGCTCTCGGTGCAGATTGGGTGAACTCAGCACGTGGCTTTATGTTTGCAGTTGGATGTATTCAAGCGCAAAGTTGCCATACAAACCAATGTCCTGTAGGCGTTGCAACCCAAGATAAAGATCGCCAGAAAGCACTCCATGTACCGACCAAAGCAGAACGTGTATTTAATTTCCATAAAAATACATTACATGCATTATCAGAAATGATTGCTGCAGCAGGTTTACGTCATCCATCGGATATTAAAGCTCATCATTTAGCTCAACGGATTAATGACCGTGAAATTAAAAACTATGCTCAATTACACTTCTTCTTAAAAGAAGGTGAGCTTTTACAATCTGAACTGAAAAATGATGATGATAATTTCTATTATCGTATGTGGAATATGGCTGACGCCAATCATTTTTAAATAGTTAAAACTGGAGCTGCCTATAGAGGCAGCTTCAAACTTTAATAATAAAAATGTTTCGGCTTTGCATGCAAAAAGGCTGGAATTAAACCTGTTAAAGCCGCACGAATATCTGCACGTTCGTTAATTAATTGATGAGAACCCTCTTCTAGCATCAATAATGTTTGAAGCCTAAACTTACGGCGAATAAACTCGATGTTGTAACGCCAGTCTACTGTTTGATCTAATGCCCCTTGTGCAAGCCAGACAGGAATACGACAAGCAGGTCGCTCTTCCATTTCCTGCATCCATTTTGACATTGCCAAAATCCAATCCATGCCCATCATGCGTGGCTGCAATGGATCTTTTAAACGAATAAATCTTAAAAATTCAGGATTATGGTTATTCCGTCTAAAGTGTCGAGGCACTTGGCGTTTAATACGACGGATAATGCCTAGACCTACCGGATTATGCCACCATGCTGTTTTAGCAGGTCGAATTAATGGTGAAAGCAATAAAACCCTATCGACGATTGGGTCTTGTCTTTTTTCTGCATACTCAAGCAAGTGATGCATCCAGATTGCCCCACCCGTACTTTGCCCAATACCTACCCATGGTTTCGGTAATTGATCAGCATGTTTGACATATTGATAAACCGCCATCAGAACTTGTTGATAATGGTCAAAATTTTGAATACTTGCAGGTGAACCATTACTCAAACCATGACCAGGTAAGTCGTAGGTAATAACACTAAAGCCTTGTTCAAGTATTTCGCGAATAATGGGCTGATAAATTCCGCTATGCTCCAGATAACCATGCAATAAACATACGGTTCCTTGGATTTTGTCTAATTTAGGTTTAAAAACTTGGACATGCAGACGAAATAAAGGCATTTGGACATAGCCTTGCCAATGCTCACAGTCCAGTAAATGTAAACCGTATAATTTACGGTATGCTAAAAGCTCACGAGAAGGTTCTTCTAAGGTATTTAAATTGAGTGGGCTTAAAACTTGTGGAGTGAGTTCGCGGTTCGGAACCGGTAAATCTAATTGTTTTAATACGGCAGGATTGAGAAATGGAATCTCAGACATTAAGGCACCTCTCGACAATCACTTGAACCAAATAACATGTCACGAATTGTCGCAAGTAATTCATAATTTGCACGACGACTATGATCGTAGTTTTGTATACTCGGTTGCCAACGTGTAAGCGGTGTTGGCATTGGAGCAGTAACAGGAATAGTCTCTATCCCATTTAAAGCAAATAAACGGCGCGTACGTGGCATATGATATTCATCTGTGACCAACATAACTGTAGGCGCACCACCTTTCTTTTGAAGTAACAATGAACTAAAGCGAGTATTCTCACAGGTATTCATACTGCGCTTTTCTAATAATTTTGCATCTACCCCACGTGCTTTCAACCATGCTTGCATATAAGGGGCTTCAACTCCACTTAGTACGATAGGTAGATGGTTTTTCTTTTCAACTTCTAAGGTTTTTTCTAGTCTTAACCGCGTATAGCTGTTAACTACAATATCTTTGCCATTTTTATCTAAAGTTAAACCACCGCCCAATACTACAATCGCATAAGGTTCTGATAACTTTTTAGGTTGAGCAGGCAGAGGGTTTTTACGAACATATTCAACTTTCTGCTCAGGCTCACTCGCCGCTTTTTGATGCTCAGGCACTACAGGTTTTCTTGCTAAAAACTCCGTATATTGCTCTGTAAGGGCTTTATTTTCAGAACTATTAATAGAAAGTGCTGCATCGATAGGACTACTTGCTTCATCGGCCGCATCAATTTCTGAGTTTTTCGCAACCAAAGGAACACTCACAGCCGTCGTTTCTTTCTCTTCCTGTAGTTCTTGTTCTTTTTCTTCTAAAAGAATAATTTGCTGCAAAGCCTTATAGTTTTCTTGTATGTAACCCAAATCTGCTGTCTTATTTTCACGTAAAGCATCTTCTGTTAACTTCAAATAAGCCTGACGAGCAATCCATAAATTTGACCCCGGCTCTAAGTTATCATGTTCACTTAATGCTGCTTTTCGCTGGCTTTCCGCAGCCACCTCATTAACATCTACCGGAACAAAATAGTTAAGTCCAGCTACAATAAGTTTTGAATAAAACGGCGAATACAAAAAAATCACGAAACAGCCTAATAGTACAAATAGTACAGTAACTACTTGTACAAAACGTACCATCAAGTGTACTTTTGGCATAAAACTATTCCGTATGATTTTCAATTAAACCTAAATTGTTATAAAGCACAGGCTCTGGTTCTAACATAATTTGGAAACGCTGTTCAACATCATGTTGTACAGCTTGATAAGTTTTCTTTACATCCGCAAGAGATGCATTGGCATAATTCACCAAAACCAAAGCTTGCTTATGGAACATTCCCACTACACCGAGCTGTTTACCTTTCCATCCAGCCTGATCAATTAACCAACCAGCAGCAATTTTAACGTTACCATTAGCCTGAGGATAATGTGGAATTGTTGAGAATTGTGCGATTAATCGTTCAAATTCTTGAGTATTTACAATCGGATTTTTAAAGAAACTTCCTACATTCGGATATTCTTTTGGATCAGGTAATTTACTTTGACGAATATGAATGACCTGATTTTGTAAATTTTCAGCAGTCAGGTTATCTCCTACTGCCTGTTTTAAATCACCGTAATTTAGCTTTAGATTGGCTTGTTTAAGCAGCTTAAAGGTGACATGAGTAATGATGTAACGAGCTGGGTCATCTTTAAAAATGCTATGTCGATAAGAAAAATGACAATCTGCTGCCGAAATTGATCCGGTTTGTTTTAATAGACGGTCATAGACTTGTACCGACTCAATAAACTCACCAACCTCAACACCATAAGCACCAATATTTTGCACTGGTGAAGCACCAACCAAGCCCGGAATAAGTGCCAAGTTCTGCAAGCCAAACCAATTCTGCTTTGTACTATATAAAACGAAATCGTGCCAAACCTGCCCTGCACCGACTTTAACTCGAATAAAATCCTGATCTTCAGATAAAACGTCTATACCCTGAATATCAAGATGAATAACTAAAGCATTAATTTGTTGCGGTAATAGCATGTTACTACCGCCAGATAATACAAGTACATTTAGCTCATGCTCTTTAGCAAAAGCTAAAGCTTCTTCAATATCTTCAATAGATTTGACCTTAGTGTAATGAGAAGCTGTAACATCTAAACTTAAAGTATTGAATGGCTTAAGCTGTACTTGATTTTGAATTTGCATTGTATTGAAAAACCTGTTCTTAAACATTCAATTGTTTTTTTAGGATATTAATCCACGCCAACGCACTTGATTCACATTGGTCGAGTACACGTTCAAAGCCCTCATCTCCACCATAGTAAGGGTCAGGCAGAGCTTGTTGTGGATATTGAGGATCATGTTCACTCATTAATGCCACTTTTGCCCGAATTTGATGACTGCCAAATTGGAAGATAGCTCTTTGTAGCAAGTCGTGAATATCATCAAAGTTTTGATGATCCATTGCCAAAATCAAATCAAAATCTAAAAAGTCTTGAGTTGAAAGTTGTCTTGCCCGCAAAGAAGATAAGTCATAGCCTCTTTTTTTTGCATGCAATTGGCTACGCTGATCAGGTGCTTTATTTGGATGATAGTTACTTGTTCCAGCTGAATCGACAATCATATTGAGTTGATGCTGATCACAATAATGTCTAAAAACCACTTCAGCCGTGGGAGAACGGCAAATATTTCCTAAACAGACACATAACACCTTATACTGTGCTTCCATTAGAAATTTATTCCAACCACTTAAACTAAAAAATAAATAAGTATTTTACACGCAAAAATCTGCAAAAACCCGACAAAATTATCCATTATTATCAGGTTTGAATTGACCATTGTGACAAGCTCTCATTTTCTCAAAACTCACGCAGCTTGAAAAGTAAAATGAGAGATTTTAAAGGAATTTTCTATGTGCTCAATCCTCAACTCAATCTTGATTGCCTTTCAAGATTGAGTATCTGTAGCAATGAACACTGAAAAATCTAATAGCTTATAAATATTGCAGGATCAGTGTGAGAAAAAATTATTAAAAGAATTTGATATCAGTTGGAGTCGATATTTTAGCTGCATCGCCTAAAGGTTTTAATGAGCCATTTTTGGTATCAAAACGGAATAAGCTAATGTTATTACTATAAACATTCGTCACATACAGATATTTACCTGACTCATCAAATGAAAAAGCACGTGGTTCAATACCATTGGCCTTATAAACTTGTGGTTGACCTAAAAGCCCATTCTGTTGGATTTTAAATACCAAAAGTTTGTTGTCCGCACCACGATTTGCAGCGATCACATACTTACCATTTGGACTAAGAATAATTCCACTTGCACTCTTGAATTCAGGTGTTTTGTCTTCGTGAACCAGTTTTAGCTCAGCGACTTTTTTCAAATGGCCATCTTGTACGTTAAACGTCACAATTTCACTTCGCATTTCCGCGGTAATGTATGCCTGTTTACCATTTGGTGAAAAGACCATATGACGTGGACCAGAACCATGCTTAAAACTCACATCTCGGCTCTTATCCGCTTCAAGTGGTTGAGGCTTACTTGGGTTGTAACGAAAAGCATAGACTTTGTCATTTCCAAGATCACTTGCATATAAATACTTACCATCTGGGCTAAAAGTTGTCGAATGGGCATGGCCACTATCCTGACGCCCTTTAACATGACCAGAACCCTCCGCAAAAACAATATTTTGTACCATTTCACCCAAATGTCCATTTGGTAAAATTGGCAAAACAGCGACACCGCCACGTCCTTTATCAAATGCAGAATAATTCGACACAAATAGGAATTTACCATCTAAACTGATGGATGCATGTGTTGGATGCCCGCCATGACTATTTACCGTGTTCAATACCTCTACCTTTCCGTTTTGAATCGATAATGCCGTTACCGCCCCTTCATTTTCTTCATTAGTGGTATATGCAAAACGGCCATCTTTCGATTTTACAACCCAAGATGGACTTTTCATTTGCAATACCTTAACAGGAGTTAAGGTCCCGTCAGCATTAACTTGTAGCTGGTACAAACCTTCACTGGCTTTTTCTGGTTTTTGCACAAGCGGTGCATCTGGGATAGATGTCCAGGTTCCTACTAAAGCGATTTGTTGTTGTGCTGCGTTTACTGTAGAGCCCCATCCAAATGACAAAAGTGTCAATGATAATGTTGCTGTTAATTTTTGAATTAGCTCACGATACTTAATATTTGCGTATCCATTTTTGTCGGTATCCTTGCTGTATCCAGTATTGACATCAGTATCTATTTTCACATGCGTATCCTTAAAAAAATTTACCTTATTTGCATTTACCAATAAGGTATTCACAATCTAATTTCATTTAATGATTTTGAAAATTAGTTTATAAAATGCCAATTTTCAAGTGAATTTTCTTTAACTAAATGCAGCTTAAAAGCACAGCTACTTTTAAGAGAATTTGCAGAATGAATCCTATAGAATGCATCTATAATAATTTTCAAAAATAAGGAAATAATGTATATGAGCCATTTTCAGTTTCAGACCGTTCCCAACATTATTTCAGGACTCGGTTCTATACAAGAATTACAGAATGTGTTGGCATCAAAAACTTACCGCAAGTTATTACTGGTAACTGATGCGGGTATGATTAAAAATCAGTTACACCTGCCTATTCTTCAAATTTTAGATACTCTTAAAATTGAACATGTCATTTATGCTGATGTTCAGGCCGACCCACCAGAGCAAGTGGTATTAGATGCAGCAAATTATGCTAAACAGCAAAATGTAGATGTTATTGTCGGCTTTGGGGGCGGAAGTTCTTTAGATGTAGCCAAAGTGATTGCCTTACTCGCACATCCTAACCAAACTCAAAACCTACAAGAAATGTACGGGGTAAATCAGGTCAAAACAACCCGACTTCCACTTATTTTAATTCCCACTACAGCCGGTACTGGCTCGGAAGTGACACCCATCTCAATAGTGACTACAGGTGAAACGACAAAAATGGGAATTGTCTCTCCGGTACTCTATGCCGATACAGCAATTCTTGATGCAACTTTTACTCAAAATCTACCTGCCCATATTACGGCTGCTACAGGTATTGATGCAATGGTCCATGCCATTGAGGCATATACCTCTAAACATAAGAAAAATATTTATACCGATATTTTAGCGAAACACGCTTTGAAGCTGCTGAACCATAACTTACCGAAAGTTCTTAAAAACGGTAATGACTTAGAAGCACGTCAGAACATGCTGTTCGGTTCAATGCTTGCAGGTCAGGCATTTGCAAACTCACCTGTTGCTGCCGTGCATGCTTTAGCATATCCATTGGGTGGGCATTTTCATTTGTCGCATGGACATACCAATGCTTTGGTGCTCGTTGAAGTACTGAAATTTAATGCGCCCTATGCCAAACAATACTATGCAGAACTTATGCAATGGCTAGACCCATATAGCAACGGTAGCACCGATGGGTTATGTGATCTGTTTATTGACCATATGCAAAATCACTTAGACCGTAGTGGTTTGACTTTAAAACTTAGTGAGTTAGGTATTGAAGAGTCTAGCTTACCAAGACTTGCTCAAGATGCCATGTTGCAAACTCGATTACTGCAAAATAATCCACGTGACATGACAGAAGCAGCTGCTTTAGCAATTTATCAGGCGATTTATTAATGACTAAACCCGTTTTAAAAACTCGTGATCAATTTAAGTTCTTTTTAGATATTCAAACTCGCTGGGCAGATAACGATATTTACGGTCATGTGAATAATGTGACTTACTATAGCTATTTTGATACGGCAGCCAATGCTTTGCTCATCCAGAAAACAGGTTTTGATATTCATGAAGCAAAATCAATTGGTTTAGTCGTCGACTCAGCTTGTAGCTTTTTTCAAGAGTTATCATTTCCAGAAGTTATTCAGGTAGGTGTTGCGATTGGTAAAATTGGTACAACATCTTTACGCTATGAATTGGCAATCTTTAAACAAGGTCAAGACCAAGCATCAGCTCAAGGACATTTTGTGCATGTGTTTGTTGACCGTGAAACACGCAAGACTGTTCCAATATCCGAGTCAGTCCGTGAAGTTTTAGAGAATTTTTTATTATAAAAAATGAGGCAAAAAGAAAATAAGTTCCTCTTTTTGCCTCATCCTAACTTAGATCATTGCAGGATCACTAAAGGAATCCTCACCTGTTTCGACTCGGCCAGCAAAACGTCGGTAATAATACGGATCACTCTCGCTCGTAACTTCAAAATCATACCAATGCCCAACATCAGCCAACGACCAATGTTGCTTAACAACTTGTCCCGCTTTTACGGTCAGTTGCAATGGCGCATCTGGTCGATATGCACAAGGTTTTACTGTCAATATTGTATCCTTGGTTCCCTCATTCATGAGTTCGACATAAACATCACCATTAGCAATGTCATAGCACACTCGAATTTCAGGTTTAACACCACTATCGATAATACGTTGAGTATCCCCTTTAAAATGACGATGGTAGCCATTTGGACCAAGTACCCATAGGTCATAACGGCCTAAGTTATCGTTTAAAGCATTCCATTCATCATCTAAAGTTTTATTCGGCTCGACAATATAACGCTTTGGAATACGGTCTAAATTGAGCTTGTCATATACGTGGAAAACCGCTGCCTGCTTACCCGTATTAGAAAAAATCAATTGCACCTTACCATCTGCTTTACAACGCGCACTGGTATGCAACTCATAAGGTAGCGCCCGTGATAGACGGATCCCACTTTGCTGAATGGGTAACTTAATATCCGTGGGTACAGGAACAGCTGGCAAAGCTTCTTGGTTTTCCCTTAGCGCATCTGCCTGCACACGTGTTTGTTTACCACTCAACTGCGGTAAAACATCTGCATTTGGTGTTTTAAAGTTAAATGCACTGGTTAAATCACCACACACTGCACGACGGTATGGACTGATATTCGGCTCTTTTACACCAAAACGTTTTTCTAAAAACATGAGCACGGAAGTATGATCAAAAACTTGTGAGTTGACCCAACCGCCACGACTCCATGGAGAAATCACATATAAAGGAACACGAGGACCCGGACCATAAACTCGTCCATCAGGTGTAGGCTGTGAATGGCTCCCCTCAGGTGCAGCATGATCAAAATATTCATCTTGCATATCAGCATTGCTTAGTGTCGATTTACCTGCGTACTGGCCGTTTTTGAGTCGAGATGGTGCTGATGGCGATGGCATATGGTCAAAGTAACCATCATTTTCATCAAAGTTGATGAGCAGAGCCGTTTTACTCCACACCTCTGGTACAGCAGTTAATGCATCAATAATTTCTTGAATAAACCAAGCTCCTTGAACCGGGCTTGAAGGGTCCGGATGTTCGCAGTATATCGATGGCGCGTTAATCCAAGAAACTTGAGGTAACTTCCCTTCACGAATATCTCTTTTAAAAGCGTCGAGATACTCTTCTGGTTTATTGCCCGGTAGCGTATTTGCAATGCCTTTATAGAGTGGATTTTTGGCATTATCAGTCGCAGCATCATAGGCTTTATACGGTAGTTTTTGCCCCGTATCAGCATACGGTTTATTTGGTTCACCGCCACTTGAAACAGGATAGCCAGATGCAATATTGGCCTTTCTAAACGAACGAAATGCACCAAGCATATTGTCGCCCCATTCATCTGGCATATTCTGATAACAAATCCAGCTTATCCCTGCTTCTTCTAATCTTTCGGCATAGGTTTTCCAAGTGTAACCACGGTCTGCCGTTGCTGGGTTACCATCAATCCAGTCCCATTCATTATTTACAAATGAACGCTTGGTCGGTGTTGCACCATTGGTACCAGTTAAATGAAAAGAGCGGTTCGCATCTGTTCCGGTGTGCATGGAACAATGGTAGGCATCACAAATCGTAAAGGCATTGGCAAGTGCAAACTGATATGGGATTTCTTTTTCTTTAAAATAGCCCATAGATATATCGGTTTTATGAGTTGGCCAGTTTGCCATACGTCCATTGTCCCACGCCAACTGACTGTCATCCCACGTATGAGGCGTACCATCTGCACGCTGTGCATTATTGGCTGTTCCATCTAAGTGAAATGGGGTTAAAACCTGACCATTACTTCTCAGCTGTTCCCAGACACGGCGACCATTTGGCAGAGGGATCGTAAAACGGTCAGCAAAGCCTCGAACACCCTTTAACGTACCAAAATAATGGTCAAAAGATCGGTTTTCCTGCATTAAGATGATGACATGTTCAACATCCTGAATAGTGCCCGTTTTATTATTTGCAGGAATTGCTAGAGCTTTTTGAATACTCGATGGGAAAGCCGCCAACGCTGCAGCGCCAAAGCCCATATTTAAAGAGTAATTTAAAAATTTACGACGTGTAATCATGATCAAATTCTTTTTATTATTTAAGTTTATGGAGCACAGCGCATGACAGGCTTTTTACCTGTGTCGGGTGTATTCGAATTATCATTTGCCGAGTCGTTACAACCACTCAGCAGAATGGCGCCGATTAATAAAAAATAAGAATATTTAAAGGAAGTTGTTCCTATGCATTGCCTTTTCATGACGATATATAGTCCATTTAAAATCTAAAATGGCTAACATAGAAAAGTACAATGACAGTGGCGTGACCTGAATATTTCAATCCAGTGAAAACTATGAAAATTCTATTTTTTCAAGTTTCTCACCAGATCAAAACTCAATTGAACTTAAGGCTTTAATTGAATATTTTGCAGCTCACCATCAAAAGTCTCTATGAGGCTTTTAATAACGGGTTGTTGCTGTAATAGTTCTGTAGCCCGATGGAAAGCTTTTTCTTTACGAACGCTTTGCATAACATACGGTGTAGCAGTATTGACTGCACCATACTCGACCGTAAATTGTGTATTTGGCCACTGCTGCTTTAAAGCTTCAATTAGGGCTTGTTGTAGCTGAGTCAACATATTTTCATATTCTTGAGGAATATGGAAAACCGTGTTGCCACCAATTTCCCCAGTCATCACACCATGTTGAGCAAGTTCTTGAACGGCTGGAGAAAGCTGGCTATTTCTAAACCAAAACTCCCACTTTTCAAGTGTCCACTCACCTTTCAAAGTTTGTGATGGCAACTTTAAAATATCTTGTGGCATCAGCTGGTAGTTATCTGTTGCGTTAGGCTCTTTTACCACCGCAACTGTTTCAACAATTTCAGCTTGCGCCAATGGCTGTTGTTCAATAACAGGTTCAGAAACCAAGTCATAAGCTGACGTATCTTGAGCAAGTGAAAATTCAGCACTCGATGCTTCAAATAAACCTATAGGCTCAGCAGTAGAAGCTGGTTCAGGTTCGATTTGTTTGACTTGGGTTTCAGCCTGAACTTGTACTAACTTTTGTTCTGGTACCGGAATGAAATCTTCCTCAAGAACACTAACAGTCTCTTGAACAACTGCTGACTCAAGTCCAATCAACTCATGATGATTTGGGTCAAATACCATTAAGTCCTGATTAGGTTCAGGTTCAGGTTCAGGTTCAGGTTCAGGTTCAGGTTCAGGTTCAGGTTCAGGTTCAACCATAGCGGGTTGACTAATAACTTCAACAGGCTGAACAGCACTTACAGGAGCAATCACTTGGGCTGTTTGAGCTTGTGAATTTAGACCTACTTCTGCTTGCCCATTTTGTTGAATAGGCTCTGAAATTAAAATTTCATTTGGTGCTAAAGGACGGAATGCCAATAATCGTAAAACGCACATTTCAAAACCTTGCTCTTGCGTTACGGCAAGCTGCAAGTCTGACCGGCCTTTACATGCGATTTGGTAGTAAAGCTGCAAATCTTGAGCAGAAATCAGTTTAGAAAGCTGAAGAATTTTGGTATTAATTTCTTCACTGTACTTTAAGCCGAGCTCTGGTAAATATTGTAATAAAGCCAACTCATGCAATGTTGAAATGAGCTGATCCAGTACTAACGAGACATCTAAGGCTTGATATCTAAATTGGAGTAATAACTGGCTCACTTTTTCACGTTGGTTTTGATGAACCGCTATAATCAAATCATATATGATCGTACGGTCAATCAAGCCAAGCATTTCTTTAACATCTTGATGATGTACAGCACCCTGCCCATAAGCAATCGCTTGGTCAGTTAAAGATAATGCATCACGTAAAGAGCCTTGTGCAGATTCAGCAATTTGCCAGATTGCATCTGGGTCAGCAGCAATCTGTTCTTTTTCAAGAATAGCGCCAAGATGCTTTGTAATTTCATCTACAGCTAAAGGTCTTAGAGTAAATTGCAAACAACGTGAAATGACCGTAATCGGTAACTTTTGTGGGTCTGTCGTTGCAAACAAAAACTTAACGTGTTCTGGTGGTTCTTCTAGTGTTTTTAATAACGCATTAAAAGAATGCGTAGAGAGCATATGTACTTCGTCAATCAGGTAAACTTTAAAACGACCTTGCGTTGGTGCATAAGGGACATTGTCTAAAAGTTCACGCGTATCTTCTACTTTTGTTCTTGAGGCAGCATCGATTTCGATTAGGTCAATAAAGCGGCCTTCATTTACCGCCTTACAAGTGGTACAAACTTCACATGGCGTAGAAGTCACACCTGTTTCACAGTTCAAACACTTGGCTAAAATACGTGCAATTGTAGTTTTACCTACACCACGCGTTCCTGTAAATAAATAAGCATGGTGAAGACGACCGCGTTCCAATGCACTACTTAATGCACGAGAAACATGGTTTTGTCCCACTAACTCATTGAAATTACGTGGACGGTATTTTCTAGCAAGTACTTGATACATGTATGCTCCTTGTTACAGGCATAAGCATACTTTGTTTTTAAAAGAGTGTGAACGTATAAAGCTCATATCCGTACAGATAAACTGCGAACTACATCATTTATCAGGACTATCAATGAATTTTAAAGTTTCGAAGAAAAAGTTTTCTACCGAAACTTTAAATACTGTGAAAAATATTAATTTACTTTCTTCGGAAAACTAAACCAGACGAATACAGTTAAAAGGAAGAAACAGATCGCTGAGAGGGTAAGCACCCAACTATGTGCATAGCTAAAAGCTTGCTGCGCCACTACAACTAATTGCCCTCCTAAAGGATTTTCAAGATTAGAGGCTAATTGCATGGTTTCTCCAATCGAGATACTCGCTTTTTCAATTAAGTCTGACGGAAGCTCGGCTGGCAAAATAATTGAGCGGCTATAAAACCAAGACAACATTAAACCAAAAATAGCGACACCTAATCCTGCTCCAAGCTCATAGGCCATTCCCTCAATAGCACCTGCTGCACTCGCCTTTTGAGGGGGCACAGATGACATAATGGCAGCAGTTGAGGCAAGTAAGGCAATCTCAATGCTAAAGCCTAAAAAGACCATACACGTCCATGCTAAAAAGTGGTCGGTTGAAAAATTAAGCTGAGCAAGCCCCCACAAACTGAGCGCGCTCACTAAAATACCTAGGCTCGATACTCTACGTAAACCCCATTTATTTAAACAAATACCTGCTAATGGACCACCTAAACTAATTGCAATCATAAATGGAATAATAAACATCGCCGCCTGTAATGGAGAAAACCCGTGTACAAACTGCAACTCCTGAGACAGTAATAATTCAAAGCCAACCAAAGCAATCATGGAAACAACCGCCATAACAATGCTGGTAGAAATCACAGGATGTTTAAATAATTCCAGATCAATCATTGGTGTCATAGCTCTTTTTTGGCTCCGAATGAAGTGAATTAATGTGCTTATACCCACCACAAACATCACAACCGTGAGCACCGAGAAGTTATACATAGCCGATTTAATTGAATAGATGAGGCTTAAAATTGCTACAACCAAAACTAAAGCTTGCCCTAAGTTAATTGGTTGATCAGTTTTCTCTTGTTGTTTAGGAATGATCATCACGATCATAACTAGAACGACTAAAATGATCGGGATATTAATGAGGAATACAGCTCCCCAGTGGAAATGCTCTAATACAAAACCACCGACTAATGGACCAAAAGCTGCTCCACCTCCACCTACTGTAGACCAAAGACCAAGTGCAAAATTTCTCTGCTTTTCTTCGGTAAAGGCATTACGGATACCGGATAAAGTGGCAGGAATAAGCATAGCTGCCCCTAGGCCTAAAACAGCACGTGAAGCAATTAAAGCATAGGCAGTTGGAGAAAAAGCCGCAGCTAACGAACCCACACCAAAAACTGCGGTTCCAATAAATAATAATTTTTTAAAGCCAATACGATCACCAAGTGCACCCATCGGCAAAATCAAACCCGCCATAATCAGTGAATAAATATCAATAATCCATAAAAGCTGATTGGCAGTTAAATTCAATGGTGCACTTAAAGATGGTGTTGCAACATGCATTACCGTTGCATCAATCGTAACTGGTAAATAAATGAGGACGATAATTGTCAGGATTAACCATTTTTTTTGCATAACGCTCTTCAATATCCAAAACTTGGACATGTGTTCAAATCATGGTTATTATATACACAACTGGACACTTGTCCAACTTTTAGTTTTAATGTAATTTGTGTCGAATTCAGTCAGGTGAAAAAACATGGCCTATCTTAATCGCGATCAACGCAGAGAAATGATTCTGCAAGCTGCCATGCAAATTGCTTTGACTGAAGGTTTTACAGCCATGACGGTACGTCGAATCGCAACAGAAGCACAAACCTCTACCGGACAAGTCCATCATCATTTTTCTTCGGCATCTCATTTAAAAGCTGAAGCTTTTTTAAAGCTGATGGAACAGCTTGATGAAATTGAACAAACTCTCCAAACAACTAGCCAATTTCAAAGACTTTTCATCTTATTAGGCGCAGAAAATATCGACAGACTTCAGCCCTACTTACGTTTATGGAATGAAGCTGAACTCTTGATTGAACAAGATATTGAAATACAAAAAGCGTATAACCTCGCCATGCAAAGTTGGCATCAAGCTATTGTGCAATCGATCGAATGCGGTCAAAAAGAAGGTGAATTTAAAAATAGGTCTAATTCCACAGATATTGCGTGGCGACTCATTGCCTTTGTGTGTGGATTAGAAGGGATTTATAAACTTGGTTTACAAGGTTTAGTTGAAGAAGATTTTAAGCGTCATACCGAAGCAATTATTCGCCTAGAATTATTATAAATGTTGAGCTGGCATTGCTTAAAAATACCAGCTTTAAAATACTAAAATTAGAACCAGCCTTTACGGCCTTTTAAAATTTGGTCTGTGCAACGTAAAGCTTCTTGGGTCAGCCCCCACAAACGATAATCGCCTGTGATTGAACCAATCTGAAAGTTATGAGTATAAGCAAAGCTGAGGTCACGCTCAGGATCACACCACGCTCCTGAACCATTGTAACCAATATGTCCAAAGCCATTTTTTGCACGTTTACCCATAGTAATAATACGGTGATATCCTAAGCGCCAATTCATCGGTATTGGCATGACACGATCACGTGCATAACTTTGAATAGTACTAAGTTCTTTAAATACTTCTGGGCGAATCAATTGCTGTCCATCCCATTCACCTTGATTTGCTAGCATCGCATAAATTTTAGCAAGGCTATTTGCAGTAAATGTCCCGTTCGCTGCCGGAATGACTGCTTGCAGTCCCTCATCACTAAAGAAACTAAAATTTTTCATTCCTTTTGGAATCATCGCATCCTGAAAGTCTTGCGGGTCTTGACCCGTCCATGTAATCACTTTTTCAGAGAGTGAACTCTTACGCATCTGTGGCTTTTTAGGTTTTTCAACTTGAGTAGATGCTGGTTTTTCTGGTTTTGGTTGAATAATTAAACGTGCTACACGATCCAACTCATTTGCAGGCGTTCCAAAATAGGCACCATCTAACTGTAATGGCTCAACAAGATATTTTTGCATGAGCTGATCTAGAGATTGACCAGTTGCTTTTTCAAGTACGCCACCGACAAGCCAACCGAATGTTAAAGCTTGATAAGCATTGCCCTCTCCTGCAAGAAATCTTGGCTTAGTCGCTGCGACCACATCTAACATATGTGACCAGTCGAGCATTTCTCTCGCACTTTCGATGATATTTCGAACATCAAACATGCCGCTTTGATGGCTTAGCACATGACGCAAAGTCATTTGCTCTTTTCCATTTTGAGCAAACTCAGGCCAATAGGTCGCAATCGGTTTGTCGTATTCTAAAAACCCTTCACTTACCAAAATATGCGCTAAAGTTGCAAGTACACCTTTACCCGTAGAGTAGCAAACTGCCAATGTGTCAGGTTGCCAAGCTTCAGTTTGTGATTTTAGACCGGTGTAGATATCTACAACTTTTTGGCCTCTAAAATAAACCGCTAATGCAGCTCCACCTTGTCCGGTTCTAGCATCTTGAAGACGGCTAAACTGGTGAGCTAAATCAATAAAACGTTCATCTAAAATACCGTGATAGTTATGGGTATCGGCCAGTAAAATTTCTTTAATCACATGAAGTTCCTTGCATTTTTTGTTATTTTGCTCAAAAGCAGCCCAAACCTCTGTTCAGGCTGCTGCTATTTTTATAATGCTTTTACAGTTCCTGCAACATGCGGTTTTTGTGATTTGGCATTACGAATCAAGAAATCAGTCTTTTTATCTGCATTTGCAGTTAAAAACTCAACTTTTGATGGCAAGAACATTGGTAGCTTAAACCACACATCTGCTTCATAAGCATTTGGCAACTCAAGGTTCGCTAAAGCTTTTGCTTTGCTCCACATGCCATGCGCAATGGCTTGCTTAAAACCAAATGCTTTTGCAGTAATGGCATGAATGTGAATTAAGTTAAAATCACCAGACACTTTCGCATAACGGCGACCAGTGTTTTCTAAAATATTCCACTCTGCCTTTGGAACATAAGCTGGTGCTTGTTCTTCTTTAGCTTTCTCACCCACTCTTTTCTCAACTTTTTGGCGAGATAAATAAGTCGTTAAGCCTTCCATCACCACTTCATTGCCAACTTTTGCCGTGGTAATAAAGTCAAACTGAACGCCTTTATCATGCGGTTTTAGTTCCCCAAATTTACATGACAGAGTGAGTTTTTCAGTTACGCCAATCGGTCTGGTCTGTTTAATCTGGTTACGAATATGCACTAAACCTAAAATTGGAAATGGGAAGGCTTCTGCTGTCATCATGTGCATTTGCAAGCTTTGAGAAAGTACCGCTAGATAAATTGCCGGTACAAAGCCATTATTTTGAAAGCCACATACTTCGTTATAAGCCTTCAAATGGTTCTGATCAATTTCTAGGGTATCTACCACATATTCAACTTGCGGTAATATTTTTGGACCTTTCGGTTTTTTAAAAATTAAACCTTGCACTACTTTTGGATATGCCAATGCCGCTTTTGGTAGTTGGCTAAAATGACGAGTATTCATACCTAACCTTTTATAATTTATAGATTCTTGAATAAAAAAGGGATGCACAAGCACCCCTCTTTAACTAAAAGTGCTTAAGCGCCCAACAAGCTTTGACCGCACACGCGTACAACGTTACCATTTACACCTGTAGAAGCAGTTGATGCAAACCATGCAATTGTTTCTGCTACATCAACAGGTAAACCGCCTTGTTGCATTGAGTTCATACGGCGACCAGCTTCACGAATTGCAAATGGAATCGCAGCAGTCATTTGAGTCTCGATAAAGCCAGGTGCTACTGCGTTAATGGTAATACCATTTTTTAGAATAGGCGCAGTAAATTTCACTAGACCAATGACACCTGCTTTAGATGCAGCATAGTTGGTTTGACCAAGGTTACCAGCAATACCACTAATTGATGATACACAAACAATGCGGCCATTTGCATTTAGACCATCGTTTTCTAACAAGTAATCGTTTACGCGTTCAGCAGCAGACAAGTTAATATTAATGACCAAATCCCAAAGCTCTGGCTTCATATTTGCCAAAGTTTTGTCACGTGTAATACCAGCGTTATGAACGATAATATCTAAACCGCCTTGTTTTGCCGCAGCAGCTTTAATTTTTTCGCCCGCATCAGCAGCTGTAATGTCAATTGCCAATGTAGAACCGCTAATGTCAGCTGCTACACGGTCAAGATCAGCTTGTTGTTGTGGTACGTCTAAACAAATAACATGAGCACCGTCACGTGCCAACACGTGTGCAATTGCCTCACCAATACCACGGCTTGCACCAGTTACTAACGCAGTTTTTCCAGCAAGCGGTTTTGCCCAATCAACATCAACTACATCTGCCTTAGATACACGAATCACTTGACCAGATACATAAGCTGAACGTGGTGAAAGCAAGAAGCGTAATGTTGATTCAAGGTTTGCAGCAGCACCTTCGTCTACATACACAACTTGAGCAGTAATACCCTTTTTAAATTCTTTACCTACAGATTTGATAAAACCTTCAAGTGCACGCTGAGCAATCGCTTGTTTTACAGTTTTCGCAGTTTCAGGCGTTGTACCAATAACAATCACTCGACCAGAAGTCGCAACTTGACGTGCAATCGGATTAAAGAATTTATAAAGTTCGTTTAACTGTTCTGAGTTTTGAATACCAGATGCATCAAATACAACAGCCTTAAATTTTGATTCTTTATCGCCTGCATTGAATGGACGTAAATTTAAACCAACTTTTGCAGCTTCTTGTTGTAATGCAACATTATTGCCTACATAGCTATCTGCATGAATATTGCTAAGTACTTGTGCAATCGCACCAGACAAAACGCTTGATGGCGCCGCGCCAACCAATACTGCACCTTTCACTACTGGCTGAGCACTTTCAAAACGCTCTAATACAACAGGCGAAGGTAAACCCAGATTTTTAACAACGAATTTACCAATAGGAGATTGCGTAAATGCTTGGTATTGATCAGTCATGATTATTATCTCTCAAAGAAATGAATTTTCTACGACAGGCTTCATTATGTTATGAGATGGATAGAAACAATATGAAAGCAGTCGTTCATTAGAGTTACTCCAAATCATACTTGAGTTCATCTTTGGATGTCTTGACCTGAATGCTATCTACAATGTCATTCTAGTCAATACAGGTCTATTTGAATTGTGTTAAGGTAGCTAACAAGAATATCGTTATTATGCTTGGAAAAGCCTTATGAGCAAAACAACTCAAGAAAATCCAGCAGTCGAGAATTCTGCTCAGGAAAAAGTGTCAAATACATCAAAGTCGGCTTCTAACACGGCTAAGCGTAACAGCACTACTCCTAAAGCAGCAACTAATACACCAAAAACGACACGTACTCGTTCAACGACTGCACCTGCACGTAGCCCTCGTAGTAAGAGCGCTGCTTCAGCAACCCCGTCTACATCTTCAAATGTAGCTGCAGCACCAAAAGCAACAAAAACCAAAACTTCTGTTCAACAGGATAAAACCATGAGTCAAAACACTGTTCGCCGCGTTGCAATCCTTGGTGGCAACCGTATTCCATTTGCACGTTCAAATACTGCCTACTTTAAAGCGTCTAATTCTGACATGCTGACAGCAGCATTGAATGGTTTGGTTGAGCGCTTTAACTTACAAGGTAAACGTATTGGCGAAGTTGTTGCGGGCGCTGTTTTAAAACATAGCCGTGACTTCAACATGACTCGTGAAGTTGTATTGAGCACAGATCTTGCTCCTGAAACTCCTGCTTACGACATCCAAATTGCATGTGGTACAGGTTTACAGGCAGCATTTGTTGTTGCTAACAAAATTGCGCTTGGTCAAATCGACGTAGGTATTGCAGGTGGCGTAGATACAACTTCTGACGCACCGATTGCTGTAGGTGATGGCTTACGTAAAGTTTTACTTGAGCTTAATGTTGCTAAAACAGGTAAAGACCGTCTTAAAGCTCTAACAAAGATTGATTTTAAAAAGCTTCTTGATGCACCAAGCAATGGTGAACCACGTACTGGCCTTTCAATGGGTGAGCACCAAGCAATCACTGCATTAGAATGGGGTATCACTCGTGAAGCACAAGACGAGCTAGCTGCAAGCAGCCATCAAAAACTTGCTGCTGCTTATGAGCGTGGTTTCTTTGATGACTTAATGACTCCATTCTTAGGTCTTAACCGTGACAACAACTTACGTCCTGACAGTACAGTTGAAAAACTTGCTAAGTTAAAACCAGTTTTCGGTAAAGGCGAAACTGCAACAATGACAGCGGGTAACTCAACTCCGTTGACTGATGGTGCTTCTGTGGTATTGCTTGCTTCTGAAGAATGGGCAAAAGAAAACGGACATGAAGTTTTAGCTTATCTTTCTTTCTCTGAAACAGCAGCTGTTGACTTCATTGGCAAGAACGGTCCTAAAGAAGGCTTATTGATGGCTCCTGCTTATGCAGTACCTCGTATGCTTAAGCGTGCTAACCTTAAGCTTCAAGACTTCGATTTCTACGAAATCCATGAAGCATTTGCATCCCAAGTACTCTCTACCCTAAAAGCTTGGGAAGATGAAAAATTCTGTAAAGAACGTCTTGGCTTAGATGCACCATTGGGTTCAATTGACCGCTCTAAACTGAACGTAAATGGTTCATCTTTAGGTGCAGGTCACCCATTTGCTGCAACTGGTGGTCGTATCTTGGCTACTGCAGCTAAATTAATTAATGAAAAAGGTTCAGGCCGCGCATTAATCTCGATCTGTACAGCAGGCGGTGAAGGTGTGGTTGCGATTGTAGAAAAATAATTTCTATTTATCGACCTAACAAAATAAGCACCCATTTGGGTGCTTATTTCATTTCAATCTATGTGAATTAATGAAGTGATGCTGCTTTAGCATTTGGGAAAAACTTATCTTCAATATGGTCATAACACCACTGGAAAATAAAGGTATAAACCAAAATACATAAGGTCAAACCTATATCTAAAATAAATGCATCAATCACTGTCATCTGCATCATATATGCAATCATCGGTACAGTCGCAATCAGCAAACCACCCTCAAAACCAATCGCATGTAAAATCCGTACAGGGATCGTTCTTTCCCAATTATATTTATGCTCTACTTTTTCGAAATAGTGGTTAAAAATCATATTCCAGAAAACTGAAACCACTGCCATAAACACACCGAGTGTTCCGGTCACTTCCATCGGCATGTTAAAAATAAAACTTAATGCAATCGCAATGATGACCAATAAAATTCCTTCATAACTGATTGCATGAATGAGTCTTCTCTTGGAAATCAACATTTTTAAATACTCAATAATTACTTGGATAATGTGCATTTTATTTTTATAATTTTGATTAATCCAATCAGGTTCTTTCAATTTTTTTGACAGATGAATATTAATCAAGAACAACTTCTCATGTTCCAAGCCGTTATGGAAACAGGTTCATTTTCAGCAGCAGCAAGGAAACTCGGTAAAGTCCCCTCTGCTGTGAGTATGTCGATTGCTAATTTAGAAATTGATCTGAACCTGACTTTATTTGAACGTAAAGGCCGCGAACCTACTCCTACAGCCGAAGCACGAGTGCTATATGAAAAAACGGCGCAACTATTGATTGAAATGAATCAATGGAAACAGCACGCGCATGCATTAAGTACTGGGCTGGAACCTAATCTTACTATTGTTGTGGTGTCTGAGCTGCTACATACCAATTGGACCGACTATGTTTGCCTGCTAGAAAGTCGCTTTCCCGATCTACAAATTAATATTGTGTCTGCCCCTCAAGAAGATGCGCTTCAAATGTTGTTAGATGGATCTGCCCAACTGGCCCTTATGTTTGAACGTGAGCATTTAGACAATAGAGAACAGTTTGTTGAACTCAAACGTGAAGCCTTAATTCCAGTTATTTCAAAAACCCATCCGCTCGCAAGCCAAGAGCATGTCTCATATGAGCAGATTTTGGGTACAAGACAAATTGTGGTGGCAAGTCGAGATGAAACATTAAAACCCGAATTATTATTTTCAAAACATTACTGGCGTACAGACAACCACCACTCTGCTTGCTTAATGATTTTACGTAATTTAGGTTGGGGCGTACTTCCGCAAGAGATGTTTAAAGAAAATCCTGAGTTAAACAATAAGCTTAAAGCATTAGATGTATTTGATTTTACGCCTCGATTTGAATATTACGTTGATTTGGTCTGGAGCCGCGAAAGTGAACTCGGTGCTGCTGCACGGTTTTTGATTGACTATATTCGTAATAAGCGAATGCAACCAGCTCCGTAAAATCATTTCAATTTAGATGCAGAACCTAAACGTTTTTCTTTGAAACATAACAATTGATATATCGACAGTATGGATAGAGTTTGTGCTATAAAGAAAACATAAGATTTTTTATTGAAGATGTTGAATATCAATGACTCATACAGCACTTGACCAATTAAAAACATTAACGACCGTTGTTGCTGACAGTAGCGACCTTGAAGCAATTCGTAAATTTCGTCCCTTAGATGCTACAACGAATCCTTCGTTAATTACCGCTGCGGCAGAACAACCAGAAAGTAAAGAGCTCATTGAAGATGCTTATTATCAAGCTAAAGAAGAAGGCTATAAAAATGATGAACTGATTGAAAGAACCATTGATATTTTAACCGTAAAATTTGGTGTAGAAATTTTAAAACTTATTGAAGGCCGTGTTTCTACAGAAGTCGATGCTGCACTTTCATACGACACCGAAGCAACCATTAAAAAAGCGTATGAATTATGTGAGCTTTATAAAGGGTATGGGATCGATCAGTCACGTATTCTTATTAAAATTGCATCGACTTGGGAAGGTATTCAAGCGGCTAAAGTGTTAGAAGCTGAAGGTATTGCCTGCAACCTCACTCTCCTTTTCGGTTTACATCAAGCCCAAGCGTGTGCTGATGCCAAAGTTACTTTAATCTCACCTTTTGTAGGCCGTATTTTAGACTGGTACAAAAAAGCTGAAGGTGTAGATTCTTACCCAATCGAGAAAGATCCAGGTGTGGTTTCAGTTAAGAAAATCTACACTTACTACAAGCAGCAAAATATTCCAACTCAAGTCATGGGGGCGAGCTTCCGTAGCATCGACCAAGTGCTAGGCCTTGCAGGATGTGATTTGCTTACGATCTCTCCAAGCTTGCTAACGCAGCTTGAACAAGATACGCGTACAGTCGATGCAGCACTTGATGCGAACAAAGCAAAACAGGCAGAAGCGATTGTTAGACCAGCTCAAGATGAGCAAAGTTTTAAAGATGAACTTAACCATGACTTAATGGCATTCCAACTTTTACAAGGTGGTGTTGATGGCTTTATTAAAGCGCGAGATCAATTAAGTCTTTTATTACGTCAATCTTTTGGAATTGATGCAGAAATTAAATCTTAAAAACTGCACTTTTCATACAAAATTACCGATTTTTGTTATCATGACAAAAATCGGTTTTTTATTGGGTTTCTCGTGTTCGGCATAACAGACTTAACAACATATATTATTGGTACATTCCTAATTGTGTTATTGCCAGGGCCCAATTCTCTTTATGTGATGTCTATTGCATCACGCTATGGTATTAAAACCGGATATATGGGTGCACTTGGTATTTTTACCGGTGACTTAATTTTAATGCTCTGTACTGTACTTGGTGCGGCTTCTTTACTAAAAGCATTCCCTTGGGTTTTTATTGTACTCAAACTCGTTGGCGCACTTTACTTGTCTTATTTAGGTTTTAAGCTTTTACAAGGCAGCATTCAGCGCTGGAAATTACGTAATCAACCCCAAGCAGAAATGGCTGATTTACCTGCTTTAGATAAAGTTCACCCTTATAAAACAGCCTTAAGTATTAGTTTACTCAACCCTAAAGCGATTTTATTTTTCCTGTCTTTCTTTGTGCAGTTCGTTGAACCGGATTATGCCTATCCAGCTTTAAGCTTTTTAATTTTAGCGGTGATTTTACAAATTATTAGCTTTAGTTATTTAACTGCGCTTATTTTCTCTGGAATTAAACTTTCAACTTTTTTCAAACAAAACCATAAAATTGCAGCAAGCGGAATTTTCTTAGTTGGCATTTTATTTTTCGGATTTGGCTTAAAGCTGGCAACTTCAACAATGTAAGCTGCCGAGTCAAGGAAGTCTGAATTTATTAGGTTGTTAAAATGCCAGCATGCCATCTGTTTTAACTTCATTGAGCACAAAAAATGTTCTTACCTGTCTTACCCCGGGTAAAGCAATAATTTTTTCACTATGAAAACGGTTAAAAGCAGCCAAATCTTTAACACGAATTTTTAGAAAGTAGTCAACTTCTCCGGCAACCAAGTAACATTCAAGAACATTCTCCAAATCACCTGCTGCTTGTTCAAATGCCTGAAAGCTATCAGGTGTCGAGCGATCCAGCACTACTCCGACCAAAACAATAGTCTCACGTTGCACCATACCCGGATTAATTCGAGCACGCACATCCAAGATGGCCCCAATCTTAAAAAGACGCTGAGTATGGTTCCAACATGACGAAGTACTAATGCCAACAAGTTTTGCCAGTTCAGCATTACTTAAACGTCCATTCTCTTGTAAACAGCGCATAATTTTCAATTCAAGAGGTGTTAAATTTTCAGCCTGCTCATCCATAAAACAATATCCCAAATTCCCCGTTTGTTATGAAATAAATAATACCATTAATGGCTATTTAAAAAATATTCTTTCATTTTAAAGTCAAAAATAGAAAGCACCTTCTTAAAAAAAATTGTTAGATTTACCTAGCTGAAAACATAGGCAGAAACATATTAATTTTTCAGGGACTTAGAACATTTAGCTATGCAAAAGATTCTTCAAGATTTCTCAATACCAGCCGTATTTGCTGGTTTTATTACCTTTCTTATTGGTATTAGTGTTTCAGCTATTTTAGTGATTCAGGCTGCTCAAGCTTTAGGTGCGTCATCTGAACAAATCACCTCATGGTTTTGGGCTTTAGGCTTAGGTATTGGTTTATCAGGACTCATCCTTTCTTGGAAATTTAAATATCCCGTAGCAACAGCTTGGTCAACAGCGGGCCTCGCTTTAATTATGGCAACAGGTAGTGGCTATAGTTTAAATGAAGCAATTGGCGCTTTTTTAGTAGGTGGTTTACTCACTGCGATTTTAGGCTTTTCAGGTATATTCCAAAAAGCGCTTTCCTATATACCACAAAGCCTAACCAGTGCCATGCTTGCCGGAGTTCTGCTTAAGTTTGGTATTTCACTTTTCGCGAGCTTGCAAAATGATTGGACATTTGTTTTATCTTTACTCGCCATTTATGTCATTACAAAAAGATTATGGCCGCGTTACAGCATTGTATTTACCGCCTTGGCAGGTATTGCCCTCTGCCCTGTTTTTTTAGACTTTCATATGCCTACTCTTGAGTGGTCCTTGGCTAAACCCGTTTGGATTAGCCCTGAATTTAGCTGGTCAGCACTTTTAGGCTTAGCATTACCACTTTTTGTGATTAGCATGGCGTCGCAATATTTACCTGGTATAGCCATGATCAAGAGTTATGGCTATAAACCACATGTTAATCAACTGATTGGTTGGACTGGTTTAACTCAAGTTGTGCTCGCACCTTTTGGATGTTACAGCGTTAATATTGCTGCGATAAGTGCTGCCGTAAGCTTAGATGACCAAGTTCATCCTGATCCAAGCAAACGTTATATTGCGGGTATAAGCTGTGGCTTTTTTTATGTGTTGATGGGGCTATTTGCTGCAACCCTCACAAGCTTGCTGATGTCTTTTCCTCATATTTTTATTGTAGCTTTAGCAGGCATTGCCTTACTTGGTACCATTAGCCATAACATTGCACTAGCGTTTGGTCCAGTTGAAGACCGCGAAGCGGCATTATTTACCTTTTTATGTAGTGCGTCAGGTATCCAATTTTTCGGTGTTGGTTCAGCTTTCTGGGGACTGGTTGTCGGTATTGTTGTATTTATAGTCCTTAAATTTAAAGCTAAAAAATAAGGCTTAAACGAAAGAGTTTGCGCTTCATCATTTAGAGAAATTCATAAAAAATTAAGCGCAAACTCTCGTTAAATTAATTAATTGTGTTTTTATCCCAAAATGCTTGCCGTATTTGCGGCATTGCATTTAAGTGATTAATGATGTGTTGTGCTTCTTCTGCTTCAATTGAAGTTGCAATTAGCGTTACTTCTATCTCAACCTCTTTTTCTCCAAAAGGTGTGACATCAATATCTTTAGCAGGATAATTATGATGCTTTAAGGTTAGGTTTAATTCATCCATAACGACCTTGCTCTGACTTCGGTCACATATAATGTAAATTACATGTAAAACTTCTGTGTCATCGTCTAACGGACGACGGTCAATGATATGGACAATCGGTCTTAATAGTGTATTGGCAGATAAAATAAAGGCTGTCGCCAATATTGCTTCAATAATTAAATCAGCACCCGCGGCAGCACCTACTGCCGCAGAACACCATAAAGTCGCTGCGGTATTTAAACCGTGGATGTTGCCTTCTTGGCGCATAATGACACCCGCACCCAAAAAACCAATACCCGAAACAACATAGGCAATTACCCGAACAGCTCCATCTGCTCCAGTAAGATTAATTGCAATATCTACAAAAATTGCCGCACCTACCGCAACTAGAACATTTGTTCGAAGACCAGCTGTACGTTGCCTATACTGACGTTCGAACCCAATCAATGCCCCTAAAACAAAAGCAACCGAGAGACTAATTAAAGTATCAATAATATTTGATAAGTCTGTATGTTGTAGAAATTGCAATTTCATTTTGCACCTATTGTTTTATTGCCAGCCATAACGGCGGATATAGATTTTCTTTACCCATTGAGTAACACACATATAAGTACCTAAAATTACAGGTAAATATAAGAAATAACTTAAAGGTAAAGCTTGTAGTTTTAAATAGCTTGCTAAAGGACCCATTGGTAAGAAAATCCCGATACACATAATCGCCGCTGTCATTATTAATAATGGAGTCGCGGCACGACTCTGAATAAATGGAATTTGAGCTGTGCGGATCATATGGACAATTAATGTCTGGGTAAGTAACCCCACCACAAACCAGCCTGATTGGAATAGCGTCTGATGTTCAGGAGTATTTGCTGAAAATACAAACCACATTAACCCAAAAGTAATCATGTCAAAAATGGAGCTAATCGGTCCAAACACCACCATAAAGCGGCCAACTTCTTCAGGTTGCCAACGCTGTGGTTTTGCAATTAACTCTTCATCCACATTGTCAAAAGGAATCACAATTTGTGAAACATCATAAAGTAAGTTTTGAATGAGTAAGTGAATAGGCAACATGGGTAAAAATGGAATAAAAGCACTCGCAATAAGTACCGAAAAAACGTTACCAAAATTTGAACTCGCCGTCATTTTGATATATTTCAGCATATTGGCAAAAGTTCTACGACCTTCAATCACACCTTTTTCAAGAACCATCAGGCTTTTTTCAAGCAAGATTAAATCCGCAGACTCTTTAGCGATATCTACTGCGGTATCTACTGAAATACCAATATCGGCAGCACGTATAGCAGCGGCATCGTTAATACCGTCTCCTAAGAAACCAACCACGTGACCATTTGCTTTTAACTGCTCAACAATACGTTCTTTGTGAACCGGACTTAATTTCGCAAAAATGTGGTATTGCTCTACTGCTCTTTTGAGTTGTTGATCAGTTAAGGTTTCAATTACACCGCCCAATAAAACTTGATCATAATTCAGGCCAATTTCTCGGCACACTTTTTGGGTGACAAATTCATTATCCCCAGTCAGCACTTTTACCGTTACACCATGGGCATGTAAACTCTGTACAGCTTCTTTGGCAGACTCTTTAGGTGGATCAAGAAAAGTAATATAACCTATTAAAATCAGATCACTTTCGTCAACAACTGAATAATTTTCCTGATGATTTTTAAACTCACGATACGCTACTGCCACCACTCTTAAACCATCTCGGTTATAGCGTTGAGTTAATGCCTCAATTGCCACTTCACGTTGCTTTGTTAAAGGCTCTACTTTGCCATTTACCTCGACATAACGGCAAACCTTTAACATTTCCTCAACTGCGCCTTTGGTAATCATACGGGCTTTTTGTTGAGGTGTTTTTACCACGACTGACATACGGCGGCGATCAAAATCAAAAGGAACTTCATCTAACTTCTTGTAACGTAACTTCTGTATTTTGATCTGTTCATCAACAGCTTCTAAAACAGCTACATCAAGCAAATTTTTTAGGCCTGTTTGATAATAACTATTTAAAAATGCCTGCATGAGTACAAAGTCTGATTTCTCGCCTTGAACATCAATATGTTGGGATAAAAAGATTTTGTCTTGAGTCAGTGTTCCAGTTTTATCGGTACACAGAACATCCATGGCACCAAAGTTTTGAATCGCATCTAGACGTTTAACAATCACTTTCTTTTTAGATAAGAAAACCGCCCCCTTTGCCAAAGTTGAAGTCACAATCATCGGTAGCATTTCTGGAGTAAGACCAACAGCTACAGATAATGCGAATAAAAATGCTTCGGCCCAATCGCCTTTGGTGAAGCCATTAATGAAAAGTACAACAGGTGCCATCACCAACATAAAGCGAATGAGCAACCAACTTACTTTATTGACACCCATTTGAAATGCAGTCGTGCTCCGATCAGTAGCCGTAACTCGATGAGCCAATGCACCGAAATATGTTTGGATACCCGTACTTAAAACCACTGCCTGAGCTGAACCAGAAACAATATTGGTCCCCATGAATACAATATTATCTAGCTCTAAAGCGCTGGTTTCTTCAAGATTTTTCTGCAACGGGAATTTCTCGACAGGCATTGATTCACCAGTCATTGCAGCTTGAGAGACAAACAAATCTTTAGCAGACAAAATTTTACAATCCGCAGGAATCATGTCACCCGCAGATAATAAAATTACATCACCCGGCACTAAATACTGAATTGGTATTTCAAATTGGTGAGTGGTTTGGTTTTTAGTATCAATGCCATAACGCTCATGCATAAGTTCTAAATCTTCTGCACTGACTTGATGGCGCAATACAGTAGCAGTATTACTCACTATTGCCTTTAAGGCATCCGCAGCTTGATTTGACTTTGCTTCTTGCCAGTAACGAAGTAGTGTTGAAAGAATTACCATCACACTAATAATGGTTGAACCTGTTAGATCATCGGTAAAGAAAGCAATCAATGCCAACAGGCTAAGTAAAATATTGAACGGATTACGGTAGCAATACCAAAGGTGTTGCCACCAAGTTAATGGCTTTTCATGAGTAACTTCATTAAGTCCCACCGTCATTTGTTGGGTATGCGCTTGCTCTTCTGTAAGCCCCGTCAAATGAGTATCGAATTGTTTTAATAGATCATTCGTTTGAGTCCTTGATGCATTAAGCAAACGCTTAGATAAATTTTTGCTAATTTCTTGAGCATAACTAGATTGATGTAGCTCTTTAAAAGATCGATTACGACCGAAAAAACGCATCAAATGAAATCTTTGTAAAAATGCTGTGAAGAGTCGTTGCCAGAATTTCATCACGAAATCCTCCATTTTTTAGGCGTACAAAGCTCTCGACCTTATTGAAAATAAAGTCTTTTAAATTTTTTAATTTAGAAAGGAATAGGAGATCGTAGACTTACGATGAAGAAGAGAAAATTAGCCCAAAGCCAGACCAACGTTGACGGAATGTCACATAACTGAACATGGTCCGAATGCTTTGAATCGCATGAGACGAATTGTTTACCAAGATTAAAATCTGGTAGATATAAAGGTCGTGTATGGAAGCGTATAAAAACATTGGCTTCTCCCCATTTCTAGCGAGAAACTAAACAGATAAATGCTGAAGTGAATGATTACAAATCAAGTAATTTGTATAGGTTTAATCTAATTTTTAACAAAGCTATCTCATTGCAAGATAGCCTCTCCTAAAGGTTACCTTGCTCAGTATTGGCTTTGGTTTAATTGATAATTAAACTCGAACCTCGAACAACTACCCATTTAGGATCTCCGTTAAATAAACTCGCGGCAAGTATAGGTTTTACTCTACAAGGCACAAGATTTTTTTTGTAATTTTTTATTAATTCATCAGTGACTATAACTCACAGTTCTCTAACCACCACTGTTTTAGCCATCTTGTCATGCCATCCTTGTTTTTTAGCATCAAATGCGACCCAAATAAGACCGATACAAAACACTAAAATAGATGGAATATATCCGATATAGCGAATGAGAGATTGTACGAAAGTTAACTTATTACCTGTCTTTTCATCGAGAACTTTTAAACGCATTAGACGTTTTCCTGGAGTCCCTGCAAAGTAGATCCAACACAAAACAGTATATAAAAATGGAAATGCATAATTTACGATCATATCAAACCAATAGTTTTGCGGTTTACTACTCATACCTGTAGCAAATATGAGATCGTAATCTCCATGATAAAAGATCCATGCGGCTGGAATAATTGCTAAAAAAAGAATAAGAGTATCAATGATCATTGCACCAAATCTTAACCAAAACCCTGCATATTCATATTTATAGGTCATGTGTTCACCTCGCTTTTGTTATTTTTTACCTAATGCCACAGTAACTAATTTATTCGTCTTTCATCGTAATTGAAATCTTTTTATTTTTAAATACTTAATGTATTTTTTAATTTCCGGTTTTATTTAGAATTGTAATAAGTTTTTTGAAAAATAAAAGCTAGATCAATTTAAGTTAAAACAATATATATCATATTAAAATATTTAAATTACACCTCATTTATATGAGGTGAAAACTAATTATATTTATTAATTTAATCATTTATAACCAATGATTATTTCCAGAATAAAACATCAATTTTAAATTCTTTTTTTAGCAAAAAAGCTGCACAAATAAGCCCAATACCGATGATGATTAAAAACATGCTTAAACTTAATAATCCTCCCACAGCAGAGCAAAAGCCTAAAATAGCTAAAATATAAAATAAAATTACACTAATACTTGGCATTCAATTTATTCCACTACTTAAAAATAAAAGCAATTTATTCTATCGAGTCTGTAAAGGAATGCTATTTTCAAATGTTGATTACACCCCATATTTGTATCAACTTAAAAACAATATGTTAATAATTCCTACTAAATGTAAACAACAAAAATATAAATGTGATAAATATCACATTTATATTTTATTTAACTTCAAAATAATGTTTTTCAGTAATAAGTTTTATTTTTAGATTTTTATATAATCGATCTTTTGAGTTTTCTAACGAAGGAACAACTTTTTCTGCAAACTTATCATCTGCCATGAGTCTTGCATAAGTTTTATATCCAATCACTAGCTTTTCTGGCTCTTTACCAGTTTGGCGAAATTCCTCGATAAGTTTACTGACTTTCTTTGCTGTTAAATCGGCCATATCTTACTACTTCCCCCTTACATATGATTCGGTTATACGATTTCTGTGTGACAAAAATATGAAAGGTAATTTATTGTAAAGTTCTTCTAAAAAATTAAATTGGGCTTAGTTTCAACTTCCTCTTTATCACTCTCAAATAAAAGCATTAAAATCAAATATATAATTAAATACCATTTAATTTAACTACAAGTGAATTGAATTGATTTCTACCTTTAAACAAATGTGTTAATCTTTAAGTAAGAAAAGCTTCATACATATAACAACTTGTAAATAAGAGGAATAACATTATGAATTACCGACATATTATTGTACCTGTAGATGGTTCTGAGATTTCTTTGGCAGCAGCACGACAAGCGGCCCATATCGCTAAAGCTTTTGGTAGTAAACTTACAGCAATTAGTCTGGTTGCAGTGGACCCGTTTAGTGGTGTCGATTTCTATTACATCTCTCCTGTTGTAAAAGATTATTTTGTTGAAGCGCGTGCTAATGCAGAAAAAACACTTGCGAAAGTAAAAGCCCTATGCGCTGAAGAAGGTGTTGATATTGAAACACAAATTATTCAAGGTGAAATCTCATCTGATGGCATTCTTAAAGCTGTAGAAGAGTTGGGTTCAGACCTGATTGTTATTGGTTCACATGGTCGTAAAGGTTTCCAAAAACTTATTTTGGGTAGTTTTGCGCAAGATGTTCTAAACAGCACTAAAATCCAAGTTTTGGTGGTAAAAGAATAATTGCTGAGTCGACTAAAAGCCTAATCCATTGATTAGGCTTTTTATCGTAAAAAATGCATAAGTTTTACACAGCTTAAAAACCGTTATACACTATTGCTCTCTTACCCTCTATTTTGTGAGTCACGCCAATGAAGTAAGTCTTTTTTCTCATCAATTTTCTCTTTTTTGATGTGCAAAATAGACTATTCTTTAGTGACTTAGCGTCTTTATTTAAAGCTTTACATTCCTATTTTGTACATCCTGTATTTATGAGGTTCTTATGACTCAGCAGGCATGTGTAATATCACAACTCACTTTGGAGTTTCCTTCAAAAGTGATGTTTAAAGAATTGAATTTCTCACTTGAGCATCATCAAGTATCAGCCTTAATTGGCCGCAATGGTCAAGGTAAGTCTTTACTTATGCAATTGCTTCACAAGATTTCACCCACTACAGAAATGCATATCAGTGGCCAAATAAACTGGCAAACCAAGCATGCATATTTATCTCAGCTCACTCGTCTCCAATCAGACACAATTGCAGAAGCTTTAGAGGTCAACCATCTTTACAACGCTTTTCAAAGAGTGGAACAAGGCGAAGCTGGATACGATGATTATGATTTGTTAGAAGGACATTGGGATCTTCCTAATATTTGGGAAGCTTTACTACGATCTGCTCAGCTACCAACCGATTTAGACTTTCCTGTTAAGCAGCTAAGCGAAGGCCAAAAAACCAAGTTAGCCTTATCCGCATTATTTTTAAAAACTGATCATTACCTATTACTTGATGAGCCAAGCAACCATCTCGATCAAGAAGCTAGACAGTGGTTAATTGCTCAGTTAAAGAAACATCCAGTAGGCGCTCTGATTATTAGTCATGATCTGACTTTGCTAAATGAAGTCGACCATATTTATCACTTAAATGAGCATGGCCTACAGCATACTACAGGAAATTATGAAAAATTTTATGAGCAATATCAGTCCCAAATCGAGGCTTTAGAACAGTCAGTACATCAGCATCAACGTGAAGTTAAGCACATGAAGCAAAAGCAGCATGAAGTTTTAATGAAAGCCCAAAAACGTGAGCGTGCTGGCAACAAACTTCGTGACTCAAACTCGCAAGCTAAAATTTTGCTCGATTTTAAAAAAGAACAGGCTGGGCAAAGCCTAGGAGTAATTCATTCTCAACATCAGCGTCAAATCGATCAAAGCCAGCAAGACTTGAAGAGTAAAAAAGTACTTCTAGAAACTGTTAAGCCCCAACAATTTATATTCCCCTCTTTTAACAAAAGAACAGGAGAAATTCTTAGAATTGAGAACTTAAAACTCAACTATGGGACACAACAACCAATTCATCTCGCCTTAAGAGCTTGTCAAAAGATTCATTTGGTTGGCCGAAATGGTATTGGGAAATCAACTTTGCTGAAACAGATTGATCAATCAGCTGTAACTGCTACAGATGAAATTAAACTGTTTGTAAATTGCTTTTATCTCGATCAGAACTTTAGCTTTTTATTAGACCATCTCTCTGCTGTTGAAAACTTAAGAAATATTAACCCAAATATTACTGAGTTAGAGTGGAGAAATTTATTAGGTCAGCTTCGGATTCGTGGTGATAAAAGCACATATCCCTTAGCTCAACTCAGTGGTGGTGAGAAGTTAAAAGTTGCTTTACTAGGTTTGAGCCATGCTCAGCCTATGCCTGAACTTTTACTACTTGATGAACCAGAAAACCACTTAGATATCGAGTCAAGAGAGTTATTTGCAAATGCTATTTCTAGTTATGAAGGTGCTGTGCTATTAGTTTCACATGATTTAAGTTTTGTTGAAAAATGCGGGATTGTTGATTCAATTTATTTAAATTAATACTACGCTATTTTTATGCCTATATAAAAGCTCTAACTATTAGAGCTTTTATATAAATCTTTTAATTATCATTTTATTTTTTATTATCTAATATTTGTAGATCTAGATTAAAAGAAACTGCTCTATTTCTTTGTGCGCTTTTTTTCATTTGATAAACTTGAACAATATAATCACCATAAACAGGTAGCGTTACTTCACCTGAAAAACCTACAGTCGAACCCACGAATAATGGCTTATCTTTACCAGGCTTTTGACCTGGAGCGAAAATATTAATATAAGCTAAATTACCATAACTATTAATATTAAATTTTAAAATCTGTCCACTTTTTGCAAAAACTCGATATCTTACATCATCATAACCTTGAAACTTTCCAGTTAACGTAGTTTGAGAAGAACCTTTTAAAAAGCTTACTTTAGTCTCAACATTTTTAGCAACTACAGATAATGGTATAGATGAAATCAAACTAGATAATAATAAAATTTTAATGATTTTTTTCATTTTTAGTCCTCAAAATTATTTTTAAATTATTATAAGAAAGATAATTTTTATTAAATTTAACTTTATGTATAGATTTGATGAGTAGCGTTTGGATTTGTAAGTTATTTCTTCGCTATTCAAAAGTGAGTATCATTAAACTTAACTTATCAGCCCTTTAAATTTTACAGTCGAAATTTATGATAATGGCCATAATGAGTCATTTTATCAAAGTGGCTTTAAGTACATGTCCTATAAAAACCGTATTTAATTCAATGCAAGTTATGGAAACCAACTGGCACATATAAAAGAAGATTCATATTTTTTTCTCTAGGGCTGTCTTATTAACGCAAGATGAGTTTGATCCCTAACAATAGCTAGGAATAGCAAGACACAGCAAAGTTATTTTAAAGCCCATCTAACGATAGGCTTTAAAATTTATAAAAATTAGGAGTCTTTATCCATTGAGTGTGGAGTCGTGGTTTTATCTTGCTGTTTAGTATCATTCTCACCTTGGCAAGCCGCCACAGAAAGCGAAACGATTGCTGCTAAACCTAGGGTAGCGATAATTTTAGTCATATCTCACCTCATACAGTTTTAATTGATTAGCTTATAAATACTGGCTATCAATATTACGATCAGCATAGATTTATAGACTTTTTTGTAGTGTTCACAAAGAAATGTAAAATGAAAAAGTATCCCAAAGATTTTAGTTTATTGAATTCATCTTCAGGATACTGCTTCAAATGATTAAAAAATTAAAATCTGTAGCCCACCCCTAAATATGTAATGATCGGATCAATATCAACTTTAGTTGACCCATGAATTAAGCGAGCGCCCGTATTTTGGTTAATGACATCAATTTGCGTTCGATTATTTAGTTTTGCATAAGATACTGAGGCAACCGTATACCAAGAATCATTAAAATCATAAGTAAAACCGGCAGTAAATATAGGCGCAATCGCATCATCTGCATCTACTTTAACCACCATATTTCCACTCGACTCTTTACGATCCAAGGCAGCCCCAGCCTTACCATCTAACACATTTTGAATCATATGACCTGCAGAGATCAGGTCAGAACGAATTTCGTCATTTAGCTTAATATCATTAAAATGAGCATACATTAACCCCACACCTAAATAAGGTCTAAACTTGTTCACGCCACTCTTCCCAAATTGATATTGTGCTTCAATTGCAGGGGTCCAAGCACGAACACTAGCTGCTTTAGGTTTATTGCCTAAGTTAGTAATCGGGACTGCTTGACCTAAGGTAATGCCGTTCGGAAAAAGAATTTTAACTAATTCATTTGGTGACAACGCGACACCGCTTAATGGTGCCAAGATTTCACCTTGGCCTTTAATATCGACTTTAGGGGGAATGCCTCCAATAAATTGTAAAGACACATTGTCATTGAGGTAATAGTTAAACATAAGCCCTAATGTGTCTGTGTCATCTACTTCAAGGCCGGCATCATTTTGATGCCACTGCTCTAACCCTTGAATCGTTGCCTCACCTGCTACTTCAGGTTTTATATTGCCTTCTTCATCAAGTAAGAGCCCTTTTAAAAAGTCATCATTTAAAGCGAGTTCAAGAAACTCTTTTTGATTAAAAGGTTCACCGCCTACATCTACCTCTGTAGCATTAGGATCAACGGAGTTTAAGAAACTGGTCGGCGAAATGCTTCCAACTTTAGCAACTGTTCCATTTTTAACACTTGTATTGATATTAAATGGATTAGCTTTACCTTGAGGCATTACATGTAACCAACCTGCCGAGACAGAAAACCGTTTTACTCCCTCTGCATAACTCATATTTGCAAATATCAATAATGAGCCGGCTATTACTATTTTCGATAATTTTATTTTCATTTTTATTCCATCCTAGAAATGCATATTGCTAACTCTGCAATATGTTCTTGGAATATAGCCAAGTTATATTTTTTATCAATTAGTATAATTTTTAAGCAAATAAATTTAAGTTAAATCCATCACATTTTCATATATAAATTCATGACTTAGTTATCTTAATTAGCAGACGAACGGTAAAATTTTAGTTAAAAACAATTTTATCAAATGGTAAAAAATAGAGGTGAAACCAGTACTCTTTTGATACTTAGCTCTTTTTTAGAATTATAAAAAAAAGCACCCGTAGGTGCTTTAAAAAAATAACTTCATTAAAACTTATATTGTAGTGTTAGCGCCGCATTTCGAGGAGCACCTAAAGTAATTTGGCCATACGCCGGAAAAACACCGTAATATTTTTTATTAAATACGTTGTTAATATTAAGCTGAGCTGAAAAATCTTTTGTAATTTGATAACGAGCCATAAGGTTTACAAGTGCATAATCTCCTTGCTCAACTTTCTCAATAACTTTCTTCGGATTCTTAGCATTAACATAAGTACTGCTTTGCCAATTTACCCCGCCACCCACGGTTATGTTTTCTAATTTGCCCGCTAATTTATAGGTGGTAAATGACTGAATCATCTTGCGTGGAAGTTGGGTATTAACATCGGCATCATTTGCATCTTTGGCAGAGAACTGGCTATAACCTGCTGTAATATTCCAGTCTGGTGTGATTTGTCCACTTACTTCAACTTCAAAACCTTCACTCGTCGCACCTTTTGCTGCCCGATAATAGGTTTCTTTTACCCCGTTACGAGTAACTTGTCCTGCTTCCTGAGCTAAATTGTCTTGCTTAATATGATAAAGCGCTAAAGTACCATTCAAACGTCCATCAAACCATGCAGATTTTAAGCCTACTTCAGTACTGTTTCCCTCAACCGGGTCTAAATAGTTTCCATCAAAGTCTTTATTGTCTTGAGGCTGAAAAATACTGGTATAACTTGCATAAGCAGTATAAACATCATTGAAATCATAGATAACCCCTGCATAAGGAACAAATTCGTGGTCATATTTTATGGATGAATTACGACCATATATATTCTTTTCATAATTTGTAAAACGTCCACCTAAAATAAATTTTAGAGGCTCAATCGGATTTAAATAAGTCGCAGCGAATAGTGCATTTTGTTCAATATTATATTTCTCATTGAGTGTAGGTGCATTCCACACTGGCTCAGGCATGCTGCCGTTCCATTCAAAGAAATTGCCAATTTCCATTTTTGTATCAGTTGAACGAGCATATGCTGTAAAGTCCTGATTGGAATATTGATAACCCAAAACAACCTTTTGTTCTAAGCCCCACAAATCAAAACTACCATTGAACTGCAAAGAAGCATTATCTTGCTCTACCTCAAGGTCATACGCTGATGCATAAGGAGATAGCCCTAGACCAGTATTTTTATCTACACTACCTGAAACATATAAAAGCTTAGAATTAGCATCACGCTTACCATGAGAATAAGATAGTTTAGCTGACCAGTTGTCATTAAATTTATGAGTTAAATCTGCAAATAGGTTGGTATATTTAACATTCCAGCGTGTCCAGTCAGCACTTGTAGTGGTATTTTTAGACCAGTTCGTTTTTGTGCCATCACTAAACCAGACAGGTAAACCTCCCCACATTGGTCCACGCGGATCATCTTCCTGATAAGTTACCCCACCCGATAAAAGGGTATTTTCAGATAAATCCGCTTCAGCACTTAACAGTAAAGATAGCTTTTCTTTAGACAACAAGTCGGTATAGCTGTCGCCTTGTTCATATTGGGCCACTGCTCGTCCACGTACTGTCCCTGATTGATTAAGGGAGTTGGCAATATCACCCATAACACGGTAATTATCCCAACTCCCTGCACTCACTTCTACGTTAGCTGTTGGCTCTGTACTCGTAGCACGCTTACGAACCATATTAATCGCAGCAGATGGGTTTCCAGCACCAAATGTAAGACCTGTTGCCCCTCGAACTACATCAATATGATCATATAAGGCCATACTTGAGAAAATTTCACCTGAAGACCAAGGCAAGCTATATGTGGTGGGAATACCATCAATAATATAGTTATCTACTACAAAACCACGTGAATAGATTCCACCTCGGTTGGTTTCATAACGGTTGACACTTACCCCTGTAACATTTTCGGCGACCTCAACCAAAGTTGACAATTGCTGGTCTTGTAAACGCTGGTGAGTAATGACAGAAACAGATTGTGGAACCTCACGAACAGATAAACCCAGTGGAACCGCTGTATCTGTTTTCCCTGCTATATAACTTTTTTCATTTTCTTGGCCACTTCCAGCTTTTACTTTAATGGTAGGAAGAGTTCCATATTCCGAAGTCTGCTGATCAGTCTCTGCATGCGCTGAAATTGTGCTCATTGCTATTGCAAGTGCTAATGCATTAATTTGAAAGTGTTTCGTAGTCCTTTGCATAATCTTTAAGTAGCTTTAAAAAATTACATGAATAATACAAAGAATAATTATCATTTGATACTGATTATCAATATTACTTTCATTTATTTTATTTATGAATTATACAAGTTTTTATGATTGAAATTTATGCCTAACTAAGCCGATTGATGCTAAAAATAAAAGAGTAGCTGAGAAAAACGGATCAAACTTAAGATGAATATTTTTATTCGCGATGAGCGAGAAGAAGATATTAAAGAAATTGAAGAATTGACTAAAGCGGCATTTCTAAATGCTGAACATACAAGCCATACTGAACACTTTATTGTTAATAATTTAAGAAAGCACAAACAACTTACAGTCTCTTTAGTTGCGGTTGAAGATAATACTATTGTTGGGCATGTGGCAATTTCACCAGTGCAAATTTCATCAGGTGAAAAGAATTGGTATGGCTTAGGACCTATTTCTGTCGCGCCGAATAAGCAAGGACAAGGCATTGGATCATTGCTTATGAATAGCTCTTTAGAAAAATTAAAAAAATTAGGCGCAAAAGGTTGTGTTTTATTAGGTGATCCAAAGTATTACAGTCGCTTTGGTTTTAAGGCATACCCTGACCTAAAACTACCTGGTGTGCCCCCTGAATACTTCCAAGCCTTAAGTTTTCAAAATTATGTTCCTAAAGGTGATGTAAGCTACCATGAAGCATTTAATGCCCAAGAATAGTTTAGAATTTTCTTTATTAAAAATAGATTTTATTAATTATAAGAAATACAAAAGTCTAATTTATCAATTGTTTGCTTAAAGCAGGTCCACGAATCCTTTTCCGGTTTTTCAATAATTTTTTTAGTTTTTAAATCACGATAATAAATAGTCGCATCTTTTAAATTCGACAAATTACTTCCTACAGAAACACATGAATCGTTATTTGAACAAATATTTGATTCTTTAATAAAAACTTTTGTATTAGCAAAAGTTAATCTTTCAAAGTTAGATGTCGAGTTATTTGTAGAAGAAAGTAAGCAAGGCTCAGTAATATTTCTACCATTCACTACAAAACAACTTTTACTGACTTCGAATGGCACTTGAGCAAAGGAGCTTGTAGCATAAGCTAATAGAAATAATATAATAAGGCGCTTCATGTTCTTTCTCTCTATATAATCAACATCTAGTCTAAAACTGCCTATAAATATTTAGACTATATTTTCAGTTAGCTATTTATAATACCTGTATTAAGATAAGTTAAATATTTACTATTCGATAAATTTTACAAAATATTAAAGCATTAGCTTATAGGCTACCTAACAATCGCAAAGTTATTCATTAAGCACTTTCCAATCTGTTCCAATTTGGGCCAAGGCTGGTAGCTCATCACTATTAAAAACATTGTAATTAGCATCTACAGCGAATCGATAGAGTGGTATTGAATCTGCCTCTGTTTTCTTAAAAAAACTAAAATCTTCAGTGATATGTATTAAGTCTTCTGCCCTATTATCTATTCCCAATTTGTTTCCACTGGCACCTGACGGTATATGTATATAACTTTCACAAGTTAATTCGACTATATTTCCATCTAGATCTTGATATGAACATTTCATGTTTAAACCCTTCCGTAATTTTTATAGATGTGTAGAAAAACTTAACATGCTATACAGATAAGTTATGGAATTTTTTATGATGTAATTGTTTAAGTATGTATATGGCAAAAGAAAACCGCCCCAGAAGGCGGTTGCTGAAATTTTCCAGCGATTATAAAAGTGCGGTGGACACACACTTTTATATGGTTTTAAACCAGATTTATTTTTTTATTATTTTTCTGATATTCTTCAGAATTAAAATAATTCACAATCATCTTTGCATTTTCTTCCGATACTGATTTTTTATTTTCAACTATCGTCTGAGCTTCTTTTTTTGCGTTAAAGTCGGCTGGCACAATACTTGAAAGTGGTGGTAATTTTGGCTGCCCGCCAACCGTGATTCTTTCAATAAAGCTCGCTAGCCACATAATATATTCACCTTTATTTTTATATTTAGGCATTAAACTCATGTCGAGTTTAATCGTGCATTCACTTAAAGGTTTACTTAGGCATTCTTCAAAATCGATAAAATTGTATTTGAGTTTACAGGGAGTTCCCTTTATCTCTTTACGAATAATACTGACCAAGTTATTTAGTTGTTCGATCAGGTTATCTGAAAACAATTTATCTTCTTCTAGTTTTTTATAAACCTTCTCGGCAATTATTAGAAATTTTGGCATATTTCCTTCCCTCTTATATTGACCATCGCGATTGATCAGACTTTTAGGGAAGTATGATGAATATATTATTGCAATATGTAAGTATTGAAATACCAAATGTAATCTATAAGAGTGTTCTGAAACTGACTTCCATAACGAACCACAGCAATGAATAGAAATGTAAAATCCATCACATTTTAACTCCGAAAAATTTTTATAGTTAGTAATAATTTTCTAAAAAAATTAAGCTCATCAATAATATTATTTGACCGGTATTTTTTTGGTTTTTTGAGTAAAAAATAGAATATAGAAATATTTGAATTATTTTTATTTTACTGCCTTACTGAATAACTAAGTTGCCTAGTCGAGGGGCTAGAACGTTAACCGTGTCTTCAGCAAGGTCTTTTATGATTATGTTTTAGTTTGATGCTGCTCACGCACCGCTTAAAGCTGCTTCAAACATTTCAATAATTGCTTTGGCTCCTTCTGCCTTTTGCCTTGCGTCCTGATCGTCAAAGATAACCGTTTCGTCATTTAGTTCACTCACATATCGCCGGGCTTCGTCTAGAGCTCTCCTTATTTTTTGTACTTTATGTTTGTTTACGTCTTTGGCAATGGTTGGCGCATATCCTCCACGTTTAGCGTTTTTAAGTTGTCTAGCTCTGTTCTCAATTGCTGTAGCCATTCAAACACTCCAACTCACCTAACAAATCTTAGTAAAGCAACTTTATTGTTTGTTATTCTTAAACATTTAGTATTTTCTTTGTTCAAAGTGTCAAATTTGTTACTTAAGCCTTACTCCTGCAAGTTTTAGATTGAGTTTGCTTAAAATCTTTTAAGCTACAATGTGCATGTAGCTTTCAAAGTCAACTTATACAGCTATTTAATAATAATTTTCTAAGAATAGTTATAAATTAATGTATAAAATTATTAAAAAGATGCTATCTATTTGAAAATAAAATAGATAGCACACTAACAGTTGTTTATTCTACTGTTAATTTCTGAAAATCATGGCCTGAAGGTGCCTGATACACTCTTAAGCCAAACTCAGGCAAAATCGCAATCAAATGATCAAAAATATCGGACTGAATTGCTTCATAAGAAACCCATGCGGTGGTATTGGTAAATGCATAGATTTCTAATGGTAGACCTTCACTCGTTGGTTGTAGTTGGCGAACAATAAGTGTTTGATTTTGAGCAATACCCTTATGCTGGCGCAAATAGAATTCAACATATGCTCTAAATGTTCCTATATTGGTTAAGCGTCTTTTGTTATAACGTGACTGACTACCTAAATGCTTATTAAATTCGTCAATCTCAGATTGCTTGGCATTGAGGTATTGATCTAGTAATAAGAAATCTTTGAGTTTTTGTTGCTCTTCTTCGGTCATGAAGTGCACGCTAGTTTGATCGATATAAAGAGAACGCTTCATACGGCGACAGCCCGCATTACTCATACCACGCCAGTTTTTAAAAGTGTCTGTCACTAGTTTATTGGTTGGAATCGTGGTGTATGTTTTATCAAAGTTTTGAACGGTCACTGTGTGCAATGAAATATCAATGACATCACCATCAGCATTGAGCGATGGCATTTCAATCCAGTCCCCAATACGTACCATGTCATAAGAGGCAATTTGTACACTCGCGACCAATGACAAAATCGTATTTTGGAAAACTAACATTAATACGGCTGCCATTGCACCGAAGCCAGCCAACAACGTAAATACATCCTTTTTCAGGAATGTACCCAAAATCATTAATCCGCAAACAACAAAAATAATGAGTTTAACGAGTTGCAAATAACCTTTAATCGGCTTGTTTCTAGATTTTGGATTACGCTGATAGATTAAATTAAATATATTTAATAATTCACTAATGGTGAGCGCAATCGTGAGGAAAATGAATGCTTGTGCGCCCATCTGTACCAAAGCAACCGCTTTTTCCGACAAATGCGGAACGGTAGTAATACCGTTCATAATAACAATGGCCGGCACAATATTGGCAAATCGCTTAATGACACTATGCTGGGCAAAAACTGACTGGTTGAGTGACTTAATTTTAGTCACTAAATGACGTATTCCCCGAACAATAATTCGTTTAGCAATGAAATTTGCTAATGCAGCAAAAAGGATCAAAAGTGTGAGCGAAACTAGCATTTCTAGCCAAGGATAGTTGCTTAACTCAGCTTGAAGATCACGATAAAAATTAAAAAAATCCAAAACCTACACCTTAAAACTTTATTTTCAATAATTTTAAAGTGTTCATGTGTTATAGATTAAGGCTTGTTTACATATGTCGTCATAAATACAACAAGGAAGTAATATTCAATCGTAAAATTAGATAAAAGCTGATCACTACTATTCGACTAGACAATAAATAGATTAACAAGTATGGAATAGGTGGAAAGATATTGATCTCAAGTCACTGTTTCTCTTTGTACCTATATAAAAAAAGATTTTTATTCCTTAAGAATGCTACAGATGAACAAGTTTTAAGACTTTTAAAATGTATTAAATTAATCAAAACTCTTAACTCTCTTAGAAGATCTTTTGTTATTTATGTTTATTTAAGAGCCACAAATACTTCTATTATATAGATTAATAATATTATTAATTAAAATCATTCTCATTTATAATTCGACGAATTTACAATCACTCTCAGGGCGAGAAAATGGGAAATAAGATAAAAAGTAATAAACTTTTTACTAGGAAGTCTGAAGCAAAAAATATCATTCCACTTCTATCACTTGGTGGAGCCATCTTTCTCTCAAATTCGGCCTTTGCAGCCTCGCCTTCTGAGACAACAGATGCTGAAAAAAAACCTGAAGCACTCCCTACAATTACAATCACCGCTTCACGTGCAGATGAACTTTCTACATCTGCCAAACAAGTGACCAAGCTAGATGAAAAACAAATTGAACTTTTAAGAAATGGTTCATCTGGAAATATTGCAACTGTTTTAGCTAAAGCCGTACCGGGCCTGTCTGACTCAAGCCGAACCATTACCGATTATGGTCAAACTTTACGTGGTCGTAATGCCCTCATCTTGGTCGATGGCGTTCCAATGAACCTGACACGTGACACATCAAGAGGTCTTTCAGCTATCGACCCTGAAAGTATTGCTAATATTGAAGTCATTCGCGGTAGTAACGCAATTTATGGTGGTGGCGCTTCTGGCGGTATTATTTCAATTACCACGAAAGCGGCTGGTGGCGAACCTACAGCTAAAACAGTCGTTGGGCTACAAACACCTTTAACAAACTTCCGTTCTAATGCTTTAAGTGGCAATATTCATCAATATTTCACAGGCAGCTTTAACGCTTTTGACTATGCACTCGACTTTGGTTACCAACGTATTGGTAGTCCGTACGATGCAAGTGGTGACCGTGTTGCTCCAGAACCAAGTCAAGGAGATTTATATGATTCTGACGGCTATAGCATCGGCGGTAAGCTTGGTTACCATATTGATGACAACCAATATGTTCAGTTTGCTGCAAACTACTATAATGCCGAGCAAGATTCAGATTATGCATCTGACCCAAGTGTGAAGAATGCCCCTGCCGGAACCGTACCAGCCAAAGCCATTAAAGGCTTAAAGCTCAAAGACCAAAATAAAAACGAAAACCAGATCTACAATTTAACCTATAACCATAAAGACTTTTTTGGCAATAAGGTTGATGCTCAAATTTATTACCGCGACTTCTTTACCCGTTTTTCACCATTTGATGCACGTAAAAATCCGAATCGGGGTGGAAACGTAGACCAGATCTATCAAGAAAATAACATACTCGGTAGCCGTTTAACTGTTACCACACCGCTTGAGTTTTTAGGTGACACCTCACTGGTTTGGGGTGGTGACTTTAGCCGTGAAAAAAGCGAAATGCCTTTAGATACTTTCAATCCTGATATTTATGACCAATCTGGTGGCCTAGAGTTTGTAAAAACTGGTAAGCTCATTTATTTACCTGAACTTACCACACAAAGTGTTGGTGGCTTTGTACAGTTAAAACATCGCTTTAATGACCAATGGTCGGCTGAAGCAGGTACACGCTATGAAGATAGCTATGCCCAAATTGATAGTTTTATTCCATTATCACAATTTGATCCTAAAACACAATCATATAAGCCAAACCCTTATGTATATCAAGGTGGGAAAGTAAAAGCTGATGCATGGTTGTACAATGCTAATGTAACTTTCTCTCCAAATGACCAGCACTCGATTTATGCATCGTTTAACCAAGGTTTTCAATTACCCGATGTTGGTGTAATTATTCGTAATGCAGATAATACTGATAAGAAAAAAAATTATGAATTATCATCTTCATTTTTAGAACCTGTAAAAGTTGATAACTATGAGTTGGGCTGGAAAGGGAACTTCAATAACTTTTCATCAAGCTTAGCAGTCTTCCACTCTACTTCTGATCTAGGCGCTGTGCAGTCTTTCAGCAATGGTCTGGCACTTACTAGAACCAAAGAAAAAGTCACTGGTGTTGAAGCAACTTTTGACTATATGGACGATGCCAATGTTTGGGGAACTGGTGGTAGTGTTACGTGGATGAAAGACCGCGAAAAACCGCAAGATGGTGCTGAACAAGACATGACAGGCTTCCGTATTCCGCCATTAAAACTCACAGGTTATATTTCTTATAGCCCAACAGAAACTTGGACAAACCGTTTACAAGCTACTTACTTCGGTTCAGAAGATTACCGCCTAAACGGCAAGAATAGTTTTGGTCGCTACGATGTAAAATCTTATACAACAGCAGATTTAATCAGTAGCTTTGCACTTAATAAAAAAGACACCATGACGATTGGTTTAGAGAATATGTTTAACCGCAAGTACTATCCTCTATATAGCCAATTATTAAGAACAAGCGATAATACCAGTCACTTAGTTGCAAATGGTGTGACGTTAAAAGTGACTTATAGCCATAAGTGGTAATTGAGATTTTAGTTAGTAACTAACATTATAAAAGCCCCATTATCGGGGCTTTTATTTTTAATCTAGGACATCATTATTAAAAAATAATCTAATAATTTATCTCGTTCATCTATTCTATCTTTACTCAAAAGCTGGACCATTGCCCCATCAATCACAAACAAAAACATATAGGCGTCTTCGAGTGTAGCTGTGGCTTTAATGGTTAAAAGTAATTGATGTATTTGGGTCACCAACCAGTTTCTATAATCAACCACCACCTTGTAGGCAGTGGGATAAAACTTTTCAATTTCAAAAATGGCCTGTAAAGGTAAACGGTATAGCCCTTCGAGGTTGGCATGCAGAAAAAAGATTTTCTTGAGCTTATCAAATACCATAAGTTCACGGTATGAATAAATAATAGAAAATACTTCTTCTTTTAACCCGTCCTTTTGAAAGGTTAAGCACATTTCAATGAGTCTTTCTTTAGAGTGGAAATAGTTGTAAAAGGTGGCTTTGGTAATTTTGGACTCAGCAATAATTCGGTCGACACCAACCTTGTGAAATCCGTATTGTTTAAATAAATCTCTTGCTGTGTGAAGCACTCTAAGTGCTCTAAATGAAGCTTCTAAATTTGGCATAGTTATACCGCTTAAAATAATTTTTTGTTGTATATAAAAGAGATAGACATGCCGTCACTCTTAAATTGAGCGCTAAAAACAGACATGCAAAAGCCGCACAATAAAGATGTGCTCGCCTATCTCGGGTTTATTGTTGCTATGATTTTTTAGTCGTAACGATGTTTAGATTTAAAAACCTAGAGTCGATTCAACCGCTTTATAGACTGTTTAAGTGGTATAGACAGAAAGACTTTGGCAAAAACCAATAAATGAGAAGAATTAGTACGCATAGCGAACTCCTTTGGCTATAAAGAAGTTTCACCACATTACTGCTAAATAATGGTGGCGAAACGAAAGAGGGTTAGCAGACTGGAGCCAAAGAATCCAGCACACCCGAAGGTGTCCCCCTCCCGTTCCGCCGCAGAGGGGGCACGCAGGGATTCCCACAAAAAAGTGATTACTTTTTCGTGTTCTTTGGCTAATGGTCTGCTAAAACCAACTGGCAATGTAGGCCAGCAGGCAAAGGATAATCGGAGGGGTTTTAGGTGTCAATGTGATATTGGCTAGAAATAAAGCTTTAAAAACTCTATAAAATAACTTTACTTAAGATTTAGTCATCCATTCTAGAATCTTTTATTTTTGAAATTTAAAAATATAAGTAAACTTAAAATGTACTCCGCTATATTAATTAAGACTTTGAATGCCGACTGATGCTTATTTTTCCTCCATAATACATAACGAACGGCTAATCCAAGGAAGGAAATGTTATTTTTATGGTTACAATAAGGGATTCAAACTAAAAAATGATTGTTGTTAGATCTAAAACAAGGTGAAGTTTTATATTAGCTAATTTTTTAAGAATTATTCTCTAATTTAACTAGTAAATTTATAGACCGATAAAATGAATAATTAAATCCATCTTATCGGCTTGCTAGAAGAGGTTTTTAAAACCTTATTTTTTATTGTTTAATATATTTTGGGAATTCTTTTAAAACCTTATGACAAAAGTGGCCTTGTGTATCCTCTTTCTTCCGCTCTTCAAATTCCTTCATCCCAAATTTCATAACCTCTCTACCATATTTTTCGCCGAGATCATGTTTAGTACATTTTGCGGCAGCCTCTTTTAACTCTTCTGAATAATAGTGATAGTTACAGTCAAGTTGAGCTCGGCTTAAAAAACCATGGAGCTCTACTGCCTTTTCGCATTGTGTTTGTTCTAGAAGATTTCTAGATTCTTGACTCGCATAAATTGATGTTCCTACTAATAAAGTGAAAATCGTTACTAAAAAATTACGCATTATTTCCCCGACAAAGTTATTAAAAGTATTAGTCATAATATTGCGGGCGTATTAAATAATAATTATCTCTAAGTGTCTATTAATAATAAAGAAAACAGGATAACCTTCTTCTCTTTCGAATATTTAATCACCTTATTAAAATTAGGTGATTAAGTTTTAACAAGTATATATTATTTATTTTACTTCCCTATTTAAGTGTTAAATTAGTACTTTGGTTAGGGATTAAAGTATGTGCTTTTATGAATTTCAATAATAATATTTAGTCATTTAGGATATTTAATAAGATTTTTGGAAAGATGAGCGCTATGATCAATAAGAATATATTTATGATTATTATTAAACCAGTATTTAATGATCCTAATGTATGAATCAAAAATTCCTAATATTTGATTTTTGGGTAAGATCCGCAAAGAGCACTGTTTAGTCACCCTTACTGAAACAGTGCTCTTTGCTTCATCACAACTCCTATCCAGTAGAGTCCGATGCATAGAAATAGTGTATGGCTGTGTCACTCAAAATGTTTACTGAATTTTCAGTTTTTTTAAATGATATCAGCATAAAAATCACGTATATTTAAAATTAACAGAAGAATCTTCTTTGGTTTATATTTTGAACAGCACAGAATACACACTAGATCGCATAGATCGGAAAATATTATCTGCCCTACGTAGAAATGGCCGTTTAACGGTTGCACAGCTCGCCGAAGAAGTCGGGCTTTCATCTTCGCCTTGTTGGACTCGACTCAAACGTTTAGAAAGTCTAAAAATTATTGAAGGCTATACCGTAAACGTAAACCCCAAAGCGATTGGCATTCATGAGTTGTTTTTTATTGAAATTACCCTAGAACGCCACGATGATGAAATGTTAGAAAACTTTAGCGAGGCTTTGGCAGATATTCCGGAAGTGGTCGAAGCGCATTTAGTTACGGGCGACTATGATTATTTGGTGAAAGTGGCCGTAAAAGATGCCGAGCATTACGAACGTTTTTTACGTAAAAAGCTCTACTCGATTAAAGGAATCCGCCACACGCGTTCAACCTTTGCTTTACGACCACTTAAATCTGCCAATACTGCCGATTTAATGTTGATTGAATAATTTACTTATAGGGAGGGCTTTGGGTGGTTCATTGTTTTAATTTGATTTTATTCAATGTTACACATAAAGCCCTCTTGTCAGCTTCTTTAAGTTGAGGATGCTGAACAGGCCACATATAGCTACAGCCATGAGGCGCTTTGTTATTATTTTTCTTAAGTTCATAGGCGATATTTTTTAGCAGCTCCGTGTTTAAAGCGCTAATTTTTACGCGTACTTCGCTTAAGTCTTGAGGCTTCCAGTTGGTTTCCAGACTCGACAACCAGTCGGCGCGATAACGGTACTGGATTGCTTTAGCCACATCCATTTGCGCCACTATAAATGGCTTTACTGTTTCGCTGTTAAGCCCAAAAGCGTCGGCTTCAGAAAGCGATTGATCGAGTACTTTCTTTTCTTGTGTTAAATCTTCAATCGGTAAATGCTGCTCTGCCTTATAGCCTGCAACATCTTTCATATAAGATAAACGTTCGTTAATTAAACGCGCGGTTTGCTCATATTGATATGCTTGTGCCAGTGAAGAAAAGCACATCAAAGCTGCCACTGTAGTCGCTACTTTAACCGTTTGTTGAATATTCTTAATATTTAACATTTAAGTACCTTCAAAATTATTGTTCTGTTGTCATTCCAAAGCAGTACTCTATTTTAAGAACACTCGAAAGTAAAATCTCAAGACACGCTAAGCTCTTGACTCCATGCAGTGTTAGGTTGTTGATAGATGTGCTGACAGACTTGTTTAACAGATGAAATAAAGTGCTGGTTTTGCCCATCCCATTTTTCCAACATACAATATGTCACGTGTATTCCTTTAGGCTGAAACTCTCTTGCCAATGACTGTGATAACGCTCGAATACTCGCAAACATGCTTTGGCTTAACACATCGTAGTGAGCCGAATTATTAGATGGGGCTCCAAGAAAAATAACAGTGCCCCGCTGCTGCTTTAGCATCGGTTTAATCACTGCTTGTGACACGCTCACCGCGCTTAAACCCGTTGTTTGCCAACTGTGCTCAATTTCTTCTAAAGATAAAGCTTCAATATTTGGCGCAGATGAAAAATTTGGCTGAAACACGCATAACTCAATGCTATGACTATGGCTAGCAATATATTTTAGTAAGCTTTTTAAATGCTCGGTATTCACTAAGTTTAAACGGACACTCGTTATGCCATCATTTACACGGTTTACTTGTATATTCTGAACGCTAGAATCATGAACAGCTTGATAGACATGCAATGGAGATTGCTCATTTTTGTCTAAAATTACAAAGTTCTGGTCGAGTAGTTCTATATCATGACCTGCAATAACCACACAGCCCTGCTTTTTTTGAAACTTCTGAAATATTGTTTTTAGCATATGAGTCTCTCAAAATTTTTCTTGGTATGGACGTAAATCTAGCTCGTGTGTCCAAAGCTCAGGGCTTTGCTGGTAGAGCATCCAATAGTTGTCGGCTATGGCATTAATATTGAGTCCACCTGCCCCCCGTGTGAGACGAATGAAACGTCCTAGACCAAATAAAGCTTTATTAATTCTGTCGCCATCCACCATTCCATCAATAATGACATGAGCAATATGAATGCCTTGAGTTTTATAAATTTGAGCTAAGTTTAATGCATAAGTCCGCAAGGCAGATTTCCCCATAGTGAAAGCTGCAAAAAAAGGCTTTCCACGCAACGAAGCACTGGCTCCGGTAAAAATAAGCGTACCGTGGTTTTGTTCTTTAAATATTTTTAAACAGCTTTGAGAAACTAAATAGGCTGATAAAAAAGTGGATTGCCACATTTGAGTAAAAAACGATAACGGACTGCGTAAAAAAATTGAGGGAATATTCCCCCCAACATTATGAATAACTGCAGTAATGCGTTCATTCTGACTTATGATGGTGTCAAACAATGCCTGTACTTGATTGATATCTTCTGCATCTAGACGAAATGCCACAGCTTCGCCTGCATTGGCATGGATTTCGGCAGCTACTGCCTCAATTTTTTGGAAAGTACGTCCAGCAACGTAAACTTTTAAGCCCTCTTTTGCAAAGCGATGACAGACAGCAGCACCGATGCCCTGTGATGCCCCAACGCCAATAACAACTGCACAATCTCGTATTTTATCTGGTGTTGCTGATGCCATAGTCGTCTCAACCTGTTTGTTTTTTATACCATGCTGCCATAAATGGACGATCCAAGATTTCCTTACCAAACTTCTTACTTGTACGAATGACCTCACCAAGTTGAGCAACTACAGCTATGTCTGCAATCGTTTGATTCTCACCCACTAACCATTCACTTTGTGATAAAACCTGCTCAATACGGTCAAGGTGTCGTATAAATTCTTCTTCAACATTTTCAGCCTTCATTCTGCCCAAGCCTTGAAAGAAAAGCTGTGTTTTGAGTTCAGCTAAAATAAAACCCTTCACCATAGGTTTTTCATATGCAGGACGGCCAATACTGCTAATACGAATTGCTTCTTCTAAAGCTTCCGAATCATTTACTCTTAAATATACTTCATAAAAATAGAGTGATTCATCTGCCCAGTCTTCCCAAAGTTCTACAAGTGCTTTTTGATTTGGGTCTTCGGGATAAAGTCGAGGTGTATCCGGAAAGGTTTCGTCTAGGTAGCGAGCGATACGGGTACTGTCTTGTATACGCTGTCCTTTATGGTCAATAACAGGTACTTTGCCCACTTTACTGAGCAAAGGTACTTTCGCTCCAAGAATGCCGTTGTAATTAATCGTTTCGTATGGGATTCCCTTAAATTTCAAAGCTCTTGCAACTTTTTGGCAAAATGGAGAAATTTCCCATTGATGCAAAATAATATCCGACATTTATTCACCTTTATTTTTAATTGCCTGTTTTGCTACCGAGTTCCTTTTTGGAACTAATTATTAAATATACAGAATGTCTTTTTAAGTCAAACTGTTTTTGATGACGACCAAGTTTCAAAAACTGAGAATATTTTAACTTTCTCTTTTTATACTCAAACTATTGTGGACAATATCAGAGGTATTACGCAGATCTATTGAAATAAAAGATCCACGTATAGTCTTAAAATTAATAAGTCACTGTCACAACAACACTATCAGAATAGTTTCCCGGTTTAGTTGAAATGGAAGTGCCTTGCGGAATTTTTCCATAAACGGGTGTACTTTGGGCGCTACCTGTACCAGTTTTTGAGACTCCACCTGAACCACCAACATTGGTTACACCTCCTGTGGCATCCCATACCGTACTATAGTTAGAATCTTTATATAGCTGATAGGGAATATAATCATTATTGTCATGAATCATACGCCTAAAACCACCAGCTATGCGGTGGTTTCCATCCCCTAAATAAATGCTATAAGGTGTTCCATAGTTGCAGGTAGTATTCACTGCTCCTTGAGCTGTGTAATCACGCTTAGTCGTACCAATATCATTAATATTGCCGAAATCTACAGTTGAAGTTGAGTTTAATTGGCACAGACTTGGGACCACAAAGTTTGCTGTTAGTAATGTATCACCAGAATCCCAGCCACCAAGTAAATCGCCACATGACAAACCCAAAAGATCCATATCCCAATACAACCGAACCGAAGCCGTATAGGTTCCTTTAGGATATGCAATGAGAGACCCTGTTCGAGCTGGTACTTTTATATTTACCGAGTAACTCACAATATTATTTGATGCGACTGTTGCTACTGGACCATACCACACATTGGAGGTTTGGTTGGTAGTAGAAGAGCCAGCCCCGCCTACAGTTGCAGTAACTGTATAGGGTAAAGTCACACTATTATTCGCAGTAGTTGCTCCTGTAAATACGGTTTTCATACACATAAAATTAGAAATCTGGGGAAGTCCTAAATTCGTACAAGTAATTGTTCCTGAAAGGTTTACGGTTGCATCACTATTAATATTTGCTGCAGTGTAATTAAAAGTACTATTTGTAGTCCCGCTTACCGTGCAAGCAGCTTGTGCAGGACTAAAAAATGCATAAACGAGATAAAATAAGCAAATGCCTATGAAGTATTTTAAAGACCGTGGAAGTTTTTTATAGCTCTCTATTTGAGCCTTATTCATAAAATTTAATGACATACATAAGGTCCCAATTTTTTAGTTGAGTACTGATTACTGTTATAGGTAAAGTCAACTTGGCATGAGCCATGATCAAGAAGATCGACTACAAGTTTGTTTTGTTTTAATAAGTTTGAAATAAACACTTCACCGTCATAGCCAACCACTCCATCTTGCTGTCCATTAATTTGAACGCTATACCCCGGTAATAACGGTGAGTTATTTTTATCAACAAGTTTCACTAATCCTGAGATGACCTGATGTGCGCCAAAATCAATCATTGTTCCTTGGCGATAACCTACAACAGTTTTTTGTTCAGTGGAGTTAACGCTCCAATTTAGGGGCAAGAATGAAGGATCTAAATAAATATGGTTCTCTTGATATGGCATGAGACTAGGAATCAAAAATCTCCCTGATTTATCCGTAAAGCCTAAATTTACTCCACCATTTAAGATTTGGCTTTGTGGGCCTGCATTAGTGACAACAGCATATCCATCTCCAATTTCATTGGCCGCAAAGAGCCGTCCTGCTGCAGCTACCAAAGATCCCGTTGCCGAAAGAGCAACCTGATCGTTATCTCCAATTCGGTTATAGCGACCTGCCAAATAAGCAGCACGGGCACGGTAAGAGGCATAGATCGATGCATTGTTGTCGTGGTTATCCTGATCTCGCTCAACATAGCCTCCCCATCCAAATGACCCAATTTGCGGGTCCGACAAACCGAAAATTTCTTGTCGATAACTCAATCTACCGCTGTCGCTAGAAACACTAGTAATGGCATTGAATTTATTCGAAGGTGTATATCGCAGCGCAAAGTAAATACCGTAGTCCTTGTGATTTTCATAATCTTTATAGGCAGAGGTATAAAATCCCCAGTTCTTGTTCAGACTTCCACTTAAATTGGCCGATAGCAGTTTATATTGGTTATCACTATATTTAATCTGGTTATACCCCAGATAGGCCCCATAACCTGCATAAAAGTTATAGTTAATTCCTGCCCTAAAAATTTCATCTGCCAGCGCACTGTAGTTGAGGTAGTTTTGTGACTCAGCATCGCTCTGATTATCTTTTAAATATCGAACCTGAGATACGCGTGCCAAATCAAAATAGTTATCGAATATTTTGCGGTAACTGGTGTTAAAAGAAATATTTTTACTAATCCGACCTTCTAAACCCAACAAGGCAGAATAACCGTTTTCATCTTTATACTGGCTTGCTGCAATATCAGCATTAATCACCCCAATACCGAACAGGTTCTTGGCAAAGCCTGTTCCAATGTTAGACAAACCATCTGTTGAAGCCTCTACCCCACCGCTTAAGGTTAATGAGTTGCTGTAACCATATCGAATTGCCCCTGATGCAAAGGTAGCATCGTCATAATCGTTCGAGTATAGGCCATAGTTATAGCGCGGAACCCCAACATCCACTGAAAACTCATTAATACCTTTTGCCAGAATCTTGGATGAAAAATAGTAAGGCTTTTTGGTAATGCTCTGCCGTCCAGTGGCATCCGTAGTTACAAGTGTGACCTCATTTCCGGAAATAAACGGGAGCTGTTTAATATCAAAAGGGCCTGACGGGACAAGTCCTGAATAAATCTTTTGCTGGTTAACGTATAAATCCAGTGTTGAAGGCAGTGCGGCTGAACCGGAGAATTGTGGCAGTGCCGAAGTGACAATATCGCCACGTTGAGTATAGGCACTCGACCATTGAAAGCCTGCAAGGCGGACGCTGCTGCCCCAATCTGAACTATTGGAGATAAAGTCCCCTAGGGTATATATCCTGATCTTTTCAGGGTCTACATATTGCCATTTACTTTCCAGACGTACCCATTTTTCGTGGCTATAACTATTTTCATCATTTCCGTTATATAACACACCAGACGAAAAGTTACCGATCGCACTGTTGAAAATTCCCTCTGCCGAACCGGAGAAAACATTCTCATCATTAGTTATGGTGTGATACAGGCTATAGTTCAGGATTGCAGCGTTTAAAGGCTTTATTTTAAGTAGCTGCGGACTGGTGATCTGCTGCCCTTTTAAGTCAACCGAATAGCCTGTCATCATGTGAGGAGGTACTTGTAAGTTTAAAGACTGCTCATTCTCCAAGTATTTAAACCGGATATCTTTAAGCTCATTAAGACAAATCCACTGGCTATCAGAAATGGAATCATCCATTTTTAGTCTTAAAGTTTTTAAGTCACGGGCACGGATATATAATTTTTTATCTTGATCTTGTCTTACGGCTACTAAATCCTCAGAAGGGTTGGAATTAATAGAAATATTTAAAAAAAGCTGTGCAACGTTATTATCTTGCTCCTGTTCATTCATCTTTATCTGCGTGTTTTTACTTTTGCTGTCAATCGTATCCGGAATACTTGGAACCGGCACATTCGTATTGTCCTGTAACTGTTCAGCAAAAGCATATGCAGGAAGATATGTAACACATAAGACACCTATAATATATTTCATATAAGCCTCTTATAGCGTGACTTTCTTACCATTAACTGTTAAGGAAATACTGTATTTATGGTCGGGCTGATATGAAAAATTACTAATCGGATAGCTTCGTGATTGTTCTGCAAGAATATAACCATTCACTGTATTTACTTTAATGGAGTAACTCTTATTTTCTGTTAGATCTACAAGTTTTAAGTCATTTAAAAGTGCATGCCTGTTTCCAATATTGCTGATATTTAAAGAAGTGGTTTTTTGACTATTATCAATTTTCCAATTTAGTTGAGTAATCGCATCTTTATTCACTACAAATACAGGTAATGATGAGCGAAGTAAGACATTTACACCTTGACTAACTTTGCGGCTATCCATAGGTTTTGGCAGCTCATCAATAATAATACGATAAGTTTTTTCGCCAGAAACTGGCGTTGGATTAACCCTCACTACACGTAAATTATAAGAGTCATTAGGTTGTAATTTTAAAAAAGGTGGACTAACCACAATTTCATCCGTAGGGGTTAATTGATCCTGTCCATTGTTTTGACTCCACTCAAATACACGCACCTGTAAATCGGTACTTTCATTTGACTGGTTATATAAACTAATCGAAGAAGCACTTTGATTACTTAAAATTTCCACCGTTACGGGTGAAAGACGAATTGTAGCGGCATAAATAGTGCTCGATAAAGATAAGAATAATCCCGTAATAATAAAAATGTTTTTTTTCATAATTAACCCAAGTATATCTTTCTAAAGTATTAGCCCTTTTAAAGGGCTAACTATATTTATAATTTATAAAATTTAATAAGTTACTGTGACTGTCACAGTGTCAACATAGCTACCTGCACTTGGTAAAGTTGTACCAGCAGGGATACGGCCATACACGTTAACTGTCTGGACATTACCCGTGCCTGTTCCACTATAAGCAGTTGTTGCAACTCCAATAGCCGTAGCACGTCCTGTGTCAGAGTAAAGGTTATAAGGAATATATTCTGTAGTAGACGCGCCACCAATCATACGACGTTGAGTTGATAGAACATTTTGTCCACCATCAAATGACAAAGTCCATGGCACTGTGTTGTTACACAACACCCTAATTGGAGTACCACCAGTAGTTGTAGTATCTGCGTCTACATTACCAGCCAGAGAACTTAAGGTGCCAAAGTCTAGAACTGCATTAGCTGTCGTACCAGTAGCTGAGGTATTCAGGACACAGCTATTTGTTACTGTAGCTCTAACCGTCAAGGTGCCTGTTGCTGTAGCGGCATTGGCTGCATTGAGAGAAGATAATCCTACAGCAAATGCTGATAAATAAAAAAAAAGTCTTTTTCATGGTTAAAACCTTTTTACATTAAATTGTTGGAATTAATAGATGTAAAAAAATTAATCTTCACCATTACAATCACTTTTATTCGACTGCTCTTTTAAAGCTTATATTTTTTACTCTATTTTTGGCATCATACATAAAAAAATTTAAATTGTATGAGTATGTTTTTATTTCAATTTTCAATTAATAAAATACAATTACCCATTCTAACCCTTCATTAACAATTCATTAACAATACAAAAAACAAATAATTGATTTTTATTAATTTAATTTAATACCAATAAAATAATTTAGAAAAAATTTAAATAAATATTTCAATATTTTTAGCAAAAACTATAAGAATAAAAATAAAATTTATAGAATAGTTTAAAATATTTTTCTAATTAATGGATAAGCTAGTCTCTATTTTTAAGAATAATTAAAAGATATATTTAAAATAAATCATTAAGTATTAATTGAGATATAATTCCTATTTCTTTATATTTTTTTGATTTAGTTAATTATATAAAAAATAAAGGCCCCTCAAGAGGCCTCTATTCAATATGCTTAAATATTATTAAACGCTCAGCATACTATTTAAAGTTTCAGAAACGTTTTTAGATTTCACTTTAGGCTGCAACGCTTGTAAAGCCTGTTGCACTTGAGTGCGCTGAGGTTCGGCAAGCGTGTACCAGCGAGATAACACCTGTAATAAGCGTGAACCTAAAATCGGGTTTTTCTCGTCCAGATATTCTGCAAGATTAATAAAGTGAGCTACACCAAAGCCCCACGTATTTTCAGGGTTATTTGACAAACCACCACTCACGGCGCGAATACGGTTTGGTGTGGTTAAGTCATAATCAGGATGCTGAGTTAGATATTCAATTGTCTCAACTGTGGCATTTGGGTTTGCTGCCTGAATCATAAACCATTGGTCTAAAGACAATGCTTCGTCTTTAAAGCGGTTATAGAAATCAGCTAGGGCTTCTTGTGCTTGAGGCGCACTTTGCCACACTAGTACACGCAGCGCACCTAAACGTTCAGACATATTGCCTGTGCTTTGATATTGATCGTAAGCTAATACAAATGCACTTTGGTCACCCTGACGCGCCATCATCATGAGCATAATGTTCTTTAATGCACGTACACCCATCGCTAAAGAAAATTCTTTTTGCAAGTCAGGGTCCAGTGTAAGGTACGTATCTTTCCAGAACGAACCCAGCTCTTGAGCCAAACGATTGAGTAAGGCTTCACGTTTTACATGAATATCGGCTGGTGCATAGTTTTGATCAATACGGCTACCTAAATAACCTTCAGTTGGTACATCAAACAAACGCGATGCTAAAAGTGGATCACGACCAACTAATTCAGGCAATGTGCTTTGAATAGCTTGAATATAGGTATCCGCAGAGTGATCTTCTAACAAAATACGTTCAAGCAAGGTTTGTGTTGCTTGCCATTGGTTAAAACCATTTGTTTCATGTTGAATTAAGAATGCTAATTCTTCATCACTGTAATCAAATACCAGATTTACAGGTGCAGAGAAATTACGTAGTAGTGAAACAACAGGTTGCTCAGTTACCCCTGTAAACTCAATAGCTGCCTCGTCTTGGTCAAACAAATACACACCATCTTTAACACCATTTACAAATAGGCTTTCGCTATGGAGTGTATATTGCTCTCCTGTTTTAGCATTAAATAATGCCAACGCTACAGGAATTGGGACAGCTTTTAAGTTTGGATATTTCGGATGCGCTTTTAGGCTTTGTTTAAAGCTTAGACGATAAGTTTGCGCTGCTGCATCATATTCACCTTTCGCTTCAAGCTTTGGTGTACCTGGTTGGTTATACCAAGTTAAGAATGCAGATAAATCAACACTTGAACCCGCAGAGAGTGCAGCAACCCAGTCTTCAACAGTTACGGCTTGTCCATCATGACGGCGGAAATATTCATCCGTTCCCTGACGGAATTTTTCTTTACCCAGTAATGTCGACATCATGCGGTTAATTTCCGCACCTTTTTCATAAACAGTCGCTGTATAGAAGTTATTAATTTCGACAAAGTGGTCTGGGCGTGGTGGGTGCGACAATGGACCTGCATCTTCTGGGAATTGATGCGATTTAAGAACAGCGACATCGTCAATACGTTGAACCGCAGCAGATTGTAAATCTTCCGAGAAAGATTGATCACGGAATACCGTTAAGCCTTCTTTTAAGCACAACTGGAACCAGTCACGACAAGTAATACGGTTCCCTGTCCAGTTATGGAAATATTCATGGGCAATCACAGACTGTACACGCATAATCGCTGCGTCAGTTGTGTATTCTTCATCGGCAAGTACGCATGAGGTGTTAAAGATATTTAAACCTTTATTTTCCATGGCACCCATGTTGAACTGGCTCACCGCCACAATCATATAGTTGTCGAGATCATAGGCACGGCCATAGTGCTCTTCATCCCAGCGCATAGAATGTTTTAAAGCTTCCATTGCGATATGGCATTTTGGAATGTCTTTCTCAATTGCATAGATTTCTAAAGCAACATCACGTCCTTCAGAAGTGGTATAGCGGTCTTTCAATACAGCTAAATCACCAATCACACAAGCAAACAAATAGCTTGGCTTTTTAGTCGGGTCTTGCCAGATCGCAAAGTGACGGTTTTCACCAACTTCACCTGTTTCAAGCAAGTTACCATTCGCAAGTAAAACCGGATATTTTTTGTCTGCTTCTACACGTGTAGTAAAAACTGAAAGTACGTCTGGACGGTCTGGATAGAACGTAATTTTACGGAAACCTTCAGGCTCATTTTGCGTTACAAATAAGTCGCCAGCTTTATATAAACCTTCAAGCTGAGTGTTGGTTTCCGGGTGAATAATCACTTGAGTTTGTAAAATGACTTCATCTGGTGCATCAGTGATCACCAGTTGTTCACTATCGAGTGAATATTGTGCAGGAGTAAGATCTTGGCCATTGAGCTGAATAGATTGCAACTCAAGATCACGGCCCAGTAGCACCAAGTCTCCAGCAGTTTGACGCTTCATGACTAATGTTGAATCAACAATTGTTTTATCGTCATAGACTTGAATATCAAGATTAATTGATTCAACCAAGAACGCAGGTTTTTGATAATCTTTTAAATAAACTGTTTGATCTGCCTGAACTGGAGGCTGCGCCGCAATATTCATCTTTATTCCTTATATACTTTTGGAAACTGTAGTACGAATTTTATGAACTTGATCATACACATTCATACATACTGTGTTTGTTTACCTTTATAAAATTAATGGGACTTCATTTATACATTTCAAATTAGAATCGTCTTTTATTAGCACAGATTAGACCAAAATTACGATAATCGCTGCTTATATAATCAATCTATACAATAAAAATAAAACTCCTTTCGCTTTTAACATTTTTGAGGAGCTGCTTACATTTTGGGCATAGTTCTTGCCTTATCCAATATACCAGTATAAGTATTTCAATCAGAACAAGAGGAACTCACTATGGAATTAAAAGCTTATTTACATCGAATAGAAAACATTAAAGCGATTCATGATCTAGATGCAGCAGGACTCGACCATCATGTGATTGCCGTGTTCTTGTCTGCCGAAGGTATTTCAATGACTGCTCAGGAGGTAACAACTATCGTTAATACTTATGACGCCTTAGGTAAAGTGAAATTACCAAGTAAAAAAGTGCAGGCACTGATCAATGCCAAAAAACTTGGACAAAATGATGAGACCTTGCCGTGCCCTGTTTAATCTTAACTTTTAACCTCTTATAAAAACCTAAAGTCAAAACAAAGACTTTAGGTTTTCTATTTTTGCACCAAACAAAAAGACAATCTCATCTATCGGCAATGCGGCTGTGTATAATAGGTCAGTCATGATTAATTTAAACGTTCGGAGCGAAATGGCCTTACAAATTCTACAAAAACAGCTAGATGAAAGTAGCCATTGCCCTCTCTGCCAAGCGTCGATGTACTGGGTAGATGCCGAACAATTTGAGCAAGACGTTCAATTTCATGAATGTAGCCATTGCCAACACCGTGTATTTAAAGACACAAAAATGACGTGTCATTGCGACCAATGCACTAAACAAAGAAAAAAGCTTTTACAGCAAACACGCCTACAAGAACAACGCCAATTTAAGTCAAAAGACCAACCACAACGTAGTCTGGAACAACTGAGTTTTTTACATAAACTTTTTTTACTCAGCCTACTTGACGACTATGCTCGTGATGACATTGCACATGACGAATACATTCATTGGGATCAGATAAAATATCAGCCGATTACCCCCAACTGGATGTTCCAGAACCATCTCATTAAACAGCTTCATAAAGATGGGATTTTAAATACACAAGATCAAACCGATGAACCACAGTGCTTTTATTTAAATATTCGTCTAGATGGCTATAGCGACCCAAGTTTATTTAGTGTAGCTCAGCAATTACGCCACTGGTTCTATGAAAACCTAAGTCTTGGTATTCCATTTCGTAGTGCAGATGAAGTGAAAGACGTGCTGTTTCAGGTGCTCTATCAAGAAATTATTCAGTTCACCCAGTTCTATTGCCGAACTTGGGGTATCCAAATTGCAGGAAGCTCTAATTTTCAAGCCTTTTGCTACCGTTTAATGGACTCATTGGCGATTGGGCAAATTTATTATCTTATTCAGACTGCACTTGAATATCTTTATAAACAAAAGGCACTACAGCCACGAAATGAAAAGTTTATTAATACCAATCTATTAAAGAAAACTTTAGAGCAATATCGGGAACGAGCTTTGGCTGAAAAGTGGGAAACTTCGATGTTGCCACGCCCTTACAATATTCCTTACAGTAAAATGAGCCATATATTATTTAACCGCTTTTTAGGTTATGACGAACAGATATTTGTACAACCTGTATGGAAAGCATGGCGAAAAATCGAACCTCGTTTAAACTTTTACTCGGTTAAACGTTGTATGTACTGTGGTTCAAATGATCTAAGTGTGGACTATGATGCAGCAGATTATGTGTCGTTGATTTGCCAAAATTGCAAACATCAAGATCACTATTTTACCCGTTAACTTTCTTATCTCTGGCTTAATAAGGATTATCAGATGACTTCGACATCCAACCTCATTGAACAGGTGATTGAAGCTTGGCAAAACATGCAGGCAAAAACGCCGCTGGTACAATGTATTACCAACAGCGTTGCTGCCAACTACACCGCCAATGTATTACTTGCTTCCGGTGCTTCACCTGCCATGATTGATAATCCTTATGAAGCAGAAAGTTTTACCAAAATTTCATCGGCTTTAAGCATTAATTTAGGCACACCGACTTCAGAGCAAATGCAAGCCATGCAAATCTCTGCCAAGACCGCACAGCTTAACAATGTTCCTTGGGTACTCGATCCGGTGGGATATGGGCCAATATTAGCTTGGCGTAGTCAAATGACAGACGAGCTTTTACAGTTCAAGCCAAGCGTTATACGTGGTAATGCCTCAGAAATCAGTACGCTAGCAGGCAACCAAGTTCAATCTAAAGGTGTGGATAGTACCTTAAGCAGTGACCAAGCTTATCAACAAGCTTTTTCACTATTAACTCATGCAAGCTGTATCGCTATTTCAGGTGAATCAGATTACATTTTGTCTAACGAAGTTGATGCTGTAATTCAAGTAAATGGTGGAAGCCCGTTACAACCCAAAATTACTGCAACTGGCTGCGCTTTGGGTGCATTAATTGCAGCATATAGCGCTGTGACGACACCAACCATTGCAGCTCTTTCAGCTCATATTCATTTTGCAATTGCAGGTAAACTTGCTGCAAATCAAGCTCAAACGATGGGTAGTTTTAGTAGCATATTTATGGATTATATCCATATGTTAGATGCTAATCTGATTGAGCAATACGCAGATATCAAACTTTTAAATAAACAGGCATAACCTAAACTATGCCTGAATTACACTAGACTCACTTTAAAAGTAAGTAGATGTCGGTAATAAGATCAGATTACTTTTACATAGTACTCATTGCTATTCTTGATCGAAACTGCGCTTTTTAGAGTTATACAACTTGCTTAAAATAATTGTCTCTTGGCATGTCGATAAGTTCAACACACAATTGAATTTCTTTATTAAACTCTTGTGGTAGATATTTTTTGTTGCTGAGCGCCGCTAATAATTGCTCACCCACAAGCTGTTTTTGTTCAGCAGTTCTTCCCGACAAAATATAGGCTTTTACATGGATATAGGCTTGATCAACCCCTAAGCCAATCAGAAAAACCTCATCTCTACGCGCACGACTTTTAATGTCTTCTGTACTAAACAACTCTGTTTCAATCAACGTGGTATTAATTTCTTCAAGTAATTGTTTTGCATTTAGTCCAGTTAAGTTATCTGAATAATCAACTACAACGTGCGGCATAGCCACCTCAATTTATATAATAAGTCATTAAGCCCATTAAACTTTATTCAATAAATAATAAAGCTAATCGAACCTGATCATATCCCATTCGAGGGCTGGTTGCCTCAACAATTGGTCTTAGTTTGATCGAACCATCATCAGAAAAATGATCCGGATTTTGGCGTTTTTTCAATTTCTTATAAATTTTACGCACTTCTTCGACCACTTCTTCACCAGGATGGGCAACCGAAATATCTAGCTTTTGTTCTTTATGCAGTCGAGCCAAGTGATTAATAATGGTTGCAGGTGTTAGACCACGTTCATGTGCAATATCTTCAATTTCGTAGCCTTCTTCAAACAATGCACGAGTTTCATCCAAAGTCGCTGAGGCGTAATTTTGCTTCTCGCCTCTCGCTAGTTTTTTCTCATTTCTTGAAATTTCAGTTTCATTTAAGGTTCCACCACAATGACGAATAAAGGCTTTATGTTGAGCCGTTAAATCGACATCAGCAAAGTTGTCTTCGGCTTCTTTAGAAAGTTCTTGAAAACGGCGATCAGCTTTTACAGCCAGACTATCTAACTCCAAAGCTTGTTCATTAAAACCTAATAATTTTAACCCTGTTAAAGACTTCAAACGTGAGAGCGCAACATAACCTTGCCCTTTTTCAAAGGTATGCATCAGGTTAATTTCAGCAGCCTCCAAAGTCATACCTTGACTTTTATGAATGGTAATCGCCCATGCCAAACGAAGTGGAATTTGCTGGAAACTTGCAATGACTTTTCCTGCTTCATTTTCAATTGACCATGTTTCAGGTGCTACCAGCAAAGTTGTACCGTCAGTTAATTTTACCTTTGGCAATAACCCATTTTCGTCATCCTCTTCAAAACCGATCACCTCACCCAAGCTTCCGTTGATATAACCCATATCAAAGTTATTTTTTACAAACATGACTTTGGCATGCTTTTTAAGTGTGAGTTCTTCCGGAGCACGGACTGAAGATTTTAAGGTCTCTAATAACTTTTCATTACCGTCTAAAACGGCATTAAATTGATGCCCTTCATTATCAATTTCGTTTAAGTGCTGATAATTGATATTGTCGACATCCATATTATGCGTATAAAGACGAGTAAAGGTTTCGCCAATGTCATGAGTACGGGATTGATGCAAAGCTTGCAAATGCTCGGTTTGAATACTTTGCGCACGAATCGCATTTAATATCTGATTCAGAATTTCATCGTCTTGGCGGTGTTGTTCTGTTAAATAACATACCCGAAATTTGGCTTCGACCCATGCATCAGACATAAAACAGAACTTGTCACGATTGGCTTCACCATTACGGCCTACGGGTGGCAACTGGAAGAAATCTCCAGCTACAATCACTTGAATGCCACCGAATGCTTCATCACTTTCTTTAAAATATTTTAAAACCTGATTGACCAGATTAAGTTGCTTCGCATGGAGCATTGAGATTTCATCAATCACAAGAACTTGCGCGTTTTCAAGGTGTTCCTTGAGATATTTACGCTCTTTCATGCGTTTTAGATCATCGTCAGTTAGATGATCTTTGATGCCAATACCAGCCCATGTATGAATTGTCATGCCATTCATATGCGTTGCAGCAATACCGGTAGATGCTGTAATCGCTACAGGTACTTTACGCGCTTTTAAATAATGGATGTACTGATTGAGTGTATAGGTTTTCCCTGCACCAGCCGAACCGGTTAAAAAAACATTTTCACCTGCTTTTAGCAGTTTAAGTGCAGTTTCCTGTTTCATAATCTCATATGTACATCTTCAACAGCCCATAGCTTAACGATTTTCCCGAAAAATTTAAATGAATGAGCTAAACTTTCTATAAAAACCATATAAATCAATAACTAATATCAAGTCGGTATTTGGTAGGTTTTTGGTAGGTAGGAAAATAATCTACACATTACAATACTAAGGCCATGGTGAGGCTCACCTGTAATAACAAACAATGGATTTATGGAAAAAGGAATCACTCCATGGCTTTTAAAAATATTGCAGATCAAACAAACGGTTTTTATATTCCTTGCGTATCACTCTTTGGACCAGGATGTGCCAAAGAAATTGGAACAAAGGCGCAGAACCTCGGCGCAAAAAAAGCATTAATTGTGACCGATGAAGGGCTATTTAAATTTGGCGTTGCAGATCTTATCGCAAGCTATTTAACCGAAGCAGGCGTAGCGAGCCATATTTTCCCGGGCGCGGAACCTAACCCAACCGATATTAATGTTCACAACGGTGTGAATGCCTATAACGAAAATGGCTGTGACTTTATTGTGTCGTTAGGCGGTGGCTCATCTCATGACTGTGCAAAAGGGATTGGCTTAGTGACTGCAGGTGGTGGTCATATTCGTGACTACGAGGGCATCGATAAAAGTAAAGTTCCAATGACGCCATTGATTGCAGTCAATACAACGGCTGGTACTGCATCGGAAATGACTCGTTTCTGTATTATTACCAATACCGATACTCACGTAAAAATGGCTATTGTGGACTGGCGTTGTACTCCACTTATTGCGATCGATGACCCGAAACTCATGATTGCAAAACCGGCGGGTTTAACGGCTGCAACAGGTATGGATGCATTAACCCATGCAGTTGAAGCATATGTATCTACGGCGGCAAACCCAATTACTGATGCGTGTGCAGAAAAAGCAATCACCATGATTAGTCAATGGTTACAACCCGCTGTCGCAAATGGTGAAAACATCGAAGCTCGTGATGCTATGAGCTATGCGCAGTACTTGGCTGGTATGGCATTTAACAATGCATCTTTAGGTTATGTTCATGCAATGGCACACCAGTTGGGCGGGTTCTACAACCTACCTCATGGTGTATGTAACGCAATCTTGCTACCCCATGTTTGTGAATTTAACTTAATTGCTTGTCCAGATCGTTATGCAAAAATCGCAGAATTAATGGGTGTAAATACGCATGGTCTCACCGTAACAGAAGCTGCGTATGCTGCAATTGATGCCATTCGTAAACTGTCTTCTTCAATTGGTATCCCATCTGGCTTAACCGAGCTTGGGGTAAAAACCGAAGACCTTGCGGTGATGGCCGAAAATGCTCAAAAAGATGCATGTATGCTCACCAACCCTCGTAAAGCAAACCATGCACAAGTTGTGGAGATTTTCAAAGCAGCACTTTAATACTGATGTAACGCTATGTTCCTGTAGTAAGTCAAATCCCTCCGACCGTTGACTTACTTTTTGGGGAATACTTAGCTCCAGCGGTATTCCCTTTTTTTTAAAGCCTATACTCCAACCTTCTCTAAACCTGATTGACAATTTGCCCATTTCATTGAAGGATACTCAACATGACTTAATGACAATAGCTCGATAAAAATGAATACATCTACAGCTAAACACAATTATGCCCCAGATATTTTAGGTGCCGGCTATGAACAGCTAACGCTCAACTTTCCAGATGATTATGAAGGTAAAGTTGTAGCCACCTTAGTTCGTAAAAAAGCCACTCAACCGACTCAAAAAGCCGTACTTTATATTCATGGTTTTTTAGATTATTTCTTTCAAACCGAAATGGCCGAGCAATTTAATGCCCATGGTTATGACTTCTATGCACTCGATTTAAGAAAATATGGCCGCTCAAAACTGCCTCATCAAATTTTCTATAATGTGCTCGATTTAAATGAATATGATGCCGAAATTACTCAAGCATTAGAGATTATTGGCCAAGAAAAACATACACAAGTTTTACTTGCAGGTCACTCAACAGGCGGCTTAACGGCAACGCTTTATGCTGCGCATCATCCTGATCATCCCCTCATTAAAGCACTCTGGGCGAATAGTCCGTTTTACGATTTTAATTTAAGCTTAGTCGAAAAGAAGTTTGGTATTCCAATGCTCAGTCGAGTAGGAAAATATCTGCCAAAAGTTAAATTTCCAAGCCAACTGAACAAATGGTACACCACCAGCCTTCATAAGCAGCTTAAAGGTGAATGGGATTTCAACCTCGATTGGAAACCAACCTCTGCCCCTACAGTTCAACTCAGCTTTGTACATGCAATTCATACTGCGCAAAAAGAAATTCACCGCGGGGTTAAATTGAATATTCCAGCCCTGATTATGCATTCGCACCAAACTAAAAACCCACGCAAATGGGGACCCGATGCAACTCAAAGCGATGTCATTTTAGACGTTAAAGACATTGCTAAATTTGGGAAAAAAATGAAAGGCGATGTCTCGGTTGTCTCTATTCACAATGGTTTACACGATTTAGTCCTTTCGGCCCAGCCAGTAAGGGAACAAGTCTATCAGCAACTATTCCAATGGCTGGATCAAAAAGTCACCTAACTTAGCTTAGGTGAGTCAATATATTTCACTAACAATTGATGCGCAGGATGTTCACTCGGTAATAACTCCATAAGACGTTCTACCGCATCGATTGCTTCAGGGAAATGAGCTAAATGCTTAAGTAATAAATCTGTTTCTTGTGTTTTAAAAATCGCATCACTTAAACGCGACTCAAGGCAGTCACGCCATGCACATAGAAACGGACTTTCGGTTTTTGCCAGAAATACGCCCGTATAAAGCTGCAATGCAGAGGCGACATATCCAGCATCAAGCGCTTGTTCAGCTTGTAAAAAATCGGCCTCAACATGCACAAGTAACCGATATGGACGTGAACCAAGCAAACCTCCCAATATATCTCGCAATTGAGACATTTCAGCTTTAAGCGTACCCATGCTTACTTTACGCTCACCATAAAGTGCCTGATAGAGATGCTCTAAGGTTAAACCATGTGGACATAGTGCCAATATCGTTAAAATTTCAATTTGACGCGGCGTCAATAATAAACTTTTGCCGTTAAATTTAACTTGCGGCGTCGAAAATGCCCGGATGTGTAAGTGCTGGCGCTGTTGTTCTAACAAGGCAGATTGAATAATGGAGGCACAACGCTCAGCAGCCAATATGCCCAAGGTATTATGGTTTTTCCATGTAGTTGATAAATCTACCACGCCCAAGGTTTGTTTTGAGTATGGATCGATAATGGGTGCCGCATAACAAACCCAATCGTGAATCGACTCCATATAATGTTCATTGGAAAAAACACAACTTGATTGTTGAGTTTTTAAAGATAACGCTAATGCATTCGTACCTACAAATTCTTCACGCCATTGACCACCTTGTACAAAATGTACACGTTCAGCGGCACTCTGCATTTGAGCACTTGAGGCTGTCCAGATAATGGTACTACCGATGTCACCCACAGCAATGACCATAGAAGATTGCTCTGCAATATGACGTAAGTCATCAGCACACTGGCTTAGTGCCAGATCCAAAGCATTTTGTGAAGCAGATTTTCTTTCAAGTAGAGGTGCTGCAAATCGTTCTTTAGGAATCGCAGCAGAAGCTGATCGTTCCCACGAGCTTGCAATACTTTGACCGAGTTTGGCAGCGTTCTGAGGAGAGAGACTATTTTGCGTGCGCAGTTGATCAATCAACATCCGTTGCTGCAATAAATCCTTTTTTGTGAACATTTGTAAATTCCTTATATATTCACATTTCTATTCCAACCTTTCTCCAACCTTCTTCTTTATATCCTAATTATACAAAGTACGAAAGTACTTACTGACAGGGTTCTTGTTAGTCTTTAGTCCTAAAAAAGCAAAGGAATATTTATATGCGCTATATCGATCCAAATCAACCAGGCTCAAAAGTTCAATTTAAATCACAATATGAAAATTTTATTGGCGGTGAATGGGTTGCACCTCTAAAGGGTGAATATTTTGATAATGTGTCACCAGTGGATGGAAAAGCTTTCACACGCATTCCACGCTCTAGTGCTGAAGATATTGAACTTGCTTTAGATGCAGCACACAAAGCGAAAGCTTCATGGAATAAATCTTCACCGACTACACGTTCTAATATACTTTTAAAAATTGCTGATCGTTTAGAAGCAAATCTTGAAATGCTTGCGGTTGCAGAAACTTGGGACAACGGTAAAGCAGTTCGTGAAACTTTAGCAGCTGACCTTCCACTTGCAATCGACCATTTCCGTTATTTCGCAGGATGTATTCGTGCTCAAGAAGGCGGCATCTCTGAAATTGATGAAGATACCATTGCCTACCATTTCCATGAACCACTAGGTGTGGTTGGTCAAATCATTCCATGGAACTTCCCGATTTTAATGGCTGCATGGAAACTCGCTCCCGCTTTGGCGGCTGGTAACTGTGTGGTGATTAAACCAGCTGAGCAAACTCCGGTAGGTATTTTGTTAGTTGCCGAACTCATCCAAGATATCTTACCGCCAGGCGTACTTAATATTGTGAATGGTTTCGGTGCAGAAGTTGGCCGTCCGTTAGCGACAAGCCCACGTATTGCCAAGATCGCGTTTACCGGTTCAACTCAAACTGGGCAAATGGTGATGCAATATGCGACCGAAAATATTATTCCAGTCACGCTAGAGCTTGGTGGCAAGTCACCGAACCTTTTCTTTGAAGACATCATGGATAAAGAAGATGACTTCTTAGAAAAAACGCTGGAAGGTTTTGCCATGTTTGCCTTAAACCAAGGTGAAGTATGTACTTGCCCTTCTCGTGCTTTAGTACAAGAAAGTATTGCTGATCAATTCTTAGAGTTGGCCGTCGAACGCGTAAAACGTATTAAAACTGGTCATCCTCTTGATACTGAAACCATGATTGGTGCTCAAGCATCTTTGCAACAACAAGAGAAAATCTTACGTTGTATTAATACGGGCCGAGAAGAAGGTGCAGAACTCTTACTTGGTGGTAGTGGCCGTAAAGAAGTAGGTGATGGTTTCTATGTTGATCCGACTATTTTTAAAGGCCACAACAGCATGCAAGTTTTCCAAGAAGAAATTTTTGGTCCTGTACTGGCTGTGACAACATTTAAAGACTTTGACGATGCAATCAAAATTGCCAACGACACTATGTATGGTTTAGGTGCAGGTGTATGGTCACGTTCAGCCCATATTTCTTACCGTGCTGGTCGTGCTATTGAGGCGGGTCGTGTCTGGACAAACTGCTATAACATCTACCCTGCGCATGCTGCATTTGGTGGCTACAAGAAGTCTGGTATTGGTCGTGAAAACCATAAGATGATGCTAGATCACTACCAACAAACTAAAAACTTGTTGGTGAGTTATTCAACCAAACCAATGGGCTTCTTCTAAGTTTCGCACCAAGTTGATACCAGGCTATCAACGCTAGAAGGAAGCAAGCTCATTAATTGTATAAAAAGCCGGTAATTTAAATTGCTGGCTTTTTTATTTAGTACAGTCAGCTCTCAGATTTTTACTATCTGGAATAAAAAAGTATCATCTAATATTTAAAGCACATCATTTAGGCATTGCTTTTGCATTCATTCATACAAACCAACTCGCAGGAGTATTGTATGAATCAACCAGAAACAGCTTCCGTTATTTCTTCAAGTGCAGAAGTCTCATCAGCAGAATATTTTGCTCAGCGCCAACTTAAACAAGGTACCGTGGGTTGGTTACTCCTGATTGGTTTAGGCGTAGCTTATGTGATATCAGGTGATTTTGCCGGCTGGAACTTCGGTATTGCCCAAGGTGGTTGGGGTGGTATGTTTATTGCCACTGCTCTTGCTGCGCTTATGTACTTATGTCTATGTCTTTCTATGTCAGAAATGTCCACCATGATGCCGACAGCAGGTGGCGGTTATAGTTTTGCACGTGCTGCATTTGGTCCTTTCGGAGGCTACTTAACAGGTACAGCGATTTTAATTGAATACGCAATTGCGCCTGCCGCTATTGCCGTATTTATTGGTGGTTATTGCGAATCTCTATTTGGTATTAATGGCTGGATGATTTACCTCGCCTGTTATGCCATTTTTATGGGTATACATCTCAAAGGTGCCGGCGAAGCTTTAAAAATCATGTTTGCGATTACACTTGTCGCCGCTGTTGCCCTTGTCGTGTTTATTGGGGCAATGATTCCACACTTTAATGCACAAAATTTATTTGATATTCCATTCAGTACAGGTGTTGGCGCAAGTCTTTTTTTACCTCATGGCTACTTGGGCATCTGGGCCGCGGTTCCTTTTGCTATCTGGTTTTTTCTTGCAGTAGAAGGTGTTCCGTTAGCAGCAGAAGAAGCAAAAGATCCAGCCAAATCTCTGCCACGCGGTTTAATCGGTGCAATGCTCATCTTAACAGCATTTGCCATGCTTATTTTGTTCTTGGGTGCAGGCGCAGCAGGTGCAAGTACTTTACAAAACTCAGGTGCCCCTCTGGTAGATGCTTTGGTTAAAGTTTATGGCACCAACACTTGGCTTGCGACATTCGTAAACTTTGTGGGTTTAGCTGGTTTAATCGCAAGTTTCTTCTCAATTATCTATGCCTATTCGCGTCAAATCTTTGCATTGTCACGAGCTGGTTACTTACCTACTTCACTCTCTTTAACCAATAAAAATAAAGCCCCTTATCTTGCAATTATTATTCCGGGCATTATCGGGTTCTTGCTTTCACTTACCAAAGAAGGCGATTCACTCATTTTAATCGCGGTTTTTGGTGCAACTATTTCTTATGTGCTGATTCTTTTATCACACATCAAACTGCGCTTATCTAAACCCGACATGCCTCGTCCTTATAAAACTCCAGGAGGAATCATCACTTCAAGCATTGCACTAGTTTTAGCAGTCGCTGCTGTGGTCGCAGGTTTTGTTGTTAATCCGAAAGTGTGGTTTATTGCTGCCGGTATCTATGTCGTATTTATTGCTTACTTTTTGTTCTACAGCCGCTATCATTTAGTGAAAGGAACACCAGAAGAAGAGTTTGCAAATATTAAAGCCGCAGAACAAGAACTATAAATAAAAGGATGTAACTATGAGTTATCGCAATATTGTCGCCAATCAACAGTATCACTTTGCTGACCTAAAAACGTTAATGGCCAAAGCTACACCGTTACGTTCAGGCGATGAGTTAGCCGGTGTAGCGGCCAGAGATGCAACCGAACATGTTGCGGCGCAAATGACTTTGGCTGATGTGCCATTAAAAACCTTTTTAAATGAAGTTGTAATCGATTATGAAACTGATGAAATTACACGACTGATTATTGATGAACATGATCTGGCAGCCTTTGCCCCTATTTCACACTTTACAGTAGGTGATTTTAGAAATTGGCTACTTGGAGAAGATGCCACTCCAGAAAGCTTAAAAGCATTAGCATCGGGTTTAACCCCAGAAATGGTGGCTGCTGTCAGCAAAATTATGCGCAATCAAGATTTGATTTATGTCGCCAGCAAATGTGAAGTGGTCACCCAATTTCGCAACACAATTGGTTTAAAAGGACATCTTTCTACCCGTTTACAACCGAACCACCCTACCGATGATGTGCTCGGTATTTCTGCCAGTATTTTAGATGGGTTGATGTATGGCAATGGTGATGCCGTAATTGGCATTAACCCTGCCACGGATAACCTGCATAATTTGTCAGAGCTACTGAAATTGCTTGATCATGTCATTCAGGAATATCAAATTCCAACGCAATCTTGTGTACTTACGCATATCAGCTCAGGCATTCAACTGGCTGAAAAAAATGTACCGATTGATTTAATGTTCCAATCAATTGCCGGCACCCAACTGGCTAATGAAGGTTTTGGAATTTCACTTGATTTACTACAAGAAGGATATGAAGCCACCCTCTCACTCAAGCGCGGAACCATTGGACAAAACGTCATGTACTTTGAAACGGGTCAAGGTAGTGCCCTATCAAGCAATGCTCATCACGGAGTAGACCAACAAACATTAGAAACTCGTGCCTATGCAGTGGCCCGTAAATACAATCCGCTTTTAGTGAATACAGTCGTTGGTTTTATTGGCCCCGAATATCTCTTTAACGGTAAACAAATTATACGTGCGGGACTGGAAGATCACTTCTGCGGTAAGTTACTTGGCGTGCCAATGGGTTGCGATATTTGTTATACCAACCATGCCGATGCCGACCAAAATGATATGGATGTACTTCTTACTCTATTTGGCGCCGCAGGCATTAACTTTATTATGGGGATTCCGGGTTCAGACGATGTCATGCTCAACTATCAAACCACTTCCTTCCATGATGCCCTCTATTTAAGACAACTCTTAGGTTTAAAACCCGCTCCTGAGTTCTCCGCTTGGCTTGAACAACAAGGGATTTTTAAACAGCAAAACTCTCAAATATGTTGGGCAGACCATATGCCTGACCAATTCTCTCGTCTGCTCATGAACTAGGGAGAACACTATGAAACTTAATCGTGATATTCAATATCCATCCTCTACCCATCAGGATCAGTGGGAAAAGCTCAAACAGTTTACCGATGCCCGCATTGCTCTGGGTCGTGCAGGTTGTAGTATCCCAACACGCGCCTTACTTGAGTTTCAGTTGTCTCATGCACAAGCAAAAGATGCAGTTTATCAAGAGATGGATGTTTCCTACCTCTCGGAGCAATTAGCACAGCAGCAGCTGCAAAGTTTTCATATACAAAGTAATGCACCTAATAAAGAAATTTATCTTAAACGTCCAGATTTGGGGCGCCAACTTTCAAATCCATCAAAAGATACCTTAATTAAGAAGTATGCAGAAAACCCGCAACAGTATGATGTTTGTATTGTGGTAGGTGACGGTCTCTCTGCAAGAGCGATTGAAGCAAATGCTATCGTATTTATTGCAGCGCTAAGTGAACAAATTCAGCAAGAAAATTGGAGCCTTGCCCCGATTGTACTTGCAACAGGAAGCAGAGTTGCTTTAGGCGATGAAGTTGCAGAAATTTTTAAAGCATCCATGTTAGTCATGCTGATTGGAGAACGCCCTGGTTTAAGCTCTCCTGACAGTATGGGGATTTACTACACATGGAATGCATATTCAGGCTGTCTCGATTCCAAACGCAACTGTATTTCAAATGTTCGCTCAGCAGGTTTAAGTATTCCGGTTGCTGTACAACGTTTAATGGCATTAATGAGAAAATCAAAACAGCTTGGCTTTTCAGGAGTGAATTTAAAAGATGAACATCAACTTTCAAATATCGACCATAATGAAAACGCAAAGCTTTTATTTTAAATAGCAGGTTACACGTAGATATTTCTTCCCTACAGAATATTTATGCGTAACGAGATTATCTTAACGAAAAATAGCAATTTTCAGGTATTGACGATTTGTATGGATATTTTCTTCTTTATATTTATCGCTATACTCCACCTATTGATCTTCTCTAAATCATTTGTATGAACACAACAAACGCCTTCCCTAAAACTATTTATGCCATTCAGCATCTTGCTTTCGAAGACCTAGGTTCATTAGAAGATGTTTTTTATCAACTTGGGTTTCGCGTCCGCTATTTTGAAGCAGGTGTGGATGATTTAACCCCTGCTTTTATACATGACGGTTTAACTATTATTTTAGGCGGCCCAATCGGAGTTTATGAAACCGAAGATTATCCGTTTTTAAAAGATGAAATCGCTTTACTTAAACAACGCTTGGCAGCAGATAAACCTACACTTGGTATTTGCCTAGGCGCACAGCTTATTGCTCATGCACTTGGGGCCAAAGTATATGCAGGCCATCAAAAAGAAATTGGCTGGGGAACCTTAAGCTTAAGTTTACGTCCTAATCAGGTATTATCACCTTTGCTTAATAATGTGCATGTTTTACACTGGCATGGCGACACTTTTGACCTGCCTGAAAACGCAGTGTTATTAGCTAGTTCAGAGATTTATACTAATCAGGCATTTGAAGTTGGAAATAATATTCTTGCCTTGCAGTTTCATATTGAAACAACAGAAGAAAATTTTGAGAAATGGTTAATTGGCCATACATGTGAACTTCGTAATGCCAAAATTTCAATTCCGAAACTACGAGAAGAAAACTTACAATATGCTCAAGCACTTGAACATGCTGCATTTGAAGTTATTCAAAAGTTTCTAAAACGAATCGGATATAGTGGTTAATCACTTTTCTTTTTGTTATAAAAAGCTCGATTGCTTTATTTTTAATCAAAAGGTAGATTAACAATCTGCCTTTTAGCATATTTTATAGTAAGTTAACTATGGTGTTTTACACTACTTTTACTCACAAATATAATTAGTTACTACTATGGAAATCCTGAAATTTATTAAAAGCTTTAATACAGTAAATACCTACTTATTACTGGCCTGTATTCTACTCATAACGATAGTTATTTATTTTTATGTGATTAACCCTACTTAGCCTTTCGCCAAGAGTAACATGTAAAAATAAACATAATTTGAATATAAAAAAGCCCAACTTTACAGTTGGGCTTTTTTATATCTGCTGTTTACTCACCACATGGTATTCGTCTTGCGGAAAAGTAAGAGATAAGCAATCTCTTACTTTTTCTCAGGCTTGAAGCTGTCTTTTAAGTCAAGAACACGGTTAAACACAGGCTTCTCAGGAGTATGATCGTATTGATCAGCAACGAAATAACCTTCGCGTTCAAACTGGAAGCGATCTTCTGGCTTCGCTTGAGCTAAAGCAGGTTCGATCACAGCTTGAACCACTTTCAAAGAATCTGGATTTAAGTTTGCTAAGAAATCATCACCAGTTTCAGGGTCAGCTTCTGTGAACAATCGATCATAAATACGTACCTCAGCAGGAATACCTTTAGTTGCAGATACCCAGTGTATTACGCCTTTTACTTTGCGACCTTCAGGATTTTTACCTAAAGTATCCGGATCGATTGAACACTTCAGCTCAACGACTTCACCGTTTGCATCTTTAATGACTTCATCACACTTAATCACATATGCATGGCGTAAACGAACTTCACCATCAGGAATTAAACGTTTAAAGCCTTTTGGCGGTACTTCTTCGAAATCTTTACGGTCAATATAGATTTCTTTAGTCAATGGAATAACGCGCTCACCCATATCGACATTAGGATGACGAGCATGGGTAAGGTCTAAATCTTCCGGTAAGTTCGTAAGTGTTACTTTTAATGGATTTAACACTGCCATACCGCGCGCTGCCGTATTCTCTAAAGATTGACGAATACAGAACTCAAGCATTGCGACATCCACAATACCGTCAGTTTTAGACACACCTACACGTTTACAGAAATCACGTAGGCCTTCTGGTGTGAAACCACGGCGACGCATACCGACAACCGTTGGCATACGAGGATCATCCCATCCATTCACATAACCGCCTTCAACCAATTTACGTAATTTACGTTTAGACGTAATGGTGTAATCTACGTTTAAACGAGAAGATTCGTACTGATGCGGCACAGCTTTAGACTTAACTTTTTCAACAATCCAGTCATAAAACGGACGGTGGTCTTGGAACTCTAATGTACAAAGTGAATGTGTGATTCCTTCGATCGCATCAGACAATGGATGAGCATAGTCATACATTGGGTAGATTTTCCACTTATCGCCTGTTTGGTGATGCTCTGAATGTAAAACACGATACAAAATTGGGTCACGCATATGTACATTCGGGCTTGCCATATCAATTTTGGCACGTAAAACAGCTTCACCTTCTTTAAGTTCACCATTGCGCATTTTTTCAAAACGAGCAAGGTTTTCTTCAACAGAAGCATCACGATATGGCGAATTTTTACCTGGCTCAACAAAGCTACCACGATTTAATTTGATTTCTTCTGGAGACTGCAAATCAACATATGCATCACCTTGTTCAATCAACTGAATTGCCCAAGCATAAAGCTGATCAAAATAACCGGAAGCATAACGTGGTTCGCCATTCCAGCTAAATCCAAGCCATTTCACATCATTGGCGATCCCATCAACATACTCTTGTTCTTCTGCATCCGGGTTAGTATCGTCAAAACGTAAATTACAAAGACCATTAAACTCTTCAGCAACGCCAAAGTTGAGGCAAATTGCTTTTACGTGACCAATATGTAAATAACCATTTGGTTCTGGCGGGAAACGCGTTACGATTTGTTTGGCACGTCCGGCAGCTAAATCATCGGTAATGACTTGGCGAACAAAATCTAATCCAGCCTGTTGTTCTTGCTGCGCAGAATCGACAGAGGCATGAGTATTCGGTGTCGGGTTGTTTGGCAGGTTCGAGACAACATCATTAGGCTTCATAGTGTATCAATCACTTCTTTGTAGATAAAATTTCGAAAAAATAAACGCTATCTTCATTTTTCACAAAGATTTTAACGTTTTTTACTTGCCTTGTAGTTTACAGTTTGCTTATGCTTCTCTCAACCAAAAACCCATGGTCAATTTGCCCATGTTTAGGAGATTAATGTAATGAGTTTTCCTCAAGTCGAATTAAACACCAACAAAGGTCGTATTGTTCTTGAGCTTAACACTGAAAAAGCACCGAAAACGGCTGCTAATTTTCTAGAATACGTACGTGACGGTTTCTATGATGGCGTGATTTTCCACCGCGTTATCGACGGTTTCATGATCCAAGGTGGTGGCTTTGACGAAAACTTCAAAGAAAAAGCAACTCGTGATGCGATTGAAAATGAAGCTGACAACGGTTTAAGCAACGATGTAGGTACCATTGCAATGGCACGTACTCAAGCTCCACACTCTGCTTCTGCACAATTCTTCATCAACGTAAAAAACAACTCTTTCCTGAACCATACTTCAAAAACTGCACAAGGTTGGGGTTATGCTGTATTCGGTAAAGTTGTTGAAGGTATGGACGTTGTAGAAGCAATCAAAGGCGTACGTACAGGTAACCGTGGTTATCACGCTGACGTTCCTTTAGAAAACGTTGTTATCGAATCTGCTAAAATTATTTCTGAATAATTTTAGGATAAAGCTGTGACTTATCTGTTTATTTCAGATTTACACTTGTCACCTGAACACCCTCGACTCGTTCGAGGGTTTTTAGATTTGTTGGTACATTATCAAAATAAACAAACACAGCTTTATATTTTAGGTGATTGGTTTAATGCTTGGATTGGTGATGACTATTCAGCGCCTTGGCTCGACGAAATTGTCGAGGCTTTGAAAGTATTTAACCAAAAAGGGAATCGCGTTTATTTCCAAGTGGGTAACCGAGACTTTGCTTTAAATCAGGTTTTCCTTGATAAGTTTAATGGTGTATTACTTCCTGATATTTATTATCTCAACATTGCAGGTCACCAATACCGTTTGGAACATGGCGATGCGTTATGTACTGATGATATTTCCTATCAAAGATTTAAAAAAATTATCCGAAATCCCTTCCTAGTTGCTTTTTTACGCCGTACTCCCTTGAGTTTCCGTACGAAACTGGTCAATGGTTTTCGCAAAAGAAGCCATTCAAACAAACAGCAAAAAAGTTATGAAATTATGGATGTAAATGAACAAGCTGTTCTCTCTGCCCTCACAGATGTAGATATACTTATTCATGGACACACTCACCGTCCAGCAATTCATCAATTACAACATAAACAGCGGATTGTTCTTGGCGATTGGCGTGAAGATCATGCACAAATTTTAGAAATTGATCCCTCTTCACATCTGCAGCAAATCAAACTAGCTGATTGGTATTATTAATTAATATTCAGTTATTTTTCAAATACTTAGATTGTTTATTTAAATCAAAATCCCAAATCATACATAGACAGGTAATAAATACAAATTTCCAGTTTATATGTGCATACTTTTGATATTCGATATATAAAATTAAAAGACACAATACAAATGCAAAAATTAGAAAGGCTTTAATAATTCTAATTTCTCGCAGCTTACTTTTTCGATTAATTGGTATTAATTCAAACATTTTCAATAAATTAGTAAAAAATTTATATAAGTATTATATTTCTTTATCACATTAAAATGCAGATGTTTTTCTCTAAAATCGCGTATGATGCCAAAGGTTAGAACCCTTCCATTGTAATAAGATTGATATGGAGTAAAGTATGGATTTATTAAATACGGTTAAAAGTCGCTACACTACCAAAGCGTACGATCCCGAGAAAAAAATTCCTCAAGAAAAATTCAATAAGTTATTAGAAATTTTACGCTTTACCCCTTCTTCAGTGAATATTCAACCTTGGCATTTCTTGGTTGCAGACAATCCTACTGCTAAAGAACGCATTGCCAAAGCCTTAACAGGACGATATGCCTACAATGCACCCAAGGTTCTTGAGTCATCACATACTCTTGTATTTTGTACGAGAACAGATATTTCATCCGAATATTTAAATCAGTTACTTGAACAAGATGATTTAAGTGGCCGTTTTAAAGATGAGAAAGCCAAACTTGGTCAAAAGGATACTCGTCATGGCTATGTTGAGTTTTACCGCAATGAGCAAAAGAATTTATTCGGCTGGATGGAAAATCAAACTTTTATCGCTTTAGGACAACTACTGTTTGCAGCTGGTCTTGAAGGCATAGATGCAACCCCAATGGGTGGCTTTGACGAAAATGTTTTAAATGAAGAATTTGGCTTAAAAGAAAAAGGCCTGCGTAGCTCTGTAATTGTTTCACTGGGTTATAGAAGCGAAAATGACTTCAATGCGAAATTGCCAAAATCTCGTCTGCCGGATGAAGTTATTTTTACACATTTATAAGAATTCAGTGGAGTTCAAAAGAACAGTCTTTTGAACTCCTATTTCATAGCTAAGGCTAAACTCACCAGTCCGCTTATTCCTAAAATAATTCCTAGGATGGTAGGTAATTTTAATTTTTCTTTATATAAAACTACGCCACACACTATTCCAAGTAACACGACCAAAATATTCATACTCGCAAAGACAATGGCCGGAGAATCTTTGAGTAAAATATGCGCTTTAACGTATAGGGCAATGTTTGAAAAATTTAGTACGCCTAGCATTAACCCAGCAAAAGTATTTTTAAAATGCCATGCTGAATTTTTTTGAAATATTAAATAAATAATCGATAAAACAAAGGCCGTTATAAAAATTAGATTTAAAGTCAAAGTAAACTGTAGGCCTAAGCTACTCGTATATTTTAACAAGATATCTACAGCGGCATATCCAAACCAAACACTCATCAAAGCAAAAATTGCTTTTTTTGATTGAGATCCGGAAGACTCGTTGAAATGACCTAATAAAATTAAGAGAACAGCAAAAATTCCCAAACCTATCCCTAATAATTTAAGAGAATTAAACTGCTCTTGGAAAAAGAAATAAGCCGCCAATAAAGAAAGTACCACGGACAGCCGCTGAGCAATTTCGGTTTTGACAATACCTGCGTACTCTAAAGATTTAGCAAGACACAAAAAAATACTCGGTAGAATGACGCCTAAAGCCACTATTAGCCACCAAGGTGTATGTTGTATAGAAATATGCTGAATATCTGGCTTAAACCACAGATAACATAGCAAGCTGGCACTTGCGTAATTCCATGCAATCATTTGCATGGGTTGATATCCCTTTTTCTTTAAATTTTTAAGTAGTACAGAAACCAGAACACTGCACAATGCTGCAGCAAATATTAATACCATTTGCAAAGAACCTATTAATCTAAATTTTAAGAAACAGAGATGGACCGCAGGTAGCTTTAATATGCTTTTTTATATTTTTAAAGCCATAAAAAAACCAGTCATCACTGACTGGTTTTTTTCAAGCTAATCAATTAACGATTGTTTTCGTCGTCTTGACCATCTTCAAATTTAGAATCGTTATCAAAACCGCCTTGATGTCCGCCGAAGCCGCCTTGACCACCGAAGCCGCCTTGACCACCGAAGCCACCTTGACCACCGAAGCCGCCTTGACCACCGAAGCCGCCTTGACCACCGAAGCCACCTTGACCACCGAAGCCGCCTTGGCCACCGAAGCCAGCACCTTGAGCACCACCAAAGCCAGCGCCTTGACCACCGAAGCCACCTTGACTACCACCCTGAGCTGGGAAACCTGCACCTTGTGCACCTGCTGGACGTGGGTTACGAGCTGGAACAACTGTAGAAATTGCGTGTTTGTAAACCATTTGACTTACAGTATTTTTTAGTAAAACAACATATTGGTCAAAAGATTCAATATGACCTTGTAATTTAATACCGTTAACAAGGAAAATAGAAACTGGGATGCGTTCTTTACGGAGAGAATTTAAGAACGGATCTTGTAAAGTTTGACCTTTAGACATTTTTAACTCCAAAAAAAAATTTTTAAATCAGCGCAAAAAAACTATCTTTATTTTTCAACTAAAAATTATAAAAAGACAGTGTGCAAATTTTGCTTTATCCATAAGAGTTTCGCAAGTCTTCTTTCGCCTGCTTTATCGTCAAGTAAGTTTTAAAATCGTGTATTTCTTGCAAAGAACGTAACCACGTATATTGACGTTTGGCAAGTTGTCGTGTTGCAAATAAGGCTTTATCCTCCATTTCCTGCTTTTTTTTGAGACTCATATCACTTTTTAATAGAAATTCTAGAGCTTGTCGATAACCAACAGAACGCATAGAGGGTAAATTTTCATCTAAATCGTATTTTTCAATTAGAGACTCGACTTCACTCAAAAAACCGATATCCCACATTTTGCTTAATCTTTGCTCAATGCGTTGATGTAATTCTAACCGATCTGGAAGTAAAGCGTAGTTATGAAATGTGTATCGATATGGTACATTTTTTGGTTGTTCTGCCTGCAATTTGGTAATTGGTTGACCTGTAATACGGTAAACTTCCAACGCCCGAATAATTCTTTGTTTATCAGAAACCTTAAACTTCACTCCAGCCGCCGGATCTACTGCCACTAGCTCATCATAAACAGCTTGCCACCCTTCATTTGCTGCTTTTTCTTCAATTGCTGCGCGAACATTTGCATCTGCACTTGGCAAGTTACTTGATAATCCTTCTAAGAGAGCTTTGAAATACAGCATGGTTCCTCCTACCAAAATAGGAGTTTTGCCACGTGAATGCATCTCATCAATTAAAGCACAAGCATCTTCAACAAACTGAGCAGCCGAATAGACCTCAAGTGGAGTAATAATATCAATTAGATGATGTGGATATAGCTCCTGCTCTTCACGTGTTGGCTTAGCCGTACCAATATCCATATCTTTATATACAAGTGCAGAATCAACTGAAATTAATTCAAAATTTCCACGTTCATAGAGTTCACATGCCAAAGCGGTTTTTCCGCTTGCAGTCGGTCCCATTAAATTGATGACGGGCAATTGGTTTGACATGTAAACTACTCTCCTCGAGCAAATAATTTATCTAGTTGAGATAATGGAAATGCACGCCAAGTTGGGCGACCATGGTTACATTGGCTTGCAAATTCGGTTTGTTCCATTTGGCGAAGTAAAGCATTCATTTCTGAGAGACTAAGTTGTCGATGAGCACGTACTGCACCATGACACGCCATACCTGCTAACAGTTCATCACGCTTTTGCAATAAACCTTGTGCTTCATCATTTGGATCTAAGTCATTGAGAAGTTCGGGAATAAGATTTTCAAAATCCGCTTTTTGCAAAATAGCCGGCACACCACGCACAATGACTTGCTCATCGCCATATAAATCAATCTCTAACCCTAAGCGTTCAAGCTGAGGTTTTAAATCCTCAACACGAACAGCTTGCATACGACTAATTGAGATCACTTTAGGGATAAGCAACTGTTGAGATGTCCAAAATTCAGGTTTATCCCAAGCATTTTTCATTTGTTGCAGCAAAATACGCTCATGTGCTGCATGCATATCAACAATAATCAGGCCTTCAGTATTTTGCGCCAAAATATAAATTCCATGAAGCTGGGCAATTGCGATACCTAATGGAAATTCATCTACCTTAGCGACAGGCTCAATATTTTCATCAACTGAAAAATTTGTAGGTTGATCACGTAATGGAGCCAAGTAAGTCTTTAATGCATTATTTAACTGCGCAGAACCATTATATTTTGGAGTTTGTTCCGCATAATGAACAGCTTGGGGACGACTATTATTAAAATCAGTTAAAAGCTCAGTAGAAGGCTGATAACCATTTGGTTTGTCTACTGCTGTATCAGCGGCTTGCGCTGTACGGTGCAATGTAAATTGTTCTTGGTATTTAGGCTGAGGTTGTACCGAAAGATTTTGAATATCATCCACTTTCATGGCTTGTGCTAAATCAGCACTAGCTGTCTGAAATTGTGCTAACGTTTCTTTAGCATAATGTCTTACAAACTCATGTACTTCACGTTGATTTAGAAAACGAATCTCATGTTTTGTCGGGTGAACGTTAACATCAATATTTTCAGGATCAACTTCTAAGAAAAGTAAATAAGATGAATGCTGATGGCCATGTAAAATACCGTCATATGCCATTCTTAAAGCATGTGAAATGGTTTTATCTTTCACAATTCGGCCATTTACATACACATATTGTAAGTCTGCTTGGGCACGTGCATCTGAAGGATGCCCTAGCCAACCTGACAAACGCATGTTAATACTTTCGGCATCGATCCAGTAAGCATTTTGAACAAACTGTTGACCCAATAATTGCTGTACACGCTGAAATCTTAATTCACCGCTATCTGCTATTGGTAAATTAATTCGAATATTATCGTTATGCTCAAGTACAAAACGTATATCAAAATGCGTTAAAGCTAAACGGCGTACAATTTCTTCAATATGCCCAAATTCAGTGGTTGGTTTTTTTAAAAATTTACGGCGAGCGGGCACATTAAAAAACAAGTCCTGAACTCGAATATGGGTGCCCTTTTGTGCAGCAACAGCTTGGACTTGTTGATGATCAAAGGCGGTACCATTCACCTCAACCTGATGACCAATTCCGCTTTCATCTTGGCTACTGGTTAAAGTCAATCGTGAAACTGCTGCAATAGAAGCAAGTGCTTCACCACGGAAACCTAAGCTAACAATGGCATGTAAATCTTCTGCTGTTTTAATTTTACTGGTTGCATGGCGCATCACTGCCAATGGTAAATCATCAGGATGAATCCCATGTCCATTGTCAATAATCTCGATTAATGTTGAGCCGCCTTGTGCAATCCGCACAATTAATTCGGTTGCACCTGCATCAATTGAGTTTTCTAATAATTCTTTTACGACCGATGAAGGACGTTCAATCACCTCACCGGCAGCAATCTGGTTCGCTAACGCGGCGTCTAATGTATGAATACGACGTTGTGTTAGCTTTTCATCAGTCATGAAGCTGTTCCTGCAAAGTCTGGTATAAATGCTCTGTTGGTAAAGTTAAGGTGACGAAACGATTGAGTTCATCATCTGATTTTTGAATATCAATGACGATATCTGCTTCAGGGATTTCGTCTCCACCTTTCGATGGCCACTCAAATAAAAATAGTGCATCCTGAATATCTAGATAATCACGGATTCCCATTAATTCAAGTTCGTACGGATCATTGAGACGATATAAGTCAAAATGAAAAATTTCTTTATTATTGATTTTATATGGTTCAACCAACGTATACGTCGGACTTTTAACCGAGCCTTTATGCCCTAGAGCTTGCAAAAAATAACGGGTCAATGTCGTTTTACCGGCGCCCAAATCTCCAATCAGATAAATCACGCCAGCTTGAACATGCTGCGCCAATGCCTGAGCTAAACGCTGGGTATCTTCTTCATGATTTAAGACCATTTTCAATGAATACGACATAACACACATAACATGATTCAAAATAATCGATATGATACCATTGCCCTGCTTTAAAGCCTACTTAAGTGCTTAAAGTTGGCTTTTTTTACATCACATTTATTAAATATTGACACACTTTTATGTCTAGTCCGATTGAATTTTTCCCACCTATGATTGATGGCGTAAGCGCAAGCCAAGTCTATCTTCCTCCACAAACGACAGCACAAACCATCTATCAATTTCTTTGCGAAAATTTTCCACATATAAAAGCAACAGAGTGGCAGCAGCGTTTTCAAGATGGGCTTATTTACGTGGCAAATGGCGAAAAATTAACATTAAACAGCCCTTATATAGCAAACACGCATATTTTTTATTACCGATTCCTTGCTAACGAAGTACATGTTCCCTTTGAGCATCAGATTTTATTTGAAAATGATGACTTGCTTGTTGTAGATAAACCCCATTTTTTAACGATTAGCCCAACAGGGCAATATGTACAAGAAACTTTATTAGTCCGATTAAAAAAGCAAACTGGCAATGAGTTTTTAACCCCGATCCATCGATTAGACCGTGAAACTGCCGGTGTCGTTTTATTTTGCAAACGACCACAGTCACGTGGAATTTACCAACAGTTATTTGCAGATCGTCAAGTCAATAAGATTTACCATGCAATCGCTGCATATAAAGCTGAATTAAAATTTCCTCAGAATTTAAAACTGTATTTAGATAAAGGTACTCCCTTTTATACAATGCAGGTGATTGCACATACAAAAACCAATACCGAAACTAAAATTGAGCTGATTGAACATAATCACTCATGGGCTAAATATTGTTTAACGCCAACCACCGGAAAACAGCATCAACTCCGCGTCCATTTAAATCATTTGGGAATTCCGATTAAAAATGATCCGTTTTATCCAATAGTTCAACATAAAGCCGATGATGATTTTTCTCAGCCCTTACAGCTTCTAGCTAAGCAAATTTCTTTTATAGACCCGCTAACAAAACAGGAAATGGTTTTCAATTCACAGCTTGAATTGACACTGTAATCGCATCGTAATGACAAAAAGATTGTTTTTTATGCTGAAAGACATTGAAATTACATTCCGATGGTTTAAAATAAATCCCTAAAAATTAAAAATCATTTGGTTTTGTTATTCATGCGAAAAACAGAAGTTTATCAGGTTCGACTTGACTCCCAAGAGAAAAAACAGGCTTTTGCTGTTTTTAAACAATTGGGGATTACCCCTGCCCAAGCAGTGCGACTGTTCTTTAAACAAGTCGTCTTAACCAAATCTATTCCTTTTGCGATCGAAAACCAGAATATTAATATGGAACAATTATTAAAACTGAGAAAAGCAAAAGCATCTTCATTAAATCAGAACGCTTCAACTTTAAATGAAGATGATGACCATGAAGATTTATTTGAAGAGTTAAATGCACTATTAGGTGAAAGTGACAAAACTTAACGGTGTTGCATTTTTAAACAACTTTTAACGTCAATTCGCTTCTTTTTTAGTTATGCTCTCTTTGTAAAAATATAAACATAAATACAAGGAGCGCCTAATGATTGTAAGACGAGCGACCTATGAAGATCTAAGCCAACTCGCTGTCCTATTTGATGAATACCGTCAATTTTATGGTGCATCTTCTAATCTCGAAGAATCCCATCATTTCTTAAAACAACGTTTTGAGAATAAAGAGAGCGTATTTTTCATCCATATTAAGGACGAAAAAATTACTGGATTCGTATTACTTTATTTAGGTTTTTCTTCAGTTGCTTGTTCAACTTACTACATCTTAGATGATGTATACGTCACTCCCCCTTTCCGTCGTCAAGGCTCGGCAAAACAGCTCATTGATACAGCGATTTTATTTGCAAAACAAGAAAATGCTTTACGTATTAGCCTAGAAACCCAATCGAATAATCATGAATCTCACCGCCTCTATGAAAAAATGGGGTTTATTAGAGACAGTGAGTTTCAGACATTTCATTGTTTTCTTAAATAATATTTTGAGCGAGTTGTTTTTCCTGCTCCGACAAATATACCCAGCCCCCTTCCTCAATTTCAGGTAAAACCAATTGACCAATTTGATGTCGATGTAACTTCTCGACTTTATTGCCTACGGCTGCAATCATTCTTTTAACTTGATGATAAACACCTTGATGAATAGTCATCGTTAATTGATGAGTTCCTAGTAGTGCTACATCTGTGGCAGCAAATCCCCCCTTTTCTTGGTGTAAATTAACACCTTGAGTAAGCATTTCAATTTGCTCAGGGGTTACGGGGTCGTAAGTTGTAACGTGATAAACCTTTGGTACATGTTTACGAGGATGAGTTAAAGCTTGTAGATATTTACCATCATCAGTAAGTAAAAGCAGACCCGTTGTGTCTTGATCCAAGCGTCCAACCGCCTGCACACCACGATGAATCATGGTCTCAGGCAGTAGGCTAAAAACACTTTGATGATGCTGAGGATGATGAGAACACTCAAAACCTTGAGGTTTTCTTAGAGCAATATAAATTTTTTCTCTATATTGATAATTTTGACCAAAAACGGAAAACTCAAAATTTTCTGGGGAGAACTGCTTTTTGAGATCACTCACAACCTCCCCATCAATAATTACTGAACCATTTTTTATTAACTGCTGACAATATTTACGTGAACCAAACCCTTGTGATTGTAAAATTTTTTCCAGCAGCATAAAGCTTTCTCTTTAAAACGAAACCATTATTTTAACGTAATTTTAGTGTTTTATTACCTTCTGCTTTATCATCTTCGCATTTAACTTCATTAACTTTGAATTATTCTTCAATAACGCGATAAATTTTTTCGTTTTGTTCACTTTCAAATAGCAATTCTGTAGTGGGTAAGATCACCTCATTATCTACAATAATATGTTCGATACGCTGACTTAGCTTTAAAGGCTCATTTTCATGTTCAACTAAATTCTTCTTTAATTGAGCTTTCGCATCATGAATTTGATCAAATTGATCTTTGATCTTGATATCTATAATATCCATAAGATTAATCCTGTACTCATGAGTAGTGATTATTTTTATATCACACTCTCTCAAAAGAATACTTTTTAAGTTGTTAATTTATATAACATTGTTTCCAAGCGTAACCACAGATAAAACTCTTTATCATTGAGTCATATACAAGAAAATTTCCACTAAAAAGCCTTTGTTTGATCTTTTTTAACCTTAAAAGCTCTGACATTTTGGCCCTCAATTATTATACAATTCAAATTATTTGCTTTTCTTGCCGCTTCTCATGCTTGCCCAATTCGATGTTAATTTAGTTGTTTTATTAGTTTTACTTATCTGCGGTTTACTAAGTCAAAATGCAGCTGTAACTATCGCAGCAGGTATTTTAATCGTCATAAAAATCACGCCATTAAATCAATTTTTTCCTTATATTCAGGCCCATGGCCTAAACTTAGGCATACTTATTCTAACAATTGGGGTACTCACCCCTATTGCAAGTGGCAAGCTTAGTGGAGAGAGTATTTTAAAATCCTTTATTAGTTTTAAATCTTTAGTCGCTATTGCAATTGGTCTGCTCGTCGCGTGGCTAGGTGGTCGTGGTGTAAAACTTATGTCGAGCCAACCTGATGTTGTGGCAGGCTTACTTATTGGTACGGTTGCAGGTGTAGCGTTACTCCGTGGTGTACCTGTTGGCCCGCTGATTGCAGCAGGTCTATTATCTTTGTTTATAGGTAAATAAAAGGCACCCGAAGGTACCTTTTAATAAATGCTTAGGCTAAATAAGTACTTTTAGCCTGAATAGTAAGAAGTGCGTTTTAAAGAAAACTTTTCTAGCTGCTTTAAGAAACCTTCAAAGTAGCTCTTCTCTTTTTCTTCAGTTCGATAACCTGCATACAATGTACGTCTTAAACCTGCTGGAGAAACACAATCTAGACGACGGCTAGTCACCCAACCCTTTTGTTCGTATTCATTGACTACCCAATCTGGCAAAGCAGCAATACCTCGGCCACTCGCAACAAGTTGAATAAGCATTTGCGTTAAGTCTGTTGTTCGGATTTGTTTTGGTTGAATATTTGCAGGTATAAACAGTTTCGACATGATATCTAAACGGTGCTTATCAACGGGGTAAGTAATAAGAACCTCTTCTGCGAGATCCTGAACAGTAATATTTTCAGCACGAACCAATCGATGAGTATTTGATAAAACCAAACGCGACTCATATTCAAAAATCGGGAAGTATTCGATTCCTTTTAGCGCAATCGGATCGGCTGTAATAAGTAAATCAAACTCAGCATTTTGTAAAAGTTCATGTGGATTCGCTTCAAACCCCGAAGCAAAGTCTAAATCGACGTCTGGATATTGCTGACGGTACTGATTGAGTAAAGGCATTAGCCAGTCAAAACAGCTATGACATTCAGATGAAAAAATAATTCTGCCCGTTTGTCCGTGCACAATACGTGTAATGTCACTCTGAGTAATCTGAATTTGCGGCAATACATCATCAGCTAACTTAAGTAGGCGTTGTCCTACATTAGAAAAACTAACAGGTCGACTGCGGCGATTAACCACCTCTACCCCATACCAATGATCTAATTCTTTTAATTGGTGAGAAATAGCCGAGGGCGTTAAGCATAGGTCATTAGCTGCAGCGACCAGTGAACCATGTTCACGTAAAGCAACTAAAGTTTTAAGGTGTCGAATTTCTAACATGGGCACAAGCCTGAATACATAAATTTATCTATAAATTTTTAAGTTATCTCTTGTTTATTACTAAACAGAGTTACGGAGATAAATCATCACTAATGAATACCATTCATCTTATCACAAAATTAATTAATTTGTCTCAACATAAGTTTTTGTTAATTACATATGAAGTTTACTAACAAATAAAAAATAGACCCATTCAGATCTATTTTTTATAAAATGAGAATATTCTTACTCGGTAACTTGTAAGCTAACAATCGTATAATTTTGATTTTTAGGCTTTAACTTTAAATCCACTGGAGCTGTGACTTCCATTAAATATTCTCCAGCTTTTGGAAATTTAAGTTCAACTTGTCCTTTATCATCAGCTTTAAAATGTAGTACTTGTTTATCAGTTGCACCTTTTTCTCTTAAATTAATTTCAGCATAAGGTAGGTTCTGGCCTTTTTCACTTATGGTTAGCTGAACTGCTTGGGTAACTTTAAGCTGGTTAGGATGAACAGAAAAATTAACTTTAACTGGTGTATTTGGAAGTTGAATATCTGAAACTTTACCTTTTGAAAGATAACTTTGTAACACCCATTCTCTTGTTACTTCCTCTGTTTTAATTTTTTTAGTTTTAAGATCAGCAGGAATTAGATAGTCACGCTCTTTTCTTGGCGGAGCTTTATCTGCTGGTAAATCAAAAAATAAATGCCACTCCTTTTGATCATATACGTATTTTAAAGGGTAACTCGCCTGAGTTTGCAGAATATATGTACCGTCTTCCGGTAAAGCAACATCGAAAACAGTTACAGATTTATGTAGGGCTTCAGCATTAATAACTTTAGGATCTTGTTTAGGGGTAATGACGGTAAGCTTGGCATCTTTTAAAGCGTATTCACTATTTAGTGCTTCTTCAGCATAACCAGCTACTACCGGTACTTGTGTCTGCTCAGTTTTATACGCTAATGGCGCAACATAAGGTTCATGAGCAAGGCTGTAACTACATACAAAAGCAAGTGATGTTACTAATAATCTATTCATTATTTCTGGATCCTAATTAGGAAAATTTAAATTTTTACAGACAAATCATAAGCAAATGTATTATACACAAATAAAAATAATTCTTATTATCATTAAAAAAATTAAGTTAATGATCTTTATATAAAAAGAAAAAGGCCAAGTGGCCTCTTTCATTTTCTCATTGTTCTTTTACTTTTGGAAAAGCTTGATTAAAGTCAATGAGCTTATAACTTTTTACTAAATCATCTTCACCATAAGTCACTTCATAAGTTGTTTCTTTACCATTAAAGTATGCTTCAGCTGGAGTTCCAAATACTTCCCATAAACCTATTGAGGCAACATCTGCAACCCCATGCCCAAATGCACGACCTACTTTCACCCACTTTGAATAACCTTGCTGGAATGTATAGATTTCAACTCTTGTCCCATCACGGTACTCAGACAATACAGGTGCCCCAAACTCTGCAATAACATAATTACGAGAGCTACCCGGATTTAAAACATTTAAATTTTTTTTACTTGGTTGATTGCCAGCCATAAATACGGCACAACCAGACATAGATAACATAGCCATACCAATAAGGCAGGCAATACATAATTTTCTCACGATTTAACTTCTCTATTTCTTAAATATTTATACAACTTATTGTAATGCCTAAAGTATTACGCGCTCATCATATCCAATTTGATAAAAGAATTCGATAAATTATTCAATATAAAGATAAAATATTCCGGTTTTAAATGTGCAAACTTCCTCTCGAGATTCTAGTTTTTTATTATTTTGGTCTCTTTTCCCTTATACTTTCTTTTTTGAGTTTCCTTTTATTAATTTATTATGGCGTCACCCCAATCCCCTTCATCTTCCTCTCGACATTACTCACTCTTCTTGGCAATTTTTTCTCTCGCAGTAGGCGGTTTCTGTATTGGCACTACAGAATTTGTCGCAATGGGTCTTATTCAGGAAATTGCACACAATTTAAAGATTACAGTACCTGAAGCTGGGCATTTTATTAGTGCTTATGCATTAGGTGTTGTTATTGGTGCCCCTATTATTGCCATTTTGGGTGCCAAAGTACCTAGAAAGACCCTATTGCTTTGCCTCATGCTGTTTTATGGTATTGCCAATGCATGTACAGCTTTAGCACATACCCCAGAAACCGTTTTAGTCTCTCGTTTTATTGCAGGTTTACCTCATGGCGCATATTTTGGTGTCGGCGCTTTAGTCGCGGCTGAACTAGCAGGCCCTTCACGAAGAGCTTCAGCAGTTGCGCAAATGATGATGGGACTGACCGTTGCTACCGTTATTGGCGTACCCTTAGCAACATGGTTAGGTCAACATTTTGGCTGGAGAGCAGGTTTTGAATTTTCAGCAACGATCGCATTCTTTACTTTAATTGCTGTAGCTTGCTTTGTACCGAATATTCCAGTTCAAGCTACTGCCAGCATAAAAACAGAATTAGCGGGGCTTAAAAATATAAATATGTGGTTAACCCTTGCAGTCGGCGCAATTGGTTTTGGGGGCATGTTCTCGGTATATAGCTATGTCTCACCAATTCTCACTGAATACACTAAAGTTAATATCCAGATTGTTCCCATTGCATTAGCGCTGTGGGGCATCGGGATGGTGATTGGTGGTTTAGCTGCGGGTTGGCTTGCAGATAAAAACCTCAATAAAACTATTGTGGGCGTACTCATTAGCTCAGCGATCGTATTTGTAGTCGCAAGCTTTTTAATGAGTAATATCTATAGCGCAATTGGCTCTTTATTCTTGATTGGCCTAACCGTTATGGGTTTAGGTGGGGCTTTACAGACACGCCTCATGGATGTTGCAGGTGATGCACAAACGCTAGCAGCTTCACTTAACCACTCCGCCTTTAATCTTGCTAATGCATTAGGCGCTTTTTTAGGTGGTTGGGTACTGAGCCATCAGATGGGTTGGATTGCACCAATCTGGGTAGGTTTTGTACTAAGCCTTGGTGGCCTTATTATCTTACTCATTGCATTTGCTGTAGAAAAAGCAACTCAAAAAGCCTGAGTATGACCAGACTTTCGTTGAGTCTCTAATCTGTTAACTTTTCACCACAGTGCGGGCAATAACATTTCTTCTCTCTAACAGCTTCTTTCTCTTCTAATACTTTTTCGCGCATAATTTGGATAATCAGATTATGCGCTTGTTCTTTTGGTAGCCCTACTTTCTGTCGAATACGTTCTATTTCAACTTCATCATGCATAATATCAATACCACGCACTTGAAGTAACTCACGGAACTCTTGTTCAAGGCGCTGATTACGCTGGTTAAGTTCATTGGCCAAACCAGAAGCTAAAATACCAGCCGGTAAAGCAGCAATCCCTACCCCTAGAATTGTAATTAAGGCTCCCAATAACTTTCCTAAACTAGTTACTGGTGTGACATCGCCGTATCCAACTGTAGTTAAAGTCACAACCGCCCACCACATTGCTTTAGGAATAGAGCTAAAAGCTTCCGGTTGCGCTTTATTCTCAACGACATAAATACCAGAGGCAGTCATAATAATCATAATGATTAAAATAAAAATCACTGCCTGAAAAGAACCTTTTTCTCGCTTAATCACACATAGCAATATTTGCAATGAAATGAAATAACGAGTTAATTTTAATAATCGAAGTAACCGTAAAATTCTTAACATACGAAGATCTATTCGTACAAAGAAATTTAGATACGCAGGCAAAATTGCCATGAGGTCAATCAGTGCTTCACCACTTTTCATCCATGCTAAACGTTGCTTCCATGCAGCTTGTGTCAGATCACGCTCGACTATACTCCAGAGCCGTAAGAGATATTCAACACTGAAAATTGCAATTGAGACATTTTCAAAGTAGTCAAACCATATACGGTAGCTGTAATACAGATCATTTACTGTTTCTAGTAATACAGCAACTACATTCCCAATAATTAAGAAAACTAAAAAGTAGTTAATACATCTACTTACTGTCGTTTCATAATCATGATTATGAAGGTTGTTATAGAAGAACCGACGTACTGTCTTCCATGCTAAAATTCGCATACGGATCTGAACCACGTTATATTGAACATATATTAAGCTCACGTACGTAAATTCACCACTATAGCGGCCAATAAAATATTTTATTAATTGTATTAACTAAACAATCATAAATAATATTTCATATTTACTAATTATATTTTAATGCGCTGCAACATATCTAAACTCATTTTCCTCCCACCATTGCACATCATATATACCGGCATGGGACTTCAAAATGACATTAATATAATTTTGTAGCAACATAATATGGTGAGTAATATCTAACTTTCTAAAAAGAAATCTTCTCAAAATTGGTGTATTTGGTGAAATAAATATCGCAAAGCCATTACTGTATTCTTCATACACACTAATACCGATATACATGGTGATCTCAGGTAATGGGACTTCTATTTCCCAGCCCCAACGCTCAGCAGTTAATTCAATACTTAAGTGATATCTATTTTTCAATATACTATAAATATACTGTGCAATATCTTCAGTTTTCTGTACTAACGTATTTCCGTCTTCTGCTGATAAATTTTGATCATATAGCTGATAATCATCAAATTTAAATTCAACAATTGTCTTTAGCATTTTTAAGTTCCATATATAAAATACCCATGTTCTTTTTAATTATTTTTAAGTTCATACAAATATTTTAAAACAAAATCTTCTTTAATATCTAGCGTTATATTTATTTTTACATTTTATTAGAATAAAACATGATTAATTTATTATTTTAATAATTAAAATATGTACCAATTCTCATTAAAATAAAAAGGAGCTGAATAATCAGCTCCTTTTTGTACTAAATCGACCTATTAAGTCAACTGAGCAGCAGCAATTTTCTTAGTATCTACTTTATCAGCAGCATTTGTATATTCGCCCATTTGGTCGAAATTCAAATATTTGTAGATGTCAGCAGACATACTGTCAATTTGAGCTGCATATTGTTGGTATTCTTCTGGAGTTGGTAATTTACCAAGTACAGCAGCAACAGATGCAAGCTCAGCAGACGCTAAGTAAACGTTAGAACCTTGGCCTAAACGGTTAGGGAAGTTACGTGTAGAAGTCGAAACAACAGTTGTGTTCGGCGCAACACGTGCTTGGTTACCCATACATAATGAACAACCTGGCATTTCAGTACGCGCACCAGCACGGCCATAAGTGTTATAGAAGCCTTCTTCCATTAACTGATGTTCGTCCATACGTGTTGGTGGAGCCAACCATAAACGAGTTGTTAATGAACCGCTTGGTACTTTTTCAAGTAACTGACCAGCAGCACGGAAGTGACCAATGTTAGTCATACAAGAACCGATGAATACTTCATCAATTTTGTCGCCTTGAACGTCAGAAAGAAGTTTTGCATCATCTGGATCGTTCGGGCAGCAAAGGATAGGTTCTTTGATTTCTGACAAGTCAATTTCATACACTTTAGTGTATTCAGCATCAGCATCAGCTTTAAGTAAGCTTGGGTTTGCTAACCATTTTTCCATGTTTTCAACACGGCGAGCCATCGTACGTGCATCACCATAGCCTTGTGAAATCATCCACTTAAGCATTGTGATGTTAGAACGTAAGTACTCAGCAACTTTCTCTTCTGAAAGTGTGATTGCACAACCAGCAGCTGAACGTTCAGCAGAAGCATCAGAAAGTTCGAATGCTTGCTCAACTGTTAAGTCAGTTTCCATTTCTGTTAAGTCGATTTCTAAGATACGACCAGAGAAGATGTTTTTCTTACCTTTTTTCTCAACAGTAAGATCGCCTTCTTTGATTGCATAGTAAGGAATCGCATGTACAAGGTCACGTAAAGTGATACCAGGCTGCATTTTACCTTTAAACTTAACAAGAACTGATTCAGGCATATCAAGTGGCATTACACCAGTTGCAGCAGCGAAAGCTACAAGACCAGAACCTGCTGGGAATGAAATACCAATTGGGAAACGAGTATGCGAGTCACCACCAGTACCTACTGTATCTGGAAGAAGCATACGGTTTAACCAAGAGTGGATAATACCGTCACCTGGACGTAAAGATACACCACCACGGTTCATGATGAAGTCTGGAAGTGTATGTTGCATTTGTACGTCAACTGGCTTTGGATAAGCAGCAGTGTGACAGAAAGACTGCATTACTAAGTCAGCAGAGAAGCCCAAGCAAGCTAAGTCTTTTAACTCATCACGAGTCATAGGACCAGTTGTATCTTGAGAACCAACTGTAGTCATTTTAGGCTCACAGTAAGTACCTGGACGGATACCTTGACCTTCTGGAAGACCACATGCGCGACCAACCATCTTCTGAGCTAAAGTGAAACCTTTGCCAGTGTCAGCTGGTTGTACTGGAGTACGGAACAATGTAGATGGAGCTAAACCTAAAGCTTCACGTGCTTTAGCAGTTAAGCCACGACCAATGATCAAGTTAATACGACCACCAGCACGTACTTCATCTAAAAGTACTGGAGTTTTAAGTTCAGACTCAGCGATTTGTTCGCCATTTTTGAACGCAGTTACTTTTGCAGCAGCATGATCGATTTTAAGAGTAACTTCGTCACCCATGTTCATGTTAGAAACATCGATCTCTACTGGTAATGCACCAGCATCTTCCATTGTGTTAAAGAAGATCGGAGCGATTTTACCGCCTAAGCACACACCACCGTCTTTTTTGTTTGGAATGTGAGCGATTTCATCGCCAAAGAACCAGAGAACAGAGTTTGTTGCAGATTTACGAGATGAACCTGTACCAACAACGTCACCAACATAAGCAACTTGGTTGCCTTTAGCAATGAGTTCTTTAATTTGGCTTAATGGACCAACTTCACCTGGTTTTTCAGGATTGATACCATCACGCTCATTTTTCAACATTGCATTTGCATGCAATGGGATGTCTGGACGGCTCCATGCGTCTTGAGCTGGAGACAAGTCATCAGTGTTTGTTTCACCTGTTACTTTGAACACAGTGATTTTGATTTCTTCTGGTACATCTTTACGACTAGTGAACCATTCAGCATCAGCCCAAGATTGTAAAACAGCTTTTGCATTTGCATTGCCAGCTTTAGCTTTATCAGCTACGTCATGGAACGCATCAAATACAAGTAATGTTTTTTTCAAAGCTTCAGCAGCCAAGCTACCTAATTCAGCATCATCCAGAAGCTCAACTAAAGGCGCTACGTTATAACCACCAAGCATCGTACCTAGTAAATAAACTGCACGTTCTTTAGAAACTAGCGGAGATGTCGCTTCGCCTTTTGCAATCGCTGCCAAGAAAGCTGCTTTTACGTAAGCTGCTTGGTCAACACCTGCAGGAACACGGTTTTCAAGCAAATCAACCAAGAATGCTTCTTCACCTGCCGGTGGGTTTTTTAATAACTCAACAAGTTGAGCAGTTTGAGCATCATCAAGTGGCTTCGGTGGGACTCCGAGTGCGGCACGTTCAGCAACGTGTTGGCGGTAAGCTTCTAGCACGGTGTTCATTCCTCTTTTTTTAAAAAATTACTTGTAAATTCCAGCTTTCACAAAGCTTCACAAGTAATATGGACTACAAAATTTTACTAGAGTTCAAGCCAAAAGTTAATGAGCGCGGGGTGTTTCTCCGTGATGCCCATTATTTTGTAACTAAATACCCGTGTATAAATAATGATCTTAATGATGGATTTATCATGCGGTATTTTAAGTTAAAAGAACACTCCACCTTAGTGGAGTGTTTGATGATGTCTTATACACTTAGAATTTTTTGTAGTTTGGCATTTTGTCATGTGGGGTAACCAAACACTCATCTGTCATTTGTTTTCTAATCTTTTCTTGTAAGGCTTCTGGATTCGTTTTTAATTCGTCTTGTGGAATGGCGTAAACTTTTTCAATAATATTAAAGATGAATTTTTTCGTAATTTCGTCTTCAATTTTATTAGCATGCTCAATAGCTTGAGACTTCTCAATTGCTTGCTGACGATCAAACAGAATACTTCTTGCTGCATTCCCCACACTTGTACAATAGCCATGCCATTGCTCTTCAGGTGTTAAAGGCTTTTTTTCTGTACAGCCGACTAATAACATGCCCATTAAAACAAATAAAACTTTTTTCATCATTACTCTACACAGACTATGCTGCCCACATCATACTGAATCTGACAGACTTTGCAAAAATTCTACTTATATGTCTTTATTTTTGCCCAACCTTCAATAAAAAACCGAGATGTTTTCATCTCGGTTTTTAGTGTTCTTAAAGCGTTTAGAATCGCCAGTTATAGAATAAATCTATTGCTCGTTCTAAAGATTGACTTGCTTCCAAATACAAACGGCGGTTCATTTGATAACGCAACGTCAGTTTATTGACCGGGGTAAATACACCCACACCATAACGAATAAATAAATCAGGTGTAATGTAACCAGTTAAGCTTACTTGAGTATCATCCCCTGTACCTTGAGCATCTAATGCAAGACCACTCAAACCAAAAGTACGTCCAATTTGATTCGTTAAAGCACGAGTACCACCCAAGCCCATACTAATACCGGCAGCAGCAATTGTATTGTTCACATCAGATTTAAAGCCTTCTGCATTACTTAAACCACTTGCACCTTCATTAATACGCCCTGTCACGAGTGCATTTAATGCCTCTTGCTCAGAAAGGCCTGCATCATTATAAACTTGAATGTTTGGTGATGAAGCAGTACCAGTGACACGAACCCCAACCATACTACCCTGAACATTTTTATTCGCATCAATATCTAACGTCGGGTTTGCTAATGGACCATTAAAACGGGCAATTGCACGGTTTAAATCCAGGCTTTGACCATAGGCCTCAATTTTCACTTTTTGACTTACACCAATAGCACCCATTGCTCGCATTGCCGTTTCATAACCGCGTTGGGTTAAATTCAAACGCCCCACTAAAGGAATATTACTGTTAAAGCCTTGGAAGATGACTTGATTGCCAATATTTACCGAGATATCTGCACGGATATCCCACGGTTTTGCCGCACGTAAAATTGCAAGTGGGTCCTGACCTTGGCGAACAATACGAACATCTGAAGATGTATTAACCACTGGTGCAGTTGTTTCAGGCATTGAAATACGTGCACGAGGAACATCTACTGATCCTTTCAAGCTTAAACGCTTATCAAAAGGATACATATCAAGTGTCAAATTCGGATTTGCAATGGCGGTAATTAATGGAGCTTGACGTACAAGTAAGTTATCACCTTTTAAGTTTAACTGTAGACGCGGTGCATTTTTCCAGTCAAAACTACCTTTAAGTAACCCTACACCTTGTCCACTATTGAATGCACCATCAATTGTTGCCATGTCCTGACGAATAGATGAATACACCTGTACATTGGTTAAATTAACCGGCAGGGAAATCATACTGATCGCCCCGTTTTTCAAACGCATTTCGCCCGTAAACTGTGGCTGGGTCAATGTACCATTTACTTTGCCAGCTAAGGCTAAGGTACCACTCATTGAACGTACATCTTGAATGAATGGTTTTAAGACTTTTAACTGTACATCGTTAAAAGCTACCTCACCATGCATTGGCATAGATGATTGGTATGGATTAATAATAACATTCGCATATCCTGTACCAATATCAGGTGTTTTTACATCGACACGGAACAATAAGCCTTCTGAAATACTTTTTGCAATTACACTCAGTTCATCATAAGCCAAAGTAGTCGGTGGATCTTGCGGGTCTTCCGCTGCTAGGCCCAGTTCACCTTTTCTGGTCACTAAGCGTGCATCAAGCTTAGGATGCCCACCATTTACCCAAGAAGCTTTAGCATAACCATTAAGTTGGCCTGTCATAGCCAAACCTTCCGGCATGAACGCAGCAAAATCACCTAAATCTAGATTTTGAGTAACAAATGAAATATTACCTTGTGCTTTACTCACACGCACAGGCTGGTCAAGACACAACTGGCTATTTGTACTTTGCCAGCAATGTTGCCCAACATATAATTCAGAACGTGCCGATGAGAAAACAACTGGTGCATTTTGATTTTGTGCTAGACGAATTCGGCGTGAATCAAAACTTCCTTTTTGAATTTGCCCTAACCAATCATTCTTCGCATTAAATCCACCTGCTAACTGAACATAGAATTTAGAAACATTATTATTTCCTTGCACTTTTAATAAATGTGCTTTTCTTGTTCCTGTTAAATTCACCTCAGCAGACTGAATTTGACGGCTACCACTACGTAAGTTGTCTAATTTTGCTGTTAACTGAGTTGGTGTTGTTTCGGAAGTAGGCAATTCACCCTGGATACGAAGTTTTTTAATACTGACTAATGTATTAAATGCAAAATTATCAACCGCAATATTAGCCGTAGCTTTCAAACGCGGTTGAGATTGGACACTCAAGTCTCCATATGCACGTCCACTTAAACCCGGATACAACTCATAAAGCGCAGGTGCATTCAGCTTAATTTTTAAATTCTGTGCATTACCAGTCGCCTGCAACTGGTTTTGTGCATAAACTAAAAATAGATTATTTGCCTCAAATTGCTGAGGTAAAAAACCTTTTTGGTTCGAATCCATAAGTATGGATAAGTTACCTTTACCTCTGACTGGCTTATTATTCAAATAACCCGCAAGGTTCAATTGTTGAATATCAATACGCTTTAACTTGTCAGACCAGATGCCTTGTGTTTTTACATTTCCTGAAATTTCGCCTTTTACACTAGAGGCAAAATATTGAGGTTTAAAGCGTACTAACGAGCTATTAATATCCCAAGCAATACGGTCTTTTAAATTTAATGCCCCAGTCGCATAGATTTTCCCAGCAACACCATCATGTTGTAACTGACTAATTCGGATAAATTCTGGGGTACCTGCAATAGAAAACTTTAATAGTCCATTAGCTTGATTAAGCGCTTTTAAAGATCCGTCATAATTGACCGCAAAGCCTTTAAAACCGCCACCAGCTTTAACATCATTAAATAATAAAGCTGCTGTACTTTTTCCAGCTAGCGCAACCATTTCTTGACCTGCTTGAGCCAAGCGACCTTTTAAATCAATTTTTTCAAGCTGAATAATTTGTTGATTTGGCTTTGCAAAACCGCTGGCTTTAATTGATCCGTTGAGCAAGTTAACTGGCGCCGCTGTATGTATACTTTGTGGATTAAAGTCTTTTGCATTTAATAATGCATTCCATGCCAGCTGACGTTTTTCACTTGGTAATAAGACTTTGGCCTGACCTGTGAGGCTACCCTTTTGAGCCGCAAAACTAAAACTAGGAACATTAAGAATATTATCTTTAACATTCAAAGTTGCTAAATATTGTCCAGCCGGTAATAAGGTCTGTTCATGCTGATATACTTTTGTCGAAACTTTAATATCTTGCTGACCATCTCGCAAAGTCAAATCAACTTGACCACTATCACTACTTAACCAACCTATATATGGCATAGCACGATCTATATTTGCCCAAGCCACATTCATAAACATAGGTTGTGGCTTCTTATTCTTTTCAGGTGCTTGGTTTAGTTTAAGTTTCCAAGATTCATAGCGGTCAAAGTCTACATTGGCAAATACTTCCGTACCTTTTTCCAAAGAACCAGTTGAAGAAACGGCTGCATCTAGACTTGGCGGCAAGAAATCCTGAACGACCTGTGGAATAGCTTTGTCTTTAGGATTAACATGATCTAGGCGACCTTTGATGTCCCAAGTGACATGATCTTTCCAGTTCACTAATCCTTTAAGATTAACTGCACCCTTCATGACCTGCCCGTTAAAATCAGTAATATTCAACTGATGAACCAGATCAGTATTCATTAAGGCGTTGTACTGGCCTTCAGGTAAATTCTCCCCTTTTAAATCTGTCTCAAGTGCTAAGTTGAGTTGCTTAATATCACCCTGAAATTTAATTACACCGTTTTTAGCAAATAATTTTTGCTCAACCAGTAAAGGCAAGTGATAATTTTTGAGTAACAATGCACCTTGCATAGGCACTTCATGACGAACAGGATGTAAAACAACCCAACCTGTTAATAAATCTGGTGTTGTCGTTGCTACACCGGCTTGCAAGGTATCTAAACTACCCCGCGCTGCCACCTTAATATTTTGGATGTTTAAACTTTTTAAAGAAGGAATTCTTAAATCTGCAGTCGCATTCAGTGGGTATTTGCCGCTAAAGTCCATATTTCCTGTTGCGTTATGAACAGAAAGATACCCCATATCCATACTTGAATTTTCAAATTTCAGTTTTGTCTCTGACCACAAAGCATCATTTAAATGAACATCATGGAAATTTACGACAGAACCTGAATTTTTAATTTCTAAATGATCAACATCTCCAACATCTACACGAAGCACAAATGGTAATTTAATGGGTTTAAACTCAAAAGGCTTATCCGATGGCGGAGCTTTGTTAATAATAACTAAGTTACGGACATCTGCATTGCTCAAATGCACTTCTTTTTCTAATATTAAAGAACGCCACCCTAAACGGACATCAGCTCTATCTAAAGTAACGTCAACTTCTTTTAACTGAACAATAATATTTTTAAGAATAATTCCCCTGAGTAAATTACCCCCCTCATACTCGTATTTAATGACTTGCTGAGCTTGTAAAACACGATCTAATAAAAAACGACTTCCACGGTCAGTCGACATCATAATAATGATGGAAGCAACAAGTAATAAAAGTATGATCAAGATTGTCAGCAAGAAGCTACGCAAAATACGTCGCTTCTTAGGAGAGCTAGGTGCCGAAGTGGGCTGCTGTTCTACTTCCGCCATAAAATAAACCTAATAAAATTTTATTTTTAAAGTTGTGGACCAATAAAGAAATGCAAACGAATCGGATGGTTATCATCAGAAATACCAGAAGCCACGTCTAAACGAATTGGTCCAATTGGGGACTTCCAACGAATACCAACACCCACACTATAGGCCGTCGGATTACTAAAACTCTTATCGTAAGCATTACCAAAATCAGAAAAAACAGCTGCTCGCCAACCCTCTTTGAATTGATAGTTATATTCTAAAGAGCCTACTGCTAGAGCCTGTCCACCAATCTTATATCCATTATCTTCTGGTGAAAGACTTTTATAATCAAAACCACGAATTGTCTGGTCACCACCAGTAAAGAATCTTAAATTGTATGGAACTTTATCAAACTCATCGGTAAAAATATAACTAAAATCGGACCGCCCAACAAACTGATGGTCATCATTTTCACCTAAAGAATAAATAAATCTCCAACCCGCAGTTGCAATCGCCATATTGGCATCTGAAAGTAAACTTTCACTACCTAATTCTAATTTATAAGTTTGTTTAAAAGCTTTGGTCGGGTTTAAGCGTGTATTACTTGAAGTTTTAGAGGTCTCATAACTAAATAATAATGCTTCTTGCTCTGATGCAGCAGTTTTAAATGCATCTGGTAGCTCAGAGATATCCACATTCCCCTTTTGAGTTAGGCGGTCGAGACGATAACGTACCCCAATAGTATGTTGCCAGTTTCCGAGTGGTTTTTTAATAACTCGCTCACCCCCTAAAACTGCCGATTCTGTAAGTAAGCTTACATCCGGACCAATATCATCCCTCGTCTCACGCTCGTAACCACCCACAATATTAAAGTAATCATTTAACGGATGTTTATAAGGAATACTATAGCGCCCATCTATAGATTGACGAATTTGGGAAAGCTCCAAGTTTGCATCAAATGAATGACCGTATTTATTTACAATCGAACGTCTATATTGACTACGTAAACGGGCGCCAGTGTCGGTACCGTAACCAATACCTGTTTCCAGACTATTTAGTTTATCGGCATTTAACGTCACAATCACTGGTATACGTTTTTCTTCCCGAGCTTGAGCCTGTAAACGGTCTTGTTCAGACTCTTGTTCTTCATGCTGTACAGTTGCAGCTTTTAAAGATGCGGGTGCGGCTTGTACACTTTCAGTTCCGGCAAATTGTTTTTCATCTACCACATTTTGTGTCACTTCTTTACTTGAGGACGCCAACTGGCGTGCTTTGGCAAGTTGTTGTTGCTCTAAAGGAAGCAGCTTCGATTCGTCAATATCAACATTCTGCTGATCGACCAACGCTTGTAAATCGGGTGGTAACTCAAGTGGTTTTTCAATTGGGTCGGGTTTAATTGAATCGACCAAGGTATAGTTAAAATAACGTGAGTTAGTCAGGTTATTTGCTAAAACATTTACACGCCAAAAAGCATAGTCATCACCCTCTTTCCATGGTGCCATGCTTTCAAGAATATTCATATTTAAAGGTAATGGTTTTGATGGATCGCTCATGCGAAACTCAACCTTACCAAGCTTATAACGCTCCCCCGTCTCATACTTGAGGTTAATATCCGCTTTATTTTCAGGTTGGCTCACTTTTACGTCATGTAAACGCCAATACGCATCAAAATAACCATTATCCGATGCAGCATCGACAATTCGGCTTTTTGTGGTTTCGTAAAGGCCATGATTAAAAATATCACCTACATCTTGGTCAGGAACTAAACGAATGACCTGAAATTGTGGCTGTTTTGCACCAGCACCAGTAAATTCAATGTTTTGTTCATTAATCCGTACTGGTTCATTTGGCGTTACATTAACGCGTACGCGACTGGCACTTAACTTTTCAAAACGAAACTCAGCATTGTAATAGCCTACAGCTTGAGCAGCCTGATTACTTAAGCTCCTAAGTTGCGGTAGCGCTGCATTAAAATCTTCAAATGATTCTTGGGTAAATGTAGATAATTTACCTTTGATATTTTTAGCTAAATCATCTGGCGCACCCGTAACCTCAGCAGTAATACGGGGTATCTGCTCCATTGGAATTACCCGAGGTGGACGGATTTTATTGAATATACGTCTAAAGAAACCTTTTTCTTCGGGTGGCTCTTCAACGGCAGCAGTAAGCTCAGGTAAAGTTTTTCCTGTTTCATTGGCTTCAACCACAATCTTACTATCAGATTGAATCTCATGCATGAGCTGGTCAATATTTACAGGGGCCTGATTAATTTCATGTAATTCTGCTTGTGATGCGTCATTCACCACCATTTCTGGTTGTTTTTGCGTACCATTCTGGAAGTTTTGAGCCTCGTTTTTTGCCTCTTCTGCTACCCGATAAATTTCATTTGCCATATTCTGATCAACAGGCATAACCGGTAAGTCTTCAAGATTATCAAGCGTAATTGGCTTAAATTCTTCAATCTGATTCGGAAATTGTTCTTGTTGTTGCAATATAGCCAAGCTATCTTGTTGTTGCTGTGCTTGAGTTACAAGAGTAGCGACATCGGTAATTGGAACATCACTTGGGTTATTTGTATTAGTTTGTTGTACCAATGAATCTGTTACCGTCTGGTTTGCTTCTGGTGTAACGGTCTCAGCCGAACTTTGAGCATAACAAGGAGTAACACATAAACTTAATAATAAGCTGCTACAAATAAGTTTAGGTATACTCTGCATTTTTAAGATTAAATGCATAGAGTGAGAAAGAGTTGACTGTTTAAACTTAATTTTAGAAGGCATGAAAAACTCTAAACTTATTTTTTAATAAACGCACCAATATGAGGACAAAACTCACTCAAAACCATTGATTTTTCATTTAATCAAGCGTTAAAAATATCATACATGGTTTTAGATGCAAATTAACACTCCGTCACATTTTTTTATAAAACTCAATGAAGCTTGCACATGATGAAACAAGATGAATCCCTTATGACATCACGTCGGTTTGTACCGATGTTTTTTACCCAGTTTTTTGGCGCATTAAATGACAATGTTTATAAGCAAGCTTTATTGTTAGTCATTACTTATGGTTGGATTCAGCAACAATCTGCACCAGTAAGCACACTCAATAATTTAGCAGCATTGTTGTTTATTTTGCCATATTTCTTTTTTTCAGCAACTGCCGGACAAATTGCTGATAAGTATGAACGTTCACAACTTGTTCGTGGCATAAAAATTTTAGAAATCATTATTATGCTCATCGGTTCTGCCGGTTTTTTATTGGGGCATTTATGGTTGCTTCTTTTAGCCCTATTTTTGATGGGCACACATTCAACTTTCTTTGGTCCTATTAAATATGCCATTTTGCCAGAAATCTTAAAACCACATGAACTCATGTCTGGCAATGCCCTGTTTCAGTCTGGTACATCCATGGCTATCTTATTCGGAATGATCTTGGGTGGTGCCGTAATTGCGTCATCAGATGGAAACTTATTGTGGATTAGTATTACTGTAGTAGCGATTGCTTGCATAGGTTATTTATTCAGCCGTTTCATCTTGCCACAAAAAGTTGCCGCACCTGATTTAGATATTGACTGGAACTTTATTCGTACAAGCTTTCAAACTATCAAATATGCCAAAAGCTTACCGTTAGTGTTTACAATTTTGTTAGGTAACTCATGGTACTGGTTTTATGGAGCGACTTATTTAACCCAAATTCCGCAGTTGACTCAGCAAAACCTTCATGCATCGGAAAATGTGGTTAGCCTATTACTTACTTTCTTTTCAGTCGGTATTGGTGTGGGTTCTCTTCTTTGCCGCAAAATTGGTGGTTCAGAAATTAATATTAAAATGGTGCCAATCGGTGCAGTTGGCCTTACTGTTTTTGCGCTCTACCTTGCAGCCAGTCTGGCTTTTGTACCTGAAAGAACTGGAGCATTACTGACATTAAAAGATGTTTTTACCCAAGGCTGGGTTTACTACCATGTCATGATTGCTGTGACTTTATTGGGTATTAGTGGCGGTTTTTATATTGTTCCTCTATATGCCATGATGCAGGCTTACTCACCACGCTCACATCGTGCCCGAGTGGTTGCAGCAAATAACATCTTAAATGCCGTTTTTATGGTTTCTTCTGCAATTTTCTCAATCTTAATCTTAAGTGTTTTAAAAATTGATATTAAAATACTATTTATTATTACAGCTGTACTTAGTGCAATCTTTAGTATATGGCTTCTTGCCCGACTAAAACCAATGCTTGCCACAGCACATCTTTCTTTGGAGGACTAATTTATGCGCCACTATACTGGAATTGATCAACTTATTAACTCTTTTGATCAAGCATTACGTAGTCTTGTTCCGGGTGCCACAGCAGCACAGCGCCAAAATCCAGCTGAAACAGTAGAAGCAAAACTTGGTGTAGAAGATGCTCGCCATGTTGCAGGTTTAATGCGTGTTAACCATAGTGGTGAAGTGTGTGCTCAAGCACTTTATCATGGGCAAGCATTGACAGCGAAATTGCCAAATGTACGCCGCGAAATGCAACAGGCAGCGATTGAAGAACAAGACCATTTAGCTTGGTGTGAAGACCGTTTAAAAGAGCTAAATAGTCATACAAGCTTATTGAACCCGATTTGGTATGGCCTTTCATATGGTATGGGTGCTCTAGCCGGTATTGCAGGTGATAAATATAGCTTAGGTTTTGTTGCTGAAACTGAACGTCAAGTTAGTCTACATTTGCAAGATCACTTAAACCAGTTACCAGCTCAAGATGAACGCTCGCGCAAAATTCTAGAGCAAATGAATGAAGATGAATTGCATCACCGTCATACTGCACTTGAAGCAGGCGGCGTTGAATTACCATATGCAGTAAAAATCACGATGACTGCTATTTCAAAGTTAATGACAAAAACGAGTTATTATCTTTAAAAAAAACAAAGGATTGATCTCAAACAGATCAATCCTTTTTTAAAATATTATTTTAATCCATGATCATATTTAAAACGTTCGATATCTCGAATTGAGTTCCAATAGTTTCTGTTAATACGGTCACGATCAATTTGTAATTCTCTTAAAAGTTTACGATAGCGTTCGCGCTCTTCTGGCTTTAATTTTTCGTTATAAGCACTGTCAGAATATTGCTTAAACTTTTCGTCATAACGATCGTATTCAGCTTTTGCATTGTAGTAATCTGAGGCAGCTCGATAATAAGGTCTTAAACGATTACGCTGCTCAACTGGGCATACATTAATATTGCCGTTACCCTCTAAAGCGTTATAAAAAATATTTGCTGGCTGGCAATAATAACCTAGGCCTTCTTTATACCCACGTTCATATGACTTTTGATCTGGAACAATATTGGCTTTTCCACATGCTTTGTAATATTGATCTAAACGTGGCGAAGAACCTTTCGAACCATCTTTCTCACCCACTAATGACCAATTTGCAGTCTTACATTCTTCTACGCTCATTGCAGCACAACCTGAAAGGCTGATTGCTAAAATGGCTAAACCGATATTTTTCATATTAAGAGAACTCAAAAATAAAAATTAAAAAAACGCAAAAAATAAAATTCCAGTACATACACTATATAAGTCTTACTCAATTCAAGATTTATACATAAATGTTTAACTGGATAAGATTTTAAGTTTAAAGCAGTTTGACCATCTCACCAAATTTAAGGATCACAATTCCTAATTATGTTTAATTTTAAAAGCGAAATCATGAACGATCAGACAACTCTTTGATGGCCCTTATACGTTAATTTTACTTTAAAGACTTATCATAAAAGTACCAATTAACTTTTTAATTATTAAAATAAAAATCCAAAATTATTTATAAAAAACCCTTTGTCTTTTTACTCTTTTTTTACGAGATTAACTTCAAAGGCTAAGGTAGGATTTTAGCTAAATAACCACCAAGGTTTTTTATAATGAGTACGCTTATTTACCCAAGTTTAAACTTAAAAGATTCTCACTTTAAGGCATTTAAAATATCAGATGATTTTATTCCACAAACGCAAATTCATACGTTCAACTCAGATCTTTTTTTAAAAGAAGTTGAAGAATATTTAAGTTTATATCCACACACTCAGCACATTGATATTTGTCTACATGACTTAAACGGGCATATTCGTGGCAAACGTATTGACGTTAAAAGTCTCAAAAATCTATCGAATGGATGTTATTTTCCTCTTTCTGTTTATGCCATGAGCCTTGATGGGAAAGTGATTGAAGAAACAGGTCTGGGAAAATATATTGGTGAACCAGATAGACTTTGCCTGCCCATTTTAGGCAGCTTGCAACCCAGTGCCTTATCCCCAGAATTAAATGCTCAGCTTTACCTATCCATGCAAGAAGAAGATGGTTCAGACTGTCGCTATGAACCACGCAATATATTAAAAAAATTATTAAATCAGTTAAATGCTAATAATTATTTCCCTGTCATGGCTGCCGAGCTAGAGTTTTACCTTTTCTCACCTCAGCATCAGTCTGAAACCTGCATAGAAAACCAATGTTTCGATATAGATGCACCGAATAACTATCAGCAAGTCCTAGATGAAGTTGAGAAAGCAGCCCTACTTCAATCTATTGAAATTACCGCTATTGTTGCGGAATCATCCCCTGGACAATACGAATTAAATCTTCAACACAGCCATGATATTTTAAAGCTCTGCGATCAAATTAATGCTTTAAAAAGAATTGTAAAACAAGTCGCAAGAAAGCATGACTTAACCGCTTGTTTCATGGCGAAACCGAACTTGGCAAAGGCTGGTAGTGGCATGCATTTTCATATGAGCATGCTGAATCAGTACCATGAAAATATATTTAGCTCAAAAGTACAAAAAGATGAGCTTTCAGCCAAATTATTGAGCGCGATTAGTGGCCTAATTGAGTTAATGCCTGCATCTATGGCGATTTTAGCGCCTAATATTAATTCTTATAGACGTTTTAAAATTGGGCATCATGTGCCATTAGAAGCCAATTGGGATACCAATAATCGTAATGTCGCAATCCGAATTCCATGCTCAGACGTACAAAATCAACGCTTAGAATATCGTGTTGCTGGAGCGGACTGTAATCCCTATCTAGTTACAGCGACTATTTTAGCGGGCGCGTCTTATGGCTTATCTCATAAGTTACCACTGCCAAAACCTGCACATCTTTTAAAATTTCCAGACGAGCACATTTTATTAGCCAACAATCAGCCGGAAGCCTTAAAAATATTTAAAGGAAGTCTTATTTTAAAAGGGTATTTAGGGGCAGACTTTGTCGAACATTGGTACACAGTTAAACAGGCTGAATATCAAAGTATTTACAGCCAAATGACTGAAGCAGAACAACATTGGGATATATAGATAAAAAAAGCAAAAAAACTATAAACCACTTTGCAAACCCTTAGGGAGAAATACCCTAAGGTTTTTTTTACATCTAATTAGTGATTTTTCTGCTTAGCTAAAAAACGTAATCCTACACCAGGTTCAGTAGCAATATAGCGTGGCTGAATCGCGTTATCCCCCAGTTTACTGCGTAACTTGCCCACTAAAATACGTAAATAGTGCGTATCTTCCTGATGGGTTGGACCCCATAGTTCTTTTAAAAGCTGTGGCTGTGTTAAAAGTTGCCCTTGATAGCGCATTAATAGGGCCAAAAGTTGAAACTCTTTTCGAGTTAAAGTAATTGGCTGTTGCTCGATCCAAACTAAACGTTGCGTGACATCGACTTTAAGATAACCATCGTCATAAATATGTGCTTCTTGCTGGATTGGTTGATTTCTTAAGATGACACGAATGCGCGCCAAAAGCTCTTGCACACTAAAAGGCTTGGTCATGTAGTCATTTGCACCAGCATCTAGCAAAGCAACTTTTTCGTATTCATCAGCGCGTACAGATAACACAATAACGGGAACATTCGACCAGCTACGTAATTCTTGAAGGACTTCTTTCCCATCTAAATCGGGTAAGCCTAAGTCTAGAATCACCAAATCAGCCCCTTGGGTTGCTAATGCCTCTAGGCCTTTGTAACCCGTTTCACAGAGCGTGGTTTTGTATTTTTGAGTTCTTAAAGCAATGTCTAAAAATTTACGGATTTGAGGCTCATCATCAATAATCACAATACGTGTTTCTACAGGTGATGTTTCTGAACTTATCATGAATTTACAACTTATTCTTTTACTGGACGAAGGGGTAATTTGATTTGAATTAAAGTACCTTTATTTTGGCGCCCTGAAAATGCTTCTATTGTACCCATATGAGCACCAATAATCGCTTTTACAATTGTTAGCCCTAAACCTGTACCGAATTTTCCACGGTCTCCACGCTCCATAGTATAAAACATATCGAAAATGCGATGTCTTTCGTCTTCAGGGATGCCTACACCTTTATCTTCAATTTCTATTTTTACTTCATCTTCTGACAAAAGTTGAGCACGAATCATGACAGATTCATCTGGAGGTGAAAAGTTTGCCGCATTTTCTAAAACATTAAAAATAGCTTGCTCTACCAGTGCTGGGTGGACATACAAACTAATCGGTTGCTCAGGTAACTGAACGACCACTTGCGTATCTGGTTTATAACGCTTTAAACGGCGGGTTGCCGAACCAATTAATTCATCCACCCCAATCCAGTCCCTTTTTAAAGTTAGACCTTCGTGTCCCAAACGGGTCATATCAAGCAAGTTTTGAATATAACGGTCTAAGCGCTCACCTTCTAAATGAATTGTTTCAAGCAGATCTTGTTGGTCTTGTTCTGTCATTTCAGCTTTAAAATTGGCAAGTGTGTCTGCTGCCCCAATAATAGAAGCGAGTGGCGAGCGTAAATCATGCGATACCGAAGATAATAAAGCAGAACGTAAGCGCTCTGTTTCACTGGTGACTTTTGCTTGTTCAAGCTCATTTACCAATTGGGTTCGAAGTGCTGCCTGTGCAATGTACTCAATTACACTTTCAGTCAATTTTTTTTGCTCAAAATTTAAGGAAACCACTTCATCCTTAAAGTAAATTCCCACTATACCTAGGCTATTTTTCTGCTCTAAAAGAGGTAAAAACCACCAGTTTGATTGACTCAGCGTATCGGTAAAGCGCCCGCATGGCTGCTGATGTTTCAAACACCATTCTGCGGCTACTTTTTCTTTATCGTTTAGCTCAATATCAGATGAAATTATTTTATCTCGAATAGAAATCCACACTTTAGTTTGAAGTTGTGTTTCTAAAGTCATACGTCCTGTTTGCATGACTTCTTCAAGATTCACTGCACTAGAAAGCTTACGTGCCAAGTCTTGCATTACCGTAGTGTAGGCATTGGCAGCTTTTAAAGATAAAACTTGCTGGCGTAACTGAGAGGCCAAACGCCCAGCAATTAAAGCTGCTGCAAAAAAAGCAACAACGGTGACTACCCCTTGGTGTGCTGAAATCTGAAAGGTATAACGCGGGGCAATAAAGAAAAAATTATAGGCCAAGAAACATATTAAGGCTGCCACTACGGCAGCTAACATTCGGGTTTTAGTTGCAACAATTAAAACAGAAATAATAAAAATGACAGAGAAGTCTTCAATACCAAATAGAACTTCGGCGAAGTGAGCTATAAAAATGCTACCGCACGTCACAGCTAAAACAAAAACACTTTCTTTTAATGATAAAAATGAAGGCTTTTTGAGCTGATTAATCTTTTTAGTACCCTGTTCTGGGTGCAAAATGGTTAAAGCAATCGAGTTTTCTTGATTTAATAATTGCTGAGCTAAATTTTTCTTAAATAACTTTAACCACCACGGTGAAATACTTTTACCAATCACCAGATTGGAAATACCTCGATCAACGGCGGCATCCATTAACACTGACGCAACTCGCGGCCCATATAAAACCTCTGTTCGGCCACCGAGTTGCCGAGCCAACTCAAACGCACGGTCAATCTCGATGTATTCTTTTTTATAAGAACTCACTGAACTCTGCCCAAAGTCTAAACTTTTAGCAACATTCACTACAGTCCATGTAGCACCATTACGTTCTGCTAAACGGCAGCCTGCCCGTACTAAATATTCAGAAGAGCCTTGCCCATCGATCGCAATCATCAATTCATTTTGCAATGATATAGATTTCAATCCCTTTGAGGCATAGCTCTCTTTTAAATCTGAATCGACATGTTCAGCAACGCATTGCATTGCCAGTTCACGTAATGCCGTTAAATTTGAAATGCTAAAAAAGCCTTGTAATGCCAGATTTGCTTGCTCTGGCACATAGACTTTTCCTTGGTGGAGCCTTTCAATGAGCTCACTGACGGGTAAATCAATTAAACGAATGTCTCGAATACGGTCAAATACCCGATCTGGTACCGTTTCATTTACTCGAATGCCCGTAATCTGGTACACCACATCATTCAGGCTTTCTAAATGTTGAATATTAATGGTAGTAAATACATCAATACCTGCATCTAGCAACTCATTAACATCTTGCCACCGTCGTTCATGACGACTATTTGGGACGTTACGATGAGCCAATTCATCAACCAAAACGATTTGCGGATGCCTAAGTAAAATAGCATCCAAGTCCATTTCTTCTAAAGTGTGCCCCTGATATTGCATTTCCTTTCTAGCAATTTGAGGCAACCCTTCCAAAATTTTTAGAGTTTCTATTCTTCCATGGGTTTCAACAATACCAACAACAACATCTGTGCCCTGTTGATATAACTCTTTAGCGCGGGCAAGCATGGCATAGGTTTTTCCGACACCAGGTGCCGCACCGAGAAAGACTGTTAGTCGACCGGCTTGATATCTGTTGACATGATTTAATAAGGCTTCAGCCTGATTTTCGCGATTGCTTTGCACTTGATATCATCCGGTAAACTAACAATTTTATTTTCAAGTTAATGTATAGATTGTAATTGATCTAAAGCGATATTTAGCTCTAATACATTAACACGAGCTTGCCCTAGTACACCAAACTGAACTGGTTCAATATGCTTTTGTAATAACTCTTCTACAACTTTAGGGTCTAAATGACGCGCTTGAGCCACTCTGGCAACCTGTAACTGAGCAGATTCAGGGCTAATATGCGGATCGATACCACTACCTGATTTAGTCACCAAATCACTTGGAATAGCTGTACTGCCCGTATGGTCTTGTTTTTTCACTTCAAGAATCTGTGCATCAATTTGTTTTTGAAGCTCTGGATTGGTAAGGGCTAAGTTTGTGGCGCCCATGGCCATCGGGTCATAAGCAACCGCTGAAGGACGTGGATGAAAATAAGCCTCTCCAATAAATGGCTGAGCGACTAATTTTGACCCTAGAACTTTATGGTCTATTTCAATCAAACTACCATTCGCTTGATTGTTAAATAAAACCTGTCCCGCGCCTGTAGCGATCGCACTATAAATAGCACCACAACCGACAAGGGTAAAAATTAGAAGTCCGAAAGATGCTCTTAAGGTCTGACCCAAATTTGCTTCTGAATTTTGTGCATAAGTTTTCATTTCAAACTCCAAATTACAAACCAAATAATTGAACAATCACTACATCAATTGCTTTAATGGCAAGGAATGGCAGAACCACACCGCCCACACCATAAATCAACATATTTCGACGTAATAACTGAGTTGCCATTGAAGGTTTAAATTTCACGCCTCGGAGTGCGATTGGAATTAATAGCGGGATAATAATCGCGTTAAAAATTAATGCAGATAAAATCGCGCTGTTTGGACTTGCCAAGTGCATTACATTCAATACTTGCATTTGTGGAATCGCAGCAGCGAACAATGCAGGCAAGATGGCAAAGTATTTAGAGACGTCGTTTGCCAACGAAAATGTTGTTAAAGCGCCACGGGTAATCAGCTGCTGTTTCCCAATCTCAACCACAGCAAGTAGTTTGGTTGGATCTGAGTCTAAATCAACCATATTGCCAGCTTCTTTTGCAGCTTGTGTGCCCGAATTCATGGCTAAACCAATATCTGCTTGTGCTAATGCCGGCGCGTCATTGGTTCCGTCACCGACCATCGCAACTAAACGACCTTGTTGTTGTTCGGTGCGAATACAAGCCAATTTGTCTTCTGGTTTTGCTTCGGCAATATAGTCATCTACACCAGCTTCAGCAGCAATCGCAGCAGCAGTTAATGGGTTATCACCTGTAACCATAACGGTTTTGATGCCCATTTCTCTTAAACGAGCAAAACGTTCTTTAATACCGTGTTTAATCACATCTGAGAGTTCAATCACACCCAACACATGATGTTGATTAGCGACGACTAAAGGTGTTGCTCCTTTTTTGGCAACTTGTTCAACACGCGATTTTAATTCTAAATCTTGAGAATAATCCTCATCTACAAATTTCAAAATTGCATCTAATGCACCTTTACGAATTTGGTCACCATTCGGTAAATTCACGCCAGAAATTCGAGTCGAAGCACTAAAAGAGATAAATTCGGCTTGCTCAGGTTCTTGCTGTTTTAGACCTTGCTCTTTTGCTAACTTAACAATTGATTTCCCTTCTGGTGTTGGGTCGGCAAGTGAACTTATCCAAGCAGCAGCTCTCAACTCTGACTCGGTTACCGAAGTTAAAGGATAAAAAGAGGTCGCTTGACGATCACCATAAGTAATGGTTCCTGTTTTATCGAGTAAAAGCACATCAATGTCACCCGCGACTTCTACTGCTTTACCTGATTTCGCCAAAACATTGGCTTTGAGTGCACGGTTCATGCCCGCAATCCCAATCGCAGGTAACAAACCACCAATCGTTGTTGGAATTAAGCAGACCAATAACGCCACGAGCACGACTGGATCAAGTTCAATATGTAGATAATCAGCAATAAATGGCAAACTAATCACGACAATTAAAAACGTGATTGTCATCACTATTAATAAGAAGCCAAGTGCAATCTCATTCGGTGTTTTTTGCCGATTTGAACCTTCGACCAAAGCAATCATACGGTCTAAGAAACTTTGACCAGATTCAGCAGTCACTTGCACAACAATACGATCTGTAAGTACTTTGGTTCCGCCAATAACACCTGAACGGTCTGTTCCAGCTTCACGTAGCACAGGTGCTGACTCACCTGTAACAGCCGATTCATTAATGGTCGCAAAGCCTTCTACAATCTCACCGTCGGCTGGAACAAGCTCACCTGCATGTACTTCAATAAAATCATTTAAATGAAGTTCGGTCGCTGCAACTTGAGTCGCTTGACGGTCTGTCAAAGAGTTAAGTCTTCGAGCCATTAAATTTTCTCTCGCTGCACGTAGTGAAGATGCTTGCCCACGGCCTCTAGCCTCTGCAACAGCCTCGGCATAGTTAGCAAATAAAATGGTAATAAACAGAATTGCTGTAACCACTAAACCAAATATCAGCGTGGTGTAACCTAAGATTGTACTAATGCCTGTAACCACTGTTCCAAGCCATACAATTGCCATCACAGGGTTTTTAATTGCATGCTGTGGTAGCAGTTTCACAAATGCATTTTTCCAAACTTCAAAATTTGGCACTGCCATGGTTTGTTTATGGCTATTTACATGAGTTTGTGTATTCATTTTCACTCGCCTCCTTAGCCTTTAACCAACAAAAGTTGATCGGCAATAGGCCCAAGGACAAGAACTGGCATAAATTGTAATAAGGTAAGCAACACAACTATCGTAATCAGCGTTAAGGCAAAGGTTGGTGTTTCAACCTGAAGACTACCTGATGTTTCGGGTGCTTTTCTTTTTGCTGCTAAACGTGTGGCAATCATTAATGGCAAAATTAATGTAGGGAAACGTCCTAACAGTAGAGCGATACTACAAGTGACATTCCACCATACAGTGTTGTCTCCAAGACCTTCAAAACCTGAACCGTTATTAGCAAAGGCAGAAACATATTCATAGAACACTTGGCTAATACCGTGTGGTCCTGGATTACTAATTCCAGATATGCTTGGAATGCTGAGGCTTAATGCAGTAAACGCAAGAATGACTAAAGGTTGAATCAAGATAATAATCGCAAGTAACTTGATCTCTGCTGCTTCAATCTTGCGTCCAAACAATTCAGGAGTACGACCTGTCATTAAACCTGCAATAAATACTGCGAGTAACAGATAAATCATAAACTGTTGCAGGCCACAGCCCACACCACCCCAAATGGCATTAATCAGCATGTTAATGAGTTCAACCAGCCCAGTAAGCGGCGCAGAAGAATCATGCATCATATTGACCGAACCGTTATTCACCTGTGTAGTAAGCGCTGCCCAAACTGCTGATGCTGCTGGTCCAAATCGTTGTTCTTTACCTTCCATTACAGCAAATTGAGATGCTGTCGATGACATACTCTCAGACCAGACAGCCGCTGCACCTGAAATAATCGACATGAAAAGCATGCTACCAAACACAAAGTAGGCAAATTTTTTACGCTGAGTAAAATGCCCGACCATAAAAATGACTGTGATTGGAATAAGTAAGATCGCAATCATTTCTAGTAAATTAGAAAATGGTGTTGGATTTTCTAAAGGCACAGAACTATTTGGACCGTACCAACCACCACCGTTACTACCTAATTGCTTAATCGCCACCATTGGCGCTACTGGTCCTAAAGGAATTTTTTGAGTTTCAACGCTATTGGCTTTATCAATAAGCTGTACTTCTGGCCCACTCTGGAAAGTTGATGGCACGCCTTGGCTGTTAAGCAATAATGACCAGACAAAACAGAGTGGAAGCAAAAAGCGAACTGTAGGACGAATTACATCTGCCCAATAGTTACCAATTAAAATTTGATCTGGCTGCTCGGCAATATCGGCCGCAATATGGCTTGGGCGCTGATAAAAGAAAGCTCTTAAGGTCGCAACCACCAAAGCCAGCCCCATCATTGGAGTAATGACTTGCAAACCCACAACACCTGTCATTTGAGACAAATAAGATAATTGAGCTTGCCCAGAATAATGCTGTTGGTTGGTGTTGGTTAAAAATGAAATAACCGTGTGTAATGCTAAATCCCAACTCATATTTGGTGCATGGTTAGGGTTTAATGGTAGCCATGCTTGCGTCATAAAAATAGTAAGAATAGCCACTGCAAGAAAAATACAGCTCACAACAAATGCTAGAGAATATTGTTTCCAATTCATTTGTTGTTGTGGAGATACACCTAATAAGCGGTATATAGGATTTTCAATCCAGCGAAATAATCCATCACCCCACATCGGCTGATTTGCCATCACTTTGGATAGATATTTACTGAGGCACCATGCTAGAAAAATAGCAATAAATAAAACAAGTATAAGTTCTAACATGGCTATTCTCCTCTATACCCCTTGGCTTGATTTGCCAAACTGGAAATAAGGAGAGATGGAGAAATATCATTTGTTTTAAGTCCGCATAAGACAATGCCAGACTGATGCAAGATGCGCATTTGAGAATTTATAAGCATCTTTATTGTCCTGAAGTAACACTAATTTAGTGGATTTCAGTATGGATAAAATGCTCGTAAATTCTCTATTGAGGAAGTCAAAGACCGCGTAAATTTTGCGTAAAAATCTAGTTTGAAAGGCATTCAACTTTAAAATTAACGACTGGATAAAGTGTGCTATCAGCCTTTAAGGTCTCACAATGCCAAAGTTCATATAAAGGAATTTTTACATCGAGTGCCAAAGGTAGCTTTTTAGAATTAAATTGCATATGGTCCAGATCAGCTCCCCATGCAATCAAATCTACATCTAAAGAAATATGATGTGATGGTCGAACACGCCCCGAATCTGACTCAAGTTTCTTTAAAAAAGATTCAATTTGTTCAGATGATAAGGTGCTTTTTAATAGACATGCCGAATTCCAGTAATCATCTCCAATACCATCTCGGCATGGAATTTGATAAACAGATGAAAACTGCACTTTCCCCAATGTTGCCAATTGCGTATAAGCAAAAGTAAAGTGCTGATCTGCGTCTAAATTACTCGCTAGGGCGAGCGCAAAAATTGTTTCTGGTGCGTTCAAGACGAATTCCTACAGCATTTGCTTCTGCAATGATGGCTGGCTTACGGATGGTTATGGTAATTTTTTCAATTGATGGAAAGGTTTCAAACAAACATTGTAAAACCAGATGTGCTGCATGCTCGATTAATTCAGGTTTGGCTTGTTGAATGGTTTGAGCCGATAACTCACAAATCTGCGCATAGTTGAGAGTGTCCTCAAGCTTGTCAGACTCTGCTGCGCGGCTCAAATCATTATGGATGGTTAAATCCAACATTAAAGGTTGAATGATTTGTCTTTCCCAGTTGAAACAGCCAATCACTGTCTCAACCTTCAAGCCTTCAATAATAATGGCATCCATAAATTTAAACTGACCTTAGTGCTTTAACAACGAAGCAGGTTCCATATTTTGAACCATTTTCAAACGTTGGTCTGCATAAATATCAGTATAAGGTGCGAGTACGCGCATAAAACGATCGAAATAAAGCATTTGCTTAAATAATAAGGCAAAATCTCGAGGGAATTTAATACCATGACGCTCACCAACAGCTACCATATCCATCATGATGTCATTTAAATCGGCTGGATTAGAAGCCAAAATCTGCTGTGGATCAGCCATTAACACACCATTAAATAAACGCTCTAGATCTTGTGCTAAAACCTGAACGTCAATTTTATTATGGGTCATACCCATTTTGAGCATGTTTTCAGCCATTGCCTGATAATCAGTTTTTTGTAAAGCATCCATAAATGCAATGCATGCTGTCCAAACTTCCGGCTTTAACTGCCCGACAATACCGAAATCAATAAAACCAACACGGCCATCTTCAAGCAGCATTAGATTTCCAGCATGTAAGTCCGCATGGAAGCTCTTACATAACATTAAGCTACCAAACCATGTGTTCATGGCAGTAATCAGTACTTGCGATGGATCTTTAGCATATTGTTTAACCACGCTAAAGTCTGTCAAAGGTACCCCATATAAACGCTGCATTGTCAAAACACGGCGCGTAGAAAACTGATGATAAACTTTAGGTGCAGTAGCAGCTTGATTTTGGGAAATATTTAAATATTCCACAAAGTCATCTAAATTTTGTGCTTCTTCAATGAAATCGACTTCACGCACCATACGGGTTTTAATTTCATCAACAATTTCAGAAAGAGCGGCAAATTTAATTTTAGGTACCGCACGTTCAAGTAATTTAGCAGCCCAATGCACCACATTTAGGTCAGTGTACAAAATGGTTTCAACGCCCGGTTTTTGTACTTTAATAACGACATCTTCACCTGTAGTCAGTTTAGCTGCATGAACCTGAGCAATTGATGCAGAAGCTAAAGGCTTTTCATCGATATAGCTAAAAATCTGGCTTAAATCTCGTCCTTCAAATTCAGAGGCAAGTACGCCTTGAATATAGCTAAAAGGTAAAGTTGGGGTCTGGTCTAAACAGCCTTGGAATTCTTCTACATACTCACGTGGGAATAGCGATGGGGTACTCGCGATAAACTGACCAAGCTTAATATATGTTGAACCAAGCGACTCAAAAGTCTCACGCATGAGTTTGGCATTACTTGGCTTATCAGTTGCATACTTAATACCGGCTTTAGCCGCAACTACTGCGGTTTCACCGATGCGCGCAACTGAGCGCAATCCATCAAATAAAATATTTTTTTTCATATTTCTTTAAAACCAGAATATTCAAATCAAGTGTAGCAAATTTTGGTTTATTTGCTGATTAGCTTGCCTGACAAAGTGGACAATTTATGTCTTTATCAAAACTAACAATACGTTGCGTCATATTTAACCCATCCCAAAGTAACAGTTTTTGTTTTAGCGGCGTTCTGTTTAGTCCTAAATACAATAAAGTGTGATGTGCTTGTAATGACGCAATCATTACAGGTGTAGTCGCAAGCACACCAGATTCCGCACATCGCAGCCCTTCATTGGCATGTTGTTCTTTTGGGAACAAACATTCATAACAAGCTGAATCACCTTCAACCATAAACATTTGCGCCTGAAAACCAATTGCAGAAGCGCTAATTAATGCGACCTGATGCTTTTTACAAGCTGCATTCACTAAATAACGCGTTGTAAAGTTATCACAGCCATCTAAAACGACGTCTTGATGTTCAACTAGTTTATCAATGTTATGTTCGTCTAAACGTTCGTTAAAGTATTCAACACAGATATAAGGGTTAATTTTCTGTAACCGTTTAGCTAAAACTTCAGCTTTATAACGTCCAATATCTTCATGACCAAATGCGATTTGACGTTGTAAATTACTTATCTCAATGGTATCTGCATCAATGAGGGTAATTTTCCCAACTCCTGCTCGTGCAAGTAGTTCCGCGCTACTACAACCTATTCCGCCAGCACCGACAATTAATACATTGGCGAGTTTAAGTTTTTCCTGAGCTTCAATATCCCATCCATCAAGTAAAATCTGACGGCTATAGAGATGCATTTCTTCATCACTTAACTCTACAAAATCGATATCTTGAAGCTCGGTCACACGTTAATCCTTTCACTTAGAAGCCAAGTGATTTTATGACTAAGTTCGTCATTAGGAAAGCTATAAAATGGAAACAACTTTTTTATTCAGTTAATCCCCTATTACATTACTTCTCACATGCTTTCTGCAACAATAGAGCTATCCCTTTTCTGTATTACTTAGGCTAAATATGTCCCAATCATATATTGCACCAGTAGAGTTAGAAAAAGCTTATCGTTTGTTAAATCATGGTCCAACTGTACTAGTCTCTGCTCAGCATGGTGATGACCGTAACGTGATGGCTGCCGCATGGGCATGTGCCTTAGAGTTTAAGCCTGCTAAAGTGACTGTCGTTTTAGATAAAAGTACTAAAACCCGACAGCTGGTTGAGCAAAGTGGTTATTTCACACTACAAGTTCCTTGCTATGCACAGCTCAATATGACCAAGCAACTTGGTACCATTAGCAAATTAGATGACCCACAAAAACTTGAACACTGCGGGGTTGAGCTGTTTTATCAAAAAGATCTGACCAGTCCGCTTGTATCAGGTTGTATCGCATGGCTGGTATGTAAACTTATTTCTGAACCACATAATCAGTCAGCTCATGACCTATTTATTGGTTCTGTTGTAGGTGCATGGGCAGATAGTCGCGTTTTTAGAGATGGGCACTGGCATTTTCAAGATGCACCAAAAGAACTTCGTAGCCTGCACTATATTGCTGGTGGAACATTTTATTTAATTGGTGAGGAAGTGAAAGCCGATCTTTAATATAAAGAATAAAGGGAAATTCTAAATATTTCCCTTTGTTCAAATTAGCTTGCGTAGGCTTGCTGCATTTTTGCAATTTCTTGCTGCTTCAACAGTCCTCTTTGAATTTTTCCGCTCGTGGTTTTCGGTAGACTGTCCACAAACTCAATTTCTTTTGGATAAGCATGACGAGATAAACGGTTACGAACATATTGCTGTAACTTATCTTTTAATGTTTCACACGCTTGATAAGCAGGCTTAAGTACCACAAAAGCTTTGACTATTTCGGTTCGTTCCGGATCTGGCTTACCAATTACTGCTGACTCTAATACCGCCTCACACTCTAATAAAGTACTTTCAACATCAAATGGTCCAACTCGATAACCCGAAGTTGTAATGACATCGTCAGCACGACCCACAAAATCAATGCCCCCATGTTCATTTAAAGTGACCGTGTCACCTGTTAAATAATACTTACCAACAAAGGCTTTGCGATTATTGCCACCATAACCTTTAAACCACATCAATGGAGATTGCTCCGAGTCCATTGCCAAAATACCAACACCACCTGTTGGCAATTCTTGATAATTTTGGTCTAACACCGCAAAACGATGTCCAGGTATTGCAAAACCAGCTGAACCTACTTTTAATGGATGCTCAAGAGCATGATGATTTGCAATCACCATCCCTAGCTCAGTTTGGCCATATTGATCAAAAATATTGACCTCTAAATCCTGCTTAAACCAGTTCACAACCTCAGGAGTTAATGGCTCACCTGCACTGCTCACTACGCGTAAATGTTGTTTAATTGAAGGGTCAAATTTTTCCTTAAAACCAAAGAACATGCGAAATGCTGTAGGCGATCCTGTTAAATTACTTACTTTATATTTTTTAATTAATTCTATTGCCTGATCTACATTAAATGAACGCTCATCCATAATAATGCTATGCCCCAAGCTTAAAGGCCCGGTAATGCCATAATACAATCCATACGCCCAGCCCGGATCTGCCAGATTCCAGAACATATCCTCTTCACGCAAATCGACAGCATGAGTCATATAACCTTTAAATGCCAAAATTGCTTTTAGTGGAACAGGTACAGACTTCGCAAGTCCAGTTGTGCCTGAGGTAAACATCATTAAAAAGTCATCATCAAAGCTACGATTTACTGGCTCACATTGCTCAGAATATCGTTGTAAAGATTGCCAAAAATCAAAGTCATGCTCAGATAAAAGACCTGTTTGATGAACAGTTACAATAACCGGAACATTCAAGGTATTCAGTTTAGGGCGCTGTTCATCATTGGTCACAATCAATTTAGTTTGAGCAGTCGTAATTCGGTGATCAATCGATTTTGCTTCAAAGGCAGTAAATAAAGGCTGATAAATAGCGCCTATACGCCATGCTGCCAAAATTGTAATTAATAACTCAGGCGTTCTTGGTAGAAGTCCTGCAATACAATCTCCAGCTTGAATTCCTTGTGCTTTAAAGAAGTTAGCAAGTTTTCCAGAAAGTTCAGCAAGTTGTTCGAACGTATAGTGCTCTGCCTGCCCGTTTTTTCCTTCCCAGATAAGCGCTGTTTTATTTTTTCCTACATAACGCTCACAGCACTCAACATAAGCATTTATTGCTTGGGGATGCCCAACAAGTTGCTCTTCGATGAGCCTTGTAAGATCAAATTGCTGATAAGCTTCTGCCAAAGTTTTCATGATGCTCACCTTCATTCCGTTTGATGATTGATTTTGTGTAAGGCCACAAAATCTGTCCTGACTGTTATTGTTTTAGCTAAAGCTTGAAGAATATTTCTTCAACTTTTCCATCTATTTCAAACAAAACTAATAGCAAAAATGCATCATTTCAATTGCAAGAAACCGCACATGGTGTGCGGCTTCTTGCAGTTTTAAGTTTAAAAACTCAATACTTTATGATCTAAACTTGAGCCACTTCACGAGCAATCACCAAACGCTGAATATCAGAAGCACCTTCATAAATCTGGCTTACACGAACATCCCGATAAATTCTCTCAACAGGGAAATCACTGACGTATCCATAACCGCCATGAATCTGGATTGCATCCGAACATACTCGCTCAGCCATAGTTGATGCAAAGAGTTTCGCCATTGAGGCCTCTTTTAAACAAGGTAGTCCCGCATCTTTTAAAGTTGCAGCATGCAAAACTAGCTGATGTGCCGCTTCAATCTGAGTTGCCATATCAGCTAAGCGAAAACCAACCGCCTGATGCTGAACCAGCTCTACACCGAAGGCCTTACGTTCATTTGCGTATTGGACAGCAGCATCAAAAGCAGCTCTTGCCATACCAACAGACTGAGCAGCAATACCAATACGTCCAGCCGCTAAATTAGATAACGCAATTTTATAACCCTCACCCTCTTGCCCTACCAAATTTTCTAAAGGAATTCGGCAGTCCTCTAACGTAATGGTTGCGGTGTCCGAAGCATGTTGACCCATTTTGTCTTCAATACGAGTCACCAAGTAGCCTTGTGTATTCGTGGGTACAAGAAAACACGAAATCCCTTTTTTGCCAGCCTGTTTATCTGTAACCGCAAATACCAAAGCCACTTGAGCATTTTTACCACTGGTAATAAATTGCTTTACGCCATTGAGAATCCAATGGTCACCATCTCGCTCGGCTTTACATAAAATCGCGCTCGCATCGGAACCGACATGTGGCTCAGTTAAACAAAAGCATCCTAGCCATTCACCAGAGGCGAATTTTGGCAAATAGGTTTGTTTTTGCTGCTCTGAACCGTATGCCAGTGTAATACCGCAAATCAAAGAGTTTTGTACGCTTACGATTGTCGAAATAGCACCATCGCCTGCGGCAATTTCCTCAATTGCGAGTACCAAAGATACATAATCCATTCCGGCACCGCCCCATTCATCGGGCACAGTCATCCCCATAGCGCCTAGGGCGCCTAAGTCTTTTAATTCCTGAGCCGGAAATTCATGGGTCTTATCGCGATGTGCAGCAGTTGGTTTTAACTGATTTTGCGCATAATTACGCATCATCTCCTGAACCATACTTTGTTCAGCATTTAGAATCATTTCAACATCCTTATTTTATTATTTTGCTGCCATGCGAATTGCACCATCTAGACGGATGACTTCACCATTTAAGTAAGAGTTTTCAGCAATATGGGCAACCAAACGAGCAAACTCTTCTGGTTTTCCTAAACGAGATGGGTACGGCACCATTTGCCCCAAAGCATCTTGTACATTTTGTGGCATACCCTTAAGCATTGGAGTTTCCATAATTCCCGGTGCAATGGTCATAATACGAATGGCATGTCGCGCTAGCTCACGAGCGATCGGCAAAGTCATCGCCACAATAGCGCCTTTTGATGCAGAATAAGCTGCCTGTCCAATTTGACCGTCAAATGCTGCAACAGAAGCAGTGTTCACAATGATGCCACGGTCCTCTTCACCTTCTTCAACCGTGTTTTTGCTCATTGCATCTGCTGCAAAACGCAACATGTTAAATGTACCTGTGACATTAATATTTAAAGTCTTTGCAAATAACCCCAAGTCATGAACGCCCTCACGGCCAACTACTTTTGCAGAAGGGCCAATACCGGCACAATTAACCAGACCATGCAAATGACCATGTTTAACCAACACATCTTTAAAGAACTGCTCAGCAGCTGCTTCATCGGTTACATCAAGTTTTACAAAGTCAGCTTTTGGTCCTAACTGTTTCGCCTGCTGCTCACCTGCTTCTACATTCATGTCTACTAATGTGACTGAGGCACCCTGCTTTACCAAATACTCAGCAGTTGCAGCCCCTAAACCAGAGCCACCACCTGTAATCACAAAATGTTTTCCTTGAATTTTCATTATGTAACGTCCTATAGAAATGTTCTTTAACCTTAGTAGTGAGAGTAAAAGTTGTTTTTTTCCGATACAATTTCAAAAAACCTCAAAATGCTTGCAGCTTTTGATCAATCCAAATTTTGAATATGAAATATTTCACTTGAAATATGTAAAAAATGAGTCTTTGACATGGTTGTCCAATCTTCTTTAAGTAAAGGAACAATTTCTATTGCACTGGTACATGAAGCATTAAGTGCGGCTTATGCCAAAGGGCTCAATACTCAAATTATTTTGAATAAAGCTGGCATTCCTGCTGAATTACTTATGACACCTAAAGCGCGTGTTCCGGTAGCAACGTATGCACAATTATGGATAGAACTTGCCAATGCCATGGATGATGAATTTTTTGGTATGGATAGCCACCCTATGCGTCGTGGTAGCTATAAATTACTTACAAAACTTGTCAGTACGGCTGAAACTTTAGAAAAAGCACTCTACGATATTTTGAAGTTTTTTAATTTTGTGCTTGACGATATACGAGGAGAACTCATTCGAGAACAAGAAAAAGCTTATTTGGTGATTCATGATCAAAAACAACCCAAACGTATGTTTACCTACGCAACCTTTTTAATGTTGGTACATGGGCTTATGTGTTGGTTAGTCGATCAAAGAATTGGCTTAAACCGTATTGCTGTACGTTGTCCAAAACCGAACGATATTCAAGATTATTTGGTACGCTTTTGTGAAGATATAGAATTTAATGCCAAGACAAATCAGATTGAATTTGATGCACACTATTTAGATATAAAAATTAAAAAAGATAAAAAAGCGCTTTATGATTTTTTAGAGCAAACTCCACAAAATCTTTTAGTTCGCTTTAAAAATGAAAATGCATTGAGTGTTGTTATTCGGCGTCATTTATTAAAACTTCACCCAGCCGAATGGCCTGAACTCAAAGATGTCGCACAGCAGCTTAATATTTCAGAAGCTACCGTTCAACGCCGACTCAAACATGAAGGAGTGAGTTATCAACAAATTAAAAATGAAATTCGTTGTGATATTGCGATTGAACGCTTAAGCAAAAGTAATGATTCAATACAAGACATTAGTGAAGACTTAAATTTCCATGATCCAAGTGCTTTTCACCGTGCTTTTAAAAAATGGACGGGTGTTAGCCCCGGCGCTTATCGGGAAGCAACCCTTAACTCTACAGCTTAAGTTATTCTTATTTTATTAATAATGATGCCAAAGTGACTCGATCATTTTGACCATAATCTTGAATAGTTTTTATCTCACTAAAACCATGCTCTGCGAAAATGCCTCGAACAGCTTGCCCCTGATCGTAACCATGTTCCAGTGCAATCCAGCCTTGTGGTTTTAACCAGTTTTTGCCTTGGGCAATAATAATTTCAATATCGGCTAACCCATGATGGTCTGCAACCAATGCACGGCGCGGCTCTGTTGCCAAAGCTTGCATGTGTTCATCTTCAGGGTCAATGTAAGGCGGATTAGAAACAATTAAATCAAATTGTTGGGGTTCTAGTGCTTCAAACCAAGCGCCACAAGCAAATTTCACATGATGCAAGCCATGTGTTTGTGCATTTTCTTTTGCAACGTCTAAAGTAGGTGCGTAAATATCAGTTGCTGTGACGAACCAGTTTGGACGTTCACTTGCCAATGCAAGCGCAATTGCACCTGTACCCGTTCCCAAATCCACGATATTTGCATTCTTTGGCAAATTTAGATTTAAAACAGTTTCGATCAAAACTTCAGTATCTGGTCGTGGCACTAAAGTATCTGACGTTACTTTTAAATCGAGCGTCCAAAATGGTTGTGAACCTGTCACGTAAGCTAAAGGTTCACCATTTTGGATACGCTCAAGACCAGCCAAGTAGTCTTGCTCTTGTTGGGCTGTTAACTCTTGCTCAAGTCTGAACTTTAATTCGAGAGAATTGATTTTTAGAAAATGCTCAAGCAGCCAAGCATTTTCCTGTCGTTCATAACTGTCAGGCTCACCACGAATTGCAAGCGCTTGAGCAATATTCATTAGCCGCCATTTTCCTGTGCAAGCATCGCAAGCTGATCTGCCTGATATTCACGATGTAAACTATCGAGCAATTCCGTTAGATCACCTTCCATAATGGCATCTAACTTATATAAAGTTAGGTTAATACGGTGATCCGTCATACGTCCTTGCGGGTAGTTATAAGTACGGATACGTTCAGAGCGGTCACCAGAACCGACCAAATCACGGCGCATTTCAGAAGTTGCTGCATCGGCTGCTGCACGTTTTGCATTTTCTAAACGTGATACTAGCAATGCCATTGCCTTAGCTTTATTTTTATGCTGTGAACGTTCTTCTTGACACTCAACCACTGTACCTGTTGGTATGTGAGTAATACGCACTGCCGAATCGGTTTTGTTAATGTGCTGACCACCCGCACCTGACGCACGGTAAGTATCAATACGCAAATCTGCCGGATTAATTTCAACGTTAGTATCAACGTCAATTTCAGGCAAGATTGCTACTGTACATGCTGACGTATGCACACGACCTTGTGATTCAGTTGCTGGAACACGTTGTACACGATGCGCGCCACTTTCAAACTTTAAGCGGCCATACACACCATCACCATCTACACGGCAAATGACTTCTTTAAAACCACCATGCTCGCCTTCATTTTCAGAAAGGACTTCAATACGCCAACCTTGCGATTCGGCATATTTGCTATACATACGGAATAAATCGCCTGAGAAAATTGCAGCTTCATCACCGCCCGTCCCGGCACGAATTTCTAAATATGCAGCATTAGAGTCATTTGGATCTTTTGGAATCATCAAAATATTAAGCTGGCTTTCTAATTCTTCAAGCAATGCTTTATTTGCTTGAATTTCTTCTTCTGCCATATCTTTAAAGTCAGGGTCCGACTTCATCATTTCAGCAGTTTCAATATCTTCTTCTGCTTGACGGTATTTGCCCCAAACTTCGGTAATTTCAGTTAAATCACTATGTTCACGAGACAGTTTACGGAAACGTTTGTTATCGGAAATCACTTCTGCATCTGCAAGCAATGCAGTAAGTTCTTCATGACGATCACAGAGTTGATCAAGACGTAAACGGAGTGACGCTTTCATAAGAGGAAATATCTCAAAAGTCCAAAAAACTTATCTAGATAAATATAAGAAGATAAGCCAAATCATAAAAATAGCGCATAGTTTACAGTTTATGCCGATTAAATGACATATGTAATCCTTCAAAACATTAACTTTCCAAATCCATATAATAAAAGAGACTTTATTTATAAAGCCTCTTTAACCTCTATAGTTATTTTAATTTTTCTAATAAAGATTTACCGACAAGAACAGCCGAAGCTGGATTTTGTCCAGTAATAAGTTCACGATCCACCACTACATTTGGCGACCAAGCTTTCGTATTGCTTTGATATTTTGCTCCAAGTGACTCTAATGCAGTTTGTGGATAGAACTTCATCTCACCGCCTTTTAATAAGCCCTTCGCTTGCTCTTCTTCTTGATTGCTAATTACTGTCATCCGATAATTTTTATAAATCCATTCTCCAGTTTTAACTTTTTTACCTTGTTCAAGTTGCTTAACGGCTTCCGCAGCATGAGGTAAAGCTGACATCAAAGCTATAGGCCCATGACAAACCAAAGCTGTAGGTTTTCCAGCTTTATGGAAAGCTGTAAGTACTTTTCCAAGTTGTTTATCTTTTAATAGGTCTTGCATAGGCGCATGTCCGCCCGGAATATAAATAGCATCAAATTGATCTATACCAATTTGCTCAATACGCGCCAGACTTACAACAGGAGAATCTTGAGCAGAAGTTAACTTTAGATCATGTAATAAACCAGCATACTGCTTTAATGCTTTTTCATCTTGATTAAAATACATTGCATTATTTGATGACTCATCTAACGTTGGAGCTTTCCCCTTTGGAGTGGCAAACGTTACGGTATGCCCTGCATCTAAAAGCATTTTTGTAGGTTGCATCAACTCATTAAGATAAAAGCCCGTTTTAAAAACCTGCTTATTCTTTAGCTGTAACTGTCCTTCATCAGACAATACAACCAATACATGAGCGGCATTTGCACTTAATGCTGCCGAAGCTGCAATCATTGCAAACATTATTTGATTTAACTTCTTCATTATTCGACCTTCATTCCAAGCATTTGCTGGATTTATAACTGGGATGGATATATTCTATTTTTACCCCAGAGGTAGAAAAACAACTCATTTCACAAATCTTTTTTGCGTTTGAGGACAAAATGTCTCGCCAATTTGACCATCTTGCCGATGTTGAAGTCTTTTTAATTGTGGCTGAAAAGCTTTCTATTAGTGCAGCTGCAATTGATTTATCTACAACGCCTTCAGTCATTAGTAGAACAATTACAAGACTCGAGAAAAAATTAGGTATACAGTTTTTTAGAAGAACTACTCGCCATTTAAGTCTGACCGAAGCAGGCCAGCTTTACTATGAAAAAATGCAACATGCTTTTCAATTAATTGACCATGCTGAACGCGTAGTTCAAGGTGAACAACTACAAATTTCTGGAAAAATTAAATTAAGTGTACCTACGACTTATGGGCACTATCGTCTGCCTCCCTTATTAGAAAAATTTCTTTTGAAATATCCGGACATTCAAATTGAAATTAGTATTTCTAATCGAAACGTTGACTTAATTGCTGAGGGTTTTGATTTAGCCATCCGTCAAGGACAACTTCCTAACAGCACCCTTATTGCTAGACCTTTAGAGCAAGCTCCTTTAAAACTTGTTGCCTCACCTGCTTATTTGAAACGCATGGGTATTCCAAAAAATTTGGAAGAATTAAAACATCATCAATGTATTGCCTTTGAATTGCCCAGTAGCGGCAAAATAACCCCATGGTTTTTAAAAAATGATAATGAGGAAATTCAATGGATACCAACAAATCGAATTTTAGTAAAAGAAGATATTGTGGGTGTGGTAACTCTTGCTGAAAGCGGGCTAGGTATATGTCAAAGTTACGACTTTATTGTTAATGAAAAAATTCAACAAGGAAAACTACAACCTATACTTACTACATATGCAGGTCATACACGTCCTTTTTCTTTGTTATATGCGCAGCATAAACACATGTCCTCTGCTACCCGAGCTTTAATTGATTTCTTATGTTCAAATGATGACTAGCTAAACTTGAATATATGTAAATGGTATTTAATTTTTCTAGGTGAATAGTAAATATTCTATTTTAATAGAAAGCATACAAAGAAGACACTAAACTCCAATAATCGAATGAAGGTTCTCCACATTTAAAGAGAAGTGTTTTGTTACATTTGCCGTAACGAAAGATATTAAGGTCCTGTAACTTGGGACACGGAGTAAATGATGAAATTAAATGCTTTATTATGTAGTGCTGTTTTAGCTACTTCTATGGTAACTGTAGCACATGCTGACAACACAACTCATGTAGCAGCAGCTTCTGCTTTAGGTAGTATCGCTGGTACTGCAATTGGTAAAAGCATGGGTGGTACATCTGGCGCAACAATTGGTGCTGCTTTAGGTGGTGCTGGTGGTGCAGCAGTTGCAAGTGACCGTCGTCACCGTACAGAATCTGCAATTGGCGGTGGTTTAGGTGGCGGTGCAGGTTATACTGTTGGTAAAAGCATGGGTGGTACGAACGGTGGTTACATCGGTGCTGCTTTAGGTGCAGCAGGTGGTTCTGCTTTAGGTAATAAAATTTCTAAAGACCGTGATGCAGACCATTCTTCTAAGTATTGGAAGAAAAAACACCGTCATCATCGTCACTAATTACCGTGATGAAATCGGCTTAAAAACACCTTCGGGTGTTTTTTTATAACTAAAAATTTTGGTTTCTAAGATAGTTGCTCATAGTTTATCCATATATTAATAGAAACAATACAAAGCAGGCACAAAACTATCGTATCAGCATGCGCCTTCTTCATAATTTTCTCGAAATTTTTAATTACATTTAGCTCAAGACATAAAGATTGCTCGTTATTGAAAAGAGCATGGAGTTCCACAATGAAAATGAATGTTTGGTTAGCAAGTGCATTAATCGCAACAACATCTATGGTAACAGTTGCTCATGCAGATAATGGTACCCGTGTAGCAGCAACTTCTGCTCTAGGTAGTGTAGTAGGAACAGCAATCGGTAAAAGTATCGGTGGTACATCAGGTGCAACAATTGGTGCAGCTTTAGGCGGTGCTGGTGGTGCAGCAGCAGCAAGTGACCGTCGTAACCGTACAGAAGCGGCTATTGGTGGTGCTTTAGGCGGTGGCGCAGGTTACACCGTTGGTAAAAACATGGGCGGTACAAATGGCGGATATATCGGTGCAGCAGTTGGTGCCGCTGGTGGTTCTGCTCTAGGTCGTAAAGTTGCCCAAGATCGTAACTATGATGACCGTTATGACCGTCGATATGATCGTGATGACCGTAGATATTATGATGGTGATCGCCGTTATTACAGAGGTGGTAACTACCGCCATGACAACGGTTTACACCGTGGTTGGTACAAACATCGTTAATTTATATATCAATCTAAAAAAGCACCTGAGTGGTGCTTTTTTATTTTAGGAAGAAATCCATATCGAAAAAAAACGATATACAATGGCTTCTTTATATCGTATTATTTCGATATAATGTTTTCCGAGAATATCGCATGCGATCACTTCAAGATACTAAATTTTCAATTTTGGAGCTTGCCCCTATACGTGATGATAAAACTATTGAGTTTTCATTACGTCATGCACTAGAGCTTGCCCAACATGCAGAAAAGTTAGGTTATGACCGTTTTTGGCTTGCAGAACATCATAATATGGATGGAATTGCGAGTTCGGCAACAGCTGTTTTACTTGGTTTTATCGCGGCTCATACCCAGCGCATTCGCTTAGGTTCAGGCGGGATCATGCTGCCAAACCATGCTCCCTTAGTGGTTGCAGAACAATTCGGTACATTAGCTACTTTATATCCAGACCGTATTGAGTTAGGTTTAGGTCGCGCTCCAGGTACAGATCAAGTCACTATGCGTGCCTTACGCCGTGGACATCAGGAAACAGAAGATCAGTTCCCGAGAGATGTTGTAGAAATCTTGCAATATTTCAAAGCACCTCAAGTGGGCCAAAAGATTATTGCGACACCTGGACAAAATACTCATGTACCTGTCTGGTTGTTAGGTTCAAGCTTATTTAGTGCTCAGTTGGCTGCAAAACTTGGCTTACCCTACTCATTTGCATCACATTTTGCACCACGTATGCTTGGTCAAGCCATTGAACTTTATCGTGAGAATTTCGAACCTTCTGAATATCTAGATAAACCTTACGTTTCAATGGGTGTTCCAGTTGTCGTTGCTAATACAGATGAAGAAGCACAGTTCTTGGCAACAAGTGCTTATCAACGTGTATTAGGATTAATTCGTGGGGAAAGCCTCAAACTTAAGCCACCAGTTACATCTATGCAGGGATTATGGAACACGGCAGAACAACTTTCTGTTGAAAACTTCTATACGATGGCGCAAATCGGTTCAGTTGAAACAGTACGTTCGGGTCTGCAAAAACTTCTGGACACTTATGAAGTCGATGAGTTTATTTTTACTTGTGATGTATACGACACAGTTAAACGCTTAGATAGTTTCACTCAATTAATGCAAGTAAAATCAGGTAATTAATATATACGCGACATCTCATGTTTGAATCTATATCAAGCATGAGATAACCACCTATCTGAAAATACTTTACCCAGACTCCTTGCTTGGTTATTTATATTAAAACGATAAAAATCATCATAAATGAAAACCAAAAGGACTTTTGGAAAATGAGTATTGATCTTAAAAATAATGTCGCTAAATCAGCTATTTTTCAAAATACGGTTGAGGATTTTGAAGCCTTTACTGGTAAAATTCTGCCATCAAATAAACTTAAAGAATTTGATTTTTCTCATTTAAATGTAGCCATTATTGGAACGGATCAGGAGACCGTAACGCATTTAGAAAAAATCTGCCAACAGGCAAAATTTGTAACGGTATTTCAAATTACGCCTCACTTTATTTTACCTCACAGTCAAATCGGTATACATCGATTAATTACTCATCCACTTATTGCCAAGAACCGGAGGTTATTTAACAATCGTGTTAAAAGCATCTTAGCTTTACGTTTTCTTGAAACCCAAGTAAATGAAACATGGCTTAAACGACTTTTGACGCCCAATACCGCACGGGCCAATAAAACATTTTTTAAATCGGATAGCTACTATACGGCACTGCAAAGACCAAATTGCAAACTACAAACTTGGCCGATTGTAAAAGTTACCGATACAGCCATTTATAGTATGGATGGCACTCAACGACCCGTTGATATCATTATCAGAACTACTCCTTAAAAATAAAAAAGCATGGTTGATAGACCATGCTTTTTTTCACTCATTTCAAATCATATCGAGTTAAATACCCCTGCTCATCATAATGTAAGATGATGCGCTGAGACTTTTGTAATTCTGATAATGATTCGGTACTGACCATAAACTGTGAGGCCAGCAACTCAACAGAGCTATTCGGAGCTTTGCTGCGGCGATCATCCCCATGAAATCTAAGCCAGTTATAACTTGCCCATAAAATTAAAATGAGCGCGCTTAGACCTATTAACAGAAGTAAATGCAATAAAGTTTTCACTTCTGAAACATGATCTACCCACACATAGTCATAGATGAGATGCCCTTCAAAAATCCATAAAAATAATGAAACGAGTGGAAAAAGCAGCCACATTAAACAAAACCAACCTATTGTTTGTAACGTATAGTTTGCAGTTTTATTTTTCACATATTCAGGCTGATCAATATATTCAGGTATATCTAAAACTTCTACGTCGATATTTGCATCATTTTTCATGAGTGATCTCCACGGAAGCCTCGATCAGGGCTTACCCAACGAGCACGTTTTTTGGTGTTAAATATAGTTTTGGGTACTGCAACAACACTGGTAAATAACGTCAGTAACCAGAAAAATAATGGATACCAAATTACCCAAAAATAATTTCTAAAAAGCCGACCACGATCATAACGATGATCTATCCATAAACTTACTAGAAATTGAACAAGACATGTTCCACCTAATATCACGCCATACCACTGCGGCATGAGTGAATTAATTTGAAATTGTTGCGGTAAATCCACAAACAATCCCACAAAAAATAGAATAAAAATCATAATCATCACATATGACCAAATAATGCTGACTAAAGCTTCGAGCATTACCGGCCACATACGGCGCAAGCGGAGTTTGAACATTTTAGGAATATATTCTAATAATACCTCTACCCCACCTTGTGCCCAGCGTAAACGCTGTTTCCAAAGGCCTTTAAAGGTTTCCGGCATATAGATATAACAAAGTGCTTGAGGAATATATTGAATGTCCCAATGGTCCATTTGGAGCTTCCAAGAGATATCAATATCTTCCGTAATTTTGTCATCAGACCAAAAGCCCACGCGAACCAAAGCGGTCTTTCTAAATGCTACAATTACACCTGATACTGTAAAAATACGGCCATATGTTCTTTGTGCGCGCTTAATCAAGCCAATAATTGAAGAGAACTCGCCAACTTGTAATTTACCTAAAATACTTGAGCGATTTAAAATTCTAGGATTACCGGTTACAGCACCAATTCTTGGAAAATTTAAAAAAGGCTGCATAAGCCAAAGTACTGCATGAGGATGTAATAAAGCATCTCCGTCAATACAAACTAGATATTCGTATTTACTTACTAACACTCCCGATCTTAAAGCTACGGCCTTACCTTGGTTTTCTGCCAGGTGCACAACTCTTAATCGGGCATCTTGAGCTGCCAGTTCATCAAGAATTTCTGCAGTGCTGTCACTACTTCCGTCATTTACAGCAATGACTTCAAAATTCGGATATTTTGTCTGTAAGGCATAACGAATCGTTTGTCGGACCTGAGCTTCTTCATTAAAGCAAGGAATAATAATACTGCACCCTTCACTTGATGGCTCAGGCAGTTGCTGCTCATGATATTCCCTTTTAAAGAAAAACCAGAGACCTCCTACCATCCATGTCCAAGCCATCAACAACGGGTATAAAAAGGCAAAAGCAAATAAAATATCGAGTAATACTTTCATTACTTTTTCCCCTCAGTCGCGAGACCTGCAAAGGGCTGATACATGACCGAACTCGAATTCAAGCTAATCGGGTTATATAAATATTCATGAACATTTTTTGAGTTTTCATTGGTATAGCCATCAACCCCAAATTTCTGAATACCTATGCGCTGAATATTGAAAAGACCTTGTTTCACTTCTTGCCAGGCATTTTGCTGACTATTTTCGGGTAATGATAAAGTCAGCATAATGCGCTGTTTATATTTCGAATCAAGCGTATTTAAAATTGCTAATACGTGATTAAACTGTTTTTGCTTACCCACTATATTGAACTTAAGATTTACTAAATCATGTTGGGATAACAGCGTTTTTAAAAGCGTTGGTAAATTTTCGATATGTTCAAAATCAGGTGTAAGCAATAAACTAAACTGAGCCTGATTACTCATGTTTAAATAAGGCTTCACAGCCTTTTGAGTAAGCTGGCTCACATATGTAAGCTGTTTTAATTGGTTAGCACAGGCATTTTCTTTTATTGTTGTGCTTTGCATAGCACAATTTAAAGTGGTTCCAGCATTAAGTTGAATACCACTTAAATTACTATTGAAACGTGCGATATCCTTCGCTAAATCTGCCACCAAAAACGGTTTATTTTTTTGAGGATATACAGGCAACTCTAAAATAACCGACTGTCCGGCACGAGTTTGTGCCTGCCATAAAGTTCGGTTCAAAATATCTTGCTGAACGCTTAGTTGAGTTGTTGGGAAATAAGCAATGTCATACTGCCCATCGCCATCTTGATCATCTAAAGGTTTCAATATCAATGTGTTATTTTTTAAGCTATAAAGCTTGGATAACAATAACCCTAGTTTCTCATCTGACTGAGTATTAGTTGAAGCAGTTAATTGTTTTAAGTCCATACTCACAAAGTGGCGAGGTTGCTTAAATAAATCTAATTCTTCAAAGTTGAGAATATTGATCATACCCTCTGTTAATTGCTCAGCTGTAGGATTATTAGTGACCAAACTACGTTTAAAAGTCGAGTCACTCACTCTATTCATTCCATCGCGCCCTAAACTGAAAGAAAAAATAAAGCCAGCTTCTTGAGACAATTTTTCTAATTGCTCATTCACAGCACCATAAGGCCAAATAATTGCTTTAGGTTCAACACCCACTTCTTTCTTTAAAACGGCGTATGATTTTTTTAAGTCCTGCAAAATACGTTGTTGATATTCCACATCCGTTTCATAACGCTTTTGGGATTTTAAATACGCGTAAGAAGTCGCAGCAGGCTGTTCATTCCCTTGAGGATTAGCCAATACTCCATGATGCAAATCATCACTATGACTTGCGAACTCGGCTAAGCCCGAAGCTTGCATTTCTCGCACTTGCTTCCAATTGACTAGATTTCCTTGCCCATACGCTTCATAGCCAGCTTGTGTATTCCCATTTAGCCAGCTGGTCGGAAGTGCAAATACTGCCGGAATCTGATATTGCTTAAGTAATGGAAATACACGGCTATAACTACTTAAAGCGCCATCATCGAAAGTTAACAAAATAGAATTATGAGGTAATTCCTTACCTTGTTTACGTGCTTCTTCAATATCTTTTAAGCGAATTGGTTTCCAGTCAGATTGACTTAACCAGTCAAAGAACTGTGCTAAATTTTTCGTTTGGATTGCATAAATATCCCGATCCCCTTCTTTTAAGACATCATCCCTGACATCATGAAAGGTTAAAGAAACCGTATGATTTTTTGGTAAATCTTTTTCTATCTGGGCATATGCAAATTGCAGAGGCAACAATGTTGAGACCAAGGCACAGCCCAACATTTTCGACAATAAATTATTCATTAAAAACGCCCTTCAAATCCAAAAATACCGTAGGTATGTTGTTCATCATGTCCATCGTAAGGATGGTATTGCCAACCAATTCCATAATTGAGCTGCCATGTCCGGGATAGCTGCCATTGATGTTGATATTGCAAAGAGTAAGTAGGTTTAGCAGAGTAATCGGCCTGTTTATAAAGGCCTACACCCGCTTCAAAATGCTGCTTAAATGAACGCTCATATTCACGCCAAGTCACCCAATCATGACTTAAGTTCAACTCAGCGCTGTAATGTGAACTTGGACTAAAATAAGCTGTTTGATCTTGGCTGTTAGTACCGTAGAAACCTCGAACAGTGCCATAAGTAATATGATGAGGTGCGTCGAATAGCCTTTCACGCCAAAATGTTGAAAATTCTTGTTGTTTGTTACCATCACTAATATCAGTTAAACCGTAACTCGCGCCAATCTGGCGAGATTCATCTTTTTGCCATGTGACAGCAGCTCGGTAAGATTGACCATCTTCCCCTGCATCAAGGGCTTGTAGAGGAATGTCAGCCTGACTGTTATATTGCAATTGATACTGCCAGTGGTCATTTAGCCATTGGGACCAATCAAGACGGACTCCTGCTTGTCCACCATCCGTACTTTGCGACACAATTGCCGACAACGCCTTACGGTTCGCCTGCCATTCTGCTCCGACCCCATAACGCTGGTCATGCACATCGCCAAAACGGTACTCACCATAACGATCTTGATGCCAAGCGAATAAACGATAATTATCATTAATCCAGGGACTATTAAGACGCGTTTCCATTTCACGGTCTTTTAAACCATTCTGCCCACTTACAGTATCGCGACCGTCGGCCTTACTTTGCCCCCAAGTGGTTGAGTGTGAAATAGTGGCTCTATTACGATCTTCTAATTCTTTTCGACTTTTAATGACCCCACTATCATCAGGGTAATATTGCACTAAGTTTTGAGTCGTTTTTCGCCATGTCGGAATATCACCTAAAGCTTGAGCATTTTGCATTTCATTAATGCGGGTGTCTTTAGCAATCGGATCTATACCATTTAACCGGGAAATTGTTTTTTTTGCCTCTAGCGGTTTTTCTCTCCAACGTTCTACACGCGCAAGATTATTAATCAGGCTCTCATTCGCAGGCGCCTGCTCTACTTTTTTTTGAAAATGCTTTTCAGCTTGATCCAGATGATTAGCGTAGGCTAAATGCATTCCTTGTAAAGCAATATAATCATCACGATCAGGATGACTGATTTTATCTACCCCCTTAGCCTGACTATATTTATAAGTTGGAATAAGCCGATCAACCTCAGCGAGAAGTTGTTCAGCTTCCTTATATTTTTCTTGTTCAATATAAGAATAATACAGTCCCGTATAAACGGTCATATCCGGATAATTCTTTTCGGTTAAAAGCGTTTTATAAGCAAACTCGGCCTGTTTCGGTTTTTGCTCCGCCAAATAACTATCCGCAATTGCATGACGTACATATGCCGGTAATTTTTCGAGTGGAATATTCAACTGGGTGAAACTCTCTATAACCGCTTTTGAACGCCCTCTAAAATCTAATCCATATAAATAATCGTAATAAAACCGTAAGTAATTAGGATCGGAAGGATTCATTTGCTGATGCATTTTTTGTCCTTGCTCCAGCACTTTATCTAATTCAGCAAAGCTTTCGGCATCGGATAGACCTTCGCGATTTAAATATTTATATCGAGCAATTGCATTGTTGATATGTTGAGAAAACTCACTAACTTGTAAAGTCTTTAACATTTGCACTGTTTGTTCAGTTTTTTCGCTCGCTTGCAGTAATTGCTGCGCCTTTTTATATGAGCCAATAGCAATTAGATCGTAAACATATTCTTGTAAAACGGATAAGGATTTTGGTTGTTGTTGATAAGCATGCTCAACTGTAGCTAAAGCATCTACTGGTAAATTTATTAAACGATAAGCATATGCAACCCGTACCAACTGATCAGCAGTTAAACCTTTAATATCGATCTTCGACAACTGATCTTTAGCATTCGCCACATCTTGAGCTTCAGCATACAAAACCGATAATAAAATACGCCCATCAACTGACTTTTGAATATTGAACTTATTTGACCAGTCAATTGCAGTTTTAAAATGCTTAAAATCACGGAAATTTTGAATTAAAGGTAACTTTGCATATTCTGGAAAGTCTACATAATTAATATTTACCAAAAACCGTGAAAAATTCGTAAGATCCCTTTTTTCACTTGACATAATAAACAGATAATCAGCAAGCAGCTTTTGATCATGCGGGTATTTATTTAGCAATTGATCTAGTTGAGATACAGCTTGTTGAGTTTGTCCTGCTCTATAATTTTGAATAGCTTGCTCACGCAATACATCAACCTGAGCAGCGTATAAATGAATTGGCAAGAGATAGACCAATGAAAAAACACATTTCTTTAGCATTTTGAGAATCGAATAGTCCCATATCGAGATAGGAAAGTATAGTTAAAAATGTGACACATATCACAATAATCAAACAACTAGCAACTTTAATCACAAATGATAAATATGGAGAAAAAAAGTATTTGTTTTTTTAAAAGCTATCTAAAAACAAACATTTATAAAAATATAGATTATTCTTTTATATACATTTCTTTTCAAAATTATTCTTTTTGAATATATTTAATTTGCACAAAATACACTTAACATTAACCAATCAAAAACATTTTTATATAAATGGTTTTATATTTAAAACTTTTATTTTTAATTTGTTTTATATTTAAAACCATTCAATTTAATCATATTAATAAAGTTTAAATTGAATGGTTAAAATAAATAATTGACTTAATTAACCAATACGACGTTTTAAACCTGTCATTTGTAAAATACGAGTAGAAATTTCTTCAATCGACATTTCGGTAACATTTAAGTATTTAATTCCCTCAGAAATATAAATACCTTCAATAGCCCGCAACTCCATCTGACACTGGCTAAAACTTGCATATCGGCTATTCGCTTTACGTTCACTTCGAATGGCAACCAAGCGCTCGGCATCAATCATCAAACCAAATAATTTACTGCGGTGCTCTCTTAAAACTGCCGGTAAACGATTATCGTCTAAATCTTCTTCGGTTAAAGGATAGTTAGCAACACGGATACCAAATTGCAAAGATAGATAAATAGAAGTCGGTGTTTTACCGGAACGAGACACGCCAATTAAAATTAAATCGGCTTTGTCATAATGGCGGGTACGTGCTCCATCATCATTATCAAGCGCAAAATGAACAGCATCAATCCGGGCCTTGTAATACTCCGAATCGGTCACGGCATGAGTCTGTCCGACTAAAGTTGTAGGCGGGGTTCCAAGCTCCTGTTCCAGCTTACTAATTAACCCTTCAAACACATCCAGATTAACCGCTTTAGCCGTATTAATAATTTCTCGCACATGCGGATCGACCAAAGTATCAAATACTAATGGCAGGCAACCATCTCTGGTCTGACACTTGTTAATCTCGACCACCACTGCCATTGCGGCCTCTTCAGTGGTGATGTAAGGCATGATGTGAATATCAAAATCTACGTTAGGAAATTGAGCTAATAACGAATGTCCAAGGGTCTCGGCAGTAATCGCAGTTCCATCAGAAATAAAAAAAACACTCCGCTTAAATTGTTTACTTTCTGACATTAAAATTCTCCTTAAACATTTGTCTTAGTGCTATATAATCTTTATAGTAAACTGATCTTACATGACTGTCGCTTAGTAAAATTCTCAACTAAGCACTTTATTTTTTAATTTCATGCCAAGATAGACATTAATACTGCAAAAGTGGAGTGAAAACTTTGGAAGCGCGCGTAATCGGTCTAGAAAAATTAGGGAAACACGATGTCGAACTCGTAGGTGGGAAAAACTCATCTTTGGGTGAAATGATCAGCCATTTATCAAATGCTGGTGTATCGGTACCTGGTGGTTTTGCAACAACTGCTGATGCCTATCGTGAGTTCTTAGACCAAAGCGGTCTTAACGCTCGAATTCAAGCAGAACTTGCAGAGCTTAACGTTGACGATGTAAATGCCTTAGCAGAAACTGGCGCTAAAATTCGTCAATGGATTGTAGAGACTCCACTTACACCTGGCTTAGAACAAGAAATTCGTGAAGCATTTGCTGCACTTTCAAATGGTAACCCAGATATTGCTGTTGCTGTTCGTTCGTCTGCTACTGCAGAAGACTTACCGGATGCATCGTTCGCCGGTCAGCAAGAAACTTTCTTGAATATTCGCGGTATTGATAACGTATTAATTGCTGTAAAAGAAGTATTTGCATCATTATTTAATGACCGTGCTATTGCATATCGCGTTCACCAAGGTTTTGAACACAGTCTAGTTGCGCTTTCTGCTGGTGTTCAACGTATGGTTCGCTCTGAAACTGGCGCTGCAGGCGTAATGTTTACCCTTGATACTGAGTCTGGCTTCCGTGATGTTGTATTTATTACTGCATCTTACGGTTTAGGTGAAATGGTTGTACAAGGTGCCGTTAACCCGGATGAATTCTATCTTTCTAAACCATTATTAAATGCAGGTAAACACGCGGTATTACGCCGTAACCTTGGTTCTAAGCACCAGAAAATGATTTATGGTGAAGAAGGTTCAGCGGGTAAATCTGTTGTAGTTGTAGACGTTGAAAAACAAGAACGTCAACAATTCGCGTTAAATGATCACGAGTTACAAGAGTTAGCGAAACAAGCGCTTATTATCGAAAAGCACTATGGCGCTCCAATGGATATCGAGTGGGCAAAAGATGGTGATGATGGTCAAATCTATATTGTTCAAGCTCGTCCTGAAACTGTAAAGAGCCGTCAAAATGTCGGCACCATGGAACGCTACCTACTCAAGCAAAAAGGTACTGTACTTTGTGAAGGCCGTTCAATCGGTCAACGTATTGGTTCTGGTAAAGTCCGTATTGTTAACTCAATTAAAGAAATGGACAAAGTACAAGACGGTGACGTACTTGTATCAGACATGACTGACCCAGATTGGGAACCAGTAATGAAACGTGCTGCTGCCATCATTACTAACCGTGGTGGCCGTACTTGTCACGCTGCAATTATTGCCCGTGAACTTGGCGTACCAGCAATCGTAGGTTGTGGTAACGCAACTGAAGTATTGACTGATGGTCAAGAAGTTACTGTTTCTTGTGCTGAAGGCGACACTGGTTTCATCTACGAAGGCGCGTTAGATTTTGAAGTTCAACGTAACTCTATCGAATCTATGCCTAAACTTTCATTCAAAATCATGATGAACGTAGGTAACCCTGACCGTGCCTTTGACTTTGCTCAAATTCCAAACGAAGGTATTGGACTTGCTCGTCTAGAGTTCATTATTAACCGTATGATCGGTGTTCACCCTAAAGCTCTTCTGAACATTGAAAGCTTGCCTCGCGAAACTCGTGCTGCGGTAATGACCCGTACAGCTGGTTATGCATCACCTGTAGAATTCTATGTTGAAAAACTAGTTGAAGGTATTGCTACACTTGCAGCAGCATTTGCTGATAAACCAGTTATTGTTCGTATGTCTGACTTTAAGTCAAATGAATATGCGAATCTTATTGGCGGTAAGTTATACGAGCCAGAAGAAGAAAACCCAATGCTTGGCTTCCGTGGCGCAAGCCGTTATGTTTCGGACAATTTCCGTGACTGTTTCGAACTTGAATGCCGCGCACTTAAAAAAGTTCGTGATGAAATGGGTTTAACTAACATCCAAATCATGATCCCATTCGTACGTACAGTGTCTGAAGCGAAACGCGTTATTGAGTTATTAGCTCAAAATGGCTTGAAGCGTGGTGAGAATGGCTTAAAAGTCATCATGATGTGTGAATTACCAACTAATGCATTGTTAGCTGAACAATTCCTTGAACACTTCGATGGCTTCTCTATCGGTTCTAACGACTTAACTCAGTTAACACTTGGTCTTGACCGTGACTCTGGTATTGTTTCTCACTTGTTCGATGAGCGTGATGCTGCTGTAAAAGCTCTCCTTTCAATGGCAATTCATGCTTGTCGTAAAGCGGGTAAATATGTCGGTATCTGTGGTCAAGGACCATCAGACCACCCTGACCTTGCAAAATGGTTAATGGAGCAAGGCATTGAATCAGTATCTCTTAACCCTGACTCGGTTTTAGACACATGGTTCTTCCTTGCTGAAGAAAAAATCAAGCAAATCTAATTTGTTATAAAAAAAGACCCATCCGTGGGTCTTTTTTCATCTTTAGAATAGAGAATTTTTACTTATGCAAATTTACTTGGCACGTAATAATCAACAAGCTGGGCCTTATACCTTAGAACAACTAAATCAAATGTTGGCAAGTCAACAAGTTTTGCTTACTGATTTAGCTTGGCATGAAGGCATGACAGAATGGAAAGCTTTAGGAGAATTAACCCAAGGTAAACTTGTATATCAACCTACTGGTTATTCTGCTTTTTCAGCAAATACAAATACGCCTTATAATGAGACCATTCAGCACATTCGTGTAGAAACTAAAACACACGAGCTTGCTTCAATTTCGTCTCGTGCTCTTGCAAAAATTATTGACTTATTACTTTGGCTACCTATTGCAGCTATTCCGTCTTTTTTCTTTAATGAAGCTCAATATAAACAACTTTTTGAGTTACAAAAACAGATGCAATCTGCAGAAGTTGCATCAACTAAAGCAGCTGAACTTCAACAGCAGCTTTTTACCCTTATTCCTATAGAAGCTTGGCATACAATGCTACTTTATGTCGTCATAATGCTCGCTATTCAAGCATTTTTATTGACTAAGTTTGGGCAAAGTATTGGTAAAAAAATTGTCGGAATTAGAATTGTCGATGCCGAAACCAATGGTAAAGTTAATTTAACGCGTATCTTCCTTCTAAGAAGTGTCGTTTTCATTATATTAAACTTACTATTTATGCCTATTAGTACAATTATTGACTATGCTTTTGCATTAGGACAAAAGCGACAAGCTCTACATGACAAAATTGCAAGAACAAAAGTGATCAAATGATAGTAAATGACTCATTCATTTAATGTCTAAAAAAAAGGAGGCACCTCGCCTCCTTTTTTCCATAGAGAGTTGATATTTAAATAAAAGCTCTGTTGAAATTAGATACCCTACAAAAAAAATCGGGTTTTAAAACAATTATTTCAGACGACTTTATGTGTAGCTTAGTTTGTCGATATGAGGCATAATGCCCTACAACGTAGCGGTGTCACATCATTGAGAAGTCTAATTTTTAAGACTAGCGTTCTCAATCATGCGACACTTTAATCGCTATCCCATATTTAATTAGGGAATGGGACTCTTCACCGAGGTTGTAAAATGAGACAAACGATTTTAGCTGTATTGTCTTTATCAACGCTTGCCGCACTTTTGACTGGGTGTGGTGGTGATATGGTACTTCTAAACTCTAAAGGTCCAGTTGGTCAAGGTCAAAGTGACCTTATGATGACTGCGATCTATTTAATGTTACTTGTGGTGATTCCTTCAATCATCATGGCATTATGGTTTGGTTGGAAATATCGTGCGTCAAATAAAGATGCAGACTATAAACCTACATGGGCACACTCAACTGCAATTGAAGTTGTAGTATGGGGTATTCCTGTCATTATTATTGGTATTTTAGCTTGGTTAACTTGGTGGGGTTCCCACAAGTATGACCCATACCGTCCTTTAGAATCAGATAAAGCACCTTTAACTATTCAGGTTATTGCTGAACAGTTCAAGTGGATTTTTATTTATCCTGAACAAAACATTGCGACTGTTAACGAAGTACGTTTCCCAGAGAAAACTCCGTTAAGTTTCAAAATCACTTCTAACTTCACGATGAACTCATTCTTCATTCCACAGTTAGGCGGTCAGATTTATGCAATGGCAGGTATGCAAACTCACCTTCATTTGTTAGCAAATGAAACTGGTGTATATCGTGGTTTCTCTTCTAACTACTCAGGCTATGGTTTCTCTCAAATGCGTTTCAAAGCGCATAGCGTTACAGAGCAACAATTCAACGAATGGGTAGCGGCTGTTAAAGCAGGTAATGGTACAACCATTAACCCAGAAGCAGTTCAAAAAACTACGCTTGACCAAGCTGAATTGGCAACCTTACGTGATGGCGATCGTTCTAAGCACCAAATCGAGCATTTAGTAAATCGTGCTAAAGCTGCTGGTGATCAAGAAGCGCTTGCTAAAGCAGAAGCGATGAAACCGTTCCCGACTAAGCCACACCCTGTGACTTATTACTCTTCAGTTGAACCAAAATTGTTTGAAACAATTATCAACCACTATATGAGTAACTATCATGGTGCTGACCACTCTGCTGCACATACAGCAGCAGAAACTCATGTTGCAGCTGAACACGCTGCTCAAGGGGAATAAGACATGGATATGATTTTTGGTAAATTGGGTTGGGACTCTATCCCGACAGAGCCAATCGTACTTGTCACCATGGTCTTTATGGCACTTGGTGCAATTGCTGTGCTTGGCGGTATCACCTATTTCAAAAAATGGGGATATTTGTGGAAAGAATGGTTTACAACTGTAGACCATAAAAAAATTGGTATCATGTATATCATCGTATCTGTCGTCATGCTTTTGCGTGGTTTCGCCGATGCGATCATGATGCGTTTACAACTTTTCCTCGCTAAAGGCGGTGGTGAAGGTTATTTACATCCTGACCATTACGACCAGATCTTCACCGCACACGGTGTAATCATGATCTTCTTCGTAGCAATGGGTCTAGTTGTAGGTATGATGAACATCTCTGTACCTTTACAGATCGGTGCTCGTGACGTTGCTTTCCCATTATTAAACTCTTTAAGCTTCTGGTTATTCGCTGGTGCTGCTGGTTTAATGATGCTTTCACTTGTATTAGGTGAATTTGCTGCGACTGGTTGGATGGCTTATCCTCCTCTGTCTGGTATTCAATATTCTCCTGGTGTAGGTGTTGACTACTATATCTGGGCACTTCAGGTTTCTGGTCTAGGTACGCTTTTATCTGGTGTTAACTTCTTCGTTACCATCATCAAAATGCGTGCGCCTGGCATGAAATTGATGGATATGCCTATTTTCACGTGGACTTCACTTTGTACGGCTGTATTAATCATTGCATCTTTCCCTGTATTAACAGGTACTCTTGCGATGCTTACATTAGACCGTTACTTCGGTTTCCATTTCTTCACAAATGAGCTTGGCGGTAGCCCAATGCTTTATGTGAACTTGATCTGGACATGGGGTCACCCTGAAGTATATATCTTGGTATTACCAGCATTTGGTTTATACTCAGAAATCGTTGCAACCTTCTCTCGTAAAGCGTTGTTCGGTTACAAGTCTATGGTATATGCGACAATTGCAATTACTGTATTAGCATTTGTTGTATGGCTTCACCACTTCTTCACCATGGGTGCTGGTGCGAACGTTAACGCGTTCTTCGGTATCATGACCATGGTTATTGCGATTCCTACTGGTGTGAAAATCTTCTCTTGGTTATTCACCATGTATAAAGGTCGCATCACCTTTACTACTCCAATGTTATGGACGCTTGGCTTCCTTGTAACATTCGGTATCGGTGGTTTAACTGGTGTACTTATGGCTGTTCCACCTGCGGACTTCCTTGTACACAACTCATTATTCTTGATCGCTCACTTCCATAACGTAATTATCGGTGGTGTGGTGTTTGGTATGTTTGCCGGCATCATTTACTACTGGCCAAAAATGTTTGGTTGGAAGCTCAATGAAGCATGGGGTAAAGCTGCATTCTGGTTCTGGTTCTTCGGTTTCTATTTTGCATTCATGCCACTTTATATCCTTGGTTTCATGGGTATGACTCGTCGTTTGAATACATATGACAACCCTGAATGGGACCCATACCTTGCGATTGCATTATTCGGTGCTGTTCTTGTTGCGATTGGTATTGCATGTTTCTTAATGCAAATCATCGTTGGTTTCTTACAACGTCACCAAAACATGGACTACACAGGCGATCCATGGGATGCTCGTACACTTGAATGGGCTACTTCTTCCCCTGCTCCATTCTATAACTTTGCTCATGAACCAGATGCAAGCGGTATTGACCGTTTCTGGACTGACAAAGAAAACGGTGTAGCATACGCACGTAATACTAAATATGAAGACATCCACATGCCGACTGACCGTGCTGCTGGTTTTGTCATTGCAATGTTCATTACTCTTCTTGGCTTTGCACTCATCTGGCATATTTGGTGGCTCGTAGTTGTTTCATTCGTTGCAGCTGTTGTTAGCTTGATCGTAAGCTCATTCACTAAGAATGTTGATTACTATGTTCCAGCTGCAGAAGTTGAGCGTATTGAAAACGAACGCTATGCTTTACTTGAAAAACACTTGAAGAAGGACTAAGGAAATGGCTGAAGTACTTCATCACGACAACCACGGCCATGATGGTCATCATGAACATGATGATACTGACTTAACGGTCTTTGGTTTCTGGACATACTTGATGAGTGACTTGATTCTTTTCGGATCACTCTTCATTGCGTTCGCTGTATTAAGCAGTCATGTTCCACCAGGAACTCCAAGTGCATATGACCTGTTCCATGAATCATTAGGCTACGTGTTAACTGAAACATTTGCCTTATTGATTTCATCGGTGACTTTCGGTTTTGCGGTACTTGCATCTTATAAAAAGAATGTAAATCAAGTGATCACTTGGTTATTTATTACATTCCTTTTTGGTGCAACCTTCATCGGGATGGAACTCTATGAATTCCATCACCTTGTAGAAGAAGGTCATGGTCCAACACACAGTGCTTTCTTATCATCGTTCTTTACTTTGGTAGGTACGCACGGTATCCACGTAACTTCTGGTTTAGTGTGGATGTTGGTATTGATGTATCAAATCAAAACTAAAGGTTTGACTTTACCGAATACACGTCGTCTTGCTTGCTTAAGCTTGTTCTGGCACTTCCTTGACATCGTTTGGATCTGTGTATTCAGCGTCGTTTACTTACTGGGAGTTCTCTAATGAGTAGTCATGAGCATAATGCTGCTGGTGCGTCACACGGTAACTTTAAGCAATACACTGTTGGCTTTATTCTTTCTGTCATCCTTACCATCATCCCATTCGGGATGGTGATGGCAGGTGGTTTCAGCCGCGGTCTTTTGGTTACAGTGATTGCAATCACTGCCGTTGCTCAGGTTCTTGTACAACTTGTGTATTTCTTACACATGAATACATCATCTGAACAACGTTGGAATATGATTGCATTTATCTACACAATCCTATGTATCGCTGTACTTTTAATCGGTTCTGTGTGGATTATGAATTACCTTCACTACAATATGATGATCTAAACTGATTGTCATGTTGAAAAAGTATTTATTCCTGACTAAACCAGGAATTCTCTTCGGTAATTTCATTACCACCTTGGGCGGCTTCTTCTTAGCCGCCCAAGGCTCTATAGACATCTTATTATTATTGCTCACTCTCATTGGAACAACATTAGTTGTTGCTTCAGGTTGTGTGGTTAATAATGTTATAGATCAAGATATTGATACAAAGATGCAGCGCACTCAAAACCGTGCACTCGTTAAAAAAACCATCTCTCCTACTGTTGCGCTTGTATATGCTTTCGTACTCGGAGTAATGGGTTTTAGCATTTTATGGTTTGGTGTAAATGGTTACGCGTTTTTGTTTGCAATGATTGGTTTTATTGTCTATGTCGGTTTTTACAGTTTGTGGACTAAACGTACCTCAATCCATCAAACCGTCATTGGTAGTATCTCCGGAGCGAGCCCTCCTGTTATTGGTTATACAGCAGTAACTCATCAATTTGATGTGGCAGCCTTGCTTTTGTTTTTAGCATACGCTTTATGGCAAATGCCTCACTCTTGGGCAATTGCAATTTATCGTTTTGATGATTACAAAAATGCGGGAATTCCTATCTTGCCTGTAGCACGTTCCATTTATCGCACGAAAATTGAATGTGTAATCTATATCCTGTTGTTTGCAGCTGTTTTGAATGGGTTATATTGTTTTGGCTACACCAATGTATTTTTCTTGATTACCTTTAATGCTTTGACCGCATACTGGTTTTATTTATCAATTATTGGATTTAAAGCCGAAAACGACCAACTTTGGGCTAAACGCTTTTTCCTTTACTCAGTAATCTTAATTACTTTGCTAAGTTTAAGTTTTAGCTTTACCTATCAATCCCCTGCTCCAAATCTTCCTCTCTTTTAATTAAGGGAGGATTTCCTCCTCTCTCAAATAACTTTTATATTTCTCATCAAAAGATTTGTTTTTAGTCTAATTTTTACCTATAATTCAGCCTTCGCATTTTTTGCGACGTAGCTATTTATATTTTTAGCTATGACTCCTTGCTTCTAATTTTATTAGGGGCTGTTTAAACCGTAAGGAGCTGACAATGCGTCATTACGAAATCGTACTTTTGGTACACCCAGACCAAAGCGATCAAGTTGTAGGTATGGTTGAACGCTATATCTCTCAGATCAAAGAAGCTGATGGTCAAATTCACCGTTTAGAAGATTGGGGCCGTCGTCAATTGGCTTACCCAATTAACAAAATTCACAAAGCGCACTACATTCTTATGAATGTTGAATGTGGTCAATCTACGCTTGATGAGTTAGAAGAATTATTCCGTTATAACGACGCAATCATTCGTAACCTCATCATCCGTCGTGAACACGCAATCACTGAAGAGTCATTGCTTGCTAAGAGTGCTGAAGAAAAGCGTGCGCGTAAAGCTCAACGTGAAGAAGCACAGCAAGTTGCTCAAGAAGCTGAATAAGGAGAACATCAATGGCACGTTTTTACCGTCGTCGCAAGTTCTGCCGCTTTACAGCTGAGAATGTTGCGTACATCGACTACAAAGATATCGATACTTTAAAACAGTACATCACTGAAAACGGCAAGATTGTTCCTAGCCGTATCACTGGTACTAAAGCTCGTTATCAACGTCAATTAGCGCTTGCTATCAAACAAGCTCGCTACTTGTCTTTGATTCCGTACACTGACAACCATAAGTGAGGTGATCTGTGGACGTTATCTTATTACAACGCATTAAGAACCTTGGTAAATTAGGCGATAAAGTATCAGTTAAAGCTGGTTACGGCCGTAACTTCCTTATCCCTCAAGGTAAAGCAGTTGCAGCTACTGAAGCTAACACTGCTGCTTTCGAAGCTCGTCGTGCTGAACTTGAGAAGCAAGAAGCTGAAGTATTAGCTGCTGCTCAAGCACGTGCTGAACAATTGAACGAAGTTAACATCGTTATCACTGCTAAAGCTGGTGACGAAGGTAAACTCTTCGGTTCTATCGGTACTCGTGACATCGCTGACGCGTTAACGAATGCTGGTCTTACAGTTGACCGTGCAGAAGTTCGTTTACCAAACGGTGCGCTTCGTCACACTGGTGAATTCAACATCGCAATTCAATTGCACCATGATGTTGTTGCAGAAGTTCTCGTTACTATCGTATCTGAGTAATTTCTCATCAAAAAAAGAGCATGCTTACGCATGCTCTTTTTTTATCTCTTAAATTTAAGCAATAAAATTAGATATATTAATTCCTGATCAGTTCTTCAGTTTAATTGGTTTTTTAATTAGGTAGTTTATTTAGTTTTGTTTTAAGATAGTTCTCGGCTTAAAACCCTTTTTGTGTACACATTTTATCATCAGGTCTAATTATGTCTCAGGCGAATGCCACTTCTTTAACCCTTTCATCTCCAACAGAAAATAAGACGAGTGAATCAGGCCAACTTAAAGAGTTTCGCACTCCCCCACACAATTTAGCCATTGAGCAAGCTGTACTTGCTGCGCTGATGACCGTTGCTGAATCTTTTGAACAAGTCAGTGACTTACTCAAAGAAAATGATTTTTATGCCACTCGTCATAAATATATTTATCGTGCAATTGAAAAATTAGCACAGGAAAACTCACCGTATGATGCGGTTTTGGTCAACGACTGGCTTTTAAAACAAAATTTACTCGATGCGATTGGCGGTGAAGAATATTTGATGCAGCTTATGGCTGACTCACCTTCGAGTTTCTATAATCTTGAAACTTATGCGACTAAAATTAAAGAATTTTCTACACTACGCAGTATGATTAAGGTAAGTACTGAAATTTTACAAAATGCTTACGACACAAAAGGTCGAGGTGTAAGTGAAATTTTAGATTTAGCCGAAACGAGTATTTTCTCTTTAGCAGAACAACATAACAACAATAAAAAAGATTCTGGACCTAAAGCAATTAGTTCTGTAACTGCCGATGTAATTAGTAAACTTGATGAACTTTCAAAATTAGACGGAAATATTACTGGTTTAACGACTGGCTTCTTAGAGCTCGATAATAAAACTTCTGGTATGCAACCGGGTGATTTGATTATTGTCGCAGCACGTCCATCTATGGGTAAAACTACTTTCGCCATGAACTTGGTTGAAAGTGTTTTGCAATACAATAAACTCCCAGCTCTCGTATTCTCTATGGAGATGCCAGCAGACTCTATTGCGATGCGTCTAATTTCAGCTATGGGTAAAGTGCATCAAGGGCATTTACGTTCAGGTAATTTGGATGCTGATGAATGGACTAAAGTAACGGGTACCATTCTGCAACTTCAACAAATGCATTTGTATATTGATGATTCCTCTGCCCTACCACCTACTGAAGTTCGTGCCCGAGCTAGACGTATCGCAAAAATGCATGATGGTAAAATCGGCTGTATCATGGTCGACTATTTACAGTTGATGAAAGTTCCGGGCATGGGTGACAACCGTGTTGGTGAGATCTCGGAAATTTCACGTAGCTTAAAAGCTTTAGCTAAAGAAATGAACTGTCCTGTGATTGCACTATCTCAGCTTAACCGAAGTCTGGAAAACCGACCTAATAAACGCCCAGTAATGTCTGACTTACGTGAATCTGGTGCGATTGAGCAGGATGCCGACTTAATCATGTTTATTTACCGTGATGAAGTCTATAACAAAGAATCGAAAGAAGCAGGCACCGCAGAAATTATCATCGGTAAACAGCGTAATGGTCCAATTGGTACTGTTCGCCTTGCCTTTGAAGGCCAATATACTCGTTTTAGTAATCTCTCTCCTGAGTATTACAGCCAATATGATGATGAAGAATAAACTCTATCTCTAGCCCAAAGGAGTAAATGAGGGTGCGTCAAGCAACAGTTTATATTGATCGCCAAGCGCTTCAATATAATTTAAACCGTGTCAAACAACTCGCAGCAAATTCAAAAATCGTAAGCATGGTAAAGGCCAATGCATACGGACATGGAGTCAAAGACTGTTTAGCAGCCTTAAATGCCTCAGATGCCTTTGGTGTCGCCTGCCTACAAGAAGGATTAGAAATCCGTGAACTTGGTTTCGAGCAACCAGTTACTTTAATTGAAGGGGTATTTTCTGAAGATGAAATGCCCATCGCAATTGAACAAAAATTTGAATGCGTCATTCACCATCAACAACAGTTTGAATGGTTAATTAAACACAAACAAGCATATATTACCCAAGGCTTAAAAGTATGGGTTAAATTAAATAGCGGTATGAACCGTTTAGGTTTTAAAAACCCAGAAATTATTGAAGTGATCAAGACACTAAAGTCTGAAGGTTTTACATGTGTACTTGCTATGCATTTTGCAAATGCAGATGTAGATCATCCTTTAAATGAACAACAAAAACAGCAATTTTTGCATGTTAAAGAAACTTGCGATCCAATTTTAGCATCATGCTGTAATTCAGCTGCCATCTTTAAATGGCCAGAACTAAATTTTGACTATGTACGTCCTGGTATTATGCTCTACGGCGCTTCACCTTTTGCAGATAAAACAGTGCATGATCTTGATTTGAAACCTGTCATGACTTTTACTGCAGAAATAATAGCGTTAAACCATATTGAAGCTGGTGAACACGTGGGTTATGGCTCTACTTTTTGTGCTCAACAGGCTATGGATATCGCCATTGTTTCTATTGGCTATGGTGATGGCTATCCAAGAGCTTATGTTAAGCAAAATTTTGTCGCTATTGATAGCAAACTTTGCCCAGTTGTGGGCCGTGTAAGTATGGATATGATTGCGATTGATGTCACAAATACTCAAGTAAAACTTGGCACCCAAGTTGAACTTTGGGGAAATCACCGTCTAGTTGATGATGTGGCTGAAGCAAATGGCACAATCGGTTATGAATTACTTTGCCGTCTAAGTTCTCGCCCAGTCCGTCAGGGTACTTAAAGTTTACTAAATAAAAAATCCAAGCACTGCTTGGATTTTTTTGAATAAATTTTAGCGCCAATAATCATCTGTAGGTTTTGGCATTTCCTGTAAACCACGGCGTAACGTATCTGACCATTGACGACTAATTTGTGAAAAATATGGATCATCTTCAGTAATTCGCTTACCCATAGGGATCACAAAACTATCTTTACTATAAACTAATGCATCTAACGGCAAACCAACAGAGACATTAGAACGCAATGTAGAATCAAATGAAATTAGACTACAACGAAGAGCATCATCTAATGGCATCGCATAATATAAAGCTCGATCTAAAATAGGTTTGCCATATTTACTTTCGCCAATTTGAAAGTAAGGCGTATCTGTGGTGGCACAAATAAAATTGCCTTGCGGATAAACATTATAAAGCTGCATATCTCCGCCTTTGATTTGCCCCCCCACTAAAATACTACAGGCATAATTCATTTGTTCTTGGGTATCTGAACTGATATCTTCTAAAACGCTTTTCAAGGTTTTACCGACCAGATCAGCCACTTCAAACATAGTATTAATGCTATATAAATTAGGTTCTTGTTGCAAAATAAGCGCATTTTGCAAATGCCCGATAACCGCTTGTGTAGTTGCTAAATTGCCTGCTGTTTGCAAGGCAATAAACCGCTCTCCCGTTACTCCAAAAGTATGCAGTTTACGGAACACAGAAATATGATCGACCCCGGCATTGGTTCGAGTGTCACTTATAAACACCAACCCCTGTTCCAATCTCAGCGCACAACAATAGGTCATTTCGTTCTCTTTACATTCAACAAGCCAGCACTTGAACCACAGACATCATATTTTCAGTACCACCTTTTTCTCGCACTCCCCTAATGGGCGCAACATCGAGATAGTCCCGACCAACAGCAAGATAAATATGATGCTTTGGTGTAAACAATTGATTGCTCACATCAAAACAATACCACTGATTATCTAAAAATACCTCCGCCCAAGCGTGACTGGCAAGGTGTGGAGAATTTTGATCAAATAGATAACCAGAGACATAACGTGCTGGTAATTGTAACGCACGGCACATAGCGATTAAAACATGTGCATGATCTTGACATACCCCCTGACCTGCCTGAAAGGCTTGCGTAGCCGTTGTATGAACAGATGTACTATCCGGTTGATATGGCATCTTTTGCAGAATATTTTCACTGAGCAAAGCAATATGTTGTCGATCTTTGACAGTTACAATTCTCTGGGCAAAATCCAACATTTCAGCATCATATTTAGTGGCCTCTGTACTTTGGAGAAATAGATTTATTGGTATAGATACATCTACTCCTCCTATTTCTGTATTTAGAAGCTCTACAATACCTTGTGCCATAAAAGTAAGGTGCTGATACTCATAACGCTGGCTAGCCGTTATCCAAATATTATTAAAAATATCTCTTTTGAGCGTCTTGTCACCAGGCACACTGATCGCCCAATTCATAACATGTTGATGCAGCGATGTTTGAGGCATCATCTTGATATACTGAATACTGTTTTTAGCAGTTTCAGTATAGTTATAATGCGTTTGATGATTAACCATCAATTTCATAATTATGCCTCGAACATATATTCCAACTGCTGGGTAAAATTATAATAAGCTTCCCAATTTGGATGATCTTTTAATAATTGCCATGGTTGAGTTAATTTATTCCACCCTAAGTCATTCAGCTGTTGAAGTAATTGTTCTAATTCCTGCAAGAGCTGTGTAAGGTCTTGCTGAAAACGTAGTTGTATATCAAATAATTCTATCTTTTGTCCTAAATGCAGAAATAACGCTATATCTTCATGTTCAGCATCAAGTATTTGATTACATTTCGCTAAAGCCTGCTTTAATGAATCAGGATGAGCTTGGACTCCCTTAATCGCATGATTTAATTCTGCATAGGCATTTGAAGATAATATTCCTCTTAACTCTTGAATATTATCTTTAGCAATAGCGAACTGATTCAGTAACGAATATGTTTGTTTCGTATCCAACATATAGCAATTCAGTAATTCTGCTTGATCAATAACTAGCCCAAATGCTGCTGCAAATTGAGCCGCTCTAGCATCATCAGTAAATGGCAAATGTGATACAGCAAATTGAATCCGCATTAAATAACGACCCAACCAATAAATGTGGTGCGCACTCGAATTGAGTAAAACCATAAATTTCCTCTTTAACCAACCATTAAGAATGTAGCGTTTCAACGACCCATGTATCTTTAATACCTCCTCCCTGTGAGGAATTAACGACTAAAGAACCTGCCTGCATGGCTACTCGTGTTAAACCTCCGGGCACAATTTCGGTCCGATAAGGAGAACTGAGTACAAACGGGCGTAGGTCGATGTGGCGCTCAGCCACTCCTGCTGTAGTTAAAGTCGGTGCAACCGATAAAGCCAATGTTGGCTGGGCAATATATTCATGCGGTGTAGCAATCAGTTTTTGTCTGAATTCATCAATTTCACATGAGCTTGCTTTAGGACCAATTAACATGCCATATCCACCCGATCCTTGAGCTTCTTTAATGACCAATTGATCTAAATGAGCCAGTACATAGTCCAGATGTTCTTTCTCACGGCACTGGTAAGTAGGTACATTCTTCAAAATTGGTGTTTCACCCAAATAATATTGGATCATCTGATCAACATATGGATAAATCGATTTATCGTCAGCTACTCCAGTGCCGGGTGCATTGGCAATCACTACATTTTTCTGTAAATAAGCAGACATTAAACCTGCCACACCTAAAGCACTATCAGGTCTAAATGCAAGTGGATCTAAAAAATCATCATCTAAACGGCGATAAATCACATCAACTTTTTGACGTCCTCGAATCGTTTTTACAAAAACTTGATCATTTTCTACAAATAAATCTCGATTGGTGACCAGTGGCACATCCATTTCACGTGCTAAAAAAGCGTGTTCATAATAAGCACTGTTAAAACGTCCTGGCGTTAAGACCACAATAAAAGGCTGATCAACTTCAGAGTTTTCTTGAAGTATTTCTTTTAATAGGCTTGGATAGTGTTCAATACCTTGCAGATTGTTAGCAGCGCAGAGCTCAGGCATGAGTTGCTGACTAATATTCCTGCATTCAATCATATAAGATACGCCCGATGGTGTTCTTAAATTATCTTCAAGTACAAAAAACTCGCCTTCACTATCACGAATAATATCTATTCCGCTAATTTGAGAATAAATTTTGCCTTTGAGCGTGTGTTTAAGCATATGGGGCTGAAAAGCCTCATGACAAATAATCTGACTTTCCGGAATTAATTGCTCTTTTAAAATATGTTGACCATGATAGATGTCATCTAAAAAATAATTAAGCGCTTTAACTCGCTGTGCGCAGCCAGCTGCGATTTTTTCCCACTGTTTTTTTTCAATAACCCTTGGAATGAGATCAAAAGGTATCGTTCTCTCTACTCCCTCCTTATCACCGTATACGTTAAATGTAATGCCGTGATAGAGAAAATGTTGCTTAGCCTCCGCATTTAATTGTTTCAACTCATCCAAAGTACGAATGCTCAGCCATTGTTCAATTTTTTTAGAGGCCACACCATTAGACGTCGCATCATCCAACATCTCATTAAAAAACTGCGATTTTAGTTGTTCAAATAGGTTCGACTGTACGGAAAGATTTTCTATAAACGAAGTTTGGTTAAGTAATGCGTTGGTCGCCTGTTCCTGTAAAAAATAATCAATATCGGCTTGTAGGTCTTTCTCTTGTTCTGACATAGCAACCTCGTCTTATCATTTATCTATATTTCATTTTTAAATAAGCAATTTCAGTGCCACTTATATATCTATAATGCTTATTGAATATCATTGTTATAACTTTCTTCTAAATTTTAGCATTGATTGTAAAAGCTGCTATAAACCGAATCTGACAAACTTGCTAAATCTGTAAAGTTTTTTTATTGTGTTGACACCAAAGCAATTGGATATAGATGTATTACGCTTATGTCTGTAACAGAAAAAGAAACTTCAAATAGTTTATATCGCCAATGGCAGATTCTATCTCGCCTTCCTACCGGTAAATGGATCGGAACTCGAGAATTGCAAGAAATGCTTGAGCGTGAAGGTATTGAAATCAGTTTAAGGACTATTCAGCGTGATTTAAACCAAATTGCTCAGCGTTTTCCAATTGAAAGTAATAAAGCTGTACCTCAAGGCTGGCGTTGGCAATCAGATGCACCAATTCAAAGCTTACCGCATATGACAAGCTCTCAAGCTGTAACCTTTATGATGGTTGAGGAACATCTCAAACATTTACTTCCACCCAGTCTACTTGATGAGATGGGGCCTTGGTTTGATTTAGCAAAACGTAGTCTGTCTACACAAAATAATGTGAGACAGTGGATTAATCGTGTCCGTATTGTGCCAGCAAGCCAACCTCTTATTCCACCTGTAGTGGACCGTGCTGCTCAGCAGGCAATTTATGAAGGTCTACTACAAGACAAACAGATTGAGTGCGTCTATCGGGCCCGTGTAAATCAAGGCGAAGATAAAACTTATATTTTAAATCCTCTTGCTTTGGTCCAAAAAGGTGCTGTGATTTACTTAATTTGTACTCGCCATGATAAAACTGAAGTACAAACATTTGCCTTGCACCGATTCAAATCCGCTAAAGTTTTAGAAAGTCGGGCTTTACACCCTGTCAATTTCGATATTGACCATTATATTGACTCAGGAGCTTTAGGTTTCAGAGTAGATTACAACCAACCCACTGAATCTATTCAGCTTACTTTAACCATGACCGAGCAAACTGCTAAAACTTTTTATGAAAGTCAGTTAAGTAAAGATCAGACCATTACCCCAATTGAAGAAAATATTGTCGAAGTTACGGCGACCGTTCCATTTACATCTCAACTCGTATGGTGGTTACGGAGTTTTGGTAAAAAACTGCTTCATATTGAGCCAGTCCAAGTACACAATGCTGTGCGAGAAATTGAGCCTGATAGCAAATAATCAGTAGATATAAAAAAAGAGAACCATATGGTTCTCTTTAGATTTTGAATTGTAATTTTCTTAATTTTATATTGGCATTTATACTTTTATTTATTTTCAGATCAATATGTTTTCCCCCACCAAAACTGATCTGCTTCTTCTTTTGCGCTATGTTGAACATGAGCATTGGCATGCCATTTCATATCCATTGTAGCGAATTGATTTCATTGTCATGTTTAAAGCCCTCTTGTTTGAACGTGAATTTAATATAACTTTCGCTTTAAAACTTGTGAAATAAGAAAAAAAGGATGCAAAATCTCTTTTGATGCTTAGGAAAATTCCAGATATTTTTTGATCAGAAAATAAAAAAGCCCAGTCTTAACCGGGCTTTTTTACACGCTTAAATAATTAAGCCGTTTTTTTCGTCATATTATTTTTACGAATCGTGATCATTACAAGCTGAACAGCAGCTGGGGTAACACCAGGAATACGGCTCGCTTGAGCTAATGTTTCCGGACGAACTGTTTTCAACTTCTGAGTAATTTCGCGAGATAAACCTGAAACGACGTCATAATCAAAATCAGCAGGAATTTTAGTTTCTTCAAGACGTTTTAATTGAGCCACATCTTCATGCTGACGGTTGATATAACCTTCATATTTAACAGCAATTTCAATTTGCTCGCCGACCTGTTGTGAAACTTCAGAACCTGTAAGTTCCGCAATTTGAGAAAAATTAATATTAGGACGTTTAAGCAAATCAATCGCACTACATTCTTTACTTAAATCAGCACCTGTCATTTCAACAAACTTTTTACCCATTGGGTTGTTAGGTGCCGCCCATAAATGTTGTAAACGAGATGTTTCGCGCTCAACAGCTTCCATTTTTTCGCAATAAGCTGCCCAACGAACATCATCAACCAAACCAAGTTCACGACCAATAGTTGTTAAACGTTGATCGGCATTATCTTCACGTAACATCAAACGATATTCCGCACGTGAAGTGAACATACGGTATGGCTCTTTCGTACCTAGGGTAATCAAGTCGTCAACCAATACACCCATATAAGCTTGGTCACGTTTAGGTGTCCATTCTTCTTGTTCCCATGCACGGCGTGCAGCGTTCAAGCCTGCAAGTAAACCTTGGGCACCCGCTTCTTCATAACCGGTAGTACCATTAATTTGCCCTGCAAAATACAAGCCGTTAATTGCTTTGGTTTCTAGGGTAAATTTCAAAGCTTGCGGGTTGAAATAGTCATATTCGATTGCATAACCCGGACGTAAGATATGAGCATTTTCCATACCGCGAATCGAGCGCACAAGTTCAAACTGAACATCAAATGGTAATGAAGTCGAAATACCATTTGGATAAAGCTCATGTGTATCAAGGCCTTCTGGCTCTAAGAATACCTGATGCGAGTCTTTATCAGAGAAACGATGAATCTTATCTTCAATTGAAGGACAGTAACGTGGACCTACCCCTTCAATGACACCGGTATACATTGGTGAACGGTCTAAGCCACCACGAATAATGTCATGAGTTTTTTCGTTAGTATGCGTGATATAGCAGTTCACTTGTTCTGGGTGCATAGACACATCACCCATGAACGACATTACCGGAGACGGGAAGTCGCCTGGTTGTGGTGTCATAACAGAAAAATCAACTGAACGTGCATCAATACGTGGAGGTGTACCTGTTTTTAAACGGCCTACCGGTAATTTCAACTCACGAAGACGCTGAGCAAGAGCAATAGAAGGAGGATCACCAGCACGACCGCCGCTTGATTTCTCTAAACCAACGTGAATAACACCGCCCAAGAATGTACCAGTAGTTAACACAACAGTTTTTGCATCAAAGCGGATACCCATTTGGGTCACAACACCTTTAACAGTATCGCCTTCAACAATCAGGTCATCAGCCGCCTGTTGGAAAATATCAAGATTTGCTTGGTTTTCTAAGGTCTCACGAATCGCAGCTTTATAGCGAACACGGTCAGCCTGAGCACGCGTTGCACGTACTGCAGCACCTTTACGCGAGTTTAAAATACGGAATTGAATACCACCTTTATCGGCAGCTAAAGCCATTGCACCGCCAAGCGCATCAATTTCACGAACTAAGTGTGACTTACCAATACCACCAATCGCTGGGTTACAGCTCATCTGACCCAAAGTCTCAATGTTATGGGTCAAAAGCAAAGTCTGTCGTCCCATACGCGCAGCAGCAAGCGCCGCTTCCGTACCTGCGTGACCGCCACCGATAACGATAACATCATAAACTTTAGGATAGTGCATGAGTACAAAAACACCAGAAAAAAAAGACGGAACATTATAGCAAAATTATCTGCTTATAGATGTACATAATTACAAAATTGTCGTGACATGATTTACGGTAAGCCACATGTTTTGACATTTTGTTTCATGAATTCAATACAAAGTGAATGTTTTTAAAACTTTTTCATTTTAGAATAAAAAACGTACAGCACTTCTATGACTTTAAAATTAACGCAACTAGAAGGAACACAAAATGAAAACGACCATGTTGAAAATCTTAACAGCATCTCTAATTTGTTTTTCAGGCGTAACTTTTACACACGCTGCTGACACGAGCAAAGCTGAAACTCAAAAACAAATTCGAGTATGTGCAAAAAAACAGCAAGGTGAATGGGTTTCTTACAATCACAACGGTGTAACCTTTAATGGTACTTGCCAGCCGAACGAAAATGGCAAATTACAATTCAAGGCCCCTGCTCCTTAATACAGTTTTGACTTAAGATATAGAGAAATCGTTTTATATTCTCCTATATCACATCATCATTTTCAAAAAGCGGTCCATTAAAGATGGGCCGTTTTCTTTTTTAAACTACTCTAGTCGGCTACAATATGCCTTTAAATAAAATTTTAGGTCCTTTTCGTGAAGTGGTTACAAATACACATTACCGTTGATCAAGAACAAGTTGAATTCACAGAAACACTTTTAATGTCTCTAGGTGCGGTAAGCGTAACTTTGGATGATGCCGAAGATCAGGCTTTACTGGAACCATTACCAGGTGAAACACCACTCTGGAACAAAGTCATTGTTACTGGTATTTACCAACAAGACGAACAAGACCCAATTGATGTTGATACTTTAGAAGCTTTCTTAAAAGCACAACTTCCAGATGTGCCAATGCGTCATGAAGAACTTGAAGATCAAGTTTGGGAACGCGCATGGATGGATTATTATGAGCCAATTCAGATCGGGGAAAAATTCTGGATTGTTCCTGAATGGTTAGAGCCACCAGAAGCAGATGCTACAAATATTAAGCTTGATCCAGGCCTTGCTTTTGGTACAGGTAATCATGCAAGTACTTTCTTATGCTTACAATGGTTAGGTAAAACTGATGTTAAAGATAAGATCGTGATTGATTATGGTTGTGGCTCAGGCATTTTAGGTGTTGCAGCTTTATTATTAGGCGCTAAGAAAGTCTATGCGACGGACATCGACCCACAAGCAGTTTTAGCAACTAAACAAAATGCAGAACTCAATGGTGTATTAGACCGTTTATATGTAGGTCTTCCTGAAGAGTTTGATCAAGAATTCAAACCTCAACAAGCAGATGTTTTAGTCGCAAATATTTTAGCGGGTCCTTTAATGGCACTTGCGCCAGAGTTCGCAAAATTACTTAAATCTGATGGTGATTTCGCACTTGCTGGTGTAATCGAAGAGCAAGTTGCTGATGTTTCAGGTGTTTATTCTGAATTTTTTGATATATTAGATGTCGAAAAGCGCGAAGAAAACTGGTGCCGCATTTCAGGAAAACGTAAAACAACAAATTGAGATGTTTTAACTCATGAATGAAAAACAAACCCGCTGCCCTAAGTGTCTAACAGTTTATAAAGTTTCTCTTACTCAGTTAACTGTTGCTCAGGGTATGGTTTGTTGCCCTAAATGTAATTTAAATTTTAATGCTCTGACTAATTTAGTAAATGTTGAGCAGCCGGAAACGGTAAACTCATCTGCTTTAGCTCATGGCTCTATGCAAACACGATATATGACCCATTCTCATGTGTTAGATATCTTTGATCAAAAAGTTGAAAACTCTAATATTGATCTTTTGACTTATTTGAATAATTTAAATTACTTCCATAATGAACCTATTAATGCTCTTCCTAATCTTAATTTGGCTGAGCAAGCAACCTCTCCTGAACAAGATAACGGTAAAAAGCATAGCTGGTTGTACTATACGCTTTGGAGTTCTGCAAATCTGATTCTGATTTTGGTTTTTACTTTTCAGATTCTTTGGTTTAACCCTAAACTCATGCAACAAAGCCCTGCGATTAGCCATGCCTTTAATTATGTTTGTCAAATATTGCATTGCAACAAGTCAGCTGAACAATATCAACTTCTTTATATAGAAAAGGTAAAGCTACGTAAAATTGGTACAGAGCATACTCAACTTTCAGGTGTTCTCATAAATCAGAATAATAAAAGTATTGAGTTGCCTAACCTAAAACTCAGCTTTGGCAAAGAAACCGATCAAGAAGAAATCATTTTTACCCCTCAACAATACTTGGTCGAAAATTTACGTGGTATTCAACGTATTCCGACCAATACACCTTTTAGATTCCAAGTTGAGCTAAATAAAAGCAAAAAAAGCCTAGTAAATTATCGATTAGAAATTGTCCACCCCTAATTTGTAAAAAAAGTGAAAAAAAATTAAAAAAAAATGCAGTTAATTTGCTCACTTTTTCCTAGACAATGGTATGATACGCGCCACGAAAGCTTTGACTCATATACTCCTCGCTCTCAATTCAAAAAATATACTGTTAAGCATGTGTGCTTTTCTACATTAAGCGCATAGCCTAACTTTTTTTGTTTTTGAGGGGGCTGTAACAAATATTTAATTATTGTTACGCTTATTTTTTACTCAATACGAAGAAATATGGCAAGCTAATTGTTCTTATGTTTTAGAGTCACTGTTTTAGGATCTAAAACAGGACTCCGTATTTTTAGACCACATTTATATACTACTTTACCCAAGCTAGTATTTGATTTTCGGATTAACTCGCATGAATAGCAAATCTCCTATTTTTACTGCACAATCTGATGTTGCTCTTCGCATCCACGTGGATCGCGCAGTTCGCCATTATTTTGCACAATTGCAAGGTGAGCAACCATCTCAGGTATATGACATGGTGCTAGCAGAAATGGAGAAACCTCTTTTATCTGTAGTTCTAGAATATACTCGTGGTAACCAAACACGTGCCGCAGAAATTCTTGGACTCAACCGTGGCACTTTACGTAAAAAGTTAAAAGCTCACGGTTTAATGAGTGAATAAATGATAAAATGCTCACGGCTTCGTGGGCATTTTTTTTGTGCTTCTAATTGGTTTTAATCCGTAGACTTGAAATTGTTGACTTGAACATCATGACTATTAAACGTGCTTTGATTTCTGTATCAGACAAAACAGGAATTGTCGAATTTGCTCAAAACCTTGCAGCTTTAGGGGTAGAATTATTATCTACAGGCGGCACATACAAGTTGCTTAAAGATAATAATATTGCTGTTGTTGAAGTATCTGAACATACCGGTTTCCCGGAAATGATGGATGGCCGTGTTAAAACACTACATCCAAAAATTCATGGCGGTATTTTGGCTCGTCGTGGTCTAGACGAAGCTGTTATGCAAGAACACAACATCGATCCAATCGATTTAGTTGTCGTTAACCTTTACCCATTTGCGGCTACAGTAGCTAAACCTAACTGTTCTCTTGCTAATGCTATCGAAAATATCGACATCGGTGGTCCAACAATGGTACGTGCTGCTGCTAAGAACCATGCATCTGTCGGTATTGTGGTAAATGCTTCAGATTACGATACAGTTATTAGCGAATTAAAAGCTTCTGGTTCACTTTCTTACGAAACACGCTTCGATTTAGCGGTTAAAGCATTTGAACATACAGCTCAATATGACGGCATGATTGCTTCTTACTTAGGCGCTCGCGTTGGTAAGGCCGAAGGTGAAGCAGATTTATTCCCTCGTACGTTCAATACCCAATTAAACAAAGCACAAGATTTACGTTACGGCGAAAATCCACACCAATCTGCTGCTTTCTATGTTGAAGCAAATGCAAAAGAAGCTTCTGTTTCTACTGCAAAACAATTACAAGGCAAAGAATTGTCTTATAACAACATTGCTGATACTGATGCTGCCCTTGAGTGCGTGAAATCATTTGCAAAACCAGCTTGTGTCATCGTAAAACATGCTAACCCTTGTGGTGTTGCCGTTTCTTTAGACGGTATTAAAGCTGCTTATGATTTAGCTTACGCAACAGATCCAGAATCTGCTTTCGGCGGTATTATTGCATTTAACCGTGAGTTAGATGTTGCTACTGCCCAAGCAATTGTAGACCGCCAATTCGTTGAAGTAATTATTGCTCCAAGTATTGCTGATGGTGTACTTGAAGTTACTGGCGCGAAGAAAAATGTTCGTGTTTTAGTATGTGGTGAATTACCTGCAATTGATGCACGTGCTCCACAACTTGACTATAAACGCGTTAACGGCGGCTTACTTGTTCAAGACCAAGACTTGGGCATGATCACCAAAGATGATCTTAAAGTTGTGACTAAACGTGCACCAACCGAACAAGAAATTGATGATCTTATTTTTGCATGGAAAGTTGCGAAATACGTAAAATCAAACGCTATTGTTTATGCCAAAAACCGTCAAACTATTGGTGTAGGTGCAGGCCAAATGAGCCGTGTTAACTCAGCACGTATCGCAGCAATTAAAGCTGAGCATGCTGGTCTGGTTGTTGAAGGCGCAGTTATGGCATCTGATGCATTCTTCCCGTTCCGTGACGGTATTGATAATGCAGCAAAAGCTGGCATTAAATGCATTATTCAACCGGGTGGTTCTATGCGTGATGAAGAAGTTATTGCAGCTGCTGATGAAGCTGGCATTGCAATGGTCTTCACTGGTATGCGCCATTTCCGCCACTAATTTAAATTTAGTCCTCCCTAACCCTCCTTTTATTCAGGAGGGTTTTCCACAATAATGGAACTATCTCTCCACCTTGAGAAATAGAGGGGGATGAAAAAGGATTAAAGTTAAGGAACAAATTAAAAATGAATATTTTAGTTTTAGGTAGTGGTGGTCGTGAGCATGCTTTAGCATGGAAAATCGCGCAAGATGCCAAAGTTACTCAAGTTTTCGTTGCGCCTGGTAACGCAGGAACTGCAACAGAACCAAAATGCGTTAACGTTCAGCTCGATATTTTAGACAACCCGGCAATTATTGCTTTTGCTAAAGAAAATAATGTTGAACTGATTGTTGTTGGCCCAGAAGCGCCATTAGTAAATGGTGTTGTTGATGCTGCGCGTGAAGCAGGCGTAAAAATTTGGGGACCTACTCAATATGCAGCACAGCTTGAAGGTTCAAAAGCATTTGCTAAGCACTTTTTAAAACGCCACAACATTCCAACAGCTTTTTATGAAGTATTTACGGAAGTTGATGCAGCAAAAGCTTATGTTGAAAAAAATGGTGCACCAATTGTAATTAAAGCTGACGGTCTTGCGGCTGGTAAAGGTGTTATCGTTGCAATGACCAATGAAGAAGCTTTTGCAGCCATTGATGACATGCTTGCAGGCAACAAATTTGGTGATGCAGGCTCACGTGTTGTAATTGAACAGTTCCTTGCTGGTGAAGAAGCTTCTTTCATTTGTATGATTGACGGTAAAAACATTTTACCAATGGCAACTTCACAAGATCACAAACGTATTTTTGAAGGTGACCAAGGTCCTAACACAGGTGGTATGGGTGCCTACTCTCCTGCTCCAGTTGTGACTCCAGACGTTTTTGAGCGTGTAATGAATGAAATTATGCGCCCAACTGTTGATGGTATGGCTGCTGATGGACATGTTTATACTGGCTTCTTATATGCTGGTTTAATGATTGATGAACAAGGTCAACCACGCGTAATTGAGTTTAACTGCCGTTTCGGTGATCCGGAAACTCAACCTATCATGATGCGTTTGAAGTCATCTCTTGTTGATTTGGTTGAAGCAGGTATCGCAGGTAACTTACCAAGCGAAGCAGAATGGGATGAGCGTAAGTCAATCGGTATTGTACTTGCAGCAGAAGGTTACCCAGACAGCGTGCGTAAAGGTGACGTTATCTCAGGTATCGGTCAATCACCAGAAGATACTAAAATCTTCCATGCGGGCACTGCTACTCGTGAAGATGGCCATATCGTTACTTCTGGCGGACGTGTACTTTGCGTGACTGCTCTAGGTGACAGCGTTCTTGAAGCACAAATCAATGCTTTAGAAGTATGTGGGCAAGTAACCTTCACAGGTATGCAATACCGCAGTGACATTGGTTACCGTGCTATTGCTCGTGAAAAAGCTGAATAAAAATTTAAATAGTAAAAAAGCTCTCTTATGAGGGCTTTTTTATTTTACTTATTCACTTATCACAAATATTCATATTAATCTTAATTTTTATTCAATTCTGATTAATAAGATCGAAACATGTCCACTATATTGAATATGTTTTTATTGTTATGATTGGTTAAACCGTTGGAACTTTCAACATCACCAATTTTCCCAGCTGAGAGCCAACCCGAATGGTTGAGATCTCTCATAATCAGGACTTTTTTTACATGAAAAAGCTGATCAGTCTTTTTTTAAGCGTGTCTGTAGTATTACTTGCAGCTTGCGGCAAACAGCAAAATGAACCACAAAATGGCAAAGACTCTGCTCAGTTACAAACTGTAGTCATTGCTTCAACTGGTTCTGACGCTGATATTTGGCGCTATATTGCAACTTTACCGGAAACTAAAGCTGCCGGTCTTAAACTTGAGGTGAAAAACTTCACTGATTATGTTGCAATGAATACAGCTACTGCAAACAAAGAAGTTGACCTAAATGCATTCCAATCTTATGCCTACCTTGTTGCATTTAATGCTTCAAACAAAGATAAGATTGCTCCTGTTGCTACAACTTATCTTGAACCAATGGGTATTTACTCAAGTAAATACAAAAAAGTTGATGAGTTCCCTCAAGGTGCAAGCATTGCTATTCCTAATGATGCAGCGAACGAAGCTCGTGCATTGTTATTGTTACAAAGCGCAGGTCTAATCAAGCTTAAAGCTGACTTTGATCCAGCGAAAGGCACTCCAAGCGATATTACTGACAACAGCAAAAAAATTGACATTAAACCAATTCAAATGGCAACTGCTGTTCGTGTAAAAGACGAAGTTGATGCAATTGTTTTAGGTAATACTTTAGCAATGGAAGGCGGTTTAAATGTGCTTAAAGATTCTATCTATTATGAGCCAGTTGACCAAAGTACAAAGCTGAATGTAAATATTCTTGCAACTGCTGAATCACGTAAAGATGACCCTGTTCTTCAGAAAGTTGGTCAGCTTTACCACACTGAAGCTGTTAAAAAATACGTTGAACAGCACTTTGGTGGTACAAAAGTTGACGTGAATCAGCCAATCAGCTACCTCACGCAAGCTAAATAGTAATATAATAGCTGCAACGCGAAACAGGCAAAGACTCTTTGCCTGTTTTTTCTTTTTAGCATAGTTTTTGACGACATGATTCAATTTAAAAACATTTCAAAGCACTATCAGCTTAAAGGCCAAACTATACGTGCACTGGACCAAATTAATTTGGAAATTCCTGAAGGCAGTATTTTCGGCATTATTGGCTATAGTGGTGCAGGTAAAAGTACTTTAATCCGCCTGATTAACTTACTTGAACGACCAAATGAAGGTCAGGTTATCATTAATCAAAAGGACTTCACTGCTTTGGATGCGCGTTCATTACGTCAGGAACGTGCAAATATTGGTATGATTTTTCAGCACTTCAATTTGCTTCAAACCAAAACAGTTGCTGAAAATATTGAAATGCCAATGCGTCTGCTAAATTACAGCAAAGCAGAACGTGAAAAGCGTTTAAATGAGTTACTTGAATTCATTGATCTTAAGCATAAAAAAGATGCTTATCCGGATGAATTATCTGGCGGTCAGAAACAACGTGTTGGTATCGCTCGTGCTTTAGCCAACCACCCTAAAATTCTTTTGTGTGATGAGGCCACCTCTGCCCTCGACCCACAAACGACAAAGTCGGTTTTAGAATTATTAAAGAAAATTAACCAAGAGCAAAAAATCACAATCGTCATGGTAACTCATGAAATGGATGTGATTGAGACTGTATGTGACCATGTTGCTGTCATGGAAGCTGGTAAAGTGATTGAGCAAGGCTCAACCATTGATATCTTTAGTAATCCACAACATCCGACAACTAAAAACTTTATACAAACTGTTTTACATCAGCAGTTGCCTGTAAATATTTTAAATCAACTTGAAAACCAGCATCATCACAGCATTTACTGCTTACAGTTCTTAGGGCGTTCAGCACAAGAGCCTGTGATTCAGTCGCTTATTAAACAATTTGATATCAGTTTAAATATCTTATTTGCCAATATGACTGAAATTAACGGCACCGTCATTGGTCAGATGTTTGTACAGCTTTTAGGTGATCCACAGTTGATTCGTCAGGCGATTGAGTTTTTAGAGAAAAATGAAGTGAGTGTAGTTCAATCAGGAGATCAAGTATGAGAGATTTAATCGTACAGTGGTTAACTGAACTTACTCAACCTTTCTGGCACAGTTCTCTTTCAATTGACCAGTTTGTAACTGCGTTACAAGAAACCTTCCATATGGTGTTCTTTGCGCTTTTATTTGGTGGTATTTGGGGCTTTATCCAAGGGATTATTCTACTTGTAACCCGCCCAGAAGGCATTTTGCCAAATAAATTCATTTATCATTTACTCAACCCAATTGTAAATGCTTTACGTTCTCTGCCATTTATTATTTTACTTATTGCAGTTATTCCACTGACCAAATTATTGGTAGGAACTTCAATTGGTACATGGGCAGCGATCGTTCCTTTAACAATTTACGTTGGACCATATATGGGACGTCTTATTGAGACTTCCCTGCTTGAAGTAAATGAAGGAATTATCGAATCTGCTCAAGCTATGGGTGCAACACCTTGGCAGATTATTTCGCGCTTTATCTTACCTGAAGCTCGTAGTTCGCTTATTTTGAACTTAACGACTGCTACGATTAGCCTTATTGGTGCAACCGCTATGGCTGGTGCAGTTGGTGCTGGTGGTATTGGTGACTTGGCAATTTCTTATGGCTATCAACGTTTTGATACAAGCGTCGTTATTTTAACGGTTATTGTATTATTACTTTTGGTACAAATCGTTCAAATGCTAGGAAATTGGCTCGCAAAAATGCGCTAATTGAACTCCTACAAAAGCCCTCTTCCATGAGGGCTTTTTTATTTTAGAGAGTCTAATTTATAGAGCATTTTATTAGACAGGTTACTCAAGGTAATTTCTGTTATTATCAAAATTAGCCCGTAGATACTGCTTTTGGATTTAGTTTCAGGATAAAAAAATGCGTTATAGAATTCATTATATTGATGTGCAAAATGCCCTACAAAACTATATCTGGATTTTAGAAGATACTGAGACTCATGAAGCTGTTGCAGTTGATCCAACAGAGGCTGAGTTAGTCATCCACTTTTGCCAAGAACATCAATTAACTTTAAAACAGATTTGGCTTACCCATTGGCATAAAGACCATATCGGCGGTGTTGCTGATTTAACGGCTAACACGCCTATGGCGGTATATGGCCCAAGAGATGAACTAAGTAAAATCCCTGGCATTACTCATCCCTTACAACACGATGATCATCTAAAATTTAATGATTTAAAAGTAGAGATTATTGCAACACCAGGCCATACCTTAGGTCATATTGTATATTTTATTGAAGAGCTTAATACCCTCTTTTGTGGAGATACCTTATTTGCAATGGGATGCGGGCGACTATTTGAAGGTACAGCAGAACAGATGTACCACTCACTAAATCGTCTTGCTGCACTACCCACTGCAACAAAAGTGTATTGCACACATGAATATACACTTTCTAATGCGGAATTTGCCTTAAGTGTAGAACCTGAAAACCACGCACTGCAAGAACGTGCTGAACAAGTCCGCATGCTTCGTCAAGAAGGTAAAATTACCTTGCCAAGTAGTATTGAACTTGAACTAGCAACAAATCCCTTTTTACGTGCTGAAAGTGTAGATGAGTTCGCTCACTTACGTAGCTTAAAAGACAATTTTTAAAATTATAAGCTTTCAACCAAGATACAGTTTAATTTTAAGAACTGTATCTTTTTGAATAAAGCATGTTGCATGAAATTATTTTTTACATTTATTGATTTTAGATTAATTTAAATTGATTAAATTTTAACCCAATATCATTATTTTAAAATCTATATAAAAAACAAAAACTTAAAATTTATAAACATTCAGATTAATTACATAAAAACTTAATAAATTTATAAAATGAAGGATATTGCTTTATCTATTTTACTTTTTTTACAAGATGCAAAATAAAACAAAGTTTTCCCCCTTTAAAAAATTCGAGTAAATCCCTATTAATAAATAAGGTGTAAGACACGGATAGAAGGAGTTCTCACGTGAAAAAGGTTGTTAAAGCGAAAAATTTAATTGCGTTCCGTATTTGGTTAGAAAAATTAGGGTATTCGGTTAAAAACCTTGCTGATGGAAAAGGTTTTACTTTCAGTTTTAAAAAAGAATATGGCTTAGTGACCTGTGATTTGGCAGGTAATGCTTTAGCAATGCAATTAGGTGAAGAGTTTGAGGATCACTTAAAAGCATAAACCCAGGCGAGTTTGTATACTATTTTTATAGTGTAGATAACTCAAAAGTTCTGCTTTTTAAAAAGTAGTTCTATACGAAAATTTGTGAAATTTTTATAGTGGCTTTCCTTAATAACTATTAATGAGTATATAGTTTTTAAATTATATTTTTTTGATCATTAAATAATAAAACCTGTAGCACAGCACCTCTCCCGATTTGCTAGTTGCTACAGGTTTTTTATTTCGAATTAAAAAATTAATTCGTTTTCGATTTGCGTAAAGCTTTATCTAGAACGTCCTTGTCCAGAGCTTTGTCCCAACGGGCAACCACAATGGTTGCACATGCATTACCAATTAAATTGGTTAATGCACGACACTCCGACATAAAACGGTCAATACCTAAAATAAGCGCCATACCTGCCACTGGTACAGCAGGTACTACCGATAAAGTAGCTGCGAGTGTAATAAAGCCTGCGCCCGTTACCCCTGCCGCACCTTTAGAACTCACCATTGCCACTAAAAGCAATGCAACCTGCTCACCAATTGATAAATCAACATTACATGCTTGTGCAATAAATAAAGCCGCCATAGTCATATAGATGTTAGTTCCATCAAGGTTAAATGAGTAACCTGTCGGAATGACTAGACCTACTACAGATTTTTCACAACCTGCTTTTTGCATTTTATCCATTAAAGATGGTAAAGCAGCTTCAGAAGAGCTTGTACCTAAAACTAACCAGAGTTCGTCTTTGATGTAACGAATTAAATCAATAATTGAAAAGCCATTGTAGCGTGCTACAGCCCCTAAAATGATTAATACGAACAGCACTGCCGTGATATAGAAAGTCATAATCAATAGTAATAAATTACCGATTGATTCGATTCCATACGCACCGATAGTAAATGCCATAGCACCAAAAGCTCCAATTGGTGCAAGTTTCATTAACATGCCAACCAAATAGAAAACCGGAGCCGTGAGGTTATTTAAAAAATCAGTAATTGGACGTGCACGGTCACCCAATGCAGCTAAAGAAATACCAAATAGGACTGCCACAAATAGAACCTGCAAAATTTCACCACCAGCAAGCGGACTCACTAATGTTTGCGGGATAATATTCATGAAAAAGTCAGTGATATTTGTAGCATGAGCCTTTTCAACGTAACTATTTACTTTATCGTTGACTAAGGTTGCCGGGTCAATATTTAGGCCTTTACCAGGTTGAATGATATTAGCCACAATCATACCAACCACAAGCGCAAGGCTAGAGAAAGTAAGGAAATATAGCATTGCCTTACCTGTCACTCGCCCAACTCGACTCATGTTCGTCATGCTGGCAATACCGGTAACCACTGTCAAAAAGATTACGGGAGCAATAATCATTTTGACGATTTTGATGAATGCATCACCAAGCGGTTTTAAGCTCTCGCCAAGTTCTGGGTAAAAATGACCAATTAAAATGCCCAAAATAATTGCAAAGATGACCTGTACATACAAAATTTGATGAAACTTTTGTTTTTTCTGTACCGTTTCTTGGTCAAGGGTATTGAAATCCATTATCTAAATACCTTTTCGATGGGGATAAAAAAATAAAATATAAAGCGTGCACCACAAGCTGCTTTAAATGAAGTGGAGCCATTGTAAAGAATAAAAAACACCCTGTGTCATAAATTTAAAAAATGTAAAATTTAAAAACCATGCATATTTTTGTATAGAAAATATTTATCTCAATAAGTTTCATAAAACTCGAAGTCTTTAAAAATTTACATAAATGCATGTTTATAAAATAATTTAATTAATTACATCATGCATTATCTATGTTTATTTTTGATTTTTAAATGACCAGAACAAGTATTTTAAAAATAAATGATTAACTCATCCTCATATCAATCTTAAATTATGAGAATTTATTTTTTAAATAATAAGAAAGATTGATATATATTTATTTAATAAAAACAAGGGACTAATCTTTTTATAGATTTTATCTACTTATTTTTTATAAAAAGACGGTTTAAAAGGTCATATACATACTCAAGACTAAGATCATGATTAGTAAATAAAATTCGAAATAACATAGGTGCAATTACTGTCTCAATGATTACCTGATTAGGTATAGTAAACTCATTACGTAATTTTGCCCTGTTTTGAATAATATCGAGTTGCTGGATAATTAAAGTCTCACATTTACGGGCATTAGAATCCGAGTTTGATGTATAGAGTACATCTCGCAATAAGTCTTGCCCAACCTCTGAAGCATATTCTTCAAAATATTGCTCAACCCATGCTGTAATATCTTGTTGGAACGAACCTAAATCTTTGGGTTCCATATCAGGTTTGAGTTCATTTAAAGCTACATCTGAAAATAATTGATTGATGTCACCCCATCGACGGTAAATGGTTGAAGGCGTAACCCCTGCCTGCGCTGCAATCATAGGAATAGTAATTTGGCTCTGCTCAAAATCTTTTTGTAGTTCTTTTACAGCTTGATGCACCGCAGTTTGTATTCTTTCGCTGCGTCCACCAGGGCGTAATCCAGTAACAACTTTTGCCATTTATAAACTCTGTAAAGGGATCAAAAAAATTTATAAATATTTATAACTATATACAAAATACACTAAAGCTAAGGATTTGCTTTAGTGGAAAAATAATGTATAAAAGCTAAATATTTGCTTTTATGTTATTCATCTTATATGAACAATTCAAGTTCAAAACGGTCAAGAGCTGTTTTTCAATTAGATGCGGCAAGTGCTTTGACACTTAATACCATCACGCTCATGACATTCATGGCTGCATCTAGTGCGCCGACACCACTCTACCGCCTATACCAACAGCTTTGGCAATTTTCACCGGTTACATTGACTTTGATTTTCGCCACCTATGCTTTTACGCTGCTTGGCTCATTACTCATTATTGGTTCTTTGTCTGATTATATTGGACGCCGCCCAGTCATTATTGCAGCTATTACTCTGCAAATTATTTCAATGAGCTTTTTCTTATTTGCTTCAGATGTTTCGATGTTGTTCATTGCACGAGGCTTACAAGGCATCGCAACAGGGCTTGCTGTTTCAGCTATAGGCGCAGCAATTTTAGATTTTAGTAAGCTTCATGGCTCACTGATTAATAGTATTGCACCAATGATAGGTATGGCTGTTGGGATTTTTCTGACTTGTTCTATTTTGCAATTCTCTGCCCACCCCTTACAGCTTGTTTTTGAGTTCTTATGTTTTCTTCTTATTTGTGAACTCATTTTAAGTTTTCTTACTCCAGAGACCGCACAAAGAAGATCCGGTGCACTTGCTTCATTAAAACCCAATATGGCCATTCCGCCACAGACAAAAAGCGCTTTATTGAGTATTAGCCCAATTAACATTGCACTTTGGATGGTCAGTGGTTTCTTCCTATCGCTTATGCCCTCTTTACTGGCAAAAATTTTCCACACGTCATCGGCATGGCTAAACGGGATTATGTTTATGGCGCTCGCCCTTTCCGGTGCGGTAGGTATATTAACGCTTAGGAAGTCGACAAATTTCCGTATTTTATTAACCGGTACGCTCTCGATTGCTATTGGTGCCATTGTCTTATTCATCGCCATTAACCTAACCAATGCAGTAGTTCTATTTTTAGGTTCTATTATTACTGGCGTTGGTTTTGGTACAGCATTTATGGGGGCTATTCGTAGTGTCATGCCATTGGCACTTCCCGAAGAACGTGCGGGTCTTATGGCTGCTTTTTTCGTTGAAAGTTATTTGGCTTTTAGTATTCCTGCAATTTTAGCTGGCTATTTTGTAGGTAAAATTGGGCTGATGAGTACGGCAAATAGTTATATTGGTTTTATTATCTTATTGTCACTGGTCGCCCTTCTAATGATTATTAAAAATTTTAAAAATAAATAAGCCATAAAAATAGCCTCACTAGAGGCTATTTTTTTTAATAGATGCTCTTTAAGTTCTATTAAAAAGTATCTGCTACATACATACGTACCATCTCGCCTTCCTCATCCTTTACCAATGTTAAAAACCGCCAACCACATTTTTCATAAAACTCGGTATGGTCTGTTATTAAATAAAGTGTTTGGATGCCCTGATTACTCAAGTCTTCACGTACAAAATCTAAAATGTGTTTTGCAATGTTTTGGTTTCGATAGTTCTCTTCTACAAATAAAGCACATAAGTTTGGTGTTAAATCTTTACGCTCATGGAAGTCATTATCAATGACTCCTGCTCCAGCAATTAAATGCTTATTTTCATTTAAAACAATGTACCACTGTGGAATAGCATGCCTTTGATCAATGGAAATCTGAATACTCTCAAGATAGGCTTCCACAGGGATTTGCCATTTTTCAGAAAACCACTGTGCAGCCATTTCTTTGTATTGAGGGTAATCAGATAACCGTAATATTTGCATAAAATAAACCTATTTTGCCCAACCTTTTTAAGGTTGAGTCACTGAACTACGAATGGATTGTTGGGTTGGACTCTCATAAGTTGTTTCAGCAACTGGTGAGACACGCCATATTGTATTACCAACATCATCTGCGACTAATACTGCACCCGAAAAATCAATTGCTACCCCGACAGGACGCCCATACGCTTTGCCTTTTTCACTTAAAAACCCTGTCAAAATATCTTGCGGTGGACCAGAGGGCTGACCACTTCTAAATGGCACAAAAATGACTTTATATCCACTATGTGGTTTACGGTTCCAAGAACCATGCTGTCCAATAAATGCTCCGCCTCTAAATTGTGGCATGAGTTCGGCTGTATAAAATGCAAGACCTAACGAAGCAGTGTGGTTACCTAGAGCATAGTCTGGTTTAATTGCACGAGCCACCATGTCAGGATTTTGTGGTTTGACTCGTACATCTACGTGTTGACCATAGTAACTATAAGGCCAGCCATAAAAAGCGCCATCTTGTACCGATGTTATATAGTCGGGCACTAAATCACTACCAATTTCATCGCGCTCATTTACAACTGTCCAAAGTTTGCCACTTTGAGGCTGCCAAGCCATACCATTTGGATTACGCAGTCCTGTTGCAAATGGACGTGACTGACCACTTGCAATATCAAACTCCATAATTTGTGCACGGCCTTTTTCTTGATCTAGACCATTTTCGGCCACATTACTATTGGAACCAACGGTAATGTAGAGCTTTGTACCTTCACGATTGGCAATAACATTTTTGGTCCAATGGTGGTTTAGAGGCCCACCCGGTAAGTCCAATACTTTAGTACCGGTTGAAGTAATATGGGTTTCACCTTCTTGGTAAGGAAAACGCATGAGTGAATCCGTATTGGCAACGTATAAATGATTTCCTACCAGTGCCATACCAAACGGTGATTTTAGGTTTTTAAGGAATACCGTTTTTTGGTCAGCTATACCATCGCCATTCGTATCACGGAGTAAACTAATTCGGTTTGCACTTGGATGAGATGACCCTGCCCGTCTCATTACGAAGGTCATAATCTTGCCTTTAATCCCTTTGCTGTCTTCAGGTTTAGGTGGAGCATCCGTTTCAGCCACCAGCACATCACCATTTGGTAATACATAGAGCCAACGTGGGTGCTCAAGTCCTTTAGCAAATGCTTTTACTTTTAAACCTTCTGCCGGAGTCGGCATAACACCACTTGGCCAACCTTGTGCCGGTGCTATATTTACGGTCGGAAATAAGCTTGTTTTCGGTTCAGGCAACTTTGGCTCTGGACCATAACTCTCGTTAATCGGATATTGAGAGGACGAAGCACAGCCTGTAACTAAAACGGTAGTGCCCAAAATCGGCAGTAAAAAACGTGTAAGCATCTTTTATCTCCATTTATTATTTTTTCGCAATAAACACAGGGTAATGCTTTAGAAGAGAGACTTATAGTTGATTTATTTAACTGTACTGAGCATTACAGTCTATATTTTTAAAATTTTAATACATAACTGGGTGTTTTCTAGAAGTTTAACTTACTCTAATGCTTAGCTATAAATTAATACCTGGCATTTAGTTTAATTACCAAAAGTATTTATGTTGGCTGATAATACTTATTAGGTAATTTGGTTTATTGTGCCTATTTTTTAATTAAAAATTCCTTTACCCTGACTTACTTTAATTATTTTTAACTTTCACTGTAGCTCAGGTGTTCAATTAAGTTCATTTATTTCTTATGTCAAAAAATTTAGCAACCTTGATTGGTTTAAGTGCCATCCTAATGTGGGCCTCTATGGTAGGCTTCGTAAAACATATTACGACTGCAATCGGTCCAGATGTTGGCATTACACTGATCTATTCCTTAAGTGCTTTACTCCTGCTCATTATTTTTAGGGTGCCAAATTTTAAATTAATTTCTAAAAAATATTTAATTTTAGGGGCAATTTTATTTATTGCTTATGAGCTTTGCTTTTCGTTTGCACTTGCCTATTCAAAGACGGCGCAACAAGCGATTGAAGTAAGTATTGTGAACTACCTTTGGCCAAGCCTGACTGTTTTAGCTTTTGTTATTTTTAGAGAGTTAAAATTTAATGTGTTTATTATTTTAGGATTACTCATTTCAATTTCCGGTATCATTTTTATTCAGACCGGGAACGGAGATTTTAGTTTAGGTCGTGTTGTCGATAATTTTCATAGTAATCCTTTAAGTTATATTTTGGCCTTTATAGGTGCCATTATTTGGGCTTTTTACTGTGTGTTGACCAAGAAAATGGGTAAAGGACAAAACCCTATTTCTATTTTCTTTCTTGGTGTTGCCATAACCTTGTGGCTAAAATTACTTTTTAGCGGCCAAGTGAGTTTGCCTTCACTCGATTTAAATACAATTTTATCTTTAATCGTTGCTTCTGCTGCAATTGGCCTCGGTTATGCAGCATGGAATATTGGCATTATTCATGGCAACATTACCATGCTGGTGGTTGCTTCTTATTTTACCCCCATCATTTCATCTTTACTTGCCATGTTGGTTTTACAGACAGAGCTATCAATCAGCTTTTGGCAAGGTACAGCCATGGTCACGGCGGGTTCACTGATCTGCTGGCTTTCAACAAATTGGGCTGTGATTCGTTCGTATTTCAGAATAAATTAAAAGTTGATGAGTATTTATACCGAACTAGCAGCAATAGAACGGGCTGCCGTTTTTTGCTCTAATGCAAAATTTACAGCTTCTTTCGCATGAATGGTGGTGGTATCAAATAGAGGCACAGAAAATTTGATATCACCAATCAACATACAAATTTCGGTACACCCCAAAATAATGCCCTCGGCACCCTGCCCAATCAACTCTTCAACAATGGTCATATACTTGTTTTGCGAATCGGGGTTGATCAGACCTAAACAAAGCTCGTCATAGATAATGCTATGTACTATTTTCCGATTTGCATCATTTGGAATAATCACCTCAATTCCAAGATCTTGTAATCTGGCTTTATAAAAGTCTTGTTCCATGGTGAAAGCGGTTCCCAACAGTGCAACTTTTCGGATATTTTGACTTAAAATTTCTTTTGCTGTGGCATCAGCAATATGTATAAATGGAACCGTAATAGCATCTTCAATTTGAGGCGCTACTTTATGCATGGTATTAGTACAGACTAAAATACAATCTGCCCCTGCTTTTTCTAAATTTTGTGCTTGCTCAGCTAAGTAGGCTCCAGCTTCTTGCCACAAACCTTTCGATTGTAATGCTGCTATTTCTTCAAAATCGACACTATTTAGAATGATTTTGGCTGAATGTAGTTTCCCTAACTTGTTCTGAACCATTCTGTTAATTTGTTGATAGTAAAGTGATGTAGATTCCCAGCTCATACCGCCGAGTAAACCGATTGTTTTCATTATTTAAACCTTTTACTGGACCTAAAGCTTATCTATATCTTCTTAGATAAATAGACAGCTAGAATAAAATTGCTCTCTTTATTAAATTATTATTCATCTTATAAAATATAATTTTATAAAACGATTTAATAAGAACTTTATGTTAGAAACAGACCGCTTAATCTTAAAACCATTTGTTCAAGAAAATTTATCTACAGTCATTGAGATGTTACAAGACAAAGATTTTATGGCTTTTTCACCTTATGGTGACTTAACAACTGAAGCTGCAAAGACTCGTTTTTTTGAAATATTAGAGCATTATAAAAATTATAATTTTGGCAAAATGGCTATCGTCTTAAAAGATACCCATCAAATTATTGGTTATTGCGGTTTTGAAAATTGTGAAGTTGATGGCAAGAAAGAAGCTGAACTAGGTTTTAGAATTATTAAAAGTGAACGAAATAAAGGCTATATTGTCGAAGCCTCACTTAAGCTAATTGAAGACATGAAAAATCGAAATTTTAAGCATGTGATCGCTTTTTCAGAAAAAGATAATTTACCTGCCCATAACTTGTTAGCCAAACTGGGCTTTATAAAAACCAATTCATCTCATTACTTAAACATGGAAGTTTGTTTCTTCAAAAAAGATCTTTAATTTTTAGCGTTAAAAGTAAATAAAAAAGCTCCTTAGCCATAAGGAGCCTTTTATTAAACGTATAACAAATAAGCCATTATTAAGATGAACATATACCGTTATTGATGTTCATCTTTTTATTTGAATCTAGCGCCACAATTGAAGAAGAAACCGTATTAATAATTTGAGTCATTGCTTCACTTGAGGCATTCACAATCGCATCCATCTTTTTAGTTTTTTGATCAATCGGCTGCTTGAAAGCAATTCGACAATTGAGCTGAGATCCTGCATTCGTGATGACTTTTGCATTATTTGACTCTAATTGAGTGGGCGGTATTTGACGCTTCACCACCCAAGACACCGCAATATTAATATAGCTTTTATCTACAATATCAAAATGAGAAAAGTCAGTAGAAACTCGATATAGAGGCTGATTGTTTCCAGAAAGCCCACTGCTATAACTGTCAATTGCTCCTAATTTTTGCTGCAAACCCGCCGATAAGGTATCGCGTAATTGTGTACCCAAAGTCGATGTCCAGCGCTCATTATCAAGTACAGTCGACTTACCATTACTGTCTTGTAGCACCAATGGTGCACGGTCTAAACGATCTGGGATCCCGACCGGCAAGACCTCAATCACCTGCACGGTCGAGTTCGAGACCGGAGTCACTTTAGGTGTAAGCGTATAATAGTTTGGTGTTGGTGAACTAGAACATGCTGTCATGGCTATCGCTGTCAAAAGCACTCCACTCCCAAGCAGCCATTTGGCTACTTTAGAGTGTTGCAATGATCGGTTCTTTTTATTTTTCATCGTTGGCCTCTGGTCTCTTACCACGAATAATAGATTCAGGATGTTGTTCAATATAGTCTGCCATTAACTGTAATGACGCAGCCGCACGAGTCATTTGTTGTAGTGCTTTACGTACATCTTGTTGTAACGGCGCATCGCTCGACAAAATAGACTCGGAAGATCTTACAGTTTTACGAACATCGTCTAAGGTTGCTTGTAAACCAGGGGCAACTTTACCATCTAACTGTTTAACCAGCTTGTCGGTAGACTCAATGGCTGTATTCATATTCTTAAGTGTTTTGCGAACATCCTGCCCAATTTCGACTAGTGGGAATTTCGTTAATTTATCAGCAATTTGGGAAACCTGTGCCTGTAAACCACTTAACTCTGTTGCAGTGGTTGGAATTACCACACGGCCATCATTCAAGATTTGTAGAGTTGCAGGTTTTGCTTTAGGGAACTTGTCTAAAGCAATATAGTTTTGACCCGTTAAGAGGTTGCCGGTTCTCATTTGGGCACGCCATCCATGCTCAACAAAATCTTTGAAAATGTCGCTATTTGGATTGAGTGCTTGGCCGTTTTCAACACGTGAAGGATAAATCACTGCCTCAACACGCATGCGAATCTGCTTATAGTTGTTATAAAACTCTGCATTAATTGATTTAATGCTACCAATTTCAATACCCATGAAGTCAATTGGCGCACCCACCGCCAAACCACGTAATGAGTGATCAAAGTACATAATCACGCCACGCGGTAGACCATCCGGCTCTTTTAATGCTTCAGCTTTTGAGTCCCAAAGATTAAAACGGCTCTTGTTAGCAGCGACAGTCGCATTTGAGTTTTCAGGGAAACCAAACGCAATACCACCAGCCACAATACTTGCAAGCGATTGAGTATCTAAGTTAAAGCCTGAAGCATTTAATGTCACATCAATACCACTTGCCTGCCAGAAACGTGTGTCAGTCGTTACAAATTTATCGTACGGCGCACGAATAAACGTCTGAAGTTCTACGCTTTTACCGTCATCAGATAGCTTATAAGCTGTAATTTGTCCTACGTTAATTCTTCGGTAATAAATTGGCGAACCAATATCTAAAGATCCCAAATCATCGGCTTTCAAGAAAAACTCTTTACCCGGCACATCGGACGTAATTACTGGCGGTATTTCCAGACCTGTGAATTCAAGTTTTTTCTCGGGTGATTTCCCGCCATCTACTTCAATATATGAACCCGACAATAAAGTGTCGATGCCTGAAACCCCACTTGTCCCAATCCGTGGACGCACTACCCAGAACCGTGAATCTTGAGCAGCAAAATTGCTTGCATCCTTACGTAAATCAATACGCGCAATAATATGAGATCGGTCTTCTGCAAGATCGATTTGCCGTACCACCCCAATGTCTACCTGCTTATAGCGCACTGTTGTTTTACCTGCGACTAAACCTTCGGCGGTACGAAAAGATACTTCAATGGTTGGTCCATTAGAAAGTAATGCTTTCACCGCCAAAGAAAGCGCAATCAGCAGCGCAATAAGTGGAATAATCCAGATTAGTAGAGGCTTCCACCGATTTTTCTTTTCTTGGGGTTCTGGTAAATCATTCATGTTTTCCAGTTCAACATCTGTTTCATGATGATCTGAGGTCTCACTGGTTGTTTTGTTTTCAGACATACTCATTGTTCTTTTATTGACTGGGATTAATGGAATCATTATTCAAAGGCGAATGTTCTGCCTGAATAATTGTGTTTTTTTCCGAAGAAACACGGTTAGGTTTATTTGTATTTTGAGATGCATAAAAATTATCCCAAATAATACGTGGGTCAAAACTTAAAGATGCAAACATGGTTAAAACCACAACCGCACCAAAAGCAATTGAACCCGGTCCCGCTAAAATAGTTGCAAGTGATTGAATTTGAATGAGAGCGGTAAGTAAGGCTACCACAAACACATCTATCATGGACCAGCGCCCTACAAACTCAACAATGCGGTAGAGTTTAATGCATTGCTCCGGTGCAAACTTCCACGCCGCGGATGACTGTATATATACAACCAACAACAGGAAATACAAAATAATAAGCTTTAGCATCGGAATAAAAATACTCGCCATAAAAATGACCACCGACACCAAATAGTCTCCACTTTGCCAAAAGTAAATGACCCCACTCATGATGGTATCTTGCTGACGGCCCAAAAGAGAGTCAGTTACCGTCATAGGAAGGACATTTGCAGGAATATAGAGAATGGTCGCAGCCACCACTAAAGCGAAGGTACGATTTAAACTTCCCGGCTTACGCTCGTGTAAAACGCTATGGCATCTAACACAGCGGAGAATTTGGTTTTTATGAGCATCAGCTTTATTTACTTTTGAAGAATTCAATAAGCCACAGCAATGACACAATATCAGTGAAAGATCTTTGGCTCTTGGATATTGTTTTAAAATCATATTGGTATTTGTGATTTTTTCAGAAGTCACATTTTTTATTTTTGCCATGGCTGTGACCTATCAATTTCATTCCATATATCACTCACCTTTACGGAAGTAATATAAACCATTAATAGGCTCAAGACCGCAAATGCCCATAGAGCAATTTCCGGAATAACAAGAACCATGCCCATTAGCTTTACAAGCGTAACCAGAATTCCAATCAGGAACACCTCAACCATTCCCCACACTCTCATAAAATAAAGTGTTCGCAAGGCACCGACTAAAAATTGGGGGCATTTCTTTAATATACTGACCGTACCGAGTACATAGCCCAGCAATAACAAATACGTAAGTGGCACAATGAATGTAGTAATTAAAATAAGAACACCGACAAATGCCCTATCGTAATGAAACATTACCCACACGGCGCCCAGTAAAGTGGTTTCGGATATGTTGCCTTGCAGTTCAATTTTGACAATGGGAAAGCTATTGGCAATAACAAATACAATGAGGGCCGTTAAAATTAGAGCTAACAATGTAGTAAAAGGCTTGGTATGCCGATAAAGCTCTGCACCACAGCAGACACAATAAGCTCTTTTTCCGTAAGCAAGCGGGACTCTACGATAGACGGTATCGCACTCCTCACAACCTGCTAATTCTTTAAGCTTCATAGTTATACTCTAAGATTTATCGTTTTACTGTGCTAATAACTGCTTGCTATAACGCTTGCCTAAAATAGTATTTATAAGCAATGTGCCAAACTAATCTCATTTCTTCAAGAAAAAATTAGTGACCGCATCAATGAATTCTTTTATTAAATAAAAGAAAAAGAACTAAAAGCCCCTTTTCTCAAAGGAGCTTTTAACACGTTTAAAATTAAATGGATATTGTATTTGAATAAAATTAGGCGTTCTTCAAAGCAAAAATATTCCAATGCAACTTCACACCCAATACGCCTAATAAAATTAAACCTGCACCTAAAACTTGAGTACTCGTCAACACATGATCAAAGAAGAAATAATCAATCACTATGGTCGATATTGGATAAATAAAAGATAAGATCGCAATATTATTTAAAGGTATTTTCTTAATTGCCGAATACATTAAATAGTAGAGAAATGCGGTATGCAAAACTCCCAATCCGACCACAAACAGCCATTGTTGACCGATCGGCGGGTTTTCAAAAACCGACATAAATGGAGTCATGGCAATGGCCCCGCTCAGGGTTTGTATAAATACAATTAATAACGGCGGTGTATTACTTAATTTTTTAGTGATTAATACCGATATTGAATAAAGTGTTGTGGCAATAAGAACCAGCCCCAAGCCGACTAACTCATTAGAGTTCACCGAAGCACTGCCTAAGCCTATAATCACGATTAGCCCTATAAAAGCAACGATGGTCCATAGCACATCATTCTTATTGAGCTTTTCGTGAAAGACCAAAGCCCCTAAAAATAAAATGACAAACGGGTTCACGTGATAAACAATCGTCGCTAAAGAAATAGAAGTTTTAGGAAAAGCGGCAAACAGTAGAACCCAGTTAAAAATAATTAGAAGGCCCGAAGTCACCATTAAAAACAGTTCTTTTTTACCGAAGTATACTTTTCTAAAATGACCATAGAAGTAACAAATCGGTATTAAACATAGCGCTGAAATAAGGCAACGGAAAAATACAATATTAACGGGTGATTGACCCGACTTAATCACAAATAGACCAATACTACCTGAAAGCAGCATAGCTATGACCATTTCAAGCGTGCCGACTTTTCTTTTTAAATGATGATCATCCACGAATTTCTCCAAAAATTTATATTGTTAAGTCTTCATCTATTTTTATTTCAGATTTTATAAACTCACTCTTTCTTAGTATTTCGTGAGTTTTCAGTCTAAATAACTTGTCCTTTTTAAAATCTAGAACAATAAAATAAAAGATAAATCATGTTAATTTTTAATTAAGAAATCATTATTTTAAAATAAAAAGATAGTTAATTCATTCTAAAATACTGATTCTTTAGCTCAATAAATTTAGTTAACCCTCACTAAAAAATAATCTAACAACTTGGTTTGTTCTTCGACTCTGTCTGAAGTCAAAAGTCCTAAAATTGCCGCATCTATCATAAATATAAAAATTTCCGCTTCGGCATATGAAACGGCTTTTTTAGTTTCCATAAGCAGGCAGAAAATTTCATTTTTAATCCATCGTCTATAGCGTATTGCCGTTTGGTAAGCTGTAGGATAACTTGTTTTAATTTCAAAAATTGCTTTAAACAACAGATAATAAGCGCTCTTTAAATTGGCATGTAAGAGATAGATTTGCCTGAGTTTATGAGCGAAAGTTGAATAGTGAGTCGTTTCTATCTCCACTCTTACTTTTTCCATTAAAGTATCTTTTTGAAGTAAGAGGCACATTTCAATCAGACGTTCTTTTGAATGAAAGTAGTTATAAAAAGTAGCTTTGGAAATTTTAGTTTCACTAATAATTCGGTCTACCCCAACCTTATGAAACCCGTATTGTTTAAATAAATCCGATGCTATGTGAAGCACGTGTAATGCTCTAAATGAAGCGCCTAAATTTTTCATGTATACCGCTTAAAATAATTTTTTGTTGTATATAAAAGAGATAAAAATGCCGTCACTCTTAAAATGAGTGCTAAATACAGGCATGCGAAAACCGCACAAAATGGTGTGCTCGCCTATCTCGGGTTTATTGTTGCTATGATTTTGAGTCGTAACGATACTTAAGGCGTAGAAAACCTACGGTCTACTGAGCCGTTTTATAGACTTTTTAAGCGGTATGGACAGATAGAATTTGGCAAAGGCCAATAAATAAGAAGAAATAGTACGCATGTGCGGACTCCTTTTGATTTAAAAGAGTCTTACCAATTACTGTCAAATAATGGTGGCAAGACTAGAAGGGTTGACAGACTGGTACAAAAGGAAACCAGCGCACGCAAGCGTGCCCCTCCTAGCCTCACCATAAAGGCGTGACTTAGGAGTACGCACAAAACGAAATAATACGTTGTTGTGCGCCTTTTGTACCAGCTCTGTCAAAAGCTGACTGGTAATGTGACCAGCAGGCAAAGGATAGTGCTCTGCCCTATTACAGTCAAGCACACAAAATGACATTTGTTTTAAATTAGATCATTAAAAAGTAAGGATAAATAATGAAAATTTATTGTTCATTTGGGTTTATAAATTATTTATATAAAACGTAGTATATATGCCTAATAAAAGTTTATTGTTTACTTTAACTTGAGTATGAATCATATATTTCTGATAACAATTTAATTTATTTATACAAGGATAATTATGACTTTAAATACAGTAACGCTCTCTACTCAAAGGCTTACCCTAAAACCATTTACCGCAAATGATGCAGATGAAACCTATAACTGTATTACTCCTACGCTCACACGCTATATGGCTTGGGATCCTCAACCAAGGCATGAATTCGATCAAACTTGGAGTAATTGGCTAAAGAACTTTGCTCTTGGCACTGAAATTATTTTTGTTATTAGAGAGACATCTTCTCAAGTATTTATAGGCCTTGTTGGTCTACATCGTATGCAAACGAGTAACTCAGAGTTAGGCATATGGATACGCGAAGATTACCACTATCATGGGTATGGTAGAGAAGCTGTAACTGCTGTAGCAAAGTGGGCAATTGACTTTGTTAAGCCAGACTTTTTTGTTTATCCCGTCGCTGAAGAAAACTACCCAAGTCGAAAAATTGCTGAATCTTTAGGGGGCAAAGTAGTTTCAAAATTTTCTGGTCCCAAATACGAAGTTGTAACCTATGAGATTCCTGTTAGCTTTTAATTCTATAAAAATCATATTAATCAAATGGCTATCAGCTTCATAAAAGATACAACTTGCAAAATAATAGCTATGGCAATATTTTAGAGCAATTACTCTAAAATGAGGTCTAATAATGAAAAATATAAGAATTGGTTCATATCACTGGATGCAAACTACAAATGGTCAGCTCAGCTTCAAAGAAAAAATTAAATTAATTCAAAAAATTATGGTACCTAACATCCTGAGTTCTATAAAAATAAATTATTATCGATTTCAAACTGGTAACGATTTTGATATAGGGCAAATTGTAATACCAGATACTCAAATGATTAAAATCGCACTTGAGGAACTAGAATCAAAAGCAAGTATATCTATTTACAATCATTCATGGCGAACATACTTCTGGGGAGCCGCCCTAGGTCATTTACAAAACCAGCAGTTTGACCCTGAGTTACTCTTATTAGCTTCACTTTTTCATGATATTGGTCTAACTGAGCAACATATGCATAGTAAAGGCTGTCAATGTTTTACATATGAGAGCGCTAAACAATTTGAGCAAAAGGCGAAAGAATATAACTTTGATGACAAGAAAAGCGAAGTGATTAAAGATGCTATATGTCTACACATGAATGGATATATAGAGGATTCTGATCCACCTGAAGTTGTTCTATTACAGCAAGGTGCTTCTTGTGATGTAATTAGTGACAACCAATATAAGCTCCCCTTATCTTTTAGAAATGAAATTTTAGAAAAATATCCTAGAAATCAATTTAATAAAGAATTTATTAAACTTATTAATTTAGAGAGAAAAAATGTTCCGAGTTCGCGAACAGGCTTATTATATGACCTTGGATTACCCCTCATGATTAAATCAAATTTATATAATGAATAAGTTTAATTAAACATATTAGTCATAAAATAACTTTTCTATCATGACGAGAAATTTCAATTAACAACTGTTTAATATTTCTTAGCATGAGTATGCCTTAATATATGTAAAAGATATAAATTAAAGGCACCTGCTCTAATGAATGATTCAGTTAAGTGGTTAGAAATTCTAAATAAAATTACTGGTATTGCTCAAACAGGCTTACATTACTCAAAAGATGTTTATGATAAAGAACGTTATGAGCAACTTTTAGGGCATATTGAACATCTATTAGAACTAAAAGAAATTAATACAGAAAATTTTATTAATAATGTTCTTCAAGATGTGGGTTATGCGACTCCCAAACTAGATGTTAGAGCAGTTGTGTTTAAAGAAAATAAATTGTTATTAGCAAAAGAAATTGGCGATGGACGCTGGTCTGTTCCCGGTGGTTGGGCTGATGTAGGCTACTCAGCATCGGAAAATGCAGAAAAAGAAGTTTTAGAAGAGACAGGATTGCGGGTTAAAGCCATTAAATTATTAGCTTTAACTGATAGAACCAAGCACCCTCATCCTCCAATGTTTTTACATGTGTATAAGGCATTTTTCTGGTGCGAAATCATTGATGGCGAACTTACCTCGAGTATTGAAACACCAGAAGTTGGCTTCTTTGGTAGAGATGAATTACCCCCGATTTCTACAGCACGTGTAACTGAAGAACAGATTCAACATTTTTTTGATTATTTAGAGTCAATCCCTGAAGCAACGAAGTTTGATTAATGAAAACCTGATATAAGGCAAGTTCAGTTTTTGTATATGAAAAGTAAAAAAACTTGGCCTTTTAAGCTCAAAAAGTAGCGCTTAACTTTTATGCTAATCTAATGTCTTTTATCAATTTTTATATGATTTTCTTACTCCATAATTCAGTTTTACCACTAAGTAAACTTATGTAACTTTATCCATACAATTTCTCCACAATTTAAAACTCTAACATAAACAAATAATTAGTTCTCTTTTGCTATCTTATTGATCATTAAGAGAACACCTCTTAATTCCCTTTTCTTGAGTAACTTATCGTTATTCTGTCTCTTTATTCTGCAATTTTTTAATTCAGTATTTAAAACCGTATATTTTCACTTTAAATACTGAGATTCAATTCTTAGGCTAGATATGCGCACATCTGAAAAACAAGTAAAACCTATTGAGATTGATGATATCAATATCATCGAGAACGAAAAAACCAAAAAAGCGATTACTGCAGCTGCATTAGGTAATGCAATTGAATGGTTTGATTTCGGCGTTTATGGTTATGTGGCATACGTTCTCGGTAAAGTATTTTTCCCAGATGCTTCACCAAGCGTGCAGATGATTGCCGCGCTTGCTACATTTTCAGTACCTTTTATTTTCCGTCCATTAGGTGGTCTTTTCTTTGGACATTTAGGTGACAAATACGGACGTCAAAAAGTTCTGGCCATTACTGTCATTATTATGTCCATCAGTACCTTTGGTATTGGCCTTATTCCATCTTATGAAACAATCGGTTTATGGGCACCTATTCTTTTACTCATCGTAAAAATTGTACAAGGCTTCTCCATTGGTGGTGAATACTCAGGTGCTGCGATTTTTGTAGCTGAATATTCTCCAGACCGAAAACGTGGCTTTATGGGAAGCTGGCTTGATTTTGGATCGATAGCCGGCTTTGTACTTGGGGCTGCAACTGTCGCCTTGATCACACACGCCGTGGGTGAGGCACGTTTTGCCGAGTGGGGTTGGCGTATTCCATTCTTTCTCGCTCTACCACTGGGCATAATCGGTTTATATTTACGAAACCGCCTTGAAGAAACCCCTGTATATCAACAGCATTCAGAGCAACAAGCACAAAAAAGCAAACCCCAAAAATTTAGTTTCAAAGAAATTTTTGTTAAACATAAGCGTAGTTTATTGGTGTGCATTGGTCTCGTAATCAGCACTAACGTTACTTATTACATGTTGCTAACTTATTTACCAAGCTATTTTTCGCATAACTTAGGCTATTCAGAAGCACATGGTGCACTTATTATCATTGCGGTTATGGTTGGCATGCTATTTGTACAACCTGTGATTGGTTATTTGAGTGATAAGTTCGGACGCCGCCCATTTATTTTTATTGGAAGCTTTTCTCTTATTTTCTTGTCCTATCCTGCCTTCGTATTACTTAACTCTGGGGTAAATTATCAAATTTTTATAGGCTTACTTATTCTTGCTTTATCTCTCAATATGTCTATCGGAGTGATGGCATCAACTTTACCTGCCCTATTTCCAACTGAAATCCGTTATAGCGCTTTAGGTATTGCCTTTAATTTCTCAGTAGTTATCGCTGGTTTAACCCCAACTCTTACCGCAACGCTGGTTGAAACTACCCATAATCTGATGGTTCCAGCCTATTACTTGATGATTTGCGGGGTGGTAGGTATTGCTACTGCAATGTATTTAAAGGAAACAGCCAATAAGCCTTTAATTGGGGGCGTGCCTATTGCTCACAATATAGAGGAAGCACAAGAGTTACTTGAAGAATTTCATGAAACTATTGAACAGAAAATTGAAAATATTGATCAGAAAATTCAGGAGCTTCAACAAAAACGTCAAAAACTTGCTGATAAACACCCTGATATAGCATGAGTAAAGCAACGTTTTTTATAAGAATAGCGACTTAAATGTCGCTATTCTTTTAATATATTTTTCATTCAATTTGATAGTAAAAAAGAATTAACTTAGTAAATCTATTGGAATAATATTTAATAAATAAAAAAGCCAATTCTTTCGAATTAGCTTAATTACAGCAGACCAGCTTTAGTTGAAAATTGCTTCTTGGTTTTATTGTTCGCAACAATCTTCATTCGTTTTTGTTATAGGTCTAACTTAGCTTTCCATTGTGACAATTCAATTAAAAAAACACCTTAGCCTATCCCAAAACAAACTTAATACATATATAAGTGATTTTAGAGAACTCCATCACAATTTTGATGGATGCTTATGATAAACAACTACACAGTAAAAGGTTTAAATCTATTATGCTTGAGTTATCTAATTGTTAAGTATGTATGATGGAACAGCAAACTTTATTACAAGAACTGAACTCACTCATTGAATACTATTCAAAAAGAACCGATTGCCCGCCTAGTCGAATACGCATCGGCTATAGAGCTTATGCAAAACTCATGCAGTGCCCGCCTTTTGCCGATGAAGTAATAAACTCGGCACTCGATCCAAATAAGCGGAAATATAAAAAGATAAAAATTAAAATTACCAAAGATGATGATCAGTTAGAAATTGAATAGTTTGGTTAAAGATAAAAGCCCTTTAACTGAGCTTTTATCTTCTATATAAAACAGCTTTTAAAACTCGACTTGTACCGTGACCGTATCTTGATAAGTTCCCGCTGGTATCGTGTCTGCGTTTTCATCCACAATTTTTGTGGTAAACACATAATTCTGCTGCGTTACTCCATTATGTACGCCTGGGTTAATCGTTGCATTTAAACTCGACCAACGCTCGTTACCGCTTCCCCATCGGTCATTCGATGAATTCTTGAAAATATCGTATTTTAAATATGTATTTCCCGTTTGCGACTTCATGGCTCGTTGGTTGCCATTTTGCGGGGAAAGTCCATTATTTAAACTCACATAATATGGAGTATTTACCGAACAACGTATTCCCATAGAAGATTGAACAGGCTCAAGCTTGGAAGCAAATGCTGCCGTACCAAAGTTTACGTCTTGAGCTAAAATTCGGCAGTCTGGCAGTACAGTAATTGAGAGTGAACCAAGCGAGTCTGCCCCACTTCCCCAGTTAAAACCAATACCTAATACCCCACGTTTAAACCCAGGGCTCTCAAAGAAGGCACCGATTCCCACAATCGCAACTGCGGGCACAGAATAGAACCATTTTACTTTTAACGGTGAGTCGGCTCGATAAACACCCGGCGATACACTTTGCCCAGCCGGAAGCCGTATGTAGAAAGGTAAATTGCCATCAGGCCCGCTAAAAAGATTGACCAGCGTAAAGCTACTCATATCTTTTTCTTGACCTAAACTAATGATTTCATTGTTACTGTCTAAAATAATGGCGTTAAGTTTTTCTCCGGTCTGAGCATTGGTAAATGAATTCGACATTTGCTCAACCCGATATTTTAAATAGGTCATGTTCGCCAAAGCCAAGCTAAAACCCGTACATGACAAACCCGAATTAAACTGTGATGAGTTTTCACCGTTTTCCATTAAGTAAATAGACGGGACCGAAATAGAGGATGTACCTGAAGCGCTCACGCTACATGCAGCATGAGCCAAATTTCCTGTCAACATCAGTCCAGAGAATATACATAAATGTCTGAGTAATTTTTTTGTTTTTATATTCATGGCAAAGATACCTCGTGACAAGTAACAGGTTTAACCACCACAATCTGCTGCTTGGCTTGTTCTACATCTACAGAAAAATCTGCTTTACAAATATTTTGATCCGAACGCTGAACCGTTACGGTGTTATTCGGTTTTAAATTTTCTAAATAGACAATGCCATCCATTCCCACATAAGAAGACTCTTGATCAGCTCTATGTACTACAGACCCTACCGGCATAGGTTTGCCATCTGCTTGAGTCAAATAGACATTGGCAGAAATAGACTGATGAACAGGGAACTTAATCACAACGCCCGAACCGCGTTTAGCCGCTATCCGTTGTTCAACTTGTGTGATTGTAAAGTTTGAAGGTAAGTCGATTGGGTCGACGCTGTATTTACCCGAATAATAAGGTGTTACCGATGGCACAAAAATATGGCCTTTTTTATTACTGCGGCCAATTAAACTGTTTTCGTATCTGACCAAAACATCAGGCACTTGGTTTGTATCGATCAATGCAAAAGATTCACCTAATCGGTTTGAAGCAAATAAATCACCTGCCATATAAATTAGGGAACCGGATAGGCCAAACCAGTAGTTATAGTCATGGTTTCCAGACAGACCAAAGTCAGTATTAATATAACTGTTGCGGTAATTGACGCGTGCCTGATTTAAATCTTCACTATTTTCATTAAAGCGTCGGGTTAAATCGACACCAAAACCACCTTCAGACGGAACAGAGCGGTTGAAGTTAAGGTAGCCAGTATCGCCCTGCTTATTAAACGCATAACCTGAGTTAACAGTCGCGTTTCGCTGAAACAACGGTATCGAAAGCTGAAATGCAGCACTCCATTCTTTTTCGATGAAATCACGGTTGGCACTTAATGAAACAGTCACGCCATTCATATAAGTCGGTAAAACAGGCGCCCAAGACAAATTTAAGAAGCGATTTTTAAAGTCATTCGCCTTGGTATTGATATAACCGACGCCAAAAGTTCCTGAGTTTTTGGTCGCAAAATAAGTATTGGCCGTTAAGCTTTTATTACTATTTACTGAAATTAAATTGCTATATTGCAGCCGTGAAAGGTCAGTATATTCATCATCACGTTGGTTATGGTTAATGCTAAAACCAAACCGATTACGGTTATAGCTGTATCCAACTGTATATTGGTTACCTTCCAAGTCTTTCGTTCGATCTTCAGACATAGATTTGTCGGCTTTACTTTGGGTAAAAGAGGCACTCAGCACACCTAAATTTGCAAGCTTGAGTACAGACCCAGCACCCCATAACTGTAAATCTGAAGAAAGTTCGGTGCGTCCTTCTACAGTCAGCCAGTCATTTACCCCATAACGGGCATCAGCTGCACTTGCAAATTTTCCATAAGAAAAATTCTTAAGTCCGTAGTCTTCTCGAATTTTTCCTAAAGACAATGAGTAATCAAATAAGCCGGGCTTGAGCAAAGTATTAGAAATATAAAATGGGACCGATGTTGTGACTTGACGCCCGACTGCATCAGTCGTAACCACAACGGCTTCCCCTTTACCGTTAATAAAAGGAACATTATTTAAAATAAACGGTCCAGACTGTACTTCTGTTGAGCTGGTTTTTTGCCCATTAATAATTAAGTCGACTGTACTTGGCAACGCGGCTTGCCCAATAAATTGTGGCAATGGATAGGTAATTAAATCCGGTCGGGTTGAATAGTTTCTCTGTACCTGAAAACCACCTAGTCGAACAGAACTTCCCCACGTCGTTTTACTACCGGTAATAATGTCACCCAGTAAAAAAGATGTAGCATTCTTTTGGTTATCAAACTGCCAAGATGTGTCATAACGACGATAGCCGTCATTATCTACAGACTCGGCGTTACCTTCATTTTTGTATTGGTTTTTGACATAGACACCAGAGTTTTTAATGACCCCTAACGGAGAGAAAAAACGCTGCTCAGTAAATAAACTACTGGTTGAACCGCCTTGATAGGGTCTATATGTATAAAAATCATAGTTATTGAGCAGCCCTATACCAGACTGAGCGACTTCCGGCTTATACCATGAGTCTTTACCCAAAACTTGAGTGGGCATCCAAGCGGGCGGAAAATTGAGCTTAAAGTATTGGTTCGAAGATTGATATTCATAGCTTACATCTTTTAATTTATCTAAAGATATCCAATCACTCGCATCACCACTAAACCCCAAGGTCAAAATATCTTGATTAGATAAAGATGTGTCAGTGTTTGTTAATAACTCTTGAGGGATGTTAATTTCTAATTCATCAATCAGCTTCTTTTTTTGTATGAAGTACTCATCATTTTTCACAATAACAGGCACAACTTGCTGGACCGAATATTGGTTCACAACCAAATCGAGATACAGTTTAAAAAGTTGATTAATTTCATTAATGTCTCTTGGTGGTGGAGGCAAATCGCCTGCAAACACAGTATTTGGAATATTTAAACATCCACCCGACAATAAAATCAGCAAAATACTTTTGCATAAATTATTATGCCGAAGGATCATGATGGATCCTCCATTTTGGTGATTTCGATCAATTCTTGTTTAATACCAGAACTGTCCACACCATAAATTTTAGATGTTTTTGACAACTCATGTGCCGTTGACTGATCAATAGCAAACTTTACAGTGCTATTTGATAAAACATAGCCAAAAGCAGCCTTTCCTAAAGAGATATCATTACCTGTTTTTGAAGTTTTCAGTGCCGAAAGACGCGCAAACTTCTGACCATTATTTTTAAGATTTAGCTCAGGCTGGCCTTGTTGATTGTTACGAACTGACCACTGTAAAACCGGTTTTGCTAAAGCATTTTTTGCATTAAGTTTTTGACTTTCTTCGGTTAATCCACTGCCAATTCCTTTCCCATAAGCAAACAATGGAATTGAGTAACGCATTTGGAAACTTACTTTAGAAGCATCTTGCTCGTTGCCATCAGAAAGTCGAATCGGTAACTCATCTACAATCAGACGATATGACTGCTCTTTGCCATCCGGCAAATTGGCGCTTTTGGTTAAGCGAAGCATATGCTTCTCGCCTGCTTTAATTTTGGCTACAGGCGGGCTTGGTATAATTTCTGATTGCTCACTATAGTTATCTTTTAAGCCATCTTGATTCCATTTAAACACCCGAATTTGCACCATCGCATCGGTCTTACCCGTATTTTGAAGCCAAACCGCAGTTGCCTTTTCATTGGCTTCTATTTTTGGATAAATCGGCCAAATTAGAAAAGTTGCTTGTGCCATCACAGGTGTAACAAGTGATAATGTACTTGCAAATAAAAAAGATTTTAAAATGCCATTTTTAATAAATGCAGAATTGTTCATACAAATCACCATGTAATCATTATTGAAACAGTATCTTTATAAATTCCGGCCGCATGGGGTTCATTATTATTTTCTAAATCAACGACACCATATATTTCAAAATTTGCCAGACGGTTTGTAGGTGTTGTAGCAGGCAATAAATATTTATTACCTACAATATATTCATTAGATAAACTGCTAGAGTTATACAGTTTGTAAGATAAATAATTAGTGGATGAACTATTCTTCATACGTCTTGTATTATTTTGAAGATTTTCACCACCATCTATAGAAATACTTACAGGCAAACTTTCCGTACAACGAATATTCCAAGAACCTTTGCTATTAATAATATTAGTCACCACTTTATTTTTTGATAAAGCAGAGTATTTACCAAAATCTATGTTTTGCTCAATATTATCTATTGAACACCCATTTTCAATTTTAGCTTGTACTTTAAAACTTGAATTGAGCTGAGGATCTGCTGCATATATAAATTGACTAACAGATAGCAAAAATATTGCTTTAAAATATAAGTATTTCATTTTTCTTAAAACTCAATCGTAATTGGTACTATATCTTTATATTCACCCTTAGATATACGACTACCATCATGGGTTGCTTGACCAAAAATATCGATATTCTTTTTATTATTCATATCATTAAGAATAAAAGCTTCATTTGCTTTAATGACTTGTTTATTTAAACCATAGAGCAAGTTATAAGCAATAAAATCTCTACCATTACTTAAAGCATGATAATAATTTTGTGAAAATGAAGCTGGAATATTACTATCATTATTTCCTGATCCAAATATTATTTTTACAGTTGAAATACCAGCACACTCGATCTGAAAACCTGAATTACCATTATTAACTAAACTAGCGTCTAAAACCCCTTTAAAAGCTGTGGTAGCTTCACCAAAATCTATAGTTCCAAAATTTAAATTTGTTGCATTATTTTCTACAACATTATTATTAACAGAACAAGAAGGCAATAATTCAATTTGACTAGTTAATTTAGCTCCAATTTCACCCGCATTTACTAAAGAAATTAAAAAATAAGAAATTATAAATGCCGAACCACGATTGAATATCATCTTCCCTCCATTTAAAACAGGTCTACTCATATTTGAGCAAACCTGCTACTCAATTAATTATTTCTTTTTTATATTTAGAAATTTACAGTGACTAATAGAGTATCTTTATAATCGCCTTGTGCTTTTGGTGTACCTGTGTTTGGAGCAATTGCACCGAAAATTGGTACAGCAGTAGCTTGGCCACTTACTGTAGTGAACTGTTGTGGTTGGTTTACAACATATAGGTTTGTACGTGCAGCATCGCGATAAACGTTATATGCAACTACATCAGCAGAAGCAGTATTTTTTAAAGTGCGGTCTGTACGTTCACCACCGTCAATTGCGACTGTAAAATCAACAGGATCTGTTCCGTCACAAGTCACAGAAATATTGCCACCTGTTGCCGCTGAAGCAACTTCAGCTGTTAATACGTTGTTCCAAGTACCGGAAGTTTTACCAAAATCTAAAGTACCAAACTTGTTCATATTTCCTTCAGTTTGACTACCACCTACAGTACAGCCTGTTGAGATATTTAATTTAACGTCAACCTGACCAGTAACAGCTGCTTGAGTATTTACCGCATAACCAGCAACTATTAATGCTGCAAGAAGTGATTTCTGAATGTTTTTCATATTCATAACCTACATATATAATGATTAGATTTGTAGAACAAAATGAATCAAACTCGACAAATAAAATATGGCTAATCTGTTTTATATATAAAACAAATTACCTTTTACTATTGTGTGATTCTCTTCACAATTTAATAACAATTATTTAACTTGTATACACATATTACAAAAAGACTATGTTGAGTTATTTAAAATCAATTTTTTTAATCTTATAAAAACACCCGATTAAATACCCACCCCTACTTTATTAAAATGGCTAAAAACTAGAAAAAGAAATTATCTTTTTAACGATCATACTTTTTAAATAATTATTCAAATACAATTATTTATACACACAACAAAAACAAGTATTATTTGTTTTTATTAAAATAGGTAACACGACCTATTTTAACCCCACCTAAAGAAATAAAAATAAGTCATTTGACCCATTTTTTAACCATTAATTAGGTCGAATGACCTAGATTTAAAAAATATAGGTCGTCCGACCTAATTTTAGTTTAATAGAATTTAAATATTTTATTTATATTTTTTTAATTTCATGGTTTAGAATGCCTTTTTTTAAATAGTACTTACAGGCTGGATAATGATCAAAATTGATACCTTTGATACTATGCAAATAAAGAAGTCCTTTACCACTCTAAAAGGGCAAGAAAGAATAAAGCAGATCTTAAGAAATGCTGAAATAGTTTTTCTTACTAAAGGTTATTCCGGATTTAGTATTAGAGGAGTTGCAACTCAATCAAATATTAGTTTAAGTACTTTGCAACATTATTTTCAAAATAAAGATATTTTATTAAAAGCTTTACTTAATAAATTAATTTGTGACTATATACAGCGTATTGAAATTTTAATCAATTTGAATGCAAATGAACCACCTTTAATTCGGTTTATGAATATTATCACCAATATAATTTATGAAATAGAGCAACCGATCATTACAAATGCATTTAAAGAGTTTTTCTCTATTTCAGATCATTTACCCTATGTATATGAAGCTTTGTCAATCATACAAAAGTATAATCTCGAACTTATCTATAAAATCATCCTCCCCATTCATAATAAAATATCTTCAGAAGAATATAAAGAAAGAGCCATTATTATAATCACTCAACTTAATGGATATTTAGTTCAACATTCGAACAAAAATACAGATGAAAGTTATAAAGAATTTTTAAGAAGTATACTGTTAAAAAATATATTAAGATTAGTCAGTGAACCATAAATTTTAAAACATAGGAGCCAGTTCTCCTATGTTTTTAATATATGGTGGTGTTGTACTCAATTATTATATTACTGAGCGAAAGCTTTAATTTCACTTCGAATCAAAATATGTCGAGATGGAAAGTAAAAGCGATAAGCCAATTCGTAAGAGTCAAATAGAGCTAACTGAGATTGATGAGTTGCCCAATAATAAGCTGTCATTCCCTTTTCTTTCCTCACATTTAAATAGTAAGGAACAGCAAAGTTGTTCGAAACAATCATAAAACTCATAGTATTTGATCTAACTATTTAGTGGTTTTGGACAAAGTCAGCTTTAATTGAATCTAGCGAACGTAATATGGGCGCCAACATAGACTCCGCAATTCGCATGGCTTCTGACTCAGACTTGTGTTGAATAGCTTGAACAAGTTCACTATGTATTTGCTGGTTTGGGTCAGGTAAATTTTTATTAGTCACTAGCTCTAAGGTGTATTGATAGCTTGAGTTTAAGAAATACTCATAAGTTGCCTGTAAAGCTTTATTATGAGTCGCCTTGGCAATTGCCAAATGTAGTTTCTTATCACTTAACATGAAGTTAGCAACATCTTGTTGATTTGTTGCTGCTCTATGTTCTAAACACGCTATAACATCGCGCATATCTTCAGGCGTGCTATGTCTAGCAGCTAATTTAGCAATTTCGATTTCTAATAAACATCTTACTTCTACGTGTTCATATAAATCAGAATGATGAATTGAATTAATCACAATTGAAAAGTCATTTTTCGTGCGTACAAAAGTACCCAGCCCCTGTTTGACTTCTAAAACACCTAAATATTCTAAAATTTTAATTGCTTCACGAATGGTGTTTCGGCCCACACCCAAACCTTGAACAAGCTCAGGTTCAGTCGGAATTTTCTCATCTACTTTCCAAATGTCATTTTTAATATTCTGACGTATGACATGAATCACTTCATCGACCAGTGATCTTTTTTGAATTTGCTCAATCATTAAAATTGGTACTAGTAAGCTTAAACATACGGTGATACTATCATCCCATGTTTAATTGTTCAATTTCTCTTTCATGCATTTTTAAAGGTTGAGCTCATGGAATTAAGTCAGACAATTTCAAATCTTATTTTTGAAATTCAAAAGCTTACTCAAGCAGTCGAAAAAATTTCTAAAACCCAAGAAATTTCTGTAGATGTCTTAGATGAGGCAATCGCCTTTAGATGGGAAAGAGAAAATAATAAAGGTTCGCTCGTCGCGATCCGCAAACCTCAACTCATTTCTTTTAATCATCTTTGCAATATCGACAGCCAACTCACCAAAGTAAAACTAAATACTGAAGCCTTTGCAAAAGGCTTGTTGGCAAATAATGTACTCATGACAGGCTCACGTGGTACAGGCAAGTCGTCTATTGTAAAAGCCTGTTTAAATGAATATCACCACTTAGGCCTTCGGGTGATTGAACTTGAAAAAAAGTATTTAGAAGATTTGCCTAAGATTATTAACTTACTGCAAGACCGTACTGAGCGTTTTATCATCTTTTGTGATGACTTGGCTTTTGAAGCGGGCGACTCAAGTTACGCAACTTTAAAAACTGTATTAGATGGTTCACTAGCCTCTAGTTCAGACAATACACTCATTTATGCGACATCAAATCGAAAGCATATGGTGGCCGAATACAATAAAGATAATACCGAGTTAAATGTCGGGGAAAATGGCGAATTACGCCCAGGCGATAGCATTGAACAAAAGATTTCTTTAGCAGACAGATTTGGTTTACAAATTAATTTCTATGGCTTTAGCCAACAAGAGTATTTAAAAACAGTTCAATACTGGCTAAATGAATACAAATGGCAACAACGTGAAACTTGGGAAACGATTCAGTTAAAAGCTATTCAATATGCAACTCAGCAAGGCAACCGCTCAGGAAGAATTGCCAATCAATTTGCCAAAATGATTGTGGGCCAAGAAATGCTAAGTGCAGCAGATTTAACGGTTTAAGTTGTTGGCTATAACATGCCCCATAAAAAAAGCCCTTACGGGCTTTTTTTAATTAAGCAATAAATTTCAACATAAGCTGAATCACAGTTGCATTAATCAAGTCGACAAAGAATGCACCACAAAGCGGAACAATTAAGAATGCTTTATGCGATGGGCCATACATATTGGTAATCGCCTGCATATTTGCAACGGCGGTTGGTGTAGCCCCCATACCGAAACCACAGTGACCTGCTGCCAATACTGCCGCATCGTAATTTTTCCCCATTACACGGAAAGTCACAAATGCTGCGTATAAAGCCATCGTCAGTGTTTGAGCACCTAAAATAACCACAAGTGGACCTGCTAAGTCAGCAAGTTGCCAAAGCTTTAATGAAAGCAATGCCATTGCTAAATAAAGAGATAAAGACGCATTACCAAAAACGTCAATCGCGCGGTCAAAGATATCAACCTTCAACACGCTTTCTAAAATATTTCTTAAGATTACACCGCCACCAAGCGCCCAAACGAAAGTTGGTAACTCAAACCAAGTTCCCTTACTGAAACCAGTCATAAATTCAGCAAATGCTAAACATGCTGCAAACATACCAAGCGTGGTAATTGCATTGTCGGCAGTAATTAAACGAACTTGATGCGGGTTTTCAAACGGTGCAAGATCATCTGAATTTTGTTCAACATGCGTGTCACGCTGCTGAATTTCAGCATTGGTTTTTGCTTGAGCAAGGCTATAACGATTAATAAGCAATTTGGCTAAAGGACCACCAATGACACCACCAATAATCAAGCCAAACGTAGCACTTGCCATACCTAACGCTAAAGCACCCTGAATACCATGCTGGCTTTCTAAAATTTCACCCCAAGCACCGGCTGTACCATGACCACCGGTTAAAGTAATTGAACCTGCAATCAAACCAATAAGCGGGTCTAGACCCAATAAGGTTGCAAGGCTCATACCGACAGCATTTTGAACAACAATAAATGAGGCTACACAAATTAAGAAGATGACTAAAGCAGTACCACCCTCTTTAAGCTTCATAAAATTGGCACTTAAACCAATTGAAGCAAAGAACACGAGCATAAAGCTGGTTTGTAATTCACTGCTAAAAACAATACTGTATCCCCAGAAAGTGTGGACAAGTAAAGAAACTACCGCAGCGACCAAACCACCTGCTACTGGTTCAGGGATATTATAACGTTTTAAAAAATCAATCCGATTGACAAGAAAGCGACCCAACAATAGAACGATGACCGCCGAAATTAGTGTATAAAAACCATTAAAAACAAATTCCATATATACTACTTTCTGATTACATTCCTAACGGATTGTAAAATAATTATATTTTATTTTTTAATATGTAAAAAAAACACAAATAAACTTTACAAAATTACCCTACCAATAAATTTTTACTATTCTTAAGAATAGCTTAATTTTTTAAATATTTTATACAAAATCATACCCTATAATTTAATTTATCAATTATTTCAAAATCTTATGTAAAGAAATTATTAATTTAGTATAACTTCACTTTGATCTCTTAAACAGAAAATCCTGTCTTTTAGGTCACTGAACTCATCTTTTATTCCCTTTAATATCCGCAAAAGACCAGCTCGTTATTTGCTCTGGGCAACATCTTTATAGGTTTTATATTCAATGAGTTTATTGCTTAAAGTTCGACAGAATGTTCCACAGGTACAGTCGATTAAAACATCTCTTAAAAAGCGTGCTGGTCAGAAAATACCTCACATGCTCTCCAATGCATCAGATCTGTTTTTTAGAGGGTCGGAAATTGCCCTGTCAGGAAAAACACCTTTTGATGTAATTTATAAGCATGAAATTATAAGCCTTCGCCATTATAGAATTGAGACAGAAGCATCAGCCAAACACCGTGTGCCGTTAGTGATTGTTCCACCTTTAGCTGTGAACATGCTCATTTACGATTTGTTTCCTACCCGCAGCCTAATACGCTATTTTTTAGATCAAGGTTTCGAGGTTTATTTAATAGACTGGGGTGTACCTACTCGCAATCAAGCCAAATACAATTTTGGCACCTATGTAAAAGTCTTTATGCCTGAAATGTTAAAGCAAGTCCGTATACATAGTGGACAACAACAGCTTTCATTACATGGCTGGAGTTTAGGTGGCGCCCTTTCACTTTGCTATACCGCATTATTTAAAGATAAAGATATTAAGAATCTGATGATTCTTGCTTCCCCGATCGACACACATAAAGCAGGTTATATGGGTAAGCTCTATGGAAGTCTGACTAAACCTGCACAGTGGGTCCGTAAGCATACGCCTTTTCGTATTCGCCAACATGTACCAAGTGAAGTGTTTCATATTCATGGATGGCAAAACACACTCGGTTTTAAATTAACGGACCCCATTGGCAATTTAAAAACCTATTGGCAACTTCTTAAAAATCTGGATAACCGAGAATTTATTGTTGACCACGCTACCTCTAGTTCATTTATCGACAATATGCTGGCCTATCCGGGTGGCGTTATGCGCGACATTATTTTACGTTTCTGGATTGATAATGAACTCTCAACAGATGTAATCAAATTTGGCGAACTTACAGCTTATTTAAAAGATATTGATTGTTCAGTGTTGGCTGTAGGTGGAGATACAGACATTATTGTGACCGCCGATGCTGTTAAGCCTCTTATGGATTTAATTAGTAGCCAAGATAAAACGTTCAAAACTGTACCCGGAGGCCATATGGGCGTAGTGTCCGGTAGCCAAGCTCCGACCTCTGTTTGGCCTGAAATGAGTAATTGGCTGGCTACACGTTCAGATTAATCAATTTAAACGTTAATGAAAAACCAGCCTGTTAAACCTTAGGCTGGTTTTAATGCACACTAAATTTTTAAAGTTTTTGCACAAATCTTCTAGAACTACTTTTAGCTCTTTTATACTGTTTCAGGGGCTAAAATTAAAAGTTTATAGGTCAGTGCTTATGAGTAGTAACTGGGTGGATATTTCAAAAGATACCAATACGGGTATCGAAACAATCCGTGCTCATTTTACTGGCCATGCTTATGATCCCCATTGGCATTCAAGTTATTTAATTGGTGTAACTGAATCTGGCATTCAACAATTTCATTGCCGTAAAAAGCAAATCAATAGTCATGCTGGGCAAGTTTTTATGCTTGAGCCAGAAGAAATTCATGATGGACATGCGCCTGCATCTGATGGTTTTACCTACCAAATGCTTTATCTACATCCAGAATGGTTAAAGCAACGCCTTCAAGGTTTGTTTCACAACAGCCCCGATCATTACGAACTAGTGATTGATGCGCCATTAAAATCCGATGATCAACTCGCAATCATTACTTCGCAAGCATTTCGACACTTACACTATAAAGAAATGAATATTGTGAAAGACAATAGTCTAGATGTGCTTATTCAATATATTGCCCAAGGTAAATGGTTAAAAAAAGCTTCTCAATCTTCTTGTATTCATGTACCCCAAATCGCCCATCAAATCCGAGATATTCTGCATGATCATTTATTTGAAGATATTGGGTTAGAAGATATATCACGTATGGTGGGACTAGACCGTTACCATATTCACCGTATTTTTAAATCAACTTTTCATTTAGCTCCTCATCAATATCTTATTCAACTTAGACTTACACGAGCACGTGATTTACTCGCTAGAAGTATTTCTCCAGCACAAGTTGCTTCTGACTTATGTTTTTCAGACCAAAGTCATTTAAGTCGTTGGTTTAAACGCTGTTATGGACTAACACCAGCCGCTTACAGAAAAATCTGCACAAATCTTCAAGATTAAAAATCTTAAATATTTCATCTTGTCTCTCCCAATTAACTAAGGTAGACAAGATGGAAAACCTCACTGCATTTTCATTATTTGCAATTGTTGCCTCAATTACTCCAGGCCCGACCAACTTTATAATTTTAAGTTTAAGTAGTCATTATAAAATTTCTAAAACACTTCCCGTTATTTTAGGTTCTTGTATTGGAGCAGCCTTACTTGTATTAGTGGTTGGTATTGGCCTTGGCTCCACTATTCTTGCTTACCCTGCTATTCAAAAAATTATGACATGGAGTGGTTTAATCTGGCTTACCGTTCTAGCTTGGAAATTATATAACTACAATCCTGTTATCTCTTTAGAAAAAAATGAACAATACCCTCCTATTGGTTTTAAAGCTGCTTTTTTAATGCAAGCGATTAATCCTAAAACATGGATGATGGCTTTTGCAGTTATTAGCGTCTATACAAAACAGGGACAAGATATCTTGATAAATGTCTCAATTTTATCCTGCATTTTTTTACTTATAGCATTTCCTTGTCTCTACCTATGGGCCTTAGTAGGCAGACTAAGTACTCGGCTTCTTTCAAAACCAAAACATATAAATATTTTTAATAAAATAATGGCTATTATATTACTAGCCTCGGTCTGGTGGCCCATGTTCCCTAGATTTTAATTATTAAAACTAATCAAAATAGATAAGGAAATCTATTTTTAACAAACATATTTTAAATGTATAACTTCAAATTATTACTTTTTATTATACAAATTATCAAAATTCATATTAATTAACTTTTTAATAATAATATTTTTAATTCATCAAATTTTATTTAAAAATAATAATTGAAAATCCGATGTTACTTTTTGTTATTTATGTAAAGCTCACCACAACAATAATTTTAAATAAACATTTGTAAAATATAAAGTTTTATTCATACAACTTTGTAAAATTAGGTTGTTTTTTATACAAATGTAGGCAATGTCTCACAATTATGTAAGCCAAAGCTTACAACATAATTAATTGTTTTTCCTATAATTAATTTCAGTACATATAAGCACTCTTTACTATTAAATAGAAAGCTGAATATTAATAAAGAGATCTGGAGAAAATGATAAAGTCATCTTTATTAATATAAAAAGTCTCAATAATAGAAAAAGAATCTCAAAAAATGAATATGTACTATCTTTCCTCTGGAAACAGAGGAAAGATTACTTTTTAAATCTTCAGATAGGATATAAAGAATGTTTATTGCAAAAAATATATTTGTATATTTACTATCAATGTTAGCTTTATGCTTACTAATTATTCTTTTTAACTATCTAGGAATGAATCAGACACTAAATCTCATCATTTCTTCAGCACTCTTTGGAATATTTATTACTTGGTACTACAAAGGAAGCGGACTGTGTATTGCCCTTTTTAGCTTTTTTTACTGGGCAATGTTTGTGATTAGTCAAAGTTTAGAAGTGATATGGATGCTGTCGATTTCAGTAATTGTCTATTTAGTCATGACACAAATCGTCCCTAAACTCAAACACATCCATATCGGTATCACATCTAATAGCTAGAACGGGTTTACTCCCCGATTCACCATTCCAACTTTTTTAACCGTATTCATCTTAGTTTGCTCTGCAATTAAGAGTTCATTTAAGAAAAATTTGAGGTTTTGCTGGTTCAGCAAAAGCGGGTTAAAGGTATTTTCTCCCATGTTAAGAAAGAAAGTTTCAATATTTGTATTACGCTGCACGTATTTCATTGACCAACGCTGAAAAGAGTGTTCATCAATGGAGTATGTGCATAACCATTTAATATTATAATGCCTTTGATCTTTTTGAATTTTTTCAAATAATCTTTCAACGACCTCTTGTTCACCTTCTAGACATTGAAAAAATGCATTATCGGCATAATAAAGCACCCCACAAATCCCGTTTAAATCGTTGAAATCACGAGCTTCTGTCAGAATATCACGTAAATCTTGTAGCAAATCTTCATTTTTTTCATTTCGTTGGCTGGCATAACACAGGCGAACGTTCATAAGACTTCCGTGAAATATAAAATTTCATTATTAATGGAATTTTCAACTTAACATACCTTTATTTAAAATACTTTATATTTCATTATTATAAAAAATTTATAAGCTTGCTTATTTCAATAAAAAAGCCCGAATCTAGTTCGAGCTTTTTATTTAAAATGAAAAATTATTTAACACGTTCAATTTGTAATACTTCAATTTCAGTCGGTTTAACGCGGTGGGTATCAACCTCACCTACAATACGCACTTTATCTCCAACCTTTAACTGCCAACCATTTGCCAAATCATCATCGACATCAATCACGATTGAACCTGTTTTGTCTTTAAATTCATAATGGTCGCCAGCAATATGCTTAACGATAGTACCAGTTAAGGTTACCCCTGTTTCATCAGCTAAAGTTTTAGCTTTTGAAACAGTGACTACATTTTTTGCTGCTTGATTAAGTAAAGCGGGATCTGTTCTTGCAAATGCTGCACTACTAGTTAATAAAACAAGTCCAGTGAGTGTGGTAAATAATATTTTTTTCATGAATGTTCTCCTCGTTATTTTATCTATAGCTATCTAAACAATTTATAAAAACTATGAGTTTTAGCTTTTGTGATTTTTTGTGTCATCGTGTCAGATATACAGCACTATTGTTGAGAAGGTCTTTTCATTGGCCTAGATGTTTGTATGGTCATAATGAAAAAAAACCACATCGGGTGATGTGGCAAAAAGGTATAGCTCAATGAACACTAAAACACTATGTATAACAGAGGATCTGAGTTTAAAATATATTTTAATTATTAAAATAATCTTAAGAAAATAAGTTTAATTAAAGATTTTCTAAAAATTTTGATAAGCCTTCCGGCGCTCTTCCTTCGAGTCGACTACTGGTAGTTACCCGAACTAAATTGCTCCATGTAATATTACAGCACTGCCTTATCAGTTTTTGAATGAGTGAAACATCTTCATGGCAAGGAACAGGTTCAAAACCGCCTACTTGCATATAAGCAGCAGCACTAAAACTTAAATTTGCGCCATGAATATGGTGATGATCCATACAATCCTGATAATGCGATAAATATTTTTTTTGTTTCATAACCGATAAACGGCTAAGGTCATCTAAAGTCACAATGCCACAAATTGCATCTGTAGGTTGATGCAAAATCTGGCAGCGTAACCAGTCAGGGCTGACCACACTATCAGCATCTGTACAAGCCAGCCAAGTTGCGCCGTTTTGAATAAGTTGGCGGATACCTAAGTCCCGTGCCTTTCCGACACATGCATAATTACATTCAATCCAGCTTACTCCGTAGCGCTGTACAATTGAGCGCGACTGATCCGTACAACTATCAAGTACAACCATAACCTCGACTTGTTCATCCGGTACTTTTTCAATCGCCTCCTGAATTGATTGCAAACAGGCTGGCAAATGTTGCTCTTCATTATGCGCTGGAACTACAACACCTATTTTCATCGTAATTGTTCTCGCTGAGCTATTGATGAAGGATTAACCGTCCAAACATCGACCATAAAGTCCGGATCGTTCAGACTTAAATAGTGATGAAATGGAAAAGATTGTTGAAAGCTTTGATGGACTTTTTGGGCATTCAATTCAAAATCCTGAATATCATGTCGCCAATGGCAACACAAAATTTCACCTTCCGGGTTTAAGGCCTGCTTTAACTGTTCAATAAACTCACCTAACTCATCGAATGTGAGGTAGTACGCCACTTCGCTAATTACAATCAGGTCAAATTTTTGTTCATAAAAATCTTCAGGTATTTTTCTATTTTCAACAGTCACATGTTCAAATGCTTCTAACCGTTGGGATGCGAGCTGAACGGCTTGCTTCGACACATCAATACATAACAGATGAGCAGCGCGCTGAGCCAGATAAACACTTAAATGCCCATTTGAACAACCAATTTCTAAAACTTTTTCATAGTGTGGTCGTGTTAATAATGCAAGGCAGATTTGTCTTTTACGGGCTTCATACCAGTGATAGTCATAGCCCCACGGGTCATTATTACTACGATACAACTCTTCAAAATACACACGAGAATGAATCACTCAGATATACCTCATAAGGCATTAAAAGACGGCTAATCGCACTTGAGGATAAAACGGCGGAATTTCCTGTGCTCTCATCGGCTTCAAGTTGTGTTTTAAATTGCATAACCGCCTGATGTTTTTTAATTAACTGGTTTTCAGTTAAGGCATAAGCTTTTGCTTTGGACCAGTTAATTCGTGTGTCAAAAGGCTCTGCCCAATGCCATGCCCAAATCAATACATGCAAACATAGTAAGTCCCGAGCTTCGGCAAAAGCTTGTACTGTTTTCCCGACAGCCTCATGATCTGGATGGCCATCAAGTGCATAGCTACAAATTAAAATATCTTCGGGCTGAACTATTTGGCTAAGCGCCTGATTCAATTGATCAGTCTGTAAATGAATTTGACCATCCATTAGATTTAAACCAATCCGTTCAGAAAAAGCTGAAATACCTAAAGTGTTTAAAGCAGCCAGTGTTTCTTGCGGACGTAAATCGTTCAATTGGTCAGGAGTATATTTCACTGAATGAGGATGGCTTTGTGTTCCATTACTGACTGCCAAAATGACAATATGGCAGTTTTGCTCGACTAGCTGCTGCATTAAACCGCCACAACCCAGCACTTCGTCATCAGGATGCGGAGCAACAATTACCACTCTTTTAGACTGAAACAACTTTAAATTCAGTCGATCTAAAGGATTTTTTTTAAGTGCCTCAAGCCACATGAATTCGGGTGTGCCTTCACCTGAAATCATACGGTCCTCTACTAAGGGATGCTTCAAAGTTCCCATAAGCTTTTCTCCGGTAAACAGAGCTCAGCAATAGACTCATAATCAAAAGCCGCATGGCTCTGTCGGATAAATACTGGTAAATCAGCGATGAGCTGTGAAAATGTAGGCTCTTCACAATAAGGACGCGCGCCCAAAGCTTTACCAACGAGTTGAATAACACTCTGGCAGCATTGTTCTGTTTGGGCACGTAATATACGGATTTCACGCTCATGGCTGAGCGCAGGCTCATCATCAATGAGCTTGGCAATATATTGAAAATACTGTTTGGTTACAGAGAGCTGTTGAGCCAACTCCCCTAAATACATTTTTTTAAATGCGTTTGGGTTAAGGGTGCAACTTTTATGTAAGAAGCTAACCAAGCGTACCGCGGCACCATACCAACAAGCCGCAACACCAGCAGCACCATGCCAAAAACCCGGACGCTCCAAATAGCAATTTGGCAGTCCGATAGGAATAACAGGAGTATTGTCAAAATGCACTTGAGCTGTTTGGGTTCCCTGCATACCGACTGCTTGCCAGTGGCTCAAGTCAACATGAACAGAGGGATGAGCCAAATCAACGATACAAAGTTGTGCTTGGCCTTCTTTGTCCTTATAACTCATTAGGGCTTTTTGAATAAACTCTGCACCTGAGCACCAGGTTTTTATACCATTACAATGATTGTTCTGGACCTGTATAGGTGCCGGCCCACCCTCTGCTGCCCATACCGCCCAAGTATGATCATCGATTTCGTCTTGATAACCCAATTCATTTAGAATACTTAAAGCATCATGATGTGACTCAAATAATTTAGCGAGACTTAAATCATACCCTGCAATTTGAGCAAATAATTGCCATCGCTGATAGGTATGACCTGAAGCTGGATAAGGCAAACTTTTAGATAAACTTACCAATTGGTAGAGTAAATCTTGGCGGAGCTGACTTTTGTTTTCGGCCTGAGCATGTTCAAATTCATTCAACATACTCAAGATTGTCATATTTATAAATATTTTAATATTCATTACAAATAATTATTCAAAAGTATTCACTTAAACATATCGAAATAATTCTGTTTAATTAAAGATATAAAATGTAATAAAAAGATATTTTCTATAACTTTATTCAATGAATATTTCTTTTTATTTCATTGTTACCTAAATATATCGCTTAAGTGAAATTATAAAATAATCATGTAAGGTTTATTAAAAATTAAGGATTTTTGCCGTTTTATCCAGTAATTTAGTTTCTACCGTTTTTCTATTTCCAAAGAAGAGGTCAAAGATGAATACTTTAAATATTAATGATATTAAAAAACATGCAGACGTTATTGCTTCTTGTGGCACCAAAGTAGGAACTGTCGATCATCTTGAAGGTGAAAATCAGTTAAAACTCACCAAAGATGAAAATGATCAACATCATCTTATCCCTACTTCTTGGATTGGGGAGGTAAAAGAAGATCAAGTCATTTTAAATAAAAACTCAGAAGAAGTTAAAGAAAACTGGCAAGCGATTTAAACATCTTTGCTTAGTTAGCTTTTAACTCTGTATATTATTATAAAAACCCAACTACAATTAAAATAAAATAATTAAAATTAAAAAAGTAAAAAGCTCCTTTTCTATTAAGGAGCTTTTTATTTATATGGTTAAAAATTAATTTAATATTTTATAAATTACTCTGATTGATCGCAACCGAACGGGTTGCTTTACGCTTTCGGGTCACAAATAAACCGCAAATCACCACACCTAAGGTTACACCTAAAGATAGAGTCGTTTCATAACTATAGGCTGGTGAGAAGAACATATAAGCCAATACACTTAAAATAATGATAATCACAAACCAAGTCAGCCATGGGAATAACCACATTTTAAATGGAATTTCCGCTCCAGCCGCTTCTAGCTTATGTCTTAAACGTAGTTGCGAAAACGCAATAACCAAGTACACGAGTAAAGCAATTGACCCTGTGCTTGAGAGCAATAAGCCAAAGACTTTTCCAGGAAATACATAGTTTATGACACAGCATACTAAACCAATAAAAGTTGAGGAAAACACCGCAATTGCCGGTACACCGGCATAGTTCACTTTAGTGACTGCCTGCGGTGCTTCATTGCGTGTTCCCAAACGAAATAACATACGAGAAGACGTATAAATTGCCGCATTCATACAGCTCGCCACGGCGATAAACACGACCGTATCAATAATAAGTTTAGTGCCTGGTACGTTTAAGCTCATTAAAACGTATTGGAATGTCCCGTACTTTTGTAAGTCCGGTGAACGCCAATCGACAAGTGAAACCGCAATAAACATTGAGACCACGAAAAAAAGAATAATACGGTACAACACCAAATTGGTGGCACGTCTAATTTTTTGTTTAGGGTTAGATGACTCTGCTGCGGCAATCGAAACAATTTCCACACCAAAGAATGAAAATGCCGTAATTAAAATGGCAGATAAAATTCCTCCCATACCGTGCGGCATAAAACCAGCGTTGTTGTATAAATTGGCAACACCACTGACATTTTTAGCTAAAGGCCAAATACCTGAAATTGCCAAAATACCAATAATAATGAAACCAATAATGGCTACCACTTTGACCAAAGAAAACCAGAACTCAAACTCACCAAAACTTTTGGTACTAAAAAAGTTGGCTAAGCTTAAGAACACAATAAAGCAAAATGCATAGATAGAAACCGAAACGCTCGGAAACCACGAATGTAAAATTTCAGCTCCTGCAATGGCTTCTACCGGAATCGCAAGTACCCAAAACCACCAATATAACCAACCTATTGTAAAGCCTGCCCATGGGCCAATTGCTTTACGGGCATATGTAGAAAATGAACCAGTGTCTGGTTCTAAAACGGCCATTTCACCTAACATACGCATAACCAGAAATACCATAATGCTGGTAATCAGGTACGCAAGAATCACCGCTGGGCCGGCCTTGGCAATTGCAGAAGATGAACCAACAAATAAACCAGCACCAATAACACCGCCAATACTAATCATTGTGATATGGCGATTTGAAAGTCCTTCGCCTAATTTTTTTGTTCTATCATTATTCATATTTCATTCCTTAAAAATATATCCATAAAAACAATCTATTACATTTCAAAATCCTACAGTCATGAAAAAAGGGAAAACGGCTGTTTTCCCTGATAATAAAAATTAATTTAAAGTTGGCATTGAGAACTGTTTTGCTTCACGGACTTGAGCAGATGGCCAACGCTGTGTAATGGTTTTACGGCGTGTGTAAAAACGGACACCATCTGGACCATACGCATGTAAATCACCAAATAACGAACGTTTCCAGCCACCAAAGCTATGATAAGCAACAGGAACTGGTAAAGGCACATTAATACCCACCATACCGACTTGAATATGACTGCTAAAATAGCGTGCTGCCTCACCGTCGCGGGTATAGATACAAGTACCGTTACCATATTCATGGTCATTAATGAGTTGCATCGCTTCTTGCATGGTATTTACACGCATAACTTGCAACACAGGACCAAAAATTTCTTGTTGGTAGCTGGTCATGTTTGGTGTGACTTGATCAATTAAAGTTGGTCCAACAAAGAAACCTTTTTCATAGCCTGCCGGTTTTGCATCGCGGCCATCGACCACAATTTTTGCGCCTTGTTGTTCTGCACTTTGAATATAGGCTTGCACCTTGTCTTTATGTGCTTGGGTAATAAGTGGTCCAAAGTCGTTGCTTGCATCTGCATAGTTGCCGAACTTCAATTTTTTCATTTCTTGAGTCAGCTTATCAATCACGACATCGGCAACTTCATCACCAATGGCAACCGCAACCGAAAGTGCCATACAACGTTCGCCAGAAGAGCCAAAAGCTGCACCTAACAATGAAGTCACTACGTTATCAATATCGGCATCAGGCATAATAATCGCATGATTTTTTGCACCGCCTAATGCTTGGCAACGTTTACCTGTTGATGTTGCAGTACGGTAAATATATTCAGCAATTGGTGTTGAACCCACAAAGCTGACTGCCTGAATACGAGGATGATGCAATAAGGCATCTACCGCCTCTTTGTCACCATTCACCACATTAAACACGCCGTCAGGTAAACCTGCCTGTTTTAAAAGTTCAGCAAGGAATAAAACCACAGAAGGTGCTTTTTCAGAAGGTTTTAAAATAAAGCAGTTACCGCAAACCAGTGCCATTGGGAACATCCACAACGCCACCATGGCAGGGAAGTTAAATGGTGTAATTCCAGCCACAACACCTAGCGGTTGGAACTCACTCCATGAGTCGATATCTGGTCCGACATTTTTTGAAAACTCCCCTTTTAAAAGCTCTGGTGCGCCGCAAGCATATTCAACATTTTCAATACCACGTTGCAGTTCGCCTTGAGCATCATGAGAAATTTTACCGTGCTCTTGCCCAATCAAAGCGCAAATCTTTTCGGCATTTTGCTCTAATAATTGTTTGAACTTAAACATGACACGTGCACGTTTAATGACCGGTGTATCTCGCCATGCAGGAAATGCTTGTTCGGCCGCCTGAACTGCTTCATTTACCGTTTGTGCATCTGCAATTTCGACTTCTTTACTAATTTCACCCGTCGCAGGATTGTAAACTGGCTGTTTTCTTGCCGTTTTAGATACAATTCTTCCTTGAATGAAATGCCCTAGCACTTTTTTGGCTTGTTCACTATGCGTACTATTTTCAGTTGAAACTTCGTCATAGCTAAAATCTTCTAGGCCATTTGTCATTGTTATTACTCCTTACTACAATTAGTTTTCAAATCAAACTGCATTTTTCATTTAGATTTTGAAGATGGGTCTGTTGACATTACAGACCCCGATAAAATGCCTAATAAACTTTAATTCACTTGATAAAGTGCATCGCCCACAGCATTCATTAAGCGGTCAATATCTGCTTCTGTACTATTAAACATTGGACCGAACTGAAGCGTGTCGCCACCAAAGCGAACATAGAAACCTTCTTTCCAGAGTTTCATACCAAGCTCAAAGCCTCGGATGGTGGCATCACCATCACGCGGAGCTAACTGCAAAGCACCAATCAAGCCACAGTTGCGAATGTCTAAAATGTGCGGTGCGCCTTTTAAACCATGCAGCATTTTTTCAAAACTTGGTGCCAACGCTGCCGATTGAGCCAGCAGGTTTTTCTTCTCTAAAATTTCAAGCGCAGCTAAAGCGGCAGCACAAGCAACTGGATGTGCCGAATAGGTATAGCCGTGAGTAAATTCAATGGCATGCTCTGGTAAGTCTTGTTGCATAAAGGCAGAATAAATTTCATGGCTTGCCACCACTCCACCTAAAGGAATGGCACCATTGGTCACCTGTTTCGCAAAGTTCAAAATATCTGGTGTTACCCCAAAATATTCTGCCGCCGTCCACGTTCCTAAACGCCCAAAACCTGTAATCACCTCATCAAAAATTAACAAGATGTCATGCTCATCACAGATCTCTCTTAAACGTTGTAAATAGCCTGTTGGCGGCACAATACAACCCGCAGAACCGGAAATAGGTTCCACAATGACGGCTGCAATATTTGAAGCATCGTGTAGCTCAATTAACTTAAGCATTTCATTGGCAAGTTCTACCCCGCCTGTTTCTGCACAGCCTTTGGTAAAAGTTAAATCAGGTTGCAAAGTATGAGGTAAATGGTCTACATCCATAAGTTGTCCAAACATTTTACGGTTGCCGCCAATCCCACCTAAACTTGTCCCCGCAACGTTCACACCATGATAGCCACGGGCACGACCAATCAATTTGGTTTTACTTGGTTTACCTTTAATGCGCCAATAGGCACGTGCCATTTTTATAGACGTATCTGCCGACTCCGAACCTGAGTTGGTAAAGAAAACGTGTTGTAGTTTTCCAGGCATATGCTGAACAATTTTATCTGCCAGCTTAAAAGACAATGGATGACCAAACTGGAACGCTGGTGAGTAGTCGAGCTGACCTAATTGAGCACTTACCGCTTGTTGAATTTCAGGCAAGGTATGACCTGCACCACACGTCCATAAGCCTGAAAGTGAATCGAATATTTCACGGCCAGAATCATCAATCAGATAAGACCCTTTGGCACCCACAATCATACGTGGGTCTTTAGCAAAGTTTCGGTTTGCAGAGAAAGGCATCCAGTGTGCCTGATAATTTATATGCATATTATTATTAGTTTGAACCGCATCCAAAGTATGCTCAGAGTCGCTGAATTTATCCGTATCAAACATAACCATTCCTGTTTATTTTCAAATTATGGTTTGAGTGTACATAGCGAGATAAGTTTGATAAATTCAAATTATCTTGAGTTTAGATTTAAAAAAACAAAACTAAATGAAACCTAAAAAATTAAATCAAGTTACTGATTTTGATATAAAACTTCTCAAAATATTTAAAACGGTTTGCGACTGTCACAGCTTTACATCTGCCGAAAGTATTTTAGGTATTAGCCGCTCTGCAATTAGTTTGCATATGAGTGATTTAGAAAATCGTTTGGGCATTCGGCTATGTCAGCGAGGTCGTGCTGGATTTGCCCTGACCGACGAAGGGCGGGAAATTTTAGAATATATCGAAGTGCTTACGGCAGCGATTGAAGACTTCCGCTCTAAAGTCAACCAAATGCATAACCGCCTTAAGGGTGAGTTTAATATCGGCATTATTAATAATCTTGTGACTATGCCTAGAGGCTATATCACCAACACCTTGACCCAACTTGCAGAGGAACATGCCGAAGTTATTATTAATATTAGTATGAGCACCCTTTCAGATATTGAGTGCCGTGTGCTCGATAACCGTTTACATGCAGGCGTTATTCCCCTTGTGATGCCTTTGTCTGGTTTAGACTATTTCGATTTATATAGTGAAAGTTCGTTTTTATACTGCGGCAAAAATCATCCTTTATTTAACCAATGTAGTAGCATCAATTTAAATGAATTAAAAAAATGGCAAGCTATTCTTCCTAATTATGCCATTACCTCGGAAGCGGTAAAGTTACATCAACTTTTAGATTGTAAAGCGACAGCAAGTGACCGCGAAGGTATTGCCTTTCTCATTTTAACCGGAAAATTTTTAGGTTTTTTACCTGACCACTATGCAAAAAAATGGGTTGAAGATGGTGTTATGCAACCTGTTTTAAAAGATAAAATGCACTACAGCACCCCTATGTGCTTAATTACTCATAAGGGTAAAAGTCACAATAATATTTTAAAAACCTTTATGGAAATGCTTGAGAAGCGAATAGCTAACAATTAAAGGTAGGTACTGATATTGAAATAAAAAAGCTCCACAAAAGGAGCTTTTTTAGAATCTTGGCAGAGGATCAAGGACTCGAACCTTGACGAACGGTTTTGGAGACCGTCATGCTACCATTACACCAATCCTCTTCCGAGATCTAGATGTCTTAACATCTATATCAAAAACTTTAAGACTTAACTTAAAGTGGTGGGGGCGAAGAGACTCGAACTCTTACACCTTGCGGCGCTGGAACCTAAATCCAGTGCGTCTACCAATTTCGCCACGCCCCCATCTGGGACATTTATTTAAAATAAATGTGGCAGAGGATCAAGGACTCGAACCTTGACGAACGGTTTTGGAGACCGTCATGCTACCATTACACCAATCCTCTTCCGAGATCTAGATGTCTTAACATCTATATCAAAAACTTTAAGACTTAACTTAAAGTGGTGGGGGCGAAGAGACTCGAACTCTTACACCTTGCGGCGCTGGAACCTAAATCCAGTGCGTCTACCAATTTCGCCACGCCCCCGATGGCTGTGTATATTAGCGATAAGATCTAACAGTGACAAGTGTTTTTTTTTCAAAAAAAACTGACCGAGTAATTTGTATACAGTTACTAGATCAATGATTTTTATCAGGTTGGGAGCGCTTTTAAGCAATTTATCGCTTCATGTACATTTGAAAACCGGTTTTGCTGCTGTTTTTGTAACAAGCCTGAAAGTAGTGGCAAGAAAATTTGGAACGAACTTGGTAATTCCACATTTAATTTTTGACAGTGCAATACCGCCCACTCATGGTAACTATTTGCTTGTAAACGAGTTTGCGTTAACCATTCATACAATACGATTCCCAATGCATATAAATCACTTTGAACGGTTTTATTGGCACCATGAAATAGCTCTGGCGCCATATACCGTGGTGTAGCATCAGTTATTGGATCAGGGCTTGAAATAAGTCGTGTTTTTTCAAAGTCAATTAAATAAAGCTCTTGCTTAAACTTTCGAAAATGTTCTTTTTTAATATCACCATGAATCCATCCTAACTCATGAAGCTCTGCTAACTTAACAAGTGCCAAATAGATTTTCTCATTTATATTTTTTAAATTTTGCTTTTGATCTAAATCATCAAACCAACAATCTGTATCCGGTAAAACTAATACTTTTCCTCGAAATTGTGTTTGTTGGCAAATAGTCCTGCCCTCAATAATTTTAAATGGCAAAAGCCAATTCGCTTTTTTATATGTAATATCTTCATAAAATTGCAATTCATGCAAAAAATCTTGCTCACTTTGAGCATGTACATTTGGCAAATGAAATTTTAACCAGTAGGAATCAGCATCTATAGTACATGTCCATAGATGCCGTCCTAAAGCTTCACTTCTAGGCTTTGTCGCACATTTTAAGTTGTCTATATGAGAAGCAAAATCATGCTTCAGCATAATAAGATTCTGGCTGTTGTTTCTTTTCTTCAAAACGTAAAACTTCTAAACAGTGCTGAATCGTTTTACCAATACGCGCGTGCGTTTCAATAGAAGAGATTTTTGGCCAAGTCGCGCGCTCGCCTTCTCGCTGTAAACGTTTAAACAAATGTGGGCGTGGGTTTTGTAGCGTATAGGCATAATGTTTTAAGCTATATTTAGCAATAATATTAACATCACCATAATAGCGCTGCCCTACTACGCCATATCCATGATCGAGCAGTCTTCTTACGGGTGAAATTGCGCCTAATCTTTGACGTGTAAAGTCCATCAGCCCCATTGAAAGTACTTTACCTTGGCGTCTTAAAATTCGTTCAGGCCAACTTAAAACGTCTTTACGGAAACGGCGCGCATCATCTTGCATAAACGGTACAACATGCGGATTCACTTGACTGGCAATGGTGTAGTTTAAATTATAAAGTCTTGCCATTCTTTCTTGTGGGAAATCGCTACGTACACTACCGTCTACCCATTTAGTATTTGCCATATATGGAGTATGTTCACCATCATAACGCTTACTGGTTAAACGCACAGGTGGAAATAAAACTGGCACAGCACAAGAAGCCAATACTGCACTCCAAACCAAAACATTTGGAGTCATAATCGCATTCATAATTCGAGGGTTTTCAGTTGCATCGTACGGCGCAACAGCAACATTAATATTCAAACCTGATTTTTTGAATGCTTCTTCAAAAGTAAGATCACCTAAATTTTCAATTAAGAATTTTTTTAAATAGTGAACATCGGCAATCCCACCATTCCCTTTTATAAGTTCACGAAGTTTTCTAAAGTGAAAAGCATCACTAAAAAATTGCTCACCATTTAGCAAGTTTTGGATATCTTCACTGGCAGAAATTCCCAACATGCCAGTCATAATGGCGCCCGCACTTGAACCAGACAGGACTTTAGGCATTAAATCTTGTTCAATTAAAGCCTTACATACACCAGTATGAAAAAGGCCTAAGGTTGCTCCCCCCGAGAACATAAGAGCAGGTTGTCCATATGCTTTTTCACAGTTTTCAAAGAATTCGATTTTTTCTTTTCTTTGGAATGTAATACATTCACTAGATGCAATGTAAGCTAAGCTTTGGCTGACTTCTTCAATATAATCTTCAATTAGTTTTTTTGTGCCTACATGTGTGGCAGCAAACAACATAGGGTGGCCAATATTTGCAATATCGTAGGTCAACCCTTCTTTTAAAAGATAAATCAAATCTAAAGTGCGATGTTGCTGACGGTATCTTTTCAGTAAAGTGTAACGATAAGAAATGAGCTCGGCATCGAAGTAAGGCGAACTATTATCGAACTTCCACTCTTGTGCCCCAGTTTCTTCATCCAGTTTTAATGCAAAAGACTTCCACTCTTCATAAGATTCAGCCATGTCTAACTGACGTTGTAATTTTTTGATACGGTAAGCCTGATGCGGATTCATATCACTTCGTATTTTTTCAAACATATTTCGTCCTCATCTTCACAGATGATTTTACTGAATAGACATGACAACACTATGCGCGGTCTGAACATTTCAATCAATTGCAAAACCGATAAACTGCATGAGTCGTATCTTTTTTGTCAGCTTGCAAATTTCGGTGTTAGTATCCTAGTAAATTACTGTTTAACATGATTGATTAACCATGGCTACCATTGATTTACCCGACAATTTAGTTCAAACCTTATCACTTGTATTAAATCAGTTACAGCAGGTCTTGCCTGAACCGAAACAAGAGACCGATTTTACTGCCCCTGCTTTTAGATGGGAAAACCAGCAGCTTAAAGCTATTTATACACCTAAAAATATTTATCTTGATGACTTAAAAGGCATCGAAAGACAAAAAGAAAAGATCATTCAAAATACTTTGCAGTTTTTAAATGGCTTACCAGCAAATGATGTACTTTTAACGGGTTCACGTGGTACGGGTAAATCCTCTATTGTTCGTGCTTTACTCACGGAGTATGCACCTCAAGGATTACGTTTGATTGAAATTGAACGTGATGATTTAGCAGACTTACCGAAAATTCAAAAAATTATTCAAAACCGACCTGAAAAATACATCGTCTATTGTGATGATCTAGCATTTAATGCTGAAGATGAAAATTACCGTAGTTTAAAAAGCGTATTAGATGGTTCCTTACAGTCGGGTTCAACAAATTTTATTATTTATGCGACCAGTAACCGTCGTCACTTATTACCTGAGTTCATGCATGAAAACACCCCTGTAACCAAAGTAGATGTGCCTCAATATACTGAGCTTCATCCGCAAGAAGCGATTGAAGAAAAGATCTCTTTGTCTGACCGTTTTGGTTTGTGGTTATCTTTTTATCCAATGGATCAAAACTTATATTTAGAAATCGTAGAGCATTATCTAGATAAAGCAAACATGCCTTTTAATGATGAAGTTCGTGCTGAAAGCTTGCGTTGGTGCCAAATGCGGGGTCAGCGCTCGGGTCGAGCTGCTTATCAGTTTTCTAAGCATTGGATTGGTTTAAACGCCTTAAAAGATTTGTCTAACAATTAAATAAAATGTCCCGCAAAGCCTTAGCTTTGGCCTATAAACCGCTTAGCTTTGGCAGTTGTTTTTCATAACCTAAAACAAAGATAGCCCTTCTTTAGGTTTATATATGAAAAAACAATTGCCAAAAATTTCTACAACAGGTAAAGCGCTTGCTAAAAGTTTATTACTTGCACAAGGCGTTTTAGACCAAGCAAAAAAATATTCAACTCTTCCTTTTACTCAAACTCACATCATCCGTCCACGAATTGACGAAAAATATTATAGCTGGACACACTACGGTATCTTTTTCCCAATTTTTACCAGAGCCGCATCGTTACTTAAATATTATGATTTTAATCGGTACACCAGGTGCACTTGCTTTTGATCATGATGACATCATCACTGGTAACCCGAGAAAAACCGCTACTTTCTTTTCAAGCACAGCTGCTCTGGAACAAGCTTTACTGAAGGCCTATATCATTCCTGAAGATACAAAAATTAATAAAGATGGAACCTTAATAGAACTAGGTCAGGAAATTTCAATTCAAGGAAAATTTCCACACATCCATATTAATGGACATTATGATGGGTTTGATTTCGACTTTGATATCGATATCACTTCACATGTTTCATGGTTTATAAAAACACCAATCTATGATCATTTTAGTTTATTGGCAAAGTTTAAAGGTTTTTTAAACTATCAAGCAAAACACATTGAAACCCAAGGACTTTGTACTTACGAATATGCACGAGCAGTGGGTCCTCATTCCATTACAAACAAACTTATTTCTGATGCATATAAACTGCCACTTGATTTTTTTACTTATCAAATTATCAATTTAAACGAGGCCACTCAACTTCTTCTTACCAAAGCCGATATTGCAGGACAAACAGCTGCATACACCCTGCATATTAGACATCTGGACCAGCCAGCTGAAATTTACACAGATGTAAGCTTTGATATTATTTCGCATCAAGTTGATGACTTCGTTTCACCTAGTGGGCAAAAAATGCGACTTCCAAAATATTTTTCATGGATCGCTCGAAATGATGCTAAGCAAATTATCTTAAACATTCAGGCAGAAATTGACTGCCCATTCCGCTATGGTCATGGGCGAGGTTATGCAAGTAGCTATATATTTACTGGTCATTATTTTGGCAATGAAGTTCAAGGCCGTGGATACATCGAATATATTGATATCGAAAATCCACAAGCCTTTGAAGATGAATAATCTTACTCAGGAATAGTAAGTTCAGTCATTGGCCATCTTGGTGTGGTCGTTACAGCTAAACCATCATGCTGACCTGCTTTTAAACGCTGATAACCTGCAAATGCAATCATTGCACCATTATCAGTACATAAAGCAGGTTCTGCATAGTAAACCTGAGCTTTAATTCTCGCCAATGAAGTTTCCAATTGTTCACGTAATCGTAAATTTGCACTTACCCCACCAGCAATTACTAAACGTTTAAGACCAGTTTGCTTTAAAGCTTTTACAGATTTTTTTACTAAGGTATCTACAATGGCTTCTTGGAATGAAGCAGCAATATCAGCATCACGGTTTTCGCCGTTCAATTTTTTCAACTGAACAGAAACTGCCGTCTTTAAACCACTAAAAGAAAAGTCTAAGCCCTGATGAAGCATTGGGCGTGGAAATTCAAATGCTAAAGGATCACCAGATAACGCCAACTTAGCAATATTTGGTCCACCTGGATACGGCAGATTCATCATTTTTGCGACTTTGTCGAAAGCTTCACCCGCCGCATCATCAATTGACTCCCCTAATAGCTCATATTGACCAATACCATGAGCTGCCATCAATTGTGTATGACCACCTGAAACAAGCAATGCAACAAATGGAAACTCAGGCGGTTGGCTTGAAAGCAAAGGAGCCAACATATGGCCTTCCATGTGGTGAACACCAATTGCCGGTTTATTTAAAGAAAATGCTAAAGTTCTTCCAAACAAAGCTCCGGTCATTAACGCTCCCATTAAACCCGGGCCACGCGTATATGCGACTGCATCAATTTCCTGTTTCTTAACACCACTTTGTTCAAGCAGCTGATTCATTAAAGGAATAAGCTTACGAACATGGTCACGAGAAGCTAACTCTGGAACCACACCACCATATTCGGCATGAAGTTTTATCTGGCTATAAAGAACCTGTCCCCGTAAGCCGAGTTCGCTATCATAAAGTGCCAACCCTGTTTCATCACAAGAAGTTTCCAAGCCTAAAACAATCATCAAAACTGCCTTTTATATGAGTCAAAATATTGCAATCGCTATTATAGACTTGTGATATGAGTTGTAAATGAGTAAAATACTGACCTTCACTTGTGATCTGGCGCAATGGTGTGCCTGATCTTATCCATAATCTAGAGGATTTTACATGCCACAAGTTAAGTTGAAAGAAGGCGAACCAGTTGACGTAGCTATCCGTCGTTTCAAACGTTCATGCGAAAAAGCTGGTGTTTTAGCTGACGTTCGTAAACGCGAATTCTACGAAAAACCAACTCAAGAACGTAAGCGCAAAAAAGCTGCTGCAGTTAAACGCTACCAAAAGAAATTGGCTCGCGAATCTGTACGTACTACTCGCCTTTACTAATTAATTTGTGATTGACTGCTAACATTATGACTACTTTAAAAAACCAAATTACTGATGCATTAAAAACTTCTATGCGTGCCAAAGATATGGCAACAGTGACGGTTTTGCGTAGTCTACAAGCAGCAATTAAGCAAATCGAAGTCGATGAGCGCATAGAGCTTGACGACGCTCAGGTTCTTGCGGTCATTGAAAAGCAAATTAAACAACGTAAAGAATCGATCAAAGCCTTCGAAGGTGCTGGTCGTGATGATTTAGCTAGTAAAGAACAAGCCGAAGCTGAGGTTTTATCTCAGTTTCTACCAGAAGCTATGACTGAGGAAGAGCTTGATTCTCTCATTGAGCAAACGATTGCTGCTCAAGAAGCAACTAGCATGAAAGATATGGGTAAGGTGATGAATTCTCTACGTCCGATCATAGCCGGGCGTGCCGATCCTGCTCAAGTTTCAGCAAAAATTAAAGCTAAATTAGCTTAATCCCCTCTCTTCTTATATATCCTTAAATTAAACTTTCTCGTAAGTTTAAGTATATTTGTGCCTGTGAAAATTCCAAAGTCATCCTAGACCTTAAATTTTCATTCGTCGCTCATCTTGCATTTGCTTTAATCGACTATCTATTCTGGCTGACATGGCCTGATTACCTTTTGCAAGACGTTGTGCATGCAACATCGATTTAATTGCATCCTCTTCACTACCAGACCAGTACTGTGCTTCAGCACGATATCGCAATACATTCACAGCTCTTAATGGTGAATTTTTATCTAAATTGGCGGCTTGTTGTAATAATTGCCAACCTTGAATATCTCGGGCATTTTTATTAATAAAACGCTGCACCAAAGTTTGAACTTGAGCATATTTACCTTGACGCAATAAAACCTCAGCCAATTTGTAGCTAAAAGCTTTATTTTCAGGCATTGTCATTTGCAAGGGAGCAATCGAATTATAGGCCTGATCAAGTTTATTCTGGCCTAAATAAATATCTGTTTGAATTAAGGCGACTAATGGCTTACCGCTTGATTTCGCCTGCTCCAACGTTGCTTGGGCTTGAGTATAATCCCCTTGTTTAAGATAGAAAGCCGACAAAGCCAATAAGCCTGCCAGATTTTTTTGCGATGCCAGACTTTGCAACTGATTTTCAGTAGCTTCTCCAGCAACCACCATGGTATACCATTTTAAAATTTCAAAATCGACATCATATATTCGACTTTTAACTTTAGGCATCTGGTTTGCTCTCAAGCGAGCCTCACTCATACGTTCAGATGTAAGAGGGTGAGTCAGCCAAAAATCTGGTAAAAAACTTACACGGCTCGTCGCTCTATGCATCGTTTCAAAATAATCCGCCATGCTTTGCGGGTTATAACCAGCGGCATACATATATTGCATACCAATTCGATCCGCTTCACGCTCTTGATTACGGCTATAGGTGAGCTGTTTATCAAGAAGTGCTGCTTGAGTACCCAACATAACAGCGGCACCAGCGTCTCCACCAGCCTGAGCAGCTAAAGCCACCCCTGCCAACAAACCAGCCAAGCTTAAAAGGGTTTGTCCTTTAAAAGCTTCTTCCGAACGACTAAAGTGCCTTTGCGAAACGTGAGCAATTTCATGGGCCATTACCCCCGCAATTTCATCAATATTTCGTGCCGATGAGATAAGGCCAGTATTTAATGCAAATAACCCACCTGGAACAGCAAATGCGTTAATTTGAGGGTCTTTAATTACAACCAGGGCGATCGGCTGCCCCAGCTGAGTTTCACTTAAAATATTAGAGAAAACTTGAAAAAACTGATCTTCTAGCCATACATCCTGTATAACCGGCATTTGCTTATGAACTTCACGAAAAACTTTTTCGCCAATAAATTTTTCTTTTTGTTGGTCGAGCAGCCCTATTCCACTTCCAATATTTGGAATTTCAACCTGTCCAGAAGCTGGCTTGGGGTCAAAAGGATTAGCGTAAGAGGCATTTGTTATCAAAGCCAAACTTAAAATAACTGGCAAAAATTTCAAAAGTTCTTCTCTTATTAAAAATTAAAATAACAAAAAAGCCCATCAATATCATGCTTCAGTTATTTTGGCATCATATCAACAGGCTTTCACTATAACATTGAAAATAGACTATATTTGCAATGAAGTGTTATTCATCCTTTACACAAAATTAGGATTCACTAAATATCTAGGCGTCTTGTCCTCTAGTGCTTCCACCAAGTTTTTATAAGCTAAATTTGCCATTTTCTTACGTGTTTCAGCAGTAGCAGAACCTACGTGAGGCAAAGTGACAACGTTCGGCAAAGTGAAAAGTGCAGATTCTTGCAGAGGTTCTTTCTCATAGACGTCTAAACCAGCCGCAAAAATAACTTCATTTTGCAATGCTTCAATTAGGGCTTGCTCATCGACAACTGAGCCACGCGCAATATTAATAAATATGGCATGCTTTTGCATAAGCTCAAATTGAGCCTTACCCATTAAAGCTTTAGATTCCGCATTTAAATCAACAGCCGTCACTACAAAATCAGATTGTTGTAATAATTCTTCCAACCCCAGATATTGAGCTTTTAAAGGTTCCGCTAACTCAGGTTTCTCGCGACGATTATGGTAAACAATATTCATGTTAAATCCATAAAAGCCACGACGTGCAATTGCAGCACCAATATTACCAAGCCCAATAATACCTAATGTTTTTCCAAAAACATCGAGACCAAACTGCTGTGGCCCAACTGTTCTTTTCCACTCACCTTGTTTAGTCCAGTGATCTAGCAAAGGAACTTTTCTGGCTGCACTTAATAACAAAGTAAAAGCAAGATCTGCTGTCGTTTCAGTTAGAACATGAGGTGTGTTTGCTAACCAGATTTTTTTCTGATTTAAATAACCAACATCATAATTGTCATAACCTACAGTCACAGAAGAAATAATTTTTAATTTTTGGGCAGGAGAAAGATTACTTTCATTGAGCAAACGACCAGCCCCAATCATGCCATCAGCATCTACTACTTCTTGTCGTATCTGTTCATTAATATCACCCAGTTTAGGGTTCAATACGACAACATGGTAATCCTGCTGTAACCGTGACAAAATTTCCTCATCAATTTGGCTAAAAACCACAACCTTTTTCATGTAAATCCCTACTACTCATTGTTATCTTGCATAAGTTGCCACAATCTTTTCTTAAGAAGAGGCTTATCTAACATTTCTTTTAAACTAGCTAAATGAATAATATTTGCATGTTGAATATAGGTACATTTACCCAAACATAAAATCTTTTTCTCTGCTGCTACAGCATCTAAGAAACCTTGAATATAAGAACCTACCCCTCGTTGATCTTGATAGGCTGCCAGAGGGAAAGGCCATCTTAATTCAGAATATTGTCCCACCTTCGCCTTTTGTATATTTGCCCAAAGTTGTTTTTCTTCTGTTTCCAAAGCCGTTACATCAACAAAAATTACACATTTTTCAAGACAATAAGCCTGTAACTCAAATGGAGTAATTGTCTCTTGCTCAATGACTTTAGGTTTTTCTACAAGTATCTCTGGCTGCGAAACTTCTGCAACTACTATTGGTGGCTCTTCCACCACTTTAGGAATTTCAAGCACCTGTGGCTGAGTGTTCTTTTGCTCAAAAGCAGGAACATCTATGGTAGGTACGGTAATTGACTCATGAGGTTCAACAACCTGATCTCGCCACAAAGTATGGGCATTATTTTTTTGGCACACTTGTGTTCTAGGAATCCATACGTCTATTCCTAAAGTTGCCAGTATATTTCTTTGCTGCCCAATCATGTCTAAATCAGTACCTCTAATCTACACACATTCTAACGGGCTTCTGATTTTTTTTCAGCGTTTTCTTTTAATGATACTCTTTGGAAACTACATATGTTTCTTAAATAATCATAACGCTATTTTTCTTCTGCATTTGCTCTACAATTTCATCAGACTCAAAACCAAATCGCCAATAGAGCAACTCAAGCACATCAAGTTCATCTTGAGTAATAATACGATCACTCCACAAGCACATTTCAGCAATTGCCAATATACTTAAGCGGTCACGCAGCAATAACCCAGCAATATCATTTAAAATTTCTGCCAAGTCTAAAGGTTCATCCGAAATTTCATCATAAATATGCATTTCATCAGGATTAAGCAAAGAACGTAAGATACGTTCGCGAACCTCTAACTGATTCGGACTATTGATTTGTTGCACATGAAGTAATGCATCAATTAAACGAACAATTTGAGGTTTTACCTCTTCAAATGCTGTCGGCAAATGAAGTGGCATCAAGTTTAACTCGTACTTAACACGCTCGAGTAGAAGTGCATCAAGTAATCCAATTTCCCCATCTTCCTGAATAATAAGGGCCAGTTTAGTCAAAAATTGACGAGCAATACTGGCAGGCATATGACCAATATTTTTACATGCATCATGAAATATCTGAATATGAATACGCCCATCAAGATTAAGTAAGGCATCCACAATTGCATGGCTTACTGGCGCATCTTGTGGAATAAATTCTCGATATTGACGAATCATTAAAATAGCAACCATCACCTCACGTGAACCAGTCGCAGTTTGTAATGCACGTTGAATAAGTTCAGGCCGCTTTTTATTACGACGGATATCACTGCTTAACGGCTTAATTGCATCATTCAAAGCAAAACTGATTGGAGAAAGACGCAACAAAGGCAAAGGTTGTGGAGATGACCACGGCGTATAAATTTCAGTCTCAGATTCTTCTAGTACATGGAACAAACTAAATAAAGGACGATTTCGAAGTTTCTTTAAATTTTCTAATTGCAAATCTTGTAATAAAGTTGGGTTAAGCTCATAAATACGTTCACGAATACTTGGGTGAATATTCATCCAACTTTGCGGGCTAAGTGAATTCGCAAAACACATATGTGCAATCGATTCAGAATAAGCACTATGAATCTGCGAACCAGAATGGTGAACGTAAATACGCAATAAAGTTTGGGTATTAGTGCTATTTTTTAATAACCGCATGGTTTTTTGGTCATTACGAAATGTACGACCACTTAATGTTAAATATTTAATAAAACGAGTGATTAAAACACCTAAACTTCCCGCCAACCAAATCACACCACCTACGGCTACAAATACAGTCTCGAACTTATGCTTATAACCCGGACTGTAGCGCTTAAACCCTTGTTTGGCGAGCTTACTCCCCCACTGACTAAAAGTAGTCAAACCACTATATAAAATTTTTAGTTTAGTATTTTCTACTGCCTCACCCGATAAAATCTGGTTAAATTCATGACCCAATAAGCCATATAGCTCTAGCTCATCAAGGTTCTGTAAGGCACCCCAAGTTAAAATAATTACAATATCATTCGAGTGAAAACCTGCCGTTAATGCATTAACACCTACTTCATCAGGTAAAACATAAAGTGTTGGAACGTTCAGGGAAAATGTTTGTGCCAGATGTTCTGTAATTTTTAATGCGGCATGTTCTTCTGGTGTACTTTCACCTTTTACCAAACGACGAGCTTTCAACTGCTTGGCAAGTGAATGGCCACCTTTACGCAAAATATAAAGTTCGGTCACCACAGACCAAACCATAATAAAAAGCAAAAGAGCAATAAAATATGGACTTAAAGCATGCCACCAAATCGGCTCGCTATAATCAAAGAAATGAACAAGTAAACCTAAAATTAGATTTAAAATAAAAATAGTTAAAAGCACAGCAACCAAACACATAGTGATGGACCATGCCATATTTTTATTTTCGATTAAATAGTGGCTTACTTCTTTCAATGTAAATAATCCCAATTACATTGTTAAGTTTCATCATAAAAGAAAAAAGCGGGAAATACCCGCTTTTTTCGGCTATTTCTATTCTTCTTTAATACCGGTCAAATCTACTGATGCTGCATCAATATTGACATCAATATAACCATCTTTTTTCTTTTTCGCAGAATCATTACGTTTCTGCTCCAAATTATTCAGATAGTCTGCATCAATTCCACCAGTTACATAGATACCATCAAAAACAGAGCAATCAAACTCGGTTAATGTAGGCACTTTACTTGTACGTACAGCGTTCTTCAAATCTTCCAAATCTTGGAAAATTAAACGATCAGCACCAATAATTTCCTGAATTTCTTCTACGCTGCGCTCTGAAGCAATAAGCTCAGTTTTAGCAGGCATATCGATACCATATACGTTCGGATACATCACTTTCGGTGCAGCTGAAGCAAAGTATACTTTTTTCGCACCTGAGTCACGCGCCATCTGAATGATCTCATTACACGTTGTACCACGCACAATTGAGTCATCCACTAATAGAACGTTCTTGCCTTTAAACTCTAACTCAACAGGGTTTAATTTCTGACGTACAGATTTTTTACGCTGTTGTTGACCTGGCATAATGAAGGTACGACCGATATAACGGTTTTTCATAAAACCTTCACGGAACTTCACGCCAAGAATATTTGCCAACTCTAAAGCTGAGGTACGGCTTGTATCTGGAATTGGGATAACCACGTCAATATCATGGTCTTCACCCCAGTCACGCAAAATTTTATGCGCTAATTTCTCACCCATTTTTAAGCGAGCTTTATAAACCGAAATACCATCAATAATTGCATCTGGACGAGCAAAATAAACATATTCAAAAATACATGGACGGTATTTTGGATCTGCAGCACATTGCTTTGTAAATAACTCGCCGTCAGCATTAATGAAAATTGCTTCACCCGGAGCAATATCACGCTCAATTTTAAAGCCAAGCGCCGTAATCGCTACAGATTCAGATGCAATGATATATTCCATCTCGCCTTGCTCAGTTACACGAGAACCGTAAATAAGCGGACGGATACCATTTGGATCACGGAAACCAACTAAGCCGTGACCAGTAATCATTGCCACTACACCATAAGCACCTTGGCAGCGCTCATGTACACGTGAAACGGTATGGAAAATATCTTCCGGTGTAGGATTTAAAGTTCCTATCTTTTGCAATTCATGAGCAAAGACGTTTAAAAGAACTTCTGAATCAGAGTCCGTATTCATGTGACGCAAATCTGTTTTGAACAGGTCATCATGAATTTCTTCTGCATTCGTCAAGTTACCATTATGTGCAAGCGTAATACCGTAAGGTGAGTTCACATAAAATGGTTGAGCTTCCGCACTGCTCGAAGAACCGGCAGTTGGATAGCGCACATGACCAATACCATAATTACCAAGTAATGCTCTCATATGACGAGTATGAAAAACATCACGTACCATACCGTTATCCTTACGAAGGAAAAGACGGCCTTCATGGCAGGTTACTATTCCAGCTGCATCTTGCCCACGATGTTGCAACATCGTTAATGCATCAAACAACATTTGGTTCACTGGCGATTTACCGGCTATACCAACAACTCCACACATAGCAACCTCGCAGACAAGCTAGGAATTAATAAAAAGGATTCTTTGTTGAATGGTCAGGTCGAAGTTCTGTTTCCTCCGACTCGTCCATTGGTTTTGGAGAAGTGCGCGTTACACCGCCCCCAGATGTTATCTGATGAAATGCCTCACTTGCTGCATCTTTAGAAAGCTCTGTCGCTAAAGGTGCATAAGGCAATAAAAACTGGATAAATTTGGATTGTTTCCAATGAGGCGAACTTTCTACCCAAGGACCAACACCCTGCATGGTAATAAGAACAACCAATAAACCTTTCAACGAACCAAAAGCACCACCTGCTAAACGATTTAATGGCCCCAACTTCAAACTTTTCAAGAGGCCATTTAAAAATGCAGTGACGATCCAAGTTAAAACGATAATTAAAAGTGCAATAAAAGCGAAAGCCGCGATCTTTTGAACCACCGGATCCTGACTTAAACCTGACATTGACGGAGCTAGAAGAACAGCATATTTTGCACCCATAATTAATGCAAAAATCCATCCTACCAAGTTCGCAAAGGCTTTTATAAATCCTTGTCGCAAACCGTTTAGCCCCCCAATGAGCAAAAGTATCAGAATGATGATATCAATGGTGTTCATGTTCAATTAAGTCATGGCTTCAACACATTGCTTCACAAGCGTTGGTCCCGTATAAATCAGACCACTATAAATTTGTACAAGCGTTGCTCCAGCCTGTTGTTTCGCTGCAGCTTGTTCACCCGACAAAATACCGCCCACACCAATTAAAGGAATTTGTCCTTTTAATGTTTGAGCAAATAAACGTAAACATTCCGTACTTTTTTCAAATACAGGTGCACCCGACAAACCACCTGACTCATTACCGTAAGGAAGGTTCTCTACCCCTTCTCTCGATAAGGTCGTGTTCGTCACAATAAGACCATCAATTTTAAAATCTAATAATTGTGCCGAAATAAATTCAACATCTTCAGCTGTTAAGTCTGGAGCGACTTTAAGAACTAAAGGTACATAGTGATTATATTGCTCTGCCAACTCAAGTTGACGTGCTTTTAAGGTTTGCAATAATTCAGTTAATGCATCACCACTTTGCAAACTACGCAAATTTTTAGTATTTGGAGACGAAATATTAACCGTAATGTATGAAGCGTAGTTATAAACTTTCTCAAGACAAATCAAATAATCATCAACGGCTTTTTCGACAGGTGTATCAGCATTTTTACCAATATTAATCCCTAAAATGCCTCTAAATTTTGATGCTTTAACATTCTCGATTAGCTTATCAACGCCATCATTATTAAAACCCATGCGGTTAATAATAGCTTTAGCTTCAGGAATACGGAATAAACGTGGTTTTGGGTTACCAGATTGTGGGCGAGGTGTAATTGTACCAATTTCAATGAAACCGAAACCCAACCCAGCTAATGCATCAATATGAGCACCATTTTTATCAAGACCGGCTGCCAACCCTACCGGATTAGGAAATTCGATTCCCATACATGTAGTTGGCTTTGCTTCTACGGTCTGGCGCATCATGCCTAGCTTATGCGCTTTATCAAGCATGGATAATGTTAATTCATGGGCACGCTCTGGTGCTAAACTAAACAACATCGGGCGAGCAAGTGAATATAACATACCAATCACAGTCTACTGATTTTAGGTACGCATATTATAGGCACAGGCAGCACAAAACACCATGCTTGACACAAGCATATTTTGATATGTTATTGAACTGTCGCTGTTAATTTAATCTGACCTTCACTGGAAACCATTTCCATCTTTTGAATACTTAAGCCCATCTGTGCAAGTTGTGTTAAAAAGTTAGCCAAAATTGCATAATTCTGATGTGTTACAACAATTTGTAACTGTTCTCCATTTTGCTGGGAAGACACAGTTAAACCTTGTTGCTGAGCTACTCGTTGTATTTTTCCAGACTTATCTAGTTCAAGCTCATTGGCAGGCTTCATCGTGACTGCATTACTCTGCATCCACACCATCAAATCTTTTAAATCATTTAAACGTTTTTGCTGTTGTTCTGCTAAGGAATGCATTTTCCAAAGTGAATATCCAACAATGACGACTACAACGAAAATAGTAGTAAAGACCACCATAATACGTTCACGGACAGTTAAGCGATCTAAATATTGAACAATTTGTTCAATCCACTGATCAAAGCGGTTTTGCAACTGAGCTAACATTTTCATTATTGTATTTTCACCACCCCAATCGCACCACTACCATCAGCTTGAACATTACCTAACTCAGCTTTAAAACCTTGTTGATTAAGTTGTTGGGTTAAAGCTTGCAAATCATCTGCTGATTTTGCTTTTAATGCCATTGTTAAGATTGAAGCATCATAATTGAGTTGCTGAGCTAAAATCTGTCTTTGCATTAAAATAGGCCCAACCCGGCTTAACAGAGAAAGTGCCTGGGTATCACCTTGCTGGCTCATTCTTAAATGACTTTCGAATTGTCCTTTAATATTTTGTTCAGTCACACGACTAGATGGACCAAACCAATATTTATATTGCTCAATTGCCTGTTCAGCAGTCTGATCTGCCACCTTTTTCAATTTTACCCAACGCAATAAATCATAGCTAAACTGCACGACAATAATTGCTAGAACAACGGCGGCACAAGTTTTCCAATAATTAGAAAAAGTACGTTCTTGCCCTTTTGATTTTGGCAAAACATTAAAAGGATGCTGCTTAGTTTTATCTAAAGGCTGAAATTGATAAACAAACTCAGAACGTTGCTCTGCGCTTGAGGCAGCTTCTAAGCTCTCTAGTTGCTCTGCTGTTAAACCGCTATATTGATAATGTGTTTCGGCTGACTGGAACTCTAAAAAAAGCCCCAAGTCATCAATGGAATTACCTAACCACTTATTCTCACGCACCAAAAGCTGATGACCAATATTACACAGAATAACTTGCTGAGCTTGTGGTTCAGGTAAAACTAGAAAATCTGGCAACAAAGCCACAAGTTTGGTTGGTAACAAAGCTAAAGAATGTTGCCATGTCTCTACCATCCCCTGAGCAACACCCAAAACAGTTAACTGATCCGCATGAAAATGGTGAACCACTTTCATGTGATCAATCGGTAAAGTCACAAACTCTTCAAGTAGATATTTAACCCCATCAGCGCCAAGCTGTTTGTAATGGGACTTTGCCATCGTTTGCTGAAGCATTTGAGCATGACGACTCGGAAAAAAGACCGTAGCTTCTTTTCCTTGATGTATTTGCAAGTCTTGTATTAATTGATCGAGACTTGCAGCCTGCAACCAGTTTTCTCCGTTAGACCAATGCCAAACTCCATTGGTTTCAGGCATCCATATGTACAGCATGTGGGCTAAATAACCTTTTTAATTATATTGTGGGTATAAAACTATTTTTTTGTGTTGATAAACCATTTGCAATAACAGCTTGATCATAAATTCTTGCTTCAGCAAGTGCAAATGGATTGAAATTTTCATGAGTAAGTAACTCTGCAATATGCCCTACCACATTCATATGGCAAACAACCACAATCGACTCATAAGGAATTTGAGATAGCCATTCAATCGCTTCTTTTGCATCATCGTCAGGCTTAATTTTGTCGCATAACAACACTGGCACATCTTTAAAATAGGTCTGGATATGCGCCAACGTTTCCTGAGCACGCAGCAAAGGACTAACAACAAAAATATCTGGTTTTACAATATCTTTTAAAAAGGTTGCCGTTTGCTCAGCCTGTGCATGTCCACGCGCAGTAAGGGGACGTTTAATATCATTACCATTTACTGGCGGAGCAGCTTCCCCATGACGAACTAATGTCAGTTGCATAAAATTTCCTTGTAAACAATTCCTGCATTATAACCACAATTTATGACATTTATTCGTCAGACTTCATGATGAGGTAAAACAAACTCGACATCACTACGGTGTCCATTTTTCATAAGAGAAAGTGCAATATTTAATGGTGGAGCGCCTTCAAAAATGACCTCATATAAAGCATTGGTAATTGGCATATATACGTCTAGTTCTTGTGCCTTGCCACGCACCTGAACAATCGTGTTAATACCTTCTGCAGTTTGACCTAATTCTTTACTCGCTTGTTCAAGCGTTTTACCAGAACCTAGCGCATAACCAATTTGATAATTACGGCTTAATGGACTATTACAAGTCGCAAATAAATCACCTACTCCAGATAAACCTAAGAACGTAAGTGGGTTTGCACCTTGTTTTACCGCGAAACGGCTCATTTCAGCCAAAGCACGCGTTAAAATCATACTCTTGGTATTTTCACCAATTTTATATGCCGCCCCAATTCCCATAGCAACGGCATAAATATTCTTAAGGGCACCGCCTAACTCAACTCCATGTACATCATCGCTACCAAAAACACGGAATAACGCACTATGAAGTGCATGCTGTACGGCATAACGGACGAGTTCAGAATCACTTGCAATTACAGTACCAGAAGGCATACCTGCCATAATTTCTTTAGCAAGATTTGGTCCTGACAATACGCCATACGGCACTTCTGGTAATTCTTCACGAATAATATCACTCATGAAGCTAAATGTTTTAGCTTCAACACCTTTGGTTAAAGACACCACAGCTTGTGCAGTAATATAAGGCGCTATTTGTTTTAAAACGTCACGGAATGAGTGGCTTGGAATTGCAACTAAAATAATATCTCGATCACATACCGCTTGCTCAAGATCAGAAACTGCACGTAATGAAGATTCTAAAGTGAAGTCTGGTAAATAACGTTTATTAATATGGGTTTTATTAATTTCTTCTGCTGTTTCGGCATCACGAATCCAGATCATGGTATCGCAGCCATTACGAGCAGCTAAATTTGCCATAGCTGTACCAAAGCTACCGCCCCCTAAAACGGTAATACGTAATGCCGTTTTTTTATCGACCGCAACAGGTTCCACCAAATCTGTAAACTTAAATTCAGCCATGCTTTAATTATCCTATTTCTTACTTTTACAGACGTTTAAGCCTGCCAAACTTTTACGAATTCTTTACTATCAATATTTGCACGCGGTGCAATTGCTTTAGCTGCTGTGCCGACATAAATAATACCTGAAATCAAATCATGCGGTTGCAGACCTAAATGCTGTTTTAACCAGTTTGATTCGACAACGGCACCACTACGCCACATGGTCGAGAACCCTTGAGCTTGTAAAGATAACAAAAGATTTTGTACTGCTGCGCCTGTACTCAAAATTTGTTCGAAGTGTGGGACTTTCGGATGATCTTGTAACTGCGTAAGAGCTAAAATAAGTAGCGGAGCTCGAAAAGGATGTTGCTTCACACGTTCAAGCTGTGCAGGATCAGACTCACCCAAATCGACCAATGCTTTTGCCAGAACTTCACCAAAAGCAGCACGTTGGTCACCTGACACAATTACAAAACGTGTTGGCTTAAGTCTATGATGATCTGGAGCTGTTAAAGCTGCCTGAAAAGCCAACTCTAACTGGTCTGTATTTGGGGCTGGCTCAACTAATTGGCCAATAGACTGACGCTGATGAATATTTTGGTGAATTATTTGTATTGCTGAATCCGTCATTAATATTAATCTAACTCAAAAATTCGAAATAGATTAGCATAATCTACCGTTAATCCACCATTGAATCTAGCTTATAAACTTAGTGAATTCATAGTTTGACATTTTTTAATACAAAACATCAAAACTCATACAACGTCTTCAAAATCAATTAGAAAACTTATGTTCAAATAACCCTATCTTTTGGTGATTAACTTAGGTGCATTATGAAAAAAATAATTTTAGCGAGCGCAATGAGCGGTGTTGTTTTATTACTAGGTGCTTGTGCAACCACACCTAAAAACACTTTAGCGATTCAAAAAGAAAATAATCAGTTTGAAGTGACTGGAATTGGCAAAACCAATTTAATTGCAAAGAATAATGCGGTTACTGCGGCACAAAAAACATGCTCAAAGAGTACAACGCCAGTTATTGTTGATGAAAAAACGTCTTATCACGGGGTCTTAAAAGATGTGGTAAGTGAAAAGACTGGTCAAATGGTAGAAGCTGCTGCGGGTGTCATCGGTACTTTAACGGGTAAAAATGCATCTTTAGCAAAAGATGATGACTATCAAACAACGCTTACCTTCTATTGTAAAATAAATTAATCAAAAAAATCCCAATCAAATGATTGGGATTTTTTATTAGCAATAACCATCTAGTCGGGTTAGAGGCAATTTCTTACCAATTGCTTTTTCAATTTCGGGTAAATAGAAAGCATCATCTTCAGATAAGAAACTAATACTTACCCCTTGTGCCCCTGCACGACCTGTACGACCAATACGATGGACATAATCATCAGACTGCTCAGGCAATGTAAAATTCACTACATGTGATACGCCGTCTACATGAATACCACGACCAGCAACATCGGTTGCGATCATGATGTTATGCTTGCCTTGCTTAAACTGCTCCAACATTTTTAAACGTTTATCTTGAGCAATTTCACCAGATAGCATCCCCACTTTGTATCCATCTTTTTTCAAATGGTCGTAAAGACGACGTACCTGATCACGGCGATTGGCAAAGATCATAACTTTATCAATTGGCTCTTCACGTAAAATATCTTGTAAAAGACGATATTTATCCTGTTTAGCCACAACGTAAACACGTTGTTCGACATCATTATTGGTCTTTTGTTCAGGTTCAATTTCAACAGTTACTGGTTCAAATAACCACTGTCTTGCCAAGTTCAAGACATCATAACTAAATGTTGCAGAGAACATTAAGGTTTGTCGTTGTTCCTTACGTGGTGAATAACGCACAATACGTTTTACCGAAGGAATAAAGCCCATATCCAATAAACGGTCAGCTTCATCAATCACTAAAAATTCAATTTGATCGAGCCAAACTTCTTTTTGTTCTACAAAATCAATTAAACGCCCTGGTGTGGCAACCATGATATCGACAAAATTAGCATCAAGTTGCTTCTTCTGCTTATCGAAATCAACGCCACCTAATAGGGTCACTAGGTGTAAATTAGAAAATTTTGTGAGAGATTTTGCATCACTTTCAATCTGCAATGCCAACTCACGAGTAGGTGCTAAGATTAAAGCACGAGGCTCACCACGGAAGCGTTGCTCCTGAACCGGATTATTGAGCAAATCATTAATTACACTAATCAGAAAGGCAGCAGTCTTACCTGTTCCTGTCTGTGCTCGCCCAATTGCATCATGCCCGGCTAATGTATATTTTAAAACCTTTTGCTGAATTGGGGTCATTTGAGTAAACCCTAAAGCATCAATCGCCTTTTTAAGTTGCGGATGTAAATTCAAGGTTTCAAAACCAGATGTCATAAATACGCGCTCTAACAAACAATCTCTCGAATGAGAAGATCATTATAAACAAAAACGCCCCAATTCAAAAATTGGAGCGTCCATGATTCATCAAAAAGATGAATTAGTCTAAAGGCTGAACATTTTCAGCTTGAAAACCTTTTTGACCTTGTACAACGCTAAATTCTACACGTTGACCGTCACGTAGAGAACGGTGACCGTCACCTACGATTGCACGGAAGTGAACGAATACATCGTCGCCGCCGTTACGTTGAATAAAACCAAAGCCTTTAGTGTCATTAAACCACTTTACTACGCCTTGTTCACGAGCTGTCATAAGTCAATCCTCAGATGATGAAAAAAGGACCTTCCGGTGTTGCAAACAGCAGAGCAAACAAGGTTTTAAAATTTTTATAATCTTAAAGCTTGTAATCATTCTGTAAAACTATCAACAATTTCCGGTTACATCCATTTGTTATAGGGTTATTAAAACAATTTAACTGTGTGGTAATTCCTAAAACGGTTCGAGCTTAACACGGGTTTATGACAATTAATAGAATTTTTTTCATTTATTTCCCCTATTTTTAGCTGTTTTTTTAAACAGCTTATTACAATAATTTTTATCAGTATTGATTAGTTGTTCTTTATATAAAGTTATGTAGTGTTTACAAAAATTTGTTAAAATAATTTTTTTAGTTGTTTTGATGATGAATGAGCACTACTTCTTCCGCTACGACGCCTATTGAAATTAATGCCCTTGGCCAACCTTGTCCAATGCCATTATTAATGTTGAAACGTGAACTTAAAAAATTATCGGGAAAACAACTATTCTTATTAAAATCATCTGACCCGCATAGTGAAATTGATGTAACACGTTATTGCCAATTACATCATTTTACGTGTCAAACCATGCAGATTTCAGAAAGAGAATTTCACTATTTAATTGAAACTCAATAATTCTTTGCTAAACTAAAAGATTAGAAACTGCATAAAATTTTACATTTCTATACCCAATTTTCCTTAATTATGAAGCCGATTCAAATTAAGATGAACTTATTGGTTAATCCATCCTATCCTATAAGGAGAACTCATGAGTGACAGCAGCAATCAATTGATGCCCCTGTCATTGTCTGCGCCCGGTGTAAACCTTGGTGCATATATCAGTACTGTCAATCAGATTCCTATTTTAACGGCTGAGCAAGAAAAAGAGCTTGCTGAGCGTTATTATTATGACCAAGATCTTGATGCCGCAAAAATGCTGGTAATGTCGCATTTACGCTTCGTCGTTCACATTGCGCGCAGCTATGCAGGTTATGGCCTACCTCAAGGTGACCTTATTCAAGAAGGTAACTTAGGCTTAATGAAAGCCGTAAAACGTTTTGACCCAAATATGGGCGTACGTCTTGTATCTTTTGCCGTCCACTGGATTAAGGCAGAAATTCACGAATATGTTATTCGTAACTGGCGTATTGTAAAAATTGCAACAACCAAAGCTCAGCGTAAACTTTTCTTCAATTTACGCAGCTTAAAGAAATCGAGTAAAAAGCTCACATTAGAAGAAGCACAATCTATTGCAAACGACTTAAATGTTACTCCAGAACAAGTTTTGGAAATGGAAGGCCGTTTAACAGCATATGATGCTGCTTTTGAAGCTCAAGGCGATGACGATGATGACACCCCGCACACTGCGCCAGTGTTATATCTTGAAGATAATCGTTATGACCCTGCTCGTTTAGTAGAAAATGAGGATTGGGAAGAACAAAGTACATCTGCTTTGCATGACGCAATGAACCAGCTAGATGACCGTTCACGTAATATTTTGCAGCGCCGTTGGTTAGATGACGATAAATCTACCCTCCATGAGCTTGCTGCTGAATATAATGTTTCTGCCGAACGTATTCGTCAGCTTGAAAAGAATGCGATGGAAAAAATTAAAGTCGCAATGTCTGCAAGCTAAAGAAAATGAAAAAAATAAAAGGGCGATAAGCCCTTTTGTTTTATCTGGCTATGTTTAGCCAACCTATTCTATGGTAACGTTGCCTTTCATTATTCAGTTGCGTTTTTTGTTATGTGGATTGCCATTTCAGCCCTTAATCTTGCTTTCGCAGTCATGTTGGGTGCTTTTGGAGCACATGGTCTTAAAGCTCACGCGAGTCCTGAACAACTTGCTTGGTGGCAGACTGCAACCGACTACTTTTTTTATCATGCGCTTGGATTGTTAGCGCTTGGTATTTTAAGCAAGGTTCTTCCTCATTTCCCAATCAAGTTATCTTTCTTGCTTATTCAGATTGGCATTCTGTTCTTTTGTGGTTCGCTTTATATCATGGCATTGGGTTTACCGCGGATATTAGGCGCAATTACGCCAATAGGTGGAGCTTTGATGATTGCTGGATGGCTAATCTTGGCTTGGAATGCTTTCAAATACGCAAAATAATCGGAATGTGATCATGCAAATTTATTTAAATGGCGAATTAACGGACACGCCTAGCCAAAACCTGTTGCAACTCATTCAGGAACTGGCACTTGAAGGAAAACGTTTTGCTGTTGAACACAATCAGCAAATCGTGCCTAAAAGCAAATTAGAGCAAATTACGATTGCTCAACATGACCGTATCGAAATTATTCACGCTGTTGGCGGCGGCTAAGTCGGAGTTATCCATGCAAGACACCCCTCTCATTATTGGTTCACGTTCTTTTCAATCTCGTTTATTGGTAGGAACAGGGAAATATAAAGACTTAAATGAAACGGATTTAGCCATTCAGGCTAGTGGTGCAGAAATCGTAACTGTCGCAATCCGCCGTGTGAATATTGGACAAAATCCAGATCAACCGAATTTACTTTCTGTCATTCCACCAGAAAAATATACAATCTTGCCAAATACTGCAGGTTGTTTTGACGCTGACAGCGCAGTACGCACGTGTATGCTAGCGCGCGAGCTACTGGATGGTCATAACCTAGTAAAACTTGAAGTGTTGGGTGATGAAAAAACCTTATATCCAAATGTAACCGAGACTTTAAAAGCCGCTCGCACTTTGATTGATGACGGTTTTGAGATTATGGTCTATACCTCTGATGACCCAATCATTGCTCAAGAACTTGAAAGTATGGGCTGTGTTGCAATTATGCCTTTAGGTAGTTTGATTGGTTCAGGCCTAGGTATTTTAAACCCGCATACCATTTCAATTATTAAAGAAAATGCAAAAGTACCGGTTTTAGTAGATGCAGGTGTTGGTACAGCAAGTGACGCTGCGATTGCGATGGAACTTGGTTGTGATGGCGTATTGATGAACACAGCGATTGCAGCTGCTCAAAATCCTATTTTGATGGCTTCTGCAATGAAGAAAGCTGTTGAAGCAGGACGTGAAGCATTTTTAGCTGGGCGTATGCCACGCAAACGCATGGCAAATGCAAGTTCACCAGAAACAGGTTATTTCTTTAAATAATTTATTTCTAAGGAATCACTGTTTTTTTTCAGTGGTTCCTCTTTCCCCTCATGTAACCATTTTCACTTTTCAAAAAGATTAAAAATCTATATAACTTTATTCAATCAACAGATCTAAATTTTATATTTAGCTTAGGCTATTCCAATATTTTCTTTAAATTTTGCTTGGCGTTTAACTCAAAATTCTTTTGGAAATATGCAGTTTGATAAAGCCGCTCAGACTGATAAAAATTCATTAAAACTTCTTTTCGCTTAATTGAATATACTTCTGGATCAACCCAAGAATACTCCTGCTGAATTTGCTGTTCATACTGGATAAAACGTTCAGGTGTTGCTGCCAAAATAGCTAAATCGATATCTAACAAAAATTGCAAATCTGTTTCATCGGTTGGTGCATGCTTTTGAGTCGCAAGAATCCAACGCTTTATTTTCTGCATTGTATCGAGCTGTAAATCTTGAGCCATTAATTGCTCAAATAACTCGGCACTTTTAAGTTCATTATCTAGCGCTTGAGGTTCGTAGACTACATCATGGAACCAGAGAGCCAATGCAACAGCATACGGATCATTTAATTCGGACTGAATCGTCTCAATTAAACTCAAACATTCATATAAATGTTGTACGGTGTGGTAGGCTCGCTGCTTTTCACTATAAGCAGCAACATGTTCATTTAAAATTTTCTGCGGTTCAGAAAAATGATAATGCTGATGCAGCTCAAACCAAAAAAGTTCCAGTTTTAATAAGTAAAGTTGCATCAGCATCTATTAACCACGCTTAGGATTATTGTTCATCACGTTTAAACACCAACTCTTTTGCCGATGAGTTATCAGCATCAAAGTAGTAACCTTCAGTATTAAAAGCTTTAAGATCCTCAGCTTTATTTAATTGGTTTTCAATAATAAAACGAGCCATCAAACCACGTGCTTTTTTCGCATAGAAACTAATGACTTTATATTTGCTATTTTTCTGGTCAAGGAAAACAGGCTTCACAATTTCAGCCTTAATTTTCTTTTCATTGACAGATTTGTAATATTCATCTGAAGCCAGATTTACCAGCAATTCAGATTTAATTGCTGCCAAGTCTTCATTAATCTGATTGGTGATAATATCATCCCAAAATTCATACAAATTGTGACCGCGCGTATTTTTTAATTTAGTACCCATCTCTAAACGATAAGGCATCATTAAATCTAAAGGACGCAATAAACCATATAAACCAGAGAGCATACGCAAATGCTGCTGAGCAAAATCAATATCTTTATCTTTTAAGTGATAAGCATCTAAACCAGTATAAACATCTCCTTTAAATGCATAAATTGCCTGACGAGCATTTGAAAAATCAAATTCTGGCTTCCAGTCTCTAAAACGATCAGCATTAAGTGTGGCAATTTTTTCACTGACACTCATTAAATTCGCAATTTCCGAAGCAGAAAGTTTGCGACAAACATCAATTAATTGTGCGGAGTTTTCTAACAAGCGCGGCTGAGTAAACTCATCTGTAGGTAACGCTGTTTCATAATCTAAAGTTTTTGCAGGAGAAATTAAAGCAAGCATAGACAACCTGAAAAAATTATTATTAATGCCAACTATAACAGTAGATATTTTTTAATGCTAACTCGTGTTTTCAATGACGACTATCGGTAAAATAGCACTTACATATTGTTATTTAGCGGTTCTTCTATGTCTGAGCAAATTTTCATCCAGGGTCCAGTAGGTAAAATTGAACTTTTCGTTGACCGCCCTGAAGGTGAAATCAAAGGCTTTGCCGTTGTTTGTCACCCTCACCCATTACAAGGTGGAACCCCTCAACATAAAGTCCCTGCTCTTTTAACCCAAATCTTTAATGAATATGGCTGTATTGTTTACCGTCCTAGTTTCCGTGGTTTAGGCGGCAGTGAAGGTGTTCATGATGAAGGTCATGGAGAAACTGAAGATATTTTAGCTGTGATTGAGCATGTTCGTAAGCTTCATGCAGGTTTGCCATTTTATGCAGGTGGCTTTAGCTTTGGCTCACATGTTTTGGCAAAATGTCATGCGCAGCTTAGCCCTGAATTACAGCCGGTACAGTTAATTTTATGTGGTTTACCAACAGCTACTGTTGTGGGATTACGTCACTATAAAACACCTGAAATTCAAGGTGATATTCTACTCATTCATGGTGAGCAAGATGACATTACCTTACTTTCAGATGCAATTGAGTGGGCAAAACCACAAAAGCATCCAATTACGATTTTGCCGGGCGCCAACCACTTCTTTACAGGTTATTTAAAACAGCTTCGCCAAATCATTACACGTTTTATTATTATGAAATAAACGGTAACATGATGGGCATAGATTGAGTCTATGCCCATCAAGTTATATAACGTGTCATTATTGAAAATTATTCCAACTTAATCCAAAACGCGCTAAATATTTTTTCACTCGGTCGCTATCATTTGTTGTATTACGTTGTTGGCGTGATACTGAAAAGAGTTGTCTTCCTGCCTCTGCCATTGATTTTGAATTTTCGCAGACTTTGAGTACACCTCGTAATTGAATCTGATCAAATTCATCTATTTGTTCCAGCTGCTCAGGACTTAAATAGCTCAACAGAATATCTGCATCTTTATCATTGTAAGATTCATCCTGAATAAGCCAAAGCTGCTTTAGACGTTGAATTTCTTTTTCTACAGCATCACGACGAATTAACTCACCTTGAGATAAAGTTGCCAACCGAGTTACGCTCGCTGCTAAATCTCTAAAATTCCCTTGCCACGATGCATCTGCTGATTTAGCAAATTTTAAATATATTTCTAAGGCATCACGTTGAAAACGTAATTGTCTTTGATGAATTGCAGCAAAACGCTGTAGCTCAAAATCAATATTGGGTGCAATATCTTCTACACGGTCTTTTAAATTTGGCAAGAAGAATGTCCATGTATTCAAACGGGCCCATAAATCTTCACGGAATCGACCAGCTTGAACTTCATTACGTAAATCACGGTTAGTACCTGCAATTAGCTGAAAGTCGGCCTGGATTTCTTTATCACTTCCAACAGGAAAAAAGCTTTTATCTTCTAAAGCTTTTAGCAGCATAGCTTGTTCATCAAGTCCTAATTCACCAATTTCATCTAAAAATAAAATACCTTGGTCAGCACTTTTTAATAAACCAGCACGAGAGGCAGCGGCTCCCGTAAATGCACCTTTTATATGACCAAATAAGGTCGACATGGCACTATCACCACGTAAGGTTGCACAGTTAACATCAATAAAACGGCCACTTAATTGAAATTTATCTTTCTTTAACTGAAAAATTTGTTTTGCCAAATGAGACTTACCAACCCCTGTTGCCCCCATAATTAAAATAGGCGCGCTAGATCGGGTTGCGACTAACTCAACCTCCTCAATAAGCTGATTAAACGCTTTATTATGAGTAGAGATATTGGCTTTAAGTTGTTGCCAATTTTGCTTTTGCTCATCATCGAAGCGCTGTTTTAAAACATCGTATCGAGATAAGTCTAAATCAATAATTCTATATTCACCTTCTGATGTCTTGTGTTGGTTAGGTGAACTTTGAATGAGTTGAGCTGGTAAATAATGTGCATCTACCAATAAGTACCAACAAATTTGAGCAACATGCGTTCCTGTCGTGATATGCAGTAAATAGTTATTTTTTTCAACATCAAACGGATAGGTTTTTACAAAGTCATAGAGTGCACCATAAACTTCAGCAAAATCCCAAGGATCTTTTATACTGACCTTATGTCCAGAAACCTGTGTTTGTGGAGAAATCTCTTTAGCATCTGCTGCTATAGATTTAACTAAATTATGATGTTGTCGATCATGTAAAAGCACCAATTCATCTACAAGCAAATCTTCATGCATTAACAGGCTAATCGTAGGACGCCAACGTTGCCATCGATCTGGCTTTCTCCCCTGATCAAGTGTAGAACCGACAAAGCCAATAACGACTGTTTTCTTTGCATCTTTCATAATTTCTATAAAATTTTATAAGTGTCTATAATATACAATACGCATTTGACCAAACAATTCCAAGAATATGCTTCATTTTACTTTTTTAGGCACGTCTTCAGGTGTACCGACCCTGACACGTAATGTTTCAGGATTAGCAGTTCGTAACAGCAAAAATAAGGACTGGATTTTAATTGATGCTGGCGAAGGGACACAGCATCGCATTCAACAAGCCAAACTTTCACTACAAAACCTAATTGCCATTTGTATTACACATGTTCACGGCGACCATTGTTATGGTCTAGTTGGTTTATTGGCAAGTGCAGGCATGAATGCCCGTAGTAAACCCTTAATCGTGATTGCACCGAAAGAAATTCAGCAATGGTTTGAAATCACTGCCCAGCTTACAGATTTATATTTGCCCTATTCCCTTCAATTTATTGATGTAAATGAAGCAATGCAGCCACAACAGATCACTGACGAATTCATTGTTCAGGCACACCCTCTAAGCCATCGTGTTCCAAGTTTTGCTTTTAGCATTTATATCAAATCTATTCAGAAGAAGTTAGATACCAAAGCTCTAACTCAGCTTGGCGTACCTCAAGGAGATATGTGGGGCCATTTGAAACGAGGCTACAATATTGAATTTGAGGGACAAACTTTAAAAGCTCAAGACTTTATCAAAATTCAAAATCACCAAGTTCATGCAATTATAGGTGGTGATAACGACCAACCAGAACTATTAGTTGATGCTTGCAAAGATGCTCAACTCCTTATTCACGAATCGACTTACTTGCAAACGGTTTTAGATAAAGTCGGCAAAGGTCCAATGCATAGCTCAGCAAAAATGGTGGCTGAATTTGCAGAACAGCAATCTTTAAGCAATTTAATTCTGACGCATTTTAGCCCCCGACATCAGGATAAAGCTGGGCAGCAAGCTATTACTGAAGAAGTTCGTCAGTTTTATAAAGGTCATTTTTATTTAGCAAATGATTTTGATGAATTTACTTTAAGTGAAGCTGGACAGCTTTTAAAAGTCGATAAAAACGAGAAGACCCATTAAATAAATATATCCAAAAAGATATTTAAATATATTTTTAGATATCTTTTAAATATTAAAATTTCCAACAGAAATTAGTTACACAGAAAGAATAATTATTTTTATATATTATTTTCAATAACTTATATTTTAAATTAAGTGTATTTTTAAAAATTGGCACACTCAGTGCAATAGTACAAAGCACACAACATCATTCGGATATTGTGAATAACACCTGCCTGCAAACGCTTGGCAGGCAGGCTTTGAAAGGAAAAGAAAATGTCTGTCATTGAAGAAATTAACCAACAAGCTCAGTTTGAACAAAAGCAGCAACAACGTTCTTATGAAGTTCTGCAAAATGAAAAAAGTATGCCAGTCAAAATGTGGACTAAAGGCGTGCTTGTTGATGACAACTCAAAACAACAATTATTACAAACAGCTCAAATGCCTTTTATTTATAAATGGATGGCCGTTATGCCAGATGTACACTTCGGTTTAGGAGCAACTATTGGTAGCGTAATTCCAACTAAAGGGGCAATTATTCCTGCTGCCGTGGGTGTAGATATTGGTTGTGGAATGATGGCAACCCGTACAAGCTTAACTGCTTCAGATTTACCAGATAACTTACATGCTCTACGTAGTGAACTTGAACGATTAATTCCCCATGGAATGACTAAGCGCGGACGTGATCGTGGGTCATGGGAAACTCCACCAGAAATGGTAGATCAAGCTTGGACCGATCTGGTTGCAGATTTTGAATACATTTGCGCAAAACACCCACGTTTGAAAAATACTAACAACCGTAAGCATTTGGGAACTTTAGGTACTGGAAACCATTTTGTCGAAATCTGTTTAGATGAGCATGATCATGTTTGGATTATGTTGCACTCAGGTTCTCGTGGTGTAGGAAATGCTATCGGTAATCATTTTATTGAACTTGCACGTAAAGACATGCAGAAACATTTCATTAATTTGCCAAATAAAGATTTAGCATACCTAGTAGAAGGAACTGAACACTTTGATGATTACTGGTTTGCGGTAGGTTGGGCTCAACGCTTTGCGATGAAGAACCGAGAAATCATGATGCAATCTGCGATTAAAGCCTTGGCTACTATTGTACCAAAGCCTTTTCAAGCACGTTTGGAAGCAGTGAACTGTCACCATAACTATGTGGAAAAGGAAGAACACTACGGTGAAGAAGTGATGGTCACCCGTAAAGGTGCAGTCCGTGCGCGTCTAGGTGAATACGGAATTATTCCAGGTTCAATGGGTGCGAAATCGTTTATTGTCCGCGGGCTTGGAAATCAGGAGGCTTTCTGCTCATGTTCGCATGGTGCAGGCCGTGTTATGAGCCGTACTGAAGCAAAACGACGCTTTACTGTTGAAGATCAAATTGCCCAAACTGAAGGTGTGGAATGCCGTAAAGATGCTGCTGTTATTGATGAAATTCCATCAGCATATAAACCAATTGAGGATGTAATGAAAGCTCAAAGAGATTTGGTTGAAGTGGTATATACCTTACGACAAGTGGTGTGTGTTAAGGGTTAATCATGGAAAAAGATTGTTCAGATATTCAAAGTTATAGAATCAGGGCAAATGAAGAAAAGCATCTGATTCTACCTGAGCAGCCTTATTACATCATCTTAGTAGTGGAAAGTACTCAAATTCTGCCTGAATGGCGTAATTGGATTTGTGAGCAGATTGTCTATTCCAAACATTGTATTCAAGCGATGGTTACAGGATATGAGGGTTCTATTTGGGATGATGTCCTAGATGAAAACTATCTAGTTCTTTATAACTATCAACCACCAGTCGATCATTGCTTTATGACAACTTGGCATGAAGATGAAACATTAGAAGACATTACTGAATGTGCAAAAATTACTATGCAATTAAAAGATATTTCGAACTTAGTAATTGTACATATTGAATAAAAGGTAAATAAAATGAAACTCGCAGAAGCACTTTTACTTCGAAGCAATCAACAAAAAAAGCTCGCTTTGTTAAAACAACGAATCAATGCGAATGTATTGGTACAAGACGGTGATGAACCTAGTGAAGATCCAAATGAGCTGATCAAACAGGTATTTGCTTTAACTCAGGAAAGTAATCAATTGATTTGTCGTATTCATTCGACCAATGCGCAAGCAAAACTGGAAGATGGCAAAATATTATTATCACTATTAAGTTTACGCGATAGTTATGCTGAACAGCATAAGATTTTGATCGATGCGATTGCCAATACACATCGAGAACCTGATCGTTATAGCTCACGTGAAATTAAGTGGAAGAAAGTCATTCCTGTTTCTAGCTTACAAAAGCAGGCGGATGATATCAGTGCGAAACTACGTGACTTAAACGTAAAAATTCAGGCTGCTAACTGGCAAATTGATCTAATCAATTAAACAATAGATTTTGTGAAATTATTTTCACAATCAAAGTTTGGGCATACTGGGCGAGTACAAGATCCTGCATTACTCCGATCTGAGGGATTGAAAATAATTCAGGCGGCTATGGCAGCATGTGAGCCGTGCATCGATATTCACTTATCAGGCTCAGCACTATGCACCTACTAAACCTTTGTCAAAAGCAAAGTCACGCGTTACTTCGCATTACCATGTACTGACAGTATGTTCATTAAATTAGAAAATAAGGAAAACAGAAGTGAATACAGTTTTGGCAAATATGCCAAAAGCCATTCAAATTGATGGCTCACAAGGTGAAGGTGGTGGACAGATTTTAAGAACCGCCCTTACCCTTTCAATGATTACAGGTCAGGCATTTGAATTAATTAATATACGTGCAGGACGTAAAAAACCAGGGTTAATGCGTCAACATTTGGTTTGTGTACAAGCATCTCAACAAATTAGCCAAGCTTATGTAGAGGGTGCTGAATTACATAGCCAACGTTTATATTTCGCACCTCAGCATGTTCAAAGTGGTAAATATCAATTTCAAATCGGTTCAGCGGGTAGTACAACACTGGTTTTACAAACGCTTCTACCTGTTTTGTTATTACAAAATGAAGCTACCGAACTCACCATTTCAGGGGGTACACATAACCCACTTGCACCAACAGCAGATTTTATTGAACACTGCTTTTTACCTGCTCTAACAAAGATTGGAATTAACGTCGATTTTAGATTAAATAAAGCTGGCTTTTTTCCAATTGGTGCGGGTGAAATTCAAGTTACCATTCAGCCATGGCAACATCGAAACAGCTTAAAGTTATTAGACCGTGGTGCTTTGCAATGCAATGAAGCTTTTGCAGCAGTATTAAATATTTCAGAAGAAGCGCAGATAGCACAACGTGAATTAATCACATTAAGTAAAAAACTAAACTTAAGCTCTCAGCAACAATTTCATTTAAATGGAATTAGCCAAGGCAATACAGTCTATGTGAAAGTTACTCATCAATATCACACTCAACTGTTTACAGCTTTAGGTGAGATGCGCAAAAGTGCAGAGCAAATAGCTGATCATTTAGCAAAAGATGTAAATTTATATTTATCTTCGCAGGCTGTTGTAGATGAGTATTTGGCAGATCAATTGCTTCTGCCTTTAGCTTTAGGTCAAGGTGGTGAATTCACCGCACAATGTATTAGCGAACATACTCGTACTCAAGCAGCCATGATTGAAAAATTTATTGATTGTGAAATCGAATTTGTCGAGTTAAATCCACATCATTTTCATGTAAAAGTTAAAGTTTAAGAAGCTCACAATTGAGCTTCTTATCTCTTAAAAAATTACTCTACAGATGCCAAAGCGGTTACCAGTAGCTTCCAGCATTTCTCTACAGTATCAACTTTAACTCGTTCGCACGGTGCATGTGCACCTTGAATATCCGGTCCAAACGAAACCATCTGTAAATGTGGGTAATGTTCAGCAATAATCCCACATTCTAAGCCTGCATGAATTACTTTTAGATTTGGCTCAATATTAAATGCATTTTGATAAGCTTGTTGTAAGCACTTTAGAGCAGCCGAATCTGGATTTGGTGTCCAACCCGACACTAACGGCGTAAGTGTAGAGCCGATATTAAATTGGCTAAAATGTGCCTGAATTTTTTCGGCAAAATTTTGAGCTTCTTGGTTCACCATTGAACGGACCATTAAAACAGCTTTTCCACTTTCTCGATTTAGTCTCACCACCCCAATGTTATTTGAGGTTTCAACTACATCTGGTAGAACCTGACTCATACTTGCAACCCCATAAGAACTTGTTGCCAAAGCTTGCAACCATTCATTTTGCTGTTGTTGAGTAATCACTTCGGTCACTTCAGCACCAGTGGATTGAATACTTAATTGCAAGTTGTCATCAATACCCTTTAGCTGTTCTTTCCATGCCGTTTGATATTCAGCAAGTAACTTTTCTAGGCTTGATAACTGATTAGGCGAAATTGCAATAGTTGCCACTGCTTCTCGCGGTAAAGCATTACGGGCCGTACCACCTGTAAACTCAACAAGATGCCCGCCAAGCGGGGCTAAATATTGATTTAAAAAGCGAGCCAAAATAACGTTGGCATTGCCACGTCCTAAATGGATATCTACGCCAGAGTGGCCACCTTTAAGACCAGCCACCTGAATATTCACAATATTCAAATTTTCAGGGATTGGCTCATAATTAAGCGGCTGCTCTACCTCAACATCAATACTACCAGCACACCCTAAATACAACTCACCCCACTCTTCCGTATCAATATTAAATAGCCATTTTCCTTTTAGCACACCTGTCTCTAAAAGCCGCGCACCACTCATCCCTGCTTCTTCATCGACTGTTAAAAGAACTTCTATTGGGCCATGAGCAATATCATTTGAATTTAAAACAGCTAATGCCAAAGCCACCCCAATGCCATTATCAGCACCTAAAGTAGTGTCTTTGGCAATTAGCCAGCCATCCTCAAGAACTGGACGAATCGGGTCTTTAAAGAAGTCATGTACCGTACCAGTATTGGCTTGTGTAACCATATCTAAATGGCCCTGAAGAATAACTCCAGACACATGTTCTTTACCCAGAGTCGCATTTTTGCGGATAATCAAATTTCCTACTTCATCTACATAAGTTTCTAAATTCCGACTTTCGGCCCAGTTTCGTAAAAACTCACGAAGTTGCTGTTCATGCTTTGACGGACGAGGAATAGTACAAAGTGTTTGAAAATGCTGCCAAACGACTTGAGGAGATAATGCTGCAATATCAACTTGTGTCATGAAAACTACACTCTAATTATGTAAATATCTTAATAATTTCAATATACACAAAGCATTAAAGATAGGTAGCGATTTCGGGAAAGATTTTGTATTTTTATATTTAATTTAAAGAAATTGTACGACTTTTCTAAAAAGCCGTACTTCACAAATAAGTCTTAACAATAATATGTTTAGCTTTTCCACTCAAATGCTGAAAAGCTATGATCGGCTTTCAAGCTATTTTCAACAGCCTGTGCAAGCTGACGAATAATACTTTGTGTTTCGATTTTCTCAAACCAGTCTTGTTCTTCATCAGGATTGGCAGAGATTTCACACATTAAATGCCCCTCATGGTCGGTTTGCTGGCAAGTAATAGACAATGGTAAAAGGTGATTATCAATACTTACTTCCACCTTTTCATGTTCATGCACAATATGCTGTGCATCAAAACCATAATTCCCCAGTTGTTTAAACAGTAAAGCCGCTACATATTCTTGAGTGATATGGCATTCATTTGGTGGATGATCAAGCACCCCATGTTGTGGGCAACTGGCAATAAATTGTAATTTTTTCATCCTTTGTCCTAACACTTTTATCATTATCTGCACTTAGCATAAGCAATAAACAAACAGCAGCCAAGCCTTTAGCTTGCTGCTGCCGTTGCTATTGTGTTAGCAATTATAAAATGTGTTAGGTAAAAAGTTATTGGCTAACTTCAATCGTTAAGCCTGCACGATTCGCCAACTCAGTAAAAGTTGGGAAACTTGTAGCAACAGTCTCAGTACCGTGAATTGTAATCGGACCAGAAGTACGAAGACCTGCCATACTAAAACTCATCGCAATACGGTGGTCATGGTGTGATTCAATTTCACCACCAGCAAAGATTGGTGACCAATCACCAGATTTGCCTTTACCTTCGATAATGATGCCATCTTCAGTAGGTGTGCAATCAATGCCCATGATTTTTAAGCCATCTGCCATAACTTGAATACGGTCAGATTCTTTCACGCGAAGCTCTGCTGCACCTGTTAATACTGTTTGGCCTTCGGCACAAGCCGCTGCAATAAATAAGGCTGGGAATTCATCAATTGCTAAAGGCACTTGATCTTCAGGCATATGAATACCTTTAAGAGTACGTGAACCTTTAATATGAATATCAGCAATAGGCTCTCCACCAGCGATACGCTCATTTTCAACAGTCAGGTCAGCACCCATCTGTTTTAAAATTTCAATTACGCCAGTACGTGTTGGATTAATACCTACAGCTTCAAGTACAACGTCTGCACCTTCAGTAATTGCAGCGCCCACCATGAAGAAAGCAGCAGATGAAATATCAGATGGTACTTGAATATTAGTACCCACTAACTTACCGCCGCCCACAAGGGAAATTTTATTGCCTTCAGTTTTAACATCATAGCCAAATGCACGAAGCATACGCTCTGTATGATCACGTGTTGGTTCCGGTTCAGTTACCGAAGTTTCACCTTCAGCCCACAAACCAGCAAGTAAAATACCCGACTTCACCTGAGCAGATGCCATAGGTAAATCGTATTGAATACCTTTTAATTGCTGACCACCAGTAATGCTTACAGGTGGTGTACCTTTCTCACCTGTCGTTTGGATTTGCGCACCCATTAAACGTAATGGTTTAGCAATACGCTCCATTGGACGTTTAGAGAGCGAAGCATCACCCGTCATCACTGAATCAAACTTTTGTGCAGAAAGCATACCTGAAAGCAAACGCATGCTTGTTCCAGAGTTACCCATATACAACGCACTTGCTGGTGCTTTTAAGCCATGCATACCCACGCCATGAATGGTCACTTCACCATTTTTAGGGCCTTCAATGCTTACACCCATATCACGGAAAGCTTGTAAAGTTGCTAAAGCATCTTCACCTTCAAGGAAGCCAGTTACATGAGTCGTGCCTTCGGCAATAGCACCAAACATAATGGAGCGATGTGACACAGATTTGTCACCCGGTACGGTAAATTTACCTTTAAAAGCCTTATTTCCCGGTAAGATACTGAATTGCTGTGTCACCTTATTTTTCTCCATTAAAGGTTTTTTGGCTAACATATGATTGAAATGCTGACGTGCTGCCTGAGCATGGCCGAGTAAACCCATTAATGCATGAGAATCTTCGTTTTCAATCAATTTTCTAAGTACGGTAAGTTGTTTCTCGAAGCCATCTACAGCATTTAATATAGCTGTTTTATTGGCAAAGAAAATGTCATGCCACATTTGAGGATCGCTGGCAGCAATTCGTGAAAAGTCACGGAAACCACCAGCTGCATAACGGAAAATATCAAGGTTATCTTCACGGTTTGCAAGTTGCTCGACCAGATTAAATGCCATTAAGTGCGGTAAATGACTGGTATGCGCCAAAACTTCATCATGTTTGGCAACATCCATACATATCACTTCGGCTTTAGCAGCTGACCAAAGTTGAATCAGTTTCTCAACTGCCCATTCTGCACTGGTTGGTAATGGCGTCAAAATCACTTTGTGATTTGCAAAGAGATCGACCTTACCTGCGTGGACACCCGTGTGTTCACTTCCCGCAATAGGATGCCCAGGAACAAACCCCGCTGGTAAATCTTCACCAAATACAGCTTTTGCTGCATCTACGACATTACCTTTTGTACTTCCCACGTCAGTTACAATTGTGGTTTCTGACAAATAAGGTTTAATTTGCTCAAGCACTTTTTGAGTGGCACGCACTGGCAAGGCTAAAACAACTAAATCTGCCCCTTTCACGGCTTCAACAGGATCGGAAAACCCTTCTTGTATTAAGCCAAGTGATTTTGCATCTTCTAAAGTTTTCTGTGAACGTGTAGATGCCACTATAGTTGTCGCCAACTTTTCGGCAACAATAACCCGTGCCAAACTCGACCCAATGAGTCCTAAACCAATAAATGCAACTTTTTTAAATAGGGGTTGTGACATAACTTCAACTTTGCTTTTGCTCAACGTTATTTAAACCTTTGAGCAATTTGTTTTTTAAGCATAATGACATGCCCATCTTGATACATGTCATTATTCCAACATGAGTGATTAAAGAACGGCAGCAGGATAAGAACCTAAAATACGAAGCTCTTTTACCATTGGACGAATCTCATTGATTGCCGCAGCCACATTTTCCTGATCGATATGACCTTCTAAGTCAATAAAGAATACATATGCCCATTTTTCAGGTAATGCTGGACGGGTCTCAATGCTCGTTAAGCTAATATTATGTTTTGCAAACGGCGCTAAAATTTCTAATAAAGCGCCTGCACGGTCATGCGCTGAAATTAATAATGAAGTTTTGTCATTGCCACTTTGTGGAATTTTTTCACGGCCAATCACTAAGAAGCGAGTGGTATTTTCTGGATTATCTTCAATATTACTATGCAAGATTTCAAGGTTATACATACCTGCTGCAATATCGGACGCAATCGCTGCTGAATGCCATTCATTGCGAATACGGCGTGCAGCTTCTGCATTTGAGTTTAAGGCAACACGCTCAACACCCGGATAATGTGCGTCTAACCACTGACGACATTGAGCCAAAGTTTGCTGATGCGCATAAATCTGCTTAATACTGTCTTTACGTGTATTTTCAGAAACAAGGAATTGATGATGAATACGCAATTCAACTTCACCAATCACATTTAAATTCGAAGTTTTAAAACAATCTAAAGTATGATTTACGATACCTTCAGATGAGTTTTCAACCGGAACTACACCGTAATGCGCACTACCCGCTTCTACTTCACGGAATACTTCATCAATAGTTGGTAGCGGACGAACAACCGCATCTTTACCAAAATGTTTAAGTACGGCAGATTGAGTAAAAGTACCTTCTGGGCCTAAAAATGCAATACTTTGCGGAGCTTCTAAAGCAAGGCAAGCAGACATAATTTCACGGAACAAACGGGCCATAGTTACGTCAGATAAAGGCCCTTGATTGCGCTCCATAACTTTACGTAAAACTTGTGCTTCACGTTCAGGACGATAAAACAAAGGATTCTCTTCAGAAGCAAATTTAGCTTTCGCAACAGCTTCAGCAAGGCTTGCGCGGCGATTTAATAACTCTTGAATCTGTTGATCTACGCTATCAATATCTTCGCGAATTTGTTCTAAACTAAGAGAAGTCGTTTTGTTTTGATCATCGTTGATCATTGGAAGGCAGCCTCAGCAAAATCATCTTTTAAACGAGAGTATAACAATAGTCGGCTTTGATTTGTTAGGCAATATGGGTGTATGGGCTTTTTTCATTAATCCGGCTCGAACCTTTGTATAAGATCACTTTATTTGATAATGATTTTCATTTATTATTTGACTTATAACATTTTCTTAACTTTATTATGCTTAAATCTTTTTTCTTTTTATCTTCTAATTTCCTTCTAGGCTCTTTAATAAGTAGTTCCGTTTTGGCTCAAGCCCCTGTAAAAAATCAATCAAAAATCGATTTTCACAACAATCAGGCCCAGTTCCAAATCAAATCTAAAAATACTGGACATGAATATCTTATTCAAATTTATAAACCACCTGTTGCCCCACCCCAACATGGTTATCCGGTACTTTACATATTAGATGGTAATGCAACATTTCCAAGCGCAATGAATATTGCCCAGTCGATTGGAGCAGGCTCTGCAAAATTAGGTTTAGATCCGCTCATTATTGTAGCTGTGGGCTATCCTCAGCAAAAAACCTTTGATGTGCAAAAACGCGCTTATGATTACACCCCAAAACCTTCTGCCGAGTTTCAAGCACAAGGTAAATATAAATATGGTGGTGCTGACCAGTTTATTGCTTTTTTAAATAATGAGCTTAAGCCTGAAATCGCTAAACAGTTTCCAATTAATAGCCAACAGCAAAGTCTCTATGGGCATTCTTTTGGAGGGTTGTTTGTGCTTTATCATTTTTTTCAAAAACCTACTGCCTTCCAACGTTACTTTGCTGCAAGCCCTTCTCTCTGGTTTGATCAAGGCCTGTTATTTCGAGAATTAGAACAATGGCAAAGTCAAAAGCAAACCGTGTTCCCAATGCTGATGACGACAGTCGGTACACATGAACAAGGTGGGCCACATACCCAGTTTAATCAAAGAATTAATAAAGACGATTTCTTTAAAGTCTTAGAAAATAAGCGTTCGGACCAATTTAGTTATTGGCATTTCAATAATCCTGCTGAACAGCATATCACCAATTTGTATGCGAGCTTACCTAAAGCGCTTATGTTTGCTTCATGCCAAAATCTAGAAAGCTGTAAATCTTTATTCGATGAACCATCGCAGAAAACAGCTAAATAATAAAAAAAGCCTACTCAAAGGTAGGCTTTTTTTGAAACTATTATTAAGCTTTGCCGATTAATCCACGTGCTACGATTTCTTTCATAATTTCATTTGTACCGCCGTAAATACGTTGAATACGAGCATCTACAAAGAAGCGTGAAATTGGATATTCAGTCATATAACCATAACCACCAAATAGTTGTAATAGGTCATCCGCCACCTTCATTTGCATATCTGTACTAAAACTTTTCAGTGCTGCAGCCGTCTCAACATCAAGTTTACCTTCTTGATATAAAGCAACATTTCGCTCATAGAAAGCCGTTGTCGCAAGCTCATCAATTTTTGCTTGTGCTAAAACAAAACGAGTATTTTGGAACTGTGAAATAGGTTGACCAAATGCATGACGTTCTTTTACATAAGCGGTTGCCAAATCAATTGCACCACGAATAGCGCCAACCGCTGTCGATGCGATAGCCGTACGTTCACGCGGTAATTCTTGCATTAAATAAGCAAAACCTTGTCCAGCTTGCCCGAGTAACTGATTTTTAGGAACCTTAACATTGTCAAAAAATAGCTCAGATGTGTCTTGAGAATGCAATCCGATTTTGTCGAGGTTAGTTCCTTTTTTGAAACCTTCCAGGTGAGTATCCACCAATAATAAAGATACACCTTTCGCACGCGCTTGAGGATCGGTTTTTACTGCAAGCACTACAAGGTCAGCATGTTGTCCATTTGAAATAAACGTTTTAGAACCATTTAGCAAATAATGGTCATCTTGCAAAATGGCACTAGTACGCATTGACTGTAAGTCCGAACCGGCACCCGGTTCTGTCATACCAATTGCTCCGACTACTTCACCTGTTACCATTTTCGGTAACCAGTATTGTTTTTGTTCTTCGGTCCCAATATGTAAAATATAAGGCGCCGCAATCTCAGAGTGACAAGAAATAGCTGTTGATAATGCGCAAAATCCAGCACGAGCCGATTCTTCAACTAACATTAATGAATAATACGTTGGAACGCCATAACCACCATATTCTTCTGGGACATCCACACATAAAAAGCCATTTTCGCCCAGTTGAGACCAAACTGAACGTGGCATAATTCCTTCACGTTCCCAATGGTCATAATGTGGAGCAATATGCTCATTCATAAAACGTTTAAAATTATCACGGAATAATTCTAAATCTGCATCATATGCCAACATAATATTTTCCTTCGGCTTTATTGTTTTATCGAATCTCATTGCTGTGCATGCTAATCATTTTTTACACAACTGTCATGGCTTAGCTGCTCATTTAAACTGTACTTTTCAGTCAGCCAATAAAAAAGGAAGCCAAAGCTTCCTTTTTTATATAGGTAGATCTGAATTAATCTAAACCTTCTGCAACCTGAGGATTTTTTGGAGCCAACATTTTTCTGTCAACTTCATCTGGGTTGTTTAAAGCATCATTGAGTTTATCTTTGTCTAAAGCGCCCACCCATTTTGCAACTACAATCGTTGCCAAAGAGTTACCAACAAGATTGGTTAAAGCACGTGCTTCTGACATGAAGCGGTCAATACCTAAAATCAATGCCAAACCAGCTACCGGAATATGTCCTACTGCAGATAAAGTTGCTGCCATAACAATAAAGCCAGAGCCTGTTACACCCGCTGCACCTTTAGATGAGATTAGGAGTACCAGCAACAAAGTGATTTGATGTTGAATATCAAGCTGTGTATTCGTTGCCTGAGCAATAAAGATTGCAGCCATAGTCAAATAGATTGACGTACCATCAAGGTTAAATGAATAACCTGTTGGAATAACTAAACCAACAACCGACTTTTCACAACCTGCAATTTCGAGTTTACGTAACATGCGAGGCAAAACAGATTCAGAAGAAGATGTCCCAAGTACAATTAATAGTTCTTCACGAATCAGGCGAATCATTTTCAGAATACTGAATCCACTAATGCGGCTGATTGTACCCAAAATTAAGAAAATAAAGAGTAAACACGTAATATAGAAGCAGATAATGAGCTGGCCTAACTGTACCAGTGAACCTACACCATATTTACCGATAGTAAACGCCATTGCCCCAAATGCACCAATTGGCGCAAGCTTCATAATCATATTCACAATGTTAAAGAACACGTGTGCAATTTGATCAATTAACTTTAAAACTGGGCGTCCTGCATCACCTAACTTATGAAGTGCAAAACCAAATAGTATTGCAAAAAGAAGGACCTGTAAGATTTCACCGTTTGCAAATGCACCAACCACCGTATCTGGGATGATATGCATCAAGAAATCAATGGTAGATTGTGACTCACCAGAAGTGACGTATTTTTGGATACCTGAAGTGTCCAGAGTTGCAGGATCAACATTCATTCCTACGCCTGGCTTTGCAATGTTAATCACCACAAGGCCAATCAGAAGCGCGATTGTTGAAACGATCTCGAAGTATAACAACGCAACACCGCCAGTTTTACCAACTGACTTCATACTTTCCATACCAGCAATACCACTTACTACTGTACAGAAAATAACAGGTGCGATGATCATTTTAATCAAACGAATAAAAGCATCACCTAATGGCTTGAGTTGCTCACCTAAACCTGGAATATGTTGTTCAACACCATTAACAATTTGCGTTGTACTTGGTGAGAAATGCCCTACCAAAACACCCGCAATAATCGCAATAATCACTTGAAAATAAAGTGATTTATAAATCGGTTTTTTAGCCATAACTTTACTTCAATCTATATTTCCAAGTCCGTTGGAAATATCAAAATGAAACGTCTATTCTTTACGAATACACAGCCCTAACCTTTCACATGAACACCGCAAAAGGGAAACGGTTTTTTAGAAACAAAAACCTTCCTACTACCTCAATGAAAACAAAAAACTGTTTTCTAAAACAGGAGAATACCTGAAGTTTCTAACTACTTTGAGTAGCTAGAAATAACCTCTTACTTTTTCAATAAAAAGCTGAAGATATAGGAGAATCACAGAAAATTATGATATGAGTGCTCAAAAAAGCACATGAAGTTTACTCGAATTAAATCATGATTCGATTAAAATTTTGGCTAATACGCACAAAAAATACTCATGCAGCCTTAAGACTTTAGTATGAGAAACACTTTTGATATTTTTTCATCAGTTTTTTATGTCATATTGATAAGTCCTTGTAGACATTTCATTTTGAGCTGCCTACTCCCCTTATTTTTACTGTTTTGAATTGCCATGAATACTAAACGTAATATTTATAAAGATGCTGAACATCCCTTTGCTCAATATGTCCGTATTTTAGGTAAGGGGAAAACTGGATCTCGCTCACTGAGTTATGAAGAAGCCTATCAGGCTTTTACTATGATTTTAAAAGGCGAAGTTCTTGACGTTCAGTTGGGTGCTTTTTTAATGCTGCTACGTGTTAAAGAAGAATCGATTGATGAACTTGCAGGTTTTGTACAAGCCACAAAAGACCAGCTTCATTTTGCACCTTTAGAAGTTGACTTAGATTGGTCATCTTATGCTGGTAAACGTAAACATTATCCTTGGTTTTTATTAGCGGCTCTTACCCTTGCTCATCACGGTTATAAAATCGTAATGCATGGCGCTTCCGGACATACCATTAACCGAGTTTATACCGAACAAGTTTTGGAATATTTAGATTATAAAATTTGCCATTCTGAACAAGAAGTTCGCACCCAATTGGCAGAACAAAATTTCGCTTACTTACCGCTAGATATGATTTCACCGGTTTTAAGCGAATTAATATCTCTAAGAAATGTCATGGGATTGCGTTCACCTATTCATACTTTAGCCCGTTTAATTAATCCTTTTAACGCTAAGGCCACCTTACAAGCCATATTCCATCCTGCTTACAGAACTTCCCATCAGCATAGTGCACTTCGCTTAGGCTATCAAAATAGCGCAGTTATTAAGGGCGAAGGCGGCGAATTTGAACGAAACCCAGACGCGAAAACGCTGATTTGCGGAATTAAAAATGGTGAACTCTATGAGCATGAGTTGCCAAAGCTTACGCCTGAACGTAGCCCAATTGAAGAAGAGTTAGACTTAGCAACCTTTAAAGCTGTCTGGCTTGGTCAACAGCATCATGAATATGGGGAAATGGCTGTAACAGAAACCATGGGTATTGCGTTATATGCCATGGGCGTGGTTTCTAATTTCGAGGAAGCGATGCAAAAAGCAAAAGTATTATGGGAAACACGAAATTTAAGCAATCTTAATTCGTAGTTAACAAATGCTATCGTGAAGGTCGACATGGATGTCGACCGTATCACTGCGATACAGGAAGTATCGTCAGTGATACAGAGGATTTTTGGTTACTTTTGATCCTTCAAAAGTAATAAAAGCCTATATGCTATAACTTATGAAAAACATACTATATAAGGCTGTATGGAATAACCAAAAATAATTTTTCTATCTTATTAAGTTTTAAACAAAACGAATCGGTTTAAATTCAGGCTCATGCTTGTGATGATCATCTTCACAAACCTCACCCTCTTCTTTAGTACCACGGTCAATATAACCACTACGCTGTTCTTCTGGTAAGTTCTTTAACTCCCAAGCAATAACAGCTTGCATACATGTTTCACGCTGTTCTTTCGTTAAAGCAACACCATTTGGCCATTTACCAATTTCTACTGCTGTTTTTAAACGCTCTACAATCTCAGGGTTTAAAACAGATAGCATTTGTTCAATATTCATGATTCATCTCTTTGAAAAGATTCAAAATCTTGGTTCCAACCCAATTTGGTACGACAAGCCATATAGAAATCATAACCAGGTGGGTGTAATAAACTTAATTTAAATGGGTGTTTGCGGATGTGCAAACTATCACCGACATTGAGAGAGACACTATGTTGTCCATCTGCACTTACCATCGGTAATACCCGATTTTCGCGAATGACGATTTTAATTTCACTTTGCCCACCAACTACGATCGGGCGTGAAGATAATGTATGGGGATGCATAGGAACTAATGCAATAGCATCCATACTTGGATGTAAAATTGGACCACCACCTGATAAAGCATAAGCAGTTGAACCGGTTGGTGTCGAAACAATTAAACCATCACTATGCTGGCGATAAACATATTGCCCATCGATATTGAGTTCAAAATCGATCATATGTACCGACTTACCAGAGTGTAGTACGACGTCATTTAAAGCAATTGCATCATAAATGACTTCACCATTAGTACGTACTTCCATTTCAAGCAAGAAACGGCGATCAAGCTGGAAATGACCTTGTAAAACCTGATCAAGCTTAAAAATAGCTTCCGAAGGCTTAATATCGGTTAAAAAACCTAAACGTCCACGGTTAATCCCGATTACAGGCGTATTGTAGCGCACTAAAGCTCTGGCTGCATGAAGCAATGAACCGTCACCGCCTACAACAATCACCAGATCAGCGACTTCACCTAATAAGTGACGACTAACGACTTGCGCATGATCATAGGGCACTAATTCGGCAGTTTCCTGATCAAAAATGGGGTTTAGGCCTAAACTTAGCAAATGGTCATGAATTAAACATAGTGTTTCTACAACTGATGATTTATCTGGTCGACCAATTAACCCGACGTTTCTGAAGGACTTATGTGAAATTTGCACGAATGAGTAAGCTCCGCTGCGATTCTACGCTATCATAACATTAACCAGATTAATTTAAAAAAACATAACAACAAGATACTGTAAAATTCAATCTAAGTTTTCCATTTATTCACAGTTTTATCATTGCAAATTGATGACAAGCTATCGCATCATTAACGCATTGTTTAGGGTTTTATCTCATTTATATGAAGTTTGAACGTGGTATCGGTTTCTTCGCGCTAATTTTTTCCATTTTGGTGATTGGTGCTTTTATTGCTCTTAGTATCTATCTGATTCGTTTAGATAATATTATACGTGAAAAATTTGAAGGACAGCGCTGGGACATTCCGGCCAAGGTGTTTGCTCGACCTTTGGAAATTTATAATAATGCGCCAATTACTCAAGCAAATTTCACCCAAGAATTAAAATTACTAGGTTACAAAACTTCAAGTAATTATGACAAGTCTGGAACCTATGTTGCTCAAGGCAGCAACATGTATGTCCATACACGTGGTTTTGACTATGGCGACAGCGTAGAGCCTGAACAGGTTTTAGAACTGAGTTTTGCAAACGACCAAGTTGTAGAAGTTCGCAGTACTAAACCTTCCTCAACGGGGGTTGCCCGTTTAGAACCTTTATTAATTGGGGGCATTTATCCTCAACATAATGAAGACCGCGTTTTGATTAAGCTTAATAGTGTTCCTAAACCACTTATTGAAGCTTTAATTTCTACAGAAGACCGTAACTTTTATCATCACCACGGTATTTCAATTCGTGGTACAGCACGTGCTTTGGTAAGTAACGTAACTGGAGGACGTCGCCAAGGTGGTTCGACCCTCACCCAACAGTTAGTCAAAAACTTCTATCTAACCCCTGAACGCACACTTAAACGTAAAGTTAATGAAGCATTAATGGCTTTACTTATTGAGTTGCATTACAGCAAAGATGAAATTTTAGAAGCATATTTAAATGAAGTGAATTTAGGCCAAAACGGTAACTATTCAATCAATGGTTATGGATTGGCCTCTCAGTTTTATTTCGGTTTACCACTACGTGAGCTTAATGTTGCACAACAAGCTTATTTAGTCGGTTTGGTTCAAGGTCCATCTTTATATAACCCTTGGAAAAACCCTGAAGGGGCAAAAAATCGCCGCGATACAGTATTAAATAACATGCGTGTCATGGGGTATTTAACTCAAGCAGAGTATGAAACTGAAATTGCGCGTCCTTTAAATGTTCTAAGCAAACCAAGCCTAGGTCCAGCAAAATTCCCTGACTTTTTAGATATTGTGCGTCGTCAATTACGTACCGAATATCAGGAAAGTGATTTAACCAATCAAGGATTACGTATTTTTACGACCTTGGACCCAATTGCTCAAACACAAGTTCAAAACGCCTTTAAAGCTTCTGTAGAGCGCTTAGCTAATAGCAACCCTGCTCGCTTGAAAAACCTGCAAGGGGCTGTACTGATTGCCCATCCTGAAAATGGCGAATTAATTGCAGCTGTCGGGTCAACGCAAGACTTTACTGGTTTTAACCGTGCCTTAGATGCAAAACGCCAAGTCGGTTCTTTATTGAAACCTGTCATTTATTTGAGCGCAATTGAATCTGGACGTTATAACTGGGCAAGCCAGATTGAAGACGCTCCAATCAGTGTTCCAGTAGATGGCGGTAAAAGTTGGACACCGAAGAACTATAGCGGCGGTGGTCATGGAATTGTGAGTTTAAGTGAAGCCTTAGCAAATTCTTATAACCTTTCTGCTGTGCGCTTAGGTCAAGAGTTTGGGTTATCTACATTTACCAACAACTTAAGAAAATTTGGTGTTGAATCGACAATCCCGGCCTACCCTTCTATTTTCCTGGGTGCAGTTAATATGTCACCAATGGAAGTACTGGGTATTTATGAAAACTTTGCTACAGGCGGTTTCAAATATCCGACTCGTGCGATTCGTTCTGTTGTAGATGCAAATGGACGTTTACTTGATCGTTATGGTCTAAACGTACAACAAACCATTGATCCATCTGTCGGTTATATCATGAACTATGGTTTACAACAGGTCATGTCATCAGGTACAGGACGTGCAGCCTATAACAGCTTATCTCCAGCTTTAAAATTAGCGGGTAAATCAGGTACGACTAACGATACACGTGACTCATGGTTTGCCGGCTATTCAGGTAATCATGTTGCAGTAGTATGGTTAGGTTTAGATGACAATAAAGTTACTGGTTTAACAGGTTCATCTGGTGCATTACCAGTATGGATTAATGTGATGAAACAATTACGCCAGACACCAGTAAACTTACGTCAACCAGACTCTGTACAGTGGCAATGGATTGACCGTGCATCGGGTGACTTATCGGCACAAGCTTGTGATGGTGCCATGTATATTCCAATGCTAGCACATACAGTCCCACATCGTGCTACGCCATGTGGAGCACCGTATTATCAAGTTGATCCAACATATACGCCACAAAGTGATAACACAATTCCTGAGCCTCAGGATGATAATACCGACAGTTATATTCGTGAAAGTGAAAACCAGATGGAACAAGATCTGTCGAATAACACACGAATCATTTCAAGTGGTAGTTATAACAACTAAGCGTTAACAGGAAACAGGATATGTTAAAGAAAGGTGTTTTTTATATTGGTGCTGTACTTATGGTCGGCTGTACAACTTTACCAGATCATTCAGCTCCAAAAGAGAAAACACCTCCTGTTTCTGAAAAGAAGAAGTCCGAGTCCTCATCTGGTGTAAAAATTACACCTTATGATCATCCGGAAATTCAACGTAAAAGTTTACAAGTGATTGTTCCTCAGCAGAAAAAGCCGCAACGCTTTAATGATGATGGAAGCCAGTTACCCGCTTTTAAAACTTTAATGCAAAAAACCGAGCAGGCTTACAAAAACCAACAATGGTCCGAGGCTGAGCGCTACGCTCTTCAAGCACAGCGTTTAGCGCCACAGGCAGCCGAGACTTATTTATTTCTGGCATTAACTGCAAATCATAAACAGCAATATTCTAACGCTGAGTCTCTTGCAAGACGTGGTTTAAGCTTTGCGCAGAGTCAAGCCATGAAAAAACAACTTTGGTTGGTCATTTTAAAAGCTGGACAACAGCGCAATAACCCAAAAACTGTTCAAGAAGCACAACAAGCATTGAAAGCTTTCTAGCTTTTAATGCTTTATTTCTTATTAAAAATTACGAATACCCGCCAAGCCATATGCACCATGTTGTTGTGCTGTGGCTAAATCATCAGGACTCATGCCTCCCAAAGCAAATACGGGAATTTGGCACTTCTCGATTAAATCAGCAAAACGATCCCATCCTAATGCACTAACGTCCGGATGAGTAGCCGTCACTTTTACAGGACTAACAAAAACGGCATCACAGCCAATTTGCTGAGCATGTTGTAAAGAAACTGCATCGTGACAAGCAGCAATAAAACGTATTCCTACCTCTAAGTCACCTTTATGTAAACTCATGAGCTGAGATTGTTTTAAATGAACAGTCTTGATCTGTTTTTTTAATTCGGAGCTCAATTGCTGCCAAATATCTACATTTATAATTAAATTTGATCGTTGCCCTTCATCTAAGGCCGTTAATTGTTCTACTTCTCGCGGGCCAAATTCATCTTCTATACGCCAATATAATAAAGCATCACTATTCTCTACAGATGTAAGTGTATGGCTAATTTTAATAAAATGAGGCCAATATAATCTTTTAATAATGTCTTTATTAGCTTTCGGGAAGTTTAGGTGAAGTAGCTGTTCACGTGTGTACCATGTCCAAGGCTGATGAATAAGATTTAATAACTCATCAGGTACATAACTATGGAACAAATGAAGGTTGACAATAATGTCATCATATTCATGGTGAATATAATCAAATTGATGCCAATCTTTTAAACCAATACCGACTTCTTCATAAATTTCACGACGGCAGGCTTCTTCAGGCGTTTCACCCTGCTCTACCTTTCCACCAGGAAACTCATGCTTTCCACCTTGATGCTGCTGTTCACCACGCCATCCCACTAATATTTTTCCACGATGAATTAAGATAGCTATTGCGACATCGACAATCGGTTTGGGCATTTTTCTACTCACTAAAATTTTTCACAAGTGTAAGCAAATTTTATCAATTTATAAAATCTTTAAAATCTCATTGACAGATCTATTCGATAATGATTATCATTTAAATCGTTCAAGAATATACCACGGAGCACAACAAATGAACGCACCTTTTAGCTTATTTACACGCAATACAGATTCAGCTCATGCCTTACCAATGCTGCATTCTAACAACCTATTCGCCTTAGGTCGTGAAATTCGAATTATGCATGCTGGCGAGGAATATCGTTTACGCCTTACTCGCAATAACCGTCTCATTTTAACTAAATAAGAACGATCCTCGCGTTTCAATAATATTCGTGGGAAAACAAAAAATGGATAGCATGGGCAACCATGCTATTTTTGTATTTCACGGTTAAAAGGCAGTATTACTTCAACTTTTAAGCCACCTTGGCTTGCATGCATAAAATGTAATTCCCCACCATGGAGTTGAATAATTTTTTTAGTAATTGATAACCCTAACCCTGAGCCTTGTTGCTTTGTCCCTAATACACGAAAAAAACGCTGTCCTAAACGCCTTAAGACTTCATCATCCACACCATTCCCAGTATCTTCTATAGAAATCTTCAGCTTTTGCTGGTACTGGCTTAGCTCAACATGAATAGCACCCAAAGCCGGACTATAACGAATAGCGTTATCAAATAGATTTCTAAAAGCAATAAACATGAGCTCTTCATTTGCAAATGTTTTGGTTTCATTTGACAGAATGTTTGTCTCAATTACCATGTGTTTGGCTTGTGCATCAATATTTACTGTATCTATCACTCTAGCTAATACATGATTTAAATCAACGACACTCTTAGAGAGTTCTAATTGCTCTGTTTCATTAGGTTCCAAGCGAGCGAGTAACAATAAATTTTCCAGTATTTTTGTACTTCTTGAAACGTCTTCTTGAATACGCTCAAAATCATGATCAAGCTCTGGAATATGCTGATATTTCCGTTGCAACACCTGAAGACGCATTTGTATGGCTGATAAAGGTGAACGTAGTTCATGTGAAGCATCTGCAGTAAAACGCTGTTCAGCAACCAGTGCCCTTTGTAGCCTTGCAAGTAGCTGATTTAAAGCATCAATCACAGGCTGAATTTCTGTAATAACATCTGGTTCTTGAATTGGCTCTAAGTTTGAGGCAGTTTTTTGAGCAATACGTTTAGAGAGTAAATTCAGCGCAGCCAATTGTTGTTCGGTACGCCAACTTACAATAACCCACTGTAGTAACCAGAACAGCACCATAAGGCCACTATATCCAGCAAGTGCTTTTAATACTTCTTCAATACGTGTACTAATGGGCTGAAAAACTTCAACTTGTAGCTCTGAATCTTCTTGTTGTGCAGCCAGACTACGCCATAATTGGCCATCAAACCAAAAATATGAAAAACCTTCTGATAAATTACCTTTTTCAAAAAGTTCATGCTGATAGGTATGAGAATGGGTAAGCACCTGACCTGTATCTAATAACTCATATTGAATATCAAATTCATCACTCAGCTCGTCAAACTGCTTCATCGAGTGTTTAGAAAGGTCAGAAACCAGTAAGGTATCTGAAATTTCATCCATGATTTCATCTTGTACTGACATGTTGTGATAAATCGAAAATATGGTGAGTAAACTTAATGCCAGTAGCCCCACCACAATACTGCTCCACATGGTGGTTTTAACCAGTTGTGACTGCAAGGATGAACGATTTGATCTCATTTTAAGTCTCCCATACGGTAGCCTAGCCCCCGTATGGTTTTAATACTGCTGCTTCCGATTTTTTTTCGAAGCTGATAAATAAAAACTTCGATTGCGTTACTCTCGATTTCCTCGCCCCATGCATAGAGTGCTTCTTCTAATTGATCACGGGTAATAATATGCTCAGGATGAACCATAAGTTTACGTAATATTTGAAATTCTTTTGCTGTTAAATCGATAGTCTTACCAGCACATAATACAACTTTCGCTTGTGTATCAAGTTGCAAATCACCCCACGTTAAAATCGATTGCTGACTCAGAGTTTGTTTACGTAATTGAGCGCGGATGCGGGCAGACAATTCTTCTAGGCTAAATGGTTTAACCAAATAATCATTTGCGCCTAAATCTAGCCCTTCTACTCGGTCATGAATGCTGTCACGTGCGGTAATAAAAATCACGGGAACGTTTTTTTGTTTGTGGCGGATGGTTGTTAAAACTTTTTCACCAGTCAGTTGGGGCAAGCCCCGATCAAGCAAAATACAGTCATAATCATGCTGCTCAATTGCTGTAAGGGCATAATCACCACGTTCTACCCAGTCTACTTGATAACCGTCTAATTCTAACCATGATTGAATACTTTCAGCTTGAGAGCGATCATCTTCTGCAAGCAAAATTCTCATCTGTTTTTCCTGTTATATCCTGATTGGATGTTGCCAAGTCTTTATAAAAAAAGCAAAGCCGCATGATTTAAATGCGGCTAAAAGGAATAAATGTAGAAATTAATTTATTAGAACTGGACTTGATCTACATCAATTTCTACACGTTTTAAAGGCTTATAATCTATGTCTACTTCACCAATTAAAGTCACATTTGTATTGGCTGAAACAGGACGTCCTTGCCAAAGCTCATCATCTACATCAATTGTAATGCTACCGCTCTTATCGCGGAATTGATATTTTTCATCGCCTAAAGATTTTACGACCTGACCATGTAATTTTACAGGTGTATTATCTTTTGATGCTAAAGCTTGTTTCACTGTAGTAACTGTCGCTGGAGCAATAGCTGCCTGATTCACAGGTGTATTTGCTACAACCACACCCGCAGTTGCCATACCCGCAGTCATCAAAATTACTTTAAACATTTTCATAAAATTACCCTCTGTTATTTGGTTTACCCTTGGAATAAAACAATTACACCATCGATAGATGAGGTGAATCTTAAGAAAAATTTAATTTAATGGAACAACCCGCAATACCTCTTCCAAGGTGGTCAAACCTTCAATAACTTTGCGAGCTCCTGCAATTCTTAAAAGCTCTACACTTTCTTTTTTAGTTTGGCATCTTAATTCATTTAATGTCGCATGACTGCTAATAAGATGCTTAAGCTCAAGACTAACTGGCATAAACTCATAAATGCCGATTCGACCTTTATAACCCGTATGCCGGCACTCTTCACAACCTACTGCCCGATAAACTTTTTCTGGCATTTCCATAATGTAGTCAAATGTTAGGTGCTGCCATTCATCTTCATTAATATGAGTTTGTTGTTTGCAGTTTGGGCAAAGCTTACGCACTAAGCGCTGTGCCAATACACCTAAAATAGTCGCGGCTGTTAAAAATGGTTGTACACCTAAATCATGTAAACGGGTCAAACTAGACGGCGCATCATTGGTGTGTAAAGTTGATAATACTAAATGGCCTGTGAGTGCAGCTTGAATGGCCATATTTGCAGTATCTTGGTCACGAATTTCCCCAATCATAATAATGTCTGGGTCTTGTCGCATAAGCGCACGTACACCATCTGCAAAGCCCAGTTCAATTGCATGATTGACCTGCATTTGGTTAAAACTAGGCTCTAGCATTTCAATCGGATCTTCAATGGTACAAACATTGACCTGCTCGGTTGCGAGCTGCTTTAAAGAAGAATATAGCGTTGTGGTTTTACCAGAACCTGTTGGCCCCGTAACCAAAATAATGCCGTGACTATTTTGCGTAATACGCTGCCATTGCTGTAATAAAGACTGGTCAAAACCCAATTGCTGAAAAGAACGTACTAGTACATCTGGATCAAAAATACGCATAACCAGTTTTTCACCAAACGCTGTTGGTAAGGTAGATAAACGTAGCTCGGTTTCTTGTCCTTTCGGCGTACGTGTTTTTAAACGACCATCTTGCGGTTTACGCTTTTCTGCTACATTTAGCCGCCCTAAAATTTTAATCCGAGAAATCACGGCGGTCAGAGTATTTGAAGGCATATTATAAATGGTATGTAAAACACCATCGATACGGAACCGAACTTTGCCATTGTCTTTACGCGATTCCATGTGAATGTCACTGGCGCTCTGTTCAAATGCAAATTGCAAAATCCAGTCTACTAATTTCACAATATGCTGATCATTGGCATCAGGGTTTTGGCTATCGCCAAGTTGTAAAAGCGCTTCTACACCTTTGTTATCACGGTCATGAGCTACGTCTTTCTGAGCTGAGTTTACTGCTCGGCTGACTTGATAATATTCTCGTAAATAACGTTGTAATTGCTCGGGGTTGAGAAATACCCGTTCAATTTTTTTGGGTGCTAAACTCTTCTCTAAATTATTTAGCCAGTCTGTTTGAAAAGGCTGGTCTGTTCCTATCACAATCCGGTCCGCATGGACTTCTACAGCTAAAATATGATTACGGATCGCAAACTCTTGCGACATGACTTGAGTTAAAGCACTCACATCTGCCTTTAAAGGATCAATCACAAATAAAGGTAATTGCGCCCGATCTGCAAACCATTGGCACAGACGGTTTAAACTTAAATGTGCTTGTACATGATGTTGGTCTTTTAAATTAAAATGCGCAATCCACTGTAATGGATGCCATTTCAACTGATCTTTTTGCCTATTTGTGGTTTGTACAAGTAACTTATCTCGTTCAGTGATACGGCCTTCTTGTAATAGTTGTTCTAGACACCAATGTGTGTCTATTTCTACATGTATATTCATGTGTTTTCCCCAATATATTTTTATAATATATCAGAGAAGTTTTAGATTTAGCCTGTATAAAAAAACCAAGTTTAGCTTTTAAATATCTTTGAACTTCAAATAATTAATCCAATTCTCAACTTAGTATTTTTTTGTGTCATAGATCATATTTATAAAGATGCTTATTGTGATAGTTTGATTAAAAAAGAGACTAGGCTCAATACAAGAAAAAGCATAAACTGAAATGGAATACATGATTTTTAAATAGCTGACATCTACATATAACAATAAACCAAAGAGGAAGTATTATGAATCTTCCAATGACAATGTCATTACAAACCGTATCTTTTGAAGAGTTTATTACCACCATTGCGGCTGCATTAGGCTGCGGCTTATTAGTAGGTCTAGAGCGCGAACGAAGTAAGTTAAAACACGAATATAAAACTTTCGCGGGTTTTCGTTCTTTTGCAATTAGTTCCCTACTTGGAGCAATTTGTTTTTTATTTGGTACCGCAATTGGGATTGTAGGCGCTCTACTTATAGGCGCGATCAGTATCGTATCTCTTAAAAATCAGCCAAATGATCCCGGTGTCACTACAGAACTTGCCTTTATTATGACTTACTTCATTGGGGCACTTTGTATCTGGAATATTTCGTTAGCTGCAGGACTCGCCGTGATCATGACGATTATCTTATTGGCAAAACAATCAATGCACGGCATTGCCAGTCAATGGATTACCGAATCAGAGTTGCGCGACGGGATTTTTTTACTTGCTCTACTTCTAATTGCTTTACCTTTAGTTCCCAATAAACCTTTTTGGGGACCCGTTCTAAACCCTCATGTGATTTTAAAGTTACTGACGTTGATTTTATTTGTACAAGCCCTCGCACATATTGCAAAGCGGCTTTTATCCTCTAAAAATGCCTTATTACTTTCTTCTTTAGCCTCGGGTTTTGTTTCAAGTACTGCCACCATCGCGAGTCTAGGCTTAGAAGTACGCTCTGGTCGCGCGAATGCAAAAACAAATGCAGGTGCAGCATTAATGTCATGCGTTTCCACATTGGTACAAACCTTAATTATTGTCGTCGGTATAAGTTTGGCGTGGTTCAAACTCATTATATTTCCAACGCTCATTGCATTGGCTTTTTTAGCAGTGTGGGCTTTTATTTTATTACGTAAAGCAGAACCAAGTACGACTTCACCCGAGCTAGACTCCAGAATGTTCAGCTTAAAAGAAGCGGTCATTATTGCAGGAACACTTACGCTCATTCAGGCAGGTGTTTATGGCCTAAGCCTATATTTAGGTAATGCAGGCTTAATCGCAGGGACACTACTTGCCTCTTTGTTCGAAATACATGCCGCTATTGCAGCAGTGATTGTACAAGGTGAACCAAATAACTCTCAGACGTCGTTATTAATCGCGTTCATGGGTGGCTTTGCTGTTCATGCAATTGCCAAGAGCATTAACTCTGCCATTTCTGGTGGACTGCATTATGCCCTTGCTTTCATACCTGCCCAAATTTTGCATATGACAATATTTATTGGCTTGCTATGGATGAACATACATTGGTTCTAAATAGCTTTATTAAACGAGCGATGTGTCTTTCACCATATCAACAACTGTAATGACATTGCCATTAACTTTAAAATGAATATCAAAATTCGAAAATTTCATTTTATAGACTCGTTCAGGGTCTTCTTGATAGGCAGGTCTAGGATCTAATGACAATACTTGTTCTAATTCATCAAGATATTGTGCATTAATTTCTTTATTTTTAAAAAGAGACTGCTGGGTAGACAATGCATTTTCAGACCACAAGACCGATTTTCGTTCTGGTTCGGCCTGCGCATAACCACTTTGAGCATCAACAATTGCATCTGAATAGTGAATATAAGGCTTAATATCTAAAATTGGCGTGCCATTTAATAAATCACTGCCAGTAACATAAACTCTTAATGATTTACCGACTTTTTCAACCTTGTTTAAACGTACTACAGATAAGCCTATAGGCGCTGGACGATACATACTACGTGTCGCAAACACACCAATTTTTTCATTGCCCCCTAGACGTGGTGGGCGAACTTGAGGCCGGAATTTAGTCGCAGTCTCCTGATTTTTATTGTCATGAAACTGCCAGATGAGCCAGAGATGACTAAATTGTTCGATTCCCTCAAAAGCTAATAAGTCATTATAAGGTTCTACCATTTCGATATAAGACTCGATATTGACCAAATTAGGCTGACGTGGAATACCAAATTTTTCTCGAAAAGGTGAGCACATGTGCCCGACTATTGGGAGGGTGACAGAATTCATCATCACTTTTTCTTATAAACACAATTAAATATATTCAGTTTATCGGGAATGAAATTAGATTAGAATAGCAACCTGTTTTCTTTTAATCGTGATCGAGACCTTTAATGGCTGCTTTTAACGTTGAACGCATTACTCATGTGCACCACTGGAATGACACCCTTTTCAGTTTTAAAACTACACGCGACGCTAGCTTACGTTTTAAAAATGGTCAGTTCGTGATGATCGGACTTGAAGTGAATGGCAAACCGTTAATGCGTGCATATTCGATTGCAAGTGCGAACTACGAAGAAGAGTTAGAATTCTTCTCGATTAAAGTACAAGACGGTCCTTTAACTTCGATTTTGCAAAAAGTACAAGTTGGCGACGAAATTTTAGTTTCTAAAAAACCAACAGGTACATTGGTTCATGATGACCTTTTACCTGGTAAAAACTTGTATCTATTATCTTCTGGTACTGGTCTTGCTCCATTCTTGTCAATTATTCGTGACCCAGAAACTTACGAACGCTTTGAAAAAGTAATCGTGGTTCACGGTACACGTTATATTTCTGAATTAGCTTATCAAGACCTAATCTTGAACGAATTACCAAACAATGAGTTCTTTGAAGAATTAGGTATTAAAGACAAACTTGTTTACTACCCTACCGTTACTCGTGAACCTTTCCATACTCAAGGCCGTGTAACAACTGCAATTGAAACTGGTGCTTTATTTGAAAAAATTGGTTTACCACGTTTCAACCGTGAAACTGACCGCGCAATGCTTTGTGGTAGCCCTGCATTCTTGAAAGATGTTGCTGCGTTACTTGACCAACACGGTTTAGTTGAATCACCTCGTATGGGTGAAATGGGCGACTATGTCATTGAACGTGCGTTCGTAGAAAAATAAGATTTTTTCTAATTAAAAAACCGAGGCAAAGTCCTCGGTTTTTTATTTCTGTTTTTACAACTTAATCGTACCGTCGATACAAGTAACAGCAGCTCCACTCACTAAAATTTTATCTTGATGTAATTCAAGTTGAAGCTGTCCTTCACGCCCTAAAGCTTGCCCCTGAGAAGAAAGCACCACATCATTTTGCGCAGGCAAAATACCATGGTAACGAATGAAAGATGCCACGCTACCATTACCACTACCACAAACAGGATCTTCGTTAACTCCATATGCCGGAGCAAATGAACGAACTTCTATGCGCTTATGCTCATTACTTTCTTCATAAAATCCATAAATTGTAGAGCCTGTTACTTTCATATCTAAACTAAATTGCTTTAAAGCATTTAGATCAGGCTGACTTGCCAAAACAGCCTCAGCATTAACAGCTTGCAATACAACCCAGCGGGCTCCGACATCCACCAATGCGGCATTCCATTGAGTATTGATTTTACATTTTAAAATCTCGGCCAACTTCTCAGTTTGCAGTGCATCGAGTGGTGTAATTTTGGGTTTAGGTAACTCAAAGGAAATATGATTTGAGTCATTCACGGTCAGCGTCACCAAACCAGCAGCGCACTGCTGTACCAGCCGACCTTCTTTCGCTTTAATTAGACCTGCCTCAAGCAAAGCATAGGCTGTACCAATAGTAGGATGTCCTGCAAACGGCAACTCGCTTTGTGGAGTAAAGATTCGAACCTGATAGTCAGCTTGTGAATCAATGGCTGGCAATACAAATGTGGTTTCAGAAAGATTGGTCCAGTTCGCAATGGCTTGCATCTGCTCAGATGTTAAGGTACTGGCGTCCATAATGACCGCAACAGGGTTTCCTTTAAATGCTTGTGAAGTAAAAACATCGACTTGTTTAAATGCAACAACAGACATAGACCACTCCTACTGATTTTGTAATTTAAAATATGGCTTTAAATCCTCACCATTTTTTGATCTTACTGTTTTATTTTTAATGGTCACAGTATCAGTTAATGTGAAAAATAATAGACACAGTTTTTAAAACTAAATCCTCCATTAAAAGCATTAAACTAAATTAATCACAATATTTGAGATAAATATGAGATCACTATAAAGTGTATCCATTGCTTTTGCTTTTTAATAAATTGATATGTACAAATATAAAAAAGTGAGTGATGACCTTACTCTTCAAATTCAGAATGGTAGGCAACCTGTGGGTTCTCGGTTGCCATCAATTCGAGACTGTGCCCAACATTATCAAGTTAGTATTAACACCGTAAAAGAAGCTTATCGGAAGCTTGAAGACCAAGGTTTAATTTCTGTTCGCCCCCAGTCTGGCTACTATGTTTGCCATACACCTTCAAACTTGCCAGATCTTGAGGAGCGTTATATCAGTGAAGAAAAAGTGCCCCTTTCAGGAATTAGCTGTTTTCTCGCGCAAATTGTTAAAAAGCAGATGGACCCCGACTATGTCAATTTGGCCCTAGCTTGCCCATCTGGTGAAAACTTCTACCCGATTGAACGCTTAAAACGTTTAACTGCTCAGGTTTTACGAACACAGCCAGATATTTTTAAAAGCTATACTTTACCGCCCGGCTCTATACGTTTACGTACTCAAATTGCTAGACGTAGTTTACAGCTTGGTATGTTTCTATCCGCAGATGACATTGTGCTGACTCATGGCACTATGGAGGCTTTAAGTCTCGCGATTATGGCAACCACCCAAGCAGGTGACAGCATAGCGCTTGAGATCCCTACTTTTCATAACTTATATCCACTTCTTCAGAATTTAGGACGAAAAATTGTAGAAGTGCCTACTTCGCCGCATACAGGGATGTGTCTAGACGCACTTGAAGAACTCTTAAAATCTCAAAGCGCACAAGCCATATTAACTATTCCAACAGGACATAATCCTCTTGGTTTTAGCATGCCTGAAAGTAACCGACGTCGTTTAGCAGAGCTCGCTAATCAATTCCAAATTCCTGTTATTGAAGATGCGATGTATGCCGAATTACAACTCACCGAACCTCTACTACCCAACATTAAGGCATTTGACCAAAATGGATGGGTTTTGGTTTGTGGCAGCTACACCAAAACTGTGGCACCCGACTATCGAATTGGTTGGCTAGAAGCTGGACGCTTCCGTAATATTGTGCAGCAGCTTAAATTTACAACCACTGTTGCCGAGCCAGCTTTACTCACAGAAACGTTGGGACTTTTTTTAGAAAATGGCGGATATGATCTACATTTACGTCAGCTCAAAAAACGCTATCAACAACAAATTGACACCATCAAATCTTATATTTGTCGTTATTTTCCAGTCGGTACTCGAGTCAGTCGTCCACAAGCGGGATTTATTTTATGGTTAGAGCTACCCGAATCAATTGATACCCTAGAACTGTTTCATCAGGCCATGGATGAAAAAATCTTATGTATGCCGGGAATTTTGTGCTCGGCTGATAAACGTTTTAGTCATTGTTTACGTATTGCAGCTTGTTTTGAGTTAAATCCTAAAATGTTAAATGCTTTGATGCGTTTAGGAGAGTTAGCAAAAAATATGCTACCTGTACAAAAAGCTATAGATCAAATCCCTACTAATTCAGTAGGTTGAATCGAAAATATAGAGTTAATAAAATAAAACCATATATTTTTTATGCCTTTTATTTTATGAAAACCGAACTTCTCTCTCCCGCAGGTTCACTTAAAAACATGCGCTATGCATTTGCCTATGGTGCAGATGCCGTATATGCAGGACAACCACGTTATAGCTTACGTGTACGAAATAATGCTTTTGACCATGAAAATTTAAAAATCGGAATTGATGAAGCCCACGCTTTGGGTAAAAAGTTTTATGTTGTGGTGAATATCCAGCCACATAACAGCAAATTAAAAAACTTTATTCGTGATCTTGAACCGATTGTGGCTATGCAGCCAGATGCTTTGATTATGTCTGATCCCGGCTTAATTATGATGGTACGTGAGCATTTTCCAGAAATGCAAATTCATCTATCGGTTCAAGCCAACGCTATTAACTGGGCCACTGTTAAATTTTGGAAAGACTACGGCCTAAGCCGTGTGATTTTATCTCGTGAATTATCTTTAGAAGAAATAGAAGAAATCCAGCAACATGTGCCAGATATTGAACTCGAAGTTTTTGTACATGGCGCTCTATGCATGGCCTACTCAGGCCGCTGTTTACTTTCTGGATATATGAACAAGCGTGATGCCAACCAAGGTGCTTGTACCAATGCTTGCCGTTGGGACTATAAACTGCATGAAGCCCAAGAAGATTTAAACGGCGATGTAATTCCAGTCACTCAGCTAAATACACCAGAAAAGTCTTGCTGCTCATCAGGACAATCAGAAACAACCTCGGTTCAAACTTTACTCGTACAACGTAATGATGAAGAAATGTTTGCTGCCGAAGAAGATGAACACGGCACCTATTTTATGAACTCCAAAGATTTACGTGCGGTACAGCATGTAGATCGTTTAACAAAAATGGGTATCGCCTCACTCAAGATTGAAGGCCGTACTAAATCCTATTTTTACTGTGCCCGTACTGCTCAAATTTATCGAAAAGCCATTGATGATGCATTAGCAGGTAAACCTTTCGACCCAAGCTTAATGACTCAACTCGAAGGATTGGCAAATCGCGGTTATACCGAAGGCTTTTTAAGACGGCATGTGCATAGCGAATATCAAAACTATGCTGACGGATCATCACATTTCGACTACCAACAATTTTGTGGAGAGGTTGTAGAACGTCACGGCGATTATATTCGCATTGAGGTTAAAAACCGCTTTGTGGTTGGTGACTCACTTGAGCTGATGACGCCTCAAGGCAATATCCCCTTTAACTTAACCGAAATGCGCGATTTAAAAGGCAACACAATTACAGATGCTAAAGGTTCTGGGCATTTTGTTGAAATTCCGCTCTCACAAGATGTTGATATCAGTTATGCCTTACTCATACGCAATTTGCCGCATGCCAAGGAAAACATTACTGCTTCTACATTAGCTTACTCAGCGAGTTAAACATGGCACTTTTGATTACGAGTGACTGCATCAATTGTGATATGTGCTTACCAGAATGCCCCAATACAGCTATTTTTGAAGGGAGCAAAGTTTATCAAATTGATCCACTTCGTTGTACAGAATGTGTAGGCTTTTATGATGCGCCTACGTGTAAGGCGGTTTGCCCTATCGATTGTATAAAACCAGACCCTGCACATATTGAAAATAAAGTGCAACTATTAGAGAAATTTAAAGGGTTAAATTTACTCGACGAATCTATCTCTTAAAAAGACGATCGAGGATCAGGCTAAAGTTACTGATCCTCTTAAATGACTATACAGATCAATGATTAAATAAGTGAATAAATAGCTGAGAACACTTTGCTAGTGATAAAATCAATTTATCAGTTCAGTTTGATTTACTGGTAATTTTGTACCAAAAAAATTAAACAATCGTTAAAACTGCCAAACCATTTCAACATTTCATGTAGATTGATTAAAACTCATTCTGGCGCAGCTCCCCATGTCTTATCTTTATTTAGCAATTGCGATTGCTTGTGAAGTCATTGCAACTTCAGCTTTAAAAGCATCTCAAGGTTTTACTGTTCCTATTCCATCCATCATTACGGTGGTGGGCTATGCAATTGCTTTTTATTTATTGTCCCTGACTTTAAAAACAATTCCGATGGGGATTGCATATGCCATTTGGTCAGGTGCAGGTATTATTTTAATTTCCGCAATCGGCTGGATATTTTACAAACAGCATTTAGACGTGGCAGCATGCATTGGTCTTACTTTAATGATCGCGGGTATTATCATTATTAATGTGTTTTCTAAAAATACTCATCTTTAAACTATAACTAAAACAACCGAGTAAGATGCAAACCCTTGTTTTAAAAATTTCACCTTACTCGGTATGAACAGCTTATTTTAAACTGCCTGTTAAAAACTGCTTTAAACGCTCACTTTTCGGGTTATTGAGTACTTCATCAGGATGGCCCTGTTCCTCAATTTTCCCTTGATGCAAAAAAATCACCTGATTAGATACATGACGTGCAAAGCCCATTTCATGTGTGACCACAATCATGGTACGTCCTTCTTCAGCCAAGCCCTGCATTACTTTTAGTACTTCACCTACCAACTCTGGGTCAAGCGCACTGGTTGGTTCATCAAATAACATCACTTCCGGTTCCATCGCCAAAGCACGAGCAATCGCTACACGTTGTTGCTGACCACCAGATAAAAATGCCGGATATTTACTTTCAACGCTTTCAGGTAATCCCACTTTACGTAGATATTTGCGTGCACGTTCTTCCGCCTCAGAACGCTTTACTCCAAGTACATGGATTGGCCCTTCAATGACATTTTCCAATACTGTCATGTGAGACCATAAATTAAAGTGCTGAAATACCATCATCAGCTGGGTACGCATTTTTTGTAGTTGCTTTGGTTCAACCACTTTTAAATTGCCTTTTTTATCAAAGACCGTGCGTAATTTTTCACCATTGAGCTTAATCGTGCCATTGCTCGGTTGTTCTAAAAAGTTGATACAACGCAGCAAGGTACTTTTACCTGAACCAGATGAACCAATAATACTAATTACATCACCGGCATTTGCATCAAGTGATATTCCTTTAAGTACCTCATGATCGCCGAATGTTTTATGTAAATCGCGAATCACTAGTTTTGCAACCTGTTCCATTTATGTCTCCTAATGATTCGATGGCTTTAAAAATGCCAACCAACGTTTTTCCAACTTACGAAATATCCAAATCAAAATAAAAGCCAACACCGCATACAACACCGCAGCAATTCCAAAAGCACTAAAAGTGTCATAGGTTGCCGCATTTACATCACGCGCAATTTTTAAAATGTCGGGAACTGTTGCTGTAAATGCAATGGTTGTGGCATGCAACATTAAAATGACTTCATTGCCGTAAAACGGCAATGCACGGCGTAACATCGACGGAATGATAATACGTGTGTAGAGTTTCCATTTTGACATACCAAAAGCTTGGGCAGCTTCAATCTCACCATGTGGAATAGATCGAATTGCTCCAGCGAAGATTTCAGTAGTATATGCACCAGTATTAAGCGCGAATGCTAAAATGGTGCAATTTATACCCTCTCGAAAAAATGCATCGAGTGTCTGATGCTCGTGGATATAATCAAAGCTATAAATACCCGAATAAATAATCAGTAGTTGGATGTACAGTGGTGTGCCACGAAAAACATAAGTAAACAACCAAACTGGACCACGCAACCAGATATTTTCTGATACTCGCGCAAGTGACAAAGGCACAGCAAGCAAAAACCCAATACCAATAGAAAGCACCAATAACCAAGCAGTCATCGCCACACCAGTCATTTGTAGGCCATCGGTCCAAAGGTATGACTGCCAATATTGTTGAAGGATTTCAATCATAATTGTCCCTTCCTCACACCAGCAGAATAATGACGTTCAAGCCACATTAAGATCAGGTTCGAAACTGTGGTAATTGCCAAATAAATAGCGGCAGCGACGATGCTGAAAAAGAACAGTTGCATGGTACTTCTACCCGCATCTTGCGTAATTTTTACGATATCAGTTAGACCAATAATGGAAACCAGTGCGGTCGCCTTAATCAAAACTTGCCAGTTGTTACCAATGCCGGGCAATGCAAAACGCATCATTTGAGGGAATAATACACGGTGAAAAACCTGCCACGGCGTCATCCCATAGGCCATTGCTGCTTCAATTTGCCCCCTTGGAACTGATTGAAATGCACCACGAAAGGTCTCGGTAAAATATGCACCATAAATGAACGCTAAGGTAATCACACCAGCCACAAATGGGTTGATATCAATTTGATCCATTTGCAGTGCTTCAGTAATTTGGTTTAGACCCAACTGCAAGCTATAAAATAACAGCAGCATAATCACTAAGTCAGGCACACTACGGATGAGCGTGGTATAGGCGGTTGCAATATAACGTAAGGCTTTAATATTAGAGAGTTTTGAACTCGCACCAATTAAGCCAATAATGACAGAAAGCAAGAGTGATAACAGCGCAAGCTGTATGGTCATCCATGTTCCGCTAAGAAGGAGTGGCCCATAGCCAGAAAAAGACATGACTCATCTTCTCCTTAAAAACAATATCTAATATTGATGAGATGAGAATAGATTTAAAAATGTCGGCACTCAGCCGACATTTTTCACATCATTAGTAAATGCTAAAAGAGAAGTATTTTTTCTCGAGTTTCTTGTATGTACCATCCGCAATGATTGCAGCGAGTGCCTTGTCAATATTCGCTTTCAAGTCTGCATCTTCTTTACGTAAACCGATAGCCGCACCTACACCCAATGTTTTGACATCAACCACATTGCCGCCGGCAAAAGAGAAGTTTTTACCCTTCGGTTGTTTTAAGAAAGCGCCATCAACCATGATTGCATCTTGTAAAGTTGCATCCAAACGACCAGACATCATGTCTTGGTAAATCAAATCTTGAGTTGGATAAGGGACAACACTTACACCTTTTGGAGCCCAATAGGTTTTAGCGTAAGTTTCTTGAATTGTGCCCTGCTGTACACCGACACGCTTACCTTTTAATGAAGTAGGTGTTGGTAACAACGGCGAACCTTTTTTTGCAACCATACGGGTTGGCGTATTGTAGATTTTGCTACTAAATAAAATTTGTTTTGCACGTTCATCAGTAACGGTCATTGATGAAAGAATGCCATCAAATTTTTTCGCTTTAAGTGCCGGAATCATCCCGTCAAAAGAGTTTTCAACCCAAACACATTTAGCTTTAAGTTTTGCACAAATAGCGTTCCCTAAATCAACATCGAAACCAGTTAACTTACCATCTGGTGTTTTATATTCAAACGGCGCATAAGACGACTCAGTACCAAAACGAATCACCTTCCAATCCTTTGCTTGGACATTCGTCGCAACAGCAGCCAGAACTAAGGTTGTTGAAACGAATATTTTTTTCATAAAGCTTGCCATCTTGAAGCTTCTCCTTAAAACACAAATAAGGTGATAAAAACTTGAGTATTTCGAACTTACTCATCTGCTGAAATAACAGCAATTTCTATACCATAAGTTAAGGATTTATGAAGATGTCTAAGCAATGATCTGTATTGACGGATTAAATGTTGAAAAATCAATCAAATTTTAAGATTAAGTTTTGAGCGTATAAGCTTCAGCAATATTATGCTGCTCGACCAAAGTACGAATTGTATATTCATGACCAGTTTCTTTATCACAGGCAAATTCACATTTCTGGTCGAAAGGTAAAGCTGTACCGCCAAGTAATGGACAGCCTGCAAAAAGTTCAGCGACCCAATCAACAAACACTTTTACTTTAAGCGATAAATGACGATTTTGAAGATAAACTGCTGAAATCGGCATCGGTGCTGGCGTCCACTGAGGCAATACCTCTTTTAACAAACCTGATTCTAAATGGTTGGTGAGCATATAACGTGGGCCTTGAATTATACCAAAACCTTGCAAAGCCAAGTCGATATAAGCATCACCGTCATTTACCGAAACACGTCCACGTACTGACACACTTTTAATTAAATCATCAACCACAAAGTCCCAATCGAAGTTGCGTCCGGTACGGCTTGAAAAGAAATGAATCGCTTTATGATTTTTTTGCAAATCTTCAATTGAGGTAGGTTCGCCATATTTTTCTAAATAAATCGGTGAAGCAGCGGTTGCACACTGGAAAGTTCCGATACGACGCGCAATTAAGCTTGAATCTTTTAATTCACCCACCCGAATTGCACAATCAACAGCTTCTCCAACCAAATCTACAGGTCGGTCGTTCAGACCAATTACTAAATCAATATCAGGATAGCGTGCATGAAAATCGCGGAGCCTTGGAATTAAAATTAAACGTCCAATCGATACAGGCACATCAATACGAAGCTGACCTCTTGGCCCCCGCTCTGCATCATGAAAAGAAGATTCAATATCGGCAACATCCGCTAAAATACGGGCTGTCCGATCATAATATACGGCGCCATCCGGTGTGAGACTAATTTTTCGTGTTGTCCGATTAAGCAATCGAACTTGTAAATGCTTCTCTAAAGCCTGAATGGTTGTAGTCACAGAAGCACGCGGTAAACCCAAACTATCAGCTGCTAAACTGAAACTATTTGTTTCAACAACTTTGTTGAATACTCTCATGGCATGAAATAGATCCACACGCACACTCCTATTAATGCATTTTCTAGTGCAAACACATCAATTGTTATAAAAATACGAATAGTGTTATCAAATTTAATATATTTATTCGTGATTGACAAACTTTTATGCTCCGTCCATTCCATAAACCCTGTTTCTCCCATACGGACCATAACTAAAAGTCTGAAAACAGGTATCCAAATAACTAGGAGCACCTCATGTCATTTTCCCGCAAACAGTTTGCACTGTCTGCCATCTTTGTTGCTATTTTAGCAACCGGTGGCAGTTTTATGTTGTTACATGAAAATGCCGATGCAAAAGCTGCACCAACCGCTGCCCAACAAGCTGCTACTGTTGATGTAGCCCCAGTAGTAAGCAAAACCATTACCGATTGGCAAGAATATTCCGGTCGTTTAGAAGCAATTGATCAAGTTGATATTCGGCCTCAAGTTTCAGGAAAACTCATTGCCGTACATTTCAAAGATGGAAGCCTCGTTAAAAAAGGTGATTTACTTTTCACAATCGACCCTCGTCCTTTTGAAGCAGAACTGAACCGTGCAAAAGCCCAGCTTGCTTCAGCTGAAGCACAGGTAACATATACCGCCAGCAATCTTTCGCGTATTCAACGTCTCATTCAGAGTAATGCTGTTTCTCGTCAAGAACTGGATTTAGCCGAAAATGATGCACGTTCAGCGAATGCTAACCTACAAGCCGCTAGAGCTGCTGTCCAATCTGCACGTTTAAATCTGGAATACACCCGTATTACTGCACCAGTCAGCGGCCGGATTTCACGAGCTGAAGTGACCGTGGGTAATGTCGTCTCTGCAGGTAATGGCGCACAGGTTTTAACAAGTTTAGTGTCTGTATCACGCCTATACGCATCTTTCGATGTTGATGAACAAACTTACCTGAAATATATCAGTAATCAGCGTAATTCAGCACAAGTACCTGTCTATATGGGACTTGCCAATGAAACAGGCTTTACTCGCGAAGGTACAATCAACTCAATCGATAACAACCTGAATACAACCTCAGGAACAATCCGTGTTCGTGCAACTTTTGACAATCCAAACGGTGTTTTATTACCGGGCCTATATGCACGAATTCGTTTAGGTGGAGGTCAACCTCGCCCAGCGATTCTGATTAGTCCAACCGCGGTTGGCGTCGACCAAGATAAACGTTTTGTCGTAGTAGTTGATGCGAAAAATCAAACTGCTTATCGCGAAGTAAAACTCGGTGCCCAACAAGATGGCTTGCAAATCGTAAATAGCGGATTACAAGCGGGTGATCGTATTGTAGTGAATGGTTTACAGCGAATTCGTCCGGGTGACCCTGTTACACCGCATCTCGTTCCTATGCCAAATTCACAAATCACTGCTAACGCTACTCCTCAACCTCAGCCAACAGATAAAACATCAACTCCGGCAAAAGGTTAATCACATATGAATATTTCTAAGTTTTTTATTGATCGGCCGATCTTTGCTGGTGTTTTATCAGTATTGATTTTACTCGCCGGTCTGCTTTCGGTATTCCAATTACCGATTTCTGAATATCCCGAGGTTGTTCCACCATCTGTGGTGGTACGCGCCCAATATCCGGGTGCAAACCCAAAAGTGATTGCTGAAACGGTTGCATCTCCGCTCGAAGAGTCAATCAACGGCGTCGAAGACATGCTGTATATGCAATCTCAAGCAAACAGCGACGGTAACCTAACCATTACGGTGAACTTTAAGCTCGGTATCGACCCAGATAAAGCCCAACAATTGGTTCAAAACCGTGTGTCTCAGGCCATGCCCCGTTTACCTGAAGATGTACAGCGCTTAGGTGTAACCACACTAAAAAGCTCACCTACTCTAACTATGGTAGTGCATCTGACCTCACCAGATAATCGCTATGACATGACCTACTTACGTAACTATGCGGTGCTCAACGTGAAAGACCGTTTAGCGCGTTTACAAGGGGTTGGTGAAGTCGGATTATTTGGTTCTGGTGACTACGCGATGCGTGTATGGCTTGACCCGCAAAAAGTAGCACAGCGTAACCTTACAGCCACTGAAATTGTGAATGCAATCCGTGAACAAAACATTCAGGTTGCAGCGGGTACAATCGGTGCATCACCAAGTAATTCACCTTTACAGCTTTCGGTCAATGCTCAAGGTCGTTTAACCACTGAGCAAGAATTTGCCGATATCATTTTAAAAACTGCTCCCGACGGTGCAGTCACCCGATTGGGTGATGTTGCACGTGTTGAACTCGCAGCTTCACAATATGGCTTACGTTCATTGCTTGATAATAAACAAGCTGTCGCAATTCCAATTTTCCAAGCTCCGGGTGCGAATGCTTTACAAGTTTCCGATCAAGTGCGTAGCACAATGAAGGAGCTTTCAAAAGATTTTCCATCTTCAATTAAATACGACATTGTTTATGACCCGACTCAGTTCGTACGGGCCAGTATTAAAGCCGTCGTTCATACCTTACTTGAAGCAATTGCACTGGTTGTTGTGGTTGTTATTTTATTCTTACAAACATGGCGCGCCTCAATCATTCCATTGCTTGCCGTACCGGTTTCAATTATTGGTACATTCGCGCTCATGCTCGCTTTTGGTTACTCAATCAATGCGCTATCACTGTTCGGGATGGTGCTTGCCATCGGCATTGTCGTCGATGACGCGATTGTGGTCGTCGAAAATGTCGAGAGGAATATTGAAGCAGGCTTAAACCCAAGGGAGGCGACTTACCGTGCCATGCGAGAAGTCAGTGGACCGATTATTGCCATTGCTTTAACACTTGTTGCAGTATTCGTACCTCTTGCCTTTATGACAGGCTTAACAGGGCAATTCTATAAACAATTTGCCATGACCATTGCCATTTCAACGGTTATTTCGGCTTTTAACTCACTCACCCTATCTCCAGCTTTGGCAGCGCTGTTACTTAAAGGACACGATGCTAAACCTGATGCCTTAACACGTATTATGAATCGTGTATTCGGTCGTTTCTTTGCACTGTTTAACCGTGTGTTTTCACGTGCTTCAGACCGTTATAGTCAAGGCGTCAGCCGTGTCATTTCCCATAAAGCTTCGGCAATGGGTGTCTATGCAGCACTTCTAGGTTTAACCGTTGGTATTTCCTATATTGTTCCGGGCGGTTTCGTTCCTGCGCAGGACAAACAATATTTAATTAGCTTTGCGCAGCTACCAAACGGCGCATCATTAGATCGTACCGAAGCAGTCATTCGTAAAATGAGTGACACTGCACTTAAACAGCCTGGTGTAGAAAGTGCTGTTGCCTTCCCTGGCCTCTCAATTAATGGTTTCACCAATAGCTCTAGCGCTGGTATTGTCTTTGTGACTTTAAAGCCATTTGATGAACGTAAGGCAAAAGACTTATCTGCAAATGCAATTGCAGGTGCGCTCAACCAGAAATATTCAGCTATTCAAGATGCCTATATCGCGGTTTTCCCACCACCACCAGTGATGGGCTTAGGTACTATGGGCGGCTTTAAACTGCAACTTGAAGACCGAGGTGCCTTAGGCTATTCAGCCTTGAACGATGCTGCTCAAAACTTTATGAAGGCAGCACAATCAGCCCCTGAACTTGGTCCAATGTTCTCAAGTTATCAAATTAACGTGCCTCAACTCAATGTAGATCTGGACCGTGTAAAAGCTAAACAGCAAGGCGTTGCTGTGACAGATGTTTTCAACACTATGCAGATTTATTTAGGTTCTCAGTACGTTAACGACTTTAACCGTTTTGGACGTGTTTATCAGGTCCGTGCACAAGCCGATGCGCCTTTCCGTGCTAACCCTGAAGATATTTTGCAGCTTAAAACCCGTAATAGTGCCGGACAAATGGTGCCATTATCTTCATTGGTGAATGTAACTCAAACCTATGGTCCTGAAATGGTCGTTCGTTATAACGGTTACACATCAGCAGATATTAACGGCGGCCCTGCCCCAGGTTATTCATCTAGCCAAGCAGAAGCTGCGGTTGAACGTATTGCTGCACAAACTCTACCGCGTGGTATCAAGTTTGAATGGACAGATTTAACTTACCAAAAAATCTTGGCTGGTAATGCTGGACTTTGGGTATTCCCTATTAGCGTATTACTCGTGTTCTTAGTATTAGCTGCTCAGTATGAAAGCTTAACCCTACCATTAGCAGTTATCTTAATTGTACCAATGGGAATCTTAGCGGCTCTGACAGGTGTCTGGTTGACAGCTGGAGATAACAACATCTTTACCCAAATCGGTCTAATGGTACTGGTGGGGCTAGCCTGTAAAAATGCTATTTTGATTGTCGAATTTGCGCGGGAACTTGAAATGCAAGGTGCGACTGCCTTTAAAGCAGCCGTTGAAGCAAGTCGTCTACGTTTACGCCCAATTTTAATGACCTCTATTGCATTTATTATGGGTGTAGTGCCACTGGTTACTTCAACTGGCGCAGGTTCTGAAATGCGACATGCGATGGGTGTTGCCGTATTCTTCGGTATGATCGGTGTAACATTCTTTGGTTTATTCCTCACCCCGGCCTTTTACGTTCTGATTCGTACCCTCAACAGCAAACATAAACTACATTCTGCGGCAGTTCATGAAGCGCCGTTAGCTAGCCCACACGATCATTAAGGAGGACATTTGGTGATTACATCAAAACAAAACTGGTTGTTGTCCTCACTCATGGGAAGCCTGCTCCTTGCAGGCTGCTCATTGGCCCCAGAATATCAACCTGCAAAAGTTATAGTGCCAGTCAAATTCAAAGAATCTGACCCCAAACTTGAAGATAATAACTGGAAGATTGCCCAACCTGCCGATCAACAAACTCGTGGTGAATGGTGGCGCATTTACAATGATACTCAACTGAATGAACTTGAACAGCAAGCTATCGCAGGCAACCAGAACCTAAAAGCGGTGGCAGCAAATATTCAGGCTTCACGTGCACTACGTTCGGCAGCTCAAGCTGAACGCTTACCAAGTATTGATGCCGGATTTGGGCCAACCCGCCAAAAGCCGTCTCCAGCTTCACTCGGTTTAGATGACAATGCACATACTTCGGCTCAAACCTTATGGCGAGCTCAAGCCAATGTTTCATATGAGCTCGATTTATTTGGTCGTGTAGCAAGTAGTGTCAACGCAGCAACAGCGGATCTACAGCAACAAGAGGCACTATATCAGTCGGCACTTTTAGCTCTACAAGCGGATGTAGCTCAAGGTTATTTTCTGATACGTCAACTTGATACCGAACAGGCAATTTATAACCGTACAATCAAATTATTAGGTGAAACACGAGATTTAATGCAGCTTCGTTTTAAAAACGGACTGGTCAGTGAATTAGATGTTTCTCGTGCACAAACCGAACTTGCTACCGCACAAACCACTGCCCTAAATATTGCTCGTAACAGAGCCAGTGCAGAACATGCGCTTGCAGTCTTATTAGGAAAACCACCAGCAGACTTTAACTTGGCTGTTCAACCTTTAACTGCAAATAGTATCCGTCTCCCTGCCGGTTTGCCGTCAACTTTACTTGAAAGACGACCCGATATTGCGGCTGCAGAGCGTGCAATGGCAGCAGATAATGCACGTATTGGGATTGCTCGTGCAGCATTTTTCCCAAAACTCAGTCTTACAGGAGCTTTAGGTTATGAATCTTCAAGTTTAAGCGAGTTGGGTAAATGGTCGAGTCGGACTTTTTTACTAGGACCTGTCGCTGGTACTATTTTGTCGTTACCTTTATTTGATGGTGGACAACGTAAAGCAGGCGTTGCTCAAGCAAGAGCGGCTTATGAGGAAAGCGTCGCCAACTATAGACAAACTGTACTAAACGCATTTCGCGAAGTTGAAAATGGTTTATCTGATCAAAGAATTCTCGATCAGCAAATTCAGGCTCAAAACCAAGCACTCTCCTCTTCTCGTCATGCCAATCAACTTTCTCATTTACGTTATCGAGAAGGTGCTATTAGCTATCTTGATGTCATTGATTCTGACCGCACTATTTTGCAACAAGAACAATTAGCAGCTCAGCTGAAAGGCAGCCAAATCATTGCAAGCATCAATTTAATCCGTGCTTTAGGGGGCGGTTGGAGTAGTTAATAAAAAAAGCGCCTTACGGCGCTTTTTTTATATACACAAATTATTTTGCATATACAGGGAATTTTGCACAAACAGCTTCAACTTTTGCTTTTACATCAGCAATAACTTTTTCGTCACCTTTGCTATCAATCACGTCAGCGATCCAACCAGCAAGTTCACGAACTTCAGCTTCACCAAAACCACGAGTTGTTACTGCCGGAGTACCGATACGGATACCAGAAGTCACAAATGGAGAACGTGGGTCATTTGGAACTGAGTTTTTGTTCACAGTAATGTGAGCAGCACCTAACCAAGCGTCTGCATCTTTACCAGTTACGTCTTGTTTGATTAAAGATAACAAGAATAAGTGGTTGTCTGTACCACCAGAAACAACATCATAACCACGAGCAATGAATACTTCAGCCATTGCTTGAGCATTTTTCACAACTTGTTGTTGGTAAGCTTTAAAGTCGTCAGACATTGCTTCTTTGAAGCAGATTGCTTTAGCAGCAATCGCATGCATTAATGGACCACCTTGGTTACCAGGGAATACAGCTGATTGAAGTTTTTTCTCGATTTCTTCATTCGCTTTCGCAAGGATTAAACCAGAACGTGGACCACGAAGTGTTTTGTGAGTCGTCGTTGTTGTTACGTCAGCAATTTGAACTGGGTTTGGATATACACCAGCAGCAACAAGACCTGCAACGTGAGCCATATCAACAAAAAGGTAAGCACCAACTTTGTCCGCGATGTCACGGAAACGTTGCCAATCTACAACACGGCTATAAGCAGAGAAACCAGCAACGATCATACGTGGCTTGTGTTCCAATGCTAAACGTTCAACTTCTTCGTAATCAATCTCACCAGTTTCAGCATTTAGACCATACTGAACAGCGTTATACGTTTTACCAGAGAAGCTAACTTTTGCACCGTGAGTCAAGTGACCACCGTGAGCCAAGCTCATACCTAAAACTGTATCGCCTGGGTTAAGAAGTGCTAAATAAACAGCAGAGTTAGCTTGTGAGCCAGCGTGTGGTTGAACGTTTGCGTAATCTGCACCAAAAAGTTCTTTAGCACGGTCAATCGCCATTTGCTCAATAACATCTACAAATTCGCAACCGCCATAATAGCGTTTGCCTGGATAACCTTCTGCATATTTGTTCGTAAGTTTTGATCCTTGCGCTTCCATTACCGCAGGAGAGCAATAGTTTTCAGATGCAATTAACTCGATATGTGCTTCTTGACGCTCATCTTCAGAAGCAATTGCTTGAGCTAATTCTGGATCAAATTCAGAAATGGAAATATTGGCAAACATTAGCGGGGGTCCTATAAATTAGGGCTTTTAAGCCGTGCTAAGATTGCGGCATATTGTAGCATGAACTTTATAATTAAACAGAATGAAGTTAGCTCAGTTTTAAATAAAAATGGCTCAAGTTTTATAAAAAATGAGCCATTGTTTATAAATCAATTAAAAAGCTCGTTTAAAGCTTACATTTTAAATTTATCCATCGTTAATTTTAGCTTACAACAATATTAAAAATTCTTTAAATATCAATAACTCTATTGAGCTGATAGTAAAGTCTGTACATTTCCAACAATATTATCTACATTACTACTCATCGCCGTCCCATGATCCCAGTTACCCGTCACATAATTATTAATTTTAGTGCCTACAGCAGTGGCATTAGATATCAATAGATCAGTTGCCAATTTAGGTACTGTAGGATCAGCTATCCCTTGATAAATTATGATTGGAGTAGTAACTTTTACTTGTAACGGCTGCGAATCTTTATCTAAAAATGTTTTAACTAACGGTACAGCCATAAAGTTAGGTTGTGTACGTGTAAAGCCATCTAGTGTCCCATTATGGTCTTTAGCATAATTACTCATACCTTCATAAAAGGCTCCATACAATGGTCCAGAACAAAGGTTTTCTGCTTGGGCAGCAATACTTGAAATTTGTGAAGTAAATACTTGTCCATAATCAAAGCTCGGCTGTGTGTTGCGAATACCAGCTGTAACCAAAGCTGTATATGTATCAAGCTGTGCATAGGTTCCAATTTTAATGTCTATAGGTGCATTCGCAACTTGTGCCTCTCCATCTACTAAAATACTTCCTAAATTAGAAGCAGGCGCTACGGCTACAGTACCTTTATAGTCTAGTTGTGCACGGCTCGCATACTGTGCAGCTCCTAATGCAGCATGCCCACCTTGAGAATGACCCACAGTGACCCATTTTTTCGAAGTTAATAAATTACGTTGCGATAAATAGTTACGCGCTGCAACCACTGCATCAGTAATTGAAAAAGCCTCACTTTTAACATTTAAGAAAGGATGTATACCTGGGGTACCCAAACCTTCATAATCAGGTGCGACAACAACATAACCTGCTGCTAGTAATTTACTAATTAAATCTTTTGTACTGTCTGCTAAAGCTGCTTTACTTGGTGCACAAGCATCTGCCACCCCCGTAGTGCCATGCGCCCAGACTACAATGGGCCAACCACCTACTGGTTGTGGAGTGTTTGGGGTAAACACTAGACTTGTTGCCTGCACTTCTTGTCCACTTTGACCTAACATTTTATAAGTTAAAATACTACTTTCTGCGGCAACTGATCCTAAGTTAGTACTTGTATAGGCTTCAACTTTAACAACTGGATTTTGAATATTATTGGTTGGAGTTCCGGATGGATTAGTAGTAGCTGGACCATCATCACTACTTCCGCCTCCACAAGCGACTAAAAATAAACTCGTACTAAGAACGCTCGTCATTAATAGTTTCATTTTCATTGGTATATCTTCCCTTAAATTCCATTTTTGTTGTGCTTTAGTTTTTTAATCAACATTCTCTAATGTCTTAAAAACAATTACGCCTAATCTTAATTTTCCGCAAGTTCTATTCGACAAAATCAATCCCTGAAAATTTCTATTTTTAATATAAATTGTCGTTCTCACCACTTTCAGCCTCACTTCAGGTTTTAAAGTGCGAGGCCAACTGTTAACATTCTTGGTTACTCGTAATTGTTTAAAGGGCCGGATATGCAAGCCATTATTTTAGATACAGAAACACATACACTAAATGGTTTGCCTATTGAAATTGCATATGCCCCAATTGAAATTAATGCAGGCAAGCTCACCTTAGATAAAAGCAAATTGTTTGATCAACTTTATCAAGTTGGGACCCCTATCTCTTACGCTGCTATGGCAGTACACCATATATTAGAATCGGATTTAGAAAATCAGCCCCACTATAAAACTTTTAAATTGCCAGACACAACAACTTATATTATTGGCCACAATATTGATTATGATATTGCCGCGATTGCGCGTTGCGGTGTAGATGTTTCTCATATCAAACCAATTTGTACGCTAGCTTTAGCACGTAAAACCTGGCCTGATGCAGAAGCGCATAATATCTCAGCACTGATCTATATGATTTCTCAAGGCAGCAGTAAAGCTCGTGAATTACTCAAAGGTGCTCACCGTGCCGATGCGGATATTATTTTAACTGCCAATATTTTGATGCATATTGTCTATCATTTAAATATTCAAGACATTGAAGAGTTGTACCGAGTTTCTGAAGAAGCACGTATTCCCACAACAATTAACTTTGGCAAGCATAAAGGTACAGCTATTGCTGAACTCCCTAAAGACTATATTCAATGGTTATTGCGCCAAGACGAGCTGGACGTTTACCTACGTAAAGCATTAGAAAGTGCATTTTAACGACCTAAATAGATGATATTCATAAATTCTTCATCATATTGTCATTTTTGAGTTTTATCGTTAGCCCCATTTATATTTTATTAAGAACAGTACTGTTTGATAGAAAAAATCAAACAGGCTGCTTCATTTTTATATTGGGGAAAAATGATGGCTGGTTTTTATCGAACCAATTTGGGAAGAGTCGCACTTCAACAACGTAATATTGCTTTAAATGCCAAACAAAGACGTTTACTTCTATTAATTGATCATGAAGATTTTCAAACTCTCAATACCGAGTTTAAAAAACGCATTGCTCCACCAGAACTCATTCAACAACTTATTGACTTAAAGCTTATTGCCCCTATTAGCGAAAACGATTCAGAATTTACTGAACAAATACCTCTCTCAGAATCACCTACCACGAGTTTAGAAGTAAAAGCGCAACAAAAAAGCACCATAGATGAAAGTGAAAGTGCCGATTTGACTGGAGAAATTAAAGTTTCTCTAGAACCATCATGCCATTCTTCAAATATTGAAAATACTCAGCCACCAATTCCTGTTCAACAACTTACTTTTGAAGAAATACAACTATTAATGAAACAAAGCTTAAGCCAATACTGTGGGCTTATGGCCAAACCACTTATTCAAAAAATAGAACAAATTAAAAATCTTCAAGAACTAAAAATGTGCCAAATGCAATGGATTACCAGTTTGCAAGAGTCAAGGATTCCCCCTCATGAGCTCGCACATACGCTTCACTCTATTAATTATTCAATTCAGCTCATTCAGCAAAAGAACTAAAACATAACAAGCTGCTGTTTAATTAAGCATTAAATTCACTTGGTACGTATTTCGTGCTTTACCTGCAAGTGTTTTTTTCCTATGATGTGCCCCACACACGCGCTCGTAGCTCAGTTGGATAGAGTACAGGTTTCCGAAGCCTGGGGTCGTGGGTTCGATCCCCGCCGAGCGCACCATTTTATATATAATAACTTCATAAATTTATCTCAATTTTATAAAATTCCGACTATTTTACTTGGTTTATTAATCATTATCGCTCAAAATATACCCCTCTTTCATAATGTGAGAATTTCATGACTGATGCTTTGGTTTTAAGAGATTTGTCCAAAACATATCGTAATGGTTTTCAGGCGTTAAAAGGTATTAACCTCACTGTGCCTGAAGGTGAATTTTATGCGTTGTTAGGTCCAAATGGCGCCGGCAAATCAACAACCATTGGTATTATCAGCTCCCTCACGAAAAAGACCTCAGGAACAGTTGAGATTTTCGGACATAATCTCGATACTCATCCATCCTTGGCAAAACAGCAGCTTGGCGTTGTCCCTCAGGAATTTAACTTTGGGCAGTTTGAAAAAGCATTTGATATTTTAGTAACGCAAGCTGGTTATTACGGTATCCATAGAAAGATTGCAGAAAAGCGCGCAGAACATTATTTAGAAAAACTGGGCCTATGGGAAAAACGTAATATACAAGCACGTATGCTGTCAGGTGGTATGAAACGCCGTCTTATGATTGCCCGTGCCATGATGCATGAGCCTAAACTTCTTATTTTAGATGAGCCTACTGCGGGTGTAGATATTGAGTTACGCCGTTCTATGTGGGATTTTCTAACTGAAATGAACGAAAACGGTACTTCTATTATTTTAACGACACATTATCTTGAAGAAGCAGAAATGTTGTGTCGTCAAATTGCCATCATTGACCGTGGTGTCATTAAAGAAGATACCAGCATGAAAAGTTTCTTAAACCAGCTAAGTGAAGAGTCTTTTATTTTTGATTTGGCTGAACCTATTGCCCCACTCCAGCTCAATATTATTGGTGTGAAATTCAACTTAATTGATAGTAGTACTTTAGAAGTAACAATGGATAAAGCACATACATTAAATGATTTATTCCAACTTTTAGAGTCACAAGGTATTCGTGTTCGCAGCATGCGAAATAAATCGAATCGTCTTGAAGAGCTATTTGTCAAAATGGTCGAGAAAAATCTTGAAGGAGCGGCAAAATGAACTTTAACCAACTGCAAATTGCCCTCTGGACTCTAGTTCGTAAAGAAGTACGCCGATTTCTACGCATTTGGCCACAAACCTTATTACCACCTGCAATTACCATGAGTTTGTACTTTGTCATTTTCGGTAATTTGGTTGGCTCACGTATTGGTGAAATGGGTGGCGTAAGTTACATGCAATTTATTGTACCTGGCCTCATCATGATGGCTGTCATTACCAACAGTTATGCCAATGTATCATCGAGTTTCTTTAGTGTGAAATTTCAAAAAAGCATTGAAGAGCTGATTATGAGCCCTGTGCCTCTGCATATTATTTTGTGGGGCTATGTTATTGGTGGTATTTGTCGAGGTGTCTTGGTTGGTGCAATCGTTACCGCGATGAGTATGTTTTTTACTGACCTTTTTATCCATAACTGGTTCGTAACTATATATACAGTATTAATTACATCCGTTTTATTTTCTTTAGGCGGTTTTATTAATGCAGTCTACGCAAAATCATTTGATGATATTTCTATTATTCCAACATTTGTACTTACTCCACTTACCTATTTAGGTGGTGTGTTTTATGCCATTAGTGCACTTGGTCCTTTTTGGCAAAAACTTTCTTTAATTAATCCTATTGTTTATATGGTAAATGCTTTCCGTTTCGGCATTTTAGGTCATAGTGACGTGAACGTTTCGTTCTCTTTAATCATTGTGACATTATGCTGTGCTGTACTTTACGGAATTGCTTATTATTTACTTGCTCGTGGTTCAGGAATGCGTGAATGAGTGTCGAACAGTCTTTATTGGGTAAAGAAACCCAATATCCAACTAGCTATCAACCCGATGTGTTATTTCCAATTGCACGTGCTCAATCTCGTGAAAAATATGCTCATATCGAAGGTATAACCCAAGGTAAAGATTGGTGGCACGTTTTCGAAATTTCTTGGTTGAATGCTCACGGTATTCCACAGGTTGCTATCGGCAGAATTACACTGCCAGCTTCTTCACCGAATTTGATTGAATCAAAGTCATTAAAACTTTATTTCAATAGTCTTAACTTCACTCAGTTTGACTCTACACAGTCATTCATTGAAACAGTTGAAAAAGATCTATCTGCTGCGGCAGGTGCAAAAGTTGAATTAACCCTATTTCAAGTAGATGATTTAGAGATTTCTAAACCTCAAGGGATCTGTATTGATGATCTTATGCCAGAGCGTTTAGAACAACATCCTGATGCTACTCTCTTAAAACTTGATGAGTCAGATGAAGAAATCGAAGTTGAACTGTATTCTCATCTTTTGAGAAGTAACTGCCCAGTCACGGGTCAACCGGATTGGGGGACAGTTTTTATTCGTTTTAAGGGCAAAAAACCTTGTTATCGTAGTATTTTAGCCTATATTATTTCGTACCGTCAGCATAACGGTTTCCACGAACAATGTGTCGAACAAATCTTTGCCGATATTTGGCAAAATTTGCAACCTGAAAAGCTGATGGTTTATGCAACTTATACTCGCCGCGGTGGACTTGATATCAATCCTTGCCGAGTATCGGATCTTACATGGATGCCAAAACCGATTCGATTGGCACGACAATAAAACGAATAATTTGAGGATACACCATGCCGTTTTTTGGTTTTACCCCTTCTGAAGGCTTATTGAACGATATACAGACTGGAATTGCGAATAAAAATTCTAGTGAACCGTTATATCCACTTCGAGACAAAATCGCTTTACAACTTAATGAGGAAATTATTGAAAATGTACTTACTCAGTTAGTACAACATTTCCCAGCGAGTGAAAAAAGAGATACTGCCGAAAAACTAGCTGGTTATGTCAAATCAACAGTTGCTGTGCTTTTAAAGCAATTACTCAGCAAAGCGCCAAACGATGTGGTTAAACAGTCAGTTGAGTTTTCAGAGAAAAGCTTATTTAAAGATCCGCAAGGCCAATATAAAGTTGGCGTAGCTTTAGATGCTGGCCTAGTTACCAACTTGAAGCATAATTTTGCCGAGCTTCAAGCGGGTAATGACATTAATAAAGCAGCATTAGCAGAACTATATAAACAGTTCGGTGATGCTATGGTGAGACATTTTATGTCTGACTTTAATAAAACATTAGATTTAGGCATGATTAAGCGTAAAGCAGCCGATATTGGCGCTGCTGCTGTAACTAAAGCAGTTCATATTGCGATCGACAAACTCATTCCAAGTTTAAATCGCACTGAACTAAAAGCGATGGCTGAATATCATGATGGACTATTCTTTAACTAATAAAAAATAGTCTATCGGAAACCTGGTGAGAGCCAGGTTTTTTTATTGCAAAATATTGATATACATTGTCATAAATCAGGTTTATGTTAGCATGCGCCAAGCACTGATTGACCTTTAGTTAAAGCCGCATGTCTCCTAGTCCACAATATAAATTTTTACGCCAAGCTCCTCGAGATGGCCTTAGTACTGCCATGCAACCTTCACGCTGGCAGCAGCTTCATATTGACCCTTGGTTATGCCTATTTTTATTCCTAAATGCATTGTTAGGTTTAACGGTACTTTATAGTGCATCTGCACAAGATGTGGGACTCGTCAGTAAACAGGCCATGAGCTTTGGTATCGGCTTTCTGGTCATGATTAGCCTAGCGCAAATTCCACCCAAGGTTTATCAAGCTTTTTCACCTTATTTTTATTTATTTGGCCTGTTTTCCTTAATTGGCGTTATGGTTTTTGGTGAAGTTCGCATGGGTGCTCAGCGCTGGATCGATATTCCGGGGTTCGGGAGTGTTCAACCCAGCGAATTTATGAAAATTGGCATGCCAATGATGGTTGCATGGTTTTTAGCTCGTAAACCTCTTCCTCCTAGCTTCTCGCAGGTTATTTTGTCTTTAATGTTAATTGGTGTTCCATTTTTACTTATTGCAGAACAACCTGACCTAGGAACATCACTATTAGTATTAGCAAGTGGGATTTTTGTACTGTTCTTAAGTGGGTTATCTTGGCGCATGATCGGTGCAGCAGCAGCTTGTGCAGCTATTGTGATTCCAATTGCATGGGAATTCCTTTTACACGACTATCAACGTCAACGGGTATTAACGTTGCTTGACCCAGAAGCGGATGCTTTAGGAACAGGCTGGAACATTATTCAGTCCAAAACAGCAATCGGTTCTGGTGGGTTTTCAGGTAAAGGTTTCCTCGAAGGTACTCAATCACATTTACACTTCTTACCAGAAGGCCATACTGACTTTATTATTGCTGCTTACTCAGAAGAATTCGGTTTAATTGGTGTACTTATATTAGTAATTCTTTATTCGGCCATTATTTTTAGAACATTTCAAATCGGTTTACAAAGCTTTCACAATTATGGCCGATTAGTGGCTGGCGCGTTTGGTTTGTCTTTTTTTGTTTATGTATTTGTAAACGCAGGAATGGTCAGTGGTATTTTACCTGTAGTGGGTGTTCCCTTACCTTTTATGAGTTATGGCGGTACCGCTATTATTACTTTAATGGCCACTTTTGGTTTAGTCATGTCTATTCATACACATCGATAATCTGGAATTTAAAAAAGATATGTTGTCTCAATTTGTTAATAAAACTTTAAAAGTGCTTGCCTTGTGTACTGGCCTTATTAGCACAAGTCATTTTGCTCAGGCCAATGATTTTGTAACACATCCTAACTATTTAAATTTTAAACAAAAAGCCATGAGCACTTATGGCTTAAGCGGTGAACAGATTGACGCCGCTATGAATGGTGCAAAAAATTTACCAAACATTATAAATATTATGACTCGCCCTGGTGAAAGTAAGCCTTGGTACGACTATCGTTCTATGTTTTTAGTCGAAGGTACTATTCAACGTGGTGTCCGCTTTAAAAACCAATATGCCGATGCTCTCAATCGTGCTGAACAACAATTTGGTGTTTCTCAAGCGGTTATTCTAGGCATTTTAGGTGTTGAAACAGGTTATGGAGCCAATAAAGGTTCGTTTATTACTCGTGATGCACTTGCAACGTTAGCTTTTGGCTACCCACGCCGTGCTGAATATTTTGGCGATGAGTTAGCTGCTCTCATTGCATGGACTTACAAAGAAGGTTATCCAACCAATAGTATTGTAGGTTCTTATGCTGGTGCCATTGGCTTCCCGCAGTTTATGCCAAGCAACATTAGTAAGTACGGGGTCGACTTTGATGGTAATGGTCATATCGACCTACGAAACTCTGCAGAAGATGCGATTGGCTCAATCGCAAATTACTTAGCAAAACAAGGCTGGCAACGCGATCAACCTATTGGTTTTATGGCTCGTTACACAGGTTCAAATCCGGAAAGTATCATTGCTAAAGATTTGACCCAGCCCACTCCGTATGGTGCACTAAAAAATCAAGGGATTTCTCCCTTAAATCCGTTAGTCAAAATTGATGACTTAGATATGGTAAATGTTATTCAATTACAAGACTATAACGGTCCAATTTACTATTTAACCTATCCGAACTTTCAAGTAATTACGACTTATAACAAAAGCCGAATGTATGCGACTGCCGTATGGTTGTTAGGTACAGAAGTAGCTAGCCGATAGGCTAGCTTTTTGATGAGTTTATGTAAAAGTCAATAAATATTTTTGTTAAATCGATCACAATACAAACATTTTAAACACCTTGTTACATATTTGGTTATTTTTTAACCTAAAACTGTAAGTTTTTGCCCTTTTTGTAACTATTTCTCGTTAAAGACTAGACACTCTCCGTAAGCGATGAATATTATCCACCCCAATCAAGCAATTGCAAAAGTGAATAATTAGGCATGTTCACTTCAATTTTTAGCTCTTTGGCTAAATGAAAAAGTGCATGTTCTCAGGAGTTTATATAAATGCAGTTATCGCTGAAATACATTCTTGCACTGACGGCTAGTTTAAGCATGGCCCCACTGCACGCTGAAATGATGCAATCATCATCATTAAATAGCGATGTAGATGGTCCAAATGCAAATTTAGCTGCACGTGTGTTGAGTAAAGATACTCAAAACTTTAATTCTCGTTTCTCTAACATTAACAGTCTTTCAATCACTGAACGTTCTGGCGATCAAATCCGTCGTCAAGCTATCGCAGCTAAAATTGAAATCCCTGAAGATGAGCCTTCAGTGATTGAAAAACTTAACACAGTAGCTTCAAATACTGTTCGTAAGTTTAGCCAAACTGGCATGGCATCGTGGTATGGTCGTCAATTTCATGGCCGTAAAACTGCAAGTGGTGAAACATTCGATATGAATGCACTTACTGCTGCTCACCGTAGCTTACCGCTTAACTGTTATATCCGTGTCACCAACAAAGACAATGGCAAAAGCGTAGTGGTAAAAGTAAACGATCGTGGTCCTTTCCATGGTAATCGTGTGCTTGATTTATCATACGGTGCAGCTAAACGCCTTGGTATTACCAATGCTGGTACTGCTAAAGTAAGTATTGAGCGTGTAGACGGTCCTACTTCATAAGCGATTACTCCTCGAGTTCATGAAAAAGCCACAAGTTAAGTTGTGGCTTTTTTAATATAAAAAGAGCAAAAAAACCTATAAAAATTTTGTGTCTAGATTCGTTTTTTCATTACAAAAATGATTATTTTTTTAACCCAAAAACACACTGATTTATTCTTTATCGATTTTTGCGCATATTTTTTGATTACAGCCATTTTTAAATAATTCCGCTACCCTAGTACCACTTTAGTCTAAAAAGAGTTGTTTAACGCGTTTTAAGACAAGATGAGTTGAGTATTTTTCTATTATTTTCCCATTCTTCATGAAAATGAGGTTTTTTTGAGGATTTGTCTCTCTCAAAATCACAAATAAATAACCTAAAATTTTTGAGCTCATCCCTCCCTTTCTTCAGTACTGTTTTTCATTTTTGTGCTGAAATGAATAAACTTTAAATTTTAAGCTTACTTGATTTAACAAACATGTCGATATACAACTTGTCTTGTCTCTCCCGGTAACGACAGGATAAAATATAAACAGAAAAAGAATGACTCAAAATTAGACAAGGAGAACAAGGTCTATGAAATCTATCAGTGAATGGTTTGATGAATATAGTGAAAGTCATCAAAACCCGATAAATAAGAAAATTCACTGGGTATGTGTTCCAGCTATTTTATTTTCGATTATTGGAATTATTGCTCACTTTAGTGCCCTACTCACCGCTTTACTCGTAGTGCTTACACTCATTTTTTATGCTCGGCTTGATCTTGTACTTGCAGTAGCAATGGCTGCTCTACTTGTTGTGATGGCATGGCTTATTTATGTTCTGCCAGTAGGTGTAGGATTTTATATTGCTCTTTTTGTGTTTGCCTGGATTGGACAATTTTATGGACATAAAGTTGAAGGAAAAAAACCTTCTTTCTTTAAAGATTTGCAATTTCTCTTGATTGGTCCAGTCTGGTGTATGGATGCTTATCTTGCAAAGATATTACCTCATTGGAAAAGCCGTCAGAAGAAACTAATTGCTCAATAAATTTTTAAGAAGCTGAATCCTAAAAAGATTCAGCTTTAACTTAATGATTTATTAGAAAATTTATAAAATAAAAAAATGCCAGGCTCAGCAGAACGCTCGGTAACACTTTTTTAAAATAGAAAGCCACGACAGTACAAAATATCGTTGCGTATAAGTAAGGATTATCTAAAAATCCTCTTAATTCATTATTTTCAAAAAAAATTACTGGAATACAAATAGCACTTAATAAACAAGGAGCTGAATAATTCAACATTTTATTCATAAGTACTGGTAATTTAACTTTTACATTTGGTTCCAAAAAATAATAACGATTAAAAAATACGATAGCTGCCAGTCCTAAAATCATGAGCCATGACATTTTATTTTTCTCCCATTTTATTTTCGACTATTACCGCAATAAACATCCCCAATAAACCAGAAATTAGAATGGCTCCTTCTATATGAAAATACTTAAGTACAAAACCACTGACACAAGTCATTAAAATGCCTGCCATTACAGGCTTCCCCTTACACATAGGAACAATCATGGCAACAAAAATAGCAATAATGGAAAAATCCAAATGATAATTTAATAAGTTAGGTAGCGCCGTTGCTAATAAAATACCAACTAAACTAAAAACCACCCAAAATAAATAAAAGCAAAGACCTGCTCCGAATAAGTATTGAGGATGTTTTTTCTCATTAGGAACACTTACTGCAAATAATTCGTCGGTAAGCAGAAACCCTAAAGTTAGTCTTTTTGAGAGAGGTAAAATAGAAACGTCATTTCTTAAAGTTAAAGCATAAATAAAATGTTGAGCAGTAAGAAAGAAAATAGTGACATAGATGGTTAATAACGATGCACCTTCCATCACCATGCTTAAACTTACTAATTGCGCAGCGCCAGCAAACACAATTCCTGACATCGCTAGTGCTTTATAAAATGATAAACCCGCATGAATTGCCATTGATCCAGCTAAAATAGCCCATGGTATAACCGAAATAGATAGTGGCAATATATCTATCGCCCCTCGTAAAAAAAGATGCGGTGGTCGGCTTTTAGAAAATCTAATAGATTGATTTAAATGAGTATTCATCCCTAGACATCTATAACAGTTATTATTTATAGATTTTCTGGTATTTAGCTCAGCTTCTCTTGAACAAAATTGCGGTTAGCACTGCAAATAAATTTTAAAGATTAAGACTCGCCACATATTGGGTTGGTGTAACACCCATCGCCTTTTTAAAATGACGATTAAAATGGCTTTGATCAGAAAAACCACATTGCTGTGCAACCATTACAATTTGAACGCCTTGTTTTAATAATTGTCTCGCTTTTTGCAAACGCGCCTGTACTAACCATGCATGAGGCGGTAAACCTACATGTTTTTTAAATTGTCTTAAAAAATGCCATGCACTTAATCCGACCATATCAGCCAATTCCTGCAAAGAAAAATTCTTTTCAGGCATATCAGCTAACAAATCTTTAACTTTTAATACTTTTGAATAAGCTTCTGGTAACTCGCAAAAGGTGTGTCTTGACTTACCATGACGTACCATTAAGCATGCTAATGTTGATAAATACATGGTTTCTTTAAGCAAAAAATTGTCTTTTTGTTCTAATAAATCAAATAATAAACACAGTTGTTGAGATAATCCCAAGTCCTGAATTACAGCTTGCGGAAACCAAGGTGCCCCATGGCCTTGCTCAAAAAAATCTTGGCTTACTTCAGCAAGCATTTCGGGTGTAGGATAGATTGCACGGTAACGCCAGCCCGATTCAACAGCAGATGAGCCTGTGTGAATTTCATCTGCATTAACTAAAATAATGTCACCTTTAGGGGCAACATGTAGCTGACCCGTCCTAAAAAAAGACTGTGCACCCTCTTCAATGACACCAATACAATATCCTTCATGAGTATGCTTTGAAAATTGTGTTTGGTGATAATGTGCTTTTAATAATTCTAAACCGCCCAACTCTCGCAAATGCAAGTAGTCAGCCTGTTCCCGGTGCATATATACATCTCATCTATTTATCTACAAAAAACATAGCATGTTTTAAAAAGATGCATAGAACAAAATTGCTGTTATGGGGAAATGGATATCCTATTTTCTATTGATAAATACGACCATTATGTTTCAGCCAACCATTTTCATGACGGTTCTGGGGATCATGATGCGTCCAATGTAATACTCCACCTTTTGCGTTATATTCATATTCCCCGTTAAATTCGACAATATCACCCTTTCTTAAATCTTCAATTTTTGGTGCTAAATCAATATTATGTGCTACTAAAATTGAAAGTCCATTTTTTAATATCAGAATAAATTTCTGGTGTCTCGACCCATCATTATCTTCTCTTAAGATTGCTTTTACTCGACCACTACCCTGCACTTGAATGTTACTTTGTCTACGTTCATAAGCAGCCTTTATGGTATCTACTCCATCATTTGAAAACGTCGTTTCAGTACGCTGATTCGCAGGTATGCTTGATGATGGTGTCGAATTGTTTTTATGCCCAGATAAGTCCAGACCCAAATATGCAGCAATCAATAAAACAATTATGCCGCCAATACCTAGATTCTTTTTATTTGTCATCTTTAGATTCCGTTTTCAACAGAGATAAAAAAAGCCCCATAGGGGGCTTTTTTTGAAGATACGAATTACTTCGCAGCAGCTTGAGCAGCAGCAACTTCTTCAGCAAAGCTAAGTTCAGCTTTTTTCTCGATACCTTCACCAACTTCGAAACGTACGAAGTTAGCAACATTTGTACCAGTTGCTTTTAGTACGTCAGCAACTTTTTTCTCGTTGTCGATAACGTACATTTGACGGTCAAGAGCAACTTCGTTTAAGTATTTCTCAACAGAACCAGTTACCATTTTCTCAACGATGTTCGCTGGTTTACCAGATTCTAACGCTTTCGCTTCAGCAATTTCTTTCTCTTTAGCGATAAGGTCAGCTGGAACAGCTTCAGCATTTACTGCTACTGGGTTAAATGCAGCAACGTGCATTGCAATACCTTTACCAGTGTCAGCATCACCAGTATAAGAAACTACAACACCGATTTTTAAACCGTGTTTATAGATAGCCAATTGTTCGCCTTCAACGATTTTCGCACGACGAACTTGGATGTTTTCACCGATTTTTTGAACAAGCGCGATACGAGCTTCTTCAACTGATTGGCCATCAGCTAATTTTAATTCAGCAATTTTAGCAGCATCAGTTTCGCCAGCAGCTAATGCAGCAGCAGCAACTGTGTGTGCAAAGTTAGAGAAGTTTTCGTCTTTAGCAACGAAGTCAGTTTGACAGTTTACTTCAACTAAGATCGCTTTATTACCGTCTTGAACGATAGTGATTGCACCGTCAGCAGCAATGTTGCCAGCTTTTTTAGCAGCTTTAGCTTGACCAGATTTACGAAGGTTATCAATAGCAAGTTCGATGTCACCGTTCGCTTCTGTTAATGCTTTTTTGCATTCCATCATTGCAAGACCAGTACGGTCACGTAATTCTTTTACCATGCTTGCAGTAATTGCAGTCATGTTGATCTCCTAAAATCGGTAGAAAATAAATCTGTTCAACAAAAACGGCCCAAAGAAACTCTGGGCCGTTTGCACTCTCGACGCTTAATTTGCCACCATTACATGTCGCAAAAATGACAAGCCTGCGTCAAAACGCATTAAGCCTCAGAAGCGTCTTTCGCAGCGTCATCGCCTTTTGCTTGAGCGTTCGCTTGAGATTGAGCGTATTCTTTACCAGCAAGAATTGCATCAGCCATAGCTGAAGCATATAAAGTTACTGCACGGATCGCATCGTCGTTACCAGGAATAACGTAATCTACGTTGTCTGGGTTAGAGTTTGTATCAACGATACCGATAACAGGAATACCTAAGTTTTTCGCTTCTTTGATTGCAATCGCTTCGTGATCAACGTCGATTACAAATAATGCGTCAGGTAAACCACCCATGTTTTTAACGCCGCCTAAAGAGCGCTCAAGTTTTTCCATCTCACGAGTACGTTCTAAAGCTTCACGTTTAGTAAGCTTAGCAAAAGTACCGTCTTGAGATTGAGTTTGAAGATCTTTTAAACGGTTGATAGATTGGCGAAGTGTTTTCCAGTTCGTCAACATACCACCTAACCAACGGTGATCTACGTATGGTTGACCAGCGCGTTGAGCTTGTTCACGGATGATGTTAGAAGCAGCACGTTTTGTACCAACGAACAAAACTTTGTTCTTTTTGCTTGCTAATTGGTTAGCGAAGTTCAAAGCATCATTTAACGCAGGAACAGTGTGCTCAAGGTTGATGATGTGAATTTTGTTGCGCGCGCCAAAAATGTATTGACGCATTTTTGGGTTCCAGAAACGAGTTTGGTGACCAAAGTGCGCACCTGCTTGAAGAAGGTCGCGCATGCTTACGTTGTAATCTGCCATTTTCTTTACCTTAAAAGTTGGGTTAGGCCTCCATATATCCGCATTCTCCACCTTTTTACGGGCACCCAGAGTAATGTGACGATATATGTGCGGATTTTTACTCCACCTATCAAAATTCTTCGTAAAAGATATTCACGAAAAGCATTTGATAAAATGGGCGGCTATTTATACCATAGACGCTTGTAAATTACCAAAAGTTTTTAGAGATCATGAACAGTACTTATACAGCTCCACGTCGATTAATCAAAACTCCAGATGAAATTGAAAAAATGCGCATTGCAGGACGACTGGCGGCTGAAGTTCTAGATATGATCAAGCCGCATATTAAAGCTGGTGTAAGCACACTCGAGCTTGATACGATTTGTCGTAATCATATTGAAAATGTACAGCACGCTATTCCGGCCTGTGTAGGTTACGGTGGTGCGCCAGGACGCCCTGCTTTTCAACACTCTATCTGTACTTCGGTTAACCATGTTGTATGTCATGGTATTCCTTCTGAAAATAAAATCTTAAAAAACGGCGATATCCTTAACATCGACGTGACCGTCATTAAAGATGGTTATCATGGCGATACCAACATGATGTATATCGTGGGTGGTGAAACTTCTATTCTGGCAAATCGTTTATGTAAAGTAGCTCAAGAAGCGATGTATCGTGGAATGGCAACAGTTAGAGATGGTTCGTATTTAGGCGATATTGGACATGCCATCCAAAAATATGTCGAATCAGAGCGTTTTAGCGTAGTGCGTGAATATTGTGGTCATGGCATTGGTACCGTTTTCCATGATGAACCTCAAGTGTTGCACTATGGCCAAGCTGGTACGGGCATGCGTTTAGAAGCTGGTATGACTTTCACTATTGAACCTATGGTAAATGCGGGGGTTTGGCAAACCAAATTGCTTGGTGACAAATGGACAGTTGTAACCAAAGACCATAAACTTTCAGCTCAATATGAACATACTATTTTAGTCACTAAAACAGGGATTGAAGTATTAACAGCTCGCCCAGAAGAAGATCTTTCACGCTTCAATCAATAATTTAATCAAAATTAATAAAAGGCTGCTTTATGTAGCCTTTTCTTTTTTATTTTGTACTTTTTATTAATAAAAATTTCCAAATATAAACAAATATTTCAAAAAAATTACAATTATTAATTTTTAATACACAATTATTTCAATAAAACGCGTTATGGTGGGCTCAATAAAAATCAGTAAACAAATGCTCGGACATGGAGTCCTTTTATGATGAAAAAGTCATTATTTTGTATGACAGCTGCCTTATTTGCTCTGCCAACAGTCACTTCCGCCGCTTCCCCATATTTTAGTTTAAAAGATGGTGATGGTTTCAAACGTTTTTCAGTCTCAGCTGGTTGGCTCCATGCTATGCCTCAAGGCTCAGGAAATCCTGTCAATATCAATACTAGCGTTGCAGAAGGTACAAAATCTAAAGTTGGAGATGTATCTACAAAAGCCGTTTTAGACGCAATCGATCAAAGTAAACCTTCAGGACAATTTTGGCATAGCACTATTAGCCTTCTTGATAAGTTTACAGACACTCTTCCCTCATCACTTGCGGGTACAGCAGAAATTAATGGTCTTTCTCAATGGGAACAACAAGGTTCTGGCTTAGAAGCTGCTGATGTTGATACCGTTGGTCTTATGTTTAACTACAACTTTACGGATAATTTATCTTTAGAAATTAAAGGTGGTATTCCCCCTAAAGTAGATATTAATGGAAAAGGTAATATTTACGCTCCCCTCTCTGGAAAAGCGACTCCACTAAAAGATGGATCTGTGATTGGAGGAATCATCGGAGATGGTATTGCCAAAGCGGGTGGAGATATTCCTTTAAAGCAAGACATTCATATTACTGATCTTTCTCAGGGCGGTAAGGCTGCGACCGCACGTGCATGGTTACCAGCTGTTGAGCTACATTATCAATTTGGTAAAACAGGTGTAAATAAGTTCCGTCCTTATATCGGAGCTGGCGTGATGTATGCATACTTTAATGATTTAAAAATGAATTCCGGTATTGAAGCTGATTTAATTCAAGCGGGTCACATGATCCAGAATATCCATGATAATAAAGCAGGTGCAGCATTAGATCGTAAAACATCTTCTGCTAATCCTATTGTGAAACTAGAAGCGACAGATACATTTGCACCTATCGTTACCGTAGGAGCAACTTATGATTTTAATCCGAACTTGTTTGCTGTAGGCTCAGTTTCTTATTCGAAAATGAATAGCGAAGCAAAAATTTATGTGACTGATCAAAATACAGGTAAAGAATTAATTCAGGCAAATAGCAAAATTGATATTGACCCGCTTATTACTTATTTAGGTGTGGGTTACCGATTCTAAATCTCAAAAGCACACAAGCTATAAAAGCTTTACTTAAGCTTTTATAGCTTTTTTATTTATCCTGCCAAAATTGCTTCTTTTTAAACCAAAATGCCAAAAAATGAGCATTTTTTAGGATCATGTTTACTAAGCTCAACCTTCTTTATTTTTTATTATCACCTCTTCTTTTAATTCCTTTTCTCTAATGATTTTTATGTTAGACAACTAACCTAATAAAATTAAAAACTAAAATTTTCCTTTTAGTAAAAATTATCTTTTGGCACGTCCTTTGCTTTATTTATGACATGATGAATCAATGGCGATTCAATGGATAAACCAAGACGGCCAAAGATGTCCGCTCTGATCGGTATGCAAATAGACAATTCATTTTGTCGTGCAAATTAAAATTTCGTTCAGTTCAGGGGGACGGCGTATGTCTTCAAATATTAATTTAGATGCAAAAAAAGCGACTGAAATTAAATTATTCAGTTTTTCAACCCCAGCCATGCGTGCTTTCCACATGACTTGGCTCGCGTTCTTTGTCTGCTTCTTCGCATGGTTTGCTTGCGCCCCATTAATGCCCGTTATTAAAGGTGAGTTCGGCTTAACCAAAGATCAAATTGCCAATATTAATATTGCCGCCGTTGCAATTACAATTTTAGTGCGGCTTGCTGTCGGACCACTTTGTGATAAATATGGTCCGCGTATTACTTACACCACCCTTCTCTTACTTGGCAGTATTCCTGTATTTGGTGTTGCCGCTGCCAACAGCTATGAATCTTTTCTTTTCTTCCGTTTACTCATCGGTGCAATTGGCGCAAGCTTTGTCATTACGCAATATCATACCAGTATCATGTTTGCACCAAATGTCGTAGGCACAGCAAATGCAGCTGCTGCGGGTTGGGGTAATGCTGGCGGTGGTGCAACACAAGCTCTAATGCCTTTATTACTCGGTGCAATTGTAATGTTCGGTGTCGAGCAAACTATGGGTTGGCGCGTTGCATTAATCGTACCAGGCGTAATGATGGTAATTGTTGGGGTTCTTTACTGGAAACTTACCCAAGACTGTCCTCAAGGAAACTTTAAAGAAGTTCGTGCACAAGGTATTGAGGTGGGTAGCGGTAAAAAAGGTGGCATGGCAATCTTAATGCAAGCGGCTCGTAACTACCGTGTCTGGATTTTATTCCTCGCTTATGGTGCTTGCTTTGGTATTGAAATTTTCATCCATAATGTTGCCGCAATGTACTATGTTGACCAATTCAAAATGGATTTAAAAACAGCAGGGTTAACCGCAGGTATATTTGGCCTTCTTGCCTTATTTGCACGTGCATTAGGCGGTATTATTTCCGATAAAGTCGCACTTAAAAAAGGTTTAGACGGACGTACTAAAGTACTTGTACTAATGATTTTAGGTGAAGGTTTATTCTTAATACTCTTCTCTCAAATGAACGTCGTAGCTCTTGCAATTATTTCCATGACAGTTTTTGCATTGTTTACCCATATGGCTTGCGGAGCAACATATGCACTAGTCCCTTTTATTGACCGAAATGCATTAGGCGGCGTCGCAGGCATTATTGGCGCAGGTGGAAATGTGGGCGCAGTAGCAGCTGGTTTCTTACTAAAAGGCGTACTTGATATTCAAACTTGTCTATTTATTTTAGGTGGACTGGTTATGGTTGCAGGCTGTAGTGTAATTTTGATTCGCTTCACAACCGAGCACAAAGAAAAAGAAAAAATACTTTTTGAACAAGCTCTACTTGAACGCAATTCCGCAGCCTAATTCCGATAAGAAGCAGAAATCACAAATGATTTTTGCTTCTTCACCTTTTTCATAATAATCCGAAATCTCTAAGATACTTTTTAATTTTTCTTAAAATAATTTTATAGATATATCGATATTATTCGATATATCTTCTACAATGATTTATCACATTCTTATAATTTTCTACTCACAATGACTAAAACAAGCCATCAGTTTTCCCAATCACTCATTTATATGCTCATTGGAAGTGCCATTATTTTGGCTTTGTCACTAGGTGTACGACATGGCTTTGGGCTTTATTTAGTCCCGATGAGTCATGAGTTCGGTTGGGGACAGCATGTTTTTAGTCTAGCAATTGCCATGCAAAATCTAATCTGGGGTGCAGTTCAGCCTTTTACTGGGGCAATTGCAGATAAATATGGCAGTAAAGTTGTGGTAACAGTCGGCGGATTACTTTATACCCTTGGCTTACTCTTAATGGCTTTTAGTTCAAGTGTACTCATTTTGAATTTAAGCTTAGGTCTTATTATTGGTTTAGCTTTATCAGCAACTTCTTTTACAGTTTTGCTTAGCGCAGTAGGCCGAGCTGCTCCGCCGGAAAAAAGAAGTATGGCAATGGGTATTGCCAGTGCAGCTGGTTCTTTTGGCCAATTTATTATGCTGCCTTCTACCCTTCTCTTACTTAAGACAGTGGGATGGTCATCAGCTTTAATGGTAAGTGCGCTGTTAATCGCTCTTATTATTCCTCTAGCATGGATGTTAAAAGGGCCAAGCAACCAAACCCCAAAAGCAATTGCCCAACCTCAGCTCACCTTTAAACAAGTACTTCACATTGCGAGAAAACATAAACCTTTTTGGTGGTTAGCTTTAGGCTTTTTAGTATGTGGCTTCCAAGTTGTCTTCCTGGGTGTTCACCTACCAGGTTATTTAATCGACCACGGCTTTGATGCCGCTACAGGTACGGTGTTTCTTGCTTTAGTCGGATTATTTAATATCGTAGGGACTTATGGCGCAGGCTGGTTAGGAGATCGTTTTTCGAAGCCTAAATTATTAATGGCACTTTATGGTAGCCGCGGCATCGCAATCATTGCTTTCTTATTATTACCTCTAAGCACTTATACAGTATATGCTTTCGGTATTATCATGGGGCTTCTATGGCTTTCTACGGTTCCGCTTACCAACGGTATCGTGGCAAATATGTTTGGTGTTAAATACCTTTCAATGTTAAGTGGTATTGTGTTTTTCACCCATCAAGTCGGGTCTTTCTTTGGTGGTTGGCTTGGCGGTGTTAACCATGACTTAACAGGTAATTACAATGCGATTTGGCTCTGTTCTATCGCATTGAGTATATTAGGGGTAATCGTACATTTCTTTGTAAATGAGGAGGCTGTTATTCATGACGCATAATGCCGTACTTTTGAAAACAATTATGACTTTCCTCATCTTAGCTCTTCTGGTTTTTTCTATTGTTTTATGGAAACAGACACCTGATTTGTTTGAATATTTTAATCAAGCATTTTGTGCACACTAGAGAGATGAGACGCTGAAATCACTCTGTACATTGTCATAAAAATATAAAAAACATATGGTCTAATAAAAATAAAAAAGCCCGCAAGTTTGCGGGCTTTTTTATGAAAAACTTATTTAAAATCAAAATAAACGATTCATACCATTAAGTGCAGCCACACGGTATGCTTCAGCCATGGTTGGATAGTTAAATGTCGTTTCAACAAAATATTTCAAAGTATTGTTTGGGCTGTGCATAACTGCTTGTCCAATGTGGATAATTTCAGCAGCATTATTACCAAAACAGTGAATACCTAAAATTTCCAAAGTGTCACGATGGAAAAGAATCTTCAACTCACCTACTGTATCACCGGTAATTTGTGCACGCGCTAAATGACGGAAAGAAGCCTGACCGACTTCATACGGAATTTTCTCTTCCGTTAATTCCTGTTCATTCTTACCAATAGATGAGATTTCCGGAATGGTATAAATACCTGTAGGGATATCACGTACTGGCTTAGCATCTTCACCACTCATGTTTGCACCAGCACAGCGCCCTTGGTCATAGGCAGCCGAAGCAAGTGAAGGCCAACCAATCACGTCACCAGCAGCATAGATGTTTTCAACTTCAGTTTGATATTGATCATTTACAGAAAGTTGACCACGACTATTTGGTACCAACCCAACATTTTCAAGACCTAAACCTTCTGTGTTACCTGAACGGCCATTACACCAAAGAATCGCATCAGCTTTAATCTTTTTACCACTTTGTAAATGTAGAACAACGTGGTCATCAAATGTTTCAAGATGATCCATTTGTTCATTGTGACGAATCAAAACGCCCTGTTCACGTAAGTGATAAGACAAAGCATCGGCGATTTCATCATCTAGATAACTTAAGAGTTTTTGTTGAGTATTGATCAAGTCAACTTTATGGTCTAAACCAATAAAGATTGAGGCATATTCACAGCCAATAACACCTGCGCCGTAAATAATGATTTTTTGAATTGAGTAATCAAGATCAAGAATTTTGTCCGAATCAAATACGCGCGGGTGGTCAAAATCAAGACCTTGCGGATGATAAGGACGGCTACCTGTCGCGATCACGATTTGCTTACAGATAATTGTTTCTTTAATACCTTCGTGGCTAAAAACTAAAACTGTGTTTTTGTCTTGAATATATGCACGACCGTGGAAGACACCAATTTTGTTACGGTCATAAAAGCGTGTATGCGTATCAACCTGTTGTTGAATCACTTTGTGCGCATTACGCAAGACCTGTTTCATAGTGAACTGCTTCCATTCACCTACTTTTTGAAACATTGGATCACGCTGATAACGAATAATGCTAGAAACTGTTTGACGTAATGCTTTACTTGGAATGGTTCCTACGTGTGCACAGTTACCACCGAGTTGATCACGTACATCTACAATTGCAACACGCTTACCAGCTTTTGCAAGCTTCATTGCCGCGCCTTCACCTGCAGGTCCAGAACCGAGAACTACCGCATCGTACTTAACGAAATTCCCACTAACGACCTCTTTTTTACGTGGCATTGAAAGCTCCTTCCTCTGTTGAATGACCATATTTTATAATAAATTATGGCTAATATGCGGTGAATTTATGTATTTCTCAACCCTATATTTCTGAATAGCCACATTTATTATATGAATAGTTATTTTCCGCTATTACTTGTAGAAGTCCGCTATAATACAATGTCAATGTCTCTATAAACGAGTGGAAAAGTTAAATATGTCAGAACACCGTAAACCTGAACAGGGTGTAAAACTTCGTGGCGCAGAAAAAGTCGCAAGAATTCCTGTAAAAGTTGTACCTACGGTTGAAGTGCCGCGTAAACCTGACTGGATTCGTGTCAAGATGACGGCACCAGAAGAAGTTCAGCGTATTAAAACGACTTTACGTGCTCAAAAACTCCATACCGTTTGTGAAGAAGCAGCTTGTCCGAACCTTCCAGAATGCTTTGGCGGTGGTACAGCAACATTCATGATCATGGGTGATATTTGTACACGTCGTTGCCCTTTCTGTGACGTAGCGCATGGTCGTCCAAATGCATTGGATCCTGATGAACCACGCCACATGGCAGAGACAATTGCCAATCTTAAGCTCAAATATGCAGTAATCACTTCGGTTGACCGTGATGATTTGCTTGACGGCGGTGCACAACATTTTGTGGACTGTATTAAAGAAGCTCGCGCACTTAGCCCAAATACATTACTTGAAATTTTAGTACCAGACTTCCGTGGACGTATGGATATTGCTTTACGCATTATGACTGAATGTCCACCAGACGTATTTAACCACAACATTGAGACTGTACCTCGTCTATATAAAGCGATGCGTCCAGGTTCAGATTATCAGCATTCTTTAAACCTATTAAAAATGTTTAAAGAATACTGCCCAGACATCCCAACAAAATGTGGTTTGATGGTGGGTATTGGTGAAACTGAAGAAGAAGTTATTGCATTGCTTGATGACTTACGTGCTCACGATGTCGACTATGTCACTATTGGTCAATACTTGCAGCCTTCTAAACAGCATGCACCAATTGACCGTTTTGTAACACCAGAAGAATTTGAACGTTATGCAGAGCATGGCCGCAAACTTGGCTTTAGAAATATTTGGTCTGCACCAATGGTTCGTTCAAGCTATTTTGCTGATCGCCAATACTATGGTGAACCTGTTCCTGAAGTTCGCCGCAAGGTAGATCCTGCGAAAAAAATTGCGGTACAAGCAATCGAAGCTTAACACTTCATAAGTATTAAAAAGGCCTTCAGATTATGAGGGCTTTTTTATTTATACAAGAAAATCAATAACATTTCTTGACAAATCGATAAAACAAGCCATTACACTTTCATTCAAAAATATTTTATACCTAAAAGCACGATATATCCCTGCTCTAGCATATACATCAATTGCGACATAAAAAATCAAATTTAAACAGCATTAAAAAATTAGCTAGTTAAGCCTTAAATCTCTCCTCGCTTTTTTATTATTTCTAACTTGAGGGCTTATCTAGCAAGGAGCAAGTATGATTTTCCTACTCTTTGTTTTAAGTATTGTCATTCAGCTTGTTGCAATATGGGCAATTTTCTTTTTTAACCTAAATAGAGTCGCTGGTAGTGTTATTACGATTGCTGTAGCCATACTTACTGCTTTCATTTTAACGCCGTGGGCATTACTTTTAGGGATTCCCCTTATTGCACTTAGCATTATTATTTTGTTTAAACCTTTACGGTTTAACTTAATTACCCAACCTGCATATAAAACTCTGGCCAACTCAATGCCGAGCATCAGTACCACTGAACAAGAAGCCTTAGAAGCAGGAACAAGCTGGTGGGAAAAAGAGTTATTTATGGGGGCTCCAGATTGGTCGCAATTTGAAAAATATCCCTATCCTTCACTTTCACCAGAAGAGCAAAGTTTTATCGATAATGAAGTTGAAGTGCTATGTAGCATGCTTGATGAATGGGAAATTCACCATCAATTAAAAGACCTTCCTCCTGAAGTTTGGCAGTTCATTAAAGATAAAGGCTTCTTGGGTCTTATTATTCCAAAATCCTTTGGTGGTAAAGAGTTCAGCTCATTTGCTCAAAGTCGCATTATGAGCAAAATTGCCTCGCGTTCATTAACTGCTGCGGTGAGTTGTATGGTTCCTAACTCATTAGGACCCGGTGAATTACTCATGCATTACGGTACAGATGCGCAAAAGCAGCAATATCTACCGGGACTTGCTAAAGGTGAAGAAATTCCATGCTTTGGTTTAACCAGTCCGGAAGCAGGTTCAGATGCAGGTGCAATTCCAGATTCGGGTGTAGTCTGCTATGGCGAATATGAAGGTGCTCAAGTTCTTGGGCTCCGCATGAATTTCTCTAAACGTTGGATCACGCTCGCTCCAATTGCCACAGTGGTCGGTCTAGCATTTAAACTTTATGACCCCGAAGGTTTACTTGGAGATAAGACTAAAAATGAGTACGGGATTACCTGTGCTTTAATTCCAGCCAATCATGCAGGCGTAAAAATAGGTGCACGACATTATCCGGGCTCTCCATTCATGAATGGGACAGTAGAGGGTGAAGATGTCTTCATTCCAATTGACTGGATTATTGGCGGACAAGAAAATGCCGGTAAAGGCTGGCGCATGCTGATGGAATGCTTAGGTGTTGGCCGAGGTATTTCACTGCCCGCATTAGCCACGGCCGCAGGTGAAATGAGCTATCTCACTGTCGGTGCTTTTGCAAGAATTCGTCAACAGTTCAATATTTCTGTCGGCAAATTTGAAGGTGTACAAGAAGCTAGCAGTGAAATTGCCAGCGATGCCTATATGCTTGAAGCATTCCGTTATTTAGTGACGTGTGGTCTAAACCAAGGTGGAACCCCTGCTGTAATGACTGCCATGGCAAAATACTATGCAACCGAAACCATGCGTAAAGTGGTTAATCACGGAATGGATATTGCTGGAGGACGTGCAATTCAACTTGGGCCACGCAATTTCCTTGCCCTTACCTATCAAGCGATTCCAATTGCTATTACGGTAGAAGGTGCAAATATTTTAACCCGCTCGTTGATGATTTTTGGTCAAGGCTCAATGCGTTGTCATCCTTATCTTTTTGAAGAATTGCAATTACTTCAGTCTGACGACAAAGCCAATGCCGTACAAAAATTCGATGATTTGTTGTTTAAACATTTAGCCTATACCTTTAACCGCGGTGCTAGATCATTTGCTTATGGTTGGACGGGTGGTTCAAGTGATGCACCTCAATCAGCAGATCAATTCACTGCAAGTTACTATAAAACCATCAATCGTTTTAGCGCCAATTTTTCACTTGTTTCCGATATGGCACTAGGATTACTCGCAGGAGACCTAAAGCGTAAAGAAATGCTATCAGGCCGCTTGGCAGATATTCACGCGCACTTGTTTATTGCCACTGCAATTTTAAAATATTATGAGGCTGGACAAAAAACTGAAGCTGAACAACTTCATGCCAAACTAGCACTGCAAAAAGCATTTTTGAATATTCAGGAAGCATTTTGGGGACTATTTGACAACTTCCCAGCCAAGCTTCCAGCAGCATTTGTCAAATGGATATGCTTCCCGTTAGGTCGTGTGATTTCAAAACCTGACGATGAGTTAAAACAACAAGTTGCTGAACTCATGATGGAAGAACATACGTTTAGAGAGCAACTCAAACACCATGTGTACTATTCAACTGAACCTAATGATGTCACTGGCCGTCTAGAGCACACGTTCCAAATGTTAAGAACCATTGAACCGCTTTGGGATAAGTTTAAGAAAGCTGAATCCAAAGGCAAATTTACGGGTCTTACTTTTGAAGAGAATATTGCTCAAGCGATAAAAGAAGGCTTTATTTCTGAAAGCGAAGCTCAACAATTATTGCAGTACAACGCAATTCGATTCGATAGCATGCTTACCGATGTTTTTGATGAAAAGCTAAATAAAGACCTACCTTTATCAAATCCTCATCAAATAGTGTGACTGATGCCTCCACTAATTCACTATTGCAATCATTTTTGAATCGCATTAATTAATAAACAGCCATAAAAGCGTCACTCGACGCTTTTATTTTTAGGAGAAATTAATGTCTAAGCAAGATTACGAAAATGGATTAAAAGTTCGCACAGAAGTGATGGGAGAAGCTTTTGTAAAACGTGCCCAAGAAAATACCGTGCCCTTTACCCAGCCTTTACAAGACTGGATTAATGAACATGCATGGGGATCGACTTGGCAACGTGAAGGTGTGCTGCCACGTAAATATCGCTCATTAATTACTTTGGCAATGTTAACTGCACTCAAATCACCAACAGAACTCAAGGGCCATGTTCGTGGTGCACTCAACAATGGTTGTACAGTTGAAGAAATTCAGGAAACTTTATTGCATAGCCTGCCATATTGCGGTGCCCCTGCTACTCAGGAAGCTTTCCGGGCTGCGTTAGAAGTCATTCAAGAATATCAACAACAATAACTTCAGTATGAGCCAGCACTTTACTGGCTCATTTAAATTTAATTCAATTTAGTCGAATGAATATTTAAATTACGATCACCAATCACGACAGTCTGACGGCAAATACCTTCTGCTTTACGTTGATTCTCAAAAACTGCTGCCGACATCGGCTCAAAACTATCAAAAAAGCAGATTTCATTTTGATCTATAGAATAAATGAGCGACTGATTCCCTACCCCTTCTAAAGTGTCGTAGTACACAATCACCATTTTTCCATTTTGCGTCTCTGTTTGAATATCTTGATAGCTCAGCGCTGGCCCAGTTGGTATTCTTAATACCTTTGCTTCTTTATAGCTCATGCGTTCGCTTGGGCTAATGTTAGGATCATGATCTGAGTGAAATGACACCTCAAAGCCCAACTTTTTTAAAGCAACGGCTAAAGCAATCGTATAAGTTCCTTCATCGTCATAGCGGCAAACTTTAATCAGCTCAGCAACATCAATTTGCACTCCATGATGTTGAAGTACCATCCAAACTGCAAAAAGGCCACAGTTCGCTTCGAGGTTTGCCAAAGATTCGGGAATATTTAAGGCCATAATTTAAATCTAAAGTCGTAATTACGCAGATAATAAACAAAACTGGATTGGCACTAAAAGTTTTTCCAAGTACAATGTTTCGCTAGTCGAGGGATGCTGCGACAAATGATCGGCACTAAAGATCATTTTGCCAGGCTCGACGATCGGTTAAACAGTCGTTTTAACCAACAACGGCATCCGCGAACAGAATGATCAATACTATTTTTTCCTAGGAGATCCTGATGAACGCGGTTAATGCTTCATTTACAGATTACAAAGTTGCTGACATCTCACTTGCTGACTACGGTCGTAAAGAAATCAAACTTGCTGAAGCAGAAATGCCAGCTTTGATCGGCTTACGTAAACGTTATGCAGCGTCTAAACCACTTGCTGGTGCAAAAATTCTTGGTTGTATCCACATGACCATTCAAACAGCGGTTCTTATTGAAACGCTTGTTGAATTAGGTGCTGAAGTTCGCTGGACATCTTGTAATATCTTCTCGACTCAAGACCACGCTGCTGCTGCAATTGCTGCTCGCGGTATTCCAGTTTTTGCTTGGAAAGGTGAAACTGAAGAAGAATATGTATGGTGTCTTGAACAACAAATCAATGTAAATGGCCAACCTTGGGATGCCAACATGATCTTGGATGATGGCGGTGACTTAACTGCTCTTGTTCATGAAAAATATCCTGCTCTTTTAGAGCGCATTCACGGTATTACCGAAGAAACCACAACAGGTGTTCAACGTCTTATCGAAATGTGGAAAGACGGCACTTTAAAAGTACCGGCAATCAACGTGAATGACTCTGTTACTAAATCTAAAAATGACAACAAATATGGTTGCCGTCACTCATTAAATGACGCAATCAAACGCGCAACAGATATGCTTTTATCTGGCCGTCGTGCGCTTGTGATCGGTTACGGTGACGTAGGTAAAGGTTCTGCTCAATCTTTACGCCAAGAAGGCATGATCGTTCGTGTAACTGAAGTTGACCCAATTTGTGCAATGCAAGCATGTATGGATGGTTATGAAGTTGTATCTCCATACAAAAACGGCGTACAAACAGGTAAAAAAGAAGACATTAACCACGATCTTCTTGGCAACACTGACCTTGTTGTAACAACAACCGGTAACTACCATGTGTGTGATGCAGCGATGTTAGACAGCTTAAAAGCTGGTGCAGTTGTATGTAACATCGGTCACTTCGATACAGAAATCGACACGGCTTATTTACGTGGTTACAAGTGGGTTGAAGTTAAGCCACAAGTTCACCAAGTTTATCGTTCAGAAGACGAAAACAACTATCTTATCCTTCTTTCTGAAGGCCGCCTTGTAAACTTAGGTAATGCAACTGGTCACCCATCACGTGTTATGGACGGTTCTTTTGCTAACCAAGTTTTAGGTCAAATTCACTTATTCCAAGAGAAATTTGCCGACCTACCTGCAAGTGAAAAAGCTGCAAAAATTCGCGTAGAAGTTCTTCCTAAGAAACTTGACGAAGAAGTTGCTGCTGCAATGGTTGCAGGTTTCGGTGGTGTACTCACTCAGTTAACTCAAGAGCAAGCTGATTATTTAGGCGTTGCTGTTGAGGGGCCATTCAAATCTGACGCTTACAAATACTAAGAACATAAGGGCAGACGGTGAACCGACTGCCCTTTTTTCTAAAAATGTTTCGCTGTTTACAAGGATTTGACATGACTAAACGTACACCTATTTCTTTTGAGTTTTTTCCGCCAAAAACTGATGCCGGTGCTGAAAAACTTCGTATTGTTCACCAAGAATTACAGCAATTAAATCCAGAGTTTTTCTCGATTACTTATGGTGCTGGTGGTTCTACTCGTGAACGCACACTTGCTGCTATTGAAGATTTCAATGGTAAAGGCACTCCTGTTGCCCCTCACCTTTCTTGTATTGGTGATGATAAGACGCGTATTGCTGAACTACTCGATTTATACAAAGCTCAAGGCATTGACCGTATTGTCGCTTTACGTGGTGACTTACCATCTGGACAGGTTGGTCTTGGCGAACTTCCTTATGCTCAAGATTTAGTACGTTTTATTCGTGAGCACTCAGGTGATCATTTTCATATTGAAGTTGCGGCTTATCCAGAAATGCATCCTCAAGCCCAAAGCCTTGACTCAGATATTCAACGTTTTATTGAAAAAGTACAAGCTGGTGCCAATGCGGGAATTACTCAATTCTTCTTTAATCCAGACTCATACTTTTATTTTATAGAGCGTTTGGAAAAAGCTGGAATTAACATTCCAGTCGCTCCTGGTATCATGCCTATTACCAATGCAAGTAATTTAATTCGCTTTGCAGATGGTACTGGTGCTGAAATTCCTCGCTGGATTCGTAAGCAATTACAAGCCTATGGCGATGACAGCGAAAGTATTAAAGCTTTTGGTCATGAAGTTGTTGTTAAGCTATGCGAACGCCTCATTGCAGGTGGTGCACCAAGTTTACACTTCTACTCAATGAACCAAGTCGAACCAACTCGTCAGCTTGTTGTTGACCTTGGTTTAAATTAATTTTGTAAGGCGTACCCAATGAATCGTTTTTTTATCGAAACTGAACTTACAGTTGGCTCAACAATTCAACTAACTGAATCAGTCTTCCATCATTGGGTACGTGTTTTACGCGCACAGTTACAAGAACAAGCCACACTATTTAATGGCCAAGGTGGTGAGTATCTCGCGACATTGACTGAAATTAATAAAAAAAATGCGTTTGTCACTATTGAGAATTTTAATCCTGTAAACCGTAATGCTCCATTTAAAGCCCTTCTTGGTCAGGTCATGAGTAAAGGTGACCGAATGGATTATGCCATTCAGAAAGCAACTGAACTTGGCGTCAGTAAGATTCAGCTCTTGACCAGTGAACGTTGCGAAATGCGTTTGAAATACGACCGCGATCAAAAAAAATTAGATCATTGGCAAGCTGTTGCAATTGCAGCATGTGAGCAATGTGGACTCAATTTAGTTCCAGAAGTTTTAGCCCCTATTTCTCTTCATGAATGGTTAAACTCATCTGACCTTCCTGTATCTAAATTTGTTTTAGCTCCTGAAAAAGAGCAAAAAGATGTATTGGCAGGGATACAACCTGAACTAGCCCTCTTAATTGGTCCTGAGGGTGGTTTAAGTGACAATGAAATTACGCAAGCCAATCAAGCTGGATTTATGAACTGGTGTATTGGGGACCGTGTATTACGTACTGAAACTGCACCTGTTGTAGCATTATCTATTTTAAATTATCGGTTTTTATCCATATAAACTTATTGAACATTGATTAAATCAACAATTAAAGTTAACTTACTTTTACGGTATGAATATTAATTTAAATTTTTTTCCACTGATAAATCAGATTCTTTCTGTATAAATGTAAAAAAATAGGATAGAAAAATCTTATGTCTGGCCTTCAGGAAGAATATTTACAGCATCAAACAAAAATTGAGCAGCTTCGCCTCTCAATTCAATATATCCGCTGGTATCTTGTTAGCCTAATTTTACTGTGCCTAATTTCAGCTATTATTTTCTTTTGTTACTTTACTTCTTACATTACAAACTTTATTTGGTCAATTGGCTTTACTATTTTGACGCTTACTTGTCTATTATTTGTCCCAAAGCTATTAACACATTATCGTGATATTCATTTCATTAAGAAAACAGATTTAGTGCTACAAGGCATTTGTTTGGCGTCTGGAATTTTAATGGGAATAAATATCATTGTTCTGCATTTTTCCCTTCCTGACACTTTAATATCTGTTTCTGATGTTCATATCCTCATAGCATTATTTATTACCTCAGCCCACATAATTGGTCTTACATTTTTAACTCAACAACCTCGATATTTTTATTTACTCTTTATTCCAAGTACAGTTCCACTCATTATTGGACAGTTTACTCATTCTCAAATCACCCAACTCCCCTTTTACTTTGCATATAATTTAGCTTTCGTCGCAACTTTACTTTGTGCTTATGCAACTCAGCGTAACTATCAAAAAATTTCTCAACTATTATTTAAAAATAAACAACTTGTTCAAGTAGCAGAACAGCATACTCAATGGGCTGAAGAGTTATGTGTACAGCTCCAACAAGAAGTAAATAAATCTAAAGATATTGAAGCACAGCTTCAATTTAATAATCATTTGCTCGAACAAAAGGTTCGGGAAAGGACATATGACCTCACTAAAATGAATGAGAGGCTTGAAAGCCATCATCATAATTTAGCATTTGCACATGAAACAGCAGGTATCCGACCATGGGATTGGGATATTGAAAAACAAAAATTAGAAATAACGTTTTTTGATCAACAAAAACAAACTCAAAATACTCCTTTACACCTCAAGTCAATTTTAGAGCGCATTCATCCCAATGACCGAAAGTTATTTGATGAACGTTTAAAAGAACACTTGGAAGGAAAATCTGATCACTTCAATATTACCTTCCGTATTCTACGTCGTAATGGTTCGTGGCGTTGGATTCATGACGTAGGACGTGTCATTAGCCGTGATCCTAAAACCAATAAAGCTTTACGTATGGTTGGAATGACCAGAGATATTCATCAGGAAAAAAAAGATCAAGAACATTTGAGACTTTCTGCGATTGTGCTTGAGCAGGCAGCTGAAGGAATTTTTATTCTAGATGAAAAACTCAACTATATTGAAGTTAACCCCTATTATGAGAAATTAACTGGCTTTTCAAAATCTGAATTATTAAGTCAGCAGCTATTTAATATCACAATAAATCAGAAGCTACAGCAACAACAATTTCACGACTCCATTACTCAACAACTTCTAAAAACTGGCGAATATATGGGCCAATTTGATGAAAAGTTTACATCTGGTAAAAGTGTCTATTTATGGCTTCATATTAATGCAGTTAAAGATGAGTACAACCAGATTATTAATTATATTGGTTTTGCACGTGATTTAACCGACCAAAAGCGACAAGAGCAGCATTTATCTTATTTAAAAAACTATGATAGTTTGACTCACCTTCCTAACCGCTTTTACTATTATAATCAATTACATCAATATCTTGTTAATCCATCTTATAGTTTTAAAAATTTGGCTTTAATACGTATTAATATCGATAGATTTAGAGCATTTAATGAGTTTCTAAATAATGATAGTGGGGATGAGTTACTTAAACAATTTGCACAGCGACTACGACTGACCAATATCAATGCAATTTTAGTGGCTTACTTAAACGGCGATGATTTTGCAATTATTTATGAAATATCACCTATTCATCCCAACATTGAGCAATATTGCCAAAATATATTACAAGCTTTAAATGCGCCTTTTTATATTGATGAACAAGAATATTTCATTACAGCTTCTATTGGGGTTGCTTGTTTCCCTGAGCATGGCCGGCAAATTGATCACCTCAACAATCATGCCGAACAAGCGTTGTCGGAAGCAAAACGTTTAGGTGGCAATACTATCAGCTATTACTGTAATAAAACTACAAACCCATATAAAACAGCAGACTTAGAACAAGAGTTGCGTAAAGCCATTCAAAATGATGAATTTGTTGTGTATTACCAACCAAAAATTAATTTAAATGACAAATCGATTAAAGGTTTTGAAGCCCTCATTCGCTGGCAGCATCCTGAAAAAGGGTTAGTTATGCCAAATATGTTCATTCCTTTTGCTGAACGTAGTAGCCTTATTTCCGATATTGGTAAAGTTGTTTTAGATAAAGTTGGCAAACAGCTACAAGAATGGAAAAAAGCTGGCTATGCTGATGTCCGAGTTTCTGTAAATATTGTTGCTCAACAAATTCATCGAGGTCTTTTACTCAGTGATTTAGACGAAGTTTTAGACACATATCATCTTGATGGTTCAAATTTAGAACTAGAAATCACGGAATCTGCTTTATTAGATAATACTGACAATGTAAAAAAACTATTGCACTCCATTAAAGAACGTAATATTTCAATTGCACTAGATGATTTTGGCACTGGATATTCATCGCTAGCTTATTTAACAGAATACCCAATCGATGTTTTAAAAATTGACCGGGCCTTTGTTTCGAAAATCGGTGATCAAAAACAAGAAGCAATTGTGAATGCGATGATTGCGATGGGTAAAAGCATGGGATTAAAGCTAGTTGCAGAAGGTGTGGAAACCGAAGAACAAGTTATTTATCTACAAAAGCAGCAATGTGATTTTTTACAAGGCTTTTTCTTTAGCCGTCCACTTCATCCAAATCAGATTCTTCAATATCTACAAACAAATACGCATATTTGATAATTGTTTTAACAGTCTATTTTACATGCGCTGGTTTTTCCAAAAATGAGCGTTTTTGACTGTGAGAAATAGAGAAGTAGTGTTATATTCTTTAGCATTTAGCTCACCATGAGGCTATTGGCCATTCGTCTACCTATTATGTTACTTGATATAATTTTGTACATAGTAAGCAGATAAATTACCAACCTTTGTGAGCAACTTGACTAGTTTGCTTTTTTGTATCAATAGAGACTCAGATGGACGATCAATCTTTAAAACAGGCCGCTTTAAATTACCACGAATATCCAAATCCAGGGAAAATCAGCGTCACGCCAAGTAAGCAACTTGTCAACCAACGAGATTTGGCTCTAGCTTATTCACCAGGGGTTGCTGCTCCATGTTTAGAGATTGAACGTGATCCTTCAGCTGCTGCAAAATATACAGCGCGTGGTAACTTGGTTGCTGTTGTCAGTAACGGTACTGCAGTTCTTGGTTTAGGTAATATTGGTCCATTAGCTTCTAAACCGGTAATGGAAGGTAAAGGCGTTCTGTTCAAAAAGTTCGCTGGTGTCGATGTATTTGATATTGAAATTGCTGAAAACGATCCAGATAAAATCGTTGATATTGTTGCTTCATTAGAACCAACTTTCGGCGGTATTAACCTTGAAGATATCAAAGCGCCTGAATGTTTCTACATTGAAAAGAAACTTCGTGAACGCATGAAAATTCCTGTGTTCCATGATGACCAACACGGAACAAGTATTATTGTAGGTTCAGCATTATTAAATGCTCTACAAATCGTTAATAAGAAAATTGAAGAAATCAAAATCGTTGCTTCAGGTGCAGGTGCTGCTGCCCTTTCTTGTTTAGATTTACTTTGTGCTTTAGGCGTAAATAAAGAAAACATCATTGTTGCCGATTCTCGTGGTCTTCTTACAACTTCACGTGAAGGCTTGGATGAATCGAAAAAACGTTATGTACAAGACATTAAAGCGACTCAATTACATGAAGTAATGGCTGGCGCGGATATGTTCTTAGGTCTTTCAGCTGCTGGTATTCTCACCAAAGATATGGTGAAACAAATGGCTGAAAATCCGATTATTTTTGCATTAGCAAACCCGGATCCAGAAATTCTGCCTGAACATGCACATGAAGTACGTCCAGATGTAATCATGGCAACTGGTCGTTCGGACTATCCGAACCAAGTAAACAATGCTTTATGTTTCCCTTATATCTTCCGTGGTGCACTTGACGTAGGTGCTACAACAATTAACGAAGATATGAAAATTGCATGTGTACACGCAATTGCACGTATGGCTCACGTAGAAGCTGACGCAGCTACTTATGGTGAAAAATCTGCTTCATTTGGCCGTGACTACTTAATTCCACGTCCACTTGATCAACGTTTGATTTTAGAAATTGCGCCTGCTGTTGCTAAAGCAGCAATGGATTCAGGTGTTGCAACTCGTCCTATCGAAGATTTCTCTGCATATCGTCAAAAACTTTCTGAATTTGTTTATAACTCAGCATTCTTGATGAAACCGATTTTTGCTCAAGCAAAAACAGATCCTAAACGTATTGCATACGCTGAAGGTGAAGATGAGCGCGTATTACGTGCTGTTCAAATTGCAGTTGATGAAGATTTAGCTAAACCAATCTTAGTTGGTCGTACAGCAGTCATTGAAGCAAACATCAAAAAATTAGGCTTACGTTTACAACACGGCGTAAATATCGAGATTGTAGATCAAGAACAAAATCCGTTATACGAAGAGTTCTGGAAAGACTACTATCAAACCATGCAACGCAAAGGCATCACTGTTGAATATGCTCAACGTGAAGCTCGCCGTCGTTCAACACTCATTGCTGCACTTCTAGTTAAGTTTGGCAAAGCAGATGGTATGTTATGTGGTACTTACAGTAGCTATAACATTCACCTTGACTTCGTACGCAATGTAATTGGTCTTAAAGAAGGCATGAACAACTTCTTCACGCTTAATGCATTAATGCTTGAAGATCGCAACTTGTTTATTGCTGATACTTATGTAAACACTAACCCGACTGCTGAACAACTTGCTGAAATGACTATTTTAGCGGCTGAAGAAGTACGTCGCTTTGGTATTACACCACGTGTAGCGCTACTTTCTCATTCAAGCTTTGGTAGTGACCAGACAGATTCAAGCGCTCAAAAAATGCGTGAAGTTTATCGTATTTTATCTGAGCAAGCTCCAGAGCTTGAAGTTGAAGGTGAAATGCATGGTGATGCAGCATTAGACGAAAATATTCGTCATTTTGCATTCCCTGGTTCTCGTTTCAAAGGTTCAGCGAACTTGTTGATTATGCCGAACCTAGATGCAGCAAATATTTCGTTCAACTTGTTAAAAGCAACTTCTGGTAACAACGTAACAATTGGTCCAATTTTGCTAGGTGCTGCTAAACCAGTTCATATTTTGACTCCGACAGCGACGACTCGCCGTCTTATCAATATGACTGCTTTAACTGTTGCTGAAATTCAACAGCAAGAAAAGTAATTTAGAAAGCGCTTTTTACGAAAAGCCTTTCTAATGACTTGAGAAAACCTCTATTCTGTAGCATGATTGCTTGAAGAATAGAGGTTTTTTCATGCAAGTGTATTTAGTAGGCGGTGCTGTTCGAGATTATTTACTTGGGCATCCCTATCAAGAAAAAGACTATGTTGTGGTCGGTGCAACGCCGGAACACATGCTCGCCCAAGGTTTTCAACCTGTAGGCAAAGATTTCCCTGTGTTTCTTCATCCCGAAACCAAAGAAGAATACGCACTTGCACGAACCGAACGAAAGTCTGGACAGGGATATCACGGGTTTCAATTCTTTACTGATACAACCGTTAGTTTAGAAGATGACTTAATTCGTCGAGACTTAACCATTAATGCGATTGCAATGGATCAAGATGGTAAAATATATGATCCATATGGTGGCCAAAACGACTTAGAAAATAAAATTCTGCGCCACGTTTCAGAAGCTTTTGCTGAAGACCCTTTACGGGTATTGCGAGTCGCGCGTTTTGCCGCCCGATATTTCCCATATGGTTTTCAAATTGCGCCAGAGACATTGCAACTTATGCAAACCATGGCAGATTCAGGTGAACTTGATGCACTAACACCAGAGCGCGTCTGGAAAGAAACTTCACGCGCTTTAATGGAAAATCATGCCGATATTTATTTCCAAACTTTGCGTAATTGTGGGGCCTTAAAACATCTTTTCCCTGAGATTGATGCTTTATTCGGTGTGCCTCAACGCCCCGAATATCATCCTGAAGTGGATTGTGGCATTCATACTTTAATGTCATTACAGCAAGCTTGTAAGTCGAACTATTCGCTTGATGTACGTTTCGCTGTTTTAGTACATGATCTTGGTAAGGCCCTCACTCCAGCCGAGGAACTTCCTCGCCATATCATGCATGAAGAACGCGGGATTAAGCCAGTCACCCAATTATGTGAACGTTTAAGAGTTCCGACACAGACCAAACAATTAGCCTTATCTGTTTGCAAAGAACATTTAAAATGTCACCAGATTATGTCCTTGAAACCTGGTACTTTATGGCGTCTATTGCAACGCTTAGATGTTTTACGTCGTCCAGAAAGAGTGGAAGCTTTTGTACAAGCCTGCGAGTGTGATGCAAAAGGCAGATTAGGACTAGAAGACCGTCCATATCCTCAAGCTCAATACATGCGTGAAGCCATGCAAATTGTTCGCTCCATTAAAGTTCAAGATTTACCAGAGAACATTAAGGGTGCTGAAATTGGTGAAATGCTTATTCAATATCGAATTGAAGCTTTAGCTGAATTTAAAAATCAGCATCAAAGTCTTAGTCACTCCTAATGAACAACAATAAAAAAAGCCTCAAAATAAGGCTTTTTTTATTTAGGTTTTAACGTCTTGGAAGCGGAATATACTGAGATTGTGTATTCTGTGCTTTTCGCTCACCTACCGTTACAACATAGTTTTGTTGTTTGCCTTCTCTTTCAACCAGAACATTAATTTCGCTATTTGGTGCTTGTAAAGCGACATAATTAATTAAATGAGAAGCTGAAGTGATCGGCTCATTATTCACCTGAACAATTTTATCGCCAACTTTAATTCCTGCAGCATCTGCCGGACCATTTTTTAAGACATCAGCAACCACTACACCTACTTGCTGCTTAGGTGCCAATACATCGTCTTGTGTAGGTGGAAGTAAACTAATACCCAACCAACCACGAACAACACGACCATCTTTTAAAATCGAGTTTAATACTTGCTGACAAACCTTTGCCGGAATCGCGAAGCCAATACCTAAAGAGCCACCCGATTGTGAGAAAATCGCCGTATTTACACCAATCAAGTTACCAGCCACATCGATTAATGCGCCACCTGAGTTACCTGGGTTAATTGCAGCATCAGTTTGAATAAAGTCTTCATAGGTATTAATACCTAAATCAGAGCGACCGGTTGCTGAAATAATCCCTTGAGTTACAGTTTGCCCTACGCCAAATGGGTTACCAATCGCTAAAACAACATCACCAACTTCATTACCACTGAGCTTAAAAGGCAATACTGGTAATTTATCTAAATCGATTTTAATAACTGCCAAATCTGTATCAGGGTCGGTGCCAACAATTGTAGCTTCTGCTCGGCGTCCATCATGTAATGCCACCACAATCTGGTCAGCTTGAGCAATCACATGATTATTGGTGAGAATGTAACCATCGGCGCGAACAATAACCCCTGAACCTAAACTATTTTCATTTTGCTGTTGTTGCTCAGGAACCTGATTTCCAAAAAATTCACGGAATACCGGATCACTTAATAAAGGATGATTTTGTTTAACTTTCTGGGTCGTAAAAATATTAACTACTGCTGGTGCTGCAACTTTTACCGCAGCACTATAAGACACCACCCCGCCCGTTCGAGAAGTATCAACCAGTGGCTCAACTTTCTCAGCTGGCATTTGCACCCCATCAACTGCAACAGTTGGTTTCGGCTGATGGTATTTTTGCCATGCAATAAAACTGGCAATTACAATAATAAGTAACACCCAAGGTAACCATGTAAAGGTGCGGCGCACGTTCATATCCTCTACGCAAAGAAGTTTTTAATTAAATTAATATATTGAACAAAAAGAGTTTTCAGTTAAGCATTTTAAATTAAATATGTCGATATACATAAAAAAGTCAAAAAAGATTTGTCTAGCTTTAGTTACACAACAAAATATGTTTCTATAGCTTTAGCAACTTTTACTACTCAATTCAGGAAATATCATGGCAAATTTGCATGAAATTATTCAGTGGTGCGACCAAACCTTAAAAGCAGCAGAATTTAAAGATTACGCACCAAATGGCCTGCAAATTGAAGGTTCAACTGAAGTAAAACGTATTCTTTGTGCAGTGACTGCTTCTGAAGATGCGATTGATGCAGCAATTGCTCAGAATGCCGATCTATTACTCGTACACCACGGTTATTTTTGGAAAGGCGAACCATATCCAATTACTGGTATGCGAGGTAACCGTATAAAAAAACTTATTCAAAATAATATCTCATTAGTCGCTTACCATCTGCCTTTAGATGCACATCCGAGTTTGGGCAATAATATCGCTATTGCAGAAAAACTAAACTTGAAGAATTTAGAGCCACTTGATCTAACTGAGAAACATCCAATTGGTAATATTGGTTATTTAGAGCAAGCGCTTTCTGTAGAGGAATTTAAAGCAAAACTACAAAACAGTTTTGATTTTAAAGTGATCCATTTACCGGCTGAAAAACAAAGTATTCAAAAAGTGGGCTTCTGTACAGGCGGTGCTCAAGATTTTATTGCTAAAGCTGCTTTACAAAATTGCGATGCTTATATTTCAGGCGAAGTCAGTGAACGAACTTTTTATGAAGCAAAAGAATTAGGCGTTCATTATTTTGCCTGTGGTCACCATGCAACCGAACGTTATGGGGTTCAACGTTTAGCACAAGCAATTTCAAAACAGTTTGCTATTGAAAGTGAATATTTTGAATTGAATAATCCGATTTAATTAAGTCTTTTTTTCAATCTGTGTTATGCGTATTAATTAGATCTTTATTGTGTATAGTTCTTTAAAAGGCTGCCCTATTGCATCCAGAATCATTTACAATAGAGCCACTTAATTGTATAACCCAGCAAATGCAAGGAATAGGAACATGACAACCATTACTTTACCTGCACTTCCATATGGCTATGATGATTTAGCGCCACATATCAGTAAAGAAACTTTAGAATACCATCACGATAAACACCACAATACCTATGTTGTTAACTTAAACAACTTAATCAAAGGTACTGACCTTGAAGGTAAAACTTTAGAAGAAATCATTAAAGCAACTGCTGGTGATGCATCTAAAGCTGGTATTTTCAACAATGCTGCTCAAGTTTGGAACCACACTTTCTACTGGAACAGCATGAAGCCAAACGGTGGTGGTAAGCCTACTGGCGCAATCGCTGCTAAAATTGACGAAGCTTTTGGTAGCTACGAAAAATTTGCAGAAGAATTTACTGCTGCTGCAACAACTCAATTCGGTTCAGGTTGGGCTTGGTTAGTTGCTGATGAAGTAAACGGTAAACTTTCTATTACTAAAACTTCTAATGCAGACACTCCACTTGCACATGGTCAAATTGCTGTATTAACTATTGACGTATGGGAACATGCTTACTACATCGATTTCCGTAACTTACGTCCTAAATACATCGCAACTTTCTTAGAAAACCTTGTGAACTGGGACTATGCAAATGCAAAACTTGCAGGCCAACCAGCTGGTGTAGAGAAATAATTTTATTTCTTTATAAAAAACCACCCTGTTTTGGGTGGTTTTTTTATTTTTAATACAACAAAAGCATATTAATCAAGCAAACGATTCATTTTCTTTAATATTCTTATTGACGGTTTTAGATTTCATCCATAAAATGCGCATCAGATTCTCCAATAGCTCAGTCGGTAGAGCGACGGACTGTTAATCCGCAGGTCCCTGGTTCGAGCCCAGGTTGGAGAGCCATCTACTAATCTCCCATAGCTCAGTCGGTAGAGCGACGGACTGTTAATCCGCAGGTCCCTGGTTCGAGCCCAGGTGGGAGAGCCAAGATTCTAAAAGCCCGCATTTATTGCGGGTTTTTTCTTTTTTATCATTTAATACCTTTATTATTCTTAATAAAATCAACGTTTCGAGTATTTTTAAACCAAATGATTAGATATTCTCTCTAATTCTGCCATTAAGGCTTGACCCAGCCCCCTTTCCTGCCTAAAATCCCTTTCCAGATTCTCCCATAGCTCAGTCGGTAGAGCGACGGACTGTTAATCCGCAGGTCCCTGGTTCGAGCCCAGGTGGGAGAGCCAAGATTCTTAAAAACCCACTCCTTATGAGTGGGTTTTTATTTGTATGATGTCTTCACATGTTCGAATCGAGTCACTTATTTTTTATTATTTTAGGTTGCTTAAGCACCTGTATTTTTCTTCTTGTTTGTTTACGCCCTTATTTATTTCCAAAACAAAAGTTCTTTGCCCGTCCTGTTATTACTAATTTTGAAACTCAAATGTTTATACGCTTAAAACAGAGTTTCCCAAGTTATCATGTTCTAGCACAAGTGGCTTTTAGCGCATTAATAACCAGTAATGATTATAAGATTCGTAGTCAGTTCAACCGTAAAGTCACTGATTTTGTTTTGCTTGATGAAAACATGGAAGTAATAGCCATTATTGAGCTAGATGACCCTACTCACCTTGAGAAAGTAGAAGAAGATCGTCTTCGTGATCAAATGCTCATAGAGGCAGGTTATATCGTAAGACGCTATACAAGTATCCCGAGTGTACGCCAGCTACAAAAAGATATTTATTAAAAACTACTGTTATTTCTTGTCAGAATTGGCAGCTTCTTTCTCAGCTATTCTTTTTTCCATTTCTAAACGCTGCTGTTCATATTGTTTCTTATTCTGAGCATCACTTTTTGCAGCCAAAAAAAGTATTCCAATAATTAGAAAAGGAATAAGTAAACCTAATCCCATTAATAACCAAGGAACAGATTTTTTTTCAACAGATTGCTGGCTCATAAGTTCTTCAAACTCAAATAATATCGATTTCAGAATGCGTAACAATATAACAAAAAGAGCCTCTATAAAGAGACTCTTTTTTAAAACTAATTTTAATCAAGTAAATAGATCTTAAAATTTACCTGTACAGTGAGGGCTTTGGCTAGCATCTTTCTGCGCATCAGTTAACACAATACCTGTATCCGCTGACATTTTAGCTTGAATGAAATCTACAGCATTGGCATTTTGACATACGATTGCTTGAGTATGAGTTGCATTTGGTACAATTGTTAATTGATAGCCTTTATCGTAGCCTGCTTGAGGGAAAAACTTCAAAGCATTCGCTTTCATATTGGCAAATAAGCCTTGCGTCACCACAGGCAATACCGCTTGATCTTTTTCGCCCTGAATAATAAATACTGGTGTTTTAATAACTTTCTCGGCTGTAGCATTCGTCGCAGGTTGAGTCGCTTTCAAAAAGTTTTGAACAACTTGATCTGTCTTAAATTTATTCAGATCGATACCGTACTGAGTAATTTGATGTGTAGGGTCAGCCAAGAAAGCTAATATTCCCGCTTTAAATTTCTCTTGCAGGCCGTTTGCAGTATCAGGCGCAGGATAACTTAAACAAGCACCATCATCGCCAGTACGACCATAGGCCAATTCTGCAATGTCAGCTGCTCCCGATGTAAAAATTGCCTTCAAGTCATAGTCTGGTTGCTGTGCTTTAATCCCCGCACTAGCGAATGCTGCATATGCTAATAATTCGGCATATCCTTCTGCAGTTTTATCAATTGTAGGTACAGCAAGTGCTAGTGGATCATTTGGAGACATTTGACCTGCAGCAATCGCTGCATCAATCTGTCTACGCGCTCTAATTGCCTGATCTAGCTTACTAACTGCAAAATTACTGTCTTGATTCATTTCAGGATCAATATAAATTTGAATGATTGTTCCTAAGCTTGAAGCAGGTGCTCCAGCTACAGCACCCTTATAACTTATATCCGTATTAGCAAACTCAGCAGTACCCAATGAGGCATGTCCACCTTGAGACTGACCAATTGACATCCAATCGCCTTTTAACTGAGTCCCATAATGCTCTTTGGCTGCTTTGACTGCGGCTAATGCAGATTTTGCTTCACTAGATAAGTTTAAGTACGGATGTACGCCTGGCGTGCCTAGCCCCTCATAATCTGGCGCAATAATGACATAACCGGCTGCCAACAAAGTCTCAGCAAGGATTTTAAATCTCGGATTAATTGCATTTTTACTTGGTGCGCAACCATCACCCACCCCAACAGTTCCATGTTCCCATACCACTACCCGATAACCATCTTTCGGTTGTATTGCTTTTGGAAACAGTACCATTGCTGTAGCAGTTGCGGTTTTTCCTTGAACATTTGTCATGTTATAAGTCATGACTTTAATTGATGAAGCATTATCAACTTTATCAATAGCATAATTACTTTCAGAGACATAAGTTTTATTGGTATCTATCCCAGTGTAATTATCATCATCGTCATTACACGCTGTAAGAAATAGTGCTGAAATTGATAATGTTATAGCTAAAGCAATTTTTGACCGTTTCATAGAATATCCTTTTTATGTGTTATTTATTCCGCATATTTTTCATGCACAAATATTAAGACATAAAAAAAGTGCTCTGCATAGAACACTTTTCAACCTCACGGTCATTTTTACTATATGAAATTTAAAAATATTCCTAGAAAAATGATTAATCCAACCCAACGATTGTGACGGAATGCCCAAAAACATACCTGAGGGTTGCGGTCTTTGGTTTTAATTGTTTGATATACAAAATCGAATGCCACTACAACTAAAGCAATAATGGCCCAAGGAAATAAGATATTTTCTAAATATAGCGCTGTACCAATCAAAACAAGACTTATTGCTTGTAAAAGCGCAATAATCTGGATGTCATATCGACCAAAAAGAATAGCGGTAGATTTCACACCAATCTTTAAATCATATTCACGGTCTGTAATTGCATATTGAGTGTCATAAGCCACTGTCCAAGCCAAATTACCAAAATAGAGCAACCAGCAAGTCAGATCCGGAGTTTTACCTACCGCAGTAAAGGCCATTGGAATTGACCATGAAAATGCTGCTCCTAAAAAAACTTGCGGTAAGTTGGTATAGCGTTTCATAAATGGATAAATGAAAGCTAAAAATAATGCTCCAAATGACCAGTAGAAAGTTTCTATGGGTAAAAAGAACAATAAACATGCACTTGCTAAAACAAGACCCAAGAATACATATACTGCTTCTCTGGCTCGAATAACCCCTGTTGCTAACGGACGTGTTTTTGTACGCTCTACATGACCATCTACTTTACGATCAGCAAAGTCATTAATGGCACATCCAGCAGCGCGCATAAAAATGACGCCTAAAATCATGACGAATAAAATACCTAAATTCGGTATTCCTTTTGATGCAACCCAAAGTGCCCACATGGTTGGCCAAAACACCAGTTCAGTACCAATTGGCTTATCAAATCGGCATAGATAATAATAAGCTTCTAAACGCTGACGCCATGTTGTACCTGTTGCAGTCGTCATAGTAATTCCTTGTCGTGCTGCTGATATAAAAAAGCTTCAAAAGCCGGTAAGAATGTTTCTTGAACAATAAATTTACATCCATGCCAAGTATAGCAACTTTGTCGCGTCCAGCCTTCAGGTAAACGAATAACCCGGCGATCACAAAGTGGTGTTGTTCTTTGAAATAAAAAAAGACCTATCGGCTTAGAACCAATATGCTGAAATATACGGGCTTTTTTTTGTAAACTTTGAATTGGAAAAATACTTTTTGCTTTCACCCAAGGCTCTACATCACTGCCATATAAATAGGTTTCCCTTACCCAAGAAGTGTGAGTATGGGGCATGTTCATCCATTGACTGTCGGCAAAAGTTAAACGCTGGAAATGTTCTTTGAAAGGCTTTACGCTGAACTTCCCCCCACCCAGCTCAGTGAGTTGTTGTGTCAGAGAACCAGACGCATACAACCATGTTTTCAATTCAGGATTTAAAGTCTTTTCCTGCTTAAGTACTGGTTGTCGTTTACGCATAATCTGCTCACATGAAAACTCGCACCTAGTTTACCCCAATTTTTTGATAAAAAACGTAGAGAATTCAATCAACATTCCAAGCAATAAAAAAGCCTGCATAAGCAGGCTTTTTTATGAAGTATGTATTACAGGCTGTAGTACATATCGAATTCAACTGGGTGAGTAGTCGTGTTAAGACGACGTACATCTTCAGTTTTAAGTTCGATGTATGCATCAAGCATTTCTTTAGTGAACACGCCGCCTTTTAACAAGAATTCGTGATCTGCTTGAAGTGCTTCAAGAGCCATATCTAAGCTATGAGCAACTGTTGGGATTTTTGCTTCTTCTTCTGGAGGAAGATCATACAAGTTCTTGTCAGCAGCTTCGCCCGGATGGATCTTGTTTTGGATACCGTCGATACCAGCCATTAACAACGCAGCGAAACCTAAGTACGGGTTCATCATTGGGTCTGGGAAACGAGCTTCGATACGCTTACCTTTAGGGTTAGAAACGTAAGGAATACGGATAGACGCAGAACGGTTACGTGCTGAGTAAGCAAGCATAATTGGTGCTTCGAAGTGAGGAACCAAACGCTTGTATGAGTTTGTAGATGGGTTTGTGATTGCATTCAATGCACGAGCGTGCTTGATGATACCACCGATGAAGTACAACGCCATTTCTGAAAGGCCTGCATATTCATCACCAGCAAACAAGTTCTTACCATCTTTAGAGATAGACATGTGAACATGCATACCAGAACCGTTATCACCTACCATTGGTTTAGGCATAAACGTAGCTGTTTTTGCATATTGATGTGCAACGTTCCAAACAGCATATTTGAACTGTTGAACTTCGTCAGCTTTACGAACAAGGGTATTGAAGCTCACACCAATTTCTAATTGGCAAGAAGCAACTTCGTGGTGGTGTACTTCTACACGACCTGGGCCCATGATGTCTTCAATTTTTGCACACATTTCTGCACGCATATCTTGTGCAGAGTCAACTGGAGGAACTGGGAAGTAACCACCTTTAACACGTGGACGGTGACCTGAGTTACCAGACTCGTAATCTTTACCAGTAGACCAAGCAGCTTCTTCAGCGATTAATGTATGACGAGCGCCAGACATATCGATGTCCCATTTCACTTCGTCAAATACAAAGAATTCTGGCTCTGGACCAAAGAATGCAGTATCACCGATACCTGTAGATTTTAAGTATTCTTCTGCACGGCGAGCAATCGAACGTGGGTCACGTTCATAACCTTGACCAGTTGAAGGTTCAATAACGTCACAAGTCACAACTACTGTTGGCTCAGCAAAGAACGGGTCGATGAAACCAGTTTCTGCATCCGGACGTAAAATCATGTCAGATGCTTCAATACCTTTCCAACCAGCGATTGAAGAACCATCGAACATTTTACCGTCTTCAAAAGTATCTTCATCAATAGAATCAGCTGGGTAAGTTACGTGCTGTTCTTTACCCTTAGTATCAGTAAAGCGAAAATCGACCCATTTTGCGCCACTTTCTTGTATGAGTTGAAGGACCTTGTTCGCCATGCTCATTTTGCTCCAATGAAATTTTGTTGCACTTGTTGAGTGCGTGTTAGTTGCTGGTATTTATTAAGCAATTCTCATACCAACTTTATAAGACTTACCTAAAACATTGAATTACTTATAAGTATTCATGATTTAGGCCCCTTGTCTTGAACCCATTATACTGTTTGCTTGTGTAAATGCACCATATTCACACATTTTCAAATTATGGCATATTTAAATAGCTCATTATTGCCCTAATTTAGTGCAAAATTGTTGCACTGATATAAACCGCTGCATCAATTTCTAACAGTCGTCCATGATCATAATACTTTCTTATATATAATGCTGAGATTCTTATCGGATTACTTGAAAATAATCACTCCTTTGACATCGATCTTCCCCAATGAGTTCCTTTGGTTTATTTCAGCAACTTAAATTTATGCCTTAAACCATCAGTTAAATGCCTTCTGCTTTAGTTAAAATCTAATAATTATTTTTCATTTTTATGAATTACTCTAAATAAACGCACTATTTAATCGCTATCTAAGCAGTTAATAAGACCACATATAGTAGATCTCACATTACTCAGCAAAAAATAAATTTTACTATTCATGTTCTTTTTCATTCACTTTTTTTATACAGGCCAAACTTGCTTTTATTATTAAAAAAAACTAAAAACTATATGCATAAATTTTTGTTATAAATAAACAAACCAAAAGTTATGTTTATAAAAAACTTAAAAGCATTCAAGGATTTGAATAATGAAATATGACTTTGAACAATCGGATAAAGCTTTTTTCGGCCATCCTAAACCATTACAAACGCTATTTTTTACAGAGCTTTGGGAAAGATTTTCTTATTATGGAATCCGGCCCTTACTCGTTCTTTATATGATTGCGATGGTCAATGACGGCGGTCTAGCACTTGATCGACCAACTGCCGCAGCGATTGTTGGATTATTTGCAGGCTCCATGTATTTAATGACCGTTTTTGGGGGGTGGGTTGCTGATAACTGGTTAGGCCAAGCACGTGCTATCTGGTACGGTTCAATTATTATTGCCTTAGGTCACTTATCAATTGCCCTTACATCTGTATTTGATCAATCTTTCTTTTACTTAGGTTTAGTACTGATTGTTTTAGGTACCGGATTATTTAAAACATGTATTTCCGTGATCGTGGGAACACTATATAAAGCCAATGATGCAAGACGTGATGCAGGTTTTTCCATTTTCTATATGGGAATTAACATGGGGTCATTTATTGCCCCACTTATTACAGGGCTTTTGGCGAAAGACCATGGCTGGCATTTAGGCTTTGGTATTGGTGGCATTGGGATGTTAATTGCTTTATTAATTTTCCGTTTTATGGCAATGCCTCAGCTCCAAACATTTAATGAGCTACGCCAAGAAGCTAATAGCTGTAGCAAACCTGTTGTAGAAAATAAAAATGCGCCTAAAATTGTATTTAGCTTTTTATTCGCAGTTGCAGTCGTTATTGCGCTAACCTTCCTCGGTATCATTCACATCAATCCCGTCGCTGTCGCAACCTATTTAACCGTAGGTATTAGCATTGGGATTATTGCTTATTTTGCATATTTACTACTTTTCCTGAATTTAGAGCAACATGAAAAATTTAAAATAATTATTTGCTTCGTTTTATTAGCAGCCTCTGCCCTATTTTGGTCAGCTTTCGAACAAAAACCCACGACTTTTACTTTATTTGCGCAAGATTATACGGACCGTATTGTTTTCGGATTTGAAATCCCAACTGTATGGTTTGAATCAATCAATGCTCTTTTTATTATTATCTTTGCTCCCGTTGCAGCTTGGCTATGGGCGAAGCTAGGTAAAGCGAATAAAGATCCAAGCTATATCAGCAAATTTATTATTGCGTTGTTATTCGCAGCAGGTGGCTTTTTACTTATGTCTCTAGCCAGTCATTTTGCTATTCATGGCGGAGTAGTTTCACCATTTTGGTTAGTCGGTACTTTATTTCTTCTTACCATAGGTGAACTTTGCTTAAGCCCAATTGGCTTATCAACCATGACCAAACTTGCACCTGATGTCATACGTAGTCAAATTATGGGTTTATGGTTTACAGGTACAGCTCTTGGCAACCTTATGGCAGGTTTAATTGGCGGGCAAGTCTCGGCAGATGGTATTAATCATTTACCTAGCCTATTTATGCGCTGTGTATTAGCCTTGGTTATTGGCGCAATCGTGTTATTTTTATTAAAGAAACCAATGAATAAATTAATGGACAAAAGTACCAACAAAGTTCAACCTGATTTGGAAACGATATGAACGACTTAACTGTTCCAGAAAAACTAGCGAAACTTCGTGAACTCATGACCAATCAAAGTATTGATACTTTGGTTGTTATGAGTGCAGACCCCCATATGTCTGAATATTTACCAGACTATTGGAAAGCAAGGCAGTGGTTAAGCGGTTTTAGTGGCTCTGTTGGCACTTTAGTTGTGACCCAAAACTTTGCAGGACTCTGGGCTGATGGGCGCTATTGGGTACAAGCCGAACAACAACTCGCTGGAACTGGCTTTCAATTACAAAAACTGACCAGTGATGAATCTTCTACACATCTCGCATGGATTGAGAAAAATCTACCGGCTGGTTCGGTTATTTCAGTAAATGGGCAAACACTTTCAATCCAGCAATTTAAAGCGTTGGAAAATACAGCAAAGCAACGTGGCTTTAAGCTTGAAACACAGCAAGATTTAATTGGTTCGATCTGGTCTAATCGTCCAGAACTTCCTTTAGAGCAGATTCATTTAATGCCTGAAGGGTTAAATGCCCTATCTCGTAAAGAAAAAATTCAGGCAATACGCGAAACGTTAAAAACTAAGGCGATTGAAGGACATTTCATTTCATCTTTAGATGATATTGCATGGGTCTTAAATGCACGTGGACAAGATGTAGAATATAACCCTGTATTTCTTTCGCATTTATATATCAGTGCTCAACAGGCTGTTTTATTCATTGATAGTAACAAAGTTGATTTAACTACCCAACAGGCTTTTAAAGCTGATGGCATTGAGATTCGTGACTACGAAGATACAGCTAAGTTTTTATCGAATATTTCTGATGCCTCAGTACTTTTAGATCCAGCCAAAGTCTCGATTTTTCATGAACAAGCCATCGCAAAAGATATTCAGGTTGTCTACGACATCAACCCAAGTACACTTTTTAAATCGCGTAAACATGAAAGCGAAATTGCTCATATCCGTCATGCCATGGTGAAAGATGGTGTTGCCCTTTGCCATTTCTTCAACTGGTTAGAAAAAGCACTTCATCAAGGTCAACGCATTTCAGAACTCACCATTGATGAAAAGATTACAGCCTTCCGTGCTCAACAAGAGGGTTTTATAGGCCCAAGCTTTTCAACAATTGCCGGCTTTAATGCCAATGGTGCTCTACCTCACTACCGTGCAACTGAAGAGCACTATTCATTTATCGAAGGCGATGGTTTATTGCTGATTGATTCTGGTGGACAATACGTAGACGGCACTACCGACATTACCCGTGTTGTTCCTGTAGGAACACCAACAGAGCAACAAAAACGTGACTATACTCTGGTTTTAAAATGTCATATTGCTTTGGCAAAAACGATTTATCCAGAAGGTTTAGCCGCTCCTCTACTCGATTCAATTTGTCGCCATACTTTATGGCAACATGGTTTAGATTATCGCCACGGCACAGGTCACGGCGTAGGCTTTGCGCTTAACGTACATGAAGGGCCGCAAGTGCTTTCTTATTACGCACCTATTCATGCCTATAGTAAGTTGCGTGAAGGTATGATTCTTTCCAACGAGCCGGGCTTATACCATGAGGGACAATACGGTATTCGTATTGAAAATCTGGTTGCAAACAAACTTCACTCAGGGTTTGAGAAAACCTACGGCGATTTCTTAGAGTTTGAAACGCTCACACTTTGCCCGATTCATTTAGATTGTATTGTCGTTGACATGCTAACAGATGAAGAGAAAGACTGGTTAAATGGTTATCATCAAACTGTTCAAGAAAGACTAGCTGAACACTTGTCTGGTGATGTTTTAGATTGGTTGATTTATAACACGCGTAAGATTTAATCTTCTTGTATGACCAAGGCAGAATAGTTTTTTATTTACAATAGAAGCTTATTCTGCCTTAATTGTAGTTATCTATAATTTCAAAAAGCCTCACCTCTTAAAGCCCTTTTTTCTGCAAATTTCTAGCGAATGAAATAGTTAAACTGGTTACTTCTTTTTTTGCTATATTAGCCCATTAGAAAACGGCTTCTTATTTTTCAAACCTAAAAAGCCTTTTCTGTAAACGGGTATCAATATGGGTAACTTTTTAGTCACTTATTAAATATATTTTAATTATCATGAGGTTAAGTTCATCATGCTTCTAATGATCGACAATTACGACTCTTTTACCTACAACATCGTTCAATACTTTGGCGAGTTGAATCAGGAAGTAAAAGTAGTTCGCAATGATCAAGTCACATTAGAGGATATTGAACGATGGCAACCAAAATATCTTGTGATTGGTCCTGGCCCTTGCTCTCCAAGCGAGGCAGGTATTTCAATTCCTGCAATTAATCATTTTGCTGGAAAAATTCCTTTACTTGGGGTGTGTTTAGGCCATCAAAGTATTGGGCAAGCTTTTGGCGGAAAAATTGTAAGAGCCAAAACGGTGATGCACGGACGTTTATCTGATATGTACCATAGCAATAAAGGTATTTTCAGTAATCTTCCTAGCCCATTCTCGGCAACTCGTTATCATTCATTAGTGATTGATCAGGAAACGCTACCTGACTGTCTTGAAGTAACATGCTGGACCAATGAAGCAGATGGCTCAATGGAAGAAATTATGGGCGTTAAACATAAGACACTTCCTGTTGAAGGCGTACAATTCCATCCTGAATCCATTTTGAGTCAACATGGCCATCAAATCTTTAAAAACTTTTTAGACATCTACGCATAAGTCAGCCGTCAATAGATTGTTTTAAAAGTAATTTGATAAGAACCCTGAATAAAAAAGCCAACTACGATCAGTTGGCTTTTTTTATGGCTGAATCAATTACAACTTTAACTGTTGCACAATTGACCCATCTTGTTTTGCTACCAGCGATTCGCAGAGTTGAATACGCTCTTTAGTCTGTTTCAATCCTCTTTCTACCCCAACCAATTCTTTAGTTCGTGGTGCAAAAAAGTCATTTAACTGTGCCGCTTGTTGTTGGGTACATGCTGCCCCACTAAACATTGCAGGGAAACGCCCAGCTGAAGATTTACCTAAACGATCAAACACAGCGTCATGATTTACCTTAAACCAAGACCATAAGCCACCTTGTTCATCTCCATAATTATTGATTGAGTTGACCACGGTACGAACTTCACCAACTTTAACACGCGGGTTTAAAATCAACTGACGGGCTTGTTGGCGCGTTGCTTCTTGATTTGCTGAACCTAGGGCTGTAAGAATCGCAAGACGTTGTGTCGGTTGAGTCACGCGTTGTAACTCTCCAGACAATCGATCAAAAGCTGGTTGACCTTTTTCTTGTACACGTACAGCTAAAATGGTTGGCAATAATTCAGGTGTTACTTGCGCAAAATTAAGCTGCTTTTGAGCAAATAGAGCATCTGACTGTTTTAACAGTTGGGTACGAACTTCAGGAACTTGAATATCTAAAGCAAGAAATCTAACCAACTCACTACGCCATAAACTGTCTTCAGCTGATTCACCTGTTTTGCTGACATAACCCAACTGATTTAATTTAGGTAAATATAAATTAGCTAAGACTTTTCTGAAATGTTCACGTTCAGCTTCTGTTTTCAATACATGACGATGAATGGTACTTAACTGGGAAAACAGCGCTGTACTAATTTGTCGGCTATTCGAATTGGCAAATTTCTTCGCAGCATCTACGACAGCCAATAAATTAATATCACCGTGGTTAAAAGCAGCTGAAATCGCGTAGGCGTAGGCCAACTGTTCAGTATTAGAAAGCTTTTCTGTAGCAGCAGTCAGACGAGTAAATTCTTTCTGTGGCAAACTAAATTGGTAGTATCCCGCCGCATCTGCATTTGGTATATACCAACTGCCAAGGCTGGCACCTTTGAGTTCAATTTTGGCTTCTGCTTGGTCTACCAATTCACATTGCACTTTACTACCTGCATTTGGAACTTCATAACGTACACATAATGGTACACCCCAGAGGCTTCTTGCATCACCTTTTGAGCCCACAGGTAAATAACGGCTTTGCTTCACATTTAAAAAGACTTTATTGCCTTCTTGCTGTAGTGAAGTATTGAGTAAAGGTATACCCGGTTGATCAAGGAAACTTTTCATCGCTCTAGTAAAGCGCTCACCTTGTCCAGACTGCTCTGCTAAAGCGCTAATTAAATCATTAGCTGTCGCATTACCATATTGGTGCTTATTAATATAATTACGCACTCCTTGTTTGAATTTTTCTTCGCCTAAATAGCTTTCAAACATATTTAAAACAGCTGCACCTTTTTGATAAGTGATGCCATCAAAAGCCGTTTGAATATCGGCATTGCTTAAAATAGGCTGGCGAATACGGCGCACACTCACTAAGCTGTCACTTTTCATCGCATCTGCGGTGTCTGCAATACGTTCTAGATCAGCATTAAATTCGGGATGTAATTTTTGGGTGATTTTACTTTGCATCCATGTGGCAAAGGATTCATTTAGCCACAAATCATCCCACCACGGCATCGTGACGACATCACCGAACCATTGATGTGCAAGCTCATGTGCATTGACATTAAATGAATTCTGTACAAAAGATACTGGTGAGTCCTTATCTAACAACATTAGATAGTCCCTAAAAGTAATTAGCCCTGGGTTTTCCATTGCCCCAGCAGCAAAGTCTGGTGCTGCCAGTAAATCTAGCTTGTCAAATGGATAGCCAAAGGCAAAATAATCTTCTAAAGTTTTTAAAATGGCTGGCGTTTCAGATAAGGCTTGCTGCATTTTTTCAGCTTTAGCATCGGGTGCAATACCACGTAACTGGATCGGCTGCTTACGCCATGAAGTTGCTCCAATATCAGGTCCTTTTTGTAATTGCCACGGCCCGACAGCCAATGCAAGTAAATATGTTGGTAGTGGTTTGGTTTGTGCAAAACTGAGTGTTTTCCACCCTGACTTCTCTATTTGCTCAGATGTTTGTTGGGTATTGGCAAAACCTGAATATTTGCTTGGAATCGTCAAACGAATATTAAACGGCGTTTTAAAACGTGGTTCATCAAATGACGGAAATGACTGGCGTGCACTAATTGCTTCCATTTGCGTCATCACATAAGGTTTTCCCTCAAACTCAATTTTATAAATACCATCGAGCTGCTGGTCATACGCTGCATTAAAATCTAGAACGAGTTGATACTGTCCTGCGGGCAAGGTTTTGGCAAATTTAATTTTACTCACCCCATCTATTTCAGAGGCTTGCTCATATTTTGCCTTGGTTTTAGTACCCTGTGCCGATGTAATATTCACATCTTTAACCGTTAAAGACTTACCATGAATCCAGATGTGATCTGTGGCTTGAGCCAGCTTTAAATGAATAGTAGTTTTACCGGTATAGCCTTTTTGTGCGGGATCAATCTTAAAATCTAAATCATAAGATTCGGGTACGACCCACTCGGGTAATTTACCAATCGGGATTTGTTCACTGTTATTCGATGCAAAAATCTGTGTTGCCGATAAAGATAATAATGTTGTAAGTAGCAATCTTTTTTTAAATGAAGGCTTGACCAGCATAAGGGGTTTTATCCTCTGTAGTTTTAAATAAAAAGATGCAGCAAATGCTGTACCACTTCGCTGCATCCCCACATCATTCTTAGAATTTATAGTTAAACTCCAACCAACCTTGACGGCCGAATGGTGAATATGATCCTACTGGATAATACGGCCAACCGCCCGTGTCATCTCGTTTCACTTTGTCAAACAGGTTATTAATAATGATTGAAGCAGAAGCTTTTGGAGAGATTTGATAAGTACCACTCCAGTTCACCAAATACGTTGGACTTAGGTAAGCAGTTTGGTCGCCGTTTGGAATTTTGCCATAACGATTAACTAATACTGTTGATGCCCAATCACCAAAGCTCCAGCTGAGACTGGTATTAAAACGGTCACGCCAATCCAGACTACTTAAATCTTTTAAATAGTCATCTTTCTCGTGATCTTTTGATTGTTGATATTCATGTTCTAGTACACGGCTATAATTGATCGTCCAGAGAAAGTTACCAAAGCTGTCTGTTTTCCAGCGCCATCTGCTAGTGAAATCAATCCCGCGGGTATGGTCTGATGCTGCATTAATCGGAACGATATTAATATTCTTAATTACATTTGGATCGACAACTGCATTTGCAGGGTTACGCTCTACACGTGCCAAAGCATCAATACAGGCCGCAGAGTTAATATCTTGGTTGCCTAAACGACAATCTGCTTCTAAACGTAGAATTTTGTCATCACTCAAATTTCTCACAAGATTATCAATTTTGATATCCCAGTAATCGACGCTAATGTCAAACTTATTGGTTGGCGACCAAACAAAACCTGCACCATAAGATTTACCCTCTTCAGGTTTAAGCTCTTTGTTTCCGGTTAAAGTGTAGTTCGCCCCAGGTGCATAATCTTTAAAGGTACATTTATCTAAAGATTGTCCCGTTTGGCTACAACGTAAATAATCGGTGGTCTTTTCGAAATAACCTTTTTGTTTATTTAAAAACAGATAGTTCATATCTGGTGCACGAAAGCTGGTCGCGTAGTTACCGCGCACCAATAAAGTCGAATGTGGCCTAAACTCAAGGCCTGAACCGAAAGTTAGCTTATCAATACTGTTATCTGACAAAGCATAACGGTCATAACGTCCGGACAAGGTTAAATTTAAGGGCTTTGCTAAAGGTAAGAATAATTCTGTACCAAGTGCTTGGCGTGTACGAGTACCACTATATTCTCCACTAGAACTCGTATTATAAAACTCACCATTTTCAACTGCCTGATCTGGCTTAATCGAAAAGCCTTGACGCCCAATTTCAGCCACTGCTGCAAGTTTGGCAGTTCCCGCAGGTAACTTAAACACATCACCATTCGCACTTAAGGTTAAACTTTGTGCCCACGATTTATCTTTTTCTTTTGTTGTGCCCGAAATACTTTCAAATTCACTGGCTGTTAGTGGTCGACTTAAACGATCTAAGTGAGGTGAATAAATAGGAATACCATCTGCATCTGTACCAAGTTGCTGACCTAAGAAATATTCATCCACATTCGAACGTAATAAGCCTTGGCGGTTTAGCTGACTAGTATAAATGGAACCATTATAGGCTGCTTCATAACTCCAGCTCGTCTCTCCAATATCGCCTCGAATTCCAAAATTTAAGTTAGAAGAAAGTTCTTTCCATTTTTTATTTATTCGTTCTACCCCACCTAATTCTTCAGGTGCAAAACGGCGATTCCAAATTTCATAATTTCCCGAATCTTGATTTAGGAAATAACCACTCGTTGCAGCTAAAGAAGTCCATATCGGACTACGGGTATTATTTTCAATTTGGTTTGCCCCAATCAAAAAATCGGCAAATAATTGAGTTTTATCATTTAACTCATAATCTAAACCGAGATAACCATTTTGGCTGCGGTTTTGGGTCTGAACTGTCCAATAAGTTGGCCGTGCCAAACCACTGGCACAATTGTCCGCCCCTGCTTGTCCAATATTATTGACTGATCCGTTAAATAAACCATTAAAGGCCTGACATCCACCAATAGAAAGGTATTTACCCGTATCAGCATTTTTACGGCCCACAATCGTGTCTGGTTTTTCTCCCAAACGAGTTCGGCTCTTCATAAAATCCCGATCGGCTGCCCATATCGGTTCACGGCCGCTGAGTTCAATCCCATAAACAAGACTAAGCTTGTCTAAAGTTTTACTACCACTTAGTTGTAAACGTAAGTTTTCACCACCTTCTTTAGTTCCACCTGCCTTAATATTAAATTGTGTGCCATCTGTTTTCTTTTTCAGAATAATGTTCACCACACCTGCAATTGCATCTGAACCATAAATTGCAGAAGCGCCACCGTTTAATATTTCAATACGGTCAATAATGGCAGTGGGAATATTGGCTAAGTTCACGAAATTGACAGAACCATCGTACGGTACAGGATAGTCTGCAACCCGATGTCCATTAATTAAAGTCAAAGTATGATTGGGTCCTAGACCTCGCAAACTAATGGCATTAGCCGCAGGTGTAAAAGTATTACCATAATCGGCACCTTGCACAAAACCCGTGTTTTGCGTCAGGTTATTGAGTGCATCAAATGCATTACTAAACCCTTGTTTTTCAATATCGGCTGCGGTAATGACGGTCACACTAGTCGGGCCATCTTTTTGTGCTTTTGAAATCCTTGAGCCTGTTACTGCAACACGGACTACTTTATCTGGTTTCGCTTGGTTTTGTGGTTGCTCTAAGGCTTCTTGCGCATAACTTTCTAATGGATGAAACAGTGCAACAAATACAAAAATAAATGAGCGCTTATTTTTTAAAGCCCCTACATATTTCAAGTTATTTAAATACATATTTATTAATAGACAAAATAAAGATCGCCCTACTATATCCACTTTTATTTGGTTGATTTATACACATTTTTTCTAGATATATTGATGTTTAAGATATACCAAATGGTTAATTATTTATCATAAAAACTCACAATAAACTAAAACCTTTTTCAATAAATAAATTTTGTTTATGAATAGACTCAAAATCTTCACTTAGCAAAATTTTAAAATCTCTTATCGAACAGCAAAAATCTTTGGTTATTTTCTGCTAACATAGCCCCCTAGCTAGTGAATCATGGAACGCAATAGGCCGAACCTCCCACACTCGATCATCTTCACCTAAAAATTTTAATCATTAATGCTGTAAATCATGACTATGAATATCCAACAGGCGCTCAACCACATTACCAAGAACATTCATTTGACTCAGCCTCAAATGGAAGAAATTATGCGCAGCATCATGCAAGGTGAGGCAACCGAAGCACAAATTGGTGCTTTAATGATGGGCCTACGCATGAAAGGTGAAAGCATTGACGAAATGACAGCAGCCGCACGTGTCATGCGTGAATTTGCGATCAAGATCGATGTGAGTGATATCAAACATTTAGTGGATATCGTGGGAACTGGCGGTGATGGACAAAATTTATTTAATGTCTCTACAGCATCTAGCTTTGTGATTGCTGCAGCAGGTGCGACCATTGCAAAACATGGTAATCGTGGCGTTTCAAGTAAATCAGGTTCATCAGACCTACTTGAGCAAGCAGGTATTCATCTTGATTTAGATATGCAACAAACCGAACGCTGCATCCGTGAAATGGGTGTGGGTTTCTTGTTTGCTCCAAACCATCATAAAGCCATGAAATACGCTGCTGGTCCACGTCGTGAACTTGGTATTCGTAGTATTTTTAATTTACTTGGCCCACTGACCAACCCTGCTGGTGTAAAGCGCTTTGTCATTGGTGTGTTTTCAGATGAACTTTGTCGCCCGATTGCCGAAGTGATGAAACAACTTGGTGCCGAACATGTCATGGTTGTCCATTCAAAAGATGGTCTTGATGAAATCAGTCTTGCAGCTCCGACAACTATTGCTGAGCTTAAAGACGGTGAAATTACGGAATGGACCCTTAATCCTGAAGATGTCGGAATTGAGTCACAAACATTAAATGGTTTGGTTGTCGCAGATGCAACGGCGAGTCTAAAGCTCATTAAAGATGCTTTAAGCAAAAATAAATCTGATATTGGTGAAAAAGCTGCAAACATGATTGCGCTTAATGCAGGCGCAGGTATTTATGTAGCGGGCATTACCAAGACTTATGCTCAGGCTGTTGCATTCGCTCAAGATATTATTTACGGCGGGCAAGCATTAGAGAAAATGAGTGTTTTAGCTGAATTTACTAAAACATTAAAACAATCTCAGGCAGATTAAGGACTTCTCATGATTAATATTCAAAATACCATTTTAGGTAAAATTGTTGACCGTAAACATGAGGAACTTGCTGCGCGTTTAAAACAACGTAATTTGCAAGATGTAGAAGAGCTTGCAAAAGCAGCGACTCCGGTGCGTGGCTTTGCAAATGCTTTACAACATAAACGTCCGGGCGTGATTGCTGAAATTAAAAAAGCATCTCCATCAAAAGGAATCATTCGCGCAGACTTTAATCCTGCCGAAATTGCTCAGCAATATGAACAAGCTGGAGCAGCATGTTTATCGGTATTGACCGATGTTGATTTCTTTCAGGGTGCAGATGAAAATATTGCGATTGCCCGTAATCATTGTGCCCTACCTGCTTTACGTAAAGACTTTTTGGTCGACCCATACAATGTAGTTGAAGCACGTGCTTTGCATGCTGACTGTATTTTATTAATTGTTGCTTGTTTGTCTGACCAGCAACTCGAAGAAATGTCTAAAACTGCGTTTGAGCATCAACTTGATGTATTGGTTGAAGTTCATGACGAAGAAGAGTTGGAGCGTGCCTTAAAGCTTTCTGAGCAATGTTTATTAGGCGTGAATAACCGTAATTTAAAAACCTTTGATGTAGATTTAAATACTACTATTCGGTTGAAAAAATTACTTCCGGCCTCACGTTTATTGATCACTGAAAGTGGTATTGCGACACCAGATGATGTACGTATGATGCAAGAGCATGATATTCACAGTTTCTTGGTTGGCGAAAGTTTTATGAAACAACCACGTCCAGATCAAGCTTTTACTGCCCTTTTTGGACAACCTCAAACGGTTTAATGAAGATATATGAGTAATAAAGATTCATCGCTTTCTAAAGAGCAACAAAAGTTATTGAAGCAATTTAAAAAGCAAATCTCCAATCCTCATTCAAGCAAAATCGCAAATCAGCCTGAGTCTAAAAAATCTCAGGCTGAGTCTGAAGAATTGGAAGACACACATCTATTTAAGCAGGCTGTTGCAGGCGTTAAACCCATCAACAATAGTAATATTGCCGATGTAAAAATCCCACGTGCCAAAAAAGTTGATGCACAAACTCTGGCGAAACGTGCAGCTGCCGAAGGTGGTCGTGATACCGAACATGCCGAGCTATCAGATACACAAGCTGCTTTAAATCCGGTCGCAAGCCAAGCAACGTTAAGCTATCGCATTGCGACTCTTCAACATAAGGTTTTTGAAGACTTAAAAGCAGGCAAGATGCGTTGGTTTGAAGCTGTAGATTTACACGGCTGTACCATTGAACAAGCACGTGATGCAGTTTTACAAATCATCCAGATGGCAAAAGATGAAAATCAAAATGTCATTAAAATTGTGCATGGTAAAGGCCCAGAAGCGGTCTTAAAAACCTATGTCAACGGATGGCTACGCCAACATCGTGATGTTTTGGCATTTGTAAGTGCCCCTGAAAACCAAGGTGGCACAGGTGCTGTTCTCGTACTGCTTAAACGTGCAGAAAAAAATCCAAAATTTGAACAAAAAAAATGATCCTTTGGGATCATTTTTTTACATCAAATACCTGTAATAATTGAGCAACTACTGCAACGGCAATCGTTGCAGGTCGTTTCGATGAAATCCCGTCTATCCCGATCGGACAAACCAAACGTTGTAATGTTTCCGAAGTATAACCTCGCACCTGCATACGTTTTTCAAAAATGGCCCTTTTACTTTTTGAGCCAATCATCCCAACATAAGCAAATGGTTTTGCCGTAGGTTTTAAGGCTGTAAAACACAGTTGCAGATCTAGTTGATGATCGTGCGTTAAAATTAAAACTGCACCTGAACGGTCAAAATGTTCGATCTCGGCGTCTAAGGTATCAGTTGTTATACAGTACGCCTGTTCCAGTAAATCGGATGGGAAAATATCATCACGCGGATCAATCCATTTCACCCTCACACCAATAGGTAATAAACAACGGACAATTGCTTCAGCCACATGCCCCGCGCCACAAATCAGCACTTGCATGGTATTTGGTTGAATCTGCTGGCTAAATTGCCATTCTTCACTGCTGCCAGAATGAAACTCGAAACTTGGTTGTTGTTCCATATCCATCGTTTGCCAAGTGGATGCATATTGATATGAGGCATTACGCCATATATGCTTTCCAGCTCGCCATGCTTGCAAACTCCCAGATAAATCCGACGCAATTTCAGCGGGTAATATTTTTTCAAACAATAACCACATTACTCCGCCACAACACTGCCCAAGCCGAGCACTGAGGTTAAAGCGTTCAATACGCCTCACACAAGTTTCCGATTCTTTTAACATTGCTTTAGCAATATCAATCGCCTGAAACTCTAAATGCCCACCACCGATCGTATCTGACTGCTGCCATTGCTGTTGCAAATTAAATCGCAACAACATCGTTGCACCAACCTCTCGTGGTGTTGAACCATCAGCACGGACCACTGTGACTAATACCATAGGCAACGCATCGGCTTGCCACGCTACAAAATCAGTCCACCATTGTAAATGTTGCATAATCTTCTACATTTTAGCCTGTGGGCGAGCAGCCAAAGCTTGTCCCCGTCCAATAGCAATTGCACGTAAAATTTCCTCGGGAGTTGCCGGAGCATTGAGTACGAGCGGTGCATTTTCTGGAATAGCCGCCTGTACTGCCTGACGAATTGCAGAGAAAACCGATAATGCCAACATAAATGGCGGTTCACCTACCGCTTTAGAGCGATAGATGGTGTCTGCCTGATTTTGATTATTAAATAGTTTGACATTAAAAATATGAGGAATGTCCACACTGGTCGGGATTTTGTAAGTTGAAGGTGCATGGGTAAATAATCGGCCTGCGTGTGGACCCTGCGGCTGCCAATACAACTCTTCTGTCGTGAGCCATCCCATCCCTTGCACAAACCCACCTTCAATTTGCCCAATATCAATTGCAGGGTTAATTGACTGCCCAACGTCATGCAAAATGTCAGCACGTAATACTTTCATTTCCCCAGTTAAGGTATCTATTGCGACCTCGCTAACCGCTGCACCATAGGCATAATAGAAAAATGGACGCCCTAAATGGTTGACCTGATCATAGTGAATTTCTGGCGTTTTATAAAAACCACTATCCCATAGTTGTACACGTGCCATATATGCCCGTTGAACCAAGTCAGGAAATGTCCATGAATGACCATTCGCTGTTGAAACCATACTATCTTCAAACTGGACTTGGTCAGCTTCACTTTGACTTATTTCGGCTGCAAGTTTTGCCAGACGCTCACGAATTTTAATACAGGCATTTTGAACAGCTTTACCGTTTAGATCTGCGCCACTCGATGCTGCAGTTGCCGAAGTATTTGGCACACGAGAAGTATCGGTTGCAATTAAACGAACGCTATCGATGGGTAAACCCAACTCATGTGCAGCAACCTGCCGTACTTTGGTATATAGCCCCTGTCCCATTTCTGTACCACCATGTGTAATCGCGACAGTACCATCCATATACACATAGACCAGTGCACCTGCCTGATTGTAATGCACGGCGTTAAATGAAATACCAAACATTAATGGGGTTAACGCAATACCACGCTTAATGATGTCATTGTTCTGATTAAAGGCATGAATAGTCTGTCTACGCTTCGCGTAATCACTACTTTGCAATAGTTCGGCTACCAATTTTGGCGCAACATTATCACGGACTTCTGCCCCATAGTGCATACGGTCACGTCCACCACCGGGCTGCTCGGCAAAGAAGTTGCGCTGACGAATTTCAACTGGATCACAACCTAAATAACGCGCAATGTCATCAATAATATTTTCAATGACAAACATACCTTGCGGTCCACCAAAACCACGATATGCCGTATTGGAAACAGTATTGGTTTTACAACGTAAGTTACGTAGCTCAACTGCATTTAGATAATAGGCATTGCCAATATGGCAAATCGCACGTTCATTCACTGGCCCAGAAAGATCAGCCGAAAAACCACAGTTTGAAGCCAGTTGTACCTTTAAGCCTTGCAAAATACCAGTGTCATCAAAAGCCACAGACCACTCATAAGCAAAACCGTGACGTTTGCCTGTAGCACTCATGTCATCATCACGATCTAAGCGTAATTTACACGGACGGCCTGTTTTTTTTGCTGCCAAAGAGGCAATGCATGCCCACTGCGCCGACTGCGACTCTTTACCGCCAAAACCACCACCCATACGGCGGCTTTCCACGCTGACCTGATGCATATTCATGCCTAATGCATGACAAATCAGTAACTGCATTTCGGTTGGATGTTGTGTCGAGCAATAGACTTTTAAGCTCTGATTTTCTTGTGGAATCGCATAGGAAATTTGCCCTTCAAGATAAAAATGCTCTTGCCCACCCAGCTCAATAGCACCTGAAAGTTGATGGGCTGCATTTTGAAATGCTTGCTCAACTTCACCATGGCTAAATTCAACAGGCGGCAACACCCACGATTCTTTTTCAATTGCATCTTGAATCGTTAAAATTGGAGTTTCGGGCACATACTCAATTTTTGCTAAGCGAACTGCCTGACGGGCTTGCTGATAACTCTCGGCAACGACCACAAATAAGGCTTGTCCATAAAATTCGACCTGCTCTTCGGCAAAAATTGGGTCATCTTTTACAATTGGTCCCCAATTATTTTCAACCTCTATATCCTTTGCTGAAAAAACTGCATAAACACCTTCAGCCTGACGTACGGCATCCAAATCAAACTTACTGATTTTGCCTTTGGCACAATTTGAAAATCCAACTGCCAAATGCATGGTATTTTCAAGCTCGGGTAAATCATCAATATAAGTTGCCTGCCCCGTTACATGTAAATGTGCACTTTCGTGTGGAATCGAGTCGCCTGCTTTAGCTGATTTTTTAGAAATATTTAAGTCAATGGTTTGATTCATGTCAGATCTCCACCATAGCAATCAAGTCATTCACACGAGTGAGTGTTTGAGACAGAATTTTTTCTACATAAAACCGCTGTAAACAGTTTTTCGCGACGTGTAAACGATACGCTGAGCTAGCACGTCCATCATCTAAAGGCTGATAGTCTTGCGACAATGCCTCTTGTGCCTGAACGATCAATTCTGCTGTAATTTGCTGGCCTTCTAATATGGCTTCTGCATATTTTGTACGTTTGGGAATAGCTGCCATACCACCAAAAGCAATTCTTACATTGTGAGTGACATCATCATTATCTAACTCACAAGAAATAGCTGCACATACCGCAGAAATATCTTGCTCAAATCGTTTGGCAATTTTATAGCTGGCAAATTTAAAACGTGTCTGCCCTTCACGAAGCGGAATAACAATCGCCTCAACAAACTCACCAAGCTGTAATGCTGTTTTTTGATAGTCTAAATAAAAGTCTTCCAAAGCAATTTCACGAGTCTGCTCACCTACACGCAAAATCAATCGTGTACCTAGCGTAATTAATGCTGGCATTGAATCACCAATAGGCGAACCATTGGCAATATTTCCACCTAGCGTTCCTGCGTTTTTAATCGGCATGGAAGCAAAACGGCGCTGCAATTCTTGAAAGTCGGGATAAAAATCTGAAATTTTAATGAGTGCATCACTCAAACTTACATTTGCCCCAATCGTTAAAGCATGGTCTGTGACTACAATCTTTTTCAGCTCTTCAACTTGACCGATATAAAGCATATCGCCCAAATCACGGCCCTGCTTTGTGACCCACAAACCGACATCTGTGCTACCTGCAACAATACGTGCTTGCGGCAACTGTAAGCGTAATACGGCAAAATCCTGCAAAGTCTTGGGTGCAAAAAATTGCTGACTATGATTATTTAAATGCAATGCAGGTAATGCTTTGATCTCTTTTAATACATCAATTACTTTTTGGCGTTGTAATACCACACGTGGATAGTCATAAGCTTTTTGTGCTGCATCTAAAATAGGGCGATAGCCTGTACAGCGACATAAGTTTCCAGAAAGATAATCACTGATTTTATCTTTGCTTGGAGACTGTTGTTCATTTTCATACATTGACCATAACGACATGATAAAACCGGGTGTACAAAAACCGCATTGTGAACCATGCATATCGACCATCGCCTGTTGTACCGGATGAAGTGTGCCATCTGGTACTGGCAATAAGCTATGAAGGTCTTCTACTGTAAATAGGGCCTTACCATCTAAAGTTGGTAAAAACTGAATACACGCATTCACACTACGTAATTGCAGGTTGTCATTGACCAACTCACCAATCACTACTGTACATGCACCACAATCGCCCTCAGCACATCCCTCTTTTGTACCAGTCTGCCTAGTCTTACCAGTTTGAGTATATTCTCGCAGAAATTGTAAAACCGTCATTGTGGGTACTATATTTTCTACTTGCTGCTGACCACCACGGAAAAAGAAGGTGATTGGACGTTCTAACATGTTTTATCCTTATGTTTTATAATAATGCTTCTGTGCAAATATGATGCCATTAGGCGATCATTTAGAACTTATCAATATTAAGCGCACATTTCATGTCCAAACACTTGACTATTAACGTTAAAAAACATGAAATTTATTCATCTTTTATCAAGCGTACAGAAAAACCAAAATAAATATAGTGCGAGGATTTATGAACATCAGGTCATGTTTCTGATACAATGCCGAGCTTGTCTAATAGAGTAAATTTATACGTCTTATGTCAATGCAGCAATCGTACGCAAATATTCTGACTGCCGTCGGTGAAGACCTTAATCGTCCCGGCCTTAAAGATACGCCTGTGCGTGCGGCTAAAGCTTTTTCATATTTAACTTCTGGCTATAGTAAAACTTTAGAAGAAGTCACCAATAATGCTGTTTTCCCATCAGATAACCATGAAATGGTATTGGTGAAGAATATTGAATTTTATTCGCTCTGCGAACATCATCTTCTCCCATTCTATGGCCGTGTTCATGTTGCCTATTTACCAGAAGGCAAAGTTCTTGGCTTATCTAAATTTGCACGTATTACCGAGATGTTTGCTCGTCGTTTGCAAATTCAGGAAAACCTGACTCAGCAAATCGCTGAAGCTGTTGCAGAAGTCACTGGTGCTCGCGGTGTCGCTGTAGTCATCGATTCAGCACATATGTGTATGATGATGCGTGGTGTAGGTAAACAAGAATCTACCACCCGTACAGTTTCATTTGTCGGAGATTTTAAAACCGATAAAGAAGCGCGCCGTGAATTCTTAAGTGCAGTACCAGAAAGCTACTAATATAGTTTTTACTGCCTAAATAAAAGCCCGACAATGTTGGGCTTTTTTTATAGCTGAACGCGATAAACTTCAATCCAATTCTATAAAACATAACAATTAAATTAGGTGATTTTTGTTATAAAAGTAGGCATCTTTCTTTTTAAATAATTTATGAGCTAATCATGCGATTTAAAAAAATTTCTTGTCTACTTTTATCCCCGCTTTTTATTTTTAGTACCTCAATTTATGCGGGCAATACACCAAAAGACCAAGAAATTAAAAAACTGGTAGATCAAAACTTTAAACCGTTATTAGAAAAATATGATGTGCCAGGTATGGCTGTGGGTGTTATTCAAAATAATAAAAAGTATGAAATGTATTATGGTCTTCAATCTGTTCAAGATAAAAAAGCCGTAAATAGCAGTACTATTTTTGAGCTAGGTTCTGTCAGTAAATTATTTACCGCGACAGCAGGTGGATATGCAAAAAATAAAGGAAAAATCTCTTTTGACGATACGCCTGGTAAATATTGGAAAGTGCTAAAAAATACACCGATTGACCAAGTTAACTTACTTCAACTCGCGACGTATACAAGTGGTAACCTTGCCTTGCAGTTTCCAGATGAAGTACAAACAGACCAACAAGTTTTAACTTTTTTCAAAGACTGGAAACCTAAAAACCCAATCGGTGAATACAGACAATATTCAAATCCAAGTATTGGCCTATTTGGAAAGGTTGTAGCTTTGTCTATGAATAAACCTTTCGACCAAGTCTTAGAAAAAACAATTTTTCCGGCCCTTGGCTTAAAACATAGCTATGTAAATGTACCTAAGACCCAAATGCAAAACTATGCTTTTGGCTATAACCAAGAAAATCAGCCGATTCGAGTTAACCCCGGTCCACTCGATGCCCCAGCATATGGCGTCAAATCAACACTACCCGACATGTTGAGTTTTATTCATGCCAACCTTAACCCACAGAAATATCCGGCTGATATTCAAAGGGCAATTAATGAAACACATCAAGGGTTCTATCAAGTAAATACCATGTATCAAGCGCTTGGTTGGGAAGAGTTTTCTTATCCGGCAACGTTACAAACTTTATTAGACAGTAATTCAGAACAGATTGTGATGAAACCTAATAAAGTGACTGCTATTTCAAAAGAACCTTCAGTTAAGATGTACCATAAAACTGGCTCAACTAACGGTTTCGGAACGTATGTGGTCTTTATTCCTAAAGAAAATATTGGCTTAGTCATGTTAACCAATAAACGTATTCCAAATGAAGAGCGCATTAAGGCAGCTTATGCTGTGCTGAATGCAATAAAGAAATAATTTTTCCCTAAAATAAAAAGAGAGAAATAGTCATCATCTATTTCTCTATTTTTTATAGGTATATGGTTTAAAAGAACCAAACATATCCTAAGCTTGATTTCATCCAGTCCAGATGATTTTGTTTTTCATAATCCCAATTAAAGCGAATGGCATTATTACTATTAATGGCATATTGCCACTGTGTATTTAGCCGTAAGTTCCATTGGTTTTGGTCTTCCCAATATGGCAGCTCAACTTGTACCACAGTGTTAAATTTTTCAAGCCACTGATTCATACATCCTAATGTCGGCCCTACTCCCACACGCCAGCCTTTATCTAAATTTGAACCCGCTTGGACATAAGTTTGTACCTGCCCATAGCAAATATGTTTACGCTCATAATCTGCAAGACTGTAACCAACCTGAGCATTAAAACTCGCGACGCCATGCTGCTTTTCATCACTATAAACACCGTCATGAACCGCTTCCTGACGCCAGCCTAAGTTAAATCCCCAAGTCAGGGGAGTTTTAAATGGTTGAATCGGGTTATAAGAGTTCACTTCTAACAGATCAAGACGTTCTAGTTTTAAATGATCATCTCGCCACTGTGCATTACCATTTAAAAATAATAATTGAGTACCAGCACGGTATCCGCCCTGTGGATCTATTAAGTCATGATAAGCCTGCCTATGACCTATCTCGATGAACTTGTCACCTTGCACCTCGCCCAGTTTTAGCGAGACATTACGTGCATTATGGCCTTGAGTCGGCTCGGTTGATGGTCTTTTAGGTTCTTGGCGCTGTTTGTCTAAATCAATCTGACTTCGTAGTGCTAAAAGCTGTCTAAGCTGTGGCTGAGCAAAGCTTTCTTCAACTTTGCGACCAATAAACTGTAGATATAAATCATCATAAGCCATCTCAAGAATTTTGGCCTGATCTGATGGGCTAAATGATTTAAGTGTTTCCGAAGACTCTTTAATTGGCTTCATTGCTAACTGATGAGCAACTTTAGCTAAAGATGCGCCATGCTGGTGAGCTTGGGCCAATAATTGAGTTTCTAAAGCAGGTCGATACACAGGAGCTTTGGTGAGTCCTTGTTGTTGCATCGCTTTAATGGTTTCCATTGGAATAGAAGCGTAGTTAAACTTTTCTTGTAGATGAGATTCAGGTTTAACTAAATCGACTAAGCCTAATAACCGATATGCACAATTATCACTCACAAAGTAATAAGGGAAGCTTACATGTTGCATTTCCCAAATATGACTCACCAAAAAACGCGTTTCTTCTGGAGATAGATTTAATTCATATTCCCACAAATCACGGCTCTCAAAATCACCATATTCTTTTACCTTACGATAGTAAGGCATAAGTGAGTATTCACCCGGATATTGCCCTGTTAAGCCTTTCCATGCATATGACCAGTTGTCATTGCCTGCCACAGTTGCTGCATAGTTTACGGCATAAGAAACGAGGTTTAACTGCTGTTGATCTTTAGGATCTAGACGCAATAAGGTATGGCCAAACATTGAGCTTGGATTGCCCATAAAATCTGTGGCGTAAATTAGGGTCGCTTTGTAAGGCTTAATCTGCCCAATCCAGTTTTCAAATTCTGAACATTTTACTTGCGGCAACTCATTTTCTTGAATGCCTAATTGCTGTATAAGCCACTGACTGCGTGCCGGAAATTTACAGCGAATTGACTGGTTATCTTGCGTAGGTATAAATAATGCCGAGATGTCTGCTTTCAGTTCTTCTTTTAAATTATTGTTTCCATTTTCTGATAGAAAATAGCCAGCATAAGTGACCTCACTTTTCTGGTTTTTATTGGCATACATGAGCCTTTGCCATGTAATGTCTTGGTCTAATTTTTTTTGTTCTGCAATGGACCAGTAGTTTTGAATAGATGGATTCGTTTCTGCTGAATACGCAATATTCACTGCCAAAGAGGCAAAAATTAAAACAACCGATTTCATTAAGCTCATCAATTTTTATCATTAAATATAAGAAAAACCCTGCCAAATGACAGGGTTTTCAATTTCAAACTTATACGTAAGCTTTTAAAACTTCGTCTTTAGCCATTACGTTTTGTAATGATGCTAATACTTGAAGTGTGTTTTGGTTGTTTGTTGAATAGATTTCACCAAAGTTTGCTTTTGAAACTTTGAAGAAACGGTCTTTATCTTGTGGTTTGATTTGCATTAACTCAGCAAGTACATTCAGGCTTTCACCTTGGCCTACAGCCATGTCACGCGCTAAAGCTTCTGCATTTTCATTTGTGAAAGTAACAACTTGTGCTGTAACTGTTCCACCTTGACGGCAACCTAAAGTACCGAAAGTAATACCTAATAATTGGTTAGTAAAAATACCGTTTGTTGTTGCAGCAAGAATTTTAGGCGCTACTCCTTTTTTGCCAGCCCATACTTATGTACCCACACCACAACCGACGTCGTTGTCAGCCATTGCAACACTTGAACCAGCCGCTAATAACGCAGCTAAAGCTAATTTTTTTAACATAGATGTAAATCTCCAAAATCATTATTGATTGTTTCTTATGTGTTGTATTGTTATGTGTAATTTTTATTACACGCTATTAAAGATAGCGAGAAGGCTGTGAATTAGCAATTAAAAAATAAACAATATGATAAAAAGTGCAAAAGAAAAATTTATCTTAAATTCCAGTTACCTTGATTATCTCGATGACCTAATATTTTAAGTACTAACACTAAACTCAAAAGCAATAATAAATACCATGATCCAAGTTTACCCCACCCTACCATATGCCAAGCCTCTACCTGACTTGGATAAAGCCAAATTTTATAAAAGGTACTAATATTTTCAGCAATCCAGATCAGAAAAGCGAGTGTAAACAATACAGGCAACATCGGGATTTTAAATTTATGCTCATTTAATTGGAAATAAAGTTTTGTTTTCCAAAAAATAAAAACACTGATGGCAAATAAAATATAGCGAATATCGGGTACAAAAAATTTACTCATAAAGTTTATATATGAGAAAAATGCCAGTAAAAGCATACTTCCAAAACTCGGAAGTTTTTCAAATGAAACTTGTAGTAGACGTATTGAGCGTGCAAAAAAACTACCTACGGCAGAGTACATAAAGCCTGCAAATAAAGGCACAGTCAAAATTTTAAATACCGCAGGCTGCGGATATTGCCATGAAGCAATCGCAGGATGAGTCAAGAATATTTCCATGACCATCGCCATGACATGAAATAAAGCAATAACTTTGGCTTCTGCCCATGATTCAAGTTTTAAATATAAGAGACATATCTGAATAATCAGTGCATATATGAGTAAATAATCATAACGATAAAAACCCATATATTCATGGCTTCCCATCGACGCAGTTAGGGCAAAAGCGATGAGAAGAAAAATACCAAACAAGGCTGCCGAAACAGCCTTGTCAATAAATTGAAGAGGTAAAAACAGATATTGCACAAAAAACTATCCTAGATATTTAGCACTATACTCATGTACCGTATCTACAAAGATTTTTGGCTGTGCCGGATCTACCCATTGGGTAATACCATGACCTAAGTTAGCAACGTAACCGGTCTTCTCACCGTTTGCGTAAGCATCGTCTAACATTGCCTTTACAGCTTTTTCAATGGAAGCAGCCGAGCCATATAAAACAGCAGGGTCAAGATTCCCTTGTAACGCTACACGCCCAGAGACAACATTTCGAGCGGTATTAAGCGGAGTAGTCCAGTCCAGTCCTAATGCATCTGCACCAGTGGTAATCATTGGCTCTAACCATTGACCGCCACCTTTCGTGAACACAATAACAGGAATACGGCGGCCATCTTTCTCACGTTGTAAGCCCGCGATAATCTTCTTCATATAGTTAAGAGAGAACTCTACATATTCACGGTGTGCTAAAGCCCCACCCCAACTATCAAAGATTTGAATTGCCTGAGCGCCTGCATCAATTTGCGCATTTAAGTAGTCAATGACTGAATCTGCTAAATGGTCGAGCAACGCATGCAAAACTTCCGGCTGCGCATACATCATTTGCTTGGTAAAACGGAACTCTTTACTTGAGCCGCCTTCAACCATATAAGTCGCCAGTGTCCAAGGACTACCCGAAAAACCAATCAGTGGAACTTGACCACCTAAAGCAGAACGAATCGTACTTACTGCGTTCATGACATAATCAAGATCGGCTTTAGCATTAAGCTTAGGTAAGTTAGCCACATCTTGTTCAGTACGTACCGTTTTATGAAACTTCGGACCTTCTCCAGTTTCAAAATACAGTCCAAGTCCTAATGCGTCTGGAATAGTTAAAATATCTGAAAATAAAATTGCTGCGTCTAAATCGTAGCGACGCAAAGGCTGTAAAGTCACTTCACAAGCAAATTCTGTATTTTTGCATAAAGATAGAAAGTCACCAGCTTTTGAGCGTGTTTCCCGATATTCAGGCAAATAACGTCCTGCTTGGCGCATCATCCATATTGGAGTGGTATCTACAGGCTCACGTAATAAAGCACGTAAGAAACGATCATTTTTAAGTGTCGTCATTGCCGATCTCTATCTTTTTCATGTGGCAGCATCATAACAAAAGGTGAGTGTTTTTATAATTTCAATTTCACACAAAAAACTTGCCAATCTACTAAAAAATGCATATTTACACAAAAGTCTACTGCAAGAAGAAACGTTTTCTGCAATACTTGCAGCATGTTACATCGGGTTTATTTATATCCCTTCGCGTCTCAAATAAGCCAATATTAAATTCATAAGAATGAATGATTGGTGAGTTTATGGCCTAAAGGATCTGATTTTCCCTATTGCTTATATGAAAATTCTTAAGGTTGAATTACATGTTTGTTCGCTCATTACTCGCTATGAGTTTAAGTTGTATTATTGCTAATGTTGCTTTGGCTGCGTCAACAACTGAGCAACCACTGAACCCTAATAAAGTATCTGCTCCTGTAGAAGATCCGATTGATCCGCTTGCTGTAGATGCTGCTTCAACTGTAAAAGCTCAAGCTCAGACTCAGATTACTGCACAAGAACAAAATGACCTAAATAGAGCGTCAACAACATTACAAAATTTACAAAAAGCTGAAGACCAAAATGCTGATTCAGGTATTGCCGCTTCAACACCAGTAGCTACGGCTAAAACCACAACAGCTACTGCGTCTACAGCAACTTCTGCGCCAGCGGTTACATGGACATTAGATAGCTTAAACAACGCTGAGTGGTATGAAAATATTGGCAAAGGCCAACTTCCAGTTTATGCACGCGCTCACGTTATGCTTAATAATGCACATGCTTCACCGGGTGCTATCGATGGCATGAGCGGTAAAAATACATTAAAAGCAATTGCATCTTTCCAGCAAATGAATGGTTTATCGCCTACTGGCGAGTTAACTAAAGAGACTTGGGATGCGCTTGTTGCTAAACAAAACAAACCAGCGTTTATTGAATACACCATTACCGATGCCGATTTAAAAGGTCCTTACGCACAATCAATTCCTTCTGACTATGCTTTACAAGCAAAAATGAAAGGTTTGTACTACACACGCGTAAGTGAAATGTTGGGCGAGAAGTTTCATATTGATGAAGCCTTCTTAAAGAAAATTAACCCGACTGCGACATTCAAAAAAGTTGGTGAAAAAATCATTGTTCCAAATGTACGCAATGACTTACCAGAAGATATTCACTTGATTATTGCGCATAAAGGTGCGAAACAGTTGTATCTGTTTAACAGCCGTAATCAAATGATTGCGTCATTTCCTGCAACAATTGGCAGTACTGATACGCCATCTCCGACCGGTACTTACAAGGTAGTAGGTGTAGCACGTAACCCTTGGTACAGCTACTCTCCTTCTAACTTTGTACAAGGCAATAACTTAAAACCGCTTTCATTACCACCAGGTCCAAATGCTCCTGTAGGTAATATCTGGATTGGTTTAAGCAAAAAATCATTTGGTATTCACGGTACACCAAACCCGTCTTTAATTTCTAAAACTGCATCACACGGTTGTATCCGTTTAACGAACTGGGATGCTAACGATTTAGGTAATAAAGTACGTTCAGGCGTAACTGTTAAATTCTTAGAATAATCCTCTTAATTAAAAGAGCCTGCTTTATGCAGGCTTTTTTATTAAATTTTTTAGCATAGCCCCGTGGAATATGTAGTTATTGTTTTGATTATAAAAATAAAACCAGCCTAGGTTTACTAATTACACAGCAATTTTTGTATTTAGAATATTTAACATGGTTTGCATTTTAGCTTCTGTTTCTAACCATTCAGCTTCAGCATCTGACCCTTCAACAATCCCCGCACCAGCATATAAGCGCATTTTATTTTCACTAAGTAGACCACATCGAATCGTCACTACCCACTCACCATTACCCTCCGCATCCATCCAGCCGACTAACCCCGTGTAATAATGTCGGTCATAACCTTCATGATCTAAAATAAACTGCTTAGCAACATGAGTTGGTGAGCCACAAACTGCTGGTGTTGGATGTAATTCTAATGCAAGGTTTAAGGCATCGGGAGCCTGTTGCTTAAGCACACCTTGGAATTCTGATGATAAATGCAACATCGTTGATGTTTCTAAAATATCTGGAAATTCAGAAACCTTAAGCTCTACACAATGAGTAGCTAAATTTTTAATAATATTTTCAACCACAATTCGATGTTCATGTTGATCTTTCTCAGAATGATTTAATTCTTGTTGGCTGACGAAATTTTTTTCAGAAATTTGAGATTTAGGACGAGAACCGGCCAAAGGATTACTGGTTACAATACGGTCTTGTTTTGATAAAAGCAGTTCAGGACTTGCACCTAGAATATAATTATTATGCTCGACTGGAATCACAAAATTATAAGCATTTGGATTTTGTTTTAATAAAGCAGCCAATAAATTTTCAGGCTCTTGATGACGGTTAAACTCATATTCAACAGCCTGAGAGAGAACAACTTTTTCTACCTTCTTTTTCTCAAAAGCATCTAAAGCTAGCTGTACTGTACCTTCAAATTTTTGTCGTTGAATGAGTAATGATTTATTAATTATCTCAATGTTATTACGATTTTTTAATGAATTAATCGTAGAAGATGCTTGTGTTATTTTTTTATGATCAGCATAAAAATTTAAGCTACTTTTCTTTGTAATATCAAAAGGTATAGCACCAATTAAAACTGGATTTTGATGGCCTTGCTTTTTAATTTCTTCAAAGCATTTTGCAATCTCTTCATTCAATAGTGCGGTATTTGCAGCAGGTGTATTTAACGTTTTAACGAATTCATTGACCTCGAGATAATAATTCTTCGTAGAAAAACATGAAAATTTCTTTTGACCGATATGATCTAAATTTTGCTCTACTGATATTTGAGTCTGCATCATCTGTATATCACCTCTCACATTGATTTTTTTCAAGCAAATTCTGTAGTACTTCTTTTTAAATATAAGGATATAAAAATACTGAAACACACATTAATGCAAATGATTATTATTATCAATAACAAATTTAGTTTTCAATGCAAGAAATTGTAATTATCTCGTTATTTGTATGAAAAAAATAAACTTTAACCTCTAGAGTTATCTCGATTAAACTTTCTTGTCTAAGGTAAAAATAAAGAAACGTGCCATCTAGCGCTTTAAATTTTATATTCTTAAAATCAATAATTTGCTTATATTTTAAATAAAATGCCTTAATGATACTTTCTTTAGCGGAGAATATTATCAAATATAAATATGCTTGATCTTTTAGTAGCTTTTCAATTTCTTCTTGCTCATTTTTATGGAGAAAAACATCATAAAATTCATCTTTCTTTTGAAAAAAAATATGATGTTTTTGAGACTCTATATCGATTCCAAATATTTTTTCTTTAAGCGTGTTATTTCTAACATATGCGATGGCATGACATGATTTTTTTGATCCAACATGACTAATCCCACCCATCACTCCTTCGGGCCATAGGGGCTCTCCCTGTTTACCTTGATGGACAATAGAGTCTTGTAAATTGAAGCGTTGTAATGCATATTTTGCTGCTAAGCGCCCCGTCAAGAACTCTAATTGACGAATGAAGCGTGAGCTTTTTATATTCGGTGGAAGAAATATATTCAGCTCCTGATAGATATGATCAAGCTGAGGTATTTCTTTGATTTGGCTGAGCTGGACTTTATGTATATCTAGCCCGAAAGCTGTTAGCTTTTCATATTGAATATTTATTTCATCCAGACATGAATTAGCCCCTCTACTTAACTGCTTCTTCGTATTCATAGCATGGACTTTATTCAATATTCACAGTCAATGTTTCAACGATGGCAGCAATATTTTCAAGCATCTTTACTCGAGTCTCGGGATTGAGAAAGTAGAAATGGTCCCCTTCAAACTCAATACTTCCTAACCAATTTTCTGTGTGTTGTTGCCATGCGTCCATCATTCTTTTGTTAGGAATATCAGGATCTTGTTTGCCATAAAATGCAACGATCGGAACCTCAGTCTTGTGAATCTTCTCGCTAAGTAATTGATCACTAAGATAGAAATCATTACGAATGATTTTGAGAAAGAATATGAGTGCATCCTGATTATTTAAAATTTCGTCAGGAAAATTATTGTATCGCTTTAATTCATCAATAATTTTTTCATCAGTTAGCTCATGCTTGTACCGCATATGTTGAATATAGTGATGCTCAGGTCGGCTACTTATAACAATTAATCTCAACTGATCAATAATAGGTTTTTCATTCAAATAATTGAGTACTTTCCAAATCAAGCCACCTCCTACACTATGTCCAAATAAAATAAACGGCGTGTCTGAGTAAGCTTGTATTTCATTGGCAATTTGCATAGCCAATAGATCAGGATCATCAATTAATGGTTCATTTATTTTTATACCATGACCCGAATATTCAATAGGAATAATACGAATATTGTCAGAGATCCGCTTTTTCCATGGATGATAAATACTCGCGCTACTCCCCGCAGGCGGTAAACAGAACATATTATATTGATGTTTATTCACTTAAGAATTCTCCAAATATTAAGCATTTTTCTTTTATAAAAAATGCTTAAATCAGATTTCTGCTCTATTTTTTTAAACAGAAATTGAAGCTAAATTGATAGTTTGAGTCGGTTGCCAAATAGCTGAATCACGATGCGTGACAAAAATAACCGTAGAAGAAAGAGCACGTATCGTTGTAACAATTTCCTGCTCAGTCTCTTCATCCAAGGCAGAGGTTGCTTCATCAAGTATTAAAATCGGCGCATTTTTGAGTAATGCTCGGGCAATTGCGACCCGCTGACGTTCACCACCGGACAATGCGGTGCCTTGTTTACCCACCGATTGATTAATTCCTTCTGAACTACGGTCAATCATTGCCCCTAATGCTGCATCTCTTGCAGCCTTTTCTATTTCATCATCAGTTGCATCAGGTTTTCCTAAACGGATATTTTCAGCCAGTGTTCCTGTGAACAAAATAGGTTCTTGTGTGACATAAGCGATATTCGAAACCAAATCTTCATATTTCATTTGATCAAGAGCTATGCCACCAAGGGTAATTTTTCCTCTTTGTGGATCATCAAACCGTGTAAGCAATTCAAGTAAAGTACTCTTACCACTACCGCTTGGTCCGGTAACCCATACTCTGCTCCCCAATGCGATATCGAGAGATATATTTTCAAGTGCTGGCGCATAGCTAATGCCTTGTACCGAAATATGATGGCCAGTAGGAATTTGAGGGTGTAATGGCTCAGGCAACTCAGGTGGATGGGTGATCTGATTAAAGTTGCGCAGTGCAGCAAATAAATCATTGATATGCAACCCTGCAGTAGCAAGTTCACCTAACGGCGCTGCTGCACGTCCAATTAAGATGAGTAATGCCAACACCAAAGCAGCATGATTGACACCAGCAAGTACCAGATAAGTTGCCATCCCAGCAATCGGTAAAACACTTGCCAAGGTTGCAATAAAACTTGCAAATGCAGCAGCACGGTTGATCCGTACTAATGTCTCTTCTTGCTCTTCCCAACGATGTTCCAGCCTTTGAACCGCATGTTCTGGTCCCGCGGCTGTGCGTAATAACTCAACATGATCAACCAATTCCAACGTTGCTTGTGAAGCAGCTAAATCGGCAGTATTACGTTTTTTATCAATATGCATGAGTGCACGTTGTGCTAGGAATTGAGCAAATAAAGAGAGTAAAAGTAAGCCTAAAGCGACAAATGCTACGCCTGCTCCAGCAAGCAGGCCTATTCCTATTGTTAGAAATAAAGGCATAAAAGGCGCATGTAAAAAGGTTTGCAATTGATGAGCAGGGATACTCATAAACCCAGGAATTCCCTGTCCAGCAATTGTCTTAATCTGAGCACGCTGTTCATTGGTAAACCAAGAAAGCTTGGCACGAGCTAAAGATTTGCCTAACTCAGCAAATAGGTCCCCTGCTAAACGCACACCAGTAAGGAAGCCAGCACGAGTGACTATAACTGTCACTAATATTGCTGCAATTGCACTGATGAGAACCCAGCTTGGTGACCATTGATTGACAATTGCAAATGCCAATACGGTATATGCGATTGCTTCAATTGCTGCAACAATGATCCATCCAATACCAACAATAATTAATTTTTGTTTGGCCGCACGAGGAAGCATCGAAAAAATCTGATCTTTATTTAATTTAGCAGCAGTATTCATAAAGATTTCCCTGAGTCAGTTGGGCCTTTAAGCACTAACCTGTTGTCGGCATGAGCAGCTAAGGCAAGATCATGAGTGACCATGACGATGGTTTTATTCTGGTTTTTAGCTAAGTGGCTTAATTCCAATATTATTCTTGTCGCATTGGTCTGGTCGAGTGCACTCGTTGGCTCATCTAATAAAATAATAGGAGCTGAGGATAAAAACGCACGCGCTATTCCTATACGCTGTTTTTCACCGCCTGAAAGTAAAGTTGCATCTGCATTTAAATCTACTTTGAGTTGTGCCTTGAGTAGTGCCTGCTCAAGTTGTTCATCACTTACATTAATGGCAGATAAGGACAAGTTTTCTCTTACTGTGGTCGGTAATACATCTCCACCTTGTGGAATAAACAAAACCTTTTCATGCCTTAGTTTTTCATGTAATTGCAAAATATCTGTTTTTGCTAATTGAACGACACCTTCTTGCAATACGGCTAATCCAGCAAGTGCTCGCAGTAAGGTTGTTTTGCCAACTCCACTCGGCCCTGTAATTGCAGTCATTGAATTTTTTGGAAATGAATAACTTAATCGATCAAATACTTTTTGATTTTCAATTGCAAAGCTTGCATTAACTATTTCAAGTGTTACATCTTCCTCAATCTGTTGTAGATTGCCCGATGAGAGTACTGGCTCTTTTAAGAAAGCAGATAAACGAGTAGCTGCAGCCCGCCCAGCAGCGACATAATCAAGACCATGCCCTAAACGTAGCGAAGGTGTCACGATGGCCAAGCTAAAGAAAAGTGTTGCAGCCAAGGTCATGCTGTCGTATTGATAAGCCACGAGATAGGCTATGGCAAAGGTTGCAACAGCTTGTAGTAAGGCAGTGGCAACAGCAGCGAGTGTTGCGACTTTACTCACCCAAGACACCATATTTTGAGTGAAATTTTGTGCTGATTGAGTATAGGCTGTTAAAGCGCCTGATTGTTGTCCATATATTCGATTATCACGAATGCCGCGCGCATAATCATCAGCAGAACCAATAATATCTAACATGACCTGCATACGCGCAGCGCCATCCCGTTTTGATACATGGGGAACAATAATTAAATAATAGAGTGAAGCAATTGCCCCAGGTAATAATACCCAAAGGGCCATCGGACCAACCAAAGCAATTAATAAAACAATAGAAACTAAAGGGATTACAGCAAAAATTGCAATTTCCGACGGTAAATGCGCCACCATATGATGTAAAGTTGCGATATCGTCTGAAACCAGTCGTTTTAGGTTTTGGTCACCCTGTTTTGATAGGGTTGTGTTAGGTAACCGAATTAAATGATGAGCAATTTGACGACGTAATCGTGCCGAAAATCCCGCCTCTGCATCATGCACTAACCATGAAGCCAGTGCTGCCAGAGCCGCCCCGACTATCCAAAAAACCGCTGAAAAGATCACCCAATAAGAAGATAAATAACCAATCAACTGAATCATGCCCCACAGAGCAGTTAAAATGGCTAAACCAGAAAATACGGCAGCAAGTGTTCCTGCAAATAATTTAGGAAATGCTGGCTTGAGTGCAGGTGCCAAGGAAGAGTCTGTCATCAGATGAGATAACTTTAAATCAGACATGCTTATCTCTCTTTATATTCATAGAAAAAGCGGTACTTAAAATAAAATCTCGCTTCAATTGACCAGCAAGAATTGTCATTTTCGGCTTTAAAAAAGCATGAATAAGAAAATCATATAAAAAGTATTTTTTTAAAAACTTTAATTGCATCAAAAACTTCCTAACCACCCTATCAAAATATTTTTAGATCATTTTCTAGACTGTAAAAATTAATATGGATTTGTCTAAATCATCTTGGTTGATATGACTAAAAGCCAACTGTACGTTTAGAGGCACCTTGTAAATCAAAAATAACGTCGTCAATTAAGCTATCAATCTGACGTGTATCTCGGTGATGTGCCGTAGTAATTAAATGAGCCATATTTCCGGAAGTTGCCAGATAATGCTTTTTCCAGATGTGCTCAGAAGGACACGGAAATACCACAGTGATTGAATTCGGATTCCGCCAAGCAGGAATGCCCACTGCCTGAAAGCGATCAACCGCATACTGGGCCATTTTTAGACAATGTTGAATTCTATGTCGTCTTTGTAAATTGGTTTGGCTACGTATAGCCGCCCACATCAACAAGACCGTATGGCCATTGCGAGAACCGCTAATGGTTTGATCACGTGTAGAGATATAGTCAACATCTACCGATATACGCTCTACATTTTGGCGTTTGGCCACAACAATGCCACACGGAATCGGTGAGCCAATCATTTTATGGCCAGACACACAAATCGAGTCGATGCCATGAGCAAAGGAAAACGCTTGAGGATGATCGACAAAAGGTAAAATCATGCCACTCAAGGCAGCGTCAGCATGAATATAATAATCTCGGCGCATGATTCCGATTTGCGCTAAGCGCTCTTGAATCATTTCAATATCATCAATTGCGCCGGTCATGGTCGTACCAATATTTGCAAAAATAATGGGGTGACTTTCTTTATTGGTTTTTATTTTATGGATTAAATCATCATAGTCGATTTCACCATTATCTAATGATTCGATCACACAAGATTTCATCTGCAATAATTTGGCGATTTTTCCAACCGAATAATGCGTATCTTTTGAGTAATATAATGTGGAATCAGGAAATAGCTCACGCGCCAGATAGCAGCCAAACATATTACCTTCTGTGCCACCATTGGTTACGTATCCCCAGCTTTCTTCAAAAGGAATTTGAAAAATTTCAGCAAAATACGCCATCACATCTTTTTCAAAATCAAAAGAATTCAATGCGTAATTACTATAGTCTTTCCAATCACCACAATTATTAATAGAGAATTTGAAAAAACGGAATAAAGCGGAATAATCAAAATCTGCAGATTCAGGATATCCAATATTGAAGTATTGATGTTTTAAACAGTAATTCCAGAATGTCTCAATTCTCTCTTGATCAGCAGGCGATAAAATCATTTTTTGCTCCGTTAATATGACGATTACAAGTCGTCTAAGGAGTCGCTATCAAAGATATAAATTTTATGTATAAATTTAGCGACCAGGATTTGTCGTATGCCTTATGATGGCAACCCTCTACCCTGCAATCCTTTGCCGTGCATCAACCAATGACCACCAATTTGATAAAGTGGGTGTGCGTCCTAATTCTTCAAAACTAATATTGATTCCCTGCGCTTTGAGTTCCGAAGAAAACTGCATAATTCGTAATGAGTCCAATCCATAAAGAATCAGATTTTCTTCTGGATCTAATTCATCTTCTTCAATAAGCTGCTGGACCTTTTGCTCTAGCCAAGGTCGTGTAATGCCTGTTGCCACCTGCCCCACTACAGATTCGGTATCCACGACCTGACCGCAACGTGAAGATACATATTTCAAAGCTAAGCGGTGTTCTTCTTCTGAAAAATCGGCAACTGCATCGCCAACCAAAAAGGGTTGTATGTCACTCATAAAGGCTTCAATTGCCGTAACCATACACCCGATATGGGCATAGACACCGCCAATAATGAGCTGATCACGATTCCAGTTTTGCATTCTTTCAAGCAAATCCGAACGTTTAAACGCGCTATAACGCCATTTCGTTAAGATAATGTCATGTTCAGCAGGAGAAAGTTGATCAATAATTTTTTGCTGATCGATTGTTGAGGCTGGCAAACCCGGTCCCCACATCGCATTCAGTAATGCGCGATCTGCCGCTGGTTGCTCATAAGGCTGTGCTGTATAGACAACAGGAACATTGTTCTGATGTGCCCAACTTCTTAGTTGAACTAAATGATTAACAACCGTTTTAATTAATTCACTTTCAGCATCGTAAAAATTTAAAAAGTAACGCTGCATATCATGAATTAATAAAACAGCTCGAGAAGGATCTAATTGCCAGTCTGTTTTATTATTTGGATAACTCTCTCTTTCGGGCATGAGATAAGTAGAAATTTTTGAAATAGCCATATGCTGCTCAATATTTATTAAGATGTTGTAAATGTATTTAAAATGCTGCGAAGTTGTTTTTTGTCCACCTTACCGACTGCGGTCAGTGGCAAACTTTCGATTAATTTGATCTGGTCTGGAAGTTTGTATTGTGCAATACCTAACTCCATGAGATGGCGTCTGAGCACAACAGCTTTAAGTTCAGGATTACGAGAAACAATAAAGGCACAACTCTTTTCACCAAATTGTTCATCAACAATTGCGACCAAAGCTGCGTGTATAACTTCCGGATGTAAAAGAATAAGTTTTTCTATTTCTTCCGAAGCAATCTTTTCACCACCACGGTTAATCTGGTCTTTAATTCTTCCTACTACACGTAAATTACCATCAGGGGTACGCTGCACGAGATCGCCCGAATAGTAATAGTTGTCCTCATCAAAGACCTGTGAATTATGTTCAGGGCTTTGGTAATAACCACAGAAGGTATAAGGTCCCCGAGTCGCAAGCATCCCTATTTCACCTTCTGGAACCTCTTTATACTGTTCATCCACAATTTTGATTTCATCATCAGAACTGATAGGACACCCTTGTGTCGTAAATATTTGCTCATCGGAGTCATCGAGTCTGGTGTAATTGACCAAGCCTTCAGCCATTCCAAATACTTGTTGTAATTTACAATTGAGGACTTCAGGAACTTGACGAGCTAAAGATTCAGGGAAACTTGCTCCACCTACTTGAAGCAACTTTAAAGACTGAATTTGATCTTTATATTGCGCGGCTTTTTCTAGCCACATAATGACAGCACTCGGCACTAAAGATGCCATATTGACTTGATGTCTTTGAATAATAGAAAAACAATTGAGCGGTTCAGGATTTGGTGCCATCACAACACATCCACCTGCATGTAAAACACCTAATGCACCGGGTGAACTCAACATAAAGTTATGCGGAGCTGGCAGAGCACACAATAACCGAGTATTCGAGTTTAAACCGCAAATCTCGGCACTGGCCCGCACACTATAGTCGTAGTCATTATGCGTTCTTGGAATAAGTTTTGGTGTTCCCGTACTTCCACCTGACAACTGAAAGAAAGCAACTTCATCAGCAGGTGTAGATGAAAAATCGACAAAGGTCTCTGCTGGTGTTTCAATCCAGTCTAATAGACCGAAATCGGTAGCTTGATGATTGAGCATCAAAATAATTTCAGGACTTAAATTTACTTCATGAAGTGAGTCAATAAATTGATTATTGCTAAAGACTTCATGCTGACGTGAACCAATTAAAAGCTTAGGTTGAATCTGTTTAATAAAGGCATTTAGTTCATATTGGCGATGACTATATAGCGCATTGAGCACAACCACGCCTGCCTTAAGCAAGGCAAAAAAGACAATATAAAACTCTGCAACATTGGGAAGCTGTACTAAAGCTGTATCACCCTTGCCCAAGCCTTTTTCAGCTAGTCGAGAAGCTAAATTTGTTGATAGCTGGTCCAGCTCGATATAACTCAACTGACGCTCACCACAAATAATTGCCGGCGAATGCGGATGCGATTGAACCCCTACCGTTAAAATGCGCGTCAAAGGTTGGTCAATCCAATAACCTTTATTTCGATAGTGTTGCGCTCTTTCTGGAGACCAGCGAACAAACTCAATCAACTGTTTTTTCATGACATTCTAAATATTCAATTTAATTTAATGGTTATCAAGCTATTGATTCTTGGTAAATTTTCTTACATATCGGCATAAATATTTAATTTGAATACCGACAAAAGAAAACTCTTAAGACGGACAAGCTATATATTCACAGCAAAATTGGAAATGATTAACAAATGCAACTGGTAATCATTTTCATTTGTTTGTATGATGCTGAAACAAGATTAATTTGTCAACCGAGTTATCGTTCAATGTGTGAATTAACTTCGATGCAAGCGGCCTGCTGGTTTGGTCGCTCTGGCAACGCAACTTTAGGTGGGGTTGCTGCCCATCTCTATGCAGAATTTGACGGTCAATTTATTGATCTACAAAAATTACATTTAGCACTTCAACGACTTTATAAAGAACACCCTATTTTGAGATTAAGTTTGAGTGCCGATGGCATCGCAAACATCATGGCTGAGAAGGCTCAACAGATATTAGAAGTCGATGATTTTTCAAAGCTTAGCGATCATGAAATTGAGCAAATGCTCATGCAAAAACGGGAGCAATGGACCCATCAAAAACTTGATTTAAGTCAGGGCCAGACTGCAAGATTTTCTGTAAGTGTTCTTAAAAATAATATTTTTCGTTTTCATGTAGATACGGACATGATTGCTATAGATCCATCCAGCTTCTTGAATTTAATGGAAGATCTTTCTTTGTTTTATGAAGACCCAGAAATATCATTCTCCCGTCCGCCTAATTTTTTTGACTGGTATCAAAAAGTACGGACGGACCCTGACCTAAAAAAATTAAGCCAACGAGACCGCTTATGGTGGAAAGAACGTCTGCCTCAGATTAGCCCTGCTCCATCTCTACCTTTCATTCATCAAGAATTCAAAACAGCAAAAAGTGATCGTTTAAGTACTTGGCTATCGCCAAAAGAACGAACAGCATTACAACAACTTGCTAGAGAACAACGCATTACTGTGACCAATCTGATATTAGGTCTATTTGCCTATACGCTTGGTCATACAACCAAAGATCACAGCTTCCGATTAAATATTCCTACTTTTTGGCGTGAGCCGGTTTTAAAAAATGTCGAAGGCACTATTGGTGATTTTGCTAATCTAGTCATCCTTGATGTCGATATGAAAGGAATAACTACCTTAGCCGCATTCTGCAAACAAATAGCAAATCAAATGCTTGAGTTATTAGAGCATTCACATTATTCGGGTGTGAATGTTCTACGTGACCTGTCCCGTTATCATGGTAGTGCACAGATTGCTCCCGTGGTATTTACAGCGGCGCTCGACTTAGAAAATGATAATTTACTTTCCGAACGTGTCCGCCGTGTTTTTGGCTCAATGAATTGGGTCATTTCACAAGGGCCGCAAGTTGCACTTGATGCACAAGTTGCTCATGTAGATGACGGTATTTTAGTTAATTGGGACATCCGTTTAGATGCTCTCCCCAAAGAATGGATCACGAATTTATTTGAATCTTTCATTCATTTACTTAAAAATCTTGCCGCACATCCTGAGCAACTGAATACACAAATTATAAGCCCAGCACAAAATACCTCGTCAGATCGTACGTCTCAAAAACCATTAAATGCATTACAGCAAGCCTACCTATTAGGCCGAACTCAAGCCCTTCCTTTAGGTGGTGTTGCCATGCAAGAGTTTAGGCAGTATCACGGCAAAATGGATATTGTTTTATTAAGACAACGATTGGCAGAAATGGTACGGCGGCATGACAGCTTACGAACCTATATTGATAAAAATAGGTTAATACAATATGTAAGCGATCAAGTGAGTGTCAATTTAAAAGAAATAGACCTAACTACATGGGAACCTGAACGTGCTTCTCACCACATCCAGTCCTATAAAAATAGTTATACGCATGAGCTATTTGATTTAAATCAGTCGCCTTGGAATATCACCGTCTTTTTATTAAAAAATAATCTACTAACGATTTTTGTCCGCTTTGATGCATTAATTTTAGATGGCCGATCTATAGCTTCACTTATGTTAGAGCTATTCGATGGACAACAACATGATATCCAAACGCAAATAGAAGAAAATGAAGTTGAAAATAGCCTGTCTGTTCATCACGCAGATATGGCTTACTGGGAAAGAAAATTTTCTAAATTATCGGCTATTCCTGCGCTTCCGTGGAAAACACCCTTACAGCATTTACCGACTTCACGTTACCAACGTAACAGTCTGGTTATAGAAAAAGATCAATTTAAACAGTTGTCTAAAATTGGCGCAAAACATTCACTGTTTAAAAACTCAGTCATCATGGCGATTATTTTGGAAGTGCTATCTCATTGGAACACTGACAAATCTCTATGTGTTGCTGTTCCTACACTTCCCCTCTATGCCGGACCATTTTCCAATAGTTCTACGTTTATTGCTGTTGAGTGGAAAGCTTCAGATCAATTTGCTGAACAAGCAAACCGTTTGCAAACTGAAGTTTTAGAGGGTTTACAGCATCTTTCATTTTCAGGCGTTGATCTCGCTCGACTATTATTTGAAAAAGTTGGCACTGCTCCAGTATTACCGATTGTAATTACAAATGGTTTGTCATGGCCGGTATTATCTGAATCTCATCCTATTCAGCAACTAGATGGCCTTACTCAAACACCTCAAGTTGCAATTGATATTCGCTTTAGCACAAGAAATGACGGCGCTTTGATTTTCGATATTGATTATGCCCAAGAAGCATTTCCACCCAACATGATTGACGATTTCTTGGATGCACTGCAATTAGCAATCAAGCAAATTATTGGTTCAGAAATATTCAGTTTTGATCTCAGCAATTTTTTCAGTGAGCTTCAAAATAAACGACTATATTTTAAAAATAATGAGTCCGATCATTCATCTATACCAATTGAAAATAATGCTAAACAGCAAAATCAACTACTCGACATTTACTTAGAAGTGATAGGCCACCCGCCAAATATGGAAGTGGACAACTCAACTCATTTTACTCATCTCGGGCTACGTCCACATCATTTAAAGGTCGTTTCAAAACGTATTAATGAAACATATGCGATTCAGCTCTCACCTGTTCAACTTATTCAATGTCGCAATATTGCTGATGTAGAGAAACTACTAACACCACATTAATTCGTATTTTGAACTTTCATCATTTTGGAAACAGATAAAGTATAAACATGAAAAAAATAGATATTACCGGAATTGGTATTGGGCCATTCAACTTAGGTTTAGCTGCTCTTTTGTCTCATCATCCCGAAATCAAAAGCGTATTTTTAGAACGTAAACCAGAATTTCGATGGCATGAAGGGTTGCTATTGCAAGGTACGACATTACAAGTTCCTTTCTTTGCCGACTTGGTTACTATGGCCAATCCTTGCCATCCCTTAGGCTATATTAATTATTTACATCAACATGATCGCTTACATCAGTTTTATTATTACGACAGTTTTTTAATTCCACGCCGTGAATATGACCATTATTGCCGTTGGGCTTCAAAACAATTACCGGATTGTCGATTTGGAGAAAACGTAAGCCATGTGGAATATGACGCCAAGCTGGATAAATTTATTATAGAAAGTGAATCAGCCTCGGGCGAAAAACAAAAATATATAAGCCAAAATCTGGCGATTGGTATTGGAACTAAACCTCGAATTCCTAAATGGCTGGAAACATGCAAACACCCTTTGGTAAAACATTCAGCGGAGTTTGCAAAAATTCAGGAACAACTCAAGCAATGTAAACAGGTCACGGTTATTGGCTCGGGCCAGAGTGCAGCAGAATGTGTACTTGCTTTATTTAATTCACTTACACCAGAACAAGTAAAAGCAGGTGCATCTATTCGTTGGATCACACGTTCTGCCGGCTTTCACCCAATGGAATATTCTAAACTTGGACAAGAGTGCTTTACCCCTGCATATATGCAATATTTCCAAAGCCTGCCTAGAGATAAACGCCGCGATATTGCTGCTAGTCAGGGCCTGATCTATAAAGGGATTAGCTTCTCAACCATTGGCGATATATATGATGTGCTTTATGAGCGTTCAGTGGCTGGTGAAAAATCCGGTTTAAGCCTATACACAAGCTGTGAGGTTGAGTCGGTTAAAGAACTTGAATCGGGTTCTCTGCGTTTAACTTGTTTGCATACCCAACTCGATCAACGTTGCGAATTAGAAACTGATGCCCTTGTCGCAGCTACAGGCTATGTTCATGATTGGCCTGAATGGTTCCAAAATATGAAGGGTTCTATTTTAGCTGTTGATGATAAAAATGATTGTATTGTTCAAGAAGACTTTACGGCTTTACGTTGTGATCAGGGACAAGGTCGAATTTTCATTCAAAATGCCGAGATTTTTCAGCAAGGCGTTGGTTCTCCTGACTTAGGGATTGGAGCAACTCGAAACTCAGTCATTATTAATCAATTACTGGGGCGTAATGCATATCGAATTCCTAAACAGTCTTCTTTCCAGCATTATGGTTTACCAAAATAAAAAAACGCTTAATAAAAAAACTGCCAAATCAAATTTGGCAGTTTTTTTATATGTTCTTTTTAGATCAAATTAAAAATCAATTGTGGCAGATAATAAATAAGTACGTGGTGCACCAAGCATTAAACTTGTAAATTGAGGCATTGACCAATATGACTTATTGGTGAGGTTATCAATATTCCCGCGAATAGTGACAGGAAATTGAGCTATTTTCGTATTATAACGTGCGCCAATTCCGTACACTTCACGTCCAGGCACTGAGGTTGAATTATCATTATAAATATATTGTTTAGACGCAGCTGTCGCATTGGCAGTCAAAGTTAAGCCCGGGATATACGACACATCACCTTCAATACCAAGCTTCGCTTGTACTTTTGGAACACCGGCAACAACATTTCCTAACTCACTTGCAATTCTGGTTTTTGTAATTTTAGGATCAATATAAGTTAATCCTCCCATTACACGAATACTGTCAACAGGTGAACCATAAAAGCCCCATTCAACTCCGCGATTACGTTGTTCTCCATCAGCGCCATAAATAGATTTGATTTTTTCATCGGTACTTTTAATTACATACGAATTTCTAGATTTGATCTGAAATACACTAAACGTATTGGTGAAGTTACCGCTGTCAATTTTAATTCCGGTTTCCATCTGTTTAGTTTTAAAAGGAGAAAATATTTGCCCCTCATTTTCGTAGTTTTGTCCGGTAGGTACGGTTCCCCCTGAGCTTAATCCTTCAATATAGTTTGCATATAATGAAACATGATCATTTGCTTTTACCAAAATTGCAGCTGCAGGTGTAATAGCGTTTTTATCATAACGGCCGTTAATATTTCGGACGCCCTGCCCATTTAAACTTTCGGTGACAATATTTTGATAACGCAGTCCTAAGGTTAATTGGACTTGATCTTGAAGAACCGACATCGTATCGGCTAATCCAACACTTGTTAAATTTTCTTTATTACTAAAAATAGGGGCAATAGGAACGCGATTCGGTTTACTGCCCCAATTCGGATTATAAATATTAGTTACACGATCTCCCTCAGGAAATCCTTGTCTAATACCAGCTTCGTCATCCGTTTCGCGGTAATGTGTTGCATTTAATGCCAGTGCATGTTTGACAGCACCTGTATCAAATTTACCACGTAAACCCACTTCAGCAGATTTACGTTCATATTTGAAACCTAAATGTGCAATATTAAACTTTATATCTCCCGCTTCGTTTTGTATTTCAGTTTTAGCAGCACCTAAAGTGTTATATTCTGTTTTACTCATACCTGCCGTTGCATACGCCATCCACTTATCATTTAAGTCATACTCGCCTCGGATCATACCTCCCGTATCACGCGTGTTATAGACCGTCCACGTCGGGTTCAATAAAGTATCTGGATTTGGCGCTTTGGGTAAATTGACACCCGGTAAAATGGTTAAACCACGATTTATACCGTCAGCATGGTCACGGCTAGTATATAAATCGGCTGAAAGTCGTGCATTGTCGCCTCTCCAATCTAAACCAAGTGAAAATAGATGAGTGGTTTTTTCCTGCTCTTTAATCGGTCCTTCACCATCTCGATATACACTATTGAACCGCACACCAAACTCTTTGTTTTCACCAAAACGGCGCCCAATATCCAGATGGCCTCCGAATTGTGAATCCGACATATACGTCGTTGTAAACCGAGTTAAGGGATCATCTCCTGCACGTTTCGGAACCAAGTTAACTGTTCCCCCTAAAGTTGAACCTGGAGGCATTCCGTTTAACATTGCTGAAGGGCCTTTTAACACGTCAATACGTTCAAACATTTCCGGTGAAGCGCGGTATAAAGGAGCAATACCATATAATCCGCCCATAGAAGTATCGCGGCCAGCAGCCACAGAACTTGATCTAAATCCACGAATAGCATAACTTTCTGCAATTACGCCGTAAGCGCCAGTTGAAAAAATAGATGGATCCGTTTTTGCAATCACATCGGTGATATCTTTCGCTTGCTGATCTGCAATATATTTTTCTGTATACGCAATGGTATTAAACGGGGTTTCCATAGCGGTTTTATTACCTAAAAAGCCAACTGAGCTTTTCGACGAAACTTGTCCACCTGCATAAGTATCGTCTTGTTCAGCTTTTACGGTAATTGCTGGTAAAGCTGCTACATTTGTTTGAGCAGCCTGTTGTTGTTCTAGAGTTTTTGTTGAATTATCAATAACAGTAGCATAGGTGTTTGATGCACATAGAACAAATACGGTGCCTAATGCATAGCCTAATCGAAGGGCCATTTGTGCAGATGCAACACCATTTAATACAAAAGAACGGTGATTAATTCTTTGATCATTCCCAGTTTTAAAATTACGGTTATAGCTAACGTTGTTCATTGAAAGACCTTTAATGTTTTGATTCATTTTTTATTAACTATCTGCTTAAAATTCATAGCAAAATAGTGAAAATTTATGCTGTAAAATTTGACTAAATGATGTGCCTAAAAATTTATTGATAGCCCTTTTTCACATCTTCCATCACTATTTTGAGTGAGGTTGGGCTTGCAGCCGTGGTGTACCACGCATCGGCATCGACAAAAATGACACGACCGTTTTTCCATGCTTTGGTTTGACGTAATAATGGATTTTCAACACTGGCAGCATTAATGTTTGAGCGATGTTCCATCACAGCAGTTCGATCCACGATATAAAGAATATCGGGATCCGCTTTTTTGATGAATTCACTCGAAATAGGTTGCCCATGTAGACTTGTATCCACCACACCACTTGCAGGCTTTACCCCAAAGGCATTAAAAATAAAGCCATAGCGTGACTGAATACCAAAATTACTAAATGCCCCATTATTATGAAGAACGACTAATGCTCTTTCTGGGCGATTGGCCGTTACGGCTTGTACTTGCTTCACCTGTTCATCAAGTTCAGAAACTTTCTGGCGAGCTAAGTCTTCTTTATTAAATATTTTTCCTAAGGTCATCATATGGTCTTTAACCAGACCAATATGATTACTCTCGCTGTTGTTGAAGTTAATATCGTAGTGAATGGTCGGGGCAATTTTGGACAGTTCCTGATACTGATTAACGTGTAATGGCGTCATCAAAATCAGGTCTGGCTTTAATGCATATATCCTTTCCATATTGGGCTGTACAATTGCACCCAAATCCTGAATTTGTGCATCTTTTTTATATTTTTCCAAAAAGTGTGGAATATAATCTTTTGGCATTCCCATAATCGGGACATTCAGTTGATCTAGAAAGTCAGCTTCATTCATATCAAGTACGGCAACGCGTTGCGGTAAATGATCTATCACCGTAGTTCCAAGCGCATGTTTTACCGTAATCGGTTCTGCTAGCTTCTGAGAAGCCTGAGTGGTATCTGCAACTTTTTGATCACATGCTTGTAGAGTGACAGCTGCCGCTATGATGAGGGCTACTCCCCCATACTTTTTCTTCCAGTTCATATGTATTCAAGCTCCAGATGAGTTGAAGTAATTACACATACAGCCACGCTCACTGTATGTAATTTCAAAATCAAGCTCGTACAGATCATTTAATTGCGCCTCTGTAATCACTTGTTCCGTTAACCCACTGAAATGAAGCTTGCCGTTCTTGAGCGCGACAATATGGTCCGAGTAATTCGTGGCAAAATTGATGTCATGAATGACTAAAATCACAGTGCGCCCTTGTTCATCACATAAGCGTCTGAGTGCACGCATAATTTGAACGGCATGTTTCATATCAAGGTTATTTAAGGGTTCATCTAATAAAAGTACGTCTGTTTGCTGGGCGATCGTCATCGCCAAAAAGGCCATTTGTCTTTGACCACCACTAATTTCATCTATGTAAGATTTTCGCAGTGGTTCTAAAGAAAGAAACTCAATAGCTTCATCAACCACCTGATGATCTTGCTCGGTTAAAACACCACGGCTATAGGGAAAGCGTCCAAATGACACCAGCTCTTCTACGGTTAAGCGCAAATTAAAGCCGGGTGCTTGACGTAAAGTCGCGACATGCTTGGCATAAACAGCGGTTTTAATATCCGCAATATTTTGATGATTAAGAAAAATCTCGCCTTTATCCGGCTCAATTAAACGTGCCATCATCATGAGCAAAGTCGATTTTCCGGCTCCATTTGGACCAATGAGTGACGTCACCTGACCTGTAGGAAATTCAACATTTACGTCAGTCAGTATTGGCTTATTTCCATATGACTTATTGATATTCTTGACATGAATCATGCAACACCTCGGGTACGAACCGTCAGCGCAAGGAAATAAATGCCACATACCAGATTGACCAGAATGCTGACGGTCGTTTTGTAATTAAAAACGTGCTCAACTAAAATTTGAGCAGCAATAAATATGGCAATCGTGATGGCACAGCCCATGGGCAGCGTTAATTTATGCTTATAACTTCTTGTTAGCGCATAAGTAATGTTGGCAATGAATACGCCCATAAATACTGTCGGGCCAATCAGGCTGGTAGATACCGCAACCAAAATAGCGATCAGGGCTAAATAGAAACTGACATAGCGGTGATGATGAATGCCTAATGAAATCGCTTGCTCACGCCCTAAAATCAGAACATCCAGAACAGGGAGCGCTTTCCTACCGAGAAATAGAACAATGACTACGGCTAAGCTGGCATACAATAAAGTTTCTGGTTGAGAGCGATTAAAAGAAGCATAGCTAAGGCCTTGGAAAACAGAAAATTCACCAGGATTAATTTTGAGTTGAATAAATTGAGTAATCGTCCCAACGACCATCGTAAGGACTAACCCTAAAAGCAACAGGAGAAAGACATCATTTCTGCCATATGGCAATAACCACTTATGGATTACCCACGAATAAAGCAGCATTAAAACGATAGAGATAAAGAAATTACCATTTACCCCTAACTGGCTTAGTCCATGCGTTCCCCAAAAGAACAACAACAAAACTTGCCATAAGAGATAAATCGCTTCATAGCCCATAATGGAAGGGGTCAAAATACGATTACCCACCAACGTTTGAAAAACAATCGAGGAAAAAGCAACACAAATACCGGCTATCACAATCGTGGCAAGACGCAGAAGTCGATTAGGAATGACGTAATCAAAATCTAGTCCTGAGTTTAAAAATAAAAAACATACTGCTAGGCAGATAACGATCAGATAAATCATCCATAGCTTTGTAATGCGCATTATCTGAACTCCCTCAAAATGAGGATGAGGAAAATAATTCCCCCCACACCACCTGCGGTAAGTCCGATCGGCACTTCAAATGGGTAAATGATTGAGCGGCCAAGAATGTCACAAATCAGTAATAGAGATGCCCCACCCAAAGCCACAATCGGCAAGGTTTTAGCTAAGTTTTCTCCGTATTTCAGTGCGACTAAATTGGGGACCACGAGCCCGACAAAAGGAATAGCACCAACCGTAATTACTGTGGTCGAAACTGTAATGGCAACCAGTATCAAACCAATGGCGGCTATAGCTGCATAACTGAGTCCCAAACTAGAAGCCATCTCTTCCCCCATACCAATTACGGTAAAGCGGTGTGCGAAAAGATAAGTCAGGGCAACAATCGGAAAAATAATGTAAATAACTTCATAGTGGCCTTGGACAATTTTTGAAAAATCTCCTAAAAGCCACCCTTGCATACTTTGTAAAATATTAAAGCGATAGGCATAAAACTCAGCTAAGGCACTCAGTACACTGCCGTACATCAAACCAATAACTGGTACTAAAACCGTATTTCTAAAACGGATCCGCCGAATAATTGCGATATAAATTAAGCTGGCAATAAAACAAAAAATGATCGCAAATATCATCTTGCTCAGCGTGCTGGTTACCGGAACTAAAGTTAACGACACTAAAATTCCCAGTTTGGCAGCATCTAAACCACCCGAAGTTTCCGGTTCAACAAACTTGTTACGCACAATATGCTGCAAGATGACACCACATACCGCCAACCCGATACCGGTAAGCACAATGGTAATTAAACGAGGAATACGACTGGCTGTAAGAGTGAGCCAACTCTCATGAGAAAAAGAAAATAAGGTAGACCACTGTATTTGTTCAGCCCCGAGCAATAATGAGCAAATACATAAAATGATAAAAATACAGAATAAGCCAAATCGCATCAGTGGCGTGCCCCACTTGAGCGTAATAAAGCCGATGCAAATTGCAAATTTAATCCCATCAAACCAAAGCGAGGGAAAATTTGTTCAACATTTGATGGGCTTATTAACCTTTCATGATTGAATATTCTCATGAAAATTCCTCAATTTTATCGAGACAACAGAATCAGTTCCTTTTGAATAGGCAAAATCACAGCCCTATTCCGAGGAGCGTTTTTTTCATCTTTAAATTATTTTTGCCCAACCAATTTCGAATTAAATAAATATTAATCAATCACTTATTATTTATTTTCTATTTTAAAAATTCGTCATTCTCAATTGGCACTATCTACTTGCAAATAATAATCTTGATGTAAATGAGAATCAATTATAGTATGTTTAAAGGTAAAATGTAACCCTACTGTTACATCAGTACAGTTCATGTGGACATCAACTCATTAGAAAAAGGTCAATTTTTGCAAACAAGCAAATCTATAACATTATGAATTATATGAAATTTAATCTAATGTAAAAAATTTGCGAAATAAAAATTGATGAAAATAGCCATTTGATAAACCAGGATTCATTTATGTTGGAACAATTTTCCAAATCGCCCTCTCTCCTTTCGGTTACTGATTACGAAGAACATATCTGGATGTTGCAATTACAACAGCCTGAACAAGTTAACCGACGTTTTAATCTATGGAAACTTAATCAAGGTTTAGACATTCAACTGCTCATTAAAGCAATTCAAGACATTATTAAAACTACACCTGACTTAAATGTTCGCTATACATTTAGTGACGAAGGTGATTTATACAAGTATCCATTTGATGATCATTCGGCTTGTCTAGAAGTAAAAAAAAGCAATGCAGAACAAGTATTTAAGCAGGTCGCCGCCTTAAAAGCGCAAGCATGGAATGCAGAATTTCATCCCCCTTTTTTTACAAGTCTCATAGAAACAGAGCAAGACTATTTTCTTATTTTAGCGCTCCACCCGATTCTTGATGAAAGCTATCAAAAGTCAGATTTCATTCAGGCTATACAAAATCGATATCAACAATATTCACCCAATAATGTGCCATTGGTGCTGACAGAAATTGATATCTCAAATCATCTTGCAAGTTCTACAAAAGCGCCAGAACAACCTAATCAAACTTATGTTTCAGAAATTATTTTAGAAGAGTTTCGAAATACGCTCGCTGAACCAGAAATGAGTCAGCATGATGACTTTTTTGATTTTGGCGGCCATTCACTATTAGCAACGCGAATTATTGGAAACCTACTCAATAAACATGGAATTGAGATTCAATTTAATGATTTCTTTAAATCTCCATCTGCGGCTGACTTAGCCCAATATGCTTTCGTTAAATCTGCAAAAACTGAAAAAACCACCTTACAAAGTGTAGATAAAGCCCCGCTTACTTTAGCTCAAGATTTCCTGTGGCAAGCTTATTCTGCGTTCGATTTTAGCCCAATTTATAACTTACCATTTGCCGTAGAATTCCTTGAAGAAATTAATGAAGATGTTTTCTTTCAGGCGTTTACAGATATTGTGGAGCGCCATGCAGGTTTACGCACAATTTTTAATAGCGCCAATGGTCAAACCTATCAACAGGTTATTCCTACATCTGAACTTAAAAAATTCAAATGGTTTTGGAACAGTGCCGAAAGTAAAGATGCAACGCTTGCCAGTGAAGCTTCATATAAATTTGATTTAACCCGTGAACTTCCCTTAAGAATTCGTTTAATTCAAAATGCCAAAGGTCGCCAAACTCTATCGTTTTTAGTTCATCACATGGTGATTGATGAATGGTCTTTAAATACCATTATGGCTGACCTTGCGCATGCTTATCTTGCTCGCTCAAATGCTCAAGCCCCAAACTGGAAAGCACCCGCCCAATCCATTCTTGATTTTTCTTTACTCCAGCAAAAACAAGGTATTAACCAAGACCATCTAAATTATTGGACTAACCTATTAAGAGGAGCAACCAAAGGACTAAACCTTCCTGTTTCGGAACATGAATTAAATGCTGAAAAGGGAAAACCTCCAGTCCAATGGCTCGAACTTAAATTTGCACCGGAAATGTATGAAAAGCTTCTCGCATTTTCGAGACAACACAGCTCTTCTATTTTTGCGGTTCTCTATACTGCTATCGCCAATGCGTTACAGCAACAAGGTAATTTAAAAGATATTGTGATTGGTACTTCTGCATCTGGACGAACTGATCCTGAGTTCTTTGATACGGTGGGTTACTTTACGACCATGGTGGCGCATCGCACACAGTTTAGCCCTTCAGATTCATTCCAATCGTTGCTCCACAATATCAGCACAATGATTAATACCTCGATGGCCTATGCAGATATTCCAATCAACCATATACAAAATGCATTAGGAATGAGCGCAGATGAAGGACTGTTATTTGATGTGTTTATTCATATCCATTCAAATAATGCTTTAAACGGCGCGCTCAAAACACCTCAGGGACAAGACCTTCCTTATCGTCAGATTTTGCCGGAACGTGATGAATCGATGTTTGGGTTACATTTTGAAATTATGGAAAATGTGATTGATGGACAACATCAGTTAAGCATGATTATTACTTATCAGGCCCATCGCTTCCCGACTGCAACAGTGCAAAGTATCTGTGAAAAAATTAAGGCAACCTTAGCTCAAATCTAGTTGCCCTAAAACCCACCATGTGCTTAAAAGCAAACAACTCAACTCCGCTTTTAAGCACATTTCAATTTTTCTATTTTATTTGCTGCTCTACTTTATTCACCACATCCTGAATTGTTTTGCAGCTAACTAGCGTATAAAAATCAATTTGTGTATTAAGCTTCTGAGAAAGTTTCTGAGCAATACTCATGAGTTGTTTCGGACGAATTCCTATATCTAATATTTCACTTCTATAAAAAATATCCATTTTTTCAGCTTGGTTGTCAGCGATGCATTCACGGAAAACCGATAAAACCGAATCCCCCACCTCAGCGATTGATGACTGTGTTTTAGAAGAGTTTGCAGACAACGTAGAAGTTACATAAATTTTCCCCTGAGCGATTTCTTGCACAGCTTTACGATCAATTTTTCCATTTCGGGTCAAAGGTATGGTTTCAACGGCCAAATATTTCGAAGGAATATGTGAACTCGGCAAATGTATTTTTAAGAAGTTTTTTAATTCGGGGCTATTTAGGCGAGTAGTTTTATATTTATTTTCTAGGGTGTAAACAGCGACTAACTCTTGAGTTTCAGTCGTTGGATGTACACAACTGATCACCACACAGTTATGGATATACGGGTTCTTCGTCAAAGTATTTTCAACCTCGGCCGCAGAGATTCTCACGCCTTTTATTTTTAAATAACCTTCCTCACGTCCCGCAAAAATAATATTTCCATCTTCCCTAAAATATCCTTGGTCACTCATGCGAAAAGCAGTTTGAGTTTCATTTTCGCTCACTTGAATATCAACGAAATCTTTATAATTAATTTCCCCATCAAGTAAATAACCATTAGATAAATTCAGGCCGGCCATATACATCGTACCGACCTCGCCCATTTGGCAAGGCTTTAGATTTTCATCCAAAATAAAATAACGGTTATTTTCTAAAGCTTTTCCATACGGAATAATTTCCTGATCTTGCTCATTTATTTCATGCCATATACTCCAAATTGTGGTCTCGGTAGGTCCACCTAATGAAAATAAACGAGCGTTAGGTAATTGTTGTCTTAACTTCGCTATAAGTGAAGGCTTGATATAGTCGCCGCCTTGGGCAATTAAACGTAAAGACTGTAATTGTACTTTTTGCGCTACACTGAACAGCATATCGACAATGGCAGGGACACTGCTCCAAATCGTAACCTTGCAACGATCTACTAAATTGGCCCAGACAACAGCATTTTTACTTTGCTCAAAAGATGGAACCACCAAAGTTGCACCCACTGCCATTGAAGCAAATACATCAAATACCGACATATCATGGTGAAACGGTGTTACCGCCATAATCACATCGTCAGTAGTAATTTTCCATTCCGAGATCGTCTGTTGTAGCGTGTTTTCTGTGGCCTGATTATTTAGGACCACACATTTCGGAGTTCCTGTACTTCCCGAAGTATATAAATAATAAGCCGGACGTCTGTTGATTTCGGCATTAAAGCTCGGTTCATACTCAGTTGTAGCCGATAAAATTTCATTAATATTTAGGTTTCGAACACCTGCAATGGATGAGTCACTCACCACAACATCTGCCCGACTATTCGTCAATAAATAGTTCAGTCGCGATGGCGGAGAATCCATATCTACAGGTAGCCAAATGATGCCAGTGAGCGCACATGCTAAAGCTGTATAAATATGCTCAGGACTTTTTCTCAGGCAAATTGCCACCACCGACCCTGTCGCCAAGTCTTGCTTTCTTAGCGCATACATAACTTTGGCGACCTGAGTCCCTACCTCAGCATAACTAATGCTACGATCTTCAAAAATGAGTGCTGTTCGATTGGAATTTTTATCAAAAATATTTTCATAAATTTGCTTTAAGAAATTTTCTACGTTGTTATTTTTATCATTCATTTGCCCTAAATTTTGACTCAAATCTTTTAGCATTTATCTTGGTCCTCACCCTATTCTTTATGCAATACCACCCAACCTAATATTCAAAACAATGTTATAAAAATGTCGTCTTTATCGCTGTGTGTTTGAATAATAGATACCCCAGCACAATAATATAAATGATAATCATTTACAATTACTATTAAGAGAAATATCAATTTCTCTCCTTTAAAAACTATTAATAAAAAATTATAAATATCAAAATAATAAAATAATTTTTGCTATTCGATTTAATTGTTTAGTGAACTAATTCTATCGTCTAAAACTCACAATTAATAATGATTATTATTTACATTAAGAACTAACTTGGTTATCGTAGCCATAGAGAGATTACATCTATATCAATTATCGCGCTCTATAGTAATCATTAAGCTTGGGTTATATATATGACAAAAATTGCAGAAAAATCGAAACAAGAATATGGCGACTTATTAAAAGAAAAAGACCATTTACAAGATATGGAACAGCTTGAGATGACTATTGTCTCGATCCAGACGCCGTATCCGTCTATTGTAAGAATTCAAGGAAAAATCAACACATTACAACCAGAGCTTTGGCAAGCTCCCAATTTGGCAATTCGGTTAATTGTGAGCAATCCGCCAGAGGGACAACCCATCTCACGCGTCTATACGGTTCGTTCATTTAACCCTATAAATGCTCAAATCGAAATTGATTTTGTTAAACATGAAGATTTAAGCCCAGCAATGGAATGGCTTAATTCGGCTCAAGTGGGTACAAAAATCGGGCTTATTGGCCCACGCCCCCATTTCATTCCCAATTTCACAGCCAAAAAGCATGTGGTCATGTTTGCCGACGATACGGCTGTACCCGCGTTATATTCAATACTCAAGCAATGGGAACTCGGCATAAGTGCGGATATTTTCATTGAAAGTTTTGAAAAAGACATTGCTAGCCAATTACCCGAACTTGAGCATGTCAAAATTCATTCGTTCCATAAAGAACATCACACGTCACAGAAAGGCCTTCTTTTAAAGGCAGCATTTGCGCTAGAACATTACGAAAATATTACGATTTGGGCGGCTTGCGAACGCAACGAAGCAAGAGCCTTACGTCAATTTTTTCTAGAAGACCAACAGTTAAATAAAAATGACGTGCGTATTGCCGGCTATTGGAGAGACGGCGTATCTAGCTCAGAGTTAGACAAACTGCGTGCTCAACATTATCAGGAACATATTCAGCAAGGTAAGACCTTGAACGAATATGATGACCTCGATTTGGCAAATTAAGTTTCTTTTACATACAAATAGGCACTGGCTCTGGATATACCTAAATGTTGGGCAACCGTTTCCACCGCCTTTTTAATTTCTAGTAAGCCATTATTCTTGAGTTCTTGTATTAATTGCTTTCTCTCATTGAGTTTTAACATACGCGGTGTAGTGGCATGTTTTGAAGCAAACTGATCGATATATCTTCGAATTGCTTCCGTGCCATTCGGTTCCAAGTTTTCAATAATGCTGTCAGTCTCAATTTTAGTGAAATGCTCTAAAGCGCTTTGCATCCCTCTAAATAAGGTTAAATCAATATTCATACATAAAGCGGCTACGTACTGGCCCTCTTCATCTTTAATACCGATCGAGGTGCTTTTTGCAGGGCGACCATCTGCAAACTGGTTAGCATAGTTTGTAATAAGGTTTGGAAACTCCGGAGACATGATTCTTGCCAGCCCTAACTCAGTTGCTGGGTCTCCAACTTGTCGGCCAGACAAATTATTGTGTATTGAGAGTATGGCATGCTCAGGATTGGTTAAGTCATGGACAACAACTTCACAAAATGGCGCTAGTGTTTCACTTAACCCTTTCGCGATAGTATCAAGTTGAGTGAGTAAATGTTTATCACGATTGCCCAATGTATTTCTCCTAATGATGTCATTACTGTTTCAAACCCTAGAGTGAAGTATGCAAACATTAATTTAGACTTTTTATCTAATTTTAAACTTAATGTAAATCAAAATCTTATATCTCTTTGTTATCAAATTAAAAAATAAATTAGACATTTTATCTAAATATATATATTTTATCTAAACAAGGTCAATAGATTGTGCTTTCCTTGGCAATACGAAATCTTGCATCCGAAAATATTGAATAGAATCAGGTTTAATTATGAACAATTTAACCCTTCCAAATTATGAAGATGTCGCAGCCGCTGCTGAACGTATAAAAGATTTTATAAATAAAACCCCTGTTTTAACTTCACGTACGGTGAACAATGAATTTGAAGCAGAAGTGTTCTTTAAATGTGAGAATTTTCAGCGTGTAGGCGCTTTCAAATTTCGTGGTGCCATGAATGCACTTTTGCAATTTAATGAGACTCAAAAGAAAGCAGGTGTAGTTGCTTTTTCTTCGGGAAATCATGCACAAGCCATTGCGCTTTCTTCAAAAATTCTTGGTATTCCAGCAACCATTATCATGCCTAAAGATGCACCTGCTGCAAAAATGGCAGCAACGCGAGAATACGGCGGCAATATTGTTGAATTTGACCGTTATACGGAAGATCGGGAAAAAATTGGAAAAGAGATTGCCGAAAAAAATGGTCTGACATTAATTCCGTCTTATGACCATCCGCATGTGATTGCAGGTCAAGGTACGGCTGCTAAAGAGTTATTTGAAGAAGTCGGTGATTTAGATTACCTGTTTGTATGTTTAGGTGGTGGCGGTTTGTTGGCAGGTTCTGCCCTGTCTGCTCGCCAGCTTTCTTCGAACTGCAAAATATATGGCGTTGAACCTGCGCTAGGAAATGATGGACAAATGTCTTTTAGAAAAGGCGAAATTGTTCATATTGATACCCCACCAACCATTGCCGATGGTGCGCAAACTCAATATTTAGGCAAATTGACCTTTCCTATTATTCAACAGAAAGTTGATGATATTTTGACGGTCACAGACGAAGAACTCATCAACGCTATGAAGTTCTTTGCTGAAAGAATGAAGATGGTGGTTGAACCGACAGGATGTCTCGGATTTGCGGCTGCCCGTAATTTAAAAGATGAGTTAAAAGGCAAACGTATCGGCATTATTATTAGTGGTGGCAACGTCGATATTTCTAAATACGCGGAGTTTTTATCTGCCTAATCAAATTCAATGTCTCTCTATAATTTCCTTTAAAGCCTTATAGGTAGACATTTATATGTAAAGTCTTTTTAAAAAGCCTGTTTTATACAGGCTTTTTTTATATCTAAAATTTAAAACGAATATTTATAAAAATCTTAATCATCTTAAAAATGCAACAATATGTTGCATCTACTCTATTTTTAGCTTTACCCCACAGGTTTAACATATTCCTCAAGAGATAAATAATAATTGAGGAGATCGAGTCATGAATGCTTATTTGCATCGTAGTGAAGATCGTGGTCATGTTAAAGCAGGCTGGTTAGAGTCTTATCATAGCTTTTCGTTTGGTAGTTGGTATAACCCTAAATATATGGGGGTAAGTGCACTTCGAGTCATTAATGATGACCGAATCGATGCCCACAACGGTTTCGGTACTCACTCGCATGACAATATGGAAATTTTAACCTGTGTGCTTGATGGTGCAATTTCACACCGTGACACCATGGGAAATGAAGGCCAGATTAAAGCAGGTGAATGGCAACTTATGAGTGCCGGTACAGGTGTTGCTCATAGTGAGATTAATAACACCGATACGTCAGTGCACTTATTACAAATCTGGATTATTCCCGATGTAAAAGAAGCCGAGCCAAATTATCAGCAAATTAGTTTGGACCCACGTAATCAACCGAACGAATGGCATTTAATTGCAGGCCCTGACGCAAATGCACCAATGCATATTCGCCAAGATGCAGAGGTAAAATCTGCTGTACTTGAAAAAGATCGTGAACTTCCAGTTGAGACTTCAAAACGAGTTAATTACGTTCATGTAATTTCAGGTGAAGTTCGTATTGGTGAGTACGAAGTGAAAGCGGGTGATGCTCTGGTCTTTGAAGATAATGCCGTGATTCATGCAAATGAAGACAGCCAATTTATCTGGTTTGATTTACCTTAAACTGCTTAAAAGCCCTTTTATATGAAAGGGCTTTTTAGTCACTGCTACCGCCCCCATCACATCCGCCTGAGTCGGAAAATGATGAGCAATCATTTGATGAATGAGAACTATGGTGACTGTTATCGTGAATATGGTGGTGTTGTGGATGTGTTGAAGCTGAATAATCATGCTCACCCGATGGTGAATAATTTTTTGAATTTCTGAGTAATGCGATTAAGCAAATGATTCCAATACTCGAAAAAATGGCAATAAATATCACAATAAATAACTTCAAATAACGTCCTCCCTCATACAGCCATAGAGATCATTGTTGTTTTTCTCTTTCATTATTTAAAGGAGCCATGCTGAATAAACAAGTTATTTTTTGATAAATACAGCATGCAGCCCCCTTTCTTATGACTCGTATTTAGCTGCTACTGACGCAACCCTAAACTTTCATTTGCATGAAGTTAGCCCTCTTAAAAAACACCCAAACACACTCTCCCGCTCGCTTACCCCACCAGAGCTTAAAAGCTGAATGATTGTGCCTTCCACCATATATAAAAATAGTTTGGCATCGGTAAAAGAGACATCGGGTTTAAGCAATCTAAGCTGGCTATAAATCTCATTTTTGAGCCATGTTCTATAGCGCACCGCGGTTTGATAAGCGTTGGGATAACTATTTTTAATTTCAAAAACGGCTTTAAATAATAAGTAATACGGCCCTTCTAGATCGGTATGTAGAAAGTAAAGGTTTTTGAGTTTATCTATTGCGGGGGTACTTAAGTCATACTCGACCATTGCGACTACTTGTTCTTGGAGCTTTTCTTTTTGCACCATCAGGCAGATTTCAATAAGCTGTTCTTTAGAATGAAAATAATTATAAAAAGTCGCTTTTGTAATCTCTGATTCTTTCACTATTCTGTCGACCCCAATAAGGTGGAACCCACGGTGATGAAACAGATCAATTGCTTTATTTACAACGTATAAGGCACGTGTTGGGAGAACTAAATTTGGCATAGTTTTACCGTTATAAATTCTTGTTGTTTGTAAATGAGATACTTTTTTGGGAGAAAAAAAGGCACAGCAAAGCCTATAAAGACTGTGCTTGGCACATCTCAAGTTTTATTGTTGCTAAGTTTTTGGTTGTGACGATTTAAAGCCTGAAAAGCCTAATGGCCCTCAAACTGCTTTAAAGTTTATGTGGTGTCGTTATAGCTTTTGGCAAAGGTTGCCAAGAAATAATGGATGTGCAAAGCCAACTCCTTTTTATTGGGAGTTCTGCCAAAGCATTAAAATTATGGTGGCAGAACGAGAAAGGGTTAGCAGACTGGTGAAAGATATAACCAGCACACCCGTAGGTGTCCCTCTCCCGTCCTACCGCTACGGGAGGAGACTAGGAGTTTACACATAAGAGTATCCCTCAGATAGGAATAACTCTGATGCGATCTTTCATCACGGTCTGCTAAAACCGACTGGCAATGTGGCCAGCAGGCAAAGGATAAGCTTCACATTTATTGCAGTCAAGCACACAAAATGACATTTGCTTTAATTTAGAACATTAAAAAAGTAAGGCTAAATAATGAGTAAGTTATTGTTTAAGAGGGGTTTATAAAGGTGGGGTAAGATGATGGAATATGATAGTACAGCTTTTAAGAAGACTGTCCTCAGCATTATAGAGTGACCAAGAAATATTAATTCAATTAATTATAGTTATTACTAGGAAAAGATAATTTTTATGCGACGTATATTGTCGTTAAAGTTATTGTTATAACGGTCAAGTGGAACAAAAATATTTTAATCCATTTATAATTAATTATAAATTTTATAGAGACAATAAGATGGCATCGACTCCACGCATTACTAATTATGATGAAGTTTTAGGTTTACCTGGTTTTTTAGAACAAAATTTAATTACACCCGAAAATTTTGATTCGGTGTTCTCTGATTATCAAATTCGAGACAGGGACATGCATTGTTGTTTAGTTAGTGATAGAGGGCTTTGTAATCACAAACACAATTTCGGTTATGTTATTAAATTAAAAGATGGCTCACTAAGTATAATGGGCAATGATTGTGCTGAAAGAAAGTTTGGAGCAAATGGAGGAATCATTCAAGGAATCAGCCTCTATGAGAATACTAAAGAAGCTGAGAAAAAATTAGGTAAAGTTTTTGATTTTGCTATTCGTATTGATGAATATATTGAAAGATTACGTAAGATCGAAGTTAATTTAAAAATCATAGAAGATTATTACTTTAACCTAAAACTTAATATTGGCTCAAGAAATTATTTAAAACTAAATGAGCGTTACAAAGCTGCTAATACAAAAGTTGAAGTAAAGACCTATAAATTAGGAAAACCCGACCCTGATAATCCGAATGAAGAAACTCTAATTTATATGGCAACTCATACGATTGGTCATATATCATCGTTAAACATTTTTGATGATAGAAATTTCAAAGAGTTTGAAAAGAAAGTTTTCAAACTTCGAGAGGCATTGAGAGATGCTTTAAAATCTCACAATCAAATTATTGAGGGTGAAAAGATACAACCTGCTGCATTACGAAAAAGGGTAAATACAATACTAAGTCAATTGAACTCTTTTGATGAAGTAGAAACAACCATCAACACCCGAGTATCTGATATTGAAAAATTTAGAAGAACAGACCCAGAAATTCTTTGTTATTTAACTGATGATTACGAAGAATCAAAAATCTTTGCCTCATTAAGTATGGCTTTTCACGGAATTGAAAACATGAAAGAAGAAACATATTTAAGGAGCCTAGAAATTAAGTATTCTACGGCTTTCAGATGTCATAGAATTAAAGCAGCCGATCATAGCGTTATGCGACGCTCTATTTTTTATTAGTTTTTAGTCCTAAAACATGGTCTTCTAAAGATACTGAGTACATTCATCAGAATAAAAAATTTTTAATTCAGATTTTTTTATTTCTTTTTGACTGTCTAATGTATAAAGCTGCTCATCAATTAAAGAAATGATATTTTCAATTATCATTCCTTTAATAATGTCATGCCCTACTACGTATGACGGTTTAGAAAAGTTCAAAATAGAATTATATTTTGTCGAAATAGGATTCCTTACATCAAGTTGCATAGAATATTCATTTAAATTTTCTGAACCTTTATTGAAAAGCTTTATAGCCTCTAGAGGTTTATCAAGTATATCTGCAACCTTTGCACAGTAAATACTCCTAGCGCCTAAAATAACTTTTTGATCGTATTCCTCTGTTGGTACACCCATCCAACTATGACCTACATTAGATCCAAATAGTTCTTCCTTAAACGCATCACGAACGTTTATGGAATAAGCAGAGCTGTTTGAAGAAATTTCTTCAGCATGAGTACTCAAAGAAAAAATATAAAATATAAAAATATAAATTTTTTTCATCCGTTCAAACCTTACAAATAGCTCTTATCCAAATTTTCTAACATGTATTGTTTTTTACTAATTAATTTTAATCTCTCCTTGTATAAACACACTATATTATAGAAACTGAGATTAAATTATATAAAGTAATAAAAAAGCCCTAAACCATTATAGTTTAGGGCTTTTTAAGTCATGTAAAGCTATTCGAGTTTATATGAATTTTTATACGGTAAGCTTTGGACGATGTGACCTTTTAACATGAGAAAAGTTTACATATTTCTGAGGTTACACCATCTAATTAAGTTATACATAGAAATTAGATTCAATCTATTTTCATAAAATATAAATCATTGCTTTTGGCAATTACTTTTTCTTGAAACGGAACCATTACAATACAATTTGCACTAAGAGATGGTTCTATTTGATATGGCTGCTGTTCAATAATTTCTAATACATATTCCCCACTTTCATGAGCCTTGTAATGACCCCATAACAATTTTCTATTTGTTACATCAGGAACAATCTCTATGTCCGTTTTACCTTTGAAATAAGCATGATCAAAAAAGTCTGAGATGTGTTTATTTAAAATATATTTCACAAAAGCATGCATCAGAATCGCAATATCTTGGATATCACCCGGTAAATTAATAATAGTCGCTTTGTCTTCTGTAACGACTACACGCATACCTTTGTGATTACCGTTCTCATCATAAATTTGAACTGTCTCACGACTAGGTGGCGTTCTATCTTTCCCTTTGAGAATTTTAATTTCATTACCAGGCATACAACGAGTATTCAAAGCAGCTGACATACTGCTTTGATCAAAGATCGGAAGTTTCTCAAGCTGAAATAAAGCGGAACGACTATTTTGATATGTACAACAAAGAATGACATCAAAATTCATAGTCTGTTCTTCAAAGAACTTTATATAATCGTCCCTGCTTGTCGTTAATGACTCATCTAAAGCCGAATTATTATCTTTTTTAAGACTATTAAATGCAGCATCGTAACGTTCAGGTTTAAGTGATTTGATTTCTACCTGCTCATAGCCCCATGTTTTCAAAACATCTTTAACATACAGACTTTCCTCACTCATTTCTTCTTTATCAAAAGAATGCATACTTACAATAAGAATTTTTGGTTTTTTATAAATAGTTAATTCTTTGATCCCTGCCCGTCTTAAGATAATTAGTTTTTCAGGAGTTAACCTCTCATCTTTTTTTAGAATCACATCGCCTTGTTTAAATATGCTGCCCTTAGGAATAACACCATACATGGCAGGAATAGAACCAGTAATCTTTTTAGCATCGGTATCAGAAAGATCCAGTCTTTCATCTTGTTCAGGAATGACCGAATCTAAAGGCTCTGGTAATTTTGTATAAGCAGGAATTTCTAACAAACTTGGAGTTTTTAGGTCTAATTTATACGGATTAATAGATCTATAAAGCTGTTGCCCCCAGTAGTACCAATTGGCAATGAATAAAGGGCTTTCTATACTCGCAGTTTGAGTTATTTCTGAATTAATAGCCCAACCCGCATATTCAGATAAATTATGCAGAGGATAATCCTGTAAAGCATATACATCCCTTGCGTTAAGTTGATTTATAGCTACATCTAACTTGACAGTTTCTTTTAAATCGCCTTTAGGCAAACTTATATTGATGTGATAAAAAATATCCGTTAAATGATTTGGTAAGTTATCTGGTATTGGCAGTTTTTTTTGCATATATAGACCCTAGAAGTACCTCAAATAGGAGGTACTTCATTAATTTTAATTATTAATCAATATTTATAAAGAACTTATAGCCATCTAAAACATGTTCAGTATTAAAGAAAGACCCTAAGGGACTACCAGCTCTACGATTGTCGGATGCATCAATTTTTTTCACTGAGTCTCCAGTAAAGAAGCATTATGACTTTAAATCTTGATAAGCATATCCACTATCAACCACACCAATAATCTATTGATAATTATTTATCAAATATAAAAGACATGAGTAATACAAGCCTTGATACAAAAATATTTCTATTAGTTTTAGTGTGGCTTTGCATCAAGACCTATCTTCGTACTTTAATTTAAGAATCAGCGAAATTTTAGAGGTTACAGATTCCTGAGTTTAGAAGCTTGGTTATTTTTCAAATTACGAATATTTTCATTAAAATTTTATTCTTGTTCTTCTCTCAAATTTCGATACTGTTTCGGAGTCTGATTGGTCCAACGTTTAAATGCTCGAGTAAAATGAGTAACTTCAGAGTAGCCAAGTTTCTCGGAAATATAAGAAATACTATATTCATGATGATTTAATAATTTTTTTGCATGACGCTCTCGGACCTGATCTAACAAAATTTGAAAAGTAACCCCTTCTTTTGCTAACTGACGTTGCAACGTTCTTTCAGTTAAATGCAATTTTTCGGCAACATCTTTCATTTTAAAGAAGCCTTCTACTTCATCAAAAAGTAACTCACGCACTAAAGCCGTAAGTGGGTGTTTTTCTCCGCGTTTAGCAGCTAACTTGTTTAAATCATGCTTACACTGTTCACGAGCTAAACGTGCCGCCAATGGGTCAGCCATAATTAATGGCAATGCCAAAAAATTTTCCGAAAAAACCAAACGGTTGAATGGCTGATTAAATTGAATCTCACATGGCAATAATTCTTGAACTTGTTCCAAGAAAGCAGGTTCAGGGTAATTTAATTCGGCTTTTATTTCTAATTTTTGTCCGGTAATGGCATTCGACATTTGAGCAAAGCCCACCATCAAAAATGTCATCCCTACAATACCCATTTTAAAGTTTGTCATGGGTTGATCTAAATATAAAAATGCTAAATCGTTTTCTATTTCAAGACGTGGTTTTAACGCTGGACAACGTAGTCCAATGAACTGTTCCATGACATTTAAAGCTTCACCCAAATTTTGTGAAACCATTGCAGCAAGACCAACCGAACCATGACAAGACACGGTCATTTGCAGGCCGAGATAAATACCTAATGCAGGCTCATTGGTCAGTTCGACTGCTCTATTTAGAAGATTATTAAAAATATTAAAATCTAAATACCAAAAGGGTTCCAACAGTTGCTCAACTGAAACTCCACTTCCTTCTAAGAGTTCTTCAGGAGATACATTTAGCTTTTGGACGACATCCGCCATAAGGCTGACATAGGTTCCAGGTAAAGACGGATTCACAATATGCTCTCTTTATTTTTCTCAATAAAATGTCGTGAAATGGTCAAAACTGTCATTTCAAGAACTATGACACATATTTCAGATTCGGCATAGTACCTCTTACTAAGTTGCCGCATTTTTATCCACTTTGTACAGGATAAAAATCTAATAAAGATTGGTGAAATATGAAAGCTCTGGTTACTGGTAGTGCTGGTTTTATTGGTTCCCACATTGTACGTACTTTACTCAATGAGAATTATGAAGTACGTGTACTGCATTTACCTCAAGAAAAATTAACCAATTTAGAAGGGTTAGATGTTGAGTTAATTGCGGGCGACATTACCGACCCAGCAAAAATGGATGAAGCAGTATCTGGTTGTGATTTGGTTTTTCATACTGCCGCAATTTATGCCTTATGGCTTCCAAAGCCTGAGCTTATGCGTAAAGTCAATGTTGAAGGAACACGAACCGTACTCAATGCTGCAAAAAAGGCTGGTGTTAAACGTGTTGTTTACACCAGTACAGGCGCATGTTTTGCAGGTCAACCAAAAGGCATTCAGGCCACCGAAACAAGTCCATTTGCTTTAGGCGCGACTGGAGATGCATACGTTTTAACAAAATTTGAAGCACATCAGGTTGCCTTACAGTTTGCCGCGGGCGGCTTAGATATTGTGATTGTCTGCCCGACAGGTCCAATTGGCCCTCAAGATATTGCCCCAACCCCGACAGGAAAACTTTTACTCACCATCGCTACCATGCCTGCCCTTGCTGTACCGGGTGCAATTAACAACATGGTTGATGTACGCGATGTAGCAAAAGGCCATGTCTTGGCCGCGCAAAAAGGTAAAACTGGCGAAACCTATATTTTAGGTAATCGAGATCTTGATGGCGTAGCGATGGCAAAAACGGTCCATCAGCTCTTAGGTATCTGGCGTCCAGTAATGACCATTCCAAGTGTAGTTGAAGGTGTCTCATCTCAACTTGCGGGCCATGCAGCTTTGTGGGTAACAGAGCATATTACTCATAAAGCTCCCCTTGTGACCCCTTCGGCAGCCAAAATCGGTCAGCTCGGCACCTCATTTAATTGTACAAAAGCCGTTCAAGAGCTTGGACTTCCACAAACGCCCATTGAAATTGCAGTACGTGATGCATTGCAGTGGTTTGCAGCCAATGGTTATGTCAAATCTCGTAGCTTGATCAAAAAAATTGAGTCAATTTCGATCTGATTTAAGTAGGCAGGATTCTACTATGAGCACATTTATTGATCATCATATTGTTGCACGGAAAGTACAGTTTGATTTTTCTCAAACACCTCGGCATTGGGTTCCAAATGATGTGTTAACGACACATGTGCTGAACAGCATGCACGTTCTTTTACCTGCTGTTGAGCACTGGTTTTGTCGTCTTGCAAACAAAACGTTGCCCTATGTTGAAGATAAAAACCTGAAAGCAGATATCCGTGGTTTTATTGCCCAAGAAGCGGCCCACGCCAATGCACATAAAGGTGCAGAGATTTATTTTCAGACCCATGGCATAGATCCAACACCTTTTAAAGATTTTTTAAACTGGTTCTTTAAAGATGGCTTTATGGGCGATACTCCTTTTGGAATTTATGGCCCTTTTAAGCGCTATCCAAAACAGTGGCTCGCCTTTCGTATGGGCATTATTGCAGGGCTTGAACACTATTTTTGTTTCTTTGGTACATGGGCTTTAGATGCAGAAGGCCTAGAAGGTGCAGATCCAGCCATGCTAGATATTGTACGCTGGCATGGCGCCGAAGAAGTTGAGCATCGCACAGTTGGCTATGATGCTTATCGAGCTTTAGCTGGAGACGGCGTTAAAGGCTATTTAGGCAGACAGCTCAGCATGGGGTTTGCTTTTGCTGCAATGGTTGGGTTCTGGCTCGGTTCAACGGTCTATCTTTGTCATCTCGATGGAACCAAAGAAGCCCAAAAAATTGCTAAAAAAAATCCATTGGCTTTAGTTTGGTTATTTCAAAAAACTGCAAAGAAAAAGAAAAGCTTACCTGATCTCGGCATGATTTTGACTGCTTTAAAAGGATGGAGCAAATTGAGCTATCACCCTGAACATGATGGTGATGTCGAAAAAGCTTTAGCTTATTTAGCTCAGTCCCCAGCAGCTCAATTAGCCGCAGAGGCTTATGCCAAAGCGCTTTCTTCAAAAATGAAAAGCTGAGCAGTGCTATGATTCAAGTCGAGCAATTAACGTTAAACCGTGATGGACTCACTTTGCATGGGACTCTATATGGTGAAGCTGATGCCTCTTTGGTAGTACTTATACATGGTTTTCCCGACACACCGCATAGTTGGGACCACGTATACCCTTTACTCGTAAAAGCAGGCTATCAAGTTTTTGTCCCTTGGCTGCGTGGTTACACCCAAGATTCTGTAAATCGGCAGGCACATTACGGTCTCGCCTCTGCTCTAGCAGATTTAGCAGCTTGGTTAGAACTTTTAAAAGCGAAAGAACGCTTAAAAAATAAAGCTCACCTCGTAGGACATGACTGGGGAGCTGCAATTGCAATGAGCTTTGCAAGTGGGCAATCCGAAGCTTTGCATAGCATGAGTTTGTTGGCCGTTCCTCCTATTCCAAATCTTAAGGATATTGTTAAAGCCATACCTAATTTCCCGCGTCAGCTCTACATGTCTTCTTATATGTTGCTCATGCAATCAAGATTTGCTGAACAGGTGCTATCTCGTAATAACGCAGGTTTTGTAGAAAAAATCTGGCGTAAATGGTCACCTACTTGGAATTTTACTGAGTCAGATTTTTCACCTACTCGCGCGGCTTTTCAAAATCCCAATATTGCTTGGGCAGCTACCCGCTATTACCACAACTTATTTGCAGTTTTAAATTCGGACAATCTCAGAGCAAATCGGCATTTATTAAGCCCAGTCACCACACCCACACTGGCTTTAGCCGGTTTGGACGATGGTTGTATGAATATACGGCTACATCAAGCTTTAGCCCAGACATCTTATTTCCCGCAAGGAATTGAGAGTGTCTACGTTCCCGGCTGCGGTCATTTTTTACAAGCTGAACAACCCAACATTATCGCTCAGTACTTAATTCAACATTTTCAGAAGACTGATCGCTCCACTTAAGGCTGTACGCAACTCTATCAGCCAAGTCATTTATACTTTATTTCAGGATTTTTCTATGAATAAATTAGTCAAACCCTCTACCCCAACTCAACTTGTAGATGTACTTATTATTGGAGCTGGTCCCTCAGGTTTAAGTACTTGCATCAAGTTAAAAGAGCAAGGAATTAAAAACGTTGTCATTTTAGATATGGCTAGCCGTATTGGTGGCACATGGGCATTAAATGATTACCCGGGCCTATTTTGTGACGTACCGAGTGAAATGTATTCTCTTGGATTTGCTCCAAATCCAAACTGGTCGCGAACCTATGCGCCTCAAGCCGAAATTCGACAATATTTAGAAGATGTGGCTTATAAGTTTGAGATTGTGAATCAGATTAAACTCAACACTGAAGTCACTCATGCCGAATGGAATAATGGCCTAAATCGCTGGCTCATTAGCACACGTGATGGTAAAAAATATAGTGCAAAAATCTTTGTACCTGCGACAGGTTTTATTGGCGAAGCAAAAATGCCGAGCTTCCCGGGTCAAGAAAAGTTTAAAGGCACTATGTTTCACTCAGGTAAGTGGAATCATGAGCATGATTTAACAGGTGAAAAAGTAGCTGTGATCGGTAGCGGCGCTTCAGCTATTCAGTTTTTACCAGCCATTCAGCCTAAAGTTGGCCATCTTTATAGTTTCCAACGTACGCCTTCATGGGTTTTACCAAAACCGGACTTTGCCGTTCCAAATATTGTAAAAGTTACATTTAAGAAAGCGCCAATTCTAGAAAAAATTATTCGTGAAAGTGCGCTGTGGAGCCTAGAACCTTCACTCCCTATTTTCATGAATGAAAATATTATGAGAAAACTGCATGCCTTAGGAAAGTTAAACATCTTTTTAGGTGTTAAAGACCCAGAAATGCGTAAGGCATTAACACCTACGCATACCTTAGGTTGTAAGCGTCCAATGTTTTCTAATAACTGGTATACAGCTTTAGCCAAACCGAATGTGACTGTCCTCTTTCAGGGCTTGTCTCATATCACTGAAAATGGTGTAGTCGGTGAAGACGGCAAAGAAATTAAAGTAGATACCATTATTTTCGGTACTGGCTATGCGGTCGCAGAACCTGCGATTTATAAAATTATTAAAGGTGCAGCAGGCCGTAGTTTAAGCGAGGTATGGCAGCGTCAACCGCGTGCATATATGGGGATGTCAATTCATGGTTTCCCTAACATGTTTATGATGCTAGGTCCAAACTCTCAAAACACCGTGGGTTCAGTGATGTGGACCGCTGAGCAGCAATCCGTTTATATCGCAAAAATGGTGAAGTTAATACAGCAGCAACGTCTGGACCGTATTGAAGTCAAAGCAGATGTTCAAAAACGTTTTAATGACCGTATAGATAAGCGATTGGCTAAAATGCCGGTAAGACCAGATGTTTGTAAAAGCTATTATCTAGATGATGCGGGTCGTAACCATATTATTTGGCCCGAGTTTGGTTTTGTGATTAAACATAAACTGCATCACGTCAATTTGAAAGACTACGACGCCACAACCAAAGTAATTAAAGTGGTCGCTTAATAAACCCATTCAATCTAAGTAAAAAAAGATCAAGATACCGAAGTATCTTGATCTTTTAATAAGTACGAATTAAAAACCAAATAATGAAGCAAGCCAGTTAAAGAAACTAAAAACAACATTATCGGTAGTTTGAGGTTCAGTTGTCGGCTGTGAAGTTGTTGGTGGATTTGTTACCGGCGGTTGAGTCGTTGGCTCTACTGACGGCGGTGTAGTTGGTGGTGTTACTGCTCCAGTTTGGTTTCCGGCTGCTGACCATTTCACCAATACATCATTGATTTGATGAGTATACTGACAGATTACAGCACCGTATTTATCAGTACCCGCAATACCGTTATTAATACCAATTAAAGTATTATCATCTGACAGCCAAGGTCCACCAGAATCCCCAGCATTCATAGAAGCGGTTGCCTTATAGTAAATCCCTCGTGCTAACGGTGAAGGACCTACATCTCGAATATTGACATATGAAGTGCCATATAAATTTTCAGGTAAGGCCGCACCCGTACTACTACGGCCTAAATAAGCCGTTACATCACCACGCCCAATATTTTGTCTTGCTTCAGTTTGACTACATGCGGCTGGAATTTTGGCTACGGTTGCACCACTATTATTATCAATAGGATGAGATAGGCGTATTAAAGCGATATCTACATCGGGAATCTCAACCCAGCCTTCATCTTTCTTAAAAGATACTGCTTGAACTTGAGATAAAAAACTCGCCCCATATTTCACCATCCCACCAAGCGTATAGCCTTGATTAGCACTATCACCCCAAACTGCCGCCGTACAATGTGCCGCCGTTAAAACTACATCATTGCGAATTAATACTCCTCCACAAGTATTACCTGATGTCTGTGAGAAAAAAAGGAAAGGTTTGGTGACGGTAAATTCCAGTTTTACAAAAGAACTTGAGTTATCTGCTGCCATGACTGAAGAACTATATATAACTAATGCTAGAGCATTAATTAGTCCCCCAATATTCTTTTTATACATGTTTATCTCCTTCAAATCTTTAGAAGTATTTAGGGTGTTATGACTTGTTTTTTTGATAAATATTTCACAGGACTGTGATGATTTATCAGCCAGAGATTAACCACTTAACTTCTTGAGGAGAACTTCATTTCACGACATAACTGACCATTTCACGACAATATAAAATCATATTAATTTCTATTTATTTTTCATAAAGTTAATATATAAAAAATAATCAAAATTTAAGTTTTTTACTGCTTTTAATTTAGTTATCGATAACCTAACAAGTCTTTATCGAGTTGATTAAACTGTTCTTCTAAAAAATCCAGCAACCTTTTGATGGCAGGTAATAATCCTTTTCTAGAAGCATAAGCCGCATGGACAATACCGCTTGTAGGTTTCCATTCAGGTAAAACCACAATCAGTTCTTTACGCAAAATATATTCGTGAGCCATCATAATCGGTAAAGGAGCAATACCTAAGCCATGAATAACAGCCTGTAATACCCCGGTCATGTCATTCACAATTAAATCAGGGTCATGCTGGAAATGAGTTGTTCCATGCTCCTGATGATGAAGTACCCACACACTTTGTTGCTCTGCATTACCAAGCCCAATAGTCCTGAACTGATGCAATTCATCTAAAGTTTGAGGTATCGGCTGTTTAGATAAAACCCGAGGGTGCGCGACTAAACACTGATCACTGGTCACAAATTTTTTCATGACCAAACCACTATCTTTGAGTGGCGGATAGCGAACACGAAAAGCAATATCAATTCCTTCATTTAAGACATCAACATTTCGGTTGGTCACATCAATATAGATTTTTATTTTTGGGAATTGCAGCATAAATTTAGTCAGAAACTCGCCCATGTGATGATGCAATAACGCAGGCGGACAAGATACCCGAATCGTTCCACGCGGCTCTGACTGGTTTAAATCAATAAATTCTTGGGCATTTTCAGCATCGATCAAAATCGCGTGACAGTATTGATAATATTGTTGGCCAAGTTCTGTCACGCTAAATTGTCTAGTGGAACGATGCAATAAACGTACACCGAGTCTTTCTTCTAAAAGTGCAACTCTTCGGCTGAGTTTAGATTTTGGAATATCGAGCGCTCTAGCGGCAGCAGAATAACCACCATATTCAACAATTTTTGCAAAGTAATATAGATCGTTTAAATCCTGCATTTCCTACCTCTTATTGTTCAAATAATAGAACACTAAAATCAAATTTCGGCAGCTTCTAGGCTCATATTTTCGTTATATCTTAATTAAACAAGAAGTGAATAACTATACAAAAACAGCTATCCCCCTGTTTTATTTAGTCATCCTTCCAACTTTAAATTTATCGAAATAAAGTGGAGCATAAAATGAGTACACCAGCAAATTTTAACGGTCAAGCACCCGTAATCGACCCAAATAATGTTGCAATGCTACTAATCGACCATCAAAGTGGCTTATTTCAAACTGTAAAAGATCTTACTGTTCCTGAGTTACGTGCAAATGTGGTTACTCTGGCTAAAGTTGCAACACTATGTAATGTGCCAGTGATTACCACTGCTTCTGTTCCTCAAGGTCCAAATGGTCCTTTAATTCCAGAAATTCACCAGTTTGCTCCTCATGCACAATATGTTGCCCGTAAAGGTCAAATTAATGCTTGGGATAACCCTGACTTTGTTGAAGCGGTCAAAGCAACAGGTAAAAAACAACTGATTATTGCGGGTACTATTACCAGCGTATGTATGGCTTTTCCAAGTATCAGTGCAGTTGCTGAAGGTTTCCAAGTCTTTGCCGTCATTGACGCATCTGGAACATATTCAAAAATGGCTCAAGAAATTACATTAGCTCGAGTTGTACAAGCTGGTGTAGTGCCAATTGATACAGCGGGTGTTTGTTCAGAGCTACAAAAAACATGGCATCGTAGTGATGCAGCAGACTTTGCAGCAGCTTATAGTGCAATTTTCCCACCATACCAATTGCTCATCGAAAGCTATCAAAAAGCGCAAGATGTTGTTAAAAACAATGAAATGCTAGATTCTGAAAGAACCTAATTCATCAGTTTTTCAGCTTAAATGTCCAATCTCTTACGATTGGACATTTAAAATAAATCTATTAAAACCCAAGCTGTGCTTTAGTGCGCTCTTCCAAAGCTTTTGAGTCGTGTTTTTCTGGATGAAAATCTAATTTGTAATAGTCCAAATAATCTTTCCATAAAGTACTTAAAAAACCATTCTTTCCAAGAATTAATGCATTAAATTCTTTTAAGTGGAGTAACTTCCATGCGGAAAAGTGAGTTATGCCCAAATACACCGTACCCGCTGCCATTATTCCTGCCATATATAAAGTCACAAATGGCATCACAAGAAGCCGAATGAAATTGCCCCCAGAGACATCTTGATATAAATCGAAGGCCACACTTTTATGTTCGCTTTCTTCTACTGCATGCCATAACCAGATATTTTTTAAAGTTTCATTACTCGATAAACGCTCCTGCAAATCTGAACGTCTCATAATCTGCCGTGCAATAATGGCCGTAAAATGTTCAGCAGCCGAAGTAATTGCTAATTGCTGGGTGGGTGTGAAATATTTTTTCAGCCTAGCCATTAACCATTCCACATTGGCTGAAACAGGCTCGGTATCGAGTCCAGATGACTGTATAAGTTGGTTCAGATGTTCATGTTCTTTGGCATGCATCGCCTCTTGTCCAATAAAGGCTGCAATATCTTTTTGAAGTCTTTCTGTTTTAGCCTGATTTTGTAAGTTTCTTACACTATGTACAAAAAATCGCTCACCCGCAGGAAACATGGCAGATAAGGTTGCCAACCAGTACTCTCCCCAAGGGTTATCCTTAAATAAAGTAGCTTGAGACTGATTAAAATTAAAACTCATATGGCGCACAGGAAAGTGAGCACCGCGATCAAAGACTTTAGCTAGAATTCCCATTTTTTATTCCTTCATTGTTTCATTGAATACAATTCAATGGATTTATTTTTCTATCGGTTTTGAGCTACATAAATGTACGACATCTAAATAGCTAGGCGGTTTAGGCACCTTGCCACGGCTATATAACAACTTATGCAATTTGGGAAGGCGATAATAAGGAGCGGAAGCCATCAAATGATGTTCCATATGAAAATTTACACGTATAGGTGCCACAGTCATACGGGCAATCCAACCAGCAGAAGTAGTACGAGTATTACGAAGCGTATCGGGTACAAGCTCTAAACACGCATGCTCTGCCATTGCACGAATACGTACAAATACAGTAAAAGGGATGGCATAAGCTATTATCCAAATCAGAAATAACCAAGCATGCCCCGTCACAGCAAGGATGAGATATAACCCAAGATTAGTCACAAAAGTTGGCCAGAAGTCCTTGATAAAGTTGGTAATGTAACGATGCCATGGCCAACCACGCGTATCTGCCCGCTCACCTGTTGCATCAGACCACTTCAGTACGCCAGCACTCATCAAAATTCGGCCAATAAAGAACTTGATCCCTGTTAGCCCAACCAAATCACGACCAAATTTTCGAATTAAAGATTTTTTAGTCACAGGTAAAGCTTCATATATTGGGCGATCAGGATCAAAACTTGCTGTTGTATTCGCATGATGCACCATATGGTGGGCACGAAATTTATGTACATCATTCCAAATAAATTTGGCCGATGCCCAATTAGCGAATACGTCATTCATCCAGCGGCTTTTAAAGAGTGTATAGTGTGCCGCCTCGTGCATTACAATCGCCAATGCCAAATGGCGCCCTCCTAAAACCACTGTTCCTATGCATATAACAGGAACTGCGAAATACCAAGGTAAGTAGTCAATTGCCAGAGCCATGACTGTAAATGCTAAGCCAATGATTAACCATACCGAGAAAATGCACCATAATCCCCATAGATTTGAACGCTGAGAAAATTGGCTAATCTCCTCTCGACTAAGAAAGTCGCTTATACGAGTTTGTTTATCCGTAATCATCACTCGCCCTGCTCTACACTATTTAATGGGTGTTGATTGGTTTGATGACTAGACAACATATGAATAACTTGCACATAAGTTGGCGGCTCTGGAACATGGCCACGTTCTCGTAACATCTGATGCATTTTTGGCAACTTAAAGAAAGGCACCGCCGCCATTAAATGATGTTCCATGTGATAGTTCACTCGAATGGGAGCAACAAAAGCCCGAGCCAACCATCCTGCTTTTGTGGTTCGGGTATTCGTTAAAGCATTATTGCTTATTTGAGTACCAGCATGCTCAGCCATAGATCGAATACGAATAAAAAGTGGAAATGGCGTTAAATAAGCAAGAGGCCAAAGTAAATATAATTCTGGACGACCAAAAGCCCATAAAATGCCAAAGATGGAAGCATTAGCAATAATTGCCTTACTACTATTTTTAAGAAATACCTTTGGATAGTCATACCACTGACGGTTTTCACGCGGTAACCAAGTTAAGTCATTCGCAACCGTCCATTTCAAAACTTCAGCATCCATCAAAATACGGCCCACAGTAAATTTAAAACCTGTAATACCAACTAAATCACGTAAAAATTTACGAGTTAAAGACGTTTTCGTGGTTGGAAAGCCTGCGACTAATGTTAAGTCAGGATCTTCTGGTGTTGATGTTTTGGCATGATGACGTGTGTGGTGAGTCCGATATTTATGTACGTCATTCCAGATTGGGCGTGCACATAACCAATCGACCAGATAATCATTCATCCATTTTGTTTTAAACAAGCTATTGTGTGACGCGTCATGCATCAATATTGCCAAGGCTAATTGGCGTCCAGCCAATACAGCCAATGCTGCTAAACAAATCAGCAATTTACCCCACCAAGGTAAATAACTCCAAGTTAGTCCAACACCTGCAAAAGTTGCTCCAATAACGGCCCACGTAGAACCTACTGCCCACAAACCATGTATATCCGACGGCTCAGTAAGCTCTTTAATTTCTTCACGACTAAATAACTCAGTCACACTCACACGCGTATTCATCTTTTTTTTCTCCTAAGCGGGATTGAGAAGACTTAATTCATTTCACAAATTAAACTTTATTATAAAATATGAAATATTTCTATTATTTTTATAAAATTTATTTTTTGTAATATTTAAATTAAAGAAAAAGAAAGCTTAAGGATATGTTTTTCATATCCTTATTCATTTGTAATCAAATAAAACTAACTTTACTGAAAAGACTTAAGTAACTAATTTATTAGAATATTAAAGAGATTTCTTATAATTTTGATTGGTTCATTTCTTTAATAACATTAGGTATACCATCTCTGTGAAATGCTTCAAATGGTTTTGATTTTTCATGGTCAATCAATGGAAAGAAAGGTGAAACTAAAGATGCTCCCCCATCAATTCTGACGTTCATCCCTGTTATAAAAGAAGCTGCTGGCGACAGTAAAAAACACATTAAAGCTGAGACCTCTGATTCTGTAGCCATTCGTTTTAAAGGGATTTTTGAAGACACTGTAGGGATCATGGCCTTCATGCCATCTTTATAAGAGTCGAGACCTGAGGCCATTACCCAACCTGGTGCAACAGCATTAACTCTTACCCCAGCTCTAGCCCATTCGAGTGCTGAAGTTTTAGTAAGGTTATCGATACCAGCACGAGCAGCTCCAGAGTGTCCCATACTCGGTAAACCGCTCCACATATCTATTGTCATATTCACAATACTACCGCCCGTTTTCACCATACTTTGATTAAAAACTTCTCTCATCATAAGAAAAGTACCCAGCAAGTTATTGCGGATTACACTATCAAAAGCATTAGCAGACATAGTTTCAAGAAATGCAGGGAATTGACCACCTGCGTTATTGACTAATCCATTAATCTGGCCGAACTCTTCAACAATAGAACTAACTGTTTGTTTTACTTTCTCTTCATCACGATTATCACATACTCGATAAGATGCCTTACCTCCATCTTCAATAATTTCTTGTTTTACTTGTTGTAGTTTTTCTTCGGTCCTACCTGTAAGAATGACTTGCGCACCTAAGGAAGCCAGTTCATGAGCAGTACACCGGCCAATACCCGAACCGCCTCCGGTTACTATAATTATCTGATCTTTAAAAATATCCTTTGCTAAAGCTGATTGATATAAAGGCATATCCATACTCCTGTAATCATGCTCTTCTATTAATTAAGAATTTTAGGAGTTACATCCGCAACGGCGGGTAATTCTAAATTTAATAAGCTCGTTGCGGCTGTACCAAAAGTTAGTTCATGTAACTGTTTCCATAATCTTTGCCCAACTTCATCTAACTTTTTAACATCTGCAGTAAATTGGTCCCTTGCCTCAACATTTACAAAAGGTTCAGGGAGTAAAGGATCATTCATTAATAAAGAAATTGTCTGGCGGCCCAGCAATAACGATTCTCTTGCAGCATCCTCAAGGCCTAAAGCAGGTACTCGACTGAGCCAATGCTGAATAATATGGCTATATTTTTCATAATTTTTATTTAAGTTTTCGGTTTGCCATAAATCTTTAATCATCCCTGTCGTAATCTGATCAAAGGAATTGATATGGCACATCTTGGCTCCTGACTCCAAGCCTATAGATTTCATATGCTCTAGCATGTCTTCCAAAGAAATAACCAAGTTATCTGGTCGAATATATACACTTGGTTCAAGTTCACGAAATCCGTATTTTTTAAGTGCTCTTTCTCTTCTTTTTAAAGCTGTACGGTCAACACGCCCCAATGTTCCTGTAAGAACACATAAATACTTTTGATTCCAAGCTTTTGTTTCTTTTAAACCTGCTCTTCGGTTTAACATTACATCTGCCCATTCAAGAGATTGCTCACTTAACTGATAAAATCCTCTTTCAGCAGAAACAATGACCCCTTCACTAGCTAAACGAGTGACAGCAACTCTTATTCCGTTTTCACTAATTCCAAACAGCTTTGCAGCAAGGATCATTTCTTTAATTGAAATTATTTTACCTTCTGAAGCCAGTAACAGATCTGTAATTAAAGTACGTGCATTAATTTTCTGTGTAGTCATCTCATTTCCAGATCGAAAAATTTAAAATTTGTGAGCGCTCTAAACATCAGAATAAAGCTTACCACAATATTACATTTTTTTATTTTTATTTTTATTAATGAAATAAACCACTCATCAAAGCTTTACGAAAAACGTTCTAGGAGAAATCTAATTTTTTAATTATAAAAAAGATGCTTAAGCCATCTCACCTAAGCATCTTTTTAAAGTTAGTTAGCCACTTACATACCATTCATTTAGACAAGGATCTGATAGTTGTCCCATAAAGTATTTAAAGTAGTGTTGACATTATTTAAGGTTAAAAATGAGGTACTGTTATAAACGGTCCCTGCACCATCTCGGTCGATACTTAAAATACTGTTATTTCCATTGAGGTCTAATGAGAGATAAGAAAAAATAGAGTTTACAGTACTGCCATTAGCGTAATTGATGAGCAGTTCACTAATATCAATTTTGTCGGCCTCACTGTCGGTTAAGGTATTGCCTACTTTAAAGTCTTTCCAAACGTCAGCTCCGTTACCACCCGTTACATCGTTTGTATTTAATAGTTTATATAAAGCAGTGTCGGAGCCTAAACCACCAATCAAGGTATCGTTATCTTTTCCACCATTTAAAATGTCATTACCCGCACCGCCATTTAAAACATCATTGTTAGTACCACCACTTAAAATGTTATTACCACTGTTCCCAACAATCGTATTTCCATTTCCATTACCCGTTCCATCAATGTTGTCTGTTCCCAACAGATTCAAATTATTAAGTGCATTGCCGCTATCTAACGCATAACTCACAGTTGAGTTAACGGTCTCGAATCCTTCGTTAATTTTCTCGATAATGACATCATTCACATTATCAACATAATAGATGTCGTCTCCCAAACCTCCAATCAACGTATCAATTCCGATTCCGCCATCTAAAGTGTCATTACCAGCCCCACCATCTAAGGTGTCGTTTCCAGCTCCACCATTCAATGTGTCATTTCCGGCATATCCATTTAAATTGTTATTGCCTGCATTACCAATGATGACATTATTCAGCGCATTTCCATTGCCGTTTAAATTATCCGCGCCATTTAAAGTGAGGTTTTCTAGATTATCTCCTAAGGTATAATTTATATCGGAGATTACTTTATCATTCCCCTCACTAGTATTCTCTACAATGCTATCGCCTACATTGTCTACATAATAAGTATCGTCACCCGTTCCACCAATCAGGCTATCTGCACCTTTTCCTCCATCAAGTGTGTCATTTCCGGCACCGCCCAATAGAACATCGTCTCCCCAATTTCCTTTTAAAGTGTCGTTGCCAGCGCCACCTTCAAGTCGGTTAGATAAATTGTTCCCAACTAAAATATCATCGTAAGCGCCTCCAATTGCATTTTCGATTTGAGTGCCAAGATTAATGCTTAGTTGGTTTGCACTTGATATATGAGGAGATTTTTCACCAATATAACTCCAGCCGCCCTGATTAAGATCGATAGTAGCGGCTTGTGTAGCGTTACTTGCATTGATTGTATCTACGCCTGCACCATCCCATATTAAAACGCCTTTAGTGCTATCAAACACATAGCTATCATTACGAACTATTCACCCCATATATCGCTTGCAAAGCAGCAACATCAAATGGCGCAAAAGAGCCATCATATGACATACCAGTACGGTCATACGACATGACTGACCATTTACGCGTATCTTCTTCATCTGAGAAACTGCTAATGGTGGAACCTTCAAAAGTATGACGTAACCCTAAAGCATGCCCCAACTCATGCGGATAACTCGCAGTTACCCAAGTACCCGCTGGGTCAAACCAAAAATCAGGGCCAAACGCCACATCTGAACCAACAAAAGCTCCGCTTGGATACTGTGCATAAGCCGTAGCCGCAGTACTATTGCGGTATGCAGCAACAGTATTAAGCTGCGATGCATTGTCCGTTAAAGTAAAAGTTAATGCTGAAAACTCAGAAGCTTTCTGATAAACCTGAGTCATAAAGTCTTGCTGAGCTTGGCTAAAAGGACTCCACCATGCAGGTGCTTGACCATTTGCATCGAGTAGGTAATCAGGTGCGGTTGAAGGGAAAATATACTTAAAGTCTGGATTACTATTTGTTGTGGCAACAAGTGCGCGTACCCAGTAATTCACTCCAACCGTCGTATCTAGTTGGGCACGATCAATCGTCACGCCATCGGCAAATTGAATACTAAAGTTTTTATTATTGCTGGCAAGATAGCCAGTTAACTTAACAATATCACTATCGCTGTACTGGATATTTAAAGTTGTTTTATCAAAACTATATTGTACATCGGTAGATTTCACATCTGTAAACACAATTGTGTTATTGCCTGAGTAATCTCCATTAATTGTGTCTATCCCATCTCCTAAAGAAAAACGGTAAGTGTCGTCACCTTCGCGCCCATTTAACGTGTCATTACCTTTACCTCCAGTGATCACATCATTTGGAAGAGTACCCGAAAAGTTATCGGCGTTATCTGTCCCATTCCACGTTGCAGTTTTTCCTGTTAGAAACTGCTGATAGGTTTGGACCACGCCATCTGAAAGAATGTAGTTGTTAATGTAGGCTTTTAACGTGATGCTATCCGTTGCTGAATAATTAATGACTAACTCATTATTAGCGTTAGTTGTGAATGTAATATCTTTTGCAGAAACATCGGTAATTTGGATGGTGTTTTTACCCGAGTAGTCATTAATCGTATCGTTACCATCTCCTTTGCTAAATTGATAAGTATCGTCGCCACCTCCTGATGCTAACCAATCATTTCCAGTTCCACCTACAGTTAAGTCATTACCGGTTCCACCATATAACCTATCATCGCCAGCACCACCATTTAACGTATCGTTCCCCGCGTTTCCGTTTAAAGTATCATTACCTTCAAGCCCATTAATAATGTCATTGGATGCAAAGCCATTAATCGTTTCATTGCCTTTGGTACCAGTGAGTGTAATTGTTTTATTTGTAAGTAATTGATCGAGTGTGGCGGTTGTACCATCTAAAAATTTAAAGTTACTTACATTCCCTTCAATTAATACTGCATCAGTATCAGAGTATTTGACTTCTAAATTACTTCCATTGCCTTGTATAGATAGGTCTGCCAAATTACTCGCCATAAACTGAATCGTGTTATTTCCACTATAGTCAGTGACTTTATCTATTCCGTCCCCTTTGCTGAATTGATAAATATCGTCTCCTACTCCACCAAATAGACGATCATTTCCCGCACCACTACTTATTTGATCGACTGAATTTGTGCCTACAATCCACTCACTGTTTGCAGTAGAAATGTTTAGACCATTACCCCCACTTGTAAATAAAACCTGTTTTTCGACCCCATCACTGAAAATCATGCGAGCTTTAGCAAGAGAATTAAAATTAAGTGAATAGTAAGTTCCTGAATAATTAGTGACATATAAGACATTATTTATATATTCAATTTGCCTAATATCATTTGAAGTAAAATTATCGAACTTTAGCCATAAACCGTTTTGATCATTGCCATAAGTTACCATTGAAGTTTCCTTTTTTTTGTTATTGGAAAAGGAAATATTATTTAATTTTTCTTAATAGAAGAACTTCTTTGGACGACAAAAATTACCATTTAGCGACATATTTTGTTTTAAGCTCTTAACAATCAAAAAAAGATCTAAACGCTTCTTCTTAATACTTAAATCAAATCCCTCAATTATCTAAAGCAATAAAAAAGCCCTAAACCATTATGGTTTAGGGCTTTTCAAGTCATATAAAACTATTCGAGTTTATATGTCTTTAAATCTTGGTAGGCATATCCAGACTCGAACTGGAGACCTCTACGATGTCAACGTAGCGCTCTAACCAACTGAGCTATACGCCTAAGATGGAAAGCATCATATTCATTTTTCAAAAGCAAAACAAGTGATTTACCAGTGAAAAAAATACAAATGAGCAGACTTTGAGCAAACTCTTTTTCATTTCCCAAAAAGTAAAACGGTACATGGTTCAACCACATACCGTCTTTGTTTAGCCAAATATCAAGGTCAACTTAACAAGGGCACTTCTTCAAAGTACCACCTGCAGATGGGTATCTTGCATCAACACAATGTCGATAGAAAGTTTGTGCATCCATAGGCGTTAAATCTGGATGATGGGCTTTCATATGCTCCAGATACGTTTGATAGTCCGGCACACCAACCATGAGTCGGAAGCTTTGCTGTAAACGCTGCCACAAGGTTGCGATACGTGACCAGTTCTTTGGAGAGAGCAATATCTCTTTTTGCGAAAGCACGGTCATTTTGATGATTTTCGCAATAATGACAGTACCATTTTTTGCAAATTTAAAATTCATCTTTATTCTCCTCGAGTGGTAACCACTTCAGGATCGGTATATACCGCAGGCGCTTCATTTACAGTCGGTGTTGGACTTGCTAAAGCACGACGAACAATACCAATTGAGGCAATAATCATGACAATCGATACAATCATAAAGAAGCCACAAAGTGCAGCATTAATCTGGTTCGACATCACAATAGTTTGCATTTCGGCAATGGTTTTTGCAGGCTTAAGAATTTCACCACGAGCAATCGCATCGGAGAACTTATGTGCTTGAGCCAAGAAACCGATTTTCGGGTTTTCGTGGAAAATCTTCTGCCACCCTGCTGTCATACAGGTAATGAACAAGAAAATGGTTGGAATGATTGTCACCCACACATACTTCTCTTTTTTCATTTTGAACAGAATCACGGTACCCAAAATGAGTGCCATCGAAGCCAGCATTTGGTTACCCACACCAAATAGAGGCCATAATGAGTTGACGCCGCCAAGTGGGTCAATCACACCTTGATAGACGAAGAAGCCCCATCCACCTACCGCAACGGCTGTACCTAACAAGTTACCAAAGAATGAACCTGAAGATTTAACCGCCGGAATAACAATACCAACCGTGTCTTGCACCATAAAACGACAAGCACGTGTTCCTGCATCTACCGCAGTTAAAATGAACAATGCTTCAAATAAAATCGCAAAGTGATACCAGAATGCCATCATGGCACGGCTGTTAAAGATTTCAGAAATGATATGAGCCATACCAATAGCAAAGGTAGGCGCACCACCCGTACGTGAAAGGATTGAGCTTTCACCTACTTCTTGAGCTAAAACCGTCAACATTTCAGGCGTAACAACAAAGCCTAAATTACGTACAGCTTCCGCTGCAGATTCTACGGTTGTACCGAGCACTGCTGCTGGCGCATTAATCGCGAAGTACACACCTGGGTCTAATACTGTTGCACAGATCATCGCCATGATCCCGACAAAAGACTCCATAAGCATACCACCGTAACCGATCATGCGGATATTAACTTCGTTATCAACAAGTTTTGGTGTCGTACCACTCGATACCAGCGCATGGAAACCTGAAATGGCACCACAGGCAATGGTAATAAATAAGAACGGGAATAAGCTACCTGAGAAAACCGGACCTGTACCGTCAATAAAATGGGTAACAGCAGGCATTTTAAGGTCAGGCAATGCAATCACAATACCGACTGCCAAACCAAGAATAACCCCGATTTTAAGGAAAGTAGATAAATAATCACGTGGTGCTAATAACAACCAAACTGGTAGTACCGATGCGATAAAACCATAAATGATGAGACACCAAGTGAGCTGTGTTCCAGTTAAAGTGAAGAACTCACCCCAATATGGATCTGCGGCAACATGTCCACCATACACAATTGCCAGCATCATTAAAACGAAACCAATAATTGAAACTTCCGCAATGCGTCCCGGACGAATAAAGCGCATGTAAACGCCCATGAACAATGCAATTGGAATAGTGGCTGCAATACTAAAGACACCCCACGGACTATGTGCAAGTGCTTTCACAACCACTAAAGCCAATACCGCAAGGATAATAATCATTACCCCAAGTGCGCCCAACATAACCACAATACCGGCAAAAGGACCAAGCTCCTGCTTTGCCATTTCACCCAGTGAACGGCCATCACGGCGTGTTGATATAAATAAAACTAGAAAGTCTTGTACCGCACCCGCCAGAACCACACCAACCAATAACCAGATGGTGCCCGGTAAAAAGCCCATTTGTGCAGCCAAAATCGGCCCAACTAATGGCCCTGCGCCGGCAATCGCGGCAAAGTGGTGTCCAAACAGTACATACTTATTTGTTGGCACATAGTCTAAGCCATCGGCTAAACGATGTGCAGGAGTTAACCGTCTCGGGTTTAATTCAAATACTTTAGTTGCAATAAATAGACTATAAAATCGATATGCGATGCTATACACACATGCAGCTGCCAGTACCAACCATACTGCATTAACATGTTCACCACGACTTAGCGCCAGCATCCCGAAAGAAATAGCACCTATAATTGCTACTAGGCTCCAGACCAATTTGGAGGGAAGCGTAGATTTCGCTTGCATTGTGTCCATTCTTAACCTCTCAATAAATAATTACAGCAGTTTTATATTGTTATGTACTGTTCTCTGCTCAATCCTTGTGACTCTACTCCTCCTTTGTTCTTTTTCCTCTTATACTTTCGCATAAAAAAAGGGATGATTGACATCATCCCTTCGATAATAGTTTATTTTTTAACTATTATGCACGCTCTAAATACTCACCAGTACGAGTATCTACACGAACGCTTTCTTCTTGCTGAACAAATAACGGAACACGAACAACCGCACCTGTTTCAAGCTTAGCTGGCTTACCGCCACCGCCAGAAGTATCACCACGTACGCCCGGATCAGTTTCAACAACTTTCAACACAACGAAGTTAGGTGCATTTACGTTTAAAGGAACGCCATTGAATAACATGATTGTACATGTTTCATTTGAGTCGTCTTTTAACCATTTAGCAGCATCACCCATTGCAGTTTTGTCAGCTGCAATTTGTTCGAAGCTTTCTGGGTCCATGAAGTGCCACATTTCGCCATCGTTGTATAGGTAGTTCATTTCTACTTCTACGATGTCAGCAGCTTCTAAAGTATCACCAGATTTAAAAGTTTTTTCTAAAACTTTACCAGTTTTAAGGTTACGTAATTTTACACGGTTGAACGCTTGGCCTTTACCCGGTTTTACGTATTCGTTTTCCATGATTGAACATGGGTTACTATCAAGCATGACCTTAAGGCCTGGCTTGAAATCATTTGTAGAATAATTGGCCATGACTGGCACACTCCAAACTTAACAAGTCAACTATGCGATATAATGCGCTGTTGCATTATCTTAATCGTGTCGCATGATAAACTATTTACACCAAGAGCAAAACTGGCAATCACAACTCAGTGACCTTATTACCGATCCTTTAGAGTTGTTGAACCTGCTCGAGTTATCCACTGATCAGCTATTATCAGGGGCGATTCTGGCTTCTGAAAAGTTTAAATTGCGTGTTCCGCGTGCGTTCGTCGGAAAAATGAACGCTAAAGATCCTCTTGATCCGCTTTTACTCCAAGTGTTGCCACATCATTTAGAACTTGAGGAACATCCTGAGTTTGTCACCGACCCTTTAGGTGAAGAAGCAGCCAATCAGTTACCGGGTGTTTTACATAAATATAAATCTCGTTTTTTACTGACTTTGACCGGTGCATGTGCGGTCCATTGCCGTTACTGCTTCCGCCGCCACTTTCCTTATCAAGAAAATTTACCTAAAAATGAAGATTGGCTAAACATTAAAAATTATATCGAGTCGAACCCCGATATTAACGAAGTGATTTTAAGCGGAGGTGACCCTCTTACGCTTTCTAACCGTAAATTAGCGCTTTGGCTAGAACGTTTATCATCTCTCAAACAAGTGAAGATTCTGAGAATTCATTCACGCGTTCCAATTGTCATTCCAAACCGTATCGACGAAGAGCTTATTTCTTTATTAAAAAACAGTAGGCTGCGTATTATTCTGGTGGTACACTCAAACCATGCTTCTGAACTCGATGACTTTACTTGTTCAAAATTGTTGCAGCTATCTGAACACCACATTACTGTTCTAAATCAGGCAGTATTGCTTAAAGGGGTGAATGATTCTGCTCAAACTTTAACTGATTTAAGTTATCGTCTATTTGAAGCTCGCGTTATGCCATATTACTTACATGTATTAGATAAAGTAAAAGGCGCACAACATTTTGATTTAATACCATCTGAAATAGATGCGATATATCAAGACGTGTTAGCGAGCCTACCAGGATATTTGGTTCCTAAACTCGTCAGGGAAATTGCGGGCGAAAAGAATAAAACACCGCTTTTTGGGGCTACAACTTTTTGAGTTATATAATAAGTGATGATGAATAATGCACTTTCGGACATTTTTCACAATCAAACCGCACTTACTCGTGAACGGTTAAGCTTTTGTGAAGCCAACATTAAAGATCTTAATGAGTGGGTCACTACCCTTTCTATTATGCAATTGGGTGATACTTCAAAAGCGCTATTTACAGCAATTTTGGAGCTGAATGAGTTAAATTGTAGTGAAACCTTACGCTTTGACTTAATTCAGACACTTCACCCAACCATTAATAATGTGTTGGCGAGTTTAGAAAAAAACTTCTTTAACCAAGGCGTCATTAGTACCGACCGTAACGAGCACATTATTGAACTGGCTATGCTTCTGCGCTGTTATTTTGCCAGTATTTATTTAAATATTGCGCAAACAAGCCACGAACAGCTACAAAAGCAGAAGTTTTCTTTGTTCTCTTTTAAACAAAAGAAAAACTTACAAACCGCACGAATTCTGGCGACATTCCACGCATTGCAGCAGTTGACCAATCTTTTATATCAACAGCATATGCTCTATAGCGAACCTGTAAAAGGTCAATGGTTAATTGCCCACCAGCTTTACGAAACAGCGGTTCAATACAAATATCATTTAACCAATATTAATCATATTCAAGGTGTACAGCACCCGTTAGCCAATATTACGCAGGCTTATGCACAGCTTATTTTATTAGATATTTTTAACACCAATCAGATTCGCCAGTCAGAAATTCAGGCCCTGTTTCAATGTAGTTTTGACTGGGCACGCATGATTCAGATCTTGCCGAAAGACACTGCTTCAACAAAGTATGTGGTCGACCCGACTAAAGATCATCCGCCTGTATATAACAAGAAACAAAGCTCAAATTTCAATCCAAGTATTTTTATTAGCACGCAAGCTTTGCTTGAGCATGTCACTGCCACCATGCATAAAAATGCTCAATATATGTCTAAAAATGAAAAGATTTATTTGAGTCCCGCATTAAAGTTTCACGTTCAAACGATTTTAGGAACCACAGCACAGCGCCGTCATGAGCGTTATGAATATAATGCAGCTTTACAAATTTGTTTTGGCTTAAGTACCGCACATTTTTATTTATCTAAAGCCAAAAACTTTGAAGAAACGCTACAACTGAGTAATAACTATAATTTACAAAGTGAATCGAAAGTTTTATCCAATTTAGAGAAAAAAGAACAACAAACCTCGTCTTATCAACGCTTAAGCCGTGAGAGTAAAACCATTTATCAAACTACCGTGCTTGATATTAGTGTTAATGGCTATCGTATTAAATGGTCCGGCGAAGCACCTAAAAACTTAAGAACCGGCGAATATATTTTGGTGAAGGAAACGCTACATGGTCAGTGGCGTGGCGGTGTAATTCGCTGGATTAAGCAATCTACAGAAAAAAGTCTGGAACTGGGTTTAGAAATTCTTTCACAAGCCATGTTCCCTTGCGCTGTGCATATTCAGGCAGAGCGTCATACGCGTAATTATCACCCTGCATTATTACTACAAACTCAAAACTTAGAAGAAATACAAAACACGCTTATTTTACCGGGGTCTCAAATTTTTAGAGAGCAACAAACAATTCATTTACGATTGGGGACAGAAGAAATCAAAGTGTATCTACTCAAAGCATAACTCATTACTCAAAGTTTTATTCAATTTCAATTTGAGCTTCTGAATGAGCAGCAACAGTACCTGCTTGATCAGTTCATGCTGAAAAAGAATAACACCGTGAATAGCCAAGATTTATGGGAAGCATTAAAGTGAGAAACTCTTTACTATCTAAAAGGTTAAAACGTACTGAAATACGTTTACTCATTATTGATGATAACCAGTTACGTTATAACCAAATTTTAAATTTATTATCGGGGAATGATTATCAAGTTAATGCCTTATTACTTGATGATTTAAAAAGTTTTGAAAAGCAGCTCAATACATCTTGGGATGTCATTATTTTTGGTCGCGCCTATGATTTGAAAATTGAACAAACTCTCTCCCTTGTTCAAGCCTCAGAACAGCCGCAGCTTCCAATATTACTTTTACAGCCAGATGATTACCAAGCGCAGCAATATCAAAGCTATATTCAAAAAGGGATTTATGATGTAGTCCCTTTAGAACCGCTAGATTATTTCTATATTACGCTGGTTCGGGCACTGTCATACAGCCGCCTTTTACAGACGGAACAACGTCTTTTGGCTGAGCTTGATACTATTCATACGCATACGCAAACGCTGGTCGACAACAGCCATAAAGCCGTTGCTATTTTTCAAGAAGGCATCCACATTAAGGCAAATACCGAATATTTGAATCTTTTTGGTTTCCAGCAAGAAGAAGACATTATCGGATTACCGATTTTGGATGTCTTACAACCCAACGATTTAAATATTTTTAAACAGCGGTTTAAGAAAATTTCTTTAGGCCAGTTCGATCAAGCACGCTTTGAAATCCAAAGTCAGCATCAGGCTATTTCGGGTAATAATGCGCTAAAACTCGAGTTTATTCCAAGCCAAGAAGAAGACGCAGTACAACTCACCATCGACTATCAAGTTGATTTAACTGCTCCAGCAAATAGTGCTCCGTCCGAAAAAAGTGTTGGGTTGAGTGCAGCTTGGCCGCAGATTAATCGTCATTTATCGACCCACCCTGCCCAAGCAAACGCCGTTGTTTTATTTAGACTTGCACAGTGCCCAGAACGAATTTTTCAACAGGGTTGGCAAACTTTAGGGCAATATTTCAATCAGCTCCATGGTTTTTTAAAAGACCATGCACAGATGCCGATTTTCCAAGTCGACTTGGGTAGTTATGTCGGGATTTTACAAGCTGAAAATAGTTCAGTTTTAAACTCACAGCTGACGAGTTTACAAGCTTTGCAAAAAGAACACTTGTTAAAAGTGAATGAGCAAAACTTTTCAGTGCAGTTAAAGCTTGGTTATGCTTTTCTCAACCAACCATTAACTGAGAACTCTTTTAGCTCATTATTGAACGGGGCTGAAAAACAGGATTTACCTCGGGTTACACCTCAACTTGAAGTAATGCCAACAGTAGAAAAAACGGTTTCACCGAGCATTGAAGCTGTTCCTCTTGATTTAACAATTGAACATTTTGACCATACGCCTCAGTCCTCTTTGCTCCAGCAGTTAAGACAAAAACTAGCTCAGGGCGAAATACATCTGAAGTACCAGCAAATTTACGATAAGCATGACCAAGAAACTCACAACTATGAAGTGACAAGTGGTTTTATTGCGGGTGAACAATGGTATGACTTAAATGATTTAAGTGATCTTAAAGAAGATGCAGAACTTTCAATTCAGTTAGACCGCTGGATATTGGTAGAAGCGTGTAAACAGCTTCATCATTTCATTGCTCAGTATCCTAAAGCGAAACTCATTATTAACCTTAATATTGATATTTTGCTGAAAGATAAAACATTCCCTGAGCTGATTTCCAAACTACTGACTATTATCGGAAGTAAAATTGAAAGCCCACTGATTTTGCAATTTTCAGAACAAGCTCTTCAGCCTTATCTCCCAATTGCTCAACAGCACATTGCTCGCTTACGCCAACATGGTGCGGAAATTTCAATTCGAGATTTTGCTTCTTCTATGTATAGCGATTCAATATTACAGCAGCTTGATATTCAACTTGTAAAATTACAGTCCAGCAAAACTGATCTATTAAGCTCAGACCAAGGGCTTAATAACTTGCAAGAAAAAATATTGAACTATTTGACTGTAAAACCGATTGGAATTTTATTAGCTCACTTGAATGATATGAACCTGTTTGCTAATGCATGGAATGTAGAAGCACGTTTTCTACAAGGTGATTATTTTCAGAAAAAACTTGACCGCTTAACAGACGTACAAGACCAATAATGGTCTTGTATATTAAAAACAAAAAACGGGCATAAGCCCGTTTTTTGTTTCGTTTTGAAGTATTAACGCTTGATAGAGCGAGACATACCAGCAAAACGTTGTTTGAATTTGTCGATACGACCACCAGTGTCTACATTCTTTTGTTTACCAGTGTAGAAAGGGTGACAAGCTGAACATACGTCAAGGTAAATAGTTTCTTTACCTAAAGCAGAACGAGTTTCGATTACGTTACCGCAAGAACAAGTTGCAACTAATTTTTCATATTTTGGGTGAATATCGGCGCGCATCGTCGATTACTCCTAATTGAAGAAAGGCTTAAGCTGTCATCGCAATTGATCACTCTCAATTAAATTGAGGAAAGCTTTTACAAGCAGATCAACACCACAACAGACCATTCTTTTGGCCCACCGAAACCTCAAGGGTTAGAGCTAAGCACAACAAGTGGGCAGTATTATACGCCATATAAATTTTTTTTGCGAATTAATCTTGGGATTTAGCCAAGTAATTTGCAATGACCCCACAGACCATTAACTGTATTTGGTGAAAGATCATAATTGGTAAAACGATCATACCTAAAGGTTGGCCAATAAATAAGATTTGTGCCATAGGTACACCACTGGCCAAGGTCTTTTTTGAGCCACAAAAGAACACTGTAATTTGATCAGCTCGGTTAAAACCAAAAACGCGCGGTAAATAAAGTGCAAGCAGCATAATAATGGTGAGTAAAACAGAACAAGCAATGGTCAAAAGCAGTAAGGTTTTCCAACTCACCTGATGCCAAAGCCCCGCAACCACTGCCCCACTAAATGCACCATAGACCACCATCAAAATTGAACCTTGGTCAAATGCTTTTACAATACTTGGTACTTTTGCCATATATGGAAAAACATAGGGACGAAGTAATTGCCCTAAAACAAAAGGCACTAATAGCAACAAAGTAATTTGTATAATTGAAGATGTAGGATCAAATCCGTGCTGACTTTGTCCTAAAATAAAGAAACTGACTAAAACCGGCGTAATAAACATACCCACCAAGTTTGAGAAAGATGCACTACATACTGCCCCCGCTACATTCCCTTTTGCAACTGAAGTAAATGCAATAGAAGACTGAACAGTAGATGGCAAGAAACACATAAACAAAAAACCCCAATAGAGCTGCTGCCCTAATAAAGGTAAAAGAATAGGTTTAGCCAATAAACCAATAGCAGGAAAAATAAAGAACGTAATTGCAAATACCAGTAAGTGCATTTTCCAATGCAAAATACCTTCAATGACTGCCTCACGAGACAGCTTGGCACCATGCAAGAAAAATAAAATAGCAATCGCGACTGTAGTTAATATATTGAAATACTGCGCAGCTTGACCACTGACTGGAAAAAAAGTTGCTAGTAGTACCATGCCAACCAACAAAATTGTAAATCGATCAAGTGCCAAGAACTTCAGCATGTTCACATCCTATGATTATTTTAGATAAAGAAAAGCCCAGTTGATAAATTGACCATTTGGTCAAGCCTTCATCATACTGGGCTATAAAAATAAAGCTAGACTTTTAAGACCTAAATCTTAAAGCGCCTGAGTCATTTATTTAATTATTTCTAGCATTTGCGTCTTGTTGAATAAGCTCGACTTTGTAGCCATCAGGATCTTCAACAAATGCAATCACCGTTACACCACCCTTCATTGGGCCAGCTTCACGAACGACTTTACCGCCACGTGCTTTGATTTCTTCACATGCTTTATAAGCATCTTCAACACCAATCGCAATGTGACCATAGCCATTTCCTAAATCATAACTTGAGGTATCCCAGTTATGAGTAAGTTCAAGCACGGTATTATTTTCTTCATCGCCATAACCAACAAATGCCAGCGTAAAGCGACCTTCTTCATAATCACGCTTACGAAGTAACTTCATCCCTAATACTTCGGTATAGAACTTTAAAGATTGTTCTAAATTGCCTACTCGCAACATTGTATGAAGCATTCGCATGTTTATTCACCTGCCTTTTCTATGTCATGTGTTTGATGATCTTTAAGCAGTTTTCCAACCCAAACAACTAAAATTAAGATTGGAATCCCGATCATTGTGGTCATCAAAAAGAAGTTTGGGTATCCAATATTACTCACTATGGTACCCGAATATCCACCTAAAAGTTTTGGGGTAAGGGTCATAAGTGAGCTAAAGATCGCATATTGAACAGCAGTAAATGACACACTGGTCAAACTTGAAAGGAATGCAATAAATGCCGCACCGGCTAAGCCTGAAGCCATGTTATCAACAACAATGGCAAAATAAAGCCATAGTGAGCTATAAGGTTTAATGACTTTACCACTAATCTCAACTTCTTGACCTGATTGAGTATCAATGTACGGTAAAGGATCAATATTCACATCTAATTCAGGTTTTGGTACAGAATTTGAAGCGACTTCATAATGGTGAGCAATCGATAATATTTTTTGATTTCCATCGACAATTGAAGCAGTAAGTTGCTTACTTGGTGATGACAATAATTTTTGCATATCAATTGCTGCGTTAAACACGCCCTTTTGATCTGTCATTTTTGCATCAAAATTTTGTCCATCAAGATTCACCACAATCTTTTGAGTAGGTGATAAGGCTTTACCAAAATACTGCCCACGAATCACGACACTGCCTTCGGAAGAGTTAGCCGATATCTGATCACTTCCCATTAAAGGTAAAATTTGTAAAGGAACACTCTCAGAGTGAGTTGACACTAGAGGTTGAGCCCGAACGATAGTCTCGGCTTGTTGATCTTGCAAAGCATAACCAGCTTTGACATCAATTTGTTGGGTGCCATTAAAACTTGAGCTTGGCACTTTGAGCTTCCAATACCCCACTTCATCTGGCTTCACTTTATAATGGTTATTCCCAATTTGGACATCCACCATATCAAGCGGTTTTCCAGATTTTACTAAGCCAATGAAAATGAGATTAGTAGAGCTTGCCAATACAGCACCAACGAACATCAGTTTCATGATGTTCATACGTTGAGCTAATAAGCCACCTAAGAAACCACCCACCAAACTGAAAATAACACCATAAACTTTTACGGCTTCAGCAATTTGTTCTTTGCTAAAGTTCAGATCTTGATAAAAGACATTAGAAATCACACCAGCAATAATGTCTGAAATACGGAAGAACCCAATCAAGAATAGAAGTACTAAGGCAAGTTTGACACCATAACGTTTAAAGAAATCCAGAATTGGGGCAATCCAAGTTTCCTTAGCCATTTGCTGGTTCACCACACCTATTTTAACCAATAGATAACCAGCTAGAATGGCAACACCTGTCGCCGTTAAGAACCTTAAAGCTTCTAAACCAAATAAAGCAGCACTATCTTGAATATTGCCAGCTTTTGAAATTGCTTCGGTAACTTGGCCTGAGTAAATATAGGTTAATACAAATGAGATAACTGCAATAAAAAATACTAAAACCAGACGGTAATAATCACTTGATTTATAGTTTTTATATATACGATCAACTTTAGGTTCACGAACGAGTAAAGTTGTAATAATACCGACCAACATGACTGCTGCCATCGTTAAATAGGTCGTCTTCCAAGCCTCGTAAATATAATTTCCTTTTGCGGTCCCCAAATGCGCCGCTAAGAATAATGCACCAGCACCAGCTACAATCATACCGATCCGGTAACCCGCATTATAAGTTGATGCCAACACTGTCTGCATTTCAGTTTCAGCCAGCTCAATACGATAAGCATCAATCACAATATCTTGCGTTGCAGCCGAGAAGCCAAGTAAAACTGCGCCTGCCGCCATTTGAACAAGATAACTGTGACCTAAAGCAGGGTCGGCAAAAGCCATTGTACATATCGCAAGTACGATTAAACACTGCGAAATAAGCAACCATGCACGTCTTCGGCCTAAAGCTTTAGTTAAGACTGGTACAGGTAACTCATCAATTAAGGGAGCCCAAACAAATTTAAAGGAATATCCTAAAGCCGCCCAACTGAAAAAAGTGACGGCACTTTTATCAATGCCTGCTTCACCTAGCCATAAAGAGAGACTAGAGAAAATCAATAAAATGGGTATTCCGGCAGAAAAACCCAGAAATAGCATAATTAATGCACGACGGTCTAAAAATGCTTTAAACGCCGAGACCCAACCAGAGGTTTGTGTGGTCATTCGTTTTTTATTTTCCATAAATTATAAATGCGCCTATTCAATCGCTTCTTACAATTGCTTTCAAGATTCTTTATGCAATCAAGTTTTGTTTTGATGATAAAAACGGCAAGTTTGCTTGATATTTTATGCTAAACCTGTATACCTTTAATCTTCAACCTTCGTTTTCTTTTGCTGGATATCAACAGTGACACAAAAACTTGATCAAGTGACATCTTCAACTTTATCACTCGCTAAAACAAACACCACAAACGTCACAATAAATGCATTTCCTTCAGCTTTTGAGCAACCTGATATTAAAATGACTTTAGATAAAACAGCGTTAAAACCCGAACAACTTACGCATATTCCAAATTTTGAAAATATTCCAGCCTCAACAAAACGCATCAAGCCGCTCAACAACTTTTTAGGGCAAGACCGCGCCAAAGCTTCGGTAGAAGCCGGTATTTCCTTACCCTACTCTGGTTATAACATTTTTGCGGTAGGAACAGCAGGCTTAGGTAAACGCACCATGATTAAGCGTTTACTACAACAACATGCCAAAACAATGCCTACTCCAGATGATTGGGTATATGTTTATAACTTTAAACAGGCTCGTCAGCCTATTGCGCTACGCTTTCCTGCTGGACAAGGAACCAAGTTTCAACAAACTCTTCATCAAACTTGGCAAATTATTTTAAAGCAGCTTGAACGTCGTTTTAGTGCAGAGACTTATCATAACCGTATCGAGCGAATCCGTCAGGAAACTGGTGATGAACAGCAACAGGCACTTGTCGAATTAACGAAAGAAGGCGAAGAACTTGATCTAAAATTGATTTCTCGAAATGAGAAACATGGCTTTGTACCTGTACAGTTAAAAGATAACCAGGTTCAAGAACTGACTCAAACAGAAATTGACGCTTTAAATAGTAAACAGCGTGCTGAGATTGCAGCCAATATTCGCTATATGGATAAAAAGCTTGAGCGTCTTGGTTTGCATTTGGGCGACTTAGAAGATGATGCACGCGACAAAGTTTCTGTTTTAAATCGAGACATCGCCACTCAAGTGGTTATGCCACGCATGGACTTAATTTTAAATAAATATGGGCAAGTGAAAGGCCTTGAAGATTATTTAAAACAGTATGCTCAAGATATCATTGACAATGTTGAGTTAATTTTAGAACAAGAAGAAGATGACTTTGCTCCTGCTATGTTCAATCGCGTACCGGCGCGTTATCAAGCAAATGTGATTGTCTCAAACAAGCCAAATAGCGGTGCACCGGTTATTTTTGAAGATTTCCCAACCCACTACAACTTGCTGGGTCATGTAGAACAACTCACCCACAACGGTACAATTACTACAGATTTCACTCTTATTCGCCCTGGTGCCCTACATCAAGCCAATGGTGGTTTTTTAATGCTGGAGGCTGAACAACTACTCGAACAGCCTTATGCATGGCAAGGTTTAAAGCGTGCCTTAAAATCGGGCCAACTCAAGCTCTCTTCTCTTGAACATATGTTGACTTTAACCGGCAGTATTTCGATAGAGCCTGCTGCTATTCCACTTGATATTAAAGTGGTACTAATGGCAGAGCCTGAGATTTATTATGAAATTTTAGAAGTAGAACCAGAGCTTGGTAGCGTATTTAAAATTCGCGCAGATTTTACCGATACATTACAACGTAATGACGAAAATGAACAAGCTTATATGCAGCTGATTGCAGACTATGTGCAAGCCGATAAACTGCTTCCATTTGACCGCAGTGCTCTAGCGGCATTACTGACTGACTCAAGCCGTCAGGCCGAAGACCAAAGCTCATTGTCGTTACATGCTTCAACGTTGGGTGATCTTATTCGTGAAGCGCATCATCATGCATTTAAAGCCAATGATAAGATGGTAACCGACCAGCACATTAACCTTGCCCTACAACACCGACAATATCGCTTAGGCTATTTAAGAGAGCTTTACTGGCAAGACTTATCGCGTGGAACCCAGTTAATCGAAACTTCTGGCCATCGTTTAGGTCAAATTAATGCCCTCTCTGTCATTCACTATGCAGATGTTGAGTTTGGTTTACCTTCACGTTTAACTGCTTCGGTTTATCAAGGCGGTGGCGATATTCTTGATATTGAACGTAGTGTAGAACTAGGTGGTTCATTGCATGCCAAAGGCGTGTTACTCATGTCTAGCTTCTTAAAAGCTCACTTTGGACGTGAACAGATTTTACATTTTTCTGCTGCTCTGGCTTTTGAACAAAGTTACGGACAAGTGGACGGCGACAGTGCAACCGTTGCCGAGCTTTCTGCATTAATCTCTGCAATTAGCCAGTTACCAATTGATCAGTCATGGGCAATTACCGGTTCTATGAACCAGTTAGGTCAAGTTCAACCAATTGGTGGTGTAAATGCAAAAATTGAAGGCTTCTATGATGCGTGTAAACTACAAGGTTTAACTGGCAAACAGGGTGTCATTATTCCACGCCAAAACATGCAACACTTGATGCTACGCCAAGATGTGATTGATGCGGTGCGAATGGGTCAATTCCATATCCATGCAATTGATACAATTGATCAAGCACTTGAGATTTTAATGGCTCGCCCTGTTGGTACTCTCGACAAAAAAGGCAAATACAGCAAACATTCTATTTATGCTGCTGTAATGGAACAACTTGAGTACTGGCAAGCGATCGAAGATGGCGCAGAAGTTGAAGAGGAGCCAAAGAAGAAAAAGAAAAATAAGAAAAAAATTAAAAAGCATGAAGAGCTCACAGCCGATGATCTTCCTCAAGAAACTCAAGAGGAAGTTGCTACGCTAAAGCAAAAATAACACTGACATAAAAAAGGGCTTGTAATAACAAGCCCTTTTTTATGAATAAGGTAAAAATTAACGAACAATCTGCATTGCTCTTCCGCCAGCCAACTGGCTGAAGTATTGCTTAAGCGCTTCGACACAACGTTGAATTTTCATTGGCTGTTGATCGTGTTTTGCAATCTCTGCATATAAAGTGAAAGCTGGGAGTTTCCAATCTGGAAGGATTTCAATTAAAGAACCATTCTTCAGTTCTTTTTGAGCATCTAAATATAAAATTCTGGCAATTCCATGCCCTTGCTGGCATAGCGCTTTAGCCACTTGTAAATTATTACTTTGCAAACGGCTTGCCATCTCGATATTTAATTTTTCACCAGTTTTAGCGTGCTTAAAATTAAAACTACGTGAATCATTCATTGCATTGATAGAAAGCAACTCATGGTTGTTTAAATCATTTGGATGCAAGATTGGGCTTGTTTGATTGAGATAGCTGGGAGAAGCTACCAAAATCTGATCGACAAAAGCCATAGGAATAACAGAGTCGCTCTCTTCTACCGCTGTAGAACTCATGCGCACTGCAATATCAATTCGCTCTTCGATTAAATCGATATATCGATGCCCCACTTCAAAATGAACAGATAGACCACGATGGGCAGACATCCAGTGAGATAAAGCAGGAATAATGTGCTGAACCGCTAAATCAGGGGTAGTTGCAATACGCAAGTCACCAATCAAATCATCTCGCAATTCATTGATTCTGATTTTGCCTCTTTCTGCTGCTGCCAACATTTCTTGGCAACTTGAGAAAAAAGCCTGCCCTGCCTCAGTCAAACTAAGTTTTCGCGTAGAACGATGTAATAAAATTACATCCATTTCATTTTCAAGAGAACGGATTTGCTGACTTACAGCACTTGTTGTAATGCCTAATTCACGTGCCGCACCACTAAATGAACTTTTTTCAACCACACAAGCAAAAACACCCATCGCACGAAGCTGATCTAACATAGGTTTCCTCAAATCTAATTCTAAATTTATAAAAAATGCTTATTGTTGTAATGAAAGCAACCAATTGTATTATACGAGGAAACCTATATTTAATGCATTAGCTAATTTGGTAAAAGATTTGCGGGGTTGATCGGTTTACCGTCAAGGCGAATTTGGAACTCAAGCATAACGCGAGATGCTCCTGAAGACCCCATTTCAGCAATCTTTTGGCCTGCGGTTACATTGTCACCACTCTTCACCATCATCTTGCTATTGTGGGCATACGCACTGATGTAACCATCAATATGTTTAATTAAAACTAAGTTACCATATTCTTTCAGACCATCGGCTGCGTATACAACTTGACCATCAGCCGCCGCATAAATCGGGTCACCTTGGTTACCACCGTAACGGATTCCTTTGACATTATTCGCCAAATTAAAGCCTTGAATAACCGGACCGTTATTTGGTTTCACCCAACGTAAGCTTGAGCTTGGAATAGATGCTCCCACTGTTGTATTGGTTGATGGCGCAACAGTTGCTGGCGGTGGAGTGGTTGTGGTTGGTGCAGTAGTTGTCGGTAAAGCAATTGTTTGACGCTTAATTGGTTCCGGTTGCGCCATGACTTGTGTCGACACGGTTCTTGGTGAAGAAGATTTCTTCAATCGTAATGATTGATTAACATAAATACGATATGGCGGTGCAATACCATTCATCTCTGCAATACTGAGATAGTCCAGACCATAACGCATTGCAATACCACTTAAAGTATCACCTGAACGGACCGTGTAATAGTTAGGAGCCATTGCATAGCGAGAACTATTATTAATTTGTGGTTTAGAAGCACATCCTGCCATTGCAACAGTAAAACCTACAGCTACAGACAACATCATAATTTTCATTATTTTGTCTCTTTGAATATGCAATCTGCTTTGTTGCCCAGTTAAATGCATCGATCTCCCTCACTAAATGCTACAAATCATTTCGGCTAAGAGTACCAAAAAAGTAAGAGGAAACATGTTCCTCTTTTTCTTTATTCACAAAGTTATAACATTCGGCTCAGTTTATTACCCCAAACTGGCCTGCAAATCTTCTAAAACCGCATAGTTTGTTGCATCCATCTGAATTGGCGTCACGCTCACAAAACTATTCGCGACCGCAAAAAAATCAGATTGTATTTGACTAGCAATACGCTGTGGATCAGTTACCGCCTCACCCGCAAGACCAATCCAGTACACCTGTCTTCCTCTAGGGTCTACATGGCTGGTGATAGGTTTAGATTGGGCACGGCGGCCTTGGTAAGTAATTTGAGTCCCTTTAAGCTGAGGTACATCTGGAATATTAATATTAAAAATATGTCGCGGTGGCAGCGCAGGTAGTCCTTTTGCAATAAAGTCATGTACCCATTTGGCAGCTTGTGCATAATCATCTTTATGGTCGTATGAACGTACATCAGGCCCAGCCAAAGAAACCGCAATTGCCGGTTGTTTCATTAAACGACCTTCAAAGGCGGCGCCAACAGTTCCTGAATATAAAACATCATCGCCTAAATTTGCGCCACTATTGATACCACTGACAACCAAATCAAATTCGAAATCAAATAATCCATTCATAGATAAATAAACACAATCGGCTGGTGTGCCATTAACAGCCCATACATCTTCAGCAATTTGAATAGGACGTAAAGGACGATCTAAAGTTAAGGCACTCGAAAACCCGCTTCTTTCACTTTCTGGAGCAACCACCACAACACGGCCTAGTGGTTTTAACGCGTCAGCTAAAGCTTGTATACCTGGTGCAAATACACCGTCATCATTGGCAATTAAAATATTCACAAAAAATCTTTCTCGACAAATAAACCCAGAGGTTTTCTCAATTGAATTATTTGTTGAATTATATATATTTATGCCTCCATAGCATTATAAAATTGTGAAAAAATGAAAACTTTCGCTCCTTTTTTTCAAGTATTGGGGATCAGTATCACATTGTGTACTCAAGCGGTTTTTGCTGATGAGGGTATCTCAACACAAGAAGCTGACAGCTTAATTAAAGATGACATTGCCTCGACTCAAGTCTTACAAGAAATTTGCCCTACTTTTGTTGGCGCAAATAGAAAACTTGAAACCAATACTCAAAAGATTATTGCCATGTACCTAAGTGGTTATTCCAATAAATCAATCACCTTCTCTGCGCTGCAAAATGATTCAGAATATAAAACCCTGTTAAGTGAAGCACGTCAGGCTGCCAAAGAAATGGATCACCACGAACAACATGAACTTTGTGAGGAAGTGGTAAATTACAAAGATTAAGAGCTTAGCTCAATCAGTACGCTTATCTTTGGGGTTTTCTGTTGAGATAAAGCAGAAAACCTACATAACAATACATTTTTTCCATTTTTTTAGCGTTTAAATTGTTTAAGCTATCGGCATATTTCAAATTTTTGTTTCAGGTTATCCATGTTTATGAAAAAAAGTTTAGTTCAATCACTTTCTGTTGTTTTACTCATGACAATGGCAACAGTGGGTTATGCTGCTGACAAGAAAAAAACAGCTGAAAAGAAAACTGAAAATGAAAATGTTGTTGAAGTTACACCGTCCAAAGGTACTACACCGGAAGAATTAGCAGCAATTCAAGTACTTTCTGAAATTTGCCCAAGTTTAATTGGTAAAAAAGATGCCGAATTTGCTCAAGGTTATGAGCGTCTTGTAAAAGACTATTTGCCAAATGAAGCCGATCCAGTTGCAGCTTTAGAAAAACGTAGTAAAGACAAGAGCTTCAAGAAAGTCTTAAAAGAAGCACGTAATGATGCAAAAGCTGCTGGTAACGAACAAAATACGTTAGTTTGCCAAGACGTGAAAGCTTATCAATCGCAAAACTAAATTAGTTAAAAACTCTCTAGTTACAATACTGTTTGAAAAAGCCGACTTCCCCCATAGAAGTCGGCTTTGCTTTATCCTAAAATGCTAGGCTCTTCTGCTTCATACAAGATATTGGAATTACCTAGAATGACTCGAAAAAGCGCTATTGCTGCACTCCTCCTCTTACCAAGTTTTTCTTATGCAGCAACTGTCTTATCAGCTCCGCCAGAATTAAATAATAAGTCTTATGTATTAATGGATTACGAGACAGGACAAATTCTCGCTTCTAAAAATGAAAATGAAAAGCTTGCTCCTGCTTCTATGACTAAAATGATGACAAGCTACATCATTGAACAAAAATTATTAAAAGGTGAGCTTACCGAAAATGAACAGGTTCGTATGAACGAATCTGCTTGGTGTAAAGGCAGTAGTTCTGAATCATGTATGTATGTTCCATTAAATGGCACAGCAACTGTTTTAGAAATGCTTCGCGGTATTATTATTCAGTCAGGTAATGATGCATCAAAAGCAATGGCTGAACATATTGCTGGGAATGAAGGTACTTTTGCTCACATGATGAACCAAGAAGCAAAACGTATCGGAATGACCAATACCCAGTTTATTAACTCAACAGGTATGCCAGCTGAAGGTCATTACTCAACTGCAAAAGATATGGCTGTTTTAGCACAACATATTATTAAAGACAGCTCAAAATACTACCCGATTTATTCTGAAAAAGAATTCACATTTAACGGTATCAAACAAGGTAACCGTAATGCTTTACTTTACACTGACCCAAGTGTTGATGGCTTAAAAACAGGCCATACTGATGAAGCTGGTTACTGCTTAACGACTTCAAGTAAACGCGGTCCAATGCGTTTAATCTCAGTTATTTTTGGTACACCAAGCATGTCTGAACGTGCTGACCAAACTCGTGCACTATTGGCATGGGGTTTTGCAAACTTTGAAACTGCAAATGTACAACCTGCAAACCAAGTTCTTGCAAAAGCTAAAGTTTGGTTTGGTAAAGAAAATGAAGTTCAGGTTGGTTTAGCTGAAAACTTCAATGTAACTATGCCTAAAGGCAAAGCGGACGGCATTAAAACTCAATTGGTTGTTCAACCGAACCTAAATGCACCACTTCAAAAAGGTCAAGTCGTTGGTAAGCTTGTTGCAAGTTTAGATGGTAAAGTTATTGCTGAAAAACCATTGGTTGCTTTAAAACCTGTTGAAGAAGCTGGTTTCTTCGCACGTTTAATTGACCATATCAAACAATTCTTCAGCAACTTATTCTAAATTTAAATAATTTTAGAATAGTTGAATTAAGCACTCATGCTATTAGCGTGAGTGCTTTTTTATTTTATACTTTTACTAAATTTTCTATTGATACTTCTCATGGCAAAAAACATCCGTCCTTATTTAGACCATCACCCACAAATTGATCCAAGCTGTTACATTGATGAAATGTCCGTGGTTGTAGGTGATGTTAAATTGGCCGAAAATGTTTCGGTGTGGCCTTTTGCAGTCATTCGCGGAGATGTAAATAGTATTCAAATTGGCAAAAATAGTAATGTACAAGACCACTGTATGCTACATGTCAGCCATAAAAATGATGCAAAACCTAATGGTTCACCTCTTATTATTGGTGAAGATGTGACAGTAGGCCATCATGTGACTTTACATGGATGTACTATTGGTAACCGCGTACTAGTCGGAATCAATACGGTTATTTTAGATGATGTTGTTATTGAAGATGATGTGATGATTGGTGCGGGAAGCTTAGTTCCGCCTCGTAAAGTCTTAAAAAGTGGTTATCTTTATGTTGGAAGCCCCGTACAACAAGTACGTCCTCTAACCGAAAAAGAATTGGCATTTTTACCTTACTCAGCAAGACATTATGTAAAAGTGCAAAATAACCATAAAGATAATCAAATAAATTAAAACAAACCGAGTTTTTCAAACGATAGAGTTATTCGCATGCTCTATCGTTTGTAAGATGACCGTAGCCAAAAACCCCTAAATTTCGTATCATACGACTTTTAAATTCATGGTGCTTTTTTATGGCCGCATGGACTCCTCATGTCACTGTCGCTACAGTCGTAGAAAAAGATGGACGCTATCTTTTTGTCGAAGAACATAGCGAAGGTTTTGTACACACAGTGTTTAATCAACCTGCTGGTCATGTGGAATGTAGTGAAACACTAACAGAAGCAGCGATCCGTGAAACGCTTGAAGAAACAGGACATCATATAGATATAGATGCCCTACTTGGTATTTATACTTATACCCCGCCTATGTTTCCGGACCGTACTTATTATCGCTTCTGCTTTTTAGCGCATGTGACCCACGTCGAAAGCGACCCAAAACTTGATACAGGTATTGTTTCTGCTGTCTGGATGACTCTAGATGAACTTAAAGAATCTGCCCGTGCACGTAGTCCTCTTGTCATTAAAGCCATTGAAGACGCCATGAAAGGACAACATTATCCTTTAGCTCTTATTTATGAGCACCCTTTCTCTCCCTCATTAACTTCTCATTTGGATGCCTAGTCCTATGCAACAACGTGTCATCGTCGGTATGTCTGGTGGCGTAGATTCCTCTGTTTCTGCGGCGCTCTTACTTCAACAGGGTTATCAAGTTGAAGGCCTTTTCATGAAAAACTGGGAGGAAGATGACGGCACGGAATACTGTACGGCAATGGAAGATTTAGCCGATGCTCAAGCAGTCGCAGATAAAATCGGTATTAAACTTCATACTGCAAACTTTGCTATGGAATATTGGGACCGCGTATTCGAACACTTCTTGGCTGAATATGCAGCCGGTCGCACTCCAAACCCAGATATCTTATGTAATAAAGAAATTAAGTTTCGCGCATTTTTAGATCATGCCATGACCTTAGGTGCAGATTTTATTGCAACAGGTCATTATGCTCGTCGTGCTGAAACTGCTTATAACTCTAAAGGTGAAGCATATGCACCTTTATTACGTGGTTTAGATAACAATAAAGACCAAACTTATTTCTTACATGCAGTGCATGGCCGTGAAATTAATAAAACCCTTTTCCCGGTAGGTGAAATTGAAAAACCGGAAGTTCGTAGAATTGCCGAAGAACTAGACTTAGCAACTGCAAAGAAAAAAGATTCAACTGGTATATGTTTTATCGGTGAACGTCGCTTTAATGACTTCCTTAAACAATATTTACCCGCTCAACCAGGTAAAATTGTACTTGATAACGGTAAAGAAGTTGGTGAACATCACGGTCTGATGTACTATACGCTCGGTCAACGTGGCGGTATTGGTCTAGGCGGTATGAAAGGTGCATCAGAAGGTGCATGGTTTGTACTTCATAAAGATGTTGCCAATAACCGTTTAGTGGTCGGCCAAGGACATGATCACCCACTTATGCAAAGTACACAGCTTTGGAGTGAGGCCATTGACTGGGTAGCAGGCGAGCAAAATATTCCGGCTGAAGGATTACGTTGCACCGCTAAAACACGCTATCGCCAGCCTGATCAAGCTTGTACAGTGTTTATTGATGAAAATAGTGAGCATGGTGTTCGTGTTGAGTTTGATGAACCTCAACGTGCAGTTACACCAGGCCAAAGTGTTGTATTTTATTCGGATGAAGTTTGCCTAGGCGGGGGTGTTATTCACCATACAAACGCCCCTACACCAAATTTTATTTAAGGGAATGAATGGCATGGTGGAGTTACCCTTTCAACAATCACAAGCCTTGAATGTTCGCCAAAACCGTGCCCTTGCCTTGGCTGGGGTATTTCAAGCGACCCAGCTTACGCATATGACCGCCATGACAGGTCAGCAAAGTATTGGTGAAAGTGGTAACTTTTATTTTGAGTTATTAATAAAGGCGAGTTTAAATATTCGCCCTACAACAAATAATAATACTGTTCAGACGTTGGATTTTTTTAATCAATTGGCTGATATTTCGTTGGGTCTTAAAACTCTTGAAAATTGTATCACTCAGCCTTTTAGCAATGCGCCTAAATCTCGCTTGCCTAAAATGCGTAGTGCAAAACTTCCAATGTCTTATGCGATGTCACTTTTGCAGTTAGAGAAAAAGGTCTATAGCAATCCTGAATATGTGGCGATTATTGAAAAAGCGCAGCAGAAGATTTTAAAACAGCTTTCTTTTTTTGATAATAACTATTTACACCCAAGTATTTTAGCCAATTTGGCGCAAACCTATGTTGATACTGCCGGACAGATTAATCCACGTATTCTTGTTCGTGGTAATGCTGAGGCATTTAAAGATACCAACCATACCAACCGTATTCGTGCTTGTCTGTTTACAGGGCTACAAATGGCCCATTTATGGCGACAACTCGGCGGTAGTTCATGGAACATGATTTTTAGCAAACGTAAATTGCTACAGGATATTCAAGCACTTGCTCGTTTACAGTACCAAGTTATCTAAGGCTGTAACGAGATTATTTTTGTTTTATGTTTATTCCAGCATTAAGGAATCGTTATGAACGCTTTAACCGCACTATCACCATTAGATGGACGTTATGCCAGCAAATGTGATGCGCTACGCCCTTTTCTTTCTGAGTTTGGTTTAATTCATGCTCGTGTCACTGTGGAAGTGCGTTGGTTACAAGCGCTTTCTAACCGCCCGGAAATTGTTGAAGTTGCTCCTTTCTCAGCTGAAACAAATGCAGCTCTAGATGCAATCGTAAGCAACTTCTCTGAAGAAGATGCAAACCGCATTAAAGAAATTGAACGTACAACTAACCATGATGTAAAAGCAGTTGAATATTTCTTGAAAGAGAAAATTGCAGGTATTGCTGAATTACAAAATGCGGGTGAGTTCATTCACTTTGCTTGTACATCAGAAGACATCAATAACTTGTCTCATGCACTTATGCTTAAAAACGGTCGTGAAGTTTTAGTATCAAGCATGAAGCAAATTTTAAATGCAATCTCTGCTTTAGCTACAACTCATGCTGAACAACCGATGTTGTCTCGTACACATGGTCAAACTGCTAGCCCAACAACTTTGGGTAAAGAAATGGCGAACGTTGCATATCGTTTAGCTCGCCAAATCAAACAATTTGAAAATGTTGAATTACTAGGCAAAATCAATGGTGCAGTAGGTAACTACAATGCTCACCTTTCTGCTTATCCAAATGTGGATTGGCCAGCGCATTCACAAGCTTTTGTTGAATCTTTAGGTTTAACATTTAACCCATATACAACTCAAATTGAGCCACACGACTACATGGCTGAGTTATTTGACGCGTTACGTCGTTTCAATACAATTTTGATCGACTTTAACCGTGACGTATGGGGTTATATCTCTTTAGGTTACTTCAAGCAAAAACTTAAAGAAGGTGAAGTTGGCTCATCAACTATGCCACATAAAGTTAACCCAATCGACTTTGAAAACTCTGAAGGTAACTTAGGCATTGCAAATGCAGTATTGGCTCACTTAGGCGAAAAATTACCAATTTCTCGCTGGCAGCGTGACTTAACTGACTCAACTGTACTTCGTAACATGGGTGTTGGTTTTGCTCAAAGCTTAATTGCTTTTGATGCTTGCTTAAAAGGTATTGGTAAACTTGAACTCAATGCAAACCGCTTAAATGAAGATCTTGACCAAGCTCAAGAAGTTCTTGCAGAGCCAATTCAAACGGTTATGCGTCGTTATAACGTTGAAAAACCATATGAGAAGTTAAAAGCATTAACTCGTGGTCAAGCAATGACGCGTGACATGATGGTTGACTTCGTAAATGGTAACGAACTTGCTCAAGTACCAAGTGAAGAGCGTGCTCGCTTAGCTGAGCTTACACCTGCAACTTACACAGGTAATGCTGCTGAACAAGCTAAACAAATTAACGAATTAATTAGCAAAATCTAATTAAAAAAGTTATAAAAAGCGAAGCTTAGGCTTCGCTTTTTTATTACACTCATACAAATCAGAATAAAGACTTATTTATAAAATGATCGAAAAAGAATTCAAAGTTAAACACTATATTGCACTTGGCCTGCTTTTTATTGCCATTATCATTTCAGGTATTCAACCACTTGAGTTTGAGGCTTATTTGCTTCATCAAGCTGGCACTGTTTTTATGGTGATGCTGCTTTTTATTATTTTCAAAAAAATTGGACTCGATTTCTTAAGTTTTACTTTTTATCTACTGTTTTTATTAATCCATATTATTGGTGCTCACTATCTCTACTCCTACGTTCCATACAATGACTGGATACAACAGGTGTTCCATTTCAATCTAGATCAATATATGGGCTGGTCCCGCAATATGTATGATCGTTTAGTTCATCTTGCCTATGGTGTTTTGCTCTACCCACTTATTTATCGTGTATTCCAAGTATGGTTGCCGACTGCACGACCTTTTTCGCTATTTTTACTTGTAGTCCAGTTTGTGATGGCATCAAGTGTCTTTTATGAACTAATTGAATGGGCAATCGCAGTTGGGTTATCGCCTGAACAAGCAGAAAACTATAATGGGCAACAAGGTGATATGTGGGATGCTCATAAAGATATGTTACTCGCTACAATTGGCGCAATCCTCTATGGGCTTTTCGCCTTGATAACATCACCCAAATTAAACAATAAACCGTAAATAAAAAGCGCTCATTGAGCGCTTTTTATTTGTTACCAAACGGCCTGTTAAACAACCGGATAGGTTTGCTCTAAAATATTTTGCAAAGGTGAAGAAGTCGTATTTGGTAGAAGCTGTTCTAGATTAGTTGTGACATCACTCGCTATATTATTTACTTCGCTCTGCTCATTCACTACAGGTTTAGAATCTGTTACAGATAAAATTTTTGCGATTGGGTCAGAAGCATCCGTTGAAGAACTTTTTAATAAATCATGTAATGACACAGATTTTTGCTGCTGACTAGTCATTTCATTGGTTGTAGTTTGCGCTAACTTTAATGTATTTAATCCGACACTATCCGTAACAGAAGGAACAACTTCATTTACATCACTACTGACAACTTCACTCGTACTCGCCACTTTTGGTGCGACGACATAAAAGGTGAATGATGCACTCTCTTCACTAGGAAGACCTGCTGCATCTTTTTGAATTAAAGTAATTGTATGTTTACCAAGAGATAACTCTTTATTAAGTGTAAATGACCAGGTCGTATTCTTACCTAAATCACCTATTTCAATCATTGAAATTGCTACGCCATTATCATAAATAGTCAAACTTGCATGTGATTCAACTTTGACAGTAAATTTTGGAGTTGTATCATCTGTTTCTGAGTTAGGAATAATTTGTTTTAAAGTAGTCCCATTATCATTATACACACTATTAAATGTAGGTTTATCAGGAGGGGTTGTATCCTTTGTACCTGTTACTTCAAATGCTACAGAACTATTACCTGCGCCATCTATTGCGGTAACTTTCGCTTTATTATTATCTGTTAAAGCAGGTGAAATCGCGATTGTAAATTTTCCATTTGCATCTGCCGTTCCCGTACCAATTACCTTAGTACCTATTGTTATTTGTATTTTAGCATTAGCTTCGGCAGTTCCTGTTACCGTGGTTCCATCAGCATTAATTTGAGCTGTAGGTTTATCTGGCGCTATAGTGTCATAGCCAGATTTAATTTCTAAAGGCTTAGAAGTATTACCCGCCGCATCTTCAACAATGATTGTCGCCTTTTGTGAATCTTTTAAAGCAGAAGAAAGTGTAATCTGAAATTCACCTTCTGCATTTGCCGTACCAGTTCCAATGACTTTACCATCTGCATCTTTTATCTGAACTTTTGCATTAGCCTCTGTTTTTCCTTCAACCATTGTTCCTTCTTTATTCACTTCAACTAAAGGAATATCTGGAGCGAAAGTGTCCTTTCCAGCAATGATTTTAGTTGGCTCAGATTCATTTCCAGCTTTATCTACAGCAACCACTTTACCACCCGCTTCACTGGTCAAAGGCGGAGTAAATTTGTAAGAAAACTTCCCATCTGAATTTGCTTTTGTAGTATCTATGAATTTACCACTGGCATCATAAATGAAAACCATTGCATCGGGTTCAGTCTTACCATCTAATATTGAACCATCTTCACTTAACTGGGCTTGTGGAGCATCGGGAGCAATTGTATCTTTTGTACCTGTAATAGCAGCACCAATAGACTCTTTACCACCTCCGTTTTGAGCGAAAACATTTAATTTATTTCCATCTGTCAAAGGTTTATCGAGCTTAATCGTAAAATTACCACTTGCATCTGCGTTACCTGAAGCAATCACATTTCCACTTAAATCTTTAATATAAATTTTTGCATTAGCTTCAGCTTTACCAGTGACCGTAACAGCATCATCTGCAAGTTTTACTTCTGTTGGTTTCGCAGTGGTTGGCACATTAACAGGCGAGTCATCTTTGTCATCATTATCAAATGCCCAAAGATATAAACCTTCAGCGGCTAAAACTGCTAAACCTGCTTTTAGTACATTACCCATCGAAAAGCTTGGATCATTATCAACGGCCATTGTTGCAGTTGAAGGGCTGGTACTGGTATAGGCCAAATCCGTAACATGATTTAAGCCTCTATAATCTATAACCTTACCTTGAGCATCAAATTGTGCTTCAACAAATTTTCCTTGTTCAGTTGGAAAAACGAGTGAATGCTCTGTTGTATTCGTTGCTTCATTAAAGAAATTTTCTAAGATAATTGTTTCTCCATTTTTTAAATGGATGACTAGACTTCCACCCTGCTTTTCCATCGATGCGATATCTTTTTGACTTACACCAATTTGAATAATAGTAGGTTGGTTTAAAACCACTTTATTGAGCTGACCATCTTGCAGAACGTCCAAACCCTCTTTGGATGCTACAATTATTCTTGTCATTATTTCCTGTCCTAAATTTCAGTTATATTTTTAAATGTTTATCTTTTAAATGGATCATCTAAAAGCTATTTTATTGTTGCCTAAAATATCAAAATCACTTATTTATCACAATTCAATAAGTATATTTATCAACAATTTTTTTTGAATCTTTATTCAATATCTATTTTTTATAAAAATGAATTGTCGTTCAGGCAATTCAAATTAAATTCTTTTAATCTTTCGCATAAAAAAGAGCACCCCTAAAAGGCACTCTTTAATTTGAAAATATATCTTAATTAAAATTTAGTATCGCGCATTTGAACTAAAGTTGAATTCGCTTTTGCTAAAGTATCAGCCACTTTATTCATTACAGCCGGAATCAGGCTATCTGCCATTTGAGCTGCTTGCAAACCTAATTTTTCGCCCAAAGTTGCTTTTTTACGGGTATTAATTACATATACGTCATGCTGAGGTAACAATGCTAATAGATACTCATCTGAAGTTTGTAGTTTATCTACAAGGTTTAAATCAAGTGCATCTTGACCATACCAATGTTCACCTGTAGCAACCTTGTCTACATTAAGCTGTGGACGATATTTCTCTACAAAGTGCTTAAACAACACATGCGTTTGTTGTAGCTCTTCTTCAAATTTCGCCTTACCTTCAGGAGTATTCTCACCAAACATGGTGACAGTACGTTTATATTGCCCTGCTGTGTAAAGTTCGAAGTCCACGTTATGTTCTTTTAAAAGACGATTGAAATTTGGTACCTGAGCCACAACACCAATCGAACCCACAACAGCAAACGGTGCAGAAATAATTTCATTTGCAATACAAGCCATCATGTAGCCGCCACTTGCCGCAACCTTATCGACACAAATCGTTAAATGAAAACCTGCGTCACGCAAACGAACCAATTGAGCTGCCGCCAATCCATATCCATGAACCATACCACCAGGGCTTTCAAGACGTACCACAACACGGTCACGTCCAGCTTTAGCCGTTGCTAAAATAAGGGTGATTTCTTCACGAAGATTTTCAACCGCAGATGCCTGAATGTCACCTTTAAAATCTAAAACAAAAATTTTCTGGTTGTTCTTACGGCGAATTTTAGCTTCTTTTGCAAGTTGTTGAGCCAATTGTAAAAGCTCTAAACGGCTTGCTGTGGTTTGTGCAATTTTTTTTCTCTGTTCATTTACACGTGCATTTAAATGACTGACACGTATTTCCGCAGGGAGTTTAGGCAAATGGAATAACATAAAATTCTATGCTCATAAGTTTGTCTTTATAGCCTTAAGATGTGGTTCTTTTGATTAAAATTCAATAGCGATTTTGCAAAATAGAGTCATTTTCATTTATTAAATAAAAAAAGAGCACTAGGCTCTTTTTCTTTTACAACGATCAATTAACCGAAACGGCCAGTAATGTACGCTTCTGTCAATTGGTGGTCAGGCTGAGTAAATACTTTCTCTGTAGAGTTTACTTCAATCAAATCACCTAAATGGAAGTAAGCTGTACGGTCTGAAACACGAGCTGCTTGTTGCATCGAGTGCGTTACAATAACGATTGTGTATTGATCAGAAAGTTCAGAAATCAACTCTTCCACTTTTGCCGTTGCGATTGGGTCAAGCGCAGAACAAGGTTCATCCATCAAAATCACTTCTGGACTTACTGCAATTGTACGTGCAATACATAAACGTTGTTGCTGACCACCAGATAAGCCAGTCCCCGGTTGGTTTAAACGATCCTTCACTTCTTCCCATAGACCTGCTTTACGCAAGCTATTTTCAACAATTTCTTCTAGGTCATATTTGTCACGTGCTAAACCGTGTAGCTTCGGACCATATGCCACGTTATCAAAAATAGATTTAGGAAATGGATTTGGCTTTTGGAACACCATACCAACCTGTGCACGCAGTAATACAACATCCAGATTCGGATCATAGATATTTTTGTTATCTAGAGTGATCTTACCTGTCACACGACAGCCATCAATCGTGTCGTTCATACGGTTTAAAGTACGCAGGAAAGTCGATTTACCGCAGCCTGATGGCCCAATAAACGCAATTACTTCATTTTGATAAATATCTAAATCGATGCCTTTAATCGCTTCAAAGTCACCATAATAAACATGGGCATCTTGTGCACTGATCTTGATTTCGGTTGAGTTTGGCTTTTTTGAAGCATGTGGTTCAAAATGCGAAACGTACGAAGTGCCATGATGCAGTTGTGTATCTGTAAGTTGAGATTGTTCAGTATTCACTAACTTATCCTTTTCTAAGGAATTCGTAATATCAATAGTATTCATGATTTATCCTCTATTACCAACGCACTTCGAACTTTTTACGTAACCAAATTGCAAGGCTGTTTAAACCAATCATTAATGCAAGAAGTACGATAATCGCAGCAGCAGTACGGCCTTCGAAGAAGTTACGCAACTCATTACCCTGCCATAGATAAACTTGGACAGGTAAAGCAGTTGCTTGATCAAATGGGGTGGTTGGAACACTTGCAACGAATGCACTCATCCCGATTAAAAGTAAAGGTGCCGTTTCACCGAGTGCGTGTGCAACACCAATAATTGCACCCGTCATGATGCCCGGCAATGCTAACGGTAAAACATGATGGAAAACGGTTTGTACTTTAGACGCACCTAAACCTAGGGCAGCTTGTCGAATTGAAGGTGGCACAGCCTTTAAAGAAGCACGTGTTGTAATAATGACTGTTGGTAGTGTCATTAAACTTAATACTAAACCACCGACAAAAGGAGCTGACAACGGTAAATGCATCCAACCAATAAATATTGCAGCGCCCAACAAACCAAACACGATTGAAGGTACAGCAGCAAGGTTATTAATGTTGACTTCAATAATGTCTGTAATGACATTCTTTGGAGCAAACTCTTCAAGATAGATTGCGCTGGCAACACCGATTGGAATCGAGATAATGATCACAATCAGCATCATGAATAATGAACCCATGAATGCGCCTGCAAGACCACTAATCGCTGGTGAACTACGAGAGTCAGGATTCTTAAATAAAGTCGTATTAAAGGTATTTTCAAGTACACCTTTTGCTTTAAGGTCATCTGCCAGCTTGCGGATTTCCGGATCAAGTTGTTGTTGATCGTCTGGTAATGAGCGGTCAATATTACCCTTCAGCCATACATCTACATTGGCATCACCCAAGAAAGTTAGGTTCTCTTTTTTCCCAATGAGTGATGGGTCAGCAAACACCATATCACGTAAGCGATAAGCTTCAGAACTTGCATAAAGGCTACTTAAATAATCGCGTTGTGATGCAAGTGAAGGATCTTTAGCAATCATGCCATTTACGATCAGGCTATCCCAATCGACCATACCCATTTTCGTTTGCCAATCGACATAACGTTCTTGGTAATGTGCAGGTGTTTCACCTTGTGTGCGTACTGGCACTGGACCTGCATCAATTACTTTAGGATCGAAGTAGACTGGTACATTCATACTGGTTTGCCAGAATGCTGGTAACCCTTTTGCCAAAATACTGCCAAACAGTAGCGCAACGAATGCAAGACCAATAACAACTGCTGACAAACCTGCAAAGCGGAAAGCTTTTTCTTTGCGGTGACGTTTAGCCAGTGATTTTTCAATCACTTTTTTACGGCGATCACGTGCCTGAGCAGCAGCTTGTGGATCAAATACGTTCTGATCCATAGGAGACGATGTATTTGATGTACTCATTCGTATTGCTCACGGTATTTACGCACAATGTACAGTGCAACAATGTTTAATCCTAAAGTGATCACAAAGAGTGTTAATCCCAGTGCAAATGCCACCAAGGCCTGTGGGCTCGCAAAATCAGTATCACCCGTTAACTGTTTTACAATGGTTACGGTAACTGTCGAAACAGCTTCAAACGGATTTGCATGTAGAAGTGGACTGTTCCCTGCTGCCAAAACCACAATCATGGTTTCCCCTACGGCACGCGAAACAGCCAATAAAAATGCCCCTGTAATACCCGGTAAAGCTGCCGGTAAAACCACTTGGCGAATCGTTTCTGATTTCGTTGCGCCAAGTCCTAACGAACCATCACGAAGTGCACGAGGAACTTGAGTAATAATGTCATCAGACAAAGATGAAACGAATGGGATAATCATAATTCCCATTACAAAACCGGCAGTCAAAGCACTGGTTGCATTAATTTCAATACCAACATACGCACCAGCAGCTTTAAAGAATGGCCCAATAATCATCATGGCAAAAACACCATAAACGATTGTTGGAATACCCGCTAAAACTTCAATGGTAGGTTTTGCCCATGAGCGTAACCACGGCGAAGCATACTCAGCTAAATAAATAGCAATCATTAAGCCAACAGGTACAGCAACTAATAAGGCAATACCACTGACCATGAGCGTGCCCCATAGTAATGGTAATAAACCATAACTACCTTCTGCATTACCTGAAGTACTAAAGCCGGGGTTCCATTCTGTACCAAAGAAAAAGTCGATTGGACTTACAAAATGGAAGAAGTGCATTGCCTCACCAAACATCGACATTACAATGCCGATCGTGGTTAAAATGGCAACGCCAGAACATAAGATTAAACCAACATTAATGGCACGCTCAACTTGGTTACGTGCGCGATATTCTTGGCTGATTTTTTTCTTTGCCCACACTAAGCCCAACAAAGCGGCACAGACAACAACAGCAAATTTGGCAAAAGAGCCAATAGTTTGAAATTTCGCATATTGCTGAGCAGCAGCCAACTCATAAGCCGCGGGATGATCACTTACCCCAAAACCAGAAGCGATCGCTTGAACTCGATCAACAAGTACACTTCTTGCTGCTTCATCTAGAGAAGCTGTCACAGAAGCAGGTACGTTGTTAAAAATAATATGATTTAAAATACTTGGCTCAACCAAGTTCCAAATGATCAAAATTAAAAAAGCAGGGATACCGCACCAAAGCCCAACCAGTGCGCCATAATAACCAGGACGAGAATGTAATGTCGCCGAGTTGCTTCCCTTACCTGCTAGGTGGCGGCTCTTTCTCAGCCCAAGTTGATATGCAATTGCCACAAGGGCTAACAACACACCGATAAGTAGCAGATTCATGTATTCTCCACTGTTTTCTCAATTGTCATAATTTGGGAAAAACGTGTTAGACAAAAAGGCTGATGATCGCTTGAGATCACCAGCCCCTATTCAAACCAACTTATTTAACAGTTTTACCTGCTTTAAAGTCAGCTAAAACTTTAGCGCGTTCTGCATCAGACATCGCGATTAAACCATCACGCTCAGCTTTAGAACCTTTACCAGTTGCTTTTTTGCTTAGGAAGTATTCTACGTATTGTGGTAAACCTTTAACTGATTTTAAGTGCTCGCCTTTTACATAGAAGTATAGTGGACGAGATACAGGGTATGTACCATTTAACACAGTTTTCTCAGAAGGAACTACGTTGTTTACTGTCGCTACACGTAACTTGTCACGGTTCATGTCATAGAAACTTAAACCAAATACGCCTACTGCACTTGGAGAAGTTTTTAAGCGAGCTAGAGTTTCTGTATAGTCACCAGCAATTTCAATTACACGGCCGTCTTTACGGAAAGTAGAACATGCTTTCTTTTGAGCGTCTTTGTCTAGGCTCTTGAAGTATTCATACGCTTCGCAACCAGCTTCAACCATTTTTTCTTGAAAAACTTCACGCGTACCGTGGTTAGACGCAGGAATAACAAGCGTAATAGGCTCATTAGGAAGTGATTTGTCAATTTGGTTCCAGTTTGTATAAGGGTTTGGAACCAATTTACCTTTTGAAGGTAACTGTGCAGCTAAAGCAGCAAACACATGGTAAGGTTTTAATTTATAAGCTGCTTTGCTTGAGCTAGAGGCAAATACAATACCGTCATAACCAATTTTGATTTCTTGAATTTGTTTTACACCAGCTTTGTTACAAGCTTCGATTTCAGTGCTTTTAATTTTACGAGAAGCATTTGCAACGTCGATTGTGTTGTCACCAACACCTTGACAGAACTGTTTTAAACCAGCAGAAGAACCACCAGAACCTACAACAGGAGTTTTAAATTGAGGGAATGTATTACCAAACTCTTCAGCTACAACGCTGGCAAATGGTAATACAGTTGAAGAACCAGCAATTTGAATCGTATCACGAGCTGCATTTGCAGTCGTTGTTACAGCGGCCCCAGTTACTGCTAATGCAATTGCGATTTGACGTGGATTTAAGCGCATTCTGTTCTCTCTCATTAATGCAATAGGTTGTACGTCACTTTTTGTTGAGTGCTTGTACGCTCTTCGATAGCTGCATTGTGAATAGAAAATATGACAAATAAGTTACAGTATTATGACGCTTTCATGATTTTTATAATGTTCATTGTCACATTTTTAAATCTATTTTATATCAATTATTTAAGATGATTTTATAAGTCCTTTGCTATTTAGATTTAATGGGAAATATGACAAACGTTTAAAATAATAAAATTATAATTATGCTTAAATTATAAAAACTTAAGTAATTTAATGAATTGATGTTACAAAATTATTTTATTGACACAATTCTCAATTTTTTACGTGACACCTTTATTTTTAAAAAATTATTTTGCCCGAACATGAAAATATTATGACAAAACAAAAACGGTTACCTGCCTTATGTCAGATAACCGCAATATCACTGTAAATTTAGCTTATTAGTTTGATTGTACTTCCGGCATTGCGACCATTTTTTTACGATACTTAAAGAAATACATAATCGCTAAAACCGCAAGCCAGATAGGCCCCAAAATAACAGCGAGTCTCATATCTGGTGTCATCGCCATAATAATGAGAATGAAACATACAAAACTAATAGTTAAATAATTACTCCATGGGCTCATAATGCTTTGGAATTTGGTTTGACGCTTTTGCAATTTCATTGCTTTGGTAAATTTCAAATGCGTGACTGAGATCATAAGCCAGTTAATAACAAGCGCAGCCACAACCAACATCATAAAGAGCTGAAAAGCTTGTCCAGGAATTAAATAGTTGACCACTACACAGACTGCTGTAATTGAAGCAGACACAATTGCAGCAGGGACCGGAATACCGCGGCTGTTCACTTTTTTCAAAATTGCTGGCGCATTGCCCTGCTCTGCTAAACCATGCAACATACGACTATTACAGTAAATACAACTGTTATAAACCGAAATAGCAGCAATCAAGACCACAAAGTTCAGAACATTCGCAACGCCATTACTATTGAGGGACTGGAAAATTAAGACAAACGGGCTACCGCCTTCTGCCACCATATTCCATGGATAAAGACATAAAAGAATACCGATTGCACCAATGTAAAAAATCAGGATGCGATAAACAATCTGGTTTACTGCCTTTGGAATTGTTGTTTCAGGTTTTTTCGTTTCAGCTGCTGCAATACCGATAAGCTCTAGACCACCGAATGCAAACATAATGACAGCCAAGGCCATAATAAAGCCATGAATACCATGCGGGAAGAAACCACCGTGTTGCCATAAATTTGCAACACCCGCTTGCGGACCTGCTGAGCCTGAAAGTAAAAGATAAGCACCGAAGCCAATCATACTTAAAATCGCAACAATTTTAATGCAGGAAAATAAGAACTCCGATTCCCCAAAAAAGCGGACATTTACCAAGTTAATGCCGTTAATTAAAATAAAGAAAAATAAAGCAGTGAGCCATGTCGGAATTTCTGGCCACCAAAACTGAATAAAAGTACCGATTGCACTCAGTTCAGCCATACTCACCAGTACATACAAAACCCAGTAGTTCCAGCCAGACATAAAACCAGCCATTTTGCCCCAGTATTTGTTCGCAAAATAACTAAAAGAACCGCTTACCGGTTCTTCAACAACCATTTCACCTAAATGACGCATAATCAAAAAGGCAATAATTCCTGCAATTGCATATCCCAATAAAATTGAAGGACCTGCCAGTTTAATTGTTTGTGATAGACCTAAGAATAACCCTGTTCCGATCGCCCCTCCGAGTGCGATGAGTTGAATATGCCGATTGGATAAGCCTTGTTTTAACTCGTGCTTATTATTTGCATCCATAACATTATCTCCAATGTTGGTGTCACTTCCTGTACACCTTTATTCAGCACCATATCCGAAGGCCAGAAACCGGCCTTCGGACATAAGTTGCTTTAGTATGAGTCCATTTAATTTTTGAGAAGACGTGTCCTATCTTCTATTTAAAAAGAGATTGCATCCTTACATTTAACTGGTTGGGAACGCTCCTTTAAAATTTCGTAGCCGCGATCACCGTAGTCAAAACGTGCAATCACAGAAGCAAATTTTTTCAAACTTACCGGCGCATCCATTGCTGGTAGTTTCAATTCAATGAAAGTTAACTGATCATTTTGCTGAACATTATCTAAAACGCTCTTCAGTTGGCCAGCAGTCTCAACCACGTAAGTGGTATGGCCTTTTTTACCGTTAAATACCGCTGGAATTTCGGTGTATTTCCAGTTTTGCACGTCGTTATAGGCAGCGTTTTCACCCATAATTAAACGTTCAATGGTGTAGCCGCCATTGTTCAACAAGAAAATAATTGGTTTTAAACCATGGCGGATAATCGTAGAGAGTTCTTGTACCGTAAGCTGGAACGAACCGTCACCAATAAACAAAATTTGACGACGCTCAGGAGCAGCTAACAAACTACCAAGCAAAGCTGGCAAGGTATAACCAATAGAACCCCAAAGCGGTTGAGCAATATATTTAGCTGTGGCAGGAAGTTTGATACCTGACAATGCAGAGTTTGATGTTCCTACTTCACCAATAATCACATCATCTTCTTTTAAGAACCCTGAAATGTAGTTCCAAAGCACATCTTGACTAAGCTTCTGTTGGGCTGGCGCTTCAATTACTTTCTGAGGTTGTTTTTCAAGAAGAGGTATTGACGATTTACGTGGCGCAACTTTTTTATTTAGCTCGACAAGTAATTGTCCAATTTCAATACCCGGAAAATCCTGACCAAAAATATTTAAGCCGTAAGATTTAATTTCGATATAGTTCTTGGTCTCAATTTGATGCGTAAATACAGCTGAGCCTACATCGGTAAAGCGCGCGCCAACACCAATTAAACAGTCAGATTGTTCAATGATATTTTTTACATGCGGTTGGCTTGCTCCACCCACATAAGTTCCGATGTAACGAGGTGAGCCTTCATCCATAATATTTTTTGCAGTATTCATACCTGCAAATGGAATTGAGCATTTTTGAGACAAATCATTTAAAAGTGAAGTTACGCCAAAAACTGAGGCTTCATTATCAATTAAAAGCGCTGGACTTTGAGCATTCTCAATAATGTCACAAAGTTTACTTACCACACTTTGCAATAATTCAGGTTCAACAGCTGGGTAGCTTAGGTCGAGCGGACGCTCAGACACTTCAATTTTAACGTGAGTAATATCACCAGGTAGTTGGATATGTACAGGACGGCGTTCAAGGAAACACTGACGCAATACACGGTCAATTTCAGAAGCTGCATTTGCAGGAGTTAAACGAGTTTGGGCAACTGTGAACTCTTTCATACAGTTCATAATATTGTCGTAGTTACCATCAACTAACGTATGATGTATGAGAGTACCCTTTTGAACTGCATGTAAAGGTGGAATACCTGAGATATGAATAAGAGGTACATTTTCTGCATAGGCACCTGCAATACCATTAATAGCACTTAAGTCACCTACACCATAAGTGGTTGCCAAGGCAGAAAAACCGTTAATTCGTGCATAACCGTCTGCTGCATAGGCAGCATTTAATTCATTACAATTTCCAATAAATTCGAGTTGTGGGTCTGCTTCAACTTGTTCTAGATATGAGAGGTTAAAATCACCAGGTACACCAAAAAGATGTTGGATACCCATTTGTTTTAGACGAAGATTTAAAAATTCACCAATTTCTATGAACATTGCTCTATATCCTTTGAGACCAATTTTTATTCCATAGAAAAATAATATTTCATCTATCTTTTAGATTTCGTGCATAATGAAAACGCATTTTAATAAAAATACATGATTTGTGTATCATAAAAGGATTTTATGCAATGGATAAGTTCGACTGGCAAATCATTCAGGCACTACAAAAGAATGGACGACTCACCAATCAGGAAATTGGAGATTTAATCGGTTTATCTGCTTCTCAATGTTCAAGACGACGTCAATTGCTTGAACAAAAAGGCGTGATCCTTGGTTATACGGCACGCATCCAGCAACAGGCGCTAGGGCTGGAAGTTACAGCGATGATTCACATAAACTTAAGGACACACGAGGCGAAATCACAGCAAGCTTTCCAAGAGCTGATTGAAGCTGAAGATAACATTCAGGATGCATTTTCAATTAGTGGTGATGCAGATTTTATTTTAAAAGTCGTTGCTGAAAATTTAGAACAGCTTTCACAATTTGTGACTGAAAGATTGCTTTCTTATAATTTTATAGGGCACATAAAGTCTTACATTGTTCTTAAAAAAATTAAAGAACAGAATCATTTTTTAATCAAGCCTAAAAGTATGAGCTATCATCACTCTCAATAAAGTAACTCAGCTTTTCACTCTTAAAAGTGAAAATAAAAAGGCGGATACTAAATCCGCCTTAAAATTAATATTTAGATTTTACTAATATGGACCGTTTGTCCAATCGTATTTTCAAGCAACCCTTCCAAACCAAACTCAGCGCCTAAGCCAGACATTTTCCAGCCGCCGAAAGGTGCATGAGGCAGTACTTCTGCATGGGTATTAATCCAGACCGTTCCGCATTGAAGCTGTGTAGCGTAGGTTTGTGCGGCTTTAAGATCAGAAGACCAGATTGAACCGCCCAAACCAAACTCACTGTCATTGGCACGAGCAATAGCATCGTTGATATCGGTATATTTTAAAACAGGCAACACTGGACCAAATTGCTCTTCTTGTACCACGCGGCAAGAGTCAGAAACTTCAGTCAAAATAGTTGGTGCAATAAAGTAGCCCTGTTCTGGTAACTGTTGTTGTCCAGAAAGTGCTTTTGCACCTTGTGCAATCGCTTCAGCAATAAGAGCTTTCACCTTGTTATATTGCATTTGGTTTTGTACTGGTCCAAATGTTGTAGAAGATGCCATACCATCCCCCACAACTTGAGCGTTGGCAATATCAGCTAACTTTTGAGATAAAGCTTCATATTGGCTTTCATGCACATATAAACGCTTTAACGCCGCACATGTTTGACCAGCATTCAAGAACGCCATATTAAAAATCTTAGCAGCAATTTCATCGATATTTGCATCTGGTAATACAATACCAGCATCATTACCACCAAGCTCTAAAGTTAAGTGTTTTAGCTGCTGTGCTGCACCAGCCATAATGTGCTGACCTGTTCGAGTTGATCCCGTAAACACGACTTTTTGCACATCTGGATGAGAAGATAATGCTTCACCAATCTCACCAGCACCAACCACAATTGAGATTACACCTGCTGGAACTTCTTGCTGAATGATTTCACATAAACGTAAAGTCGATAATGGTGTGTATTCAGAAGGTTTGCTAATGACAACGTTACCTGCACGTAAAGCAGGCATGATATGCCAAACTGCAATCATAAGTGGCCAGTTCCATGGCGTAATTGAAGCCACTACACCCAGTGGTTGGCGATGGCGCTCAATACGCTTAGTTTCACTGTCTTCAATTACTTCTACCGGTAAATCCATAGAAGCCGCATAACGCGTCCAGCCAATTGCACCCTGCACTTCCATTTGTGCCAGTGCGAGTGGTTTACCTTGTTCAAGCACCACCAGCTCTGCAAGCATTTCAGCGTGCTTTTCAATACCGTCTGCAATCTTGTTTAAAATTGATTTACGCTCATCATGCGAGACAAGCTGCCAAGCTTTAGAAGCCTGTTTAGCTGCACTAACAGCTTGATTCACTTGTGCAACTGATGCTTTTGCACAATGTGCCGCAGTTAAGCCTGTAGCAGGATTAATAATTTCCAGTTCACCTTGTTCACCTGAACAAAGTTGACCGCCAATAATAAGTTTAAATTCATTAAGCATATTCGCTTGTTGCATTTCTTCTTCCTTGTCTTAATTGTAATTACGACTTCTTACTTTATGTATAATGGTTTAAAGCAAGTGCCGTATTGATATATCAATGCGACCAAAAAATCGGGAACATACCAATACAATAAGAAATTTGCTCACCATAAATCATGCATAATTATTTTTGTTTTTTGAAAATATGCATGTTTTGTGCATATACCCTTCTTCTGATACACACTTTTAATAAAAATAATATGTAATAAAAAAGCCCGGCAATAAACCGAGCTTTTTGGGGTATCAACTCAATTAGTCGATTGGTGGTACGTAGTTACCAGAAGCAATCGCATCTTTAATACGTTCAGCTTCAGCCAATACTTGAGCTAAAAGGTTCTTAACGTTGTCGACAGTTACTACAGGGCTTAATGTTGTCATCTTCAATGACTGTACATTACCAACTTTTGTTACACCAATATTTGCTTCACCACGTGCAAACAATTCATCTGCTACGTTTTGGTTCAAGCTATCGATAAACTCAACTGGGTAACCTTCCGGAACAACACGGAACAATACCGAAGCAAATTGTGGTTCAACCAAAAGCTCTAAACCATCAGTTGCCTTGATGTAATCTGCAACTTCACGAGTCAGTTTTACACCATGATCAATCATTGAACCATATAGCTCTTCGCCGAGTGATTCGATTGTCATCCACAATTTCAATGCATCAAAACGACGAGTCGTTTGTAATGACTTAGACACAAGGTTTGGTACACCGTGCTCTTCGTCATAAGCAGAGTTCAAGTATTCAGCTTCGTAGTGCATGAAACGATAGTTCGCTTCATCTTTCAACAAGAACGCGCCACAGCTAATGCTTTGGAAATAATGCTTATGGAAGTCGAGAGTGATCGAATCAGACAACTCAATACCATCGAGCATTGCACGATAGTCATTTGACAAGATCAGTGCACCGCCCCACGCAGCATCGATATGCATCCATGAACCATACTTATTAGTAATTTCACGGATTTTTTTCAATGGATCAATTGCACCAGCATCAGTTGTACCTGCTGTCGCAACGACACAAGCAACAACTTTACCTTCAGCTTGAAGATGCGCCATTGTTTTTTCAAGAGCATCAACATCCATCTGTGCATTTTCATTCACAGGTACAGTCACAACTGACTGGAAGCCCATGCCCATCATTGCCATGTTCTTTTGCACAGAGAAGTGAGCATTTTCAGAACAAATGACTTTGACGTTTTTCATTGCTTCAGCTGGAATACCATCACGCTGTACAGACCATGGGTTACCATTTTCGTCTTTCCAGTTTTTCGCAATGCACCAGTCACGAGCAAGCAATACACCCATCAAGTTAGATTGAGTACCGCCAGAAGTGAACACACCTGCCTGACCAGAACCGTAACCTACTTTTTGACGCAACCAATCAATAAGCTGCACTTCCATTAATGAACCTGCCGGGCTTTGATCCCATGAGTCCATAGACTGGTTAGTTGCATTGATTAACACTTCCGCGATCTGGCTCATCACCATGGTTGGGCAGTGTAAATGTGCTAATGAATGTGGATGGTGTACTTTCAAGCTTTTATTTAAGAAAAGCTCAATCATACGTTGAAGAGATTGTTGTACACCCATACCTTCTTTTGAAGGTTGGAAAGAAATTGCTGAACGCAACTCTTTAATGCTACCGCCTGTGTACATTTTTTCATTTTGCAACCATGCTGAAACGGCTTTTACCGCTTCGCCCATTGCTGACTCATAGTCAGCAATGGATTGTGCATCATTGCAGAGTAACGCTTTACGATGTTCTGCAAAATCCACCATACTTACGCGCCTCGCACTGCAACCAATGCTTCTGCAACTGCTTTCTTAAAGCGAGCAATTACTTCTACACACTCTTCTTGAGTAATGATGAGTGGGCAAAGTAAACGAATTACTGTACCGTTACGACCACCTTTTTCAAGCAATAACTTGTTGTTAAAGCAAGCAGTTTGGATCGCAGCCGCTAACTGAGAGTCAGCAGGGTGAGAACCAATACGGTCAGCAGGTTTACGCTCGTCAACGATTTCAACACCAATCATTAAACCGCGGCCACGTACGTTACCGATACATGGGAATTCAGTAGCTAATTTTTTCAATTCAGCTTGTAAGAATTCACCACGCTCTTGTGCATTTTGAGCAAGGTTTTGTTCCTTGATCGTTTCTAATACAACAAGACCTGTACCCATAGCAAGTTGGTTACCACGGAAAGTACCAGTATGACCAGCAGGCTGCCAAGCATCAAATTTACGCTTAATACCTAATACTGCAAGTGGTAAACCACCACCTACTGCTTTAGACATTACAACGACATCAGGTTCAATACCGGCATGTTCAAATGCAAACATTTTTCCTGAACGGGCAAAGCCTGCTTGAACTTCGTCTAAAATTAAAACGATGTTGTGCTTTTCAGTCACTTCACGGATTTTTTGCAACCATTTTACTGGAGCTGTAACAACACCGCCTTCACCTTGAATTGCTTCAAGAATAACAGCAGCTGGCTTAGTTACACCGCTTTCAACATCTTCAATAAAGTTTTCGAAATAGTAAGTTAAAGCGTCAACACCAGCTTCACCACCTAAACCAAGTGGGCAGCGATATTCATGCGGATATGGCATGAATTGTACGCCTGGCATTAAGCCATTCACTGCATTTTTTGCACTTAAGTTACCAGTCATTGCAAGTGAACCATGAGTCATACCATGGTAACCACCAGAGAAACTGATCACTGAGCTACGGCCAGTGTAAGTTTTAGCAAGTTTAATTGCTGCCTCAGTCGCATCTGCACCAGAAGGACCACAGAACTGTAAGCAATATTCTTCTTTACCACCTGGTAAATATGCTAACAACGCTTCAGTAAACGCATCTTTTAAAGGTGTGGTTAAGTCTAAAGTATGCAATGGCAAACCACTTGCCAATGTGTCTTGAATACTTTGAATCACCGCAGGATGATTATGACCTAAAGCCAATGTACCTGCCCCAGCTAAACAATCAAGGTACTGTGTACCTTCAACATCAGTAACCCAGCAACCTTGTGCTTTCGCTATCGCTAACGGTAATTTACGTGGATAGCTACGAACATTCGATTCCATTTGACTTTGGCGAGTCAAATAATATTCGTTGGTAGCATTAGTGGCAGGGTTGACAGAAGTAACGCTCATATCGGATTACCATCTCTGATAAGGGTAGAAAGAAATAAGTCTGGTGACTTTTGGTCCTTTGACTCGGTGCTTTATAGAACTAGCGAAGACACATATTTTATATCTTGTAACTAGGAGCGCGATGATACCTAATTTTGCAAGAAAAAAAACGTCTTTTGTGTACTTTACTCATCTAATCTTATTGAAAAATTGTATTATCCCAATAGTTATGATGAATTATCATCATACTATGTGACAACCTAAAGAAAATATTCTTTTTTTATATTCGTGTGATTTTTTAAGTTACATTGAAACACTTTAATTCTAAGTTTTTTATTTTTAAAGAATTTTATTCTTACCAAAAATTAAAAAACTTGATTTAAATATTACAAATACCCCACAAAATCTGCAAAAGTTATGCATAACTTATGTTTAACATTTCTTAATGAAAAAAATTAAATTTATATTAATTTTTAAAGGATAAATTTATGCGTACTTTAGCAATATCTACTCTTCTCCTTGGTACGGTACTCAGCCCTATGGTTTTTGCCCAAGATGATAATGCCCTTCACTACAATATTGTAAATGTTCAAGCAGAAGCTTCTCGCCAAGTTTCAAACGATGAAATGCATGCAACTTTATATATTGAAAAAAGCAATAAGCAGCCTGCAGAACTTTCAAACCAAATTAACCAGTTAATGAACCAAGCACTCGCAACTTCGCGTAAATACCCACAAGTGAAAGTGGAAACTGGTGCCCAAAGCACTTATCCAATTTATGACAATGACAGTAATAAATTAAAAGAATGGCGTGGCCGCGCGGAAATTCGTCTAGAAAGTAAAGATTTTAAAGCTGCTAGCCAATTAATTAATGAGTTACAACAAAGCTTTCAAACTCAATCCATTAATTTTAGCGTCTCAGATGAGCAACGTAAAAAAGTTGAGAATGAATTGATGGTAGAAGCGTCTAAAAACTTTCAACAGCGTGCGCAAATGTTGACTCAAGCATGGAATAAAAGCCAATATTCTTTGGTCACTCTAAACCTGAACACGAATAATTATTTTCCTCAACCTGTAATGCGTGCCAGCCTAGCTAAGTTCGCTGCTGCTGAAGCGGCACCGGCTCAAGACATGGCTGCTGGTGAATCTAAAATTACTGTAAATGCAAACGGTTCAATCCAGTTTAAATAAAAGTAATTTTTCGGGTCCAAACATATGATTGCTTGGACCCTTTTCTATATCTGATCAGCATATATTATTTATTTGATAAAGCTTCATGAGCTTTTTATATTTAAGTCTTGCTACTTCTCTAAATTTTCCCAATTAAATAATTTCCCAAAGCTTGAGCCAAATAATCAAAAAGCGTTCTGATTTTCGGAATTTGTCTAAAATCTTCATGAATTACGAGCCATAGGTCATATCGATGAACTTCTAGGTCTGGAATCACTTGTATAAGCTCTTGGCATTGATTTGCTATAGGACACTGAATAAAACCTATTCCTAACGCGGCCTTTACTGCTGAAAACTGAGCAGGATGGCTATCGGTGCGTATCTTGAATTGTTCATTTTTAAGCTCAGGTAAAAGCATCCTTATCATTTCTCTTTCAAGAAGATTACGATCTGGACCAATCAAATCATGTTGTCTTAAATCTTCTAGACAAGTGGGATTACCTTTACGCTGTATATAATCTCGATGAGCATAGAGCCCCAATGGCACCTCACCTATCTTTTTAGCCACAAGTGCCTCTTGAACTGGTGGATACATTCTGATTGCCAGATCAGCCTCTTGCTCAAGTAAGTTGGCAGAAGAATTGTTTAGGGATAATTCAATATTAACTTCGGGATACAGTAAGCGGAACTTTGAAAGTAATTGAGGTAGAACCATTGTTCCCAGAAAATCCGATACGCTCACTCGGACACTGCCTGCAATTAGATTTAACGGAGCACTTGCTGTCCGCATAAAATAGTCAGAAGCACGTTGCATTGCTCGCGCAGGGACTTCAAGGGCCAAAGCGTGTTCCGTTGGCTTCAAACCATGAACAGAACGGCTGAACAAAACAGTTCCCAACTGATGTTCAAGATGCTCAATACGTGTTCGAACAGTGGGTTGTGTAACGCCCAATTTACGAGCTGCTGCTGAGAAACTCCCTTCTTCTAAAACCACTAAAAAGAATTTCTGATCATCCCAAGAAATCTGTTTGTTCATCAAAATTCTTTCATCTGCTCAATTAAATTAGTCAATTTTATTATAGGGCTGCTTTTTTTATGATGTGAATATTATTTATCGCATGTGATTAATCATCATAGAAATTAAGGAGATATATTATGAATAAACCACTTTTATTAGTTTTTCATCCCGATTTGAGCCAATCTAAGGTTAATCGCGCTTTGGTTGCAACATTACAGGATCAGGACAAAATTGATATTGTTGACATTCAAAAGCTGTATAACGGATCTTTAGATAAAATGAACGATGGTGCGATTGAAGCTCAACGCCTGATTTCTGCTTCGCACATTATTTTGCAGTTTCCTATCTATTGGTATTCAGTTCCACCTATTTTTAAAGCTTGGATGGATGCCGTCTTAACGCGGATGTTTTATCTTTTTTATGAACAGGAAGGTCAGCATATTGAAGGCAAACCACTTTATTTGCATATTACGGTTGGCAATTTAAGTTCGGCATATCAAAAACTGGGGCAAAATGGCTTTACTCTAGATGAACTCATGGCTCCTTTAAAAGCCACTGCACGCAGATGTGGTTTAATCTGGCATCCTCCCCATGTTATTTTTAATGCAAATCAATTGAATGAAAATGATATTACAGAGCAAACCTCGCTCTCTATAAAACAGTTTGAACAATGGGGCATATTTAATAATAATTCAATAATTCCTTCATATTAGTGCTAAGTCAAAAAAAACGCACTTCTGAAAAATCAGAAGTGCGTACAATGTTATAAGAACAAAATATTATTTTTTAAATGGGAACGCATATTTCACAATACGCCCAACCACTTGTCCAAACTGCTTAACAAAGCTGGCATTGTTATAGTTCAAGCCATATTTCTTACAAACCGCCTCAACTTTTGGAGCCATTTGGCGATAACGACGAGCAGGAATATCTGGGAATAAGTGATGTTCAATTTGATGACTTAAGTGACCAGACAAAATATGGAATGCTTCTGAACCTGTTAAGTTAGAAGAACCACGGATTTGGCGCATATACCAGTGTCCACGGCTTTCTTCTTGTAAAACAGATTTTGGAAACACTTCAGCATCTTTCGTGAAATGACCACAGAAAATAATACTAAAGGTCCAGATATTACGAAGGCCATTTGCAACTAAGTTACCTGTAAATACTGGTAGTGCTGCCGGCCCTGCAATAAGTGGGAAGAAAACATAATCTTTAAAGAGTTGCTTGCCAATCTTTTTATTAACCGGTTTTAACTCTTCTAAAAATTGTGCCTTAGTTTTACGCTTGTAAAGTACGCGCCCAATTTCAAGATTCTGAATTGCTACGCCCCACTGGAACAATAAGCAAAATGGAATACTGTAAATAGGCTGCAATAAGAACCCTGGCTTCCAACGTTGCTCAGGGAATAAGCGAAGTAAGCCATAACCAATGTCATCATCAATACCTTTAATATTGGTATAAGTATGATGTTTATAGTTATGGGTTTGACGCCAGTTATCAGAGGTACCTACAGTATCCCATTCATAAGTTTGACCATTAAATTTCGGGTCATTCATCCAGTCATATTGACCGTGCATAACATTATGGCCGAGCTCCATGTTCTCCATAATTTTAGAGAAACCTAATAAACCCGTACCTAAAATCCACGCCGGCGGGAACCAACCTGCAAATAAACAAGCCCGGCCTAAAAAGCTACTATAACGAATAGCAGCATAGACACGGCGAATATATTTAGCGTCTTTTTCACCCAAATCATCCAATACTTCTTGTTTGATCTGATCAAGCTCTTTTGCAAATGCTTCAAGTTCTGCTGGAGTCAAATCTCGATTTTTAGGATTTTTAAAATATTCGACTTTCACTGGCATATTCATAAGAGTTCTCTCTTAAAGATCAATAACTAGATCGGATTGTGCTGAGTTCACACAAATTTTAAGTAATTGGCTTGGTTCCGTATTTTGGCTACCGTTTAGTAAATTACGTGTAGAACCTTGCGTTTTACTACAAACACATTTATTACAAATTCCCATACGACAGCCATGTGTCGGCTTAAGGCCTTCATGCTCAAGGCTGACCAAAATGGATTGGCCTTTAGGAATTGCAATCACTTTATTAGACTGGGTTAATGTAACATTCACATAACCAATGTCATCCGCAGAACTTTCATTAGTTAAACTAAATGCTTCAGTAAGTACAGTTGGTGCTTTTTCAAAAAGCTGTTCAACAGTTGAAACAAAACCCGATGGACCACATGCATAAACTGTGCTGTTTTCAATACCATCAACCAGTGCAAGATGTTCGGCATTTAAACGTTCATCATTTGGTGTTTCTTGTGTGTAAAACACCTGATAGCTAAAGTTTGGGTTTTGTTCAGCCACTTGTTCAAAGTACTCTGTAAAAGCAGCATCAGAACGCTGTTTGACCCAATATAAAAGCTGAACCTGCGTTTTTTCTAACTGTTGGCTTTGCTTAATTGCTGTGATTAAGCTCAACATTGGTGTAATACCACTACCAGCAGCTAACATAATTAATTTCGGTGTCTGAATGTTTTGTTGCATGTCACCATAAGGCTGCCCAAGCTCAAAAACATCACCAATTTTGCTTTCTGCAATAAACCAGTTACTGACAATACCATCAGCAACTTTTTTAACTGTTAAACGTAAGTGCTCTGCATCAATTTGCGTCAAGCTATAAGTACGTTCATAACGACGGCCCGCAATTTCAACAATCACTGGATGATGTTGACCTGCCGCGCCCATTTTCACCAAGCGGTTGCATTTTAATGTCAGGCTCACAGTGTCATGAGCTACGAATTCTTTTTTTACAATTTGAACTAGTCCATGCTGCACAGACCATAAAGGATTTATTTTTTGTAGCCAGAAGTTCGCCATATTTTTGTCAAATACAGCTTGTGTTAATGAATTGAATAGAGAATTTCTCTTTTCGATTGCTTGCATAACTGAGGGCTCTGTCGCTCTTTTTTAATTATTATACACATGTATATATATTTGTATATACACTCGTACTTTTAATTACAATTTCACAAGTTCCCTGTCTAACGCTATAATCCAGACAGTTTAAGAATATATTGAAAAACATGACCCAAACTTCACTTTCTCAGAGCCCAAATGACACAACCTCATCACAAGATGTCATTGAAATAAAAACAGTAACGCGTTCTGTTGGAAGAAAAGCGACGATTACGAAAGAAGAACTTTTTCAGGCAGCTCTTAACCTGATTGGTCCACAAAAAAGTATTGCCTCACTCAGCTTACGAGAAGTCGCAAGAGAAGCTGGTATTGCCCCAAACAGTTTTTATCGTCACTTTAAAGACATTGATGAGTTAGCTATTTCACTCATTGACCGTGCCGGTATCGTTTTACGTAAAATTATTCGTCAAGCTCGCCTTCGTGCATCTTTGCAAGACAGCATTATTCGTAGTTCTGTAGAAATTTTTCTGCAACAGCTTGATGCTGATGAAGGCAATTTAAGTTTATTGTTGCGAGAAGGTTTTACTGGTTCCGCCTCTTATAAAGCTGCTGTAGATCGACAGCTCAACTTTTTTCAGCAAGAGCTACAAGAAGATTTAATTCGCTTAGAACGCCTCAATAACAATCATCTATATCACCCTGAACTTGTTGCAAAAGCAATTACACAACTTGTGTTTCATATGGGTGCCAAAGTGATTGATCTTCCTATTGATCAGCGTGCGGAAGTCGCAGAACAAACAATGATTATGATCAGAATGATTTTAGAAGGTGCCCGTCATCTAGACGAAGCAAAAATAAGATAGATTCCACATAAAATGGTTTGTGATTTTACAAGCCATTTTTTATACACCTGTGCTTGCTGATTAATAAAAATATAAACCATAGATTGAAGCAGCTTAGATGCAAGAGTATAAGTAAATAATTCTAGCAATACATATCAATACTTCCCCACGTTATTCAGGGATTCACATGCAAAGTTTGAGTAATCGTCAAAGCCTGATTGCAAGCTATATTCTGATGGGCATTTTTTTGCTTTCGGTTATCCCCTTGCATCTCTTAGCAAGTTTTTTTGCAGGCTTTCTCATTTATGAAATTATTATTAGTTTAAGCTCTATTGTTGAACGTTATATTGATGGTCAAAGAGCCCGCATTTTTATTAGTATTTTATTAAGTATTATTACTATTTCTCTTATTGCCTTTTTCATTACAAGTTTAATTAGCTTTGTAGTTTATGATTTAAAAGGAGTCGGTTTACATAGTATTAACGGTAAAGTCGACCAAACATTACTGCACTTACAAGCGGAGATTGGGAAATATTTACCGGGCTATATTCCAGATAGCGTTACAGAACTGAAAGATGAAATATTCGCGTTTATGAAAGATAACGTGACTACATTAAAAAATGCCAGTTCCGATATTTTGCATAATCTAGTGACTATGGTGATGGGACTTATTATCGGTATATTGGTTGCTATTCACGGCTTTCACCGACGTACCCCCCAACCTGTTTTCAAATCGTTACTGATCCAACGTATTCAAAAATTATCAATTTCTTTTAGAAATGTGGTTTTTGCACAAATTAAAATTTCAGCGATTAATACGCTGCTCTTTATATTATTTGCTTTTGTACTATTGCCGATCTGGGGTGTTCACTTACCTTTCGCCAAAACCTTAACCATTCTTACCTTTATGTTTGGCTTAATTCCAATTTTAGGGAATTTAATTTCAAATACTTTAACTTTTATTGCTGCTCTTACAATTTCACTCGGTCTAGCAGGTGTTGCGCTACTCTACCTCGTATTAGTTCACAAGTTGGAATACTTTATTAATGCCAAAATTATTGGTCATAAAATTAATGCCAATGCATGGGAAATTTTATTGGCCATGTTAATTTTCGAGTCAATCTTTGGCTTAAGTGGCTTAATTGCAGCACCGATTTTCTATGCTTATTTAAAACTAGAATTAAAAGATGCCAGATTGATTTAACCAAAATTTACTCAATAAAAAAGCGCCCGTGTGGCGCTTTTTTATTACTCATTGCTTATGGTTTAACTACTACAAGCACTTGAATCGCTTCAGGGGTTACGGTTAAGCCATCAAGCAAGCTTAAACCTTCTTTTTGCAACTTCTGTAAGCGCTCAATTTCGTCTTGGCGAATGCTCGGGTTGAACTGTTTTAAGTAAGTTAAACGATCAATCTCATATTGCCATTTATTACCATAATGCTCTTTTGCTTGCTGTTGAAGCTGAGGTAAACCTTCTTTAGCAATATCAAGTGCTTGTTTATAACGCTCTTCAATCACTTCACGGCGGGCCTTAACCACTTGGCGGCAGCTATTGCCATCTAAGTGATGCAAATACGGTTTTAAAATGGTTGGATCAATCTTTTCAGATAAGTCCTGACCATTTTCACTTAACAATACGCGAATAAGTTGTTTTGGTAAGCTTGATGGCAAGTTCAAGGATTTTGGTGCCACCACATCAACTTTAAACCAGACTTCAAGTAAAACCGAACCTTGCTTTAATGCATTGGACTTAAGCACAGCAACATTGGTACTACCAAATGATTGTGTACGGATCATTTCCATGACACTTTCAATAAATGGATGTTCTAAAGTCAGATACTGAGCGTCTTCACGCATTTGCGCTTGGTCACGATAGAAAGTCGCAGTCATACCTTCTTCATCTAATGCCAAACCTTGCACTTGCATCTGGTCGGTTGGACGAATAATGACTGTACCGTTACTTTGCTCATCAAAGTCAATATTAGTTGAAGACATGAAACGCTTCACAAACATAGGTAGCGTTGTGTTGTCATCATAGTCTTCTAACGCTTGAACAATTTCTTGTGCAACGATAGGACGACATGAGTTGTACTCAAGCAAACGATCTCGACCAGCTTGTAACTCTGCTTCTAAAGCTTGGCGTTGAACATTAACTTCTTCGAGTAAATCTTCAAATGTTTGACCTTGGTCGGCAAGTAAGCAATCTTTTAATTCAACAATAAAGTTTTCTTGTAGCGTTTGAGCTGTTGGAGAAATATTGCTGAAAATATTTAATGCTTCATTGTACCAACGGAACATACGCTCTTGAGCGGTGCCCATTAAGTAAGGTACATGAATCTGGATACGGTTTTCTTGACCAATACGGTCTAAACGACCAATACGTTGTTCTAAAACGTCAGGGTTTGCAGGCAAATCAAATAAAATTAAATCACTCGCAAACTGGAAGTTACGGCCTTCTGAACCAATTTCTGAACAAAGTAAGATTTGAGCACCGTAGCTTTCTTCTGCAAAGTAAGCAGCCGCTTGGTCACGCTCAAGCAAACTCATACCTTCATGGAACATGGCTGTACGAATCCCTGCATGCAAACGAAGCGCACTTTCTAAAGACTCGACAACAGGACCACTACGGGCAATTAAAAGAACTTTTTTATGCTTAAGTTCTTTACGTAGAATTTCCATTAACCACGGTACACGTGGATCATTTTGCATCCATGAGCCGTCAATTTGTGCTTCTTCTGGCCACATTTGCTCACGTAATTTACCGTCTTTTGACCAATCTGCTGGCGCAGGTAAAGGCGCAGGTTGGCAATCACGGCCAGGGAAGCCTTGAATCGCTTCGCGCGTATTACGGAATAAAATACGACCTGTACCGTGACGGTCTAACAACTCATGAATCGCTCTGAAACGTTGCTCAGGTTGGTCTTCAATTGAATGCCCCAACAAACCTTCTAAAGCAGTTAAATGCTCTTGAGTTAAAGGTTCATCCGACATAAGCACTTCTGCAACTTGCGCAGTTTGCTGATATTGAGCTTCTTCATCCAAGAAACGCTCTAAACTACTAAAGCGCTGTGGATCTAACAAACGTAAGCGCGCAAAGTGGCTTTCTACACCCAGCTGTTCAGGCGTTGCAGTAAGCAACAATACACCTGCCGTATTTTCAGCAAGCTCTTCAACCAAGTCGTAACGATCGTTACCACCCTCTTCTTCGCTCCACATCAAGTGATGTGCTTCGTCGACGACGAGTAAATCGAAACCAGCTTCTAATGCTTGCTCACGCAAATCGTCATGGTCCACCATCAAGTCGACGCTGGCAATAATGCATTGCTCAGTTAAGAACGGGTTAAGTTCTGGATCATGTTCTTTGATAGATGCAGTACGGGTTAAATCAAACAGAGAAAATTGCAAATTGAAACGGCGTCGCATTTCAATCATCCACTGATACTGAAGAGAATCAGGGACTAAAATCAGGATACGTTCAGAACGGCCGGTTTTAAGCTGTTGGTGGATAATTAAACCAGCTTCAATTGTTTTACCTAAACCTACTTCATCAGCAAGTAAAACACGTGGTGCGAAACGTTTACCGACTTCATGTGCAATATAAAGCTGATGCGGAATTAAACCTACACGCGCCCCAACCAAGCCGCGTAATGGGCTGGTTTGCATTTGCGCCTGCATCAGCATTGCTTCAATGCGTAGGTCATACCACTCTTTATAATCAATCTGGCTTGCGAGCAAACGATCTAAAGGTTTTGATAATTGAATTTGTGCACCAATACGTGTTTCGTTTAGCGCTTTACGTTCTTGCTCGCCATTTTCTAAAGTACGAACCACGTTATAACGCAAAACACCATGACGGTCTTCAACCGACTCAACAATCCACTTCTGGCCTTCTTGGTCTTGAACCTCATCATTTGTGTTAAAGATGATGCGAGAAAGCGGTGCATTGTTGCGTGCATAAACACGCGTTTCATCGCTCTTGGGGAATAAAATGCTGACAGATCTTTCATCTACATCAATAAGAACGCCTAAACCGAGCTCAGTCTCTGTATCTGATAGCCAACGTTGACCAATAGCATACTGCTGCAATTTTTCCACCTTTTTCTCAAGTTCGCACTACATATTGTACGATGCAAAGTAGCTTATTTTTGCATCTTTTTATGTAGTCTTTAAAGCAAAATTTTGCAGCAGAAACCAATTAAATTGTTTCGCTACAAAAATTACTCATTGAAAGTTTTTACATTAAAACGGTACAGGACAGTTAAAAGTTAATGATTCCCCTGTGACAGGATGATTAAAGCTTAACTGTTTAGCATGCAAGCACAGACGAGGAACAAGTAATTGTTCCGGTGTTGCATACAATGTATCACCTACAATCGGATGTCCCAGATATTGCATGTGTACACGGAGTTGATGAGAACGTCCGGTAATCGGTGTTAATTTGACACGCGTAACCGGTTGTCCTTGAATCTGGAAATGTTCAATTGCCTGCCAATGTGTTAAAGCAGGTTTGTTATGAGAAGCATCGACAATATGTAAAGGTGGTCGACTCGGATCATAGACGACAGGGATATCCACTGTCCCTTCACCCTCTAAATGACCAGCAACTAGCGCTTCATATATTTTCGAAGTTTGACGGTCTTGAAATTGGCGTGCAATCGCACTCTGTCCACGCTTAGATAACCCAAAAACCAAAATACCCGAAGTATCACGGTCAAGGCGGTGAATGAGCAAAGTTCGTGGTTCAATTGCCACCAGTCTTGTCAAAACGCTGTCATGTAAATCACCTTTCCCTGGCACACTCAAGATGTCCGAAGGTTTATGAATCACCATAAAATCATCATCACGATAGATCAGATGTTCACTTAGAAAATCACTCAAAGTTGTATTCCCAAGGCAAGATGAAAAACAAGCGGGCAATAATAAAAAGCTTACGTCCGAATTACAATGCCGTTCGGGTAAATTAACGACAGAATTTGCAAATATTATGAATCACATTACGGTTAAAGCCGATTAGCGCTTCAATAACTGCATAATATGTTGCAATGTAGGGGTTTGCATCAACTCATCAACAGTTAGGCTAGCACCATTAGCACGCCATAATTCCACCAAATAATTGACTCCCGAAGCGTCTAGACCATAGTTTCTTAAATCTATTTCGGGATGAATTTCCATTGGATGTCGCCCTACCTGTTCAGCAACTGCCAATAAAATTCCTTTATCGGACAACACCTGTGACGACGGTGCACTTAAAGACCATAAGCGCATTAAAGTCTGCGTGTTTATATGTTGAATATGGTCAAAACTTATTTTTTCAATCCATTGTATATGCTGCTCTAAACTACTCGCCAAGATTGCATCATTTACAACAGCTACATAATCGGTAATGGATAAAACAAGCTGCATGACTTGCTTAAATAGCGGTGATAAATTCCCCGCCATAATTACCTGTGCCTGAGTGTTTGATGACAAGTGCTGCCCAAGCTGTAACATGGCCTGTTGAAGTTGAGATGACTGAATCATCATGACCGGAATTTCGAGTGCTTGTGCTCTTTTACTTAGCATTTCTAAATGATCGGCTAATGGCTGATGCGCCCAATCAGATATTTTTTCAAGATCATCTAGCCCGACTAGGAGCAATATGCTTTGCGTAGATTCAATAGGCCAATTTGAAGTACTTGCGGCTAACTGAATTTTTCGAGGTAAGGAATAAAACATTGTTCTCTACAAATATAAAATAGCTCAAATTAAAAAGCCCGTTTAAAACGGGCCTTTTTGCTTACTTCATTTCGGCGAAGGTTTCTTTTGCAGCCTGAATGGTAAACTCGATATCTTCATCAGAATGAGCAGATGAAATAAAGCCTGCTTCAAATGCTGACGGTGCCAAGTTTACGCCACGTTTTAACATGCCATGGAAGAACTTTTTGAAAGCTTCAATATCACATGCCAACATAGAGTCAAAGCTTGTGATGTCTTCTTGATCGGTAAAGTAAAGCCCAAACATTGCGCCAGCTTGCTGAGTTTTAAATGGAATACCCGCTTCATCTGCTGCTGCTTGTAAGCCTGCAAGTAACTTTTCAAGTTGAGCAGATAATTTGCTGTAAAAGTCCGGTTGACGTAAATGTTTAAACATTTCAATACCAGCACGCATAGCAAGTGGGTTACCAGATAAAGTCCCCGCTTGGTATACACCCCCTAAAGGTGCGATGCATTCCATGATTTCACGCTTACCGCCAAATGCACCTACAGGTAAACCAGCACCAATAATTTTACCCAAAGTCGTTAAGTCAGGTTTAACGTTATAAACTGACTGAGCACCGCCCAATGCAACGCGGAAACCTGTCATTACTTCGTCAATAATAAATACAGATTTGTATTCATCACACACATCACGAATCGCTTGTAAGAAACCATCAATTGGTTTCACCATATTCATATTACCTGCGACAGGTTCAATAATGACGCCCGCAATTTCATGACCAAATTTAGCAAAGCATTCTTTTAATGCTGCAATATCGTTATATGGCAGTGTTAAAGTATGTTTAGCAAAGTCAGCTGGTACACCTTTTGATGTTGGTTCGCCCTCACCTTTAGTTAATAAACCAGAACCTGCTTTTACTAACAATGAGTCAGAGTGCCCGTGGTAACAACCCTCAAACTTCACGATCTTGTCACGGCCAGTATAACCACGTGCTAAACGAATAGCAGTCATGGTCGCTTCTGTACCAGAGTTGGTCATACGTACCAATTCAATAGATGGCATGATTTCACAAATAATATCTGCCAACGTTGTTTCGTGTACGGTTGGTGCACCAAAACTTAAGCCATCTTCTGCTGCTGTTTGCACAGCCTTAATAATATCCGGATGAGCATGGCCCAAAATCATTGGTCCCCAAGAGCCAACATAATCTACATAGCGCTTACCATCTACATCCCACAAATACGCACCTTTGGCTTTCTCAATGAAAACCGGTGTGCCTCCAACGCCATTAAAGGCACGTACCGGAGAGTTCACACCACCTGGAATGTGTTTGCTGGCTTGTTTAAATAACTGTTCTTGCTTTGGAGATAAACTCATGGAAATGCTCGTCTTAAATATCTAAAAAATAATTTTGAAAGCTTAAGAAAATAATTGTGCCCACGCTTGTACACGGGCAGGAATTTCAGCAGTTGATCGACCTAATATATCACTAATGACTGCACAGAGGTCAGCTCCAGCCTCAATCACGGGTTTTGAATTTTCAACAGTCAAACCACCAATTGCACAAATAGGTAAATCATATTGAGCTGCTGCTTGCTTAATCACTTCTATACCTACATTGCCAGCTTCCGGTTTAGTGGCAGTTGCATAAACCGCACCAAAGGCAACATAAGTTGCGCCATCGGCAATTGCTTTTTGAGCAAGCTCTAAAGAGTTTAAGCAAGTACGGCCAATAATGACACCTTCTGGTAACTGCGATTTTGCATCAGTGATTTCACCATCGCTCTGACCTAAATGCACACCTAAACCAAACTGAGCAGCCAGTTTTAGGTCATCATTAATGACAAAAGGAACCTGATATTTTTCACATAACTGTTTGATCTGTTCAACTTCAGCAGGCTGGTCGGCTTTGTCTACTTTTTTACGGCGGTACTGTAAAATTGCGATTTGACGGGTTGCGAGTGCGGCGTCTAATTTTTCTAATAATAATTGGATTGGGTCATCATTGGTAATGAGATATAAACCGCGCATACTCTACTCTCGCTTTTAAAAACTTCGCTAGTATAACGGATTTATAAGTCATCATAAGTACCGATTGATATAGGCTTATCAGTACCAATCGGTATATTAAAAATAGAAATAAAAATTAACTTGGAATTTTATCGTGCTTGCGATCAATTAAACTTAATCGACCAGTCGCAACATCAGAGAGCATTCGCCAATCAGAAATAAAGCTATAAAGTGGCTGTTTAAAACTGGCAGGTTTATTTTTCTCAAACATAAAATGTCCAACCCATGCACATGCATAGCCAGAAACTAAACCATAGAGTGCGTATTTGGCCTGTTTCTTACGAATAGCTTTTGAAAAAAAGTATAGACCAATGCTACTGCCCACCGCATGTAAGCGCCTACTCATAATGTTACGGTGTTCAGTTAAATAAAAACGATAAAATTCCTGATAGTTTTTAATAGGTAGTTCAAACTCTGGCTGAGTTTCATGATTAAAATTTACGGGTGCATTCACGATCATCTTCCTGATTTTTATTTGATCAAAACATCACCTGATTGTACACCTAAATAAAAGTGTAGCGTCATATGTTTGATTGTAACTTTCTCTATCAAAAACATTATTTTTAGCGCTAAGCTATTATACTTATTCAAGATAGTTTAAATACCTGATTCAGGGAGATCTGTTATGGTTGAAGTTGAGCTTAAGTTTCAGTTACCTGAATCGAAGAAAAAAACCGTCCAGCAATATTTAAAAAAACATAAAGCACAGCATATTCATTTACAAGCCAAGTATTACGATACGCCAGATCGCCTACTTGCAAAAAATGGTATGGCCTTACGCTTACGTAAAGAAAATGATCTGTGGGTACAAACCTTTAAGGCTGCCGGCCAAAGTCATTTACATCGTGTCGAAGAAGAAGTTTTTTTAGGAAAATGCGATCAAGAACCTGACTTAAACCTTGAGTTATATAAAGACAATAAAGCCGTCACAGATTTGATTACTCAAGCTTTAGGCTCTGAAGTCGAAAAGCTAAGCTTACAGTTTGAGACTGATGTACAACGTACCTATCATGTTTTTGAAGCAGATGACACGGCAATTGAAGTCTGTCTTGATGACGGCGCCGTAAAAACAGCAACAGCACAAAGCAAAATTTGCGAAGTTGAGTTCGAACTTAAACAAGGTGCAGTTAAAACACTTATTCAATTTGCTCAGCAATGGATTAATCGTTATGAACTTTGGCTCGATGTGAGAAGTAAAGCCGAGCGCGGTAATTTACTCGCATTGGGGCAAGCTGCTTCACCGGCTGTTCACGCAAAAAATCTGAACTTAGATAAAAACATTTCAGCAGAACAGGCACTCAAAAAGATTGTAGAAAACTGTTTGGGACAATTCTTGCCTAACATGGCCGCAATTGCCGATGGAGTTGCCGAGGCTGAGCACATTCATCAGGCACGTGTAAGCTTACGCCGTTTACGTAGTGCACTAAAACATTTTTCAGCATGGTCAGACGAGTTAAACCCTGTGTGGGAAGAGCAAATTGCCGAACTGTTCCGTCAGCTTGGGGACACGCGAGATGAAGATGCCATTCGTACCGAAATTTTACCTATGATTGTGCAGCATGGTTCACCTGAGCTTTTACTTCCGATCTCTGAACAGCCATTAAAAGACCTTGCCACACTGTTTAAATCAGCAGACACCATTAAGCTTATACTTGCCTTATTAGCATTTGCCTATTCAGAAGAAGACAATCAAAACGGCAAAGGAAAATTGAAAAAACAGATAGGAAAAAGCTTAGATAAGTTACATCATCAAGTGGTGAGTAATGCCGATCATTTCACTGAGCTTGAAGTCACCGAACAGCACAGAACGCGTAAGAAAGCCAAACAGCTTCGTTACTGCATTGAGTTTATATCGAGCTTATATCCTCGTAAAAATATTCAGCAGTTTTTAAAACAATTACAGCCTGTGCAAAATACTTTAGGGCTTTATAACGACTTATTTATTGCCGAAGATCTATTTAATAAAGCGATTGAACACGACCCACATTTTTGGTTTGCATTAGGATGGGTTAAAGCCAAACAACCTTATTTACAAAATCAGTCTGCCGAAGCTTTGCAAAAATTTAAACAGGCAAAAACATTTTGGTAAGAATCTTGAAGTCGCGGCAAATATGCCGCGACTTTTTATCTATATTTACCAAATACTTTCCATACACCGTTATCTGCTAATGGATCGCTATAGCTATCACTACGCTGTTTTCTTGGTTTATCGCGAGCATCGACGAGTTTAAAGTGTGGCTCTACCCCTAACACAATACCATTGGTATAAAACCGTGAACGCGTATATTCACTTTGACCATGCTGGAATACATACGTCCGTAAATCAATAAATTCACGGTGTGCAACTAGCGCTGCTGTATCATCACTTTGCAACCATTCTTGCATGGTAAATATCTGGTCTGTGTCAAACTGCCCACATTTTTCAATAAGACTTGCAACACCACGGAAAGTTTTTGATTCTTTTGCGCGTGTTTTATTAATCCGAATTCGGTCTACATGGAAAAAGAATAAGGGTAAGTTTAGATGGCTTGGTAAATGAATTGCATCTGGTAATTCATCTTCCATAAAAGGTTGAAAAAGCTCTTGTGCCCTTTCTATTAAATCTTTCCATTGTTGGTAATAGGCCACAACTTCTTCTTGCAAACCATAATAAATTGGCAGCCCTTCTACATGCTCCAAATATTGGGGTGGAAAAATATGCTGGCGTAATAAAGCAATGTCTGTTTTTAGACTTTGAACGGCAATTGCATCTTGCATATTAAAACTCCCAATACTTAGGCTATTTACAGACTAAGGCAAAGGTTTTGTTTCCGCAAGGCTTTGCCTATAATAAGCAGCTCTATTTTTGCGGGAATAAGTCATGTCTCAAAAGATTAATGCAACAGATATTACTGAAGAAGAAGCGTTAAATGCTGTTTTCTTTGAGCGTGCGGATGAATTCATTAAACAAGCAAATGATTTTTGTCGCCCGCCTAAAGGCCAAAAGCCAGACCCGGCCGAGCTTCGTGGTCAAGTGAGCGCAGCCATGTTATTTGCAACTGCTCGTTTTAATACATGGGTGGCTGCCAATAATTTTAAAGATGGTAATGAAATGCGTGATGCAAAAGATCAGGTGATGTCTTACCTTCTTCAACAGTTCCAAATGATGCTTGAAGATAACTTTGATGAGTATTGTGAACAGTTCGATAACTACTTACGTTTCCGTAAGAATGAAGATTTTCATACTCACAAACACGACCATTAAAATATTTTACCACTCAAATAAAAAGCCACATGAAGTGGCTTTTTATTTGGCAATTATTTACTGCTTTTGTGCTTGACCATACTGGTCAGCCATAACTTCAACAAGATTTGAAGGTTTAATATATTTTTTAATAACTGCGTTCACATCAGCAACCGTTAACTTTGTTAACTCTTGGTCATGTTTAACACGGTCAAGTAATGTTTTACCTGACTCAAGCTCTAGATTTAACATACCGTGGATATTACGTTCATCTTCTAAGGCAGTAACACGTTTCTTCATGATATCCGCCTTCGCTGCTGCAAGCTCCTGCTCTGTAATACCATGAGTAATTAAGTCATTTAGAACCTTATGAACTGAAGCAGAAACTTGTGCTGAGCGACCAGCCGTATAATTTGCACTAATGCTTAACGCACCTACATTCGTGTCTCGATCTAATTGCAAACCAGTACCAAAACCATATACCAATGCATTTTTTTCACGAAGCTCTTGAGCCAAACGTGATGAAATTTGAGATTCACCCAAAATGTAATTCATTAAAATTAATGCAGAAGCGTCAGGATGATTTTTCCCAACCGGTAATGCAAGTACACTTTGATAACTACCAAACTCACGCTGCTCAGATAAGACATGTACTTGCTGGGCAGGAAAATCAACATGTTGAATCAAGATTTTTTCATACGGTTGTTTGCTATTCCAGCTTCCGAACTCTTGATTCAATAGCTTTTTCATTTTTTGGGCATCAAATGCACCTGTAATCGCAATTTGCGCATGATTCATGGCAAAGAAATGCTGATAAAGCTCTTTGACTTGCTCTTGAGTCACATTCTTTAATTGTTTTTTAGCCAGCTCCGGTTCAAAGTGATAACGCAAATCACCCGGCTGGTATTCTTCTACCAAGCGAGATAATGTTAGACCTGCTACCACATCCGGTTCCGTATAAGGACGATCAAGACTAGATAAGCTTTGAGATTTAATTAAATCAAATTGAGATTGTTCAAATTTAGGATTTTTCATGACCTCTAGAACAAACTTGAAAAACTCATCGAACTTTTCAGTTTTAGATTGAATATTAATGGTCATACCATTGCCATCGGCACTCGCATAAGCTGCGCCACCTGCATCAATCGATTTATCGGCAATATCTTGCAAGCTATATTTATCAGAACCGCGAAGCAATAAATATGAAGTTAAATCAACAACCGTACCTTTATCGAATAAAGATTTTTCAGTACCAAAATCCATAGTAATGGTGGCATAGGTACGATCATCACGGGTTTCTACAGGGAATAAAGCATACTTCATTCCATTTTTAAGTTTTCCGCGAATGATCTTTTTCTCATTACTTTCGGCATATTGCTTAGACGTTTTTAAAAACTCGGCAACTTCTTGTTGATAAACTTTCGGATCTTTTAAAGGCTCTGCTTTAACATCTGTTTGATCTAATGTTTTAGGCTTATCTTTTGCGTCGAGTTGTAATGCTTTCTTTTGGTCTTCTGGTGTTGGCAAAATATCGCCATCAATACGATGACCTGCAACAAGGAACTGTTTTAAGGTTTGATTTACCTCATTGAGCTTCACTTTATCAATTGAATCTAAATCTTTAAAATATTGGTCCCATTGCCCATCCGCTACAGTGTAATCACTTAAACGGGAACCCAAAGCAACGGCATCTTTATTGACTAACTCACCTTGCGTTTTCATTAAGCTTTTTACACGATTTAGCTCAGTCTCTGTAAAAGGTTTACCCTTTTCAATTCCAGAGAGCAAAGCGCTTTCAACTTTTTTAGGGTCATTTTTTGGTGAATAAATAGCACCTAAAAATACGACGTTAAAATCTTGATCTAGCCATGTTGATGCCTGAACGTCTGTACTAACACCTGTTTCAACCATATTTTGGTACAAATGACCACTTGGCTGCATGGTATACAACATAGGTGCGAAAGCCAGTTCCGGTTGAATTTTTGTGTTTTTACCATCCATATAGATATGGAATTTGGCCAAATCACTACCCTTTTTCACCACAAACTCACGGTTTTTGAGTTTTGTAGAATCTAACACAGGCACTTGAACAGGCTTAGGCACAGCTCGCGCAGGAATTGGGCTAAAATATTGGTCTATCGTTTTTAAAACATCAGTTTTATCAAACTTGCCTGAAATCACCATGACCGCATTATTAGGCGCATACCAACTGCGATAGAACTGGTTCAACTCAGGCATTTTAATTGACTTAAGCTCAGGTAAATCACCAATCGGTAATCGACCTAGATATTGATTACCATAAGCCGACTTCCACATTTGATCCATCAAGACAGCAAAAGGCTGATCCATACGGACTTCACGTTCACGCTTTACGATTTCAATTTCAGAAGGCACAAATTTTTCTTGTAGAACTAATTTGTCCATGCGCTCAGATTCAAGGTACAGCACTTGATCGAGTGCTGTTTTTTCTGGACGGACAATATTGGTGTATTTGGTTGAATAGTAATCCGTGCTCGCATTCGTCATTAACGTATATTGATCTAAACGGCGTTGGAATTCTTCACCTTTTACATTTTGCGTGCCTTTAAATGCTAAATGTTCGAGTAAATGTGCTAAACCACTTTTACCCTGTGGATCATTTAAAGAACCCGTTAAATAAATGGTATTAATAAAGATTTTATTTTCTTTGTCATTCGGCGCAAGCACTACCCGAAAACCATTATCTAATTTATATTCCTCAACATTTTGCTTACTTTTTACTAATGTTGTTTGTGCAAAAGAGGCAGCACTTAAACCAAAAATACATAGGGAGAGAGTCAGTTGTTTAAACTGCATAAACATATAAATACCAATTAATTTGAATAATAAAAAATCAATAGTTGTGTGACTATAGTAGGAAATTTGAGCTGACTTTCATAGTAAAGATTTGAAAAAAAAGCCGTTTATTTAAACGGCCTTATATTTTAAGGAAAAATTTCGGCTTGCATATAAAGTTTGCCATATCCCGAAATTTCAATACGTTCCTGATTTAAGACATTACAATACAATACGCCTCCACGGCTAGAAGCCTGATAGGCCACAATATTATTTTTAGCGAGTTTCTCTGCCCATAGTGGCGCTATTGCGGTATGAATTGAACCAGTAACCGGGTCTTCATCAATGCCTGCGACAGGTGCAAAATAACGAGAAACACAGTCATATTGATGGTCAGCTTTTGAGGTGATTGCAACATCCATTGCTGTAGTTGTAATTGCAGTCCGCTTACCTAAGGCTTTAAGTAAGTTCATGTCAGGTTGCTCATCTAACACATCTTGCACTGACTCATATTCAACAATGTAGGCTTGAACATTTTGATAAACCGCTTTAAAAGGTTTTGTTAATGCTTGACGTAAAATAGCCGGATAATCTTCAACTTGCTGAGCTTTACGAATTGGAAAATCCATTCTGATTTTGCCGTCTTCATCTTGATGAACTACAAACAAACCTAAGTTTCGTACATGAAAATTAAGAGTCTTTTTCTCAGTAAAATCTTTAAATAATACGAAAGCACTCGCAAGAGTCGCATGCCCGCAAAAATCCACCTCAACCGTTGGAGTAAACCAACGTATTTCATAATTTTCAGAGTCTATAATTTTTACAAAAGCAGTCTCAGATAAGTTATTTTCAAGTGCTATCTTTTGCATTAAATCTGCATCTGGCCACTCTTTTCCAACAATCACAGCAGCCGGATTTCCACGAAATAACTCTTTGGTAAAAGCATCGACTTGATACATTTTCATGTTAGTGCTCTCTTTCTTAATAGGCTCATTTTCGAAAATTATTTAAAAGAAAAACAGATACAGTTTTTTAAAAATTAACATCACAGTCGCAAGTTACACATATAAAAAAACGGCTCATCCAGAGTGAAGAGCCGTTTAATATTAACTCTTAATGATGTTGAGTTAATTCAATTTCATCTTCGCTATTCATTATAGCTTTGTCGGTCTGCCCCATAAATTGGCTTGTAACTACACCAGCAGTCATCGAACCATTTACGTTTAACGCAGTACGTCCCATATCAATGAGTGGTTCAATTGAAATAAGAAGAGCAACCAATGTTACAGGTAAGCCCATAGCAGGAAGTACGATCAATGCTGCGAAAGTTGCACCACCACCAACACCTGCTACGCCAATTGAACTTAAAGTCACAATACCCACTAACGAAGCAATCCACATTGGGTCTAGGGTGTTAATACCCATAGTTGGCGCAACCATGACTGCGAGCATGGCTGGATATAAACCCGCACAACCATTTTGTCCAATAGTGGCACCAAAAGAAGCAGAGAAACTTGCAATAGACTCAGGCACACCCAAACGACGAGTTTGCGCTTCAATGCTCAGTGGAATACTTGCAGCACTTGAACGACTCGTAAACGCGAATGTTAGAACCGGAGCAACTTTCTTGAAGAACTTAAGTGGAGAAACACCGGTCACAGTCAAAATAATGGCATGCACGACGAACATAATCGCCAAACCTAAATAAGACGCCACCAAGAAACCACCTAGGTTCAAGATATCTGCGACATTTGAACTTGCCACAACTTTCGTCATAAGGGCAAAAACACCATATGGTGTAAGTGTCATCACTAAACGAACAAGCTTCATTACCCAAGACTGTAATGTTTGAATAGCCGTCAGAATACGTTGACCTTTTTCTGCGTCATCTTTCATTAGGTTGAGTGCTGCTATCCCTAAAAAGACAGCAAAGATAACCACGCTAATAATTGAAGTCGGATTTGCACCCGTTAACTCAGCAAAAGGGTTACTCGGAATAAAAGAAAGAATAAATTGCGGTACGCTTAAGTCTGTTACTTTACCCACATAGTCGGTCTGAATTGCAGTAAGTCGAGCTGTTTCAGCCGCTCCTTGTACCAAACCTTTGGCAGTTAAACCAAACAAGTTCGTCACAAATACCCCAACCAGCGCAGCGATGAGTGTGGTAAATAACAAAGTCCCGATGGTGTAGAAGCTGATTTTTCCTAAAGAAGAAGCTTGGTGTAGCTTCGCTACCGCACCTAAAATCGAAACAAAGACCAAAGGCATCACGACCATTTGTAAAAGTTTTACATAGCCGTTACCAACAATATTAAACCAGCTAATAGATTCAGCAAGAATCGGATGGCCACCGCCATAAATCAAATGTAGTCCTAAACCAAACACTACACCTAAAATTAAGCCAGCTAGAACTTTTTTAGATAAGCTCCAGTCCGTTTTACGTGTTTGGGCGAGTAAAAATATTAACCCGACAAAAACCACAATATTGATGATTAAGGGTATATTCATTCCCAAACTCCAAATTATTGCTTGTGTCATCTTTTAAGGGGGCATATTTGACCATAGCCGGCCTATATAAACTACCCTTTTCAACAATTTTCTAGCATGCAGATCATTACCGATCTGAATGAGAATATAAAATGACTTTTGAATACATATATATCACTTTTAAAACATAAGTTACGTTAGATATTTATGTATAAAAATTAAGCGCATTTCTGTATAAATTGTTGCTCAATAAAACAAATAAACTGCTTTAAATTACTGCCCCATGTTTCAGGAGGCTGAGCGACCAAATAAGTAGTGAAATGTGCAGATTCAGTGTTAATTTCAAAACAACTTAATGAGACTTTATCGGCTACTTTATTCAGATATGACTTTGGCAATAAAGCAAAACCGACACCTAATTCCACACAGCTTACAATGCCATCCAGACTGCCCATTTCCATAATTTGCGAAGGTGGCACACTGTGATCATTTAAAAACAACTCAATTGCATGCCGATAGGAACATCCTTGTCGAAATGCAATAAATCGAGTCTTTGCGAGGGTGGCAATGTCGGGAAAATCAATTTGTTGTTTTGGGCACACCAAAACCAGTTGTTCTTGCCACACCGGAAAACTATATAGCTCTGGAATCACATATTTAGAAGCGACAAAAGCACAATCGACTTCTCCTTGTTGCACAGCATTTAACAAATATCCTGTCGGGTGAGTTTGAAGTTCAAGCGGCAAATTCGGATGTTGCTGCATACATTCATTAAGCAATTGCGGAAGTCGTATTGCTGCTGTCGTTTCCATACTGCCCAAACGAATAGTTTCATTCGGGTCAATATCACCTTCTCGGAAGATTGTCTTCGCTTTATTATGCAGTGCGATCATTTGCACAGCATAACTATGTAGCTGGTGTCCTGCATTGGTTAATGTAACGGGGTTATGACGATTTAATAAAATCACACCTAACTCTTCTTCAAGCTTTTTCACGTGGCTCGTGATATTGGATTGAACCGTACACATTTTTTGTGCAGCCAATGAAAAACTTCCACTCTCTGCAACCGCTAAAAAAAACTCTAAAGACTTAAGCAACATGCCACTATCTCAAAACAAGATAATTAATATCATATTAAATCATTTCTAATGATAAATAAACTCGCTTTTAATAATAAAAAAATTGAGAGATTTCTCATGTCTACATTCTATCGAATGAGCCTGCTTGTCTTTTTAGCGACTTGCCTAGGAATTGGTATTTTTAGATTTTCCTATACCGCACTCATGCCTATTATGATTGTGCAATATGGATGGACTCATGATTTTGCAAGCTATTTAGGAAGTGCAAATTTATTGGGCTATCTGGTTGGCGCATTATTGGCACTGTTTAGCATTAAAGAAAAATCTATACCCGCTTTGATTATAACTTCGGCGGTTTTAGGTAGCTTAAGCCTACTCTGCTGTTCTTTTATACACATGTCTTTGGCTTGGTTTGTTCTCTGGCGCACCATTTCAGGTATCGCAGGTGGCCTACTCATGATTTTGGCACCTAGCTTTGCCATGAAAAATATTGCAATTAGCCAAAGGCTCAAAGTCAATTTTTTAGGGTTTAGTGGTATTGGCGCAGGCGTATTATCTGCCACTCTCATTATTCCTGCACTTAAAAATATGCCTGTTCAATATGTCTGGGAAATTTTTGCCGCCATTTCCATTATTGGCAGTTTGGTGCTTTTTCAGTTATTAAGGCACCCACCTACCGAGTCCGTTCAAACGGCCAATCAAGCTCCTCAAAACTTCAAACATTCACGTTTAGGACTGGTCATTATTATTGCTTATATGTGCAGTGCTTTTGCATATATCCCACACTCTTTATTTTGGATGGACTATTTATCGGGAACCCTACATTTTCCATTGCAACAACGAAACTTATTTTGGGTTCTTTATGGGGTTGGAAGTTGTATTGGCGCCTTTGTGGCGTATTGTTTAAGCCGCCTTATTGGATATTTGCAGGCAATTAAATGTCTATACGGTGTCTATTGCTTGGCAGTTGCCCTACCTTTTTTTTCACATGCTACTGCTTTGCTCACTTTATCGTCCTTTCTTACAGGTTTACTCACACCTGCCACCGTATTTATTAGCTCTTATAGCCTGCTACAGATTTATGAACAGCGTTATCAAAAAATCTGGAGCCTTGCCACCATTGGGTTTGCCAGCACTCAGTTATTAGGTGGCGTTGTTATTAGTACTTTACATCACTTGCATTGGTCTTATGCACACCTGTTCTTAATGGGTGGCATTGTTTTGCTATTCGCTTTAATCCTTTTAGTTCGCACCCGTTCTTCCATACCCACCACTCTCGGAGAAACCAAATCATGAAAACTCTGCTCTTTCCTTTATTTCTAGTTGCTTTCGTTCTTATTATTCAAGCCCTAGATCAGAGTTATCAAAAGAAAATCGGGATACCTAAAACTGCTAAACATCCCGAATTTATGCAATAAAAAATGCCCCGATATATCAGGGGCTTTTCCATTGAGTAGTCGTATATTGTCAAAATAAAAATTAATGAATAGATCAGTAGAACAAACCGCATAACAGCTATTTTAGTACGCTTATTAAAAACGCTTAACTGACAAAAAATGTCATATTATGTCAATGTAGAGAGCTATTTTCTAATCTATATTCAGTCAAAATTTATAATTTTTAATACTTAAAATTGAGCAAAACATGAGCAATAACAATTATATTGATGAGCTTTTAAAGCTCTTGGCGATGTTCGCTTTTATCGGTGTTTTATTACTGGCATTTAAATGTCAGACCATCTTTGCACTGGATATGACAACATCATACGAAGTCTCTGTAAGGATTGTTATCTATATTGTCACAGCAGCTATTTTGGGTTTTTTAACACGCAATCATATTGAGTTTACAACACAATTTTTAATTGCTGTTCCATTTGCATACTTTTGGCTAGAGCCAATTCTTGACTACAAGGCCATTCAAACTATCCCAGATGTTCCGTTTTATCTCTCGGGTCATGGTCAAAGTTTAGGGCTACTCATCGTGATCATATTTTGTTTTGCCTTATGGGTATTTAAAGAAACAAGCTCAAACTCGCTTGAGTCTCAAAATGTCTAAATGAGGATTTTTAGGGAGTTTTATAAAGTTAAAAATCGTCACTGTACTCTATGTTTTTATAATATATATTTTAAGCAAATTAATTTATATCAATTAAAAACTCTAAAAATGTTCAATGTATCAAACCCAGCAAATGCCGTTGTTGTAGGTATTATCGCAATAATTGCTACAGTTAGTCTTCTGATATGGAAGTTTAATTTTTATCTCGGTATAGATATATACACCAGTGGAGAGGTGCTATTTAAAACATTATTGTATGCCGCCCTAATAGGACTATTTAGTTACTATTTTCGCCATACAATTAAAATTAGTAATACAGTGATTTTATCATTACCGCTTTTTTTCTTTTGTATTCGGCCTATTCTAAACTACAAAATGACGCATACCATTGGAAATGTACCACTGTATGCAACACATCATGGGCAAGGCTTAATATTGCTGAGTTTAACGATATTAGCATGTATATTGTGGGCCTATACGGCTAATTCTTAGCTAAAATTTTAACGTTTAATATTCTTATTTTTTATTATTTTTCAAAATTATAAATCTAAAGACTTTAAAAGCCCTCAATTGAGGGCTTTTCTATGAAAGTTTAATCTTCCATGTGCTGAATTATGGCATCGCCAAATTCTGAGCAACGTAACAAGGTCGCTCCCGGCATTAAACGCTCAAAATCGTAAGTTACGGTTTTAGCTGCAATCGCTCCTGAAATACCTTTAATAATCAGGTCCGCTGCTTCTATCCACCCCATATCACGGAGCATCATTTCAGCAGAGAGAATAATTGAACCCGGGTTGACTTTATCTTGCCCAGCATATTTAGGTGCAGTGCCATGCGTTGCTTCATACACTGCAATAGCTCCACCAATATTCGCACCTGGCGCAATCCCGATTCCCCCTACTTCTGCTGCTAATGCATCGGAAATATAGTCACCATTTAAATTAAGGGTTGCAATTACAGAATAGTCAGCAGGACGCATCAAGATCTGTTGTAAGAAAGCATCTGCGATCACGTCTTTAATAATGATGTCTTTACCATTTTTAGGATTCTTAATTTTAACCCATGGGCCGCCATCGATTAATTCACCACCGAAACGATCTAGTGCTAACTCATACCCCCATTCTTTAAAGGCACCTTCGGTATATTTCATAATATTGCCTTTATGAACAAGAGTCACCGAAGGTTTGTCATTATCTATTGCAAACTGAATAGCCTTACGAACTAAACGCTGTGTTCCTTCTTTGGAAACAGGTTTAATACCAATACCACATCCTTCAGGGAAACGGATTTTTGTGACCCCCATTTCTTCTTGAAGGAATTTAATAACTTTTTTAGCTTCTTCAGAATCTGCTTTCCATTCAATACCTGCATAAATATCTTCCGAGTTTTCACGGAAAATCACCATGTCAGTTAACTCAGGATGTTGAACGGGTGAAGGGACGCCTTGGAACCAACGCACAGGACGTACACATACATACAAATCCAGTTCTTGACGTAGTGCAACGTTGAGTGAACGAATACCACCACCGACTGGTGTAGTTAAAGGGCCTTTAATTGAAACTACAAATTCACGCAGCGCTTCAAAGGTTTCTTCCGGCATATAAGTACCGTAAATTTTATTGGCCTTTTCACCGCAATACACTTCCATCCATTCAATAGAGCGTTTGCCGCCATAGGCTTTTAAAATTGCCGCATCAACAACTTTTTTCATTGTCGGTGTAATATCTACACCAATACCGTCACCCTCAATGAAAGGAATAATTGGATGATTTGGTACATTCAGTGACAGGTCTGCTTTTACTGTAATTTTATCACCGTCGGCAGGAACCACGATCTTCTGATAACCCATTATGTAGATTCTCCCTTTTATAATATTTAACTAACCAAACAAAAATAATTATCGATAAACAATACTTTCAACTTTTATTAACGCATAATAGCTTAATCGAATTTAACCCTTTTTGAGATTTATGTGGGAAATAAGCAAATTTCGCACTTAAATATAGCTCAATGTTTTTACCGCTTATTTGAAAGAAGAAGTCATTTTTTATGAAAATCGTCATTCTCAACAAACCATATGACGTTCTCTCCCAGTTTCGTAAAGACGAAGCACACATGACGGTCTCTGACTTTGTAGATGACCCGACTTTGCGCATAGCAGGCCGTCTTGATATGGACTCTGAGGGTTTAGTTTTCTTAACTGATCATGGTGGTTTGAATCAGTTCATTACCAACCCTGCGAATAAAAAATACAAAACGTATTTAGTTCAAGTTGATGGCGATGTAACCGAAGAAGCACTCGAGCAGCTTCGTAAGGGTGTAGAGCTTAATGATGGTATGACTTTACCAGCTAAAGCAATTAAGGTAAGTGAGCCTGAATGGTTATGGGACCGCGATCCTCCTGTACGTTACCGTGCCAGCATTCCAACATCTTGGATTGAAATCTCTATTTGTGAAGGTCGTAACCGCCAAGTTCGTCGCATGACCTCTGCGGTAGGTTTTCCGACTTTACGTCTCATTCGTACAAAAATTGGTACGATTGACTTAGTTCAATTGGGATTACAACCGGGCGAAACCAAAGAAATTGAGCCTCTACTCTACCCAGACTTTAAAGATGTTCCGGCTGAACAACCTTATCGTTCACGTTCATATGTGAAAAAACCGGGTGGCACTGGCGGTAAGCCAATGGTTCGCAAGAACAAAGATGGATCTGCGAAAAAATCTGGTACAAAGCGTATTTGGCAAATGGATGAAAGTGAAAAACCGCGTCGTAAGACTAACGGTACAACGCGTCCAAATACCAAAGCACCACGTGGTCGTAGCCGCAATAGCCGATAAAAATATTTAAGTTTTAAAGCTCACGTTAGTGGGCTTTTTTTAATGACTTTTATTTTATAAAAATAAAAAGCCGGTGCTTATGCACCGGCTTTTAGCTATGTACTAACGAATTAGTAATTAAGCCTGAACAGTTGAAAGCGCTGCATTGAATGTAGCACTTGGACGCATTACAGCGCTTACTTTCGCTGGGTCAACTGCATAGTAACCACCGATATCAGCTGGTTTACCTTGTACTTGAGCAAGCTCAGCAACGATCTTCTGTTCGTTTTCAGCTAATGCTTTTGCAAGTGGAGCAAATTTAGCTTTCAACTCAGCATCTTCGTTCTGTGCAGCAAGTGCTTCTGCCCAGTAAAGTGACAAGTAGAAGTGACTGCCACGGTTGTCAAGTTCGCCTGTACGACGTGATGGAGACTTGTCATTGTCAAGCAATTTACCAGTCGCTTCATCAAGTGTCTTCGCAAGTAACTTCGCACGAGCATTATTTTCTTTAATACCCATTTCTTCTAGAGAAACTGCAAGCGCAAGGAACTCACCAAGCGAATCCCAACGTAAGTGGTTTTCTTCAACAAGTTGTTGTACGTGTTTAGGTGCTGAACCACCCGCACCAGTTTCGTACATGCCACCACCCGCCATAAGCGGAACGATAGACAACATTTTCGCAGAAGTACCAAGTTCCATAATTGGGAACAAGTCAGTTAAGTAGTCGCGTAAGATGTTACCGGTTACAGAAATTGTATCGAGGCCACGAACTACACGCTCAAGTGTGTAACGCATTGCACGTACTTGAGACATGATCTGGATATCAAGACCAGTCGTATCGTGATCTTTTAAGTACTTCTGTACTTTCTTGATCAATTCATTTTCGTGTGGACGATATGGGTCAAGCCAGAAGATCGCAGGCATGCCTGAGTTACGTGCACGAGTTACTGCAAGTTTTACCCAGTCACGAATCGGAGCGTCTTTCACCTGACACATACGCCAGATATCGCCTTCTTCAACATTTTGAGTCAATAACACTTCACCAGTGTCAAGATCAGTAATGTTTGCAATACCTGCTTCAGGAATTTCAAAAGTCTTGTCGTGAGAACCGTATTCTTCAGCTTTTTGAGCCATCAAACCAACGTTTGGTACTGTACCCATTGTTTTTGGATCAAAGTTACCATGCCATTTACAGAAATTGATCATTTCTTGGTAAATACGGGCAAATGTTGATTCTGGCATCACTGCTTTAGCATCGTATTGCTTACCATCAGCACCCCACATTTTACCACCAGCACGGATCATTGCAGGCATAGAAGCATCTACGATGATGTCGTTAGGTGAATGGAAGTTAGTGATGCCTTTTGCTGAGTCAACCATCGCAAGTGCAGGACGGTGTTCTTGGCAAGCATGTAAATCTTCAATGATTTCTTCACGTAATGAGGTTGGAAGAGTTTCGATTTTCTCGTATAACCCAGCCATACCGTTATTTACGTTAATACCTAATTCGTCAAACAACTTACCGTGTTTTTCGAAAGCTTCTTTATAGTAGATTTTCACACAGTGACCGAAAACGATCGGGTGTGAAACTTTCATCATTGTCGCTTTTACGTGTAATGAGAATAAAATTCCTGCTTCACGGCAGTCATCAAGTTGTTTCTCATAGAAGTCGCAAAGCGCTTTTTTGCTCATGAACATTGAGTCAATGATTTCGCCTTCTTGAAGCGCAACTTTTGGCTTAAGAACAATGCTCTTACCACTGTTTGTGATAAGTTCCATTTTTACATTGCGTGGACGGTCAAGTGTCATTGACTTTTCACCGTGGTAGAAGTCACCTTCTTCCATGTGTGAAACGTGAGTTTGCGACCATTGTTTCCACTCGCTCATTGAGTGAGGGTGTTTCTTAGCGTAATTTTTAACGGCAGCAGGAGCACGACGGTCAGAGTTACCTTCACGAAGAACAGGGTTTACTGCTGAACCTAGGCATTTGCCATAACGAGCTTTGATTGTTTTTTCTTCTTCAGTCGCTGGGTTTTCCGGATAGTCAGGAATTGCATAACCTTTAGATTGAAGTTCTTTAATACATGCTGTCAATTGCGCAACAGAGGCACTAATATTTGGGAGTTTGATAATGTTAGTATCTGGATCTTGTGTAAGACGACCTAGCTCAGCAAGGTTGTCGGATACCTTTTGCTCTTCACTTAGGTAGTCAGCGAATTCTGCGAGCACACGTGCAGCTACAGAGATGTCACTTTTAACAATCTCGATACCAGCTGGCTTAGTAAAGGTCTCAATGATCGGCAGTAGCGAATAAGTCGCCAATAATGGCGCCTCGTCAGTCAGTGTGTAAATGATGGTTGACTTTTCACCAGCCATATATAGCCCCTTCCGTTGAATTGAGTTTTGAGGACCGAGCTTTTGGCCCAGTGCCTACGAACCGATATGCTTAAATAAAACCCTGAGAGTATCGGCTCTCATTGGCTTTCAGTCAACGAAATATCCAGTGATAACGACATTTCGCAGCGAAATAATACATAATTTAAATCTATCGATAATAATCTTATACCTAACTTATGGTAATAAATGTGCTTTTACCAACTTTTTAGGTATAGAACAGTCTTAAATTACATGAGATATCTTTCAGAGTTCTGACAATTATTATACTTTTCATTCAAAACAAACTCAAAGATAAAGACTCTTTCTATGTTTTGAAGTTAGGAAAAAACAAAAACCGATGCACGAAACATCGGTTTTTTATAAATTAATTAACGGTTATTTAGGCTTTTAACCATTTGTCAGCTTTGCTTTGATCTTCAATAATAAGTTCAACTTCAGTTAAGTTTATGCTGTCACTTGTAACTTCAAACGACAATAACTCATCACGGCGGAAAGCCAAGACTGAGTAATTACCCTTTTGTTTAGCATATTTCTCAATAAGTTTTGTGGTCGCTTTTAGTCCATCAATTGCAATAATGACATCATTAGCAGAAATACCCGCTTTAGCACCAGCTCCCTCACGGTGAGCATTTTGTACTAACACACCTTCAGGCTTATCAGCTAGCTTTAAACCATAAGCTAAAGTCTTATCATTTTTAAGCGTATAACTTAAACCAAACTCAGGGAATAACTGATCGAGTGGTAACTCTTCAGTAGTATTAATCAAATGATTGATTTGCTCTAACCAACTATCACCTGTTAGCTCTTCGCATAAATCAAAAATTGTACGCTCATTAACCTGAACACCGTTTTGCGTATTTTCATACAATCGACGCATTAAGGCATCAAGGCTAGAACCACGTAAACGTAAGCCTAAGTCCAAACATAAGGCAACTAATGCACCTTTGTTATAATAGCTCGTGCCTGCATTATTCGAATTTTCATCTTGACGATAAAATTTAATCCAAGCATCAAAACTTGATTCTGCTACTGTTTGAACAAAACGTCCCGGGTTTTGCAAATAGCGATCAATCTGTGACTTCAACAAATCTAAATAAGACTTTTGGGAAATCACGCCACTGCGCAATAAAATTAAATCATCGTAATACGAAGTAAACCCTTCAAAAATCCACAGTAGCGAGGTATAACCTTCTTGATGCAGATTGTAGTTCGCAAAATTTTCTGGGCGGATAAACTTTACTAACCACGAATGAAAATATTCATGACTGCATAAACCTAAGAAACGTTGATAATCTTTCGAAGGTTCAGTGGGTTCATTCGATTTCGGTAAATCATCTCGTGGAGTAATCAGACTTGTGCTATTGCAATGCTCTAACCCACCGTAACTATTCCCTGTTGCCATAGTCATGAAGGTATAGTTTTTAAACGGTGCTGAACCAAACAGATCAATTTCGGCTGCACAAATTTTTTCAATATCCGTTTTTAAACGATCAACATTCGTAGCGTGAGTACCTGAAATTACAAACTCATGTTCAATTCCATGCGTTTCGAAGCTAAAACGCGTTTGATCAGCCAGTTCAAATGGACTATCAATGAGTTGATCATAATGATCAGCTTTTAAAGTAAAACGTCCTTTTACTAAACTTTTTGAAGCTAATCCTGTTGCTAACTGAAAGTGTTTTAATTCATCCGGCAAAAAGATTTCTAATTCACATGCAGATTGTTCTTGGCCTTCTAAGCCTAAACACACACAGGCAGGGTTAATATATAAACGCGTTTGATCTACATAAGCACCACGTACTGATAAATCATATGCATAAACATCATATTCAACAGTAATTAACTCGTGATCGGTGTTAAATAAACGCCAGCGATTTTTTTCAGTCTTTTTAATATTGAGCATGCGTCCAGCTTCATCATAGGCCTTTACTGCCTCGATGTGCTTAGAAAACTCTCGAATGAGATAACTGCCCGGAATCCACGTTGGCAACCATAGTTCCTGATTTGGATTCGCTAAAAAGCGAATTGTCACGTGAACAAGGTGTTGTTTGTAATCATCGAACTCAATTTGATAATGCAACATAAATTCTTCAATTTAAAAATAAGAACGGTTTCACATTAGATTATCACTTTTTTGTATCGACTTGCGTAGATGTATTTTTTGGCAACAATTCACACTAGCCTTCTACAAAAAAAAGGCATAGCATGCTGGGCATCTGTGTTCCGTATTTGCCAGTAAACGTCAAGGTCACCTAGTGAAATTCTTCCTATCTCTTTTTACGCTGTTTAGTATTTTCTGTACTACTCTTACCAATGCTGCTCTACTTAATATTGCTCCTGAAAGTGTTGAAGCCGCTGCATGGACAATTGTAGATACCCAATCTGGTCAAATTATTGCTGAGCATAATAGTCATGTACAACGTGCGCCAGCATCTTTAACTAAAATGATGGTGGCCTACATTGCATTAAAAGAGATTAAGGCTGGAAAGTTAAAACTGAACGAAGTCATTACTGCAACACCAGTCGTAAGCGTGGTGCAGTGGGATGAATCACAAATGTACCTCAAAGCGGGCGAGCAAATTTCAGTTGATCAGCTCTTGGCTGGTTTAATTGTTATGTCTGCAAATGATGCAGCTGTGACTTTGGCTGAAAAAATTTCTGGTGATGTGCCTCATTTCGTACAGCGTATGAATCAAGAAGCACAAGCGCTGGGTATGAAAGACACGCACTTTAGTAACCCTGCTGGCATTACAATGCCGGATCATTACACGACAGCTCATGATTTGAGCTTATTAAGTCAGGCAGTGATTCACCAGACCCCTGAATATTTACATTATTCGAAAATGCCGAGCTTTAGCTACAATCAACGTTTTCACCACGCGACGAACCTTGCTTTAAAATATGACCCATCTGTAGATGGCTTAAAAACTGGCTATACCAAAGCAGCAGGTTATAACTTGGCTCTAACAGCTTCACGCCCTTCATTTTCACCGAACTTACCGCAAAGACGTTTACTGGTAATTGTCTTAGGTACACCAAGTGCTGTGAAACGTGCTGAAATTGCAGATAAATTAATGAATCTTGCTTATGCTTATACACGTGATGAAGTGGTTATTCCTGAGCAAAAATTAATTGCTGAATTGCCTGTTATTAAATCAACTTTAAAAATGTTTAAAGTAGAAACTAAGCAGCCAACCATTGTTACGACTTCTTTATATGCTGAGCCAACACCAATTGATTTAAATACGTTTGATTATGCTACACAGCGTATTCAAGTTCTTGATAGCAATCAACAACCTAAAGTTATTGCTCCACTTGAAACAACTCAAACACGTGTAAATATTCAGTTAAATGAGCAAAAGTTAACAGCACCGTTAATGAAAGCGATGAATTTGGCAACAGTTTCAATTTATCAAAACAACCAGCTCATTCGCAGTCTTCAAATTGAAAATGATGTACACATTGAAGAAGCAAATATTTTCCAAAGAATTATGATGTGGTTCTCAAGCCTATTCTCAATCTTTTCATCAAGTGAGCACAGTGCAGCAAAACTCTACCCTATAGATTCGCACTAAAAACATCAAATTGTGCACAGATGCACAATAAATTTTATAAAGAAAAGATGGCATAATTCAGCCATCTTTTTTTTATAGAAAAATAATTAGGTGATAAAAATGACCCAAAACTTACATCATATTGTTATTGTCGGTGGTGGCGCTGGTGGTTTAGAACTCGCCACGCAACTTGGTGAAACTTTTGGGAAAAATGGTAAAGCCAAAATTACATTGGTTGACCAAAATTTAACTCATATCTGGAAACCGTTACTTCATGAAATTGCGGCGGGTTCTTTAAATCCTCACGAAGAGCAAACCAATTATTTTGCCCATGCAGAGAAACACCACTATGAATTTGTGTTGGGAACATTAACAGAAGTAAATAAAGATAAGAAAATAATTGATTTAATTCCCCCTCAAGTCTCTAAAGAACAAAATACCCATATTCAACAACTCAGTTACGATACACTGGTTTTAGCGCTTGGTTCAGTATCAAATGATTTCAATACACCCGGTGTTCGTGAAAACTGCCATTTCCTCGATAGCCGTAAACAGGCGGATATTTTCCAGCAAGATCTTTTACATTTATATATCGAAGCGCAAAATCAACCCGATCAACGTACATTAAATATTGGAATTATTGGTGCGGGGGCAACAGGTGTCGAACTTGCGGCTGAACTGATTGAAACGACCAAAAACTTTTATCGCTATGGTTTGAAAAAGATCCATCCGAATCAAGTCAAAATTACACTCATTGAGGCCTCAGAACGCATCCTCCCTGCCCTAAGTGAAAAAACAGCTGAGCATAGCGCAAAACAGCTTCAAAGAATGGGTGTTGAAATTTTAACTAAACACCGTGTTGAAAAAATTGATGAACACTGTATCTATTTTAGTAATGGTAACCAACTCAACAGTGATATTACGGTATGGGCAGCTGGGGTAAAAGCACCAAAAGTACTTGAAAGTCTTAGCGATTTCGAACGTGACAATATTAACCGCTTAATGGTCTATGCAACGCTGCAGACCTATTCCGATCCTAATGTATTTGCATTTGGTGATTGTGCGCATTGCCAACTTGATGCAAGACACCCGCCTCTCGGACCACGTGCTCAAGTTGCTAGTCAACAAGCGAGCTTTTTAGTCGATGCTATGGCTGCTAGGCTAAATGGCCGATCACAACCGATGTTTACTTTTAATGACAAAGGTTCACTTGTGTCTTTAAGTCGTAATAAAGCGGTTGGAGAATTACTGGGGGATGTCAGTGTCCAAGGATATATTGCTAAAACGATGTATGTATCTTTATACCGTTTACATCAAGCAACAATTCACGGATACACTCAAGCTGGACTACTCACAATGAAAGATTTACTTACAAGACGAGTACGACCAAAAATTAAGCTGTATTGAGTTGAATTTTTTAAGTTCATCCCTATTTAGATAAAAACGCATTAGAAAAAGTGTTAAAGATTGAGATTTTGTAGTCTACAAAATTTATTTTTCACTTTATGATGTACGCTTTAATTGATTGAATGGATCAAAAACATGACTGCAATTGCAAATAACCACGTGGTTTCATTCCACTATAAATTAACAAACGCTGAGGGTGAAACACTTGATCAATCTCAAGGTGAACCACTTGCCTATTTGCATGGCGCAGGCAACATCATTCCTGGTTTAGAAAATGCATTAACTGGTAAGACTGTTGGTGATAAATTCACTGTTAACGTACCAGCTGCTGAAGGTTATGGCGAATATAACCCAGACCTAGTACAAGAAGTTCCTGCTCAAATGTTCCAAGGCGTTGATAACATTCAACCAGGTATGCAATTCCAAGCTCAAACAGATGACGGCGTTCAAATCGTTACTGTTAAAGCTGTTGAAGGCGACAACGTTATCGTTGATGCAAACTTCCCACTTGCTGGTCAAGATTTAACTTTTGAAGTTGAAATCGTAGAAATCCGTGAAGCTTCTCAAGAAGAATTAGATCACGGTCACGTACACGGTGCAGGTGGTCACCACCACTAAGTCTTCTTTTAGAAGATAATAAAAGGCAAAGCTTCGGCTTTGCTTTTTTTATGTCTTTATTTTATATAATATTCATAGAGTTAATTTATTTTTAGGGACTTGCATGTCAAATGCTTATCAGCTCATTTGGTTTCGCCAAGATTTGCGTATACATGATCATGCAGCTTTATGGCACGCCAGCCAGCAAGGACCTTCACTCGGTTTAGTCATCTTATCGCCAGAGCAATGGAAACAACACGCCGATGCTCCAATAAAAATAGGTTTTTATTTACGACAACTCAGAACGCTTCAGAAAGAGTTAGCAGCACTGCATATTCCACTAGTTATTCAAGTCATTCCCTATTGGAAAGAGATCGCAAACTTTATTTCTGATTTCAGCAAGAAATATAATATTGAAAACGTGTATGCCAATATCGAAATAGGCGTAAATGAATTAAAAAGAGATAAAACGGTACAAGACTATTTAAATCGGCATGGCAAAGAACTATTTTTATTCCATGACCGTACTATTTTTCCGTTACGTTCAATCCGTAACCAATCACAACAACCATATCAAGTATTTAGTGCATTCAAAAAAGCTTGTTATACAAAGCTCGACACAAGCGGTTTACCTCAATGTTATCCGGTCCCTAATAAACAAAATGAAGTACCACTAGATTTTTTACAGGGGAAAAATATTGATTTAGACGAAATTGAAAAACTATTTTGCTCATCTCTCTCAAAAGAACAGCAAGATTTATGGCCTGTTGGCGAACAATACGCATTAGAACAATTAGATCAATTTATTGAAGAATCGGTTTGTCACTATAAAGTCGAGCGCGATTTTCCTAATATACAAGCTACAAGTAAGCTTTCACCTTATTTAAATATTGGTATTTTATCTATTCGACAGTGTTTACAAGCACTCTTTCGCAATCAACATGGCAACTTTCACTTAGTCAATGAAGGCCAACAAACATGGTTAGACGAACTTCTTTGGAGAGAGTTCTACCAACATATTTTATTTGATTTTCCGCATGTTTCTAAACACATCCCGTTTAAGAAAGATACTCAGAAGATTAAATGGAATCATAATCCAGAACATTTAACCGCATGGCAAATGGGTCAAACCGGTATTCCTATTGTTGATGCTGGGATGCGACAACTTTTACAAACAGGCTGGATGCATAATCGAGTACGTATGATTACGGCCATGTTTTTATGTAAAAATCTTTTGATTGATTGGCGCATTGGTGAACAATGGTTTATGCAACATTTAATTGATGGTGACCTCGCCGCAAATAATGGTGGTTGGCAATGGTGTGCCTCAACAGGAACAGATGCCGTACCTTATTTTCGGATTTTCAACCCAATTACTCAATCAAAGAAGTTTGATCCGGAGGGAGAATATATTCGCCAATGGGTGAAAGAATTGGCTCATTTGGACAATAAAACGATTCATGAACCCTACTCAAGCAAAACCGATCTTGGTTTAAATTATCCAAAACCCATAGTAGATTTAAAAGAAACACGCCTTAAAGCAATTGAAACTTTCAAGAATATTTAGATAACAATTGAGTCTGCTCTGTTTATTTTTGATGAAAAATTAATAACAAGGTTTGACTATACAGTGGCTTTAATCTACAAATAAATATAATAGATACCTAAAAAGGACAGAAACAACAACTACTTCGCAAATCAACACCTTTCATTATAAAAGTATAAAAAATTAACATTACAAAAAAGGTAGCATAGGCCACATGCAACAAAAGCACCCCGGTAGAACACTCGTCTTATGGATTATCGCAGCTCATCTATTTATGGGAATGGTTGCATACGAGTGGCTGCCTGTGAGTTTTAGAGGAAGTTGGATTTTTATTCTTCTTCTTTTAATTTCAGGTGCTTTTTTAGAAGTCGGTTTGTCTTTAATTGTAGGTTTAGTGGCTTTTATTGGAGTTGCCGTATACTTTTTACTCGACTTAGGCGCACAAACACATATTGAACGTCAGTTACTTTTACTATTCATTATTCCCCTAATTCCGCTCTTTCTAAGTGCTGTACGCCACAATATTGAAATTAATGTACAGAAATACCGTGATATTCAAAGCTATGACCGAAATTATCGCCGCGATATTTTCCCGCTCAGTGCTTTAAAATACTTTCAGCGTAGTTTTTTTAAATTACTTGATCACCACAATGTACAAGATTATGAAGTATTCGAAATCCGAATTCTTAATCGCAGTCTGATTAAAGAAATGTTAGGCGATGATGTCTGGAAAACAACTCAAAATGAAATGATTAAAATTTTGAGCCAACATGAACCCAACGAGATTGTTTTCCAGTTTGCAGATGATGATCTGGAAAATATTTACAGTATTATGATTCGCCAGCAGAAAACAGAAGAAGACCCTGTATTCTTAAAAAAATTAAAAGAAATTACGACTTTGCGTCTTGAGGTGGAATACAAAATTGTTCCTATTCCACCTGAGGAGATGAGCTAATGTCTAATCTTCTTAATATTTGTGGAATTGTAATCGCCTCTAGCCAATATCCAGATGCCACATTACAACAGTTCTATCGACAATATTATCATTGCGAAATTAAAGCTGAGCAAATAAAAGCCGAGGTTCAAAGTCCTAGTGATCTTTCCATGTTTTTCCCTTACCAAGATACATGGTGGCCTGTCTTTACGATTGATCAGATTAGCTCTGAAAGTTTCCAAAAGTTTATCCATAACGGAATTAGACCCGGCATTATCTTGCCAGACGAAGTATTCGGTTTTCCTCACTATTTCTTGTTAAAAGAAGCAGTAAGCCAAGGTGCTATTCCTATTGCGCTTTTTAAAACTGAACAACCTCAATATTTTGCCGCAAAAGCAACTTTTTCGACCGCTATTGGTTTACGCCCAATGGCTGCTTTTGTGAGTACGGGATGGGATGAAAATTTAATTTCTCAACCAGCAGGTAGTTATATTATCCAGCTAAATTCAGCAAATTTACCATTACCCTCAAGAGAAGTCAGACAAGGCCAACATTTTTTTTACTCGGCCAAGGGTTTTAACGGTCATGTTTCAGGTTATGAAATTATCATTAATCCCCCTGCTGATTTACCTCTATCTAATATTCGATATCCTCAACTCGGCATTTCTTGGAACTTTAATAATATTGATTATGAGAGTACTCCTGAACATGTAAGTACGAATCTTATAGGTTATATATTTATTATATTAAGTATTGTTGTTGTTCCACTTGACCTGATTTTAACAACGACGTATCCGGATCTACTCGGCACATTTGGTAGCTATATTTCATGGATCTCCTTAGTGGTCGGGGCAATTTTATTATTGCTGCTCATCTCTTCTATTATTAGGAGGGTCCGTAAAAATGGCTCCAATTGATATCCTGTTTTTATTTGGCTTTTTAGGTATTTGGATTCCACAAGCATTTTGGGCATGGTTAAGCTATCAAGCGTGGAAGTATTCCAAAACGGCTGAAAAAGAGCTGCAAAACTTACCAATACCAGAAAGATGGCCAGTCTTAAGTGTTTTGATCCCTGCTTATAATGAAGGCGTTGTGATTGAGGACACTTTGCATGCCATTGCTCAACAGGATTATCCGGCAGAGTCTTATGAAGTCTTACTGATCAATGATGGCTCCAAAGACAACACCCTTGAAATCGCAGAAAACCTCGCAAAAATTTATCCTTGCATAAAAATTGTCAATGTACCCAAAGGTATGGGTGGTAAAGGTAAATCAAGAACGCTTAATAATGGTCTTCCTCATGCCAAAGGTGAGCTAATTGTTGTTTATGATGCCGATAGTACCCCTGAACCCGATTGCGTCCGATTACTTGCCCAAACCTTGTTAGCCGATAAAAAGTTAGTGGCGGTAAATGGCAAAGTCAGAACTCGTAACTGGCAAGATAGTATTTTGACTCGTTTTATTGCGATTGAATTCATCTTTTTCCAATGGATCTTTCAAGGTGGACGCTGGCAACGTTTTGAACTATCAACATTAATGGGAACAAATTATGTCATCTGGCGCGATGCTCTAGAGACTTTGGGCGGTTTTGATGAAAAATCGCTAGTCGATGATACAGAAATGAGTTTCCGAATTTTTATCGGACAAAAACGAATTAAATGGGTTCCCTATGCAATCGGTTGGCAACAGGACCCTCCTTCGTTAAGTGTATTCGTTAAACAGCGCTCACGCTGGACTCAAGGTAATTTTTATGTAACACGCAAATATTTACCTGTAGCACTCAGAACCCCATTCCCAATCGGAATTGAAATTCTAAATAACATTATGTGCTATATCCTTTTTGTACCGGCTTTATTCTGGAGTCATATTACCTTAACGCTTGGCTTACTTGATATTGCAGGTATTTCAGTTCCTGGTCCATTTACACTACTGTGGGGACTCTCATTTTGTCTCTATGTAGCACAAATGTGGTTTACGCTTTCTTTAGAAAAAGTTAAACCAGAACTTTACTTTTACTCGGTCTTATCTTACGTAAGTTACTCACAAATCTTCTTATTTATTGTGTTTAAAGCCGCATTCGACATGCTAAAAAATAAAATACAGGGCAACTCCCTTCAATGGTACAAAACGGAACGTAGCAAGGAGAAAAAATAAATGAAAAAGACTTTTGATCTTTACCAAACAGCTCAAGTGCTCCTTGCCAGCACCAGTTTTTTGCTTGCCATGTCTACTCATGCTTATACATGGAAACTCGACGATATTAGTACCTCGACTAAATATACAGTCGAGCCTCACTTTTTCTATATTGGAAAAGGTGCTGAATGGCAAAACATTCAGTTTTCGAGTGACTACTCAACTGAAAATGACACAACAGTACTCGTCAAATATGACGATAAGCTCATTTATAACACTACGCTTAATGGTGATGGCCAATTCAAATTTAATATTCCTGCCAGCCAGAGCGGTTTTCACCGTTTAGATTTTATTATTCAACAATATGCAAAACCAACGACGCTTAACCAAACAAAAGAAACATTCTGTACAGAAGATATTGATCACTTAACTTATTTGAGTAATTCCCAACTCGACTTTACGCCTGTTCGAAATGAGTACCGTTTAAAAGATCTACCGGACGCTTTATTTAACCCTCAGGCTAGACGACCTACACCTTTTGTCGGGATCTTAAAATATAACCGTAAAGAAATTACCGAAGCCTCTATGTTGGGCCGATTAGTAAGTTCGTGGAGTTCTGTAACGCCAATTGAATGGGTTGATTCAGGCCAAACCAATCTAAATCCTGAAACGAACTTTATTATTGAAGTGATTCGTTCGGCAAGCCCACTCAAAGGAGGAGCCTTAGTACAAATTGCTAAACCGGCTGAAGGTGTACCGACGCTATCTATTACTTATCACACTCCACAAGAGCTTACTGCTGCCATTAACGGGCTAATTAATCCAACTTATGTGCAACAGCTTGATACGGGCAGCGCTATTTTTCCAACTACAATTTCAGCACCAGCTTGGGCGCAATTTAAAAAAATTGATACGCTTGCAGATCTAGGTATTCAGGATTTTCGACTAAATCATGCCGAAAAGAATTTATTTCTTGATTTTCCGGCAGTATGGCAACCTACTGATATTCTGCAAGGGCAAATCGCACTTCGTATTCAAAGTGGACTATTACAAGGTTCAAATATTACAGCATGGATTGATGGAGGACTTGCAGGAAGTATGAAAACGGCGGATCTCGCATCCGACCCTGTAAACCGACAGTTCAACATCTTTGCCAAGGAAATTTCAAATACAACCAACTTTAGCTTAAAACTTGAAAACTCGGTTATTGCTAATTCTCAATGTTTACCCAATGCTCACGGCTCACTCTGGGTTGATACCGCCAAATCAACCGTCAAACTTCCCCATAAACTAAAAAATGGTGTTGCCGCTCTTTCAATGACCTTAGCCACCAAGCCAACGATTGCAATTGATGACCAATCCGGGGCATTAAATATTGCCATTATTTTAGGACAAGTCGCTAAAAACATGCTGCTGACACAAGCACCAATGCCAGTGAACCTAGTACGCTTCTCTCCGACCTCTCCACAAGCAGTGAATGTGAGAGTGAACAAAGAGATTTATCAGCAACAAGTCTTAATGCATCAAAATATTATTTATGCACCCGCAGCAGCGAATGGCTTTATCGTAAGTTATAACAATAACCGCTTCGATGTAATTACAGATTCTGAAAACGGTGCACAAACCTTTATGCATTTATGGGGAAAAATACAGCATAAAATCCCAAATAATGTGACCAAAATGCTGGTTTCTGAAAACGGCAATATTTATGTTCTTCAAAAATTAATTGTGGGTAATCAAAAAGCGCCATTAGTTCAGCAATCATCATTCTTTTTATTAGTTGTGATTATCTCTGCAATTATGATAATAGTGATCTTCTTGTGGTATTGGTTACGACGTAATAATGAAAAAACAGATACCAATTAAAATAACTGCTTTTATTATTTTAATTATATGTAGTGTGGTGGGTTATGCGGGGTTGTTCAAAAATCATGGGCAACCTCCCATTATTGAGGGTATTTTCTGGCAACCTGACAATGATACTACTCCTCCTAAAGGAAACTGGCATTACTTAGGAATAAATACTTTTGTTCCCCAATGGTCAGTCGTTGAATCTAAATCTTGGTGGAAAAACTCCAACCTCCCTCAATGGGAAAAAGCCATTGATTTACAAAAAATTAAACAGCAACCTTGGGCTAAAAATCTTATATTGGGGTTAGCAGGTGAATATAATGAACACGAAGCGCGTGCTAATGTCGTTGCTTTGGGAGAAAAATCTGCACAAATTATTCAAGAACAAAATGATGCATCTTTAAAAGGCTATTATTTTCCAGTAGAAGCCGACCCAACATGGCTAAGAGTAAGTACCTTAGGACATGTTTTGGAAAAATTACCCTCTCCTATTTGGGTTAGTGTTTATAGTGGTGAAAGTGAACCTGAAAACTACGATTTATGGGTTAAAAGCTGGCTTCCTCAACAAGCAGGCGTTTTTTTCCAAGATGGTGTAGGTGTCGGAGTACGAACTCCCGAACAAGCTAGACGTATTTTAGATCAACTTGAACAGACACTTGGAAAAGATAAAACAGTTATTGTTTTAGAAGCATTTCGAACCAAGAAAAATGGTCAATTCCGTGCAGCCTATCCTTGGGAAATTATCTCTCAAATTAAGGCGTATGAAGGGAAAAAAATTTATATTTTTGATGGCCCCCACTATATGGGCCGATGGTCCGTTTATATAGTCGGTCTATGGTATCGACTCGTTTATGGCAGCACACCCGTCACCATAAACGAATCAGAAAACTCAAAATAAATGATCTCTAGTTATAAGTTCTGGCAATTTCATCTAATATTCGCTGGGCAGCGCGTCCATCACCAAACGGATTTTCAACATGAGCCATTTTTTGGTAATGCTGCGAATCCGTTAAAAGTTTCTCAGCCTCTTCAATAATTTTCTGCTGATTTGTTCCAACCAATACCCCTCCTCCCACCTCTACCACTTCCGGGCGTTCAGTCGTGTCTCTTAAAATTAAGACAGGCTTATTAAATGATGGGCTTTCTTCTTGTAAACCACCAGAGTCCGTTAAAATAAAGGTGGAGCGGTCGATAACGGCCAATAAACTTGGATAATCGAGTGGCTTCACAAGATGAATTTGAGCATGACTTTTAAATTTATCGTGCACTACATTATGTACAGCAGGATTTAAATGTACAGGCCAAATAAAATGTAAATCAAGATGCTGTTTTGCTAAATACTCAACAGCATTACAAATATTCTGAATTCCTTCGCCAAAATTCTCACGGCGGTGAGCAGTTATAAGTACAACTTTATCATTTTGTTTTAATTCAATTCCGTAAGGCTCAAGTTGATTTTTCAAACCCGTCTTTTCAGCTATGAGTTTCCTTCCTAAATACACAGCATCGACTACCGTATTCCCTGTCACTGTAATCAATGAAGGTGGAATCTGCTCATTTAACAAGTTACGCTTTGATTGTTCTGTAGGGGCAAAATGCCATTTGGTAATACGAGAAACTAACTGGCGGTTACCTTCTTCAGGAAATGGATGATCTAAATCATAAGAACGTAAACCCGCTTCGACATGGGCAACAGGAATCTTCATTGAAAATGCAACTAGCCCAGCAGCTAACACGGTTGTAGTATCACCTTGAATAACAATTGCATCTCTTTTTTGACCATCTGTGTAGATATTTTCAAGTTGCGTTAAGCCATGAATTAAAAGCTGATTTAGGCTTTGTCCAGCATTCATAATTTTTTAAGGCGATGATCAATTTCAACCCCAAAGAAATCTATCGCATCTCGAACTAATTCATCATGTTGTCCTGTAAAAATAACTTCTACCTGAAATCGTGAGTCTTGTTTTGCTAATAAAATTACCGGAGCCAACTTTATGAGCTCTGGACGAGTACCAAATACAATTGAAATAAAAATTTTCTTTATTATTAGAAATCCTTATAAAAAACAAGTTCTACACGAGTATTGTTGTAATGATCTTTTGTATTAACCGGTACGTCTTTAAAATAATTGCCATATAGACGTTCAACCCGTAGTTTTATCGGTTGATAATTAAAAGGCTGCCATGAAATGCCTGGACCATATTCAAATAAATTATTGTAATATTCATCTTCGCTATCCGCTAAGCCATGCAATTTCACATAAGCCTGCACAGTCCCACTCTCACCCTTATAGAGATTTAAACCTGTGCGTAAGCGTAAGTCCCCAATAACGTTATAGTCCTCTCTCGAATAAGTCGCGACATTGCCGTATAAGTCAGTAAAATAATTATCTAAACAAAGTGAATGATCGCAGTTTGATTGTGAATACCATTCTTGATAACCCGTTACACCGCCCACAACACTCTCACGAAATCGCTTTCTATTTCTATCAATCAAGTCATAACTTCCACCAACTTCGACATAGGCTCGCACAGGAATGGAAGTCCACGGTTGATAATTTGCCCCTAACCCTAAAGTGGCTGCATTTTCATCAATAATTTCAGGTCGGACCCCACCTTGTGATTGAGTATCGCGGTTTAAATTAAGAAAGGCATATACTTGGGCTCGCCCGTTATCGATGTTTTTGCCATACCTCATTTTTAAAGGAAAAATAACATCGTCATAACGTGACTCATAAGACGGTGCAAAATAAATATCTTTAAAATATGGTTTAACTTCTCCCCCACTTAAATTTTTAACTGCCTGAGTTGCTTTAGCAGCAATTTCAGGGTCTGAAGAGGAACTTAACTCTTTAAATAAAACCAATGCTTCACGATCTTTCTTCTGCTGATTCAGCAAATAAGCTTCTTGTAATTTTAAGGTGTCATCTTGAGGAGCTAAATTTCTTGCTTGTCTTAAGCTTTGTAAAGCTTCTTCCCTTTTTTCAAGCCGAATCTGTAAATAAGTAAGACTTTTCCAGACTTTAATATCGGTTGGTGTCAGTTTACTAAGCTCAACTAATATTTTTTCTGCTTCTTGCGGTTGAGACTGTTCAATTTTATAAAATCTATCCCATTTATCATAAATAGGGTTACCGGGCTTATATGCAGGGTCGACTTGCTCTTGTGCATAAACTGAGCTTATACCGGTCATTCCCAAAGAAGAGATCACTGCTCCCATCAATAATATTGAATGTGTTATAGAGTTTATTGTTTTGATATTTTTCATTTTCACCTCTACAGTAAATTAGACTTATTAGGGAGGGCAAGTCTTTGGAATGATCAATAAATATTATAATTAAAAATAATAAGTTACATCGTTAAGTTAGGTTAAGGATGTTTTAAAATAATTGTTTAATCTCCATTTTTATTATTGATCTATTCTGTCTTATCCCTAAATTTCCTATAATAATGACATATTTTTTGACCAATAAATTGTAAAATTTCATAGCATTTATAAAATATTTATAAGGAAAAACACATGGCTTTTCCACATCATACAGAGCATCATGCCATTCAACGCTCAGGTTGGCTAAGAGCCTCAGTATTAGGCGCTAATGATGGCATTATTTCAGTGACTAGCTTAATTATGGGGATGGCTGCAAGTGGGGCAAGCTCACATACTCTATTTATCACTTGTATTGCTGGACTCATTTCAGGCGCAACCTCAATGGCTGCCGGAGAATATATTTCGGTTAAATCTCAAGAAGATATTGAAAAATCAGATTTAGCTATTGAGGCAAAAGAATTAAAAAAATACCCTCAAAAAGAATTGGATGAATTAACTCAAATCTATATTTCTAGGGGACTTTCAAAAGAACTAGCAAAGGAGGTAGCTATTCAGCTTACAACTCATGATGCTTTGGGTGCACATGCCCGAGATGAAATCGGTATTCATGAAAATACGGCGGCAAACCCAATTCAAGCAGCACTCTCCTCAGCAGCTTCATTTTCATTTGGGGCATTTTTCCCCATGCTTGCCATTTTGTTTAGCCCAGAGCATTTAATTATGCCAAGTGTCCTTATTACAGGTATCGCGGCATTAACAATTTTAGGTGCCCTTTCGAGTTATTTTGCAGGCACTTCTAAAATCAAAGGTAGTTTACGTATTACCTTATGGGGTATTTTAGCGATGGCTTTTTCAAGCTGGATTGGTTCCTTATTTAATGTTACTCCTTTATAAGAGAGTTTTTAAAATAAGGCTCTTAAATATTTAAAAATTAAATAGCCAATATTATTTGCTCTTCATTCTATTTTCACGTTATGGTGAAGAGAAAGAATTGAGGTGAATAAAATGAGCCTATTACAACAACTTGCAATCAAACATCCAATTTTTCTGGCTCCTATGGCGGGCGTCTCTACTCCTGAATTAGCAGCCGAGGTTTCAAATCAAGGAGGCCTTGGATCATTAGGCTTAGGAGCAAACACACCGCAAAGTGCACGTGAACAAATTTTAAAAACTCAAGCGCTCACGGAAAACCCATTTCAAGTTAATTTTTTCTGTCATCAATCGACTGAGCTTAATGTAGAAAAAGCAAAACTATGGCTTGATTACCTACGTCCTCATTTTGAAAAATTTGGTGCTCAACCGCCCCAAGAATTACACTGTATCTATCCAAGTTTTTTAGACAATGATGATTTTTTAAATGTTGTTTTAGAAACTAAGCCAAAAGCAGTAAGTTTTCACTTTGGTATTCCGCATCCGCATCAAATTAAAGCTTTAAAAGAGGCTGGTATTTTGACTATGGTTTCGGCAACTAATTTGATCGAAGCTCAAGCTATTGAGGCAGCGGGTATCGATATTATTATTGCCCAAGGGATTGAGGCAGGCGGACATAGAGGGATTTTCAACCAAACTTTTGATGGGGCAATTAAAACTAGTGACTTGGTTCAACTGATTGTGCAGCACTGTACACTTCCGGTTGTCGCCGCAGGTGGCATAATGACTGGCTTACAAGCCAAACATATGTTGGGCTTAGGCGCAGCCGCAGTCCAATTAGGGACAGCATTTGTTCAATGCCAAACTTCAAATGCTTCTGCCGAATATCGCAAAGCCCTATTTAGTAAACCTGTAACACAGATTAGTGCTAGTCTTTCTGGACGCCCTGCTCGGGGGATACTCAACCATTGGCATATAAAAATTGATTCACCTACTCGCCCTGTACAACCCGAATATCCTTATACCTATGATTTAGCAAAGCAACTAAATGCTCTTGCAAGCAAACACCAAGATTACGGTTTTGGTGCTTTTTGGGCAGGAAGTAACGTTGCACAAATACGTGAACTTGAAGCACCTGATCTGGTTAATCAACTGGTCGTTGAAATGCTAGACAGTGAATAGATAAAAATTCCAAGCAACCAGTCTCTATACTGGTTGCTTTATTTTAGTGAGTATCTAATAAATTAACCTGTTCAACCTGAACATCACTCATCAAATTACCTTCAGCGAGCAATTGATTAAAATAACTCTCAACAACTAAAGCTTGTTCAGCAGTCGTTTCAACTTTATACATATTTTGTCGAAACTCATTACTTGAGCGTAAACCTTTGGTGTACCAAGCAATATGCTTACGGGCAATACGACAACCAGAGTATTCACCATAAAACTGATATAACTCAGACAAATGCCCTAAAAGCACTTCTTTGACTTCTTCAATATTCGGAGCAGCAAGGTGTTCACCAGTTTTTAAGTAATGGGCAATTTCACGAAAAATCCACGGTCGACCTTGTGCAGCCCGCCCAATCATAATTGCATCTGCCCCAGTATAGTCCAGTACATATTTTGCTTTTTCAGGACTATCAATATCACCATTAGCAATCACAGGAATATGGATTAATTCTTTAACATGCTTAATCAATTCATAACGGGCGGTATTTAAATACATATCTTCACGTGTACGGCCGTGTAGTGCTAATGCAGCGATGCCAGCCTCTTCGGCACGCTTAGCCACCCGTAGAATATTCTCTTGGCCATTTAAAAATCCCAAACGGGTTTTTAAAGTTACCGGAACATCAACTGCTGCAACGACTGCATCTAATATTCGAGCTACCAAATCTTCATCTTGTAATAATGCTGAACCCGCTAATTTATTACATACTTTCTTTGCAGGACATCCCATATTGATATCAACAATTTGCGCGCCATTTGCGACTTGGTAACGAGCCGCTTCAGCCAACTGTTCCGGATCGGAACCAGCAATCTGTGCAGAAATTGGAGCTAACTCTCCATCAAAATTAGCACGATAAAGACTTTTTTTAGTCATACGTAAAGTCTTGTCAGCAGTCATCATTTCACTGACTGCATGACCCGCACCGAAATACTTGCACAGCGTTCTAAATGGACGGTCAGTTACACCGGCCATAGGAGCAACAATTAAATTATTTGACAGTTGATAGGGACCAATATACATATATATTCATACAATTGATGATCGGCATAGTATACTTCATCCGCTTGATCAGCTCATCTTTTTATGTAGGTGTCCTCCTCTCCATGAACAAACCGTTGTCTTCCCGTTTTTTATTTAAATCATTCGGTATGGTTGCCGTATGCATGAGTTTAGCTGCTTGTGGAGATAAAGCCTGGTGGTCAAATAATGATGAGCCTGAATTAGAAAGCCAGCAAATCAAACGTCTCATTCCATCTCGTGTGCATGACCGAGAGTCATGGGCTAAAGATATTGATGACATTATGAAAGACTTAGACATTCCTAAAACCAAACAAAATGTCTGTAGTATTGTGGCGGTCGTTGATCAAGAATCCAATTTTGTTGCCAATCCTCAAGTGCCAGGATTAGGACAAAAAGCAGTTGAGGAAGTCAGTACACGTTTAAATGAAAAATTTGAAGATAAGCTTGGCAAAACCATTGGTGGAACAATTGCAGGTTACTTTGAAGAAGTACTAAGAACCCAACCCTCTCCTGACAATAACTATATGAGTCAGATGCGTAAAGTTAAAACCGAGAAAGACCTTGATTTACTTTACCGAGAAATTTTCGACTTTATGGCCAAACACTATCACGTGAGTGCTTTAACTGGCGCAGCTAAATTAGTTGGACAAGATATTGGCGAAAAAATGAATCCGATCACTACACTGGGTTCAATGCAAGTTCATATTAACTATGCCAAAGCAAACAAACGCTCGAGTATGAATACTGCTGCACTACGTGATGACTTATATACCGAGTATGGCGGCCTTTATTATGGAATTCACCGTTTAATGGTTTATCCGGCAGATTATGATAAAGCCATTTATCGTTTTGCAGATTACAACTCTGGTATGTACTCTAGTCGTAATGCAGCTTTTCAAAAAATGCTAAAAGAACTCACCGACAAGGATATAAGTCTTGATGGCGATCTACTCCTTTACACAAAAGATGGTGATCCACGCGCAACTCAAAGCGAGTCAGAAAAAGAACTAATTACCGTATTTGCTAGTAATAATGTTTTAGTTACACCAAGACAGATTCGTGATGATCTAAAATTAGAAAAAGAGAAAAAGTTTGAGAGTACTCAAACTTATATTGCATTGACTAAACTTTATAAATCAAAAACTGGCAAAGAGCCGCTCTATGCAATTATGCCGCAAGTGGTGATTTCTGGGCCTAAACTAAGTCGTGACTATAATACTAACTGGTATGCAACCCGCGTAAACGGACGATATGAAACATGTATGCAACGAGCGAAACGAATAAGACTATAAAAAATCTCGCCCTGTTCGATTTTGATGGAACCTTATGTAGTAAAGACAGTTTTACAGGGTTCATCTTTTATGCGTTGTCTAAACGTCATATTGTGAAGCAAGGCTTGAAAATCCTGCCATGGATTCAAGCCTATTATCTTAACTTTTATCCAGCCCATGCTATGCGTGCCAAGCTATTTCGTAGCATGTTCAGAGATACTCCTGCAATTGAATTGCAAAGACTAGGCGAAGAATACGCACAAGAACTCGTCTCTGCACTTTCACCTGAAATTTTTACACAATTACAGCAACACCAGCTATTAGGTGATCAGGTGGTATTAATTTCTGCTTCCATTGATATCTATCTTGCTCCACTTTGCAAACTACTAGATATTGAATTAATTTGTACAGAGGCTCAAATTAAAAATGGCATGATGACTGGTTACTACTCAACTCCGGATTGTAGTAGTGAGCAAAAGAAGTTGAGAATACGTGAGCAATATTCTCTAAAGCATTATCAGCGAATCTATGCGTATGGAAATAGCTCAGAAGATTTAGACATGCTTAGTCTTGCTACACATCCTTTTATGGTCGGTGAAGATCGAATCTTGCCCTCATTAACCCCACAAAAAAAGCTCGCATGATGCGAGCTTTTTTCATTTAGAACAACTTAGTAAATTGCCATATGATCGCGATGAATCATTTCTAATGAACGGGCTTCACCAAGTACTTGGTAAACTTTGTCTGAAGAAAGACCTTTAATAATTTCAGCAGAACGAGAGCTAAAATTCACTCGCCCAACCGCAACACGTTTACCTTGTTTATCGACACATTCAACCACATCACCACGATCAAAATGTCCTTCAACAGTTTTTACCCCAACAGGCAATAAACTGCGATGTTTCAATTTAATCGCTTCAACTGCGCCATCATCAATTACAAGACGACCCGCTGTTTGTAAATGTGCAGCAAGCCATTGCTGATGCGCTGTCATACGGTCTTTATCAGTCGTAAACAATGTACCCAGCATCTCACCAGCCATCACTCGTGACAACACATTGTCGCTTTCACCACTAGCAATCAATGTCGGGCAACCTGACTTAGCAGCTAAACGTGCAGCACGAACTTTAGTGACCATGCCACCTCGCCCAAGCACACCACCACCACCAGCCATTTCAAATAAAACATCATCCATGGCGCGCACAGTTGATAATAACTTTGCGTCAGGGTTATGACGTGGGTCTGAATCAAACATACCTTGCTGATCTGTTAAAATAATTAATAAATCAGCATGTACTTGACCAGCAACCATAGCTGCGAGTGTATCGTTATCACCAAAACGAATCTCATCGGTAGATACAGTATCGTTTTCATTAATGACCGGAATAACACGCCAATCAATCAAGTTCTGCAATGCATCACATGAATTTAAGTAACGACGGCGGTCTGCCAAATCATCATGTGTTAACAACACCTGAGCAGTTCGGATACTATGATTTTCAAGCACACTAGACCAAGTATGAATTAGGCCCATCTGCCCAATTGCGGCACATGCTTGAAGACTGGGTAGATCGGTGGGTCGACTCGCAAGCTTCATACGAACCATACCTTCTGCCACAGCTCCTGAAGACACTAAAATAATTTCGTGTCCAGCATTGTGTAAATCTGCAATCTGTTTCGCCCAATGCGAAATAGCGTCCAGATCTAGACCCTGCCCATTTGCCGTGAGTAAAGATGATCCGATTTTAACAACGATTCGTTTACACTCACTGAGCTTACGTTGCCCATCGACCACTTCTATCATGTTTTCCTCGGTTTTTTAATCACGAACGTAGATGCTTTCTACATCACCATCGTCTTCATCGTCATCGAAGTCATCATCATCGTCCATCATGCTTTCAAGGCGTTGTGCCTTACGCATAGCACGGTATGCTTCCTTCGCTGCAATGGTCTGTTCACGTGTTTCAGCTTCAAGCTGTTCACGGAATGCTCTTACTTCTGCTGCGTACTCAGGATCTTCAACTTCACGTTCACGTTGTTGTTCAATCTGATCCATGAGGTAATAAACAACTTCTTTGGTTCCTTCTTCGAGTAAACCCGAGGTCTTAAAGACAGGACCTGTCCATTGCAACTCATCTAGAATATGCTGACACCATTCTTCACGGCTTTCTTCGGCAATCTGATCAAGTTTATTGAGTACTAATACAATTGGTAACTTCGCCAAAGTAGGAGAAAACTTGGCAAGTTCATTCATAATTGCTTTAGCAATATGGGCCGGATCTGAACCATCAATTGGTTGTACATCAATAATGTGCAAAAGAATACGTGTACGTGCTAAATGCTTAAGGAAACGAATACCTAAACCCGCACCTTCTGCTGCACCCTCAATAAGTCCCGGAATATCTGCCATCACAAACGAGCGGTGACGGTCAGCATCTACTACACCTAGGTTAGGAACCATAGTGGTAAATGGATAATCTGCTACTTTTGGTTTCGCGGCACTTACTGCACGAATAAATGTTGATTTACCAGCATTTGGCATACCTAATAAGCCAACATCTGCCAATACTTTCAACTCAAGGCGAATTTCACGGAACTCACCTTTTGTACCTGTCGTACATTTACGTGGAGCACGGTTGGTTGATGATTTAAAGTGAGTATTTCCTAAACCACCTTCACCACCGCTTGCAACCATTACTCTTTGACCGTCTTCTACCAGATCGCCAATAATATCGCCTGAATCTGTATCAACAATTGTTGTACCAACGGGTACTTTTAAAACCACATCTTCACCACCACGTCCGGTACAGTTAGCACCTGCACCGTTTTTACCACGCTCAGCGCGGAATTTACGGGTGTAACGGTAATCGACTAGGGTACTTGTATCATCATCTGCTTGAATATAGATACTTCCACCACGTCCGCCATCACCACCATCTGGGCCACCAAATGGTACAAATTTTTCACGGCGAAAACTGGCTACGCCATTGCCACCGTCGCCAGCCTCTACGGTAATGACTGCTTCATCAACAAAGCGCATTTGCCAATCCTCTAAAAACTCTAAAACCGCCTATTCTGCCATATTTTCAGAAAATTCTCGAATAGAAAATCGAGAGAATTCTACTTTCCTGCTGCTTATTTTATTTCTTTTTATCAGGATATAAACCTACAGCAAGTCATGGTCTATTTTTATTGATTAATTACCTAAGGATGAACATTACGTAAAGGTAAATCCATCTTCATGTCCAAATTAGCTTTAAGGATGAACATTACGTAAAGGTAAATCCATCTTCATGTCCAAATTAGCTTTAGTGTGCTGAACAGAGTTATACATAATGGCATTAAAGCTTGAGATATTCCCCATTTCCATTGCATCGTTAACGTTCAAACTTGGGTTAAACTGATGTTTAATTGGCAAATTTATAGATTCATCAAACTCAAAATAAACCGGACCATTAAAAGCAATTTTAACCGGAATGGTATAACTACGTTTTAACTGAAATGGAATATCAAGTTTAATCGGGATATTTAATTTTAATGGAAACCTTGGTAATAACTTATTTTTGTAAATTAAATCAGTGGTTGTTTCTAAAGGCATCACCTGATCGACTTTTAATGTTGTCGCATAATCAACACTTACCGTAATTGGAGTCTCGACTTCAAACTCTAAATCAGCCAAGTATCTTCCTTTTAATGGAACTGAAATCTGACGGTCAATATCAATAGATGTGTCTAATTTACCTATCGATTGGACTTGCAAATTATTGCCAACATGTATTTTAGTTTCTAATGATTCTGGTAATCGAATATCTGACTCATGTGCTGAAACCACAACTGAAGCCTGTATGTTTAAATAAAACCAAAATAAGATTGCCGTGAGTATCATAATCAGAAAGAAACTGATTAATATACTTTTTAATGAGCCAAACATAAGCCATTCACCTATTTTGTCTGGTTCTGAACAGGTGAAGAGTGATCTTCGCCAGATTTAACGCGATTCAGGCTCATGCTCGATAGTGGTATTTTTAACTCACCATGCTCGATTTTAACAGGCAAGGTATTTTTTACATCTACCGACGCATTTAAAGCTGTTTTCACCGGGACATTCAAACTTCCCTGAATTGGAATATTTGTTTTTAATTGAGCATTTAATGGAATATGAAGATTTTCTTTTAAGACCGTTTTTACTGGCGCATCAAACTTCAAATGAACTTTCTGATCGAGTGGAACTTGAATATCAATAGGTACATCTAACTGTAAAGGAATATTACCTTTTAATGGCAAAGTAATATCTTTACCAAGCACTCTCACCTGAACTTTCGTGTCAATTGGCAAACTTTGCTCAACTTTTAAAGTTTCTTTAACTGGAATAACCGTACTAATCGGCACCATATTATCGAAATAGACACGTGGTGTTAAAGTCTGCGTTAAAGGAATATTTAACTTCTCATTAATAGGAATATTAGCATTCACTCGACCTTTAACATCGACATTTAAAGCATCTTTTACTTTAACTTGTACCTGTAATGGCTCTTGTAAATCGATCGCTACTGCCTGGTTTTTCAACGGAATATAAATATTAAAATGTTTAAACACCCAAATGGCGATAAGTACACCACATATATTCGCGATGATAATAAAAAAGAAGACGATCAATAATCTTTTAAACTGCTGCAATTCCAATCCCTTACTATTTCTTTTTGTTCCTTAAACCGTATTCTCATTGATTTCTAAAAAATAATCAGCATATATTTTGTACGGTTGTAAAAAAACCCAGTCTAAACTGGGTCTTTTTGTCACATTCTTTTATCTAACGTTAAAACAGATTAAGCGTTAGTTTCTGCAGGAATTTTTTTATAGCTTACGCCACACATTTGCTCAGCAATACGTAATACTTGGCAGCTATAACCTACTTCATTATCGTACCAAACATATGCAGTTAAGCGGTTACCAGAAGTAATCGTTGCTTGAGCATCATATACACCAGCAGTACGAGAACCGATAAAGTCGCTTGATACCACTTCTGTAGAGTTGGTATAACCGATTTGACCTTGAAGGTTAGAGTTGATCGAAATTTGACGAATGTATTCGTTCACTTCTTCACGATCAACTTCTTTATCAAGCGTTAAGTTTAAAATCGCAAGAGATACGTTTGGTGTTGGAACACGTACAGAGTTACCAGTTAACTTACCTTTTAACGCAGGCAATGCTTTAGCAACAGCTTTAGCAGCACCAGTTTCAGTAATAACCATGTTCAATGTAGCAGCACGACCACGGCGATCAGCTTTGTGGTAGTTATCGATCAAGTTCTGGTCATTTGTAAATGAGTGAACTGTCTCAACGTGACCATTAAGAACTTTATATTTGTCATCCAATACTTTAAGAATTGGAGTGATCGCATTTGTTGTACAACTTGCAGCAGAGATGATTTTGTCTTCATCTAAAATGTCAGAGTTGTTTACACCAAATACAACGTTTTTCATTTCGCCTTTACTTGGTGCAGTTAATACAACACGTGCAACACCTGGGCATTTCAAGTGTTGGCTTAGGCCTTCAGCATCACGCCATTTACCAGTGTTGTCGATTAAAAGCGCGTTTTCAATACCGTATTGAGTATAGTCTACTTCGCTTGGGCTAGTCGCATAGATTACTTTGATGAAGTTACCGTTAGCGATAATTGCTTCGTTTTCTTCATCAACAGAGATTGTACCTGCAAAAGTACCGTGAATAGAGTCACGACGAAGTAAAGAAGCACGTTTTGCCAAGTCACCGTCAGAAGACTTACGAACAACAATCGCTTTAAGGCTTAAACCACGACCTAAACCTGATTGGCTAATGATTAAACGAGCCAAGATACGGCCAATACGACCAAAACCGTAAAGAACTACATCTTTAGGTTGTTCAGAAGTTGCGCTACCTTTAATTGACTCAACAGCTTGAGCAACAAAAGCGTCAACATCACCGCCTTTTTCTTTATATTCAACTGCAAGTTTACCGATATCAACTTCTGCAGAACCGATATTTTCAACTTTTGCTAAAGCTTCTAAAATAGGGAAAGTATTTACTACAGAAAGCTCAACATCTACAACACGTGTACGACGGTGAGTTTTCAAAATTTGGATAACAGAACGGTTAATTAAAGAGCGACCGTAAACAGATACGACAATATTTTTTTCACGGTATAATTGACCGATTAATGCAATCATACGTTCCGCGATTTCTTCACGGTTTTTCCAACGGCCTTGGTGTTCAGCGTGCAGGGCGATGATAGTGTCTTTGCTCACAGATACGTCCTCTAATTAATTATATCTAGGCGTGATTTTTAAAACCCCGTAATTGTAATGGAATTATTGGCAAGAATGAATCAAAAGCTGACGTTAGTGGCTAGATTTTCCTAAAATTCATCATAAATTCATAAAATACCTATAATTATTTTTTATTATCTTATTGTTTAAAGCCGCTAAATTTTTGCTTTTTCTTACTTTTTAGATTTTGATGCTCTAATCGTGAGCATCATTTTTTAATCTTTTTTGATATTTTTCGATATTTAATTGCAAATTTTTGGCTTTTTGTTGCTGTTGGTAAAGATGAAAAGCCCCTTCTAAAACTAATACGAAAACGGCACACCAAATTGGAAGATAAGTAAACCATTCTTCTTTACCAATGCTTTCCCCTAGCACTAAAGATGCTAAAGCAAGTAATACCGGTTCAAGATATCCAAGCAGACCAAACACAACCAAAGGTAAATAACGGCTTGCCAATATATAACATCCCAAGCCTATAGCACTAAGCACACCTAAGCCCGCAATAACCAACCCGAGTGTCGGTTGATCGAGGAACTTACTATATGGCAATAACCCTGTATGTGTCAGATAGATTGCAACTGGCATAATAATCAGAAGGTCCCACCAAAAGCCCCCTAAATTATCCGTTTTAATTTTCTTACGTAACAAGAAATAAGCGGAATAACCTATAGCCACTAAAGCAGTTTCCCAAGCAATACTTCCTAGTCGAAAAATCTCATGCCCTACACCAATAATTGCAAGAACAATAGCGATCCACTGAAATTTCGATATTTTCTCTCCATATAAGACACTACCCGCTAAAACCAAAACAAGCGGTAACAGGAAATATCCCAAAGAAACTTGCAAACCACGTCCATGCATAGGCCCCCATAAAAACAGCCATAACTGCACCGAAGTCAAAACGGATGTTGTAATGAGTAATAGAAGTAAAGAAGGTTTCGCTAAAATACGTTGATATATATTTTTAATATGGCTTAAATCACCACTCCACCACATAAATAAAGTTAAAAATGGCAAAGTCGCAATAATACGCCATCCGAAAGTCTGTTCACTATCAAGCTGGCCGAGTAATTGAGTATAAAAATAAAGAACACCAAAAGTTAATGATGCCATGACAGACAAAATCACGCCCTTTAACATCACTAACCTCTTTATACATTAAGAAAAATAAAGCGATACAATACTTGATTTATCCACTATAAAAAAGAAAAAACCATGCGAAAACATGGTTTTTTCTTAAGCAGCATATATTTATTCTTTATGCTCGGTATGAATAATATCTCGAATATCAAATCCTAATGTTTTTGCATAATTTAGATATTCATCAACCACTTCTTTGTGTGGATGCGGCGTTCTAGATAAAACCCAAAGATATTTTCGGGAAGGTTCGCCTACCAAAACTGTTTGGTAATCTTCATCGAGCTTTAAAATCCAGTAGTCTCCACGAATTATCGGAATCCATCTTACAGCTTCGGGTAAAAAGCTTACCTTTAATTTCGTGTTATACGGCGGATTAACTACAAAGGCCTCACCGATAGATTGCTGTAATTGCTTTTGATTATCGTAGCAGCGGTTATCTACAACTATGTTTCCATTTTCATTTAAGGTATAGGTTGCAGATACATTGTAAGCACATTTTTTTTGGAAAAAAGCAGGTTTACGCGCGACTTCATACCACACACCTAAATAACGGTCTAATTCAACCTTATCGACTGTAGGTAGAGGCTTCTGCTGGGCATACGCATATGTTCCGACAGCTAAGCCAGTCAGAACAATACCGCCCAATGCAATTTTTGCCAAGCGCCAACTGGCTTGCGGAACATTATTTCGAAATGCCATTGTTGCCCTCAACTCTTTGTTGTGAATACAAAATAACTTAAATATCTACAGTAGCTTGTTTTTTAAACAAATCATGTAGTGTTATGTATCCATTTATTGCAACATTTGCGCTTTTAAACGAACAATTTCATCACGAATACGCGCCGCTTGCTCGAATTGTAAATCCTTCGACGCCTTTAACATTTCTTTCTCTAGCTTAGTAATGTGCTTACTAAACAATTTAGGGTCAGAAAGAATATGTCGTTCATCTGCGCTAAGTGCTTGTGCCTGCTCTAATACTTTCTCATCAATCTGATCATCAGAAAGTACTTCACCCGTATCAATTTCTTTCACAGCCTGACGAACTGCACTACGTGGTGTAATACCATGCTGCTCATTAAACTCGATTTGTTTTGCACGTCGGCGCTCTGTCTCATCAATTGCCTTTCGCATAGAATCAGTGATTGTATCAGCATATAAAATTGCTTTACCTTTCACATTTCGCGCAGCACGACCAATCGTCTGAATAAGCGAACGCTCAGAACGTAAGAAACCTTCTTTATCTGCATCTAAAATAGCAACTAAAGAAACTTCCGGCATATCTAAGCCTTCTCGCAGCAAGTTAATACCCACTAGTACATCAAATACGCCTGTACGTAATTCATGAATAATTTTGACACGTTCAACCGTATCAATATCTGAGTGTAAGTAAGCGACCTTAACCCCATATTCTTTTAAATAAGAAGTCAGATCTTCTGCCATACGTTTTGTTAAAGTAGTCACCAATACACGTTCATTGAGGTTCTTACGAATATTGATCTCAGAAAGAACATCATCAACTTGAGTTAATACAGGACGAACTTCAATTTCAGGGTCGATTAGTCCTGTTGGACGCACCACTTGCTCAACCACTTGTTCTGATTTTTCCAGTTCATACCTAGCTGGTGTGGCACTCACAAAAATAGTGGTCGGAACTATACGCTCCCACTCTTCAAATTTCATTGGGCGGTTATCAAGCGCACTTGGTAAACGGAAACCGTAATTCACCAAGTTTTCTTTACGCGAACGGTCACCTTTATACATTGCGCCAATTTGAGGAACCGTTACATGCGACTCATCAATAATAAGTAAGGCATCTTCAGGTACATAGTCAAATAAAGTCGGTGGTGCTTCACCTGCCGGTCGTCCCGATAAATGACGTGAGTAGTTTTCGATACCATTGGTGTACCCTAACTGCTGCATCATTTCCAAATCATAACGCGTACGTTGCTCGATACGCTGCGCTTCGAGTAACTTGTCATGTTCACGGAAGAACTTAAGCTGGTCTTGCAATTCATCCTTAATGGTATCGATAGCACGTGTTAGGTTGTCTTTTGGCGTCACATAATGGCTTTTCGGGTAAATCGTGACACGTGGTACTTTGCGGACCATTTTACCGGTAAGCGGATCAAACCATCGAATTGAGTCTACTTCGTCATCAAAGAGTTCAATACGAATCGCATGTTGGTCTGATTCTGCCGGGAAAATATCAATAATTTCACCACGGATACGATACGTACCACGTAAGAATTCAAGCTCATTACGCGTATATTGCATTTCAACCAAACGGCGAATAATTTCGTCTCGACTTACTCGGTCACCTTGGACCACATGCAATAACATTTGCATATAAGCATTTGGGTCACCCAAACCATAAATGGCCGAAACAGAAGCAACAATAATCGCATCACGACGTTCTAACAAAGCACGCGTTGCCGATAATCGCATCTGGTCAATATGGTCATTAATTGCCGCGTCTTTTTCAATAAATGTATCTGACGACGGAACATAAGCCTCGGGTTGATAGTAGTCGTAATAACTTACGAAATACTCAACTGCATTGTTTGGGAAGAAAGCTTTAAACTCACCATAGAGCTGGGCTGCCAAGGTCTTATTATGCGCCATCACAATCGTCGGACGCTGAGTTTGGGCAATCACATTTGCCATGGTATAGGTCTTACCTGAACCGGTCACACCTAGCAGTAACTGATTACGAAAACCCTTTTCGATACCATTCACCAGCTTTTCAATTGCCTGTGGCTGATCACCCGCTGGCTGGTAATGAGTGACCAAATCGAAAGGTTGATTTTCGTTCACAGTTCTCTCTCTTTATAAAAAATTTGAATTTATCGTCTAGCAAATTAATGGGGATTTTTTCCCTAATTTAAAGTCTATAGTGAGATTAATCTATATCGAAAATATTAAGCATCTTGATACTTGACCAATGCTGTAAACGGTTGCAACATGGACTTATCCATTAGATAAAAAGCATAACCATGACCTATCAATATCATGATGAAAGTATTGTAACCGAACTCCCTGAAGATACCGTGTTTGTCTTCGGTAGTAATATGGCTGGACAACATGGTAGTGGAGCCGCACGTGTTGCCAGTCAGCATTTTGGGGCTGTAGAGGGTGTAGGACGTGGCTGGGCTGGTCAGAGCTTTGCAATTCCAACATTAAATGAACATATCCAACAAATGCCACTCTCCCAAATCGAGCATTATGTTGAAGACTTTAAAGTTTATGCAAAAAATCATCCTAAAATGAAATACTTTGTGACAGCTTTAGGATGTGGGATCGCAGGTTATAAGGTTTCCGAAATCGCTCCTCTTTTTAAAGGCATACATCACAATGTGATTTTTCCTGAATCGTTTAAACCGTATGTTGAAGAAGATGCTGTTTCACAGTTCCCAACACTCACTCAAAAAATGGTTCAAAGTTTCATTAATGATGAAGTTATTTTCTACTTCAATCACGGCAGTGAATCTTTTGAAGATGCTTTAGATAAAACGGATTTATCACGTGCTGAAAAAGCGATAGCGCTTATTGTGCTTAATGAGGAATTGTACCCTCGTGACCGCTATGGCAGAGGCCGTGACCACGAATTGAGGGATATTTTAGGTAAGCTCAATGGTAAGATTTTTAATATTCATGGTAACTCAGAAGGTGCAATGATTTTCGTAAGTGTAATTGTTGCGCTTATGGAACTTTATGATTTTGATGAGCAAGATTTTATAAAATTATGGCGCGGTGAGAAAAATATCGACCACCCTATTAACCGTTAATTTACTTTGATATTTTATGAGTGAAGCAGATAAATTCTGCTTTCTCATTATTTTACTTATATTTAATATTTTTATTTTAATTATTCTAATAGATTTAAATCGATTATTTCCCAAACCTTAGTTTTTCTCATTATACTTTAAGACAAACTGAATACTTAAAAGAAACGCATGGAAACTTTAGATTCTTCAATTTTTGACCTCACCCCAATTCCAATGTGGATTGAAGACTTTAGTGAAGTTAAGCAGTTATTTGACTTATGGAGAAATCAAGGGGTTGAAAACTTATATGAATTTCTAAGTCAAAATGAAAATCTAGTGGTTGAATGTGCTCATAAAATTAAAATTATTAAGGTCAACCAAAAAGTATTAGACCTTTTTGAAGCAAAAAACCAAGAAGAGTTATGTGCCAACTTAAATCTTATTTTTAAAAAAGAAATGTTTGAAGCCCATATTCATGAACTCGAAGCGTTATGGAATGGCAAAACTCATTTCTCGAGTACCACTATAAATTACACGCTCTCTGGTCAACGTATTGATGTACAACTACGTGGAGCAATTTTACCGGGTTCTGAAACTACGTTTGACCGTATTTTAATTACCACCGAAGACATTACTCCATATCAAAATGCGCTTCGTCAGGAAGAGAAAAATCGACGCCTAGCAGAATCAATGTTTATCTACTCTCCGACTTCGCTTTGGGTTGAAGATTTTAGCCGTATTAAAAATAGAATTGATCAGCTTAGGCTATTAGGAATTGAAGACTTTAGGACTTTTTTAGATGTACATCCTGAATTTGTTCGCCAATGCATAGAAGACATTTTAATTTTAGACGTCAATCAGTCGACTCTCGATTTATTTAAAGCACCAGATAAAACCACTCTGTTAAAAAATACCCATAAAATTTTTGCCGAAGAAATGGTGGAAACTTTTAGAGAACAGCTGATTGAACTCTGGCAAGGAAATATTCACCACAAGCGTGAAGCCGTTAACTATGCGTTAGACGGTCAAATCAGAAATGTCTTACTGCAATTTACCGTATTCCCCGGTTATGAAGAAACTTGGGGATTGGTACAGGTTGCGCTTACAGATATTACTGCACGAAAGAAAGCCGAAAATTATCTAGAATATTTAGGCCAGCATGATGTACTGACTAAACTTTATAACCGAGCTTTCTTTACAGAAGAGCTTAATCGTTTAAATCGCAGTATTATCCGCCCTGTTTCTTCAATTTTTTTAGACATGAACGGCTTAAAGGAAACCAATGATCAACTCGGCCATGATATTGGTGATGGTTTATTACGTCGAGTAGGTAATATTTTAAATCAGGCAATTATGAATACTGCTTATACAGCTTCTCGAATCGGTGGTGACGAATTTGTAATTTTAATGCCTGGTGCAGATGAAGCGAATGTTTTGATGATGCTGCAAACCATTCAGGAGCTTTTTAATATAGATAATCAATATTATTCAAGTCATCCTATTAGTATTGCGATTGGGCACGCCACAACAAAAGAAAATGAACAAGTTGAAGATATGCTAAAACGCGCAGATCATCATATGTATCAAAAGAAAAAAAGTTATTATCAAGAAATTCTTCTACCATAAAAAAACAGGCATATTGCCTGTTTTTTTATTTAAATTAGCGCTTACCCATAGAACGACGAGTACCACGCGGTGGCATCCAAGTTCTATCTGCATATTGTTCAGGTTTCGGACGTACTTGGTTGTGTACAGCATCGCCTGCTTGGTTACTTTCATTCGGCATTGGAAATGGCAATTTCACCAAAGCCTTTTTCTGTTTTGGCTGTTGCTCAGTCATGATTCATTCTCGATATTTCGATTGCGGCTTATTATAAAGGATTTTTCTTGTTTCTTTCGAAAAAAGCTTCAATTGAATAAAACCGCAACAAGATCTTTCCTAAATTAAACTTTTTTACATCTAAAAATCCCCACATCCGCAAATTGCTTAATTTTTGCGATAAGATAGTGTGCTTTTTATTTTTAATCCCATAAGAGGAATATTGCCGTGGACGTACGTCTTTCTGATCGTGTCAATGCTATCAAACCGTCCCCTACACTTGCTGTAACTAATAAAGCTGCTGAGCTTAAAGCTGCTGGCAAGAACGTGATTGGTTTGGGTGCTGGCGAGCCAGATTTTGATACCCCTCAACACATCAAAGATGCTGCAATTGAAGCGATTAATAATGGTTTCACCAAATATACGGCTGTAGATGGTACTCCTGGGTTAAAAAAAGTAATTATTGCTAAATTAAAGCGTGATAATAATCTTGATTACCAACCTAACCAGATTTTGGTTTCTTGTGGCGGTAAGCAAAGCTTCTTTAACTTGGCACTAGCATTATTAAACAAGGGTGATGAAGTGATCATCCCTGCGCCATTCTGGGTAAGCTATCCAGATATGGTCATTATTGCTGAAGGTACGCCTGTTATCGTGAAATGTGGCGAAGAGCAACGTTTCAAAATTACACCTGAACAATTAGAAGCGGCGATTACTCCTAACACTCGTTTAGTGGTATTAAACAGCCCATCTAACCCGACAGGTATGATTTACAGCAAAGCTGAATTAGAAGCTTTAGCTGAGGTTTTACGTCGTCATCCGCAAGTATTTGTTGCATCTGACGACATGTATGAACCAATTCGTTGGGAAGATGAGTTCTACAATATTGCAACTGTTGCACCTGATTTATATGACCGCACGATTGTTTTAAATGGTGTTTCTAAAGCATATGCAATGACAGGTTGGCGTATTGGCTATGCAGCCGGCCCAGCAAAAATCATTGGTGCAATGAAAAAAATCCAGTCTCAATCAACTTCTAACCCGACTTCAATTTCGCAAGTTGCTGCTGAAGCTGCGTTGAATGGTCCACAAGATGTTTTAAAACCAATGATTGAAGCGTTTAAACGTCGTCATGACTTAGTGGTTAATGGCTTAAACGACATCAAAGGTATCTCTTGCTTACCTGCTGATGGCGCTTTCTACGCGTATGCAAACATTCGCCCTCTTATTCGTGCAAAAGGCTTAAAATCTTGCACAGAATTCTCTGAGTGGTTACTTGAAGAAACTGGCGTAGCGGTCGTTCCTGGTGATGCATTTGGTTTAGGTGGTTTCATGCGTATTTCATATGCAACAGCTGACGAAGTACTTGTTGATGCGTTAGCACGTATTAAAAAAGCTGCTGAATCAATCGAAGGCGTTGATGCTGCAATTGCATCTATCGAAGCTGAGAAAGCATAATTATTAGTTATAAATCTAAAAAGGAAGTTTTTATTTAAAACTTCCTTTTTTATTAGTTTGATTTTTATAATTTTTCATAATTATTATAAAGTGAAATACAATATATTTGGTCAGCCCATTAATTTCAACCTTTCTCTTTTTATAGTAAAATAATAAATTAAGATAAAATGTATCATTCATTTAAATAAATCTTCCGTTATTAAAACACTTTGAGTAAAAGAAATGACAGCTTGGCAAAGATTAGGAATAGAACCAACAGTTAACCAGAGAGAAATAAAAAAGGCGTATGCCAAACAACTAAAGTTAATCGATCAAGATACCCAGCCAGAAGAATTTATTCTTCTTAGAGAAGCATTAGAAACTGCTCAATTCGAAGCAGAACATTTAATATATGAAAACGAGGATTTGGATAACTCATCCTCTATATTTGAAGAAAATAATTCTTTTAATGACCAAAATTTAAATTCAGATGACTTAAATGATCAAACACTTGAAAATAAACTTAAGAGACTAAAACATCATATTGCTATTCAAGACATTAACTTTAATATACGTGATGAATTAATACATTTTAATAATGAAATTGAAGCATATAAAGATAAAAGTATTAGCAGCCATTTCAGAGATCAAATTTTAGATCTATTAAGAAAAAATGATCTTGATGATTTTTGTTATATCTTTACAGAAAAAGATGCTGAAAATATTGTCACAAACCATCAGAAAATAATTGAAAAAGAAAAAACCGAATATTCTGTTTCCAGTAACGAATGTATTCAATCAGATGCACTTAGTATTCCAGTAATTCTTGAGGAAGTTAGCAATGCACTATGGAATAAAGATATTAGCGATATAACATTCGATAAATTCAATTATTTACTTAGTCAACAATATGATATTCCTCTTAGTCAACAAATAGAAATAAAAGATCAACTCCAAGCCCCTTTAGCAGAAATTGAAATTGATGATCTACAGCCCGAATATTTTCGGTTTCTAGAATTGTGGCATGAAACTTATCCTGATGATATTCATCAATATAATCCATCTTATTACTCAAGCTTATTACAGGAAAAATTAAATAGTTTTTTATCTCGATACAAACTCTTAAAAAAGTTACCTAATGAACATTTTGAATTATTAAATGAACTTTCTGGTGAAAAAAAATTTCATCCATTAAAAATGCTCAAATTAAGAAAAAGTTTAAATAAAATTTCAAAGAACTATAGTACAGTTGAAGTTATTGATAAGTTACAGCTTTCTATCACCCAAACTAACCCTAATTACTTATTTCTAAAAAGTTTAAGCAATTTTTGGAAATTTACTATAATAAATATTCTATTTATAACTATAACCTTTCTCTTTTTTAATTCCCTTATAGCTCCAGATAATCAAATTATAGTAAATTTATTAATTACGGCCTGCATTAGTCTGTTATATATATTTATACTACAACCTATATTAAATACCAGAATTTTAGGTCACCCTGGTTATGAAAGAACATTGGGCTATTATCTTAAATATTGGTGTTTAAGTGGATTTATTCTCTGCAGTTTGACCCCTTGGCTTCCAGATTTACCCCATCAACTTCTAAGTTATGGATGGTTTATATCTACAACTATACTACTGAGTACTTTGCTGCTAGATGCAACACCATATATGAATAGATTAGAGCAAAGTGCATTTATTAATATCGATAAATGGATAATTAATATCGGTTTAATCTCTCTTAGTATTTTTCTTATTTCTGTCTTTCTTATTATTGGTGAACCTGATCATATCTGGTTCATAATTTATAGTCTGATCCCGATCTGTTTCTTATTTTACCCAGAATCTTTCCGCCCTCTCTTCTATATTTTTGGATACAATAAAGAAGATACCAACTTAACAGATAAACAAATAATGTATAGAAGTATTGGTATTATCTTCTTTAGGCTATTCTGGGTTTTTGGCTTTAGCTATTTATTTATAAAATCTTCCTCACAACCTTTTATGTATGCTGCAGGCTTGATTCTAGGAAGTATATTAATAACCGGATTTAGTGCCAAGAATCTCTCTTCTACACTTAAATATTTAACCTACATCGCCTTATGTATAGCAACGTTATACACCATACTCTTCCCTTTGATATTAATTTATTATTTATATCAAAGCTATCAAGCAAAAAAAATCATTTTATCTAGCTGCTAAAAATATCCCCTTGTATGTATCTAACAAAGAATTCATACAGGGGGATATAAATTAATACTCTTCAAACAAACTTAAATCTTCAATTTCATTAAGAAAAGCTTCGAAATGTTGTTGTGCCTCACGTATTTGTCTTGGATCTTGCAGATTTAGAATATAATTAAATTGTTGTGTTCGCTCTCCAATCTGTAAACGTAGATCTCCTGTATATTCACTAAATAAACGCTCTGCTCGTAATAATAAGCTCTTATTCATTAAAGTATCACGAGGATGTATTTTCAATTCCTGCAACTGTTGACGGGCCTGCTCTATTTGTTCCGTACTCATTACATTTTGATGATTAACAATCACTTTTTGGAGCTTTTCTCCTGTGCTTGGAACTTCTATATCAACTTCTAAAATACCATTTGGATTATAAGAGAATCGCACCTCAATAGATAAATAGTCATTATTTGGAGGTAAAGGCACATTGAGCTCACCTAAAAAAATGTTTTCTTTACACAGTCGATGTTCGCCCTGATAAATCTTAACAATAATTTCTCTCTGCCCTTTATTCATCGCAGTATACGTATTTACCTTACTGGCAGGAATTACAATATTGCGCTCTAAGATAGGTGAAAACTGCTCATCATTTTCCACTGCAATCCCTAAACTAAATGGGCAAACATCTGTTAAAACAATTTCTTTTAAAGATACATCTTTTGCTTTTAAACCTGCTTGCACACACGCACCACGTACAATTGCTTCATCAGGTTGGACACTTGTCGATGGAAAACGACCAAATAATTTTGTTACTAATTTACGAACAACTGGAATACGTGTCGCACCACCTACCATAATAATCTGGTCAACCTGTTGAGGCAGGACTCTAGCATCTCTCAAGGCACGCTCTAGTGGGCGGCGTAATCTAAGCAGTAATGGTTCGGCCCATACTGCGAATTCTTCTTGAGTAATTTCTAGGGTGGCCTCCTTATCTTCCCATTTAAATATTAAATCTGTTTTCGCTTCTTTACTTAAAACATGAAGACTATGTTGTGCTCTAGCTCTTAATGCTGTTTCAATATCAAATGGAATAGCATTTTCAGTATAGCCAAAAATAGTTGCATGCTGTTTCCAGTATTGTTTCATTAACAACTGAACAAAGTCATCTCCACCTAAATAGTTATCTCCTGCACTAGCTCGCACCTCAGTGATGCCATCAAACAACTCAACAATTGAGACATCAAAGGTTCCCCCTCCTAAATCAAAAATCAGGAAACAACTATCCTGCGTTTGCCCTAAACCATATGCTAGAGCAGCTGCAGTAGGTTCATTAATGAGTCGACTAACTTTTAAACCCGCAAGTTCTGCAGCAGATATAGTGGCTTGACGTTGGATATCGTTAAAGTAAGCAGGCACCGTAATCACGGCTTCCTCTACTTCACATTGCAAAGCCTGCTCCACATCCTGTTTAAGAGATTTTAATATCAATGAAGACAATTCAACTGCTGAAAAGCTCTGCTGACCTAATTTTAATCTTTTTGAGGTACCCATTAACCGCTTAAAACTAGTTAATACCTCTTTACCACGACTTCTTAACTCTAATGCAGCTTGTCCAATTAAGATTTGCCCTTGCTCATCCAATGCAATAGCTGAGGGCGTAGTTTTCATACCATAAGGATTATTAATAAGTTTGGACTGACCATTTTCAAAAATACCAACTAGTGAGTTACTGGTTCCAAGATCAATTGCTATAAGAGGTTTAGTATCTATCATTTTCTATCAATAATTTAAAAGTATTAATTTTAAAATTATTTTATTCGATTTAATAAATATTGGCGAGATTTAGTTACTCTTAAGACTAACTGATTTAATTTTATTTTATTGAGAATGTTTAAAAGTAATTATTTTAATTACATAATTTTCCTGAAATATTATTTACCTTTTAAATTATAAAACTAAGACTTTTTCCTACAATCGGAAGTCTTCTTAATAATTTTTACTCCAACTATTTCTTTTTTCCTAAAAACACTAATTTTAGTAATTAGTTCTATACCCAATTCTAATTTCATATTTCTTTGAAAATTAACTTAGAAATTTTAAAAAGGCCTCAAAATTGAGGCCTTTTTTATAATTAAAATTATTCTAAATTAAATAAAGCTGCCACCTCAGCCTCAGTCAGTTTTTTTGTATCATTCTGAAAATTATAAAAATCAGGTTTTGAATCAATAAAAATTTCCATATCTAATTTCAAGTCTTTTACTGGTTCATTTAAAGAAAACACATTGATATTGCAGTAACTTTGATCTTTTGTTCTCCAAAAAATTGTTGTTCCACAAGCGTTACAAAAGCCTCTTTCACCCCATTCAGAAGAGTTAAATACACTAAGATGCTTTTGCTGAATAAACTTTAAACTACCTTTAACTACATCAACTGTCATAATGACACCACTGGTTTGTCTACGACACATCGAGCAATGGCAAACATGTACATCATGATTTTTTAACTCAACTTCGAAAGCTGTTTCACCACATAAACACTGTCCGTTCATTATTATTTTCCACAAAAAGTTTATATTTTTAGAGTTATAAAATATTCTGCTCAACCAAATTTTACAAGTTTATAAACTATAAGTGACCTATCTTTCTATTCACTCCAACTTGACAATAGTTAATTTAACGCCTAATTTAACATCAAGTTCCATTTTAGAACTTTAATAACTGAAGGACTCAAAAAATGAAAAATCCTATGGAAATGACAGGCCTCGAATTTTTACAAGCCATGATTGAAGGTCATATTCCACCTGCCAGTATTAGCAAAACTATTCCGATGCAACCTACTGAGATTTCAGAAGGATCTGTAACTTTCAAAGCACAAGCAGATCATAATCACTTAAATCCTTTAGGTGGCGTACATGGTGGTTTTGCTGCAACTGTTCTAGATTCAGTGACTGGCTGCGCTGTACATACCATGCTACCTGCTGGTGTGGGTTATGGAACCATAGATCTTAATGTAAAAATGTGCCGCCCTCTTCCACAAAATCAGGTTTTAATTGCTACAGGTAAAGTGATCAATTTAAGTAAAAATTTAGGTATTTCCGAAGGAAAAATTACTGATGAAGAAGGCAAACTTTATGCTTATGCAACAGCAACCTGCATGATTATTCGACCATAAAAACCAAGGCAGCTTTAAACGGCTGCCTTTTTTATTAAGTAAGGAATATCTGGGCGGTCACAAGTTTTCGCAACCACATAAGGCGCCCAAATATTCTTAAGTTGAAGCTCTATCACTTCATGATGCTGAGTAGACCAGGCTAAAACTTTATTTTTACCTAGGAATAATTCTCCTTCGAGCTGGAAAATATAGAGAGGTTTAGATTGATCTAATATCTTGGAACACTTTAAAACTTTCAACGAAGTATGCACATCCCATTTTGAACTAAACCAGAGTTGTAGTAAGTCACCTAAGTACAAATCTTGTTTTTTAAATGGAAAAGCATCGATCCATGCATCTTCTACAGGAGTGTAATAAGATTCTGGTTGATTTAAAATATTGAGATAATTGCGTTGATAAAAATCAAAATTAGAAAAAATAGAAGCAACAGTAAGTGTTTTCATACTTATCTCCGATTTAGCCATTTTAGTGCTGGCAAGTTGGTTTAAATCCACACTGTTTGGATTACTCCAAACGCTTGTTCTTTTCTGAATCTAGCAATTGAATTTTCAAAGTGCAAGTAATTTATGATCTCACCTTTCAACTGGTCAAATAAAAAGCATACAACACAAAAATGAATGAAACATGACGATTTTTACTTGACCCTTGTCAAAATCTCCTTATAATCGCATGCAGATTCTCCCATAGCTCAGTCGGTAGAGCGACGGACTGTTAATCCGCAGGTCCCTGGTTCGAGCCCAGGTGGGAGAGCCAAATACTTAAAAGCCCGCAGCATTAAAGCGGGCTTTTTTATTGCTCTCTATTACAGTATACCTATAAAAAAATCCCCTACTGCCTGTAGAGGATTTGCTTTTCATAATTCGAATATTTACCAGATCAAATCATCAGTTCTAAACTTAGGTAGACCTTCTACGCTTAGATCTTTTTAAAATTACATTATTCCACTTCTACAACTTTTAAAGGGTTAAAAGTCTGAGTCGTTGGCATCATTTCTATACGGTTAATATTAATATGCGGTGGTTGTGATGCGATCCATGCTACTGTATTTGCAATATCTTCCGGCAAAATTGGATTTTTCTTATCGTATAGACTGTTAGCTTTCTCCTGATCTCCCTTAAAACGTACAAGAGAAAATTCGGTACCACCACACAACCCTGGCTCAATATTCGTTACTCGCACGCCAGTACCAGCCAAATCTGCACGTAGATTTAAACTAAACTGCTCTACAAAAGCTTTTGTTGCCCCATATACATTACCACCTGGATATGGGTATGTACCTGCAATTGAACCCATATTAATGATTAAGCCTGATTTCTTCTTTACCATACTTGGTAAAATTAATCGGGTAACCGTAACAAGGCCTTTAACATTGGTATCAATCATGGTGTACCAATCATCTAAATCCGCTTTATCTGCTGGCTCTAGACCCAATGCCAAGCCTGCATTATTCACTAATAAATCAATTTGATCGATTTGAAATTCATTTGGTAATTCTTTAAATAACTTATTTATATTTTCTGCCGTATCAGTCATATCAAATACGAGTGGGTAGAAATTTTCGCCAAGCTGTTTTTGTAGTTCTTCTAATTTTTCTGCGCGTCTTCCACATCCAATAACTTTATAGCCTGACTCAATCAGTTTTTTTGAAATACTATAACCAAAACCTGCTGATGCGCCTGTAACTAATGCTAACATTCTTATATCCTTAGAAATAATCAACTGTTTCAGTTGAACTCATGATGAACATATCAGCCTTTATATTTACACAATATTTATTATTAGCCTAAAAAAATAAAAGTTTTTTTAAAAATTTTAAGAGAAATTTAAATCTGTAAAAAATATATTTATTAAATAATGATATGCATTAAAAAACTAAAAAATGGTCCTTACTTAACCTTAAATATCGGCTCAAACTATTTAGAAGTTAGAGCTACTTAATAAAAAAGTTTACCGTGAAAGGTAAACTTTTTAACTTGAGGTATCCAAGCTTATGCAGGGATACCACTATGAAAACGGAAAGTATCATCTGGAGTCAAAATCAGATTCTTTTCAACTTCACGGATATGTTCAATACGCTGTTGAATATCTTCTTCAGGATCTTTCATTTTGGCAGTTTTTGCGACGTCAAGCGCTAGTGCTAAATAGTCTTCAAAATGACGAGATTCTGACTTAAGTAAGTAACGGTAATAACGCCCTAACTCATCATCAACACGCGGAGCAAGCGCATAAAAGCGTTCACATGAACGTGCTTCTACAAAAGCCCCGATCACGAGTACATCAATTAGAGCTTCTGGTTCATATGTGCGGATTTCTTTTCGTAAGCCACCTGCATAGCGTCCAGCACTTAAACCTTTCCACTCTTGCCCACGTTTTGTCATAAATTCTAGAACTTGTTCATAGTGAAGCATTTCTTCACGTACAAGCTGGGCAAGCTTAACTTGTAGGTCCGTGAAAAAACTATAGCGGAACATCAAGTTCATGGCTGTACCCGCTGCCTTTTTCTCACAGTTAGCATGATCTTGCATCAAGATGTCTAAATTATTAACGGCCTCATCCAACCATTCTTTTGGGGTTTGGCACCCTAAAAATGCTAATACAGGCTGCATTAATTCATCGTAATTGATACTCGACATTACTACTTATCCTGCTGCCTGAATCGCTGTTTTCATGTCTTTCACCGCCTGTACTAGTCCAACAAAAACACTTTCCGCAATAATTGAGTGACCAATATTTAACTCATGAATTTGTGGAATTGCCGCAATTGGAGCAATATTTTTCAGATTCAAACCGTGACCAGCATTTACAACCAAACCTTTTGAAGCTGCGTATTCCACACCTTTTACAATGCGAGCAAGTTCTTCTTGTTGTTCTTGCTCTGTTGTTGCATCTGCATAAGCCCCGGTATGTAATTCAATAGTAGGCGCTCCACAAGCAATGGCTGCATCAATTTGAGCAAAATCAGCATCAATAAAGAGTGAAACATCACAACCAATGGCAGCTAAAGCTTGAGTTGCAGCTTTAACTTTTTCAAAGTTACCCACTACATCTAAACCGCCTTCTGTTGTAACTTCTTGGCGTCGTTCTGGTACAAAACACACATGTTGTGGTTGAATTTCTTTCGCAAACTCAACCATTTCATCAGTTACGGCCATTTCAAGATTCATACGTGTTTTCAATAATGGACGCATACGGCGTACGTCATCATCTTGAATATGTCTGCGATCTTCACGCAAATGCAAAGTAATCCCCTCTGCACCCGCTTGTTCACAAATAAGAGCAGCTTCTACAGGGTCTGGGTAAGCAGTACCGCGCGCCTGTCTTAAAGTAGCAACATGGTCTATGTTTACACCAAGCAATGCAGCCATAAAAAAATCCTAATTACGATTGAGTTTGAGTATTTTGAATCCACAATTGTCGACTTTTTAGGGGACGGTCACCTAAAAGCGATGTAATCATTTGACGGTATAGTTTACCTAATAATTGCAATTGTTCGTGAGAAAAATCCTGTCCCTGCTCATAATTCAGCATGGATAAAATTGCTTTTCCTGACAACGATGAGCGACTTGCCTGAACAACGGGGGCAAATCCTTCAGTCACTTGAAACTGATAAAACTGTTGAGGCAAAATTTCTTTTTGTGAGCTATCAATTGAAAAATCAATCGCATAGCCCAGCTCTGCAAGCAAGATATGCTCAAATTGCCTCAAGATCTGTCTAAGAAATAAATCCGGATTTTCATGAGAAGATAGCTGCTGGAGTTGAAGCAGCGTTAACTGGTATTGTTCAAAAGTTTGTGGCATTGCCTCTTCTAGTGGGCAAAGTCTAAGAACAATTTCGTTTAAATAGAACCCTGCAAAAAAAGCATCGCCAAAAAAGAAAACCGGCTGATTTAGTATTTCCAGCTTTGTAAAATTTTTGAGCTCACTTTTGCCTGTGGCTTGCAACCGGATTGGCTGATATTGAGGAGGCGGAGTCTGTCTTAAAATACCATCAACCCGCCCATATTCTTGAGTGAAGAGATGCACAATATGGCTTTTTTCACGGTATTTACGATGGTGAATCATATATCCATGTAGGACTTCATTGCGCATCATAAAAAGAAACTATTCCTCAGATTCTTTTTCTTTTTTATCGTCGTCATCACCATCAGGAATTACAGCCCCTACAACAGCAGCTGTACCCTTCACTACACCTTTAGTCGTTTTATAAGCAATACCTACTGGTACGGTTACAAGCTTATATACACAACCTTGCAACATCAATGTACATCCAAGGATAATCAATATTGATGTAATTGCTTTCATACCAGTATTCCCTACTTTTTAGATATCACTATATCCTAAACTTTTTAAAGCACGTTCATCATCAGACCAACCACCTTTGACCTTAACCCATAAGGTAAGCATGATCTTTTGTTCGAACATTTTTTCCATGTCTTTACGTGCATCCATGCCAATTGTTTTAAGCTTGGCACCTTTTTCACCAATTACAATCGCTTTTTGACCAGGACGATCCACAAAAATAGTTGCATCAATATAGGTACATGCTGGTTTTAAACGACCAGTTTTTTCATTAACAGTTGCTTCTTCCGTTTTGAAAGATTCAATTTGTACTGTTAAATCATAAGGTAGCTCTTCACCCAACTGACGCATGATTTTTTCACGGATGATTTCACTTGCCAAGAAGCGCTCTGAACGGTCCGTAATTTGATCGAATGAATACAAAGGTGGCTGATAAGGAAGATATTTTTCAATCGTTTCACTTAAGTGCTCTAAGTTTGCTCCACGGAGTGCAGAAACAGGAACAATCTCCGCAAAATTCATAAGTTTGGCACGTTCTTGAATTAAAGGGAGAATCTCTCTCTTATCTCCAAAAGTATCAGCTTTATTAATCACCAAAATAACTGGCATATCAGCATTCTTGAGTTTCTCAAGAACTAAATCGTCATTTTGTGTCCACTTGTGGGCATCAATAACAAATAAGACTAAATTCACGTCACGTAACGCAGAATGCGCAGCACGGTTCATCATTTTATTGATTGCACGTACTTCTTTCTTATGCATACCTGGGGTATCGACATAAACCGCTTGCATTTTTTCACGCGAATCAATACCAATAATTTTATGGCGTGTCGTTTGAGGTTTACGTGAAGTAATAGAGAGTTTTTGGCCCAATAAATGGTTCATGAGGGTAGATTTACCCACATTTGGACGTCCTACAATCGCCACAAATCCGCTCTTAAAATCCGAAGGAATTGTAACGCCTTTGGAACTAAAAAATTGATCAATCAGATTGTTTGGATCTTGGTTTTCGTTTGAATCTGGATTGATTTGATCAGAATGCATCGACATGCAGGTTATTGCTCCAATAACTTTAAAATTTCCGCCGCTGCTGCCTGCTCGGCAAAACGACGACTTGACCCCTCACCATGAATTTTTGATAAACCATCTACCAAACATTCGACTTTAAAGTGCTGATGAGGCGCATCACCCTGAATATCTACAACCTCGTAAACAGGGAGAGGTTTTTTACGTGCTTGTAGATACTCTTGTAAACGTGATTTCGGATCCTTGAGTTGATCTGTTGGCTCAATATGATCTAAATAAGGCGTATACCATTTTAACACAATATCTTTGAGTAGGTTCAGATCACTACTATCAAGATAAATTGCACCAATAATGGCCTCCACTGTGTCAGCCAATATTGACTCACGATGATGACCACCAGATTTCAATTCGCCTGTGCTTAATATTAAACACCGACTAAGTTGCAAATCGGTTGCAATTTTACCTAATGCTTCCTGACGCACTAAAGTCGCGCGCATACGCGTTAAGCGCCCTTCATTTTCATGAGGGTACGCATGGTATAAATAATTGGCGATAATCATCCCCAACAGTGAATCGCCCAAAAATTCCAGACGTTCGTAGTTATACTTATGACTCACCGAACGATGAGTCAAAGCCAACTGTAGCAATTCAGGCTGCTTAAATTGATAACCGATTCGACTGAGTAAGCGAGGATCACTTAGCTTGAACTGATGTTTTGTCAAAACTCTTCTCAAATGTTAAAACTAAATCAATATTCAGCAAGAAAGGCTTTCTTACCTCATATTTCTTTTTGACTGTTAGACTTGGCTGGTTAAACACTTCAGCAATCTCTTTAAAATGCAGATCACGAATGTTGTTCATTTCCAGTCGTTGGTCCATCTGTGTCATAAACTTTTGGGGTGTGATATCAGCCGAGCTTTGTTGCATAAGCTCTGTAATCTGATTATTAATCACACGATCATCCCAATATGCTGGCCAAACTGCAAGTACGGCTTTCACCGCAATTGCAAATATGACCACCCCAAATAAAATTGCTAAATACGAAGTACCCTGTTGTGCCTTACGCATTTTTGTTTTCCTAATGGTTGTTTTTAATCTATTTTCCCATTTCGGTTAAAGCTTGGCAGGTGGAAACCAGGTTCTTTATGCATCCAGACATAGAAAGCTCGGCCTGTTAAATTTTCTTCAGGTACGAAGCCCCAGAAACGACTGTCAGCACTTTGATCACGGTTATCCCCCATTGCAAAGTAATGTCCTTTCGGAACTGTTACTTCCCAATATAAACCGTCTTGGTTTGCATATTTACCATTATCAACATAGTTGATAAATGGTGCCTGACGCGCAACATTTACGCCTTCAAGCTCACGCATCGTAAAAGTATGATCACCAATTGTTTCTTTATGATAAATAGAAGTTGGTGTATCTAAAGCATCTTTTTCGCGACTAAACTGTGTTGGTACTTTAGGAATTTTTTGACCATTAATAATCAATTGTCCATGATCATAAACAATATGGTCACCAGGTAAACCAATTACACGTTTAATATAACTAATAGTGGGTTGTGGTGGATAACGAAAAACGATGACATCACCACGTTTCGGTTCACCGATATCAATCACTTTTTTATTGACGATAGGTAAACGGACACCATAGTCAAATTTATTAACTAAAATAAAATCGCCAGTCTCTAAGGTCGGAACCATAGAGTCTGATGGAATATTAAATGGTTCATAAAGAAATGAGCGAAGTACAAGCACAACAGCTAAAACCGGCCAAAAGTCATAGGCCCATGTAATAACAAAATTTTCGTTCTCTCGCCCTTTATTTGCACGCTGTTTAAAAACAAGCTTATCTAGCAACCACACTGCAAATAAAATCAGCGTAACAGGAACAAGAATTAAATTAAAATCAAAATCCACAGGACCTCACTCGCAGCTTAGCTGCTTGCCTTGCGGCTGGGAGAAGATAAGTTCATCCCAGCCTTTTCTCTTATCTTTCTACTTTCAAAACAGCTAAGAACGCTTCTTGTGGGATTTCTACACTACCCACTTGTTTCATACGTTTCTTACCTTCTTTTTGTTTCGCAAGTAGTTTCTTCTTACGAGACACGTCACCGCCATAACATTTTGCTAAAACGTTTTTACGCATCGCTTTCACGGTCGAACGAGCAATAATTTGTGCACCAATAGCAGCCTGAATTGCGACATCGAACATTTGACGTGGAATCAAATCTTTCATTTTCTCAACTAAAGCAATACCACGATGACGAGCATCATTACGGTGACAAATCATTGCAAGCGCATCGACCTTCTCACCATTAATTAACACGTCAACCTTAACTAAAGATGAACTCTCAAAACGAATAAAGTTATAGTCAAGTGAAGCAAAACCACGTGAACATGATTTAAGCTTATCAAAGAAGTCCATAACCACTTCAGCCATAGGAATTTCAAAAGTAATTGAAACTTGATTACCTAAGAATTTCATGTCTTTTTGTACACCACGGCGCTCAATACATAGGGTCATGACGTTACCTAAGTACTCTTGCGGTACAAGAATATGACACTCTGCAATTGGCTCACGTAAATCTTCAACAACAGAGCCATCCGGCATTTTAGATGGACTATCGATATAGATCGTATCGCCTTTTTTAGTGACAGCTTCATACACTACCGTTGGCGCTGAGCTGATCAAATCAAGGTCATACTCGCGCTCTAAACGCTCTTGTACGATTTCCATGTGCAACATGCCCAAGAAACCACAACGGAAACCAAAACCAAGCGCATCTGAACTTTCAGGTTCAAAGAATAAAGCCGAGTCATTGATCTGTAGTTTTTGTAAGGCTTCGCGGAATGGTTCAAAATCGCTTGCATCAATTGGGAAAAGGCCTGCGTAAACCTGAGGTTTAACCTTTTTAAAACCAGGAAGTGAAGCTACTTCAGGGGTTGTTGAAAGCGTGATGGTATCACCTACCGGCGCACCAAAAATATCTTTAATACCCGCGATAACAAAGCCTACTTCACCAGCTTCAAGCACGCCAGTTTCAGTATGTTTAGGGTTGAATACACCTACCGATGTAACAATGTGAGTCTGACCAGTAGATTTAACCAACATTTTGTCGCCCTTGCGGATACGACCATCTTTAATACGAACTAAAGAGACAACACCTAAATAGTTATCAAACCATGAGTCAATGATTAATGCCTGTAAAGGAGCCTCACGGTCACCTGTAGGAGCAGGAATAACATCAACTAATGTTTCTAAAACACCTTCAACGCCTAAACCTGTTTTTGCAGAACATGTAGGTGCATTGGTTGCTTCAATACCGATAATTTCTTCAATTTCGTGAATAACACGCTCAGGCTCTGCTTGCGGCAAATCAATTTTATTTAAAATTGGAAGAACTTCGAGGCCTTGCTCAATAGCGGTATAACAGTTTGCAACTGATTGTGCTTCTACACCTTGTGCAGCATCAACAACCAATAACGCACCTTCACAAGCAGCTAATGAACGAGATACTTCATAAGAGAAGTCAACGTGCCCCGGAGTATCAATAAAGTTAAGCTGATATTCCTGCCCGTTTGGATGAGTATAGTACAACGTCACCGAAGCAGCTTTAATGGTAATCCCACGTTCACGCTCGAGCTCCATTGAGTCCAAGACCTGAGCTTGCATCTCACGATCTTGCAGGCCACCACACATCTGAATAAAACGGTCAGCCAAAGTAGACTTACCATGATCAATATGAGCGATAATCGAGAAATTTCGGATATTTTTGATATCAACGGATTTTTTAGCTTGCGCCATGGGCTACCTTGAGAAAATATAAAGTGCTATGTAGCTTGTTTTAATACATAGCCAAAGCGGTTTAACAAATTGCGAGAGATTATAGCAGATTGCAGAAATGAAAAAGATATAAATTATTTCTTTTAAAAAAAGCTTTTAAAGTTCTCTATATAACCAGCTATTGTTCGTCTGAGAAAAGTTAAATTAATACAGCTTCAACTCAAATTTGAGTAAATCACCCCCTAATGTATTAACAGTATGGTTGACTGTTGTTCCAATTAATTCAAATCCAAGTCTGTTTACAACTTGTTGTGACCTCACGTTCTTTTCAAATATTTCAGCCCAAATATATTTTATTTTTTTCCTAAACAATTGCTCTTGCTTCAGATACTGAATTAATCCTATAAGTGCTTCTTGCATATAACCCACACCCCATGCATCAGGATGAAGCTCATAACCAATGACTACACCGAAATCATCATTAATTTGCTTAATACTGTTTACACCGCATGTGCCAAATATAATTCCATCATGTTTATGACGAATTGCATGCCTAAAACCTAGCTGCTGATCCCATTTCTTATGCATTTTTTCAATCAAAGCTTCTGCTTCCTCTAAGGAAGTAAAAGCTTTTAAATCATAGAATTCAAGTACTATGGAATTTGAAAATAATTCAAAAATGAACTTTAGATCATCTTCTTTAAGTTCATTTAAAATTAGTCTATCGGTTTCAATCGAAAATAAACGCTCCAAATTCCGACCTCTCTTAATTACTACTATATGAAACAGTGAAATCTAAAGGATTTATACTTGAATCAAGAGGTTTATAAGCCTGTGTAAAAGTCGGCGACATACGTTTAGGTCGACCTGAAGCAATTTCAATACATGCCCATTTGGTATTTCCGACGAACAAAATTGCCTGATCAGAAGGACGGAAAAAGGCATACTGACGAAATGAATATAGAGCATTAATATCATCTAGCCATGTCCGCAGTACAATTTCTTCACCTTCAAACGCAGCTTTACGGTATTGCACATGGTGTTCAACCGCAACCATTGCATGTTTTAGCTCTAGATATTTGGTTACTCCTACCCCTAATGTTTCCACATGAGCAGCAGCGACGTCTTGCATCCACTGGACATACATTACATTGTTAACATGCCCTAAAGCATCAATATGCTGTGGCTGAACCTGAATATGTAAATCGAAAATACTGCTCACAAAACACCCACTTTAATCATTAAATTCAAAGCTAAAATTTAATTAGCTAGATCGAACATTATGCCGAATACAAATAATAAAAAACCACCCATTTTCAGGGTGGTTCATTTTTATAATATTTTACTGAATACGTAAACCAAGCATTGCTCGTTGTCCTTGACGAATAATCCCAACTCGCGCAACTGTATTTTTCGGCAAATTCGAAACAACTTTTGCAAAATCCTGACTATTCAAAATCTGAGTATTATTAACCTGAATAATCACATCGCCAGGAATGATATTTGACAATGATGCTAATCCACCACGGCGAACATCTTGTACATAAATACCGCCTTTTATACCTAAAGCATTTTTCTCTGGCACAGCGAGATCACGAATACTCATTCCCAATACTGGACCTTTAGAAGCAGAGGCTTGATTACCGGTAGCTGGTGTTTCATCAGGTGCAGTTGCTAGTGTTGCCGAGATATTTCGGGTTTTATCATCGCGTAAAACTTCAAACTGAACAGTTTGGTTTGGTTGTACTTTATTTAATGCATAAAGCAAATCACTGGTACGCAGTACAGAAGCACCATTTAATTTTAGAATAACATCGCCAGCTCTAAGCCCTGCTTTTTGAGCAGGTGAATTTGGAGAAACCTGAGTAATCAGAGCACCTTCCGGTTTAGGTAATTTATAGGCATCTGCAAGGTTACGGTCAATATCTTGCATCATGACACCCAAGTATGAACGAGTCACTTTCCCTTTCGTTTTAAGCTGTTCAGCTACATCCATCGCAACATCAATTGGAATAGAGAAAGATAAGCCCATATAGCCACCCGTACCACTAAAGATACGTGAGTTCACCCCGACAACTTCACCATTCTGGTTAAACAATGGACCGCCTGAGTTACCAGGGTTCAACGCCACATCGGTTTGAATAAATGGTACAGAGGTTTCACCGCTCATGTTACGAGATTTAGCGCTGACAATACCTGCCGACGCTGAATAATCAAAACCAAATGGTGAACCAATTGCTAAAACCGGCTCTCCTACACGTAAACGGTCAACATTTCCTACGCGTAAAGCAGGATAGTTAGTTCCATTTACCTTTAATAATGCAACGTCTGTCCGCTCATCACTACCGACCACTGTTGCATCTATTTCACGACGGTCATTTAAAGTAATACTGATGCGGGAAGCATTTTCAATTACATGGTGGTTCGTAAGTAAATAACCATCTTTACTAATAAAGAACGCGCTACCATATGCAGTTTTCTCTTGAGGACCTTGTTGCTGTGGAATGATGACCTGATTACCAAAGAAACGTTTTAAAATTTCAGGAACTTGCTGTTGTAACAGTTCATCCTGAGTCATTTTTTTTACAACGTTTACACTCACCACAGCCGGACTAACTTGTTCAACGAGGTTTGAAAAATCAACAGCAGCATTTGCTTGAACAGCAGCAACTGTAAATACCGCTGCATACATTCCTTGTTGTAAATAGCGAGATTTCATTCGGTGCTCACCCACAATTGGTCTACGAGAATAAGAATAAAACTTTTGTATCACAATGCTTTGGAATTGTGCGTAACAATATGTTTATTTGTAAGGCATCCTCATCACGTTTATTTTACACATTGCAATTTTTTAAGCTAATTGCAATTTTTCTGTGACTTAGAGCGCTTAAGCTCTTGCCTTTTTAGGTAAAAAGGGGTGTCATTAGCGGACGTTTTAAATTGATGCGAATGGACATGCCTAATCAACAGACAATTCACCACTTTGACGTGATTATTGTGGGCAGTGGCGGTGCTGGTTTAAGTCTGGCTTTATCGTTACCAAGTCATTTTAATATTGCAGTTTTAGCTAAAGCTGCTTTAACTGAAGCAAGTACCTTCTATGCACAAGGTGGTGTTGCTGCAGTACTTGATGAAACTGACTCTATTCAACAACACATTAATGACACTATGATTGCAGGTGCTCATTTATGTGAAATGGATGCAGTCCAGCATACTGTAGAAGGCGGCCGTCCTTCTGTTGATTTCCTTTTAAAGCAAGGCGTTCAGTTTACTTTAGATGAAGATGAACAGCTTCATTTGACTCGTGAGGGTGGCCATTCGCAGCGCCGTATTATTCATTCTGCTGATGCAACTGGTAAAGCTATTTCAACCACTTTGGTTGAACGCGCCAAAGAACGTAAAAATATTACTATTTTTGAAAACTACATTGCGATTGATTTAATCACGTCGCATAAATTGGGTCATACAGAGCAGGCAAATCGTGCTATTGGTTTGTATGCACTAGATGAAAGTACTGAAAAAGTTCATACCTTCCTTGCCCCATTTACCGCACTTGCTTGCGGCGGCGCAATGAAAGCTTACCTTTATACGTCTAATCCGGATATTGCTACTGGTGACGGTATTGCGATGGCATACCGTGCAGGTTGCCGTGTTGCCAATATGGAATTTAACCAGTTCCATCCAACCTGCCTTTACCACCCGCAAGCACGTTCTTTCTTAATTACTGAAGCCATGCGTGGTGAAGGTGCTTACTTACGTTTACCAGATGGCGAACGTTTTATGCTACGTTTTGACGATCGTGCAGAGTTGGCTCCTCGCGATATTGTGGCACGTACCATTGACCATGAAATTAAACGTCTCGGTATTCGCCATGTGTGGTTAGACATTACACACAAATCACCTGAGTTTATTAAAGAGCACTTCCCTACACTTTATGCACGATTGCTTGAGCTAGGTATCGACATTACTAAAGACATGATTCCGGTAGTGCCGGCTGCACACTATACCTGTGGTGGTGTTGTGGTTGACTCAAATAGCCAGACTGATATTGAAGGTCTATATGCAATTGGTGAAACCTCTTATACGGGTTTACATGGTGCAAACCGTATGGCGAGTAACTCATTACTTGAATGCTTCGTTTATGGCATGAGTGCAGCAAAAGATATCGAAAGTAAGTTTGATAAAAACTTCAAATTACCGGAAGTACCAACTTGGGACGATTCTCAAGTAACCAATCCAGATGAAGATGTCGTGATTTTACAAAACTGGGATGAGTTACGTTCGACCATGTGGAACTACGTTGGTATTGTAAGAACCACAAAACGTTTAGAACGTGCGTTACACCGTATTGAAATGCTAAAGCGCGAAATTACTGAATATTATCAAGATTATCGTGTCAGCAAGAACCTGATTGAACTGCGTAATCTTGTACTTGTTTCCGAAATGATTGTTCGTTGTGCTATGCACCGTAAAGAATCACGTGGCTTACATTACACACTTGATTATCCGGAAACTTCGAGTGAGATTCGTAAAACGGTTCTGACGCCTCCAAACTTTGCAGTAGAGCAACCTTTGGTGAATACTAGTGTATAAATAGTTTTTATAAAAAAGCACGGTTCATACCGTGCTTTTTTATTACTTAAGATTTATGGTCTAGGAGGAATTGAGTAAGTCGCGGTCACATGTGCCACGGGTTCCTCTTGCCCTACTGAATAAATCCAGACCTCACCTACGACTAAGCTCTTTCCTACTTTCATGAGCTTACATTCACTGCGTAAGTCTTGATCACCTGCGGGTTTTCTCAGGAAATTAATATTAAAATTGGTGGTTACAGCTAAACCAATAATTCCAATTTCGCCGAGTATTGCAATATATAAAGCAAAGTCTGCCAAAGTCATCATAGTCGGGCCAGATATAGTACCACCCGGACGTTGATGTCTTTGGTCAACATGATAATAAACAACCGCAGCTTTAGAAGTGACTGATTCAATCGTGCAATGTTCCAAACTTTGTGGGAATTCCTTTTCAAGAAATGCCACAATTTCTTCTTTTGAGCTTTTCATCCTTGTTTTTCTTCGATTTCAGAACAGTATTCAAAATAGCATAGAATACTGCCCAATATTTTCTATGACGTTTAAAACCAGATTTCTTGTCATTTTTCACCACTCCCAAAAAAATATGAGAGTGGCTAATCCCATGGCCTATGCTAAATATTGCAGAGCTTGCTCGAACACCTGATCTGGACTTTGTGTAGCATCTAAACGTTTAATACGCTCAGGCTCAACCTTCCATAAGGTTTCATAACCTTCACGAACCTTAGTAAAGAAGCTTAACTTTTCTTGTTCAAAACGGTCTAAAGCTCCACGTTCACGTGCACGGTTCATACCAAGTTCAATCGGTGCATCTAACCAGAAAGTCACCTCCGGCATGCGTGAAACGAAGTTCTGGTTTAAAAGCTGTAATTTGTCTTGGCTTAAACCACGACCGGAACATTGATAAGCAAAACTCGCATCAGTAAAACGGTCACTTAATACAATTTTATTAGACTCTAATGCCGGCAAAATAACTTGTTGTAAGTGTTGAGCTCGTGCCGCATAAATTAAGAGCAGTTCGGTATCATGACTCATATTTTCATCATGATTCACTGCTAAAAGCATCGAACGAATTTGCTCAGCTAACGGTGTTCCACCCGGCTCTCGAGTTAAAACAACTTGTTTACCTTGTTCTTCAAAATGCTGATGAATTTTTCGAATAAGTGTAGTTTTTCCTACCCCTTCCGTGCCTTCAAAGCTAATAAACATCTCTTTTCCTTATTTCTTCGATCTCAACACGGATAAATACTCTTGCACTGCTTGGTTATGTGCTTGCAAGTCTGCCGTAAATTTATGTCCACCATTACCAGTCGCTACAAAATAGATGTTATTTGAATCATCTGGATGTAACGCAGCCTCAATGGCTTTTTGGCTTGGCAGCGCAATTGGAGTTGGCGGTAACCCATTAATTGTATAGGTATTATATGGTGTTGGTGTACGTAAGTCTTCGCGAGTAATGTTACCCTTATAGTTTGCACCCATACCATAAATTACGGTTGGATCAGTCTGTAAACGCATACCGAGTTTTAAACGGCGCACGAAAACCCCTGAAACTTGTGTAAGTTCGCTATCGAGGCTCGTTTCTTTTTCAACAATAGAAGCCATGATTAAAGCTTCATACTTATCTTTATAAGGTAAATTCGGTGCCCGCTTTGCCCAAGCCGCATCTAAGGCTTTCATTTGACGATGGTATAAATCAGTCAGGATTTTCTTATCGGTCTCACCTTTAGCAAAGAAATAAGTGTTGGGAGCAAACAGACCTTCAGGATGATGATAAGGAATACCTAAAGCCTTCATAAGCTGGTCATCTGGTAAATCCAATATCGTATTTTTTACATTTTTATCGTTTTTTAGTGCTGTAATCAGCTGCTTAAAAGTTGTTCCTTCAATCACTAGAACACGGTTCATCTGGGCATTATCAGCATCAGATAACATTTCTAATACTTGTCTTACGCTCATTCCCTGCTCTATCTCATATACACCAGCTTTCATACTGTCATGAATCATAAACTTTTGATAAAGCTTAAGTACAATTGGGAAATGGATTTTATTTTCTTTGGCTAAGCGATCAATAAAACCAGAATAGGTCTCACCTGATGTGATCGATAGCATCTGCTTTTTCCCTTCAATAGGATAAGCTTTAAATAAACTTGACCATAAAATAGCAAAAATAGAAATTAAAACGATAAAACAGCCAATCAGCACTAACTTTTTTGGAAAATTAGATGCTGTTTTCTTGCCCTTTTTTTTAGCATTTTTTGCTTTCGCATTCACAGGTGGCTTCGGCATATTAATGAATCTGATTCAAGTTAAGAGTATGAAATAAATTTAGGCACGCCTGTGACTCTAGAATTTGTTCACTGATTTGAGTAACTACTCGCATTGGATGTAAAGCATTACAAAAGAATAGGCTCTGTATTTGTGGTACTTCATCTAGCTCAATTATTCTGACTTCACAGGCAATTCCGTAGTGCTGCATACGCGCCAAAATTTCTGCACGCATCACACCGTGGACGCCATTATAGCGAAGTTCCGGAGTAATCCATCTATCATTTAAACGAATAAAACAATTACTGCTTACCCCTTCAACAATATAACCTTGTACATCAGTTACTAAAGCTTCAACCCAGCCTTGTTGATCTGCTTCTTTTTTTAGCAATACCTGCTCAAGACGGTTTAAGGATTTAAGCCCAACTAAACTCGGCATGGTTAAACCTAAAGCCTGATTTAAAACACCACACTGTATAAAATCTGGCTGGAACTGCTCCAATGCTTTTGGATAAAACCAGATATAAATATCTGCCGCATGCTTTGGCAAACTATAGCCACGATCACCTTCACCACGGCTAATCACAATTTTTAAAGTCCCGTTGAGCACGAGATTCTGATTTTGGAGATGCTGCAAACTTTGTTCGATTAACTCAAAATCTGCAACCAAAGATAATTTTTGGCAAGCAAGTTTTAGACGTTCCCAGTGCCGTGCTTTAAGCTCAATCTTATTTTGAAAAACACGAATTGTGGTAAAGCAGCCATCCCCATAATGAAATGCCCGGTCCAATAAAGGAATGGTCTCTACAGGTTGTCCATTTTTAAAACACCACATGCTTAATCCGTCCTTTATTTAAAACCACCCAACAATACAACACCTTTCATTTAATTAATAAATGACTGATTTTAAAAAATTATACCGATTTAAGAGAAACTTTTGAAACTTGTTATATATCAAGATTTAAGAATAACTTATCCATTTTTATTATTTCTATATTTTTCATATTAAATTCGTTTTTTATTATTTTTTTAGAATAAAGACTAGCGCTATTCTGCGTTCATGTTTTGAACATTTCGTATTTTTTGAGGGGTTATCTCATGCGTTTTTCTCAGTTAAAAGTCGGGGTTATTGCTGCATTACTTTCTGTTTCATCGTTTGCAGCTCAAGAATTCTTAAACGTTTCTTACGATCCAACTCGCGAGTTATATACAGATTTCAATAAACAGTTTGGTACTTACTGGAAACAGCGTACCGGTCAAGATATTGAGTTTAAACAATCACACGGTGGTTCTGGTAAACAGGCCCGCGCTGTAATCGACGGCTTAAATGCAGATGTTGTGACATTAGCACTTGCTGCTGATATTGATGAAATTGCTGAAAAAGCAAAATTGCTTCCAACAGACTGGCAGAAAAAGTTACCGCAAAACTCTACTCCGTACACATCAACTATCGTGTTTTTAGTTCGTAAGGGTAACCCTAAACAAATTAAAGATTGGGGTGACTTAATCAAGCCAGGCGTGGAAATTATTACGCCAAACCCGAAAACTTCTGGTGGTGCACGTTGGAACTATCTTGCCGCTTGGGCTTGGGCAAAACATCAAGCAGGTGGTAACGATGCAAAAGCACAAGAATTTGTTCGCCAAATTTATAAACACACCAAAGTTTTAGATTCAGGTGCCCGTGGTGCAACCACTACATTTGCTGAACGCGGAATTGGTGACGTATTACTGGCTTGGGAAAATGAAGCACATTTAGCTATCCGTGAACAACCTGGCAAGTTTGAGATTGTGACGCCATCTTTATCTATTTTGGCTGAGCCACCAGTTGCAATTGTTGAAAAAAATGCAGCGAAAAAAGGCAACTTAACTATTGCAAAAGGTTACCTCAACTATTTGTACTCACCTGCTGGTCAAGAAATTGCAGCACGTAATTTCTACCGTCCTCGCAATGCAGCTGTACTCAAAAAATATAGCAATGTATTTAAGCCATTGAAACTTGTCACCATTGATAAAGAGTTTGGCGGTTGGACAAAAGTACAAAAGCAACACTTTGATAATGGTGGTGTTTTCGATCAAATCGTGAAAATCAATAGTGCAGAGAAGTAATTCTTTGTTCTAACGATAAGGAGAACAGACATGACACACACTGTAATTGTTCCGGGTGTAGGTGGAAGTGAACATCAACATTGGCAATCTTGGTTGCAGCGTCAACTCGTGTCTAGTTCTCGCGTTGAGCAAAAGAACTGGGATAGACCCGTATTAAGCGAATGGATTGAGCAATTCGTTAACACAGTTCAAGCAGTACAAGCACCAGTCCAAATTGTTGCGCATAGTTTCGGCTGCCTAACTAGTGTTGCTGCCTTAGCAGAGCATCCAGAGTTACAACTTCAAGTTAAAAAACTGATTTTGGTTGCTCCTGCAAATCCGGCACGTTTTGGTGAAGCGGGATTTGCCCGTCATAGTTTGACTGACTACAAAGATTATTTTCATCAGCTAAAAATTAATGTGCCTGCAACGCTACTCATTAGTGAAAATGATCCATGGTTAGACTTTTTTGATGCTTTACAGCTTGCGAAATCTTGGCAATTAACCCCGATTAACCTTGGACAAGTCGGTCATATTAATGTTGCTTCAGGCTTCGGTCCGTTTCCTGACTTACTGAATCATCTACTTCCTGAAGACTCAATGTGTAGCCACTCATCTATTGATCCGGTAAAGACACATTTCTCTTTGAAATTTGCTTAATACCTAGCTTTATACCGCGCCGTTTATCTTTATTTATTCGCTTACTGGTTTCAGCAGGCTTTTCTCTTTGAGGAAATATCATGTCGCAGCGATCCCGAGTGCTGCCTGGGTTTGGCCTATCATTGGGCTTCACCCTCGCTTACGTTTCTTTTATTGTGCTTATTCCATTAGCCGCAGTCTTTATCAAATCATTTGGAATCGGATGGGACGGACTATGGGAAATTTTAACCTCTGAACGTATTTTAAAATCGCTTCAACTCAGCTTTAGTTCAGCCTTAATTGCGGCGTTTATTAATGTTGTTTTTGGGCTACTTTTAGCTTGGTGCCTTGTCCGTTATAACTTTCCCGGAAAGCGTCTGGTTGATGCCTTAGTGGACTTACCTTTTGCACTTCCAACAGCGGTTGCAGGCATTGCGTTGACCTCACTCTATGCGCCTACAGGCTGGATCGGTCAATATTTAGAACCACTTGGTATTCAGGTTGCATATACCCCCATCGGGATTACGCTAGCTTTAGTGTTTATCGGTATTCCTTTTATTGTTCGAACCGTTCAACCGGTATTAAGCGATATTGAAACTGAACTTGAAGAGGCAGCTTCCGCACTCGGTGCAAATCGTTGGCAGACCATTACCAAAATTATTTTACCAATATTACTCCCTGCCCTATTTACAGGCTTTGCTTTAGCATTTGCTCGCGGTGTAGGTGAATATGGTTCTGTAATTTTCATTGCAGGTAACCAGCCGTTTAAAACTGAAATTGCTCCGCTTATGATCATTTCTCGCCTCGAAGAATATGACTATGCAGGTGCAACGACTATTGCAGCAGTGATGTTGGTTCTCTCTTTCATTATTTTATTTGTCATTAACTTACTTCAAGCATGGGCAAACCGTCGTACAGGGAGAAATGTCACATGAACCTACATACCGACAGCAATGCACTTGCCTTGAAATTGCAATCTCGTGACGCGACACGTGAACCAACTTGGGTACGTTATACGCTCATTACAATTGCACTGATTTTTTTCCTTAGCTGCCTCATGTTGCCACTTATTCTGGTTTTTGTTGAAGCATTTAAACAAGGCCTTGAAGTCTATGTTCAAGCTTTAATTGATCCAGATACGTTATCAGCAGTGAAATTAACACTATTGACCGCAGCAATTGCCGTTCCGATTAATGTGATATTTGGTGTTGCCGCTGCATGGGCTGTTTCCAAATTTCAGTTTAAAGGTAAAGCAATTTTAACCACCATTATTGATATGCCTTTTTCGGTTTCACCTGTTATTGCAGGTTTAATGATTGTACTGATTTTCGGTGCTCAAGGCTGGTTAGGCGGTTGGCTCATGGAACATGACATCAAGATTCTATATGCCGTACCTGCCATTGTTTTAGCGACCATCTTTATTACAGTTCCATTTGTGGCGCGTGAGTTAATTCCACTTATGGAAGCGCAAGGAACTGAAGAAGAGGAAGCAGCGATTGTACTCGGTGCATCAGGTTGGCAAACCTTTTGGAAAGTCACACTCCCTAACATTAAATGGGGTCTGATTTACGGCGTGATTTTGTGTAATGCCCGTGCAATGGGTGAGTTTGGGGCAGTATCAGTAGTTTCCGGCCACATCCGTGGTGAGACCAATACCCTGCCTCTACATGTCGAAATTTTATATAACGAGTACACCTTTAGTGCAGCTTTTGCGGTGTCCTCACTACTTGCTTTCTTGGCACTATTAACACTGATTTTAAAAACCTGGTTAGAACTACATCAAGACAAGCCAGAACCGCATTCAACTGATTCGTAAGGAATGAAATCATGAGTATTCAAGTTAAAAATATTGAAAAACACTTTGGTGCATTCCATGCGCTTAAAAATATTTCACTCGATTTCCCAGAGGGAGAACTGGTTGCCTTACTCGGCCCATCTGGCTGCGGTAAAACGACGCTACTTCGTATTATTGCGGGTTTAGAGTCAGCAGATGGTGGTCAAGTCTTACTAGAAGGCGAAGATGCAACCAATGTACATGTCCGTGAACGTCAGGTCGGTTTTGTTTTTCAGCATTATGCTTTATTCCGTCATATGACCGTATTTGACAATATTGCCTTTGGTTTACGTGTTCGTCCTCGTGCCACACGCCCATCGGAAGCCGAAATTAAAAAACGTGTGACTCGTCTACTCGATTTGGTTCAACTGGGCTTTTTAGCAGACCGTTATCCAGCCCAGCTTTCTGGTGGTCAACGCCAACGTATTGCCTTAGCTCGTGCACTTGCCGTAGAACCTCGTGTGTTATTGCTTGATGAGCCATTTGGTGCACTAGATGCTAAGGTTCGTAAAGAATTACGCCGCTGGTTACGTAACTTGCATGATGAGCTACATATCACTTCAATTTTCGTAACCCATGACCAGGAAGAAGCACTTGAGGTAGCAGACCAAATTATTGTGATGAATAAAGGTAACGTCGAACAAATTGGTTCTCCGCGTGAAGTTTACGAAAAACCTGCAACGCCATTTGTATTTGATTTCTTGGGTCAAGCAAATCGTTTTGAAGGTGAACATGCAAGCGGTATTATCCGCATTGGCAATGATCGTATCGAATTACCGACCACAGTTCAGGCACCACAAGGAAAAGTAATTGCTTTTGCCCGTCCGGATGAGTTACATATTCATGCGCAACCACAGGCAAATACAATTGAAGCAACTTTTGTACGTGAAGTCTGGATTGCTGGAAAAGTAGTGGCGGAATTACAAGATCGTAATGGACGTTTAATTGAGATTGCTCTGAGCAGTGAAGCTGCAAAACAACATGCATTTAAACCAAATCAAACTGTTTGGGTAAGTGCATCTCAACTTCACCTATTTGCAGATCAAGTTGCTTAAGGAATTATTTGGTGAGGAGCCATCTCGCGGTATTTAAAGCCGTTCCTCACCTCTTTTGAGGAAAAGTGTAAATGAACTTTCAACAATTAAGAATTATCCGAGAAACAGTACGCCAAAACTTTAATTTAACGGAAGCATCTGCCGCGTTATACACCTCTCAATCAGGTGTAAGTAAACATATTAAAGATTTAGAAGATGAATTAGGCGTACAACTTTTCGTCCGTAAAGGTAAACGTCTGCTGGGTTTAACTGAACCCGGTCAATCACTCCTTAGCATTGTAGAACGCATGCTTGTAGATGCTGAAAATATTAAACGTCTTGCCGATGACTTTAATAAAGTGGACGAAGGTACTTTAACGATTGCAACAACACATACTCAAGCACGTTATGTATTACCACCAATCGTCAATCAATTTAAGAAACTATTTCCAAAAGTTCATTTGATTTTGCAACAAGCAAGCCCTGTCGAAATTGCAGAAATGCTTTTACAAGGTGAAGCTGATATTGGTATCGCGACAGAGTCTTTAACAACTGAAGAAAATTTAGCAAGCATTCCATACTATCAATGGCAGCACAGCATTATTACTCCTCAAGATCACCCACTTACGCAGCTCGATAAAATTGATCTTGATGCTTTATCTGAATACCCACTGATTACTTATCACGGCGGTTTTACAGGTCGTTCAAAGATCGATAAAGCATTTGAAGATGCACAAATTGATGCCGATATTGTAATGTCTGCGCTTGATGCCGATGTTATCAAAACTTACGTTGAACTCGGCATGGGCGTTGGAATTGTCAATGATGTCGCTTACGATGCAGAGCGTGACTATCGTTTAAAACAAATTAAAACTGATATCTTTGGTGTCAACACCACATGGATTGCTGTTCGCAAAGGCCATTTATTACGTGGTTATGGTTATGAGTTTATTTCTTTATGCTCACCTGATGCTGACATTAAAGCATTGAAAAAAATTGCCTATCCAGATGAATAAAGTTTAAGAAAAAAAATAAAAGAGCTACTTATGTAGCTCTTTTATTTTTAGATATAAAAAAACGAGCCGAAGCTCGTTTTTTTACTATTTATTACCAGTAGAAGTTTACACCAACTTTACCCACTGGGAACCATTTGTATTTATCATCATTACGGATTTTGTTTTCTTCAGCACGTAAGTCAGCATCCGCATTACCACCTGCAGCATTAACAAAAGTACCTTGTTTATCTAACTCTACAGTTGGGTTACCAGTGTAGTAAGCGCCTACTTCACCAAATACACCCCAGTTTTTATTGATTTTAGGTGCGAAACCAAAACCTAAGTACGGAGCGATATCATTTTTGTAACTTAACTGACCATTTACAGAACCATTATAAGAATAATTTGTTCCGTTAATTTTGATAGTACCATCTGATGAACGTTTAGTTAGGTCATAATCGTTATCTAAATACGCCGCACCTGCAGCTACATATAAGCCTTGAGCCCAACGGTTAGTACTTGCACCCCATGGGCGAATCTCAGCATTTAAATATACGTTGTTATTATCCATATCAACGTCATATTTAGTACCATTAATTGATAAGTCATCTCGCCAAGAAATGTCACCACCGTTATAACCCAATGCTAAACCTACATATGGGTTTGCTTGCCATAACAAAGCACCACCGTAACCTGTAGTACCTACTTCAGCACGAGCGCCTACTGGAATTAATTGGTTTTTATCGAATGCATAACTGTCATGAACAACAGCTTCATCAGCCATTGCAGCACCAGCAGCAAGTAAAGCTGTAGTTGTCACTAAAACACGTAATACTTTCATCGTTTTCTCCTTAAGAAAAGGCTCTGTTTTTAATTTATTCAGCTTGTGACAAAAATTATATTCAAGAGCATAGATTCTTTTTTATACAAAAACTGCTAGATTTCTGTTATTTTTTGATACAAATTGAGTTAAATTTTTATTTTCAAATCATTTTTGTGTAAAAAACACTTGATTATCTAATAAGCTTATTTTGATTTAACTCATTTATACTTCAATTAAACGTAACACGTTTTTTCAAAGATTCTTGTCACAAATTAGTGTAAAATCTTTAAAATTTTTTATGGAAGGAAGATCATGTCTCAGCTTTCTACAATCATTGAGCAAGCATTTGAAGACCGCGCAAATTTCACTGCAGCAGATTGCCCAAGCGAAATTCGCCAAGCTGTTGAAGAAGCAATTGCTGGTTTAGATAACGGTACACTTCGAGTTGCAGAAAAAATCAATGGTGAATGGGTTGTTCATCAATGGTTAAAAAAAGCTGTTTTATTATCATTTAAACTTAATGACAATAAACCAATCGAGTCATGTGATCTTCGTTTCTACGACAAAGTTGAAACTAAATTCTCTGGTTGGACTGAAGAGCAATTTAAAGCTGCGGGTGTTCGTGTTGTTCCTCCTGCTGTTGCTCGTCGTGGTAGTTTCCAAGCTAAAAATGTGGTGTTAATGCCATCTTATGTCAACATTGGTGCTTACGTAGATGAAGGCACAATGGTTGATACATGGGCAACTGTAGGTTCATGTGCTCAAATCGGTAAAAACGTTCACCTATCAGGTGGTGTTGGTATCGGTGGTGTTTTAGAACCATTACAAGCTAACCCAACCATTATTGAAGACAACTGCTTTATCGGCGCACGTTCTGAAATCGTTGAAGGTGTTATTGTCGAAGAAGGCTCTGTTATTTCTATGGGTGTTTATATCGGTCAATCTACACGTATTTATGATCGTGAGACTGGTGAAATCCATTACGGCCGTGTTCCTGCTGGCTCAGTTGTTGTACCAGGTAACTTACCGTCAGCTGATGGTAAATACAGCTTATACGCTGCAATTATCGTGAAAAAAGTTGATGCACAAACACGTGCAAAAACAAGTTTGAACGATTTGTTACGCGCTGACTAATTTCAGTTTGATCAAACATCTCTACGATCAATACTGATCGTAGAGATTTTATTTTTTATATAGTGTGGTATTTCTAGAATGGCTTCCTTACGTTCCTCTGCAATTCCTGTCTCTGACCCTGCGTCCGGTCTACGCATTACCGAGATTTTTTACTCCTTGCAGGGTGAAGCAAATGCCTCTGGCCTACCGACTGTATTTATTCGTCTCACAGGTTGCCCTTTACGTTGTAGTTATTGCGACACCACTTATTCTTTTGAAGGTGGCGAACGCTTATCACTTGAGCACATTATTGAAACGGCTGAAAAATATCAAACGCCTTATATTTGTGTAACAGGCGGTGAACCCCTAGCACAACCCAATTGCTTAATTTTATTACAACGTTTATGTGACGCTGGTTTTGACGTTTCCCTAGAAACCAGTGGCGCTCTTGATGTATCAAGAGTGGATCCGCGTGTTTCAAAAGTCCTCGACTTAAAGACTCCAACTTCTGGTGAAGAACACCGTAATCTCATCAGTAATCTTGACCATTTAACACCGCGTGACCAAATCAAATTTGTGATTTGTAATCGTGAAGACTATGAATGGTCAAAACAACAAGTTGAACAATATCAACTGCAAACCAAAGTCAGTACTGTCTGGTTCTCCCCTGCTTTTGCAGTTGAAAAAGGTGCTGTTGGCCTGCCACGTTTAGCACGTGATCTGGCACAGTGGATACTGGACGACAAACTGCCTGTACGTTTCCAGCTACAGTTACATAAACTGCTCTGGAACGATGAATCAGGTCGCTAATCGTTCAATAAAATAAATCATTCCGAATATGGAGAAAAATATGCGCCCTCGTGCCATTGTTTTACTTTCAGGCGGCTTAGACTCAACCACTTGCCTAGCTTGGGCACAAGCGCGCTATGAATGTATTGCTATTAGTTTTATGTATGGTCAACGCTCAACCACTGAACTTGATGCTGCAAAAGCATTAGCTCAGCGTGCAGGTGTTGAACATCGTGTAATTAATATCGATTTAGCCAATTTAGGCGGGTCTGCACTTACAGATCATAACATTGCTGTACCAGAACAATTACAAGAAGGTATTCCTGTAACTTATGTACCAGCACGTAACACAATTTTCCTCTCTTATGCCTTAGCAGCAGCAGAAGTTTTCAATGCTGAAGCAATTGTTATCGGCATCAATGCTGTTGATTATTCAGGATATCCTGACTGTCGCCCAGAATTTATTGATGCTTTTGCCAATATGGCTCGTTTAGCAACTAAAGCTGGCGTGGAAGGAAAACCTCTTAAATTTGAAACACCCCTGTTACATTTATCCAAAGCGAATATTATACGTTTAGGGATTGAACATGGCGTAGACTATAGTCAAACGGTATCTTGCTACCAAGCAGATGCTCAAGGACGTGCGTGTGGTAAATGTGACAGTTGCCGTTTGCGTAAAGAAGGCTTTATCGATGCTGGTGTTACCGATCCAACACGCTATATACCGCAATAAGTAGGTAAAATTTATGAAGTTGTTAAAATCAAATCTTATTCTTTCATCTTTATTCTCAGCAGCTGCACTTATGGCTGGTTCAGCTCAAGCAGCTGAAAACCCAGTTCAAGCAGCATATAAAAGCACTAACGTTAAAGGTGCATTAATCAACGTTTGTAAAGACCAAACTGCAAAAGGCGGTAAATTAAGTTCAGCTGAAGTAAGTAAATTCTGTAGCTGCCAAGTTGAAGCGCAAGGTAAAGTGACTGAAGCACAAAAATGGGAAATTCAAAGCGCAATCAATGCGAAGAAAAGCCCAAGCTCTTTAGCTTTTGTACAACAGCAAAACCGTGACCTTAAAGCATGTTTCGGTCCTCAGTTAACAACTAAGCTTGAGAAACTAACTGAAGAAGCAATGAAAGCAGCTCAACAACAAGCTCCTAAAAAATAAGCTTTTGTTGCTCCAAATTAAGCCTGCATTTATGCAGGCTTTTTTATAGCCCTGTTAAAATGACACCGATCTCTTCATTCGAAATAAGTCATGCAAGAACAATGGATAACTAACGCACATAACAGACCGTCAATTGTCTCCTTTAGTGGAGGTAAAGATAGCTCTCTTGCACTTTATCATGCCATGCAAACTGGTAACGTAATTGGTTTAATCGTTATGCTAGAAGAGCAAGGACAACGCTCCCGTTCACATGCAATGCCACTTGATATTATTCGGGCGCAAGCACAAGCAATTGGCTTACCTGTATTTATGGCATCTTCTAGCTGGAATGACTATGAAAATAAATTCATCAACTTATTAAATGAAGCCAAACAAAAAGGTGCTGAGGTACTGGTTACAGGTGATTTAGATATGCCGGAACATGGTTGTTGGCATGATCGTGTTACTAAAACAGTGGGCCTTAAATTAGGAATGCCGCTCTGGCTACGGCCCCATCGTGAAGTTGTTGAAGAATTTATTCAACTTGGATTTCAGAGTGTAGTTGTGACTGTAAACCTTAAACTCGGAATGAAGGTGGAAGATTTAGGTCAAGTGTTATCGTTAGAATATATACAGGAACTTGAAAACCGTGGAATTGATCCATGTGGAGAAGGTGGTGAATTTCATACCACTGTGATTGATGGTCCAATTTTTAACAAAGCTATTCCTGTAAGAAAGCTCGATATTGTTTATCATGAAGAATATGCTTTTTTACCACTTGAATTAGATCAAATTTAACTTTTAAAGGATAAGAAATGTCTGAGAATATTCAACTGCCAAATCAGGTTTTCCCAACCACACACGGCGAAGTTAATTTGGCTGAAGTCGATAATGATTGGCTGATTATTTACTTCTACCCTAAAGACTCAACGCCAGGCTGTACAACACAAGCTGTCGGCTTTTCTTGTTTAAAAGATCAATTTGATGCTTTAGGTGCTCGCATTTTTGGAGTATCACGCGACTCGGTAAAAGCCCATCAAAACTTTACAGAAAAGCAGGCACTGACAATCGATTTAATTAGTGACAAAGAAGAAGTACTTTGCAAACACTTTGATGTGATTAAAGAAAAGAATATGTATGGGAAAAAAGTAATGGGGATCGAACGCTCTACTTTTATTTTCCATAATAAAACCTTAGTTAAAAGTTACCGTAAGGTGAAAGCGGCCGGCCATGCTGAACAGGTTTTAGAAGATTTAAAAGCATTACAAACAGCTTAATTAATAAGCTTGGGTAACAAAAAAGCGAGTTGAATACTCGCTTTTTTACACGCACATAAATTGCTCAGCCATTTTAATTTGGCGTATGATAAAAATATTAAAATAACTCGAACTCAGGCATTGCTATGAATCTACTAAAAGTTTGTACTTTATTGCCTTGTAGCTTTGTTATTGCTGCCTGCTCCGTTAATTCATCAAGCACTCCTCCTACACTGAGCTCTTCTACACCACAAGTTCAAAAATCATCGATAGAAATAAGCTGCCAAGATTTACAAAATCCTGCTTACCGACAAGCTGTGCTTAATGCAATTAATCAAATTCGACAAGATTCTCGTCAATGTGGTCAGCAGTATTTTTCTGCAGCTAACCCTTTAAGCTGGAATAATAATTTATATCAAGGTGCAAATGCTCACTCTAAAGATATGGCAAATAACAACTTTCTTGGGCATGTTGGCTCAACAGGTTTAGATTTAAGAGCGAGATTAAAAAAATATCATATGCTGAGTAAAGCCAATGGTGAGAATGTCGCGAGTGGACAAAAAACTTTAAATGAGGTCATGGCTAAATGGATCGCCAGTCCTCTGCATTGCAGTAATATTATGAACCCTAGATATACCGAATATGCCATTGCATGTGCTTCTGACCAGTCTGCTAAACAAAGAAGCTACTGGACACAACAATTTGCAGGTTTTTAAAGTAGACTCAAAAAGGTATCAAACAATTCAAACTACTTTAAAAAACCAGAGATTCTTTAGTTAGATCGACTCATTCTTTATGAGACGACACGGTTTCCTCAATATTTGAATGGTCTGCCTGTAAAAACTTTTGCTGTAGCTGTAAATATAACGGTGTATTTTGGAATTCTTCCAAAAATTGAATGGTGCCTTTGGGAAATGCATCCGTTTTAATTTTGCCCTGATAGTAGGCTTCACGCATTGGAGTGGCAGAAATCGAATCTTTCAAGCTATCAAGTTCGACCATCACCCATTCTGGAAATAGTCGTAAATAATAAGATGACTCATCTTTGAAATGGCCAATCAAACCAACTTTTGAGTTCGGCTCTATTACACCATTTACTAATGATTTAACCTGTTTTACCCACTTCTCATCATTATAAACATCAACCACATGTACAAAACGAATGCGCTTTTGCTCATCTAATGAAAAATTAGATAAAATCATTTGTTCTCGTTCAATTGCAAGAAACGGATTTTTTATATTACGTTCCATTTGGGCAGAACCTAAAGCCAAAATCACATAGCGACTTTGTTGCAGTGCAATTTCAATCGTTTGCATATGTGCCAAATGAAATGGCTGAAAACGACCTATAAAAACGAGATAGTCAAATGTATACATAATTAGTTTTTCACTTTTTATGAACTCACCAGTTACGCTCATTACAAAAAATATGCGCCATAATGAGAACCTAAAAATCAACAACGTGGTTTAAAGCAAGGATAGTACGATGACACTTAGCTGTATTCAACAACCTCATCAACATTTACAAGCAAATTTAGAAGGTGGCGTACTCACCTTAGCCATAAATCGCCCAGAAGCAAAAAATGCATTATATGGCGAACTTTACTTATGGATTGCCAAAGCACTTGATGAAGCCGACCAAAATAAAGATGTACGAGTAATCGTTCTACGTGGTGCCGAACATGACTTTACCGCTGGTAATGACATGAAAGATTTTATGGGTTTTGTACAAAATCCGAATGCTGGTCCAGCAGGTCAAGTTCCTCCATTTGTACTCCTTAAATCTGCTGCCAGATTATCGAAGCCGCTTATTATTGCAGTAAAAGGCGTGGCAATTGGTATTGGTGTTACGATTTTATTACAGGCAGACCTCGTTTTTGCCGACAATACGGCCCTCTTTCAAATTCCTTTTGTTAGCCTTGGGCTTTCTCCTGAAGGTGGTGCAAGTCAATTATTGGTTAAACAAGCTGGTTATCATAAAGCAGCTGAACTACTGTTTACTGCCAAAAAGTTCAATGCAGAAACTGCTCTACAAGCTGGTTTAGTTAACGAAATCGTTGAAGATGCTTATGCCACTGCTCAGGCAACTGCCCAACACTTAACAGCTTTACCGCTTGCTTCATTAAAACAAACCAAAGCATTAATGAAACATGATTTAGATCAGATTATTGAATGTATTGACCATGAAGCAGAAATCTTTATGCAACGCGTTCAATCACCAGAAATGCTAGAAGCTGTGCAGGCATTTATGCAAAAACGTAAACCGGACTTTTCACAGTTTAATTAAAAATCAACTTCTATGATTTGAATAAACTCAAAGGCAGGCTCTTCGTAAGGATGGCTTGCCTTTAATGCTTTTGCCACTGCACTTGCCTTTTCTTCAAGCACAATTGTTTCAACACGCCATTCGTCAACTTGTTCAAGTTCACCTAGCTCTCCTATATAAGGGTCAGCTCCTTTAACTGGCTTGAATTGCCCTATTCCTTTAACTTGCCAAGCACATTGTTCATAGTTCCCTATCCCACCTGCTCCGGCCGCAAATATAGACTGTTTAGTCGACTCAAGATGTGACTCAGGTACGTAATAAATCAGCTTTAACATGAATAGAATGACTCAAAACTAGTAAATTTGCTTTAAATCATACCCTTTAAGAAGACTCCGAATCAAAGTCAGCTCATCATTGCTAAATAATTTGCTCCAATAAAAAGTATTTGTATGGCAAGCGCCAAGCCAAATAAGCGCCAACCTTTATCTCTTGTGTACATCGTTCTTATGTGATTTTTGTTTTTCATCATTTTGATCTCCGATTTTTATCGTTGTTACAGAGAAAGCAAAAATTGAACCAACAGCAATCCAAGCATAAGGGGTTAAATACACTTATGTCTATACTCTTATAGATTTTCTTAAAGTACTTAAAAAACGTATTTTCTTACCTTTACTTTAAGTTTGAAGAAAATTTTTCTAATTCAGTGAGCTATCATTATTCTGGATCATTTTAAACATTCGATTTCTTTAAATATCTGTTCTCATATACTGTCATCATAAATGCTAAACCACATAAAATGACAAAACCGCAAGTCATTGGAATTAGTGTGCCGTTATATAATTGCCCAATAATAGAGGCAAGAATAAGTGACAATACGGACGAAGCTGTGCTTAGACAATATAGTTTTAAACTAAACATTAAAGTTCTAAACTGTAACAATATAGTTCTAAACTAGACATTAAAGTTGTAAACCTGATAAACCCAGCTATACTGATTAAAAAGTGGCTGGGTTTTTCTATGAGTAGAGCACCGAGATTTTTCACACAAGAACAAATTAGCAAAAGAATAACAAGTGGTCATGGACAAGGTATGGGAAAAGATTACCAACCATGGCTGACTATTCAGGATGTACCTTCTCATGGGGTATCTCATCGTATTTACTCTCATAAAACGCAGAGAGTTCATCATTTACTTTCAAATTTGGAACTGTACGTTTTTTTGATTTTAGATTGGTCTAGCTCTGTTCAGGATATACGGGAACAATTCCCTTTGAATCTAGATGACACAAAAGAAATCTGTTTAGAGCATGGTTTGAGACATCCAAGCATACAAGGCTCAGATCAAGTCATGAGTTCCGATTTTCTGATTGATACGAATAATAAGAACAAGCCTCAATTTGTAATTCAGGTAAAGCCTTTAAAAGAGCTATTAAAAGAAAGGACTATTGAAAAACTAGAAATTGAACGTCGATACTGGGCACTCAAAGAAATTCCGTGGAGTATTGTGACTGAACAAAATATTCCTACAACTGCCCGAAAAAATCTCGAATGGTTAAGCCCCTTTGTTACAGAACATATAGATCCTGATATCTGGGACAAACTACATTTAATTTCTTATTATTTTTCAAAGAAACCAAGTGTTTCCATCATTAAACTTTGTAAAGAGGTTGATGTTCAGGAAGGAACTACAGCTGGAACAACCCTACAATATCTAAGAATACTCATAGCAAATCGTTTGATCAAATTTGATATCCAACAACCATTCCAAAAGTTAAAAGGTTCTGACCTAGAATTTGATTTAGAGGTATCTTATGTGGCGAACCAATGAAGTCGTTAAATTTGATGAAAGCCACTACCGGATTTTATTCTTTCAATCTGGAGAAATCATATGGATTAATATGGAGGAAACCAAAGGTGTTCCCTCTTTAGTTCTTGAAGAGCAACTTTCACAATGGATTGATGAAAAACGTTTATTTAGAAGTTCAGACCCTTTTGAGTATCTAAAGTCTATAGAACCACCCATAAATTCAGTCGCTTTTGAAAAACGTGCTCAGGCTTATCAAATTATTGAACCAATTATATATGACAAAGGCTGTTTTAATGAAGAAATTAGAGCTAAACGGGTTCGTTTAGTAGAACAAAAAAATATCGCAACTAAAGCTACAATATACAAATATCTCCGCCGCTATTGGCAAAGAGGTCAAATTCCAAATGCTTTACTACCAGATTATAGAAATGCTGGAGCACCAGGCAAGCCAAGAACCTTGGCAGGCACTAAAAAATCAGGAGCAAAGCGTAAATTTGGCGACGGGACTGGTATTAAAGTCACGCCAGAAATAGAAAGGCTCTTTCGGTTAATAGCTGAGTCTGAATTATTAAATGATAAAAAAATTAATATCACATCTGCTCATCGAAAATTTGAAGAACTTTTTGTCCAACATTACCCACATATAAAACAGGCAGATATTCCGACACGTAGACAGTTTGACTATTTCTACAAACGTGAATACCAACTTCCACAAAGAATAGAGGCTAGAACACCTGTATTAAGTTTCCAAAAAGATATACGACCATTAAGCGGGACTGCTACAGCAAATACGCTTGGGCCTGGTAGTCGTTATGAAATTGATGCAACTATTGCTGATATTTATTTAGTTGCTGATGATGACCGAAGTAAGATTTTAGGTCGTCCCACACTTTATGTCGTGGTTGATGTTTTTAGTAGAATGGTGGTTGGTTTCTATATTGGCTTTCACAACCCATCATATGTTGTTGCTATGCAAGCTATTGTAAATGCTTGCAGTGATAAAGTTGATCTATGCAAGATGTTTGGGATTGATATTCAACCAGAACAATGGCCAACGATAGGTTTGCCGGATGCCATTCTTGCTGACCGTGGCGAAATGATGAGCCATCAAGTCGAACGTTTAATCTATGGTTATAATGTTCGTATTGAAAATGCACCTGCTTATCGAGGGGATGCTAAAGGAATTGTTGAGCGCTACTTTGGAACGTTACAGGCAGAATTCAAACCCTATGCCCCTGGCGTAGTAAAAGGAAACCGTATTAAAAAACATGGCGAAAGTGATTACCGCCTTGAGGCAGCTCTGCCCATTACAGCATTTACCAAGATGATCATAAAGACAATACTTTATCGTAATCAGCATCATGTATTGGATACTTATGACAGAGAGGCCGATTTCCCTCCAGATTTACCTTCTATCCCATTACATATATGGAATTGGGGTATTCAAAACCGCACAGGTCATCTTCGCATCGTAGAACCAACACCTTTTCGGATCATGATACTACCTCGTAAGAAAGTTTCCATTTCTACTTCTGGCGTCAATTTATGGGGACTGTATTACATTGGATCAGAGATACTTAGAGAGGGTTGGCTACATCGTAGTAAAGAAGTCTCTCGCCCACAGGATCTTCAAGCTGCCTATGATCCAAGTAATGTAGATAAGATATATTTATTTCCGAAACATGATAGTACGATCTATTGGGAATGCTCTTTATCAACTAAAAGTCGTCAATTTTCGGGTAAATCATTTTGGCAAGTCTGGGAAATACAAGATCAAGAAAAAAATCTACATGCAATTGGAAAAGATAATAGCAAAGCTGCTCGTAGAGAGCTGGATCAATTTATTCGTGACACCATTGCTGAAGCAAAAAAAATGGCGACCAACTCTGGTGTGTCAAATCGTCAGCGTTTATCTGAAATTAAATCAAATAAAAAATCTGCTCGTGAAAATGAAAAATTATCAGATAATTACTCGAAGACTGATAAACACCCTAAAGATAAAGGAACGATTATTTCATTTAAGCCAAAGCAAGATGAATCAAGTTATCCACAATTCGTTCCAGGTTTTTTTGATGACGAGGATGACCAATCATGAATAATCTAATAACAGATGCTGAGTATCATGACACTGGTGTGCATGCTTACAAAGGTAATCCTTTCATCGAAGCTTTACCTCCCATTCAAGAGCCTTTTGAAGATACAAAAATTCTCATCTCTAAAGTAACACCTACCCTTGACGATCTAAAGCAAAAAAGAGTTATTCGTGCTCATAATATTCATCAGATCACTGGCTCATTTTTCCAACCTTTAGCAATGCATATGCTATTGAGTGAGCGTATTTCTCTCATGATTCGTGGAGGATATGTCGGTCGGAATCCAAACACAGGAAAATTGCAACAACATCTACAAAATGGCTATGAACGTTTGCAAAAAGGTGACTTGGATGCAAAACGCTTTGATGGAGCTGAATCAACTGCCCATAGCATGGCTATCATTGGGTGTTCAGGTAGTGGTAAAACAACATCCTTACGAAGAATACTAAACACATATCCTCAAGTCATTTTTCACCCAACATTAAATCGTCATCAGATCGTCTACTTAAAAATAGATTGCTCTCACGATGGTTCACTTAAAGAGCTTTGTCTCAATTTTTTTCGAGCAATTGATAAAGTCATCGGCTCAAATTATGAGAAAAAGTATGGTATGAAAAGACATGGCGTAGAAACCATGCTTGCTCTCATGGCTCAAACAGCCAATATGTTTGCGTTAGGCCTCTTAGTCATTGACGAAATTCAACATTTAAGTCGAGCAAAGTCTGGTGGTTCAGAGAAAATGCTCAACTTTTTTGTCACGATGAGCAATACCATTGGAATTCCTGTACTTTTTGTTGGGACGCCTAAAGCAAGAGACATCTTTGATCTTGATCTACGTTCCAGTCGACGTGCAGCTGGTCTAGGTTCTATCTTTTGGAACCCAATTTCACAATACCTACCTGATCAGAAGAGTCAAAACCCTGAGTGGATAGCATTTACCAATACACTTTGGAAATTGCAGTACTTGCAGAAAAGAGACCCTATTTTAAGTGATGAGATTCGAGACACTTGGTTTGATTTGAGTCAAGGTATTCTCGATATTGTAGTGAAACTTTTTATTTTGGCTCAATTACGTGCCCTCGCAACGGGAGCAGAAAAGATTACCGTAGAGCTGCTGAAACGTGTTTATGAGGATGAACTAAAACTTGTCCATCCTATGCTTAGTGCATTACGTTCAGGTATACCTGAACGAATCGCTCAATTCTCAGATCTTGCTGTACCCGATATGGACAAGAAAATCATCCATCTTATTCAGAAAATCTCTGCATCTACTGTTGAGTCCGAAGAAGACCGAGCCTTAAAACAGTTGAGTAATGATGATCAGCGACGTATCTATTTAATGCTAAAAGATGAATTTCCATCAGACTCCATCATCTTTGCTATTCAAAAAATTGTAGAGTTAAAACCCCAAATATCTAGACAACAGCTCTTGGCTTCTATTATTCAGGCAATGGAGACAGATAATACAACTTCTCAAGTTACAGTAACCAAAAAGAAAAACCAACGGATCGGCTTAAAGCAATGGAATGAACTGGAGGATACCGATCTTCGTCATATTTTTTCGATGAACTCAACTAGCCCAGAAAGTATCTATACCCAATTAAACCATCACGGTTTAATTCTACAAATGTCAGACCTGTTGTCATAGTATGGGGTAAGAATCATGTGGAATTTTCCAACACCGCTTCCCGATGAACTAATTTACAGCACCGTCGCTCGTGCTGGATTACACCATGGTATTCAAAGTCCCAAACAGCTACTTGATGAGGTTTTTCAAGATCGGAAAGTCGTTGCTACAGTAGACTTACCTAGCCACTTAAATGCTATTGTACATTTATTACAGCGAACTGATCGTTTTGTTTTAATAGACCTGATTTACAAACATACCATGTTTGGCTTATATGCACCCTTTGTTCAGGAATCCCATCGACTAAAAGCAATCACTTTAATGACTGAGCAGGCATCTGGTTCTGTTCATCTTATGTTTGGTCTAAATGCTTCTAGAGTCCCCAACAAAAATAAGTTTCATTACTGCCAAATCTGCATACAACAGCAACGAGAAACGTATGGAGAATATTTCTGGAACAGGGCTTGGTTTGTACCTAACCTTCCAATATGCCTGAAACATAATTGTTCACTTCTGTCTCAAGATTATATTCAACAACAGCATCGACACCTTTTCTTACCGTTGTTGCCAAACCAAACTCAGGACCTACCTGAACCCTACTTTAAGGAAGACTTTATATTAGGACAAATGTCCGTAGAGTTATTACAACTTGATCCTCAGCCATCCCCAAGCCATGAACAATGGACTAAGTTTTATCTAGAAATTGCTGATGCAAAGAATTGCCGTAGGGGCAGTCAGGTTCGCCATGAACAAACTTATGAGCAAGTGATTAACAAATTTAAATATGTATATCTCAACTCTAAGAATTTAGGGATTAATCCTGATCAAGATACTTCATGGCTCAAAACTATTTTTAGAAAGCATCGCAAAGCCTTTAGTTTTTTAGGGCTTTGTTGCACAAACCTATCTGTAAAGGGTTTTTCAGCGATATAATTTTCAAATGAAGAAGCCTGCACACAAAATCTACCGCACAACCAATTGGCCCGCATATAACCGAGCACTCATGAGTCGTGGAAATATTGCCATTTGGTTTGATCCTGCTACGCAATGGTATGCTCCATCAAAAGGCAAACAAGGGCGAAATCAAACCTACTCCGACGCAGCTATCCAATGCTGCTTAATGATTAAATCCTTATTCCGTCTATCTTTACGTATAGTCACTGGCTTTGTGCAAAGTCTGATTAAACTTTGCGGATTAAATTGGACCGCACCAGATTACACCACGCTTTGTAGAAGACAAAAGCATATTGATATTGTAATCAACTACCAAAAAAGTAGCGATGGGCTGCATCTACTCATGGACTCTACAGGCATGAAGTTTCTAGGTGAGGGCGAATGGAAGCGCAAGAAACATGGACCTGAATATCGTCGCCAATGGCGTAAACTTCATATTGGTATAGATGCTAAAACCCTACAAATACGAGCAGTTCAGCTTACAACCAATAATGTCAGTGATTCACAGGTGCTTGGTGATTTACTTGATCAGATTCCACAAGATGAGAGGATTGACTCTGTTTATACCGATGGAGCTTATGACACCAAGCAATGCCGTCAGGTCATTGCAGATCGGCAAGCGCATGCGGTGATTCCACCTAGAAAAAATGCGAAACCATGGAAAGATACAAAGAGTAGCTCGCTAGAGCGAAATGAATTACTTCGAACAGTTAAGCGTTTAGGCAGGACACTATGGAAAAAATGGTCAGGCTATCATCGGCGAAGTTTGGTTGAAACTAAGATGAACTGCATTAAATTATTAGGGGATAAACTCAGTGCAAGGAGTTTTGATAGCCAAGTGAATGAGATCCATGCACGTGTAGCAGTCCTTAACAGATTTACGGAATTAGGTCGACCACTTACCCAAGTTACGCCTTAAATTTGGCTCAATTAGGGGCGCTTTGCATTTCAAATCTTTGTGCAACAAAGCCGTTTTTTAGAGCATTGTATTGTCTGGTCTTCATTTATACCTGAAATGACACCTAAAGACATTCTGCAATATGTCAGCTCTATTTCAGCAAACCAATATTTTGTAAAACGACCTACTTCTACGGACAATATTCCCCCTGTAAAAATAGAGGAGATGAGACAGAAATGGCAAGATATCGTGCTACTTCATGGTGTAACGTCTGGTCGTAAAATTAAATCAGGCCAAGCAACTTATATATGGCTATATAGAAATGATCAAAATTGGCTCCTAACCTTTAATTCAAAACATTTGTCAAAACCCCAAGTCCGAAAAAATAAAGTAAATTGGCCTATACGTGATTTTTCAATAACCAAAGAATTATTCAAAATTTTATATCGTTCAAATGATGACTTAGCTTGTCCAAGAATGTCAAAAAGTTGGTTTCTCAATCAATTATCCAAAGGAAATTCCATTTCCAAAAATTTGCACCAACTGCCTTTAAGCTCCAAATTTCTTTCAACTTATTCTGAAGATACAATAGCTTATCAAATACGGAGAATTACCCATGCCATGATCAGGCTTGGGTATACAGAGTACAGTACTAAAGATAGATGGCGGATATTGCGACTTGCAGGATTAAGTAAAGAAAGAATTACTCAAGAAGCCCAAATTTTCCTAAATATGATTTGTGAGAAGATTTATGCATATTAAAAGCCTCCCTTTAGATACATTAATTACAGGTATAGGACGACTATTTAAATATGAAAATAAACCATGGTTTATTAATTTGTGGGGAGAATCCGAAGAAACTAAAAAGGGATATTACACCTCTTTTTCCCATATGCATTTATTGACTAAACGTCGAATTATCAACTCTACCAAAAATGAGCATCGAAAGTCTGGATTTCACCTAAAATTTACATGCCCCCCTCCAGCAGAATGGATATCTTTTGCTCAATCTAAATCACAATTTCACTTTTTTGGGTTTGATGCTTTGGCAACGTTTTCAAATGAAGCACAAACCGTTAAAAATATTCATATTGAATTACCACAGCTTGAGTTAGCAAGAGCTTTCTTCTTCCAAAACGCTTACCTAACTCGATCAGCGCTTGAGTTGAATGTACTGGCAGAAGATTTTGATATTCAGAACAGGGCTGATCATTACCTGATTAATGTTCTTCCTTCATGTGAAGGCTCCCTTGCACTTACTCATTTCAATAAACCTGGATTTCGTCGATTTCTTGCATATTTACTCCTAAATGAAAATATAAGAGCTTCATATGAAAGTATCGCTCAACAGTGTCAGGCTTTTGAAAGAATTAATAATACGCAAAGAACATGGGACTTTAGTTTCATCCCTCCCAATTTAACAGACGTAAACATTGAAGCATACGGTTATTACGACAAGCTAACCAATACATTCAAAATTAATGAAATTATTGGCTTTTCTGGGCTCTACGCCCATATTGATAAGCCTGTTTATTTTCATCATGATAAATTTTCTGGAGCATCAAAAAAATCGGGTAATACCAGTACCATACCACCAAAGCCGAATCATGCAGAACCCAAACTGAATGATGAGGAGGAAGCAACACCCAGCAATAAGCCCACAATTATAGATAGCCCAACTACTTTACTTGATTTTGATGATCCATTTGAAACTAAGAAAGTCGCAGATAAAACTGGTTCAAAAAATGATGTTATCGTGGATGATGCCCGAGAGTATATTGAGGAATTAATTGGTGATGTGAATACTGATGAACCAGGAATTGGCGGTACAGTTAAAGCTGGTGATTTTGAGGGTGCAAAAGATCAAACTAATGATGCACATTTATATCTAGACCGTTTCTCAGCCTTTATACAGATGCTTTATAAACTTGAGGAAAATTATGGAATACAGTATTCATTAACTTTAAAAACTCTGCCTGAAGTAGAAGGATTTACCAAACATCTAAAAACCGATAATAATCCACGCTGTATTGCTGAAGTGCATTTCCTATATCAGGGTCAGCATTTCATTTTATTGGAAGTTGATACATCCGATAATGCAACACGCCTTTCGACACAATTATTGACGATAAAAAATATGAATTGCTGGGAAGAAGATTATGAAAAACTTCGTAAGTTTGTGGTTCAAAAAACTCTTAACTGGCCAAATAGCTTTATCAAAAAAATAGCAATTCAACACATTAGATTTAATCATCCACGTATTGATGATAGCCAAAAAGTCTCTATTGAAGACTTGGAGGGTTGGGCCACTCGAATTTATATAGGATTAAATAAATAGACATCTAAGGGTTTATTATAGATATATAACTGCTAGTCTAAAGCCTGTTTATAATACAAGATTAACAGCGTAAATCTGAATAGATATATTTTTCTAGGAGAGTGATAGCTGTGCAATATAGTCTTTTATTGGGTCTCCAAAGATTAAAGTTACATTATCAAAGACGCGCTTTCTATTATTTTGGCTAGGAGCCCTTGTCACCCCTAGCAAAAATTCGCCCCCCCTTCATTCCTTGTTTAATTATATATCAGCGTAATAGTAGCCTGTGCTTGAACCAGCGTTGCAGATACAGTGTTAGGCTGAATGACTGTAAATTGACGCTCCAACAGATTTGGTGCTGTAGGCAAACGATGGTTTGAATCTGTCGTATGCTTGTATTTACGTGCAATCCTGCTACGTAAACCAAGCTTTTTAAGCATTCTTCCAACGGTTCGTTCGCTCATGCTGTAACCTAAATCATGCATGTCATGTACCAATGAAGGTGCACCCAATCGTGCATGATGCTGCCAATATACGGCTTTTAAATCATTATATTTTTGCGCTGTATTGGCCTGGCGTTTTCGCCAGGCATAATAGCCTGAAGTGCTGACACCCAGGCATTTACAGACAGAAGATACAGTGACTCCATTCACAGCTAGATCTTGAATTACCGTGTACTTTTCTTGGAATGATCTGTCAGAAAGTACACATGCGCTTTTTTAAGATGTCATTGGCTTCCCTGAGCTGTTTGACTTCTTTCTCTAATTCCAAGATCCGCTGTTGTTCTGGTGAAAGTTGACGTTTGCTTGAACCTGCCGGATTGGTTTCACGAATCCATTTATCTAATGTTGAATAACCCACACCTAATTTCTGGGCGATTGCAGCTACAGACTCGTGTGAGTTTGAAAGTGCATAATCAATTGCTTGCTGTTTAAATTCAGGACTTGAGCAGCATTGCTGCGCAAGATAGCCATTTCTTGTATCTCCAAAGTTAACGTTACGTTATCTTTAGAGGGAAGTACTGTCCATTATTTTGGCTAGGATCAATTTGCCTGAAGGCGAAGGTATAGACTGGAATGTGGTGATCGTAGATGCCACAGAAATTCCGATACAACGGCCTAAAAAACCAGAAGAAAAGCTATAGTGGCAAGAAGGAAGGCTCACACCTTCAAAGTTAAAGCTATCATTCATTATAAAACTCAGAAAATTTTGAGTTTATGTACCAGTCGCGGTGCTGTACATGATTTTGAACTCTTTAAACGTAACTTGAATCAGATTCATGTGGGTGTCTTTATCCTTGCAGATAAAGGTTATCAAAGGATTTACACAGTATATCCGAATAGCCTATTACCATTAAAAGCAAAAAAGCATTGTAAGCTATATCCCGAACTAAAAATCTATAATCAAGAAATCAATAAAAGAAGAATAGGCATTGAGCATGTATTTGGTAGCTTAAAAACCTTCAAAATCCTTGCTGAGCGATATCGTAACAGAGGAAAAAGACTCAGTTTGAGATTCAATTTAATTGCTGGAATCTATAACTTGGAGCTGACTAAAAAATGATTTATGAAAGAAGTCTATTATTGACATGGATAATATGCTGAATGATAATGATTATAAAAATTATTTATCTTATCTTGAGGGGGAACTACAATCTTTTATAACAGAATTAAAAATGAATAAGTTTTTGATTCATATATTAATTGTATTTTTTATAATCTATTGGGTATTTGTATGCGTGAATTAACACTAAAAGAATTGGATTTAATTTCTGGAGCGGCTGCTCAAGTTCCAGTAATGGTTGGTGGAGCTGTTATTGGAGCCGTCGGGTATGCTGGTGCCGTTATTGGCGGACAAGAGTTTTCTTGGGCAGAATTAGGACTAGCAGTTACAGGGGGAGCTATTGCTCCAATGGCTGGCGGTGCAAAAGTTGCTACTATGGTCACAAAAGAACTACTTCATTCTATGAATTCGGCATTCGCAGCGGGTGTTCTGAGTGGTGCTTTGGGCAATCAGCCAGACAAAGAAAAAGAAGATGGGAATGGGTATTGTGAGGATGGTGGCAATTATTAAAAATTGAGGAGTAGTTTTTATGTCGTGGATTCATTATTTCTTATTAGCGATAGTTTTGTTATTTGTATTTCAAGGAATTTATTATCTATTTAACAAAAAAATATATACTTTCAGAAATCCTCTATTGCCCGCAGTTATTGCTGTTTTTTTTGCAAGTATAGTGACTTGTATTGAATCATACTTTATTTAATATAAGCTTATTTGTAATAGCTGTTTTTTTATGTACTTTATTGGCTGATAAACTCAGCCAATTTTATTTATAGCTGGGTTGTTATGCTACTAAATTTCTCTCTTGATAAAGATATTTTTAAAAATGATTTTTTATATAAAAAACCTTATTTATTTAAAAGTGCAATTGATTCATCTGGTATTTCTTGGAACGACGTAAATGAGCTTTATAGTCGTGGTGATATTTCACATCGCGACTTTAAATTGATGAATGGTTATGAGGTACCCAAGAAAGAATATATAGAATCATATGAGTGTTTGGGAGTGATAGAATATCGTTGTATTACTTCTGTACTTTATAAATACCTTAGAAATGGAGCAACTTTAGTCCGTAATCGAATTAGCAATGAACCATTTGTTGATCAAATTAGTAAGCAGATTGCTACTTTTGCAGAAGCTCGTACTCTAGTTGGAGGGTATGCGGCATTTAGTTCTAAATCTTCCTATAAAAGCCATTGGGATACTAGGGATGTTTATGCTGTTCAATTATTAGGACGGAAACGTTGGATATTAAGAAAGCCTAATTTTGAATTTCCTTTGTACATGCAACAAACAAAGAATTTTCCAGATATAAAAGAACCAGAAGAAATCTACATGGACGTGATTTTAGAAGCTGGAGATATTTTATATATACCTCGTGGTTGGTGGCATGATCCATTACCTTTAGATGAAGAAACCTTTCATTTAGCTGTTGCAACCTTTGCACCGACAGGTTTTGAATATATGCGCTGGTTGCAGAATATCATGCCTGGTATTCTAGACTGTCGTAAAAATTTTACTAACTTTGAAAATGATGTTGAGATGATCGACAGTTTTAGTCATCAAGTTGCTGAAATTATCAAAGATAAAAATTATTATCAAAGTTTTATGGTGCACCATCTGGCAGAGCAATCTGTACCCTCCATGTTATCATTAGACATATTAGGGAATGGTAAAATTAATCATTTAAATCATAACCAAAAGCTATATTTGAATGCAAGTATATTATATTATTTTGATGAAGGTTTTGTGATCATTAATGGCAATAAAATTAATATCGATGGTATTAGTTTGAGTTTAATTCAATACTTATTTGAGAATCCCTATTCAACTGTAAAAGATGTCTTAGATCAATTTAATGAATATTCTCTAGAAAAAATTAATAAGTTGTTATTTCAATTATCAATTGAAAATGTGATTGAGCTGGTAATGTAAAGTTATAAATGAGCTCTAATTTATTTCGAAAAGAAGCCCTAGATGCCAAACAGGCTAAATGGACGGGAACTATCATTCTATCCCGTCCATTTAGTTTTACCTATTTAACAATCTGTGCCTTATGCATTGCTTTAGTGATTATCGCTTTTGCAATATGGGGGAGCTATACCAAACGTAGTACAGTCCAAGGACAATTGATTCCGCAATCAGGGCTGATACAGGTTTATACAACACAATCAGGTACGATTCTTAAAAAGAATGTGCACGAAGGACAAACAGTTAAAAAAGGCGATATTCTTTTTACAATTTCAACCGCCAGTTATGGTGAACAAGGTAGTATAGCCGATGCTTTAGCGAAACAAACGCAATTAAAAGAGCAATCCATACGAAATGAAATCACTCGAATGCGCTTTATTCACCAAGATGAGAAGCGAACAATCAATAATCAGATTGGTTTGCTGAATGGGACTTTGGTTAAGGTTGAAAATTTAATTGCTAATCAGCGGGAACGTGTCAATTTAGCTAAAAAAAATCAACAGCGGTATGGCAATATACTTCATGAAAATGCAATTTCTCATGAAGAGTTTGAAGCAAGAAAAATAGATTATCTGGATCAGTTGGCTCAATATGAGTCATTACAACGTGAAAAGGTATCATTAGAAAAACAGCTAACGGAGCAGCAAATTAGCTTGTCAGGATTAGAAAATAGACAAAATAATCAAATTGAGCAGTTGGAGCGGTTGTTATCGAGTAATACGCAAGAATTAATCGAAATGCAATCTAGGCAGCATATTGCCATACAGGCGAATTCATCTGGCGTTATAGGTACCATTAATGCTGAAGTTGGACAGTTTGTTGATTTATCTAAGCCTTTATTGACGGTTCTTCCTGAAAATACAGCATTGATTGCACAGCTTTATGTGCCTAGTCGGGCCATTGGGTTTGTCAAAGAGGGCGATCAGGTTTTACTACGTTATCAAGCATACCCCTATCAAAAATTTGGTCATGCAAAAGCACAGGTTTTATCTGTAGCAAAAACGGCATTGGCAAGTCAGGATCTACAAACAATCGGAATTATCTCACCACAAGAACAGCTTAATAATGAACCTGTGTATTTGGTAAGAGCAAAGCTCGATAAACAGATGGTGAAAGCTTATGGCAACGATATGCCTTTACAGGTGGGTATGACCCTTGAAGGCGATATCATGCATGAACAGCGTAAATTGTATGAGTGGGTTTTAGAACCATTATTTAGTATTACAGGAAAACTATAGTCCATGCGTTATCTTGATCGTTTATCTTTAGGTCTTGGTCGAAAAGTTCCTGTAATATTACAAACAGAGTCATCAGAATGCGGACTAGCTTGCCTCGCAATGATTGCAGGCTATTATGGTTATGAATCAGATCTTTTAACCTTAAGGCAGAAGTATCCTATATCCCAAAAAGGAGCAACGCTTACAACTTTGGTTAAGATTGCCAATAAGTTGCACCTCACGACCCGACCTCTAAAACTTGAATTGGATGAATTAAATCAATTAAGACTACCATGTATTTTACATTGGGATTTGAACCACTTTGTAGTTCTCAAGAGTGTATCGGCAACAAAAATAACAATTGTTGATCCCGCTTTTGGGGAAAAAGTATTCACCTATGATCAGGCTTCCTCACATTTTACAGGGATTGCTTTAGAATTATGGCCTGATTCTAATTTTGAAGAAAAAAAAGATAAAACAAGTATTCGTATTTTTAAATTATTTGGTGAAATTAGAGGCTTATGGAAATCTTTAGGGCAAATTCTTATTCTTGCTTTAGTCCTAGAAGTCTTTTCCCTAGTAAGCCCATTCTTTATGCAGTGGGTAATTGACCATGCAATTGTTTCAGCTGATCTAAATTTGCTCACGACCTTAGCAATCGGTTTTGGCCTGTTAATGATATTGAGTAGCCTAATTAGCTTGTTGCAAGCATGGGTGGTCATGCATATGGCAACTACATTGAATGTACAATGGAAAGCCAATATTTTTCATCATCTGGTTAACTTACCGACCAATTTTTTTCAGAAACGACATCTAGGCGATATTATCTCTAGATTTGGCTCGATTGATGCAATTCAAAGAACGCTGACAACATCATTTATTACAGCCATTCTAGATGGTCTAATGACGATTTTCACATTAATTTTAATGTTCTTATATAGTACAAAATTGGCATGGATCGCTGTGATCACTATGCTGTTGTACGCGGTTATTCGTTGGATCTGGTATTACCCTTTAAGACGAGCGACAGAAGATCAAATTGTCCATGCTGCAAAACAAAATACTCATTTTATGGAAACCATGCGTGGCATAAAAACTATCAAACAGTTTGAAAAACAGGACTATCGACAAGCAACGTGGTTAAGCTTATTTGTAGACCAAATTAATGCAGGATTGACGACACAAAAACTTAACCTCATGTTTGGGTTTGTCAATACATTACTGTTTGGATTGCAGAATATTATCATTGTATGGTTGGGCGCAACTCTAGTCATTGAAGGTGAGTTTACCGTTGGTATATTAATGGCCTTTCTTGCCTATAAAAATCAGTTTGGTGGACGAGTGAGTTCTTTGATTGATAAGTATGTTGAAGTCAAAATGCTTAGTCTACATGGTGAACGTTTAGCGGACATCGTTCTTACTGATCAAGAAAAAACCGATAGCTATTCATTCGTTCCAGAATTATCAGAACAACAAAAAACAGGAATTGATGTTAAATCTCTCAGATTCAGGTATTCAGAAGATGAATCTTGGATCATTCATGGCATTAACTTTAATATTCCAGAAGGACAATCTGTAGCAATTGTAGGTCCTACTGGTTGTGGTAAAACTACACTAATGAATTTGCTTTTAGGTAATTTAACACCAGAGCATGGTGAAATCAAAATTGGCGGGCAAAGTATAAAAAATATTGGTTCTAATAAACTCAGAAATTTTATCGCCTATGTTGCCCAAGATGATGTGTTGTTTGCAGGTTCCATTTTAGAAAATATTAGTTTCTTTGATGATGGTGCTCAGCAAGATTGGGTCGAACAATGTGCAAAAATGGCATCTGTACACGATGAAATAATGGCGATGCCGATGGGTTATCAAACACTAGTAGGCGATATGGGCAATATTCTGTCTGGAGGACAGAAGCAAAGAATATTATTGGCAAGAGCATTGTATAGAAAACCTAAGATCTTATTTTTGGATGAGGCAACGAGTCATTTGGATATTATAAAAGAAAAAGAGATCAACAATATGATTAAGTCACTCAATATCACCCGAATCATTATTGCTCATCGTCCAGAGACGATTTCATCGGTTGATCGTATTATTGCTTTAAATAATGGTCAAATTGTGAGTGATCAAATGCTTTAGTCTTTTTAATAACTTAGATTAGCATTTGAAGTACAACACCATGTTGTTGCCCCATACCCAAGTTACGTCTTAAATTTGGTGGTCTGGAAGAAATTCAACCTTTGAATGTTTATGTGACAAAGTCTCATTCAGATTAAAAAAAGCAGATGCTTTCACATCTGCTATAGTGCTAACGACCAATCTTTTTTGTTTTAACAACTGAATCAGGTTGAAATGGTCTCACCAACTGGTAATTCACCCTTCTTTAAATAGCGATAACTTTGAATCACCAATAATATTGCTGCCAAACTGATTCCACAGGTCAGCACCAGCCAGATTACGTCTACATTGGCACGTTCCTGAAGCCATCCACGAACCCCCATTAAATAACTCAATGGAATAATCACCAGCCAATAACAAAACAGAATCACAAAGAGTGGTTGCATAAATTGCTGCAAACCGCGAAGCACACCAGATGCCACTGTTTGGATCGCATCAAAAATCAGGAAAACTGCTATAAAAGACATTAAGCCAGCGGCAATGTTTAATACTTCAGCATCATTACTAAATAAGCCTGTCAGTGGCTCTGCAAATGCAACCAATAGTCCTGCAATCACAACACCATAAATCAGGGTAATCACTGCTACAGCAGCGCTGGTGGCAAGCTTAGATTGATGATCATGCGTTGCAGAAAAATACGCCACGCGAATAGTGGTTGCACTACTGATGGCAATCGGAATCATGATAATTAACATCGCAATATTAATCACAATCTGATGTGCCGCAATGGCCTTTGCTCCAAGTTGTGACGCAAAAAATGCTAATGTTGCCAAAGCTAGAATTTGTAGAACTAAAGTGATACCAATCGGTAGACCTTGCTTTAATAATTGCAAGCTTTGTTGAATATTGACCTTTGCTTTGTTTGTTTTAAGTTCTGGAACAGCTTTTGCCACCAATTGATACATACAAAAGCAGGCAATATAGGCACTGATCGCAGTGGCAAGTCCTGTTCCTGCACCACCTATTTCAGAAATAAAACCAATGCCCTTGACCAATACCACACAAAGCAAAGCATCACAAAATAACAAGATGAGATATGTCAGTATAATCGGTTTCAGCAAACTATGACCTTCACTGATAAATCTGAATAAAGTCATATACACCAGTCCAGGCACACCAAAAGCCACAAAATGCAAATACTGTTTGGCAATACTCGCCACTTGTGGGTTTTCAATAAGCCAAGGACATAAAAGTGCCAACAGTTGAATCAATATAAAGCCAAAAATTGACAATAAAAATGCCACTTTTTTGCCTTGTTGTATGAGTGTCGCAATTTCCGCTTTATTTGCTTGTTGCATGGCGGAAATTTTAGGAACCAGTACATACAAAATCCCTGTAAATAAAATAAATACAGGTGTCCACATATTACTGCCTAAACCAATACCCGCCAGATCGATGTAGTGATAACGCCCAGCCACCATGGTATTGATGACACCTAAAGAGGCCTGACAAATTTGGATCAGAATTAATGGTAGAGCCAGTTTAAGTATCGGCAAGCTAATGTCTTTGAGCATATTCATATCTGTTCTATCTTGCCTTTAATGTGCCTTACTTAAACGCCAATAGCCCTTGATGTGATTATTTTTTCCAGCCAATTTGCGTTCATTACGGAAGTAATGTCGAATCTGTTTTGCTGCGTTATTTTCTAAAGCACCCCATACCTGATCGAGTTGATCGAATGTTTTTAACAGCTCAACAGTTTGACTGCCTTGCTCATGCACAGCTCCAGTAATTTTTTGAAGGTTGGTATTTTCAGGAAAGCTAAAATCATCAAAATAAGCGAAATCCACAGCATCAGCACTAAGTAGAATCACAATCGGTGGAATTGGATTTTTCCAAAAATCTAAAATACCTGCCAGTGCTGGAAATGCCGTTTCATCCGCAATCAGTACAGCTTGACCCTCATGTAGATGCTCGTGTTTATCATCGGTCTCGGTACGGCTGGAAATTAAGGATCCTGTATTGAGTTGTTGTACCCACTGGCTTCCTGGACTAGCCCCATGGGTAAACACATCGACATAGCCGAAATGTAAATCTTCCCCATTTGAGCCATGCGCAAACGCTTTTCTTAAGGTATAAAGACGCACATCTTTATTCATGCTTTCCATCAATTTTTGGCGTTTAGGCGCAGATAAATGCTTCATCAGCCATAAGAAACCACGATCGAACAGATTTTTTAAGGTGTCACTTTTATTCGAAGTACTCTGCTGTACCACAGGTACTTTTTCTACGACTTTTAAAATAAAGCCATAGGCATAACCAGCATAATAATTTGGTAAAGGTATTTGGCTTTTAATGGTGAGACGAGTGATATTTGGAGTGACTTGCGACTTCGCCACCACTTCAAAAAACTGTTTGGCATTGTTGCTAAATTCAATTTTTTGTTTGGCAAATGAGTTATACGCTAAATAGAGAATTTGCTCTTCTAAATCACCTTTTAACTCAAAGTGAATAAACAAATCTTGTTTAATCGATGAAGATGGAACTTGTGTATTGAGCAAAATACCTTCTTCATAAATGTCAGCAATAACAGCATCATGTATGTCATTATTTTTGCCATAGGTCTGCGCAATAATCAGCAGTTCTTTACGATGATCCTGATTCACATGATCCATAATATCAAGTTTACGATCTTGATCTTTAATTGTGGTGAAATGTGCCATGATGCCGCCTAAATCCTAAATAAAAATATAAAATGGGATAAATCTTGAGCATTAATGTGCTAAATGTTCTGCATCAGCAGGCAATATTTTCCATGCCAATATTGCAACAGCTAAAGCACAGAAAAAGGTCAACATCACCACAGCCGTATAACCGATACGTTGTGCCAATGCGAGACCCAATGCTGAATAGGCGAAACCCATAAAGACTACTAAGCTGAGTTGTAAACTAAAGAATGTCGCCTTTGCTGGCATACTGGAAGCACGATCCATAATCATAGTAGATAACGTAGCCATCACTCCGGGGTTGGCAATGAAATAACCAAATATCGCCAAATAAACTAAAGGTTTTGAGGTATAGCCAAGCGTCAGTGGAATAAATAGCAACAAGGTTAAACCTTGTATAATCGTGAGAGTAATCAATGCCTTATTACGCTGTAGTCGATTGATCAATAGCGTTGCTAAAAAAGCAGAAAAAACACCCACGATTGAGCCAAAGATTTTGATGGCAAAACCAATGTCCACCAATGACCATTTCGCATCTACCAGCATCGGATTTAAAATGCCAAAAACAGCCGTAAAGCCGATAGGATAAATAAACAACAATAAAAACCAGCATCGGTATTTATAAATAAAAACTTTGAGCTGTTGGCCTAAACTTTTAAATTGAGCAGTGATCGTACGATGTGGATTAGCATAGATATCTTCTGGCTCACGGTAAAACAGCAACTGAATACACGTAATGGCGGTCAATACGGCAAGCACTGTCAAAGCCCCTTTCCATTGCAACCACGGATAAAGGATTAACAGCAAACCACCACCAATAATATTGCCCAATAAATTGCTGGCATATTGAATGCTATTGGCAAACTGACGTTCAGACGCCTGAAAAATCTTACTGGCCAAACCATCAATTGCGACATCTTGTATGCTCATAAACAAAGTATAGACAATGAACAAAATCAACACGATGGAAAATTGACGTTGAATATCGAGCCAGCCGCAAATCACGAGTAAAATCATCATGCAGAATTGAGCAAAAATAAGCCAGCTTCGATATTGCCCTTGAAAAAATAATCTAAAGCTATCAACAAATGGTGCATACAAAATTTTACCGAGCATCGGAATCGCAATTAAATTCAGCATAGCCAATTGATCTAATGCAATACCACTTTGTCTTAAAATGGCAAAAGCAGCTGACATAATAAATGCCACACCAATGTATTGCGTAGTGTAAGTGCTGATCAATAAAACCCATGGCTTCGATATATTCTTCATATTGCGATATACTCATACCCTTTTGCAGTTGTGTAGATTTCAGATTAAAAATCAATTTGCATTGATAATTTATAACTACGTGGATCACCACCTACACCCACATAGCCATTCCAACCCCCTGCCCAATGTTTTTTATCAAATACATTGTCGACACCACCACGGAACACCACGTTATGCTTGGCGATATTGGTGGCATAACGTCCGCCTAAATCGAGCACAAACCAATCTGGAATTTTTTGCGTATTGGTATCATTGGCATATAAGCTACCTGTATAGGTGGTATTGGCAGTTAAAGTTAAACCTTCAACAGGTTGAACATCCCATTCCAGCCCAAGATTGGATTGCCAATGTGGAATACCTTTGACATCATTGCCATCCATTAAACCACCAGCTGTTTTTTTCCATTCAGCTTCGAGATAGGACACACCACCCAATAGACGTATGTCTTTAACAATTTCACCTGCAGTGGTCCATTCAATACCGCGGTTACGTTGTTCACTTTCGCTATAATTGCGATTGGCATCTTGCGCTAAATCATTTTTAGTAATTTGGTAGATACTGAGGGTATTTTTAAATTTACCCATATCCCATTTTGTGCCGATTTCATATTGTTTCGACTTATACGGTTTAAAGGTTTTTTCAGCGACTAATGGATTGCTTGGATCAATAATGGTGCCCCCTTGCGATAAACCTTCAATGTAGTTTGCATACAGTGATAATGTGTTGTCCCAAGGTTTAACCACGAAGCCGACCATTGGCGTTACAGCACTTTCATCATAGTATGGGCTACTTGGCAGGCCTGTTAAAATACTATAACTTTGCGATTTTACATTTTGATGCCGCACCCCTAAGGTCAACTGATACTTGTCATCTAATATAGACAGCGTATCGGCAAAGGCAAAGCTGGTCAGCGTAGTGTCTAGTGTTTTAGGCGTATACGTTGGAGGTGAAGCAATCAGTGCTGGTCGTGTTGGTCGATAGATATTTGATGCCCAAGGTGTCCCCATCACCAAGCCCATATGCGTATCTTGATCAAGTGAATTGGCACTAATCACGACATTATGTTTGATTGCCCCTGTATTAAACTTACCTCGGACCCCTAATTCCCCTGCATCAACATTGGTGTTGTTGGCATTCATACGCGATACAGCCATATAGTCGCCATTGGGTTGTGCTGCATTGCCTAAAGCATTATTGGCAATCACACCCACCCCATTTTGGCGTTTCGTCCCCGCAGAGGCAAAGGCTGTCCATTCAGGCGCAAAATCATATTCAACATGTGCAATCGCACCACGTGTTTTGGTATGCGAATACGACCCAGGTTGATGATTCAGTTTCGAATCTGGCGCTTTAGGTACAACCGATGTTGCAAACGACACCATCAGTGGTTGTCCACCATCGAGTTTTTCATTGATGTCATATAAATCTAAACTGGCACGGAATTTTTCACCCTTATAATCGAATGCAGCCGAACCCAAATAACGGTTTTCTTCTTGACCGTCTAATGCTTTATCACCTAAGGACTTTAAGGCATTGACACGGACACCAAACTGATCCTCTTGTCCGAAACGGCGTCCAACATCGATATGTGCGCCAAAAGTCGAATCCGATTTATAGGTCGTGGTTAATCGTGTAATGTCTTCAGAAGTTGCTCGCTTGGGTACGACATTAATCACGCCACCCACTGCCCCACCAATGGACATACCATTGAGTAATGCACTGGTCCCTTTAAAGACATCGACACGTTCTAAAAATTCGGTTGGCACACGGTTATGTGGTAAAAGCCCAAATAGACCATTCCAAGCCAATTCATGACTTTGCGTGTATAGACCACGAATATTGAAATATTCACCAATCCCCCCTTTAGAGAAAACACTTCGAACTGAAGGTTCACTTCTTAAAGCATCTGCCACTGAGGTTGCTTGCTGGTCAGCAATATATTTTGAGGTATAGCTAGTAATACTAAATGGGATATCTAGATCCTGCTTATCCCCCAACATACCGACTTGACTGGTTTTACTAATTTGCCCTGCCGATAAAGTTTGATCTTGGTCTGCTGAGACAACAATTGTGGGGAGTTGTTGTTCTGAGGGACTTTGCTCAACTGAATGGTTTTGTTTTGAATTTTCAGTTGCATCCAATGTTTGGATATTTAAATCAGTCAAATTATCCCCAGCCAACACATATTGTGAAGACAATAAAACCAAACTTAAAAATAAAGCGGATCTTTTTAGTTGATATGTGGAACTCATTGTGCACCTTGGAGAGAGAAGGTTCTATATAAAGTGCATGGAATGTTATCAAGAATCATTCTCAAGTAATAAAATAATCCGAAATTAATTCATGAAATAGGGAAAGTTATTGTTTTTAAATCATTTTTCAAAAGATATTGAGACTGAAGATTTTCGATAGATTGACACAGAAGCTTAGGGTGTTATTTTAATAAATACGCAAATGATTCTCATTTTAATTTTATGACTTCTATAAATATCTCTACGCCGATTCATCTATTTTGTGTTCCCTCTGCAGGTAGCAGTGCGTCAATCTACAGTACGTGGAATCAAGCTTTCGATGAAAATATTCGTGTGATTGCACTTGAATACCCTGGTCATGGACGAAAGATTCAGCAGCCACTCAGTAACAATCCTGATGAGTTAGCAAAACAATTTACACAAGAGATTTTGAGCTATGGAGATGTCCCTTTCGTACTTTTTGGACATAGTGTCGGTGCATCACTCATTTGGAAAATTGAGGAAAAATTACAACAAGCAAACGCAGATCAAAACTTAATTTTAAAAATAGTCAGTGCACGACCGTCGCCACGTTTTCAAAGCATCATTCATCGCTATAGTGAGATTTCAGATGAGCAGATTGTTCAGGAACTCAAACTGTATAACAACTTTCCAGATGAAATTTTAAATCATCCTAGTGCCTTAGAATTCTTCCTCAAAATTATTAAAAATGATTTTATTTTAAGTGACAATTTACTCAAAAAATCAATTCAAAAATCCATAATTCCACTCATGGCGATTTTTGGTGAAGAAGACCCATACATTAATAATCATGACATTATGCAGAGTTGGCAAGACCTAACTGAAGAATGGTTTGGTGCATATTCAGTTCGTGGGGATCATTTTTATTTTCTAAACCCTGAAATTTTGCAAGAGGTCGCTGAACTGATTCAAAATAAAATTGAATATATCGCAAAAAAATCTCTTGCAAAGCCTGTGGCTTAAATCGACAGCTCACAATGTGCAATACAAACACTTTAAGACATGCCGATGTAAACATCGCGAAACAATATGCTCAGCATAAAAAACTGATGTTTAAAGATGAATGTTTAGAATACAGCATTTTGGACATTGAACCACAAAGTATTCATCAAATTCGAATACTTAATATGAATGAACAACGTCTTCATTGCTTGTATTCACAATATAAAATATTCATGCCCTTTCACGTGACTAGAGCAAGTTTAAAACGTAAAAGTGAATTTTTTATTGGCCGCTTAGCTGCTCAATTTGCCTTAGCAACACTCGGAGATTACACAAACTTTATTATAAAAAAAGGTGAACGTGGTGAACCTTTATGGCCACGATATATTCGTGGAAGCATTAGCCACAGTATGTCAAATTGTACACATGGTATTGCCATTGCAACTGCTGCAAAACATCCTACCCAGTTTACTGACGGTATTACTCAATCAAATTCACAATATGAAACTCAAATTTTAGGTGTGGATGTTGAGATCAAACAAAATATTGAAATATTTAAAGAAAATCCAAACATTCTAAATAGTTTGATGAGCGCTCAAGAACACAAACAATTAATCCCTTTTCTTCCCCAACTCAATTGCCTTCATTTAATTGTATTTTCAGCTAAAGAAAGCCTTATAAAAGCAGTCTACAACAAATATCAGACGCTTATTTTCTTTGAAGCCATTCATTGCATTGGCATTCAGCCATCAACAAATACTTTAAGTTTTTATATTCCCCAAATCTCATCTGAACTCAGCACTGGGCAAATAATTGAAGTGAATTACCTCGAGTCCGAGCATGAAATCATCACCTATTGCTGCTTACCCATTTCCTCAAACCAAAGAGTACACAACGATGCATAAAAATACTTTGATTGAAACCATTTTCATTATTTTGGTCTCTTCAATCGTTGCGTTTATTGTTTCGAGTATTTTTATTTATTAATACATACGGAACTTTGAAAACATTTAAGGGCACAGATATTAGATCAATAAAAATCAAAATAATGCTTAGGGCGTGTCCTCATTTGGCTTTGCACCAAATAAATATGCAAGCTATACGGATCATAGATTTATAATTGCGTGCTAGTTTATCAAATCGAGTTGCAATAGCACGGAAATGTTTTAATCTCGCAAAAGCATTTTCAACTAAATGTCTTAATTTATATAGATATTTATCAAATTCCTTATTCGATCTCTTACTGTTTGATCTCAATGGAATAATGGAAATCATATTCTTGTTCTTGGCACATATTCTAATGTGCTCAGCATCATACCCCTTGTCAGCAATGAGATAAGTTGCCTCGCCTACAATATCAATCAGTTGTTTTGCAACTTGACTGTCGTGGACGTCACCCCCCAGTGATTTTAAAATCAATCGGTAATCCATTCGCGTCGGTTGCAAGATGTATTTTTGTTATTCGTCCACCGCGTGATTGTCCAATTGCTCTTTCGAAACCATGCCGAGCTCCACTTGCATATTGATGCACGCGTATGTAGCTTCCATCAATGAATACCCATTCCTGATCCATAATGCCTCGTAATCTAAAAAAAATTTATCCCATAATCCCTTACTTGCCCAGCGATTAAAGAGATTGTAAGCAGTTTGCCAAGGGCAAAGTTCTTGAGGAATATCACGCCATGTCGCACCCGTACGTAGTTTCCATAAGATGGCTTCCATGATATTTCTACTGTTTTTTGAACAGTAACAACCGTGTAATCGCATCGTATCTTGAATTTGCTGCCAAATATCATCGGTGAGGAGAGTACGTGCCATTGAAAAAATATAGAAATGAAAAGAGCTTAAAGGAGGATTTTAAGTATTTAAAACCAATTCTTCAAATGAAGACACGCCCTAGCATCATTTTGATTTTGTGATGTATTGACAATCTACTAATCAATTTTCAACGAGACATTTATCAGCTTTTTTTCGCTTAAACGTTTTATAATAATGACCGCACTGCTGATAAAATTTTTCTCGATAACAGTGATACAACATCGCTGTTTTTTCCTGAAGCTGAATTGTGCCTTGGGGTTCTAGTGCAATGTCAGCTCGAATCTTTTCATAAACAGACATGGTTTGATCTGGTTCACCCACCACTTTTTCGGCATTGGAATGTTCAAAAATGAGAAAACTCAGCATACGCATCACAGCCCGAAAATGTCCTTGACCCACTGCATCTTCACTGAGTAATACATGCCAGCCCAAATCATCTTTTTTAGCATCATAATAAAGCGCTAAACGGTCGCGTTTGGCTTCATAAATTTCTAAATAACCGACATCTTTTCCATCTATTTGCACGATATATAAATGCTGATGATCATCACAAAGCATACGTTCAAAATACACGGCAAGTTCTAACTCAGGTTTATTGAGTTGCCACTGCGGTATAATATGCGGTTGATGCATCCATTTGACCAATAAAGATAAATCTTTAGGTAAAATAACATCACGCAAGGCATAAGATGTCTGATGTTCTGCATATTCAAAAAAATTCGGTAATGCTTTTGATATTGTCATCATGACGAATATCCTCTTTTCAAATGACAGCAAAATTTAAAAAATGAGTGGGATGCTTTATGTGAAAAGCATCCTAAAATTGAATCAGTTCAATGCATAATATTGCAGTGGCGGAAAACCATTAAATTCGATAGAGCTATAACTGGTAGTATATGCTCCTGTCGATAACCAGTACAAATGGTCGCCAATTTCTAAAGACAGTGGCAATTCATATTTTTTGTTCTGATACATAATGTCCATACTGTCGCACGTTGGACCTGCCAAAATAATGTCATCACTCTGTCCTGTTTTTTTACACACGATGGGGTATTGAATCGCCTCACCCAACGTTTCAATCAAGCCGTTAAAAACGCCGACATCAGTATAGACCCAACGCTTAGTCCCTGATTGTGGACGCTGTGAAATCAGCACAATTTCTGAGACTAAAATGCCAGCATTACCTACCAAAGAGCGTCCAGGTTCTAAAATAATTTGCTCCAATTGATATGGTTTAAACATTTCAAGTGCTGCATTAATTTGCTTCGAATAGCTCGCAAAAGCTTCGGTTTGTTGTACATATTGCGCAGGTAAACCACCGCCTAAATTGAGCATTTTTAAATGAATCTGATGGTCATTCACCAACACATCAAAAATCGCTTTTGTTTCTGCTAAAGCGCTGTCCCACAAATCAATTTTTCGTTGTTGCGAACCTACGTGAAATGAAATTCCATAAGGAATTAAACCCAATTCCTTCGCTTTTACTGCCAGTCGGATTACACATTCTGCATTACAACCAAACTTGCCAGAAAGTGGCCAATCGGCTGTTTCAGAACCATCAATCGACAGTCTAAAAAACACTTTCGAACCCGGTGCATATTGCGCAATATTATTTAAGTCGGCATCAGAATCGGTCACATATAGACGAATCCCTTGTTCATAAAAATATTGGATATCCGCACGCTTTTTAATGGTATTGCCAAAGGCCAAGCGTGATGCATCTACACCAAAAGCCTGAACTTTTTTCAGCTCGTTGACCGAAGCCAAATCGAAACTGGAACCTATACGACATAGACGCTCAATCACTTCATTGGCTGGATTGGCTTTCAGCGCATAATAAATATCGGCATTGGGAAAGCCCTGTTTCAGTTCCAAATAATGTTTTTCAATAACGCTTAAATCTAAAACCAAAAATGGTGTGGCTTTGGTTTTCAATAAATCATCCAAATACTCTTGAATATTGCTTTGAAAATAGTGTGGGAAATTCATTTTAAAATCCTAAAAAGAGAGTTCAGTACTGTGTGACTTTGCTGTTGTTTTTACAGGTGTCACGATTTCTTCAGTTGTAGGTGCAAACTCCTGATAGGCAATACGTTTTTCCACAGGATAAACTTCACGACCTAAAATGGTGTTAATGATGATGGCATTGCGATAACACCCCATGCCCAAGTCTGGGACGGTAAAACCATGCGAATAAATACCAATGTTCTGCGCAAAAATCGTGTTGTCATCGTTAATGCTGTAGTTCCAGTTCAGCGCAATACGACCTTTGCTGTCCCAATTGATTAGCGTGCGAATTGGTGTCAGACATTCAGGGATTTTGTATTCATAACCAAGTGCCAGGATCAGCACTTCACTTTCCAATTTAAAGCGCTTATTAATGTCTGAATTTTTAAAGGTCAGATTTAAATGATTGCTCTGTTGTTCAACAGCATCTAAAGCACAATTTGGCATCATGCGAGTTGGAATGGGTTGGTGTAACGACTTTTGATAGAGCAGATCGTAAATACGATTCACAAAACTCAGCTCAATACCTTTGTATAAGGCATTCTGAGAACCAATCACTTGATCACGTTTATCTTCATCCAATGAATAAAAATGCGAGGTGTAATCGGGTGACGTGTATTCCAGTGTCAATTTACCCAAATCCATCGAAAAGAAATGCGGTGCTTTAGTCAGCCAATTGAGTTGATAGCCATGCTGATCAATTTCCGACAACAAGTCATAATAAATTTCGGCACCGCTTTGTCCGCCACCCACAATGGTGATCGACTTTTTAGTTAAATAATCTTTTTTATGACGTAAATAATCTGCACTGGACTGAATCTGTTCAGGATAACCCTGACAGAATTTAGGTGTAATTGGGGTGGTTCCTGTGCCCAAGACTAGATTTTTAGTCACCACCTTCATTTCACCTTGAGGCTGTTTTACACGTACGGTGTAGAGCTGTCGAGATTCATCATAATCAATCCGCTCGACAAAGCTTTTGAAATGCACATTTTCCAGTTGCTCAGCCGCCCATTTGCAATACAAGTTGTATTCGGCACGCAAAATAAAGAAACTTTCTCGAATAAAGAACTGATACAATCGATTGTGTAACTTTAAATAATTTAAAAACGAATAGTTATTTTTCGGATCGGCAAAACTGACCAAATCGGCAATAAATGGAATTTGCAAAGTACTGCCTTCAGGCATAATGCCCGAATGCCAATCAAATTCATCTTTACTATCAAAAAAAATTGTACTGAGTTCATTCAAGGGTTGAGTCAAACATGCCAGTCCTAAATTAAACGGACCAACGCCAATGCCAACGATGTCGTAAATATGTTGTGAATTCATTTTTTGCTCCGTCTTATCCCAGTTTTTGTCGATTGACTTTGCCCACGTGGGTATATTTAAAATCTGCCACGACTTCGATTTCATCAGGGATTTTGAAATGCGCAATATTTTTACTAATCAAAAATTTACGAATATTTTTTAAGTTGATTTCACTGTCATCTAACTTTGGAATGATGATGGCTTTAATACGTTCACCTAAATAATCGTCACTGACGCCAATCACACAAACATCTTTCACCGATGGATATTGCAAAATAAATTCTTCAATTTCACTTGGTGTGATTTTTTCACCAGAACGGTTGATCTGTTCCTTTTCACGCCCCGTAACCACAATATTCAGATTTTCATCTAAATAACCAATATCACCCGTTTTATAGAAGCCATCTTGCGTAAAGGCACGCTGGTTAATTTCAGGCAAGTTGTAATACCCATTGATGGTATAAGGACCACGGGTTTGAATATGCCCGATCGCATTGATTGGCAAAGCATTGCCATCCTGATCAGCAATACGGATTTCATCTAAATGCGACAGCTTTTTACCTTGGGTTTGAATGGTAATTTGGTCTGAATCATCCAAGTGTGTGAAATTCACCAAACCTTCAGCCATGCCATAGACTTGCTGCAATTTGACTTGCAGGGTGTCAATAATCTGCTCGGCAAGCGAAGGTAACAATTTGGCACCACCGACTTGCACCACTTGCAAGCTGGATAAATCATAATCTTTGAGACTTTCAGCATTGAGCCAAAGCGTGGCAATAGCAGGAACTAAAGAGACTTGCTGAATTTGGTATTTTTCAATCAATTCAAAACAAACACGAGGATGTGTCAACTGACTGAGTACCACTGTGCCACCTACATAAAACACCCCCAGAAACCCAGGTGAGCTCATGCAGAAATTATGCATCACAGGTAGTACGACCAACTGTTTGGTGTCCTGAGTTAGCCCAGCAACGTCGACGCTTTTTTCAATCGAGTAAATGTAGTCCGCATGAGTGCGAGGAATCAGTTTTGGTAAACCTGTGGTTCCACCTGAAAGTTGTAAAAATGCGATATCTTCAGATTCACTCTGTGCGCGTAAATTGAAGGCAGGCGCAACACCTTGTAACTGTGGCAATGACGCTTCAATGCTCGATCGACTCACAATACTTTCTCTAAACCACAACTTAAAATTGGGTTTAGAAAATTCTTCACAAACGTCGGTTGCAGTACTTTCATTGGCGGAACCACACAGTTTAAGAAAACCTACTGCACGGCTTTGTCTTGCAATATTTTCAATTTCATATGAGCCATGACCATGCAAGCAAAATACAGGTCTTGCACCAATGGCATATAAACCAAAAATCACAATAAAAACTTCAATCACATTCGGCGACTGCAATAAAACAAAGTCGGTTTCACGAATACCCTGTTGTTTTAAGTAAGTGCCATAATGAATCGCATAGTCATATAACTGCTGATAGGTCAGTTGCTTATCATCTTGTATGACGGCTACACGCTGTGCAAAGCGGTCTTTTAAACTTGCCAACAATTGAAAATGGGTTTGAGATTTCCAGCAACCTTCATCTCGATACTGCTGAGCTCTCGATTTGGGAAATGGCACATAGCCCAGTTGAATATCTTGTTCTATAAACATGACTGAATCCTTTAAACGGCCATTTCTGGAAGTTGAATGCTACTCAATTGACGACGAATGTCTCGAACATCAATATTCATCGACTCATCAGATTGGGTATCAATATCGATAAATCGGCTTAAGACCTGATGTGCAACCTGTCGAATCAACTGAATCTGCGTGTCGTTATAACGATTAACACGGTAGTTAATTACAACTCTTAAGCGCTCGTGCTCAGAACTTGGTTCTTCGTAGATTTCATAATGCAGACCGAATTTGGCCGTATCTCGTTCAGGTTCAATCAGTTCAAAACCAATTTCATGACCTGAATTGAGTTGGAATGAACCTGTTAAAGCATTTTGAGCATGTAGTTGCACATAGACTTCGTATGGACTCTCCGTCCATTCTTCCCCTTCAGCGCGAATATTCTCTTCAACAATGGCAAATGGAATATCGGCATATTCTTGTGCTTTAAAAATGTTATTTTGAACCTGTTGTACCAAGTCTTTGATAGTTAAGTTTTCATCTAAATGGGTGTTATGCATCACTACATTGGTAAAATAGCCCATGGTGTCCTGATACAGCGGATCTTGACGACATGCGACCGAAGTCCCTGTTAAAATTTTACGTCCTGCACCTAAATAATGACTTGCCAACACCATTGCGGCATAGACCACATAGAACAGTGATGATCTATACTCACGTGCCAATGCGTACAATTGCTCAACTTGAAAAGCCGTAAACCCAAATTCAACGGCAGCCCCTGCCACATCTGTGTCTAATGTTTGATCTTGCTCATCATGTGCTGTTGCATACGCTGGCAATAACGGCGGCTGTTTCTTTATTTTTCCAATGGTATCGACCCAATACTGGATATGCGCTTGCAAGGTAGAATCATCTTGTGCCATCGCATATTCATGGAATTGACGTGGTGTTTGTTCCCAAACGGGTGCTTGTCCTGCGACTCGGCTGGTATAGGCTTGAATTAACTCTCGCATCAAAATACCCGACGACCATTCATCCACAGCAATGTGATATAGCAACATTGATAAAATATGCTGTCCTTGTTCATCTTTCATAAAACGAACACGAATGGGAAACTCATGCATCAAATCAAAAGAATGATTGGCTTCAGCACGTAAAATCTGCTGTGCACTTTGCGCTATCTGATGTTCAGAACCCCAGAACCAGGGATGCTGCTCCAGCTGCTGCATGGGAATAACTGTTTGGAATATATCGCCCTGATCTGCACGTACAAAAATACTGCGCAAGGCATGGTGACGTTTTAAAATATCCAAGAATGCTGCATAAAAAGCCTGTTCATCAACGTCTTCACTAAAGCGAAAAGCAAATGGAATGTTATACATCGCATCACGCCCCTGATCCGAAAAGCCCATAAAGGCTTTTTGCAACAAAGTCAGCGGTGCAACAATGTCACGGTCGTCAGCCACCACTTGATTATCTTCGCTGAGCGCATTCGACTGTTGCACATATTGCGCTAATTCACGTGCAGTCGGCGCATTAAAGAAATCGGCGATTTTGATCACTAAACCATGTTGGCTTTGTAATTTACCAATCACCCGAGTGGCTAAAATAGAATGTCCACCAAAATCAAAGAAGTTGTCGTCAACTTGTAAATTGCTGTTCATCAATACAGCTTGGAACTCTTGCAAAATCAATTGTATTGCTGATATATCAATTTTCTTACTTGATACTGAATTTTCAATATGTTGTGATGAACTTTGAGCTTGAGAATTGGTTTGTGGCTGAAGTTCTTGCTGTGTCGTTACTGCAAAAATCAGATCAGCTTCTGTCCATGTCGCAATATCTGCGTCTAAGAAATCAAGCCATTGTTCCAGTAATAATGGACTTATACTTTTCGATAGTTTTTCGCCTGTGGTCAGCTCAAAGTGAATTTCATCACCTTTGACTTGGAACGCCAAAGTCAGATCATAATCGGAATGAATCGGTGGTATAGCGATGGTTTCAACCGTCACACCTTCCAATTGAAGATACTGACTCGGTTCGACAAACTGGGTAATCAGTACATTCGGAATCGTATTGCGCTTGGTTTTGGTTGCCGACAAAATCTGCTCAATGGAAACATTATTCGACATCCCTTGCAGAATTTGATTACGGACATTTGCAATGACGTTATTGATCTTATCCTGCGCTGTTTGGGGGTGTTTTGATTGATCTGCACGCGCGATACGAATGGGTAAAATATTCGAACTGGATTGAATTTTATCCAAACTCGATGCATCGTACTGCTCAACAATCGGCACAAATAGATCCAGCGAATTTTGACCGAGTAACTGATTCAAATAGCTGCCAAACAATGCCACCACCGTGTGGAAAATGGATGCTTGTGCCTGCTGGCTCAACTGTTGAATTTTGCCAACATGGACATGACTATAACAACGTACCGCTTTTTGTACATAATCAAAATCACGATGCTTCCCATATTCGGTCACTGGGGCTTGCACTTGAGTTGCCAAACAGAATTTTGGCCAAGTCATAGTGGTTAAACCCGTCGGGAAAGTATTTTTCCAGTACTGCAATGCACTGGTGCTGTCTTTCATTTTGGGTTGCAACGGCATTTGATGGGATTGATTTACGACAACACCAGTTGAATCAATCTGTTCATAATATTGACTGAGCTGAGTAAAAATCGGTTGCCATGCCGCATCATCTAATAAAATGTGATGACCTAAAATACCGAGAATCACCTCATCATTACTTTGTGGCAACAGACTAAACTGAATTGCAGGTTGCTTTGCCAAATCAATCGGTTGCTGTAACCATGACAGTAAGTATTGAATTGCGTCTGTTTCCGACTGCACCACATGAATCTGAAGCGCTGTGGATGCTTCTTCTGCATGGAATTTAGTTAAAACGCCTTCGTCGTCCAAGTCATAACGTAAATTTAAATTCGACTGCCCGACATACAATTTTTCAATTGCCCGAGATAAACGTGCAATGTCGATTTTACCTGTCAGACGAAGCGCTAAAATAAATGGACCTGAAGATGCCAATGGATCTTGCTGATGCATCATCCATGCACGTTCTTCTGCAAATGAAACCTGCGGCTGTGCTTGAGTTTCTACAATGGCAGACTGTAATGAATCCTGAAGATTCGATGTTGTTGGTGTAGATGCAGCTTTCTGATCAGAAAGACCAATATCCTGTAATTTACTGGCAAATAAGTTAAACAACTCATCGCTCATGATACTTTGCTGATGACTCATAATTTGCCCTATTTATTTCTGATCAAGTTGCGATTCAATGTTATGCACGATCTCACCTACAGTTTTGCATTTGGCTAAATCAGACAATTGAATTGCAGTATTGAGTTGTTGTGAAAGATGCTTGGCCAAACGACTTAAATGCCCCGAGGTCATACCGAGTGCCAAAATTTCAGTGTCCAGCAATACGTCAGATGATTCTTGTTGACTCGGCAATGAACGCTGTAAATGCTCAATTACCTCTTGAGCAATGGAAGGTCTCGCCAAATCAGATTGTTTAGAATGACGATGATATTTTGGTGAATCTTTTTGTAGATTCATTTTTGAATCAAAAACTTGTGTATTTTTTGAGGATGCTGTTTGTGCATAGGTCTGATACAGAAAATCTTGCGCAGTTTGCTTTAATGCTTTGCGGTCAATTTTGCCATTCCGTGTAATCGGGAATTGCGCTAATGACACCCATCGAGATGGAATATGTGAATTTGGCACATAATCCTGTAAGAACTGACGCAGTTCAGATGGACGAATACTGTTTAAAGCAGCTTCTTGAGTGGTGTAAATTGCGACGAGTTCATTGCCTTCATAGACAGGATTGGTGCATGTGGTGACTACACAATCAGTAATTTGAGGATGTTTTAATAAAGCATTTTCTACTTCAGATGCGGCAATACGCACCCCACGAACCTTTAAATAACCTTCATCACGACCTGCAAAAATAATGTTGCCATCTTCACGCAAATAACCTTTATCACTCATACGAAAGACACGGTGTACTTCACCATTTGGAAGTGTTAAAAGTACAAAATCTTTCTGTGTGATTTTGCCATCCAGCAGGTAGCCATTAGCAAGGTTAATCCCCGACATATAGAGCTGCCCAACAACACCTGGCGGACAAAACTCACCCCATGGATTTAAAATGTAATATCGGTTATGCACCATCTCCTTGCCATAAGGAATTACATCGACATCTTCAGGGGTAATTTCATGCCAGATGCTCCAAATGGTGGTTTCGGTTGGACCACCAATCGAAATCAGACGCGTATTTGGTAAAATTTCACGTAATTTTTGCACCACAGACGGTTTGACATAATCACCGCCTTGGTTAATTAAGCGAATACTTTGTAATTGTTTCGGGTCGGCTGAAGTCAACAACATATCTGCCATCGCAGGGACTGTACACCAAATCGACACCTGATAACGTTCGATCAGATCAGCCCACGCCACTGCGCTCTTGGCTTCTTCCAATGTTGGCACAACTAAACTACCTCCCACTGAAAGTGGTGCCATCAGATCAAAAATTGACATGTCATGATGGAACGGCGTCGCAGCTAGATGAATATCATTCTGGTTAATACACCAAAAATCAATGGTTTCTTGCAACACATGAGCTGTGGCGCGGTTATTCAGTACCACACATTTTGGTGTACCCGTACTGCCTGATGTATATAAATAGTACGCGGGCGACGCATCATGACGATGTTGCCAGATAATTTCCGATTCAAACGCAGACTCCGCACTGCCCGAATGTAATTGACCGTGTGCTGAATCTTTTAAAATTTCATCAATATTTAATGTCAGCAAACCTTCAACGGGCGCAGTTGAAATGGCTAAATCTGCATGGCTGTTAGATAAAATATATTGTTGTCTGAGTGACGGCGAATCCATATCAACAGGCAACCAAATAATTCCAGATAACGCACAAGCCAAAACGGCATAAATATGCTCAGGGCTTTTACGTAAGCAAATCGCAACGACTTGATGTTGTCGGATTTGTGCCAAATCTAAAGCACGACGGACTTTGGCGACATTAGCACCCAATTCAGCATAAGAGATGGTTTGATCTGCATAAATGAGTGCAGTTTTATCGGGAATTTGTTCAAACAGATTGCGCTGAATATTGGCTAAATAATCCCCCACTTCAACATGGGCATAATCATCAGCAATAACGGCATCATCGTCTAATGTTGCGACATGAGAAAAACGTTTTGGTTGTTTTAATTCTGTCTCGAGCTGGTTTAAATCATGGAGTCGTTTTGATAAAGCCTCTGCCATATCTTGAACCATGGCAGGACTTAAAGCTTGTTCAATATAATCAAGGTCAATGACCAAATCTGAACCTGCCGAAAATGAGAGTCGAATATCTAAAGCCAATTGCGGAGTTTGTGTTTGACCACTCACATAGCGCATAGCACTAGATTCGCTCAGCTTCACCCAAGACAGACCATTGGTTACAGCCACAGGCAATACAATGGATTCTTGCAGGTGTTTAATCAAATACTTTGAAAGCTCTATCCCCGAATACGAGCTATGTGCCATAGCCTGCAAAATTTGTTTTTGCGTGTCTTTCACTTGATCGACAAAACCTAGATCTGGACAGTATGCATAGTCGACCACAATAAATGAGGAACTATTACCTACACGTTTATGCAAAGCAGAATGGGATACAGGCATTGAAACGAGTAATTTTTGTTCCTCCGTCCAGTGTGAAATCACATCTAAAACGAGCGTGGTTAAGAGTGCATTGGGAAAAACTTTATATTGCCCAGCCAGTTTAGATACAGCATCAAACTTGGCTTTTTCAATCACGACTGTTTGCCGTGCATAGACAGGTGTATCAATACTTTCCAAGGCATTTGCCCAAGGCAAAGGATGTAATTCTTCAACTTGAGACAGTGCGTTATGCCAAAAATCACGATCCTTTTCAGTCGCATCAAAAAAACTAGAATGATTTTGTTGAGCATCGAGATTTTGATCTTTATCTAAAAGATTTAAATCTTGGTTCACATCAAAAAGCGAATTTAAAATGACTGAAATTGAATAACCATCGATGATTAACCCATCAAAACTGGTCAATACCACCGTTTGCTCTTCAAAAGTTTCAGGTAATTGAATCCATGCGATTTGCCAAGGCGGAGTACTTAAATCATGCGAAAAATGGCGATATTCATCGCGTAAGATTTCCAGTTGAATGGTCGCTTCCATGCTGTTGAGATGCGAAAGATCATAGACTTTCAACTGTTGATTGAGATTTATTTCAGGCTCAATCACTTGCATCAATTGCATTTCATCGATGGTGGTACGTAATGCAGGATATAATGCAATCAATTGAGTCAAACGCTGAGTCAGTGTTTCAACATCCATTCGCCCATGAAATTCTTGAAAGTCATGCATGGAAGATTGGCTCAGTGGAAACATTTTACTTTTACCGAGTAGGTAAGCTCTTTGCATTGCAGTTAAGGGTGTTGAATTCATTGTTTATTTCCCCTCGATCACTTGCATAAAGACTTCAGCAATACGCTGTGCAGTGTCAGGCAGTTTTTGTTCTAAAAGTGCGGCGATATTTTTTGCATTACGCTGTGTAAAAATATCCACCACGCTGATATCGGCATTCTGAAAATATTGGTTTAAAGCTGCGACCAAGTGCGTCGCTAGCAAAGAATCTCCACCTTCATCAAAAAAATCCAAATGACTGTTGGCTTGCGATTGCGGGATTCCGATAATTTTCGCCATCATCAACGTCACGACTTTTTCAAGTACTGTGGTTTCTTCAAGCTGTGATGCATCCGATTGCTCTAATGGCTCATATTTTGTGAGTAAACCATTCAGCTGTTCAGACGATAACGTTGCAGTAAAACTTTGAATTTCATCGACCACATAGTTGTGATCAGGAATTAAATACGCTGGCAAAACTTCGGCATAGGCTTTGAGCAAATCTGCGGATGACTGCTTTTGATGAAGGTTTAATACAGCCACAATCGTGGTTTTTGATTGATCCTGAAGCGTATAAACTTTCACCTGTTTGATGAAGGAGAGCTGAGCAATTTGGTCTTCAATATTTTTAACTTCAATGCATTGACCATTTTTCAAGATCAACTGATGTGACTGCTCAAACAGATGCAACCGACCTTGATCATCGCTATACGCTTGAATACCTGTCTCGATCCATTCAGATTGATTGGATGGATCTGTTGTATGGGCATTTGAATGATCAAAACTCAGCACCAAGCGACCTAAAACCCAAGCTGGGCAATCCGTATCTAGACCATTTACGACACGATAAGGTGTATTTGCATTTGTTTGAGGAAACTTAGCAAAGAGCGGTGCAGGTAATTGTACTTTCACCTGTTTCGGTTGCTGGTTGTGCGGTGCAAGCTGTTGAGACAATGCATTTAAGGATTGAGTAAGTACAGAGCTACCCACCGTCAGGACATGCTGGATCGACTGAATATAATGATCAAACATGCCTTGAATGACATTCGGTTTAAACGCATGGCTCCGAATATCCCAATTTACAGCCAAACCTTGATTAAAATAGGCAATCTGTACATCTAAATCGACTTTTGGACCTTGGGAAATACACCATACAGGTTGCCCCAATGTACGCTGTAATTGCTCAGAGAATATCTCGCCTTCATCCAAAGCGGAGGTAAACACAATTGGAGAAATTTCCAGTTGTTGACGATGCTTGGATAAATCGCGCAGTACATGAATCCCACCATAGCGGTAATGTTCATGAATTTGATTGACATCATGCTCAATTCGTTTCGTCGTTTCTAGCAAAGTTTCAGCGGGGTTCAGCTTTAAACTCAGTAAGCTAATCTGAGTAAAATCTCCCACCACATGCTCGATATTTTGCCCATATGGCTCGCGAATAAACGCAGGTAAATTCAGGCGAAATTCAGGTTGAGCTGCCCAATTTGCAATTGTTTGCGCAAAGAGACTTAAACATAAACTTCCTACAGATACACCTTGAGTCTGTGCCAAACTTTGTAAACGAGCACGTTCATCTGCATTAAAAATATGGATGAGACGTTCAAACTGATGTGGGTCTTGTCGTAACCCTTCAGCAATAACCGGTAATAGCGGTGCAGGTGCAATGGCATCGAGCTGAGATTGCCACCATTGTTGATCTTGCTGAATTTTTTCTTGTAAATTAACATCATGACGGCGTTGCGCTAGATAATTAAAATATCCGATACCATCCAAGTTTAAATCTGCACGTTCTTCACCCTGGTACAAAGCACTTAAGTCTTCAACCACCACTAAAAAACTTTGCGGATCAATTGCCGACATATCAGAGTCAATATGCAGAATATGACGATGCTCAGGTAAAAGCGTTAACTGCACATCCAACACTTGCCCTTTAGCAATGTCTAATTGCTGATGACTTAATCGTTTCCGTTTGGCTTTTAAATGCTCCTCTATTGCAGTTGAATCCAGTTGAGTTAAATCCTCTATCTGAATTTCTTGATGGTCAACTGATTGGATAATTTGCTGACCGTCACGAATGGATGCACTTAACATCGGATGGCGCTGAATTAACTGTTCAAATGCACATTGCAATTGTTCGAGATTTAAATCTGTTCCCTCAAATTCCATATACAAATGTGCCGACACGCCTTCGGTTTCTCGCCCTGCCCAATAGGCATATTGCATATCGGACAATGCAACGGTTTGAGTCGGTAGTGTGTCTAACCATGCAGGTAAAATTGAATTTTGCTTAGGCTGTTCGCTCTGCACAGCATCAACCGATTTTGTATTCTCCTGAATAAGGCTCTGCCAATCGTGTACAGTCGGTGACATGGCAAAATCTGCATAAGACAGCGCCGTGTTATATTTTTTCTCAAAATGATCGACTAACTGCATGATCGCCAATGAATGCAGCCCATGTTCAATCAAATTATCTTCAGGTTGAATTTGAATGCTATCAATTTGCAGAACATGGTGAATGTCTGCGGTAATTTCTTGTTGTAATTGCATTGTCATCCTCCCTTTATTGACCTAAAGTTGCGCCACCATCAATCACCAAATCGTGCATGGTGATATGCGAGGCTTGATCACTGATGAGGAACATCACTGCATGGGCAATGTCTTCGGTTAAGGCAATTTTCTGTAGAGGAATCCCAACTTTGTACTGCGCTAAATTGCCGTGAATGGTCTGTTTTTCGCCGGAAGCATCTTTCCAAAGTTGGCGAAGCATAGGCGTTGCGGTTGAACCAGGTGAAACAATATTGACGCGGATGCCATATTCAGCGAGTTCCAACCCCACAGTTTTACTAAAACTGGTCAGCGCGGCTTTAGATGCACCATAGGCTGCCATCTTCATGCGAGGCACATGTGCAGAATTTGACGACACCATGACAATATTGCCATTTCTCTTTTCACGAAAATATGGACTTAAATGCTTTAAGAAATAAAATGGAGCAAAGGTATTGACTTCAAAGGTTTGCAACCATGCATCTTCTGGCAATGTGTCGTGTTCATCCAAATGCAGTACTCCAGCTGTATTGATGAAATAATCTGGTGGAGAAGTTTTCAGAAGCTTTTGGCAGAGCGATGAAATCTGCACAGCATCACGAACATCACATTGATGAACTTCGTAACGATCACTTTCGACAATGTTATTCGTTGATAAATCAAAACCGACGACATATATATGTTGTGCAATCAGCCGTTGCATAATTTCTGCACCCATGCCCTGATTCACGCCAGTCACCCATGCAATTTTGGTATCAGCTGAATGAGTGAGGGTTGGTGATTTCTCTTGTGTTTCTGCTTCTTTCATGAAAATTCCTTATCTAATTTCGATTGATCTTGAAATTTATGAAGCAATCACACTTTGAGCATCTTCAACGACCCCCAAGTTACGATGGACATACTGCAATGCAAATAGATGATCCTGAAGACTAAAATCAGCTACAGAATCCCCGACCATAAAAGGCTGGATACCATTCATAAACGCCTCTGCAGCAGTTTGAAGCACACCAATATGGGCGTAGACACCACAAATAATCAGCTGATCTTTTCCCATTTCTTTTAATTGGTTTTGCAAATTTGAATGATAAAAAGCGCTATAGCGCCATTTGGTCAGTACAACATCGTGTTGTGTTGGCGCTAATTTCTGAACAATTTCAGCTTGCTCAGGATATGCGGTTAAACCAGGTCCCCACATATCATTCAATAAGGCACGATCTTCATCGTTTTGTTTTACGGGTTGTGCCGTGTAAAACACAGGAATATGATTTTCTACACACCATGCTTTCATTTGGGCGATATTGTTAATCACCTCCTGAATCAATGGAGAATCTTCACCATAAAAATTAATGAAATAATCCTGCATATCGTGGATCAATAAAGCCGCACGATTCTTTTCAATTTTCCATTTCACTTTTGCCGCTGGATAATCTTGTTTAAACGGAAGCGGATAGCTTTGAATTTTTGGAATTGCCATGGTGATGCCTATATATCGTGTATTAGTTATAAAGTGTGTGTCTTCAAGGATTAATCTGGCCGTGTATGCTGTAAAGCTGTATTGGGCTTAATCAAGTTTCACAAGTCGCATTCAAGGTTTTCAGTAAAGTTTGCATTTTTGCTTCTGTTTCATTCCATTCGAGTTCAGCTTCCGAACCCTTTACGATGCCTGCGCCTGCATATAATCTGAGGTTGCGTTCAGACAATAAGCCACAGCGAATGGTGACAGCCCATTCACCATTACCATCTGCATCCATCCACCCGACCAAACCTGCAAAGTAGTTTCGGTCGTAACCTTCGTGCTCCAATATGAAATGTTTAGATAACTGGGTTGGCGAACCACATATGGCAGGCGTAGGATGGAGAGACAATGCCAAGGCTAATGCGTTGGTTTGTTCGTTTTTCAACTGCCCTTCAAAAACGCTAGACAGATGCAGCATGGTGGTGGTTTTTAAAATTTCAGGTTGTTCTGAAACGCTTAACTTTTGACAAAAAGGTTTTAAGTTTTTAAATACACTGTCGACGACAATTTGATGTTCATGCAAATCCTTCGTTGATGCATATAAATCTTCAATGTTTTTTTGGTTGATCCGATCATCTTCACTTAAAGGCCGAGACCCTGCTAAAGGGTTACTTTTGACAATATGACCTTGTTTAGAAATGAGTAATTCTGGACTCGCCCCTAATAGATGAGCATTGTCTTCTACAGGTATAACAAAACTAAACGCATGTTGATTTTGAGCAGCCAGTGTATGAACTAAATCATAAGGACTTTGTTGATGCGAGAGTTCGAAGTCAACAGCTTGAGAAAGCACAATTTTCTCTAAATTGTTGTGATCAAACTGTATTAATGCTTGATCAATTGCATTTGCAAACTGCTGTTTAGACACCAGTCTTTTCTGACTGTTTAGTTTGAATGAACCAAACTGTTGTTGATGTTCAAACTGAGTGAATGATGCTGTATTTTGCTTTTGATGTTGTCGATAAAAGTGCAACATCGACGGCTGAGTTGTATCAAATGGTATTGCGCCAATGACAACTGGATTTGAGTCCTGATCTTGAGTAACATGCTTAAATGCAGCACCAATCGTATCCAAAAGTTGTTGCTGATTTTCAGCTGCTAATCTAATTGTTTCAACTCTTTCAGATGTATAAAGATGATAATTTTGGGTCAAGAAACAGGATGCTTCAATATCCTCTTGTGCCCGATGAGATGTACCATCAAACCCTAAACTCATATAATTCATAAAGCCTCCTTTGCTCAAACACGTGTCATGTTTTAGTTGAACCGTCACTAAAATTTTCTACACGAATCGGCTTATGTAGATGATATTGAGAATTATTATTATTTAAAACAAAGAATCCGATGTATTTTTTAAAGTGTTGGGAAAACTCATAATTTTTAAAATAATTTAGCGTTAAGCAGGTGATGTTTTTTTGAATCTAGATGGTCGTATTTCAATAAAGTTATTTAATAAAAGAGTACATAATTTCTTTAAATTTAAAGTGTTTAAGATTTAACTCATTGACAGAAATTTGCTGAGTTTCTTATGAAATGCTATTGACTTATACAAAATCATAAATGAAAATGATTCTCATTTAATATTCCAACGAGTGCTCACAATGTCTATTTATATTGATTCACATAAAGCTGTACTCAAACAAGTTGGTGATATATTTTTAGATATGTATTCACCTCTCCCCAACCATCATCTCAATCAATTCAATCCGTCTGACGGAGATGGTTATAGTGAAATTTATGATTTCGGTAAGCTCTGCGTGGGAAAGGGCAAATATTGGATCGATCGGCCATTAAAGATGAGTGCTGAGTCGCCAAGCAATGCTTTTGGAATCACCATGTTATTGTCAGGGACACATCATATTAAGAATCACCGTAGTAATCATGAATACCAGATTCGCTCACCTATGATTATCCTAAGAAAAGGAAGCCTAGGTTTACAGACTATCTATCTTCAAGAACACAAAAAAATGGCTTTAATTACATTAGATTTTAATGAAACTTTTCTAGAAATTATGCAAACTAGTTTTCAGCATCATGATTTGGCAAAATTTTTCTTAGCGGATCCCAATCCTGCACTTAAAACCATCAATATTCCGAATAAAAATGTACTTCATCAGGCACATTATTTATTAAATCTTCCTCCTGCACAGTCATCTATTGATTTATTGCATTTAGAAGGGGCAGCTTTAGAGCTGATGAGTCTGTTATTGGATCAACATAGCAAGTCAAATCAAATTCCTGCCCCTATTCATAAGAGTATTATGATTTTAGAGTCAGAATTTGAACAAAAAATCACAATTCGAACTTTAGCTAAGCGTGTCGGTATAAACGAATGTGGTTTAAAACGCCTATTTAAAGAATATACAGGAAAAACAATTGGTCATTATTTACTGGAAACTCGCATGAAACATGCTCAAATATTATTGAAAGATGGTGTTTCAGTTGAAAATGTAGCTAATCAGGTTGGTTACAGTAGCGTACAATATTTTAAGCAAATTTTTGAACAGCATTTTGGTTATAGTTGCTAATTATGTTTCCATATTTAGCCGAGTACTTTTATGTATACACTTTATAGCGCTTAGGTTTTTACCCGATTAAATACACATTAGATATTTTTTAAATGTTTTTCATTTAATTTTTACTTGAAAATACAATCCATGATTCTATCGTTTTTCGCTTTACTAATTTTTAAAGGCTAAATAGATGATAACAAGAGGAATAATAAAATTGATCAGAAAAAGGGGAATTTCTTCCACAAAGTCATACCCTAAACTTATACTGTGATACATATTCCAACTGACTAAGCATACCTAAAGTGGCAGAAAAATCGGTAATCGCCCCTAAAAACAATAGTATCTAAAACCCAAAAAATAAAGTAAATTACTAAAAAATAAATGCTTTTGGTAAAACTTATGTGGTCGGATATTGAGTCAAATATAGACTTTTTAAACTATTCTGAAGCATCAGAAATTATTATCAATGTACTTCAGAATCCTCAGATGCTGCCTATCTCAATAGGCGTATTTGGGTCTTGGGGAACTGGTAAATCCACTATCTTAAATCTAATTAAAAACAATCTAGAACATATTGAAAACCATGATGATTATGTCATTATTAGATTTGATGCTTGGTTATATCAGGGGTTTGATGATGCTAGGGCTTCACTATTAGAGGTCATCAATACTGAAATTTCTAAATTAGTTAAACAAGATGAAAAATTATACGAAAAAGCATTAAGTATTGGAAAAAGAATTAATAAATTGCGAGCTCTAGGTTGGGCTGCTGAGGGCACAGCTTTAGCTTTTGGCGTTCCTACATTTGGTCTACTCTCAAAAGCCATTGATTCTATTGGCAATGGAATCAATGGCAGTGCTGGGGATAAAGATGCACAGCACGTCACTGAAGCTATTAATAAAGGAAAAGAAAGCTTAAAAGATATTCTTAACGAGGAAAAAAGTTCAGCACCAAAAGAGATTACTGCTTTAAAAAATGAATTTGAAGATTTATTGGAATCTTTAAAGGCTTTGTTGCATAAATATGTAAGCATCTGATTTAAATAAATTTAATTTTGGATCAAAAAATAATCAAAACTTTTAAAATCATATAGTTATGAAATCTTTGTGCAACAAAGCCGCTCAGATTTACGAAAATTTTAAGTATCTTCTAACGAATAAATAAAGTACTTACCAAAGGTTTATTTATTCTTTTTAATCTGTGTGATCATCAGCGAGTTACTGTAATCACTTCCTGCACTTCGTGTACGATTAACAAATCTTAGCGATTCTGATTGGAATCAAACATTAGGTGAAAATGGTCAGGTCTATAGAAAAATCTGGCATATTCTAGAAGGAGTCTAAAAAGACCCTTTCATTTTTGCTCCATACTAAAAAACCTTTTGACATTTATATGTTTGATCATTAATTTAGTATGAAGCATCAATACTATGCTAGTCAGTCCACCGCTCAATTTTAGTTGAGTTGGCGAATATCCCCTTGTGATAATGTATATTCTCTTCTTGAGACCAATCTTACTATCCTTATTGTATGCCAAAGGGTGATGTGGGCTGCACAATGAAAATGGCGAGCTATAAGGTTAGCATTTATGCAAAACTTAGTTTTTCCATCAGGATTATCTGTCCAAAGAGCAAAAAAACGCGCTAAAGAACTTGTTAAAAGTAAGCAAAAAACCAAAATGATGCACTTGATGCAATTTCTTTAAAAGAAGTGAATAAGCCATGGGCTCTAGCAATGGCTCAGCTTAAACAAAATTCAGACTCATCAAATTATTTAATCACACGTATTGATATTGCAAGAGTCTTAGAGCAAGAACCTTTATTAACAGCTAATGGCTTTGGTCATGCTGATACTTACCATGAATCTTTTTATAAAAGACACACTTTTCATGATTCAAAAGCAGAATATATTCAGCATTTTCACGCAAGCCAAGAAATATTAAGAAACTCAATTGATGAATGCCAACGGTGCTGTATGTACTTACAACATTTAAAAAAGTTAAAGTCCGTCCGTTATAATTTGGGGAGTTACGGGTTAAAACATAGTGTCGAAAGATATCATCGTAAGTTAAATCAATTCAATGATGCGTATGTATCTAATGGTGCATTAATTTGTGCTGCGATTCATATGGGTTTTTCGATCATGCGAAAAGATCATTTAAGCCCTAATGTTTGGATTTTCGCTAGTGTACAATCAGACATAATAGTATGGGAAAGGCTGCTTGAAGAACAAAAGTCTTTCCTTAGTTTCACACAACAGAGACTTTTTGAGAAAGTGAGCAAGAATACTGATCAGATCAGTATTCTTTAGTTTAGAACTATATTGTTAAATTACAAATTAGAGTCTCAGACTCAGTTTAAGACTTTAATGTTAATCCAGCAATCTCAATTAACGTTAAATTATTGATTATGAATGAAGGATAGTTTAGAACTATATTGTTCAAACACAGAAGCTGCACCAATAATAGCTGATGCCATACCAGCTACATGTCCCATAGGTTCCATTGCAATCGCGTTTAAATTACCAAATAAAGTTCCAAATAATAAAAATAAAATACAGGCATAAAGCATAAACATCCAAAATGCTACAGTCACACCTATAAGTTGAATCCCTAAGAAAATTAATGAAATTAAGCACAGACCGAGAAAGCCATAAATACAGATTGGACGCATACCAAACTTCATGACAATTTTAGAATTGGTAAATGAAGCAATGCCCATTACACCAGCAAGCACAGCAAAATAAGCACTAAACTCTTGCCCTGTTTTACCAAACTGCTGCATAAAAATTTGCTGAGAAGTACCTAAGTAACCAATAAATCCACCAAAGCAAAAGCCTGCACATAATAAATAGCTCATGGTGGTTTTATTACTTACAACTTCTTTGAACCCATCTTGAAATGCTTGTAAACGCATAGGTAAACGATTTTCAGGAAGTAACGTCTCTTCTAATCGTAAAGCGACCCACGCTCCAACAACTGTGGCATAGATCATATATAAAACAAAAATATCACGCCAACCAAAGAAGTGAATAATGAGTTGTCCCAGACTTGGTGCAATCGCTGGAGCGACCATAAATACCATCATGATTAAGGACATAATACGGGCCATTTGAGCGCCGCTGTATTTATCTCGCACAATGGAAATTGAGGCAACATAAGGACCTGAAACCCCAATACCCTGAATAAAGCGACCTACTAAAAACCATTCAAAACTTTGTGTGGTAAAGCACAATAAACTTCCCAAAAAGTAGATGATAATACCGGTAAATAAAATACGTTTTCGTCCAATCGCATCGGAAAGTGGACCTGCAATCAACTGCCCTATTGTCATGCCGGAGAAAATACCAATAATGACCCACTGGGTCTGATTATTATTCTTTAATTCAAAAACTCGTCCAACCTCACCTAAAGCAGGCAACACTGCATCTATCGAAAAAGACACGATAGACATGAGTAATGCCATCAACAGTGCAAACTCACGGAAATGGATTTTTGACTTCATTTTTCTTCTCTACTATTTATTCTACTTACATTGTACTACATACAAATAAGCCACCTTACGGTGGCTTATTTCAATTTTTATATTAACCAATAAACTTACGTGCGTTACGGAACATACGTAACCAAGCACCGTCTTCAGTCCACTCTTCTGGACTCCAAGAGTGTTGAATTGCACGGAAAGTACGCTCAGGGTGCGGCATCATGATCGTTGCACGACCATCTTTAGACGTTACGCCCGTAATCGCTTCCGGTGAACCATTTGGGTTCAATGGATAATGTTGAGTCGGGTTACCGTGGCTATCAACATAGCGCAATGCAACTTGATTCGCTGCATTTAAGCTTGCAATATCAGCTTCGCTAGCAACCACACGGCCTTCACCATGTGCTACAGCAATCGGTAAAATTGAACCTTCCATACCATCAAGTAATACAGAAACTGATTTTTCAACACGAACGTTTACGCTACGTGCTTCAAAAACTTCTGACATATTGCGGTGGAAACGTGGCCAGTGTTCAGCACCCGGAATAAGTGGCGCTAATTGTGACAACATTTGGCAACCATTACAGATACCTAAGCTAAATGTACCTTCACGGTGGAAGAATTGCTCAAACTGATCACGTAGTTTTGCATTGAACAGAACTGATTTTGCCCAGCCACCGCCTGCACCCATTACGTCACCGTAAGAGAAACCGCCACAAGTCACTAAACCTTCGAAATCACTTAGGCTCACACGACCAGCAAGTAAGTCGCTCATGTGTACGTCAATTGTGTTAAAGCCAACTTTATCGAAAGCTGCTGCCATTTCAATATGACCATTTACACCCTGCTCACGCAAGATTGCCATATTCGGACGACGGCTATTAATAAACGGTGCTTCGATAGGTTCATTTAAATCAAATGTAGGTTTAGCAATCAAACCTTGATGTGATTTATCAGTAATTAAAGCAAATTCTTGGTCAGCAGTTTCAACGTTATCACGTAAACGTTGGATCTGATGAGATACTTCAGACCAAGCTTGTTGTAACTCTGCACGCTCTAAAGTTAAGCCATTTACAGATAATTGATCAGTATTATTTACGCGACCAACTACAGCAATTGCATCTTTTAAGCTAGAAGCAGCTACTTCTGCTTGTAAAGCTTCCCAATCAGCTGCTTTGATTTGAACTACTGCACCAATTTCTTCTGCAAATAAACCAGCAGTAGTCTGATCTTCTAATGCTACCCCTAAACGCGAAGCGAACATCATTTCAGCTACAGTTGCGAGTAAACCACCATCACCAATGTCATGGTAAGCCTGAATCAAGCCACGGTTATTCCAGTCTTGAATTAAAGCAAAGAACGCTTTGAAGTCATCAAAACTATCAACATCTGGAGTGACTGAACCAATTGCTTTATATACTTGCGCAAGAATCGAACCACCTAAACGGAATTGTCCTTTAGATAAATCAATACGGACAAGTACTGAGTCTTCTAAATTCTTAAGTTCAGGTGTTAAAGTCTTACGAACATCAGCTACTGGAGCAAATGCAGTAATTACGCCAGTCATTGGAGATGTTACGGCTTTATCTTCACCGTTATCATTCCAAGTCGTACGCATTGAAAGTGAGTCTTTACCTACAGGAATCGCAATTCCCAAAGCAGGACACATTTCCATACCAATTGCTTTCACGCCTTCAAACAATGCTTGGTCTTCACCTTTTTGACCAGCAGCAGCCATCCAGTTTGCAGAAAGTTTGATATCGCTAATTTGTTCAATGTTTGCACATGCAATATTGGTAATTGCTTCAGCAACTGCCAAGCGAGCAGACGCTGCTGGATTTAACAATGCAACTGGTGGACGTTCACCCATTGCCATTGCTTCACCAGTGAAGCCTTGTAAGCTGGTAGTCGTTACTGCTGCATCTGCAACAGGAATCTGCCAACGACCAACCATTTGGTCACGTGCAACCATACCTGTAATTGAACGGTCACCAATGGTGATCAAGAATGATTTAGACGCAACTGTAGGATTTTTCAATACACGGAAAATCGCATCTTTCAAATCAACTTTTGAAGCGTCAAATTCGTTGCCTTTACGTTCAATTGTTTCATAAGAACGTTGCATACGCGGTGTACCACCAAGCATCACTTGCATTGGGATATCAACTGCGTTGTTTTGGAACAATGGATCTTCAACAGTTAAGTGACGAGCTTCAGTTGCTTCACCTAACACGGCAAATGGACAACGTTCACGAGCACAGATTGATTCGAACTGTTCTAAAGACTCTGGACGAATTGCAAGAACATAACGCTCTTGTGCTTCATTTGACCAGATTTCCATTGGGCTCATGCCCGGCTCTAATGAAGGAATCTTACGAAGGTTAAGAACTGCACCTAACTCATGATCGTTTACAAGCTCAGGCATTGCATTTGATAAACCACCAGCTCCTACGTCATGAATAGACACGATTGGGTTGAAGTCTTCTAAACGCCAGCAAGTATCAATCACTTCCTGACAACGGCGTTCCATTTCTGGGTTTTCACGTTGTACAGATGCGAAATCAAGGCTTTCACCCATTGTGCCGCTGTCTACAGAAGAGGCTGCGCCACCACCAAGACCGATTAACATCGCAGGGCCACCCAATACAATGAGCAAGTCACCCGGTTGAATCGCATCTTTTTCTACATGATCAGGACGAATATTACCGTAACCACCCGCGATCATGATTGGCTTATGGAAGCCCTTCACTTCACCATTTACGTTTTGCTCGAAAGTACGGAAATAGCCATTTAATGCAGGACGACCAAATTCATTGTTAAATGCCGCGCCACCTAATGGACCTTCAATCATAATTTGTAATGGCGATGCCATACGTGAAGGTTTACCGTAGTTTTCTTCCCAAGGTTGTTCAAAACCAGGAATATTTAAGTTAGAAACTGTAAAGCCTGTTAAACCTGCTTTCGGTTTACCACCACGACCAGTTGCACCTTCATCACGGATTTCACCGCCTGAACCTGTTGCTGCACCAGCAAATGGAGAAATTGCCGTTGGGTGGTTGTGAGTTTCAACCTTCATTAAAATGTGAGCAGCTTGGCTCTTATATTTGTAAACAAAATGACCGTTTTCATCTGCTTTCGGATAAAAACGCATCGTGTCATAACCAACAATTACAGATGCGTTATCTTTATATGCCGATAACACGTCAGTTGGAGATTCTTTATAAGTGTTTTTAATCATTTGGAACAATGATAATGGTTGTTTTTCACCATCAATTGTCCATTCAGAACCGAAGATTTTATGACGACAGTGTTCAGAGTTTGCTTGTGCAAACATCATCAACTCGATGTCATTTGGGTTGCGACCAAGTCGAGTAAATGCTTCAGTTAAATAATCAATTTCTTGTTCAGATAACGCAAAACCAAATTCGTTGTTGGCTTTTACTAATGCTTCTTTACCTTGACCTAAAATATCAATTGAATTTAAAGGTTTTGGTGCTGTTTCTGAAAACAGTGCTTTTGCATCTTCAATTTGTGCAAAAACAGTTTCAGTCATACGGTCATGAAGTACTTGTTTTACTTCATTAGAAATTTCAGAAACACCTTTTAAAGTGAATAAAAGACCACGTTCTAAACGGTGAACTGGAGTATTACAGTTTTTGAAAATGTCAGTCGCTTTAGATGACCAAGGTGAAATCGTACCCACACGTGGTGTTACTAAAATCTGAATCTCATCACTTGCAGGTTGACGAAGTTCAAAAGACTCACCGTCATTTAATAATTGCAAAGCAGATTGATGTTGCTGCTCGTTGAGCGCTTGATCAAACAAATAGACCCATTGGCTGTCAAAAGATTGAACAGAACTAATTGACGATAAACGTGTTAATAGTTGAGCTTTCTTAAAAGAAGAATGTGCTGCTGCACCGGCCACGATAAACATGTTGATTTTGGCTCCACGGGCAGGTCTTGTGAACCTTACCGCAATGTGACTTTAGAGAGAGCGCATATTCTACTGTGTCTTGCTAAAATCAGCTAGATGTAGAATCAGTATTCTGTAACCTAATTCTGCAAGAAGTGATGTGTTTTTTGTTCAAAATCATTTTTTTAATCATTCTCGCTCAAAATAAATTGTTTCATGTTTATTCAATAACATAATAAAACCTGAACTAAGACAAACTATGTCGCACCAAGCTAGTGCTTTTAGCATTTTTTTGGCATGATCAGGCTTTATAGTTTTGAATAATGATAAATGGAACAAATGCGTTGGTTAGAACTGCTGTCTGCAGTTCGTTTAGGTAGTAAAAAAAGCAGTACAGAGCTGGCTCGAAGCCCATTTCATAAAGATTATGACCGCATTATATTTTCACAAAGTTTTCGTCAGTTAAACCGCAAGACTCAAGTTCATCCTTTAGCACAGCATGATGGCATTCATACCCGTTTAACTCACTCGCTTGAAGTTTCCTGTATTGGCCGTTCCATGGGCATGCTGGCAGCCGAAAAAATTAAAGATGAATTGCCTGTCTGGATTTCTCCTGCCGATGTCGGCGCAATTATTCAAGCGGCCTGCCTTGCTCATGACATTGGCAACCCACCCTTCGGGCATGCAGGTGAATATGCAATTCGTGAATGGTTTGACGATGCCTCACATAATGATTTTTTAAAAAAATTAACTCCCGAAGAAGAAGCCGATGTCCGTCAGTTTGAAGGCAACGCCCAAGGATTACGCCTATTAACCCGTATTGACTATCATCCAGATGATGGAGGCATGCGTTTAACTTACGCAACCTTAGGCGCTTATTTAAAATATCCTTGGCTTTCAAAAACAATCGCGTCTCAAGGTGATCGTCCATCACACCAACGAGCGAAATTTGGTTGTTATCAATCTGAAAAAGAAATTTTAAAACAAATTGCTGAGCAGCTCGGACTTATTCAATTAGGTGAATATCACTACTGCCGTCATCCACTTACCTATTTGTTAGAAGCTGCCGATGATATTTGCTATGCCCTCATCGATTTAGAAGATGGCATTATTCTAAATATGCTGAATTACCAAGAGGTTGAACCAATTTTTCTCAACTTGATTGCAGATTATGGCCAACCTGAAGAGCTATCACTTCCAAGCAGTACATGGCAACAAAAAATTTCGGCATTGCGTGGTCGTGTTATGAAGCGTCTGGTTGATGAAGTCACTACAGCTTTTGCCAAACATCATTATGAAATTATTACTGGTCAGCTCAAAGGTAGTCTTTTACAGTACTGTTCGCCTGATATTGCGGCAGGTATTGAAACAGCCAAAAATCTGGCACGTGAAAAAATCTTTGAACACCCACAAAAGTCTGGTTTAGAAATTATTGCTCACCAAAGTTTGCAAACTATTCTTGATGCATTTGTTCCCTTAACGATGCCGCATAAATCTTTAAGCTTTAAAGAACAGCGCTTGATGTCTATTCTTAATTTGTACGGTGCTCGCTTTAGTAATAACCACTACAGCAATATCATGCAGGTACTCGATATTATCAGTAAGTTTTCAGATCATCAGGCTTATAGCTTGGCTCAAGAGCTACAAGGTAATAAAATCGGCTTGTTTTAAGCTGCCTTAATATAGAAAGAAATACAGCTAGTGTCGTTTTAATACATTTAGAACGACCAGATTTACAGTTATGAATAAGTGAAATTACGCTATGATCGGATGTTTAATTGGCGAAGTGTTTGCCCTAGAAGCCCCAACTGTCTTACTGAATGTAAATGGTGTGGGCTATGAAATTGATACACCACTTTCAACATTTTGCCAATTACAAAAAGGCCAGAAAGTTACGCTATGGACGCATTTGGTCGTCCGTGAAGATGCTCAGCAGCTTTATGGTTTTAGTGATGCTCAAGAGAAAACTATTTTCCGTACCTTACTAAAAGTAAATGGTGTGGGCCCGAAAATGGCATTAGGTATTCTTTCTACGTTAAGTGTTGAATTGCTGGTACACACAATTGAACATGACGATGTGAATACTTTGGTTAAAGTTCCGGGGGTAGGCAAAAAAACAGCTGAACGTTTAATGATTGAACTTCGTGACCGTTTTAAAACTTTGGCACAAGGAACTTCTAGCGCTGCGGCCCTGCCTCAGATTCAATTTGTTTCGAACTCACCTGTTGCAGAAGCAGAAGCAGCATTACAGTCACTAGGTTATAAACCACTAGAAGCACAAAAAGCTGTTGCGGCGGTTAAAGCCGATTACACTGAATCAGCCGATATTATTCGTGCTGCACTTAAATCAATGATGAAGTAAACACACCTATGCAAGACCGTCTAATCAGTGGAACAGAAAAACCTGAAGATCATTTTGATCGGGCTATTCGACCGACTTCACTTGCCGATTATATCGGGCAACCAGTCGTACGCGAGCAAATGGAAATTTTCATCGGTGCGGCTCGTGGTCGTGGTGAAGCACTCGATCACACACTGATTTTCGGTCCACCGGGCTTAGGAAAAACCACGCTTGCCAATATTATTGCGCGTGAAATGGGTGGCAATCTCAAATCCACTTCAGGGCCTGTTTTAGAGCGTGCGGGTGATTTGGCTGCAATGCTGACTAACCTTGAAGAAGGCGATGTTTTATTTATTGATGAAATTCACCGTCTTTCACCAGTGATTGAAGAAATTCTTTATCCGGCAATGGAAGATTACCAACTTGATATCATGATTGGTGAAGGTCCTGCTGCTCGTTCAATTAAACTCGATTTACCACCTTTTACGCTCGTTGCTGCGACCACACGTGCCGGCTTACTCACCTCGCCTCTACGTGACCGTTTCGGTATTGTGCAACGTCTTGAATTCTATTCTGTAGAAGACCTAACTCACATCGTGTCACGATCTGCAAACCTCATGGATGTACCCATTACAGTTGAGGGTGCAGAAGAAGTTGCACGCCGTTCACGCGGAACACCGCGTATTGCCAATCGTTTATTACGCCGTGTACGTGACTATGCACAAGTAAAAGGTACAGGCGAAGTTAACCATGAAATGGCACAACGTGCGCTTGATATGCTTAATGTCGATAAAGCTGGTTTAGATACCTTAGACCGACGTTATTTAAGTATGTTGTTAGAACGTTTTGATGGTGGACCTGCTGGTGTTGAAGCCCTTGCAGCTGCTATGGCTGAAGATAGCGGAACACTTGAAGATGTTATTGAACCTTATTTAATTCAGCAAGGTTATGTTATGCGTACCGCACGAGGTCGCATTGCAACCAACCAATCTTATTTGCAGTTTGGCATGACGCCACCTGAGCCTAAAAACTAATCAAAGGAAGAGAATTTTCTCTTCCTTTTTTTATTTAACTATTCTTTTTAACTCAAATAAAAATTGTCTTATCAATAAATTAGCCACTCTATACCTTTTAAGTCTTTCTTTATACCTTATTGATTTTTTAATATTTTTAAAAACTGAATTATAAGAAATCTAGATATTAAATCTTCTGAACAATAATATTTTTAGGATAAGGATATGTACAAAAAAACTGCTTTAATTTTTCCACTTGCCCTAATAAGTCAATTGAGTCTAGCGGATTGGGTAAAAGATGCTATACAACAAAATGAAAATCAGGTCATTCAATTAAGACAACACATCCATGAGTACCCTGAACTAGGCAATATGGAATTTAAAACATCTGCATTGGTTCAAAAAGAATTAAAGTCTTATGGCATTCAAGTCAGAACAGGTTATGCAAAAACAGGGGTAATCGGCATTTTAAAAGGGAGTAACCCTGGCCCTATTATTGCGCTTAGAGCAGATATGGATGCGCTACCTATGGAAGAAAAAAGTGGTGTGCCATTTGCTAGTAAACAAAAAGCAATTTATCAAGGTAAAGAAACTTATGTGATGCATGCTTGTGGACACGATGCGCACACTGCAATGTTATTAGGTGCAGCAAAGATATTGGCGGCCAATAAAGATAAAATATTAGGCACTGTAATTTTTGTATTTCAGCCCGCTGAAGAAGGTGGAGCAGATATCGATAACTTCACGCATGGTGATCAAATCGGCTCAAGAAAAATGATTGCGGATGGTGCATTTAAAGACTACAAACCAGAAGCTATTTTTGGCATGCATGTCATGTCCGGCATGAAAAGCGGACATCTATATTATAAAGATGGTGCTATTTTAAACAGTGCCGATCACTTACGGATTCAAGTCAACGGCAAGCAGGTGCATGGCTCTACCCCTTGGTTAGGCAGAGATCCAATTTATGCATCAGCTCAAATGATTAATAATTTACAAAGTCTTATTAGCCGAAGAATCGACCTAACCCAAGGTATGGGCGTTATTAGTATTGGCAATATTCAAGGCGGTACAGCTGGAAATGTGATTCCTGAACAGGTCAATATGATCGGTACTATTCGATCCAATAACGAACAGATCCGAGAAAATATCCTAAAGAGCTTACCAACTCTGGTGGAAAATAACGCTCAAGCTAATGATGTAACAGCAAAAGTTGAAATTGCGCCTTATGCTCCAGTAACCATGAATAATAAAGCTCTTACTCAACTTATCCAGCCAACATTAGCCAAAACTGTTGGAGATTCGAATCTTCATGTTTTAAACCATAATGCAAGTGCAAGTGAAGATTTTGCCTATTATGGGAAATTAATGCCCTCTTTCTTTGTTTTCTTAGGAGCAACACCTGAAAATCAGGACTTAAGCCAAGCTGCACCGAATCATAACCCTTCTTTTATAGTAGATGATAAGGCCTTAAAGACAGGAACCGAGCTGCATATAAGATTCGTTTTAGACTATCCGAATATTGCTAAACAAGTTCAGGCTGCATGGAAACAGTCGTAACTTAACAATATGTTCACCATAGAGTGTTCCGTTTTAAAGAAGAAAGACAGTAGTCGCGATTGAAAGGTTGTGCCATAGGACTTAGTATGCAATCTGCTAAACTGCCCCGTATTTAAAAGCAGATGTATGGCTTTGGATAGAACTGATATTTTATTCAACAGTCATATTTTAAATATAAAGCTCTATAGTGAACTAAAACGGAATACTCTCATGGCGAATCATTTTGAATTCAACATTCGTGTTTATATTGAAGATACGGACGCAGGTGGTATTGTTTACCATGCCAACCACATTCGCTATATGGAACGTACCCGTACAGAATGGCTCCGCGCTGCTGGCGTTGACCATTACTGGCATCAAAAAGACTACAACTTTGTGGTATATAAAATTGACGTAAAATATATGCGTCCTATTTTAATGGATGACTTAATTACTGTTACAGCACGTGTAGTTTCATGTAAAGCTGCGTCATTTGTGTTGCAACAAAATATTTATCGTGGTGAAATCTTGCTTGCTTCTGGTGAGGTTGAGTTGGCATGTTTAAGTAAAGATCTAATGCCACGTCGTCTTCCGGAAGAAATACGTGATCTTATTCGTAAAGAATTGGAACAAGACTAAAAAAACAACCGGCATATGTAACTATGGCAACAAACATTGAATCAACCCTGCATATTTCTGACCTTATTTTACAAGCAAGTCCAGTCGTCCAGTTGGTCATGCTGATTTTATTGTTAGCATCAATTTTTAGTTGGTACCTGATTGCCAAGTTACATATGAGTTATAAAAAAGCACGCCAAGATGATGAACATTTCCAAAAAATGTTCTGGTCTGGTGCTGAACTCAATACGCTTTACAACAACGCACAACTCAATTCAAAACGCTCAGGCCTTGAAGATATCTTTTATCAAGGATTGAGTGAGTTTTTTAAACTCAAAAAACGCCAAGCTCCTACCTCACAAATGATCGAAGGAACAGAACGTATTTTACGTGTCGGTTTAAGTCGTGATCAGGGTAGTCTGGAATATGGTTTAGGTACTTTAGCAAGTATCGGTTCGGTTGCCCCATATATCGGTTTATTCGGTACTGTTTGGGGAATCATGAATGCTTTTATTGGTTTGGCTGCTGTTGACCAAGTGACGTTAGCAACAGTTGCGCCAGGTATTGCCGAGGCCCTTATTGCAACTGCAATTGGTCTATTTGCTGCAATTCCTGCGGTATTGGCTTTTAACCACTTTACGGCTAAAAGCGAAAGTGTCTACTCTGATCGTGCATTATTTGCCGAAGAGATGATTGCTTTATTGCAACGTCAATCTGTGGGTTCATCACAGGAAGATGCATAATGGCCATTCAACGTTCAGGGCGCTTTGAGCGCATAAAAAAACCATTAAAAAGTGACATGAACGTCGTGCCTTATATCGATGTGATGCTGGTACTTTTAGTGATTTTCATGGTGACTGCTCCCATGATTACCAGTGGTATTAAAGTCGATTTACCTCAGGCAAATAATCATCCAATTGAATCAAAAGATATGCCAGCCATGGTCACGATTGGTAAAGATGGCAATATTTACCTTCAATATGAAGATTACAAAGATAATGAGCCACTTTCTCTTGAAAAACTTGAGTCTGTTTTAAGTGAAGCACAAAAACAAGCTGAGCAGGAAAATAAACAACTTACAGTTTTAGTGAATGGAGATAAGACCCGCCCTTATGGAGAAGTCGTATCATTGATGGCAAGTTTACAAGAAGCAGGTTTAACTCAAGTTGGCCTTCTGACAGAGCCTTTAAAATAAGCTATGAATAAAAATCAAAAGCCTCCTTTTAAACAAAATGCAATAGCATTGAGCTTCACCCTTGGAGTTCATGCAATTGCCATTGTTGGCTTGCTTTTTTTAGGCTTGAGTAAACCACCTGAACAACCAAAAAAGCTGACCACTGTTTTAGTTAAACCAGAAGATTTACCACCACCTTTGGCAAAAGAAGTTGAGCAACCAACCGTAGCAGAAAATCAGGCTGAAGAAGTTCTAAGCCCGATTGTGGATGAAACTCTTTCTCAAAATCTTCCAGCCGCCCCTCCTCCTCCAACAGCACAACAACTTGCTGCTCAAAAGCAAAAAGCTGAGCAGGCACAACAAGCAAAATTAGCTGAGGAAAAGCGTAAAGCTGAAGAAGCTGCTAAAGCAAAGCAAGCTGCAGAGCAACAACGTTTAGAGGAAGCACAAAAGCAACAGGCTGAAGCTAAGCGTCAAGCGGAGGCTAAAGCGAGAGCTGAAGCTGAACAAAAACGAAAAGCCGAACAAAATGCAAAAGCTGAGGCCGATGCGAAAGCTAGACAAAAAGCAACTGAGGAAGCTAAACGTAAAGCTGAGACTGAAGCAAGACTAAAACGTGAAGCTCAAAAAGCTGAAAACGCTAAACTTCAAGCACAACAAGAAGCTAAACGAAAAGCCGAAGCAGATGCTAAAGCCAAACAACAAAAAGCAGCAGAAGATGCCAAACGCAAAGCTGAAGCAGATGCTAAGGCTAAGCAACAAGCAGCTGATAACGCGAAACGTAAAGCCGAGGCCGATGCGAAAGCTAAACAGCAAAAAGCAGCTGAAGATGCTAAACGTAAAGCTGAGGCTGATGCAAAAGCCAAGCAGCAAAAAGCAGCTGAAGATGCTAAGCGCAAAGCTGAGGCTGATGCGAAAGCTAAACAGCAAAAAGCGGCTGAAGATGCTAAGCGCAAAGCTGAGGCTGATGCGAAAGCTAAACAGCAAAAAGCGGCTGAAGACGCTAAACGCAAAGCTGAGGCTGATGCAAAAGCCAAACAACAAAAAGCAGCAGAAGATGCTAGACGTAAAGCCGAAATTGAGGCCGAAGAAAAAGCTGCATCTGCTAAAAAAGCTCAAGAAGAAGCTGCCCAGAAAAAAGGTGAAGCTAAAAAAATTGCATCTTCGGCTAAACGTGATTTTGAGCAGAAAATTCGTCGTGCTTGGGATGTTCCTACAGGAAGCAGTGGTAAAACTGTTAGCGTTAGATTTACCCTGTCTGACTCAGGTAGTGTTAGCTCGATTGTTATTACACGGTCAAGTGGAGATGATGCATTGGATGCAAGTATCAAAGCTGCAATTCAGGCGTCTGCTCCCTACCCAATGCCATCGGACCCTGATGCAAGACGAGAAGCGCGAAGCGTTACCTCTACTTTCAGAGCACAATAATTTTGTAAGAGTTACATGCTTTAAATAGTTTGAAGCATGTAACTATGCTACAAAATCACCAGTCACAAAAATACCTTCAATGACTTTAAACCTATGAAAACGAGCCGCAAACACCTTCTAGCCTTAACGCTACTTACAGCATTAAGTCCTCTTGCACCAACAGCTGCCTTTGCTCAATTACATTTAGAGATTGCAAAAGCACCTGATCAGGCGCCTAAAATCGCTATTGTGCCTTTTAATAACGACAATGGACTTTATCCTATTGTTGAAACTGACTTGAACCGCTCAGGACGTTTCACAAGTTCATCAAAAAATTTACCTGCGAATGCCGCTATTAACCAGATTCAAGCATCTGATTGGCAAGCTGCGGGTATTCCTTATGTTGTTACTGGACAAATTAAGCAAACAGCTGACGGGTTTGAAGTCCATTACCAACTTTATGATGTACAAAAACAGCAATATCTTCTGAATGAATTGTTAAATGTTCCTGCTTCACGCATACGTCAAGCAGGACATATAGTAAGTGATGCTATTTATCAGGCCTTAACCGGAATTCCAGGCGATTTTAGTGGCCGTATCGCTTATGTATTACGTAATCCTGCCACTCCTGCTGAACGTTACACCTTACAAATCGCTGATACAGATGGTGAACAACCAAAAACTGTTCTCTCTTCACGTGACCCGATTTTGTCTCCGGCATGGACTCCTGACGCTAAAAAAATTGCTTATGTTTCTTTTGAAACTAAACGTCCAGCCATTTATTTACAAGATCTCTCTACTGGAACACGTGAAGTACTTACGAGTTTTAAAGGCTTAAATGGTGCACCAAGCTTTTCACCAGATGGCAAATCAATGCTATTTACAGCATCGATGAATGGTAACCCTGAAATTTATCAAATGGATTTATCAACTCGCCAAGTCAAACGCATGACAAATGACTCGGGAATTGATACTGAAGCGCGTTACACACCAGATGGAAAAGCTTTTATTTTTACATCTGACCGTGGAGGCTCGCCTCAAATTTATCGCTATGATTTTGGGAATGGCTCAGTAAAACGCTTAACATTTAAAGGGTCATTTAATGCCCGTGGCACTTTAAGTGCAGATGGTAAAAAAATTGCACTCGTGCATCGACCAAGTGGTAGTAACTATAAAGTTGCGATCCAAGATATTAATACAGGCATTGTCAATATTCTTACCCCAACCAGTTTAGATGAATCACCAAGTTTCTCACCAAATGGGCAAATGGTGGTTTATGCAACTCGTGAAGGGAACCGTGGTTTACTGTCTATCATGTCCACTGATGGTCGTTTCCGTATGAATTTACCGAGTGAGCAAGGTGAAGTACGTGAACCAGCCTGGGCACCTAAATAACTTTTTATTCCATTGATGGAGATGATGATGAAATCAATTAAATATTTGGCCTTTCCTCTACTTAGTGCAGCACTTGTCATGACAGGTTGTGCAAGTCGTAAGCCAGCAACAACGGCAACTACAGGTACAACTAACCCAAGCACAGTAAATACGACAGGCTTAAGTGAAGATGCTGCATTAAATGCTCAAAATCTAGCAGGTGCCTCTTCAAAAGGTGTAACTGAGGCAAACAAGGCTGCCCTAGCGAAACGCGTCGTTCACTTCGATTATGACAGTAGTGATTTATCTACTGAAGATTACCAAACACTTCAGGCTCATGCTCAGTTCCTCATGGCAAATGCAAACTCAAAAGTTGCATTAACTGGTCATACAGACGAGCGCGGTACACGCGAATACAACATGGCCTTGGGTGAGCGCCGTGCAAAAGCAGTTCAGAATTATCTTATTACCAGTGGTGTAAATCCTCAGCAACTTGAAGCTGTAAGTTATGGTAAAGAAGCGCCTGTTAATCCTGGCCATGATGAATCAGCTTGGAAAGAAAACCGCCGCGTTGAAATTAACTATGAAGCGGTTCCTCCTCTATTAAAATAAAACATCCCAAAAAATAAACGCCCAAATATGGGCGTTTATTTTTACATCCTTACTTTAAGAAGATTTGTTTTGCTCTTCTTCTGAATGTTGCATTGACTCAATCAAATCATGCTTATTAAAAGCTTTATATTCAGGTTTTGCCTCATAATCTTTCCAAGCTTCCTGAACACTTTCTTTCGAAATTTCTTCTAAATTGATTGGTTCACCTGCTGTTGGGGTCGCATCAAACTTCTTAGTTGTCATTTCGATTCTCCTAAATCTACATTCCTTTGTTATGCAAACAACATACCACGTAAAATGGGACTTGTAAGCATAAATGCAACACAAATAAAGTAAGATAATTTTTATTTTTCGGCATTCTCATCTAGAATATGCCACGTATTTATCTGACTCATTTTGATGCTTGCGCACAGGAGCGTTTTTTTATGTCCAACCTCACATTGTCCCAATTTTTACAACAAGAAAAAGGGAATCTTACACCTGAGTTGGCTCAAGTCATCGACACAATTGCTGCGACTTGTAAAACCATTGATCAAGCCTTACAAAAAGGTGCCTTGGCTGGAATTTTGGGTAGCGCAGGTAACGAAAATGTTCAAGGTGAAACACAGAAAAAACTTGATGTGATTTCTAATGACTATTTAATCGATGCTTTAAAAGTCCATCCTCACGTCGGTGGTCTTGCATCTGAAGAACTTGATGATTTTACACTAGCACAAGAAAACGGCGAATACTTGGTTCTATTTGATCCATTAGATGGTTCAAGCAACATTGATATCAACATGTGTGTCGGAACAATCTTCTCGATTCTTCCTGCCAAAAATGCGGTTACACAAGCACAAGATTTCATGCAGGCAGGCACTCAACAAGTTGCTGCTGGCTATGTGTTATATGGCCCATCAACTATGATGGCTTTAACAGTTGGAAACGGTGTAGCTTTCTTTACGTTAGACCCAGAAACACAAACATTCTTACTTACTACAGAGAATGTTCAAGTATCAGCAGATACTCAAGAATTTGCTATTAATGCATCTAACCAACGCCATTGGGAACAACCAGTAAAACAATATATTGAAGAGTTACTTGCAGGTAAAACATCTGTACGTGAAAAAGACTTCAATATGCGTTGGGTCGCATGTATGGTGGGTGATGTTCACCGTATTTTATGCCGTGGCGGTATTTTCCTTTATCCATATGACTTAAAAGACCCGAAAAAAGCTGGTCGTTTACGTTTAATGTATGAAGCTAACCCAATGAGTATGCTCATTGAACAAGCAGGCGGCGCATCAACTACTGGCCGTGTACGCATTCTAGAGATTGAACCTACAGAACTTCATCAACGTGTTCCTGTAATTATCGGTTCTAAGAATGAAGTTGAACGCGTAACAAGCTATCATTAATAATTTAAATTACACAGGGCGTCATAGTATGATGACGCCCTTTTGGATATTTCCTTATGGCGGTTATTTTTTTAGAATCAAAAGACAATGCAAAAATTAAGCATTTGCGTGGTTTAATTGAACTCAATAGCGCCCGAAAAAAGCATCAACAAACAGTTCTTGAAGGTACCCACCTTTGTCTAGCTTGGTTACAACAACAGAAAAAACTCTTTTCGTTGTTTACGACCGAACAAGCCTTAGAACATCCCGATTTAAAGAAAATCATTGAACTTCACCAAGGTCATGTCTTTATTATTAGCGAAGTTTTATATAAAGACTTAAGTACTTTAGGTAATACTCTTCCTTGCTTGGGTATTATCGATTTACCGAAAACTGCATCAACCATTGACTATAGCGTAGATACGTTAATTCTAGAAAATGTACAAGATCCGGGTAACGTAGGTACATTGTTACGTTCAGCGGCAGCAGCAAATATAAAACAGATTATTTGCACACAAGGCTCTGCCTCACTTTGGTCTCCACGAGTTTTAAGAGCAGGTATGGGGGCACATTTTAGCCTGTCTTGTTTTGAAAACTTTCAATTGACCGATATTCTTCCTAAATTCGATATTCCTGTTTTTGTTACAAGCTCTCATCGCTCGACTAGTCTTTATTCAAAAGACCTTTCAAAACCATGTGTTTGGATTTTAGGCAATGAAGGACAAGGTGCAAGTGATTATGCTTTAGAACATGCACAATCAGTGACTATACCGCAGCCAGGTGGTCAAGAGTCATTAAATGTAGCAATTGCAGGATCAATTTGTTTTTTTGAAATGGTTCGCCAACGCCAATAAAACGTTAATTTATTTTACATCGCTCATATTTGTGAAAAAAATCATTTACACTACTAAAAAATAGCCGATTGTTGTCAACCTCCCACCTCTTTTCAACGTTATATAAGAGATATATTGAAGATAAGGTGGGTACGTCCAATGACAGGATTTTCCATCTCCATGGATTTAGCACCGAAAAAGTCTCGATCGGAAGCATCTAGTGCTCATGCCAGCACGGCTGAGCAACGCCTAAAGGTTTTCATGCAAGATGTTACTGGTCGTGCTTTAGTGATGATGGAAAGTGCTACCCAAGGTCAACAAGGCATTGCTATGGACTTGGTTCAAGAAGCATTTATTGCTTTACACAAGTCTTACGCCGATCGAAGTACTGAAGAATGGTATCCTCTATTTTATACTATTCTGAATAACAAGCTTCAGGATTGGCGCCGTAAAGAAGCGCGTCGGGCAAACCCATTTTCATTCTTCAAAAAAGTTAGTCTAGACAATGATGATGAAGAAATCATTGATATTGTCGATGAAAAAGCAATCAATCCAGCAGATTTTCTAGATCAAGCAGTGACCATAGAAGAGATCCAGGAAGCGATTGCAAAACTACCTGTTCGTCAACAACAAGCTTTTATGTTACGTGCGTGGGAAGGTTTTGATACCCATACTACAGCGCAAATTATGAACTGCACCGAAGGTAGTGTAAAAACCCATTATCATCGAGCAATTCAGGGACTTAGAGAGTATTTAGCGCATTTAAATCCCATGGGAGGTTCCAATGAATCATGATGATTTCACTAAAAAGGTGACATCCAAACTCGATAGTTTGGCCCATCACCATAAAAATAAAACAGTGGTGATGAATCATGTGCTTGACCATATCCAACAAAAACCAGCCTCTTATTATAGTGTCTGGAAAATGACTGGTTTTGCACTTGCAGCAGCGATTACTGGTTTTGTTATTTTACCAAATTCAGTAGATATGCTTGATAAGCCACAAAATCAAGTCGTTGTAAATCCTAAATTATCGCCACAAATGGTAGAAGATTTAGAAATGCTCATGGTGTTGGGTGAGGATAAAGTTCAACATGGTAGCTAAAAAGTTAGCACTTATCCTTTGTTCATTAAGTTTCTTGCAAACAAGTTTTGCAGGTTTCGAACGTTTCTGGATTTTTTCGAAAGATGCCAATACGCAAGTAGATGATACTTGGAATGCTCTATCTGAAGAAGAGCAACGAGCTGTAATTAAACGTTATCAAACCTTAAAGGAATTACCATCCAACCAAAGTGCTAACTTGCAACAACGTATGGATTGGTTTAACCAGCTTCCAGATGCAGAAAAACAAAAAATGCGTGAAGCTTGGCAAAAAATGAGTACACAAGAACGTAATGATTTACGTCAACGGATGCTCAAAGCAAGTGCTGATGAAAGAACTGCTATACGCGAAGAATATATAAATAAATATTTAGAGCACTAAAAACCGTATTTAACATTTATCTTTTTTAAAAATAAAAAGTTACTAACAAATAAAAAAGCCTCCTAGTGGAGGCTTTTTTATTTTTCTCATCACTTACGATAACGTCTATAAGCAATTAAACTTAGTAGTGATGCGATAGAAAGAATTCCAATACTTCCGCCACCTCCACCACCACGTGAATCATCAGTTGTGGTTGCTGTATTTACTAAGTTAATTGTTCCGGCCTTAGCTGAGATAGTTCCATCTGCATCATATACATAATATGTGAGTGTATCATTAAAGGTATTAAATACATTTTTTGCTTGAATATAGATATTGCCACCATAACATGTATTTTTACTATCTTTACCAGGACATGGACCTTCACGATCTGCTTTTACTACTTTAAAGATACCGTCTTCTGATACTTTGCTAGGTAAATAAATAGGTAGGTCTGCAAATTGAGGTTTATTAGGCTTTGTAATAAGTGTATTAGTAGGCCCATCACCCTCATCATTTGCATATTTAAGCAAGTTTAAAGGAATAATTTCATTCGCTAAATACTTAAATGTGATGGTAGTATTTTCTGAAACTGGGGGTATATTCACAAGTGAAGCTTTAATTATACCTGTTGCAGTAATATTTCTATTTGATTTTAAAATAACTGTGTATTTACAGAATTCAAAATCATCTCCTGAAGGAGTATCATCTGTACGATACAAAATAATTTGTTTAAGAGACGGATTCCATTCACATTTCAAGCTTTTAGCTTCATCCTCTGTCGCAGTCTCAAGTGTTTGTCCCTTACCTATAACTTTGACATCAATATCATAATTATCGGCTTTAAAGGGAATAATTACATGATTAATATCTTCATAAGGAATAATATTAACTTTATTAATATTACCATTATTGAAATCAGAATAGTAATTTTTAAGGTCTACATAAATTCCTCTATATTTTAAATTCTCTTTAGTCTGTTTAAAAAGGTTTTCAAAAGTTGATAGATTAATCTTGAGAGCAGCTTCCTGAAGAGTAAAAGAAGGATTAGCTAAGTCTGCTTTTGTTTGGTCTATTCCTAATTGATATTTATTTAATAATTCTGTAAGTGAACTATTAACAATAGAAGAAGTAGCATCACCTTCTGTTGTAATGATCGCCAACTTATTTTGCTCAACAGAACCAATATCACATTTATTATTTGAATTATCGATCGTTTGATCTGTACTACTACTTGTTGTCCTTATCAATCGTCTTTGATCAAATGAACTACATCCTCCTTCATTTTTTAAATCTACATCAACTAAATCATCAGATTGTTGATTATTTTTCGGATAATAAAGTGGTAAGAAACTTGTACTTTCAGTCGATTCTTGTCGTTCTAATAATTGAGTTAATACTTTAGAAGATACATCTATATTAGTATGTCCAGATGGTAATGTCTCAGAAGGCATATCACATTTTTCATTACTACCACTTAATTTTAATGCATTAAACTTTAATAAAATTCTAGCGTCTTTTTCATCAGTAGCAGGACCTAATAAATATCGGCAAGCATAGGAACCCGAATTAAAAGCTAAAACATTAAAAATTAAATCTTTTTCTCCCAATTTATCATATAAAAAAACGGTATTAGCTGTATTATCAACAATTGTATTATTTTTTAGCTTTAAACTACTAGTTGAACTTAAATTTGTCTTTTGGTTTTGTTGTGGATCCGCATCACCCGTAAATTTAAGAATCGTTCCATTGGTCAAGTTAGCAGTATTTTGAGCAATTGTATTGTTCTCAAAAGTGATTGTTGGTGCACCACAGAATTCAAATGTGCTTAAAGAAGAAGAAGTTCCGTTCTTAATAATACTATTTGAATCAAATGTTATCTTATGCGTTGTGTAGAGGTTATTAAACATACAGCTCATTGCAATAACACTTCCAACACCTGTATTTAATCCATTACCTTGAAGCAAAGAATGAAATATTATTAATTCTGAATTCGCTGCACCTAAATAAATTGCTCCTCCTCTAGGCGCTTGTGAATTTAAAATTTGTGTATTTTGTAAATTTACGTTTGAACCTGCATAAATTGCTCCTCCGACATCAGAAGCTTTACCATTTTCTAAAATAATATTATTTAATACCAAAGGTTGTTTACCAACAGCTGTATTAAAAATACGGAATTTTCCTCCAGCATTTATACGAGTTTCAATAGCCTTGGGCGCTGGATACTCACCGCTCAATATACCTGTTTTTGTCCAATCAATAAGATTAGTCCCTTGAATAATAAGACTATTTTTAGGTACTAATTCTCCTTTCTCTAAGTTGTAAGTACCACTTTCAAGCTGAATCGTGTATTGCGTATTAATTGCAGGTAGGTTACAGCCATGATATGACTTACTTTTCTCAGCAGTAATAATAGCTTCTCTTAAGGAACATAAGTCATTATCAAGATCTTCATCTGCATATGTATTGACTTTAATAATAGTGCTATTTTCTGCTGCCATTAAAGGTATTGCAGCAACAACTGTAATTATCCCTAATACTTTTTTATACTTTTTCATAGTCCACATCCCTGTTATGACTTTAAACGGCGCAATGCAATTAAGGAAAATAAACTTAATAAAAATCCTCCTCCTATACTACCGCCCCCACCAGTACTTACAGATTTATCTTCAATTCCAGATAAAGGTGCTTGTGAAATAGTCGTAGGAATAGAAATATATTGAAAATCAACCCCTTCATTGAAACGAGTTACACTCGTCACAACCTGAATACTAAAAATATCGGCACCATGCCAATTTCCATTTGGCGTGTAAGTGACATTACCACTCTGATCAAGAATTAAAGTTCCTTTTGAAATTGGAGTATCTTTATTTTGTATAATTTTCAAACATCCTGGCTGCCAATCCTTACCATCAAACCTTTCTCCAAATAGACGTTTACAAGTAGCAGGTGTAACTAAGTCTGATTCACTTAAAGAACCTAAAATACTAAATTTTGCAACCTGGCCATAACGGATATCTTGACCAACCGGCGAGATTTCACTATTTAAAATATATTCAATTGCACCTAAATCACAAAGTTCATCGTAACCACTACGCCTTTTTCCTCTTTGATCAAACTTTTCACAGCCAGCTAGACCAACTGAAGAAGCATCACTATATAAATGTCCTTTATTAATAATTAAAGAGTCGGCCAAAGTGTTATAGCTTTCAAGCAGTCGTGGCTTAAAGAAACCTAGAAAGCTATCTTTTGGTGTATTAAATGGACATAACAAGCCATCTTTTTCAGTTACATCACATATACCTTCATCATTGTTGCCAGCAATTAATTTTTCATTGGCGGGAAAGAGTATATTAGGAAGCTTTGAGGTAGCATTCCGATTACAGTCAGATATAACCAGATTACTTTGAATAATTGCTTTATCAGTTGAGCTAGCCTGACAATTAATAGTATTTCCTACTAATATACTATTTGAAACTGAGGCATTACCTTGTGGAGCTTCAAGGAATAATCCTTTGTCATTTTTAATCATCGTAATATTATTAACAAACATCCCATCCCGAATATTTGCAATAAAACCGCCTTTATTATGAAAAATTGTACTATTACTTATACCGATAGCCCGTGAAGTTAAATACCCTCCAGTACTTTCATCGGAAAACTTAGTCTGTGTATAAAATAAAGCATTATCTGCTGTTGTGACTTCATTATCACGTAAAACTGATTGAGTAATAAAATAAAGTGGCATTTCACTATATAAAATTCCCCCTTCAGCAGCTTTATTATTTTGAATTAAATTATTGACAAGAGTAACTGTGCCCGCTGTATTGAGTGTGTTAGATAAATTACCTGCATTATAAATTGCACCTCCTCGTGTTGCATAACCATTTATCAAACGAGAATTTCGAATGGTGAGTTGTTCATGGTTATAAATCAATCCACCTTCTAATATGGTATTACTAGACCGAGCTCCTTGTAAGTTAAGGTCACTCAACGTCACAGCAAAAGAAAGTTTTTCAACACTCTCATCATCAATTTTAAATAGCTGATCTGTACCTGCCATTTTGATAGTTGCATTATGAGAACCGGGCTGATCAGTATCAACTAATGTAGAATCGTTTTTTGCTGTACTAATTGTAAGGGGTGCTGTAATCGTTATTCTGCTATTTAACGTATATTCTTTATCGCGCTGTAAAATAATATTTGATGAACTATCTTTATTTCCACAGCCATGATACCCATCTTTTACTGAGGCAACCACGGTAGAATCACTTGAATTACGCTTATTTATTAGTTCTACAGCCTCACGTAATGAGCATACTGTATTATCGACATCTTCATCAATTGTAGTTGTGACTTCAATATCAGCAGAATAAGCGTGCCCAGCAGCAGCCAATAATGCAAAAGCAATGCTCCGTTTGAGCATACCCTTCTCCTTACCTATTTTTTTCATTTTTCTTTGTCAATATTGCAAAGTTTCCACTTTTGCAACCGCATCCTTTGTGCGTACTTTGTCACAGGAATCAGAATTTCTCAAGATGTTTTGATCGGTCTATAGCATCATTTTCGATAGGGAACTTTCTAAATATTTGTACAATTAAAGATCTATTGATATATGAAAATTTTACTTATAAAAAATTTAAAAGTATTTTCCAAGGTTAAAAGAATAAGTAGATCGTGATTTTTATAGTAGGGAGAGCCTACTTAGGCTAATAAATTAAAAGTCCAGAAGCTAGAAAATTATTATTGTTGATATTCATCAATTAAAGCATAGATTTGTCTTAATGTTGCATTTGAAAGTTTAGTCTTCTCACCTTTAAGGAGTTTTTCTAATTGTGCTACGGTTTGCAATAGAATAGAAGCTTGATGAGGCCCATGTAAAAGTAAATAGTCTACAATCTGCTGATCAAAATGGATCCCACGTCTAGCCATTACAGAAGTGACTAAAGCATAGCGGTCAGCATATAAACTTCCGCTCGGCACTTTTACACTCACTGCTTGTGTAAGTCGCGATTGTAAATCTGGTAACTCCAGCTTTAATTCAATCGGTGCAACACGTGAAGAAAATACAAGTTGTCCTTCATGGTTATTCATTAAATGAAAAACAGCTTTTTGCCAGTGAGGCACCCCACTAATTGACTCAATATCATCTAAAGCCACCAGATCATAGTGCTCTAAGCAAGTAATTGCCTCAATTGGAGCATCGAGAAGTTCAAGCAAAGAAACTTTAATTGCAGATTTACCGACCTCTAAATAAGAATCACAAATCGCTGAAAGCAAATGGCTCTTGCCTGTTCCTGCGCCACCATAGATATAAAATCTATTTACTAGACCCGCATGTAGTTGTCGCACTGCATCCACTACATGCCCCCAACCTGGTCCCGAAAAATCACTGATTCGGGCATCAAGTTGAGGTTCTATATCCAGTTGGAGTTGACGCATATAATGAATTGGCCTTGAAATTATTTCTGATCTGAAAGATTCGGGGTATCTGTATCTTGCTGTTTTTTAACTTCAAGATCAAGTTTAGTATTTTCAGTTTCTACATGAAGTTGCTCAATATTACCCTCTTGGATTAATAATGTAGAAGATGGAGCATAGAATGAACTCCGTTCGTAATTTTCTCTGAGGTGTTTTAAAAGCACTACAATGACAGCCGCTACAGGTAATGCAATTAACATTCCTAAAAAGCCAGCCAATTGAGCCCCTGCTAAAACAGCAAATACAACTGCAACAGGTGAAAGACCAATTTTATCACCGAGTAGGAATGGCTGCAGAATATAGCCCTCTACTGCCTGCCCAATCATAAAGACTACGCCAACAAGTAATAAGTGTGTCCAGTCCATTCCAAATTGGAACAAACTTGCAATAACCGCTGCAATAATCCCGACTGCAAATCCTAGATAAGGAATAATACTGGCAAGACCTGCCACCATACCAATAATTAGGCCGACCTCTAGTCCAATTAATTGTAAGCCTACTGCATAAACTACGCCGAGCAAAAGCATAACAAGGAACTGACCTTTAACAAATGCTCCTAACACGCTATGGCATTCACGGACGATTTGTAAGGTCGTAGCTTCATATGGCCGTGGAATGAGACGACGTAAGTTTTGTAACATACGGTCCCAGTCTAATAAGAAGTAAAAAGCAATAATTGGGATTAAAACAACTGTTCCACCAATTTGAATAAAATTAAGTCCTGATTGTGCAAGCTTTAATAAAACTGCTTGAATACTATCGGCACTGTAATTGGTCTGAACATAATCCATCACAGCTTTGGACATTTGATCGGTATCAATTTCCATTTGCTGGACATGGAATGTCGAAGAAATCCACGGTAATAGCTCTGCATTAATCCAATGGATCCCCGCTGGAATACTGTCTCGAGCGTAAACAAGTTGTTTCCAGATCAGTGGAACCAGGTACCATAATGCAACGGTTAAAGTTACACCTATACCAATAAAAACAATACTAATTGCCAACCAGCGAGGTATCTTAATTTTTACTAGAACTTCGACTAGTGGACTAAATAAATAAGCCAGGAAAAAAGCACCAATAAATGGGATGACCACAGGCTTGAGCAAGTATAATACCCATACCAGCAATACAATACCTGCGAGTAAGAAAATACGGCGCAGTATACGATCTTGCATAAAATCTAGCCTTTTTTGATTTAATCGTTATAAATGGAAAAATATTTTTATTAAAGATAGCATTTTCGAGCATAAATAACATAAGAGTTTCGTATATTCAGGTTATAATCTGCCGCCAATGCGGAGACTTCATTTATGAGCAACTCAACTTCTACCCCAAATACCGGTTTAAGCTACAAAGATGCGGGTGTTGACATTGAAGCGGGCGACGCACTGGTCGATCGTATCAAGTCAGTCGCTAAACGTACAACTCGTCCAGAAGTAATGGGCGGACTTGGTGGCTTTGGTGCACTATGCAAAATTCCTAAAGGTTACGAAGAACCTGTTTTGGTTTCTGGAACTGACGGTGTAGGTACTAAATTACGTTTAGCACTTAACCTTAATCGTCATGACACAATCGGCCAAGATCTTGTCGCTATGTGTGTAAACGATCTTTTGGTTTGTGGTGCAGAACCACTATTCTTCCTCGACTATTATGCGACTGGTCACTTAAATGTCGATGTAGCTGCAAACGTAGTTACTGGTATCGGTAAAGGTTGTGAACTTGCAGGTTGCGCACTTGTAGGTGGTGAAACAGCTGAAATGCCTGGCATGTATGAAGGCGAAGATTACGATCTTGCTGGTTTTGCCGTAGGTGTAGTTGAGCAAAGCAAAATTATTGATGGCTCTAAAGTAAAATCTGGTGATGTACTTATTGGTGTTGCATCAAGCGGTGCTCACTCAAATGGTTATTCATTACTACGTAAAATCTTAGATGTTAAGAATGTAGACTTAACTCAAGTAATTGATGGTCGCCCTCTTGCAGATGTAGCAATGGAGCCAACACGTATTTATGTAAAACCAGTTCTAGAGCTTTGCAAACAAGTTGATGTACACGCGATGGCACACATCACTGGTGGCGGCTTACCAGGTAACTTACCACGTGTATTACCAAATGGTGCTCAAGCTGTAATTAATGAAGCTTCTTGGGAATGGCCAGAATTATTCAAACTTTTACAACGCGAAGGCAATGTAGAACGTTTTGAAATGTACCGTACCTTTAACTGTGGTGTAGGTATGGTCATTGCTGTTGATGCAAATGATGCAGAAAAAGCAATTGAAGTGCTTAATGCTCAAGGTGAAAAAGCTTGGAAAATCGGACATATCCAAGAAAATGCTGAATCAGTGGAAGGTGCAGACGAAAAAATTCGTGTGATCTTTGAATGATGAAAATTGCTGTTCTAGTCTCTGGGAACGGCAGCAACTTACAAGCCTTGATAGATGCAAATCTATCAGGGCAAATTGTAGGTGTACTGTCTAATAAAGCCGATGCTTATGCCCTAGAGCGTGCTCAAAATGCCAATATCGCGACAGCCGTAATCTCTCACAAAGACTTTCCTAGTCGTGAAGATTTTGATGAAGCTATGCATCAGCAACTTATCGCATGGCAAGCTGACGTGGTTATTTTAGCTGGCTTTATGCGTATTTTAACTGCTGACTTTGTCGATAAATGGCAAGGTAAAATGCTTAATATCCATCCTTCATTATTACCTGCCTATAAAGGCATTAATACACATCAACGTGTATTAAATACGGGGGATCGATTACATGGCTGTACCGTTCACTTTGTGACTTCTGAACTTGATGCTGGTCAAGCAATTGCTCAATCTGCCATTGAAGTAAAAGAACATGACAATGTTGCATCCTTGGCCGAACGTGTACATAAACTTGAGCATTTTATTTATCCTCAAGTTGCAGAGTGGTTATGTAATGGCCAGCTCGCATGGAAAAATGGACAAGCCTATTTCCGCAATCAAATTCTTGAACACCCTATTCGTTTTGCATCTTGGTAAAAGTTTGCTTAACGTCAATTAAAAAAGGACATGCATGCATGTCCTTTTTTCGCGAAAGCTTTATTAGCGTGAATTACGGTGAATAAGTTCCTTAATATAATTCACTGTATCAATCGGATGCTCTAGAGGGAACATATGCCCTCCTTCAACAACACTAAATGGAATCCCCATTTTGCGTTTTGCCATTTGAGGAAAACCTCTTTTTAAAAAGGCGCTCTCTTTTCCTACAACTAAATGTACTGGCATTTTCGGTTTTGGCATGGGTAACCACCACCAAGAAGGGTTTTTACGGAAAATCGCAACTTCATCTTCACGGGAAATAGTTAATGTTACACCACCACGTACCGAGTCTTCTTTCAAAGCATAGTCAATATAGGCTTGAAAGCAATCTTCATCAAAGTCTTTATAAAAACCTTTTGGGCGTAACAATGCAGCTGCTTGCTCACGTGATTCCCAATGCTCGCGACGACGTGCAGATAAACCCGCTGGTGTCATATCATCAACTATTTTGGGTTTAAATAATTTTGCCATATGAAAAGCAAAAGAATATCTACCCAAAATAAGAGGCGGATCTAACATGATCACTTGTGAGAACAGCTCAGGCCGTCTAAAAGAAGCCATTAAAGTTAAAACTGAACCAAGCGAATGGCCCAGTCCAATCACTTTTCGCCCCTTCGCTTGACGTACAATACTATCAATTACCTGATCAACCAAAAAAGGCCAATGATTGGTAATCGGATAACGTTTGTCAGGTCCAATGAGTGGAACATAAATTACGTCATACTCATCTTTTAATTGATCAAACAATTTTTGATACACCATAGATGGCACGCCGTTGGCATGCGCAAAGTGTATAACCGGTTTTACTGACATACCGTTATCCTGCTTAAATTATTGTAGTTTTGCGTCCTGACTTGTTTGTAAGCGTTCAGCAACCGACTCACTTAAACCTTTCCCCATTTCTGATCCCATTCGCCCTAGAATGGATTGTAATGGGTTACGTTCAATCGTGTAGTCAACTTTATTATCAAGCTTCAGTTCACGCATCAAGCTTGTAATGTTACCTGAACGGTCAGCTACGCCTAACTGAATTGCTTGCTCGCCAGTCCAGAAAAGACCAGAGAAAATAGCAGGATCATTAGATTTTAAGCGTTTCCCACGCCCTTCTTTGACCGCATTAATAAAATGAGTATGAACATTATCGAGTACAGATTGGATATGTTGTCTTTGTACAGGATTAATCGGTTTTGTCATACTTAAAATGTCTTTATTCGTCCCCGCTGTAAGAGTTCGGTCTTCAATTCCTAGTTTTTGAGCTAAACCAGTAATGCCATAGTTTGGCATAATGACACCAATTGAACCTACCAAACTTGATGGATTCACAATAATTTCATCGGCAGCAGAAGCAATATAATAAGCACCCGAAGCACCCATATCACCAATTACCGCATAGACTTTCTTGTCAGGATGCTCTTTTTTCAAATAGCGAATTTCTTGCCAGATTTCATCTGACTGAACGGGTGATCCGCCAGGAGAATTAATATTAAGGGCAATTGCTTTACTATTCGATGCCTCAAAAGCACGTTTAAGCGCTTTGTTTGTATCTTCACTATTCACAGCCTGATTGCTTGAAGCATCAATAGTTCCAATAATATCAACCACTGCAAGGTGAGCACTGCTACTACTTGCTGTAGAGCCATCTTTAGTGGTCGAACAACCTTTGCCCATTAAGACGATAATGAACAATAGATAAATAAAAGTAAGTGTTTTAAAGAATATACCCCAGCGACGACTACGGCGTTGTTCTTCTACAGAAGCCAGTACAGCTTTCTCAAGGATTTGCCATTCCGGTCCGTTCTGTTTAGGGGTTATAGGTTCATTTTGTGGTTTTGGTGGCCAATCGGACATAAAATTCCAATCCAAATCAATCGAAATGATGTCATTATATACGTTGATTTGATAAAAACTGTCTAAATAATATGATTTCATTTATAATATTTTTGTCTTTTTTTACTTGTTGTTTCTTACTTACTGCTATAGATGACTAGACCAGATTCAAAAAGCATGAACTATCAATTACTCAAAACATTTAGCCGCCAACCCATTCAATTTGGGCGTTTTCTTGCTCGTCTGTTAGCAGGACTTGTAAATACTCTAAAAATTACTAGAACATCAAAAAGTATTGAGCTTAACTTAAGAATTGCGCTTCCGTATTTAACACCTCAGCAGCGTATAGCGATTACAGAAAAAGCTGTAAGAAACGAATTAACTTCATATTTTGAGTTTTTAAGTATTTGGGGCTCATCAAATAGTAAAAATATCTCACGCATTCACCGTATTGAAGGTGAACATTTTTTTCATGAAGCATTGGCTGCAAAAAAAGGTGTAGTTCTTATTGTTCCACATTTTGGTACATGGGAAGTCATGAATGCATGGTGTGCTCAATTCACATCAATGACCATTTTATATAAACCCGTTAAAAATGCTGATGCAGACCGTTTTGTGCGAGAAGCCCGTAGCCGTGAACAAGCGAATCTCGTCCCTACCGATGAAAGCGGCGTAAGACAAATTTTTAAAGCATTAAAACAAGGTGAAACGACAGTAATTTTGCCGGATCATACCCCTAATGTGGGTGGAGATATGGTGAACTATTTTGGTGTTCCACTTGCCTCAAGTAATTTAAGCGCAAAACTCATCCAGAAAACTAAAGCAAAAGCTCTGTTTCTTTATGCGATCCGTAATGAAAACGATGGCTTTACCATGCATATCGAGCCAATGGATGAGAAAATCTATGAAGGCACTGCGGACGATGGAACGTATGTCATCCATCAAGCGATTGAGCAACTCATTTATCAATATCCAGAACACTATCACTGGAGCTATAAACGTTTTAAAGCGAACCCTGCTTTAGACAATATCTATAATATCGATCCGACAGAAGCACTTAAAATTGTAGATAGGCTCAAAGCAGAAGCTTTAAAAACCTCTACTCAACCAGAGCCTATCCAAACGTCGGTCATGTAAAACTATTTTGTGATTTTCCAACACAAAACTTAAGGTCCCTTGTTCCACAGTGCTTTTTAGCGGAATATGTAGAGCTTTTAAACGTGCTATAACTTGTTGGCTAGGATGGCCATAACGGTTATCAAACCCTGCCGATGCAATGGCCAGTTTAGGTTTTAAGGTCGCCAAGAAATCATAAGCCGAACTGTGCTTACTTCCATGATGCCCTAGCACTAACACATCTATCTTCAAGTTAGGATAATCTTTTAATAACTCGTATTCAGCTTCCCATCCAGCATCGCCCATAATAAGAAAATTTTGGTAACCACCAACTTTTTTAAATTGAAGATATACAACACAAGAATATTGATTCTGGTTAGAAGCAACAAAAGCCAGATCTTTTTCTTTAGGCCATAAAATTTGAATATCTAACTCAGGATAATGCCATTGTTGCCCTTGATGGCAATATTGGAATGGTTGCTTTAAATCATTTGGTAATTGTTCATTCGAAATAAGCTGCTTTACAGGAATCTCTTGTTGAATAAGAGGAAACGCGCCACTATGGTCTTGATCAAGATGGGATAGCACAACATGATCTAATTGTCTTACGCCTTGCTGACGTAGAAAAGGCACTACAACATTTTGTCCAATACTAAATATTTTTTCATCGTAAGAACCGCCTGTATCAATTAACCAGTTTTGTTCGGAATGTTGTAAAAAAATGGCTTGCCCCTGTCCAACATCTAAAATATTAAGCTGAATTTGCTGACTCGTTTTGTTCATAATAACTAAGGGTAAACAACATAATATCCCCCAAGTTTTGGGCAAAATTCCTTTAGGTAAAAATAAAATAATTATGGCAAAACTAATCGCTAATAAAGACAGTGGCGTCAAGCTTATACCTTGTAATGGTAAAGAGAGTTTTTCTAATAAGCCCAAACAACTCAGCAATATGCTGAGCAACATATCATTGAAATGAAAAAGCATATTTCCAAATGGTTTTATTACAAACCATGCGCAAGCAGCCATGATGTTTAAAGGGACAATAACACCACCAACAATAGGCACGGCAATAATATTGGTTAATGGAGCAACCCAAGAAATTTGTTGAAAGAAAAGTAAGGTTAAGGGACTCAATGCAATAAATATTTTGCCTTGAGATTCAATTAACACCTTACTCATAAAAATCATTTTTGAGCTCAGACTTAAAAAATGTTGCTCAGGTAGCTGCGCTATAGTTTGGTAAATTCTTAATAAAATAAAGCATGCCCCATAAGACAGCCAAAAACCTGCAGAAAACACACTAAACGGGTCAATTAGCAACAGTAGACTTGCGCTATATACGAGTAATGTAAAAGGTTTAATAGGTTGTTTTAATAATAGAAATCCAATAAATATAAATACTGATAATAATGTTCGTAGTGCAGGAATTTCGAAACCTACAAATGCAGTATAAATTAAAACACCAAGGCAGCATGGTACAGCCATCAAAATCTGTTTCGGTTTCCATAAGTAAATTTGAGGATAATAACGACTGATAAATTGATGACATGCCCAAGATAACATAATGGCAAAAATGAGCACATGTGGGCCTGAGATCGCCAATAAATGACTAATTCCTAATTGTTTGAACTGTAGTTGAGTTTCATCTGATAAAAGGCTTTCATCACCTGTCAGCAAAGCTAAAATTAAACCCTTTTGCTGTAGAGATGAGCTGTTTAATATTTGCCTAAAAGTTAAGCGAAGTTTTTCTATATTTAAACGAAAACTATTGGAAAAAGACTGTTGTTCTTTTAAATGTTGCTGATAGCCCAATCGATAGATTTCATCGAGACTTAAAGGCTCAATATATCTCACGTTAAAACTAGACACAATATTTCGCTGAATAAACCACTTTTCCTGATCAAAAGCTCCTGGGGTGGCATAACTATGCGCAGGTCTTGTTTTTCCAGATATTCGATAATAGTGGCCTAATTCAAGATTCTGATTATTCTTTAATAAATTTTGATTATTACTTTTTAAATATAGCAACCAATTCACCGGTTCTTTAGAAAGATTTAGAACTTGTGCAGTTTGTTGAACCTTATTATCTTTTTCTTCACTTAAATGGTTTATATAAACAATAATGTCGAGATTTCGGGTATCCGTTTCTCTTTGTTCTAATCGTTCAATCAATGCTTTTTCAGCATAGTGGTAACCAACCATAAAAAGACTTGTTGTACATAATAAGCAAAACACTGCCTTTAAAAATGGTCGATCAACGAACATGGGGCGTTTATAAAGATAAAAAATAAAGGCAAGTAACAGTAGAGCCTCGCCCACTTTTTCATATTGCATGATTAAAGGGAAATCTATTCCCATCAATGCAATACCGCCAATCCACCCCAATAGAATAATCTTAAACATTTAAAAATCTAGTCATTATCATTTTAGGGGCAAAATTAAAGCCCAACTCAGTGGGCTTTAACAATGTGATTTAATGACAATTTTTTTAAGAACCGTTTACCCACAGCCCATCTTCCATATGCAAGATTGAATCTGCTGCCTGAGCTAATTGCTCGTCATGGGTCACAATTAACATTGCCATGTTTAGTTCTTTCTTAAGATCGGTGAGTAACTCGAAAATACCTACTGCTGTTTTACGATCTAGGTTACCCGTAGGCTCATCAGCTAGTACTACCGCAGGCTTAGTCACTAATGCACGAGCAAGTGCAACACGTTGACGCTCACCACCTGAAAGTTCACCTGGTTTATGGTCCATACGATGAGATAGCCCAACTCGATCTAGCAAATATTCAGCCTGTGCCTTTACCGACTTATATTGACTGTCTGCTCGAAGCATTAAAGGCATCGCTACATTTTCAAGAGCGGTAAATTCAGGTAATAAATGGTGGAACTGGTAAACAAAACCTAAGTATTGGTTACGTTGAAAGCCACGTTCCGCTTCACCTAAATTATCAAAGCGCTGACCATTCAAAAATACCTGTCCTTTAGTCGGCTGATCTAAGCCACCAAGTACATGCAACAAAGTACTTTTACCTGAACCACTTGCTCCGACAATAGATACAAACTGCCCTGCTTCCACTTGTAAAGAGAGACCTTTAATGACTTCAACCTTAGATTTACCGTCATCAAAATGTTTATAAATATCTTTTGCTTCTAAAACGACTTTACTCATAACGCAATGCCTCGGCAGGTTGAACTTTGGCTGCACGAAGCGCCGGATAAATAGTTGCCAAGAAACTTAAGAGTAAAGAAACAATCACAATAATTGTCACGTCTTGCCATCTTAAGTAAGAAGGTAAGTAATGTACAAAATAGGCATCGAACAGATTAAGTCCGAGAACATTATTAAACCAAGAAATAATATCGCTGATCGTAAGTGCCAGAATAACCCCTAAAACCGTACCCGCAACTGTACCAATCACACCAATAACCGTACCTTGCACCATAAAGATTTTAGTAATCATAGATGGCGATGCACCTAAAGTACGTAAAATTGCAATGTCTGATTTTTTGTCAGTCACGACCATAACTAAAGACGAAACAATGTTAAATGCAGCAACTACAATAATTAGTACAAGCAATAAACCGACTAATGTTTTTTCCATTTGGATGGCATTAAATAAGTTGCCATGTGTATAGGTCCAGTTTGTTGCATAGAAATTGCTTGGCAAATTCTTCACAATGTCATCGGCAACTTGAGGAGCGGCAAAAATGTCATCTAATTTTAGACGAACGCCTTGAGCGCCATCAGGTAAACGCAATAAAGTTGAAGCATCATATAAAGCAATGTATCCAACCATCGAGTCAACTTCAGCACCTACACTGAAAATACCCACCACTTTAAAGCGTTTAAAACGAGGTACAACACCAGCTGGAGATGGAGTCGCTTCAGGTAAAACCAATGTCACGCTATCGTTTAAACGTAAGCCAAGCGAATCGGCCATGTCTTTACCAAGTACAATACCGAATTCACCTTTTTTAAGTGAGTCGAGGCTACCGGCAACAATATGGTTTTGAATGATAGAGACATTCTTTTCATATTTAGGGTCAATACCCGTCACCATAATACCTGCCACTTGCCCTTGAGCAGTTAACATACCTTGCAATTGGGTAAAAGGTGCAACTCCAGTCACGTGGGGATGATTTTCAACTCGTTTAACCAGTTCAGGCCAATCCGTAAGGATTTGCGTCGATGAAACTGTCGCTTGCGGTACCATTCCCAAAACACGATTTTTTAATTCGCGGTCGAAACCGTTCATTACAGAAAGTACCGTAATTAGTACAGCGACACCAAGTGTCAAACCGACCATCGAAACCAATGCAATAAAAGAAATAAAATGATTACTGCGTCGAGCGCGAGTATATCTCAACCCTATATACAGTGAGATTGGTTTAAACATACCTTCTAAATCCAAGGTCATTGATGGAAAAAGAGAAGTGTTCATTCACACTTCTTATTTAGCCATATCGTTAGATGCTGTATTAAGGCTTAAAAATCAGTAAGTTCTGACCTATCCTTAACAATCCTAATATTATATTGCTGCGCTATTTTCTACTACTTAAGATATGAGATCAATTTGATCATGCATTTAGCTACGAATTAGAACAATTTAATGAATAAGCTCAACAAATTACCCTCATCTTCTCCTACTTAGACTTAATATGTTGAGCAAAATTACGATTTGCTTGAATGTCTTTATAAAAATATAGAAATAGACCAAATAAGATAATGAAAGCTCCCACAAAAACCATAATCGACAATTGTTCATGGTTTAAAACAGCTCCAATGATCATTGCTAGCATCGGTGTAATGACTGTCGTTAATGATAAAGTGGTCGGTTTTATATTCTGAACAAGTTTGAAGTAACAGAACATAGCCACAAGTGAAGCCATCAGAACTGTATAAATTAATGCAAATAAAGATTTAGCTTGTGGTAAATGAGTCGGTGCATATTGCCAAATAAATGGAATAAGGCAGCTTGCCAAAATTGAAGAAACCAAGATCGAACCAGTCGCCTGAGCCATTGGCTGAATTTTGGCATTCACTTTCTTTACCCAAAATATAGAAAATGAATAAACAAAAACGCTGACCAACATTAAGACAATGCCAAATGGATGCACATGTTGATTTGAACCATTTAAACAAATAATCGCTAGTCCACAAACAGCAACAGCCATACCTAGCCACTGCAATTTAAAAAGATGCTGACCAAAAGCAAAACGACCAATCAACCCAGCCATAATGGGTGCTAGACCAAACATCAAGGCAATCATGCCAGAACTTAAATATTGGGTCGCAGCATAGGTAAAAATTTGCGAGCCGATTAAACTAAAAGACCCTGCAAAATAACTATGTAAAGCTTGCTTATGAGTTGGAAAAGAAGTTTTTAGAACAAGTAAAACAATAACCGACAGAGGCAAAGCTATATAAAACCGTAACAGTAAGGCCCACATGACATGTAAGTCAGATACGCTCCATACAATGGCTAAAGGTGTCGTTGCCCAGATAAATACAAGCAAGACATAAGTTGAAGCCAAGTTGGTTTGGGATGGCATAAGAGGCTCACTAAGCAGTTTTACGTTTTTGCTTTAAAATCGTTTGGTCGAGTGCACTAGAAAATTCGCGCTTATCACGTTCTGAAATAGGTGGTGGACCACCCGTCTGTACACCTGCGCCGCGCAACGTATCCATAAAATCACGTAAGTGCAAACGTGCTTTTACGTTCGCTGTGGTATACACCTCACCACGTGGGTGAATCGCAATACCACCTTTCTCAATAACTTGAGCTGCGAGTGGAATATCTTGCGTAATGACAATGTCATTTTCAGACATACGATTCACAATTTCCTGATCGGCTTGATCGGCCCCACTTAAAACTTGCAGAGATTTAATACGTACTGAAGGAGTAATACCGACATTTTGATTGGCTACAAAAATCACTTCTAATTGATAACGATCCGAAGCTCTTAAAATGACTTCACGCAAAATTTTAGGTAATGCATCTGCGTCTACCCACAACTTGAATGGCAGCACGTTATTCTCTATTTCCACTAAAAATATAAGTCTAACAGATGCATTTCATTAGAGAATAGCGCTAAATATAAAACTTGTTTTTTAAATTTAATTTGAACAATACGTTAATGATTATTTATATGCACTCTTAACAACACATGTTTTGCTAGATGGAGAACTTTTTAATAACTAAATACGTGCTTTTACAAGAGAATTTACATATGTTGACTTGAAAAATAGCAATTACCCTCGATTTAATATATCAAGTGAGATAAACCCAACATCAATCGTACCTATGAAAAATCAAAACAGTCCAGAAGTTATTACGGTAAACGACCAAAATTTTGGTAGTCATGGAGAGCATTGGAATCTACTGACTTCCCGTCCAGAGACAGATGTACCAAAATGGCTTGGACTAGCGCTTGATGCTCCTGTAATGCCAATGGGTTTATGCCAAAATGAAGACGAAATGGATCAATCTTTTTGGCTCATTCAAGGCCCACAAGGTCAGAAGGTCACTATTAATCAAATTATTGCAGTTGAAAATCAAAAACCTCGCGCTTTAAAAACTGCCTTCCCGAGTTTTGATAGTCCTTATCAATATAATGCCCAAATTGAGCGCATCATTACTTGTGACTCTGCTACTCAAGCGGTATTAAGTTTAAAATTAAATAAAAGTACAACGATTTATGCATTTGATAATTTATTTAGCGTTAATCGTTGCCAATATGACAAAACCCAAACTTATCAAGTCCAATTTAATGCATGGGCCTATGAATTAGAATCAGTGCCTGCGGGAGAAACAATTGTCGTAGATGATCCAGCGTCAATTAAACATCACCGTGCATTAAATGCGATTTTAACTGAACATAATGGAATTGCACCCGAAAACCTACAAGAACTGATTAATGAATGGCAACCAAAAACTAAAGAAGATCAAGAACCTGTAACGGTTGATTTTTCTAAAATGGTTGCATATTTATATGGAGAAAATCTTGGTCAAGAAGATGAAGCTTGGTTCCAAGGTAATATTGTCGGTAAAACTTCAATGTCATTTATGGGTGCAGAATATACCCTTTATGATGTCACTTTAGTTTTAGAAGACAACCTTCCTGCCATATTAGTGCGCATTGCTACAAAAAATGATTTGTACAAAAACTTTAATATTGGCGAATATATTCGTGGCAATATCTGGATTCAGGCGAATATTTATGCTAAAAATAGTGAAACTAATTGAATTTCACTAATATTTTAAAAATTAGGCTATTGAATGAAGATTATACCTGAACAAACCACCAGCCTCATTCAAACTAGTAACCCACGTATAAGGGTCGATACTGGTGCGTTTTGCTTTTTCGTTTTGGGTATGTTCTTAGCCGCAATTATGATACATCAATTTGGTTTTATGCCTTTTTAATTGATCATTTATATAAAAATAAAGCCCTCTTTTTGAGGGCTTTATTCATTTTATGACTTAACCATTACGTTTAGCAAAATCATCCATAAAGCGGATAAGTGCCTGAACGCCTTCTAATGGTACAGCGTTATAAATACTTGCACGCATACCACCTACTGAGCGGTGACCTGCTAAGTTCAATAAGTGATTTGCTTCAGCTTCTTTCAAGAATTGCTTTTCTAAAGCTTCATCTGCCAAAGTAAATGGTACATTCATAATTGAACGATTTGGAATGGCAATCGGGTTATTATAAAAGTCGCTTGAATCGATATAACCATAGAGCAACTGAGCTTTTTCAAGGTTAACTTTATGGATAGCATCTACCCCACCCTGCTCTAGTAACCATTCAAATACTAAACCAGACAAGTACCAAGCATAAGTCGATGGTGTATTTACCATAGAGCCATTCTTGGCTTGATCAGCATATTTTAAAATGCTTGGAATCTCTGCTTTAGCTTGATCCAGTAAGTCATCACGGATAATAACAATTGTTAAACCAGCAGGACCAATATTTTTTTGCGCACCTGCATAGATGAGACCAAATTTCGAAACATCAAGTGGAGCAGATAAAATGCTTGATGAGAAGTCACATACCAGTGGTGCTTTAACATCAGGAACGCCAGCAAACTGTAAACCGCCAATTGTTTCGTTATCAGCATAATGGACATAAGCTGCATCGTCAGATAAGTTCCATTCGCTTTGCTCAGAAATTGCGAACTTACCGTCTACTTTAATACCAGCTTCTACAACATTAATATCGCCATAACGTTTTGCTTCTTTTAAAGCTTTTTCAGACCAAATTCCAGTATGGATATAATCTGCTTTGTTATTTTTTCCAAGCAGGTTTAAAGGAATTGCTGAAAATTGTAATGACGCGCCACCTTGTAAAAATAGCACTTTATAGTTTTCAGGAATATTCATGAGCTTACGCAAATCTGCTTCAGCTTTTTCCGCAACAGCAACATAGTCAGCACTACGGTGACTCATTTCCATGATGGATAGACCCTTACCTTGCCAATCCAACAATTCTTGTTGAGCTTTTTCTAAAACGGCAGTAGGTAATGCAGCAGGACCAGCACAGAAATTGTACGCGCGCATGATTTTTCCCTTGTAAAAGTGAAACACAATAAAAAAAGGCATTTAACCACAGATTGCTTAAGGTTGCAGCAGCTTCTCTAGTAAATATTTCAATGCTAGGGCGTATTTAGGCCTATTTTTTCAATAACTATTTTATTTATTTCATTGCTTTCACTTATTTTTTTATAAGTTTTATTAAATAAAGTTCAACTTGACTTGTGAATATAGTTTCCCATACTGTGATGAACATATAAAAACTTGCTGTATGATTTTCCATCAAGCAAAAATAAACTCAAAATCATTTTGTGCTTTTATACAATTGTATAATAAACAATATGATAATTGAATTTAATAACAAGAAATTTAAACTATAAGGGATGATCAAAAATTGTTATATAAAATGCCAACACATCAATATCGACAGTCTAAACGTCCTTTTTTGTTTAAACCCAATTACCTTGCGTTGGTATTGGGAGTATTAATTGCAACGCCTATTTATGCGCAAAGTTTAAGTTATGCTGAAGCAGAACAACAGGCTTTAAAAAGCTCATACAGCACTCAAGCCAACCAAGCATTACAACAAGCCTCTCAGTTAGAAGCCGAAGCGGTAAAAGGTTTAGGACTCCCCAGAGTTGATTTAAATGTGAGGGCATATGCTTTTCATAGTGAAACAGATGTACCCTTAGGCTCTTTTAAACAAAAACTTGAAAATGATTTAAGCCAAGGACTCAATGATAAATTATCCCAGTGGAACAATGTCATTCCATCAGATGTTTTAGGTCAAGTTCAGGAAGGCTCAAACCAAATCATACATGACGGTATAAATCGTTTTCCTGACTACGCTAATTTGACTGTAGAAGACCAAGTAGTCCGACCATCTATTTCAGTGGTGATGCCGCTCTACACAGGGGGCTTAACGACTAGTGCAAAAAAAATAGCCAACATTCAGGCTCAACGCTCCGAGCTTTCAAGCCAACAACAACAAGATATCCAGCGCTTCGAAGTCGTACAAAGTTATTTTAATGTGCAATTACAACAACAACTGGTCGCAAGTAGTCTATTTAACTTTAATGCGATGCAAAAACATTACAGCAATGCGTTAAAGCTCGAACAGCAAGGTTTTATTAGTAAAGGGCAACGTATGCAGTTTGAAGTTGCTCGTAACAATGCCGAACGAACTCTACAAAATGCGCAGGCAAATCTGAATGCTAGCCAATTTAATTTAAACAATCTTTTGCACCAGCAAAATAATGCTGATTTAAGTACTCCCCTTTTTGTAAATACTGTTCGTAGCCAATCGTTAGAATCTCTTTTAAGCAGTTACTCTCAAAAATCTAGCCTTGTGCAAAAAATGCAGTTAGACACTCAATTGGCAAATGCAAATATTCAGGCTCAACAAGCAGCAAAAAAACCGAGTCTTTTCGCTTTTGGTGAGTATTCACTCGATGAAAATGAAAACTGGATTGTAGGTGTTATGGCAAAATACAATCTGTTTTCTGGCGTAGATAAAAATAAGAATATTCATGCTGCCGAGTTAAAACGTTATGCTTCAGAACTCATGACTGAACGAACTAAACAAGAGATTGAAGCATTATTGAATAAGTCTTATAACGAGCTCAATTCAGCACAGCAAAGTCATACGCTATTACAAAGGAATATCAGCGCAGCTCAAGAAAACTTACGTATTCAGGAACTTTCTTTCAGAGAAGGCATGGGTACAGCGACTCAAGTGATTGATGCACAAAATGCATTAAGTGCTTTAAAAACAGAAATGGCTTTAAATGCTTATAAATATGTCATGTCGCTCGCAACTCTGTTGCAAAGCCATGGTTCTATGGACCAGTTTAAAGCTTATGTGACTCAACCACACACTGACTATATTCGCTAATGGGAGCATAACATGAATCAAGACTCAGCTCATTCAGAACAAAATTCTCCTGTTGCGGATACGGCAGAAAATCACCAAAATCAGCAGAATACTCAAACCGACAATACTCAAGAAGTAAAAACGAGTAAAAGTGATTCTCAACATCCTAAAAATTCGAAACTTAAACTAATTATTGCGGTCGTGGTTATTGCTTTATTAGGATTAATCCTTTTCGGTTTGTGGAAAAGCTATCAATCTAAGCCTATTGAATTACAAGGCCGAGTTGAGGCTGAAACAGTTCATGTCAGTACTAAGGTTCCGAGCCGTATTGAAGAAATTTATGTGCAAGAGGGCCAGAAAATTTCCAAAGGTCAGCCCCTTGTTCGTTTAGTCAGCCCTGAAATAGAAGCTAAAAAACAACAAGCTTTAGCCACCCTACAATCAGCTTTGGCATTTCAATCTACGGTAGACCGAGGCTCTCAACAGGAAAATATTGATACTCTTTATGCCAATTGGCAGAGTATGAAAGCACAGGCAAACCTTGCTAAAACCACTTATCAACGTGGAGAAAATTTATATAGACAAGGTGTTATTTCTCGTCAAAGAAGAGATGAGATGTTAGCCGCACAGACTTCTGCTCAAGAGTTAAGTGAAGCAGCTTATCAACAATATGCTCGAGCAAAGCGCGGAAGTACCAGTCAGCAGAAATCTACAGCGGATGCACAAGTTGAGATTGCAAAAGCCGCGGTAAGTGAAGCTCAAGCACTTGAGGCAGAAACTCGTTTACTCGCTCCTATTTCAGGTACAGTTTCAAAAACTTATGGCAAACCTTCTGAACTCGTTGCTATGGGTGTACCTGTTGTCAGCATTTTAGAAGATGATGATTTGTGGGTTAGTTTAAATGTCGGTGAAAACCAATACGCTTCTGTTTATAAAAACAAAACGCTGGAAGGTTTCATTCCTGCGCTGAATCAAAGTGTGATGTTTAAAGTGAAAAATATTGATGCCGAAGGCGAATTTGCCACCATTAAAACTACACGTCAGACCGGTGGTTATGACATTCGTAGTTTTAAATTACATTTGGTGCCTGAGCGTCCTGTCAAAGACTTAAAAGTGGGCATGAGTGTTCTATTTAAAATTAAAGAAGAAAAATAAAACATGTTTGCCAGCATATTACGTGAACTAAACTATTTAAAAAGCAATAAATGGGATTTGTGTATGGTGACACTCATCCCTGCTTTTATCATTTTTTTGTTTAGCAGCATGTTTTATGCAGGTAAAGCTGAACATTTACCCATTGCCATTATTGATCAAGACCAGAGTGAACTAAGCCGTAATATTGGAAAGTATCTTTCACTAAATCATACAGTCGATGTAAAAACAATTACTACAAGCTCAAGTGAAGCCGAGAGATTACTCAATGAAACCAAAATATGGGGTTATGTTTTTATTCCGGATGGTGCCGAAAAACGTTTTGTGAAAGCTCAAGATGCACAAATCAGTATTGCTTTTAACCAATCTTTTTTTAGTGTCGGGAACACGATTTCCTCGGCGATGTTAGTCAGCACTCTCAATGCTTTAGCAGACTATGCTGGCCAGAATTATCTTGCAAATAATATTCCCTATTTAGATGTCCCTACAGCACACGTCAAAATTTCAACGCTTTATAACCCGAGCATGAGCTATGAGTTCTATTTAGAACCCTTCATGGTTCCAGCCGTATTACATTTATTACTATGTTGCTGTGTGGCATTTGCCATTGGACAAGAAATTAAACGCGGTACACTAACACAGTGGGTGAACCGAGAGAGTTTTATTCAAGGCTTATTGGCTAAAAATTTGCTGTATAGCTTTATTTTCTGTTTCTGGACTTGGTTATGGATGTTTTGGCTGGTTGAAATTCGAGGCTGGTTTGTAGCAGGTTCACTAAGTTTCTTATTAGCTGCTCAGTTCTTGCTTTATTTTTCTTATGCTTTAATTAGTAGTACCGTCATTCTCGCGACCAAAAATTTAAGTAAAACTTTTGGTTTTATTGCAGTATATGGCGGATCTTCTTTAAGTTTTGCAGGCGTTACTCTACCATTAAATAATGCACCGATTTTCACTAAATTTTGGTCATTGATTATTCCGTACACCCCTTATGCAAAGCTCCAGACCGAACAATGGGTGATTGGAAGTCCACTTTTCATTTCAATGTCTCCCTTCTTAATACTTATTGGCTACTGCCTTATTTATTTCTTTTTAAGTTGTTTGCTGCTTAAAAAACTGGTTCAAGGAGCAACATCATGAAGGAATTTTTAAAGGCTTACGTTCAAACATTTAAAGATATTGTGAGTAACAGTTCAGTTTTCACAACACTTATTTTATCCGTCATTCTTTATAGCTTTTTTTATCCGACAGCCTATAAAGCTGAGCGCGCAGAATCAATTCCAATCGTCATTGTTGATGAAGAACAAAGTCTTTTAACTTCTCAAGTCATTGGCCAAACAGCCAATAGCCCTCACGTTAAAATTGTTGATGTCACTGCTAATTTTCTTGAAGCTGAACAAATGGTCCGCGAACAAAAAGCCGATGGTATTTTACTTTTACCAAGTAATTTAACGCAGAGCTTACGCCGCGGAGAAACTGGCGGAATCGGCTTATACTTAAGCACAACCAACTTTTTAAAAACTAAAGAAATTGGGTTAGGTCTTGCCACTTCTATTGAAGCAACTTTAAAGGAATATATTGAAAGGTTTGGACAACGTACACACTTCCAGCCTGCTCTTTCTATTCATCAAATGCCTTTATTTAATACGCTTTCAGGCTACGGTAGTTATATTTTTCCTGCAGTTGCATCACTTATTATTCACCAAACAATTGTGTTAGGTCTGGCCATGCTGGTTGCAAGTTATCGCGAACAACATGAAAAAATTACCCCTATTCGTTTTGCAGGAATTTTTGCCAGTATCTTTACAATTGGTTGTTTAGGAAGTTTTTATCTTTTTGGTTTTACCTTGTGGTTCAATGACTATCCACACGGTGGAAACTTTGTCGGTTTGCTAGTCGCTGTTCCTATTTTTATTAGCTGTGTAATTGGTTTAGGTATGCTGATTGGCTCACTTTTAGATATGCCGGAACGTGCCGGACATATTATTGTATTTAGCTCAGTTCCTCTTTTCTTATTAACTGGTGCCGCCTGGCCTCATCAAGCCATGCCTGAATGGTTGCAATGGTTTGCTTGGTGTTTACCCTCTACACACGGCGTACAGATGTTTGTACAACTTAATCAAATGGGCGTTCCTTTAAATGTCGCGGTCCCGAAATTAATTTTTCTTGCGACTATTGGGGCTATATTTTTAATTACTGCCTATTCACGTTTAAAAGTATCTAAATAAACTTATTTATAGGCTAATCAAAGTGTACAGATTATATTTTTATTTACTATAAAATCTTATAGTTAAAGCTTATTTCTTAAAAAAATTGACTTAAATTTTATAAAAAATCAAATAAATTCAATAAATTAATTTACATCAATTGTCATAAAACCTTAAGAAAACTTTAAGTTGGAATTAAGGAAATTTCTCCATATTAAAAACGTATAGTTTTTCAGCAGCTAAGCAGAATAATTCTGTAACCCTGCCCTATGGTGGAATTTAGATATGGCAAAGGTGTGCTATTGCGCAGATGACTTTGCAATGAATGCAGAAATATCTGACGCAATTATTCAACTTATTGAACAAGGTGCGCTTCAAGCCACCTCATGTATGACCCAATCTGATTTATGGGAAACTGCTGCTGCCAAATTAAAACCGTTTAGTGATCGAGTTGATATCGGTTTACATTTAAATCTTACCCATGCTTTCGCTTCGGGTAATCTGGTTCTTCCCTTACCTATGCTTATAGTCCGAGCATGGTCTGCAAGTCTTAATCGCGAATTAATCACTCAATGTATTGAGGAGCAATGGAACTTATTTGTTTCAGTATTAGGAAAACAACCTGACTTTATAGATGGTCATCAACATATTCATCAATTTCCATTTATACGTGATATTTTACTGCAATTACTAAAAGAGAAAAAATTTACGGGTTGGATTCGAAATTTACAACAACCGATCAATACCCCTCATTACCGTTTTAAAACTCGTATGCTCTCAGCATTAGGTTCTAACTCTTTGGCAAAAGCTTGCCAGACATATCACTTTAATCAAAATGGCCAATTTGCTGGCATCTATGATTTCAAACTGACCAATTATGGCGAACTCAATCAATATTGGCTTGCGAATGCAAAAGACCATTTACTGATTATGTGCCATCCAGCACTTGCACAATCAAATGATCAAGATCCAATTCAACACGCCCGAATTCAAGAATATCAATACTTCAGTTCGGCTCAGTTCCAACTTGATTGTCAACAATACGGTATCCAGCTCACCAGACTAGGGGCAATGCAATGAATATAAAACCCTTTTTATCCTGCGTTGTTCCAGCCTACAACGAAGCAGAGAATTTAAAAACCTTTATTCCTGCTTTGGCAAATAGTCTAAAACAGCAAAATCTTAGCTATGAAATTATTGTGGTAGATGATGGAAGTAAAGACGATACCATCCCAATTTTACAAACAATGATTGAAGATTATCCTTTAGTTGTGCTGGAGCTTTCACGGAACTTTGGCAAAGAAGCAGCTTTAAGTGCTGGTTTAGACCATGTGACTGGTGAAGTTGCTCTACTGATTGATGCTGATTTTCAACATCCATTTGAAGCAATTCCAACCATGATTAATCTTTGGAAAAATGGTTATGACATGGTCTATGGTATTCGTAATCGTACAACCGAATCATGGCTTAAACGTGTTCTAACCCAAGCTTATTACCGTATTTTAAACTTAAGTTCACCTATTGATATTCCAGAAAGTGCTGGAGATTTCCGACTTCTTGATGCAAAAGTTGTTGAAGCCATCAAACAATTACCAGAAAAAAATCGTTATATGAAAGGTCTATATGCTTGGGTTGGCTTTAAAAGTATAGGCATTAATTTTTCTGAGCAAGAACGTCAACATGGCCATTCTAGCTTCAACTTAAAATCTCTTTTTAACTTAGCCATGTCAGGTTTAACGGGTTTTTCTGATTTACCTTTACGCGTATGTATTTACTTAGGTGCAATTCTGGCCTTAGGTGCGATGAGCTACGGAGTGTGGATTATCATTAAAACTTTGATTGAGGGAATTTCCATTCCGGGCTGGGCAACACTTGCGGCAGGTATGACGCTATTAGGTGGCATTCAATTGTTATTTATTGGAATTTTAGGTGAATACATTGGCCGCATTTATGCTGAAGTTAAAAACCGCCCAAAATATATTATTTCTACCGAACATTCTCGTACTAAGCAGGAACATTCAATCGCCCACCAAGAAAATACGTTCTCTAGTTTCTAATGTTTGCTCATATTCTTCAGCTTGCGCGGTTTACTACTACAGGGACCGCAGCAGCATTTACTCATTATAGTGTAGCCATGCTTCTATTTAAGAAACATGTTGCACTGCAATATGCCAATTTATGCGCTTTTCTACTCGCCTATTGGGTGAGCTATTTTGGGCACCGCGTTTTTACGTTTAAAGCACAACATCTTACGCATCGGCAGACTCTCCCAAAATTCACGTTGGTTGCCGGCTTAGGGTTTTTATTTAATGAAAGTTTTCTTTTACTTTCAAACCTCTATTTTAACGTACCTGTTTCAACCTTAGTGTGTACTGCAATTGTTCTGACATCTATGGTGACTTTTTTACTTAACCGTTTTTTTGCATTCCAACATTAAGGATTATGTATGCAGCAATGGCTTCGTAGTTCCAAATTTTTATTAATATTCTTACCGATTTGGCTATTTGTTTTGTCTTGGATTAGACCCTTATCTGTACCAGATGAAGGTCGCTACGGAGATATTAGCCGTACTATGTTCGAATCTGGAGACTGGTTAACTCCACGAATCGATGGCTTACCTTTCATGCATAAGCCTCCTTTACTACATTGGTTAAGTTCTATGTTTATGGAGCTTTTTGGTGTGCATGTATGGGTGTTACGTTTAGTACCTGTTTTGGCTGGTACCCTCATGTTAGTGGGACTATTCTTATTTGTAAAAAAGCATATTTCAGAAAACGTTGCACAACTTACCGTTATTATTTTAGCCACTAACCTGCTTTTTTTTGGTAGTAGCCAATACATTAACCATGATTTACTGCTCGCCTCTTGGATCACCATTAGTGTTTTATGTTTTGTTGACTTCACCATTTCTGCACGGAAATCTATTTTATTTTTAGGTTATATCTCTGGTGCAGCAGCCTTCTTAAGTAAAGGTTTAATTGGGGTTTTAATTCCCGGCATGATTCTTTTACCGTGGTTAATTTACACCAAGCAATGGAGGAAAATACCTTCTCTTCTTAATCCATTGGCTATCTTGTTATTTTTACTCATCGTTAGTCCGTGGCTCTACTTAGTACAAAGTAAATATCCTCAATTTTTACACTATTTTTTTATTGATCAACAATTTAATCGTTTTAGTTCAAAAGAGTTTAATAACAAACAGCCATGGTGTTTTTATCTGATGATTTTATTTGTCAGTTTTTTACCATGGCTTTTTGCGAGTAGATTTACGTCTATAAAAACCATTTTTAAAGATTACAAATCATGCTCTTTACTTGCCCTGCTTGTATGGTGGTTTGTCTCTGTTACGGTTTTCTTCTCTATTCCGCCTTCTAAGCTAGCAGGCTATATTTTACCTGCTGTTCCGCCTCTTGCCATTTTTTTCGCGCTTGTGATGAATAAGGTTCTTGAAAGCAGTAATAAAACCAGATTGCAGACTTGGGGTATTCCTGTATTTACTGTACTTGTTGGAATTGGCGTTAATGCAACACCACATTTTATTCGTGCACATCAGCTTTTTATCCAAAACCAAGCCATATTTATTTATCTCATTGGTGCCTTATTAATTGTGCTTCCACTTGTGTTAGTTGGGCTATATAAAAAACAGAAATTGAACTATTTGACTTATATTTTTATAAGTTTAATTGTTCTATGTAGTGCAGTCCCATTTGCTGTTCGTATTTTAGATACCAAAAACAATGTAGGCCAAACAGATTTTGCTGAGTACATTGCCCCATCTACAAAAATCGTTTTCTACAATTATTATTTCTATGATGTTCCATTCCTTTTACAACTTAAGCAGCCTGTTTATATCGTAAATCAATGGGATACTGTGCATTCAGATAGTGCCTCTTTAGAAATTAAAGATGGTTTGTTATTTGAACCGCAACTCAAAAAGTACTTGTGGAGCGAACAGCAGCTTCAAGATGCTCTAATGCAAAAACAAGATCTGATCGTGGTAAGTCAACCTCATAATTTTGCAACTAAAGACCCGTCAGTAAAAACTTTGCATTACAGAAACTATGATGTATTTATTTTCCATCCCTCGAAATAAACCAGAAATAAAAAAGGAAGCCGAAGCTTCCTTTTTTATTTTAAAACGTTTTACTCTTCAGAAGTATCTTCATTATTAGATACAGCTTCTTCGCTATCAGTTTCAGTCGTATCTACTTCACCTTCAAGAAGTTCTTCTTCGTCTTCTACAGCTTCAATTGAAACTACGCCAACAAGCGTTTCTTCTTCGCTTAAACGGATCAGACGAACACCTTGAGCATTACGGCCTGTCATTGCAACTTCTGCAGCACGCGTACGAACAAGCGTACCACCATCAGAAATTAATAATAACTCTTTGGTTTCATCAATAGAAACTGCACCAACTAGCTCACCGTTACGTTCACTTGTCTTGATCGCAATAACACCCTTACCACCACGTTTCTTGGTCGGGAAGTCATTTACTGGAGTACGTTTACCATAACCGTTGGCACTCGCGCACAGTACTTCGCCTGTCTCAGGTACAACAACAAGCGATACGATGCGACTTACTAGACTTGAATCTGCTGAATCATCATTATCATCTGAATCATCATTTTCAACATCTGCATCTTCTTCACTTAAGGTGCTGCTTGCAAAGCTTACACGCATACCACGTACACCTTTCGCTGTACGACCCATTGCACGTACGTCAGTTTCAGCAAAACGAATTGCTTTACCTTCGTTAGAGAACAACATGATTTGCTGATTACCATCAGTAATCGCAACACCAATTAAGGTATCTTCTTCATTAAGTTCAATAGCACGTAGACCATTTGAACGAATGTTTGCAAATTGTTCTAACTCAACACGCTTAACCGTACCAGAAGCTGTCGCCATAAACACATAGTGGTTTTCCGGGAACTCGGTTAACGGCAAGATTGCGGTTACGGTTTCTGTTGCATCTAGAGGTAACAAGTTCACGATTGGACGACCTTTTGCCCCACGTGATGCTTGAGGAACTTCAAATACTTTCAGACGGTACACTTTACCCACATTGGTAAAGCAAAGTACGGTCGCATGGTTCGATGCCACAATCAGATGTTGAATAAAGTCATCATCTTTCATTGAGGTTGCAGACTTACCACGTCCACCACGGCGCTGTGCCTGATAGTCTGAAAGTGGTTGAGTTTTTGCATAACCCGTTTGTGAAACAGTTAATACCACTTGCTCTTCAGGAATCAAATCTTCACGGCAGAAATCAACACGAGATTCAACAATTTCGGTACGACGTGCATCGCCATATTGTTGTAAAACTTGTGCCAACTCTTCGCGAATAACACCCATTAACAAGTTAAAGTCATTTAAAATTGCAGTAAGTTCAGCAATTTGACCTAAAATTTCAGTATATTCCGCATGTAACTTGTCTTGTTCAAGACCAGTTAAACGGTGTAAACGTAATTCTAAAATTGCGCCTACTTGTGTTGGTGACAGACGGTAAATTGAATCACTTAAACCAAATGGACGATTTGGATCTTCACCTTCAATTTCATCTGGGCGAACAGAAATTGCACCAGCTTTTTCAAGTAGTGCAACAACGCCACCACCTGCCCACTCACCCGCAAGTAAACGCTCACGCGCTTCAGCAGGGTTTGCAGAAGTTTTGATGGTTTCAATAATTTCATCAATATTGGCTAAGGCAACTGTCAAGCCTTCCAAGATATGACCACGTTCACGTGCTTTACGTAATTCGAACATGGTACGGCGTGTCACAACTTCTTGGCGGTGACGAATAAATGCCGCAATAATATCTTTTAGATTCATCAATTTTGGTTGTCCATTGTCTAGACAAACCATGTTGATGCTGAATGAGTTTTCAAGCTGGGTATTTAAGAATAAGTTATTTACAACGACTTCTGCGTTTTCACCGCGTTTCAAGTCAATTGCAATACGCATACCTTCTTTATCAGACTCATCACGAAGTTCTGAAATACCTTCAAGCTTTTTCTCTTTTACTAACTCGGCAATACGTTCAATAACTCTTGCTTTGTTTACTTGATATGGAATTTCAGTAAAGACGATGGTTGTACGACCTGTCTTTTCATCTTCTTCGAAATGGTATTTACCACGAATGTGTAAACGACCTTTACCGGTACGGTAGGCATCAACAATACCTGATTTACCGTAAATAATACCGCCTGTAGGGAAGTCAGGACCAGTAATGTATTCCATCAATCCTTCAATCGAGATATTCGGATTGTCAGCATAAGCCAAACATGCATTCACAACTTCTGTCATGTTGTGTGGTGCCATGTTAGTTGCCATACCTACAGCAATACCAGCAGCACCGTTAATTAACAAGTTTGGAACACGTGTCGGAAGTACTTCAGGGATACGTTCCGAACCGTCGTAGTTATCTTCCCAGTCAACTGTGTCTTTTTCTAAATCTGCAAGAAGCTCATGTGCCAGCTTAGTCATACGGACTTCGGTATAACGCATTGCCGCAGCGCTATCACCATCGATCGAACCGAAGTTACCCTGACCATCAACCAATAAATAACGTAAGCTAAAGTCTTGAGCCATACGAACAATGGTTTCATAAACAGCTGAGTCACCATGCGGGTGATATTTACCGATTACGTCCCCAACGACACGAGCAGATTTCTTGTAGGCTTTGTTATAGTCATTGCCCAATTCGTGCATGGCATAAAGCACACGACGGTGAACAGGTTTAAGACCGTCTCTCACATCCGGCAATGCACGAGATACAATTACACTCATCGCGTAATCTAAATATGAATGCTTGAGTTCGTCCTCAATGGCAATCGGTCGGATTTCCGATACGCTCATGCATACTCCTTCTTACAGATAGATATTTCTATCCGTTTATATGTCTTGATCTTGCAAAAAATTTAGTTCCGGAAAGTGAACTAAAATCGAAAAAAATATAGCTGTATACTATAGCATAAAAGCGCTCTGTAATGTGCGGAATCTACACTGCCAATCTGGTGATATTTGTATAATTTAATTGCATATTATTCTACGCTTTTAGCTGCAATCATTATCTTCATACCTAATCAAAACTATGTGAATTTTATTTTATAAAAATCAAACATCCAAAGCATAAATTTTCTAATTTTTACTTCTAACTTCAGACTGTAAAACAAAAAACCCCTAGTTCAAAACTAGGGGTTTTTAACTTTAATCAATAAAGATTAAAGCTTAGATACCAACTCTGGTACTACAGCGTTCAAATCACCAACTAACCAGTAGTCAGCAACGCTGTTGATTGGTGCTTCTTCGTCTTTGTTGATAGCAACAATAACTTTAGAATCTTTCATACCAGCCAAGTGCTGGATCGCACCAGAAATACCTACAGCAATGTAAAGCTCAGGTGCAACGATTTTACCAGTTTGACCAACTTGGAAGTCGTTAGGTACAAAGCCTGCATCAACTGCTGCACGTGAAGCACCTTGTGCTGCACCAAGCTTGTCAGCTAATGGATCAAGTACTTTGTGGTAGTTCTCACCAGAACCTACACCACGACCACCAGAAACTACGATGCGAGCAGCTGTTAATTCTGGACGATCAAGTTTAACGATTTCTTCAGATACAAACTTAGAAACACCAGCATCTTTTACTTCGCCAACTGTTTCAACAGCAGCTGAACCACCTTCCGCAGCAACTGGATCAAATGCTGTACCACGAACAGTACCAACAATGATTGCTTCGTCAGATTGAACAGTTGCAATTGCGTTACCAGCGTAGATTGGACGCTTGAATGTGTTAGCCGATTCAACAGAAATAATGTCTGTGATCATGCTTACATCAAGAAGCGCAGCAACACGTGGAAGAATGTTCTTACCAGTTGTAGTAGAAGCAGCTAAAACGTATTTGTAACCTTTAGCCAAGTCAGCAACTAAGCCAGCTACGTTTTCAGCTAATTGGTTTGCATAAGCAGCGTTGTCAGCTAGTAATACTTTGCTCACACCAGCAACTTTAGCAGCAGCGTCAGCAACTGCTTGAGCGCCTGAACCAGCAACTAATACAGTAATATCACCACCGATTTTTTGAGCTGCAGCAACAACGTTTAAAGTAGCACCGTTAAGTGTCTGGTTGTTGTGATCAGCGATAACTAAAATACTCATGATTTTATCCTTCCGTATTAGATCACTTTCGCTTCATTTTTCAATTTTTCAACAAGCTCATCTACAGATTTCACTTGTACACCAGCTTTACGTTCTGCAGGCGCTTCAACTTTAATCGTTTTAAGCTTAGTACCAGCTGTAACACCGTAATCAGCAGGAGATTTAGTATCAAGCGGTTTTTTACGAGCTTTCATGATGTTAGGCAATGCAGCATAACGTGGCTCGTTTAAACGCAAGTCAGTTGTAATGATTGCAGGAAGTGCAAGTTCAACAGTTTGTAAACCACCGTCGATTTCACGAGTCACTTGTACTTTACCGCCATCCACTTTCACTTCAGAAGCAAACGTACCTTGACCAGCGCCTAATAATGCACCAAGCATTTGACCTACTTGGTTAGAGTCATCATCAATTGCTTGTTTGCCAAGAAGGATAAGTTCTGGTTTTTCAGCGTCAACAACACCTTTTAAGATTTTAGCAACTTCTAGAGCGCCAATTTCGTCAGTAGTTTCAACTAAAATACCGCGGTCTGCACCTAAAGCCATTGCAGAACGGATTTGTTCTTGAGCTTCTTTAGGACCAATAGAAACAACAACGATTTCTGATACTGTTCCTTTTTCTTTTAAGCGAACCGCTTCTTCCACTGCGATTTCACAAAATGGGTTAATTGACATTTTAACGTTGGTAAGGTCAACCCCACTATTGTCCGGCTTAACACGAACTTTAACGTTGGCATCAACCACACGTTTTACAGCAACAAGAGCCTTCATGTAATCCTCGGCTGTTCTAGCAAAAGTAAATGTTGAGAAAAGTATATTAACTCTTCGATTAAAATTTTTTAGGTACCCTATCTTGCAATGTGTTTGGCATTTCGGTCAAGTCACAATTTTCTGGAACGGGGCAAAAAAAATGAAATCATCAGTTCATAAAAAAAAATTTATACATATCTAACTCCTATTTTATTCTTTTTAAAGTCTATTTTATACATTGATTTTTATTATCTTTTTATCTTATTTACCTTATTAGTCAGAGGCATAAGACTCTCAAAAATGAGTCAAAATTTATAGTTTTTACACTATATATGCCGACAAAATAGGCAAAGATCAAAATGGTCAATTGGGTAATTTCATCGATTTCTTTTAAACAAATTTGTAAAAAAATACAAATGATCTCTACATTCTGCTTTTTTAACCCAGCTAAAGCGGCTTAATGCTTGGTGGCTCGTGGATGGGCCTGATCGTACACTTGGGCCAAATGATCAAAATCAATATGTGTATAAATTTGAGTAGTCGATAAATTGCTATGACCTAACATTTCTTGAACTGAGCGTAAATCACCACTACTTGATAACATATGACTAGCAAAACAATGTCGAAGTAAATGTGGGTGTAAGTCGACATTTACACCCGCTCTTTGTGCCTGAAGTTTTACACGCTTTTCAATTTGCCTAGGGGTTAATGCACCGCCTCGCTGTGAAATGAAAACGGAAGCATTTTGGTCAAAATGGCCTTTCCAGATATTATAAATTTTTAGCCAATTCAATAAGCTTTCTTTTGCCTTTTTCCCAAACGGTACAATACGGGTTTTATTTCCTTTACCTGTAATACGAACGAGTTGACGATTAAAATCAATATCTTTAATCGTTAAGCCTTGTAGTTCAGCGAGCCGTAAACCACTTGAGTACAGTAGTTCCAACATGGCTTTATCTCTTAACCAAAGCTGCTGATCAACTGGTTTTTCAGGCATGGGTTGATCTAAAATTTGATTAACCATTTCTATGTCAATCATGCCCGGTAAAGGTCTAGGCTGACGTTTCAATTTAAAATCGTCAGTAGGATTAATTTCTAGGTATTTGCCCTGTTCAGCCCACTTCATAAACTGACGAATAGAAGTAAGATGACGTTGCATGCTACTTGAACTTAACTGGTCCTGTTCGACACGTTGAGCCAAATATTCACGTAAATCTGAAGCTTCAACATTTCTTAAATCAACTTTTTTAAGCTCACAAAACTCAAGGAAGCTTTTAACATCTCGCTTATAAGCAGTAATTGTATGCTCAGACTGGTTTTGAATTTTTCTTTCTTTTAACCACATTGAGAGCAGTTGTAATGCAAAATCCAAATTGCTCTCCATTTATTTGCCCATTTTTTTGAGTGTACCAAAAACTATTTAATCAGGAAAATTTGATATCGCACAGCATAATGAATCTAACTTATATATTACAATTTATACCAAGTATCCGTTGGACCTTACACCATGACCACCATACTCATTCCTTATTTAATTGCCATTACTTTACTTACCCTTACCCCTGGTTTAGATACAACTTTAATTATTCGTACTGCAACAATTGAAGGAAAATCTAAAGCGTTTCAAGCAGCTCTAGGAATTAGTCTTGGCTGTATTGCTTGGGGAATTGTCGTGGCATGCGGTCTAGGTGCCCTACTGATGGCATCCGACTTAGCATTCAATATATTGAAATGGATGGGCGCCGCTTATTTAGCATGGCTGGGTTTAAATATGATTTTAAAACCTCGTAGTCAGCTCGCAGATATACAAGACAATCATTCAAATCGCTCTACTTCAGAGAATTGGTTTATTAAAGGTTTCTTTGGCAACTTGCTGAATCCAAAAGTTGGCATTTTTTATATTTCATTTCTTCCCCAGTTCATTCCAGCGCAAGCATCGGCTGTTACTTGGGTGATGGGGCTAGTAATGATTCATGTGGTGATTGGCGTGTTATGGTCAAGTCTATTAATTCTGGCTATGCAGCCACTTTCGCGCTATCTAAAGCAACCCAAGTTTGTAAAATATATGGACCGAATTACGGGCAGTATTTTTGTTCTATTTGCTTTGAAATTGGCGTTGAGTAAAAGGTAATAAAATCAAAAAATATTGTACATATAAAAGAAAGCCTCTTTTATCACGTTAACTGATGAAAAGAGGCTTCTATTTAGGCCATGCGATTAACCTTGGAAATAACGTAAATCCAAACGTCCATCATATACATGAGTTGTTGGACCAGTCATCCAGACCACATCGCCTTCTTGCCATTCAATTTGTAGCTTACCGCCAGCAAGTTCAACTTCTACAGAGTTCGCAAGTAGACCACGGCGCATGCCACTTACCGCAGCAGCACATGCTCCTGTACCACACGCAAGTGTTTCACCCACACCACGTTCAAATACACGTAAGCGAACATGTTTGTCATCAATCACTTGCATGAAACCAGCATTAACGCGTTCAGGGAAACGTTTATGTAATTCAACTTGCGGGCCAATACCTGCTACATCAGCAGTAAGCACATCTGGAACAATAGTGACCGCGTGTGGGTTACCCATGTTCACAACATCAATACTAATGTTTTGGTCATTTGCCAACTCAAGGGTATATAAAGCTTCAGGTTCATCAGCCACAAATGGAATTTCATTTGGCAGAAACTTTGGGTAGCCCATATTTACGCGCACCCAACCATTTTGCCCAAGCTCTGGCTTTACAATACCCGCTTTAGTTTGTACGGTAATGTTGGTTTTATTAGTTAAATGACGTTCGTGGACAAAACGGGCAAAACAACGCACACCATTACCACATTGCTCAACCTCAGAACCATCTGCATTGAAAATACGGTATTTAAAATCAGCTTCGGGTACATCTGGTGGTTCAACAATTAAAAGCTGATCAAACCCCACACCAAAGTGTCGGTCTGCCAAACGTTGAATTGTTGCTGTATCTAAATAAGCTCTTTGGCTAATTAGATCAACCACCATGAAATCATTGCCTAAACCATGCATTTTGGTAAATTCTAATAACATCTCATTTACTCCTCAGGCAATAAACGTTCTTTTTCCCAAAGCGACTCAACCGTTTCACGTTCACGAATTAAATAGCTTTTTTCACCTGATACCATGACTTCTGCTGCACGGCCACGCGTGTTGTAATTTGAGCTCATGACAAAACCATAAGCCCCGGCACCAAGTACAGTCAACAAGTCATTTTCTTGTAATGCGAGTGAGCGGTCTTTACCAATGAAATCACCTGTCTCACAAATTGCACCAACCAAATCCCAAGTTTTTTCTTCGGTATCTGTACGTGGTACAACAGGTTGAATATCCATCCAAGCTTCATATAAAGCAGGACGAATTAAATCATTCATTGCTGCATCAATAATCGCGAAGTTACGATGCGTCGTTGGTTTAAGCAAATCAACTTTGGTTAAAAGTACACCTGCATTTGCACTGATGCTACGACCCGGCTCCATATAAACTTTCAAGCCTAATTTTTCTAAAGCCGGCTTCATAGAGTTTGCATATTCTTCAACACTTGGTGGTGTTTCATCTTTATAACAAACCCCTAAACCACCACCGATATCGATATGTTTCAGATTAATGCCTAGTTTTTTCAACTCATCAATCATCACAATGACACGGTCTAAAGCATCAACAAATGGTTTAGTTTCAGTGAGCTGTGAACCAATGTGGCAATCAATACCTACGATTTCAAGGTTAGGTAAAGATGCAGCATATTGATAAGTTTCATAAACTGCATCACTTGGAATACCAAATTTATTTTCTTTTAATCCTGTTGAAATATAAGGATGCGTTTTTGCATCGACATCAGGATTTACACGTAAAGAAATAGGCGCTTTTTTGCCTAGGCGAGCGGCTACTTTTTGAATACGGTCCAACTCTGCATAAGACTCGACATTAAAACAGGCAATACCTACATTTAATGACGTTTCAATATCGGCTTCAGTTTTACCTAAACCTGAAAAAACAATTTTAGAAGCATCGCCACCTGCTTTTAAAACACGTGCTAGCTCACCACCAGACACAATGTCAAAACCCGCACCAAGTTTTGCCAAAACATTAAGAACAGCTATATTTGAGTTCGACTTCACCGCAAAACAAATTTGATGATCAATAAAGTCAAAGGCACGATCCATATCTAAATAATGTTTTTCAAAAGCTGCTTTTGAATAAACATATAACGGTGTGCCAAATTGCTGCGCAAGCTGCTCTAGAGAACATTGCTCTGCATGCAATACTCCATTAATGCGGGTGAAACTCATGAAGGTGTCCTTATTTCAAAGCTTAAGGTGATGTAGTTTGTGGTTGAGCGGCTGATGATTCGACTGACTGTTCAGTCTGTTCATCTTGTTGCACAACTTGTTTCTGTTCTTTATTACGATAGAGCAAGTATTTTGCACGTTTGTCATAATTTGGATCAGAAGGTAGCTGCAATGCTCCTGACTGACCGCAAGCGCTAAGCAAAATACTGCTGCTCAATAAACTGATGAGGCAAATGACACGACGCATCTGAGCACCTGATTTAAACAATTCGATGCAGTATACCGTGATCAGGCAAGCGGCTAAAGAGTAAACTTGAATAGAAAAACAATATGCATAAAAAACGCCAGCTTTTCAGCCAGCGTTTGATCATAACCAAATAAATTTAATTATTTTTTATGACGTGGTTTATAGAAGAAGAAATAACCAATGATCAAAATCACAAACCAAATTGGGCTGACTTTAAGCGCTTTAAAAGTGTCTGGCTCTAAAGACAATACGTAAATCATACCAATAAAGAAAATAATCGTGATCCAACATGTAAATAAGCCACCTGGCAATTTAAATGTTGATTTGGCATGCAGTTCAGGACGCGTGGTGTAATAACGGATGTAACTCCAGATAATAAGCAACCATACGCAGATGAAGAGAATCGTTGAAAGTGTTGTTGCAAGCGTAAATGCTTCAACTGTATTTGGTACAAAATACTGTAATGCTGCACCTAACAATAAACATGCAGCAGAGAAATACAATGCATTTGCCGGTACTGCACGTCTGTTCAGCTTACCAAAAGCTTTTGGCCCCTGATCTTCACGAGATAAACCAAACAACATACGACTTGTTGAGAATACACCACTGTTCATGGATGACATGACTGATGACAATACTACCAAGTTCATCAAAATCGCGGCTGCCGCTACCCCTGCTTGACTAAACAGGTTTACAAATGGACTGATCGCCGGATCAATTCTGTTCCATGGTGTTACTGACATTACAATGAGTAGCGCCAATACATAGAAAATAATGATACGGATTGGAATTGAGTTAATCGCCTTAGGCAAATTACGCTCAGGGTCTTTAGTTTCCGCAGCTGTTGTTCCTACAAGCTCGACACCCACGAAAGCAAAAATTGCAATCTGGAAACCGGCCAAGAAACCATGCACACCTGTTGGGAAGAAACCACCATTTGCCCAAAGATGAGTAAATGAAGCGACTTCACCTGTAGTAGACGTAAAGCCTGTAAAGATCATCCACAGACCCACTGCAATTAAAATAATAATCGCAAGGATTTTAATAAGTGCAAACCAGAACTCTAATTCACCAAACAATCGAACTGTTAATAAGTTCAATCCCATAATGAACACAATCGCGGCAACACTAATCATTGCGCCTTCAACAGGTGAGAAAGGTAAGCCATTATTGAAGAACTGTAAGTAATAAATAATTGCAGACAGATCGGCGATACCAATCGTGATCCAACACAACCAGTAGGTCCAACCCACGAAGTAACCAGCCCATGGGCCAATTAAATCGGTAGAAAAATCAATAAATGATTTATAGGTTAAATTTGACAGAAGAAGTTCGCCAAGCGCACGCATGACAAAAAACACCATCAAACCAATAATCATATAAATAAATAAGATAGAAGGTCCGGCAAGACTAATTGTTTTACCTGAACCCATAAATAATCCGGTACCGATGGCACCACCAATCGCGATCAGCTGTAAATGCCGATTAGAGAGACTACGATGGAGCTCACCTTGTTCATGAGGGTCGCTCAGATTTTGATTCGACATTTTATGAATACACTCCAGTAATTTTTTTAGTCCGTTAGCTAAAATCAAATCAAAAAGACGATATCGCACCATTTGCAGGTATCTTTTAAATGTATATTTTTTGACAACTTTTCAGCTAACCAATTTTTGTCTGTATTGCTGATAATTTCAAGATACATACAATTAAATCCGATAATACGCACAAGAACCTAGCAATACAACGCACTTTTCAGTCTAAAATTAAGACTTGAACCACTTTGATTTTTAAATTAAAAAGCCATATCAATTGATCAACTTTTTAACTACCAATTCTCTCTCGAGCTTCTAATACTTTCTCGAAATTTGACTGACTACTACGTTATCTCTCTATTTTTAAAACATGACATTTACTCTTTAATTTTGCTCACCGAAGCTTAAGCAAAATGTATTCCATATCGATTAAGTTCTCTATTGGGCTTTTTGCTATACTCTGCTTTTAATGATTATGAAGTTATCTCACTGAAGTCGAATATGAGCAAAGTCAAAACCGTTTACCGTTGCGAGCAATGTGGTGCCGATCATCTAAAATGGGCAGGTCAATGTTCAGAGTGTGGTGAATGGAATTGTCTTAATGAAGTCAAACTAGAACCCACTACTGCTCATCGTGCACGTCCTAAAGTTGGGGGTTATGCGGGTCAAGTCGCCAATATTACAACGCTTAATAAAGTCTCTGTTTCTCATGAAACCCGTTTACCAACAGGTATTAGCGAATTTGACCGCGTACTTGGCGGTGGCTTGGTGACAGGTTCTGTAGTACTCATTGGTGGTGACCCGGGTATTGGTAAATCGACCATTCTTTTACAAACAGCAACTCACATGGCAAGTGCAAAAAGTTCTGCACTTTATATTACGGGTGAGGAATCGCTGTCACAGGTTGCCTTACGCGCCCAACGTCTTGACCTACCAACAGACCAATTAAAAGTCATGGCTGAAACTTGTGTCGAACGCATTTGTGAAGTTTTAGAACAAGAACGTCCTGTTGTCGCAATTTTGGACTCTATCCAAACGCTTTACACAGAAACGCTTCAATCTGCGCCGGGTGGGGTTTCACAAATTCGTGAATCTGCTGCGTTATTAACCCGTTATGCAAAAAATAGTGGCACAGCGCTATTTATTGTTGGTCACGTGACCAAAGAAGGTGCATTGGCAGGTCCTCGTGTTTTAGAACACATGGTGGACTGCGTACTTTACTTTGAAGGCCAATCAGACTCACGTTATCGAATGATTCGTGCAGTGAAAAACCGTTTTGGTGCAGTCAATGAGCTTGGTGTATTTGGCATGACCGATAAAGGCTTACGTGAAGTGGCTAACCCTTCTGCTATATTTTTAAGTCGTTATGACGAAGCCATTCCCGGTTCAATTGTCATGATCAGCCGTGAAGGAACTCGCCCGCTTTTAGTTGAAGTTCAGGCTTTAGTCGATGATGCTCAAGGACAACCAAGACGTGTTGCACTTGGTCTTGAACAAAACCGTTTAAACATGCTGCTTGCTGTTATGCATCGTCATGGTGGTGTACAAACCACCGGACAAGACGTGTATGTCAATATTGTAGGTGGTTTAAAAATTACCGAAACAGGTTCGGACTTGGCTGTTTTACTTGCATGTGCTTCGAGTTTACGAACAAAAGCCTTACCTCAGCAACTTGCAGTTTTTGGTGAAGTGGGGCTTTCAGGTGAAATCCGCCCTGTACCTAATGGTCAGGAACGTTTAAAAGAAGCAGCAAAACATGGCTTTAAATACGTCATCTTACCAAGAGGTAACGCCCCGCAAAAAGCAATTCCTGGCGTACAAGTGATTGCAGTTGCCCGCCTGCATGAAGCCTTGACTGAGGCGATGCAACTTAGTGATGAATTGACATAAAAAAACATACTTTTAAGGTTGAAATTTAGAGTAAATACCTGCATAAATACTATTACAAATTAACTTTAAACAGGAATTTCCTATGGAAGTACACCAGCGTGGCTTGATTACCGGTATTTTAATGGCTGCTTTAGCAATTTCTCCGCTCGCTGAAGCTAAACGTGCAGGTGGTGGTAAAAGCCACGGTATGGCACGTTCTACTACTTCAAGCCAGTCTTATCAACAACCTCGTCAAGTGACTCCAGTTCAACAACCTGCTACTACAGCACCTCAGAGATCTGGTCCGGGTGTTGGTTCAATGGTTGCCGCTGGTGTGGCTGGTGCTGCCGTAGGTGCTGTTGCAGCAAATGCTTTAGCAGATGACAAATCAACATCAGCTGAACACCAAGTAACTCAACCGGGTAATGAACAAGCTGTTCAAGCTCAAGAAGAGAAAAAAGGTGGTATTCCTGGCTGGCTTTGGGTATTACTTGCAGCCGCTGTAGCTTTCTTTGTATTCCGTAAATTGGGATCAAAAAAAAAATTAGCAGCTAATAACCCTTATGCACCAAACAATGGCGGTCAAAACCCATTTGGCCGCTCGGCAGCTCCAACCAATACAGGTGACAATACCAATATTTTTGGTCAATCTGTAGGTGGTGGTGCAGCAACACAAGCTCCTTTTGGTAGCGCAACGACGAATAGTGGTAACCAATTACCAGATGGTAGCGAACCTGCTTCTTTCTTACGCGTTGCCCGTCAGCGTTTTAACCACATTCAGTCAATCAATAGTGCAAGTAACATTGAAGAAATTCGTCGTTACTTAACCCCTGAACTTTATAACTCTATGTATAACGACATCATGGAGAACCAAGATCAGGACGTTGCTGAGTTTAGTAACTTAAATGCAATGGTTGTAGACAGTGCGACTGAAAATGGTCAATACATTGTGAGCGTACGTTTCACAGGTACAGTAAGTGAAGATTTAAACAGCTTGCCACAGCCATTTACTGAAATCTGGCACTTTGTAAAACCTGTTGGTTCACAGCAAGATTGGGTTGTTGCAGGTATTCAACAAGCCTAACTTAAATAAGTTCTAAATAAAAAAGCCACATTATTGTGGCTTTTTTATTTCGTTGTTTTCAGGCAATTTCAGCTGGAAAAGCAATGACTTTTTCAATTTTAAGTTGATCGGTTGCAACCATGAGTAATCGATCAACTCCCAAAGCAATGCCTGAGCATTCAGGCATATGAGGTAACGCAGCCAACAAGTGCTCATCTAATGGCATAACATGAAGCCCTTGCTTAGCCCGCTCTGCATTATCTGCTTCAAAGCGTGAACGTAACACATCTGCATCGAGTAATTCATCGTAGGCATTGGCTAGCTCTAAGCCTTCGATATAAACCTCAAAACGCGCTGCAACCTCTTCCCCATCTTCATCTAATTTCACTTTCGCTAAAGACGCCATTTCTGGTGGAAAGTCAGTTAAAAAGACAGGTGCATCAAACCCTAAACTTGGTTCAACAAAATGAGAAAACAACAAATCCATATAAGCTAAACGGTCATCGCCCAAGTCGAGATTTAACCCAACACGATTTGCTGTGTCTTTAAGTTGCTTTAAAGTCGCTTGCAACGGGTTAATATCTAAACGGTCCTGAAAAGCATGCTTATAACTTAAAATAAACGGACGAACTTCACCAAAACGATGTTGCAAACAGGTTTGCAATAAATCGGCTGTTTCGTGCATTAACGCTTTTAAGTCCAGACCCGGACGGTACCATTCAAGCATGGTAAATTCACTGTTGTGTTTGCGCCCGTGCTCATCGTCTCGGAAAACCTTACAGATTTGATAAATCGGTCCGCTGCCACTTGCCAGTAGACGTTTCATGGCAAATTCAGGCGAAGTCTGTAAATACTGAGTCTGCAATTTGCCATTGATATGACGTAAAGCCTGAACTGAGGCTAAATGTACGTCAGTCACACCTGCTTGTGAAACCACGGGTGTTTCGACTTCCATGACCCCACGTTCTGCAAAGAACTGACGGATTTGAGTATAAAGCTTGGCACGAGCCTTTAAAGCATCAATTGAACAAGTAGGTTGATAACTTAAACTCATGCCTGTGGTCCCCCGTGAGCTGCCCATTCACGGCGCAGCGGATAATTCTTACGTAATAAATCAAATGCTTTTTGCTCTACCTTGCCCTCTTTAACACAGGCACGGATGTTGGCATCATCTTGAGCAATATCATAAATTTGAGATATTTTTTGCTTTAACACTGCTTTTAAATCATGTCTTGAAAAATAGTCTTCACATGCAGGTAACTGAGTTTCAAAACGCTTATTAATGTCATATCCAAATTTTTGGCAAAACGCTTCATAAATCATTTGGGTACCGCGGGCTTTTCCTTCAAGGCTATAACCAGCAATATGCGGTGTCGCCAAAGCCAACATATTTAAAAGCTCTTCAGATATCACTGGCTCATGCTCAAATACATCGAGCACCACTTTACGCTGGGTACGTTGAATGTCTTCGATTAAAGCGGCTTCTTTTACGACCGGACCACGTGCACTATTAATTAAAATCGTGTTCGGTTGAAGCGCTGCAAAAGCTTTTTCGTCAAACAGATGATACGTCGCATGTTCGCCTTTTTTGGTCAGCGGTACATGAATTGAAACTGCATTAGCTTGTTGCAACAAGGTTTGAAAGCTTACATTTTCAATTGAATCTAACTGTACAAAGGGGTCAAAGCCAATCACTTTCCAACCAAGCAACTGAGCCATATAGGCCAAGCGCTTACCAACATTGCCAAGACCCACAATACCTAGCGTAAATTTTTCTTGTTGTTCTAAAAGGCTAGCATCTAAATGCAGTAAAGCTGTAATCACATATTCAGCAACCGCCTGTGCATTACAACCCGCGGCATTGGCCCATGTAATGCCCTGCTTTTCTAAAGCTTGAATATCTAAATGATCGGTCCCGATTGTGGCACTGCCCACATATTTTAGGGCGGTATTTTGAATTAAACTTTCATTTACTGCGGTGACTGAACGAACCAATAAAGCTTCAGCATCTTGTACGTCTGTATGCGTTAAGGTGCGCCCTGCTTTATGTTGAATATCGCCAAACTCTGAAAAAAAGTAATCGGTAAACGCCAAATTTTCATCTGCGACGATTTTCATGGTCTGCAACCCATAGCTTATAAAAACGTTATTATCCTTTGAGTTGTGGCAAAGTACAATGTTAAGGGTATTAAATTAGTACAGGGTTTCAAGTCTCAGTTCACTTACAAACCACCGCCAAAATAAAAGTAAGCCATCACTGCAAGTGTGAGCCAAATTAAAATAATAAGTACGGCAACCAAATAGTTTTTTGGTCGCTTTTCATGTTCATCTAGCCATTCTTTAGCTTGTTGTTCAGCATCGAAAATGACTTGTTGAGGCGTAAAACGAACTGCTAACCAAATCAGTATGGGTAAAATAACCGCATCATCAATAAAGCCCAAAATAGGAATAAAGTCTGGAATTAAGTCGATTGGACTAAACGCATAAGCCACCGCCACCACAGCAATAATTTTGGGTAACCACGGCATTTGAGGATGCCTTGAGGCAAACCAAAGCATAATAATTTGTTTTTTTAGACGTTTTGCCCATTCTTTTATTGATTGTACCCAAGACATTTGGACAGACTCTGAACCTTTAGAATTTTATAATAATCTATAAAAACTAACCTTAGCTTAAAAGTGAAAGGAATATCGAATGAACCCAGCCCTAATTCCTTCACATTAAAAGATATATTTTATATTTCCGTATATAAAACAAATCCATCGCCCCTACAAAAGCTTGCCAAAGTGAGGCCCGATTGCTTGGCTAACTGAATGGCCATACTGGTAGGCGCTGAAATTGAAGCAAGCAAGCCAATATTGAGCTGAGCACATTTTCGTATCAGTTCATAACTTGCCCGACTGGTCATCACCACAAAACCTAAACTGGTGTCGTAATTTTCTTGCGCTAAATAACCGAGCAATTTGTCTAAGGCGTTATGGCGGCCAACATCTTCAAATAAAGCCACGATTTGACCATCAACTACCCACGCTGCGGCATGCGCTCCACCCGTTAAAGCGGTAATTTCTTGTTGAGTTTTTAAATGGGAAATGGCACTCGGAATTTGCTCAAGCCATATTTTTGATGCATGCGTTGTAATTTTTGGCACGTCTAACTGAAACTGCTCTAAGCTTTCAATTCCACATAAACCGCACCCTGTACGACCGACCATCATACGGCGGTGTTCCTTTAGGGCAGCGAATGCTCTCGATGAAATGGTCATTTCCACCGTAATGCCTAGTTCATTTTGATGCACATCAAGGGTATATAGCTCTTTTAAGCTGGTTAAAATTCCTTCCGAGAGACTAAAACCTTTAGCAAATAAATCGACATTGGTCGGTGTCGCCATCATCACCGCATGCGAAATACCGTTATATACCAAGGCAATTGGGTACTCTTGCACAATATGATCTAAGACATTTTCAGATTCGGTTTTGTTAAACCGCTGTACTGGCAATGTTTCAACCCCATAAGCATGTGGTGTCAAAATTATTTCCTTTATTTCAAAATGGCGCTTGTTTAGAGCGCCATTTGCTTAAATTTCATTTTAAAAAATCAGATTCACTTAAAAACTGCTAACTTTCTTATTGGCATCTTCAGGGTCAACAGCTGTTGCCAAGTTAAAATGCTCTGGTGCATTTCCGGGATGTAAAATCACAGGAACACTTTTAGAAGCCGGAATCTTGGCATATTTATCATGACTGCTTAAGGCCACCAAAGGATTGGTTTCCGGATAGTAAGCCGCTAAACTGCCTCGTGGAATGTTGTACGGCACAATACGGAAGCTGTGCACAATGCGCTTCACACCATCCGAGAAAACACTTTCAATATCAACCCACTGATTTGCTTCAAAGCCTGCTTCATCAATATCGGCTTGGTTCATAAACAACACACGGCGCTGACCAAACACCCCACGGTAACGGTCATCCAGACCATATAAAGTGGTGTTGTATTGGTCATGAGATCGGGTGGTCATTAAGGTATAAACCTTACTTTCGGTATATGCGGCAGCGTACTGATTTTCTTTATCCGCATAAACTTCTTCAAGTGGCGTAATCAGAAATTGCGCTTTACCACTCTTTGTATTCCAGATGTGCTGATTAGCTGGATGTTCAAGGTGGAAACCGCCTGGCTTATAAACGCGCAAATTAAAGTCATGGAATTCATCAAACACATCGGCAATTGAGTCACGAATGCGGTCATAGCTTTCAATGTACCATTTCCATTTAATCTGACTCTCTGGCAGCACGGCCTCAGCCATTCTTGCCACAATATCGGGTTCAGACAAAATATTTTTAGAAATTGGAGTATTACGCCCTGCCGACAAGTGGACATTACTCATTGAGTCTTCAACTGTAATAGCTTGTGGGCCATGAAGCTGCTCATCAATTTCGGTACGGCCTAAACATGGCAAAATAAGCGCATCTTTACCACACACCAAGTGGCTACGATTTAACTTGGTTGCCACATGTACGGTTAAATTACATTTTCTAAGCGCTTCTTGTGTATAAGCGGTGTCAGGTGTTGCAACGGCAAAGTTTCCGCCCAAACCAATAAAGACTTTGATATCACCTTCGGCCATGGCTTTAATGGTTTCAACCACACCATATCCATTTTTTCTTGGTGATTTAATACCGAACACACGGTCAATATTGTCGAGAAGTTTCGGGCTTGGGAGTTCATTAATGCCCATAGTGCGGTCGCCTTGCACGTTACTGTGCCCACGAACCGGACAAAGCCCTGCACCCGGTCTGCCAATTTGACCACGCGCCAACAATAAATTTGCCAGCATATGTACGTTAGCAGTTCCGTGACGATGCTGGGTAATCCCCATACCCCAACAGAAAATTGAACGCTCTGACTCTAAAAAGAGTTTAGCCAGTTTTTCCAAATGTTCAGGTGACAGACCTGAGTGCTTATAAAGATCCGCCCACTCCGTTCTTTCTACCTCGGCAATCATTTCGTCGAAACCAACGGTATTGACTGCAATAAAGTTTCGGTCAAAAACGCTTGGTTTACCTGAGGCAAGCGCCTTTTTATCCCACTCATGTAAGTGCTTTAAAATACCTAACATCAGTGCATAGTCGCCGCCAATTTTAGGTTGGAAATAATAGCGGCTAATTGGTGTACTGCCATTGGTCATCATTTCAAGCGGTGCTTGCGGGTCTTGGAAACGTTCGAGACCTCGCTCTTTAATAGGGTTAATCGCAATAATGTTGCCGCCGCGTTTAGACACTTCACGCAAAGTACCTAACATACGTGGATGGTTGGTTCCCGGGTTGTGCCCAAAACTAAAAATGGCGTCGGCTAAATCAAAATCTTCTAAGGTGACTGTGCCTTTTCCTAAACCAATCGAATCGAGCAAACCAACACTTGTGGTTTCATGACACATGTTTGAGCAGTCGGGAAAGTTATTTGTACCAAAGCTTCGTACAAATAATTGATATAAAAATGCTGCTTCGTTACTGGCACGGCCCGAGGTATAAAATGCCGCTTGGTCTGGATGATCTAGCGCATGCAAATGTTGAGCGATGAGCTTAAAGGCATCGTCCCATGAAATAGGCACATATTTATCGGTTGCAGCATCATAACGAACTGGGTCTGTTAAGCGGCCTAGGTCTTCTAGAAAAAAGTCACTTTGTTCTGATAGCCAACTAACGGTATGACCTGCAAAATATTCAGGAGTGACGGTTTTACTAGTCGCTTCAAAGGCAACCGCCTTTGCACCATTTTCACAGAAGTTAAAGGCATGAGCATCTTTCTTTTCTGGCCATGCACAGCCGGGACAGTCAAAACCTGTAGGCTGGTTAATGTTGAGTAAGGTAATTGAACCTTTACCTAAAATATCTTGTCGCTTTAAGTTTCGAGCAACACTGAGCAGTGCGCCCCACCCGCCAGCAGGATGAGTATATGGCTCAATTCGCGCAAAACCGTTATTTTCCTGTATGTGCTTTTGTTCTTCTGAATTATCCACTTTTTCATCCTCTTATCTTTTTTACACTCAACAGGCTCAGTGAAATCACAATTTAATTATGGTTTTATCAAAGCTACCCGCTGTTTACCGATGAGTAGAGTCCACTTTTTATATTATTGCCACTAAGCTAAAAGCCGGCTCAACCGTTCTTATAATATGTGCCATATTCTTTACAATTACAATAATTCAAGCCAACCACGTTATTTGCATAAAAATACATAAAACAATGATTTAAATAGATATTAATTCTATCTTTTACAGATAAAAACATTATTGGGTTTCATTTTTAACAGACTGAAAGCTTTTTAAAATTGACACTTACACGACTTTATCTATGTTTTTTTCGCATTAAGCAGTATAAAACAATTAAAAATTTATCTGCATTAGAGCATTTATGAAGGTTGTGATCGCCCCTGATTCATTTAAAGATAGCTTATCGGCTTTAAAGGTAGCTCAAGCCATTGCCCAAGGATGGCAAGCGGTATTTCCTCATGCAGAAACGATTTTGTGCCCAATGGCCGATGGCGGCGAAGGAACCATTGAAGCTGTTTTAGAAGTCTGCGATGGTCAATGGAGTGAAAAAACTGTAGTCGGGCCATTAGGTCAGCCTGTTCAGGCCAAATGGGGTTGGTTAGAAAAACAAAAAATTGCCATGATTGAAATGGCTCAAGCGAGTGGCATACAGTTAGTTCCACCGTCTGAGCGTGATGCCTGCCACAGCACAACGTTTGGCACAGGTCAGCTTATTTTGGATGCCTTAGAAGCAGGCGCAAAAGACATTATTTTAACTGTAGGCGGTAGTGCGACCAATGATGGCGGCACAGGCTTACTTAGTGCTTTAGGTGCAGTTTTACTCGATGCTAACCAAAAGGTTTTACCCGCGGGCGGCCTTGCCCTTAGCCACCTATCCAAAATTGATTTAACACATTTCGACTCACGTATTCAGCACACACGGTTTTTACTGGCTGCCGATGTGACCAATCCACTTTGTGGCCCAAACGGCGCATCACATATTTTTGGCCCACAAAAAGGCGCTTCTCCTGCTCAAGTCCAGTTACTCGATGCAGCCCTTGCCCATTTTGCCGATGTCACGGCACAACTTTTAGGTTTCGACAAACGAGATGAAGCGGGTTCTGGTGCCGCTGGTGGTTTGGGCTTTGCCGCCAAAAGTTATTTAAATGCAGACTTTAAAGCTGGAGTTAAAGTTGTGGCTGAACTGAATCAGCTTGAGCATAAAATCTCTAACGCAGATTGGGTAATTACGGGTGAAGGTAAATTTGACCAACAAACCTTAAGCGGTAAAACCGTTTTTGGGGTAAGCCAAATTGCCAAAGCCCACAATGTTCCGGTCATTGTGATTGCAGGAACTTTAGGTGAAGACTACCAAGCACTTTATGAGCACGGTGTAAGCGCTGCTTTTTCACTAGCCAATGGCCCCATCACCCTAGAACACGCCTGCGAACATGCAGCAGAACTTATTTATGAGCGAACAGTCGATATAGCGAGATTAATTCAGTTTAGCCAAACCAACTTAAAAGATAAAAAAACTTAATCGGCTAATTTTAAAAGACTCTCTCTACAGCTCTCTAAGATTTCATCGCTAAGGTTTGATTGGTCTGGGCATGCACGAGACAATGCAATTGCCCCTACTGACTGAGCAAGAATATTAATAGCTTGCTTTCTCAGCTCTTCTGTTTCTAAAGAAACTTGTTTTGCGCGTTCGTTCATAATGAACTCAATAAGCTGCTCAATGCCCTCTTCAAACTCGACTTTTACTTCGTCGGGCTGTCTTGCGGCATCACAAGATAGCGCTGTTAAGGTACAACCCTGATCTCGGTTGTCCCGATGTGTACGAGACACATACATTTGAATAAATTGAGTTAAGTTTAAACCTTCTATTCTTTTTAAAACCTGCTCAAGACCATATTTGGCAGTAATAGTAACAAGGTCTGTTTTCGAGCTGAAATGTTTATAAAACCCACCGTGAGTAAAGCCTGCGCTAGACATTAACTCGGCAATACCTACCCCGTCGTAACCTTTGCTACGAAACAGTTGAGTCGCCTTTTCAACAATTTTATCTCGGTTTTCTTTTACCTGAGTTTTACTGACTTTCATGTTGGTGCGCTCACTTTTATTCACCCTGCTCGTCATTATTATACATTGATTATGATTGACATCAAAACCCGTATATTTTAGATTATGATCATCATCTAAAAATTAAAGCGTGGAGACATCACATGTCAGTTCAATCAAAAGTACTTATTACAGGGGCCTCGTCAGGAATTGGTTCTGTTTATGCAGATCGATTTGCTCAACGTGGCTATCACTTAATCTTGGTGGCACGAGACACCAACCGTTTAGATAAAATTTCAAAAGACCTTCAAGAAAAATACGGCGTACAGGTGGAGTTCATTCAAGCCGATTTATCAAATGATCAAGATATTTGCAAAATTGAAGATGTACTCAAAAACGATGCTGATATTGAAATTTTGGTAAATAATGCTGGGATTGCACTGAACGGAAACTTTTTAACTCAAGATCGTAATGAGATTGAAAAACTTCTGACTTTAAATATGACTGCGGTGGTGCGGTTGTCTCATGCAATGTCGCAATCCCTTATACGCAAAGGTAAAGGCGCCATTATTAATTTAGGCTCTGTGCTTGGCTTAGCGCCTGAATTTGGTTCTACCATTTATGGCGCAAGTAAATCCTTTATTCAATTTTTTAGCCAAGGTTTACATTTAGAGCTAAAAGATCATGGGGTATACGTTCAAGCGGTATTACCTTCTGCCACCAAAACCGAAATTTGGGAACGTTCAGGTATAGATTTAAGCCAAGTTCCGCCATTAATGGACGTCAATGATTTGGTCGATGCAGCCCTGATTGGTTTTGACCGTAAAGAAACAATTACAATTCCTGTGCTGAAAGATGAAAATCAATGGAATAATTTTGAAAAATCGCGTATGACATTATTACCAAACTTCTCTTCGGCTGAAGTAGCCCAACGTTATAAAAACTAACGACTACGGCTACCCAACTCTCAAGTAGGAAAATCTTATGAATGTTATTGATGCTCTCCGCAAACGCCGTGCAGTTAAACGCTTCGACCCTGCTTTTCAACTCTCTGAAGATGACAAGAAGCAGTTATTACAAGAAGTTTTAGCAAATGCACCAAGCGCTTTTAACTTGCAGCATTGGCGTCCCGTCATTGTTGAAGATGCAGAGTTAAGACAAAAAATTCGCGCGATTGCTTGGGACCAACCACAAGTAACAGAGTCATCATTACTGATTGTGTTATGTGCCAAAGTAAATACATGGGAAGTTGACGCTAAACGTGTATGGGATGGAGCTTCTCCAGAAGTTCAAGATATTATGGTTGGTGCAATCGACCAGTATTACCGTGACCGCCCACAAACCCAACGTGACGAAGTGATGCGTAGTGCGGGTATCTTTGCTCAAACCCTTATGTTACTTGCTCAAGAGCATGGTTTAGATAGCTGTCCAATGGACGGTTTTGACTTTGATGCAATGGCAAAGCTCATTAACTTACCTGAAGATCACGTGGTGTGTTTAATGATTGCGGTTGGTAAATCAGCTTCTGAACCTTACCCGCGCGTAGGCAAACTCCCTTATGATGATGTCATTATTAAAAATACATTCTAAGTTGTAATTCAAATTTTAGGCTTTCATTCTATTTTTAGTTTTATGATAAATAGATGGAAGCCTTTAATTTGGCAGGTATTTAGGCGCTAAAAATCAAAAATTGGCGAACGTAAATTAAGCGACCTTATTTCTATCATCTTCTATATATGACATCGTAATATTAATTAAGCAGTCCACTAACTCTTCAAAAGTAAAACCCATATTTTCAGAAGTAAAAAAGTTCATTGTTAAAGCAATACTTGAATGAATCAAAATATAAACCATCATTTTTAAATTTTTGATTTTTAATACTTCAGGATGCTTCATGGCATATTCAATGGCCAAGACATTGATCGCTTTTACGGCTTTTACATGACTTGCCTCAGTACTATATTTAGAAGAAACACTGAGCCAATAAAAATATTTATTATTGTCTTTCGCCAAAAACTCGCCGATTTTTAAAAAAATTGTTCTGATTGCTTCAGGAATCTCTAAATCTAAAATTTCAGGAATCACGCCATAAATAACTTTTGAGATTTCCGCAATAAAGTGCTGCTGCATCTCAACAAAAAGTGCTTCTTTATTTTTAAAGTACTCATAGAAACTCCCCGATCCTACGCCTGCTATCTCACACACTTTAAGTACTGTTGTATGGTCCAAGCCATTTTTCATAACAGATATAAATCCGGCACCCACTATAGAATCAAAGGTATTTATTGCTCTATTTTGTTTTGGTTTTCTTATAGTTACCATAATTTTTTATCCTTCTAATAATCCGTCTTTTTTCTGTATAAATTCATTGATAAATTCTAGTATAAATCAAAATTTGATCAATTATTTTATAAAGATGAGTTTAAAAAAATGAATACAGCTCTAAAATCGGATCAAAAAATTTTTCGTCGTAATGTTGAACTGACATACGATCATCATAAAAGTTACTCTTTTTATTATGAGGAAAATCCTGTTGTTACTTCCTTGTTCGTTGTACTTTCAGCGATGTTTCCCGCTGGTGAAATGTTTTTTATAGAAAGTATCAGAAATGTTCGAAATCAAATTAAGGATGAAAAACTTTTAGAAGATATAAAAGCCTTTATTGCTCAGGAAGCTTTCCATAGCCGTGAACATAAAATGTTAAACAATCACCTCATCCATTCGAACTATCCTGAAGTTGTCGAAATTGAAGCCCAAACCAAAGCACGTTTGGATAAATTACGTCAACTTTCAGCAGTCGAACAAGTCGCTGCTACAGTCGTGATGGAACACTATACCGCCACACTTGCTCGCCTATTACTCACAGACTCGTTAATTAAAGCAAAAACCACGCAAGAGAGCAGAAATCTGTGGGAGTGGCATGCCCTCGAAGAACTTGAACATAAATCGGTCGCGTTTGATGTATTAAATGCGATAGGAGGAAATTCTAGCAAAAACAGAAAAGTAGCTTTAGCTAGAGTTGCAAAACTCATCACGCCTATTATTTTTAAATATTGGATAAAAATCTTAAAAAGAAAAGATATTAACTTCACTTTGAAACAGTTGAAGGATGGTATTTATTTAGGTTTTGGTGGAATCAATCGGGTCGGAATTTTGTCTAAAGCATTTGTAGATATGTTAGATGTTAGAGCAGAAAATTTTGACCCGTTAAACATGCAAACAGAACAATTAGAAGCCGAATTCCGAGAAAAACTATTTGGCCAAGCAGGCTTTCTTAGAGACTACCTCAGCTAGAAAAACCAATCTATAAAAGCCCTCATCAGCGGGCTTTTATAGAAATAAGGATTTTAATTTTTATGCATTTTGATTGACCTTAACTTTCTATTTTGAATCGACTTAAATCACTTAGACCAAGAAAATAATCTAGCAATCTCTCCCTTTCATCTACCCCACCAGAGCTTAAAAGCTGAATGATTGTGCCTTCTACCATATATAAAAATAGTTTGGCATCGGTAAAAGAGGCATCAGGTTTTAGTGTTCTAAGCTGGCTATAAATTTCATTTTTTAGCCATGTTCTATAGCGCACTGCGGTTTGATAAGCGTTGGGATAGCTATTTTTAATTTCAAAAACGGCTTTAAATAATAAGTAATACGGCCCTTCTATATCGGTATGTAGAAAGTAAAGCTTTTTGAGTTTATCGATGGCAGGAGTGCTTAAGTCATATTCGACCATTGCGACTACTTGTTCTTGGAGCTTTTCTTTTTGCACCATAAGGCAGATTTCAATAAGCCTTTCTTTAGAGTGAAAATAATTATAAAAAGTCGCTTTTGTAATCTCTGATTCTTTCACTATTCTGTCGACCCCAATAAGGTGGAACCCACGGTGATGAAACAGATCAATTGCTTTATTTACAACGTATAAGGCACGTGTTGGGAGAACTAAATTTGGCATAGTTTTACCGTTATAAATTCTTGTTGTTTGTAAATGAGATACTTTTTTGGGAGAAAAAAAGGCACAGCAAAGCCTATAAAGACTGTGCTTGGCACATCTCAAGTTTTATTGTTGCTAAGTTTTTGGTTGTGACGATTTAAAGCCTGAAAAGCCTAATGGCCCTCAAACTGCTTTAAAGTTTATGTGGTGTCGTTATAGCTTTTGGCAAAGGTTGCCAAGAAATAATGGATGTGCAAAGCCAACTCCTTTTTATTGGGAGTTCTGCCAAAGCATTAAAATTATGGTGGCAGAACGAAAGAGGGTTGACAGACTGGTCAAACGAGGCCAGCACACCCAAAGGTGTCCCCCTCCCGTTCCGCCGCAGAGGGGGCACGAGGGTGTACACACTAAAAGTATAAAACCTTTAATGCTCGTTTGAATCAGCCTGTCAAAGCCGGCTGGCAATGTGGCCAGCAGGCAAAGGATAAGCTTCACATTTATTGCAGTCAAGCATACAAAATGACATTTGCTTTAATTTAGATCATTAAAAAGTAAGGATAAATAATGGGTGAATTATTGTTAAATGGGGGTTTATAAAGGGGAAAGAAATTGGCTTAGGAGGCTGTTTTTATTTCTTGAGTTAAGATACTAAAGTTCACATAGAATTAGGTTTAAATCTTAAAATAAGTATAGACTTCTAACAGCCGTAAAAAAGCTATACTCTTAATTATTTTTCAATTTATAAAATTATGAACAATTTCTGGACTATATTTTTTACAATAACAGGATGGATTATAGGTCTTGTATCAATCTTTTATGCTTATTTTTCAGGAAAAAAAAGTGATGAAAAATTCTCAAATGTTCTTAATAAATTAGCTGCTCAACCTATAGAACTTCTGAGCATCCTTAGCTCACCAAATGAAAATAAAGTAGTTGAATTATATGATTTTCAAAATAGAGTTAATGAACCTTATGTTCTATCCAAGTTTGATATAGATAATGATGGTGAAGATGAAATTTTTATACAATCAGGTGCAGGACCATATAGTTGTAAATTAGAAATATACAACTATATACAAGATCCTGATGAACCAACACTCCAATTAATGGATACAATTGTTGTTAGTACGACTGCGGGATACATTTTCAATGATATTGATAATGATGGAATACTAGAAATCATAACAAATGATAACTCTATTAAAGCTAATAAGCCCTACGTACAAGGTTTCAGAGATAGAGTAATTTTTAAATTTATAGATAAGAAGATTCAAGAAATATCACGTCTAGAGCTATACACAGAAGAAGAAATGGAATCAATGCTAGAATCATTTGAGAAAGAGAATTTTAGTTAAGATATAATTTACTTCAAATAAAGTAATCTAAAAAAGCTAAGCCATGATAACCATGACTTAGCTTTGAAAAATAAATAAAGCAGCCTGTATCGACAAAATATTCAATAGATAGGATTCAAGAAAATGTACTACTTTGCAGAGGTTCCCTTCTAGGTAATGTTACCTAGGAGGAAAAATGAAAAAACTGAAATATCAGTATCAACAATCTGTAAAAACACCACACTCTCATGAATTTTTTCTGAACTACTTTCCTAATATGAAAAGTGTGTATTATAAAAAATTCAGTACTAAGCAAGAGAAAAGCTTTTATTCAATTCATTGTACTGAATATAAAGATTACCTTCTTAAGCTTCGTGTAGCCCGTGGCTCTGGTTTAACTGATGCATGGGATGATCTTCCAACATATGTCACAAAAGTTGCAAAAAGTTGGAAGCATAATTCTAAGAGAGCGCATCAATACTACAAAGATCATGAGCAAAAATAAAAAGTGGGAGCTTATTGCTCCCATTTTTATTCGTATAAGATGTTTTTATATTGATTTAGGAAAAACTAAAAATATATTAAATTTTATGATTTAAATATTTTCAATTAACTTCTATTTATATTTTACTAAAAACTTAGATTAATAAAATAGAAAATCAGAGCTCAAGCATGTAATATATAATAACTTAATTTATAAGAGAGTTCTATGAGCTATAAAAACAAAACTTATATCGCTTTTGCGAGTGAAGATATTCATCTATATCGTTTAATGGAAGCATGGAGAGAAAATGAAAAAATTGATTTTGATTTTTTTGATGCTCATGACCTCTATATTTCAAGAGATAGTAGTAAGCCTGAAACCATTAAAAGAAACCTTCGTGAGAGACTTAAAAACGCTAAGCAAATAATATTAATTGGAAGTAGTGATTGTAAAAGAAAGGGAGGAGATGGAAAATCTTTCCTAGCTCATGAAATTGATGTCATAAAAGAATTTAATTTACCCATAGTTATAGCTAATAAGGATGGAGATAGAAATATTGATCGAAGTTTTATACCGGACCCTTTGCTACAAGCAAACTACTATACAGTATCAGTTTCGCTACAACCAAAAATTATTAAATATGCTCTAGATAACTATGCCAAATTATATAGTAGTTCTAACAATAAAGGCCCTCATTACTATTTAAGTAGTATTTACGAAAAGATAGGTCTCTAATGAACATATTAATTGACTTATCAACTTGGCGATTCTGGCGCCATTTTTTTTTACAATCTTTAGCATGTGGTGGGGGTATTTCTGCTGCTATTCAATTTATATTAATTATATTTCCTGAATACGCGCAAAAGTTCCAAGGACTTATTCCAATAATACTAATCTTTATAGTTTCAACAATATTTGGTTTAGTTAGATCTTGGCCTCGTCCTATCGAAATGGAATATAGCGCACCTAAAACTAAAATTAAAATAATTAAAGGTGATTTATTAGATCAAGATGAACATCTAGTAATCGGGATCTGTAATACTTTTGATACTGAAACTCCTCATATTGTTTCTAAAAAAAGTTTACTAGGACAATCTATAGATAGATTATTTGGAGGAGATATTAAAAAGCTTGATGAGCTTCTTAATCAAGCATTAGTTGGGAAATCATTTGAAAATAGAGAGCCTGTTAAAGATGGAAAAAACAAACAATATCCACTCGGAACAGTAGCTATAGTTGAACACTCTCCACGTTTAATTTTTTTCTTAGCATATTGTCAAATGAGTGATAAAAATGAAGCATTTGGTACAGTAGATTCTGTTTGGAAAAGTTTACTATCTTTATGGACTGCGCAATCAGAACGAGGAAATCAACACCCTATATCAATTCCTGTTATTGGTGGCGGACAAGCTAGAATGTCTAGTGTACTACCCGCACAAGATTCTATTAAATTGATTGTGTTATCTTTTATGTTCGCTTCACGTAAACATAAAATTACTGATGAATTACGTATTATCATACAACCAAATGATTATGATCGCTTAGACCGTATGGAACTTCAATCATTTTTAGCTTCATTGAGGCCGTCATAATGAATAATATTAGTATAATTAAGCCTGAACCAAAACCATGTGCTTTTTGTGCATATCTTAATAATCAACGACCCTTTACGTTTGTTTTTAAAGATAAAAATATTGCTATATTAGTCACAAGAGAGCAAAGGGGAAATCCGCATCTTTTAGTAATTCCTATAAGACATGCTGAAACGCTTTTGGAAATTACGGATCAAGAAGCAACAAATCTAATAATTGGCGTAAAAAATGCTGCTATAGCTATCGAAAAAGAATACAAACCCCTAGGAATATCTATTTGGCAGAATAATGGAGTTCCAGCAAGTCAATCTATTGGGCATGTACATTTTCATGTTGCGGGTACCTTAGAAAAAGGCGGAACTGAGTGGGAAGATGTACCTGAACTATCTTTGGAAGAAACTGAAAAAATTGCTGTTCGTTTACGCTCTTATTTTAAATAATAATTTAATATAATGAGTATTATATGAAGTGTGTAAATAAAATCATTTACAATTAAATAGTTATTTATGTAAATTTAAATACACTCTTCTAAATAGTCCAAAGCTAAGCAAATAGTTATGACTTAAGCATAAAAAAGCCCCTGTTTCTACAGAGGCTTTTTTCAATTCAACAACTTATTATTTATAAAACCAAGGTTTCTTTGGTGCAGTCCCAGTATACGCAGGGCTAACTTTAATTGGCTCCTGACCTTTTTCGCATTCTTGAACACCCCACTCACTCGGGCGAAAACGTGCATTAGCTCCATCAGGCTCAGGTTTACCAAATTCTTTTTGAATATCATAATCAATGAGTGGAATTTCAAGTAGCACGATGTCTCCACGAGAACAAGCGATGGTAGGACGTTTCGTATCGTAAACCCATTTACCATAGCCATTTTCTTCCTTAGGATCAAAGCGCATAACTGGACCTACATGCTGATCCCATGCCAATTCCATTCGAGGAGGCTCCATCGCAGTTACCCACATTCCTGCAACCCGTATAGGATGAGGGAAACGTACCGCCTGTAATCCCCGTAAATTAAAAGGTACTTGTGGCTCACCGTTGTCAAAAGCATCGTAACGACTAATTAAACTCCCTTTAGGAATCAACAGTTCGCCATATTGTGCATCTTGAGATAAAACGAAATGGCTGCGACGTTCTTTGTAATGCTGCTTAAGAGCAATCTCATACTTTACCGATTCAGTCATATAAAATAAATAACCTGCCCACAGGTCACATATTAATGCCACTAGCGTAATGAATAATGTTTTTTGAGAGAAAAACCTCACAGGTTTTTGAGCCTTATTTCGCCAAAAGAATAGTGCTTTCACTAATAAACCTAGCGTTAGTACAACACCAATCAATGGAGCAATAAACAACAGAAAAATTGCAAAAACCGAGAATGTCTGTACAGGTATCATAATTGTTAAATCTTTAATTTCATTTTTTCAAAGGTGGGTCACCAAAAAAATTCTATGTACGTTTATTAAAAAACAAGCATTATGACTCACAGGCACTATTTTATAGTTTTAGCATTTTCACATACTAAATTAAGCATAGCTAAATCATTGTCACCCGTGGCTTTCATTACTTCACTCTTTTTATCGCTCTTGTACTTAAGTTCACCATTATTTTTATCACCAATCATAAAGTCTAAAATCTGTATGGTCTTATGTGAACAGTCAAAAGCCATATGGAATTGTGCGATATTATCTTTATCAAAATCACCTGTATAAAATTTTGTTTCAGGTACGCCAACTAGTTTTCTGGTAGCAGTAATTTTAAATTGACTTTTACTTGGTAAATAAAATTCGATTGAATCTAGTTCAAAAGCATAAGCGATATCTTCTTGTTGATAATAAACTTCTTCTGCTTGAATACTATTTGAAAAAGCTGCACAGGTAGCGAAAATTAGGCTAAAAATTGTTTTTTTCATTTACTAAAACTCATACATAATTTTTTGTTGCCTGATTTTATATAAATGAAAGGTCTATGAATATAAAAAACATTTGTTATTAAGTGATATATACAGTTAATATATCCTTTGAATAAAAGTATCCCCCTTCTCAAAGAGGTTCATATGTTGGAGATAGTAATCATCTGATAATCACTCTCAATTTCTATTATTGAGTTGATTATCAATGTCGCAATTTTTCTGTGGTCATATTTCTGATCACCCCTATTTGCACGTTTGATTATTATCAAGGCTCCAACATGAATCTTTCAAAGTTCGAACAACGAACTCTCCATGTCCTTGCTAAAGGCGGACATATTAAATACCAACGTGACGCATCAGGCACAGTCTATTTCGTTGAATGCTACACACGAGAAGGTTTCGTGCTATCTGATTGTTCTTTAGATGTATTTAAAAAGCTAAAAGCAAAACGTTTAATCAAGTCTAAAAATAGCCAACCTTATCAAATTACATTGTTAGGACTCCAGACGGTCCGCCCTCAACTAGACAATCGTTGATATAAGTTGCTATTTATTAAGAGAAAGAAAAATATGAATATTACAATTCGAGATGAACAACCCGAAGATATTAAAAATATCGAAGCGTTGACGAAAGCCGCGTTCTTAAATGAAGAGCATTCTAGCCACACTGAACAATTTATTGTAAATAGCCTTCGTAAACATAAGCAACTTACAATTTCTTTGGTTGCTATAGAAGATGACTTAATTGTAGGTCATGTGGCTATTTCACCAGTTACAATTACGTCAGGTGACACTGGTTGGTATGGCCTAGGCCCTATTTCTGTATGTCCAAAGAAACAAGGAATTGGTATTGGTTCTCTTTTAATGAATGCAGCTCTTCAAAAGTTAAAAGAATTAGGCGGAAAAGGTTGCGTTCTATTAGGTGATCCAAATTATTACAGTCGATTTGGTTTTAAATCTTACCCTGATTTAAATTTACCTGATGTGCCTAATGAATACTTTCAAGCTTTAAGCTTCATTAACCATATTCCCTCAGGTGAAGTTACTTACCATGACGCTTTTACGGCAACTGAATAAATAAGTTCGCTTACCACACATAGTAAAAAGCCTCTATTTATAGAGGCTTTTTTTCAATTCAACAATTTATTATTTATGAACCCAAGGCACAGCCGGTGAACCAATCCACGCAGATTTAGCCGGAATATTTTCACCTTTCATGACCAGTGTTAATGGTCCTAACACTGCATGATTGCTCACGTTTGCATTATACAAAATAATACTGCGCGCATTGACCACTACATCATTGCCAACATTTACTTGCCCAATTTTCATAATACGGTCTTCAAACAAGTGAGTTTGCGGGCCTGAAAAGCTATTAAACTCGGCACGGTCACCAATGCTGACACAGTCAAACTCGGTAATATCAGCCGTATCCATATAAACATCTTTACCAATACGAACCCCTAAAATACGCAAGAAGAATGGCAACATTGGCGTTCCTCTTAAGTAGTTTAAGAAGTTAGGAATCGCAACTGATTCATATAAGCTGGTAATCCCTTCACTTAACCATACAAACATGGTCCACATAGGTGCCGAACGCGGTTGATAGCGACCAATCAAAATCCACTTTAATAGCGCAACAATAAGGAAACAGCCAACACCATAAAGCAGCCCTGCGAGCGTTAATGCAACCAGTCCTGTCTCAATATTGTAGTTATTAATCACATCAATAACGTCTAGTACGATCATATAACCCACCCCAATCGCAAGTGCGGCCGGCAATACAATACGAAGCCCTTCAATAAAACCACGCATTAAACGGCGCTTAATACTTGGTTTAAAGGTTAAATGGTCAGGATATTTTTCAGCAGCTTCACGTGCAGGTAACAGCAATGCCGGAGAACCAAACCAAGTTTGTCCATCATACATTTCACGGTTATCTGGTGTTTTTGATTGCACGCCAATTAAAACATTGTCTGGTAACACCGTCCCATCAGCAATATAAGCACTATTTCCCACAAAACTACGGTTACCGATTTTGGTTGCTTTTAAGGACATCCAACCGCCTTTAATCTCTTCATCACCCAGCATTACCGCATCGGCAATAAAGCTTTCTTCACCCAAAGTCAGCATTTCTGGAATGACACCAGTTGCGGTAGAAATTTCGGTATTTTTTCCTACTTTTGCTCCCAGCATGCGAAACCATGTAGGCGCATAAATAGTGGCAAACAAGCCATGTAAGGTTTGTAAACTCGTCTCTAAAATTTGGGCCGCAAACCATTTACGATAATACGTGCTGCCATGAACTGCATAGGTTCCGGTTTCAAGACGCGGCAATGCAATTTTACGCAGACCTGAAGAAATCACCGCAGTAATCATCATCATCATTGCACTAGCAGGAATCGCTAAAATGAAATAGTAAAGCGCGATTTGCAAATGGTTGTTCGGATTAATATTAAATACATTTACATCTAACCAGTCGACCAAAAGGAAGCTTGGAAAAATTGGAATAAAGAAAAGACAGGCAATGACTAATGCGCTAACGCCATAGTATCCATATTCAGCAATTTTACGTATAAACGATAGTTTAGGACGCTCTGGCAATTTAGCTTGCTCATCTATATGCCCTATTTTCTGAGCAGGTGTTCCATCCCAAATTTCGCCCTCAGGTACAACCGTGTCATATTCAATTGAAGTTAAGGCATTTACATGGGCCTGTTTTTCTAACACTGTATTTTCTTCTAATACAGCATACGAACCTACATAACTGTCTTGTTTAAGGTGAATTGAACCTAATACCAAGTGGCCATGTTCAACTTTAGCATTTTCTAAATTCACCTGAGAACCAATACTCACGCCATCTTCAATAGTCAGTAAAGATGGCATACGAATATGTACGGAACTAATGGTAACGTCGTGGCCGATTTTTGCGCCAAGTGCTTTCAAATATAAGTTAAGTAAAGTCGAGCCAGATAAAAGATAAACAGGTGAAATATTACTAATACGGTCTGCTAGCCACCAACGGAAATAGGTTAATCCCCATAATGGATAACGCCCTGCACCAATTCCTAACATTAATAGTCGTTTTACCGTAATCGACAGTACAAAACTGCTCATAATAACACTGACATACACCAATAAAGACAACGCAATCGCATACGGAATACTGTCGCGAGTTCCACCGGTAAAGTAGTGATAAGTAAAGAATGGCGCTAACCACTGCAAAATATTAATCGAGATTAAAACCGGAATAGTTACGAGCTGTGCAATACCACATAACCATTTATAGGTCTGATTACGAGGGTTATCTTGTCCAATTTGGCTATCAAATAAAGTAGGTTCAGGCTGCTCTAACATGAGTGCAGCAATCGCGCCTACTCTTCTCGCTTGATATAAGTTTTGAATGGTCAGATGGCTATATTCCGCATGCTCACGCAGATTTGAAATTAAAACAGCGGCGAGTAGTGAATGCCCGCCTAAATCATCAAAGAAATCGGAATCGAGTTTAATCGGCATGTTCGGGAACAAGCGATTCAAAATTTCAAACAAGATTTCTTCGGCTGGGTTCTGTGGCTGGTCAGATTCACTGCGATCTACCACACTCGTGAGCGGTCTTGCTTTTAAAGCTTTACGGTCAATTTTCCCAGATAACAGACGTGGAACTTCTTCAATAATCTCAAAACGATTTGGCACCATATAAGGCGGTAATCGCTGACTCAAGTTATGGCGTAGTTCTTTAATTTCTATAGCTTGCTTTGCATCAATTTCTGGTGCAATAAACGCAATAAGTTGATCAATGCCGTCTTCAGGACGAAGAATAACGGCTGCCGTACCAATTCCGTCAATATCACAAAGCGCAGCTTCGATCTCGCCAAGCTCTACACGGAAACCACGGATTTTAACTTGGTCATCGGCACGACCTAAGCAGTGTACTTGACCAAACTCATCAATTTTAGCCAAATCCCCAGTACGGTAGAGTAACTCTTCCTCTATACTCATTGCCCAAGGGTTTTCAATAAACTTATCTGCGGTTAAATCAGGACGTCCTAAATAGCCTTGTGCCACACTTGGACCAAAAATACATAACTCCCCTGTTTCACCTTGCTCGAGCAACTCTCTTTCAGAGTTAATGACCAACATACCGTAGTTTGGTAAGGGTTTGCCAATCGTGACAGGTTTGCCGCGTTCTAATAACTCAAGACTTGCAGAAACCGTGGTTTCGGTTGGTCCATAGGTGTTAAACATTTGATGATGAGGTAATGCCCAGCGGTCAACCAGTGAGTCCGGACACATTTCCCCACCTAAATTAATAATTCTTAAATTAGGTACGTCTTCAGGAAATAAGGCAAGTAACGTTGGAACAGCATGCAGTACTGTAATTTGTTCCTGCTTTAAGGTTTGGCATAACCGCTCAGGGTCACTGACAAGTGACTTCGGTGCAATCCACAACGTTGCACCTACCAAATAAGAAAGCCAAATCTCTTCAAATGACATATCAAAAGCGACTGAAAAGCCTTGATAGACCTTGTCTTGCTCTTGAATACCCAAAATACTATTTTCACTACGTAAAAAGTGACAAATATTTTTTTGAGTAATCACAATTCCTTTGGGTTTACCTGTCGAACCCGAGGTATAAATAATATAGGCAGGTTGATCTGGAGTGGTTTTCGCTAAACTTACACTTTCACTTAGTGGTTTTTGCAGCTCGGTGTTGGTCCATTTCGTTTGTGGCACTTCAGCTAAATGTTCATACCATTCATCTGTAGTAATCATTCCCACCGCTTCAGCATCTTCAAGACATACCGCAATACGGTCCGCGGGCGTATCCATATCAAAAGGAAGCCAAGCTGCACCGCTTAAACAAATGGCCAGTTGAGCTTTTAAAAGCTCAATACCACGCGGCAGCCATAGCCCTACAATATGACCTGGCTTTACCCCTTTTAAAGCCAGATGTTGAGCCATAATTAAGGCTTGCTGATACAGCTCACCATAACTCAGCGTTTTGTCTGCTTCAATTAAAGCCGTTTTATCAGGAAGAGTTTGTGCAGTATGAGCAAAAATATCGGATAAGACTTCATTCTGCAAAAATTCCGGATGATACTTTCCACGAATTACATTTTTCGTGTTCGTTACAAACTGGTTCATTTTTATACTCTCTTAATTTTCTGATTTGGCTTAAATGAAGTCATAATTTATTTTTCTGACCCATTAACGAAATCTAGATAGGCCATAAATTAATTAAGAGAACTTAAAGCAAGATTAAATTTTTTAGTTTTGATGTTTATTCAACACAGTAAGAACCTTAGCTGTTAATTTTAATTTATAAATAAAATCAAATAGTTAATATTATTATTCTAATTTTACGATTATCTTTAAGATAAAAACGTACAAAACTAATGAAGTAAAAAGCTAGAATTCACAAGATTTATATAGTTCTCATTTTAATTAAACTAATAAAAGCCATCCTGTATACAAATTCTCCATATTTTAAACTTAATTGTTTAGTTCTGAATTATTAAAAGAGCTCTTAAAAAATAAAAGAGTATATTTAAATTTATACATCATGTTTGATTATTAACATTATATTAAATTTGTATGCATCAATTCTTTTTAACTTATATCTTTATCTGGATTTTATAAAAAGTTAACTCCATTAAGCAGATTGAGCGAACAGTTATTTATATGCTCTCCCCATAACTCAACCTACCCTATTTGGTGTGGTGAGTTGTATGGGTTAAAACGAAGATACTCTTGGAAGGCGAGCTAAGATCACCTGTTTCATTTAAGCATGACAAAGTATCTTTATTTATAATATTTGAAAATGGACTTAAAAAATTAAACAGTGGTGCTGGTATGAGTCAACACATAATAACCCCAAAAGAAATACCTTTAGCATTTCAAACCGCTTGGAATAAGCATGATATGCAGGCCTTTGCTGCTCTTTTTGATAAAGATGCGACTTTCGTTAACCGTTTCGGTCACTACGTTAAAGGAGTTGATGAAATTATTGCAATGCATCAACCTATTCATGAAACCATTTATCGTGATTCAACACTAGAGAATGAGCTGATAGACCTCATACCTATGAGTGAGGATATATGTATTTCACATTTTTGGAGCCGCCTCACTGCAGGCGTAGCTCATCCTCAAGGGCCTCATCAGATTGATACTCTCATTCTTACTGTGCTCATCAAGAAGAATCATTCTTGGTACATTCAGGCGCTAGAAAATGTCACTTTGACGAACCCTCGAACGGGAGAGACCATACTTAGAAATATATAGAAGGGAACACGATCATTTTTTAGTAATTTATATGCATAAAAAAAAGCCCTTGTCATTAACAAGGGCTTTTTAAGAATTTTGGCGGAAGCGGTGAGATTCGAACTCACGGAGGACTCACACCCTCGTCGGTTTTCAAGACCGGTGCATTAAACCGCTCTGCCACGCTTCCAACGAGCGCTATAATATAAACAAAAATGCAAGTTGGCAAATCTTTTATTTAATTTTTAATTCAAACGCTCAAAATAAAAACAAATCTATCTAAATTTCATCATTTTTAGGTTTTTCATAGCGAATTGCATTGATATACCACAGCTTTTTGCCCAAAGGCGTGTGTACTTCTACTTCATCATCGACTTCTTTACTCAAGAGTGCACGTGCCATAGGTGACTCAATTGAAATATGCTGGGGATGGTGATCATAAATTTCATCTACCCCGACAATTCGTAAAGTTTTTTGCTCCCCTTCTTCATTTTCAATGTCGACCCAAGCACCAAAGTAAACTTTGCCTTCTTGCTCAGGTGAGTAATCAACAATTTTTAACTCTTCTAAACGCTTTCCTAAGTAGCGTACTCGTCGATCAATTTTTCTAAGGAGCTGCTTGTTATATTGATAATCTGCATTCTCACTACGGTCACCGAGGCTGGCAGCCCAATTTACTTTTTTCGTAATTTCTGGTCTTTCTTCATGCCAAAGTTGTTTTAATTCAGCAACTAATTTGTCATGGCCTGACCGAGTGATTAAGTTAGATTTCATGATTAAAAACCACTGATTAACAACATAAGGGTTACAAGATGTAGCATTTTATACCCTATTTTCTCACATCAGAAGTGTATAAATTTTCTTCCTTAATAAATTCATGTTGTTATGATGATATATCGGATATTTAATTGTACAAAATTTGACAATACTTTTTTTCAATATTATGATGCGCGCATCTTAAATGTTGAGTATTTTTTAACCCACTCAAAAACTATGTAGATTTTCTACACAGTTTACTTTTTTCATTTCATGTCATTTTGAATGACGTCATGACTGCCCACCCCTTATTGAATTTATCAACTTTTAGAAGTTATGGCAGCTTTTTGTCTGACTTTTAGGGCATAAATTACCTGTAGCGGAGACAACATGCACAGTAATTCAAGTTCTGGGTCGAGGCTTGGCCTTAGCTCTTTATTTTCTTCTCTCCCATTGAAAGTTCTTGCGCTCAGCACTATGTTTTTTCCCTTTCATAGTATCAATGCAGGAAAAACCCTACAGTACAATACTGTAGTTAACACAAACACATTAACAGTGGTTGCTGTAGAAAGCCCAACGACTGTTTTTAAAGAAGACCAGTTTTTACACGGCTTCGGTTATGACTTAGCGCGTAACTATGCACAAAGCTTAAATGTAAAGTTGGACTTCAAAATCGTGACAGACAATGCCACGGCGCTTAAGTGGGTTCAGCAAGGTAAAGCAAATCTTGCCATGACAACCGCAAGCTTAAGTTCAATCGAGAACAAAGGTTTAATGTCTTTTTCTGCAAGTTGTGGTGATATCGTAAATTTGCAAAAAAATGGATTAAATCCGAATCTAAGCTGGGTGTTTAAACAAGCAGATGACCCGCTTACACAAACAGCAAGCGGTTTTGTTTGTCAAAGCAAACAAAATGGCCTAACTCAGCAACTTGCTTCTTTTTATAACCGTAATGTTGTAAAACCAGAAGCTTGGTCTACGATTCAACGTGACTTAAGTGCACGTATACCGATTTACAAAGCAAGCTTTAAACAAAGTGCTGCTCAGTACGATTTAGACTGGCATTTGCTTGCAGCGATTGGTTATCAAGAATCGTACCTAAAACCGGAGTCTGTTTCACCAACAGGTGTACGTGGGTTAATGATGTTAACCAATAGTACAGCTCGGGCAATGGGTGTGAGTAACCGTAACGATCCAGCACAGAGTATTCAGGGCGGTGCGAAATATTATGATCTCATGTTAAGTGAGTATGATGATATTCCTTTCCCAGATCGCAACTGGTATGCGCTTGTGGCTTACAATATGGGACCGGGTGCAGTGAACCAGATTCAAAAGCGCTTGCAAGCCCAAGGAAAAGACCCGAACCAATGGGTTAATCTCTATAATTATTTGCAGAGTAACAAAACTCGCAATGGTCGATACAAACAAGCGGTTCAGTATGTGACTCGTATACGTGCTTATCTTGAGCACATTAAAACGGCACAAACGCGAATTAATATCTAGTTTTTATCATCTAAAAGTTGATAAATTCATTGTTTGTATAAATAAAAAGCTTACCTCTCGGGTAAGCTTTTTATATGAATTCTTTTTCAGTTTAAGCGGTTTGCTCTAATACTTTTTTGAACAAATCTTTTTGTTCTTGGCTTGGTTTAGCTGTTTGTAAAGCCATTAACTGAGACATATCGCCTTGAACTTTTATTTTACCAGTCATGAATGCCTGCATAGCAGCTGCCATATCAAACTCTAGGAATACTTTACGTAAAGTTTCAGCATCCATGTTTAATGTAGTTTTGGCATTTGAAGACAAACCTTTTTGGATTTTACCCCCATCTAACGCTAATTCGGTATTTCCAGAAGCATCTGTAACTACTAAATTAATTGCCAAATTCGCAAGAGCTGGTGGCAAATTAAGATCACCTGCTTCAGCAGTTAATTTTTCGACAGTCGCAAACCAATCATCAGTTAAAAATGCAGGCATGATTCTTCCTCAAATTTATTTGTTCAATTTCTCTAGTGTTGCCTATCCAGACAACATCGTGTGAAGCACTTCTGCTTGAGCGTTGTTATAGCATGTAATTTTAAGGTTGAGCTATGACTTTTTGTACGGAACATTCATTTTTTAGTATTTTGATACATTAAAGGCACTTGTTTATAAAGTGCCTTCAATTGACTTATTAATTCGTTTTATTCAGCAGCAAAGCTTAAGTTCACTACATCTAAACGTTTTTTCAGTTCTTCCGGATCTTTAAAGTCTAATTCGCGCTGCGAGTCAAGAACTTCGAAATCGAACAAATCACGGTCAGCAAGTTGTGAAGGTGAAACGTTCTGTAACGCACCAAAAATGCTGTGTAAACGTTTTGGATACTGTCTGTCCCATTCACGAAGCATTTCATTGATCATGGCACGTTGTAAGTTCTCTTGTGAACCACAAAGATTACACGGAATAATCGGGAACTTACGTAACTCTGCATATTTGATAATGTCCTTTTCTTCAACATAAGCCAAAGGACGAATCAAAATATTTTTCTTATCCGATGATAAAAGCTTAGGTGGCATTGCCTTTAAGCTACCGCCATGGAATAAGTTCAAGAAGAAAGTAGCAATGATGTCATCACGGTGATGCCCTAGCGCAACTTTGGTTGCACCAATTTCTTGAGCAAAGCCATAAAGCGAACCACGGCGTAACCGTGAGCACACAGCACAGTACGTTTTACCTTCAGGAGTTAAACGTTTGGTAATGCTGTAAGTGTCTTTTTCCAAAATGTAATACGGAATGTTATTCTCTTCCATATAACGTGGTAAGACATCCTCAGGGAAACCTGGCTGCTTTTGGTCAAGGTTAACCGCAACAATATCAAAGTTGATTGGTGCAATACGTTTGAACTGCAACAAAATGTCGAGCAAGGTATAACTGTCTTTACCACCAGACACACACACCATGACCTTGTCACCATCTTCAATCATATTGAAGTCACGGATGGCATGTCCAACTTGACGGCGAAGCTTCTTAAGCAAACGATAATAGGCCGAGCTTGTTGGAAGTTCAGGCTTAAAATTAAATCCTTCGTTGGACTCAACTGGCGCGTACATAGACGAGATATACCCATAAATAAAAATACCGCGCAATTTTATATGATTCGGATGAGAATCGCATCAAAAGAATAGTTTCAATTCTTGAAGTCGTCATAATGCTCAGGCATGATGCAAAAGCAGTGCGCTATTTTGACCGATGAGTTCATTTTTTGCGCAAAATGCTTACTTTTTGGACTTTTCCACAGTTTTCCACAAAACCTGTGGATAAAATTGTGGATTTCTTAATACTTGACAAACTGTTTTGACCTTCTGTTAAGGGTTTTATTTAAATTGATCATTTTTTAACCAATGATTTTTACCCTTATTTTTCAAATAGTTATTCAAGTCAATAGAATCATTTTAAAAATTTTTTTTAATTTTTTTTGATGATCATTCGAGCAAAACTGCTTGATTTTTTCAAAGAGTCAAAATAAAAAAAATTACACAAAACTTCTTTAAGTAATATTTTTTGATAAACTCTTTGACAAGTTTTGAGACCCTAAAATTGTGAATAACATAAAATGAAAAATTCGGTTCAATATCTTTTTTCTTGTTTACTGGGGATGACCACTTTTTCGGTAGGTATAACGCCGACTTCAGCAGGTCAGATGTACATTTACCAAGACAAAAACGGCAGTACTTTACTGACTAACCGTAAAAGTTATGACCATTCACTCAAAAAAGTAAAAGTCACCTACTACCCGGATAGTAATATTCATAGTTATAGCAACTGGGGGACTTCAGAGGCTTCGGTTCTACCAAGCTATAGCAAAAACAAAAATGCTTTTGACCATATTATTAAGCAGGCAGCACAACAGCACGGCGTTTCGGAAGGATTAATCAAAGCCGTCATGCATACCGAGTCTGGCTTTAACGTAAATGCCCGCTCTCCAGTTGGCGCCCAAGGTTTAATGCAGCTTATGCCGGCTACTGCTCGTCGTTTTAACGTATCTAACGCTTATGATCCTCAGCAAAACATCTTCGCTGGTGCTAAATATTTAAGTTGGTTGCTCAAACGTTTTAACGGCAATACGCAAATGGCCCTTGCCGCTTATAATGCAGGAGAAGGAAACGTCGATAAATATGGCGGTATTCCGCCATTCCGTGAAACCCAAGATTATGTTCGCCGAGTCACTAGCCGCTACCAAAACTTATATTCTTCTGGTGTAGGCCTTTCTTCTTTTAGCAATTCGAGTATTTCTGCCCAAGCGATAAACCAACCAGCCATACCGCACAGTACTTCGACGCAAGTCTCTGCTCAGCCTATTAAGTATTCTTCCTCGCGCCAAATCGTTACATTGCCAGATGGTACATATACTGACGCACCTACGGGAACTTATGTCACCAATAATGCAACTGCTATTGCACATATCCGGATTGAGTAAGCTTAAAAGGCCTCATACCTTACGGTTACTTATTTAGCGGGCCCTATTGTCAAAAAATTGTAATGATCTATTACCCCCACTGTCGTGTTCAGAGGGGCCTTCTAATAACTTGTTTAATTTAAATACATTCTTCGATCGCAAAGAATGTATTGATTCCTTATTTTTTTCTTGAATTTTTCCCTTAAGCGCCGCATATTAGCTGAGTGATTTATAATTTATAAATCAGATAATATTTTATTTATAAGAGGATTTTCTCAATGATGCGGATTGGTTTGTTTTTGCTTACCAACCTCGCGGTACTGGTTGTAGCTGGCATTATTTTGTCACTCTTCGGTGTCGGTAGTTACCATGGCGCGGGTGGCTTAAATCTAGGCAACCTTTTAGTCATCTGTTTTGTGTTCGGTATGGTGGGCTCTTTAGTCTCTCTATTCATGTCCAAATGGATGGCTAAGAAAACTACTGGTACAGAACTGATTGACCCAAATGCTCCTCGTAACCAAGCTGAAAGCTGGTTATTGCAAACAGTCGCTGAACTTTCTCAACGTGCTGGTATTAATATGCCAGAAGTTGGTATCTTCCCTTCATATCAGTCTAATGCCTTTGCAACAGGCTGGAATAAAAATGATGCCTTAGTTGCCGTTTCAAGCGGTCTACTTGAGCGTATGAACAAAGATGAGCTACGTGCTGTGCTCGCGCACGAGATCGGCCACGTTGCAAATGGTGACATGGTCACATTGGCGCTCATCCAAGGTGTTGTAAACGCCTTCGTTATGTTCTTTGCTCGTGTAGTAGGTGACTTTATTGACCGTAATGTCTTTGGTCGTCAAGACAATGAAGCCCCAGGTATGGGTTATTTCATCATTACAATGGTTCTAGATATCGTGTTCGGTATTCTTGCCTCTGCCATTGTGATGTGGTTCTCTCGTTACCGTGAATACCGTGCAGATGAAGCCGGTGCGCGTTTAGCTGGTAAACAAGCGATGATCTCTGCTTTATTACGTTTACAAGCTGAAACAGAGTTACCTGACCAAATGCCAAAAGAAATGAAAGCGTTCGCAATTGCGGAAGGTAAAGAACAAGGCTTTAGTTTAGCTGCATTGTTCCAAACTCACCCTACAATTGAACAACGTGTGGCAGCTCTACACCAATTAGATTGCCCATAAAACGTTTAATGTAACAATAAAGCCTCCAAATGGAGGCTTTATTTTTTTGATTACATGGTTTGATAAAGTCCCCAAAGGTAACTTGCACCCCACCACACAGCTAAGCCAATTAATAGCAGTACAAACGCACCTAATAAATCGGGTATGTGCAACCATAACCAACTCACAACAGGGTTACGCCAGAATGCCGACTGTTGCTGCTTCTTTTCGAGCTTTTCATGTAAATACGGATGAACGACATGAATATCACTTTGGATCGCATATTCTTCACGTATATGCGTATGCACCACATCTAATGCTTTTCGACTGGGTCGTATAAAAATATCGAAAATAGTCCCTGCAACTGGAACAAAACCGACTACGGCATCGACTACAGCAAGTTTGATCACTGGAGTGAGCTTATGCTGAGGCACACCTATTTGTTTAGCCTTATAGATAGCATAACACGTCAGTGCGAACCCAGCGACATCACCGGCAATTGGAATAGTACTTAAGGCAGCATCAGCGCCAATACCCTGCTTTGTAAAAGGAATACGGACCGCACTATCCATCATGGTTGCGAACTTGGCAAGATCCCGTTCTAGTGCGATAACCTGCTGCTGTGTTAATTTTTTTTCTTGAGGCATCAAAATCAAATATAAGAAGAAAAGTTAATCTTAATATACTTGATTTGATGCCCGTTTTTAAATTGTTTACTTTTAGGTTGAAGCTTTCGATTTAAATAGTGAACGTAATAATACGTACATGACCGGAATAAAAAACAGAACCAGCACAGTACCAAACATCACGCCACCTAAAATACTAATACCAATCTCTTGACGACTAACCGCACCAGCACCTTGAGCAAACACAAGCGGAATTACGCCTGCCCCAAAGGCTAAAGAGGTCATTAGAATCGGTCTTAATCGTAAGCTCGCACCTTCTAAGGCCGCCTGAATGGCATTCTTACCTTTTTCTTGCGCTAAGGCCGCGAACTCAACAATTAAAATGGCGTTTTTACATGACAAACCAATAGTCGTTAATAGCGCAATTTGGAAATACACGTCATTTGGCAAACCAAAAATATAAGAGAAAATCACACTTCCTCCTACACCAAGCGGAATAGATGTCATTACGGCGGCAGGAATACTTAAGCTTTCATATAAAGCAGCTAAACATAAGAAAATAAATCCAGCCGAAATTAAATATAACCACACGGCCTGATTAGTCGACTTCTGTTCTTCAAAAGATAAACCTGTCCACGCTAAACCAATATCTTTTTGTTGGTTAACAAGTTGTTCTACATCTTTCATCGCTTGGCCAGAACTGCTGTCACTCGCGACATCTGCTTGTAGTTGTAAAGCACTATATCCCATATAGCGTTTTACAATTTCCGGCGCCCCGCCCCAGCTAAAGTTGGCAAATGAACTAAAGGGAACCATTTCATTTTGGTCATTACGTACAGACCAGTTATATAAATCTTCCGGTTTAGATCTAAACTCGGCATCACCTTGAATCATGACACGTTTAATACGGCCCCGATCAATAAAGTCATTTACATAAGTTCCGCCCCATGCGCTCGACAAAGTGTTATTAATTGCCGATAGCTGTAGTCCATTTGCTAGTGCCTGTTTCTGGTCAATCTTAATATTAAGATTTGCCTTGCTATTGGTTGACTGCTTATCAAAGTTTTCAAAAGATGAATAGTTTTTACTTTGAGCCTGCAATTGGCGGAAGGCACTATCTAGAAAATCTTGCCCTTGCCCATTCAAATCCTGAATCCATAAATCCAGACCATCTGTTTGACCTAAGCCATTAACTGAGGCAGGTAAAGTCACATTAATCTGTGCATTATTAAAATGACTAAAGTATTTCATGGCACGCTTTTGTATAGCCTCAGCCGAGTTTTCTTTTCCTGTTCGGACATCCCACGGTTTTAAAGCAATAAACCCTTGCGCCAAGTTTTGTCCTGTGCCCGAATAATTTCGTCCATAGCGGATTAAAACCAAATCTACATTTTTATCTTCTTGAGTTAAGAAATATTGGCGGACTTGCTCACCAATTTTCTGGCTTTGATAAATTGGTGCGCTGTCTACGAGCTTAATTTGAACACTTAAAATTCCTTGGTCTTCTTTAGGAATAAAACCGCTTTTTAAACCGTTATAGAACAGCGTAAAAACGGCAATTAAAGCCACAAAAATCACAATAACTGATTTACTGTAATGAATACTCGTCTGAACAAGCTTGATATATTGATTTTTAAGTTGCTCAATCTTTTGGTTAAACCATACGGCCCAGCGCTGAGGTTGAGGATTTGGTTTTAAAATTAATGCACATAAAGCCGGTGTTAAAATGAGCGCAACAATAAGGGACAACGCCATAGCGGCAACTAAAGTAATAGAAAACTGACGGTAAATCACCCCAATTGAACCGCCTAAAAAGGACATTGGAATAAAAACAGCAGTTAAAACCAACGTAATTCCGACTAAGGCCCCACTAATTTCCCCCATCGACTCAATAGCAGCTTCTTTAGGAGATAAGTGCTGTTCATGCATGAGCCGCTCAACGTTTTCTACAACCACAATCGCGTCATCGACCAGCAAACCAATCGCGAGTACCAGCGCAAATAACGTTAAGGTGTTAATACTAAAACCAAGCACATATAAGACAGCGAAAGTTCCTAAAATTACAACTGGAACGGTAATACTCGGAATGAGCGTAGCACGCCAGCTTTGTAAGAACAGGAACATGACCAAAATAACCAGAATGATCGCCTCTACCAGAGTCTTTACTACTTCCTTAATTGACTCTTGAACAAAGGGCGTATTATCTCGTGGATAAACGATTTTATAACCCGCTGGTAGTTTCGTTGTAAGCTGATCTAGAGTTTGGTGGATGAGCTTAGAGGTCTGAATTGCATTTGCACCCGAAGATAAAGAAATACCCAAACCTGCGGCAGGATAGCCATTAATAGTGTTAAAAGACTGATAGTTTTCTGCACCTAGCTCAACTCTGGCAATATCTTTTAAATACACATAACTCGCCGTTTTATTCGACTTCACGACAATATTTTTAAAATCCTCAACTGTTTTTAAGCGAGAACCTGCTGTGACTTTTGTATTTAAATATTGACCGTCAATTACGGGTAAGTCACCAATTGCCCCTGCGGCGACTTGAGTATTTTGTGCGGTGATTGCATTCGCTACATCACTTGGCATTAAATTATATTGTTTTAATTTATCCGGATTTAACCAGATACGCATGGCATATTGTGAACCAAATACATCAGTTTCACCCACCCCTTCAATACGGTTCAGGTTATCTACCACATGCGTAGTTAAATAGTCCGATAGCTCAATGTTTCCTGTTTTACCAGTCGAGTCATATAAGCCAATTACCATAAAAGTGTCACCCAGTGACTTACTTACCGTAACACCTTGGCGTTGAACTTCATCCGGTAAGCGACGTATGACACCACTAATACTATTTTGTACTTGGACCTGAGCAGTATCCGGATTTGTTCCGTTATCAAAACTTATGGTAATTCGACTACGTCCAGATGAGTCACTTGATGAACTAAAATAGAGTAAGTGATCAATCCCTTGTATTTGCTGTTCTAAAATTTGAGTAACACTCTGCTCAACCGTTTGTGCATCTGCACCACTATAGTTGGCCGACACAGTAATTTTAGGTGGAGCAATGTCTGGATACCGTTCTACAGGCAAATTCATAACCGAAAAAATACCGAAAGCCATAACAATGATCGCCAAAACATTGGCAAAAATGGGGCGTTGAATAAAAAATTTAGATAGCATGGCTGCTCGGTATGATGTCGTTAATTAACAGAAGTAAATGCCGCTTCGAGACTTTGTGATGATCAACGAGCGGTATAAAAAAGACAAGTAGAATTAAACAATAAATGTAATTAAGACAAAAACAAAGCGTGATTGAATATTTCCAACAAACCAATAAAAAACCAGTTAACGAGTGTCACTTAAAATTCATGAATTCTTCATGATCATGTCAAACAAAGCCCTGAAACTTGAGTCGTTTCAACTAAAACAATATGAGTAGAATTATGTTTAGAAAAGCACTTTTATGCTTAAGTTTAATTAGCTTGGTTGGTTGTAATGATGACGATAAAACTGAAACGACGCCAACCACGCCAGAATATCAACTTCCTAAAATTCTAGTAGTAGGACACCGCGGCGCTAGCGCTTTACGTCCTGAACATACTTTAGCTTCATATCAAAAAGCGATTGATGACGGCGCAGATTTCATTGAACCGGATCTAGTCTCTACAAAAGATGGCGTACTGGTTGCCCGCCATGAAAATGAGATAGGTGGAACAACCAATGTAAGCACTTTAAGTCAGTTTGCAGACCGTAAAAAAACAAAAAATATTGATGGCGTCGACTTAACCGGTTGGTTCACGGAAGACTTCACTTTAAGTGAATTACAGCAGCTTAAAGCGCGTGAACGTATTCCTGAGTTTCGACCAGCCAACACAGCTTATAATGATCTTTACCCTGTCCCAACTCTAGAACAAATCGTTGAGCTTGCCGAAGCTAACTATAAAAAGACGGGGAAAATTATAGGTTTATATATTGAGACGAAACATCCGACTTATTTTAAAAATCAAAATCTGGCAATGGAAGATACTCTTCTAAAAACCTTAGCCAAATATAAATATACACGTGATATTGCACCTGTCTATTTACAGTCTTTTGAAGTGAGTAATTTAAAATATTTAAAAAATGAGCTTGATCTTCATAAGTCGCTTAAACATGCACAAATTATTCAGCTATACGATTCAAAAACATCTCGACCAGCAGACTTCGTAGAGTCTGGTGACACTAAAACTTATGCAGATTTGGCCACAGCACAAGGGTTAAAAGATGTTGCCAAATATGCAAATGGTGTAGGACCAAGTAAAGGTTACATACTGACCTTTAATAATGATGGCTCTTATAAAACTAGTACGTTTATTGCTGATGCACATACGGCTGGCTTAAAAGTACATCCCTATACTTTCCGACCAGAAAACAACTTCTTACCAGCGCCGTTAAAGTGCAGCCCAGATAAACCTGCTGAACGTTGTCCATCTGGTGCGTTAAAAGAGTTTGAAGCCTATTTCAAGGCAGGTGTTGATGGCGTTTTTACCGATGACCCAGCACTCGGTCGCGAAGCTGTCACTAATTTTGAAAAAGCAGCAAAATAATTCAATCTTCATAAAAAAACAGGGCAATGAATGCCCTGTTTTTTTATTTATCAAGACTGTTATTAAAATATAAAGGAATCCACTGATACTGCTCAGCATTCACTTTATACACATGACCAATTCCTGGGAACGGTAAATGCGGGGCAGCTACCCATTGTTGCTTATTTGAAATTTCAGCAAACATTTTTAAACGAGTATTAATTGCCTGCTCTGAATTTACATCAAAATCTACCCCAGTTTTTGGAGCATCAAACTGTAAAGAATGTGAGTGGACAATATCACCAACAAAGACAATTTGTTGCCCTTTACTCTTCAAACGGAAGCTATGGTGTCCCGGTGTGTGCCCTTGTGTATTGATCACTTCAAAACCTTGAATAACATCACCATCTTTAAAGGTTTTGAATGCTTTTTTTGCTTGATAAGGTGCAAGTGCAGCTTTTACATTTTTAACAGTACCTAAATAATTTTCTTTTTTATCCGCTGGTACAGTTTTTTCATTTGCTGGATTTAACCAATAATCTGCTTCACGTTCATGAGCATAGATCGTTGCATTAGGAAATACGGCTTTTCCATTTTGAGCAATACCGCACACATGGTCTGGATGTAAGTGGGTCAATAAAACAGTTTTCACATTGGCAAGTTGATAGCCCGCTAATTCAAGATTTTTAGCAATTGAACCTAACTGTGGACCAAAACAACTCGCAGCTCCACTGTCAACAAGCGTCAAACTTTTACCATCATCAACCAAAAAGGCATTTACTGAAGTCTGAATCCCCTTCTCATTTACAGCAGCATATTTCGTTAAAATTTTAGTTTTTTCAGCCTGACTTAAATTTTTAAACAATTTAGGATCTAGATAAATAGTGCCATCGAGCAAGGAAGTTATCCGATAATTACCGAATTGATGATGGTAATATCCTGGTACTTGTTGAGCTGAAGCTGGTTCTGCATAGCTTATATGCAAGCTACCCATGATAAGTCCTAAGGCTACAAATAGTTTTTTCATCTCTTCTTCTCTATGGAGTTATAAAGTCAAAATCTTTAAAAAAGATTTAATATTTTTTTAAGGGCTGCACTATATAATGCATGAAAAGTGTCAAAAATATAAGTGAATGGATAGTTATTCTCCCTATAAAGGTAAAAGTGGCCTAAAGCGCATCTTGAACGCTACCAGTTATTCAATTTCAGGATTTAAAGCTGCTTACCAAAATGAAGCTGCATTTCGGCAAATTGTTTTAATTAATGTTGTACTCATCCCTGTCAGCTTTTTCCTTGATGTAACTCGCGGCGAACATGCCCTGATGATCATTGTCTGTTTATTTGCCATCATTGTTGAGCTTTTCAACTCTGCCATTGAAGCAGTGGTTGATCGAGTTTCACTCGAGAAACACCAACTTTCCAAAAATGCAAAAGATATGGGTAGTGCCGCTCAGTTTGTTGCACTTTCTATTATTGTCGCAACTTGGCTTATTATTTTATTTGGATAAAAAAAACCATGCTTATAAGTAGATAAGCATGGTTGTAACAAAAGAGGAACTTCTAGCTGCTGTTCCTGTTTTAATTTTAGGGTTCTGAACTTAACTTATTCTTAAAATTAATGGAAAAATAAAAAAACCCCTGCGAATGCAGGGATTTTTTTGGGTTAAAGCGTTGATGCGTTATTACATCATTCCGCCCATACCACCCATACCGCCCATATCTGGAGCAGCTGGTTTGTCTTCAGGAATGTCAGTAATCATACATTCTGTAGTTAACATTAAGCCAGCAACAGAAGCAGCGTGTTCAAGTGCAGAACGAGTTACTTTAGCTGGGTCAAGGATACCCATTTCTAACATATCACCATATTCGCCAGTTGCAGCGTTGTAACCGAAGTTACCCTCACCATTCTTAACAGCGTTGATAACTACAGATGGCTCATCACCAGCATTCGCAACGATTTGACGAAGTGGAGCTTCAATCGCACGGCGTAAAATGTTGATACCAGCTGTTTGATCTTCGTTAGCGCCTTTTAAGCCTTCAAGAGCATTTACAGCGCGAACAAGAGCAACACCACCACCAGCAACAACACCTTCTTCAACTGCTGCACGAGTTGCGTGAAGTGCGTCGTCTACGCGGTCTTTCTTCTCTTTCATTTCAACTTCAGTTGCTGCACCGATTTTAATTACAGCAACACCGCCTGCTAACTTAGCAACACGTTCTTGTAATTTTTCACGGTCATATTCTGAAGTAGATTCTTCGATTTGAGCACGGATTTGTTGAACACGCTCAGCGATAGCAGCAGCATCACCAGCACCGTCAACAATAACTGTGTTTTCTTTAGAAACAGTGATTTTGTGCGCTGTACCTAAATCTTGAAGAGTTGCTTGTTCTAAAGACATACCAACTTCTTCAGAAATAACTGTTGCACCAGTCAAGATCGCGATGTCTTGAAGCATTGCTTTACGACGATCACCGAAACCAGGAGCTTTAACAGCACATACTTTGATGATACCGCGCATGTTGTTTACAACAAGAGTTGCAAGCGCTTCACCTTCAACATCTTCAGCGATGATAAGAAGTGGTTTACCAGTTTTAGCAACTGCTTCTAAAACAGAAATCAATTCACGAATGTTGCTGATTTTTTTATCAACAAGAAGGATGAACGGATTTTCAAGTTCAGCAGTTAAAGTATCTTGTTTGTTTGCAAAGTACGGAGAGATATAACCACGGTCAAACTGCATACCTTCTACAACGTCTAATGCGTCTTCGAAGCCAGAGCCTTCTTCTACAGTGATTACGCCTTCTTTACCTACTTTTTCCATTGCTTGAGCAATAAGTTTACCAACAGTAGTATCAGAGTTAGCAGAGATTGAACCTACTTGTTCAATTGCTTTGAAATCATCAGCTGGTTTAGCAATAGAACGGATATTTTCAACTACAGTTTTTACTGCAATGTCGATACCGCGTTTTAAATCCATTGGGTTCATACCAGCAGTTACTGATTTGATACCTTCATTTAAAATTGCTTGAGCAAGTACAGTTGCAGTTGTTGTACCGTCACCTGCGATGTCGTTAGTTTTGCTTGAAACTTCACGAACAAGTTGAGCACCCATGTTTTCAAACTTGTCTTTTAATGAAATTTCTTTTGCAACAGTTACACCGTCTTTAGTAATGTGCGGCGCACCGAAAGAGCGGTCGATCACAACATTACGGCCTTTAGGACCTAAAGTCACTTTAACCGCATCTGCAAGTACGTTTACCCCTGCAATCATTTTTGAGCGAGCTGAATCACCAAATTTTACGTCTTTAGCTGACATATTAAACTCCGAATCTTTTTAAATACTGAATCTGATAATGAATTGAGTTATGGATCGATTAGCCTTCTAATACAGCTAAGATGTCTGACTCTTTCATAATTAAGAGTTCTTCACCATTTACTTTAACTGTTGTACCTGCATAAGTACCAAATAACACCTTGTCACCAACTTTAACATCCAAAGCACGTACGCCGTTATCAGTGATTTGACCATTGCCTACTGCAATTACTTCACCTTGAGATGGTTTTTCAGCAGCAGAACCTGGCAATAAAATACCGCCAGCAGTTTTGGTTTCTTCTTCTACGCGACGAATCACAACGCGATCATGTAATGGACGAATGTTGCTCATAATTAACTCCATCAGACTTAGTCTTTTTGATTAATCGTTATTGCTTTAATCCAGAGCAATAACAAAATATTTAGATGTCACTTTTGTGGGGATGAAAAAAATGGCTTCAAGGGGAAATAAGAAAAATTTTTCTCTTTTTTGAATATTTTTTAAACAATCAATTATTTAAGCTCATCTAAACCAAATCAATATGAAGTGAATTCAGCCAACTGTTCATTAAACCAATAATGCTGAATTTTTCCTTCATTTGAAATTGTATTAAAGCTATTTGGATTATGATGATATAAGCGAGTAGAAGTTGCTGTACCTGCATGTATATCAAAAATAGGATGATCTATTTTTAAAGAATAAATCTGAGTTAAATCATATATAGCTGTTTTATGGAGATGCCCATGTAACATTCCAAATAGACCAGTTGTACTCCACTTTTCTAAAGCGATTTTGCCCAGAACCGGACAATCTTTTATTCCATGCTTATTATCAGGCGGCGTATAAAAGGGTTGATGAAAAACAACTAGCTTTATTTTATTTTTAGGTCCCCTGTCTAAACGCTCATAAGTAGCTTGAATTTGTTCAATCGAAATATGCCCACGCGTATGATAACGACGACGTATACTATTCACCCCAACAATATAAAAATTTTCAGTTTCTAAAGTCGGCTCTAATTCACCAAAAAAATATCGATAACGGGTAAATGGAGAAAAAAAACGGTTCCAGACATGATACAAAGGTATATCGTGGTTACCAGGCACCACAAGATAAGGAATATTGAGGCTATCTAAATACTGTCGACATTTAAAAAATTGTTCATATTTGGCGCGTTGAGTAATATCGCCGCTCACAACAATCACTTCAGGCTGTTGCTGAATACAAAAATCTCTTATTGCCTCTAAACACTCTTTTTTTTCTGCCCCAAAGTGTAAATCAGACAGATGTAGTAACATTCGGCACCATAATATTTAAAGCATTTTTTTCTACAGTGAAATTTAAAGGAGGTTTCATCTCTATGATTTCTCCATCTAAGGCCACTGTGAGTTTGGTTTTCTTTGCACATTCAACAATGACATGATCAGCACAAAAACTATATACATCTTGTGCATCTTCAACTTTACCTTGAACCCATTGCCAAAGCATATTTAGTAAACTCAGCTTATCACTTTTTGTAATTACAACTCCAGCGACTCTTCCCTGTGCTGCACATTCTGCAATTCTGAGCTTCATATCACATAGTTGCAATTGGTTATTTCCAAAGAAAATAAGCGGCGCTTTAACTGGATATTTCTTGCCATCTACAGTTATAGAAAGCTTCATTGATTTATTTTCTCTCAATAAAACATCTAAAGCTGAGGTATAGGCATGTAAAGGCAGTCTTCCTAAATATTTATTGTAGAGTTCGCGTTTTTTGATAAAAAGAGGATATAAACCTAAACTGGCATTATTTAGATAAATATGATCATTAATGGCTGCTACATGTACTGACCTAGGTTTACCTGTTGCAATAACCTCTGCTGCCTCTAAAAGGTCTAACGGAATCTCTAAAACTTTAGCAACATAATTAAAAGTCCCTAAAGGCAGAATTCCCATGGGAATAGAAGTGTTTTTAAGTTTAGTCGCAACCGCATTTAAAGTACCATCTCCTCCTGCCGCAACAACCACTCCTGTATTTTCATTTTGTGAATGTCGATGAATAACATTATTTATCAAATCATCAAATAATGTATTTTCATTTAATTCAAATACTTGTATTTCAAAACCATATTCTGTAAATACAGTCATGAGCTGCTCATAGACGTCTTCATGTTTTGAAGCATGAAATCCTGATTTTTCGTTATAGATGATTGAAAGAGGTTTCAAAGGCCGCATTTTATTATCGTAAAGTCAGTTCTTTATTCTATTTTGTATATAAAATCGCCTATTAAAAGTCTCTTTATGTAAATTTTGAATGAGCTTCATTTGTATAATCAATAATAATTCTCAAAAAAATTTTTCAAGCATAAATAATTGATTTTAAACAAAATAATTTAGATAAATAACATACATATAACATAAAAATATAAAAGCAAAAACCTTATAAAAACATATAAACATATGATTTTCATTAAAAAATAAAGAAAACTCCAAATATCTGCTAGTTAGTCTTTAGTCTTATTTTTTTTATGATTTTATGCTTTAATACAGCCACTTTTTTATTTGATCTTTCATTGTATCCCAATGAATGACTTGTACGTTGTACATATTTTGAATAGGCCTCACCATGACCACAGTGAACGCACCAGAATTCGTTCGTCATCCTAAGCTTATAGCATGGGTTGAAGAAATTGCAAACTTAACCAAACCAGCAAAAATCGAATGGTGTGACGGAAGCGAAGAAGAGTATCAACGTCTAATCGACTTGATGATCGCTAACGGCACCATGCAGAAATTAAACCAAGAAAAACATCCTGGTTCTTATCTTGCAAATTCTGACCCATCTGACGTTGCGCGTGTTGAAGATCGTACTTACATCTGCTCTCAAAATAAAGAAGATGCTGGTGCGACAAACAACTGGGAAGATCCAGCTGTTATGCGTGAAAAATTAAATGGTTTATTTGAAGGTTCAATGAAAGGCCGTACCATGTACGTTGTTCCTTTCTCTATGGGTCCTTTAGGTAGCCATATTGCTCACATTGGTATCGAATTAACTGACTCTCCTTATGTAGCTGTTAGCATGCGCAAAATGGCACGTATGGGTAAAGCAGTTTATGACGTATTAGGTACAGATGGCGAGTTTGTTCCTTGCGTACATACAGTAGGTACTCCACTTGCTGAAGGTCAAAAAGATGTTGCTTGGCCTTGTAACCCAGAGAAATATATCGTTCATTACCCAGAAACTCGCGAAATCTGGTCTTTCGGTTCTGGTTACGGCGGTAACGCGTTACTTGGTAAAAAATGTTTAGCTCTTCGTATCGCTTCTGTCATGGGACGCGAACAAGGTTGGTTAGCTGAACACATGCTTATTCTTGGTGTAACTAACCCTCAAGGTGAAAAACACTACATCGCTGCTGCATTCCCGTCTGCTTGTGGTAAAACAAACTTTGCAATGTTAATTCCACCAGCAGGTTATGAAGGTTGGAAAATCGAAACTGTAGGTGACGATATTGCTTGGATTAAACCAGGTGAAGATGGTCGCTTATATGCGATTAACCCTGAAGCTGGTTTCTTCGGTGTAGCACCTGGTACAAATACCAAAACTAACCCGAACTGTATGGCAACTCTTCACAAAGACGTTATCTATACAAACGTAGCAGTAACTGACGATGGTCAAGTTTGGTGGGAAGGTCTTTCTAAAGAAGTTCCAGCCAACCTAACTAACTGGAAAGGTCAACCTCACGTAAACGGCGAAAAAGCAGCACATCCAAATGCTCGTTTCACTGTTGCAGCAGGTCAATGTCCATCTATCGATGCTGATTGGGAAAACCCAGCAGGTGTTCCAATTTCTGCATTCATCTTCGGTGGTCGTCGTGCAGATACAGTACCTTTAGTTTCTGAAGCTTTCGACTGGGTTGACGGTGTATATAAAGCGGCAACTATGGGTTCTGAAACTACTGCTGCTGCTGTTGGTCAACAAGGTATTGTTCGCCGTGACCCATTCGCGATGCTTCCATTTGCTGGCTATAACATGGCTGACTACTTTGACCACTGGTTAAACCTTGGTGCGAAAGTAAGTGAAAAAGCTGAAGCTTCTGGCAACAAATTACCAAAAATCTTCAACGTAAACTGGTTCCGTCGTGATGCGGAAGGCAACTTCGTATGGCCTGGTTTTGGTCAAAACATGCGTGTTCTTGAGTGGATCATTGATCGTTGTGAAGGCCGTGCGAACGCTGTTGAAACACCTATTGGTTTTGTTCCAACATATGAAGACTTGAATTGGGAAGGTACTGAGTTCACTAAAGAACAATTTGACCTCATCACAAATCAAGATAAAGACCAATGGGTTACTGAAATTGAAAGCCACACTGAGTTATTCAATAAACTTGGCGAACGCTTACCTAAGGCATTAAAAGAACGTCAAGCAGCTTTACTTGAAGCTGTAAAAACTGGCTTCTAATTGCTCTATATAAAAAAGGTCGCCATGTGCGACCTTTTTTATTATGCGGCATCATCTTTTAATCGACGTTCTGATAAATAAGCTTCTAAAACTTTTACCTGTTTTTCATCAAATGCCAAACCTAATTTAGATCTGCGCCAAAGTATATCTTCTGCTGTGTGAGCCCATTCATATTCACACAAATATCTGACTTCACACTCAAACAAATCATGGCCAAAATGTTGACCCAATTGTTCTATAGCATTTCGCTCTTTAAGCATATTCCACACTCTTGTGCCATATGCATGAGCCCAACGGTTGGCAAGTGAGTCAGAAATTCCACTTATACGTGTTTTAATCTGATTGATTAAACCCTCTAGTGTGGTCCAGTTTTCGGCGCCAGGTAATGGCTCATCTGCAGTCCACTCCTCTGCCATGTCATTAAAAAACGGAGCCAGATGCTCTAAAGCAGCCTCGGCTAACTTTCGGTAAGTTGTAATCTTGCCCCCAAACACTGAGAGCAATGGTGTGGTTTTATCTTCTGCCTGTAGAGCCAAAGTATAGTCGCGTGTAATTGCAGATGGATTATCCGACTCATCATCACATAAAGCACGCACACCCGAGTACTGACTTACAATATCAGCTCGCTTCAACTGCTTTTTAAAATGTGAATTTGTCACTGTCAAAAGGTAATCAATTTCCACATCAGTAATCTCTACTTTTTGTGGGTCACCTGTGTATTCCTGATCTGTTGTACCAATGAGGGTATATTTTTCTAAATAAGGAATTGCAAAAACGATCCGTCGATCTTCGTTTTGCATAATAAAGGCCTTATGGCAGTCATATAATTTTGGCACAACAATATGACTTCCTTGTATAAGCCTAATTTGATAAGGTGAACTTAAACTTATGTTTTTACTAATAATTTCTTCAACCCAAGGTCCCGCCGCATTCACTAAAGCTCGTGCACGTATCTGATAGAACTCAGCTCCGCTTTGTAACTCCAGATGCCATAATTCCTGTTGTCTATAAGCCTTAACACAACGTGTACGTGTAACGACTTTTGCCCCTTTCTCTTTAGCTTGTAGTGCATTTAACACCACAAGACGCGCATCATCTACAGTACAGTCAGAATATTCAAAACCACGTGTTATCGCTGGTTTTAAAGGGCTGTCTTCTTTGAAATAAATGAGATTTGATCCTAATAATTTTTCTCGTTTTCCCAAATGATCATAAAAAAATAGACCTGCTCGAATTAGCCATGCAGGGCGTAAATGGGGTCGATGAGGCATAATAAAACGCATTGGTTTAATAATATGTGGCGCTTTAGCTAGCAATACTTCACGCTCTGCTAATGCTTCTCTGACCAGCCTGAATTCTTTATATTCTAAATAACGTAGGCCGCCATGAATTAATTTGCTGCTAGCAGATGAGGTATGGCTGGCTAAATCATCTTTTTCACATAAAAATACCGATAATCCGCGCCCTACTGCATCATTGGCAATACCAACACCATTAATACCGCCACCAATTACGGCAAGATCATATATTTTTGAATAATCATTAGGTTGTACTTTCATTTCTCATGTTCTTTTTATTGTTGATCTTATAAAAATTAAAACATCAAATTGATGAAACAACAATCAAAAAAGTAGAATAATCAATTTTACATCCTCTAGTATTTAACTATCCATTGACTACCCTACTATTGAATTCAACTAGTTAAGAAAAAGTTCAATCCTCTGCCCAATTTTGACTACGCTTAACTGCTTTTAGCCAACCTTTATAAATGAGTTCAGCTTGTTCATAAGGCATTTTCGGTTCAAATACTTTTTCTATGGCAGATTTATTTCTTAACTCATGAAGATCTTGCCAAAAACCAGTGGCCAACCCTGCTAAGAAAGCTGCACCCAATGCTGTAGTTTCTTTCATTATTGGACGCTCTACCGGTGTCGTTAAAATATCGGCCTGAAATTGCATCAAGAAATTATTTTCCGTTACTCCTCCATCGACACGGAGTGTACGAAGCTCTTCTTCTGCATCTTGTTGCATGGCATCTAAAACATCCCGAGTTTGAAAGGCTATAGACTCTAGAGTTGCGCGGATAATATGTTCAATACTAGCCCCACGTGTCAGACCAAAAATTGCGCCGCGAGCTGTCGGGTCCCAATACGGTGCTCCTAATCCGGTAAAAGCAGGTACTACATATACACCATTATTATCCTTTACACGTGTTGCATAAAGCTCGGAATCCTTAGCATTCTTAATAACTTTTAATTCATCGCGTAACCACTGTACGCAAGAACCACCGTTAAATACGGCGCCCTCTAAGGCATAGTTCACCTCACCACTCGCACCACAGGCAATAGTTGTAAGTAATCCATGCTCTGAACGGACAATCTTTTTACCCGTATTCATGAGTAGAAAACAGCCGGTACCGTAGGTATTTTTAGCCTGTCCCGACTCAACACACATTTGACCAAAAAGCGCAGCCTGCTGATCACCCGCGATTCCGGCAATTGGGATCCCTACTTCTTGTCCACTAATGGTATGTGTATATCCATAAACCTCAGATGAACTACGAACCTCCGGCAACATTGCTCTAGGAATGTCTAAAGCTTGTAAAAGCTTTTCATCCCACTCAAGCTTTTCGATATCAAACAGCATGGTTCGAGATGCATTGGTAAAATCAGTGACATGGACGGCACCATTAGTTAGTTTCCAAATGAGCCAAGTATCCACCGTACCGAATAATAACTCTCCCCGCTCAGCACGCTCACGGCTGCCTTCAACATGATCCAAAATCCATTTAATTTTTGTGGCCGAGAAATATGGATCAATGACTAAACCGGTGGTCTTACGGATATATTCTTGCCAACCTGCTTTATACAATTGATTGCATATTTCCGTTGTTTGTCGGCTTTGCCAAACAATCGCATTGTAAATAGGCCTTCCTGTTTTTTTGTCCCAGACAATAGTGGTTTCCCGTTGGTTTGTAATTCCAATTGCCGCAACTTGTTCACTCTTTATGCCAGCTTGAGCCAATGCTTCGACCCATACAGCACTTTGAGTTGCCCAAATTTCCATAGGATCATGCTCAACCCAACCTGGCTGAGGGTAAATCTGGGTAAATTCTCTTTGAGCAATACTGACAACGTTCGCATCATGATCTAAAACAATTGCTCTTGAGCTTGTTGTTCCCTGATCAAAAGCGACAATATATTTTTTCGGGCAATTTGACATCTGAATGTCCCTTTCATTTTCCACACACATCTAGCCCACAATGCAAAAACATCATGCCTAACTGTATTTATTTAAAATTTTCTTTGGAATATATCATTATTTTTAAGTGGCATAGGGTTTCTTCGTCCAAACATTACCCATTCTTTATCAATTTTTTACTGCATGGAAAAAAGTAATAAGAAAAATATTGAAATTAGAAGATAAAAATATGCTGATCGCCTAATTTGAAATCACATAAATATTCAACTTATTCCTTTGCTTAAATAATAAACATTGTTTTACAGACATAAAAAAAATAAAGTGAAATACTCCTGTAGATAATATGTAAAAACGGAATAAATCTTCTCTTTTTTAGCATTCAACCCAAGCGAAACATGGAGCGAATCATGGTTGATCAACCTTCTACCGCAACAACTCCACATTCTAATTTAGATACAAAAACCCGTCTAAAATCAATTTTGGGCGGTTCTGCCGGTAACCTTGTCGAATGGTACGACTGGTATGTATATGCCGCATTTACGCTCTATTTTGCTCATGCATTTTTCCCAAAAGGAAGTCAAACCGCCCAACTTCTTCAAGCTGCCGCTATTTTTGCAGTGGGTTTCCTTATGCGTCCCATTGGCGCATGGATTATGGGGATCTATTCTGACCGTAAAGGACGTAAAGCGGGCCTTACGCTTTCCGTTACTTTAATGTGTATCGGTTCGCTACTGATTGCTGTTACACCTTCCTACGAAAGTATTGGCGTATTTGCTCCATTGCTTTTGGTTATTGCACGTTTAATTCAAGGCTTAAGTGTAGGCGGTGAATATGGCGCAAGTGCAACGTATTTAAGTGAAATGGCAGAAAAAGATCGACGTGGTTTTTTCTCAAGCTTCCAATATGTCACTTTAATTGCAGGACAGCTTACAGCTTTATGCGTACTACTCATCTTGCAAATGATACTTACCGAAGAACAACTGCATGACTGGGGATGGCGTGTTCCGTTTTTCATCGGAGCCCTTTTAGCTATTGTGGTGTTCCGTATTCGTCGTGGCTTATTGGAAACTCAATCCTTTAAAAACGCTCAAGCAGAAACAGATCAGCCGAAATCAGGAATGTTTGCTTTATTTAAACATTATCCTAAAGAGGCCTTCACTGTATTATTCCTAACTGCTGGTGGTACTTTAGCTTTTTATACTTACACCACCTATTTACAGAAATATTTAGTGAATACTTCTGGTTTTACCAAGCCTGAGGCTACTCAAATTACCACTTTAGCCTTATTCATCTTTATGTGCTTACAGCCATTGGCAGGTGCCTTATCAGATCGGATTGGCCGTAAACCGCTTATGATCGCCTTCGGGGTCACAGGTGTTTTATTCACTTATATTTTGTTTGATACACTTGCAAACACGCATAACTACTGGACTGCTTTCTGGCTATGTTTAGGTGGACTGGTTATGGTAACCGGCTACACATCAATTAATGCTGTAGTGAAGGCTGAACTTTTCCCTGCACATATTCGAGCTTTAGGTGTCGCATTACCTTATGCAATTGCGAATACTTTATTTGGTGGTACAGCCGAGTTTTTTGCATTAAGTTTTAAAGAAGCCGGGCACGAATCTTGGTTCTTTATTTACGTCAGTATCATGATTTTCATTTCATTGCTGATTTATATCTTCATGAAAGACACCAAGCATCATTCAAAAATTAAAGAACATTAAAATCCTTCAATTAGAGCTAATATCATAAGTGAATGTTAGCTCTAACTTAGTGAATAAGCTCCAACAACGTTTCTATTTTATGAGATACTTCATATAAGAAAATAAGGACGATACTGATGAATAAAAGTATTCTATGTTTGGCATTAAGTAGTATGTTCATTTTAACTGCCTGTCAGACTACGCCTCGACAATATAATGGTTCAACTGGCTACCAGATTGAAAACCAAACAAAAACTTCAGCGACTTTAGCTTACACTTTAGCTGGTCGTAGTAACCAGCAACTTGATGAGCGTAAATTGCAACGTGCTTGTCAAAATGTGTTAGGTGCTCAGAAAATTTATAAATTATCAATTTTAAGCATCAATGAAATTCCTAATCCAGCTAAAGATGAGCATTACGGAATTCAACTAGGTGAAACCCGCGCTTCTTTTGGCTTATCAAATACACCTAGCTTAAATAATGGTGAAGATTATGCGACACGCCAAGCACTTGAAGCACGTCCAAGTACATTAAAAGTCGTTCGTTATACTTGTTCATAACCTAAAAAAAGACGCTGTTCTCTTACAGCGTCTTATAAAAACTTACATTTCTAAATTCTTTCGCTTCATCCAGATCTGGCCAAGTTGTTGCACTTCTTTCTTCAATTTTTTCGTATTTTGGATGACTAAAATTTTTAACACGGCTATCTGCTACCCATACTTCTGGTGCAAATTTTAAAAATTCGTCTAAGAAAAAGCGATTATATTGGTCATATAACACATCGGCAGCAAGTAAAACATCGACTTGTTCAGCCTTATATAAATCATCTAAATATTCGAGTTCTACATCATTAAGTAAAGCATTTTCACGGCAAGCATTTAGACTAACCTGATCAATATCACAGCAGATTACGCGTTTTGCTCCTGCCATTTTTGCAGCAATTGCCACTACACCAGAACCTGCTCCGAAATCTAACACCACTTTATCTTTAACATGGTGCGGCTCTGCAAGTATCCACTGAGCCATCGCCAAGCCTGATGCCCAACAGAAAATCCAATACGGCGTGTCATTCCAGATACGGCGAATAACTTCGTCATCCAATCGATCAGTTGGAAAAACAGGTGGAATCAACCATAAAGAAATTGGAGTTTCTGGCAACTGTTGTGCCATTAATTCACAATGAGGAATGACTTCATGTAAGGCTTGAAGTAAATGTTCAGGGGCTTTGGTCAATTGAAAGGTGCAGCTCATAAATAAGCTCAACAATTTATAATTACTATTTGATCATCTGCATCGCGAGCAAGACTAAAACAGTAGCTTAAAGCATGATAGTGGCTAGTTACTAAAAATACGTTAGTTCAATTCCACTGCTTTAATTAGTGCAACCGTTTTGGTCTTGCGTAGCATTCGCTACTCATCCCGAAAGAAAAGTAACATACGAGCTCCTAACATTTGCGTTAAACGGTAGGACGCCGCTGTGAATAAATTAAATTAACCTAAAGCTTTTTCAGCAGCTTCTACAGTTTGACGAATCAAAGTTGTAATGGTCATTGGACCAACACCACCCGGTACTGGTGTATAAGCAGAAGCAATTTCTTCAATACCTTGTAATTGAATATCGCCTACACCACCGCCATCACGCGGATGGAAACCAGCGTCTACAACAACTGCACCTTGTTTAATCCAGTCTTTTTGAATAAGTTCAGCTTTACCTACAGCACCAACAATAATGTCAGCTTGTTTCACAAGCTCAGGTAAGTTTTGTGTACGTGAATGGCAAATCGTTACTGTCGCATTTGCTTGCAACAACATCATTGCCATTGGTTTACCTAAAATTGCTGAACGGCCAACTACAACCGCGTGTTTACCAGCAATTTCGATATTGTTTTCTTTAAGAATCGTCATAATGCCAGCAGGAGTCGCTGAACCATATGCAGCTTCACCCATTGCCATACGGCCAAAACCAAGGCAAGTTACGCCATCTACATCTTTTGCTAAAGAGATCGCATCAAAACATGCGCGCTCATCAATTTGTGCAGGAACTGGATGCTGTAAAAGAATACCGTGAACATCTGGATTGGCATTAAGCTTTTCAATTTCAGCTAATAATTGTTCTGTTGTGGTTTCTTGTGGTAATTCGATTTTTAATGAATCCATACCTACTCGGCGGCAGGCATTCCCTTTCATACGTACATAAGTTGCAGAAGCACCATCATCCCCAACCAAAATAGTCGCTAAAATTGGGGTACGACCTGTTTTCGCTTTTAAAGCTTCAACACGTACCAACAAATTTTCTTCAATTTGCTTTGCTAATGCACGACCGTCTAAAACCAATGCCACAGCACATCTCCAAGGTAGACATGAATTTAATGTGCCAATAATACATGATAATTTCGACAATTTTATTCTAGATGTTGTTTTTATGTGCATCTTCGCTCAAAACAGTATTGTTTTTTTTGTAAAGGTTGCTAATATGTGCATCACCAAATGCAGGCGGGGTGGCAGAGTGGTCATGCAGCGGACTGCAACTCCGTGGACGCCGGTTCGATTCCGACCTCCGCCTCCAAATTTGGTAAAGCCCGGGTGGTGAAATAGGTAGACACAGGGGATTTAAAATCCCCCGCCCTCAAAGCGTGCCGGTTCGAGTCCGGCCCCGGGCACCATCTTCAAGTACTGAATATGGTGTCATAAAGAATCCAGCGTAAGCTGGTTTTTTTATACTTAAAAAAAGGGCTACTATGTAACCCTCTATTTTTTTTAATTTTAAGCCGTCTTTTGACCTTGTTTTAACGGCATCAAATTCAGATCCAATACAATATCTTTTTGTCTACTTGAATCGATTTGATATTCAGCATTTTTAATTGAATCTACAAATCTCCACTCAGAATGAACTTGCGCCTGATCTAGAGTAACCAACAGATATCCTCGTTGATTTAAATTACAATAAACCAATTCATCAATTAATGTAGTAAATGCAAATTCAAACTGTTGAAGCTGAGCCAGTGGAATACTTAAATATTTTTCTAAACCTGGAGACGATACAGAACTGGTCGCTAATTCAACTCCAACATATTTCCCTTTCTGACTATATAAATAAGATGCCCATGCATTATGTGTATCCCCGGCTAACACAATGATCTTTTTATTAAATTCTGCCAATTTATCGTACACAAACTCTCGCTCAGCATAGTAACCATCCCAAGCATCGAGATTATATGGCGCAACCGTCATAATTCTTGCTTTTTCTTGGGCTGTTAATGTCGGATCATTTTGTTGTAAACGAAGTTTTAAAGCGACCAACTCGGTAATTTGTGCATTCATCTTAGCAAGCGCATCAGGCGAAGTTCCTCCTGAAGTAATTTGCCCTAAAGACGCCAACAACTCAGCTGGAATCCACATTTTACTCATTAAAACTTGCTGCCCTACTACATTCCATGTTGCTGTAGATTGCTTTAATTTATCAACCAACCAATCTCTTTGCATATACCCCATCAAAGTACGCACCGGATTAGTTAAATCTGCCTGAAACTTTGCAATATCCAAACCTGTAGTCGTCATGTAGTCTGCATATGCAAGCTGCTTATCACGCGCAATAATACGCGTATCTAGCATGGTTAACTGAACAAGAGAGCCAAAATTAAACTGGCGATAAATATTTAAATGATCTGTACTAGAAACTGGACGAATTGGCATCCATTCAAAATAAGCCTGTAGAGCAGCTAATTTACGGTCCGAAAAGGCCCCTTCATTACTTTGATGGTTTTCCGCCCCCTCACGCCAAGCATCATTTGCCAACTCATGGTCATCCCAAATCACAATAAAAGGATGGCGCTGATGAGCTGCTTTCAAATCTTTATCTTGACGATAAAGCGCATAACGTTTGCGGTAATCATCTAATTTAATAATTTCTTTATTATTATCGGCAGGTAAATTACGGCCTAGCTTGATTGCATCTTCTGTCGCATAGCCATCTGCCCCATATTCATAAATATAGTCACCCAAGTGAATAATGACATCAACATTCTGTTTTGCCATTTCACGATAAACATAAAAGTAACCCGCAGGATAGTTAGAACAAGAACATACTGCAAAGCTCACTTTATTGGTGGATGTTGGTAATGTTTTCGTCTGCCCAACTGGTGAAACTTTATTACCAAATTTAAAACGGTAGTAGTACACCGTATCTGCTTGTAACCCAGCTGCATCAACTTTCACTGTAAAGTCATCAGTCTTGCTTGTTTCAACCATTCCCGTCTTTAAATTTTGTTTAAACTGATTATCGGTTGAAATTTCCCATACAACTTTTAAGCGCACCCCAGAGACTCTCGGTGTTACTCGTGTCCACAAAATAACTTTATCTTGTAGTGGGTCCCCGCTTGCGACACCATGAAGAAAATCTGCTTGTATTTCTGGGCTTTCATCATCTGAGCCATCATTACAACCTGTAAAAGCAACAGGTATAGATAAAGCCCCAAAACCGAGTAGACTTTTTTGAATTAATTCTCGGCGTGAAATTTTCTCTGACATAAAATTACCTAAGTTTTAAGCAATGAGTGTCTTAAACTTAAGTAGAGAAGATGAACAACTGATCTCAGTTTGATGAACAAATCATGACATAAATTGGTTAATTTATATAAATACTGATAAGAACTGATTGAAAATAAAGCAAACTCTCTGTTTTTCTCTTGCCAATCGCGCACTTGTCCTCTATTATTGCGCACATGCCCGGGTGGTGAAATAGGTAGACACAGGGGATTTAAAATCCCCCGCCCTCAAAGCGTGCCGGTTCGAGTCCGGCCCCGGGCACCATTTTCAACTATTGAATTTGGTGCCATAAAGAATCCAGCGTAAGCTGGTTTTTTTATGCCTGATGAAAATAATGCCATGATCAGAATATTAATATTTATATCCGCTCTACTCTTTTTTATACGCTTTGCAAATGCCGAAGATATATTTAACGGTACAATCTTGTTCAAAAATAATGATTGGCACTTTGTACGCTGCTCTATTACTCAAGATGACTATCTAATTGAAGCCCCTCAAGAGATATTTACTCAATTTAAAGAGCTACAGCAGCAACAAAAAAACTATTGGGTCAGCGTATTGGCAGAAGTAAATGAACAGCAGAATGGAAATTTAATTTTAAAAATTGAGAAAATAGACGAAGTTCATTTAGACGAGACATGTCATTTATTAGAAGCTCTCAAAAATTTTGAAAATCGAGAGTAATCACCACTCTCGATTCATCACCAACTCTTCCATTTCCAGATCTAAATATCCTGCATCTTGTACCACCATCATCATTGCCTCAGCAATATAATCAGCAGCACTATCATCAAGCGATGAGTCTAGATCTTCGAACTGTGGCTTCATTTCATTAATTTCATTTACAGTTTGATGAGCATATCGATAGATATCTTGCTCAGCTAAAGCAGGTTTTTGAACTTTTTTAGCAAATTGCTCAATAAGCTGCTTGAGTTCAGCGACCAAAATATCTGGATAATATTCATCATCAAACATTGGGAGAAGTAAGTCTTCAAACATACAAAAGTTTACACAACAGCAAAAACTTGCCGCTTATAACATATTTTCGTAAAAATCACGAGATATTTACCCGACTCACTCATCCACTCTATTTTAATGAGCACTGAGTGAGTCCAATTTTATAACGTCATTATTTAGGCTTGCTGCATCGCTTTCCAAACTAAAATTGCTTCATGCATTTCCTTTACATCATGCGCTCTTACAATGGATGCTCCCTGCTGAATACTAAGCAAATGCCCAGTTACACTTCCCACAGCACGTTGATCTGCAGGAGCGCCTTGTAAAGCTTCACCTATGAAACGTTTACGAGAAAGCCCGGATAAAATTGGATAGCCAAGTTCATTAAGTTTCCAAAATTCTTTTAATAGTTTTAAATTTTGCTGAGCATTTTTCGCAAAGCCAAATCCAGGATCAACAATAATATTGTGCTTTTTTACCCCAGCAGCCAAAGCCTCATCAATACGCTGTTGCAACTCTTGCATCACATCGAGTGTTACATCAGTGTACTGATCCAACTGATTCATTGTCGTTGGTTCACCGCGCATATGCATAATTACTACCGGTATATCTAATTCTACGGCAGTTTTTAAAGCATTGGGACGTGTTAAGGCACGGACATCATTCCAGATATGTGCCCCTGCTGCTTTTGCTGCGCGAATAACTTCTGGCTGACTTGTGTCGATCGATAAAATAACGTTATGGTGAGATAAAGCTTCAACGACAGGTACCACACGACGCACTTCTTCTTCTACTGCAACTTCTGAAGCACCAGGACGGGTAGACTCCCCCCCAATATCAATAATAGTCGCGCCTTGCTCAATCATACTAAGTGCATGATCAACCGCTTGGTCTAATTGGTTGTGTTTGCCGCCATCACTGAAAGAATCAGGAGTGACATTTAAGATACCCATAACATGGGGCTGAGATAAATCTAATTGAAGCTGTCTACACTGTAAAATCTGCTTTGGTAAAGATATTAACTGCATAAAAAGCTCCGGTTCAAAATCAGCGGCTATTTTAACAAGTAAGCTTTACATGCTGTCGATTTCTTTTCAGTTTTATCCAAAATTAAGACAAATAAAAAAGCCACATGACTGTGGCTTTTTTATTAATTAACTTAATTCATCGCTGGTAATGGCGGCGGAGTAGATGGACCATCTTTTGGTGGCTCAAACGCAGATACCGGATTTTCAGCAATATAAACTTTAGGTGGTTGAGGTTCGCGGCCTTCCATGATGTCACGGATTTGGTCACGATCAATAGTTTCCCATTCCATCAACGCTTTAACCATTGCGTGTGCGATATCTTTATTATTTTCCAAGATATCACGAGCAACTTTATATTGTTCATCTAAAATACGGCGTACTTCCTGATCAACTTGTTGTTGAGTCGCTTCAGAAATTGTACGGCTACCTACGTTACCGAAGAATCCATTTTGGTTTTCATCTTCGTAAACCATCACACCCATCTTGTCAGACATACCGTACTTCGTTACCATCGCACGAGCCATTTTTGTAGCGCGTTCGAAGTCATTTGAAGCACCAGTCGATTGCTGTTGAATGAAGACTTCTTCAGCAATACGTCCACCAAACAAAATTGCAATTTCATTTAGCATTTTGTCTTTATAGTGGCTAATCTGATCTTGTTCAGGTAACTGCCAAGTTACACCTAAAGCCCAACCACGCGGCATAATTGTTACCTTATGCACAGGGTCAGTACCCGGTAAAATCTCAGCAACAATTGCATGTCCAGCTTCATGGTAAGCAGTTGCACGACGCTCTTCTTCACGTAGAACCATTGATTTACGTTCAGGACCCATATAGATCTTGTCTTTTGCATCTTCAAAGTCATGCATATCGACAGTGTTCTTATTACGGCGAGCAGCAAACAAAGCAGCTTCATTTACAAGGTTTGCCAACTGAGCACCAGAGAAACCAGGCGTACCACGAGATAAAACTTTAACATCTACACCAGTAACTGAAGGCAATTTTTTCAAATGTACATTCAGAATTTGTTCACGACCACGGATGTCAGGTAAACCAACCATAACTTGACGGTCGAAACGGCCTGGACGCAATAATGCTTTATCCAATACGTCAACACGGTTAGTCGCAGCAATAACAATTACGCCTTCATTACCTTCAAAACCGTCCATCTCTACGAGCATTTGGTTTAAGGTTTGCTCACGTTCATCATGACCACCACCTGTACCTGAACCACGGTGACGACCTACTGCATCAATCTCATCAATAAAGATAATACATGGCGCATGACGTTTTGCTTGTTCAAACATATCACGGACACGGGACGCACCCACACCCACAAACATCTCAACAAAGTCAGAACCAGAAATGCTAAAGAATGGAACTTTTGCTTCACCAGCAATTGCTTTGGCTAATAACGTTTTACCAGTACCTGGAGGACCAACCATAAGCACACCACGTGGAATAGTAGCGCCCAAGCGTTTGAATTTTGCAGGATCCTTTAAGAAATCTACAATTTCCACAACTTCTTGTTTCGCTTCATCACAACCGGCAACGTCAGCAAAAGTCACTTTGATTTGGTCTTCAGAAAGCATTTTTGCCTTCGACTTACCAAAACTCATCGGACCATTTTTGCCGCCTGCACCACCACCCATGTTACGCATAAAGAACATGAATAACAAAATGATTAACAGTACAGGGAAACTAGCAATGAGAAGTTGCATCAAAATGCCTTGACGTTGTGGTGCTGTGCCCTCTACAACAACATTTTGCTTGTTTAAGCTTGGCATAAGTTCAGTGTCTTCAACTTGCGGACGAACAGTTTCAAACTGAGATCCGTTAGTTTTTTCACCACTAATATTTAAACCGTCAATCGTGACTTGCTTAATTTGGCCAGCATTCACCGCTGCAACAAAATCTGAATATTTCATTGCAGTTGGCTTATTGCGGTCACTGATATTACTGAAAATTAAAATCAGAACACCAAGTATTATTAGCCACAATACGGCATTCTTGAAGTAATCGCTCAAAGCTTTATTCCCATATCAATCTAATTTGATCATGCCCAAACTTGGCCGATCGTCTTAAAAACAGCAATTGTCTTGCTTGCGGATAACCTAAAAGATACAAAATGCACAATTTTTAGGAGCTTGGCAAGTAAACTTTATTGCAATGCTTTCTTACGCCCTTGTCCAACCAAAAAAACTTCTTTAGATCGTGCCCGAGAAGCTGCTGGTTTTGCTGTTTTTAACACATCAAAACTATCAACGACTTGTTTACGAAACTCATCAAATCCTGCGCCTTGGAACACTTTAACAACAAACTGTCCATTTGGACCCAAGACTTTCTGAGCAAAGTCTAAAGCAAGTTCACACAAGTAAATCTGTCGAGGTTGATCAACAGCCCTATTACCTGATGTATTGGGGGCCATATCAGAAATTACAATGTCTACTTGTCTTCCGTTTAAAATATTTAACAATTTTTCAAATACAGCTTCTTCTCTGAAGTCGCCTTGTAAGAAAGTGACATCTGGCAAAGCATCCATAGGTAAAATATCGGAAGCAATAACCAATCCTTTACTACCAACGAGTTTCCCAGCGATTTGTGACCAACTCCCAGGAGCTGCTCCCAAGTCCACCACTGTCATGCCTGGCTTGATCAACTTATATTTTTCTTGAATTTCAAGAAGTTTATACGCTGCTCGTGCACGATATCCTTCCTTTTGTGCTTTTTTTACAAAAGGATCGTCTAGATGTTCCCTCATCCACGCACGACTACTTTTAGACAATTTTTGGTTGGTGATGCGTGTTGCCATAACTCACTAAATATCAAAAAAACTTCTGATTGATCATTGTACGTGAAAATTACTCTCATTACAGTACGGATGTAACGTAATCTCAATAACTTTTACAGTTTTTTTCCAATAATGTTGATCGATTATTTATACAGTTTTTCGTACATTTGATTTTAAGTTTTTTGCTATACTAAGTCGTTTTTAAAATCAGGTATTTTTAATGGCCGCTTTATCTATTCATGAACGTAAACGTTTACGTCAAATTGGTCATGTGCTTAATCCGGTTGTCATGATTGGTGGACAAGGCTTAACAGACGCTGTTATTGAAGAAACGCTTCGTGCTTTAAACGATCATGAACTCATCAAGGTAAAAATTGCTGGTGAAGACCGTGAAGCTCGTGCCGCAGTAATTGATGCGATTGTAGAAGCAACTGGTGCTGAAGCTGTACAGAAAATTGGTAAAATTGTTTTACTCTATAAAAAAGCAGCTAAGCAAAATCAACATTTATCTAACCTTGTTCGTCACGCACACTTAGCAAACTAACTTATTGACTACTTATGGCAAGTTACGAACTTTCAGCTTTTGATCGTTTTCATGCTGTTTCTGTTGTTGGCGCAATTGAACAGCAAGCCCCATATACATTAAATGTGGGTTTTTGGATTCGTGATCCAAACCAACTGATTATCTGGCCCCAAGAAGTCGCCGCTCATCCTCGTCAGGACTTTTTGTGGGAAGAGACTTGTTTTGAAATTTTCATTGGCGTGCATGATGAAGATTTCTACCGGGAAATTAATCTTTCCCCTTCTCAAGCATGGCAGACTTACCAGTTTGAAGAATATCGCTATCCGGAAAGCATGCCTCCCCTCGTTGCTTACGATATCGAATTGAATCATCTCAAACGTACCCACTATGGGTTAAATGTAAGTCTTGACTTAAGCCAGTTTATGCAACAGCACCGCTTAAAATGGGCAAACCTTTATCTAGGTTTGACTGCTGTTTTAAAAACAAAAGATGGTATGCAGCACTATGCAATGCAGCATAGTGGAAAACATGCTGATTTTCACAATAAACGTGATTGGCTGCATGAGTTTTAAAAAACAAAAAAGCGAGAAATTAATTCTCGCTTTTTTATTAACTTTTAATGCTAAATCTTTAGTGATCTCTTGCTTTGTTCCAAGCTTCAACCGCATTATTTTTAGTGCGTTTTAAGCTTTCAGTTAAAGAGTCTTTGTGTTTTAAAGAAATTTGGCTAATGTCACCTTTAAGTTCCTTAGTCACTTTGGTTAGATCTTCAATTAATGCATTGATTTCAGCTTTTAAAGTATTTTTTAATTCATTCAATCCTTCTTGTGAAGTATTGAACTGAGCTTTAATCACATCAAGACGCTGTAAAATATCTTGTTTAATCTGAGCAAATTGATTGTGAATGTTCTGATTCAATTCTTGTGTTTCAGCTTCAATCTTTTCTTCGGTCTCATTAATTACAGCTTTTACTTGCTCTTGTGTTTCTGCAATAGCTTCTTTAACTTGCGAAGTCGCTTCGTGAGCCACTTCTTTGACCTGTTCTGTTTTTTCAGCTACAACTTCTTTTACCTGTGTAGCTTTAGTGCTAACCGCTTTTTTAGCTCGAGTCGTCGTTTTGGCTACGGCCTCTTTAGCTTCAGCTACTTCTGTTTTTACAGTCTCTGCTACTGATGAAGTATTCTCAGCTATGTCTTTTGAAACTTGGTTATCGCTCATGCTATTTCCTCTATTGTTTATTTTTTAGCTAACATTACAATAAGAGGAATTAGACAATTTCAGCAGCCAGATTGTCAGACAATTTGCTAAAAGTATCAATTTCAGACAAGTGGATGAATTTTTTTGCTAAAAGCAAGCAATGAATTAAATTTTTTAATAGAAAATAAATAGACTTTTTAAGGTTCCATGCGTATAATGCGCTGTTAAGTTACAAGCGAGCAGACCAGTGAGGAGGGGCATGTTTTTTTAGAACATCGCCTATCTTTTTTAGGTCTACTCGCTTTTTTACAGCCGAAATTCAGGAGCTTTGGTTTGAGCACCCCCGCCATTTTAGCCCTCGCAGATGGAACGATCTTTAAAGGAACGTCAATCGGCGCAACGGGAAGTACGACTGGAGAAGTCGTTTTTAACACAGCCATGACAGGCTATCAAGAAATTTTGACTGACCCAAGTTATGCACAACAAATTGTGACATTAACTTACCCTCATATTGGTAACACTGGTTGCAACGAAGAAGACGTTGAATCTGGTCGTATCCATAAAGTATGGGCGAATGGTTTAATTATTCGTGACCTTCCACTATTACACAGCAACTTCCGTTCTGAGCAATCATTAAGTGAATATTTGCAAGCGCACAATGTTGTCGCAATTGCTGATATTGACACACGTAAACTTACTCGTATTTTACGTGATAAAGGTGCACAAAATGGTTGCATCCTTGCCGGCGAAAATATTACTGAAGAAGAAGCAATTGCTAAAGCTCGCGCTTTTGGTGGTTTAAATGGTTTAGACCTTGCAAAAGAGTGCTGTGATCCGACAGGCTTTGAATGGTCTGAAGGTTCATGGGTATTAGGTAAAGGCTTTACTCAACCTGAGTTAAAATACCATGTGGTTGCATACGATTATGGTGTCAAAACCAACATCTTGCGTATGCTTGCAGACCGCGGTTGTAAACTCACTGTTGTCCCTGCTGAAACTCCGGCTGAAAAAGTATTAGCACTTAATCCGGATGGCGTATTCCTTTCAAACGGCCCTGGCGACCCAGCTGCTTGTGATTACGCTATCGAAGCTGTAAAAACTATTGTTGAAACCACAACATTACCTGTATTTGGTATCTGTTTAGGACACCAAATCTTGGCACTCGCTTCTGGTGCAAAAACTGTAAAAATGAATCATGGTCACCACGGTGCGAACCACCCTGTACAAAATCTTGAAGATGGTACAGTGATGATTACATCTCAAAACCATGGTTTTGCTGTAGATGCAGAAACATTACCGGCTAACTTAAAAGCAACGCATAAATCATTGTTCGATGGCACTCTACAAGGGATTCATCGTACAGACAAACCAGCTTTCAGCTTCCAAGGTCACCCTGAAGCAAGCCCAGGTCCACATGATTGTGCACCTTTGTTCGATCATTTCATCGAACTTATTGAAGCATCTAAACAGTAATTAAGGAGCGAATAATGCCTAAACGTACGGATATTAAAAGCATCTTAATTATTGGTGCTGGTCCAATTGTCATTGGTCAAGCTTGTGAGTTTGACTATTCTGGTGCTCAAGCATGTAAAGCACTTCGTGAAGAAGGCTATCGTGTTATTTTGGTTAACTCTAACCCAGCAACCATTATGACTGACCCTTCAATGGCTGATGCAACTTATATTGAGCCAATTACTTGGCAAACTGTTGCTCAAATCATTGAAAAAGAGCGCCCAGATGCAGTACTCCCTACTATGGGTGGACAAACTGCACTTAACTGCGCACTTGCACTTGATGAAAATGGCGTATTAGAAAAATACGGCGTAGAACTTATTGGTGCAACAAAAGAAGCAATTGAAAAAGCTGAAGACCGTAAATTGTTTGATGAAGCAATGCGCAAAATCGGCTTGGAATGCCCAAAAGCTGCCATTGCTGAAACAATGGAAGAAGCATTGGAAATTCAATCTCGCTTTGGTTTCCCAGTAATTATCCGTCCGTCATTCACTATGGGTGGTTCAGGCGGTGGTATTGCATATAACCGCGAAGAATTCCTTGAGATTTGTGAACGTGGTTTCGACCTCTCTCCTACTCACCAATTATTGATCGACGAATCTTTAATTGGTTGGAAAGAATACGAAATGGAAGTTGTTCGTGACAAAAACGACAACTGTATTATCGTATGTGCGATCGAAAACTTCGACCCAATGGGCGTTCATACAGGTGACTCAATCACTGTAGCACCGGCTCAAACCTTAACTGACAAAGAATATCAATTGATGCGTAATGCTTCAGTTGCAGTTCTTCGTGAAATTGGTGTTGAGACAGGTGGTTCTAACGTTCAGTTCGGTATTAACCCGAAAGACGGCCGTATGGTTGTGATCGAGATGAACCCACGTGTATCTCGTTCTTCTGCGCTTGCGTCTAAAGCAACTGGTTTCCCAATTGCAAAAATCGCAGCCAAACTTGCTGTTGGTTACACCCTTGATGAATTGAAAAATGACATCACTGGTGGCGTAACTCCTGCAAGCTTTGAACCATCAATTGATTACGTTGTAACAAAGATTCCTCGTTTTAACTTCGAGAAATTCCCACAAGCAGAACCTGTATTAACCACTCAGATGAAATCTGTTGGTGAAGTCATGGCTATTGGTCGTAACTTCCAGGAATCTGTACAAAAAGCATTACGTGGTCTTGAAGTTGGCGTAAGCGGTTTCGATGAGAAAATCGAAGCTGGTGCAACAAATGTAAAAGAAACTATTCTAAAAGAGCTTAAAGTTCCTGGACCTGAACGTATTTGGTACGTAGCAGATGCATTCCGTCACGGTTTCTCTTTAGATGATGTATTTGAAGCAACTAAAATTGACCGTTGGTTCTTGATCCAAATTCAAGATATTGTCAACACAGAAGCTCAAGTAAAAACTTTAGGTTTTGGTGATCTCACTGCTGAAAATATCCGTTCGTTCAAACGTAAAGGTTTATCTGACCTTCGTATTGCGAACCTCATGGGTATTTCTCAAAAGCAATTCCGTAAGCAACGTTGGAACTTGGGTGTTTACCCTGTATACAAACGTGTTGATACATGTGCTGCCGAGTTTGAATCTGGTACAGCATATATGTACTCGACTTACGATGAAGAGTGTGAAGCTAACCCATCAAATCGTGACAAGATCATGGTTATTGGTGGTGGTCCAAACCGTATTGGTCAAGGTATCGAATTTGACTACTGCTGTGTACACGCTGCTTTAGCAATGCGTGAAGACGGTTATGAAACAATCATGGTGAACTGTAACCCTGAAACTGTTTCTACCGACTATGACACATCTGATCGTCTATACTTCGAACCTGTAACACTTGAAGACGTTCTTGAAATCGTACGTACAGAGAAGCCTAAAGGCGTAATCGTACAGTATGGTGGTCAAACTCCACTTAAATTGGCACGTGCTTTAGAAGAAGCTGGTACTCCAATTATCGGTACATCTCCAGATGCAATTGACCGTGCAGAAGACCGTGAACGTTTCCAACAAATGATTCAACGTTTACAGCTTCGTCAACCAAACAACAGCATTGTAAAATCTGCTGAAGAAGGTATTTCTGAAGCTGCGAAAGTTGGCTATCCATTAGTTGTTCGCCCATCTTATGTATTAGGTGGCCGTGCAATGGAAATCGTCTATAACGAAGATGAGCTTAAACGTTATCTTCGTGAAGCAGTACAGGCTTCTAATGAAGCACCTGTTCTTCTTGACCACTTCCTTGATGATGCAACTGAAGTTGATGTTGACTGCGTATCTGACGGTAAAGATGTCGTGATTGGCGGTATTATGCAACACATCGAACAAGCAGGTATTCACTCAGGTGACTCTGCATGTTCTATTCCTCCTTACTCTCTTTCTAAAGAGATTCAGGATGAGATGCGTCGTCAAACAATTGCGATGGCAAAAGAACTTGGTGTAGTTGGTTTAATGAACGTTCAGTTCGCAGTGAAAGGCAACGATATTTACGTTCTTGAAGTAAACCCACGTGCATCACGTACTGTTCCATTCGTATCGAAATGTATTGGTGAATCTTTAGCAAAAGTAGCTGCTCGTTGTATGGCGGGTCAATCACTTGAGTCTCAAGGTTTTACTAAAGAAATTATTCCAAATCGTTTCGCAGTAAAAGAAGCAGTATTCCCATTTGCAAAATTCCCTGGCGTAGACCCAATGCTTGGTCCTGAGATGAAATCTACAGGTGAAGTAATGGGTGTTGGTCAAACCTTTGGTGAAGCATTCTATAAGGCTGTTTTAGGCTCAAATGACCGCTTACCAGGCTTGCCAACTGAAGGTGAAGTAAAGCATGCATTCTTATCTGTTCGTGAGTCAGACAAGAAATACATCGCTGATATTGCTAAGAAATTAGTTGAATATGGCTTCAAACTTGTAGCAACAGGTGGAACATATCAGGTACTTAAAGAAGCAGGTTTAGAATGTGAATCTGTAAATAAAGTAACTGAAGGCCGTCCACATATTGTTGACCGCTTGAAAAATGGTGAAATACACCTTATTGTCAATACTACTGAAGGCAAACAAGCTCAATATGACTCTGCAATGATTCGTCGTGCTGCCCTACAAGGCAAAGTGTATTACACAACGACTATCAATGGTGCAGAAGCGGTTTGCCAAGCCTTTGCTGTGAAATTGCCAATGGATGTATACCGCTTGCAAGATTTAACTGTAGGTTAATTTTTTTCCGATAAGTCCCGCCACCTTATCGGTGGCGGGATTTTTTCATTTTTTTAACTGTGTTTTCTCAACTTAAGAGGGACCGAAATGCAACGTTATCCAATGACCCCTGAAGGTAAAATCGCCTTAGAGAAAGAATTACAACATCTGAAAACTGTTGAACGTCCACGTATTACTCAAGCGATTGCTGAAGCACGTGAACATGGGGACTTAAAAGAAAATGCAGAATATCATGCTGCTCGTGAACAGCAAGGTTTCTGTGAAGGCCGTATCCAAGATATCGAAGGAAAATTGGGTGCTGCACAAGTCATCGATGTTAAAGACTTAGAACAAAACGGTCGTGTTGTATTCGGTGTTACGGTAACGATTGAAAACCTTGATACTGAAGAACGCAAGACTTATAAGATTGTTGGTGATGATGAAGCTGATTTTAAAATCAATAAAATTTCAGTAAATTCGCCAATTGCACGTGGCCTTTTGGGTAAAAATGAAGGTGATGAAGTAAAAATTACCACTCCTCAAGGCGAAGTGGAATACGAAGTTGTAAGTGTAGAATATATTTAATTTTTATATAGATATACTTAAGTTATAAAACCCCTCAATTGAGGGGTTTTTTATATTTCAGACTAATATTAAAAAATTCACTATGCATCTTTTAAAAAACCTGATGCAAAGATTTGAAAAGCATTTAATGCTTCAGGAAGTACTTGTTCAGGATATTCACTAGAGGCCACCCATAATGCAGCGTTCATGGCAGCGCCATTTAAAAGCACTGCTGCCGCTTCAGGATCTACAATTTTAATTCGTTCTGCTGCCAATAGCTGTTCAACGCACTCACGGGTAGACTGCAGACATCTATTTTGACTTGGCCAATGCGCTGGATCGCCCAGCACTGCAGGTCCATCACGTAACACAATACGCTGAAACTCAGGATTCAAAGCATTTTGTATATAGGTCTGCCCTTCAAGTAGTAACCCTTCCCAAAGATCATCAGGCTGCTCTCGATGCTGCTGGGCATATTCTGCCATTTGTGAATCAATTTGATCGACCACTGCAGCAAATAAACCACGCTTATCGCCAAAATGATGGTACAGCGCCCCACGGGTCAACCCTGCTTCTGCCGTGAGCTTATCCATTGAAGTATCTGCATAGCCATATTCAGCAAATGCACGACGTGCTACTTCAATCAGTTTCTTGCGGGTTTCCGCCATCTTTTGTTCACGAACAGACATGTATTTCACCAAGGAATCATCAAAAAAATTTTAATTGACATACGCCTCGTATGTCAATTATGTTTACATACGAGGCGTATGTGAAATCTAAGCGATATTTATTGATTTGATATTTAAATACTGAAGGAGAACAAACCTGATGAGAACTGCAATATTTCCTCAAGACCGTCATGCATTATATGAACAGCATGGTTATTCAGCCGCAATTCAATCGAAAGATTTACTCTTTGTTTCAGGGCAGGTTGGTAGCCTTGAAGATGGCTCGCCTGTACCTGATTTTGAAAAACAGGTAATCCAAGCTTTTAAGAACTTAGCAGAGACACTGAAAGCAGCTGGTTGTACTTTCGATGATATTATTGATGTCACCACCTTTCATACTGATCCTGAACGGCAGTTTGAAAGTATTATGAAAGTTAAAAAACAGATCTTTACACAAAAGCCTTATCCAAACTGGACCGCTGTTGGTGTAACTTGGCTAGCGGGTTTTGATTTTGAGATTAAAGTCATTGCACGTATTCCTCATAATAATTAGTTCAAATTAGCATCCCCTTTAATATTTGATTCACTGGCTGGGCTGAGATTATGGGTTCAGCTTGAATCGCAATTCGGTATAATGGCATATTCCCTTTTTTTATATTTCCCTTATGGCTGAAAAGTTAATTGGCTCCCCTGTTCGTCACTGGTGTGAATTTGAGTTTATTTCCAAAACTGTGAAAAATCCAAATATCCATATTAAAGGGAATTACTCTTACTACTCGGCATATTGGGATCAAGGTTTTGAACGCTGTGTAGTGCGATATCTACATGACAAGCCTTCTACTCCAGACAAGCCAATTGATCAGCTCTATATTGGTAATTTTGTTTGTTTTGGCGCTGAATGCGTGATTATGATGGGTGGTAACCAACTTCATCGGCCAGACTGGATATCGACATTTCCCTTTGACACCCGAAGTTTTTTAGCCGCTGGTGACACTATAATTGCAGATGGCTGCTGGATTGGAAGCCGTGCAATGATTATGCAAGGTGTAAAAATCGGTGAAGGTGCTGTTGTTGCAACTGGAGCTGTGGTCACTAAAGATGTCCCCCCCTATGCAATTGTTGGTGGCGTACCTGCAAAAATTATTAAATACCGTTTTCCTCAAGAGCAAATAGAAAAACTACTTGCTTTAAAAATTTATGATTTAGATGAAAAAAAAGTTTTAAAAATGCGGGAATATTTACAAACGGATGATATAGATGCATTAACAGCATATCTTAAAAAATTACAGAGCGAATAAAATATATTTGCAAGAATTTCTTGCTTAAAAACACAAATGATTACGTGCTCGAATTTCAATCGTAAGAAAAGAAGTATAAAGTATTGAATAAATAACCATCATTACAATAAGGAATAAACTCATGTTATATCAACATATTCTTGTACCAATTGACGGTTCTGAAACTTCTATGGTTGCTATGAAAGAAGCAATCAAAATTGGGAAAGCATTAAACAGTAAAATTACGGTTGTACAAGTTATGGCACTTGACCCGATTATTGCTGACCTTTACGTTAAGACGGGGCAAACCAATGAATTGATTGAGCGTACTAGAACATATTTGCTAGATATTTTAGAGCAAGCTAAGCAACAATTTTTGCAAGAAGGACTTAGTGTAGAAACCAAATTACTTGAAGGTTTTGTTGTTCACGAAGAAATTATTCAAGCTGCACAAGAGCTTAATGCTGATCTGATTGTGATGGGTTCTCATGGCCGCACAGGTGTACGAAAACTTGTATTAGGAAGTGTTGCGCAAAAGGTCTTAGGTGAAAGTCATATTCCGGTTTTAATAGTTCGTTAAAACTAAAAAGCCTGTCTAGCTTAATACAGCAAGGCAGGCAATTATTAAAATACTTTTAAGGCTGCCAAGCAAATTGCTTTAAGTTTACTTTGCCATTTAATAAATAGATTCCCTCTGTTTCAAGCTTTAACTGCTGAATATTTTTGCCCTTTTCATTAAACTTACTTAGGCTAATTTTACCTTGCGAATTAATAACACGGTGCCAAGGGACCTGATGATCTGCATCAAGATGTTTAAGCACATACCCAACTAATCTGGCATGTTTAGGTAAACCTGCCATACGAGCAACTTGGCCATAAGTTGCAACTTTTCCATATGGAATCAAAGCGATGACTTCTAAAATTTGTCGATGTAGTTCATACTGAGTTGTCAAAATGGAATCCATAAACGTTGACATTATTCATATCATATAAAAATTTTTGAATAAAATTAAACCTACTCTAAGATGAGCTCAAGGGAAAATCGCATGAAAAAAATATTGCTGTTGATCAGTGGAACTTTACTGTGTGTTTCTTGTACTACTCGTCCCCCTCTGCTTTCAGAAAGAGGTCCAAGCATATCTGCAGATGGTCGGCCTATTGTTCCCGTCACTTTTGTTTTTACTACCAATACTCCTCAGGCTACAAAATTTGATAATTATCAACAAATGCGTAAGGAAATTAAGATTTTAAATAAATATTATGTAGATGATAAAAATAATAAGATTTTCAAATTTAAATTACACCGTTATATCCCTTATGAAGAGTTCTCAAAGTTACATTGTGATTTGAAACAGCAAATTAACCAGCCTTATCCCATTTCTACTGAAACTATTCCTGCCAGTGTAAATACATGTTTTCCTAAGCGCACTGCAAGTAAAGAAGTCATTGTTTTTATTTATGATGCTTACTCAACAAAATGGAAATTTGAAGATGTAACAAGCAGAGCATTTCGTAATAATGGCAAACCTTTTATTTTATTAGATTGGAACCGTCTAAATTATAATATTCAGGCTGGTAGTGTGCATGAGATGGGGCATGTATTTGGTCTAAAACATGTTTGTGCACCGAAGGCTACAAAACGTACTCCAACCAATATTATGACAAGTGCCGAATGTAAATTAGGCAGTGGTGGCTTAAGAAATTTAGGGTTTACTCCAGTACAACTGCAAACCATTTTATCGACTTACAACCAATATCCTTAAAATTTAACTTCAAGATATCTCCCTAAGTTATCTTGGGATGCCATGTAATTCTCAGGGGTCAGTAAAGATGTCATATAAGTACTGGCCTTTGAGAAATCTTCAGCATCTACAGGATAAGGCTGCCAAAATGTTTGTAAATTATTGGTGTAAATGGGGTAAAGACGGAGTAAATCTTTTGCCAAATCAAGTCTAGCTATACAGCCAAATGGCAAAGCATTTTGCTGTTCATATTCACCGTCACTATTAAACACTGCATTGCCTATATTAAAAACAACAGGCTTTTGATTGATGATCTGGATTGGCTGAATAGTATGAGCACCATGACCAACGATCAGATCCGCTCCTGCTTGAGTAAGAATAGTCGCGAGTTTAGTTTGGTCTTTTGTAATAGGCTTAAAGTCGACACCCCAATGACAAATAACAATAATTTTGCGTTCTGGATGAGCCTGCTTATAACGCATTATTTGTTCAAGTAAAACGCCATTTAAGCAAGCTACTCCACTTCTTGATCCTAACGCATAAAAGTCATAATCCAGATAGGCCATGTCTCTATGCCAATAACCATTAAAAATCGCATAGTGCTTAGTCTCAAAAGTGATTTCAAAGTAATTGTGAGCATCTTTTTGGTTCAGTCCAGCGCCAATATAAGAAATACTCGCCTGATCCAACTGTTGTAATGTATAGGCTAATCCTTGCTCACCGTAATCTTTCAAATGGTTATTTGCCAAAACCAAATAATTTAGATGAATGCTCTTAAATTCTTCTAATGTTTTTTTAGCATCTGCTTTTAAAACAAATGGCTTTTTATCTTTTAACGGCGATTGATTTTCTAAAGAAAATACTGCTTCAAAGTTAGCGATGTTGATGTCATTTTTACCTAAAAAGGGCTGTATTTTTTCAAATGAATAATGATATCCATATTGCTGTAAGGCATCTGTTTGCCCTCTAGACTTACGCTTTTCGGTATACATTTCACCAAAATAGGTATCTCCAAGAATATTGATAATACCTGTTTGAGAAGAATATTTTTTTGCCTCGACATGCCCTTCTTGAAAATAATGGTAGTAAGGAACCAAATGCTCCAGACGGTGAATACCATCCAGAAAAGAGAAAAAACCAATGCTCCGGTTATATTCGGAATAAGTGATATAAATCTGTCTAAAGTCATGTGAGATATATAAAACCGAAGTGAGTACCGGATGAGCAAGCAAAGGCGTAATCGGTTGATATACTTTATTTTTAAAAGAAACTGTTCTAATAAAGAAAAGTTTTTTCAGCTCGGCTGGATAGCTATAAATGTGTTTTACCAACAAAAATAGATTTTTTAATTGATTAGGTGCTCTTAAAGCTAACTGGTAATATTCTGCTCTTTTAGACAAGATCAATTGTGTTTGCTCAACAGAACCCAACAGCATATTGCTTAAGGCATCTTTAACATCATTTGCCTGAGTAAAAATTAAGAATTGTAAGAGCTCGGCAAATGTATATGATTCATTTTTTTCTAGACCTAAATTTTGTTCACCAATTTTCTTAATTTTTTGTTCAGGAACCCGATACATTTCATCAGCTTGAACTTTTTTTTGATGGAATTGTTCTAATGCATAATCAATCAGTAATAATGTAGAAATGTCTCCATCAATTTCAAATGCCCAAATTGCCTCTTCAAATTGAGCATGATCAAGAGCAGTTAGCAGCTTAATTTCAAATAGAGGGTAAGTCATATCTCCCCTCCTTCGAAATCTTTTACGTAGGCAATATAACCAGAAAGGTTGTGTTCCTGATCATCAATTCTTACTCTAAAGCGGTCATGCCGTATATAAAAAGCATGCAATATTTTATCTGGTCGAGCCATATACATGGCTATTTCCGGATAGAAAAAACCTGTGGTTTGAAATTCAGCTCGAAATATAATGAGTTTTTTTAACTCAGACATATATGCTTGTTCAAAAAGTGCATTATGGCCTTGCTCTTTTAAACGATTTACCATTTTATAGGCTGCCATTAGCATTTCTAATAAAGTGGCATATGTTGTTTTTCTATTTCGAATAAAAATAAAATGTTTTAAATAATTATTTAAGCCAAAAATAAAATATTTTTCTTCAGGACATATTTTTGTAAGCTCATTGGTACAATAACTTAACCAGTGATCATGATATTTTTCATATCTTTTATGAATAAAATTTTCAAACATTAACTTAACTGTGTCTAATAATCTTTTATCCTGATTAATTTGATATAACCTTAATAAAGCTAATGCTGCTTCTCCATCATAATAAATGATTCTGAACTTTTCTTTTAAATCATAATTTGGATAATTTAATACATGAGTAGTTAATCCATCCGGATCCACTAATTCTAAAATAGCATGAGCAAGTTTCTCTGCATATTTTAAATAATCATCTTTTCCTGTGATTTCTTGATATTTCGTTAACATTAAAATAGCTGCGGCATTTGCACCTAATTTAATTTCTAGCTCCCCTTCTTTACCATCAATCATAAAAGCAGTTATTGGGTCTTTTTCTTTATAGAAAGTAGTAAGTGCGTATTGAATTGCTGCAACAATTTTAGGCCAATATTCAGGTTTATCTTGTACTTCAAAAGTCTCTAAAAGCGCGTAAAGCGAAGTACAGTGACGTACCGTATTATAGTTCCGTATATCACGATCATAAGCAGGAAAATATCCATAAATGAATTTGCCATTTTCTTGAATCTGGCTATGTAAAAAAGCTGCATTTTTTTCAATGAGGTCTCTAAAGTGCTGTTTTTTATTGCTAGCAATGGCTCTAATACCATTTGCATCGTAGCGACTCGCTAAATTAATAAATTGTCCATTTTCATAAAAAGTTGCATAGGTATCGAAAGTCCACACTTCTTGTAGTGACTTAAGTTTAATTTCCGGCTTTGTTGCACGATATTTTTGTTTAATTGCATAGTTCAGATTTGTTTCATCAAAAAAGTTCGGCTTGTCATAACTTAAGCCCCGAATAATGGCTTTTCCATATATTTCTTGCTCCAGAAAAGCTACCGAACAGGAATCATCAAATCCAATACCTCTGCGGTAATGATTATTGTGAAATTGGTGATGAACCTGCTGCTCTATTTGGTTCCAACTTTGCTTTTCTAAATTGTACGCAACATCAATTTTTATGTAGTCTGGAAGTTGATCTGGCGAAAACTGATCATCAATAAAATTAAATAATTGTAGAGTTGCTTGTGTAAGCACTGTTTTTTCACTATGCCATACGCTACATCTGTGATCTTTAGGGCCAAATGATATAAATAAAATAGTTTCTTCTTGAAGGTCTGAAACATGGTGAACGATATGTTCCAACCAAAGCTTGAGCTGTCTTTTGAAGTCTAAAAATACCGCCACTCGAATTAAGTCCCTATCCGTTATTTGTTGTTCTATAAAATTTTCAATGCATCATAGCATGAACTCTTTCAAAGCTAGGTTAAAGTATTGTTTAAAAATAAAAAAAGAGAACCCTAGGGTTCTCTTTTTCTGATGAGTCAATTATCTATTAATAGAGAATTTGACCATTGTTAAGTAATTCAGTCTCTGTTGTAGTAACACCTTGTAAGACTAACAATGTAGTGAAGTTATTTGCAGGGAATAGACCTGTTAACCCATCACGGTCAATCTGGATTGTTGTATTACCACCACTTACTGTGACATTCAAATACTCTCCAATATTGGCGTCTGTTTGCGCTCCATCGAGTAATCCTCTGATATCAATCAGATCAGCCTGTTTGTCTGTAGCAACATTACCAACATGGAAGTCAGTCCAAGTATCTACGCCATTACCACCAGTATTACCTCCATTGCCTATAGCAACGTTATTTAACACTTGGTAAATCACAGTATCTGAACCCGTACCTGTTGTGAATGTGTCATTCGCAGAAGTACTTGTGTAAAGCAGATTGTAATCAGTATGTGTTAAATCAATCGTTAAGGTAGATTGAGATTCAACATTACCAGTTACGGACACAATCTTATAGTTAATACTGTCAGTAGACGCCAATTGTGTGGTTGTAGTCACATCATTTGGACGGTACTCATATTCACCATTTGATTGCATAATCAATACACCGTTACCGGTATTGATTGTTTGTCCAACTGCATCAACATAAGCATTTTGTGCATTATCCCAAACTTGGAGTTTAGCTCCTTCATGAGACAAGATGCCTGTATCCGCTACTCCACCAATGTTGTCTCCTGCCAACACATTTCCGCTGATCCAATCTGAACGATAAGTATCTAGATGAACTGTCGTTGTAGAAACATTTGTATCTAGTGAAGTCGCACCAAGTGAAACACCTGTTAGCGTATATTGTACGCGGTAGGTACCTGCAGCTAAATGCTCAACAGTGTCTTGGAATGCAACACTACCCGCTTGAATAGTTGCCACACTTCCTAGAGCAGTTTGAGAACCTGAGTAAATTGTATTCACCCATGCTGTACCATTCCAGCTTTGGATCACATAACTTACTGTCGGTAGTAAACTTGCTAGAGGTTGTGCTGTATAAACCGCTGATAGATCAATATTAGCAACAGTTCCAGCTCCTACTACAAACTGATCAGACACTACTGAATTAGAACCGATGAGGTTTACAGAAACCACAGGGCTCGCCACATCTACTGGTAGATCAGCAGCATTTGAGAAGTCTGTAGTTGTAACCACATGATCAGGATTAGCAGTTAATTGTACTACGCCATCATTTGCTGGGTTAGCAGCATCCCATGCGATCGTTACGTCTGGTGAACCAACCTGAACATGTAATGTCGCTGTATCTGTTGCCCCTGTTAATACATCACGAATTGTATAAGTGAATGAATCCACTTTACCAATCGCGCTCAGATCAGTTGTATTTGGTGTATAGGTGTAGTGACCATTTGTAGAAATCACCAATGTACCGTATGCACCGTTTATAACTGTATCTGTTCCGACAGTTTGTGGTAGAGCACCCACTACTTCAGATGTCACAGTGGTAACTTGAGTAGTTAACGTAGTTACGTCATCAGTCAATACATTACCATCTGCAACAACCGCTGTATTGGTAGGCGCAACTGTGTAATCAAAGTCATCTTTCACTACACTCATTGTACCTAAGATACCTACTCCTAAACCGGTGTACACCATAAATGCACGGTATTCACCTTGGCCTAGATCTGGAACAGTAACACCAATTCCACCGTTACCTAGTAAACCAATATTGAGTAAGCCAGTACTTGAGCCACCGTCAATATTATGCCAAGCACCATCAGCACCTTTTTGCTGTAATACAACTTTATAGTCATTAAACAATGATAATGAAAGCACTGGAGCATATGCGAATTTCACATCAGCTTCGTGTCCAGCATCAATTGTAAATGCAACACTTGGTGTTCCTAACAAGGAAACATTTAAGTTCTCTGTAATGCCCACCAATGCTAGATAAGTTGCAGAACCTACAGCTACACCAAGCTCACCTTGAGGAACGATATCTACACCAGCAGAAACAACGTTATCAATCGCGTCTACAGGAGTAACTGTGATGACAGCTGGTTGTGATGGATCACTTGTATTCCAAGTCATGTCGACTGCATCGCTATCAATATGGAGATACAAGGTCGCTTGCGATGTATTTAGACCATCTGACAAGGTGTAAGTAAATTGATCAACTTGACCAAGGCTTGCAGCCTCACCATTTGGTTGATAGCTGTAGTTACCATTAGCATAAATTGACAATGTACCATGGTCACCGACAATGGTTGTGACACCTGTTGCATTAACCGCAAATGCTGTGCCGTTAAATTCAACGCTAGTTACTGTGCTAAAACCAGAAGCAGTATCTGCGTGTCCATTTAAGCCGACATCATGAATAACATTACCTTCTGCAACTTGAGTGCTGTAGCCTGTAATATTTGTCGCATCAAATACATCTTTCTGAACTGACAATGTACCTAATAAGCTAACTCCAACACCACTACCAGCATAAGTCATATAGGCTCTATATTGACCAGCAGCTAGACCTTCCAATGTCACTGAATTTCCACCAAAGGCTGCCAGACTGAGTAAGTCCGCATCTCCAGTGCCATTTACAGCTACCCATTGATTCGTTGCAGTATCAAATTTTTGTACCACAAGAACATAATCAGCTAACAAGCTTGCGCTGATAAGCGCACTGTAGTTAAACGTTACATCATTTAATGTCGCATCAGTCAAAGTGAAGTTAACGCTTTGGCCGCCAGCTTGGAAGTCAAAATTATCAGTCAATGTTAATAATGCTAGATACGTAGTATTACCTACCGCAACATCATTACCAATTTGCAGATATTCTGGATTAACAACAGCTACAGCAAGGTCATCTACGGCAATCACTGGCGTACTGTTGCCAATAGTGAAGTCTAGACTTGCACTTATATTGCCGCCCAAAGGATCAGCCAACGTATAAGTGAAGTGATCGACGAGACCGAGGTTGGCATTCGTATTATTCGGCGTATAGATGTAATCACCATTCGCGAATATTTGAAGCGTACCGTATTGACCCTGAATAATTGTTCCAGTATTTGGATCAACATTCGTAGTCACACCGTTTACAGTAACTGAATCAACAATTGTATATCCAGTTACAGCATCAGCATTTGTACCTACGCCAAGACCAGTAATGACATTGCCTTCAGATGCCAAACCAGTAAAGTCAATTTGGTTTGGATCGTAAACATCCATCGTACCTGACAATGTACCAAGGATACTCTTACCATAGAGGCCGTTGTATGTCATAAAGGCACGGTATTGACCTTCGTCAAGCCCTTCAACAACCACTCCCGGCGTCGCATTCACACCTATACCCAATACACTTAAGTTCAGTAAAGAAGCTTCACTGCTACCGGTAATTGATTCCCAACGATTTGTAGCAGTATTGAATTTCTGTACTACAAGTTGGTAATCACCGAGCGCCCCTTCATTGATTAAACTGCTGTATTTAAAGGTTGCGGTTCCAGTTTCACCAGCACCTACATTGAACTCCACAGTACTATTCACGAATGGTAAAGGAGCTTGTAGGTTGATGCCAGCCAACGATAACAATGCAAGATAAGTTGCACTACCCAATGCTCTGTCATCTTCGATGAGATGAGGCTCAGCAGCAATTGCAGCATTTACAGCGTCATCCACTGCTGTAATCGTTACAGTAGCAGGTTGTGATGGATCAGCTGCATCCCAATTCATATCCACAACTTTACTATCTAGATGTACATAGAACGTAGCTTGTGAAGTTGTATTAGAAGCTGGGTCTAACAAGGTATAAGTAAATTGATCAACCTGACCTAATCCAGCACTATCAGCATTTGGCGTATAGGTATAATCACCATTTGCATAGATGAGTAAAGTACCGTGAGTACCAATAATCTCAGTTGGAGATGCACTTACTGCAACACCATTGACTTCACTGATAATACTGTTAGGTGTAGCGATATCAACATCACCATTCGTATTTGGATCAGAGATTAGGTTGCCATGAGCTGCTACGACATCGTAACCAGTAATAACCGCTGGGTTATAGACATCTACACTGCCGTTTAATGTTACAGCTACTGCTCCGCCTACCAAGCCATTGAATGATAAGAATGCTCTATATTCACCCTCTGTAAGCCCGCCTATTTGCGCAGTTGGCGTATTACCAAGCAAGGTCAAGTTCAGTAATGAACGATCACCTGTACCATTCACTGCTTCCCATTGTCCTGTCACATCATTGTATTTTTGCAACACAACATTGTAGTCACCTAAAGCAGATGCACCAATCAAGCTATTGAAGTTAAATGTTGCAACCCCTTCCTGACCAGCACCGATAGTAAAGTCAACCGTATCTACTGTGAGGAGTTGTAGGTCAACAATATTTCCAACATTCAATAGAACGCCATAGAATGCTGAATCAGTCTCTGTACCCACCAATTGATATTGTGGATTGAGTTCAACCTCAACAAGGTTATCCGCTGCACGAATCGAATCAAACACGATATTAAGATTAGCTTGACCTGTTGCTCCAGTTACTGAGTCAGTTAACGTATATGTGAATACATCAGTTTGACCTACACCAGAACCATCTGCATTTGGTACATACACATAACTACCATCTTGATAGAAAGTAATTGTTCCGTAAGTACCTGCAAATGTCTCTCCATCAGCATCAATCGGATGACCATTCACTGATGAAACATAAGTATTTGCAGTTACCTGATCGACTTGACCTGTTGTTGGATCTGGATCAGTAATCACGTTACCTTCAGCATTACCAATTTCATATCCACCTGCTACAGACAAATCATAATCATCCATAGTGGCAGAAAGAGTGCCTAACACGCCCAATCCTAACAGTCCGTCGTAGGCTAAGAAGGCACGGTATTGACCCGCATCTAAACCATCAAGGACTGCACCAGGAACATTTCCTGTACCAATACCTAACAAGTGCAAGCTAATTAATGATGAATTAGCATCACCATGTATAGATTCCCATTGGTTAGTTGTTGTATTGAACTTCTGAACTACTAACTTGTAATCAGAAAGTACAGCTGCGTCGATTAAGCCACTATATTGGAAAGTAACATCACCTTCATGGCCAGCAGCGACAGTAAATCCTAGAGAATTACCACCAAGTTGAAGGTCTAAGCCTGCTACAGATGTAAGTACTAAATAAGAAGTACTACCTAGACTTACATCATCACCCACAAGAGATGGTTGCGGACTAAGAACTGCATGGTCAGTGTTGTCAAAGGCCAAGATACTAGAAGAACTAATCGTTACCGTACCAGTTGCCGGAAGCGATACATTACCCGCAGGGTCGGTTGCAGTTACGCTTACGGTATGCGGACCATCGATTAATGAAGGAAGTGTATTGTCTGCAAGCGTCCAGGTACCGTCACCATTGTTCACTGCTGGGTAATCCACGCCATCCACAGTCACTACAACTGTCGCAGTAGGATCATCAATCGTACCAGTCAATGCAGGAGTGGTGTCATTGGTAGATGCATCTGTGAAGCTCACGCCTGGTGCAGTGGTATCCACTGTCACCACTGCAGTATCGTTACCTACGTTACCTGCTGCATCTGTTGCAGTCACGGTAATGGTATGTGGACCGTCTGCGAGTGTTGGAAGTGTATTGTCTGCAAGCGTCCAGGTGCCGTCGCCATTGTTCACTGCCGGATAGTCAACGCCATCCACATTGACAACTACAGTGGCTGTCGGATCGTTCACTGTACCAGTAAGTGCTGGTGTGCTGTCATTCGTCAACACATCATCCAGCGCAACCACAGGTGCTGTGATGTCTGCTGAAACTGTGCCTGTACCTGGCAATGAAGTGTTGCCTGCAGGGTCAGTTGCTGTTGCAGTCACTGTATCGCCATCCACCAGGTTACCTGGGTTTGGTACTGACCAGCTACCATCTGTTCCAGCTACCACTGTTGCAGTTGTGCCATCAGGATAAGTCACAGTCACGGTTGAACCAGGCTCTGCCTGACCGCTCACTGGGTCTGTTGCATTGATCGGATCAAGCACCGGTGCATTTGGTGCAACCGTATCAACTGTATATGTGTGTGTATCGTTAACACTGCTGCTGTTACCTGCTGCATCTGTAAACGTTACTTTGGCATCAATTGTCTTATCTGCATCCGCAGTCAAGTCACTGCCTGGTACGCTTACTGTCCATGTGCCTGCTGTGCTATCTACAGTTGCAGTATACGTCTGGCCATTGATCACAACAGTGACCACTGTATTTGCTGCATCTGCCGGAACGTTTTTCAATACACCTGTAACAGTAACGTTGCCTGATGCTTCTGATGCATTAATCACATTGTCAGATGTTACTGAATCAACCGTGAAGTTAACACCATCGGTATTTGGACCAACTGCATCGACAATAGCTGTACCCGGTAATGATGGGTTACCTGCTGGATCGGTAGCAATTGCTGTAACTTCATCACCATCAACCAGGTTACCTGGATTTGGTACTGTCCAAGTACCACCCGGTCCTGCAACAACTGTTGTTGTACTGCCGTCTGGATAAGTCACAGTTACTGTTGAACCAGGTTCTGCTGTACCTGTAATTGGATCTATCCCGTTAACTGGGTCAATCACTGGTGCATTTGGAGCAGTGGTATCGATTGTATATGTTTGTGTATCGTTAACACTGCTGCTATTACCTGCCGCATCTGTAAACGTTACTTTGGCATCAATCGTCTTATCTGCATCCGCAGTCAAACCACTGCCCGGTACACTTACTGTCCATGTGCCTGCTGTGCTATCTACAGTTGCAGTATACGTCTGGCCATTGATCACAACAGTGACCACTGTATTTGCTGCATCTGCCGGAACGTTTTTCAATACGCCTGTAACAGTAACGTTGCCTGACGCTTCTGATGCATTAATCACATTGTCAGCTGTTACTGAATCAACCGTGAAGTTAACACCATCTGTATTTGGGCCAACTGCATCGACAATAGCTGTACCTGGTAAAGATGGGTTGCCTGCTGGATCTGTAGCAATTGCCTCAACTTCGTCACCATCATTTAAACCTGGGTTTGGTACTGACCAGCTGCCATCAGGTCCTGCTACAACTGTTGCTGTGTCACCATTAGGATAGGTTACTGTTACGGTTGAACCAGGTTCTGCAGTACCTGTAATCGGGTCTGTCCCGTTAACCGGGTTAATTACTGGTGCATCAGGTGCAGTGGTATCAAGTGTATAAGTTTGTGTATCGTTAACACTGCTGCTATTACCTGCTGCATCTGTAAACGTTACTTTGGCATCAATCGTCTTATCTGCATCCGCAGTCAACTCACTGCCTGGTACGCTTACTGTCCATGTGCCCGCTGTGCTATCTACAGTTGCAGTATACGTCTGGCCATTGATCACAACAGTGACCACTGTATTTGCTGCATCTGCCGGAACGTTTTTCAATACACCTGTAACAGTAACGTTGCCTGATGCTTCTGATGCATTAATCACATTGTCAGATGTTACTGAGTCAATCGAAAAATTTACTGTTCCTGTATTTGGTGCAGCTGTATCAACCGTCACAACACCTGTATCAGTACCTTTATTGCCTGCAGCATCTGTTGCAGTCACGGTAACGGTGTGTGAACCGTCTGTTAATACTGGCAAGGTATTGTCTGCAAGCGTCCATGTACCGTCACCATTATTTACTGCTGGATAGTCAACCCCATCAATAGTAACCACAACAGTTGCTGACGGATCACTTACCGTACCTGTTAATGCAGGAGTGTTATCATTAGTAGATACATCTTCAAGTACAACCGTTGGTGCAGTCGTATCAAGTGTATAAGTTTGTGTATCGCTAACCGTACTACTATTACCTGCTGCATCTGTAAACGTTACAGTTGCATCTATTGTTTTATCTGTATCAGCAACTAAGCCACTACCAGGTACATTTACTGTCCATGTACCTGCTGCACTGTCTACAGTTGCAGTATAAGTTACCCCATTAATAACAATTGTAACGGCTGTAGCAGCCGCATCTGAAGGAACGTTTTTCAATACACCTGTAATCGTGACATTGCCAGCCGCTTCTGATGCATTAATCACATTGTCAGCTGTTACTGAATCAACTGTGAAGTTAACCCCATCAACATCAGGTGCAGTCGTATCAAGTGTATAAAGTTGTGTATCGCTAACCGTACTACTATTACCTGCTGCATCTGTAAACGTTACAGTTGCATCTATTGTTTTATCTGTATCAGCAACTAAGCCACTACCAGGTACATTTACCGTCCATGTACCTGCTGCTTTATCTACAGTTGCAGTATAAGACACGCCATTCACAACAACTGTCACTACAGTATTGGCCGCGTCTGCTGGAATGTTTTTCAAAACACCCGTAATTGTAACTTCGCCAGCCGCTTCTGATGCATTAACCACATTGTCAGCTGTTACAGAATCAACCGAAAAATCAACCTCATCTGTATTAGGAGCAATAGTATCAATCGTATAAGTTTGTGTATCGTTAACACTGCTGCTGTTACCTGCTGCATCTTTAAATGTTACGGTTGCATCAATCGTCTTATCTGCATCCGCAACTAAACCACTGCCCGGTACACTTACTGTCCATGTACCTGCTGCTTTATCTACAGTCGCATTATAAGTTACCCCATTAATAACAACTGTAACGGCCGTGTTGGCCGCATCTGCTGGAATGTTTTTCAAAACACCTGTAATGGTGACATTACCTGATGCTTCTGATGCATTAATCACATTATCAGAAGTAACAGGGTCAACCGAGAAAGTTACGCCATCGGTACTTGGTGGAGTGGTGTCAGCAGGTGCTGAAGAATCATCATTACTATCATGATTTGATGCTGCAGCGATAATACCGCCTGCAACTAGTGGAATAGCAGCCCATAACCATGGGTTCACGCCTGCATCATGATAAAGTAAAGGTTCAATTGAAGAAATAGGCTGGTAAATAACATCAGATACCAACTCTTGTGGAGCTTCTGCTGGTAGAGCTGCTGGTAAATCTTCACCTAAAAGTGCTTGTGGTTCGACGTCACTGTCAGCATCTGCGTCCGCATCACTATCAGCATCTGCATCATTTTCAGCATCTTTGAATTTTGCCCAAATCAACTGTCCATTTTCATCTTGGAAAACCAGACTATTATCTTTAGGCTCAGCTGTTCCACTAAAGAAGCCTTCAATAACAATAGTCTCGCCATTTTTCAGACGTATGACTGCATTGGTACCCTCCCTATTTACTACCAATACATCGCTGGCAGCCACTTTCACCAACACAACTGACGCTTCTGAAAGTTTTGCAGAAGTTCCCTCTGTGGTTACCAAGGTTTTATGATTATCCTTGGCAATAATTTGTATCTCAGGCATATCTATATTCCTTTTATATTATTGATTTAAATGATTTTATGTATAATTCTTTTTACTTAATGTTTTCGAGTTTTTGACCTACAACTTAAAAACATTAAGTAATGTGATCATTTTTACATTAAACACTTTAAAATAAAAAAAACAAATACTAAAGTACTCAAAGAAAAAAAAATTAATTAATACAAATTTTATATAAATAAAAATCTGATTTTTCTACTTATAATTTATTCAATGAGCTTATTAACTGTTTTATATATAAAACAAAATTAGTTTCTTATTATTGAACATTCATTGAAAATTATTTTAATTTAAATTTTTATATAACAAGTTTTAATATCTCAATAAAATAAAATATATTAATAATGATATATATAGAAAAAAATGGCCTTAGATAATATTTTACTATTACACTAAAGCCTCATTTTTATATTCAAATAAAAATTATTTTTTTATTTACTTTTAGAAATTATCGGGACTTTCGAAACGTTTTACTTCTTGTAACTTATTTGGATCATGCATGGTTGCGATCCCGTCTTCTGTTTTTTGATCAACAATAACATCTGGGTTAAAGATAGTAATTGTTTCTCTTCCTAATGCATCTTCTCCAACTATATATTGAAAGCCACGGCGATTCATTTTATGGCATAGCTTTTGATAAAAGCCTTTAAGCCCTTCCGTTTCTTCATTAGGATTGTAATAAAACGCATTCATTACCGCAGGAAGACCAAGTCCACATACTACACCAGATAACAATACGCTAATAAAGGTATATCCAATCAGAATACTACTATAAGGACTCAGCGCCGGAATATTCGCAACCGCCAAAATTAAAGCGAGTGAAATCCCTCCTCGAACACCACCCCAAGATAAAATAGTTAAACTACCATTGTAACTTTTAGTCTTACGCATTGTTGGGAAGAAAGCAAAAGACATAAAGTTGGCGGCAAAACGAGAAATATGCAGAATAAAGAAAGCAACTATTCCGCCTAAAATCAGGCTAAAGTTTAAGTCAAGAATAAATAACTCAAGGCCAATTAAGGTAAATAAGAATGAATTGATAATCCCTTCTACTGTATGCCAAAAATGGTTAACCTCTCTGATCTCACGCTCTTCGCGAATTTCTTTCCATTTATTGCCGACGATTAAACCACCAATTACGCAGGCAATCGGTGCGGATGCATGGGCAAATAGAGCCACCAAATATGCTCCGCTTGCAAGTAATGCAGTTGTTAAAATCAGGGATTCCATTTCGTGTTTACCACGCAATAAGCGTAAAGTACCTATCCCAAATGCCCACCCAATACCAACAGCAACCACAATTTCATAAAGCAAAGCTTCTAATGTCGCAACCAATGAAAAATGTTCACCCTGTAAAACATTCAGTAATGTCATAAATAAGGCAATACACATCGCATCATTAAATAAAGATTCTCCTTCTAATTTAACAATGAGATGATGAGGAGCACGAATTGAACTTAAAACACCTTTAATACCGATCGGGTCTGTTGCGCCTAATGCTGCACCTAATAATAGAAGAACCAAAATTGGTACATGATGCCCAACTAACAATTGGAAACCGTAAAGTAAGCTACCAAACAATACAGCGCAGATTACCAAGGCAATAGTGGCTAAAATACTAATCTGTTTCCAATAGCTTCTTAGATCTGAAATTTTAAATTTAAGTGCTGAAGACGTCAGAATAAAGCAAATAACACCATTAATTAAAAAATCATAGAAATCGATATGACGTACTGCTTCCTCAATATTATGAATATTGATAGTAATGAATTGATTACCATTTAAAAGACTGGCTCCCCATTGCAAAATGAAGACAAAAATCGCAGAAACAAGAGGTACACCGATAGCCTGAGGAAAGCCCAAAATACGCTTATTAAATATGGTGGTCGCAATTGATAAGGCAAATACAACCGTAAATGCTTGTAATAAGAAAAAATTACCCATGAACACCCTTCTTCTGGGTCAATGACCAAATAAAAAATCTAGACAGCTGAACTGAACAGAACGAGAAAATAGACACCTCATGTGTGCCCAAGCAATTAAAAAGTTGAAATACAAGTTTAACGAATTACGTTAATCATTCTATCAATTAGTTAAATTTCTTAACATTAATTATGTTGGAGGGATGATTAAAAAGATGAGCCTACTTAAACACCTTGTAAACTCATCTTATTTATAGATTTAGATAGAATTATTAAAAGTATCGCATTGGCTAATATCACCGGTTTTTAAACCGACTTGGAACCAGTGCATTCGCTGTTCACTACTACCATGAGTAAAGCTATCCGGAACGACTTGTCCTGTTGCTCGTTTTTGTAAGTAGTCATCTCCAATTTTTTGCGCGGCATCCATTGCTTCCTCAACGTCCCCCTGCTCTAAAAACTGAGTACGCTGTTGATTATGATTGGCCCAGATACCCGCTAAACAGTCAGCTTGTAATTCTTGACGTACAGATAACTGATTACCTTCTCTTTGACTGACTTGTGCACGAGCCTGTTGTACTTGAGATGAAATACCAAGCAAAGTTTGAACATGATGTCCTACTTCATGGGCAACTACATAAGCTTGGGCAAAGTCCCCTGCCTGATCTTGTCTCGATAATTCTGTCTGATTTTGTTCGCCAGATATTCCCATTTGCTCACGCATATCTTTGAAGAATTCTGTATCGATATAAACCTTCTGATCTGCCGGGCAATAAAAGGGACCCATTGCAGACTGAGCTGTACCACAGCCTGACTGAATCATCCCACTAAACAAGACTAATTTTGGTGGCGTATAAGTTTTACCTAACTGTTTAAATATAGGAGTCCATGTATCCTCTGTATCGGCTAAAATCGTCCTAATAAAATCCGAAGCTTCTTTTTGCTCGGCTGTTAAACTTTCGGGTGCAGTTGCATTTGATTGTTGCGAAGCAGTGACCTGCTGCGTTGCCTGATATGCTTGTTGTGGGTCAACACCAAAAAATTTCCATGCAACAAATGCTACAACCAAACCAATAATACTAATACCACCTGCCCTAACACCGCCTCCACCTCGACGGTCTTCAACATTGGTACTGACTCGACGGCCTTTCCAGCGCATAATTTCCCTCTTCTTTGTAGATGGCCTGATTAACTAGAAGCTTTTGGCCACATTTTTTGTATCAAACTAACAATAAGCAATACTATTGCACCAGCAACAATTCCTATTGCAAAGTTAATAAGCGTTGGGGTTAAAGCACCAATGATGTTGCCTACAGCAGGTATAGTTTCCACATGGTCAACTGTATTTTCAGTGACATGATGGAGTAAAGGAATCGTATGATTAATAATCCCTCCACCTACCAAGAACATCGCAATAGTGCCGACGATAGACAATAACTTCATTAAAAGTGGCGCAAATGCAAGCAGCCCGCGACCAATAGTTTGTTTAAAAGAAGCAGCCTGTTTTGTTAAATATAGACCCAAGTCATCAATCTTAACAATCATGCCGACCAAACCATAAACGCCGATCGTCATCACAACTGCAATAATGCTGAGGACACTAACTTTAGTCATTAAAGTTGCAGTTGCCACAGTACCTAAAGAAATAACCACAATTTCAGCTGACAAAATAAAGTCTGTACGAATAGCTCCTTTCACTTTATCTTTTTCAAAAGTTGCCAAGTCTAACTCTTCACTATCAAACTCTTTTTGTGCTTCTTCTGAGGTTGAGGCTTTTTTATGTGTAATGGTATGAAGAACTTTTTCAACACCCTCATAACATAAGAATAGCCCGCCAAGCATTAATAAAGGATTAATCAACCAAGGAGCAATCACACTAATTAATAAAGCTAGAGGAACTAAAATGAGCTTATTAACAAAGGAGCCTTTAGCAACTTTCCACACAATCGGTAATTCGCGATCAGCACGGACACCTGTAACCTGTTGTGCATTTAAAGCCAAATCATCACCTAAAACACCAGCAGTTTTTTTTGCTGCCATTTTGCTCATTAAGGCGACGTCATCTAAAATTGTTGCAATATCATCTAGTAGTAAAAGTAAGCCACTTGCCATTTCTTATCCAGGTTTGTATTTATTAAACTATTGTAAGATGATTTTTTTCAATTTTTGTAATTTTACTGAATAAATTCACAATATTATTTTAAGAAAAGTTTACCCAATTGCTGACGAAAAAATTTTATTTCCCGTACAATAATGCCAATCTTTTATATTGCAGGGCTTATTATCCCTGATTAAGCCAATACCATAGTGGAATAAATAATGAGTAATGTTGATCAGCGTCCAATTATTTTGACAGGCGACCGCCCAACCGGACAACTTCACCTCGGGCATTTTGTCGGTTCTTTGCGTTCTCGTGTAGGTCTACAGGATAGCCATCATCAACATCTCTTATTAGCAGATGCACAAGCGTTAACAGACAATGCCGATAACCCAGATAAAGTACGCCGTAACATTTTAGAAGTTGCTCTAGACTATTTAGCGGTAGGCATTGATCCAACTAAAACCACAATTTGTGTACAGTCATGCTTGCCTGCACTGAATGAGCTTACAATGTTATATCTTAACTTTGTAACTGTAGCTCGTTTGGAGCGTAACCCAACCATCAAATCTGAAATTCAAATGCGTGGTTTTGAACGTGATATTCCTGCCGGTTTCCTTTGCTACCCTGTAGCACAAGCAGCTGATATTACGGCTTTTAAAGCGACTGTAGTACCAGTAGGCGAAGATCAAATTCCAATGATTGAGCAAACTAACGAAATCGTGCGTCGTGTAAACCGTCAAATTGGTCAAGACCTTTTACCTGAATGTAAAGCATTGCTTTCTAATATGGCTCGTTTACCGGGTTTTGATGGTAAAGCGAAAATGTCTAAGTCATTAGGCAATACCATTGTTTTAAATGCTTCTGACAAAGACATCAAAAAAGCTGTAAATGCGATGTATACCGATCCAAATCATCTTCGCATCGAAGATCCGGGTCAAGTTGAAGGAAATATTGTATTTACTTATTTAGATGCATTTGATCCAAATAAAGAAGAAGTTGAAGAGCTAAAAGCACACTACCGCCGTGGTGGTCTTGGTGATGGTACAGTTAAAAAACGTCTTGAAGGTGTACTAAAAGAATTAATTACACCTATACGTGAACGCCGAGAAGAACTTGCTAAAGATCCTGACTACATTATGGATGTTTTACGCCAAGGTACTGATAAATGTCGAATCATTACCCAGCAGACTTTAGACGAAGTTAAAGATGGCTTAGGCTTATTTAAGTTCTAATTTTTTATATTAGAGATATAAATCAAAAAAGCCCTACGGGGCTTTTTTTATAATTATTTTTAGATTCAACAATTTAATTTTTTAGAATTTCTATATATTTATTATGATTCACACGCTTTTACCCTTTTAACGTGAAGTAACACTAATTAACGTGAACCTTAATGAACAAATAAGAATGCGTCACTAATATAACTTGAGTAGGTTGATATGAACCTCACGACATTTCTCCTTAAGCCGAAACTGTTTTTAACAGATTCGTTGTTCTACGCAGTGATCACCCCAATCATTGCGTATTTTTTTGTCTTTTTTTAACCAAATTATTCCTTGTATCAATTTTATTTAACTTTTCAATAATACAAAAAAAATACCGCATCATTTTTCAGATGCGGTATTTTTTAAAGATTCAAGGAAGCAATTAAGCTAAACCTTTCTCTTTTAATACTTGCAACATAGTTGAACCAAGCTCAGCTGGGCTACGAGTGTAAGCCATACCTGCTTTTTCAAATGCAGCGAATTTCTCTTCAGCAGTACCTTGACCACCAGAAATGATCGCACCAGCGTGACCCATACGCTTACCTTTAGGCGCAGTTACACCAGCGATGTAACCTACTACAGGTTTAGTCACGTTAGATTTGATGAATTCAGCAGCTTCTTCTTCCGCTGTACCACCGATCTCACCGATCATGATAATTGCATCAGTATCTGGATCGTCTTGGAACAATTGAAGAGCTTCAATTTGGTTCATACCTGGGATTGGGTCACCACCGATACCGATACAAGTAGACTGACCTAAACCAAGCTTAGTTGTTTGAGCAACAGCTTCATAAGTCAATGTACCTGAACGTGAAATGATACCAATACGACCTGGTTGGTGGATGTGACCAGGCATAATACCGATCTTACATTCACCTGGAGTGATCACGCCTGGGCAGTTAGGACCAACTAAACGAGTACCGTTACCGTTAGTTTCTAAATAACGTTTTGCTTTAAGCATGTCGATTGTTGGAACACCTTCAGTGATCACAACGATTAGGCCAACACCTGAATCAACCGCTTCAACGATTGAGTCTAAAACGAATGGAGCTGGTACATAGATTACAGATGCATCTGCATTTGTTTCACGTACAGCTTCTTTCATTGTGTTGAATACTGGTAAGTCAAGGTGAGTTGTACCACCTTTACCTGGAGTAACACCACCAACAACTTTTGTACCGTAGTCTAAAGCTTGTGCAGAGTGGAAAGTACCGTTTTTACCAGTAAAACCTTGTACCAATACTTTAGTGTCTTTATTAATTAATACGCTCATGATTGATACTCCCCTTACGCTTTAACTGCAGCTACAACTTTTTCTGCGGCATCAGACAAACCGTTCGCAGAAATTAATTTCAAACCAGATTCATCAAGTAATTTCGCACCTAACTCAGCGTTGTTACCTTCTAAACGAACAACAACTGGAACAGTTACATTTACTTCTTGAACCGCTGCAATAATTGCTTCAGCAATCATGTCACAACGCACGATACCACCGAAGATGTTGATTAAAACACCTTGTACAGATGTATCAGCAAGGATGATTTTGAACGCTTCAATTACGCGCTCTTTAGTTGCACCGCCACCAACGTCAAGGAAGTTTGCAGGCTGACCACCATAAAGTTTAATGATGTCCATAGTTGCCATTGCAAGACCAGCACCGTTAACCATACAACCGATGTTACCTTCTAAAGCAACATAGTTAAGATCAAATTCAGATGCTTTTAATTCACGCTCATTCTCTTGAGATTTGTCACGTAAAGCAGCAACTTTAGGTAAACGGTAAAGCGCGTTAGAGTCGATACCTACTTTCGCATCAACACATAAAATTTCGCCATTTTCACGAACTGAAAGTGGGTTAATTTCAAATAATGCAAAGTCATTTTCAACAAATGCTTGGTAAGCAGCTGTCATGATTTTTACAAATTGACCGATTTGTTTGTCTTTTAAACCTAAAGCAAACGCAACTTCACGCGCTTGGAATGGTTGTAAGCCAACTAATGGATCAACTTCAACTTTGATAATTTTTTCTGGAGTTTCTTCTGCAACTTTCTCGATTTCTACACCACCTTCTGTAGAAGCCATGAAAGTAATACGACGGCTAGAACGGTCTACAACCGCACCTAAGTAAAGCTCACGCTCAACTGGGTATACGTCTTCAGCAACAATAATGCTGTTTACTGGTTGACCATTTGCATCTGTTTGATACGTTACAAGACGAGTACCAATGATATTGTTTGCAAATTCGATAACGTCTTCTTTAGATTTTGCAACTTTAACGCCACCAGCCTTACCACGACCACCAGCATGAACTTGCGCTTTCATTACCGCGAATTTACCACCAAGCTGTTCAAATGCAGCAACTGCTTCGTCTGCATTGGTAGCCAAGATACCTTCTTGTACTGGCATACCATATTCTTTCAATAACGCTTTAGCTTGATACTCATGTAAGTTCATTTAGTTACCTACTTAACTTTGTTTGTTGTCTTCAATTTGCACAACATTCTCATGTTGTATAAGCAAATTGCTGTCTACGTCTATCAACTTGATGATTTTTTAATCACACCATCGAATGTGAAAAAGAGCGGAGGACCGCTCTTTATTTTATTTACGCTTACGTTGAATCGCGTGAATTGCACGACCATCTACAGCAAGTGCAGCTTCATGAACAACTTCAGAGAATGTTGGGTGACCAAAAGTCATCAACTGAAGATCTTCAACTGAAGATACAAATTCAAGTGCGATCATACCTTGGTGAACGATATCAGATGCCGCAGGCCCAATCACATGCATACCTAATAAACGGTCAGTTTTTGCATCAGCAACAAACTTAACAAAACCTGCACCTTCACCAGCAGCTAAAGCACGACCATTTACAGCAAAACCGAATTGACCAGTTTTTACTTCATGACCTTTTTCTTTAGCTTGCTCTTCAGTTAAACCAACCCACGCCGCTTCAGGGTGTGTATAGATAACAGAAATGATTGTGTCATAGTTTACTTGAGCTGCGTGACCGTGGATACGTTCAACAGCCATTACGCCCTCTTCCATTGCTTTATGAGCAAGCATTGGACCGCGTACTAAGTCACCAATCGCATATACACCTTCTACAGAAGTTGCACAGTGATCATTTACTTCAACTAAACCACGTTCAGTTAATTTAATACCTGAATCTTCAGCTAATAAACCTTCAGCATAAGCTTTACGGCCAACACAAACGATTAACTTGTCAAACGTTTGTTCTTTGTCTTCACCAGCTTGAGTGTATTTAACAGTCACTTCACGACCGTTTACTTCAGTACCAGATACTTTTGCACCAATGCGGATATCTAAACCTTGTTTAGTCAAGATTTTTTGATATTCCTTAGAAAGTGCTTTATCAGCCATTGGCAAGAATGCATCCATTGCTTCAAATACAACAACTTCTGCACCAAGACGACGCCATACTGAACCAAGTTCTAAACCGATTACACCTGCACCAATTACACCTAAACGCTTAGGTACTTCAGGGAAGTTTAATGCGCCAGTTGAATCAACAATAATATCTTGATCTACAGGAGCTACAGGAATATTTACAGGCACAGAACCAGACGCAAGAATTACATATTTAGGTTCTAAAATTTGAGTTTCACCTTCATGTGGAACAAACTCAACTTTTTTACCAGCAAGTAATTTACCTGTACCTTTTAACCACTCGATACCGTTGCCTTTAAGCAATTGATCAATACCGCCAGTTAATTGGTCAACAATTTTGTCTTTACGAGCAAGAAGTTTTGCAAGATCGAAATTCACTTCACCAGTTGTAATACCGTGATCAGCTAAATGATGCACTGTATCTTCATAACGATGAGAAGAATCAAGCAAAGCTTTAGAAGGGATACAACCTACGTTTAAGCAAGTACCACCTAAAGAAGGCTTACCGTTGTGAATACGTTTTTCAATACAAGCGACTTTGAAGCCTAGTTGAGCAGCGCGAATCGCAGCTTCATAACCACCAGGACCACCGCCAATGACAACAAGATCAAATTGTTGAGACATTTTTATCTCCATAAACCAGGATAGAGGATTACTCTACCCTGGTAGGTATTTATTCGAAGAAATTAAAGATCAAGAATGAGTTTAGCTGGTTCTTCTAACAATTCTTTGATTGCTACTAAGAAACCTACAGCTTCTTTACCATCGATCATACGGTGGTCATAAGAAAGCGCTAAGTACATCATTGGCAAGATTTCAACTTGACCATTTACCGCCATAGGACGTTCTTGGATTTTATGCATACCCAAGATACCAGTTTGCGGCTGGTTCAAAATTGGAGTTGAAAGTAATGAACCGAAAGTACCACCGTTAGTGATTGTGAAAGTACCGCCAGTCATTTCTTCGATAGATAATTTACCATCACGTGCTTTAGCAGCGTAAGCAGCAATACCTGCTTCAACTTCTGCATAGCTCATACGGTCAGTATCACGTAATACTGGTACAACAAGACCACGATCAGAAGATACTGCAACACCGATGTCGTAGTAACCGTGATAAACGATATCATCGCCATCAATTGAAGCATTTACAGCTGGGTAGCGTTTAAGCGCTTCAGTTGCTGCTTTAACGAAGAATGACATGAAGCCTAAACGAGCACCATGACGTTTTTCGAAAGCATCTTTATATTGCTTACGTAATTCCATGATTGGCTTCATGTTAACTTCGTTAAATGTAGTTAACATTGCTGTTTCTTGAGTAGCTGCAAGAAGACGCTCAGCTACACGTTTACGTAAACGAGTCATTGGAACGCGTTTTTCGATACGTTCGCCAACAGCAACGCTTAATGGAGTAACGTTAGCAGCTGGTTTAGCTTGATGGTTCGCAACATCTTCTTTAGTGATACGACCACCACGACCAGTACCTTGTACGTCAGAAGCAGCAATGCCAGATTCAGTTAACGCTTTACGTACTGCAGGAGCTTGATCAGATACAGTTTCGTTACGCTCAACAACAGGAGCAGCACCAGCTTGAGTCTGAGCAACTGCTTGTTCTACTGCCGCAGGAGCAGCAGCCGCTGCGCCAGCACCAGCTTCGAATTGAGCAATAACTTCGTCAGAAAGAACTGTATCGCCTTCACCTTTAATGATTGCAACCAAGCTACCATCTGCAGGAGCAACAACTTCTAAAACAACTTTGTCGGTTTCAATATCACAGATTACTTCATCACGTGATACAGGTTCACCCACCTTTTTATGCCAAGTTGCGATGGTTCCATCTGCAACAGACTCTGGGAATACCGGTGCTTTAATTTCGGTTGCCATTATTGAGAATCTCCTGATTGTTCAGCTTCGATTGCCAATGCATCATTAATTAGCTGAGCTTGTTGTTTTGCATGCAAGTACGGTGAGCCACAAGCTGGTGCAGCAGAAGCTTCACGACCTGCAAAACTGATACGGATTTGTTTGCCAGATTTTAAGATATCGTCATATAAACGCGGTGCGATAAACAACCAAGCACCTTGGTTCTTCGGCTCTTCTTGCGCCCAAACGAGTTCTTTCACATTTGGATAAGCAGCCAAGATTTCCGCAAGACGTTGCTCTGGGTATGGATACAACTGTTCAATACGTACAATTGCAACATTAGTTAAGTTTTGTTCACGACGTTTTTCGAGTAAGTCGTAATAAACTTTACCGCCACAAAGTACAAGACGAGTTACATCTGACTTGTTAATTTGATCGATTTCGTCAATTACAGTTTGGAATGAACCATGTGCTAGCTCTTCTAAAGTAGAAGTCGCAAGTTTATGACGAAGTAAAGATTTCGGTGACATTACGATTAATGGCTTACGAATTGGGCGTACAGCCTGACGACGTAATGCATGGAAAATCTGTGCAGGTGTCGTTGGAGTGATCACTTGCATGTTGTCTTCAGCACATAACTGTAAGAAACGTTCTAAACGAGCTGAAGAGTGCTCTGGACCTTGACCTTCGAAACCGTGTGGTAACAACATTGTTAAACCACAAACACGCTCCCACTTAGTCTCACCAGAAGCAATAAACTGGTCAATCACAACTTGAGCACAGTTTACGAAGTCACCAAATTGTGCTTCCCAAATAATCAAGCTCTTAGGAATTGTAGTTGCGTAACCATATTCGAACGCAAGAACTGCTTCTTCAGATAAAAGAGAGTCGTAAATCGCAAAACGTGGTTGGTTCTCTTTCACATGGCAAAGAGGAATGTAAGTTGAACCATCAACTTGGTTATGCAATTTTGCATGACGGTGTGAGAAGGTACCACGACCCACGTCTTCACCAGTAATACGAACTAGATAGTCTTCATCTAATAAAGTTGCATAAGCTAAAGTTTCTGCTGCACCCCAGTTCAATGGAGTTTCACCAGTTTGCATTTTCACGCGGTCTTCAATTACTTTTTGAACCTGACGCTGCATTACAAACCCTTCAGGAAGCTTGCTCATGCCCTCGCCTAATTCTTTAAGGCGGTTTATGTCAAATGAAGTATCCCAATCGTCTGTATATTCATGGCCCAAATATGGAGTCCAATCTACAAACATTTTAGTGTTCGGTTCAAGAATCAAAGCATTCGCTACATGATTACCCGCTTCTAAATCAGCACGATAATCTTCAACCATTTGGTCAGCTTCAGCACGGTCAAGTACTTTCTCTTGTACCAATTGATCAGCATAAAGTGTACGAGTAGTTGCTTTCTTAGCAATCACTTGATACATCAATGGTTGTGTACCAGATGGCTCATCTGCTTCGTTATGGCCGCGACGACGGTAACAGAACAAATCGATGACTACATCTTTACGGAATTCGTGACGGAAATCATGTGCTAATTGAGTAGCAAAGATAACAGCTTCAGGATCATCACCATTTACATGGAAGATAGGAGCCTGAATCATTTTAGCAACGTCTGTACAGTATTCTGTCGAACGCGCATCACGTGGATCAGAAGTTGTGAAACCAACTTGGTTGTTCACAATAATATGAACTGTACCACCAACCGTATAGCCACGAGTTTGTGACATCTGGAAGGTTTCCATGTTCACGCCCTGACCTGCAAATGCAGCATCACCATGAACAATAACTGGTAATACGTCATCACCGCCGATGTCTCTACGACGTACTTGACGCGCACGTACAGAACCTTCGACTACAGGACCAACGATTTCTAAGTGAGATGGGTTAAATGCCAATGCCAAGTGAACTTCACCACCTGGAGTCATTACATTACTTGAGAAACCTTGGTGGTATTTAACGTCACCAGAACCTTTCTTATGAAGTGCTTTACCTTCGAACTCACCAAATAAGTCCGCAGGGTTTTTACCCATAATATTAACAAGAAGGTTCAAACGACCACGGTGTGGCATACCGATAACAACTTCTTTACAACCTACGGCACCAGCACGCTGGATAATCTCATTTACCATAGGAATAAAAGATTCGCCGCCTTCAACACCAAAACGTTTAGCGCCGACGTATTTATTACCGAGATATTTTTCTAAGCCTTCAGCAGCGGTTAAACGCTCTAAGAAGCCTTTCTTTTGTTCATTTGAGAAATTGAATTTACCACGGGCACTTTCAAGACGCTGTTGAATCCAACGTTTCTCTTTTGTGTCCACGATATGCATATATTCAACACCGATCGAACCACAATAGATTGCTTCCATTGCTTCAATCATCTCAGCAAGCGTTGCTTCGCTTTTACCGATCTCAAGATTGCCTGTGTTGAATACTGTGTCTAAATCTGATTTGGTTAAACCGTGTGCTGAAAGATCTAAATCAGGAATATCTTCACGCTTAGCAAGACCTAACGGATCTAACTTAGCTTTTTGATGTCCGCGATTGCGATAAGCAGCAATGAGTTGTAAAACGCCAATTTGACGACGCTCATGTTCAGTACTTACAGTACTTTGTACAACAGGTTGAACACGATTAGCATTACGTCCTAGTAATAGGAATTGCTCACGCACAGCGCTGTGTGGTTGGTCACCCTTTGGATATTTATCGAAATATTGGCGCCAGTCCTCAGCGACGGAGGTTGGGGAAGTCAGGTACTGCTCGTAAAGTTCTTCAATATACGCTGCACTATCAGCGGAAAGTTCAGTGTCAAGACGCAATGCGTCAGCAACTTCTTGCATTTGTGGACCCATTTCCTATTGCAAAAAATATTACAGGCTGCCTTTTAAGCATACCCATGATGCATAATGTCAAATTGGTAAAAATGACACTACTTACCCAACAGGTCTTCAAGACCATGGGGCGTCATACTACCTAGAGAGAAAACTCCATAGGTAATTAATGAATCACAACGCCCTCAATGGCATCATCACTCACCTTATACTCGATAAAAAACCGAGCAATTTTTTGCAAATCTTTTTAGAAAAATTAACTTTAAAATTAACTTTTCTAAAATGACTTTAACCATAAAAATTAAGCACAGATCTAAGATCGTGCCACTTAATTTAATTTCACTAGTATACGCTTTTTTCACCTATAACTTTGTGGCAAATCGTATCATGTTCTTAACGAACGATTGATTTTTTTGACACATACCATCTATAAATTGGCGAAATACATATCCAATTTTATCTATTAATATATGGTGCTTTATATAAAAACCCCTCTTTTACCGACTAAAGTATAAGACACGTATTATAAAATTAAAAAAAAACGCACATCAAGGATGTGCGTTCTCTATTTGCGCAGAATTAACCCGCTTGATCTAACAACATATTACGGATATGACCGATTGCTTTTGTTGGATTCAAACCTTTAGGACATACTGACACACAGTTCATAATACCTTTACAACGGAACAAACTGAACGGATCGTCAAGACGAGCCAAACGTTCTGCAGTTGCAGTATCACGAGAGTCGATAATAAAACGATATGCATTCAACAACGCTGAAGGACCCAAGAATTTATCAGGGTTCCACCAGAATGATGGGCATGAAGTTGAACAACATGCACAAAGAATACACTCATACAAACCATTTAAGTGTTCACGCTCTTCAGGAGATTGCAAACGCTCTTTAGGTGGAGCAGGTTGGTTATTGATCAAGAATGGCTGAATTTTGTCATACTGATCATAGAATTGGTTCATATCAACAACCAAATCTTTAACAACCGGCAAACCAGGTAATGGACGAATTACGATTTTCTCTGGTAAATCGTTAAGGTTTTGCAAGCAAGCCAAACCATTTTTACCATTGATATTCACACCATCAGAACCACAAATACCTTCACGGCAAGAACGACGGAATGTTAACGTTTCGTCTTGAACCTTCAAAGCAAGCAATGCATCAAGCAACATACGGTGCTTATCAGTCAATTCAAGCTTGAAAGTTTGCATGTACGGCGCTTTATCCTTATCAGGATCATAGCGGTAGATTTCGAATGTACGAGTACCTCTACTCATCTTTATACTCCCGATTAGAATGTACGTGGTGCTGGTGGAATTGGATCAACAGTTAACGGCTTAAAGCGCACTGGCTTATATTCCAAACGGTTATCTGATGAATACCATAAAGTATGTTTCATCCACTCATCATCACGGCGACCGTATGAATAAGTTGGGTGATCAGCTGGTAATTCATAATCAACTACCGTATGCGCACCACGACATTCTTTACGCGCAGCAGCTGAAATTAATGTAGCTTTTGCAACTTCATATAAGTTTTCAACTTCAAGCGCTTCAACACGTGCAGTGTTAAATACTTTAGATTTATCTTTCAAGTGAATGTTACGCACGCGTGGTTCAAGAGCAAGAATCTCTTTAACACCCTTATCAAGCAATGCTTGAGTACGGAATACACCTGCGTGGTCTTGAACGATATCACGAATTGCATCAGCAACTTCTTGAGCATTTTCGCCAGAAGTTGATTCATCCAATTTACGTACACGAGCTAAAGTTTGCTCTAATACATTTGTTGGAAGCGGTGCATATTCATCACCATGATGTTTAGTTACGTAATCGATAATGTGCTCACCAGCAGCCTTACCAAATACAACCAAGTCAAGAAGTGAGTTAGTACCTAAACGGTTCGCACCATGTACTGATACGCATGAACACTCACCGATTGCATAGAAACCTTTTACAGGTTTAGTGTAGTTGTCTGTACCAGGCTCTGGTAAGCACACTTGACCATGCATATTCGTAGGAATACCACCCATTTGATAATGGATTGTTGGTACTACTGGAATTGGTTCTTTAGTGATGTCAACGTTTGCGAATTTTTTACCAATCTCAAATACAGATGGTAAACGCTTCATAATTGTGTCAGCACCCAAGTGAGTCATATCAAGCAAGATATAATCACCTTTTGGACCACAACCACGACCTTCTTTAATTTCTTGGTCCATAGAACGTGATACGAAGTCACGCGGAGCCAAGTCTTTTAAAGTTGGTGCATAACGTTCCATGAATGGTTCGCCGTCTTTGTTACGAAGGATCGCACCTTCACCACGACAACCTTCAGTCAACAATACGCCTGCGCCCGCAACACCTGTAGGGTGGAATTGCCAGAATTCCATATCTTGTAATGGAATACCAGCACGAGCAGCCATACCAAGACCGTCACCAGTGTTGATATAAGCATTTGTCGATGCACGGTAAACACGACCAGCACCACCAGTTGCAAATAATGTTGCTTTTGCTTGGAATACTGCAATGTTACCAGTTTCTTGGTCAATTGCAGTTACACCGAGTACATCACCTGCTTCGTTACGGATCAAATCAAGAGCGATCCACTCAACGAAGAATTGAGTACCCATTTTCACGTTGCTTTGATAAAGCGTGTGCAATAAAGCGTGACCAGTACGGTCGGCAGCAGCACAAGCACGTGGAACTGGTTTATCACCATAGTTTGCAGAGTGACCACCGAATGGACGTTGGTAAATTGTACCATCAGCGTTACGGTCAAACGGCATACCTAAGTGTTCAAGTTCATAAACAACTTTTGGCGCCTCACGACACATAAATTCGATTGCGTCTTGGTCACCTAACCAGTCAGAACCTTTTACTGTATCGTAAAAGTGGAAATGCCAGTTATCTTCTTGCATGTTACCTAACGACGCACCAATACCGCCCTGAGCAGCAACTGTATGTGAACGTGTTGGGAAAACTTTAGTAAGTACTGCAACTTTCAAACCTGCTTGAGCAAGTTGGTAAGATGCACGCATACCAGAACCACCACCACCAACGATAACAGCATCGAAAGTGAGGTTTTGAATATTTGAATAATCTTCTTTAGGGTTTATCGCGCCCATGATATCTTCCTATCAATTCGCCCAGAAAATCTGGATACCCCAGATTGCGTACACAAACACTGCAATAATGACAGCCGTAGTCAGTACAAGGCGTAAACCTTTCGCTGAAGGACCCATTTGACGAGTAGTGACATAGTCAGTAAAAACCTGCCACATACCAATCCATGCGTGTGCGATAAGCGACAAAATTGCCAATAAAGAGAAAATCTTCATTGGTAATGTCATCATGAAGCCAGCCCATTGTTGATAGTCAAATCCGCCTTTGCAGAGGATCCAACCAAAAAGAACAACAGTATAAGCTGCCAATACCACAGCACTTACACGCTGGATAAACCAATCACGAGAACCTGAACCTGTTAAACCTGTAGCACTTTTCATTAGAACATAATCCATACAAAGGCTGCGATAATGGCTACCACAGATAAGATCAATGAAATTGTCGCTGCAATACGACCGCTTTGCAGTTCTTCAGCAAAACCTAGATCTGCAAGCAAATGCTTAACCCCAGCAATAAAGTGGAAAATCAAGCCGGCTACAAATACCCACACAACAAAACGTACGAGGATATTTCCAAAAACGACATTTTTAACGTAGTCAAATCCTTCTGGTGAAGATAATGATTTATCTAGAATCCATAAGAGAACTGGTACTAATAAGAAAACGATGACACCTGATAAACGGTGTAAAATTGATGCAATAGCCACGGGTGAGCGTAAATTTACCGCTAACACCTGACCCATGGACAAATTGACAGGTCTGTTGCTTTTCACAGCGGGCATCCTGTAGGTAGAAACTCCGACCGGAGTTTGTTGAATTAATTCCAAGGAAAGCTGGCATTGTTAGGCAAGCACAGCTCATGCCTAACCTATAAACGACACTGAATTATAAAACGCGAAATATCAAAATACAAACAATCGACTTTGGCTTTTCCGCAAAAACTCATCAAATAAGAATCATTCACATAGCCAAACAGCATCCTTTCCTATCCCGAAGTTAAGATTAAACAAAACATGTGCTTGTTTAATCTCATCTTTTATAAAAAATTGCTTTTCTACAGTTTTATTTAAAATAAGTGCATTTTAGACTAAAGATAAAGTTAATAAATCATCAACTCAAGACAAAAATATAAATAAAACTGCTTCTTACCTGCTAATTTTATTCAGTTTTATCTATAAAGAGGGATTATCCGTATTTATATCAAAAGAAATAAAGTACTACTTGACTGTTAACAATGATCACTATTTTTACAAAAAATGAGTTTTAATTTTTTCTAGACTGTTCAATGAGCTATTTTTTAAACAATTAAACTTAAAAAAAAAGACAACTTTTGGAATTATCAAATAGTGATAATGTGGCGATTTTTGAATCACAATTTAAAATTACAGCCTGAGTTTTATGATTTTTTTAAACGGATTGGCATTTTATAACGTTACCCTATTCTTAATTTTTATTTAAAAATTTGCTTACAATTGTACTCACGCTTCATTTTTTTTCTGCACGTTCTTCTTGAATTGACTTATGATACCATCCCGATGCAGTGATTTTACTGACTTTTTTTGCTCGGGTCTTGATGACTAACTCTCTGTGGGAACGTCATTTTTTATCCATAAGTATAATTGACAAAATTTCAGTACTCACTAATCTTATAGCAAATTTTGACACCGTCTGATTCGCACATGAGAAAATTAGGATTTCGAGTCAGATAATCATTCACCAGGACAGGAGATCTATTGAATGTCTGAAGCAACTGGCAAAAAAGCCGTATTACATCTTGATGGCAAAGAAATTGAATTACCAATTTACAGTGGCACATTAGGTCCCGATGTAATCGACGTTAAAGATGTATTGGCCTCAGGTCACTTTACTTTTGATCCTGGTTTTATGGCGACAGCTTCATGCGAGTCTAAAATCACATTTATCGATGGTGACAAAGGTATTTTATTACACCGCGGTTACCCGATTGACCAGTTAGCGACTCAAGCAGACTACCTTGAAACTTGTTATTTATTATTAAATGGCGAGTTACCAACTGCTGAACAAAAAGTTGAGTTCGATGCGAAAGTTCGTGCTCATACTATGGTTCATGATCAAGTTAGCCGTTTCTTCAATGGTTTCCGTCGTGATGCTCACCCTATGGCAATCATGGTTGGTGTAGTAGGCGCATTATCTGCTTTCTATCACAACAACCTTGACATTGAAGACATCAACCACCGCGAAATTACTGCGATTCGTTTGATTGCTAAAATTCCAACGCTTGCTGCTTGGAGCTACAAATATACTGTAGGTCAGCCATTCATCTATCCACGTAATGACTTAAATTACGCGGAAAACTTCTTACACATGATGTTTGCAACTCCTGCAGACCGTGACTACAAAGTAAACCCTGTTCTTGCTCGTGCAATGGATCGTATCTTTACGCTTCACGCTGACCACGAACAAAACGCGTCTACTTCTACAGTTCGTCTTGCTGGTTCTACTGGTGCGAACCCATATGCGTGTATCTCTGCTGGTATCTCTGCTCTTTGGGGTCCTGCACACGGTGGCGCGAACGAAGCAGTTCTTAAAATGCTTGATGAAATCGGTAGCGTTGAAAATGTTGCTGAGTTCATGGAAAAAGTTAAACGCAAAGAAGTTAAACTTATGGGCTTCGGTCACCGCGTTTACAAAAACTTCGATCCACGTGCTAAAGTGATGAAGCAAACTTGTGACGAAGTTCTTGAAGCATTAGGTATCAATGATCCTCAATTAGCGCTTGCTATGGAACTTGAACGTATTGCATTGAACGACCCGTACTTTGTTGAACGTAAACTTTACCCTAACGTAGACTTCTACTCTGGTATCATCCTTAAAGCGATTGGTATCCCAACAGAAATGTTTACTGTTATCTTCGCTCTTGCACGTACAGTTGGCTGGATCAGTCACTGGTTAGAAATGCACAGCGGCCCATACAAAATTGGTCGTCCTCGTCAGCTTTACACTGGTGAAGTGCAACGTGACATCAAGCGTTAATATTCGAAAGAACATTAATGTAAAAAAGCTGCCTAATGGCAGCTTTTTTTATAAATAAGTTTTTTAAAAGTTATTCTTCTTCAAACATATTTAACAAGTGATGACTAATACCATCAGCTCTTAACCAAGCCAACTCATAACTTGCTTTAGCCAAAGCTAAAATACGTCTTTCAAACTCAGTCCATACTTCTTTAACTTGTGCTTCTGAAATCCCTAAACCACTCTCATGAGCTAAATGCTTATTCTTTTCACATATTTTTAAGGCATGGTAGAGTTTACGCCCTTTACTCGCCCCTTCCATTAACCTGACACGTTTACCTAATATAAATCCTTCTACATGCTGTAGATTCGCCTGCGGCAACATAGGTACCAAAATCTGATCCAATTGATCATCTAAACGCTTCCAGACAGCTAAACGCTGCTCTGCCGTATAGGTATTCCATTGAATCACTTCATGGTTAAAGCGGCGACAACCACGACATACCTGATCACCAAAAACTGTTGAACAACGCCCTGCACATGGGGTGAGAGAGAGCATTCGATGATCACTACTCAAAACAGACTCCTTAAATAAACCATATACTTTTTATGGTTTTCTCGCTTATTACGAATTTTCGCGCTAAAATATGCGCCTTAAATTTCTATCTTAATACATTTGGAGTTTTCCATGAACGCTACTGTAGAACAGCTTGCACCTGTAGAACAGCAAGCGACCGCGGGTTGGGTTGTTGCAGCACTATATCAATTTAAAGAAGTTCAAGATCCAGCTGATCTTCAACAACGTCTTTTAGACTTAGTGAAAACAATTAACCTTTGCGGAACTCTGATTGTAGCAGGTGAAGGAATTAATGGTACCGTTGCTGGGGACCGTGAAGCAATTGATACGATTCATCAATTTTTGTTAAACGAAGGTTTTAACGCTATGGAATATAAAGAATCCCATAGTTCTGACAAACCTTTCCGTAAAATGAAAATCAAGCTTAAAAAAGAAATCGTGACTTTAGGCGTTGAAGTAAAACCTCGTGATTTAGTGGGTCACTATCTTGATCCTAAAGAATGGAATGAGCTTATTGCACGTGATGATGTGATTCTAATCGACACACGTAATGACTATGAATATAAAGCCGGAACTTTCAAGGGGGCGATTGACCCAAAAACAGAAACTTTCCGCGAATTTCCTGAATATGTAAAAAAAGAGTTAGAACAACATAAAGATAAGAAAATCGCGATGTTCTGTACGGGTGGTATTCGCTGCGAAAAATCAACTTCTTTACTTCTTCAAGAGGGCTTTAAAGAGGTTTACCACCTTAAAGGCGGTATTCTTAAATATTTAGAAGAAACTCCTCCTGATGAAAGCCTTTGGGAAGGTGAATGTTTCGTATTTGATGGACGTACTGCTGTAACTCATGGTGTTGAAGAAGGTGCAAACATTAAATGTCATGCTTGTGGCTGGCCTTTAACTCCTGAAGAGTCTGCGCTACCAAGCTATGAACATGGTGTTTCTTGCTTGTACTGTATTGATAAAACCACTGAAAAACAAAAAGCTGGTTTCCGTATGCGCCAATCACAAATTGCTGCCGCTAAACGTAAACGTTTATAATTAAAAGAGGGCATCATTTGATGCCCTCTTTTTTTCTATTTTATTTATAAAGCTCCATAAGCTTTTTAAACTCTGGGCTAGCACAATTCATTGAAGACACTATTGGAGATTTTCCAACAACAGCCCTCAATTTCCCATCACTAGAAAAGCTTAATCCAATCTGACTATAGGTATTTATATCTGTGTAAGGTCCTGTATTAATTATAAGATCTATAATTTCTAATTCACCTTCATCAAAAGTGAAGTCCATGCCATCCTCTTGTTCTTTATCCAATAATGCCGATACTGTTTGATTCCCTTTAGTGAAACTTACTTTATTCCCTTGTTTGACCAAAATACATTTTTCATCAGAATCAGTAGCAACTAAATTACTTTCCGAAAAATCATCAATAACCTTATCAGAGCATTTATTATATTGTTCGGTATTTTCTGTTTTCGGAAGTACTTGGCAAGCATCTTTATTAAAGCCAAAAACTTTTGCTACGCTGTTATTTAAAAACTCTATTTTCTTAGGTACTTGAGACAAATTTCCATCTTTAATTAACATTAACAGTGAATCATAATCTTTAATATTTCTATTATTCTGAATAGCTTCCAACAACTCTTGAATAGCTTGATGAATAGGGTTATTTGCTTTCATCTCAGCAGTAAATAGATCCATATCATTATTAATACCGTACCCCTTTTTAATAAGTTCAGCGACCAAAGCAGAATTTGCCGAATTTAACTTTTCTGTAGTCATACTTCCAGATTGATACCATGTTACAGGAACCTGATTACTTGCATAAGCAACAACCATATCTGTAAGCGGGTTAATATTTACCCTTCCCTCATGGTCGATATAACTATGATAAGTTTGCCCCTCAGCTTTTGCCTCTAAACGACAAGGAAATTTACTGGAGTCTATTTCCCCTTGCCATTGCCCTTGTGCATTAACAATTACTTTATTTTTAAAACCAAGCCCATCTTTACAAATTGCTGTTACATTTGCACCATTTAAAGCAGAAGTTGAAAATGCAGTACCAGAGATTAGTTTATAAACAATTTGATTTTGGGTAGATTGTGCAATTTTTTCTTCACTGACACTGTTGCTATTTTCATCACCACAGGCTACAAGTAATATTACTGAGAGTACGCTAGTAATTTTAAAAATTATATTCATATTAAATCACATTGTTAACATATTAAAGTTTTTCATGACGCCAATAAAATATTCATGGCGAGATAAATTAATTTTTTGATTAAGAGATTAATATCAAAAAATTTTGCCGGTAATTATATATAAATAAAATTAAAGTAAAAATATTATATTTAATTATGTATTAAAAATACTAAAACCATAAAAAACGCCCTAGAAAGGACGTTATTTATTATTTCTTCTAATAAATTAATTTGGAGTATGGTACATCAAATATAACTCATTCAAATTATCTGGGATTTCTTCTGCCAGTTCATCCATTAACTGTCCATTGCGACGGAAAGATTCCATCTGTGGATCTTCTTCATCAATTCCGCTAAAAACCATGATTGGTAAAGTCAAATCAACCAATTGTTCTTCATACTCAGGGGCAAACCAAGCCTCTTCGTTTAAGAACATTGCATCAACAAACCCTACACTCCAATCGCCTAAGCTTGATTCAACGTCAGCTTCTTCAACTTCAAATGGAAATTCAATCCCATTTTCATTTGCTAAATCTTGACGAATCGACTCTAGCCAAACCTTGATTTGTTGAATAATTTCAGCCGGAACCTTTTTCTGGTTACCTTCGAACAATTCATCTAACCAACGGTCAAACTGAGGGCCTACTGCAATTGCACACAAAAATCCATGAGTTGCAGCAAAGTCTAGACCATACTCATTGTGGTCTCCATCTAGATATTCACTTAATTGGTCTAAATCTAATGCACTCATTGTGTGTTACCTGACTTTAAAAAGAAATTGACGATAGCATAGCACTTAAGCTGACGATGCCCTATTTAGTTTTGATTAGTCTTCGTCATCAAGATCATCATCGTCTAAATCATAATCGAAATCTTTTAACTCACGCTCTAAACGGCGCTGTGCCAATAGATCATCAATTAATCTACGTTTTTCCAACGATTCTTTTGCACTGATTTTGCCTGATGACTCATCAAAACCGACATCATCATCATCGCCGTAGTTATCATCTAGTTCAAAATCTGTAGAAGACACTAAAACTACCTCATAATGAAAAAATGTGAATGGGTCTAGCCGCTATTTATCTGTCTTACTTTTCCTTGTCAAGTTTTATTTATATTTTTTTCATTTAATTGCTCATTTGTACTTTTTTTCACCCAAAAAATTGTGTATTTATAAAACAGAACAATCTTTTGATAAGCGAAGATTTCTACAAATTTTTCTATGATTTAACCTTGAAAAAAATGATTTTAGCCCAATATTCAAAAAATAGTCGTGAATTCAAAGATATTTTTTATTTAACGGTCACCGATCAAAGCCCAAACATTTCAAGCAAATTGTGCTATCATGCACGGTTTTTCACTGCCACAGATTCAACAAAGAGTAAGCAAAGATGAGCGATATGCATTCCCCTACTTCTCAAGTAGCGGCTCTGATTAGCCGAGGCAAAGAACAAGGTTACTTAACTTACGCTGAGGTTAACGATCATCTGCCGGACTCGATTACTGAAAGCGAACAGATTGAAGACATCATCCAGATGCTTCAAGACGTTGGTATTCCTGTACACGAGCGTGCACCTGAATCTGACGATACCATGTTCGGCGAATCAGCTGATGCAACTGATGAAGTTGCTGAAGAAGAAGCTGCTGCCGTACTTGCATCTGTTGAAAATGAGCCTGGACGTACGACAGACCCTGTACGTATGTACATGCGTGAAATGGGTACAGTAGAACTGTTAACCCGTGAAGGTGAAATCAGCATTGCTAAACGTATTGAAGAAGGCATTCGTGATGTCTTGAACTCAATCGCTTACTGGCCAAATGCTGTTGAAGTTGTATTAAAAGAATATAATGATTTTTTAACTGGCGAACGCCGTCTTGCCGATATCTTATCTGGTTATTTAGACCCTGAAACTGATGAAGATATTCCTGAAGTTTTAGAAGACGTTGAAGAACTTGAGGAAGAAGACGAATCATCTACAAAGTCAACGAAAGAAGTTAAGCTTGATGATGACGATGAAGAAGAAGAGTCTGAAGGTGATGATGATTCTGAAGGTGATTCAGGTCCAGACCCTGAAGTTGCAAAAGTTCGTTTTGCTGAATTAGAAGCTGCATGGGCTCAAACTAAAGCTGTCATCGAAAAACATGGCCGTAATAGCCCTGAAGCAAATGAAGCTCTTGAGTCTTTAGCAACTGTATTTATGATGTTTAAATTTACTCCACGTTTATTTGACATCATTTCAGAAATGATTCGCGGAACTCATGAACAAATTCGTGCCAATGAACGTGAAATTATGCGTTATGCAGTACGTCGTGGCCGTATGGACCGTAACCAGTTCCGTACATCTTTCCCGAAACAGGAATCTAATCCTGCTTGGTTAGATGAACAAATTGCTAAAGCTCCAGCTGAAATCAAGGCTCACTTGGAAAAAGTGCGTCCTGATGTTTTAGCCTTCCAGCAAAAAATTGCAGATATCGAAAAAGAGCTTGGCCTAAACGTTAGTGAAATTAAAGATATTTCTAAACGTATGGCAATTGGTGAAGCCAAAGCTCGTCGTGCGAAAAAAGAAATGGTAGAGGCCAACCTTCGTTTGGTAATTTCGATTGCGAAAAAATATACCAACCGTGGTTTACAGTTCCTTGACTTGATTCAAGAAGGGAACATTGGTTTGATGAAAGCCGTAGACAAGTTTGAATACCGTCGTGGTTATAAATTCTCGACTTATGCGACTTGGTGGATTCGTCAGGCAATTACCCGTTCTATTGCCGATCAGGCTCGTACGATTCGTATTCCTGTACACATGATTGAAACGATTAACAAAATTAACCGTGTATCGCGTCAATTATTACAGGAAATGGGCCGTGAACCTACTCCTGAAGAGTTAGGCGAACGCTTAGAAATGGATGAGGTTAAAGTTCGTAAGGTTCTTAAAATTGCGAAAGAACCAATTTCAATGGAAACTCCAATCGGTGATGATGAAGATTCGCATCTTGGGGATTTTATTGAAGACCAGAACATCACTTCTCCAATTGATGCTGCGACTTCAGAAGGCTTAAAAGAAGCAACACGTGAAGTTTTAGAAAACTTAACTGAACGTGAAGCAAAAGTATTGAAGATGCGTTTTGGTATTGATATGCCAACCGATCATACTTTAGAAGAAGTAGGTAAGCAGTTTGATGTAACACGTGAGCGTATTCGTCAGATTGAAGCGAAAGCATTGCGTAAATTACGTCACCCTTCTCGTTCTGAACACTTGCGTTCTTTCCTAGAGAATGACTAATTTTTGAAATCTTGAAATTTCGAGACTAGTCCCCATTTAATAGAAAGAGCTATAAACGCCTGCGATGATGCAGGCGTTTCACATGATGAGGTTACTTATGTTAGACCGCACTCCATCTCGCGAACTCCGTGAAGACCTTTGGGTATTTCCAATGGACTATCCAATTAAACTCATTGGCGATGCGGGTGAAGAATTACGTATAGCTGTCGTTGATATTCTAGTGAAACATTTTCCTGACTTTGACCAAACAACGTTAAAAGTACAAGAATCACGTACAGGCAAATACCATTCATTAACCGCGCAATTACGCTTTGATGAATTGGAACAAGTGCATGCTTTGTATGCAGACTTGGCTGCTTGTCCGCAAATAAGAACTGCGCTTTAATTTTTAAATGCCATGACAAATTTAATGTCATGGCATTTTTATTTATACCAATCTTTATAGAAATAATTACAAATATTTAGAACCGTTTAGGCAAAATACTTTAAACTCATCAAAAGCATACTCTCATAATTTAAAGTTGAGAGACTTCCCTTCTGTTAAGTACCATGCACAGGAAAATGTTTAATGAGCCTTGATAAACCCACTTTGATTATTCGTCAGTGGAACGATTTACAAGATTATCAAAGCAAATTCGAATCGATGAAGAACCTGACCAATCAACGTGATGAAAATACAGCAGACGAGCTGTGGTTACTCCAGCATCATGAAGTACTAACTCAAGGTCAGGCTGGAAAACCAGAACATATTCTGATTCCATCAAACATTCCTGTGGTACAAACTGACCGTGGTGGACAAGTGACATGGCATGGTCCTGGTCAACTCGTCGCTTACTTTATGTTTGACCTTAATCGTCTGAAATGGAATGTACGCACATTGGTCAGTTTTGCTGAACAATTTATGATAGATGTTTTAAAGAAATATAACATTGAAGCATATGCAAAACCTGATGCACCAGGCGTTTATGTGGATGGCAGAAAGATTGGTTCATTAGGCTTCAAAATTCGCCGTGGACGTAGTTATCACGGTTTAGCCCTAAACTTGGACTGTGCTCTAACTGGTTTTCAAACCATCAACCCATGTGGTTATGCAGGGCTAGAAATGGTCCGCATACAAGATTTAGTGACTCCATATCCATCATTTGAACAACTTTGTCAGGACTTTATTGAGTATATTAAAGCTACTGGGTACTTTAATGACCCAGAAGTCAAAATTGAATAAATGATTTTGAGATGGAATAAAAATATATTAGAGTAATTACTCTAAATTTGCTTTTGCATAATTTTAAGAAGGGATAGCAAGTGATTTCGACAAAAGCTGTAAAGCCCACTCTGCAACTTGCCTACGTTAAGCTCATGATGGACGTTGTTGGTCGAGGCTTAGTCATGGCGAGTCAAGTAGATAGTGAAATACAAGAGGAAGTGTCTAAATTTCCTGTTCACTTTGTACTTTCAATGAATGTCTTCCCAAATGGACCAGCATTTTTTGCACGAGTGACAGAAGATAAACAATTAGAACTGCTAAAAAGAGCGGAAAAAAAGCCTGATTTAACCATTACGTTTAAGCATGTAACTCATGCTTTTTTGGTTTTCTCTTTTCAGGAAAGTACTGCTCAAGCCTTTGCAAATGACCGTATGATTGCTGATGGTGATGTATCCGCAGCAATTCGTTTAGTCCGCTGCCTCAATAAAATGGAGTCTCTCATTTTACCGAAATTGGTGGCTTCACTCGCTGTTAAAGAATACCCAACTGAACTTACCCTAAAAGAAAAATTCAACCAAGCTGCAAATATTTATTTAAAAGTAGCTAAGTCTTACTTCAAGCGGAGCGCATAACATGGCTAAACCATATTACGAATTCTTTTGTCCTGTAAAAGTCATTGCCGGTAATGCTGCTTTAGAACATATTCCGTTTGAACTTGCGACTTTAGGTGCAAAACGCCCTCTTATCATTACCGATAAAGGTGTTCGTGCAAATGGCTTGTTAAACCCTATTGAAGCTGCTTTTAGCACAACTGATGCAGTCATTGGTCATGTTTTTGATGATGTTCCACCAGACTCAAGCCTTGAAGTTGTTCGACTTGCCGCGGAAGCTTATCGCACAAATAAATGTGATGCGATTATTGCTGTGGGGGGTGGTTCTGTTATCGATACCTCTAAAGCAACTAACATTTTAGTATCAGAAGGTGGAGATGATCTTCTTCAATATTCTGGTGCACACAACCTACCAAAACCATTAAAACCATTTTTCGTCATCCCGACTACATCAGGTACGGGATCTGAAGTGACCATGGTTGCTGTTGTGTCTGATACACAAAAGAATGTTAAATTGGCATTTGCTTCATATTACTTAATGCCACATGCTGCGATTTTAGATCCACGCATGACATTAACTTTACCACCTCACTTAACTGCAATGACGGGTATGGATGCATTAACACATTGTGTTGAAGCATACACCTGTATGGCAGCCAACCCGCTTAGCGATGCCTATGCAAGTGCAGGTATTAAAAAGATTAGCGAAAATCTATTTAATGTCTTAGAAAATCCAAATGACTCACAAGGTCGTTTAGAACTTGCACAAGCTTCTACAATGGCAGGTATCGCATTCTCTAACTCGATGGTAGGTCTTGTACACTCATTAGGACATGCATTAGGTGCAGTTGCTCACCTGCCCCACGGGCTGTGCATGAACTTATTCTTACCTTATGTGCTTGAGTACAATAAACAAGTCAATGGTCAGAAAATTGGCGAGTTGCTATTACCACTTGCAGGTGCCGATATTTATGCCCAGACTCCTGCTACCCAGCGTGCAGACAGAGCAATCGCAACTATTTTAGCAATGCGTGATCGTTTATTTAGCTTAACCAAATTACCACGTACCTTACGTGAAACAGGTAAAGTTACTGAAGCACAGCTTGATGAAGTGGCAGAGAAAGCACTAAATGATGGCTCAATTATTTATAATCCTAAAGAAGCAAGCTTAAAAGATCTAAGAGAGATCTTACAAAAAGCTTGGTAAGTTAAGATTTAGATATCTAAAGCAAAAAGCTAAAGGTCTGATTTTTATGACAAATCAGACCTTTTTTATATCTATGAATTTTTATTCATCATTTTCTTTGGAAATATGGCAAAAAATTTGCTAAAAAATCCACGAAAGTACTGACAATTTGCATCAATTTAGGATAGATTGGCGCACTTTATCTTTTATGTAGGGGGGATCGTTCGTCTCAAACGATCCTTAACACCAAGCTGATCCTTGATCAACGATTATGAGGATAACGCCGTTGACAAACTTATCTGGGACTAAACCAACAGCTAAACTTCAAAAGAATCTTGTGCTTTGGCACATCATTATTATTGGTTTAGCTTATATTCAGCCATTAACTTTATTTGATACTTTTGGTTTAGTATCAGAACGAAGTGGTGGTCATGTACCTACTTCTTATATCTTTGCCTTAGTTGCAATTTTATTGACGTCGATCAGTTATGGACACATGATCAAACGCTATCCTTCTTCAGGATCAGCATATACCTACGCCCAAAAGTCAATTCACCCTAATGTTGGTTTTATGGTGGGTTGGTCATCTTGGCTAGACTATTTACTTTCACCACTCGTCAATATCATTTTGGCCGATATTTATTTAAGAGCTTTGTTTCCAGAAGTAAATAATTGGCTATGGGTTATTGGCTTAACTGCATTAATGACTGTGATTAACTTATTTGGCGCACGCTTTGTCGCGCGTTTTAACAGCACAATTGTAGTTATTCAACTTGGTGTTATTTTTTACTTTGTTTATCAAGTATATATTCTCCTTACCCAAGGCGTATATGCTGATGGTACGCTTAATCCCGATAAAGCCGAATTATGGTCATTAACTCCTTTTTGGAATGATATGACTTCTATTAGTGCTTTGATTGGTGGTGCAACAGTACTGTGCTTTTCTTTTACAGGTTTTGATGCTTTATCTTCACTTGCAGAAGAAACTAAAGATGCTGAAAAAACGCTTCCAAAAGCGATTTTCTCAACAGCATTGCTCGCAGGTATTATTTTTATTGTAAGCACTTACTTTATCCAGTTGTATTTCCCTAGCAACCCAAACATCTATTTTAAACCGTTAGATGAATCACAACCTGTTATGGTTGCAGCAATTGGCAGCATTGCATTTAAAACATTAGTTTTATATTTTGCTGTAGTTGCAGTAATGGCATCCGGTATTTCAGCACATGCTGGTGTATCTCGCTTAATGTATGTAATGGGCCGTGATGGGGTTATCAATAAAAAGCTGTTTGGTCATATTAGCCCAAGATTGCATACTCCGACTTACAACATTCTTATTGTTGGTGTGGTTGCATTATCTGCTGGCTTTTTAGACCTTGAGCATATTGTTAACTTAATTAGTTTCGGGGCCTTAACTGCTTTTAGTTTTGTAAACTTCTCGGTGATTTCGCGCTACGCGCTGAGAGATGGTAAAAACAAATCTATCAAAGATATTATTAATTACATTATTGTACCAACGCTTGGCTTTGCTAGTGTGTTCTTAATGTGGTTAGAAATTGACAAGCTTGCTTTGCAAATTGGCTTAGCTTGGGCAGTGTTTGGGGTAGGTTATCTTGCCTATAAAACCAAAGGCTTTAAATATAATGCTCCTCAACATAATGAGCATGAATAATAAAAAAGGCGCTTAAAAGCGCCTTTTTTTATGGACTCATTAACCATATATTTTATTTACAATGGCTTGTACACGTTTTGCATAAACTTTAGCTGTTTCCAAATCCCCTGTTGGGACTTCATCTACACTTGCATCCGAAGGCGATTGAACTAAAAGCCCTACCGAACCGCCTAAATTATTTACATCTTCACGTGTTGCATCTTTGGTATTCGCTGGCAATAAGCCCAGACTCACCCAAATACCACCATGCTGTGATGCTAAAGTTTGCAGTTGGATAAGCGTAACTTGTTTATCCCCATTTAAACTTGCACTATTCGTAAAGCCTGCAAAAACTTTATCTTGCCAACCACGTGTGAACCAAACCTTTGAAGTTGCATCAGCAAATTTTTTAAATTGCCATGGTGCTGTACCCATATAAGTCGGCGCACCAAACACAATGCCTTTTGCATTATTCAATGTTTCCCAATCTTGGTCAGTGATATTACCTTCCTGATTAATCTGGATAAGTTGAGCATTAATTTCATTAGCAAAAGTTTCAGCCACTACTTTAGTGTGGCCATAACCCGAGAAATATACAACCGCAATATTAGAATTAGACATGGAAGAAAACCTATGTTTTATTAAATTCCATTTAATGATATATTTTAGATACTAGGTGTCAATTAGTTACCATTTGGTAACTATCCTATTTTTTTAGAAAAGAGAGGGTAAATTAGATGAATGAATGTCTAAAATATAATATTTTTCAACAACATTGCCCTGCTCGACTGTTTTTTGAAAAAATTGCAGACAAATGGGTTTTACTCATCTTAAATATTCTTGAGCATGAAACTCAGCACTTCAACTTACTTAAAAAAAATATTGAAGGGATTTCACCTAAAGTCTTGTCTCAGAAGTTAAAAATGTTAGAGAGAGACGGTTTTATCGAACGAAAAATTCAGGATACTTCCCCTATTCGTGTCGATTATTCCCTCACCCCACTTGGGCAAAATGTAGCTGCTATGGCGTATCAGTTAAAAGAGTGGGCTGAAACTAATATTGAGCAAGTTTTAGCAGCCCAAATCATCTATGACGAAAAAATACTAGAACAAGCTTAAATAAAAATAAGGCCACTAAGGGCCTTATTTTTATTCAGTACTTAAGAAATTAACCTAATTTTTTAAAGCCTTGCTGACGCCATGCTTCATATACAATTACGGCAGTTGCATTAGATAAGTTTAAACTTCTTGAGTTTTCTGCCATTGGTAAACGAATCCATTGTTCTTGAGGGAACATCAGACGAACATGTTCAGGCAAGCCACGTGTTTCTGGCCCCATCAATAAAGCCACAGGTCTATTTAAATCAACTGTATGAGGCGTAGCAGAACCTTTCGTAGTTAAAGGAAAAACATGCTCAACACCTTTTGCTTTTAAGTCCGCAAGACAAAGCTCTATGTTGTCCCAAATTTGCATTCTTGCCCATTCATGATAATCAAGCCCTGCACGTTTAAGCTTTTTATCATCAAGTTCAAAGCCTAAAGGCTTAACTAAATGCAATTGAGCGCCTGTATTCGCGCATAGACGAATAATATTACCTGTGTTAGCAGGAATCTCAGGCTCGTATAGAACAACATGAATCACTTAATTACTCACTTAAATTACTTATTGGTTAGCTCAGGCAATAATTACATCTCTTTTGCAGATATCAATAAGCCTACTAATTCCACTGTAACTGTTCACGCAAACGTACAACCTCACCAATAATTGTGAGTGTTGGCGCATGAATTTGATGTTCTGTCACTTTAGATGCAATATCAGCAAGTGACCCCACCACAACCTTCTGTTCAGGTGTCGTACCCTTTGAAATTAATGCAACTGGCATATCTGGACGTTGCCCATGAGCAATCAGCTGCTCACAAATACGCTCTAATCCCACCAACCCCATATACAGTACTAATGTCTGGTTTTCGTATACCAGCTCATTCCACGGTAACTCAGGAGAACCTTCTTTTAGATGGCCTGTAAGAAAGCGGACACTCTGGGCATAATCACGATGGGTAAGCGGAATACCTGCATAAGCCGAACAACCTGACGCTGCTGTAATACCCGGAACTACCTGAAATGGCACACCAGCTTGGAATAACTCTTGGATCTCTTCGCCACCACGGCCAAAAATAAAAGGGTCTCCCCCTTTTAAACGACAAACACGTTTACCTTTTTTCGCGTAGTCAACCAATAATGCATTAATACCTTCTTGAGGAACACTATGGTTAGAACGCGCTTTACCAACATATATTTTTGTTGCGTCTCGACGGCACAATTCTAAAATAGGTGCAGAAACAAGACGGTCATAAATGACCACATCAGCTTGCTGCATTAAACGTAAAGCTTTTAAAGTAATGAGTTCAGGATCACCTGGACCTGCCCCCACCAAATAAACCTCGCCTTTAGGTGCTTTCCACTCCTGCAATGCTTGTTCAAGCATGCTATCGGCAACATCTAGATTGTCATTAAAAACTTGTTCTTTTAAAGGGCTTGCATACAAGTTCTCCCAAAATATACGGCGCTCATCTGGATTAGAAATTTTTTCTTTAACCTGATTGCGCCATTTTCCTGAAAACTCAGCTAACTTGCCCATGCCGTGTGGAATAGAGGTTTCTAACTGCGTACGGATTTGACGAGATAGAACAGGAGATGTTCCATTTGAAGCCACTGAAACAATTAATGGAGATCGATCAATAATTGCAGGCACCATAAAACGGCAATGTGGAATATCATCGACGCTATTTACAAGTAAATTGCGCGCTTCACACTGCTCAAAAACTGTTTTATTTACTTCTGCATCATTGGTCGCTGCAATAACTAAACGATAGGGTGTACTTAAAAACTTTTCAGCAAAAGCTTCAATAAACGACACACCGCCTGTTGTTGTAATTAATTGCAGAAGCTGATCTTCAATTGCAGGAGCAACAACATCAATTATTGCTCCTGCTTTAGCTAATAAAGTTGCCTTGCGTAAAGCAATATGCCCTCCGCCCACAATCAGACAACGTTGCTGCTGCAACTTCAAAGAGATTGGAAAAATATCCACCTTAAACCTCTACATCAATCATCTGATTATGTTTAAGCAAAAACCGTGCACAATTTAGATGCAAAGCTTAATCAATAAACGTTGCACCACCCATATATGGGCGTAATACTTCTGGAATCTCAATTGAACCGTCTTCGCGTTGGTAGTTTTCCATTACTGCAAGTAAAGTACGCCCAACAGCAAGGCCTGAACCATTTAGAGTGTGCACCAATTCGGTCTTCTTCTGATCCATACGGTAGCGTGCTTTCATACGACGTGCCTGGAAATCACCCATATTAGAGCAGCTTGAAATTTCACGGTAAGTATTTTGACTTGGAACCCAAACTTCTAAATCATAAGTTTTAGTCGCACCGAAGCCCATATCACCACCACAGAGCAAAATTTTGCGGTAAGGCAAACCAAGCGCCTGTAAAATGCCCTCAGCATGTGCAGTAAGCTCTTCAAGTGCCTGCATAGAGGTTTCAGGCTTAACGATTTGCACCATTTCAACTTTATCAAATTGGTGCTGACGAATTAAACCACGTGTATCACGACCATAAGAACCCGCTTCACTACGGAAACATGGTGTATGAGCCGCATATTTTAATGGTAAACGGTCTGCATCAATAATTTCATCACGGACAAAGTTAGTGACTGGAACTTCTGCTGTAGGGATGAGGTAGTATTCTTTTTCACCTTGAAGTTTAAATAAATCTTCTTCAAATTTTGGTAACTGACCTGTTCCACGTAATGAATCAGCATTTACCAAATAAGGCACATACGCTTCGGTATAACCATTCTTTAAAGTATGGGTATCGAGCATGAACTGAGTTAAAGCACGTTGTAGACGCGCTAAAGGTCCCTTCAACACACTAAAACGTGAGCCTGTGAGTTTAGTGGCAGTTTCAAACTCCAGTCCGCCCATCCACTCACCTAAATCAGTATGATCTTTGATTTCAAAATCGAACTGACGAGGTGTACCCCATTTTGAGATTTCAACGTTATCATTTTCATCTTTACCAGCTGGTACAGATTCGTCCGGCAAGTTAGGAATGCTAAGCGCTTTTTGCTCAATCTCGTTTTGTAGCTCTGATAAAGCAACTTCGGCAGCTTTAATTTCATCACCAATGGCTTGCATACGTGCCATGATTTCAGAAGCATCACCACCGGATTTTTTAATCTGACCCACTTGTTTAGCACCGGCATTTCGCTCTGCCTGTAACTTTTCAGTTTTTGATTGCAAGTCTTTACGGCGAGTCTCTAAAGATGCCCATTCTTGAACATCTAACTGAACACCACGTTTTGCCAAAGCTGCATTAACGACTTCAATATTATTTCTGAGTAACTTAGGGTCGATCATAATCAATCATAATATGGGTAAAAAACTGGCTATAGTGTAAGCCCTTAACACTAAAAAATATAGTGATCATCTTCATAACGAATAGCTTTCACACAATTCTTAGAATAGATCTTATATTTTATAAGTTATAGTTCGGTACACTCGGTAAATACTCAGGTTTAATATATTTAGCTGCTTCAAAATATGGCAAGGTTAATTCAGACATACCTTCTGCATAAGAAGCTAATTCATAAATTGGATAGACAAAAACAATCCCATTTGCACCATAGTAGAAATTATCACTTAATTGCAGTTTTTCACGGCTAATATTGTGCTCTTGAAGCCAATTAGTATTTGCATCAAAAAGTGCATCAACTAACTGTTTTTCAACATCTGGCTTAATAAGTTCTTCAACGGTAATGTGCTTTTTATTTAGCAAGTCAAAATTTACAAACTCTTGATGTGACATACCATGTGCTGCCCCCGCAGAGTATGAATATGTCTGGAATGCAAAGGTTGCAAGGTTATAATTTTGCCCTAAATAACGGACATAGATTGCACTCTGACTTGAGCTCGGCTCCCCTTCCGGTACCTCAACAGGTTTATCAGCCAAATTTGCAAAAGCATTCGGATCTGCTTTCTTTATACGGTTCGTAAAATAATCATTAATCCATTTTTGATTGGTTTGTACGGTCTGAAAATCATATTCAGTGCAGCCGTCTTCAAGACAAACTTTAGGTTTTGGCAGCTTTACAGGAACAACTTTTGCTTGAATGACAGGGACTTCAGCTTGCTTTTGCTCTTTTACTGAAGCACTAGAAGCCAGTTGTTCATCTTTAGCCGTAGATTTTGGCTGACAACCGCTCACCGCAACCATGGCAGCTAACATTGGAAGAATGAAAATAATTTTTTTATCGTAAAGTTGCATGTTAATCCCCGTAAACTCACTCCTACCACTATACAAAGCGTAAGTTTAAGACGGGGTTAAAAAATGTATCTAGGCTTGATATATAAAAAGAAAGCCATCGTAAAGATGGCTTTCTAAATAATCAGGCTTATTGATCAATGATATCGGTACCTTTCGGAGGCGTAAAATTGAAAGTTGAAGCTGGAATTGAAGCATTTACTTTAACATTCTTGAAACGAACATAAGTCGTTTGACCTAAAGAATCTTGCAATACCATGAGTGTAGGTGCTTTGTTGGCACCAAAACTAATCGTTAAGCTTTGGAAAGCTCCATCTTCTTTTTTAGGGAATAAAGTGAAATATAACTTAGATTTATCTGGCTGAGTTACCCGGTAAGACTTCATGATTTGGTTAGTATTACCAGAGAGTAATAAAGCAGGTGTATCAGCGACCTGATCATCTAGGCTTTGGCGCACAGCCTGTTGTAGATCAGGGTCATAAATCCAGACTGTTTTTCCACTTGTTACAATAGTTTGCTTAGAGGGACTTACAGTTTCCCAATAAAATTTCCCCGGACGTTCAACTTTCATTGAACCTTTAAATGTCTGGTTCATATGCTGAGCACTTAAGCCTTTTTTCTGTGCTACAGTTTTTGTATTCGCTTTCGTTGTCTGTTCAAAATCGGCAGTCAAACGCTGTAAGCCTGATAACTGATTTACCAGGTTCCCAATTGCCTGTTGCTCCGGTGCTGCTACGGGTGCAGCGAACGCTGTAGTACTCATTACAGGAGCAAGCACTGAGGCGCTGAGTGTAATAGCACACATGGTTTTACGAAGCATATTCATGTCATCACCTTTTTAGTTGCTGTAAGATAACTTGCTAGCCTTTCAATTAATCCAGCTAAACAAGCTCTTCATTCAAGACTTATATTAACCGACAAACTTTGTGCTAATCATTGAGAAAATAAGATATTTTGTTATGTTATTCATGTTGTTTGTAGAATTTCATTCATCATCATGAAGAAAATATTGATGTATTTCCATAAAAAAAGCCCACAAAATGTGGGCTTTTTCTTAAGCTAAAACTTAAACAGTTTCAACTTTTACGTAGCGACGGCCAAATTGACCTTTCACTTCGAATTTTACTACGCCGTCAGCAGTAGCAAATAAAGTATGGTCACGGCCCATACCAACATTTGCACCAGCGTGGAATTCAGTACCACGTTGACGAACGATGATGTTACCAGCAGTTACAGTTTGGCCACCGTAAACTTTAACACCTAACATTTTTGGGTTTGAATCACGACCGTTCTTCGTCGATCCACCGGCTTTTTTAGTTGCCATGTCTCTTACTCCTCGTGATTAGCCTGAAATACCAGTAATTTTCAACTCAGTGAACCATTGACGGTGACCTTGTTGTTTACGGTAGTGTTTACGACGACGCATTTTGATGATGCGGATTTTGTCGTGACGACCATGACCAATCACTTCTGCAGTTACTTTAGCGCCAGCTACAACTGGAGCACCGATTTGAATGTTGTCACCGTTTACAACCATTAATACATCATCAAATGTAATAGTTGCGCCAGATTCAGCCTTCAATAATTCAACTTTAAGGGTTTCACCCTCAACTACACGGTGCTGTTTACCACCGCTTTGGATTACTGCGTACATAACGTACTCCAATCAGCCCGTGTCGTCGTGCCGATAAAGGGATATATCGATCTTAAAACGAACGCCACTGGGGTTATACAAGGCGACAGATTTTAAGTGAAATTTGATCAAACGACAAGTGCTTTATCTTTAACTAAGCAACAGAAGCCATCATTCTTACATAATAAAAATAGCTTCAATTTGATTTTAGTACTTTTCATTGATTCTGAATGGAATTTAAAATACAGTTCCAAACACAACTTGCAACAAGAACAAGCTGTATTCATGTTGACGTTATTAAAATTTATTGTTTTGTCGGAAACACATGGTTTTGCCGAAATAAAGAACAAAGAACTCTTCATGAACATACAAATGATTAATATCAATTGCTTGTTTCCCTGTTTAATGCACTTTTAATTGATACACTAACGCCACTTATCTACCAATACGGGGTTTTTCTTCATATGGTCATCGATTTTAAGCAAGACATTCTCGCTCCTGTTGCTACAGACTTTGCTGCGATGGATCACTTGATTAATGAAGGAATTAGCTCAAAAGTCGGCTTGGTCATGTCAGTGAGTAAACATGTAGTTGAAGCTGGCGGCAAACGTATGCGCCCAATCATGTGTTTACTTGCAGCACGCGCTTGCGACCTCGACAATATGCAAAATGCACAGCGTCTGGCAGCTATTATTGAAATGCTTCATACCGCAACTTTAGTGCATGATGATGTAGTTGATGAATCTGGACTTCGCCGTGGTCGCCCTACTGCAAATGCAACATGGAACAATCAAACGGCCGTATTGGTTGGTGACTTCCTTATTGCCCGCGCTTTTGACCTTTTGGTTGATTTAAACAACATGACCTTATTAAAAGACTTCTCAACAGGTACATGTGAAATTGCTGAAGGTGAGGTATTACAGCTCCAATCTCAGCATCAACCGGATACAACCGAAGAAACATATTTAAAAATTATTCACGGGAAAACTTCTCGTTTATTTGAACTTGCAACCGAAGGTGCGGCTATTTTGGCAGGACAAGAAGCTTACCGCGAACCTTTAAGATTATTTGCAGGTCATTTCGGAAATGCATTCCAGATTATTGACGATATTTTAGACTACACTTCAGATGCTGAAACATTAGGTAAAAATATTGGTGATGATTTAATGGAAGGTAAACCGACTTTACCGTTAATTTCAGCATTAGCACATTCAACCGGTGAAGAGCATGCCATTATCAGACGCAGTATTGCGACTGGTGGTGTTGACCAATTACCTAAAGTGATTGAAATTGTGCAAAAGTCTGGTGCTTTAGACTATTGCCAGCGCCGTGCCCAAGAAGAAACAGAAGCAGCACTGCAAGCCTTATCAATCTTGCCTGATACACCTTATCGTCAAGCGTTGATTAATTTAACTCGGCTTGCATTACATCGAATACAGTAGATATTATTTTGCCTATGCATATAAATTTTTCAGAACATTTTTTTAAAATCCAGAAACAGCTTGAAAACCCTCAAGCTGTTATTGACGAAAATATTCTCATTGACCTAGTCAATGCTTTACGGCCATCCGATCCTCAAGATACGGATGAAATAGAGCAAAAAATACAAGCCTTTATTGATAGCCTATTACTTACTCCTACCGCTCCAGCCCTTTTACAAACCTTTTTATTACGCCTCATTAATCAATATAAGCAAGTCAGCTTATATGCAGATAGCGGTATTTTGTCTTTAGATGGTTTCTGGAACCAGCTTGGGCAAAGACTTGGCGGCCATTTTCTGCCACTTATTGAAGATGCAAGCCAGCTAAAAATTCTGATTGGAAAAATTTTCTATTTAGAAAGTGATTCAATCTGGTTAAACAATGTCGATGACAAGGATTGGGCAACTTTGTTCGGACTTATTGGGCAAAGTAACAGTAATGTCGATGAAAAGCATGCCATTCAGCGAGAAATGATTAAGGCAATTACTGTCTTATCTTACCGTATTAGTGGTATCGGTCTTTATCCTGAATTTATTAACGCTCAACCTGAATTAACCGAATATGAATCGCCATTTTTGGTACAAAACCGTGAAATTATTGAGTTTATAGAGAAGTACAAAAAACAGGATATTTCTAGCAACGACATTGCTGTGCTTCCACCTCCTGATGCCTCTCAAGCATTTGTAATGCTAGAGCAGTGTCGAGACGTCGTTTTAAAAATACGCCGAGCGACCAAAAGAATCGGTGTAAGTTTAAGTTTGACCTATCTTTTGTCTTTACTTGAACAGTGTTTAGATCGGATTGAATTATTACTCTATCTAGTTGTAGACGATAGCGAGGGACGCTACGTTTCTTTAGGAAACTTAATTTCAGACTTAACTAAAGCCCATTATAGTGAAAAAAGTGTCCGCTCGTTACTCAGCACGACCAGTGAGCTTATTGCCTTTCAAGTCACAGAGAATGCAAGCCGTACTGGCGAACATTATGTAAGTACAGACACCAAAGGCTTTTGGGGCATGTATAAAGCCGCTGCTGGTGCAGGTGTGATTATTGCCTGTATGGCCTCATTAAAAATTCTTGCTGCACGTATAACTATGGCTCCGCTCATGCAAGCCTTTACGTTCAGTATGAACTATTCACTTGGCTTTATTCTGATTCATGTATTGCACTTTACTGTTGCAACAAAACAACCCGCAATGACAGCTGCCGCACTTGCAGCCACAGTTCAGCAACGTAAAGGCTCTAAAACGGCACAAATTGCAGAATTAGCTGCACTTATTATCAATATTATTCGAACTCAGTTTATTGCTATTTTGGGTAATATCTCGATTGCAATTCCTACTGCTGCTCTTATTACCTTTGCTTGGCAGTTCTATCTTGATGAGCCTTTATTAACTCATACCAAGGCAACTTATCTATTACACAGCCTAAACCCTTTTACCTCATTAGCCGTTCCGCATGCAGCGATTGCTGGGGTGTGTTTGTTTTTATCTGGCCTAATTGCGGGCTACTTCGACAACATGGCAGTTTATAGAAAAGTAGGGCCCCGTTTAAAAGCACATCGACGTTTACGGAACTTATTTGGACAAGAACGCCTGAACCGTTTTGCAGAATATATTGAACGTAATTTAGGGGCGCTCGCAGGTAATTTCCTATTTGGCGTAATGTTAGGAAGTATGGGAACAATTGGCTTTATTTTGGGCCTACCTCTAGATATTCGTCACATTGCCTTTGCGTCAGCGAACTTCATTCAGGGTTTAATGACTATTAATGGTAGTCCTGATATTGGCTTGATTATAGTTTCATTTTTAGGCGTACTCTGTATTGGTCTCACCAACTTATTTGTGAGTTTCACACTCACTATTATTGTGGCATTACGTGCACGTCGAGTTCGCTTTGAACAATGGAAGCCATTAGCCAAACTGGTCATGACCCATTTTCTTACACGACCAAGTGACTTCTTCTGGCCACCGAAACAGCCTTTAGAATTAGAAGAAAATGCGCAAGCCAATAGTGGAAAAAAAGCAGAACATTAAATGTTTTGCTTTGTACACAAAATGTGATGTCCGTCAATTTTGTTGTGATTGTTTTTCCAAATGTTAAAAAAATTTCAAAATGAATTTACGATGATCTATCAGGCTTGAAAAAAAGTGTACTGGCAAGTACACTTTCAACGGCGTTCAATAGTGAAAAACTATATGAATAAGCAAAGGTGTGTTTATGCCCTATCTATTGCTTTGTATTGGTTGCGTTTTTTTAGGATTAGGTGTTCTTGGTCTTTTTGTACCAAGTCTTCAATCTTTGGACTTGCTCACCGTTCAAACATTGAGTCACCATCGTTTAGATTATCTTAATACTATAACCACCTTTCTTGCACGCGTAGGCGGCATGCCTTTTGTATGTTTTTTATCCTTTCTAGTATGTATATATTTAGCATGGTATAAAAAATATATTACTGTTATTTTCATTAGCTTGGGGGTTATTGGCAGTATCACCATGGGTTGGCTGCTCAAGTGGTGTGTTAACCGGCCTAGACCTCCTGAGGCATATCATATTGTTGAAAGTTACGGTGCATCGTTCCCAAGTGCACATAGTGTTTATGCATCAACACTGGCTTGTCTGGCAATGATTATGTTATGCCATAAGCACAACATTAACTCTCCTTATATTGTTTTGATCTCCTGTCTTTGGTTTGTGTGTATGGGGCTTTCAAGAATATATGCAGGAGTTCATTTCCCAACAGACGTACTCGCTGGTTGGGGCATTGGTTTTATTTGGATTGCACTGCTTTGGCTCTGGTTATTACAAACACAAAGTAGGTTAAGTAGAAAACAAATATATTTTTAGATTTTATCTAAACGAGGTGGAACAATGATGTCGGCTAAGCTTTGGGCACCAGCCCTTACTGCTTGCGCATTAGCAACAAGTATCGCGCTTGTTGGTTGTAGCAAAGGCTCCGATGAGAAACAGCAAGCTGCTGCTGCTCAGAAAATGCCGCCTGCAGAAGTAGGTGTTATTGTTGCTCAACCACAAAGTGTTGAACAAAGCGTTGAGCTTTCAGGCCGTACTTCAGCATATCAAATTTCTGAAGTTCGTCCTCAGACAAGTGGCGTGATTTTAAAACGCTTATTTGCTGAAGGAAGCTATGTTCGTGAAGGTCAGGCGCTTTATGAGCTCGACTCTAGAACGAACCGTGCAACGTTAGAAAATGCAAAAGCATCACTCCTACAACAACAGGCAAATCTAGCTTCACTACGTACCAAGTTAAATCGTTATAAACAACTTGTTTCTAGTAATGCTGTGTCTAAACAGGAATATGATGACTTACTTGGTCAAGTCAATGTTGCAGAAGCACAAGTTGCAGCAGCTAAGGCTCAAGTAACAAATGCAAATGTAGATCTTGGTTATTCTACAATTCGCTCTCCTATTTCTGGCCAATCTGGTCGTTCTTCAGTAACGGCTGGTGCTTTGGTTACTGCAAACCAGACTGACCCGTTGGTAACGATTCAACAGTTAGATCCTATCTATGTTGATATTAATCAGTCTAGTGCTGAGTTATTGCGTTTACGTCAACAACTAAGCAAAGGCAGTTTAAATAACAGTAACAACACGAAAGTAAAATTAAAGCTTGAAGATGGTTCTACCTATCCAATCGAAGGGCAACTTGCTTTCTCTGACGCTTCTGTAAACCAAGATACAGGAACAATTACATTACGTGCCGTATTCTCTAACCCGAATCATTTATTGCTTCCGGGTATGTATACCACTGCGCAAATTGTTCAGGGCGTTGTTCCAAATGCTTACCTGATTCCTCAAGCTGCCATTACTCGTTTACCTACAGGGCAAGCTGTAGCGATGCTTGTTAATGCTAAAGGGGTTGTTGAGAGCCGTCCTGTTGAAACCTCTGGTGTTCAAGGACAAAATTGGATTGTGACTAACGGCTTAAAAGCCGGCGATAAAGTCATTGTTGATGGTGTTGCCAAAGTTAAAGAAGGGCAAGAAGTATCAGCAAAACCTTATCAAGCTCAACCAGCAAACTCTCAAGGTGCAGCACCAAATGCTGCGAAACCGGCTCAATCAGGTAAACCTCAAGCAGAACAGAAAGCAGCTTCAAATGCATAAGGGGTAGATTGAATGGCACAATTTTTTATTCATCGCCCCATATTTGCGTGGGTGATTGCATTAGTCATTATGTTGGCGGGTATTCTTACGCTAACAAAAATGCCTATTGCACAATATCCAACGATTGCACCACCAACCGTAACGATTGCTGCGACTTATCCTGGTGCATCGGCTGAAACAGTTGAAAATACTGTAACCCAGATCATTGAACAACAAATGAATGGTCTTGATGGCTTACGTTATATTTCATCTAACAGTGCTGGTAATGGTCAGGCATCTATTCAATTAAACTTTGAACAAGGTGTTGACCCTGATATTGCACAGGTTCAAGTTCAAAACAAATTGCAATCTGCAACTGCGCTTTTACCTGAAGATGTACAACGTCAAGGTGTAACAGTTACTAAATCTGGTGCGAGCTTCTTGCAAGTTATTGCATTCTATTCACCAGATAACAACCTGTCAGACTCTGACATTAAAGACTACGTAAACTCGTCAATTAAAGAACCGCTTAGCCGTGTTGCCGGTGTTGGTGAGGTACAGGTCTTCGGTGGCTCATACGCAATGCGTATCTGGCTTGATCCAGCTAAATTAACAAGCTACCAACTTACTCCTAGTGATATTGCAACTGCCTTACAAGCGCAGAACTCGCAAGTTGCTGTAGGTCAGTTAGGTGGTGCTCCGGCTGTACAAGGTCAAGTTCTTAACGCAACAGTAAATGCACAAAGCTTATTGCAGACTCCTGAACAGTTTAAAAATATCTTCTTAAAGAACACAGCATCAGGTGCTGAGGTTCGATTAAAAGATGTTGCTCGCGTAGAATTAGGTTCGGATAACTATCAATTTGACTCGAAGTTTAACGGTAAACCGGCAGCTGGTCTTGCAATTAAAATTGCAACAGGTGCTAACGCACTCGACACAGCCGAAGCAGTTGAACAACGTTTATCTGAACTACGTAAGAACTATCCAACAGGTCTTGCAGATAAACTGGCTTATGACACGACTCCATTTATCCGTCTTTCAATTGAAAGTGTAGTACACACATTAATTGAAGCCGTGATTTTGGTATTCATTGTCATGTTCCTATTCTTACAAAACTGGCGTGCAACGATTATTCCAACGCTTGCAGTTCCAGTAGTTGTATTAGGTACATTTGCGGTCATTAATATCTTTGGCTTCTCAATTAACACCTTAACCATGTTCGCTATGGTATTGGCAATCGGTCTTCTGGTCGACGACGCCATTGTTGTAGTCGAAAACGTTGAACGTGTGATGAGTGAAGACCATACCGATCCGGTTACCGCCACTTCTCGCTCAATGCAGCAGATTTCTGGTGCGTTAGTAGGTATTACCAGCGTATTGACAGCGGTATTCGTACCAATGGCTTTCTTTGGTGGTACAACAGGTGTAATTTACCGCCAGTTCTCGATTACCCTTGTAACTGCAATGGTTCTGTCGTTAATTGTAGCGTTGACGTTCACACCGGCACTTTGTGCAACTATCTTGAAACAGCATGATCCTAATAAAGAACCAAGCAATAATATCTTTGCGCGTTTCTTTAGAAGCTTTAACAATGGTTTTGACCGCATGTCGCATAGCTACCAAAATGGTGTTAGCCGCATGCTTAAAGGCAAAATCTTCTCTGGCGTGCTCTATGCTGTTGTAGTTGCCCTTTTAGTCTTCTTGTTCCAAAAACTCCCGTCTTCATTCTTACCAGAAGAAGATCAGGGTGTGGTCATGACACTTGTACAATTACCACCAAATGCAACGCTTGACCGTACCGGTAAAGTGATTGACACCATGACTAACTTCTTTATGAATGAAAAAGACACCGTGGAATCTATTTTCACTGTTTCTGGTTTCTCATTCACAGGTGTTGGTCAAAACGCTGGTATTGGCTTCGTTAAGTTGAAAGACTGGAGCAAACGTACGACACCAGAAACTCAAATTGGTTCATTGATTCAGCGTGGTATGGCATTAAATATGATCATTAAAGATGCATCATATGTTATGCCGTTACAGCTTCCAGCAATGCCTGAACTTGGTGTAACTGCCGGATTTAACTTGCAGCTTAAAGATTCAAGTGGTCAAGGCCATGAGAAACTGATCGCAGCTCGTAACACGATTTTAGGTTTGGCATCACAAGATAAACGTCTTGTAGGTGTGCGTCCAAATGGTCAGGAAGATACTCCTCAATATCAAATTAATGTAGATCAGGCTCAAGCTGGTGCTATGGGCGTTAGTATTGCCGAAATCAACAATACAATGCGTATTGCATGGGGTGGCTCATACATTAACGATTTCGTTGACCGTGGTCGTGTGAAAAAAGTTTATGTTCAAGGTGATGCGGGCAGCCGTATGATGCCTGAAGACTTAAACAAATGGTATGTACGTAATAACAAAGGTGAGATGGTTCCATTCTCGGCGTTTGCTACAGGCGAATGGACGTATGGTTCTCCACGTCTCGAACGTTATAACGGTGTGTCATCAGTTAACATTCAAGGTACACCTGCACCTGGCGTGAGCTCTGGTGATGCCATGAAAGCAATGGAAAAAATTATTGGTAAGTTGCCTTCTATGGGCTTACAAGGTTTCGACTATGAATGGACAGGCTTATCACTTGAAGAACGTGAGTCTGGTGCTCAAGCGCCGTTCTTATACGCACTTTCATTGTTAATCGTATTCCTTTGCTTGGCTGCACTATATGAAAGCTGGTCAATTCCGTTCTCGGTTTTACTTGTGGTACCACTTGGTGTCATTGGTGCAATCGTATTGACCTACTTGGGCATGATTATTAAAGGAGATCCAAATCTCTCAAATAACATTTACTTCCAAGTAGCGATTATTGCGGTTATCGGTCTTTCTGCAAAAAATGCGATCTTGATTGTTGAATTCGCAAAAGAATTGCAGGAAAAAGGTGAAGATCTACTTGATGCAACCTTACATGCTGCAAAAATGCGTTTACGTCCAATTATCATGACCACCCTTGCCTTCGGTTTCGGTGTACTTCCACTTGCACTTTCAACAGGTGCCGGTGCAGGAAGTCAGCACTCTGTAGGCTTTGGTGTACTTGGTGGCGTACTCAGCGCGACGTTCTTAGGTATCTTCTTTATCCCTGTATTCTATGTGTGGATTCGTAGTATCTTTAAGTACAAACCAAAAACCATAAACACTCAGGAGCATAAATCGTGATGCAAAAAGTATGGTCTATTTCAGGTCGTAGCATTGCGGTATCTGCACTTGCGCTTGCTTTGGCAGCTTGTCAAAGCATGCGCGGCCCAGAACCAGTCGTGAAAACCGATATACCACAAAGCTATGCATATAACAGCGCTTCTGGTACGTCTATTGCTGAACAGGGTTATAAACAGTTCTTTGCTGACCCGCGTTTGCTTGAAGTGATTGATTTGGCTCTTGCCAATAACCGTGACTTACGTACAGCAACGCTCAATATTGAACGTGCTCAACAGCAATATCAGATTACACAGAACAACCAGCTTCCAACAATCGGAGCAAGTGGTAGTGCAATTCGTCAGGTTTCTCAAAGCCGTGATCCGAATAATCCCTACTCTACTTATCAAGTAGGTTTGGGTGTAACTGCTTATGAGCTAGATTTCTGGGGTCGTGTTCGTAGCCTCAAAGATGCTGCTTTAGATAGTTATCTTGCAACACAAAGTGCTCGTGATTCGACTCAAATCAGTCTGATTAGCCAAGTTGCTCAAGCATGGTTAAATTATTCGTTTGCAACAGCAAACTTAAGACTGGCAGAGCAAACGCTTAAAGCACAGTTAGATTCTTACAATCTCAACAAAAAACGTTTTGATGTAGGTATTGACAGTGAAGTTCCATTACGTCAAGCACAGATTTCTGTAGAAACTGCGCGTAATGATGTAGCGAACTACAAAACTCAAATTGCTCAAGCACAAAACTTGTTGAACTTGCTTGTAGGCCAACCTGTTCCACAAAACTTGTTACCTACACAACCTGTAAAACGCATTGCTCAACAAAATGTGTTTACTGCCGGTTTACCAAGTGACTTGTTAAATAACCGTCCGGATGTAAAAGCTGCTGAATACAACTTAAGCGCTGCGGGTGCGAATATCGGTGCTGCAAAAGCACGTTTATTCCCAACCATTAGCTTAACGGGTTCGGCTGGTTATGCATCAACTGACTTAAGTGATCTATTTAAGTCTGGTGGTTTTGTATGGTCAGTTGGTCCAAGCTTAGATTTACCAATCTTTGACTGGGGTACACGCCGTGCCAATGTAAAAATTTCTGAAACTGATCAGAAAATTGCATTGTCTGATTATGAAAAATCAGTTCAGTCGGCGTTCCGTGAAGTTAATGACGCGCTTGCAACTCGTGCCAACATTGGTGAGCGTTTAACAGCACAACAACGTCTAGTAGAAGCGACTAACCGCAACTACACACTTTCAAATGCCCGCTTCCGTGCTGGTATTGATAGTTACTTGACTGTTCTTGATGCGCAGCGTTCTTCATATGCAGCTGAACAAGGTTTGTTATTGCTTCAACAAGCAAACTTAAACAACCAAATCGAGTTATACAAAACTCTAGGTGGCGGTTTAAAAGCAAATACTTCAGATACAGTGGTACATCAACCATCTAGTGCTGAACTTAAAAAGCAATAAGTTTTAAATCACTTTCTTATAAAAGCTCACTTCGGTGGGCTTTTTTATTGCAACTCATCTGAATATTTTTTATCTTGAAAGCTAAAGAAATTTAGATTGATAAAAAACAATGTTATTAAGTAATTTAGAAAGTGTTCCAGGCCACCAAATTTTAAAGCAGCTTGATGTCGTTTACGGAAGCACTGTTCGTAGTAAGCATGTGGGTCGTGACTTGATGGCAAGTTTAAAGAATATTGTAGGTGGTGAACTTACGGGTTATACCGAATTATTAGAAGAATCTCGCCAAGAGGCTATGCAACGTATGATTGCTAAAGCCCAGCAACTTGGTGCCAATGCAATTGTTGGTATTCGTTTTTCTACCTCAAATATTGCCCAAGGTGCTTCTGAATTATTTGTATATGGCACAGCAGTAGTTGTGCAGCCTCAAACACCTCATCTACCCGATCCATTTAGTGCATAGGTAGAAAATGGACAATCTTATTTTTCAGCTTGTTATTTTTCTCATTCTTTTCAGTATTGGTTGGGCTTTTGGCCGCCATATTGAACGAAAACATTTAAATGAACTTCTAGAAAAAGAGCAACAATTTGCCCATATCAGAATTGATACCAATCGTTTTGCCACAAGCGACCAGTTGGGTCATTTTATTAGCAGTAATGTGGTTATTTCGCATGACTACTTTAAATATGTACTGGCCTCTATAAAAAATATTTTAGGTGGTCGGCTGACCAGTTATGAAAGTATTGTTGAACGTGCTCGCCGCGAGGCGATTGTACGACTAAAACAACAAGCTCAAAGTGTCGGTGCCAATCACATTATGGGAGTTCGGCTGAGTACAACCGAACTGGGTATGCAAGGTGGAATGGTAGAGGTATTTGCCTATGGAACAGCAGTCAAAGATTAACACTGCCCCATAGCAGAAAAATGTATACGCGGATTGCCAATATTTTTAGTTAAGTGTTGGCAAATTCCGGTAATTTTCCATATGCCCTGTTGTTTTGCCAAAGTAAAATAATAGCGACCAAAAGAATGAAAATAATCATTTTCCGAAAAACGATAAATTTGATAATTACATTCTAACCATGCTTGGTCTTGTTCAATCCGAATAAGAGGATTGCTTAAATTGTGCTGTAGCCGCAAATGTGACAAAGCTTGTTGCCGTGAACCTTTATATTCATGACAAGACACCACGCATAAAGGCTCCCCTCTAAACTGCAAATAATCCACCTCAAGTTGATCGGCCAACAACTCATCAAACGCATCCCAATTTTTCTGGTCAAAAACCAATTGAAAACGCGTAATGACCTCTAAAATACGATGGTAGTCTTGATCCATGGTGAACCTTCTATGCGGGTTTTTCCATCAATTTAGCACGGCGAAATCTTTTTTTTATTTCACTTTTGTTTTCCGGATCATTTTATAGAGTAGTTTCGGTGACATACGGGAAACCATCACTCCTAATTTTTCTTTAGTACCGCCCACTACAATATATTCCTGTCCTTGCATTAATGCCTTAACTGACTGTTCTGCAAAAACATCGGCCTCTAGTCCATTTTCGATTGCTTCATCTTGGTGGCCTTGAGGTTGCCCTGCACCATTTAGTGCATTAAACGAAACATTAGTTTTTACAAAGCCTGGGAAAATAACCGAAACTTCAACACCCTGATCGGCAACTTCAGCACGTAAACTGTTGGCCCACATATGAATAGCAGCTTTAGCAGCCGAATAACTGGCACGGTACTGCGTACCTAAAAGCCCTGCTACACTAGAGACAAATACGACTCGGCCAGACTTTTGTTTTAGCATGGTCGGTAATACGGTTTTAGTTAACGCGACTTGTGAGAAATAATCGACTTCCATAATGGCCCGTTCTGTTGCCATTGTGGTGTCTTGAATAAGAGCACGTTGACTTAAACCCGCATTATTAATAAGCCAGTCAATTCGTCCTTTTGCTTTTAAAATCTGCTCATAAGCCTCTTGAACTTGCTCTTGATTGGTAATGTCTGCAACTACCGACAAGTGCTGATCCGGATGGAGTAAACCAACGCGAACTTCTTCTAACTCTTCAAAGCGACGCGAAGTTAAAATCACTTGAGCACCTTGCAAAGCAAACTCACCAGCTAAAGCTTTACCTAAACCGGAAGAGGCTCCCGTAATCCACACCACTTTATTTTGCAAAGTATCAAGTTTGGCCATTTTAACTTCCTATTATCTTTTTAAATTATGCTGCTTGATGCATGAAGGCCAAAAAGTGGTTGATATAGTGAGTTGCTGTGGTCTGATCAACCTGCGTCCCCAATTTTTCCAAACGTTTATAGCCCAAATGCGTTGTCATATTAATGACCCCATTTAGGGTTTTATCGACAACCAAATTAAATTTTAAACGTTTTTTAGGTTCACGTACTAGGCTTGTTACACCTAAATCCACAATTTGAATTAAGGTCTGAAAGGCTTTTTCTACGCTTTGCATATTGCCCTCATGTATTTGTTCCGTCAGCGTTTGGGCCTGTTGTACAAGTTGAGGTGTGATCGGGTATGTAATATAAACCTCTTGCTCACGTTCTTTCATGAGTGAGGTCATATAATCAACTAAAGGTAAAAGTCGTTCATTACCGAAAAAAGAGACTGACCAAGGCATATATTTTCGGAAAGTATCTAAAATTTGCTGAAGAACTTTCTCGGACTCATACCGCTGTTTTTGAGTCATAGTAGAGTTGTCTTGCTCATCCTTTAACAATACAGAGAAAACTTGCTCAATAATTTCACACGACAAATCGGATAGAACATCCCCCAATACTTTCGACTGGCTTTCTCTTACCCCAGCATGTAATTTCTCTCGAATTGAAGCAAATTGGGTATAGGTTGAATCGGAAATCTTTAAAAAAACTTTGTAGCTCATGTGTCGCATCCCTTTTCAATTCTTTTGTAATTTTTCTGCCGTGCCGCTACACGATTAAATTGTGATCCATGCTTCATAAATCTACCGTTTTTTGAAAAAAATACAAAACCGTTTATCTGTTTTCAGCACATTAATTTCGAGGCAATTTTTTGCTACAATAGATGCAATTTTTTATGCATATTCGATCTAAGCTACTATGACTGACGCTCAAACCGCTCAAAATATTGCCACCACCTACGATCCAACCGAGATCGAAAAGAAGTGGTACAAAACGTGGGAAGAACAAGGTTACTTCAAACCTTCTGGTCACGGTGAATCATTCTGTATCATGATTCCACCACCAAACGTCACTGGTAGTTTGCACATGGGCCATGGCTTTAACAATGCCATTATGGATGCCCTCACCCGTTATAACCGTATGATGGGTAAAAACACTTTGTGGCAACCGGGTACTGACCATGCTGGTATTGCAACTCAAATGGTGGTTGAGCGTCAACTTGGCTTACAAGGTGTAACTCGTCACGACTTAGGCCGTGAAAAGTTCATCGAAAAAGTTTGGGAATGGAAAGAGCAATCTGGCGGCACAATTACCAAACAAATTCGTCGCTTAGGTTCGTCTGTAGACTGGTCACGTGAACGCTTCACGATGGATGAAGGTTTATCAAACGCAGTGAAAGAAGTTTTCGTTCGATTACACGAAGACGGTTTAATTTACCGAGGTAAGCGCCTAGTAAACTGGGACCCTAAACTTCAAACTGCGCTTTCTGACCTTGAAGTAGAAAGCAAAGAAGAAAAAGGTTCACTTTGGCACTTTAAATATTTCTTTGAAGATAAATCAGTTAAAACTCAAGATGGCAAAGACTATTTAGTTGTTGCAACGACTCGTCCCGAAACTTTACTTGGTGATACTGCTGTTGCTGTTCACCCTGAAGATGAGCGTTATGCGCACCTTGTTGGTAAAAATATTGTATTGCCAATCACTGGTCGTTTAATTCCAATCGTTGCTGACGACTACGTTGAAAAAGACTTTGGTACGGGCTGTGTAAAAATCACCCCTGCTCACGACTTTAACGACTATGAGTTAGGTAAACGCAATAGCTTGCCAATTATCAATATCTTCAACAAAAATGCCGAAGTTTTAGGTGAGTTTGAATATATTGCCAAAGCTGGTGAACAAATTTCTAAAACCATTACTGCACCTGCAGACTACGCTGGTTTAGAGCGCTTCGAAGCACGTAAAAAATTAGTTGCTCAAGCGGAAGCTGAAGGCTGGTTAGACCAAATCCAACCGTATGACTTAAAAGCGCCACGCGGTGACCGTTCAGGTGTGATCATTGAACCATTATTGACTGACCAATGGTACGTAAAAATTGCACCTCTTGCTGAGCCTGCAATTGAAGCGGTTCAAGATGGTCGTATTAAGTTTGTTCCAGAGCAGTACAGCAACATGTACATGGCATGGATGCGTGACATTCAAGACTGGTGTATTTCACGTCAGCTTTGGTGGGGACACCGTATTCCAGCTTGGTACGATGCGGATGGCAACATCTATGTTGGCCGTAGCGAAGAAGAAGTTCGCGCGAAAAATAACATCACGGCTGATGTTGAGCTTAAACAAGACGAAGACGTACTTGATACATGGTTCTCATCTGCACTTTGGACATTCTCAACTTTAGGCTGGCCAGAACAAACTCCAGAACTCAAAACTTTCCACCCGACTGATGTGTTGGTGACTGGTTTTGACATTATCTTCTTCTGGGTTGCCCGTATGATCATGATGACCATGCACTTCATGAAAAATGAAGATGGTTCATCTCAAATTCCATTTAAGACGGTTTACGTTCACGGCTTGGTACGTGATGGTGAAGGTCAGAAAATGTCGAAGTCTAAAGGTAACGTTCTTGACCCATTAGACTTGATTGACGGTATTGATTTAGAAAGCTTAGTCGCAAAACGTACGACTGGCCTCATGAACCCGAAAGATGCTGCGAAGATTGAAAAATCAACGCGTAAAGAATTCCCAGAAGGCATTAATGCTTACGGTACTGACGCAGTTCGTTTCACGTTCTGTGCCCTTGCAAACACTGGTCGTGACATCAAGTTCGACTTAAAACGTGTTGAAGGTTACCGTAACTTCTGTAACAAAATCTGGAATGCAACACGTTTCGTTCTGATGAATGTTGAAGGCCAAACTGTTGGTACCGACGCTCGTCCTGATCTTTGGGAACTTCCAGAACAATGGATTATCAGCCGTCTGCAAAAAGCTGAAGCTGCTGTACACCAAGCGTTTGCAACTTACCGTTTAGACCTTGCTGCTCAAGCGATTTATGACTTTATCTGGAATGAATACTGCGACTGGTACGTTGAGTTAACTAAACCAGTTCTGAACGATGCAGAAGTTTCAGAAGAGCGTAAAGCTGAAGTACGCCGTGTATTACTTGCTGTGATGGAAGCCTCTTTACGTTTGGCTCATCCATTAATGCCATATTTGACAGAAGAAATCTGGCAAACACTTGCACCAATGCTTGGTCAAGGCGGCCCAACCATTATGACTGCTCAATACCCTATTCCTGAGCAAGCAAAAATCAATGAACAAGCTGAAGCAGATATGCAATGGCTTCAAGGTTTGATTGGTGCGGTACGTAACATTCGCGGTGAAATGGGCTTAGGTAATGCGCGTTTATTACCAGTATTACTTCAAAACATTTCTAATGCTGAACGTGAGCAAATTACTCGTATTGAAGCGTTGTTCAAAGCATTGGCTAAAGTTGAAAGTATTGAGTTCTTAGGTAAAGATCAAGAACCACCGCTTTCTTCTTCAAGTGTTGTAGGTCATGCATCGGTATTTGTACCAATGAAGGGCTTAATTGATCCTAAAGCTGAGCTTGCTCGTTTGCAAAAAGACTTGGATAAAATCCAAAAGCAACACGATCAAATTGCAAATAAACTTGCAAATGAAGGCTTTGTATCTAAAGCACCAGCAGCGGTTGTTGAAGGTGAAAAAGCGAAGCTTGCTGAGTTTGCTGCGCAGTTAGATAAAGTTAAAGCGAATATGGAGCAAATTGCTGCGCTTTAATTTAATTAGTTAAATGAACCCAGAATCTGTGCAAGCAGGTTCTGGGTTTTCTATATTTAAAAATCACTTTTCTGTAGAATCAGCATATGAAGATGCCATGTTTTTATATAACCTTCCAATAAAGGTAAATTTTCATTAATTTCTTTATGAAACAGCAGATTAAAATCACATAAGAATAAATCAGCTATATCTTGATAAGTAAATCCTATAAATTTTGTAGGTTCTCTAATAACCCACTCATCATAAATTCCCAATAAATCAACTACAAGAATTCCACCTTCAGAAAGAGCATTTATCATTCGTTTAATTACGCTATAAAAATAACTTGGGTTACAAAAGAACAGACTTGATGAAGCAATAATTAAGCTTGCAGACGGGAAATTAAAGTCTTCAAAAGATTCATGATAGAAAATAAATTTAGAGTCATCTTTGAATCGCTCAGTACAGACTTTTTGCGCATCAATTGAAATATCAAAAGCATGAACATTAAATCCCTTTGAGAGTAGATAAGCAGATTCATTGCCAGCGCCACAGCCACAATCGATAGCAACTAAAGGTAAGTTAGGAAAATAACCTAAAGCCTTCTCTAAAATAGGTCTATGTTTAAGTTCTTTTGATAATTGAATAAATTTTTCATTCATAAATCCGATCTTTTAATTTTTATAATTTCCACACTATATTTTATAAAAAATCCAATCTCAACGATTTCCTATTTCAGAATTTATACCTTATCAAATCATCGGTAATCTCATGGCTGCACATAAAAACTAGAAACTGATTAAAGCACCCCATGCCCCAACAGCATTTCCACCCCACTCACCTTTTTCATATGCTTTAAACGCTCTTTTTCCCACTTCAACTGTTGTTTTAACTCAGCACAATCAGCATCTATAGCTTTATACACATCACTAATATGTACATGCTCTGCTTTTACATTCTTGGCTAATTGAAAAGAATCCAAAATCTCAGCAATTTGGCTTTCAAGCTGCTGACTTTGTGCATCTAAAGCCAGTTTATAAAACCGCAACTGCTCGGCAGATAAGTCTTTAGCACCTAGCCCTTTATTCTGTTCAAGCTGTAACTGGAGTTTGAGTAAATAAAACAAATCCTGCTTTTCGTAGGCCTGACTTGCTTGTTGGAACATCTCAGTTTTTTCTTCTTTTTTGGTTTCATCTTGCTCACGGTCTGGGTGAATCATCGCGGCAATTTTTAAATAAACTGTTTTGAGTGACTGCGCTGCCATTTGCTCAGCTTGTTCACGTTTCTGTTGCTGTCTTTGCCGTTTGGCTTGTTCTCTCAGTTGTTGTTGCTCGGCTGTATACTTTTCAAAGTCTTCTTCGAACTCTGAGCCTTGATCAGCACTTTCTTCATATTCAAATTCTATTGGCTGAGCTTTTTTATTCTTTTTTACCGATTCCCCTGCATGCTGCTGATAAAAAGTATCGATCTGCTTCACTAGCTCCAACTGTTCAGCAGATAGCATTTTGGAGCGCTTCAACATTTGTGCAAGCTGGGCAATTTTTTCGTCTAGTTGTTGCATGTCTGCTTTGGAAAACTCATGGCTATGCAGCATATTCCAAAGTTGCTCTAACTGCTGAAATAGCACTTCATGCAAATCGCTATATACAGGCATCAGTTTTTGCCGAATGTACTGTTGAATCTCAGCTTGTGCATTTTGCCATGTGCTCAGACTAACTTTTTGCTGTTCTATTTTATCAATCAGGCGATTCAGTTTTTTCTGCTGTGCAGATGGTTCAGACCTTTGCTGCAAGCTCACTTTGAGATCAAAGGACATACTCATCCACCCGAAAAAGAAAAAAGTGTAGCAATAATCAGATGAGGAAGGTAGCTAAGCATTCTTTAAGTCAGAATCAGCCTATTCATTTTTAGAAAATAGAATGTGATTTGCCCAAACTTTATATTTTAAGAAATCCACCAAATCACTAATGGCAAAGTCACGGCAGCACATAAGGTTTGAAAGCTAATCACGGCTGCCATAAGCTGACTATCACCACCCAAAACTTTGGTTAAAATGTATGAAGCAGAAGCAGTCGGTAGCGCAAAGAAAATGACTAAAATTTGTGTTTGCAAGCTTGGTAAACCAAACCACGTACAGACCGCGTAAGCTAAAGCAGGTACTGCTAAAAGTCGTGCAAACGTGTCTGCCGCTAATACCACAATGTCTTTTTTAATTTGCATAAACTGCAAAGCTGCGCCAACACATAACAAACCTAGTGGCAAACTCGACACTGAAAAAAGCTTAATAAACTGAGTAAAGCCTTCCCAAATCGGGATATGCAGTGCATTGACTGCTGCCCCGACCACACACGATGCAATTAAAGGGTTTTTAAGGAGTGCAATCAAAACAGGTTTAATTGCCATGTGTTCTTTAGAGGTTAGAGCAAGCACCGAAATAACATTCACAAGCGGAATGCAAAGCGCCAATAAAATTGCCAGAATTGCCATTCCTTCACTTTTAAAAAGCGAAGTGACTAAAGCCAAACCAATATAGGTATTAAAGCGAACCATACTTTGTACATGCACACCAAAACGTGCGGGTGGTATGTGCCAAAACATTCGAAGTATGTATAAAAAAGCGGTCACTGCTAAAACCACAATTAACATCGCAATAATGGCTGTACTCAAGCTTTGTAAATCAATTTTTGCGGTCGATAGCGTACTAAAAAGCAAAGCTGGAAATAAAATATAATAATTCAGCTTCTCTGCCCCAGCCCAAAACTCATCGCTAAAAAAACGATATTTTTTAAATAAGTATCCCGATGCAATTAATGCAACTAAAGGAAAAAGAGATAAAACAATACTATTCATTTCTTTACTCGAGTTTTGTTGAGGCTTGCTAGTTTGGGAACTAACTTGGCTTACTCATATATTAAAGATAATGAAAACTCATGATAAAATGAGTTTTTACTCATAATAAGTACAATATGACATTTACCCAGCTTGAAATTTTTGCACTCATTGCTGAACTGAAAAGCTTTACAGCTACCGCAGAAAAGCTGGGAATTTCACAGTCAGCAGTTTCCCATGCACTTAAATCATTAGAACAACAATGGGGCATTAACCTGATTTCAAGATCCCAGAGTGATATTGAGCTGACTACGACAGGTCAGCAGCTACTTACTCATGTAAAAGAACTATTAAGTATTTCGGACACTTTAGAAAAAGAAGTGGCTGCCATTCATGGTTTAAATGAAGGAACATTACGTATTGGTTCTTTTGGAGCTTCATCCTCTATTTATCTATTGCCTGAAATTTTAGAAGCCTTTCGGCAACGCTACCCTAAAATCGAAATTTATATCGATGAAGGTGAAGATAAAGAAGTTGCTCAGTGGTTATTAGAGCGACGCATCGAAGTTGGTTTTTTGATTATGCCAGATGAGCGTTTTGATACATTTCCCTTAATTGAAGATCGTTTTGTGGCCCTAATTCCGAGTGGTTACCCGCTCGCGCAGCAACTCTATATTGATCCAGCACAGCTAGAAAATTGTTCTTTCATTATGACAATGGCGGGTAGTCGACATCAGGTCGAATTAATTTTAAAAAATTTTAATGTCAAACCAGATATCAAATTTTATGTTTCACAAATTCTAAGTATTGTCAGTATGGTCCACAACCAGTTAGGGATTTCGATTGTCTCTGATATGGTGATCACCAAAGAGCTACTCTCGCTTTATCCAAACGTAGTTAAACGCCCATTTAAACCAAACCTTAAACGTTCTATTGGTCTTGCAGTAAAAAATAAGAAACACATCAGTCCAGCCGTAAAAGCATTTATTGAAGTTGCTCAAGAGGTTTGGTCTGATCATTAATTAAATATAGATAATTTTTAAAAATTTAATAATGATCTCTTTCAGATCAATTTATCAACATATTAGATGACTTGTAACGTAAAAAGCGCCCTTATTGCCCTATCTTGAATAAATCAACGCACCATTTATCGCCAAAATCCTCTATTTCAATCCAAATTGGTGCGCTTATTGCATATTCACTTTTATGCAATTGAGTTTGTTTCGACAAACTTAGGTTTTTAGATTCCTTAAATCTATTTTGGTGCAATTTACAGACCCAGATTTGTTCCAAAATGGAATTTAGCACTTTTTTCGAGCATGCTATGCAAAATGTAGATCTGTTTTTCTTATTACTTGGTGCAGTTTTGGTTCTTGCCATGCACGCAGGTTTTGCATTCTTGGAACTTGGTACAGTTCGCCACAAAAATCAGGTGAACGCGCTTAGTAAAATTCTGACTGACTTTGCCCTCTCCGCAATCGCATATTTCTTTGTTGGCTACTACATTTCGTATGGCCAGCACTTCTTCCATGAAGGTACGGTTTTATCCAATGACCATGGCTATAACCTCATGCGTTGCTTTTTCTTACTCACTTTTGCTGCGGCCATTCCTGCCATCATTTCTGGCGGTATTGCAGAACGCGCAAAAATGCGTTCACAAGCGATTGCCACACTCGCATTGGTTGCACTGGTTTATCCGTTCTTTGAGGGAATGGTCTGGAATGGCAACTACGGTCTGCAAAAGTGGTTAGAAACAACTTTTGGCGCAGCTTTTCATGACTTTGCGGGTTCAGTCGTAGTTCATGCCATGGGCGGTTGGATAGCACTTGCTGCTGTCATTTTATTGGGCGCACGTTCTGGCCGTTATAAGAAAGATGGTCGTGTAAGTGCTCACCCACCTTCTTCTATTCCATTTTTGGCGCTTGGTTCATGGATTTTGATCGTAGGCTGGTTTGGCTTTAATGTGATGAGTGCTCAGCGTGTTGATGCAATCTCTGGTCTCGTTGCGATTAATTCACTTATGGCAATGGTCGGCGGAACGATTACAGCAAATGCGATTGGGAAAAATGACCCTGGTTTCTTACACAACGGTCCACTTGCAGGTTTAGTCGCTATTTGTGCAGGTTCTGACATTGTTCATCCAGTCAGTGCTCTTGTGATTGGTGGTGCAGCGGGTGCTATGTTCGTGTATCTATTCACCTATACCCAAAACAAACTCAAAGTTGATGACGTTCTTGGTGTCTGGCCGCTACATGGTGTATGCGGTGCATTTGGTGGTATTGCCGTAGGTATTTTTGGTCAAAAATGGCTAGGTGGTTTAGGCGGCGTATCATTCCTCTCTCAGCTCATCGGTACAGCACTCGCGATTGCCATTGCACTGGCTGGCGGTTTCATTGTTTATGGCATCCTTAAAGCGACCATTGGCATTCGCCTATCTCAAGAAGATGAGTTCCGTGGTGCAGACTTATCTATTCATAAGATCTCAGCAAACTCTGAAGAAGGTATGTTTTAATACTTTCTAAAGTGCTTAAGGCGACGATACTACTCGTCGCTTTTTTATTTTTTATGGAAAATTGAACTTCTTTCACCAGTATAGTTTAAGAGCAATTTAAGGTTAATTTTATGTAATTAGTCACACCTATTGTCGATTGATATTGCATCAGAATGACTAATCAAAAACTTTTTTTCCAAATTAATATTCTCTTTCTTTTTTTCAGTTTTTTTATTCTTCTATTTGTATTTCCAGTCGGTGGAAAAATTGATATGTACCTCATCCAACCTTGGATTGATTCAACAGGTCATTTTTTCAATCGGGACAATTGGTATCTTGAAAGACTTAATCATGAAATTGTAAAACAAATCATCACCGCCGTTTATGTTATCTTTTTTGGTTTATGGCTTGCGTCATTTAAATTAAAAAAATTAAAACCTTTTCGCTGGCAATATGGCTATATGTTTTTTGTCAGTATGCTCGGTAGCAGTATAGTTGGCCTAATAAAGTCGCAATCTGCTCACGCCTGCCCTTGGAATATGGTTCACCCTAATACTTTAGGAAGCTATATTTGGGATTTCAGTGCTAAACATGGCCATTGTTTTCCAGGTGGTCATGCAAGTGCAGGTTTTATTTTAATGACAGGTTATTTTGTTTATCGTCTTGAACAACCTAAACGTGCTTACTTTTATTTATTCTCCGGTATTTTATTAGGTTTCATGATGGGTTGGGCGCAAATGATGCGAGGAGCACATTTCCTAAGCCATAACTTATGGACAGGCTGGGTCGTTTGGGCAATAAATATTTTATTTTATGCGATTTGTATTCATCGTTTTGAGTTCGAAAAACAAGTGAAACAAGAGCTTACGTAATCACGCTCTTGTTTCATGTAAATGTAAGACTTTAGGTAATTTCACTAATACAGAAAGACCGCCAAGCTCTAAGCTCTTATCGAGAGTTAAAGTCCCACCAAGCCTTTGAGTTGCACGATCTACAATAGATAAACCTAGACCACTTCCCACCTCAAGATGGTGATGCACGCGATAAAAACGCTTAAGGACTTTATCGTAATTTTCAGGGTCTATTCCTGCACCGCTATCTTCAATTTGAATACATGCGTAGTGATCTGGATCGGTATAAACTGAAATATTAATAACACCCTGATGCGGGGTGTACTTAATTGCATTATCAATTAAATTAAAAATAATCGAATGTACAGTAGGTTCAATACTATGCATTTCAATGGGTTCATTTCTAACAAAACCTAAATCGATTTCTTTTTGCATAGCCAAGTTGACCAACTGCTCCACACAATTTAATGCCACATCATTGAGTTGAAAATAACCAGTAGGCTCGACCATACTTAAAGTTACATCTTGCTTTGCCAATGCTAAAAGCTGAGTCACCAAATGCTGAATACGCGCCAAACCCTTGCTTAAGTTTTGCAATGATTCATGCTCAGGAAACTGGCTTAGCAAAATCTTGGTTTGTAAGTTCAATGCAGTCACAGGTGTTCGTAATTCATGAGCAGCATCGGCAATAAATTGCTTCTGTTCATTTTGCGCTTTAGAAATGCGCTCAAAAAGACGGTTCATTTCGTCAATAGTAGGTAAAAGCTCTTGAGGATAATCATGTACTTCAATTGGTGTGAGTTCTTCGGAATCGCGTTCTTTTAACTCATTTTTAAAATCATCTATTGGTTTTAAACCACGACGAATAATGGCTGCTAAGGCAAATATTGCAAAAGGTAAAATAATTAAATACGGAATAAACATACTGCCCGCAAGCTCCCAAGCGAAAGCTTCACGAACCCTCTCTTGCTGACTGACCTGAATCTGATAATCCTTCAAAGGTAAAACATAAGTTCTGACTATACCTTGAGCGGTTTTATGAGAATAAAATCCCGCTTGCTCAACAGGTGGAACCAGCAAATGTAAATGATGAGACAAATGGGCCTGATCCTTATAAGCCCAGATATCGATAAACAGATCTTCTTCGTGGTAAGTTTTATGAAAATCAAACTTACTGCTTACAGTTTTTAAAGGGTGCTCAGCTGTTCTTTCCGCTAAATACTTCATTTGAGTATCTAGAATTTCATCGACTTCTTGAAGTGCAACCTTATAAGCACTAAAAATTAAAATACAACCTAAGATGACACTGAAAATTGAGGTGCCCCAAATCAGTCGTTTTTTTAATGAATAATGCACTTTTATGAAGTCCCGAAATTTTAAATTATGATTGCCCCAAACGGTAGCCCAGTCCTCGGATGGTTCGGATAAAATCTTTACCCAGCTTCGCTCTTAAATGGTGAACATATACTTCAATAGTATTACTGGTCACATCACTATCAAAATCATATAACTTATCTTCTAAGTTGGCTTTAGAAAAGATTTTATTTGGGTGAGTCATAAGTGGAATTAAGATTGCCCATTCACGATTTGATAAATCAATGCGTTGGCCTTTAAACGTCGCAATATGCTGTTCAACATTTAAAACCAGATCACCACTTTCTAATAGTTGATCTTGACTCGCAAGTTGAGCTTCTACTCCACTACGGCGTAGTAAGGCATGAATACGGGCAAGCAACTCATCAAACTCATAAGGTTTAATTAAATAATCATCTGCACCCAAATTTAAACCATCGACACGGTTTTGTAATTGATCTCGAGCAGAAATAATTAATACGGGTGTTGCTGCTCTTTGACGGATCTGCTTTAAAACTTGCATACCATCCATCATAGGCAATCCTAAATCCAAAAGAATAAGATCAAATTTAGTCTTCGCCAATTGAGCCAAACCATCTAAACCGTTATTGACCCATTCCACCTCAAATTGATGATATTGCAGCAACGTGATCGTTGATTCTGCAATCATAAAATCATCTTCAATCATCAAGATTTTTGTCATGTTCTAGGCTCGCTTTAGTTTACATGGGCACAAGAGTGCAACATGTCCAGTTGAGGGTTGATGACCTGAGTTTTTACATCCAGCAAACTTAACAAACTTGGGAATAAATTATCCTGACTTAACTTTTGTTTAGTTTGTTGGCTTAAACAATTCACTTGAGCAAGATTATGTTGTTTCCAACTTTCAGAGAACCACATAATCATTGGTACATGTGTTTGTTGGCTCGGTGCGATTGCATAAGGTGAACCATGTAAATATAAACCATGTTCTCCGGTTGATTCGCCATGATCAGATAAATACCATAAACCTGTCTGATACTTTGATATTTCTTTTAGAGTATTAATCATTTGGCTTAATACATGGTCTGTATATACGATTGTATTATCATAACTATTTAGCAATTCGGTTTGCGAACAGCCCTGTATCGCATTCGTATCACAAGTGGGTTTAAAGGGTTGATATGCCTCAGGCGCACGCTTGTAATATGCAGGTCCATGACTACCCACCTGATGCAAAACAATCAAACGTGGGCGATCATCATCTTTGGCAATAGTAGCCAAATACTGCTTTAAGCTGTCAATGAGAATGTCATCATAACATTCGCCATCTTTACACCATTTTCTCTTTAAGTTTTCTGGAATCTGGTATTGTTCAACGCGATCACATGCACCTTTACAACCCGAGTTATTATCAATCCAAGTCACTTGGTAACCCGCACGTTTTGCAATATCTAGTAAACCTTCGCGGTGACTAGCTAATTGCTCATCATAATCTACACGTGGCATACCCGAGAACATACATGGCACAGAAACTGCTGTCGCCGTACCGCATGAGCTCACTTGCGAAAAGTTGAAAATATCTTGTTTAGAAAGCTCCGGATTCGTATTTTTTGCATACCCATTTAGAGAGAAACTTTCGGCACGTGCCGTTTCACCTACAACAAGTATCATTAACTTAGGGAGGTTCTTTTGTACGCGCTGAATTTGATGAGCATCTTGTCCATATATCACAAGAGGCAGATTTTTCTTCGGAGCCTTCTTATGATAGTAAGACATAAGCGATGAAATACTATTTTGCGGTGAAATCATCCCTTTTAAATCACGATGCTCACGAAATATTGCAGCGAAATCGACATAGTAAGTAAAAAGTAAAACACCGACCACTGCAAATGAAGCTACCAGTGAGAATACTTTCTTCAATAACAACCGTGATACTTTTTCTTGTTTAAATTTAACTTGAGTAATTAAAAAAATGGGTAAAATAACAAAAAAAATTGTCCATAAAACAAAGCGTAAAGAGATTAGATCGGTAACTTCCGAAACATCGGTCTGCACCATATTTTGAATTTGGTCGGGTGAAATAATGACACCTAATGTGTTTACAAAATAAGAGCTAAAACCACCAATAAATATCAATAAAATTGCAAAGATTTTGGCAGTCCATTTCCAATTTAAGATTTGTAAAACCGCATAATAGGTAGCAACAAGAATTATGAGAGTAGCAGCTAAAAACAAAATAGCCTTTACTCCAAAATATGGAGTTAAAGTATGGACTTGATGATAAAAACCAATATTTAAAATTGCACCTAGCCAAATGGCTATAATGAGATTAAACATAAACAGGGAAATCTGTTTATTTCTTAATGTTGAAAAAAAATTCAGCATCGTGAGTGACTACAATCTTTTTATGATGCTTTAATGTAGAAATTGAAACTTAAAAATGACTTAAATAAAAAATGATCTAATTTAGAGACCTTATTTCATTATTATTTGTTAAATTTAACAAATAAAAAAAGACGAGGTTAAGTTTAACCTCGTCTTTTCTATTTTTAGCTAAAAAAATCGTTATTAGAAACTATATTTAGCCATTAAACCAACACGGTTATCTTTGTAAGACTTACCATCAAAGGTATCACGCTTACCGTTTACATACTCAACGCCTAAATCAATTGGTTTAACTGGCGTATAGATAAAGTTGATCCATGCTTGTTGAACTTTTTCATTTGCAGAGGCATTTAATCTCGCATAATCAGTACCATCATCAGAGAACTGAGCACCATACGCTAAAGTAGAACGTAAGTTAGGTAAAATCTTATAAGTTCCACCCACTTGTACTGCTACAAATTCATTTTGCTCAATAGAATTCCCATCTACTGCGTAAGGAGAGTTACTACCATACAAGTAACTATTATCACCCACAACATATGATGCGTCAGCAAAGAGTTTTAAAGGATCAGAAACTTTAAAGTCAGTACCAACTGCAACGCCCCAACCAGTTTTATCATCATCAGCAAGCTGTGATTTATAATTTTCTACCAGAACACGAGCTGAAGCAGAACCTCTGCCTTCTGCATAGCCTTGAGTGATTTTAGCAGTTAATGCTGGTAGGCTATACTTAATACTATCACCTGTTACCGAAGTAGTACTATCACCTTTTTCAGCAGAAACAAATAATTGTGTAGTTGGGCCTAGTTTGTAGTTATAGCGTACTTGAGGTACACGTTTAGTACCACCACCAATGTTTGTCGAGAAGTCGATCATTTCTGGTGCATGGTTAGATAAGAAGTTTGAAGTCGTTTGACCAAACAACCAGTTGTTATAGGTTAAATAAGCATGGCGAATACGCAATGAGCCATTTGAATCTGTGGTTGAACCAGCAAAATCGACTTCGATTTTACCACCAACTTTGTCGTCTCCAACAGGTGTATTAAAATCTAAACCGAGGCGTGTTGTTTTAGCAGTCGCACGTAATTTATCATGTGTTTTACCGTCTGACTTACTTACATCACCAAAGTCGTTATCTGCACCTTCAATAATATAGTTAGCATCACCACGAACAAAACCATAAAGGTTCACATCAGCGCCAGCTTTAGATTTAAATCCTGCTAATGGAGACACTGGTGCTGCCACAGGTTGAGGTTGTGCTTTTACTTCAGCTAACTGTACTTGCTGTTGCTGCTGTACTTGTTGCTGTTGTTGCTGTACTTGACGTTGTTCTTGAACTAATGCTTTTAATGCTTCAACTTCTTGACGAAGCTTTCGAATTTCCTCTTTATCAGAAGTTGCCGCATTTGCCCCACTCATCATTAAAGCTGTTACTGTAATAGCTAAACTTTTAACAACAAACGATTTACGATTAAGGAATAGATCCATCAAAGACTCCTAAAAATATATTTTATGCTGCCTGTCCATGCCAAGTTGATTCGTGTGACCATTAAGCACTAAAGAATCAACCATCCTCCAAATTTGATTGCATTAATTTTATTACCGCAATCAAAACCAATTTTAACGCTGGGTAAGATTAAAAATTCCGGTCCAAAAGAATCAGCATTTACTTTTTGGTTTACAGAACCTTTACCTTAACTTCATGTTGTAACGAATCCTACACAACTCTCTTATCTTATAGAATGATTAAATCATTATTTCATTATTCTTTTTTAGACTTTAGGCTAATATCCAATCTAAATGAATATTTTTTTGCCAGTCTTATTTGATTCACATGATTTTTCTTGTTATTCGCATCCACTTTTCTCCTTGCAGCTTCCTTTTGCTTTCCAAACAAGATGGCACAATTAATAAGCCATTTAAATAGCCAAAAATATACATTTTTAAAAGATTGGCTAAAAATATAAGTATGATTTTTTAGTGCAGCTTAGTTATATTTAAGTCTCTTTATTTCATCTACTTAATATTATTTTTTATACAGTTTTGGCAGCTTTCCATAAGTAAATAGGAATTAAAAAGAGTACCGCAATACTGACAATAGCTATCAAATAATGGAAATAACCAAGCACATCTGCAATGACTCCACTAAAGCTGTAAAGGCCACCACTGACTGTCGCCATGACTGAAACCTGAAAAGTAAAATCGGTACCCGCATAGTTTTTTCGACTGTAATGCATAACCAAAGTTAACATCACGACCAGTAGCATGGCAGCAAAGGCATCTTCCAGGGCATTTACGGCATAGATAAGCCATACATTTATCTTTACCTTTTGTTCATAAGCATAAGCCAAATACGCATAGCCCCCTAAACTCATAATTTTTAATATTGAAAAAGCCATTAATGCTGTAGACCTAGAAATATATTTTAACATCCAGCCAGCAATAAGTGCCCCCAATAAAGCAGCAATAGCCCCAAGCATGGTGATGTAAATACCAATCTGAGTAAAACTTAAGCCCATATCCACCATTAAAGGTTTAAGTAATGGCCCGGCTAAACCATCTGCAACCTTAAAAGTTATAAGGACGATTAACCAAGAACGAAGTTCCTTATTTTGAGAGAAGTACCCCAAGTAAGATTTAATCTTTGTAACTAGACTTGGTTGGCTATATTGATGAGGTGAATGAGAAGTATGAGATGGCTCTTTAAATAGTAAAATAGGTAAGGTATTAATAAAGACTAAAGCGGCTAATAATAGAAAAGTCGGCTGCCATGATAACCAGTCTAGGCACCATAACACGGCTCCCCCGCCTACAATAAAACCAAGTCGTGAACCTACAACTTGAAAAGTATTTCCCCAATGTTGCTGATCGTGTTGCAATAAATTGACCGCTAAAGCATCGGTCGCGATATCTTGAGTTGCGCCTGTTAAGTTCATAAATAACAGCGTAATAAAAAAAATAAAGAGATAAAGAGGCTGATCTAAAACTTGTATAGGGAAAAAAGATAAAATACAAAGTACACCCACCGTCAAAAACTGAGCAGGTAAAATCCAGCTACGATAGTGACCTAAATGCGAGATGGCATGTCGATCTACCCACGGTGCCCAAAATATTTTGATTGACCAAGGCAACATGAGCAGCCCAAAACCACCAATATGGGCAAGAGACACACCTTGAGCTCTTAATATGACAGGTAAGGCATGCGTCATAAAACCTACAGGTAAACCTTGTGCCCAATATAAGGAAAAGAGCAAAAGATAAAGATTTTGCTGTCGGAACATATATACCTACTTTTATTTATTTGTGCGGTAATAACATGAAATACCATGCGTGGTCTTACATTTTGCCAATGAAGCGCAGATTTCAAAAGATTAAGATAAAACAAAGGATGATTTAAAACTTAAAAATATGGAACAACATTTCCCTAATCTACCGTCGCAGGTTCCCCAACGTGGTAATGCTTTAAGTCGAGCATTATTTAAAAAACTCTTTTTGGCACAAGGCTGGACCATAGAAGGTGAAGTTCCCAACTTTCCTAAAGCTGTAGCCATTATTTCTCCACATACATCCAATATTGATGGCTGGTATGGTTTTCTTGCCATTTTTGGACTCGGTATCCAAATTACGGTGCTAGGTAAAGACAGTTTATTTAAGCCACCTTTTAAACGGGTTTTAGATTGGGCGGGTGTTATTCCTGTAAAACGTGACTCGGCCAATGGTCTGACTGAACAAGTCGTTGCGACTATTCAACAGTATGACAAGATCTGGATTGGAATGGCGCCAGAAGGCACACGTAAGAAAGCGAAAAAAATGAAGAGTGGCTTTTACCATATTGCTGCAAAAGCCAATATTCCTATTGTGATGTTTTCTTTTGATTATGACCGTAAGACTATTCACTGCTTAGACTATTTAACTCCAAGCGGAAATTATGATGAAGATCTCGCCAAGATTTTTGAACGTTATGAAGGAAAAATATCACCGAAAAATCGTAATTGGCTTGCAGAGCCTTTACAAAATCTTGTGAAAAAAACCTAGCAAAAATTGAACGAATCTGGTCTGATGGGCCATCTTAATTTATCTTGCCATAGATTGTTTTTCAAAGATGAAAATTGCTCAATTTGCCAGTATCGGATTTATCTCTTTAGCCCTATTTGGCTGTGATAAGTTCAGCAAAACACCAACACCGACCACTTCAGTTAAAGCGCGCGAACCAGTGATCGCACTTGCATTGGGTGGCGGTGGAGCAAAAGGATTTTCACATATTGGTGTTATCAAGGTTTTAGAATCACATGGTATTAAACCGAAAATTGTTACGGGTACAAGTGCCGGTAGCTTCGTAGGCAGTATCTATGCCAGTGGACAAACGCCTTATCAACTCCAAAATCTTGCGCTCAAATTGCAAGAGTCTGATATCCGCGATTTAACCCTGAATCGCCAAGGTATTATTCTTGGACAAAAGCTACAGGACTATGTTAACCGTAACGTGGGTAACAAGCCTATTGAGAAATTCCCAATTCGTTTTGCAGCGGTAGCAACCCGTCTTGATAATGGCCAAAAAGCAGACTTTATTAAAGGTAATGCAGGACAAGCTGTTCGTGCATCATGCAGTATTCCAAATGTGTTTGTACCAGCAACCATTGGTAAGCAGAAATATGTAGATGGCGGACTGGTTAGCCCAATTCCGGTCAAAACAGCACGTGATATGGGTGCTGATATTGTGATTGCCGTTGATATTTCTGCACGTCCGGCAGGAAACCGACCTGCGAATATGTGGGGATTGCTTGATCAAACCATTAATATTATGGGTCAACAAAGTATTAATGAAGAGTTAAAGCAAGCTAACGTGGTGATTCAGCCTAAAGTTGGGCACTTAGGTACACTCGATTTAAAATCAAGTAATGAAGCTATTTTAGAAGGCGAAAAAGCTGCTCAAGGTCAAATTCGCCAAATTGAAACTGCAATTGCAAACTTCAAAAAATCTCCAGCTGCATTTAAGCCTGCGCCACGTCCTAAATTTTAATTGAGGTGGTTTTTTTCTATCCACACTCTCCATCATCTGCTACAGTGGTAAAAGTGATATGAAATCACTTTTACCCATCATAAAGACATATAAAAGAGCAGATCTATGGAGTTTGTTGTAGAACCTTGGCACTGGTTTGTATTGGGTATCTTACTTATTCTTTCTGAGCTGATTCTCCCTGCCTTTGCCGCTCTCTGGTTTGGTATTGCAGCCATAATGGTTTGCTTTCTCTATTGGTTATTTCCAGATATCAGCCTTACTACTCAAATAGTGCTGTGGATTGTGTTATCGGTGCTATGTACCCTTCTCTGGTTTAAATTTATTAAGCCTTTATCTATTGATAAAACTAAAGCAGGTTTACCTCGAGAAGCGACGATTGGGCAAATTGGTATGGTGATTCAGACCGGACTTACTCATGACCAAATTATTGTTCGTTTCCCTATGCCTATTTTAGGGGCCGATGAATGGAACTGTCGAAGCACCACCCCTGTTAAAGTCGGTGATCGGGTTCGAGTCATTGATATTTCGGGTAATGACTTAATTGTTCAGCCCCACAGCACTTCATAAACATTAAAGATAAAGAGAGGTTATTTTCATGCCAGTTGGTACTATTATTGTTTTAGCCTTTTTGGCTTTTGTTGCTGTTACCATTTTTAAAGGGGTACGTATTGTTCCTCAAGGCTATAAATGGATTGTTCAGCGTTTAGGAAAATATCATTCTACGCTTAATCCGGGGCTTAACTTCGTTATTCCTTATATTGATGACGTGGCCTATAAAGTCACCACTAAAGATATTGTGCTTGATATTCCATCACAAGAAGTCATTACCCGTGACAATGCTGTATTACTTATGAATGCCGTGGCGTATATCAATCTGACTACACCTGAAAAAGCGGTGTACGGTATTGAAAACTATACATGGGCCATTCAAAACCTTGTACAGACTTCACTACGTTCAATTGTCGGTGAAATGGATCTAGATGATGCCCTGTCTTCACGAGATCACATTAAAGCTAAACTAAAAGCTGCGATTTCTGATGATATTTCAGATTGGGGTATCACTTTAAAAACAGTAGAAATTCAAGATATTCAGCCATCTTCCACCATGCAAGCTGCCATGGAAGCTCAAGCCGCTGCTGAACGTCAACGTCGTGCTACAGTTACCAAAGCTGATGGTGAGAAACAAGCTGCAATTTTAGAAGCAGATGGTCGTTTAGAAGCATCTCGCCGTGATGCCGAAGCTCAGGTTGTTTTAGCAGAAGCTTCTCAAAAAGCGATTGAAATGGTAACAAGTGCCGTAGGTGATAAAGAAATTCCTGTTGCTTACCTGTTAGGTGAACAGTACGTCAAAGCAATGCAAGATATGGCGAAATCAAGCAATGCTAAAACTGTTGTGTTACCTGCCGATGTTTTAAATACCATACGTGGCATTATGGGGAAGCATAATTAATTTAATTGCTTCAAATAAGTCATTGAAATAAAAACGGCGACAATCATGTCGCCGTTTTTTCTTTTATATTATTGGTTGTTTAATCTTTTCTGATCTTTCAAAGGAAGCTTTTTTACGACCAAGTCATAAGAGTCGCGAATCAAATCCCGGAGAAAATCGCTTGTTAAATTTTTATGCGGTTTAATCGAAATCCAGTGTTTTTTATTCATGTGATAGCCGGGAATAATAAATGGATAGAGTTCCTGATATTCCTGACTTTTATAAGGGTCACATTTGACATTAATCATTTTTACGCCAGACACTTCCACTGTCAGCATAAACATTTTTTCTAAAATTTTAAAAACTTCATACTCTGGACCAAATGGATGAGTTTGCTCACTAAAAGGGAGATTACGCGCCGCCTCTATTGCGAGTTGATGAAGCTGTTCACCATTCATTCTTTTCTCCTGTATTCATTAAGTATGAATAGAAGTAGGAAGATTGATTTATGTTTTTATTAATTAGTACGAGCTAACAGGAATTGTGAAATCTCAACTAATTCTTTTGCATTTTCACCGAAATGCGCTAAAGCTTCGAAAGCTTGATCATGCAATTCTTTAGCATAAATCTGTGCTTGCTCTAGTCCCATTAGAGCAGGATAAGTCGATTTTTGTACTTGTTCATCTTTACCAGCGGTTTTGCCTAAAGTTTCAGTACTCGACGTAATATCCAAAATATCATCTTGGACCTGAAAAGCCAGTCCAATTGCTTGTCCGTATTGGCGCAATTTTGGAATTGCCTGATCTGTACCCGAGAAAATTGTCACTGCCCCCATCATAATGGCAGCCTGAATAAGCGCACCCGTTTTATTACGGTGAATATTCTCTAGTTCGTCTTGAGAAATTTGCTTAGCTTCGGCTTGTAAGTCTAAAACCTGTCCACAAACCATTTTAGAACTAGCTGTAGCTAAAATTTGAATTTGCTTTAAGACAATTGCAGCATCGGTTCCCTGCCCTTGTTCATCAAACAAACGGCTCCCTAAAACTTCAAATGCCATCGATTGTAAAATGTCACCCGCAAGTAACGCGGTATCTTCACCAAATGCAACATGACACGTTGGCTGACCACGGCGAAGCAAATCATTGTCCATACAAGGCAGGTCATCATGTGCTAAGGAATAACAATGGATGAGTTCAACAGCAACCGCAGCACGGCGAGCAGCCGCAAAATTTGGATTATCTTGTAAAGAAGCTGTAGCGTAACACAAAGCCGGGCGCACACGTTTTCCACCGAGCATAACTGCATGGTGTACAGCGCTTTTTAAAGGTTCGGGAATTGAGAATGCAGCCAGTGTCGTCAATAAATCTTGTTGAATACGTTGTTGAGCTTGTTTTAAAACATCCGCATTAACTTGAGAGAGTGATGACACAGTCGCCTCGTAAAATCAGTAGAGAAATTTTATTGAATGTGATGAAACATTCATGTGCTACATCATACACGATTCACTGTAAAAAGTGCGTGATGAGTTATGGATGTCAGAAGTAAAAAAGCCTCTCTAGGGTAGAGAGGCTTTTCATTTAAATGACTTTTAGAAACTGTCACCCGGAATGCGTACCCAACCTTCCATTAACACACGCGCACTACGGCTCATAATGGCTTTTTTCACCACCCATTGGCCATTTGTAAGTTCAGCTTGGGCACCAACACGTAATGTTCCAGATGGATGTCCAAAACGTACTGCTTCACGTTCTCCACCACCAGCCGCTAAATTTACTAAAGTGCCTGGAATCGCAGCCGCTGTACCAATTGCTACCGCTGCTGTTCCCATCATGGCATGGTGAAGTTTGCCCATCGACAAAGCTCGAACGAGTAAGTCGACATCGTTCTCTGAAACGTTTTTACCGCTTGAAGCTGTGTAATTTTTTGGTTTAGAGACAAAAGCAATTTTTGGTGTGTGCTGACGTGCGGCTGCTTCTGAAATATCTTTAATTAAGCCCATCTGAACTGCACCATAGGCACGAATTTTTTCAAAACGTGCTAATGCTGCTGCATCACCATTAATATGATCTTGTAATTCAGTACCTTCGTAGCCTAAATCTTCTGCATTTAAGAAAATGGTTGGAATACCAGCATTAATAAATGTCGCTTGAAAACTACCAATTTCTGGAACATCTAATTGGTCAACAACATTCCCTGTCGGGAACATATCACCGCCCTCTTCACCATCATCGGCAGGGTCTAAAAACTCAATTTGAACTTCAGCGGCAGGGAAAGTTACCCCATCTAGTTCAAAGTCTCCGGTTTCTTGAACTTGGCCATTGGTGATAGGTACATGCGCAATAATAGTTTTTTGAATATTTTTTTGCCAGATTCGAACAGTACAGAGGCCATTTTCAGGAATACGATCGGCATCAACCAAACCATTTGAAATTGCAAATGAACCAACCGCTGCTGTCAAATTACCGCAGTTACCACTCCAGTCTACAAAAGCTTGATCTATTGAAACCTGCCCAAACAAATAGTCAACATCATGATCTGGCCGTGTACTTTTGGCGAGAATAACGGTTTTACTGGTACTCGAAGTCGCTCCACCCATTCCATCAATTTGTTTTCCATAAGGGTCTGGGCTACCAATGACACGTAGCAAGAGTTGATCTCTTGCTTGACCTGCAACTTGAGCTTTTTCCGGCAAATCATCAAGTTTAAAGAATACACCTTTACTGGTTCCACCACGCATGTAAGTTGCTGGAATTTTAATTTGCGGTACGAAGCTCATATCAACTGTTATCCTTACTATTGTGTTTTTATATCTCAAAACAAGCAGACTTGTTTAGTCATTCGCTTCATCTTAAATCGTTTTATGATCAAGAGATAGCACTCTACTTTTATACATCAATCGTATTGACGCGGGTTTATTTTGGAAATTTCAATTCATGCCTGCAATGACCGAATAAAGCAAAATCATAAGAAAAAAAGTCTATCAAAAAATATATTTTTGGAAGATTTTTCAACCAATTTAACACGATTAAAAGCAAGCTTATGATTTTAAATATTTTTTATGGTTACTTTACAGTCATCCCTTGTTCAATTGTAGTCTAGGCTAAAATAAATCCATCTATTAGAATAATTTACTTATTCATTGTGAGTGAAGACCTTTGACCAACGAATCTTCTACACTTCAACGAGGACTAAAAAATCGACATATCCAATTAATTGCTATGGGTGGAGCAATTGGTACCGGATTATTTTTAGGCTCGGCGCAAGTGATTCAATCTGCGGGACCATCCATTATTTTAGGATATGCCATTGGTGGCTTAATTGCTTTTTTAATTATGCGCCACCTGGGAGAAATGATTGTTGAAGAACCTGTTGCAGGATCGTTCAGCCATTTTGCGTATAAATACTGGGGAAAATTTCCCGGATTTTTAGCTGGATGGAATTATTGGATGCTCTATGTTCTGGTTGCGATGAGTGAACTCACCGCGGTAGCCAAATATATTAATTACTGGTGGCCTCATATTCCAGCATGGACTTCTGTCTTATTTTTCTTTGTCGTGATTACGGCAATTAACCTAACAAACGTCAAATTTTATGGTGAGTCCGAATTCTGGCTCGCTATTATTAAAGTTGCTGCGGTTATCTCTATGATTGTTTTTGGCCTTTATTTGCTATTTACAGCAGATGTAGGTTCAAGCATTTCGTTTAGTAACCTTTGGTCTCATGGTGGATTTTTTCCAAATGGCTTTAGTGGCCTCTTCTATATGTTGGCTTTCTTGATGTTCGCCTTTGGTGGTATTGAACTGATTGGTATGGCCGCGGCAGAAGCAAAAGATCCGAAAAAAACCATTCCAAAAGCAATTAACCAAGTTGTTTTCCGTATCTTGATTTTCTATATCGGTTCACTAGCGATCTTACTTTCATTAGTGCCGTGGAACCAATTAGATCTAGGCGGACTCGATAAAAGTCCATTTGTTATGATTTTTAGTCAAATGGGTATTGGTTGGGCTGCACACTTACTGAACTTTATTATTTTAACCGCTGCTCTCTCTGTTTATAACAGTGGGATGTTTGCAAATAGCCGTATGCTTTACGGTTTAGCTCAACAAGGCAATGCACCAAAAATTTTCAAGAAAGTAAATAAACAAGGTGTACCTGTACCAGCAGTTTTGCTATCGGCATTACTCATTTTTGGCTGTGTTCTTTTAAATTACTTTGTACCAGAAGATGCTTTAAGCCACTTAATGTATATTGTTGTTGGAGCACTGGTATTGAACTGGGCGATGATCAGTATGACTCACCTCAAGTTTAAATCAGCAATGAAAAAACTCGGTCAAAAAACTCACTTTCCTGCACTTTGGGCACCGTTTAGTAACTATCTGGTTTTAGGTTTTATTGCTGTAGTACTCTACATTATGTGGAGTCAGGGCTTTAAAGAATCAGTGATGATGATTCCTATTTGGATCGTTCTCATGTTTATTTTGTTTAAAGTACTCAATGCCAAAGAACAGTAATCTAAAAGCTTGTACTTAAAACTATAAAAAGTCATTGCCTCGGCAATGGCTTTTTTGTTTATAATCAGAAAATTATGCGCCCTTAGCTTAACTGGATAGAGCAGTTGCCTCCTAAGCGACCGACGTGGGTTCGAGTCCCGCAGGGCGCACACTTTTAGTGAATTAATCCTTCACTTCAGCCAGCAATGTTTCAGCTGCAAGTTTGCCTAAATTATTAGAAGCAAGCGGACTATCGCCCGTTAACAATTTACGGTCTCGATGACATTGACCAGTAATGCCAGTATTCAAAATCTTCACGCCGAGCTTTTCAAGGTTTTCACCGACTAACCACGGTAAAGCTCCAGGCATGTAACCAATATCAATATTCGCTCCCTTATCTAACGAATCAGGGAATACACAAATTTGATAATCTTTAAAAATATAATTCTCAGGCTGTTCATCTACTGCGGCAGCCAGTAACGAAGCTGGACCATGACATAACGTAATAATAAATTTGTCTTGCTCAACTGCCCATTTAAGAACTTTCTTCACTTCAAGGCTATGCGGAATCTTCGCTAACACACCATGCCCACCCGGAATAAATACAGCCGCATATGGAGAGTTTTCACCGACTACGTTTTCTAAAATATCGGCAAGTTTTAACGGATTTTTTAATTTATCTGCATATTTCTGGAAAGTATCTAATACCACCTGTTCTTGCTTTGGCATTGCCCACATTTCAAGTTTGGCTGGATTACCTGAAAGTGTCGCAACATCAATTTCAAATCCGGCATTATCTAAATGGAACATTGGCAAAAGCATTTCTACTGGATGGTTTCCGGTAGAAAAGAACTTACCGTTTTGCATCTGGATATAACGTTCATCAGTTGCAATCATTAAAACCTTTTTATTGCCCGCATACGGCGTTGGATAGGTTGTGCCATCGTAATCTGTTTTAGGAGAAGTATATTGACTCAGTGAATATGGTGATGGGAAGAACGCATTATCTTCAGCTAAATCTGGAGTTGGATTTTTATCATTTGTTGCTGGGGTATTCATGGTTACCATCCTTTAGAATTGAAGAGCGAAATAACAGCTTTAAGACAGTTATTATTTCTTAGTAAATGTATATTCAGATCAAGAAACAGGTGCAACAAGCCAATAGAATTTGGCAATTTTTATATAGAAATAGGCACAATTAATAATTATAAAATTTCAGTTTAGGCAAACATGTCATTCACCTAAACTGTCACAGATAAGATTAAGCATTCATCTCTAAAACGATCTTTCCAATATGGTCGCCCTGCTCCATACATGCATGAGCACTTTGTACATCTGAAAAAGCATAGGTTTTATAGATTTGTGGTAAACACTTGCCTTGCTCCAATAACGGCCATACATGTTCATGTAATGACTGAGCGATCTGTGCTTTTTCTTGGCTATTACGCGCTCGCATCGTTGAGCCTGTAATCGTTGCGCGTTTTAAAATCAGTTTTTGTAAATCAAATTCTTTTGCAATTCGACCTCCCATAAAGCCAATAATGACAAGTCGGCCATCACGTTTTAATAGATTTAAGTTTTTCTGAAAATAAGAGCCACCCACAATGTCCAAAATAACATCAACACCTTGTTCTTGAGTATGGTTCAAAATTTCCTGCTCAAAATCTTGGGTTTTATAATTAATTGCTGTGGTTAAATCAGAGAGTGCTTCAACTTTATCTTCACTACCAACAGTAGCAAAAGTTTTAATACCTAAAGCATGGCAAATCGCTAAAGCAGTGGTTCCGATCCCACTTGCACCGCCATGAATCAGGGCAGTTTCATCTTTCTTTAAACGGCCAATATCAAAAAGATTTGCCCAAACCGTAAAGAATGTTTCTGGAATCGCAGCAGCTTGAGTAAATGATAAATTCTCAGGTATTGGCAATACTTGAGTTGCAGTTACCGCACAGTATTCTGCATACCCGCCACCATTGGTTAAAGCACAAACCTTGTCCCCGACTTTAAACTGTTGCACTTGCTCACCCACAGCAACCACTACTCCAGCGACTTCAAGTCCAGGGATTTGAGTAACCCCTTTAGGCATTGGATATAACCCCATACGCTGTAAGACGTCAGGGCGGTTAATTCCAGCAGCTTTAACCTCAATTAAAACTTCATCAGCTTGAGGTACCGGAACATTTGAATCTTGAAGTTTTAAAACCTCAGGTCCGCCAGGAACCGTAATTTCAACAATTTTCATGGTTGTCGGAAGATTCATTGATATGCTCCATGTTTGGTTTATATTTAAGACGTGTTGATTTACTTTAGTTTGTTGATAATTTAGGTGGAACTCCAAACAGCCGCTTAAACTCTCGACTAAACTGTGAGGCACTCACATATCCTACCTCATAGGCAGCTTCTGCAACGCCCATTTGGTTATTTAGGATTAGATCACGAGCCTTATGTAATCGAGTAATTTTGATGTACTGTAATGGAGAATAGTTGGTAACTTTCTTAAAAGCTTGATGAAAAAGCGAAACGCTCATTCCTGCCTGTTTAGCCAACTCCTGAACCGTTAAGTTACGATAATAATCTCTTTGAATAATTTCACAAATCGTATAAATCACTCCACTTCGGCTCATAATAGCCGAAAGGTTCTGGATAAAATCACTACCACCGGCTTGTAAAACCCGATAAATAAGTTCGCGTTTCACCTGCTCTCCTAAGATTGCAGTATCTTGCTTGGAACGAAGTAAGTTCAACAAGCGTAAAGCAACATCAGATATAACCGAGTTCATTTCAATAATATTTAAACCACAGCTCAGTTTTATCTCTTTGTTATCAAAATCTTCTATAAGTGGTCGGTGCTCTTTATCCATTTTAGTCGCCAGCTCAGCCATCATTTGAGGTTCAAATTTAATCGCAATTGCAAGCATTGGTTCACGCTCAACCAACGTATCGCAATCAAAAGGAATAGCAATTGAGATAAATAAACACTGGCCTTGTTGAAACTTAAAAATATCTTTTCCAATATAAGCCCGTTTTACACCCTGAATGACTAAAACAATGGAAGGCTCTTGCAATACGGCAACCGGCTGTGTGGAATGATCTACCCTCATCAGGGTGATATTTGAAATATGAGTGGGATATAACCCCTCTTGAGGAGCCAAATACAAAAAAGCCTCTACCAAACTTTTCGTCAAGTCATTCTGTTGCATTGCTTTATTTTTTACGGGCTATTTAAGATTTACTATATCAATCAAACTAAAAGGAAAAAGTATTTCTTGGTAGTACTTTGTATAAATAAGCAAGTTAAAGCTATTTTTAGGCATAAAAAAAACCTAGATTTCTCTAGGTTTTTTATCCTTAACCTGACTATTAAGCAGATAAGTTAAAGAACATAGCAGCAATTAGGATAATTACACCTAATACAATTCGATACCACGCAAATACACGTAATGTATGACGCTCAACGAAGAGTACGAGTGCTTTTACAACCAATAAAGCAGCAATAAATGCCGCAACAAAACCCACTCCAATATTAACCATATTGTCTGAAGTCAACACATCAGCATTTTTAATTAGGTCAAATGTTGCTGCACCTAGCATGGTCGGCATTGCAAGGAAAAACGAAAACTCTGTTGCAGCTTTACGAGACAAGCCTGCAAACATCCCGCCTACAATTGTCGCACCAGAACGAGAGGTTCCAGGAATCATCGCAACACATTGAGCCAGACCAACTAAAAGCGCCTGTTTAAACGTGATCTTGGTCGCATCATCCGTTTTATGTTCAAATTGTTTAGATTCAACCCAGAAAATAATAAGCGCGCCGACAATCAGAGCAATCGCAACTACAATTGGGCTAAATAAAACACTTTTAATAAAGTCTACAGCTAAAACGCCAATAATCACTGCCGGGAAAAAAGCAATTAAGACACTAATGGCAAAATGGCGTGACTCGACATCACCACTAAAAAAACCTTTGATTAAGTTAATGATTTTCTGACGATATAACCAACACACTGCCAGAATAGCACCTAACTGGATCACTACTTCAAAGACACGACCACCATCTGAATGGAAATCGATAATATGACCAAATAAAATTAAATGACCAGTACTCGAAATAGGTAAAAATTCAGTTAAGCCTTCAACAAAGCCTAGAAACAGTGCTTTTATAACTTCAAAATTTTCCATAACTTGCTCAAAGAAAGTTAGTTAATCACTAGAACGATCTAAAATTTATTTTATTGCCACAGTTAGCCTTTTATTTAGCTCAACACATGTTCAATATCAGATCATTTCTAGCATTTGTGGTTATTGCCTCTAGTGAAAGGCAGTTTATTTAAAGTGCGATAATGTATCACATGATAATGACAAACTTAGGTTAACTATCGTAAAAAGATAAAACTTGGTTAAAAATGGCCAAATTTTCTTTTGTTATAGATAAGTCTTTTACAATAGATGAGTTTAGAAAATCATCTTAAAAAGTCCTTAAAAAAACATGTTATTATTCCAATTAAATACAACTCATATCAAAAATTCAGACTGAATGAAAAATACCAAAATTAACGCACGTCATCTTATTATCGACCTCTTTCTTTCTTCCGCTTATCCTCAGCTCAGTATCAAACAAATTTTGGTTGCAGCTAAACTTTTTAACTTAAGTGAAAATGGTATTCGAGTTGCGACAACACGCTTGTTAAATGAAGGTATGATCCAGAGCGTAGAACGCGGAATCTATCAACTTTCTCCATCTGCAAAAGATTGGGCGAAAGTTATTCTCAATCGTAAAAATGGAATTAAACAAACTAAAGAATGGCAGCAGCATTATCTTGCCGTGTTTACAGGAACCTTAGGCCGCATAGACCGAACAGCACTAAAAAAACGGGAACGTGCACTTCGTCAATTTGGTTTTAAAGAGCTGGAAACTGGTATTTACATCCGCCCAGACAATTTAGCTTATAGCTTTGAAAAAACCTGTGATGAGCTTGTTTTAGCAGGGCTAGAGAAAGAAGCAAAAATTTGTATTATTCAGCATTTCGACTCAACAACGCTTAAGCAAATTTTTTCTTTATGGGATACCAAACAACTCGAAAAAAATTATGAAATGTATAGCCGAGATATTACGCACTGGCTTGAAAATTATGCTCACTCCCCTTTAAACGATGCAGCAGTCAAGGCACTTCTTTTAGGAAGGGAAACAATTGCCTTACTCATGAATGACCCATTATTACCCGCGCCATTTGTAAATGAATCTGCTCGTAATCAATTTGCTCAAGATGTACAGCAACTAGATGCAATTGGCCAGAAACTTTGGAAAAAAATATATGAACAGGAATTAAATTTATAGCCATCTGATTTATTTTTTTACAAACAAATATTTCACTTTTTAAATTTTTATGACTATATTTGTAATATTAAATATGGATACCAAACTCTAATTTGGGAGAATAAAAATGAATGCACAGGTGAGTGTTACCGATCTATTTAGCAGAGAAGAAATACAAGAGCTTACAGAACCTTCAGATGCATATGGCGCTTGGGCCGTTGCTAGCACATGGGCTGTTATTGGAGGAACATTTGCCAGCTTAATTATGATGTGGGATTACTTACCGAGTTGGGGGAAATTATTAGCATGTATGCTTGCTCTAGCTGTTTTAGCTGGCCGTCAGTTATGCCTCGCAATTTTAATGCACGATGCATCCCATAAAAGTTTATTCAAAAATAAGAAAATAAATGATTTCGTTGGAGATTGGTTATGTGCTCGCCCAATCTGGAACGACCTACAAAAATATCGTGTACACCATGTTCGTCATCACGCCAAAACATCTACACCGGATGACCCAGATCTTTCTTTAGTTGCAGGCTTTCCTGTCAGTAAAAAATCTCTTACTCGTAAATTCTTACGCGACTTAACCGGTATAACAGGATTAAAGTTTAGCTTAGGCCGTGTGTTGATGGACCTTGATGTCATGAAATGGACTGTAGCCAATGATCAAATCTGGTTAGACCGTAGTGATAAAAATTTCGTTGACTATGCAAAGAGTATTGCAAAAAACAGTACAGGCGCTATTGCAACCAACCTATTACTTTATGGTGTTTTAAAAGCATGTGGTCAACAACGTTTTTATTGGTTATGGCCTTTGGCTTATTTGACTCCATTTCCATTATTTTTAAGAATTCGTTCAATGGCAGAACATGCAGGTATGCAAACCAGCAATACTGCTTTAACTAACACTCGTACCACACGTGCAAGTTGGATTGCGAGAAGCTTTGTGGCCCCTATTCATGTCAATTACCACATGGAACATCATTTAATGGCGTCTGTTCCATATTTTAAATTACCGCGTATGCACAAAATATTAAGAGAACGTGGGCATGTGCCCACTCCACCGAGCTATTTTGAAGTAATTCATACACTTTCATCAAAACAAGAGTTAACAAATTAAGATAGGGTTAGAAGACCACTTTCAAATTTGTGGTCTTCTAGATTATTCACGTATCTCTAAATTTTTTAGTTTTAACTGAGTTTGATAATACTTCGGTGTCACTCCCATCCAGCGTTTAAAAGCGCGGGTGAAATGGGATGTATCGGCATAGCCTAAACTTAATGCCACAGATTCAATTGACATTAAACTATTTTGCAAAAGTTCTTGTGCATATTGCTTTCGAGTTAAATCAACTAATGCTGAGAAGCTTGTATTCTCTATTGCTAAATACCGCTGTAGGCTACGTTCTGACATATTCATCATTTGGGCAACTTGCTTAACTTTTAATATTTCCCCCTGACTATTGATCAATAATTTTTTTATTACTTGGCTAATTTCTGCTTTCCACCCACTTCGTAACTTCAATTTATCAATATCTTTTTTACACTGTGCTTTCAGTAAAGGTGCCAGCATAGGATCAGCCGTGAGTACAGGCTGCATTAAATATTCTTTTGGAAAAATCCAAATATTATGTTTTTGGTCAAATAAAAAACTTACGCCTAATTTATCTTTTATTTTTGAAAAACCTATTGGTTCGGGCATATTCAATTGCACTGTACCTAAAGCAGATAATCCTGTTAGATGTTTTGCGATGTGAATAAAACCTAACAACAAAAAAATAGTCGCATCTGAACTTAATTGAAAGCTTTTTAAAGGTTGATGAATAGACCAGTAAACATCATTTTGCTCTTGCTTTAACTCGGGTTTAAATGCATCACAACGCGAACCAATAAATTGTTCAAATATTTTTAAAGCCTCTCCAAGATTTGCAGCCACCATGGCTGCCATACCAACAGAACCATAACAAGAAGCTTTCATTTCCAATGCCAAATAACCCGCTAATGCTGGCTCATGAGTGAGTTGAATCGCATGCTCAAGTAAGTTATTTAAGGTATTAAACTCAACATACCAATACGGTTTTTTTAATTGTTCCGGTGTTACTCCACTACCCTCTAAAAACTGCTCACAAGAGACACCTCTGCGCTTAACGATCTCTGCTAATAAATTAATATAAGTTCCGGGTAATTCTGGAGTCATGAGCGGCTCATTAGAAAGCGTAATTGTGGCGTTAAATGGTAAAAACTGTCAGTTCATGAACTATGCCATGCTTTTAAATTCAGGCATAGTCACTTAAGACAAACTGACTTAACTCTCCGACATTCCACTAAAAACTAATCTTATCTTTAAGAGTAAAGACACTATGAATATCCTGATTGTTCATGCTCATCCAGAACCTCTGTCTTTTACAACTTCCCTAAAAACGACAGCACAGCAAACCTTTAAAAAATTGGGCCATCAAGTAGAAATTTCCGATTTATATGCAATGCAGTTTAATCCTGTTGCCTCTAAGGAAGATTTTTTAGAACTCAATCAACCTGATTATTTTAACTATGCATTAGAACAGCGAAATGCCACAAAACAACAACTTTTGGCTACTGATATTCAAGCAGAAATTGACAAAGTAAAACGCGCAGATCTAATTATCTTGAACTTTCCACTTTATTGGACTTCTGTTCCAGCAATTTTAAAAGGCTGGATTGATCGTGTATTTGTCTCTGGACTTTTTTATGGTGGTAAGCGGTTTTACAACCATGGTGGCATGGCAGGTAAAAAAGCAATGCTCTGTTTAACACTCGGTGGTAGAACACATATGTTTGGGGAAAATTCTATTCACGGACCAATTGAACATTATCTATCACCGATTCAACGCGGTACTTTGGCTTATACTGGCTTTGAAGTTCTTCCCCCATTCATTGCCTACCATGTACCTTACATTAGCCAAGAAGCGCGTGAAACTATTCTTGAGGACTATGTCACGTATCTCACTCACCTTGACCAACTTGAACCTTTAAAATTTCCTAAACTTGAAGAATTTGATGAAAAGTTATATCCCCTCTAATGCTATGTTTTAAATCTAAAAGGCGCGATAACCGAATTCTTTTTATTTCGGTTATCCCTTAAATAAAGCAAGCTTAAATCCAGCAATTAATTTCTCAAAAAAATTGACCAAATAGTAAAGAAAATACTCTCAATTTTTATCCAGCAAATAACAATATAAAATCGAATCAATAATATACATGTGTAGAGAAACTAGACTTATCCATTAAAAATGATGACCAATACTCATTTCATAATCAATCAATTCATATTTTTACAAAAAAATCTTTGACCATTTTTCTTGGATTTATGACAAAAATGTCATAAAAACAAGCAACTTTAATAATAGATAAAAAATATAAATATCAATTATTTAAATTAATTAAACAACAAAAATATTCCTTCATATTTCATTCATTATTGCCATTTTTTGTATAAAAAGTGAGTACTCTGCAGTTCATAGAACAGATTTACTCTTAGTGTAATTATGCTATTTTTGTTACATGGAGTTATCAATGCTTTGAAACTTGTAATTCAAAGCACTGAAGGCAACACAGTTTAAACGGTTTAACTCTGTTACTTTTAAAAAAATGTCTTGAAGTTCAAGGAAAGATTAAAAATGAAATTAAAACATCTGAGCACTGCAATGATTTTAGCAACGCTGCCTGCAACTGGGGTTTTTGCAGCAGCTTTAGATCGCTCTGGACAGTCAATGTCTGCGTTCTTCCAACCTGGTAATTACTTTGAAGCAGGTATTTCTGTTCTAGATCCTGATGTAGCTGGTAAAGAAGCTGGATCTAGTGCCACACGTCGTGATATTGGCGATATGGCGAATGACTACTACTTCCCAAGTGCTGCATTAAAATTACAAATTAATGACCAATTTTCTTTCGGTCTACTCTACGATCAACCATTTGGAGCAGATGCAGAATATTCAGGTAATAACGTATTCGTTTCGAATCCAGGCAGTGATACTATTTTAAGTCAAAAGGCATTAGGTGACTTAGCAACCAGCTCAATTCAGAAGTTAGTTCAAGCATCTGGATCAGCATTTACACCAGCTCTTATAGAGGTGACGAAGGTTACTGGCGGTGACCCTACAAAACCAACTCAAACAGAGATTTTAGGTGCATTACAACAAGTTGCTGCCGGAGGAAATACAACTGTAGGTGCAGGACTGACAGCACTACAAAAAACCCAAGCTGCTATTAACGCAGCAAATAATTATTTAGGTACTGGTGGAACTAAAGTTAAAGTTGATACACAAAACTTATCTTTTGTATTTGGTTATCAACCAACTAAAAACTTCAATTTCTACGCAGGTCCTGTATTACAAACAGTTAAAGGTAATGTAAGTTTACGAGGTCAAGCTTATAGTCTTTATAATGGTTATGATGCAAATATTAAAGAAACTACAGGTGCTGGTTGGTTAGCAGGTGCTGCTTATCAGATTCCTGAAATCGCACTTAGAGCATCTGTAACTTATCGTTCTGAAATTGATCACAAAGTAAATATTGATGAAAATTTATCTATATTAAATTTCCCTGGTCTTACTTCAGTATTGGCTGGTTTAGACGTTCCAGCATCTAAACTTCAAGCAATTAATTCATCTGGTAAAACTACAATCACAACACCACAGTCTGTTAACCTTGATTTTCAGACAGGTATCATGGCGGATACAGTTGCGTTTGCCAATGTACGCTGGGTGAATTGGAAAGATTTCTCAATTCAACCATATAAATTTGGCAAAGTCTCAGAAGCTGTAGGTGGTCTTATTGGGCGTCCAAATGGCTTCAACCTAGTTGAATATTCTGATGACCAATGGTCTGTGAACGCTGGTGTAGGCCGTAAACTTAATGATAAATGGGCTGGTAATGTTTCTGTAGGTTGGGACTCTGGTGCAGGTAATCCTGTAACAACATTAGGACCAACAGAAGGTTACTGGAACGTAGGTTTAGGTGTTCAATATAGCCCTACTCCACAAACTTTCATCGCTGGTGGCGTAAAATACTTCTGGTTGGGTGATGCCAAAGCTCAAACAGGCGCGCAAGCAGGTAGCGATGAATATGTTGCAGACTTCTCTGATAACAATGCTATCGCTTACGGTTTAAAACTTGGTTATAAATTCTAAGTTTCAAAAACCAATCTAAATAAAAAAGGCGCTATAAGCGCCTTTTTTATTGTCTATTTTTTCTTGCTTAAGCAGGAATATTGCGCTGTGAAACAGAACGGATTGCTTCTTTTAATGCATCATAACCATTGATTGCAGGAAACTGCGGAAACTCCGCAATAACATTTGCAGGCGCATCAAACAAGAAACCATGGTCGGCTTCACCAAGCATCGTTGTATCATTATATGAATCACCTGCTGCAATCACACGGAAATTCAAACCATGTAGTGCTTTAACCGACTCACGTTTTTGGTCAGGTTGGCGAAGTTTATAAGCGGTAATCATACCATTTTCATCTGTCTCTAATTTATGACAGAAAATTGTTGGCCAGCCTAATTGCTTCATTAAAGGATGAGCAAACTCATAGAAAGTATCCGACAAAATGACCAGTTGAAAATGATTGCTCACCCATTCAACAAACTCTTTTGCACCTGGTAGTGGCCCCATCTCGGCAATAACTTCTTGGATGTCTTTTAAGCCTAAACCGTGTTGTTTTAGGATATTCAGACGCTGAGTCATTAAAACATCATAATCCGGAATATCACGAGTTGTTGCTTCTAGTTCTTTAATCCCTGTTTTTTTTGCGAAATTGATCCAAATTTCAGGAACTAAAACTCCTTCAAGATCTAGGCATACGATTTCCATGAATGCTTCCAACGTTGGTTAAAAATTGCTGTATCATACCACTAAGATTTTCAGTTTTGCGTTGTTATTGATCAAATCAATTTTATTCATAAGGATCGAAATTAAAGTGCTAAGCAATTTATTCACTATCCTTTAGAATATTTTTCATAACTCAATGCGCCCAAGCCTTTTGCCAGGAACACCCATGACCGTTATTCCGACTATTGATATCGTTGATGCTCTCGCGGCTGAATATGCAGCTAAAAGTCCGCGCGAGATTCTAGAACTTGCATTAAGTCAACAAGGTGAGATCGCAATTTCGTTCTCTGGAGCAGAAGATGTAGTCTTAATTGATATGGCTTCACGTTTAGGTAAACCTTTCCGTGTTTTTAGTCTTGATACAGGCCGTCTACACCCTGAAACTTATCAATTTATTGAAACTGTTCGTAAGCACTACAATATTAATATCGAGATTTGTTTCCCTGATGCGGAAGCTGTGCAAAGCATGGTGAATGAAAAAGGCTTATTTAGTTTCTTTAAAGATGGACATCAAGAATGCTGTGGCATTCGAAAAGTTCAACCTTTACGTAAGAAACTAGCGACCTTAGATGGCTGGATTACAGGTCAGCGTAAAGATCAGAGCCCTGGTACACGTACTGAAATTCCAGTGGTACAAGCTGATGCAGGCTTCTCTGGTCCGGGTAAGCAACTTATTAAGTATAATCCGCTTGCGAACTGGTCTAGCGCCGATGTGTGGAGTTATATCCGCATGATGGAAATTCCATATAACCCTCTACACGAGCGTGGTTTTGTTTCGATTGGTTGTGAGCCATGTACACGTCCAGTACTTCCAAATCAACATGAACGTGAAGGTCGTTGGTGGTGGGAAGAAGCAACACAAAAAGAATGTGGCTTACATGCAGGTAACTTGAAAAAATAGTTCGGTATAAAAAAACCACTGATGAATCAGTGGTTTTTTTTACAGTTATATCTCGTACACAAAGTCATATTTAATCTGTAATAAACGCTATATACTAAATTTACGGTTCTATAATTCTAATAAGAGCTCAGTTAAGGGCTTCTTAGAAAAAAGCATGAGGCACAACGAGTTATGCGTCCATTACACCCTATTGATTTTATTTTTCTATCACTAGAAAAAAGACAACAACCGATGCATGTTGGCGGATTGTTTTTATTTGAAATACCTGAAAATGCCCCTGAAACTTTCGTTCATGATTTAGTAGAAGAAATACGCCAATCTAAAAGTATTCCTGTTCCACCCTTCAATAACCGTTTAAATGGTCTATTTTGGGATGAAGATGAAGAGTTCGATATCGACCACCATTTTCGCCATATTGCCTTGCCTCATCCTGGTCGAATTCGTGAATTACTGGTTTATATTTCCCAGCAGCACAGCTCTTTAATTGATCGTGCAAAACCACTTTGGACGTGTGACATTATTGAAGGGATCGAAGGCAATCGTTTCGCGATGTACTTTAAGATTCATCATGCCATGGTTGATGGTGTTGCAGGCATGCGCTTAATTGAGAAGTCGCTGTCAAAAACACCACAAGAAAAACATGTGGTTCCACTTTGGTGTGTAGAAAGTAAAAGAACAAAACGCTTAAAAGTACCAAAACCAAGCACAAGTAAGATCAAAAGTATTTTAGGTGGTATCAAATCACAGCTTGAGGTGACCCCTAAAGTCATGCAGGAATTATCACAAACCATTTTTAAAGAAATGGGTAAAAATCCTGATTACGTCTCCACCTTTCAGGCTCCGGTTTCAATTTTAAATCAACGTGTAAGTGCTTCACGTCGGTTTGCAGCCCAATCTTTTGAATTAAGCCGTCTTAGAAAAATTTCTAAAGCACTTGGTGTAACGATCAATGACGTCGTACTTGCTGTGTGTTCTGGGGCATTACGTGAATATCTGATTAGTCACAACAGCCTGCCTAAAAAGCCTCTTATTGCCATGGTTCCTGCTTCCCTACGCACAGATGACTCTGACGTGAGCAATCGTATTACCATGATTTTGGCTAATTTAGGAACCCATAAAGACCAGCCTCTAGAGCGGCTCGAGATCATTCGTCGTAGTATGCAAAATTCAAAGCAACGCTTTAGCCGCATGACCGCGAATGAGATTTTAAACTATAGCGCTGTTGTTTATGGTCCAGCTGGACTTAACATCATGTCTGGGATGCTTCCTAAGCGTCAGGCATTCAATTTAGTGATTTCCAATGTACCTGGCCCACGTGAGCCGCTTTATTGGAATGGTGCGAAATTAGATGCACTCTACCCTGCTTCTATTGTCATGGACGGGCAAGCGCTCAATATTACAATGACAAGCTATCTGGATAAGCTTGAAGTAGGTTTAACAGCATGTCGAAATGCTTTACCTAAAATGCAAAACCTTTTAACGCATCTTGAAGATGAGATTCAACGGTTTGAAGAAATTATTGGAGAGAAACAGCTGAAACATCATTCAGCGAGTTAGGAAAAATTAAGGGGCTTTAAAATGGCCCCTTATTTTTTAATTGCGCGGCACTGGTTAAGTAACTGATGACATACTGAACGAATCATTGCAGTTGTGATTGGTACTTCTTTACCTTGGTCATTCAACATATAGCAACTATTGACTGGCGTGCTTTCTAAAACATGTTTAAGACCGTTGCTAATTAAGTTTTCACTTACATTCATGGGTTATACCTCTTATTGTTTGCTAAGACGTTTAATAGGGAGAACGTCTAGGGCTACTGTATGTAAGTAGTATTTAAAATTCATGAATGAAAGTAAAATTTCAGTTGTAACAAGGATTAAGCGATATCTTGTTACAACTTTAACTTAAAATGATATCGTATTGCTCTTGCGTATATAAATTTTCGACCTGAAATTTAATAACTCTGTTGATAAAATGCTCTAAATCCGCCACTGCAGGTGCTTCTGCTGTTAATAATCGGTCAATCACGGATGGATGAGCAACGACAGTAAAGCCACTCGTAGACTCAAATGCACGGGTGTAGCGTAATATCTCTCGAAATATTTCGTAACACACTGTCTCTGCAGTTTTGACAAAACCACGCCCCTGACACGTTGGACACGATTCACATAACAAGTGTTCTAATGATTCACGTGTACGTTTACGTGTCATTTCTACCAGACCAAGTTCAGAAACCTGTGTGATTTTGGTCTTGGCATGATCACGTTCAAGCATTTTTTCAAATTGACGCATCACTTCTTCACGATGAATCGCTTCTTGCATGTCAATAAAATCAATAATGATAATGCCGCCTAGATTTCGTAGTCTAAGCTGACGCGCAATCACCTGAGTCGCTTCCATGTTGGTCTTAAAGACAGTGTCTTCAAGGCTACGGCCACCGACATAAGAGCCTGTATTGACATCTATTGTGGTCATCGCCTCAGTCTGGTCAATCATTAAATAACCGCCAGACTTTAAAGCAACGCGTGTTTGCAGCGCTTTTTGGATATCTTCTTCAACGTTGTAAAGATCAAATAATGGACGCTCACCTGGGTAATGAATCAGGCGACTTTGCATATTCGGAACAAACTCATCTACAAACTCACGTAGTTTTCCATGAATCTCTCTCGAATCGACATAAATCTTTGCGGTTTCTTCACTTGCCAGATCACGGATAATTCGTTGCGGTAGCGGTAGTTCTTCAAAAATTAAGGAAGGTACTGCCACATCAACTTGCTTACGCTGAATATATTCCCATAACTTACTGAGGTAGCACATATCTTGTGCAATTTCGGCTTCATCTACCCCTTCAGCAGCAGTACGAACAATTACGCTACCGGGTAAATTATGCTCCGCCTGAATGCTCTCAATAATATTACGTAGCCGATCACGCTCTTCTTCAGACTCAATGCGCTGAGAAACACCAATATGGTTACCATATGGCATAAGAACTAAATAGCGAGAAGGAATTGAAAGATCTGTGCTCAGGCGAGCGCCTTTAGTACCGAGCATATCCTTCATCACCTGAACGGTAAGAATCTGCCCTGGATGAAGTAGTTCAAACACATTTGGAGTTGGCTGTGAACGTGGCCAAACCATATCATTAATATGCAAAAAGGCCGTTCTGGATAAACCAATATCAACAAAGGCCGCTTGCATACCCGGAAGCACACGTACAACTTTACCTTTGTAGATATTGCCGACAAGTCCACGTTTAACTGTACGTTCAACATACAGCTCATTAACAGTTCCATTTTCGATTAATGCCACCCGACACTCCATAGGTGTGACATTAATAAGTAGTTCTTCTGACATACATAAACTCAAAGCATTATAAAATTTTTATTAAAGAGTCAGAGGGACTGTTAATGTAGCTTTGTCCATTGTTCATCGACAATGCAATTCAATCAAGAATTATCAACAACCCCTTATGTCTTCACTCTTTTGAATAACTGTGAAAATTCGTACAAAGGAAGCCCTACCACATTACTATAACTTCCTTGAATTTTGGGAATATATTGTGAAGCAATTCCTTGAATTGCATATGCACCGGCCTTCCCTACAGGTTCTCCTGTGGCCCAGTAATCTTCCATATCTTGCGTAGTTAAAGATGCAAACTCAACTTGGGTCTGCACCACCTGACTTAAGATTTGTTGCTGTGTTGCAATACAAATTCCGGAAAATACATCATGCCAACGACCAGATAATTGTTTCCAGATGTCAAAGGCATGCTGCTTTGAGTCAGGTTTACCAATAATCTGACTATCCAGACCAAGGCTCGTATCTGCTGCAATAATCACTGAATCTGGAAAAATGTTTAATACAGCCTGGGCTTTTTCTCTCGCTAAACGCTCTACATATTGATGTACCAGCTCACCTTCATGAACAGATTCATCAATATCAGGGCTATAGATTTCAAAATTTAAGCCCAGTTGTTGCAACAACTCTCTCCGACGCGGAGAACTAGAAGCTAAAACTAATTGCGCCATTTTGCTAAACAATAATAGACAACAGGCCAGGTTAAGATACTTGTCATCAATGGTTGCCAATGTCGAGCAATCGAAAAATGAATGCCCCCCATCGTTTGAGTCACCCACATAAACGCTAAGTGAGCAATAATCACCAATGTAGCAATTGTCCATAAATTACCAAAAGTCAAAATACGGCGTTCGCGTATTAAAAATCGGGTAATAAACGTGACAATAACAAAACTCAGTGCATTTAATCCTAAAGGTGCATCAAGCAATAGATCTGTAAAAATCCCCATTCCAAATGCGAACCACACCCCACACCATGTTGGCTGGCAAACAACCCAAAACAACATGATCATAAGCATGAACAATGGTCGCCAGCCCGAGATGTCGTAAGATAGTGGATAGATCATGAGGACAGACCCCACGATTATAGAGAGAATAATTCCCCATAATGGATCTTTACGCTTCTCACGTTTCAACTTAGCGATCGGCATATGGTTGCTCCTTCGCTAATGAGTCAGAGAAAAGTACAACAACATGATGTCCAGTTGCTAATTGTGCTGCTGGTGTAACATCAATTTCAGCAAACTCACCTGAATTATGGCGACGGATTTTAGCCACCGTACCCACGGCATAACCTGCTGGAAAATGCTCACCTAAGCCTGAACTTAATACTTTATCGCCGACCTGAATATTTGCACTCGTTGGCACATATTCCATTTTCAAACGACCTAAATCACCAGTACCCGAGACAATTGCACGCATCCCTGTACGCTCTAAACGAACAGATAGAGAATGCTCTTTGTCAGAAAGCAGCATCACACGTGAACTATGAGGATATACATTGATAATTTGCCCCATAATCCCTTTATCATCTAAAACCGTTTGACCAACTTTAAGATGATCCATTGCACCACGGTTGATAATGATAATATGACGAAGCGGATCGGCATCTGTCCCAATCACTTCCGCAATTTCCATACGGCCATCAATAATTAATGGTGTATCGAGTAAACCACGTAAGCGGGTATTTTCAGCAGATAATTCAGACAGCTTCTGCAAGCGGACCTGAGCCTGTAATAGCTCAGCCTGCATTGCAGTGTTTTCACGGCGCAGTTGTGTTTCAGATTTAGTTTGTTGATTCAGCCATTCTCTCGACAGTACCGGATAACTTGCAAGTGCATAAATTGGATTATATGCAGCGTACAAGACATCCCTTGCTGGCTGAATTACATAAGGCATGCGCCAATCAAAGAACAGCACCACCAAGCATGTAATGACCGCAATAATGAACGAGCGGAAAGATGGCGGCTGTCTTGAAAAAATATTCGGTTGCACCGCCTAATCCTTAAACTTAACCGACGAAAAGCATGTCATGGTTCGGGTTGTCGAAGAACTCCAATACTTTACCACCACCACGGGTTACACAAGTAAGAGGGTCTTCAGCAACAACAACTGGCAAACCAGTTTCTTGAGCTAATAATTTATCAAGGTTACGAAGTAACGCCCCACCACCTGTCAACACAATACCGCGCTCAGCAATATCAGAAGAAAGTTCAGGAGGAGTTTGTTCAAGTGCAGATTTCACCGCGCTTACAATACTTTGTAACGGGTCAGAAATTGCTTGAGTAATTTCGTCAGAAGTTACGGTAATTGCACGAGGTACACCTTCTGCAAGGTTACGGCCACGTACTTCAATTTCTAATGTCGTACCATCAGAAACAGCCATACCAACTTCTTTTTTAATAATTTCAGCTGTGGTTTCACCAATTACGCAACCGTGAGCTTTACGAACATAATTGATAATTTGCTCATCAAATACATCGCCACCAATACGTAAAGAATCAGCATAGACACAACCTTGCAATGAAATAATTGCAATTTCAGTTGTACCACCACCAACATCCACAACCATAGAACCACATGCTTGTTCAACTGGCATGCCAGCACCAATTGCAGCAGCCATTGGCTCTTCAATTAGGCGTACATCACGAGCACCCGCATTAAATACGGCTTCGCGAATTGCACGGCGCTCGACCAAAGTTGATTTACATGGTACACATACAACTACACGAGGTGCAGGTGGGAACAAACGTTTTTCGTGAACTTTACCAATAAACTGATTCAACATGGTTTCAGTCACTTCAAAATCTGCAATTACACCGTCTTTCATTGGACGAATTGCAGAAATATTCGCAGGTGTACGGCCTAGCATTTGCTTAGCATCTAGCCCTACAGCAGCAACAATTTTTTGTGAACCACTGTGACGAATTGCCACAACTGTTGGTTCATTTAATATAATGCCGCGGCCTGGTGCATAAATAAGTGTATTTGCTGTACCTAAATCAATGGCTAGATCCGGCGAAAACAAGCCAATTAGTCGTTTTAGAATCACGGTTCGTTCTCAGTTAAACTTTCATGTGGATGCAAGGTGGCAACTTTAAACTAAATGTGATGATTTGAACAAGTCAATCGCTTATTATAACGCACGATATTTTGAAAATTTTTAATACTGATTAGGTGATGTTATGTCTACATCGGATGCACAGCATTCAGCAGATTTAAATGCACAAACAGTTTCAGCAATCGCCAATCTTGCTCGATTGTCGCTCAATGATACGCAATCTGCTGAATATGCTCAAAGTCTAAATAAAATTTTAGGCATGATGGAAACCTTAAAAGGCATTGATACGGAAGGCGTAGAACCTTTAAAGAGTCCTTTTGACAATCCTCAACCTTTACGTGCTGATGTGGTAACTGAAAGCAATCATCGGGACGAATACCAAGCAGTTGCACCTGCAACTCAAGATGGTTTGTATCTTGTTCCTCGCGTGATTGAATAACTTTTAATCAATTAACCCATCTTCCCTATTTTGAATGTAAAGAAATTTTACTCATGACTGATTTACATCGCTTATCAATTCGCGAACTTGCTGAAGGCTTAAGCCAAGCGAAGTTTTCATCTCGCGAATTGACTGAACATTATTTAAAACGTATTGCTAAAATCGACCCGCAAGTTAAGAGCTATGTGACGGTTACTTCAGAACAGGCACTTCGCGAAGCCGATGCTGCCGATGCTGCATTAAAAGCTGGCAATGCAACTGCTTTAACGGGTATTCCTCTTGCCCACAAAGACATCTTTTGTACCAAAGGTATTAAAACCACTGCTGGTTCAAAAATGCTCGATAACTTCATTTCACCTTACGATGCAACCGTTGTTGAAAAAACTAAAGCAGCTGGTCTGGTTACTTTAGGTAAAGTGAACATGGATGAGTTTGCGATGGGCTCAACTTCTGAGAGTTCATATGTCGGTGCAACGAGTAATCCTTGGGCACTTGACCATGTTCCTGGCGGTTCATCTGGTGGTTCTGCTGCAGCTGTAGCAGCTGATTTAGCACCATTTGCTACAGGTACCGATACAGGTGGCTCAATTCGCCAACCTGCTTCTTTCTGTGGTTTAACAGGCTTAAAACCAACTTATGGTCGTGTATCTCGTTTCGGGATCATTGCTTATGCATCATCATTAGACCAAGCAGGTCCAATGGCACGCTCTGCTGAAGACTGTGCTTACCTAATGAATGTAATTGCAGGTCACGATGCTAAAGACTCAACTTCGGTTAAAAAAGAAGTCGATGATTACGTTGCAAACTTAAACGGCACATCTGTAAAAGGCTTACGCATTGGTATTCCTAAACAATACTTTAACGTTGCAGGTTTAGATGCGGACGTAAAAGCACGTGTTGAAGAGTCTTTGAAAAAGCTTGAAGAAATGGGCGCAACGCTTGTTGAAATCGACCTCAACATGACTGAAGCTTATGTACCAACGTATTACCTCATCGCGCCAGCGGAAGCATCTTCTAACTTGTCACGTTATGACGGTGTTCGCTACGGTTACCGCTGTGAAAACCCAGCTGACTTGATGGATCTTTACAAACGTTCGCGTTCAGAAGGTTTCGGTCCAGAAATTCAACGCCGTATTTTAATTGGTACATACGCGCTTTCTGCGGGTTATTACGATGCTTACTATGTAAAAGCACAAAAAGTACGTCGTTTAATTCAACAAGACTTCTTAAAAGCTTTTGAAAATGTAGATGTAATTGCAGCACCTGCTGCACCAACAACTGCCTACAAAATCGGTGCATCTTTAGACCCTGTTGAAATGTACTTAGGTGATATCTATACCATCGCAGTGAACTTAGCAGGCTTACCAGCGATTAATGCTCCTGTTGGTTTTGATAAAGACAACTTACCAGTAGGTTTACAGTTAATCGGTAATTACTGGTCAGAATCACAATTGTTGTCGATTGTTCACCAATACCAACAAAACACTGACTGGCACACCAAACGTGCGGCAATTGCTGAGGAGAATGCATAATGGCTGAAGCTCAAAAGTTGAAATTGATTGACGGTTGGGAAGTCGTTATTGGTATTGAGATTCATACTCAGCTTGCAACCAATTCTAAAATTTTCTCAGGTTCATCAACTGAATTTGGTCAAGACCCAAATACACAAGCGAGCCTTGTAGACTTGGCGATGCCGGGTGTATTGCCGGTTTTAAATGAAAAAGTGGTTGAACTCGCAATTCGTTTTGGCTTAGGGATTGATGCTTACATCGACCAAGCTTCAGTATTTGCACGTAAAAACTACTTCTATCCTGACTCTCCAAAAGGCTATCAAATTAGCCAAATGGATAACCCGATTGTGGGCTTGGGCCATATCGATATTCAACTTGAAGATGGTACGACTAAACGCATTGGCGTAACTCGTGCTCACCTTGAAGAAGATGCAGGTAAGTCTGTGCACGATCAATTTGAAGGTATGTCTGGCATTGACTTAAACCGTGCTGGTACGCCTTTGCTTGAAATCGTTTCTGAACCAGACATGCGTTCGGTTGAAGAAGCAGTTGCCTACATCAAAGCAATTCACACACTAGTACGTTGGTTAGGTATTTCTGACGGTAACATGGCTGAAGGTTCATTCCGTGCGGACTGTAACGTGTCTTTACGTCGTCCGGGACAGCCATTCGGTACACGCTGTGAACTTAAAAACCTCAACTCATTCCGTTTCATTGAGCAAGCGATCAATGTGGAAATTGAACGCCAAATGGAAATTTTGGAATGGGGCGGCGAAATTGACCAAGAAACTCGTTTGTTCGATCCAAATAAAATGGAAACGCGTTCTATGCGTTCTAAAGAAGAAGCGAATGACTACCGCTACTTCCCTGATCCAGACTTGTTACCAGTAATTATTCCAGATGAGCAAATTGAGGCCATCAAGGCAACTATGCCTGAGTTGCCAGCAGCACGCCGTGCACGCTTTATTGCAGACTTTGGCGTAACTGAATACGACGCACACGTACTTACGCTCTCACGCGAAATGGCGGACTTCTATGAAGCTGTTGTTGCTGCGGCTGGTGGTGCGAAGCAAGGTAAAATTGCTGCAAACTGGGTAATGGGTGAATTCTCTGGTGCTTTAAATAAAGCGGGCTTAGAGTTAACAGACTCACCTGTTTCTGCTGAACAGCTTGGCGGCATGATTGCACGTATTGTTGACAACACCATTAGCGGTAAAATTGCTAAACAAGTCTTTGGCTTTATGTGGGAATCGGAAGGTAAATCTGCCGATGACATTATTGCGGAAAAAGGCTTAAAGCAAGAAACCGACACTGGCGCAATTGAAGCAATCATTAAAGATGTACTTGCAGCCAATGAAAAAATGGTTGAAGAATACAAGTCTGGTAAAGAGAAAGCCTTTAACGGACTTGTTGGTCAAGTCATGAAAGCTTCTAAGGGTAAAGCTAACCCTGCTCAAGTAAATGAATTAATGAAAAAATTGATCGGTTAATTTCATTAGCTAACTCAATGAAAAAGCCTCGATTTATCGGGGCTTTTTTATATGACCTACAAGATACACTTCGACTAAAGAATATTCTTTTTTCTAAAAAATCACATAGCGGCTGTGCTAATTTAAATTAAAAATTGAAATCACTTATATTTTAAAAAAGAGGAATAAACCATGTCTAAAAAGATTTTAATGTTGGTCGGTGACTATGCAGAAGACTATGAAACTATGGTTCCTTTCCAGTTCTTAACTGGTTTAGGTTATACCGTGCATGCTGTTTGCCCAAATAAAAAAAACGGCGAACATATTGCAACCGCTATTCATGATTTTGAAGGCGAACAAACTTATAGCGAAAAACGTGGCCACAACTTCGCGATTAACTATGATTTTGATGCCATTAATACCGAAGACTATGTAGGTCTAGTTATTCCGGGTGGCCGTGCACCAGAGTATTTACGCATGAATGAACGTGTTGTCGAAATTGTACGTGAATTCGATAGAGTGAAAAAACCAATTGCAGCCGTATGCCACGGTGCTCAGTTACTCGCTGCGGCAGATGTGTTAAAAGACCGCCTCTGCTCGGCTTATCCAGCATGTGCAGCCGAAGTAAAATTGGCAGGTGGACAATACGCAGATATTGCTGTGACTGAAGCAGTTACAGATGGTCATTTGGTGACTGCTCCGGCTTGGCCTGCACATCCAGCTTGGTTAGCACAATTTGTGAAAGTTTTAGGCGCTAAGATTAGTATCTAAATAAGATTCTTCATCCCAAATACAATAAAGCCTGCATTTAGATAGCAGGCTTTATTACTAAAATAGGAAACTAGATTTTTATCTTGTAATTCCTAATTTATTCCAAATTTCTGGTGTTAAAAACGTTGTCACCAATTTATTTAAATCGATATAGCGTAATGTGCCCTGCAACTGCTGTTTAACGGCTGGGTCTTTAACAATATCTTCACCCGCACTTTGACCTAACTGTTGGAAAGCCTCCCCAACTGCCTTCACACCTTCAGCCTGAATTACAGCTTTGGTCTGAGCAGAACATTGCTCTACAATTATCCGCTGTAAAACCTGAGCCAGTTTTTGATCTAACTGGTCTTTTTGCTCAGGCGTTACATTACTAAATGCTTTTAAATCTGGATGAGCCGCTAAAGCTGTAAATGTCCATTGGAGCACCGTAGTTTTATCTGAAGCTGTTGTTGCTTTAACTAAACAATCACTGAGCTGATCAACTGTTGGACCAGCCATCGCAATTTGTGTTGCGCCCAGTACAGTCGCCGCCACACATATTGAACGGCTCAGATGTGAAAACTTACGGCGAGCAATAGCATAAAGATGACGTGACATAGGTCTAGCTCCAATAAACAATCTGTTCTTTTTATCACACAGTCACTAAAGTTACCTGTTATGACTCTGTAACCGCAAAATACTTACTTTATGACTGATTCAATGCGATCAAGCTCCCACACTCCACCTGCTGCCAAGCCTTTACACATACCCGTCCACATATCCTTAGTATGCACAAAACTCTTGCCGTCCCATACCCATTCTTCACTTGCCCAGCAATCTCCAATGCCTCGTCCCTTTTGAGCACTACTCATAATACCGCTATCAAAATCTGAGGCGGACTCAGTTACAAACGCGGCCTTACCGTTTAAAGACCCATCGAGTACCCATGCCCCATACCCTTCGTTATAAGCCCCTCTCCAACACAATGTAGTCGCCAGAACTTTCTTATTGGTTAGTTTATATAGCTCAATTTTCTGTGGTTCGACTCCATCACTGTTACCACCATAAATACCTTCACAAAAGCCGTCTTCTTTCGGATTCGGTTTAGCAGCCATCAAACTACGGTGTATTGCTTGGTACTGTTTATTTTTAGGCTGTAAAGTTAAATAAGGTTTGGTTGAAGTCTTAATACGCTTCACAACTAGTTTTGGTTCAGGCATAAGCACTTGATTTTCATTGGCACTGCCCTTTTTGACCAAAGCACCAATAGTCCCTATACGCTTCTGAAAATCATCCATCTTTAATAATACGGCAGTCATTCCAGCATCGGAAATTTTCCATTTATGCTGCGCATTTTTAAATACTATTTCAGTCTTCTGTTTCGACTGCTGTAGTAGAGCATTGACTTGCGAGCTGTTTAGCTTACCCATAATTGGCAGCTCAGTACCATCTACACCCACCATACCTAAATCTTTGCCATTTATATAAAAATGGATATTTTTAAGCTGGTTTGCAGGTATGCTTTGTTCATAGTCGGACAAAGCAAATTCAATCTGTACAGGTTGTTTTGGGCCTGCTTTACGTGTTAATAAAATTGAAGCAGGATTATCACCATTTTCTTCGTTTTGATATCCTGCGGCCTTACAGGTGCCCGTATTACTGCAAGAGATTTCCCACTCTTGATGAGAAAATGAAATACCTTTTATATCTTGAGCAAGACTATAAGAACTTATCACTGCCAAACAACAAATTGAAAGTATATTTTTCATTTTTTCATGTCTCTACACGTCTGTTTTATTATGAAGTTAACAACAGTGTTAAATTTTGAGTTACCGTCTAGTTTAAAAGAATATGTTAGATTTATATAAGATTTAAATTGATTACTTTCTAAAAATGAAAAAACTAAATTTTTTATTATGGGCAACATTAGTCAGCCTAAATTCAACTGCTTATGCAGAAGTAAAAAGCTTTACTCCTCATTTCCCAAAATTTTATAGCTCTGCTACAACCCGCAAAGCAGACAATCAATTCTATGCTCTTGGAGAGGCAAAATTTTTAAACGGCGTTGCAGTCCCTTTTTATGGCGTTACGACACAAAACCCAATAGAAGATGGTTTACTTAAAAGTTTTGAAAAATGCACGCCTAAAAGCTGTAGTTTTAATTTTAAACTTGATGCTCAACATGCCAAGCAATTAAAGCTTCTTGCATTACCTGAAGTAGGTGTAGTACTTGTTCCACGTAACTGGCAAGATATTCAAGCAAATGCAGGCGCAAATGGAACTGGTTTTGCTCTAATCATGAGTCCAGATCAAAAGCAAGCGATAAAGCTTTATGACTCTTCTTTTTGCGTTGGATGTGGATTACCCAATGCAACGCTTTATTTTCCTGAACTATTAAAAGAAAGTCTTGAAAATGAATATGGTGGTTTGAAAGACCCTAAAAACCTTATCAATATTGTTCATCCCTCTAAAAAAGTCGCTTTTTTTAGCTACCAAATTCCTCAAGTGAACAATAAAACCCATGGTATTGCCAAGTATGATGATGAAGACACTTTTAACTATAAAGAGATTCAAGTCACCTTAGATAAATCTCAGCAGTTTCTAGTTGGCCCTATCCTTAATTTTTATAACGCAACCCATTAAATCAATAACCATAAAAAACCCGCTTTCGCGGGCTTTCTTAATTACCAAATAGTTACCCGTTTCTCTGGTGGTAAATACATCTGATCATCTTCGTTTATTTTAAAAGCCTCATAAAATGGTTTTTGATTCATTAAAGCTCCATTACCACGTACTTTATCAGGAGAGTGAGGATCAGTTTTTAAATAGATAATCGCTTGAGCTTCGCGGGTTTTTGCACGCCAAACTTGAGCCCACCCCATATAAAAACGTTGCTCCCCAGTTTGTCCATCAATTACAGGGGCTGGCTTACCGCCTAATGCAATTTGATAGGCCTTATAGGCAATTGCTAACCCAGAGTTATCTGCAATATTTTCACCTAATGTCAATTCACCATTAACATGATAACCAGCAATCGGTTCATAACGGTTATATTGTTCAATCAACGCTTGTGTTTTAGCTTTAAAATGCTGGTGATCTTCAGCATTCCACCAGTTTCTCATATTGCCCAATTCATCAAACTGGCTACCCTGATCATCAAAGCCATGACTAATTTCATGGCCAATCACAGCGCCTATACCACCATAATTCACTGCATCGTCTGCGTTTATATTAAAAAAAGGTGGTTGTAATATCGCTGCTGGAAATACAATTTCATTCAATGATGGATTGTAATAGGCATTCACCGTTTGTGGTTTCATATACCATTCATCACGATCAACCGGCTTACCCAATTTATTAAGTTCATATTGGTATCTAAATTCACTTGCGCGAATTATATTCCCAACTAAATCATTTTTAGCGATGTGCAGGTCAGAATAATCACGCCACTTTTTTGGATACCCGATTTTTATTGACATGTGAGAAAGCTTTTTACGAGCTTGTATTTTCGTTGCAGGACTCATCCAGTCCAATTCTGTAATGCTTTGGTCATAAGCACGAATTAGATTTTGAACCAATAATTCCATCTGTTGTTTTTTCTCAGCGGGAAAGTATTTTTCAACATAAAGTTTGCCGATACCATCTCCCAGCACCTTATCAACAAGCTGTACACCACGCTTCCAACGCGCTTCTTGTTCAGTAATATCTCGAAGTGTCTTGTTATAAAAATCAAATTTATTATCTACAAAAGCGCTATTTAGTAATGGAGAAAAATTATTGATCAAATGCAATTTAAAATAAGCTTTCCATATATCTAAGGGTGTATTTTGAATAATTGTATTTAAGCCCTGAAAGTAATCTGGCTGATTTACCTGAATAGTATCAATTTTTCCTTTTAATTCAGTTGCAGTTAGATAACCTTGCCAATCAAATGCGGGGGTCAATTTATACAAATCTGCGAGTTTGTATTTATTGTAGCGTTTTGCAAGATCACGGTTTTGTACATTGCTCCACTGTATTCGTGCTAACTGAGTTTCAAGTTTTAAGATTTCCTGAGCATGTTGCGCAGCTTGTGAATCTCCTGCAAGTGATAAAGTTTTTTCAATGTACTTTAAATACTGTGCACGAGTTTCAATAAATTTTTTATCATCTTTTAAATAATAATCGCGGTCAGGTAGACCCAAACCACTTTGCTCCAATCCGGCCACCATTTCGGTAGATTTTTTCATATCCTGTTCAATGCCTAAGCCAATCGGGCTATTAACATTAATACGAGCAAAATGGGCCATTAAAACTGCTATTTGTTTCTTATTTTTCAAGCTATCAATTTGATTTAGCTCAGCTTGTAGGGGGATAATACCTTGCTTTTCAATACCTTTTTCATCCATAAAGCTCGCATATAAAGTAGCTATTTTCTGTTCTAAACTACCATCCGCCCATTTTTTTCTAGATAGCTCTTCTACAATCCCATGTACTTGACTGATTGATAACTCACGGAGCTGATTAAAAGCCCCCCAATTTGCTTTATCAGCTGGGATTTCAGTATTTTTTAACCAAATACCATTTACATGAGCATAAAAATCGTTCTTTTCACTAATAGAAGAATCAATATATTGTTGATCTATACCTGATATTTTTTTGATTTGAGAAGTTGTCACTAATTCCGCATGTACTAAATTAGCAGAAGACATAAGTGCAATCGTAAGAGCACTTCTAAGTAAAATAGATTTCAAAGACTTAACCTCGTATTTAAATATTTAATAATCTAAAACAATGATTTAAATTGATTATTTTTTTATTAATTAAGCGAATAGCAAAATTAAAATCAATATAGAAGCAAATTCTATACCGCGAAAATATAATATTTCAAAAAATATATTTTATTATATAAATCAAAATTATAAATAAAGAGCCATACATAACAGGTTATTTTACTAAATACTCAATATTTTAAAGATGCCCTGGCTTGAATCAAGGCACCTTAAAGAATGATGATTACTTTTAATTTAAAGTATCTTCAAATGTTCTTAAACGTTTATAAATTGAAAGTAGTTCAATGATTGTTTTCCATGAAGTAATTAAATACTGGAATGATTCACGGACCTTATCAAAGACATTACTAATTTGCGTAATTAAGCCTAATGTCATTTTACCTGCTGCAATAGACGGAAATAAAACAACCAAGCTATATAAAATATCTAATTGTAGATACCAGATACTAACCAGATTAAAATAAGAATAATGAAGGTATAATCGAAAATAATTAAATCTGACTTTCGAGAATAATTCTTTTAATGTCTTTGGCTGTGCCCGTTCTTCATAGTCTTCGCCATAAACCAACTCTTTACGATAAGCAGCTTCTACCTTCTGGTTATTAAATTGTAGACCGGGTAATTTAATACCAACCACCATGAGTAGAACTGTACCAAAAATAGCCCATACAATTGCTGCCCATACTAATGAATGATCAATTTCTCCTACAATAGGTAATACTTTAACCTGCTTAGAAAGTTCAAATAGAATAGGTAAAAATGCAATCAATACCATAATTGCCTTTATGAAGTTTACGCCTAAATCTTCTAAAACAGATGCAAAACGCATGGTGTCTTCTTGCACACGCTGTGAAGCACCTTCAATATGGCGAAGTTTCGCCCAATGCTCTGTATAATATTCATTCATAGCCGTACGCCAACGAAATACATAATGGCTAGCAAAAAATGCATTAATCACGGCTAAAGTCACGCCAACCATGGCAATTAAAAGAAAAGTAACTGTTCCGCTATATAGCTTATTAATATCACCGCCACCATGATCTAGCATTGCTTGAATAAGATTATAAAAAGGTGCATACCATGCATTAACAGCAACACTGACTTGCACGCCAAACCAGATGTTAAATAAAATAAAAGCAGAGCCCCAAACTGACCAACGTTGCCATGGATGATTAGAAATAATTCTCCAAAACCCTGCAAAAATTGCTGTAGAAACTAGGAACCAAATATAAAACCATATAAAAGTCGGAGACCAGAAGCGGCTAACACCAATTGGTAATTGTTCACTATGGTAACCCTGATGGAATCCAATGAAACTCCCCCATGTACTACCACCAGAATACCAAAGCACCATATTAAGCGCGATCCAAATAACCGCAGATATAAAGAAATACCGTGGTGATGGAAAAAATGATTTGAACATTGAGTGTTGATATCCCTATATTTCTTCAAATTTACAATGAAAGGAATACTAAAACCTAAACCTTAAAATTGTGAAGGCTAAAGTTTAGAGAATTGTCAATTTTTCCCATTTCATTGAAGGATTTGATCGTTTTTTTGTAAATTCATCCCTTTATGCAATTTAATCCGTTTAAATTGCTTTGTATATGGCTCCCCTAAGAGCCATATACAGTTTTTATATCACAGCCATATGTACGTTTAAATCTCTTCTTTACGAACAATATAGCCTTCAAGTTGCATAGCCTGAATTAAGGGTTCCAGATCTGGAGCGCTTTTTAGTTCAATATCGACACTCACCGCACTTTCTTTAGCACGGCTTGTTGCTGCAAAGCGTTCATGTCGAAGTTCATAAATATTACCGCCCTGCTCCGCAATAATTGCTGTTAGACGCGCTAAGGCACCCGGATTATCTGGTAATTCAACGCGAATACGAACCATACGGCCAGTACGAGTTAAGTGACGCTGTAAAACTGAAACCATTACGCGTGTATCAATATTGCCACCAGATAACACCACACCAACTTTATGGCCTAAAAATAGATCGGGACGAGACATAATTGCAGCAATTCCAGTCGCGCCAGCCCCTTCACATACTGTTTTTTCAATGTTGAGTAATAGCGCAATCGCTTCTTCAATCATATCTTCAGTGACTACCACAATATCATCTACAAAATGCTTAGCAATTTGTGTGGTCAGCTCGCCCGGAGTTTTAACCGCAATACCTTCAGCTACCGTTGAACCCATTGAAACCGCGAGTTGATAGTTACAAAGCAGTTTCGCCATACTTGGATAAACAACCGACTGAACTCCAATAATCTTGATTTTAGGATTTATTGATTTTGCAGCAATCGCAATACCAGAAATGAGACCACCACCTCCAATAGGTACGACCAATATATCTAAATCAGGAACAGCTTCCAGCATTTCGAGTGCAATAGTACCTTGACCCGCAATAATTTCAGCATCATCAAATGGATGAATAATGGTTAAAGATTCTTCTTGTGCCACACGGTGCATTTCAGCAGCAGCTTCCGAAAAGTCTTGTCCATGCAAAATAACACGCGCACCGTATTCACGTACTCGTTGCACCTTCACATTGGGCGTCGATTTTGGCATAACAATAGTTGCCGTGACTCCTGTGCGCTGTGCATGATAAGCGACCCCTTGCGCATGATTACCAGCTGAAGCTGCAATTACACCATGTTGTTTTTCTTGTTCAGATAAGCTCAAAAGTTTATTTAGTGCGCCCCTTTCTTTAAACGAAGCCGTAAACTGTAGATTCTCAAATTTCAGCCACATTTCAGCCCCTAAGGTTTTAGAAATGGTTTCTGAAAAAACAAAAGGTGTTTTAACAACTAAACCATCTAAACGCTCTGCAGCGGCATGTATATCTTCTAATGTTGGAAACTCATTTTTTACCTGTTGCTGAATCATCTAAGTAGCTGGCCTCAATATGTTACAAATCAATTATTTTTTTGAAAAATAGCATGAATATCTCATATGTGTCATGAGTAGTTTTCAGCATAGCTCCACTATACAAAAATTTTTGTCAGCACATACAAATCTTTTATTTTTCAACAAAAAAGCCCTTAGTGGGCTTTTACTTAATTTTTCATATACTTGCTTTCAATTTATTGCGTTTGCGCACTTAAACCGTCAGTAGATAGATTCTGTTCAGCTATTTTTTCATCAATCGCAAACTGAATATCAGACAGTTTTGCATTTGCTGCATCTATGCCTGCCTTCATGGTTGCTTCACGACCTTTTACATCAAAAATATGTGCTTTTTCTCTTAAATCCGGTTGAATTACTACATCTGCATATTGAAGTTCTTCGGCAGCCAAACGTCCTTGCATAATATTAATATTCTGGTTAAAGAGTCCCCATACATTGGAGGTTTCCGTATAAATGGGTTGAGCCAGAATATCGACAGCAATAATGACATCGGCTCCTAAATCACGGGCTACTTCAACAGGTACCGGACTGACTAAACCGCCATCTACATATTCAGATTTACCAATTTTAGTCGGCACAAACATGCTTGGTATTGAGGCTGATGCTCTCACGGCTTGCCCCGTATTGCCATAATTAAATACGGTTTTGGTGCCATGCTTGAGCTCTGTTGCCACCACATACATCGGAATTTTCATTTTTTCGAGCGGCAAGTTATTTACTTGCTGGTTTACATAGTCTTCAACTTTTTTACCATCAAAAAAACCTTTTAAACCAATACTGATGTCACGAACATCAGCCGCTTTCATTTTCAATGCAGTATCGCGAAGTTCATCGGGCGTTTTTCCACTCGCATAAATTGCTCCGACAATACTTCCTGCACTGGTTCCAACAATGAAATCAGGACGGATACCATGCTGTTCTAAAACTTCAATAACACCAATATGTGCATAACCTCGCGCACCACCACTACCTAACACTAATGCGACTACTGGTTTCTTATGCTGCTTCTTAAGCTGTGCAAAAGGCTGATCGACGAAACGTGAGTATGCCTCTGCCGTTTGCGGTTTTAAGGCAGATAAGTGTGAGGTGGTTTGGCACCCGGCCAACACCATAGAAAGTCCGAGAACCCACAATTTAAGCTGTTTCATGGCCCATCTTTGCACTATGACGTTAATTTTCGAATTGCAATTTTAGTTGCTCGTTTTGTGAAATGCTGTAGTGAATTTATTTAATTTGTCATGTTTAATTTGTATACTCAAGTATTTTTATTATGCCGAAAAAAAGCCCCTTATTTCTAAGAGGCTTTTCTTACAAAATTACCAAATATCTGAATCGACTTTTTTCTTCAACTCTGGATATTTATTAATTTTAAATACAGGTTCTTTAATACCTTGCTTCAATTGCGCTCGGTAATCTTTCAACAAAGTACGAGCCATTGGTGTTAAGAGTAAAATTGCGACCAAGTTAATGGTAGCCATAATACCCATAAACAAGTCTGCCATTGACCATACTAATGGAACACTACCAATTGCACCGAAATACACCATCACCAATACAAAAATACGGAAGATGAACATGACTTTCGGGTTGTTATTAATGAACTGTACGTTACTTTCTGCATAAGCATAGTTACCTAATACAGCTGAGTAACAGAACAAGAATAATAGAACAGCTAAGAAGTCAGCTCCCCAGTGCCCTACTTGAGTCTCTAGTGCACGTTGGGTTAATTCAACACCGACGAAACCAGCATCTTGGTAAACGCCAGAAACTAAAATGATGATTGCTGTACTTGTACATACAATGAATGTATCTACGAATACGCCAAGCATTTGTACCAAACCTTGGTTTACAGGATGTTTTACATCAGACGCAGCCGCCGCATTTGGTGCAGAACCCATACCCGCTTCGTTTGAGAACAAACCGCGCTTAATCCCTTGCATCATTGCCATTGACACGGCAGCACCGAAGAAACCACCTGCCGCAGCATTAAAGTGGAAAGCTTCAGTCACAATCAGTTTTAAAACATCAGGCAAAATCGCATAGTTGCTTAATGCAATATATAACGCTACAGAGAGATAAAGACCTGCTTTTAAAGGAACAAACATCTCTGCGAATTTAGCGATACGTTTAATACCACCAAAGATTGCTAATGCAACCATCACAACAAGAGCAAGACCAACCCAAGAAATTTCTAAATCAACACCACCTAAATGCGCAATAAGATTAGCTTTATCCCAACCCCAAGCATGTGAAGATGCATTAGCAATTGCATTGATTTGAACTGAGTTAAATACAAAACCATAAGTAAAGATCAATGCTAACGCGAAGATCACACCAAAAGTTTTACTACGTAAACCTTGAGTAATATAGTAGGCTGGACCACCGCGGAATTGCTTGCTATTACTGTCTCTCACCTTAAAAAGTTGAGCAAGAGTAGATTCAATAAAAGCAGAGCTCATACCAAGTACAGCGGTTACCCACATCCAGAACACGGCGCCTGGGCCACCAATTGCGATCGCAATTGCCACACCAGCAATGTTACCCACCCCAACACGGCTCGCAAGACCTGTTACAAACGCTTGGAAAGGTGTAAGGCCATGCTCATCTTCGCCTTCTGTACGGCTGCTTTTCATAACACGAATACTTTGCAAGAACATGCGAATTTGCACTGCTCCTGTTAAGACCGTATAAAAAATACCGACGGCCAGCAAGAAAATAACCAGAAAATCCCATAAAGGTTCATTAAAAAATTGTACCCACGACATCAGTGTGGCATTGAGTTGTTCATTCATACTCGGTCCGCTTACGTTCTTGCTAATGTGCTATTAGCACAAGCCAAAATACTGCAATAAACAAAAAAGCCCCTAAAAATAGGGACTTCTTCAGTACATTTAAGGAAAAACTTTTAATGTCACTTGAATAGCAATTACCGTCACAAGTTTAAGCAACATCATGCCCAGCACTAAGCCTTTGAAGGTTACATGAGAGAAAGCACCCTTCAGATAAAATAAATTCATCGCACCACTGAACATATTCCCATTTGGGTGAACAGAATGCATCGACTCGGCTACAAACTTGGAAACTAACAAATGACCACCGCTAAATCAGCTCGTTTAATGATTCCCATCAATTAATCGAGTTATAAAAACTGGATTTAAGCCAATAAGCATATTTACATATACTTTTGGGCGAATGTCTAAACTGGATTTAAATTTCAAAGACTGTAACAAGCCATCGTCATAACACGACTATCTGTGCCCTTTTCTTTTTCATTAAAGAAGAGTGCATTGAGATCTGTACCAAGCTGTTGTATTTCTTGTGGCTCAGTAGTTGCGTGAGTTACGTTCATTTTCATGGTTGCAATGGTAATCGCCAATCCTTGTTTCATGAACTGCTTGTTGATGAGCGGTAAACTCATGTAAAGCTCCTTATACCTCGTGTATTTCTCCATTTCTGCACAAAATCCTTTCTGTAAAAGTATTTTATTTGCAGCCACTACTTTTTTCCTAACGTGAGTATGGAGAAATCATACCTGCGTAAAAAAGTCGGTATTATGCAGAAATTTAAAATTTTGTGTATGTTTTTCATTAAAAGTTTATGCTACTTAAGATTATTTTTTATGCAAAAACATCTGTTTTGTACTGTTTTTAAACATATTATACCTTTTTTCTAATTGAGCAATTTTCACTCAACCCTTATTTTGGCTTTAATCGAATGACTATCAAAGTCGCACCACTTTACCATTTTAAGCCTAAAGTGGCATATTCGAATTATCATTGAGCAGACATCATGTCTTACCCAAGTCATTAATCATATATATAAGGATATCTGTTTTCTAATATTTTTTGCTTATAAATACAGCAATTTCAGCATATAAAATTGCATCTCAAAAAGTATTAAATATTGAGGAAAAAGATCAGGAGTACTCATGAATTTGGAACAAGTCCGCCTTGTTGACGAAGCAATTACCTCTCGACATTCTGTCCGTGCTTTTTTAAGCACTCCCATTGAGCCAGAAGTCATTAAAGATATATTAAGAGTCGCAAGTCGAGCACCTTCTGGTACCAACACTCAACCGTGGAAAGTTTATGTAGTTACAGGTCATAAACGTGATGAAATGGTAGAGCGTGTTTGTGCAGCACAGATTGAGGTTTCCAAAAATCCCGAACTTGCAGAGCAATATAAAGAAACTTTTGCATATTACCCTGAAAAATGGGTCTCTCCTTTTATTGACCGCCGCCGTGAAAATGGTTGGGGACTCTACGGTTTGTTAGATATTAAAAAAGGTGAAAAAGAAAAAATGGCTGCTCAACAGTTACGTAACTTCAAACTGTTTGATGCTCCAGTCGGAATTTTCTTTACAGTCAATAAAGCAATGGGAATTGGTTCCAAAATGGATATCGCCATGATGATTCAAAATGTCATGGTCGCTGCCAAGGCTCGGGGATTAGACACCTGCCCTCAAGCAGCTTGGAACCATTTCCATCCGCTAGTGTTAGATATTTTAGGCGCAGCAGATGACGAAGAGTTGGTATGTGCAATTGCACTAGGTCATGCCGACCCTGAACATATTGTGAATACCTTTATTACGCCTAGAGAGCCTGTTGAGAATTTTGCAGTTTTTCTTGATTAAAGATGCAAGCAAGCCACTCTCTTAAAATCAAGAGAGTGATTGGCTTTTTGCTTGACGAATCGCTTTTAAAACAACAATAAAACCACTTAATGTAAATAACACCATCATCACTCCCATATTGAGTGATGCAGACCAAATAAGGAAGTTAAGCAGTACTCCACCCAATAGACCGCAAGCAAATTGCATACTGCCCATAATTGCACTGGCTGTTCCTGCACGAGCACCTTGCTTTGACATGGCTAGAGCCATAGCATTTGGTCCAGTTAAACCAATTCCTGAAATTGCTAAGAACAGTCCTAACATTACTAGCCATAAAGGTGCTGCAGAAATTAAGCCAGCAATCAACACAATGCTTGCACCTGTCACTTGTACCATTGAACCTGCTTTTAAGCGCTTAGTGATTTCAACACGTGTGGTTAAGTGCTTATTTAAAGATGACATTAACATAATGCCAAAAGCATTGAGCCCGAATACATAAGCAAACTCTTGCTGATTTAAGCCATATTGGTCCATAAAAACGGCTGGAGCTGAACTGATATAACAGAATAATGCTGCACCTGTTAAACATCCTGCAAACATAGGTAAACGGAAGCTTGCATCTTTGAAAATAGCACCATATAAGGTAGCCACTTGATATAGAGATAACTTGAGTCTCTTATCAACTGCCAAAGTTTCTTTAAAAAAGAAATGTACACATAGCCAACAGATTGCCCCTACAATTAAAAGCGCAATAAAAATCGCTTGCCACGGAAACCAGATTAATATCCAGGCCCCAATCATCGGGGCCAAAATAGGTGCTAAGCCCATTACGATCATCATGCTTGAAAAAGCTTGTGCCGAGCCTTGGACATCTAATCTATCTCGTATAGCAGCACGAGCCATAACCACCCCCACACAACCACCTAAGGCTTGTAAAATACGGGCAGCAATTAGACTCCATTCATTTGTAGCGAGCACACAGAACAAGCTTGCAACTGCATAAAGCGCAAGCCCAAAATAAAGAGGCTTTTTTCGACCAATACGGTCGCTTAAAGGTCCATACACCAGTTGTCCAATGGCTAAACCAAAAAAATAAGCTGGTAATGTGTTTGCTACCATTTGCGTACTCACCCCAAAATCATGGGCCATTTGAGGCAACGCAGGTAAGTACATATCAATGGATAATGGCCCTAAAGCCGTGAGTAAAGCGAGCAACATAATCCAGCCAATAGAATATTGACGCTGGGCTGTTTGTTCAGACATAACGATATTTCATTTTTCAATCATTTGCATACAGACAAGCTTACACTGTCTATCGTATGATTTGTGCAACATTGGTGTAGAAATACGCAAATCCTTTATCACTCAGGTTGATCAGCAAGGACTTCATTTGAAATCTTGGTTTAAACGCCTAAAAAGAGCGACTTATAACACTTCATTTATGTATAACGTGCGGATGCTGATTGCCTTTTCAGGAACTGCGTTCGTGCCTTATTTTCTAGGACATCAATTAGCAACAATTCCCCTCACTTTAGGTGTGGTCGCAGCTGGTTTAAGTGATATTGATGATCGCTTTTCAGTGCGAATCATGAATTTGATTTACACCTATATTGGTTTCTTCATTACCGCAGCTTCCGTACAATTACTTTTCCCTTATCCAATGCTTTTTGCACTAGGGCTGATTGCCTCTTGTATTGGCTGGATTTTACTAGGGTCATTAGGCCGCCGTTACGCAACAATTTCTTATGGATGTCTGGTTGTTTCAGTTTATACCATGCTGGGAGTTCATTTATTTGACCAGTGGTATATTCAGCCAGCTCTTTTGGTTGCGGGAGCAGCATGGTACGGACTTATTGCAACCATTAGCTTTTTATTATTTCCGGTTCGCCAACTTCAAGATAAACTTGCGGCCTCTTATGCTTCATTAGGCGACTTTCTATTTGCCAAATCCAATTTGTTTGATGTCGATATGACTCCTGCGAGTTATCAGCAAAGCATGATTGATCTTTCATTAGAAAATGGCAAATTAATAACGATTTTTAATGATCTTAAAACCGCCCTTTTAACCCGTTTAAAAGGTGACCGTGGACAAAAAGGAACTCGCCGTAGCCTACATTATTATTTTGTCGCACAAGATATTCATGAACGTGCAGATTCTGCCCATATCGACTATCAAAAGTTAGCTAAAATTTTCCAGCACAGTGATATTTTATTTAGGTTTCAGCGCATTTTGGCAATTCAGGGTAAAGCTTGCCAAGAGCTAAATGAATGTATTTTACAGCGTAAACCCTATATCCATAACAAACGCTTTAAGCAGAGTTTCGAGAATTTACGCTTATCTTTAGTAAAGTTAAGAGATGATCAGCAGTATGACTTATTGTGGGTAAATGCTCTTTTTGCCTTATACCGCAACTTAAAATCTATTGACTCACAATTACTCAACTTAGAAACGGAACAGCATATTCAGTCTGACAAAGTAAAACAGGCTGAAAACCAACTTAAAGATGATGATCTAAAAGGTTGGAATGATATTGTTGTTCGAATAAAACAAAATCTAACACCTGAATCTGTACTGTTCCGTCATGCCATTCGTGTTTCGATTGTTCTTTTTATTGGATATGTATTTATTCAAATGACTCATATCGAATATGGCTACTGGATTATGTTGACAGCTTTATTTGTTAGCCAACCTAACTTTAACGCAACAAAACGTCGCTTACGTTTACGTATTGTGGGTACATTAGTCGGAATTATTGTCGGCCTTAGCATAGTATTTTTAGTACCTTCTGTGGAAGGGCAATTAGTCATGCTAATTTTGAGTGGCGTACTGTTTTTCGAGTTACGTAGTAAGCAATATGCTCAAGCAACTGCTTTTATTACCATTTTGGCATTAATTAACTTTAATCTGGACGGTTCGGCAGTCGCTGCGGCTATTCCTAGGTTTGTTGATACCCTAATTGGTTGTGCTTTAGCATGGTTTGGCGTGACCTTTATTTGGCCTGACTGGAAATTCCGTCGCCTACCACGCAGTATTCGACGCTCCTTACAAGCACAATGTAATTATTTAGCTGAAGTGGTAAAACAATATCATGAAGGACATAATCATGCCCTCAATTACCGTATTGTCCGCCGAGCAGCACATAATACTGATGCAGAAGTCGCTTCGCTTATTTCTACTTTAGCAACAGAGCCAGACTTCGACCCTACTCGTAAATCCGATATATTTGAATTTTTATGCCTCAATCATACATTTTTAAGTTATATCGCAGCACTTGGAGCACATCGAGAAAAGATTCAGGATCAAGCGGTTCTTAACGTATTAGATCAAGCTTTAGATGATATACAAGGTGCTTTGTTAAGAGATGAAATGCCTGATCTTACGGCACAAAATATGCTACAGACGATACGTCAGCGCTTAAGCCAAAATGATGAAGATGACCAAAAATCGCTCATTATTTTACAGCAGTTATCGTTGATGCTCAGTGTATTAAATCGATTTAGTATGTTAAAACAAAGGCTAAGTCATGATCTGGATAATGATGCTAGCGAACTTGCATCATTATAAATTTGAGTCAGAATTTAGTATGAAATTGGCATAATATCCTTTCCTGACTTATGCCAATTAATGCTAAACTTAAAACAGTTTACAATTTGTTATTTGCACTATGACCGCGAAAACTTTATATGCTTATACGCTTCAGCCTGTTCCTTACGAGGTATCAGAAGCTGAGCAACGTAATGCACAACTTCTTATCTGGCGCAGCACCAATAAAATCAGCACAAAAATCTGGGCGATTATGGGCGTAATTTTAGCCCTTGCGATTTTAGGTCTTATCTTTATCAAGAACTACTCTACAGTGATTTGCTGGGTTGCTATTGTCTGTGTAGTACTTTATTACCTAGGCCGCAAATATGGTTTGGAATGGTACGTTAAGCGTAAGATGAATGAGTTTCCTGTGCAGGAAATCAAAGGTATTCGCTTAGGTGTACAACCTCACGGTATCGTAATGCGCCAGCAAATGGGCTTACAAGAAGGTGTTGGAACTATCGGATGGAAAAATATCTATGAATGGTACAACACCCCTGACTTTATTTTAGTTAACTTTAAAGTAAAAGATCCTAAAGGTCAGGAACAACAAGGTGCATATATATTGCCTAAACGTATGGACTCTAAAAACTTTTCTTTCAATACAATTCGTAAGCATTTGAAAGAAAGTGTAGGTGAACCGAAAACTTTATAATTTCACCTCTTTAAAAAGCCTCCTTTACAGGAGGTTTTTTATTATGCTAAAAATAAATGATAATGAAAATTAATATTATCTCCAAAATCCATATTATCTACTCAATCTTCGGCTATACTTCGTTACAAGATCTCCATCATATTTACATTATTCGACCATGTTTAAAAAGTTTTTATTTCAAATTCATTGGTTTCTGGGTATTAGTGCTGGCCTCATCTTATCCATTATGGGTGTTACAGGCGCAATTTATTCTTATGATCAGCAAATTTTAAAATGGGTAAATACAGATAGTTATGTTGTGCAAGCACAAAGCTCACCTAAGCTTACCCCTGCTCAGCTTTACCAGCATTTCACAACAATCCAGCCTGAAATTAAAATTAATAGCATTACAATTGCCAAAGATCCTACCGCCTCATCTGTAGTAAACATTGAAAAAGAAGGCGAACGACGCGGCTACAATATGATGGTCAACCCTTATACAGCTCAAGTATTACCAGAGGTACAAGGTCGTAAACTACTTTTATTAATACAACAAATTCACCGAAACTTAACTGCTGGTGAGTTCGGTAAACAAATTACCGGTGCTTGTGCCTTAATGCTCATATATTTTGTTTTGAGCGGATTATATTTACGCTGGCCGAAAAAGCACTCTGCACGTCAATGGCTTGCTGTTAAGCCCAAACTTAAAGGTCGAAATTTTATTTGGGATTTACACGCTGTTGTAGGTACATGGGTTATTGTTTTTTATCTTCTTTTTGCATGTACAGGTCTATATTGGTCATATGACTGGTGGCGTAGTGGTATGTTCAAAGTATTAGGTGTAGAACAACCTAAAATGCAAGGCCATAGTGGATCTGGGCGAAATAAAGATCAATTGCCTAAAATTCAACTAGATAATGCTCAACTGATTACCGCACTTAACCAAACTTGGAGTGGTTTTAATAATCAGATTGGACGTGATTATTCGACTTTAACAGTTAACTTACCTAAAAAAGATGATGGAAAAATTGAATTAAGTTTTGTAGATGCAACGCCACAACATGAACGTGCACGTAACCAAGCTGTCTATAACTATAAAACTGCCAATATTGAAAAAATGGAGCTTTATGAAGATAAAAAGCTTAATCAAAAAATTATGAGCAGTATGTTACCTGTGCACCGAGGTAGTTTCTTCGGACCAGTTTATCAATTTGTGGCGATGCTTGCTTCTTTAGCCATGCCATTATTCTTTGTTACCGGATGGATGCTTTACCTTAAACGCCGTAAGCAAAAAAAACTTACTCAAGCGGCTCGCCAGTCTTTAGCAGGCCATTATATCGACCAAAATGCTAAGCCTTGGTTAATCACTTATGCCACCCAAACTGGAGTTGCGGAACAACTCGCGTGGAGTACTGCAACGAGCTTACAAGAGGCGCATCAACCAGTTCAGGTTAAATCTGTACAACAATTAACCGAAGCTGATTTACAGCAACATGAACAAATATTATTTGTGATTAGCACCTATGGTACTGGAGAAGCACCTGACTTAGCTTCTAATTTTGCTAAAAAGTTATTAAAAACCAACTTAGAACTTCAACATGTCAAATATGCAGTATTAGCTTTAGGTTCTAAGGAATATCCGGATACTTATTGTAGTTTTGGCCACACAGTAGATGAATGGCTTAAAAACAATGGTGCCAAAGCCTTCTTCGATATTATAGAAGTAGATAATGCAAATCCGGCAGATATTCAAAACTGGAATCAGGCACTTGTAAAAGCAACTAAACTAGATTTGCATGCTGTTAATATCGAAAAAGTGTTTGATAATTGGACATTACAACAACGTGATTTACTCAATCCAAATAGTCTAGGTCAGCCTGCCTACAATATTGAACTTACTGCCAGTCATGAAGCTATATGGCAAGCTGGAGACATTGCTGAAATACAACCAGGTAACAGCCCTGAACGTATTAATAAGTTTTTACAGCATCATCACATTCTTAAAAATGCAGTGGTAGACTCGCTACAGGTTTCTATTGAAAAGGCACTTTGGAATAAAGATTTAACTGGTGAAATTGAACCGTTTGCCAATCTGGACCATTTACTAGAACAACTCCCTACCCTACCAACGCGAGAATATTCCATTGCTAGCATCCCTTCTCAGCAAGTATTACGTCTAGTTGTTCGTCAACAATATGATGAGTCTGGTAATTTAGGTTTAGGATCAGGTTGGCTGACTCAACATACAGAAATTAATCAAAATGTTGCACTGCGTATCCGTACCAATGAGTCTTTTCATTTGATTGATGATAATCGTCCAATTATTTGTATTGGTAATGGAACGGGAATCGCGGGTTTAATGAGCTTACTTCATACACGAACTCGCCATAACTATACTGAAAACTGGCTAATTTTCGGTGAACGCCAACGTGCTCATGATTTCTTCTATGCATCAACTATTGAAGCTTGGCAAACGATGGGAATGTTAAAACGACTTGATCTTGCATTCTCACGCGATCAAGAACAACGTGTTTATGTTCAAGATATCATCCGACAAAATGCAGCGGAGTTAATCAACTGGATTGAACGCGGTGCAGTACTCTATGTATGCGGCAGTATTGATGGAATGGCAAGTGGAGTCGATCAAGCACTTATTCATATTTTAGGCGAAGAACAAGTCGATGAGTTAAGACAACAAGGCCGTTATCGCCGTGATGTTTATTAAATATCAATAAATAACAAAGCCGAGTAATAGCCAAAATGCTTTACTCGGCTTTTTATTACAATCAGCATTGAATTTGGAATGATTTTGCATACACTGTCTGCAATTTAAATTGCAGCTTTAAACACAATGCAAGTCAGTAAGTGGATTCGGATTTTCTTAGCAGTCATTGGTTCAATTTTATTTTTGGACGGCTTATTTCTAGCTTTTCTAAATAAAATTCATGTAGGCACACTTGTTCCTTTAGTTTTAGGAGCATTCTTCTGTCTTTATGCATTATTTTATTATCATTTAGAACGGTTTTTCTTCTATCACTATCGGCTTCATACTCTTTGGCGTTTTGGGTGGTTGTGTTTCTGGATTTGGTTAATTGGCTTAGGCTATTTTTTTAATTTTATTAAAGAAAATAAAGACGCAAGTCAAAATCTCCCCGCAGTTAAAGCAATTATTGTTTTAGGAAGTGGTGTCGAAAATGGAGAGCCTTCAGCTATTCTTGCAAAGCGTCTTGACACAGCAGCTCCAGTTGCCCTTTCACAACCGCAAGCAAAGGTTATTTTAACAGGCGGTTTGGACTTTTCAGAAAAAGAACCTGAAGCATTAGTCATGTCACGCTACTTGAAACAACATTTTCATATAACAAAAGACCGAATGATCCTTGAAGACAAAAGCACAAGTACAGAACTTAATCTTAAAAATAGTAAACCTTTACTTGAACAAGCTCATATTAGTGTTAATCAACCTATTGCAATTGTTACAAGTGACTTCCATACACCACGAGCTGCAGCTATTGCAAAGAAACAAGGCTATACACAGGTTTATATGGTCGCTGCAGAAACACCTTTAATTACTCGCTACAACGCTTGGCTACGTGAATATTTTGCGTACGCTAGTGGCTGGCTTCTAAACGAGTATTAATCTTGGTTCAGAAAGCTGCTATCGCTTTATAGCATGGCAGCTTTAGTTAAACTCGATAGTAATAATAATTTGAACTCAAAAATTAAGTATGGAAAAGAGAGGGTTAACTAAAAAGAGATAAAATAGATAGATAAAAAACAGGAAGAGCAGAAACGCAAAAACACTAAATAAATTAGCGTGTTTAATTTTTTAAATTTGAAAAAATTATGGTGGGCGCTGACGGGATCGAACCGCCGACATTCTGCTTGTAAGGCAGACGCTCTACCAACTGAGCTAAGCGCCCTGATTGAAAAAGACACCAATCGCAGTCTTTATACATTACATCCTCTAGATCAGGGAATCAAGAGAATGGCGCAGCGGACGGGGCTCGAACCCGCGACCCCCGGCGTGACAGGCCGGTATTCTAACCAACTGAACTACCGCTGCACTTGCAATACTTTAAAAATAAAGTATGGTCACAAATTATGGTGGGCGCTGACGGGATCGAACCGCCGACATTCTGCTTGTAAGGCAGACGCTCTACCAACTGAGCTAAGCGCCCTGCAAAAGCGTTTTATAAAAGTGGCGCAGCGGACGGGGCTCGAACCCGCGACCCCCGGCGTGACAGGCCGGTATTCTAACCAACTGAACTACCGCTGCACTTTCACAATATCGCAATTGTGGGGTAAACGATGTTAAGTCTTAAGTGGCGCAGCGGACGGGGCTCGAACCCGCGACCCCCGGCGTGACAGGCCGGTATTCTAACCAACTGAACTACCGCTGCACTTGAGATCTTAACGTAAAGGCTTGGTGGGCGCTGACGGGATCGAACCGCCGACATTCTGCTTGTAAGGCAGACGCTCTACCAACTGAGCTAAGCGCCCTTAACATCTTCATCGTTTGTGAGGTGCATTATAGAGAATCTTTAACAGGTGTCAAACGCTTTTCGACAACTTTTCAAAAAAATGCGAATGAATGATTAAAAATAAGTCATTATTAAGTAAAAAACAATTTTTTGTATTTTATTTAAGCACTTATTTTAATATTTTGATCATTCGGCTAATTAAACAATAATCTTTAAAATCCTATTTTAGGTTAAAGATTGTTCAGACAAATAAACTAATGCGTCTTCAGAGACTAAATCAAACAATTCAATGATTTCTTCATTACGCATTCGAATACACCCATGTGACATTGGAACCCCCATCGGTTCTTTATCAGGTGTACCATGAATATAGATATAACGTTGCATCGTGTCGTGGCCTTCGCCTTTGTTAAAGCCCTCTTCTAAACCATCTAACCAAAGAATGCGTGACAATATCCAATCTCGCTCAGGAAATTGTGCGGCTAATTCACTGCTATAAACTTCACCTGTGGGCTGCCGTGCAATAAAAACTGCATTTTTGGGAGATTGCATACCAAATTTCTTAGCAACCCGATGCCATCCACGTGGGGTTTTACCCGTATTTTCTTGTTCCCCAATTCCATTTTTGCCAGTAGAGACCACGTAAAACTTATTATGTTTAGGTAGACTTAAAGTTTGATTTGCTAAATCGATAAGAATATCTGCATCTTCAAGTTTAAATTGGGACATCGAATTTCTTCTCTTATATCAACTCAACTATTTTGAGCTTTAATGAAAAATTATGGGAAAGCTTGTCTTGCACCGAAATTAAAAGATTATCAATCTTCTTTACTCTACGCGCAGTTTCACTGCTTGTCTTGTGCCAAAATTAAAAGATTATCAATCTTTTAACTTTGGCTCAGGACGTAGCCATAACCAAATTGCAACAACAAGCATGGTAGTATCGGTAAAGACCTTGACCCAAAACGGCGCCGAAGTAAACAGCATCAGAATACCACTTGCGGTCATCATAATGGTTGCAATCCACTTTGCCTTACGCGGTACTGTCCCATTTGCTCGCCAGTCCCGCAGGGTTGGTCCATACTTGGGGTGGTTTAACAACCACGCATCCATCTGAGGCCATCCCTTTGAGGCCGCCCAAGCAGCCAGAATAAGAAACACTGTTGTCGGCATGCCTGGTAAAATTGCTCCAATAATACCAAGCGTGATAAAAATCACGACCAGAGTTCGCCAAAACAATGTTCGCATATATAAACCTTAAGCTATTGTTACTCGTAGTATAAAGTGTTTTTCTGGTATTGTTTTGTTGATTGACCATGAAATTTGGATGAATTATTTCGAGTACTCAACGTATGAATATTGCCTCAATTAAAACATCCTATTTTGAGCCATGGTTACAGTTCAGTCACCCAATGGTAAGACAATTGGCCTTTACAATTGCTAGCCCGAACCTACTTAGCCAACTTCCCTGCCGCCTTACTATTCGACATAATTTTCAATTACATACGGATCAAAATTGGGAACAACATTTTCAAAATTACTTACCCCGCCTAAAGCAGCTTGATGCAGCACCAGAACCCTTACTTCAATTTATGTCTCGGCTTAAGAGTACACGCTTAGGTTTACGTTTTGAAAATTTACTTTGGTTTTGGCTACAAGAAGATCAATATCATCCTTATCAGTTATTAGGCCATAGCATTCAAAAAATTGATGGAGCAAAAACTTTAGGTGAACTCGATTTTTTAGTTTTAAATCAAAATACTCAAGAAATTGAACATTGGGAAGTTGCTCTAAAATATTACCTAGGTGAAGGTCAATTAAATTTAGAACAATGGATTGGTTTAAATAGACAAGATACTTTAAGTAAAAAGCTTTACCACTTTACTGACAAACAATTTCAATTTTCAGAAGCTTTGGGTTTTAAAGTTCAACAACGTTTCGCTGTCTTAAAAGGGCAACTTTATCTTCCTCTAAATTTACCTCAAGAACAGCCTATTCCTGAATGGGTAAATTTAAAACGTCGCTTAGGTACTTGGGGTACAGAAATCCCTAAATCTGACTTTTACCGCTTAGAAAGACATGAATGGCTTTGTCCTCATCAAAAAGCGAGTTCAAACACTGCTTATTGGTGGACTGATGGCCTGTATTGTCAAAATATTAATGAAACCCGATTTTATATGTTCAGGCACCCTGCTTTACTAAGCTTAAAACCTTCTCTCATCAAAAATAACGGTGTTTTACAAGAGACCACGTCCTTATAGAAACAATTTATAACGTTTTTACTATTAAACAATCATGTTTCTTTTTCCGTTTGTTTTTTAATCTAAATTTACTTCATTATTAAATTTATACGGAGAAAATGATGAAAAAAGTTTTAGTCGCATCTGTAATGGTGGCATTTGTTTTAACAGGTTGTAATACGTTCAAGGGTTTTGGTCAAGATGTCTCTAAAGCTGGTGATGCTGTAACTAACACCGCACAAAAAACTGAAAATAAAATGTAAGTTATGCTTAACATTTAAAAACCTTATCGTTTCGATAAGGTTTTTTTATTTTTAAATACCCATCCCTTAGAGATTCGCCTATTATATCGGACTATATTTCACCTCATCAGTACGCAATTTCCGGTATGAACCACTCAGACACTCTCTCGCTTAGCTTAGAACTTTTACAACAGCCTTCTGTTACTCCTATTGATCATACTTGCCAAACTATTATGGCTGACCGCTTAGCTAAAGTTGGCTTCCATATTGAACCTATGCGCTTTGGAGATGTCGATAATTTATGGGCTCGACGTGGAACCGAAGGCCCTGTATTTTGTTTTGCTGGTCATACCGACGTAGTACCAACAGGACGTTTAGACGCTTGGAATTCAGACCCATTTGCACCAGAAATTCGTGACGGCAAATTATATGGTCGTGGTTCAGCAGATATGAAAACTGCATTAGCTGCAATGGTAGTTGCATCTGAACGTTTTGTAGCGAAACACCCAAACCATAAAGGTTCAATTGCTTTTTTAATTACTTCAGATGAAGAAGGTCCTGCTGTTAACGGTACAGTTAAAGTCATCGAAACACTGGAAAAGCGTAATGAAAAAATTACTTGGTGTTTGGTTGGTGAACCATCAAGTACTCATAAATTAGGTGATATTGTTAAGAATGGCCGTCGTGGCTCTCTTAATGCTGTATTGAAGGTTCAAGGCAAACAAGGTCATGTAGCTTACCCACACTTGGCACGGAATCCAATTCATGAAGCATCTCCAGCGTTAGCTGAGTTGTGCCAAACAGTTTGGGACAATGGCAATGAGTATTTCCCTGCAACTTCATTCCAGATTTCAAATATCCATGCAGGTACTGGCGCAACCAATGTGATCCCTGGTGCTTTAGAAGTTACTTTTAATTTCCGTTATTCAACCGAGGTTACAGCAGAACAGCTTAAACAACGTGTTCATGAAATTTTAGACAAGCATGGCTTGCAGTATGAAATTGTCTGGAATTTGTCTGGCTTACCATTCTTAACTCCAGTAGGTGAATTAGTTAACGCAGCTCAAACTGCTATTTTAAATGTGACTGGTACTGAGACTGAGCTTTCAACAAGTGGTGGTACATCTGATGGGCGCTTCATTGCTCCAACAGGTGCACAAGTTTTAGAACTCGGTGTTCTAAACGCTACTATCCATCAAATTAATGAACATGTTGATGTACATGATCTTGATCCATTAACTGATATTTATGAGCAAATTTTAGAAAATTTATTAGCTCAATAAAATAAAGAAGGAACTCAAAAGAGTTCCTTTTTCTTTTATAAACCAAGTAATTTTTCAATATATTCTAAGTTAGGTATATAGTAGCGTTGATCTTGCATACGCACATATTTAAATACTGCTGGGTGTTGTTCAGCCTCATGCTCATCCATTTCATCGACAATTTCAGAAATACGCAGACGAGTAGAAACTGGCATAGTTTTACAGATTAATGCAAAACGTTGGCTAATATCTTCCCCTTCAATCACTAATGCGACTGCATGTTGATCAATTGTGTTATGTACTGAGTAGACGGGTAGCTTCACATCATGCCATTCAATATGTTTTATGCCATTTTTTACATCCATGGCAGACAACACAATGTTTTGTGGCAATAGCATAGGTACCTGATCGTTACATTCAATGATATAGGCATCAATAAAACCAGTTGAAACCGTAATAAGATGCTGTAGCTCTTGTTGGTCCATATTAGCGATCAATGATGTATTTACACTACCTTTCATGATTTGACCTCACTTTCAGACGCTACAAGTAAAGCATCGATATTCTCTAGTAACTCTTCTTCTTGGAAAGGTTTACCCATATATTGACTTACACCTAACGAGAATGCTCGTTCACGATGTTTTTCGCCTGTTCTAGATGTAATCATAATAATTGGCATGTATTGATGCATATCATGATGTCGTACAAGATTGAGAACCTCAAAACCATCCATACGTGGCATTTCAATATCAAGTAGCATCAAATCTGGCTTAATATTTTCTAACTGCTCTATGGCATCAACACCATCTTTAGCCGTAACCACATCATAGCCTTGACGTTCAAGCAATCGGGACGTGACCTTACGTACAGTTACTGAGTCATCTACAATCATGATGAGGCGGCGTTCATCAGACTCTCGTTGTCTATACACTGCTTCACTAAGTTGTTTATGACGCCGAGTTGACTGAATTTGTCGCGCAATATTTTGTCCATCTAAAATTAAGCAGACCTGTCCATCACCTAAAATTGTGGCGCCTGCAATTGCTCCAATGCTAGAGAACTGTTGACCAATTGGTTTCACTACAATTTGTGCTCGAGAGCCAATTAACTGGTCAACAAGTAGTGCCACAGTTTGGCCATTATTGGCTTTAATCATTAATACAGGTAATGAATACATCACACCATTTAAACGTGGTATAGGTTGGTTACCAACAAATTCAGAAAGATAACGTAATGGATAACGTTTATTTTCATACTCAAATAGTTCTTGAGGACTTTCAAAATACTGCTCTAAAGAGGCTGGTGACACTCGAATAATTCGATCGATTTGAGCGAGTGGAATCGCAAATTGTTGATCAGCCACTTTCACCATTAAGGCATCACTTACCGCTACTGTAGTCGGTACGCGAATCGTAAATGTTGTTCCCTGCCCATAGACGGATTCAACGCTGACATGTCCCCCCAAAGACTTAATATCACTCTGCACGACATCAAGACCTACACCACGTCCGGAAATCTGAGTGACTTGCTCTGCTGTACTTAAACCCGGATGGAAAATGAGTTGCAGTATGTCTTGCTGTTCTAAGTCTTGTTCTGGCTTGATCAATCCGGCAAGGAGTGCTTTCTGACGTACTTTTTCAACATCAATGCCTTGACCATCATCGCTAAAGACAACCACAACATCCGTACCTTGACGCTGAATATTAAGTTCAATACGCCCTGTTTCCGGTTTATTTGCTTGTTGCCGCTGCATTCGGTCTTCTAAACCATGGTCAATTGCGTTTCTGAGCATATGCTCAAGCGGAGTCACTAACCGTTCTAAAATATTGCGGTCCAACTCACCTTCCGTATTATTTACGAAAAGCTCAGCAGGTCTATTCAATGCTGTAGACGTCTGACGAACAATTCGTTGTAAACGCGGCAATAAACGCGAAAATGGGACCAAACGTGTCCGCATTAAACCTTCTTGAATTTCCGCTTGAATTCGTGATTGTTGTAAAAGCAAACTTTCGGTATCTCTGATTTTGTCAGATAACGTATTTTTAAAGTCGACCAAGTCCGATGCAGATTCAGCAAGCGATTTCGACAATTGATTTAAAGATGAATATTGGTCCATCTCTAATGGGTCAAAGTCAGTATAACGAGAATGTTCAATTCCATGTTTAGCAATAATCTGTGTTTCTAACTCACCTTCCATTCGTCGCAACTGATCGGCAAGTCGTTGAATCGCCAACTCCATTTCAACTAGTGTATGGCTAAATTGGCTTAGGTCCATTTCAATTCGTGAACGGTTAATGGAGTTTTCACCAGACAAATCAATCATTTTCTCGATTAAGTCAGCTGAAACACGGATCATTTCATTATTCTGATCCAGACGCTCTGTTTGCTCCCATGCTCCCATCATTGGTGGAGGCTCTGTACCATCACCTTGTATAAAGGTCATCACTGGTTCTGAGCTAAACAAGTCCGCTCTAGTTAACTTAGTCGGAATCTGGATTGTAGTTTCAAAGAATTGAATATTTTCTAAACTTTGCTGTAATCCATCGAAATGCTGATAGTTGTGGTTGAAAATTGCATCTTTTAACCATGCAATTGCACTTTCTAATAAATGATCATAAATATTTGAATTGAAGTGATGCAACGCAAATTGTTCAAAAGCATTTTCTAGTTGGTAGGCAATTGCTTGTACGGCTTCTAAACCCACCATTCGTGCACCACCTTTCAAACTGTGCACGGCTCTTTGGAGCTGAAGCAAAATACTACGGTTTGTACGTTGTTCAAACCATTGTTTTAATAGCGACTCAGCCATTTCTAACAATTCAGTAGCTTCTTCTAGGAACGTCTGTTCAACAACAGCCTCAATGTCCTGTTCATCAGCTGCAATTTCACTCTCTTGCGATGTAACCGTGGTAATCATCTCAACTGGAGTAGCTAACTCGGTAACCGCTGTATCGAATACCTGATCGTGATGAGTTTCTAGCTCTGCAAGAGCAGGTTCAAGTTCTACTGGTATCTCATCTATTATTATTTCAGATATCACCTCTTGCTCAGAGAATATCTCACTTTCAGTATCAAATGCCTCAACCACTGGTAAAGGTTGGAAGTTAGAGTTTTGACCCGCTCGTTTTAATGCGTTAATTGTGTAAGGGGCTGCATAATCTAGTTGTTGTTCACGCATGACTTGTAAACGATCAGCCAAGTCATCTTGAACCAAACGAATAAAATCAATTAAATCTGAAGTTGCCACTAATTGCTTTTGAATTAAACGCTCATAGATGCTTTCTAATTCATGGGCAATCAAACCAAGATACGTTGCCTGAACCATATTTGCGCCCCCTTTCAAGGTATGCAAATAACGCATTAGGTTGTTCAGAGCTGCAAAGTTTTCTTGCTCACCTACCCAAATATTAAGATCGGTATCAATTCCCTCAAGTAATTCTTCAGCTTCCTCAAGAAAGATATCTAAAAGATCAGCATCAAAATTTCGATTCACTTGTGTAGATGAAATATATTGTCGATCTTGCTGCACACTTTGACCTAATACCGCCCAGTCTACAGAGTCTGAGAAATTCTCTACAGTAGCTACTACTTCTGGCTCTTGTTCAATATTGGATATTGGTTCAAAAGATGTCGAATCCTGCTGAGGCAGGTCATTTGATATGTCTGGAGTGTACTGCGTATAAAGTTTTAATTCTTCTAAAATACTTTGATGTTGCTTAACAACACCGACTCGCTGACCAGCAGCTAAAGCATCAAATAATTGAATGAGCTGTTGATGCGCTTTTTGATAAATTTCAAATATATAGTCTGATTGTAATAACGCAGGTTTATCAAGCAGTACTTCATAACTTTCTTTAAGTTGGCTGGTATATTCATGTAAACCCAGCATTGCTTGAGAATGTGTATGTTGCAGTAATAAATCAGCCTGTTCACTTAGGCGTTCAAGATAATCAGGAAACTCATTACGAATACCCTTCTCAAAATCTAATTCTGCATCCAGTAATTCAGAAACATCTAATTGTAATAATTGCGATACCAAGCCATGAGAAGGCATTAACGGATCTGTTCGGTCACCATGTTGCTCAACATATGAATCCCAAAATTGATTAAATTGCTGCAATCTCGCTTCGAGCTGTTCACTTGAACTATATCTAGATAGTAGTTCCAAGCTATCTCGAACAAACTCACGATATTCTTGTAATAATAAAATTTCTTCAGAGTGAGAAGATAACTCTTCTTGCAGCAGTATTTTAAATAAATGCTCAACTTTGGTACTGGCCTCGAAAATTGTTTCGACCTGTGCCATTGCAGAGCTACCACGCAAAGTATGTAAAGCGCGGATTAAAGCGTTATAACTGTCGTACTGATGTAACTCTTGATCTAAGAATTGATGAATCGTGGCTAAATGTTCTTCCGCCTCTTCCATAAATAAGGTCAAAGTTTCATCTAGATTTATTTCAATTTCAGTATGTGTAGCTTGAATGATTGGCTCGGCTAATGAATCTTGTTCAATATAATCTAGCTCAAGACCAGTCACTGTTTCGGCCATAAGCGTATTTGAAAGTTGTAAAAGCTCTTCTAAAGCTGGCTCTAAACTTTGCTGTTGTTGTAGTTGTTGGCCTAATAAAATAAGAGGTCTGAAATCTAAGGTATGTGCTCGTTTTTGCTTAAAATTATCTACTAATTTAAGGAAATAGAACTTAAATACTAACTGCACATAGCTCTGAATAGTTGGCGTTAATTGTAAGCTTTGGTTGATTACCCGGTTGAGTGTATCTTCAACTGTCCACGCAAGCTCAGCTGAAGATTTAGCGCCAATCATTCTTCCGGAACCTTTTAAGGTATGGAAATGACGACGAATTTCAGTGAGCGTAGCAATATTCTCAGACTGCATCCATTTATTTATCAAAGGTTGCAAATCAACAAAAATCTCTTCAATTTCTTCAATGAAAATCTCAAGAAACTCAGCATCTTGTTCAGAATAGCTATCTTCTGGTAGCGTCATTGCTTCAGTTAAAGTTTTTAATATTTCTTTCATAGCAAAGGCTTCTTTTGCTTACCCCCTGAGTGGGGAAAACTACAGAGTCAACACCAGAAAAATAACTATCTCCCCAATATTTGTCTGGCGCTGCTCATACTTTTAAAAGAATAGCGATATGAGAATAGCTATTCTTATCCCCCAATTTAGTCTGGTAATTTAAAGTCCGTTACTGACTCACGTAATGACTCTGCCATATTCGCCAACTCTGATACGGAGCGAGCAGTATCAAACGTTGCCGTTGTTGTTTGCGAAGTAATTTCTTGTACAACCGTCATGGTGGTTGCAATGTGACTCGCAGATGCTGACTGAAGTTTTGCTGCATCGGAAATGCTCGCAATCAATTTTGCCAAGTCACCCGAGACTTTTTGGATTTCATCCAGTGCAATACCCGCATCTTTTGCCAAATTCGCACCACGTACAACTTCCGTTGTTGTTTGTTCCATTGAAATAACGGCTTCGTTGGTATCGGTCTGAATTGTTTTAACCAGTGTTTCGATCTGTTTGGTTGCAGATGCTGAGCGCTCAGCAAGACGTTGTACTTCATCGGCAACCACGGCGAAACCACGACCAGCCTCACCAGCCATAGATGCTTGAATTGCTGCATTTAATGCAAGGATGTTCGTTTGGTCTGCAATATCGTTAATGAGCGATACGATGTTACCAATTTCTTGAGAAGACTCACCTAAGCGCTTAATACGTTTAGAAGTTTCCTGAATCTGCTCACGAATAGTATCCATACCTTCAATTGAACGATTTACCACTTGTGCACCATTTGATGCAATTTGTACTGAACGCTGTGCTACTTCCGCAGATTCAGAAGCGTTGGCAGATACTTGGTCAATTGACTGTGCCATTTCATTCATGGCAGTAGAAGCACCTGCAATTTCTTGCGCCTGATGTTCTGATGCCTCTGCTAACTGGTTAGTAATACTTTGCGTATCTTGTGTGTAGCGTGCAACTTCCTGAGAGGTTTCATGAATTCGTGAAACCAAATCTCGCAGTTGGTCAATTGCGAAGTTAATCGAGTCGGCAATGGCACCCGTAAAGTCTTCAGATACAGTTGCATATGAACGTAAGTCACCATCCGCCAAATCGGCAATTTCATCAAGTAAACGTAAAATCGCATTCTGGTTACGGTCATATTCTTCCTGTAATCGAGCAACACGTTGCTTATCCATTACACTACGTAGTGTAATTAACTTGAATACAGAGAAAATTAGTCCGCCTAATGAAAGAATAAGAACAGCACCTAAAAATAAGGTGAGCCAGTTCTTTCTTGCAACATCAGATAAATGTCCTAGACTTTCCAACATTACATCCGATTTAGAGAAAATCTGAGAAGAAGCCTGACGAACATTCACAATCTGGCTACCATTTTTTAATACCGTTGCAGCAGCAGATTTTAAGACTTTGTCATATTCAGACTTAATACTTTCTAAAGATTCACGTAAAGCCGGATCAGCAATACGATCAACACCTAACTCGGCATTACCATTCAGTTCAGCATTTAAATAGGTACCAAAAGTCTCAATATCGACACTAAAGTCACTAGTTGATACATTTCCGTCCGTACCACTTAACACCGAGTTAATCGAACGTAAAATACGCTCTGCAATAAATACCTGGTTTTTAGCAATAATTACCTGACTACTTGGCAAACCTTGGCGAGCCATTTGGTCGACCATCAAGTTATATTCTGCCTGAATCTCTGGAACCGTTTCACTAATCGAGATGTTAGTATCATATAACTGGTTAAGAACTCGTTGATGTGATGAAATCAAATCAATATTTTTTGAAACCTCACCCCATATTTTCTCAACTTTTTGATATTCATCGGTCGACTTACCGTGAATATTTTCAATTTCAAGTAAGTTCTCATCAAAGTCTTTTTTAGATTGCTGTAGCTTTGTGATCGCCTCTTGAGAACCCGACTCTGTTGCTTCAGTTGCTTGTTTAGAAATGGTTTGAGATAACAGACGTAACTCACCAAGACTTCGAATTAACTGGTTATGACGAGGCACATTATAAAATAGATAAGCTAATGAAATTAACGCACATACTAAACATAACAGCGCTGCATAAAGGATAGGCTTGGACTTTTCACTTTCCCCAAATAAACTGGCAAACTGCTCAATTTTTGACTGGATTTTTGCAATAAAATTGACACTCGATTTTCCGGTAGCACCGCGATTGCCACTTTTCTTTTTAAGTTTAAAGCCCATACAGCTTCTCCCCAGAAAAATACGCTGTTCATTCACAGCATAAAAATTAGTTTATAAATTTTGTCGATGCGTTCATGTAGTGTGGGTTTTGCAATAACCGACTAAATAAAAAGACATGCCAATGTTGATTGTGTTGGTGAAAATACCCTTGGCAATATTCTTTTAGGTTTTCCTCTAAGTCTAAACTCTCGGAAAAAAAACTTTTTTTATTAAAGTGCTGAATCCCCAAAACCTGATCCACAACCAACCCCACATACTGGTCATGATGGCTAATACACAGCACTTTTTGGGTAGACGAAAATGAACTCCGCTGCCCTGAAATAAAATGAGCCAAATCAGATACCGAAAGTAATCTACCACGAATGTTTGCCAATCCCTTGACCCAACTTTGAGTATTTGGAACTGGTGTATATTTCGGTGGATAGATAACTTCTGACACTTCCCCAAGTGGTGCGACGAAGTATTGCCCTCTCATTTCAAAAGCAATTCCTGACCATCGCTGTGCTTCATTTTGAACTGAAGCGTAATTCTTATTACCCCGTTTAGACAAACGAAGTAACTCGATAAATCCATTCGCTGCCATACTCGATCCTATAAAACGGGCGTATTTATCCCGTTATTTATGTTTTTATGGATGGATGAGTTAATTTAGAAATTGTTTAATTACATCAATTAATTGCTTTTCTTCGATTGGCTTGATTAAGTAATCGATTGCGCCTTGACGTTTACCCCATACTCGGTCAGTTGCCTGATCTTTAGTACTCACAATCACCACCGGAATATGCTTCGTGTCTTCATCACGGGTAATCTGGCGCGTTGCCTGAAAACCATTTACACCTGGCATGACCACATCCATTAATACCAAGTCAGGCTGCTCAGCTTTTGCCAAAGTCACACCATCTGCACCGTTAGATGCTTCAAGTACGTCATAGCCATGCTTAGTTAGGATTTCTTTAAAACGAAAAGTTTCTGTTGGTGAGTCATCAACAATGAGAATACGTGCCATTTCTTTTGCCCTCAAATTACTTATTATGAACTTACATGATTACGAATCGCATTTAGCAATTCATCTTTGCTAAAAGGTTTCGTCAAGTATTCATCTGAACCTACCACACGCCCTTTTGCCTGATCAAATAAACCATCTTTACTAGAGAGCATGATAACGGGAATGTTCTGATAATTTTGAGAGTTCTTAATCAGAGCACAAGTTTGATAACCGTCTAAACGAGGCATCATGATATCTACAAAAACAATATCCGGATTCGCTTCAGCAATTTTAGATAAAGCTTCAAATCCATCGACAGCAGTAATCACTTCGCAACCTTCGCGTTGCAATAGAGTTTCTGCGGTACGGCGAATAGTTTTTGAGTCATCAATAACCATTACTTTCAGATTTTGGAATGCATCTTCCATTTAATCTTCCATCCCCATAACATAAAATATAAATGCAATTTAACTTAAATTTGTTTTTACAGATTTATACGCATTTTTAACATATCTATACTTCTATTTTCAATGAAAGCTTTTTGTCTACTTTCTCATTTATAAACAATAACTTTTAACCTCATCACACTTTCAAAAAAATTATCATTTTTTTTATAATGTCGATATTTTTATTCAGTTAGATAATAACTAATATATTTAAGATTAATTATTTAAAAATAAGTGACTTACCTTTCTTTTTTGGGGAATTTTATGAATAAGCGGATGAAATATGCCTTTTATAGGAACTGCTTGTCTGTATCTATAGGCATTGCCTCTTGCGGAGCACTGTTTTTCTCTTCCCCAACGTTGGCTGCCAATGCAGCTCCTAAAGCTGTCTGGTATCGTTATTATGATCAGCATGGTATTGCGAATATTAGTACATCCGTAACGCCGGCTCATATTCGCTATGGATATGAAGCACTCGACCAGAATATGCAAGTTATTAAAAGAAATCATCCTTATAATTCTGAAGCCGATTTAAATCAGTCCTCACAGCGTGCATTATCAGCTCGATATAGAGAAGAAGATAACAAATTAAAAAGAGCATATAGCAATAGTAAAACTGCGACGATTAAAAGAGACCAAGCATTATTGGCGATTAAAAAACAAATAAATTATCAGCAGGACCAACTGAGCCAATTACAACAAGACAAAATTTTATTTAAGCGGCAAGAAATGGAATATTTTCGTAAGGGTGAACAAGTTCCCGAAAGACATAAAACCTTGATTGAAAAAAATCTTATGAATATTAATAAGGTTAAACAAACACTTGAAATACTTTCGAAAACCTATAATCGCACCAATAAAGATTATGAAAATATTATCGAACGTTTAAAAAAGCTTGAATAAGGTTACAGCTTTATCAAGAATAGGGGCAAAATAAAATTTGAATTACAGGATGATGCTGTATGCGCACAACGCATCTTACCCCTTCTACTTTTTTTAAATTAAGCTTGATCAGTCTGAGTTTAATCTTAGCTGCATGTAACCAGCAAGAAGTACCAAAAACGACAGCATCTGAAGCTAAAAAAATTGAACTCATTCCTCAAGATTTAATTCCTGTAAAAGAAGGCTCACTCGCCGCTCAAACCGCTTTTACAGGAACTATTCGTGCAGTACAACAAAGTTCTATTCAAGCCCAAGTTAGTGCAACAGCGACTGCCGTTACAGCCAATGTAGGTCAAAAGGTACAAAAAGGCCAAGTTTTAGTTAGATTAAATAATCAAGACAATGCTGCACGCTTAGCTCAGGCACAGGCTAATCTTGCTTCTGCTCAGGCACAGGCAGAACTTGCCCGTAATTTGATGAATCGAAAACAAAGATTGCTCAATCAAGGCTTTATTGCCCGTGTAGAGTTTGAGCAAAGTCAGGTGGATTATAAAGGTCAACTTGAAAGTGTTAGAGCTCAACAAGCCAATGTGGATATTGCTAAAAAAGCTGATCGAGACGGTATTATTACCAGCCCCATTTCAGGTGTGATTACGAAACGACAAGTTGAACCGGGACAAACCGTTTCGGTTGGACAAACATTATTTGAAATCGTTAATCCGGATCAATTAGAAATACAAGCGAAACTACCTATTGAACAACAATCTGCCTTAAAAGTAGGTAGCTCTATCCAGTATCAGATTCAGGGTAACTCGAAACAATTACATGCCATACTGACTCGTATCTCACCTGTAGCAGATCAAGATAGCCGACAAATTGAATTCTTTGCGAGCCCTAAAGAAGCGATTGATTCATTAAGTATTGGTGCGTTCATTAACGGTATTATTTTGCATAATGATAGCAATCAGGGACAAACCATTCCTTTAGATAGTATTCAAAATCTGCAACATGATCCTTTTGTATGGGTAATACGCAATCAAACAATTCAGAAAGTCAAAATTCGAGTGGTTGAGCAACGATACAACGAAAATATCGCTTTAGTTCAGGGTTTACAAAGTACAGATCAGGTAAGTCGTATCCAGTTTGAAGATTCTGATATCAATAAAAAAGTGACGCTTACAACCGAAAAAAATAAATAAGGTAGCAAATAGCTTATGTGGTTTACCCGAATTAGTGTGAAGTACCCCGTTTTTACCATCATGATGATGCTCAGTCTAATGGTACTCGGGTTAGCATCTTGGAAACGTATGACCGTTGAAGAGTTTCCAAATATTGATTTCCCATTCGTAGTCGTCACTACGCAATATGCGGGCGCTTCACCTGAAGCAGTTGAATCGGACATTACCAAAAAACTCGAAGATCAAATCAATACCATTTCGGGTATTAAACAAATTACTTCACGCTCAAGTGAAGGGCTTTCGATGGTGATTGCAGAGTTTAATCTTGATACGTCTTCGGCTATTGCAGCACAGGATGTTCGCGACAAAATTGCTCCAGTTATTGCCCAATTCCGCGATGAAATTGATACACCGATTGTACAACGCTACGATCCATCATCTAGCCCAATTATGTCAGTCGTGTTTGAATCGAATAGCATGAGCTTGGCTCAATTAAGCTCCTATGTAGACAAAAAAATTGTACCTCAGCTTAAAACTGTTTCTGGTGTGGGTAATGTCAATTTACTAGGTGATGCTAAACGTCAAATTCGGATTAAGGTTCATCCTGAACAATTACAAAGCTATGGTATTGGTATTGATCAGGTCATTAACACCCTAAAAAATGAAAATATAGAAGTACCTGCAGGAACCTTACAACAAAAGAATTCTGAACTGGTTGTTCAGATTCAATCAAAAGTCATCCATCCTCTTGGATTTGGTGATTTAGTTATTGCTAATAAAAATGGTTCCCCTATTTTTCTAAAACAAGTAGCAACCGTTGAAGATACTCAAGCAGAACTGCAATCAAGTGCTTTTTATAATGGAAGAACAGCGGTTTCTGTCGATATTTTAAAAAGTTCCGATGCCAATGTAATTCAGGTTGTTGATAAGACTTATCAAACCTTAGAGAAGCTAAAAGCTCAAATGCCTGCGGGTTTGAATTATAAAGTCGTCGCTGACAGCTCTAAAGGTATTCGTGCTTCAATTAAAGACGTTGTTCGCACCATTATTGAAGGAGCGGTCTTAGCGGTTTTAATTGTTTTACTCTTTTTGGGTTCCTTCCGATCTACTGTTATTACAGGTTTAACCTTACCGATTACCCTACTTGGCACATTAACATTCATCTGGGCATTTGGGTTTAGCATTAACATGATGACACTGTTGGCCCTGTCACTGAGTATTGGTCTATTAATTGATGATGCGATTGTGGTTCGGGAAAACATTGTCAGACATACAGAGCTCGGCAAAGACCATGTCACTGCGGCTTTAGATGGTACTAAAGAAATTGGGTTAGCAGTACTCGCAACCACACTCACCATTGTGGCGGTATTTTTACCAGTTGCCTTTATGGGAGGCTTAATTGGGCGTTTCTTCTATCAATTCGGGGTAACTGTAAGTACGGCTGTTCTTATTTCCATGTTCATCAGCTTTACACTCGACCCAATGCTTTCCGCACACTGGAAAGATCCTGTAAAGAAAAAAGAAAGTCGACTGCAACGTTTCTTTAACTATATTTCTAATCTATTAGATGGCCTAACGCACATCTATGAAAAGCTTTTAAAGCTTGCCTTACGCTTTCGTTTCATCACGGTCATTATTGCAATTGTTTCATTGGTTGTGGCATTAGGCTTATCAAAAATGATCGGAACCGAATTTGTACCTACACCAGATAAAGGTGAAATTCGTATTCAGTTCGAAACCCCAGTTGATTCTTCTTTAGAATATACCCAAGCAAAATTACATCAGGTTGATCAGATTATTAGGCAATTCCCTGATGTCGTTTCTACTTATGGAGTGGTTAATAGTGAAGTCGACTCCGGTAAAAACCATGCAGGTTTAGGGGTCACCTTAAAACCAAAACAAGAACGTAGCGCAGACCTGACAACACTTAACAATGAGTTCCGTGATCGTTTACAAAGTGTAGCTGGCATCCGAGTGACTTCAGTCGCTGCTGCTCAAGACTCAGTGTCTGGTGGTCAAAAGCCAATCATGATTTCTATTAAAGGATCTGATCTAAATGAACTACAAAAAATCTCGGATCGTTTCATGGCTGAAATGGAAAAAATTGATGGTGTGGTCGATTTAGAAAGCTCTTTCAAAGAACCTAAACCGACTTTAGGTGTACATATTAACCGTGTACTGGCCAGTGATTTAGGTTTATCTGTTTCTCAAATTGCGAATGCGATTCGACCACTCATTGCAGGTGACAATGTCACAACATGGGAAGATCGTGACGGCGAAACTTATGATGTGAATATCCGTTTAAATGAAAATAAACGTGTGCTTCCCCAAGATGTACAGAACCTATATCTCAACTCGAATAAAACCAATGCAAATGGGCAAAATATTTTAGTTCCATTAAGCGCCGTAGCCACAACCCAAGAAAAACTTGGAGCTTCGCAAATTAACCGACGTGACCTTGAACGTGAAGTTTTAATTGAAGCAAACACTTCAGGACGTCCAAGTGGGGATATCGGTCAAGATATCGATAAAATGCAAAAAGCATTCAAATTGCCAGCTGGTTATACCTTTGATACTCAAGGGGCAAATGCCGATATGGCTGAATCTGCGGGTTATGCGTTAACGGCAATTACCCTTTCGATTGTATTTATTTATATTGTGTTGGGTTCTCAGTTTAATAGTTTTATTCACCCTGCTGCGATTATGGCATCTTTACCATTGTCCCTGATTGGTGTCTTCCTGGCCTTATTCTTATTTAGGAGTACCCTAAATCTATTTTCAATTATTGGCATTATTATGCTGATGGGGCTGGTAACCAAAAACGCGATTTTGCTTATCGACTTTATTAAAAAAGCGATGGAAGATGGGATAAGTCGTTATGATGCTATTTTACAAGCAGGCAAAACCCGTTTACGCCCAATTTTGATGACAACAAGTGCGATGGTAATGGGTATGGTTCCATTAGCTCTAGGTCTAGGTGAAGGTGGTGAACAAAGTGCACCAATGGCTCATGCTGTAATTGGGGGTGTCATTACCTCTACCTTATTGACTCTTGTGGTTGTCCCCGTCATTTTCACTTATCTGGATGACTTGAAAAACTTTATGCTGCGTCAAACCCGACGATTCATGTCATAATGCAGCGACTATCGTATAATCCGCGTTTTTATAACGCTTAACTTTTAGGACTTTTTCCATGCGCGCAAGCCGCTTTTTATTTGCAACGTTGAGAGAAACCCCAAACGATGCTGAAGTGATTTCACATCAGCTCATGTTACGTGCGGGGATGATTCGTAAATTGGCATCTGGTTTATATACATGGCTGCCGATGGGAACACGTGTGCTTAAAAAAGTTGATGCCATTGTTCGTGAAGAAATGAACCGTTCAGGTGCTATGGAAGTGTTCATGCCCGTAACTCAACCCGCAAGCTTGTGGGAAGAATCGGGTCGTTATGAACAATATGGTCCTGAATTATTACGTTTCAAAGATCGTCACGACAACCCGTTTGTGCTTGGTCCTACACATGAAGAAGTGATTACCGATTTAGCACGTAACGAGCTAAAAAGTTATAAACAGCTTCCTGTAAATTTCTATCAAATTCAAACTAAATTCCGTGATGAGATCCGCCCACGTTTTGGTGTAATGCGTTCACGCGAGTTCATCATGAAAGATGCTTATTCTTTCCATGCAACTCAAGAATCATTACAAGAAACTTATGATGTGATGTATGACACCTATAGCCGTATTTTCACTCGTTTAGGTTTAGATTTCCGCCCAGTACAAGCAGATACAGGTTCAATTGGTGGTTCAGCTTCACATGAATTCCACGTATTAGCTGCAAGCGGTGAAGATGACATTGCATTTTCAACTGAGTCTGATTATGCAGCAAACGTTGAAATGGCTGAAGCTGTTTTAGTGGGTGAGCGTGCAGCGCCTACACAAGAATTTAAATTGGTTGAAACACCTAATCAAAAAACAATTGCTGATGTTTGCCAGTTCTTAAATGCTGATCCTAAACAATCTGTAAAAGCATTATTGGTTCAAGGCGTTGCTGATGAGAAAGGCAATGTACCTGTCGTTGCCCTATTCTTACGTGGTGACCACGAACTGAATGAAATTAAAGCCGAGAAGCATCCTTTAGTGGCCGCTCCTCTCGCGTTTGCCACAGAAGAACAACTTCAAGCATTTGGCTTAACTGCTGGCTTCACTGGTCCACAAGGTTTAGTTGAAAAAGGCATCACTGTAATTGTTGACCGTGCTGCATCTGTTCTTTCTGACTTCGTTGCTGGTGCAAATGAGGCAGACAAACATGCTGTAGGCGTAAACTGGGAACGTGATGCACAGATTACTGAAGTTTTCGATTTACGTAATGTGGTTGAAGGTGACCCATCTCCAGATGGTAAAGGTACACTACAAATTAAACGCGGTATTGAAGTGGGCCATATTTTCCAACTTGGTACTAAATACTCTGAAGCTTTAGGATGTAAAGTTCTCGGTGAAGATGGCAAACCATTTACAGTAACAATGGGCTGTTATGGTATTGGTGTGACACGTGTAGTTGCAGCTGCAATTGAACAAAACTACGATGACAAAGGGATTATTTGGCCACAAGCAATTGCTCCTTTTGAAATCGCAATTGTTCCAATGAATGCACACAAGTCACCACGTACTCTTGAAGCAGCAGAAGCGCTTTATGCAGAACTTCAAGCCCAAGGCTTTGACGTATTACTTGATGACCGTAACGAACGTCCGGGTGTTAAATTCTCTGACCTTGAATTAATGGGTATTCCACATCGTATTGTGATTGGTGAAAAAGGTCTTGATGCTGGTACTTTTGAATATAAAGGTCGCCGTGATGCTGAAGCGAGCAATTTAACTAAAGAAGAACTTTTAGCTAAATTAGCGCGTTAATAAATACATAAATAAAAAAGCAGCTTTTAGAAGCTGCTTTTTTTAATTTAATTTTATGCCTGAACTGTTAAGTCTTTAATCGTTGTGGAAGATCCATTGTTTTTAACCGATTCAATGCCTTTATCTCGTGAAGCTTCACTGGCATAAAACTGGCTTGAACCAATAATTTGATGATTTGCAGCTTTTAAATTGAAGTAAGGTTTCCCATTTTTTGCAGTTAAACGATCATATCGCGCATCGTCACTACTATTTTTTTGAACTGACTCAATACCATTGACTGCTGATGCTTTCGCTTTATATAGCTCACTATTTAAAATAATTTCGCCATTACCAGCCTTAAGTACAAAGCGATATTGTCCATCATTCGCTTGTGTAATTTCGTACCATCCTGCCATATGAACCTCGTTTTTTTGTTGGTGTGGGTATGACTTTCGTTATTATTCTGGACGAAAGTTAATTCTTCTTAATGACAATATAAATGAGCTCTTAAGCTTTGGATAGTCTACTTTTTATACATTATCGTAATAAAATTATAAGGATGTTGAAATGTAAAAAGGTAGAGATCACGCCTGCAATCTCTACCAAAATGTAATTAAAATTAACAAATTAAGCTTTTTTTACAAATTCAGATTTTAACTTCATCTGACCAATACCATCAATTTTACAGTCAATATTGTGACCATCACTTGCGTCTGGAACTAAACGAATACTTTTTACTTTTGTTCCGACTTTAACAACTGAAGAAGAACCTTTAATTTTTAAATCTTTAATTACAGTAACGCTATCGCCATCCGCCAAAACGTTTCCATTAGCGTCTTTAATAATTTCTTGCTCTTCAGTTACTAAAGCTTCCCCTTCTTTCCACTCATGTGAGCATTCTGGACAAATTAATAAATCGCCGTCTTGATATGTATATTCTGATTGGCATTTTGGACAGTTTGGCAAAGACATAAAAAAATCTCAAAAAGTATATTATGCGAGATATGACTCATTTTTTAAAGTTTTAAATAAAAGACTTTTACCAAAAAAAAATTTATATATTTAACTTTTGCTCTTTTCTAATAAGTATTCTTTTAAAATAATCGCATGATTATGTTCCACATCTTTAGCCGAATATAAAAGTGTAACTTTATGATGTGAAACGATTTCTAATAACTCTTTAACTGCAGGGTTGGTTTCTAGTTCTTTTAAATAACGTTGTTTGAACTCATCCCAATGTTCTGCAGACTCTGCATGAAACCACTTACGAAGTTCAGTTGAAGGAGCTATTTCTTTTAACCATACATCTAAATGAGCATTTTCTTTGCTAATCCCTCGACTCCATAGTCGATCAACTAAAATTCGCTTACCGTCATCACCGCTTACATCGTCATAAATTCTTTTAATTTGTATGTTCATATCTTTATCTCACAAGAAGGCGACACATTGAGCTTCATATGATCATTCAATATTTTGTTCATTTTTGATAGTGTTTAAAAAATAAAAAATGAGTAGTTTTTCTACTCACTTTTTATTTAAATCTCAATTAAAAAAAGACAATTATTGATCTGGAATGTCGGCTTCTACTAACAACTTCAATAAAGATAAAGACTCTTGCCAGCCTAAATAGCATGCTTCCACAGGAATAACTTCAGGTATTCCTTCTTGGGTAATGTGTATTTCTGTGCCGACCAATACTGTTTTTAATGTAATGGTGACCTGCATCGTGCCTGGTAAATTTGCGTCGTCAAATTGGTCGTTATAACGAATTAATTCATTGGGAACCAGTTCAACATAAGTTCCCCCAAATGAATGCGTTGACCCGGTTGAGAAATTGGTAAAGCTCATTTTGTATGAGCCCCCTACTTTTGCATCAAAACTATGAACCTTCGCGGTAAAACCGTGAGGTGCCATCCATTTAACTAAAGCATCTGGGTCAAGAAAAGCACGATAAACTCGTTCAGCTGGTGCCTTAAACACTCGATGTAATTTTACTGTACCTGTTGCCATTGTCTTCTCCTTATTTTAAGTCCATTTAAGTTATAAAAATTATGTTGAATAGCTTAAACCGTAGAATTTCTTTTAACGTATATTTTTGGTGTTTTTTTGACCTAAACCTATTGTTTTATACAAAAGTAAATTACGAAAACTATGGCTGATTTTTTAGTAAAAATGGAGCAAAATAGTCAGCAATCATAAAGAAACATATTGAATTTGAGATTAATCATGAGTCTGCTCGCTTTCTCCTCATATGCATTAAACGGTGTAGATGCACAAAAGTTTTTACAAGGCCAAGTGACTGTAGATACTGAACGTTTAGCTGAAAATGAAACACGCTATACAGCCATTTGTGATCTTAAAGGCCGCATCCATTTTGGCTTGTGGCTAAAAAAGAATAATGCAGAAAGTTTTGACATTATTGTCACTCAAGATCAAGCTGAAGAATTCGCGAAGCACATTAAAAAATATGGTGCTTTTTCAAAAATGACCTTAAGTGAACAAGGTGCTGTATTCCCAAAAGTTGTGAATGGCCATACTGAGTTCAGCTCTACAGAAACTGATATTTCCGAATGGCAAAAACAAGCCATCGTGACAGGTCAAGCATGGATTGCTCAAGCGACTGAACATGAGTTTCAGCCACAAGAATTACGTTTACATCAACGCGAAGGCGTCAATTACGATAAAGGCTGTTACTTAGGTCAAGAAATTGTGGCGCGCCTTTGGTTTAAAGCAAAACCAAAACACTGGTTGCATTTAGTTCAAGGTACAGGTGATGCACCTGCTCCAGCAACTCAACTGCACAATGACGTAGAAGTGGTTAATAGTACCCAAACTACTGACGGTTATATTGCCTTAGTTGTTGCGAAACCCGCCGCCCTTCAAGAATTAGGTCTTCAAGTTTTAGATTTACCAGAAGCTTTAAGTGGTGATGTTGCTAGACCACAATAATTATATTTAATAAATTAAAAGCCCGTGGATAAATCTACGGGCTTTTCTATAGATACAAAATTCTAATGAATTCATTAAATTAGGGCATCAATTTTTTAAGTTTTCTATGCCATCATAATCCATGTTGTAATCTAAGAGAAAAAATATGAAAACTAAACTTGCTACACTCTTGTTGAGTTTGGCTTTTTTCGGTTCTGCTCATGCTGATGTTAAAACACTTGAACAAAATCTGAAGACAAATTATCCAGACCTCCCTGTAAAAGGTGTCTATCAGTCACCTGTCGCTGGAATTTATGAAGTCTATACAAGTGGCCGTATTGTTTATACCAATCAAGATGCAAAATACTTTTTTGTAGGCAATTTAGTTGATATCAAACAACAAAAAAATATGACAGAAGAGCGAATTGCCGAATTGGGTAAAATTGATGTTAAAAGTCTTCCATTAAATCAGGCAATTAAATACGTCAAAGGTAAAGGAGAACGTACTCTTTATATTTTCAGTGACCCTGATTGCCCTTACTGCCAGCGTCTAGAACAAAATATGGTTGGGGTGGATAACGTAACGGTATATGTATTCTTATATCCGCTGACCAGCTTACATCCAAATGCTGAAAAGGTTTCTAATCAAATCTGGTGCTCTAAAAACCCTTCAGAAGCTTGGACAAATTATATGCTTAACCGTAAATTGCCAGCGGCTGGCAAAAGCTGTACAAGTCCAATTCAGAAAAATATTGCTTTAGGCCAGAAATTAAATATAGATGGCACACCAACTCTGTTCTTACAAGATGGTCAAAGAATCTCTGGCGTACCAAGTGATGCAAAACAGATTGAAGCATTATTACAGTCAGTAAAATAATCCAATACGCCACTCTCTTAAGTAGAGTGGCGTATTACTTTTCTCCATAGTTTGCTTTATAGACATCGTTTTATATACAAATCGGCTGTTTACTTTCGCCCATCAATATTTATGATGAGAAATTGAATTGAGCTAATACATCGATGGAATGATGTAGCTACAAAGTAAAAGGTTAAAAAGAAATGAAGAAATTACTTATCGCCAGTCTAATTGCCATTTCAAGTTCATCAATCTTTGCAGCAGACACTACGACATCTGCAGCTAAAAACGATGTATTTAAACAGGCTGAGCAGCTATACGCAGCAAAAAATTATTCTGCTGCCTTTCAAGAAGTCCAACGTCTTGCACAAACAGGAAATGCTCAAGCCATCTATAACTTAGGCTATATGACACAAATGGGCCAAGGCACTGCCAAAGATAATGCCAAAGCTCTAAAATATTATGAAGATGCCTCAAATAAAGGTTATGCTCAAGCGAGTTACACGCTTGCACAAATTTATGAGACTGGTGAATTAGGTGTTGCCAAAGATAGCAACAAATTCAGTCAATATATTCAAAAGGCAGCAGCTCAAGGTTCTGATGATGCAACTGTCAAAATAGCGACCATTTTATTTGCGCAGAAAAAACCTCAATCTCACCAAATTGCTTTACAAAAGCTAGCGCCTTTGATTAGAAAAGGAAACTACCCTGCTATTCAGGTCAAAGCGCTTTATGATATTAGCCAAGGGGTTGAAAATAAAAATCCTTTAATGAAACGCCAAGGCATTGAAGCTTTACAAACAATTGCCCAAAAGGGTTATGCGCCTGCATCTATGGCTTTAGCAACCATGATGGCAAATGGCAATATCATTCCTCAGAACTTGCCTCAAGCAAAACAGATCTTTACTGAGCTTGCTAAGCAAAATGTTCCTAATGCTAGAGAATCTTTAGCTTCGGTCGAAAAAATTATTGCTGAGAAGAATAAACAAGCTGCCGCCGCTCCTACGCAGCCAGCTCCTAAAAAATAGTAAAGAGACAATGCCCCACATGGGGCTTTTCTTTTACCACCACAAAGCAATAAGCCCACTCACCCCCATAAAGCCAATAATGGTACTAATCATTAAGGGGGTTAATGCTCTTTCATTTAAACCGTAGGCTTGCCCAAAAATACCAAAAGCGATCGGCATTGGCAGCGCAGCAAGTAAAGTGCCAGCATATAACATCTCTTGGCTCACGTTTGGCAGTAAAAGGAACAGCCCCAAAATCACAACAGGCATAAGGATGACATTAAATCCAGCCAACAATATACTTTGAAAATTCAGGGCGGTAATACCAATACCAACCAAGCTGCCACCAATAGCAAATAATGCTAGAGGAGAAGCTGTTCTTCCTAAAAGTTCTAAGGCTTGTCCAAGTTTTGAAGGCAGATGAATATCTAGCAAAATGCAGCTCATCCCAACTAAAATTGCAATAATTACAGGGTTTTTAAGTAAATTAATGAATGTTTTTTTCAGTAAAGGCAAAAGCCGTTGCTGTTGATGCAAACCCGCTTCTGCCAAAATAAGCATTAAAGCAACTATTAATAAATTTTCGATAATTAAGGTTAAAGATATATAGATTGCAGCATGACTCCCCATTAGCATGGTTAGAATCGCTGTACCCATAAAACCTGTATTTGACATAGAAGCGCCCATCGATATGACTGCACTATGTGTTAGGCTATTTTTAAAATACTTGCGGTAAAGGATAAAAGCCAAAAAAAACAAGATTAAAGAGCCGCCACCATAAGCAATAAAATAAGCTGGGTGCCAAATATCTTGTAAGTTTTTATTGGCTAAAGATTGGATTAAAAAAGCAGGTAAAGAAATTTTAATAACAAATGCACTCAGAGCCTTAATTTGTTCAGGTGTTACCAGTTTAATGAGGACACTACAGTACCCCATCAATAATAAAATCAAAATTGGTAAAATTACCTGAAAAACCACAGACTACTTCCTCACTCATTTCAAAAGAAAAACGGGCAAATCTTAATTTGCCCGAATATTAAAAACTAAAAAGAATCAAAAAGCTGTTTTAAGCCATGTGGTTGGCAACGCAAATATTGAGAAGCAATTTTGACTTTTGCACCCAATGTAGCAGCAGCATGCCATGGCCAACGTGGGTCATATAACATTGCACGCGCAAGACCAATGGCATCAGCTTGCTGGTTTTCTAAAATTTGTTCAGCATGCTGTGGGTCAGTAATAAGCCCTACCGCAATCACAGGAATAGCTACATGTTTTTTAACCTGTTCCGCGAAAGGAACTTGGTAACCTGCTCCAATAGTAATATTTTGATGCTCATGTAAACCGCCACTAGAGACATGAATATAGGCCGCGCCTAACTGCTCTAAGGCTTTTGATAAACCAACCGTAGACTCAATATCCCACTGCTCATTGCCATCCATCCAATCTGTTGCAGATAAACGTACCCCTACCGGATAACCTTCGGGAACAGCAAGTTTAATTGCCTGAAGAACCTCAAGCGTCATACGCATACGGTTTTCTAAAGAGCCACCATATTCGTCAGTACGTTGATTGGCAATTGGCGATAAGAATTGGTGTAGCAAGTAACCATGAGCAGCATGTACCTCAATTAGCTCAAAGCCCGCTTCAACTGCACGTTTTGCCGCAGCTGCAAAGTCTTGTTGAATTTGTTTAATCTCGGCAATGGTTAAAGCATGTGGCGCTGCATCGTGAACCGAAAAAGTACTTGTACTTGGAGCAACTGTTTGCCAACCATGTGGCTGATCTTTTGCAATTTGGCCTTTACCTAACCAAGGCTTTTCAGTAGATGCCTTACGTCCAGCATGAGCTAATTGAATTCCAAATGGCATAGGAGAAAGTGTTTTAACTTTTCCCAATAAAGTTTTGATCTGGTCACGTTGCTGATCATTCCAAAGGCCAAGGTCTGCATAACTAATTCGACCTTCCGCCTGTACAGCTGTAGCTTCCACAATACATAGCCCAGCTCCAGACAACGCGTAATTTGCCCATTGCTGTTCATGCCAATAGGTAATTTCGCCTTCATCTGTTGCCGAATATTGGCACATTGGGGCAATTACAATTCTATTGACCAGTTGTAGTGAATCGAAATTAACCGTTTCAAATAATTTTGCCATTTTTAATTCCTAGAATTGTTTAATTACACGTAAACCTGCACTCCAGTTACGTCCATCAGCAGGTTCGAAATAGCGGCTATTACCGTCATTTACAATAACTGAACCTGCATATTTTTTATCAAAGAGGTTATCTACACGAGCAAAGCTATTGACTTTCCAATCGCCCATTACCCATGCATAACCAACATTTGCTGAGGTTACACTGTAGCTCGGTGCTGCGTCACTGTTGGTATCATTCACGTATACTTTGTCCATATACTGTACATCTACACCACCATATAGACCGTGCGATGGCTGCCATGCCAAAGAGGCATAAGCTTGGTTTTTGGCAATACCTGGTATGGCATTTCCTGTTGGAATTGCTGAAGCGAGAACTTTGTTGTCTTGATCAAGTTTTTCAGGAACGTTCGCATCAAAAGTCGCATCTAAATATGTATAACTTGCAGTCGCAGTTAAATCTCGCCACAACTTTTTATTCCATGCAAACTCTACACCTTCACGTAAGGTTTTATCTGCATTACGAAAGGTTGAACGCCCCCCTAAGTTTCCCGCTGAAACAATATCATTCTTAGTCTTTGTTTGGAAAACTGCCAAAGTAAAATCACCTAAAAGATTTTGTGACTTTAAGCCTGTTTCATAGGTATCGCTTGTAGATGGTTTTAAACCAAAGTTAAAACCTGACTTTGAAATATCAGTGTGATAAGCCATTTCAGTAAAAGTTGGTGTTTCAAAACCTTTGGCATAACTTACATAGGCCATGAGTTCAGGTAAAATTTGCCAACTTAAAGCAGCAGAAGGTAAAACTTTCTCGTAATCCGTTTTGCCACTATCATCACCGTTAACAGTCCCATACTCATCAGGCCCTGAAGTAAAATGATCTTTTGACTTGTAATGGACATTGCTATAACGCACACCCGTGTCTAAACGCCACGTAGGTAAGAACTGCCATGAAGCTTGTAAATATGGATCGATATTCCATAAAGTATTGTCTTCATCACGGCGTAAATTACCTTTGACGCCATAAATACCATCCGCATTAAAATTTTCAAAGCCTTTACGTTCCTCATCCATTGCATCGAATGCAACCCCGATGCTTACAGTGGTATTTGGTAGTAGTTCTTTACCTGTCCAACGGAAATCAGCACCATAATAATTACGTTCAAAATCAATGACTCCGCCAGCATGCTTAGGGCTCTTTTGACCTGTATAAACTGGCTTACCATTTTCCACTACTACCTGACCTTGTGGGATAGATTGATATTGAGTAACTTGGCGATTGCCTAAATATGCCATGGCGTACAGTTCGTGCTGATCATTGATTGGTTTAAACCAAGTTATACCTGTTTGAGTTTGTTCAATATCTTTGCGCGCGTTAAACCCCCATTTTTTTACATAAGGAGCAATCTGTTTTGGGTTTGCTTGCCAATCCTTACGCTCTAACCCCATTGGATCATCGGCATGGATTTTTACATAATTGGTTACCCAGTTGATTTTACTACCATCATCAAGATTCCAGCTGAGCTTTGCATTATTTAACACTTTTTCTGCACCGCTATGTTCGCGGTAACCGTCGGTATCAAAGTATGATGAGCTAATAATATAACTTGGTTCATTCGCCCCTTTTGCCCCACCTTGCAGCACAAGTCCTGCTCGGCTTTTATCATGGCTACCCCCCGAATAACTGAGCTCAATTGAGTCCTTCCCTTGCCCTTCTTTAGTAGAAGTTAAAATAGTGCCGCCCGATGAATTTCCATAAAGTGAAGAAAAAGGTCCTGTTAGAACTTCAACATGATCAAGACTGCTTAAGTCGATATTAGATGTTTGGCCCTGCCCATCTGGCATTGTTGCAGGGATACCATCCACATAAAGACGAATACCACGGACACCAAACGTAGAACGTGCACCAAAACCACGCATAGATAGCTGTAGATCTTGCGCATAATTTTCACGGTTACGAATCTGTAAACTCGGTATGCCCTTCACAACTTCAGTTAAATTTACTTGTGAAGAACTATCCACTTGAGGTGCCTCGATTCGGAAAACCGAAGCTGGTGTTTGTAAATAACCAGTGTCAGTACGTGTCGCTTCCACATGTAAAGTTGGTAATTTGGCAACGTCTGAATTTAAGTCTTCTGCCCAAACAAGTGGGCTAGAAATACAGCCCATACTCATCAAAATACAGTAATGAAGTCGGTCTAAGCGTAATAAGGACATGCTTATTTCCTTTATTTATATTATAGTTATGATAACAAAAAGCAGTGTCTTGTCTGGATATAGAATTCGGTCTACATTGTTGTAAATCTGGAACGCTCGTTTTGCCATATAAGTTTGTTTGCCAAATGAGAATTATCGACTTAATGATGGATGATCTTTCCAGCAATACCGTTCAGGCCAGTCTTTTGCTTCCTCGGCATAATCAATTCCAATACGTGGCGTTAAAACCACTTCTGGCTGTGTAGTGGCTGCTTCAATCCATAGTCCAGATTCTTCACCTAAAGTCTGGCCCTTTAAGGTCCGATCAATGCCCAAATAACGTGTCAGTTTGCCGGGTCCAGCCAAAAGCTTATATTCTTTTTTAGTTGAAGCACTATTTAAAAATGCTGATCGAATCATCACTCCTTCAGGTACACCTTCTGTTTGAGTAATAATGTTGAGCATTTCATACATGCCATAAATTAAATAGACATAAATGGTACCACCATGGCGATACATCACCTCTGTCCGTGCGGTACGTTTGCCATTGTAGCTATGGCAGGCTTTATCGCGAACGCCCAAATAAGCTTCTGTTTCACTAATTGTACAGCGGATAACTTGTCCATCCGGCTGTCGCTTACATAATACGCAGCCGATTAAATCATATGCTACTTCCGAAGTTTCTCGTTGAAACCAGCTTAATGGTAAAATATCTGACATAGTATTCTCTGAAATATTACATACCACACGTTATACTTGATTAATCCAGTATATCTGTTAATTTCGCGAGTTGGCATGCCTGAGTTACCCGAAGTCGAAACCACCAAAACCAGTTTATTTCCATTATTGAATCAAAAAGTTCTAAGTGTTGAAGTACGCAATCCTAGCTTACGCTGGCCTATACCAGATAATGTTCAGAAACTTGTTGGACAACGTCTCATTGGGTTAAATCGACGTTCAAAATATATTTTGGCAGAGTTTGAACAAGATCAAATGCTCTGGCATTTAGGAATGTCGGGTAGCTTTCGCCTGTGTCAACCAAACGATGAATTGAGAAAACACGATCATCTCATTATTCAATTTGAAGATCAGCAGTTACGTTACCATGACCCACGTCGTTTTGGCTGTATTCTTTGGCTTAACCCTGAAACTCAAGGCAAACTCATCGATACTTTAGGACCAGAGCCTTTAAGTACTGACTTTCATGCAGAATATTTAGCTTCTAAACTCAAGAATAAATCTGTCGGCATAAAAATTGCACTCATGGATAATCATGTAGTGGTTGGTGTTGGCAATATCTATGCAACTGAAAGCTTGTTTAATGTTGGCATTCATCCAGCACAGCCCGCTGGTGATTTAACCATGCAACAGATTGAGAAACTGGTTGTTGAGATTAAGCGAATTTTGAAGTCAGCAATTGATTTAGGCGGCTCGACTTTACGAGACTACAGCAATGCCATGGGTGAAAATGGTTATTTTCAACAGACTTTACTCGCTTATGGTCGTGCCGGAGAAATGTGTGTTAACTGTGAAACCACATTAGAAAACTTAAAACTCGGTCAGCGTGCCAGCGTATTTTGCCCACAGTGCCAACCACTTAAAAAGCTGAGAAAGCCTTAATTTTTTGGAGGAAGACAACATGCAAACAGCAATTGTCCGACATATTTTAGTCAAAGATAAAGACTTAGCCGAACAGCTGAAAAAGAAGCTACAAAGTGGTGCTGACTTTGCCAAACTTGCCAAGCAATACTCCACCTGTAATTCGGCAAAACGTGGTGGTGAACTTGGTGAAGTCAAAAAAGGGCAATTGGTGCCTGTCATTGACAAAGTAGTTTTTACAGCTGCTGAACGTGTGTTACAAGGTCCAATCAAAAGCCAGTTTGGCTATCATCTCTTAGAAGTTAAATTCAGAATGACTGGCTTACGTTGATTTCAGCATTTTACTTGTAATTGTGAGAAGCTTTAGCCTGCATATTGACTTGATATGTCCAGGCTTTAACATACTCACCCGATTCTAATTTTATATCTGCTGTCACACGTTGGTATTGAAAACCTTCAAAATCATCTAACATTTGCCAGTTTTCTGCTAACTTTTCTGTGCTAAACAAATAGCCTTCTACCCAATCTGCTTCTGGATCTAACTCTAAAGCCTTTAAACCTTTGTCTGGTCCCCAATCTAAAATATGAATCACTCCTCGTACACTCGCTTTTGTCCAGTTACCACCAATCTGCTCTAAAATATGAGCATTTGCTTTATTAGGGCATAAAGTTCCATATACAAAAAGCTGATTCATTAATTTATGTTCCTTGTTCTATCTGCTTAGCTAAACTTAACTGTGATTTAGCAAGTTTATCAATATCTCTGGTCCAGTATAAAATGCTATGTAATAAAAAACGGTACTCTAGGTACCGTTTTTTATACTCAAATTCTTTTTATTAAGCTTGTTTTTTCAACTCATCACGAATTTCACGTAATAATTGGATATCTTCTGGAGTTGCAGCTGGAGCTTCTGGCTCATTCTTATCACGGCGAAGTTTGTTTAATAATTTCACCATTAAGAACACAACCCAAGCCAAAATCAGGAAGTTAATTAAAATGGTCAGGAAGTTACCATAAGTTAATACATTGATACCTGCTTTTTGTAAGGCATCTAGAGATTGTAAGTTATTAGGGTTTGCACCTAACACGATAAATTTCTGCGAGAAATCAACACCACCACCAGTAATTACAGTGATAAGCGGCATGATGATATCTTTTACTAACGAGTCTACGATTTTGCCAAAAGCACCACCAATAATTACACCAATGGCTAAATCCATCATATTGCCTTTAATGGCAAATTCTTTAAATTCTTGAATAATACTCATCTAAACATCTCCAGATGTAGGGGGGAGGAACACATCATATTTTTCTTTTTTCACTGGCCTCTTATCCGTCTAGATAGTACTCGCCATGATATTGATAATTTAATATTTTTTTCAAAAAAAGAAAGCTATTTCACACTTTAACAACATATTTGCTTACAAGAAAAATATGACTTTAAGTTTACTTTCAGCTTTACCAGTAAGCAATAAAAAACCGCTAAACGAATTTAGCGGTTTTTCTTTTTTATTTAAGAAAAATTATTTATCACGGTTACGTTTACGTTCGTTTTCAGTCAAGTAACGCTTACGGATACGAATTGATTTTGGAGTAACTTCTACTAACTCGTCATCTTCAATAAATTCAAGAGCTTGTTCAAGCGTGAATTCAATTGCAGGTGTTAAAGTTAAAGCATCATCAGTACCAGACGCACGAACGTTAGTTAACTGTTTCGCTTTAGTTGGGTTTACAACCATATCGTCTGAACGAGAGTTAATACCTACGATCATACCTTCGTAAACTTCTAACTGTGGTTTAGCGAATAAACGACCACGGTCTTGTAAGCTGAATAATGCATAGCCCAAGCATGTACCTTGAACCATAGAAATCAACACACCGTTTTGACGCTTCGCAACAGTACCTTGTTTAAGAGGACCATAATGCGAGAAGCTTGAAGTCATAATACCAGTACCAGAGGTCATGGTTAAGAATTCAGAACGGAAACCAATTAAGCCACGTGAAGGAACAGTTGCTTCAATACGGATACGGCCTTTACCGTCAACTTCCATATTGGTCATTTCACCTTTACGGTGACCCATTTGTTCCATTACAGCGCCTTGGTGCTGCTCTTCAACGTCAAACGTTACGTTTTCGTAAGGTTCTTGTTTTTCACCATCAATTTCTTTAATGATTACTTGCGGACGTGATACACCTAATTCGAAGCCTTCACGACGCATGTTTTCAATTAAAACTGAAAGGTGAAGTTCACCACGGCCAGATACTTTGAAACGGTCTGGACTGTCAGTATCTTCAACACGTAAAGCTACGTTGTGAATTAATTCGCGGTCAAGACGCTCACGAATATTACGTGAAGTTACGAATTTACCTTCTTTACCAGCAAACGGAGAGTTGTTTACTTGGAAAGTCATAGACACTGTAGGCTCATCTACAGATAAAGGTGGTAATGCTTCAACGTTTTTCGGATCACAAATCGTGTCAGAAATGTTAAGTGCATCAATACCAGTAATACATACGATATCGCCTGCAGATGCAGAATCAACATCAATACGCTCTAAACCATGGTAACCCATGATTTTTAAGATACGGCCGTTACGTGTATTGCCTTCTTTGTCAATTACAGTAACAGGAGTATTTAGTTTTACAGAACCACGTTGAATACGACCAACACCAATAACACCTACGAAGCTGTTATAGTCAAGTGATGAAATCTGCATTTGGAATGGACCATCAACATCAACAGCTGGTGGCTCAACGATGTCTACAATCGTTTCGAACAACGGAGTCATGTCTTCTGCAAGCTCTTCAGGAGCAGGACCCGCTACACCACGTAAACCTGATGCATAAACGATTGGGAAATCAAGTTGCTCATCAGTTGCGCCAAGGTTATCAAACAAATCAAACACTTGATCGATTACCCAGTCTGGACGCGCACTTGGCTTGTCAACTTTGTTGATAATCACGATTGGTTTTAAACCACGGGCAAAGGCTTTTTGAGTCACAAAGCGAGTTTGTGGCATTGGGCCTTCTTGTGAATCAACAAGAAGTAGTACGCAGTCAACCATCGACATTACACGTTCTACTTCACCACCGAAGTCGGCGTGTCCCGGGGTATCCACGATGTTGATACGATAAGTTGTATCTGTACGTTTGTCTAACCAAGTAATAGCGGTGTTTTTCGCTAAGATGGTAATACCACGTTCACTTTCAAGCGCATTCGAGTCCATGACACGCTCAATCTCGCCTGCTCGGTCACCGAGAGCACCTGATTGCTGAAGTAGTTTATCGACAAGTGTGGTTTTCCCGTGGTCGACGTGCGCAATAATTGCGATATTACGGAGATTTTTGATATCTGACATGAAAATTCGAAACGCCTAAAATTTGAGGGCAAATTATACAGAAAAACACTACTCTTGAGTAGTGACAGTTTATTGACATTGACAAAAAAATTTTCCAATAGTCTGTATTTCGTTTTGTAAAGATAGGTATCTCGATTAGAATAGCGCCAATTTGCGAAATTGCGGCGTATTTACTCCCATGTCCAATCAACCATCACAAGACCGTCTTGACCTCGTTTATGGGCTAGATGACCGACCAAAACCGTTCGTGGCTTTTTTGGCAGCCTTTCAACATTTGCTTGCAATTATTGTCCCGATTGTTACTCCCGGGCTTCTAATTTGCTTAGCATTAGGCGTTCCACGAAATGAAACCAATATGATTTTATCAATGTCTTTGGTCATTTCAGGAATCGCGACTTTCTTACAATGTAAAAAAGTTGGTCCGTTTGGTGCAGGCTTACTTATTGTTCAAGGTACAAGTTTTAACTTTATTGGCCCGATTATCGGTATTGGCAGTGCAATGGTTGCTGCAGGTACACCAGTCAATCAAGTTATGGCTGCTATTTTTGGTGTTGTGATTGCAGGTTCATTTATTGAAATGGGCGTATCACAAATTCTCCCATGGGTAAAAAAGCTAATTACTCCCCTTGTGACAGGTATTGTGGTACTCCTGATTGGTCTAACGCTCATTAAAGAAGGTTTGATTAGTATGGGCGGTGGTTATCAAGCCATGCAGGACCATACTTTTGCCAGTGCTGATAACCTTATAATGTCGTGTACGGTTCTTGCTATTATTATTGTCCTAAACCGTATTCGTATTGTCTGGATTAAAAGTTCAGCTATTTTAATTGCTTTAGTGATTGGCTACATTCTTGCCGGCTTTATGGGGTATCTAGACTTCTCTGGTCTAAAAGATGCACCCGTGATTCAAATTCCGACACCAATGCATTTTGGCTTAAGCTTCTCATGGGGCTTATTTATTCCAATGGCATTTATTTATTTGGTTACTTCTTTAGAAGCAATTGGTGACGTGACGGCAACCAGTAAACTATCAAACCAACCTGTAGATGGTCCTCAGTGGATGCAACGTATTAAGGGTGGTGTGTTAGTAAATGGTGCAAATTCACTACTTGCTGGCCTATTCAATACTTTCCCAAGCTCCGTGTTTGCCCAAAATAATGGTGTTATCCAATTAACTGGTGTAGCAAGTCGTTATGTAGGAATCTGGATTGCTGCTTTACTCATTTTATTAGGTCTATTCCCTGCTGTAGCTGGTGTAATACAAGCTGTTCCACAAGCCGTATTAGGTGGAGCAGTTATGGTAATGTTCGGCGCTGTTGCTGCCTCAGGTATTAATATTCTTTCATCAATTCATTTAGACCGCCGTGCTCTTTTAATTATTGCGATTTCACTTGCATTAGGCTTGGGTGTTGCTCAGGTGCCACAAATTTTGGAGCATCTGCCAGAATTATTTAAAAATATTTTTAGTTCCGGCGTAGCAACAGGCGGTATTGCAGCATTAATTTTAAATGTTGTACTCCCAGAAACACATAAATAACCAATTTTAATTTTGATTACTGCCCAGTTTTCACTGGGCATTCTTCTTCATGAGAGATGTACATGGACCCTAGAAGTGAAGTGATATTAAGACAACAAGACTATTTAAAAGGTAGGGTCTTGTTAATTAATGCACCGAATGACGCCCTAGTCAGTCAATTACCTACTGAGATTGATGCATCAGTCTGGACGTGGAATTATGCTGACTATCAGGGTTTTTTAAATGCAGGCGCAACAGCTCATTTCTCGGTTGAGTTTCCATTACAAGAATTTGATCAGGCTATAATTTTTGTTCCAAAATCAAAAGAGCTTTTAAACTATATATTGCATGTAGTGATGAGCCATCTGAAAATTGACCAATCAGTTTTTTTAGTAGGTGAAAAAAAAGGTGGTGTTGAGAGAGCGGCAAAACAACTACAAAGCTTTGGCAAAATACTTAAACTTGATAGTGCCCGACATTGTCAGTTATGGCATTTAAAAATTGAGAAAACTGAAAAGATCAAACCTCTTGAAAGCTGGTTAAAAACCTATACTGTTCAAGTAAATGAGCAAGAACTTACCATTTGTGCCCTACCCGGCGTTTTCAGCCAAACTCATTTAGATGTCGGCACTGCCGTTTTACTCCCTTATCTAAATCAGGTGAAATCAGGTAGAATTGCCGACTTCGGGTGTGGAGCTGGAATTATCAGTTGCTATTTGGCAAAAGCAAATTCAAGTAATATTATCCATGCCCTAGATATTGATGCCTTCGCTTTACAGTCAACGGAAATGACTTTTAGTCGAAATGGAATAGGTTCAGACCAGTTGAGATTGCAGCCTGTTACAGGAATTGCAGACGCCCCAACAGAACTTGATGCCATTGTCAGTAATCCTCCCTTCCATCAGGGTATTCATACCAACTATGATGCAAGTGAAGGACTCTGCCAGAACGCTAAAAAACATTTAAAGGCATCAGGCGAGCTATGGATTGTAGCGAACCGTTTTTTAAACTATCCGATCTTAATTGAGAAGCACTTTGGTCAGTGTGAGATTAAAACTGATCTTCAAGGCTTTAAGGTGTTATATGCCTGTGCATAACAAACTATGTAAGGAATCTCCATGAGCGAAACACATGCTCCTGAAAAACTCCAGCGTAAGCTTGGGGCTCGTCATCTGAATATGATCGCCATTGGTGGTTCCATTGGTACAGGTCTCTTCCTTGCTTCTGGGTCAACCATTGCAAATGCAGGTCCAGGTGGGGCGTTACTCGCCTACTCCCTCATTGGTATTATGATTTACTTTTTAATGACCAGTTTAGGTGAACTTGCGACACACACACCAACATCCGGTGCTTTCTTTACCTATGGAAGTCGCTATGTCGAAGAGGGTTTTGGTTTCGCTTTAGGCTGGAACTACTGGTACAACTGGGCAATTACGGTTGCGTTTGAACTCGTTGCCGTACAGTTTATTATGAAATTCTGGTTCCCAGATGTTCCCGGATTCTATTGGAGCGCCCTCTTTCTCGTCATTATCTTTATGATTAATGCGATGACCGTAAAAGGATTTGGTGAAAGTGAATTCTGGTTCTCCATGGTTAAAGTAATTGCTATTGTTGCCTTTATTATTATTGGTATCGCCATGATTATTAAGATTATGTTGACACCAGGAGTAGCAACTTTTGGCAACTGGACTTATAAAGAGGCACCATTCGTAGGTGGTTTACAAGCCATGATTGGGGTAGCCATGATTGCTGGGTTCTCATTTCAGGGAACCGAGATGGTGGGTGTTGCAGCGGGTGAATCAAAAGATCCGAAGAAGACGATTCCGCTTGCAATTAAACAGATTTTCTGGCGAATTTTATTATTCTATATCTTGTGTATTTTCATTATCGGCACCCTAATTGCCTATGATGATCCAAACTTATTACAAGCAGCAGCAACAGAAAATATTGCTCTTTCTCCTTTCACCTTACTTTATGAAAAAGTAGGTTTTGCTTTTGCTGCAAGCTTAATGAATGCAGTTATTTTGACTGCTATTTTGTCGGCAGGTAACTCGGGCATGTACTCTTCTACCCGTATGTTATTTGATATGGCGCAACAAGGCCGTGCACCAAAATGGTTTGCAAAACTCGATAATCGTGGTGTTCCAATGAATGCGTTATATGCAACTACATTCATTGCTGCATTCTGCTTCTTAACGACTTTTATCGGAGAAAAGCAAGTCTTTAACTGGCTCCTCAATATGTCAGGAATGTGTGGTTTCATTGTCTGGTTAGGTATTGCAATTTCGCATTATCGTTTCCGTAAAGGTTATATTGCTCAAGGTTATAAATTAGAAGATCTTGCATACCGCGCTAAGTTTTTCCCATTCGCACCTTGGTTTGCCTTTATCCTCTGTTCTGTCATTATTTTAGGACAAAACTACCAAGCGGTTTTAGGCGGTAAAATTGACTGGATTGGCTTACTTTCTACTTATATCAGCTTGCCTTTATTCTTAGTAATCTGGCTTGGATACAAATGGAAAAATAAAACTAAATTAATTCCTTACGATCAAATGGATGTAAAACCAGAGCAAGATTAATACTGAGTTCAAGTAATTAATCAGCGCTTATCAAAGGTCAAAAACTTGATCTTTAGTTAAAAACAGGTAAAATGCCGTTCAGATTTTCAACGGCACTTTTTAAAAAGGAGGACATCATGCCAACACTACAAGGTAAAACACAGTAACGATTTGGCACGATGTCAGCTCACGGACAAGTGTACAAATTTAATTCACTTGTCCGAATGCTCGAATTTAAGACCTAGCATTCGCTAGGTTTTTTTATGCCTATTCGGACAATAAATAAGAGAATAATTATGGGCATACAAAAGATATTAAACGAAGAGGCACAATATGGTGTCCCCGTTAAAATTTTCACTCAAGACATAGATAGTGAAAGTATTGAACAACTCAAGAAAATGGCACAACTGCAATTTATATATCCTCATATTGCTGTTATGCCTGATGTGCATGTTGGAAAAGGTGCAACTGTAGGCAGCGTCATTCCTACTAAACATGCCATTATTCCAGCTGCAGTGGGTGTAGATATTGGCTGCGGAATGAATGCTATTCGTTTGAGCCTGAAAGCTTCACAACTTCCAGATAACTTAAGCCGCTTGCGGGACGCCATTGAACGGAAAGTGCCGGTTGGATTTGCTTTGCACAAACAAGTCAAAGCGAAAGCTTCTAGCATTATTCCACTTGAAAAACGCTTAGAACCTATTATTAAAAAGCATCCGGGTCTTGTCCGAATGCTTCGTCAGTTTGAGGCAACATGGCAAAAACAGCTGGGCACTTTAGGCGGCGGTAATCACTTTATAGAGTTATGTATTGATGAAAATCAAGATGTATGGGTGATGCTCCATTCAGGCAGCCGAGGTCTTGGTAACGTCATAGGTACTTATTTTATTGAGTTAGCCAAGAAAGAGGCACAACATCGCTTTGGGCACGTGCCTGATAAAGATTTAAGTTATTTTGCTGAAGGCTCGCAAAGCTTTAATGATTATGTAGAAGCAGTAGAGTGGGCTCAAGAATATGCTTTTGAAAATCGTAAAGAAATGATGCGATTAATATTAGAAGCAATTCGCCCTCTTCTACCTTCTTTTCAAATGACGAAAGAAGCAATCAATTGTCACCATAACTATGTGAGTCAAGAAACACACTTTGGTGAAAACCTTTTTGTTACAAGAAAAGGGGCAATTCGAGCAGGTTTAGATGAGTTAGGAATTATTCCAGGTTCTATGGGAGCACGCTCGTATATTGTTAAAGGTAAAGCAAACCCTGAATCTTTTTGTTCCTGTTCTCATGGAGCTGGCCGCAAAATGAGCCGAAGCAAAGCAAAAGTTCTTTTTAATCAGCAGGACTTGATTGAACAAACACAAGGGATTGAATGCCGTAAAGACAGTGGTGTAGTCGATGAAATTCCAAGTGCCTATAAAGATATTGATGAGGTTATAGCCAATCAGGCAGATCTCATTGAAGTCATCCATACTCTTAAACAAGTTTTATGTATTAAAGGTTAAGACATGAAAATTAAAGAAATGCCGAAAATTAAGGTCCGTAATCAAGTAGCTCTATCCCCTCTACTTCACAAAGGTGGTATGCACGAAACAGAAAAACCTCGTGCTCAACATCGTAGAAATAGACAAGATACTAAACAGCAATTGAAGAAAGGTGTTTGGTAACTATTTTAAGTAATGATTGGAAGAGATTATGAATCAGGAGATTTACAAATGACCAAATATTTTAAAAATCGCCATAAAAAAAGCGACTCTAACGAGTCGCTTTTTTACTGTTCAAGAACTCAAATTATTGAGCTGCTGCAGGAGCTGCCGCTTCTTGACCAGGTTGAACTACTACAGTACGGCTACCAGTGATTGTCGCGAATACACGACGGTTCATAGCACGACCTTCTTTAGTTTTGTTGTCAGCAATCGGTTGATCCCAAGCGAAACCTTGAGTAGACAAACGAGAAGCATCAACGTTGTATTCGTTTACAAGAGCTGATTTAACAGAGTTAGCACGAGCTAAAGATAAACGTTCGTTCAACTTACGTGGACCAGTGTTATCTGTGTGACCTTCGATACGTGCAGTAGCGTTAGGGTATTCAGATAATTTTTCAGCAACTTTAGCAATTTCTGGCTTGTATTGGTCTTTGATGTTTGATTTGTTAGTATCAAAGAACACACGAAGTTCCATGTTAAGGTCTTCAGTTAACTCTTGTGGTTGTGGAGTAACTGGAGTTGGTTCAACTGGAGCAACTTCTACTACAGGAGCAGCAGGCTTCAAGTGACCACCAAGAACTACGTTTAAGCCAGCAAGAGCTGTATAGTTCCAGAACTCTTCATCAGCATTATAAGTAGCACGAGCTTCAGTACGAAGAGATAAAGCGTCGTTTAAGCGCCAGAAAGCACCAACACCAGCGTTACCTAAAGTACCTTCTTCAGAAGTACCACGTGTACCACGGTTTACGCCATCAAAGTCGTATTTATAGTGACCAGCACCTAATAATACGTACGGCTTGATTTTGCTGTCGTAGTTTTTAGTAATTAAATCAGAAGTAACATAGAAGTTACCGTTGATTTGTTTTTGTTTATATTCAGCACCAGCAGAAGCGCCGTCTACGTCGCCTTTAACTTGGTTATATTCAGCTTCGAAACCTAACCATGGAGTTAACTCGATACCAAGAGCTGCGCCAACGAATAAATCGTCTTGTAACTCAGGACCGTTAGTTAAGTTACCATCTTTACCGCCATTGTTGTGTTGGCTGTCTTGGAAAGTGTAACCAAGCAATAATGGAGTAACTGTTACGCCAGCATTAGCAGCAGCTAATGGAGCAGCAACAAGCATAGTAGCAAGTGCAATACGACTCAATTTCATGGATATCCTCCAGAGATAACAATTGTTGTTCAAGCTCAGCCTAAATTTATTGGCCCCTGAGATATTTTTTTACCCCAGTATTATTTTTAAGCTATTCACATTTGAATCATACAAACACTTGATAGACTTTCCAAGTGCTTGATAATTTTAATCAAGTAAATTATTGACAAAATTACTTACAATTTCCGTTGTAATTCGGTAATTTTTTACCCAACTAGCAAATATGAACAACTTCTTTGTTTCGCTTGCCGTGATTTTACCAGTATTCTAGCCGACTGATAACCCTTATTTAATTTTGTGTTTCCTCATTATAAAAAATAATATAAATCATTGTCAGAAAACATAAAATTGCTCTATTTATACATATATTAAGGTTTTTTAATGTTTAAATCTCCTGGTTTTACTACAGTTGAGCTCACTATAACACTCGTAATTCTTGTGATTATGTCAGTTATAGCCATTCCTTTATACCATCAATTTATGGCATCTGTAGAACTAAAAAATACGCCGCGTATACTCACAATTCATATACAAAAAGCCAAATATGACGCAATTATTAGGCATAAGAATGTTGTACTTTGTCCAAGTTCTGATCAATTGGTCTGCAATACGAATTGGGATAACCGCTTAATCAGCTTTGTAGATAATAACCGTAATCTACAGCATGATTTAAATGAAGAATTATTGACCTCTATAGATCTTAACCATCACTACGGTTCTATGAAATTACAACGTTTTGGAAAAAAACAAAATAGTATTATTTTTCAAGGTAGTTCTGGATTACCCATCGAGTCGAATGGCAGTTTTATCTATTGTTCTTATGACCAGCTTAAAAACTTTAAATTAATTCTTAGCAAAATGGGCCATGTGCGCTTAGAAGAGCTTAAAAATTGTTAGAACTCTACAGTCTAATGCAGAAGCTAACCCGTTCTTCATTTTGCAATATACTGCTTAGGTTTTAAACATTTCTTATTTTGAGATTAAGAACAATCGGAGATTACAACAATGACTGACATCGTAATTGTTAATGGTGCTCGTACTGCTATGGGTGGTTTTCAAGGATCACTATCAGGACTAACTGCTCCTGAACTAGGAGCAGTAACAATTAAAGAAGCAATCGCACGAGCAGGTTTACAGCCTACAGATGTCGAAGAAGTCATTATGGGTTGCGTATTACCAGCGGGTTTAAAGCAAGGCCCTGCTCGTCAAGCCATGCGTAAAGCAGGTTTACCTGATTCAACAGGAGCTGTGACAATTAATAAACTTTGTGGTTCAGGCATGAAGGCGGTAATGCAAGCGGCTGATATGATTAAAGCAGGAAGTGCTGAAATTGTAGTTGCCGGTGGTATGGAGTCGATGACCAATGCGCCTTATGTCTTACCCAAAGCACGTGCGGGATACCGTATGGGCCACGGTGAAATTAAAGACCATATGTTCTTTGATGGCTTAGAAGATGCTGAAACTGGTCGTTTAATGGGTTCATTTGCTCAAGATATGGCAAATACACGTGGTTATACTCGTGAGCAAATGGATGACTTTGCAATTCGTTCTTTAAAACGTGCTCAAACTGCGATTACTGAAGGCTACTTCAAAGATGAAATTGTACCTGTTACTGTTTCTACCCGTAAAGGGGATGTCATTGTCGATCAGGATGAACAACCCTTAAATGCCAAGATTGATAAAATCCCATCTCTTAAACCAGCTTTTGCAAAAGACGGTACAATTACTGCTGCAAACGCGAGTTCAATTTCTGATGGTGCTTCTGCACTAGTTTTAACATCGAGTGAAGTTGCAGCACAGCGCGGCTTACAGTCACTTGCAAAAATCATAGCCACAGCGTCAAATTCTCAACATCCTTCAGAATTTACAATTGCTCCTGTTGGCGCTATTGAAAAAGTACTTAAAAAAGCAGGTTGGAATGCTCAGGACGTTGACCTTTGGGAAATTAATGAAGCATTTGCGATGGTTACAATGTGCCCAATTGATGATTTCAAACTTGATCCAGAAAAAGTCAATATTCATGGTGGGGCATGTGCACTTGGTCACCCTGTAGGATCGACAGGTTCTCGTATTATTCTTACGCTTATTCATGCGCTTAAACGTACTGGTGGTAAAAAGGGTGTCGCTGCTCTTTGCATCGGCGGTGGTGAAGCAACAGCTGTTGCCATCGAAATTCTTTAATTAAAGCTTTTTTTAAAATCCCACTTCGGTGGGATTTTTTATGAAAAAACTACAAAAAATGACCCACAAAATCTCTTTTCCGTTTTAACTTATTCTTCTAAATGAAAACAACAATGGACAATAACAATGCAACTCAATCACTATCTCAATTTTCAAGGCCAGGCAGAGCAAGCTTTTAATTTTTATAAATCAGTATTCGGCGGTGAATTTGCCATGCTGAGCCGCTATAGCGATATACCGCCTAATGACGGTGTGACATTATCCGAAGCTCAAAAAAATTTAGTGCTCCATGTTTCCCTGCCGATTAACGAATACACTGTACTCATGGCATCAGATGTCATTGATCAATTCTGTACACCAAATAGTGTATTTACTCAGGGTAATAATCATTACATTGCAATTAACCTTGAAAAAGATGAGCAAGAAAAGGCAAAGCAACTTTTTGATGCCTTATCTGTAAATGGCAAAATTGAAATGCCACTAGAAAAAACGTTCTGGGGCGCTTTATACGGTGCTTTTACTGATCAATTTGGTGTCAAATGGATGGTTAACTGCCAGTTAGATACTTAATTCTTTAGCCCTTATAGAGATCTCAGTGTTTCTATAAGGGCTTTAAACATCGATATTAGAGTATTGCGCAATAATCATTAAGCCGACTGTAATAAAACCAATCCCAATCCATCCTGCGACATCAATGTTTTGCCCAAGAAAAATCTTTGCGAGAAAAGCGGTCGCCAATACCCCCACCCCAGACCACAACACATATAAAATTCCAGCTTGCATATATTTCAAAGCAATAGCAGCACATGCAAAAGAGATAATATACAAAACTAGAGCAATCCCCTGAGCAGTTTTATTAACTAATCCATTGCCTTTAGCTGAATAAAAGGTTGAAAGTACATCCGTCGCAATAGCGAATATTAACCACCAAGCACCAGGATTTATTTTTGAAATTAAAGCGAACATTCTTATTCTTCAATTCATTTATTTAAAAAATTATTTATAAAAAAAGCTGAACCTGAGTTCAGCCTTTTCACTTAGAAGCTATTTAAGCACCAGTTTGATAACTTGCTTTTGGCACAGCTGTTGAAGCTTGGTAAGGATGAGTAAAGTCTTGCAAACCAGCAGCAGCTTCTTGCACATCTTTACCTTCTTTAATGACAAAACTATCAAAACCTGAACGTTTTAAATAATTTAAGACATCCTTAAATACATCACCTGTTGCACGTAGTTCACCTTGGAAACCTTGGCGACGTAATAATGCAGCGAATGAATAACCTCGCCCATCTCCGAAACCTGCGAACTCGATAAAAATTGCATCAAGTTCACTAAGTGGGAATGTATGATCTTCTGGTGAATCGTTCACAGTCACATACAAAGCTTTTTTACCTTGAATGTTAGCCAGTTGATCGAGCTGTGCTGTTGTTAAAACAACGTCACCTTGAGGAATCACACCATCTTCAGCAATGATTTGATAAGTATTATCTGCAATCGTGCCATCTTTATAAAGCACAGGTAGAGCTGTATTAAGCATATGCACGCTCCTTAAATGGTTGAATTCCTACACGGCGATATGTATCAACGAAACGCTCACCTTCAGTACGTAAATCAAGATACGTATTTAATACTTCTTCAATGACATCAGGCACGGCTTCTGCTGCAAATGATGGTCCTAAGATGTCACCAATTGAAGCATCATGGTCTGAATTACCACCTAATGTAATTTGATAGAACTCAGCGCCTTTTTTATCTACACCTAAAATACCGATGTTACCCACGTGGTGGTGACCACAAGCATTCATACAGCCAGAAATATTTAAGTCTAAATGACCAAGATCATAAACTTTATCTAAATCTTCAAAACGGCGTGTAATCGCTTCAGCAATAGGAATTGATTTCGCATTTGCAAGTGAACAGAAATCACCACCCGGGCAGCTAATAATATCGGTAATAAAGCCGATATGCGCACGAGCCATGTTGTGTTGTTCAAGCGCTTGCCATACATCGAACAAATCTTTTTGAGGTACATCTGCCAAAGCAATGTTTTGTTCGTGAGTCGTACGAAGTTCACCAAACGTATATTTATCAGCGAGATCTGCAATGAAGTTCATTTCTTCAGTGGTCATATCGCCTGGTGCGATACCTGCACGTTTTAAAGAAATCGTAACAATACGATAGCCCTTTACTTTATGCGCATGCGTATTGATATTGAACCATTGTTTGAATTTTGGATGCTCAGCAAATAAAGCTGTAAAGTCTTCATCTTCTAAATCTTGATAATCAAACGGCGTGAACTCTTCGTCTAATTTTTTCAAGATTTCTGGCTGAATTTTTAATGTTTCACGTGTGTGTTCAAATTCAGCTTCAACTTTCTGTGCAAATACTTCAGGCGTTAATGCTTTAACCAAGATTTTGATACGCGCCTTATATTTGTTATCACGACGGCCATGTAAGTTATAAACACGTAACACTGCTTCTAAATAAGCAATTAAATCTTCACGTGGTAAAAACTCGCGAATGACACTACCAATAATCGGAGTACGGCCTAAACCACCACCCACCATGATTTTGTAGCCCATCTCGCCTGCTTCATTACGCACGATATACACACCAATATCGTGGAATGCTGTTGCTGCACGGTCTTTTTCTTCAAGTGCAGAAACGGCAATTTTAAATTTACGTGGTAAGAATGCAAATTCCGGGTGGAATGTACTCCACTGACGAATCAATTCACATGTTGGGCGTGGATCAGCAATTTCACCTGCAACTACACCTGCATACTGGTCAGTAGTCGTGTTACGAATACAGTTACCACTGGTTTGAATGGCATGCATTTGTACAGTTGCGAGTTCAGCTAAAATTTCTGGCACATCTTCAAGTGCAGGCCAGTTTAGCTGAATATTTTGACGCGTAGATACGTGTGCATAGCCACGGTCATATTGAGTTGATACTTCAGCAATTTTACGTAATTGTTTTGAGTTCATTAAGCCATACGGCACAGCAATACGTAGCATTGGTGCATAACGTTGCACATATAAACCATTTTGCAAACGTAATGGGCGGTATTCATCTTCAGAAAGTTTGCCCGCTAAATAGCGCTCTGTCTGATCGCGGAACTGAGCAACTCGTTGATTAATCAGCTGCTGATCGAAATCGGTATATAAATACATGGCGTATGGCTAGTAGATTCATTATTAAGGCGGATAGCATAGCGAGCTTTTATTCATCAATAAAATGCTTTTTTTGCATATTTAATAACGGTTTTATTGATAAGCTTTAATCTAAATTGACATAAAAAAAGCCCAGATAAATCCGGGCTTTTTTGATAGCAAACTTTTATTTGTTATCTGGTAATGCATAAGCCACTAAATAGTCGCCCATTTTTGTACCAAATGAACCATGACCACCGGCCATAATTACAACATATTGTTTACCATTAATTTCATAAGTCATTGGTGTTGCTTGTCCACCTGCTGGTAAACGCGCTTCCCAAAGTTTCTCACCATTCGTTACGTTAAACGCACGGATGTAGTTATCTTGAGTTGCACCAACAAACATGACATTACCTGCAGTAGAAATAGAACCACCTAAACCAGGAACACCAATTTTTACAGCTGGTAACTGGAACAAGTTCGGTAAACTGTCACGAATTGTACCAATACGTTTTTTCCAAACGACTTCATGAGTTTTCAAATCTACGCCAGCAACATATCCCCAAGCAGGTTGTTTACAAGGTAAACCAAGTGGAGATAAGAATGCGCTGATTTCAACACCATAAGGTACGCCATACATTGGCTGTACACCCTGCTCAGTTCCCGCACCTTTTGCAGTTTGCGCACGGTTTGGATCAGCAGGAATTAAACGACTCACGAATGGCAGACCAATCGGGTTCATTACAGCAACTTGACGGTCAGGGTTAACTGACATACCGCCCCATTCAAACACACCTAAGTTACCAGGGAAAACTAAAGTACCGTTTTCAGATGGTGGCGTATAAATACCATCGTAATTGAGGCGTTTGAAAGACACACGACACATAAGCTGATCAAGCATAGTGGCACCCCACATGTCTTTATCAGTTAATTTATCTTGTGGTGCCAAGTTCAAATCAGAGAATGGCTGAGTTTTTGAATAATGCTCACCTTTAGTCTGTGGTCCGCGTTTAACTGTTTGTGGAACTGGTTTCTCAGTTACAGGAACAATTGGCTGACCATTACGACGATCAAGAACAAAGGCATTACCTGTTTTGGTCAAGACATAAATTGCTGGAACAGTTTTACCAGATTTATCTTTAATATCTGCCAAAGATGGTTGTGACGGTACGTCCATATCCCATAAATCGTGATGGGTTGTCTGGAAGTTCCAAATCAATTTACCTGTTGAAGCGTTAATCGCTAACATAGAGTTTGCATAACGTTCTTTCAACTCGGTACGGTCACCACCCCAGATATCTGGAGTACCTACACCTGTTGGAACATAAACGATATCAAGTTTGGCATCGTATGCTAAAGGTGCCCAAGCATTTGGTGAGTTATGAACAAAGGTTGTACCTTCACCTGGCATTGCATTTGGATCTGCTGCTCCAGTATCAAATACCCAAAGAAGCTTACCAGTGTTTACGTCATATCCACGGATAACACCTGATGGCTCTTTATTTGAATAGTTGTCGGTAACTGAACCGGCAATAACCACTGTTGAACCAGTAACAACACCTGGAGATGTTGGGTTATAACCACCTGGATAAGCATATGGCATGAATTCTTGTAAATTCACTTCACCATTTTGACCAAAGTCAGTACATGCTTTACCTGTGTCAGCATTTACAGCAACTAAACGTCCGTCATTGACTGGAACAAAGACTTTACGTGGACATTGAGTTGAAGTCGACTTTTTAGTTTGTAAGCTTGTCGCAAATTCAGTTGTGTTGTTTGCATCGTAATACATTACACCACGACAAGTTAAATGCTGGAACGATTTATCCGTTTTAAGCTTCGGATCAAAACGCCATTTTTCTTTACCTGTAGCTGGGTCAATCGCAATTAATTGCTGGTGAGCCGTACAGATAAACATGTTATTACCAATTTTAATTGGTGTAACCTGATTGGTTGTTTCGCCAGAGTCATTATCTGTTTTGAAATCACCAGTACGGAATGTCCAGGCAACTTTCAGATCTTTTACGTTCTGGTCATTAATCTGTTTCAATGGAGAATAACGTTCACCAGCTTGAGTACGACCATAAGCAGGCCAGTCGCTCTCTGCAACGCCCGGAACAGCTTGAGCAGTTTCTGGTTGAGGTGTCTTGATTTCACCATTAATTTCTTGCGGATCATTGAAGATAGAATAAACCATCAACACGATTGCAATTGCTAAAGTTGAAGATAAGGCAACTTTACTTGATCCAAGGTTGTTGATTCCACGAGTTACAGCCGGAACCAATAACCATAAACCAAGAATACCTAAAATATCTAAACGTGGTGCAAGCGCCCAAAAGTCTGTTCCAACTTCCCAGACACTCCAGATAATAGTACCTAGCATTAATGCGGCATAAACCCACAAAGCAGCAGAAGCGCGCTTGTAGAGTTGCCATGCAACAATGAGAAGTAAGACTCCAGCTACAATATAGTAAATTGAACCGCCTAGTGTAGCGAGCCAAATACCTCCAATTAGCAGGAATAACGCCAATAACCCAATAATAATTACGGTAAAAGTCGTTAAACCTGATCTTGAAGAAGGTTGATTCATAAACCACCTCTTATCAATCATCATTTTTATCGGAAAGATGTGCCAAAAAACTTATAGAAAAATGACATCACCAATACGTCTAAAACAAAATTCAGGCATAAAGAAAAAAACGGAAGGTCAGGATACTTCAATCAATGATTTAACCCTCGACAATCCGTTTTCGGAATAATTACTTAGAATGCAGTTGAGAACTTAATTCCGCCTACCCAAGTGTTATCACCATTTTTTAATGCACCAACATGACGAACATATTGCACATTTGGACGAATAGTTAGCCAGTTAGTGGCATGAATACCATAGTAAAGCTCGGTATTATATTCTGTGTCGTATTCTTTGGCTTGAACATCGCTCCAATCATCATTGATATGGATACGAGCAACACCAAGTGCCAACTCATCTTGAGGACGTTGATTGAGCAAACCTTTATAGACTAAGCCTATATTTTGCATGTTATCAACTTTGTTGGTATCTGAGTCGTGGAAAGTTAGGTTCACAAACCCTGTTAAACCACGGTCAGTTTGATCAGCTGGCTGGAATAATTTCTGTTTTGCAGTTACCCAAACACCTTGCTTATGAGATGTTTTAGTTGAATCTGCAATTTCTTTGGCATCGGCAGTACTATAGTAATAACCTAAACGGTATTCACCAGGCATGCTTTGCACACCTAATTTAGGTGACCAAACTACTTCTGCTGGAATAATTGCACCGTGAGAACCATCTGTACTTAGGTTGAAGCCTTTGCCACGTTCCAAGTTTTCAGGGTTATATTCATATACACCCACTTGTGTATATAAATCAGGTTGCAAGTTATATTTGACACGCATTGCCCATTGGCTAACTGGCCAGTTATACCACTGATCGCCTACCCAGTTACCCACTTGTGAACCACAAAGTGCCAAGTTCTGGAAATCACAGTCAAAACTATTAAAGTCTTCACCCTCACCAAAACGGCCCACTTTAACATCTAACTTCTGATCAAGGAATTTTTTCTTGATCCATAAATCTGTTAAACGCCAAGTTTGTTCACGGCCCCACACTTCTTGAACAGAACTTTGGTGCCCAGCCAATGCTGGAGAATGTTCAGAAAGCGATTGCCCATCACGATAAGTTAATGTGATTTGAGCTTCTGTATCTTGCCACCCTAAAATTTTACCTAGGTCCAAATGAGAACCTAAAGCAAGTTGCCCTGTATAAGCACTACCGTGTGTAGATGTTTGTTTGGAATCTAAAATACCGGCATATTCACCGGTATATCCAAAAGAAAAATCATAACCTTGTGCTTGCAACGCTGTACGTTGCCCGTTCCAATCACCCAACATCCAAGAACCATTTGGGTCAAATGCAGCAGCAGCTTGTGCATGCTGAACAAAAAGAGTAATTGATAAAACGGATAAACAGGAAACCATCAAAGATTTATGCGTTTTCATGTTTACGAACCTTTTATGTCTTTGTTTATAAAGGTTACGCTAATTTTATGTAAAGAAATTATTCAAAATGTTAATCAATTGATTATTCAGATAATAATTTCAATACATACTGTATAAGAAATAGCCCCTTAACCTCACCACTGCCCTTCGCCAAGTTTTTGACCTACAAAGGAATATCTCATTTGCGAACGTGAAAACTTAATTGGGCATGCAATTTGCGGTTCTGTATCTGGCGTATTATTTTGCAAAGGAACATTCACAATCCATCCACGTTGTTGTGCTAACGGTGAATTTAAAGCCTCACTTAAACTCAAAACCGGTTCTACACAAACATCGAGATTTGCAAAAATTTCATGCCATTCTTTGAATGTTTTGGCTTTAATTTTTTCTTGAATGGCTTGCTTAACTTCCTGTCGATCTTGCTCATCTAATGACGCACCTTTTTGTAATAACACAGGTAAATCTAGTGCTGCAGACAAACCTGCCATAAATTGTGGTTCAAGACTACCGATAGAAAGATAACGGCCATCTTGCGTCATATAATAGTCATAGAAAATCCCCCCATTGAGCATCCCCTGCTCGGGAGCCTGTTCAACTTGTGCGGCAAGCGTGGCTGAAGCTGCCATACTATTTAGACTTGCAACACAGTCCGTCATGGAAATATCAATATATTGACCTATACCGCTACGGCTGCGTTCAACTACAGCAGCCAAGATCGCAATGACTGCATGTAATGAACCACCAGCAATATCGGCAACCTGAATACCAAGCGGTGGCGGACCGCTATCTTGTCGGCCGCTATACCCAGCAATACCAGCTAAAGCTAAATAATTAATGTCGTGCCCAGCCCGATCTTTATAACTTCCAGTTTGGCCATAACCTGTAATTGAACAATAAATTAAACGCGGGTTAATTTCTGCAAGGGTGGCATAGTCCAGCCCTAAACGGCGCATGACATCTGGCCGAAACTGCTCAATCACAATATCAAACTCAGAAATCTTGGCTTTAATCAGATCAATACTTGCAGCATCTTTTAAGTCGAGAACAATCGACTGCTTATTTCGATTTAGATAACTATGTGCAGTCGCCTGTCCATTTGCATAGGGCGGCATAATCCGAATGAGGTCTGGACGTGATGGAGATTCAATATGGATGACTTCTGCCCCCATATCGGCTAAATACATTGTGGCGAAAGGTCCAGGTAAGAGCGTCGAGAAATCGAGAACTTTAAGTCCATTTAATGCAGTCGTCATCGTTTTTTTAACCACTATTATTCGAATTTTCTTTTATATTAGTTAAGCAAATATTCTAAAACAATGTCATGTTCAGCCATTTACCTTGATCATTTCGGCAATTTAACATGTAAAAAGTGCTTTTACACTGTTGTAAATCGCCAATTTATTTTTTTAGACGGTCATTTAGGTCAATTTAAAGTGAACATCAAAGAGACTGAAGGATTCAATATGAGTCGCGATACGATTAGCATCCACTTCGTGAATGCGGCTTTGACAGGCGTAAAGCGCCTTGGCATGGATGTCGAGACGTTACTTTCACATGTGGGTATCGAAGCGGAACTATTACGTCAACCTAAAGCTCGAATCTCACCAGAACAATATACCCGTTTTATAAAAATGTTATGGATGGTCACACAAGACGAACACGTTGGTTTCGATGTACAACCGCGTCGTTTGGGCACTTTTGCCATTATGTGTCAGTTGATTATTCATGCAAAAACCTTGGGCCAAGCCCTTGAACTTTCATCTCAATTTTACAAATTATTTGGTGATGAATGGTCAGTAACGCTGGAGCGTGACAAACATGAAGCACGTTTAGTACCTCTCATTCCAAAAACATTAGATCCCGATCATTTCATTACTGAAAGTATGCTCATGATCTGGCATGGATTGGCATCATGGCTGATTGAACGTCGCTTACCATTAGAACGTGTTCATTTTAGCTATCCACGTCCTGCACATGCAGATGAATATGACGCGTTATTCTTTGCGCCGGTTATGCAATTTGACGCACCGCGTACCGAAATAACCTTTGCGGCTGATTATCTTGACTTACCAATTCGCCAAGATGAAAAAACATTAGAAGAATTCTTAAAAGCAGCCCCTGCTCAGCTTTTAGTAAAATTCAAAAATACCAATTCGTTGACTTCACGTATTCGTGAAGTACTCAAAAGCCAAATTGGTGAAGAAATGCCAACGCTCAATGACGTTGCATCAATGTTGTATTTATCTCCGCAAACTTTACGCCGCCGCCTAGCTGCCGAAGGTAAAAGCTATCAGGGCGTGAAAGACGCTTTACGCCGAGATGCTGCGATTCATTTATTACTCAATCCTGAGTTAACACTTGAAGATGTTGCTCAGCAAGTTGGTTTTAGTGAAACCAGTACATTCCACCGTGCATTTAAAAAGTGGACTGGTGTTACTCCCGGTCTATATCGCCAGCTCCATGGTTACCATTAATTCTTAAATCTCTTTAGTTTCACATTTAGCCCAAGTTCAACTTGGGCTTTTTTGTATCGCCATTGGCAAAAATCATCACCTGACTGGTGCGCTTATCGTCATTGCACTCCCTCTTAAAAACAGTACACTCAAAAACACGACAAAGTTTAAGTAATAAAAAAAGGAACTGTTATGAGCGAGGCTTATATTATTGACGCCATTCGCACACCACGCGGAAAAGGAAAAAAAGACGGCTCTCTTTACGAAGTAAAACCAATCACATTACTCACCACTCTATTAAACGAATTACAGCAACGCCATCAACTCGATACATCTAAAGTAGATGATATTGTTCTGGGCTGCGTGACACCAATTGGTGATCAGGGCGGTGATATTGCCAAAACAGCAGCGATTGCAGCGGGCTGGAATGATGATGTTGCAGGTGTGCAAATTAACCGCTTTTGTGCTTCAGGTTTAGAAGCGGTCAACATGGCAGCCATGAAAGTTCGTTCTGGTTGGGAAGATTTAGTGGTTGCTGGTGGCGTTGAATCAATGTCACGTATCCCAATGGGTTCTGATGGCGGACCGTGGGCGTTAGATCCGGAAACCAACCTTAAATCATCTTTTGTTCCACAAGGTGTTGGCGCTGACCTCATTGCAACCTTAGATGGCTATAGCCGAGAAGATGTTGATAATTTTGCCGTAAAGTCACAACAAAAAGCAGCGGCAGCTCAAGCAAATGGTTATTTCGATCAATCAGTTGTGCCTGTCAAAGATCACTCAGGTGTTGTGATTTTAGAAAAAGATGAATTTATTAAAGGCAATACCACACTTGAAGGACTCGCAAAGCTCAACCCAAGTTTTGAAATGATGGGGCAAATGGGCTTTGATGCTGTTGCCCTGCAAAAATATCCAGAAGCACAAAAAGTAAATCATGTTCATCATGCTGGTAACTCATCAGGTATTGTCGATGGAGCAGCTCTTGTTTTACTGGCTTCAGAAAAAGCAGTGAAAGAACAAAACTTAAAACCACGCGCTAAAGTTTTGGCGACTGCCCTAGTCGGTACTGATCCAACCATTATGCTGACTGGTCCTGCCCCTGCTGCACGCAAAGCCTTGGAAAAAGCTGGTTTAACAATTGATGATATTGACCTATTTGAAGTCAACGAAGCATTTGCAGCTGTCGTGATGCGTTTTATAAATGAACTTAATGTACCTGCTGAAAAAGTCAACGTAAATGGCGGTGCGATTGCTTTAGGCCATCCCTTAGGAGCAACCGGTGCCATGATTTTGGGTACATTACTTGATGAGCTTGAACGTCAAAATAAAAAACGCGGTTTAGCAACGCTCTGTGTCGGCGGTGGTATGGGTATTGCCACCATTATTGAACGTGTATAAAAATTTAGGGATATATAAAGATGAGTGCAATTCAATACGAAAAAAATGCCGACAATATTGTCATCTTGACACTTGATTCAACTGGTCAGTCTGCAAATACCATGAATGCAGAATTTCGTGACTCGCTTGATGAGGTCACCCAGAAACTTAAAGCAGAAACAGAACTTTCAGGTGTTATTTTTCGCTCAGCAAAAAAAACTTTCTTTGCTGGGGGTGATTTAGATGAACTGATTCAAGTGCAACCTGAGCATGCAACTGACTTTTTCAATATGGTTGAGAAGTTAAAAGGTCATCTAAGAACGATTGAAACACTAGGAGTTCCAGTTGTTGCAGCATTGAATGGCACGGCACTGGGCGGAGGATGGGAAATCGCATTAAGTTGCCATCACCGTATTGCAATCAATGACCCGAAAAGCAAATTTGGTCTACCAGAAGTTACCTTAGGTTTACTACCGGGCGGCGGTGGTATTGTACGTATGGTCCGTCTGCTTGGTCTTCAAAATGCATTCCCATTTTTAATGGAAGGTAAGCAGTTCGGTGTCGATAAAGCCAAATCTTTAGGCTTAATTCATGACACAGCTGAAAATGAACAAGAACTTTTAGATAAAGCGATTGCTTGGATCAAAGCCAATCCAAAATCTCAACAGCCTTTTGATGTGAAGGGTTATAAAATTCCGGGTGGCGATCCAAAAACTCCGGCAGTTGCACAAGTTCTTGCCATTGCACCAGCCATGTTAAAAGACAAAACCAAGGGCTGCTACCCTGCTCCTGAAGCGATTATGGCTGCCGCAGTTGAAGGTGCTCAAGTTGATGTCGATACCGCCTTGCGCATCGAGTCTCGCTACTTTACTCAACTAGCAACAGGCCAAATTTCTAAAAATATGATTGGCACTTTCTGGCACGGCCTAAATGCAATTAAGTCGGGTGCTAGCCGTCCTGCCGATATTGCAAAATGGCAAGCCACTAAAGTAGGCGTGTTGGGTGCGGGCATGATGGGTGCCGGTATTGCCTACGCCACTGCAATTAAAGGCATTCCTGTTATTCTTAAAGATGTATCTGTTGAAAATGCTGAAAAAGGCAAAGCTTATTCTCAGAAATTGCTAGATAAACGTGTTTCACAAGGCCGCATGACGGCAGAAAAACGTGATCAGATTTTATCGCTCATTACGGCCACAGCTTCTGCTGAAGACTTACAAGGTTGTGACCTGATTATTGAAGCCGTATTTGAAAACCAAGAGCTCAAAGCGAAAGTCACTCAAGAAGCTGAACAATACTTAGCGCCTAATGGTGTAATGGCATCAAATACATCCACCCTACCGATTACAGGTTTAGCGCAAGCAAGCAAGGATGATAAAGCATTTATTGGACTGCATTTCTTTAGCCCTGTCGACAAAATGCAGTTGGTTGAGATTATTAAAGGTAAAAACACCTCCGCAGAGACACTTGCTAAAACCTACGACTTTGTACAGCAAATTGGAAAAACACCAATCGTTGTCAATGATAGCCGTGGCTTCTTTACTAGTCGTGTGTTTGGTACTTTTATTCAAGAAGGTATGCGATTACTTGCAGAAGGCGTCCATCCAGCGCGTATTGAAATGGCAGCACTGAAAGCTGGCATGCCGGTAGGACCACTTGCGATTCAAGATGAAGTGTCTTTAACTTTAACGGAGCATGTTGCAAGTGAAACGCGTAAGGCACTACAAGCTGAAGGCAAAGAGTTACCGAAAACACTGGTAGATGAAGTGATTCATACCATGATTCATGAATTAAACCGTAAAGGTAAAGCTGCTGGCGCAGGTTTTTATGATTATCCTGAAAATGGCAAAAAGCACCTATGGGAAGGCTTAAACCGTTGGCAAAAAGATCATGATATCTCCGAACAAGATATGATTGACCGTATTTTGTTTGTACAAGCCTTAGATACCCTACGTTGTTACGAAGAAGGGGTATTAGAGTCAGTGATTGATGCCAATGTCGGTTCTATTTTTGGAATTGGTTATGCCCCGTGGACGGGAGGAGCGATTCAATTCTTAAATCAATATGGTATTGATAAAGCAAAAAAACGTGCCGAAGAGTTGGCTGCCAAATATGGTGAGCGCTTCACGCCTCCAACGTTACTAAAAACTAAAGCAGAGCAGAAGCAAAATATTCAATAAGTTAGAGCTCTTGAATATTTAAAAATTGCATAAACCTTACCCATATAAATATATTTTATTTATATGGGTTTTTCTTTATGACCTTTAAGATTTCAGCCTTATACCTAAATATGCTATAAATAGACTTCATTTCTGTGCTTCTACAGCACATTCGAGATATCCTTATGTCCGATAAAAATTCTTCCGAATCAGCAATTTTAGGCTGGAAATTTGTTCTAATCGTCGGTGTTTTAAGTGCGATCTTCCTTGGCTTTTTCTATTTAGCAATGAGTAATGAGCCTGACTATATGCCAGGAGCACAGCGCAAAGCTCAACAGCATGAAATGCAGCAAAAAGCTGAGAAATCAACAGATCAGCAAACTCAGCATGACAATATGCCTGAAATGGACATGCAAGAACATCAGCATTCACATCAGTAATCAGATATTTTTCAAATGACAGATTTTTCTCGCAATGCACTGGTTGTAGAAGGTGGAGGCATGCGTGGTGCCTTTACCAGTGGTGTACTTGATGCTTTTCTACAACAACGGTTCAACCCTTTTGATTTATATGTGGGCGTATCTTCTGGTTCGACCAATGTAGCTAACTACCTGGCAGGCCAACAGGGTCGCACCTTAACCTTCTATATTGATCATTCACTACGTCCTGAATTTATCGATTACAAACGCTTCTTTAAAGGTGGTGATTTACTCGATTTAAAATGGATGTGGGAAATTGGCGAGCAAGAACATCCTCTCGATCAACAGAGCCTTTTTGCCAAAAATCCAGATTTTTATATGGTATTGACGCATGCTAAAACTGGTCATGCTGAGTATCTTCGTGCTGGTAAAGATAATTTGCTAAATGCACTGCGTGCTTCTAGCTCAATTCCGGTTTTAACTCGTCATCCCGTCGATATTATGGGTGAACCCTACTTTGATGGCGGCGTTGCAGATGCTCTACCCGTTCGCTGGGCGGCTCAGCAAAGTGGTGTCAAAAAGCTATTAGTTTTACGTACTCGTCCGAAGAACTATTTTAAAGCCAGTAGCCGAGGCGACCAATTCCTTGCGAAATATGCTTTTAAACACCATTACGGTTTTGCAAATAGTTTGCGTAACCGCTGTGCCCGTTATAATGCTTCAGTTGAATTTGTTCGTAGCAGTAACCCAGAACAGCAAATTTTAGAGGTATGCCCACCGCCTCTTAAAAATATGGCAGGTCGTTTAACGACAAATCCGAAAAAGCTTCGTTACAGTTATGAAGTTGGTTTGGAAACAGGCTTACAAGCCATCGAAAACTGGAATGCGATGAAGTAATTCAAAGTTGAGATTTCTAAAAAGGAATCTCAACTTAACGCTAAAGTCATATCAATATGTGGAATACCACAGTCTTGGTAAACTTCACCCTGCACTTTGAAACCTAAAGCTTCGTAAAAAGCCGTCACATAGGTTTGCGCGGAAAGCTTTAAATAAGGCAATTTATGTTGGCGCGCATATTCAATAATATGCTGCATTAGAATTTTACCTATCCCTTGCTTTCGATAAGGCATTAAAACAGCAACACGCCCTACGCTATGCTGCGGCAACAAACGTGCTGTAGCGATAGGCTGCTCTTTGTTATACACCATAAAGTGCACAGCAGTGGCGTCAAAATCATCCCATTCATCTTCGGGCTCAATGCCTTGCTCTTGAATAAAGACTTGTTCACGGATGTATTTTGCAGCTTCCTCAAACTGCGTCCAACTACCCGCTATAACTTTATACATCCACTCACCTTCCTAGCATTTGCAGCCAATATTTTCGATCGGCAACTGGTCTTGTAATAACAATTCCAAGGTCTGTTTTTTAATACCATACATTTCTTTCAATGCTTGAATTTGAGCCATAATCTTGGCATCAGGTTGTGTCACGTTTTTGCGTTTAGTCGCCAAAATCATTTTATTTTTACTGGTGTGTTCAAGCGATACAAACTCAAAAACTTTGGTTTCATAGCCATATGCTTTCAAAAGTAAAGCACGTAAGGTATCGGTCAACATCTCGGCTTGTTGTCCCGCATGAATACCAAACTGTAGCATGGGTTGTAAAACTTCAGGACTATGGAGTTGTGGACGCAACTCTTTGTGACAGCATGGCGCGCACATAATCATCGAAGCATTTAAGCGAATTCCCGTATGGATAGCAAAGTCAGTCGCAATATCACATGCATGTAAAGCAATCATCACGTCCAGCTTTTCCGGCTGATAACTACGAACATCACCTTCAAAAAAGTCTAAATGATTAAAATGTACTTTGTCTGCAACGTTCTGGCAAAATTCCACTAAATTACGGCGCAGCTCTACACCCGTAATGAGCGGAACCTTTTGTTGTTCTTGTAAATAATCATACAAAGCAAAAGTTAAATACCCTTTTCCTGAACCAAAATCGACAATATTTAACTCTTTTTGCTCAGCATCAATCTGCTCATATGCGCTCGCAAAAATTTCGATAAATTTATTAATCTGCTTCCATTTACGAGCCATACTTGGAATGATTTGAGCTTTCTCATCGGTAATACCAAGCTCTTTTAAAAATGCACTACCCTGCTGTACATAACGCTGTTTCTCACGATCATGCGCTTGTACAGTTGGAGCAGTGGTCATGCTTTGCTTTTTACCCATATTAAGCATGGCTTTTTTCTTATTTTTTTTAAGCTGGATTTCTTGATGCGTTGAAAATAAATTCGCTTGTTTGCATTGCGTAATCAGCACTGCTATCTGTTCTAAGCCATCTTCGAATGAATAATTTTTAGTCACATCTTGGGTGGTATGATGATATAGCGCGGAAAGTTGTTTTTTTCCATGTAGCTCCACAACACGGAAAGTAATTTTTTCCAGCTGTGTCAACTCTCCTTTATATTGGCTCAAAATCAAACGTTCAAAAGTCTGCTGATTAAGCATTTGTTTGATTTCATGAAAGAATTGCTGTTCTTGCTCAAAGGAGAAAACCGACACTGATATACCTAAAAAATGGTGACTCATATAAAGTGAAAGTTTAAAGGGTATAGGATTAAAAATAAAATAACTTTACGACTGTTTTGCATTTCTATACATTTGTATTTTTAATCAAAAAATAAACTTATGAGTAAATCGGTGTTAGAAACCTACGACCCAAAAGAAGAACTTTTTAATGCCTACAGCCATGGCGCTGGTGTGGTTATGGCAGTAATTGCCTCTGTCTTTTTAATTATAAAAGGATCTTATCTTTCCACTGCCCAGTGGATAGGTTTATGGGTATATGCTTTTAGCTTAATTCTCGTGTTTACTAGTTCGACTCTCTATCATTTTGCACAAACACAAAATTTACGTTACTGGTATAAAAAACTCGATCACACGGCTATTTATTATTTAATTGCTGGAACATATACCCCGTTCTTAAGTATTGCTATACCTACACAAAAAGCTCATATTTTACTTATTGCGCTCTGGAGCATTGCTGCAATTGGTACACTTTTCAAGTTAGTTTTTATTCACCGTTTTCAGAAAATTTCGCTACTTGCTTATGTTCTTATGGGTTGGCTTGCCGTTTTTGTAATGGATGATATGCGAACCTATTTAAGCAAAGATACTTTGATGTTATTGATTACTGGAGGTTTAGCTTACACCGTTGGAGCATTGTTTTACGCGTTAAAAAAGGTAAGATATACCCATGCGATATGGCATATTTTTGTGCTTTTAGGTGCAGGTGCACACTTTCTTGCTATCTATTGGTACGTTGTTTAGTCCATTTTTCACTCATATTCAGTGATCCTGAAAGAGTCATGGATGATGTTCTTTCACGCTATTCTTTTAAGAAAAATATGCCTTTAAAGAGAATAGTAAATTAAAAATAAATTTTAACTGATATAAGGACTTATATGGAGTCAACCTCTGCGACTGCTGCTCCTGTAGTAGCCACCAATTCGAAAACACGGGTTTTGTTTGCAAGTTTAGTCGGTACAACCATTGAGTTCTTCGACTTTTATATCTATGCAACTGCTGCCGTTATCATTTTTCCACATCTATTTTTCCCTGCCAGTAGTGGTAGTGCCGCAGTCTTACAATCACTTGCAACTTTTGCAATCGCCTTTATTGCCCGTCCTATCGGTGCAGCACTATTTGGGCATTTAGGAGATCGTATAGGTCGTAAAGCAACATTGGTGGCAGCATTACTCACTATGGGTATCTCAACCGTATGTATTGGCTTATTACCAACCTATGCTCAGATTGGAATTGTCGCGCCTTTATTGCTCGCCTTATGCCGTTTAGGACAAGGCTTAGGCTTAGGTGGTGAATGGAGTGGTGCTGTTTTACTTGCTACAGAAAATGCACCTGAAGGCAAACGTGCATGGTATGGCATGTTCCCTCAGCTTGGCGCACCTATCGGTTTTATTTTAGCAACTGGTTCATTTTTACTTCTAAGTGCTGCTATTCCTGAGCAAGCATTCATGCAATGGGGCTGGCGTATTCCTTTTATTGCAAGTGCTGTCTTGGTTATTGTTGGCTTATACATTCGTTTAAAACTTCATGAGACCCCTGCTTTCCAGAAGGTTTTAGATAAACAAAAAGAAGTTAATATTCCATTTAAAGAAGTGGTGACAAAACACACGGGCAAACTTATTCTCGGTACAATTGCAGCAATCTGTACTTTCGTTGTGTTTTATTTAACTACAGTATTCGCACTTAACTGGGGAACAACTAAACTAGGCTATGCGCGTGGTGAGTTCTTAGAACTTCAATTGTTTGCAACCCTTTGCTTTGCAGCCTTTATCCCTCTTTCTGCCATTTTTGCAGAAAAATTTGGCCGTAAAGCTACTTCTATTGGTGTATGTATTGCTGCTGCAATTTTCGGACTGTTTTTCTCTAGTATGTTAGAGTCTGGAAACACACTCATTGTGTTTTTGTTCTTGTGTACTGGCTTAGCAATTATGGGCTTGACCTATGGTCCAATTGGTACTGTCCTTTCAGAAATTTTCCCAACCTCAGTACGTTATACGGGTTCAGCTTTAACGTTTAACTTGGCTGGTATTTTTGGTGCTTCTTTTGCACCGCTTATTGCAACTAAACTTGCTGAAACATATGGTTTATATGCAGTTGGTTATTATCTTACAGCAGCATCACTTTTATCATTAATCGCGTTTTTATTAATACGCGAAACAAAAAATGTAGATGTAAATAATCAGATTTAAATATTTTCAAACACCCTAATATAAAAAAGCCGGTTCAAAATTGACCGGCTTTTTTATATATAGAACTTAGTTCAATGATGCAGGATTTGCAGGTGTAACACTGTTTGGTACAGCTGGGGCAGTTACATTATTCGCTGCAACTGCTGCTGCACCAGCAACAGCAGCTTCACCAATTAATGCAACTTTTGCTTTTTCTTGGCTCTTTGGAGATAGAGCTGGGTTACTTGCAACAATACGATTAATATTTGCAGAGTTTGCTGGAGCGATCGCAGCAGTTTGTAAAATGATTGGGCGATTACCCGTGTTACCCAATGTATAACGAATACCTGTACGGGGGCTAATCACCGTCGTATTTTCTTGTTTCACTACAGCCTGAGCCGAAGTTGGGCCTTTTGCCGCAAGTACTTTATCAACCGTTGTGGTTTGAGGGGCTGAAGCTGTTTCTGCTGCGAAAACAAAACTTGGCACAGCAAGAACAGTTAAAAATAAAGGTTGTAATACTTTTTTCATTGTCTTTCCAACATACACTCTGGATGAGAAGTAAATAGCATTTAATGCTTAAAACTGCAAACATTATTCACAGGCTTACTACAAACGAAAAAAAAGCAGAACAATCGTTCTGCTTTTTTTATAACACAAATTAAATTTTGCCGTGACACTGTTTATATTTCAAACCAGAACCACATGGACATGGAGCATTACGACTTTCAGGTACAGGGAACGTTTGTTGTTCAGTAGCCGACTCATTAAGTGCTTCTTGAGAAGCGGTCACTTCACCTGTTAATCCATCCACATCATCATGTTCAAAAGAAAGCTTCATTGCTTCTGCTTGTTGCTGCTGTTGAGCTTCCATTTCTGCAAGCTCTTCTGGTGTTGGGATATGTACGCGAGACAGATCAGTTACAACATCAGTTTTAATTACACCCAGCATATTCACGAACAAGTTAAATGCTTCTTTTTTATATTCCTGCTCAGGATTTTTTTGCGCATAGCCACGTAAGTGGATACCTTGACGTAAATAATCCATTGCAGCCAAATGATCTTTCCAATGGCGATCAAGAGAATTTAAAACGAAATGACGCTCAAGCATTGCTGCTGATTCATCACCCATTTGTGCACGGCGCTGACGATAACGCGCAATTACTTCATCACTGATGCGTTCAACCAAACCTTCTTCATCAAGACGTCGATCTTGTTCTAGCCATTCTTGAACTGGTAGCTCAATACCCAAATCAATACGTAAAGCATTTTCTAAGCCTTCCACATCCCATTGGTCATGGATTGACTCTGGTGGAATAAAGTTAGCAATCATCGCCTGCATTACTTCACGATGCATTTCTTCAACGTATTCTTGTAAAGTATTTTCAGCTAAGATTTCATCACGTTGTGAATAAATGATCTTACGTTGTTCATTATTCACATCATCATATTTAAGTAAATTTTTACGAATATCGAAGTTACGTGCTTCCACTTTACGCTGCGCGTTTTCGATAGAACGGCTTACCATTTTGTGTTCAATCGCTTCATCTTCTTTAAGCCCCATTGCACGCATCATGGCAACGACACGATCGCCTGCGAAAATACGCATGAGGTCATCTTCAAGAGATAAATAGAAACGAGAAACACCAGGGTCACCCTGACGGCCCGCACGACCACGTAACTGGTTGTCAATACGGCGTGATTCATGGCGTTCAGAACCAATAATGTGCAAGCCACCTGCTTGCAATACATCTTCATGGTCCTGTTCCCATTGCGCTTTTAGACGCGCTTCATCTTCAGGGGTAGGATTTTCAAGTTTGGCAAGTTTCGCTTTCCAGTTACCCCCAAGGATAATATCTGTACCACGACCGGCCATGTTTGTTGCGATTGTTACTGCATTCGGGCTACCTGCCTGAGCAATAATGTCTGCTTCACGCTCATGTTGTTTTGCGTTCAAAACTTCATGATGAATACCAGCTTGCTTCAATTTAGACGATAGAATTTCACTGGCTTCAATCGTTGCCGTACCAATAAGAATCGGTGCAACACCCTGCTGACGAATATTCATAATTTCTTGAATAATCGCGTTATATTTACCATTACGGTTTAAGTAGATTAAATCGTTCTGGTCATTACGAATCATAGGTCGGTGTGTCGGAATAATAACGACGTCCAGACCATAAATTTCTTTCATTTCCGCAGCCTCAGTATCGGCAGTACCTGTCATACCTGAAAGCTTTTTATAAAGACGGAAATAGTTCTGGAAAGTAGTTGTTGCTAAAGTCTGGTTTTCAGGTTGAATAGTCAAACCTTCTTTCGCTTCAACTGCTTGGTGTAAGCCTTCTGACCAACGACGGCCCGGCATGGTACGGCCAGTATGCTCATCAACAATAATGACTTCACCGTCATGAATAATATAGTGAACGTCGCGTTGGAATAGGAAGTGCGCACGAATAGCCGCAGAAACATGGTGAACGAGATTTAGATTTGTAGCTGAATATAAGCTTTCGCCTTCCGCTAACAAACCCATTTGAATAAGTTCTTGTTCTACAGTTTCATAACCAATTTCAGTCATTTCAACTGAACGCTGCTTTTCATCAATCCAGAAATGTCCGCCATCGGCAACTTTTTCTTCTTTTTGCGGGCGTAATTTTGGTGGAATCGTATTGATTGCAGTATAGAGGTGTGAAGAATCTTCACTTTGACCAGAAATAATTAATGGCGTACGCGCCTCATCAATCAAGATTGAGTCGACTTCATCGATAATGGCATAGTGCAAACCACGTTGTTTCTTTTCTGCTAAAGAAAACACCATGTTGTCACGCAAGTAGTCAAAACCAAATTCGTTATTGGTACCATAGGTAATATCAGCAAGATAGGCAGCTGCTTTTTCTGCTGGTTCTTGCATTGAATAAATTGTACCAATGCTTAGACCTAAAAATTCAAATAAAGGACGGTTTAACTCAGCATCACGTTGTGCCAAGTAATCGTTTACAGTAATGACATGAACGCCTTCACCACTTAATGCATTTAAATAACACGCTAAAGTACCCATAAGGGTTTTACCTTCACCGGTACGCATTTCGGCAATTTTGCCTTCATGTAAAGTAATACCACCAATTAACTGGACATCATAGTGGCGCATACCCATTACACGTTTTGCTGCCTCACGACAAACTGCAAACGCCTCAGGGAGTAACTTATCTAAACTTTCGCCATTGTTATAACGTTGTTTGAATTCTGGAGTTTTTGCAGATAAGTCTGCATCGCTTAAAGCTGATATCGTCGGCTCGAGCGCATTGATTTGCTCAACAATTTTGCGCATGCGTTTGAGTTCACGCTCATTTTTTGTACCGAAGATACCTCCGATCAGACTTGCCAACATGGATAAACTCTCTAAATCTTGCTTGGTCAAATGAATAAATTTTTTCTCAGTCGTTTATTATGGTGTCAGAAATTTGAAGTACAAGGGGTTTGCACAAAACCCATAAAAAAAATCTGATCATTAGACAAATGGTTTTACCCATTTTCTAAGCCCCTTTAAAGCATCTGGCACCTAAAAACTCGACATTAATGCTCATCTATTGAGCACAACTTCCGAGAAATCTAATTTAGCAAATTTATCTTAAAGTTACATTGATTCAGCCCATAAATTCATATGTTTTGGTCATATATATTTACACTTATATAAAAAGTTCATAATAAAATATAAAAACAATAATTTTAATAATAAATAAATTGCGGCATAGTCATTTCAACATATAACAAGTTTTAAGCAATTGAGGATTTATCATGACATTACGATTAGGCGACACAGCCCCTGATTTTCAACAAGAATCAAGCGAAGGCACTATTAATTTTTATGATTTTCTAGGTGATAGTTGGGGCATTTTATTTTCACACCCGGCCGACTATACGCCAGTATGTACAACTGAATTGGGTTATACAGCAAAACTAAAAGATGAATTTGAAAAACGTAATGTTAAAGCAATTGCTTTATCTGTAGATGATGTTGAGTCCCACAAAGGCTGGATTAATGACATTAATGAAACTCAAAATACTACAGTCAATTTTCCAATTATTGCTGACAAAGACCGCAAAGTATCTGAGCTATACGGTTTTATTCATCCGAATGCCAGTGAAACCCTTACTGTCCGTTCTTTAGTGATTATTGACCCAAATAAAAAAGTTCGTTTAATCATCACCTACCCTGCTTCGACTGGTCGTAATTTTAATGAAGTCTTACGTGTTGTTGACTCATTACAATTAACCGATAAGCATAAAGTGGCTACACCAGCAAACTGGCAACAAGGGGAAGATGTTGTTATTGTCCCTTCTTTAAAAGATGAAGAGGAAATTAAACAACGCTTCCCTAAAGGTTATACTGCGGTGAAACCTTATTTACGCCTTACGCCACAGCCTGAGCAAGATTAAAGCCTTTAACAAGGCGTTAATCGAAGTGCAAGACAAACGCAGTGCGTAGGCAAGCATCTGAAAAGTTGACTACAAGACAAACGCAGTGCGTAGGCAAGCGTCTGAAAGGTCCCCTGCAAGACAAGCAAAGTGCGTAGGCAAATATTAAAAAAATTCTAAGTCAGTCAGCTCACGTAAGTGAGCAAATATTTCCATCTCAAAAGCCATCTCACCCGATGGCTTTTTTTACATTAATGAATACACATGGTTTTTAGTGTTGAGATCAGTTATAACTTCCCAAGAGTTTGTGCAAAAAACAAAAATCATGATCCATAAAATTCATCATTTAAAATGCGGCAGTATGTGCTCTGTATGTGCACCTTTATTTGGGCAGAGAGGCTGGAAAGCTGAAATTGTTTGTCATTGTCTTTTGGTAGAAACTGATCGAGGCCTTGTACTGATTGATACCGGATTTGGCCTACAAGATTATCTACACATGCAACAGCGCCTTGGTTCTTTAGTCAAACGGTTGGGGAAAATTGAACCGAATCTTGAGTTCAGTGCTATCCAACAAATTCAGAAACTGGGTTTCCATCCTAAAGATGTACAGCACATTTTTGTGTCTCACCTCGACTTTGACCATGCAGGCGGAATTTCAGACTTCCCCCACGCCACTGTCCATGTGCTAGCCACTGAATACAATGCTGCACAACTGCCTAATTTTAAAGGCAAGCTTCGTTATAGAACTAATCAATATAAACAACATCGGTACTGGAACTTTGTTGAGTATCAACAAGGTGAAAAATGGTTTAACCTTGAAAAAGTAAAAGGTTTACCCCTATTTCAAGATGAAATTTTAATGGTGCCATTATTGGGCCATTCTGCCGGACATTGTGGTATTGCGATAAAACAACAAAATCAATGGTTATTATTTTGTGGAGATGCTTACTACTCACACCTAGAGTTAAATCCAGTAAATAAATTAAGATCTCTTACCCTTCTAGAAAAGACATTTGCTGAAGACAATGAAAAGCGTCTTATTAACCTAAAAAAATTACAGCATCTGGCTCAACATGAGCCAACGATTGAAATCATTTGCGCACACGATCCCCATGAGCTTCGGCGGTACCAAACATGAAAATTTTTTCACTTATTGCATTTGCGGTCTGTTTAAGCCTTCAAGGATGTATGCAACACGAAAGTATTGCCCATGAGCACAGACCTCACGATTGGGGAGCCTTAGTTTCTCAAACTCATAATTTTTATCAAATTAGCAATGATGTTTTCCGGAGTGAACAGCCCGATGCAGCCATGATTCCCGAATTAAAACACCATCAAATTGGGACTGTTATTAACTTAAGAGCCAAAGCATCAGATGATTTAGTCTTTAAAAATGAAAACTTTAATCTTGTTCATATTCCGATTAATACATGGGCAATTGATCGACAAGATTTATTAGAAGTTATGCAGCAAATCCAACTTGCCAAGCAAAATAATCAACGTGTTTTACTACATTGCTATCATGGTTCAGACCGGACAGGAGCCAGCGTCGCCATGTATCGAATTATTTTTGAAAACTGGGCAATTGATGATGCAGTGAAAGAGATGAAACAAGGGGGTTATGGTTATCATATTATTTGGAAGAATATTGACCGTTTATTTACCCCTAAAAATGTAAAATGGATTCAACAGCAACTGTCGAATCCATCTTAATTAGATTTCAGAATAAAATTTAATCTGACTTACGCTGATCTAAAGGCACCCAGTCAATCACCCAAGCTGACTTCATATTTAAACTGGCGTCAGAAGTAATTTTCTTACGTGTAGTATCTGCCGTATCTCTATCTTTTGCAGGACCAACCATAATACGGATACCTTTACTGGTTGGACTCGTCGTGACCTTATAGCCTTTTGCACGTAATTTGGAGACTACAGCATCTGCATTTGCTTGGTTAGCAGCCAATGCAACCTGTACCATCCATTTTTTATCACCATTTTCAAGCAACTCACGTGCTTTCTCTGCTTCAGCTTTTTTCTCGGCCTCTGCCTTACGTTTCGCTTCAGCTGCTTTCTTATCTGCTTCTGCTTGACGTTTCGCTTCAGCAGCCTTTTTGTCAGCTTCTGCTTGGCGCTTCACCTCTGCTGCTTTCTTATCCGCTTCTGCCTGACGTTTCGCTTCAGCTGCTTTCTTATCTGCTTCTGCTTGGCGTTTAGCCTCTGCTGCTTTCTTGTCTGCTTCTGCCTGACGTTTTGCCTCAGCTGCTTTCTTATCCGCCTCAGCTAAGCGTTTCGCTTCAGCAGCTTTTTTATCTGCATCCGCTTTAGCCGGATCTACTGACTTTTTTGTATCAGTTTGCTGTCCTTTTGCCTTATTCTCACTACCCGCGACTTCAGGAGGAATATTATCGGAACTTTCTTGTGCAGCAGCTCGGCGGGCATTAATCGCGGCATATTCAGCAGCAGCTTTACGAGCTGCATCCGCTTCTGCCTGTTGTTGCATTGCCAAGAATTCGGCAGCACGAGCCTCTTGTTCTGCTACAGCTTTTTCACGAGAACGGCGCTGTTCTTCAAGAAGACGTTTTTCTGTTTCAACATCAACTGCAAGTGGCTGTAGCTGTACCATCTGCCCTTCTTGTGCTGATTGCTTTGGTTTAGCTTGTAATTTCGGTGATGTTGAAGTTTGGGGTTGAACATCTACCTGTTTTATTTCTTCATTTCCTTTTAGAAGTAATGCTGCCAATAAAACACCACCACCTAATAAAACAACGCCACCCATCCAGCGTTGTTTGTTATTCATTGACATTCTTCCAAATACTCCCAAATCGCTTCTAAAGTATGAAACGAACCACAGGCTAAAATCAGCTGATTGTTATTTGTTTGCTCAAGCGCTGATTTAAAAGCCTCTTTGATATTGCCAAATTGTTGTATTGTCTGGCCTTGTAGGGCGTCATTCAATTGCTGAATCGGTGCAGCACGCGGCACATTCAACTCAGCAATTTTCCAATGTAAAACAGTAGGTTTCAACAAATCGACTACTGATTTTATATCTTTATCTGCCAGCATTGAAAATACTGCGACAACTTCTGTGTACTGTTTATTGTATTCTAAGAAATTTCGCAATTGCTTTAACAAAAATTCAACACCATGAGGATTGTGTCCGGCATCAAAAATAATGGTTTTTCCATTAACTTCGCGCACTTCGAAGCGTCCAGCCAAGCGGGCATTTGTAATGCCCTCCTCTAGCGCTAGTTGCGAGATTTCAAGTCCGCTATTTAATACGGCCGCAACTGCTCCTGCAATATTCTCGATTGCAAGTGTACCAAGCGGCAACCTTAAAGTGGTTCCTTCACTTGCAAAATACCAATGTTTTCCATCATCGGCGAGTTTATAAAAATAATCTCTATTAATCGCGTATAGCGTGGCTTGTGAGCTATTTGCCTTATCTTGAATCGCTTGAGGCAAAGATTGCTCACCTGCAAAAATAACAGGAATATGAGGTCGGATAATACCTGCTTTTTCAAAAGCAATTTTTTCGATGGTATCGCCTAACCAATCTGTATGGTCGAGGCCAATATTGGTAATCACGGCGATATTAGGGTCAATTACGTTGACAACATCAAGACGCCCACCTAAACCGACTTCAAGAACCCATACATCGCATTGTTGCTGTTTAAAAATAACAAAAGCAGCCAAAGTGGTTGCTTCAAAAAAAGATAGGCTTAAATCACACTCACGACGAGCCTGATCAACTTGTACAAAAGCATCAATCAAGCTTTGGTCATCAACTTCAACTCCACCTAATTTGACTCGCTCGTTAAAACGATAGATATGCGGTGATTGATACAACCCAACTTTGTACCCTTGTGCTTTTAATATAGACGCAAGCGTTGTTGTGGTTGAACCTTTCCCGTTTGTTCCAGCAACAGTAAAAACTTTGGCATTGGGTTTAGTCACGCCTAATTTTTCTGCTACAGGAATAACACGTTCCAGACCAAGATCGATCCCTGTAACGTGAACATGGCTCCAATAATTGAGCCATGTATCTAAAGAGTCTGTTGAAAGTGGAGCTTGTTGTTTCAAGGTAAGTTCATCAATTTTGATACAAGACGAGATACAGTATCACGTAAAGCATGACGATGAACAATCTGATCGACCACACCATGATCAAGCAGATATTCTGCACGTTGGAACGGCTCTTCTAGTGTTTCACGTACAGTTTGTTCAATCACACGCTTACCGGCAAAGCCAATCATTGCTTTAGGTTCTGCAATATGGATATCACCCAACATTGCTAAAGAAGCTGTTACACCGCCATATACCGGATGTGTTAACACCACGATATAAGGTAAGCCTGCATCTTTTAATTTTTGGATTGCAGCAGAAGTACGCGCCATTTGCATAAGTGACAACATACCTTCTTGCATACGTGCACCACCAGAAGCTGCAAAGCAGATTAATGGCTGACGTTTTTCAATTGCAAGTTCAGCTGCCTTAACAAAACGGTCACCTACTACAGTACCCATTGAGCCGCCCATAAAGTCAAACTCAAAAGCACATGCAATCATATCTACGCCATTTAAGTTACCTTGCATGGCAATTAAAGCTTCCGTTTCACCAGTTTTAGTTTGCGCTTCACGCATACGGTCTGGATACGGTTTGCTATCAACAAACTTTAATGGGTCTTTCGCACTAAACTCTTGACCTAATTCAGCCACAACATTGTCGAAGAACCAGTTTAAGCGATCGCGAGCTTTCATTCGTAAGTGTTCGTCACACTGTGGACATACATACGCATTAAAAGATATTGCTGTACGTGTCACTAAAGCATGACATTCAGGGCACTCAATAGTTGGCTCAGTAAATGTTGCTTTGAGAGTCTGTTGCTCATCTGCAACTTCAATACCTGGAACTGGACGCTGTGTCCATGGCGTCGAAGGGCTAAGAACTTTCCCTGATTTCACTTCTTGATTCATACTAACTCATCGAGCGCTGCTCGAAGCTCCTTGACTTTATTCACCGTCTGTTCAACAGCTTCATCAGCTGCCAACGTTGCAAAAGATTTAACGAAAGCACTACCTACAATCACGGCATCTGCAACACTACCCATCGCTTTCGCTGAAGCAGCATCACTAATTCCGAAACCAACGCCAACTGGAACGTTAGTCATACCTTTGATTTTTTCAATACGTGCAGCCGCTTCAGAAGTATCCAAAGTCGCTGCACCTGTTACACCTTTGAGTGAAACATAGTAGATAAACCCGCTTGCCTGATTCGCTACGTGTTGAATACGTTGATCAGTTGAAGTTGGTGCAAGTAAGAAAATCTGGTCCATATCATGTTGTTTCAAGATTGCACCAAATTCTTTTGACTCTTCCGGTGGTAAGTCCACAAGTAATAAGCCATCTACACCACATTGTTTCGCATAAGAAACAAACTTCTCGTAACCAATCACTTCAACAGGATTAAGATAACCCATTAAAACTACAGGTGTTTCCTGATCCTGCTCACGAAACTCTTTTACCATGTTCAGCGCATCTAAGGTGTTCGTCCCAGCCGCAAGTGCGCGTTCAGCAGCAAGTGCAATTACCGGACCATCAGCCATCGGGTCTGAAAATGGTAAACCAAGCTCAATGACGTCTACTCCTGCCGCAACCATTTTATGAAGTAACGGCACCGTTACTTGTGGCTGTGGATCACCCGCCATGACATAAGATACAAGCGCTTTACGTTGTTGGGACTGCAGCTTTTCAAAACGGGTGGCAAGACGTGACATAGGGTTGTGCTTTCCTTGAATTATTTAAAATTGAGGAGTTGTTTGTAGAAATACAAGAACACCGCATTTTAACGCTATTTTTTGTTCATTGAACAGGTCTAACGTTATGGCGATATTCGATTGTATGATTCATACAACCCATGGCGTACATTTATCAATATTTTGAAACTTTTCTCAATGATCAAAGCTTCCTATTTTTGGGCCATTATTGATTTACAAATTGAGTAAAAAAGCATCCAAAATTCTATTTCGTTGCATTTTTCTGGATGAGCTGTAATTGCTTTTTTCGAGTTAATAATGTTTGCCCTGTTAAATTTTTATATGCTCTTGCTAGTGCAGACTGATCCGAATAACCTAACTGGTCGGCAATAGCAGTCAGACTTTCATTTTGGCTTAACAATATCTCGCAGCGTTTCATACGCTCAGCATCTAAAATTAATTTAAATGAAGTGTTTAATGCCTGTAATTGGCGCTGCAAGCTTCTAACAGAAACATTCAGCTCGATGGCAATATCTTCTATTTTGGGCGCTTGCTGCTTATGCTTAAAGTATTCCTGTACGATCCAATGTATTTGCTGAACTAAATCGGCATGTATTTTCCGCTGAACTAAAGCTTCTTCAGCTTGTTTCACTAAAAGTTGCACTAAAGTTGGGTCTGCATGTTGAGGGCGAACATTTAAACTTTCACTTGCAAAAGTTAATGCATAGTAAGGCCGCTCAAATGATAATTTGCACTGAAAGAAACGTTGATAGTGAACTACTGCCCCACGCGCTCGGTGTACGAACTCTACATTCTGTAAAAGAAACTCATGTACAGGGGCAATCTGTTTAGCAAGCTGTACCATTGCAGCCAAGGTCAGCTCACTTAGTAGAATATTACTGTCGTCGACCAAAGGCCAATATAGGCGAATTTTGGAGGCATCCTGTTCAATTTGTATAGGGACAACCTGTGCACCATCAATGACCAAACGATGAAACTTTGCAATATACTCCACCACTTGACCTAAGGTATCACTTCTGGACGCCATATAACCCAAGACCCCAAAGTTGGCAGGGGTAATACAGGCTGCCATCTCTAAAGCCAAATTAGTCACATGTAATCGCGTTTCAGTTATCTCTAAAAGTTCAATAAAAAGGTCTAAAGAAGATTGAGCATCTATAGAAGCAGATAAAATATTTTGGACTTGACGTGTTTGAATTTCACTTAAATTAAGTGTCTGCCAATCTATTCCTTTTTCTTTTAAATACGTATTCCAAAGGTAGAAGTAACCATTTGAGATAGTAAATTCTTGCATGGCGCGTCCTTTTTACTGCCATTTTGTCGCAAACTGTATAAAAATTGGCGATAACTGTCAAAACAAAGCCGATCACTCGCGACATACTAATGAAAAGGTTATAGTTGCGAGAAATAAAAGATGAACGCACATGTTTCTTATCAGGTCGAACCAGTAGTTCGTAAAGATCTCGATTTTCATTTAAACGAAGCACCTCGCTTTTGGTTTAACAATGATCCTTTTTTAACTCGTATGTTTGATGCACTCAGCTTAACCTTTCCAGATGGAGAGCGTTACTTCATTGAATGTGTGCGTATGTTCCGCGATAAAATTGATGACCCTGAACTACAAAAACGAGTTGCGGATTTTATTAAACAAGAAGCTCAACACGGTATTGCACATGACAAAATGAATCAGCTCATGAAAGAGCAAGGCATGCCTGTTGACCAGTTCACAACCACCCTTAAAAAGATTTTCCGCTTTGAACTAACAAAACGTTCACCACAATATAATATTGCCATGACCGCTGCCGCTGAACATTTAACAGCGTTAATGGCAGAAACCTTTTATAGCCATAAAAAAACTTTAGAAAACGCTCATCCTTATGTTCGAGCTTTGTTTGCATGGCATGCGATTGAAGAGATGGAACACCGCGATGTAGCTTTTGATGTGATGAGACAGGTGGGAGAAGTTCCAGAGTCAACACGTCGCTTTGTGCTTGTTTTAACAACCGTACTCATGTTCGGTTTTACGCTTTATCGTACCAATATCATGTTGAAATGTGATGGCTTTAGTCCAAGAGAAAGACTCTTGATGAACCTTAAAGGTTTACCTTGGTTCTTTGGCAAAAATGGCACATTAACAGCTATGAAAAAACAATATATGGATTGGTTTAAAAAAGATTTTCATCCAAGCCAGCATCCTGTTATTCGTCAGTATCCCGTTTGGATTGAAACACTCGAAAAGACAAATGACCCTATTGCAGCGGGTGAAGCATTTTGGCAAGCAGGTTTATAACCTGCTTGTTACCATTTTGCATAATGTTGCTCTAGTAAACCGTATTGTTCTTTGCAATTGATTATATCGGTTGTCTCATGCTCAATCGTGCCGCTAATTTTAGCTTGCCATTGATTGAACTGACTGCCAATCATTCTTAAGTTTATATTTTCATATCGGCACCACCCAATATGCACTTGTAGATTAAGTTTTTGATCTAGAGAACTAATTTGCCAAAGTTCATCATTTACTTTTTCAAATAAAACGTCTGTGAGCGGAAATAAAACTCCGTTAATCCATAGGCAGTTTTCATTACCAAAGCTTTCATTAACACCAGAGGCCAGATTTAACCCAATACGACGCCCCTGTTCATCCCAGAAGTTACATGAGAGCCAGAACCAAGCTGTTTCAGGACGTAAAAATCCGCAAGTATCATCAAGTGAAGCAAATGTCTTTTCATCAAATTGTACAACTTGATTTTGCTTATTAATGAACATTCCCTCTACAGCCAAAGTGGTCTGCTTTTGGGTATAGGTCCAACCATTGATACCTGTTGGTGTACACAAGCTTAAAATATCTGTTCCGGCGCAGAAAATACGGGCGCTCAGGCAAATTTCACCATATTTAGTCACCCGAATGTATCGTACACCATTGGCATGCTGAATATCGAACTGATAAGGCGATTTAGAAAAATAACTTTGATTAAACAAAGGCTGTTCATCAAGATAAGTCTTGTGACCTAACGGCTGAATAGCATTCCACTCAATGACTTGCCCTGTTTCATGGTCATAGATATAGAAAAAACCGTGTCCGACCCAACCAATATCTGCGATGGCTAGACCAATACTATAATGTTTATGTTGAATGCCACAGAATTTAAACTTCTTATATTTTAATTGTTTGCGCCAGCCTTTTAGGACTTTGCCATAAGGAGTTTTATAAATATAACGTTGGACATGAATGGTGGACGGTACAGATTCAAAACGCCCATAACGAGGCTGTCCATTTTCTTGAATTAAATCCATTTACCCACTTCCATATGAATATTAGATTTCAAATGACCTATCCCACAGTCAAATATGTATTTTCCCAAATTGTTGCAGCAAAATCGCCTTTTATTAAATGAATATAACGGCCTGCCACGCAATCTATCGCTAAACAGTCATCAATATCAATGACCCGGTCTGTATGTGCTTTTTGCCACTGCCGATCTATAAATTGTTTACCTAATTGTTTGGCAACTACCGTGTTGGGTGCCACCACAAACTCATAACGATGAAGTTCACCGAATTCACGTGCATTATATCCACCTAGATTAATTAAATATAACTTTAAATCATCTGGTTGTGGAGCAACATCTGTAAAATGAATTTGATAGTTCTGTCCTTGAGAACTAACTCCTGAGAGCTTAGCCCAAGCATCAATATGTAATCCTTGAGCCTCACCAAACCAAGCTTGCTTAAGTTGAGGATAAACTTCTTCCAAAGTATCTCCTACAGCCATGACCACATCATGAACTTCTGTATTAGCACGTGCATGACGCCCGCCCAACATCACCATAAACAAGCTTGGCATTGTATCCTCTTACATCTCGACCATTTCTACGCCATCAATGCGTGCAACTGTCATTAAGTCTTTATCGCCACGGCCTGAAACAGTCGCAATAATAATCTGATCTTTAGACATCGTCGGTGCAAGCTTAGAGACATACGCCATCGCGTGCGAGCTTTCAAGCGCAGGAATAATCCCTTCGATTTTGGTTAAGTCACGGAAACCTTGAAGAGCCTCTGTATCATTAATCGGCACGTACTCTACACGCTTCATATCTTTCAAGAAGCTATGTTCAGGACCAACACCCGGATAATCAAGGCCCGCCGAGATACTATGTGTCTCAATAATCTGACCTTGTTCATCACTCATCAAGTAAGTACGGTTACCATGCAATACACCCACATGGCCCGCATTTAACGGCGCAGAGTGTTTACCAGTTTCAATACCAAAACCAGCGGCTTCAACACCATACATTTTTACACTGGCATCGTTTAAGAACGGATAGAACAAGCCCATTGCATTTGAACCACCACCTACACAAGCAACTAATGCATCTGGTAAGCGACCTGCTTGTTCCAAAATCTGTTTACGCGCTTCACGACCAATAATTGACTGGAAGTCACGAACAAGTTGAGGATAAGGATGCGGACCTGCAACTGTACCAATGACATAGTAAGTCGTATCAACGTTGGTTACCCAGTCACGCATCGCTTCATTCATGGCATCTTTTAATGTTTTAGAGCCACTTTGCACAGGCACAACTGTTGCACCCAACAAACGCATACGGTAAACGTTCATCGCTTGACGCTTAACGTCTTCAGCACCCATATAAACAACACATTCAAGACCTAAACGTGCTGCAATTGTTGCTGTTGCTACACCATGCTGCCCTGCACCAGTTTCGGCAATAATACGTTTTTTACCAGAAAGCTTTGCAAGTAGTGCCTGACCAATCGTGTTGTTTACCTTGTGTGAGCCTGTATGGTTCAAGTCTTCACGTTTAAGGTAAATTTGCGCACCACCTAACTCTTTTGACCATCGTTCAGCATAATAAAGTGGACTAGGACGACCTACATAGTAGGCGAGGTCACGGTCGAATTCTGCCAAAAACTGTTCATCATTTTTCATGCGGGAATAGAGATTTTCCAAATCTTCTAATGCCGCCATTAAAGTTTCTGACACAAAACGTCCGCCATGGATACCGAAATGCCCATTTGCATCTGGGAATTGGGTATAGTCAATCACATTATTTTGCTGATCCACGTTGGACTCCTTGCATAAATCGTTCAATGAGTTGTTGGTCTTTTATACCTTTTGCGGACTCTACGCCTCCGCTCACATCTACTGCAAAAGCACCGGTAGTATGAATAGCGTCAATGACATTGTCAGGGGTTAAACCACCTGCCAAGATTAATGGAATATCAAGTTTCGGGAATTTAGACCAGTCAAACTGATGTCCTGTGCCCCCTTTAAGCTCAGGATGCCACGCATCGAGCAATACAGCACTGGCACCAGCTGCCTGATATTTTTGAATTTCAGCAACTACATCCAGATCAGGTTTAACCTGAATCGCTTTATACCAGCGACGTTTACAATGACGCGCTATTTCCTGACATTGTTCTGGAGTTTCATCGCCATGTAGTTGTAATACATCTAGGGGAACACAATCAAGTACATCCTGAATTTCAGTAACACTCGCATTTACAAACAAACCTACCATTTGTACATAAGGCGGAACGAGTTTTGCTAATTCTTCTGCCTGTTCAACTGTTACATTTCTTGGACTCGGCGGAAAAAAAACAAAGCCTATCGCATCTGCTCCCGCTGCAACTACTGCCTGAACATCTTGCTTGCGAGTAATTCCACAGATTTTTGCTCGTGTACGTTTTTGGTTTGATTGGCTCATGAGCTGCTTAAACTACAACCATTTCTTAAAATAAGCGCCATTGTAATGCAATTTTTGCCCCTTGCGTAAAAGTTCTCAGGGAATTGCTTTAAATGACATTGTACGAAGTAATTCGGCACTTTATACTGCGTTCAAATGGAAGCAAGTGTAAGCAATTGATGCTTTAGGGAAGCTGGTGAAAGTCCGGCACTGCCCCCGCAACGGTAACAATGTAAAGCATATTTTTAAGTCGAAATCGACTTACACCACTGCAGTAGTGTGGGAAGGTGAATATGTCCATAAATGAATTATGGCGCTGAAGTCCGGAGACCTACTTGTTTCATCTATCTACCCGATCATTCACGTGGGGTGAATGTATGGAGCATGTTATGTCTAAATCTTTTCAACCTACTCGTCTGGTAGGGGCTATCGCTATTGCGATGGGGTGTTCACCTGTTATTTTTGCTGAAGATGCAACAGATGCAACTCAGCTTGACCCAATTGTTATCACTGCTTCAAAAAGTGCTGAAAAAGCAAGTGAAGTTCCAGCGCGTATTTCAGTGATTTCTAAAGAAGAAATTGAAAAAAATCCTGCTTTAAATCTATCTGATATCTTGCAAAAAGATGCATCTATTTATGTAAAACAAAATGGTGGAATTGGCCAACTTGCAGACTTATCTTTACGAGGTGGGCAAACTGGGCAAACACTTTTATTGAAAGATGGTGCCCGTTTAAATTCACAAAATGGTTTCGGTCCAGTCAATCCAGAATTTATAAATTTAACTGATGTTGATCAAATTGAAATTCTAAAAGGTCCAGCTTCAGTACAATATGGTTCAGATGCTATTAGTGGTGTAATCAACTTAATCTCAAAAAAACCAACAAAATCAGGCATAAATTTGACTGGAATTTATGGAGAGAATAATACTTATAAGTCGATTATTAATGCAGATTATGTTGATGCTTCTGGATTCTATGCTCAGGTAGGCGGACAACGTTTAGAATCGGATGGAACACGAATACTTAGCATTCAAGATAAAAATGATAAAGCTGGCTTTGATCAAAAAGGATACCATGCAAAAATAGGTTATCAGCAAAATCAGATTGATACCAGCATCTCTATTAGTGAGAATCAAGGTACCAATGTATATTATGACTCAACTTTAAATTCCAACACAGGAATACGTGATTTCAAAAATCAACTCATCAATTGGTTAGGTTCATATCAAGTCAATCCTGATATTAAGCTTAATGCACGTTATTCCAATATTAAGAACACAAGGGTATCAACAGATACAGATTGGCAAACCTATAAGCTTACATCTAGTCACTATAATACTGAAACAAATGAAAGTGATCTAAACGCAGTTTGGAAATTCATGGAACATCAGAATATTTTAGCTGGTGTTACATATAGCAAGTCAGAATATGATGCATCATCTACTCCGGAAGCGATACGCAGTACGAACTCTACAGGTTATTATTTACAACACCAATATCAGAAGAATGGCCTCAACACTCAAACTGGCATACGCTTAGAAGATAATGATTGGTTTGGCACACATACTGTTGGACAAATCGCAGTACGCTATCAGCTTTTACCACTTACAAGTATCTATACCAATGTTGGTACGGCATTTAAAGCACCAACACTAGAACATTTATATGGTTCTTATGGTAGTAGCTTTTATAGTAATCCGAATCTCAAGCCAGAAAAAAGTGTCTCTTATGAAATTGGTTTAGATCAAAAACTAAACTACGGATTATCAGCTTATATTTCAGGTTATTCTACTGATGTGGAGAATTTGATTAGCTCGGGTAAGATAGATGGAAAAACAACCTACATCAATTTAAATAAAGCAAAAATTCAAGGCGGTGAAATTGGCTTAAAATGGGTACTCGACAATCTATTTGCAAATGCTGAATATGTCTACTCAAAAGCACAAAATAAAGAGACTAAATTAGATACTCCTTATCGACCTCGTCAAACTTATACATTGACAGTGGGCTATGATGATGGATTGTATGGCGTCAATGCTGCTGTAGTTGCTCGCTCAAAAGCAAATACAAGCTCTGCTAATATTAAAGTTCCAGGTTATGCAACAGTTGATCTAAATGCTTTTTGGAATATCAGCTCAAATGTAAAACTTTTCACTAATATTCAGAATATTGGTGATGTAGAAAATATTGTCGTTAACGATTTCGGTTCAGAATATATCAACGGTGGCCGCCAAGCTTCTGTTGGCGTAACTTTCCGTTATTAATTTCTCAATCTGATTATAAAAATATTTTCTTAACTCCAGTTTCGGGGTAATGTTCTGACCGACATTATCCCCTTTTTTATGTTCAGGATATCTATCATGGGACACCGTTTAAGCAAAATCTATACACGCACAGGCGATTCAGGTACCACAGGTTTAGGCGATGGCTCTCGTGTTGCTAAAGATGATCTAAGAATTGCGGCACTTGGTGATGTTGATGAACTAAACGCCATTATTGGGGTACTTCGTGCTCAAATCACAGATAGCCAAGTGGCTAATAAAGCTGATTGGGACAAAAGCTTGAGTCTGATTCAACACTGGCTTTTTGACTTAGGCGGCGAAGTTTGTATTCCAAATTACAATTTGCTTCAGCCCGTTTGTATTGAATTTCTTGAAAAAGAAATTGACCGTATGAATGAAGATTTGCCTATGTTAAAAGAATTTATTCTGCCATCTGGTTCTTTATCTTGCAGTTATGCCCATCAAGCCCGTGCCGTTTGTCGTCGTGCAGAGCGATCGCTCATGTCAGTACAAACTCGCGATCAAAATATTCAAGCCACTGCCCTTCAACTTTTAAATCGTCTATCTGACTGGTTATTTGTCGCATCGCGTGCTTTACAGCGTGCTGAAGGTGGACAAGAAGTCCTTTGGCAAAAAAATATTAATGAGATGATTTAAATATAGATTAAGTTAAGAAAGATCTCTACGTTTAAAGAGATCATTATCAAAAAGAACGGACAATAGAAATCTATGCGCATTATTGGTCATCGTGGTGCACGCCGAGAAGCTCCTGAAAATACATTAGGTGGTTTTCAGCACATTAAAAATTTAGGTATTCGTGGTGTCGAATTTGATATTCGTCAGCTGCAAGATCAAGAGTTGGTCGTCATTCATGATGATAATTTTTTGCGCACGGCAGGTGTCGACCAGATTGTAGAGCAATCAACATTGGCTCAAGCATTATCATTTGATCATCGTCAAAATTGGCCTAACTGGCCAACCTCTGAACCAACCCCTACGCTTACAGATGTTTTAAATTTACTTGATAACTTTGATCATATTGAAGTTGAAGTTAAAGCTGTAAGAGATATGGCATTAGCAGAAAAGTTAGTTCAAAAGCTTGAGACTGAGTTACAAGGTTTCGAGAAAGTCGTGACCATCACAAGTTTTGATCTTCAAATTCTAACCGCTTTACGTGATATCAACTCTCAATTTAAACGCGGATTGTTAGTTGAACTTCCGGTTGGAGCAACGGCGATTGAACTTGCTCATCAATATGGGTGCTGTCATATTGGCTGGCATGATCAACTTGCAACAGATGAAATGATTCAATTGTCTCATCAAGCTGGTTTGAACATTAGTGTCTGGACAGTGAACGATGTAGAAAGAGCAAAGAGACTACAGGATTTAGATATTCAGGGCTTAATTACAGATATTCCAACCACAATGCTTGAAGCTCTTTAAATATAAAAAGGTGGTATTGACCACCTTTTATTTTTTCTCGGCCTGAATCAAACGCTGTCCGCTTTGATCAAGTAGATATAAGGTATTACCTACTAACTGGAAGCGTTTAATACGTTGTAAAGAGTCAACCAATTCTGCTTCTTGCGCCAAAGCGCCATCACAACTCGAATGACCTGCGTTAACTTCCATATCAAGTTTCTTTTGGCTGAAATCAAAAGTGTATCGCCCAAAAACACGATTACATCCTGTATGACCAGTTACTGTTTTGACTGTAGAGTTCAATGAAAGAGTCGGCCACTGGTTAAAGAATTTTGCCTTATGACCATTTATCTGGGTAATTTGCCAATCTATATCTTGAACACCATCTGGACTCACTTTCTTTTTCACAACTGGCGTTTGTACACGATGTGTTGGTTTTACTTGGCCTTTGTGATTATTTGGTTGCGGCGTGCTTTGACATGCTGCCAATACAAGGCTGATTGCGATGAAAAGACATTTCAATGGCAATTTCCTTGCAATATCAATGCTATTCTTTTTTCTCAATCGCTGTATTTTCATTACACAACTTCTCCTATCTGAAATGTTGTCAGGCATGGTTTAATTCTGTTACGGTTCTTTCAATACATCTGTACAATAATGCTAGTGATTCTCACTAAGCACGTGCTAATATGATGTGCAAAATAGCAATATATCTTGAAGATTGGTTTTGCTATGTCGATTTGTCTTTTTACCTTGTATGACAAGGTTTCTAGGAGCGCTGCCGGATATGACTTCCGCCCCACTCAAGGCCCCAATTAACTGGACCGCTAGCATTACCTTAATTGGTTTACCAATTCTTGCTGCAATCATAATCCCGATTTATGCGTATTATTATGATTTTAGTGTAAGCGCATGGGTAAGCTTATTTTTTCTTTTAGCTTTAAGTAGCATGGGGATTACTGCTGGTTACCATCGTCTTTGGGCACACCGTGCTTATGAAGCGTCGTTACCACTTAAAATTCTTTTAATGATTGGCGGCACATTTGCTGTACAAAACAGTATTTTGTTTTGGGCATCTGGTCACCGTACCCATCATCGTCATGTTGATGATGTAGATGAAGACCCATATTCAATTGAACGTGGCTTTTGGTATGCCCATATGGGTTGGATGATCCGCGATCATTCTCCATCTGAACCAGATTTTAAAAATGCACCAGACTTACTCAATGACAAACTGGTGATGTTCCAGCATAAATACTACGCCTTGATGGTCGTAGCAGTTCACGTTGGTATTTTAGGTTTGGTTGGCTGGGCAACTGGCGATTTATGGGGTGTTGTACTTCTTGGTGGTCTATTACGTTTAATCATTAGTCATCAAGTTACATTCTTCATCAACTCACTTTGCCACATGTTCGGTAAACGTCCTTATACCGATGAAAACTCAGCACGCGATAACTTCTGGTTAGCGATTGCAACTTGGGGTGAGGGTTACCACAACTATCACCATATTTTCCAGTACGACTATCGTAATGGTGTGAAATGGTGGCAATATGATCCAACAAAATGGCTCATTTGGACATGCTCTAAGATTGGTTTAGCAAAGAACCTACGTCGTATTCCAAGCTTTAATATTAAAAAAGCAGAATTGGCAATGAAGTTTAAATATGCTGAACAAGACTTGGCTATTTATGGTCATGATGTAAATGCCGATATTAGTCAAATGAAGCAACGTATTGCTCAAGAGTATGAAGCATTTACGCATACTTTAAATGACTGGGCGAAACTCAAAGAACAAGAGTTACAAGCAAAGAAAGCAGCAATGGCTGAAAAGATTCACAAAATGGATCACAAGTTAAAAGTTGATTTCCAATTGCTTGAACATCGTTTGAGTCATCACCGTGAGTGTTTAGAAACTTTAATGCGTAACATTAAAAAGAACACAAACGTCGTACCAGACTAATACGTCTTTATCCCGAAATAGCACCTGTAGAGCCATACTTTGCAGGTGCTATTTTTTTGGCTTGTTTTTAACTATGGTATAGTGAATTTTGCCTCAAATATTTAGTCCAGCCTATGCAATTTAATCCGCTTTATTCATCGCTCAATCCTAAGCTTTTTCATATCCAGCAACCTTCTCCGCTTCGTGGTGCAAAGGCTGGACACTTTAATTTAGCTTTAGCCGAAGAGTTACAATGGACAGATGAAGAAAAACAGGCTTGGGTAGAAATTTGCAGTGGTCAGCGTACCTTCTCGGAATTCCCGCCTTTGGCTATGGTGTATGCAGGCCATCAGTTTGGACAATGGGCCGGTCAACTAGGCGACGGACGTGGCTTACTCATTGCGCAGATTCTTAATAAAAAAGGCCAAACCATAGATTTACATTTAAAAGGTGCAGGCCCTACGCCCTATTCGCGTATGGGAGATGGGCGAGCAGTTTTACGCTCTGTTATTCGTGAATATTTAGCAGGACATGCTTTAAATGCTTTAGGGGTGGCTTCTAGTCACGCAGTAGGTTTTACAAGCTCCACTCAAGGTGTACAGCGTGAAAAGCTAGAACTTGGCGCAATGTTACTTAGAACATCTGAATGTCATATCCGTTTAGGCCATTTTGAATGGATCAATCAATATGCACCTGAGCTATTGGCCGAGTTCACTCAAAAATGTATTGAATGGCACTATCCAGAATGTCAACAAGAAGAGCAACCTATTTTAGCTTTTGCTAAAGCTGTGATTAGAAATACAGCCATTATGATCGCCAAATGGCAGCTGGTCGGTTTTGCTCATGGTGTGATGAATACCGATAACTTAAATATTACGGGTTCTACACTCGATTTTGGTCCATACGGTTTTATGGAACGTTTCCGACCAAATTGGATTAACAACCATTCCGATTACCAAGGGCGTTACACCTATCAAAACCAGCCGAGTATTGCGCACTGGAACTTATGGACTTGGTTAAATAATCTTATTCCACTTGCCGAACCTGAGCATAAAGAACAGTTCAAAGAAGCGTTGGCCGCTTGCTTAGAAGAATTTGAGCCGACTTTTATTGAGCATTACACCACTGGGTTATGTCAAAAAATGGGGCTTCCTCATTTTCATAAAGACAGTACTGAATGCGGCTTAAGCTTTTTGCGTATTCTGCAAGCGGAGCAGCTCGATTACACCCAAAGCTTCATTCGCCTTCAAAATAAAGAATACAAAGCCTTACGTGATGACTGCCTTGATATTCGACAATTTGATGCATTCCTTACGCAGTATCAAAACATCCGTGAATATCAAGATATTGATGAGCTTGATGCAAACATGCAGCAGGTAAATCCAATTTATATCTTACGTAACCATATGGCACAGCGAGCTATTGAGGCAGCGGAGCGAGATGATTTTAGTGAGGTTGACCGCTTATTTAAGCTACTCAACCATCCCTATACAAAGCAATCAGATTTGGAAAAACCGGAAGATTTAGGTCCGTTACCAAGCGATGTACCTGATGTCGCGGTGAGCTGTTCTTCTTAATTTTTTATCCACATTTTCTGTGGATAACATTGTGGTTATCCACAGCATAACTTTTCTAAGCAATTATTCTTCTGGATATTCGAAGCGATAACCTACTCCATAAACAGCTTGAATCCACTCATGACGGTTACCAGTTTCGGCCACTTCCGTGATTTTTCGACGCAAGTTTTTAATATGGCTATCAATAACTCGGTCGGCAACATCAAAGCTGTCCGGATTAATATGATCTAATAATTGTGCACGTGAATAAACTTGCCCCACATGTTCTAAAAATAACTCAAGTAGGCGAAATTCTGTTGGCGTTAAACTTAAAGATTTTTGTTGATACCAAATTCTTTGCTGTGCCTTATCAATACGGAAAGAATCATTTTGCTCTGGCTCAGCCTTACGTTCTAAACGGCGTAAAACGGCCTGTACACGAGCAACCAGTTCTTTTGGACTAAAAGGTTTGCACACATAATCATCTGCCCCCATGTTTAGGCCCAAGACACGATCAATTTCTTCGGTACGTGCTGTCACCATAATAATTGGTAAATCTGACTGTTCACGTACCTTACGGCAAATCGTTAAACCATCCATTCTTGGAACCATTAAGTCCAGAATCATTAAATTAGGTTTACGTTGTTGAAAGCTCGTGTAAGCATCCTGACCATCATGAAACATGCTTACTTCGAACCCAGCAGCCTCAAGATAATCACGCACCAGATGCGCTAACTCGACTTCATCCTCAACCAACATAATATGTTTCATGGGCCATTTTTCCTTTTATTTAACTCTGCTTTTTAAAGGTCAGTACACAACGTAAACCACCTAATGGTGAGTGTTCAAAACTGAGTGTACCACCAAGCGCCTGCGCAATTTTACAAGATAAAGCTAAGCCTAGTCCTGTTCCACCTGTACTACGCGTACGCGAATCATCGACACGATAAAAACGTTCACCTAAACGTGATAATTGCTCATCACTTAAACCAAATGGACTGTCATCAACATATAAAGTCCACTCCTGAGGCGTTTGACTTGTATGAATATGAATCTTTCCACCTGTTTCGGTATAGCGAATACTATTACCAATCAAATTAACAATAATTTGTTTAAATCGATCGCGGTCTAACAATAAAGAAGCACCTTCACCTTCCACCTCAATTTCTAACCCTGCTTGTTCGAGTTTAGGTCTGAAATTTTCGACTTCTTGCAGTATAACTTCCCAAGGATTAACCGAACTCAAATAACATTTAAGTTGTTGAGCATCAGCCTGAGCCAAGTCTGCCAAATCTTGTGTCAATTTCTTTAAACTCGAAACTTGTCGCATCATGGCATCAAGATGTTCAGGTGTTGCCTTTCGGATACCATCTTGCATCGCTTCAATCTGCGCTTGCAAAACAGCCAATGGAGTTTTCAATTCATGAGAGGTATCTGCAACCCATTGACGTCGTGATTCTTCATGCTGATGTAAAATTTCAGCTAAATGATTTAATTGAGTAGATAAATCACCTAACTCATCATTTCGTTTAATCACAACTTGGTGTTGATAATTACCTTTTGTTAACTCATTTGTTGCATTTAATAGACGCTGAATTGGCTTTTTAAAATAAGTTGCCATTAAAAGTGCTGCAACTAAACTCGACAGTAATGTTAAGGCATAAATTAAAAGTAAATAGCGCTTTTGATTACTGAAGAAATTAATACTTAATGCATCTTCTTTATCTAAAACTGGTTTTAGACCTAAATAACCTACGACCTGACTATTGACCATAATCGGGCGATAAGACATCTGATCCGAAGACGGCGGTTCACCCACTACGAACTGGTGTTTGGCATCATATAAAGATAAACGAGAACTTAAGCCCAGCCGGTCTGGTAAAGCAATAAAACGCTTCTTACCATTTTGCGTCTCAATGTCTTTAAGGCTTCCTTTTTTTGATTTGTTTTTATCATCGCTTGGACGAAACTGGTTTGCACTTAGCGGGAATCTTAAACCTTCAAATGGTTGATATTCCGAAGGTAAGTTTTGCTCAAGTGTACGTAGTTCTTCATCACTAAAAATAGAGTTTTTATTTACCGTTCCCGCATCTGGAGAAATATTAATGAGAGTGTGTTCATCGAAAGAATGCTGCTGAATGGCAATATCATATTGGCGCCGTAACCACCACTGGGAAAGACGGTCATAATCATCTGGTGCTGCCGTTCCTTCAATTTGTAAGATTTGCGCCTGAATCGCATTCCCCCAATCATGATAAACGGTATATACATTTCCCAGATTAGTAATGAGCCGATCTAGCTTTTGCATTTCAACATCGGCTACATATTTGGCAAAGTTCTTTTGCATCGTCCAGTGCAGAACACTCAAACTTGCAGTTGCAATTAACAGCGTGGTAAGCAAGACCGTTAAAAATAACCGCAAGGCTATGGGAACACGTAGAACGTTCAAAAGCACTCTCTCATTTTTACTCTATATTTTGCATTGTAACCAACAACGAAAAGAAAAACTCTCCATTGTTTCTTCATCTTTATTATCTAATCTTTAAGTCATCTTAAAACAAACATTAAAGGGTTTTAACCATGAAAATGACGGCTAAAATTGCATTATTCAGTGCAGCAATTGTAACTATGGGTAGTTTGGCTGCTTGTCAATCAACAACTCAACCACCTAAGCCAGAACATGGCATGATGCAAGATGGCCCACGTGATGGTCACCACCATCGTATGAAACACCGTGAATTTACGCCTGAACAAAAAGCAGCATGGGAACAACACCGTGCAGAGCGTAAAGCTCGTTTTGAGCAAATTCAAAAAGCATGTGAAGGTAAAGCTGTTGGACAAACTGTCAATGTTCAAGTTGGAGATAAAACACTTGAAGGTACATGTAACCTCCGCTTTGAGCCAAAACGTCCTCAACCACCAGTCAATGCCCCTGCTCCAGTAGCGACTCAAGCAAAATAATTCTAAAAACAGTAAAACAAAAGGCGCCAGAAGGCGCCTTTTGTTTATACATAACTATTTACGATTTTGACTATTTGTCTCATCTAAACTTCATCAAAAGTGTTTACACTCAAAGCACTTACATAGTTCAAGTATTTTTTTCTTGACTTTGCAGTCACAAAGTAAAGGCCCCGAGGTGCTTGTACAGTTATGCAAGTTGTTGCACGATGTAATAGTTCAAGGTGCCTTATGGCACATTATCGTAGATTAGGATTATAACTCTGGTTTCACCAGTATTGAGGAACCCGATATGCCACAATACAAAGCGCCCTTACGTGATATGCAATTCGTTTTGCATGAATTATTAAATGCTGAAGAACACTATGCAAAATTACCTGACTTTCAAGGTAACGTAAGCCGTGAATTGGTTGATCAATATTTAGAAGCTGCGGCAGACTTCTGTGAAAATGAACTTTCTCCTTTAAACCAAGTTGGCGACCGTGAAGGTTGTACTTGGAATGATGGTGTTGTAACTACACCAACAGGCTTTAAAGAAGCTTATCAAAAATACATCGAACTTGGCTTCCCGTCTTTATCAGCAGAAGAACAATACGGTGGTCAAGGCTTACCTAACTCTTTAGGTATCGCAATTTCAGAAATGGTAGGTAGCTCTAACTGGGCATGGGGTATGTACCCTGGTTTGTCTCACGGTGCAGTACGTACATTAGAACATCACGGTTCTGAAGAGCAAAAAAATACTTACTTACCAAACCTTGTTTCAGGTGTTTGGACAGGTACGATGTGTTTAACTGAATCTCATGCAGGTTCAGACTTAGGTATTATCCGTACTAAAGCAGAACCAAATGCAGATGGTAGCTATGCAATCTCTGGCGAGAAAATCTTTATCTCTGCTGGTGAACACGACATGGCTGAAAACATTATCCATATCGTTCTTGCTCGTCTACCAGGCGCACCAAAAGGGACTAAAGGGATTTCGTTATTCATCGTTCCTAAGTTCAATGTCAATGCAGACGGAACTCTAGGCGAACGTAATGCCGTACGTTGTGGTTCAATCGAACACAAAATGGGTATTCACGGTAACGCGACTTGTGTCATTAACTTTGACCAAGCAAAAGGTTATTTAATTGGCCCTGAAAACCGTGGTTTGAACTGTATGTTCACCTTTATGAACACAGCACGTATTGGTACTGCGGTTCAAGGTTTATCTGCATCTGAGTCTTCTTTCCAAGGTGCTTTAACTTACGCGAAAGAACGTTTAGCTATGCGTTCACTTTCTGGTCCTAAAGCTCCAGAAAAAGAAGCAGATCCAATTATCGTTCACCCTGCCGTTCGTAACATGCTTTTAACTCAAAAAGCATTTGCTGAAGGTGGTCGTGCACTTGTTTACTTACTTGCTCAATATGCAGATATCGTTGAAAAAGGCGAAACTGAAGAAGAGCGTAAGTTTGCTGACAACATCTTGTCTTTATTGACTCCAATTGCAAAAGCATTCTTAACTGAAACAGGTTCTGAATCTGCTAAGCACGGTGTTCAAGTGTTCGGTGGTCATGGCTTCATTTCTGAGCATGGCATGGAGCAAATCGTACGTGATACACGTATTGCTTGTTTGTATGAAGGTACAACTGAAATTCAGGCACTTGATTTGTTAGGCCGTAAAGTTTTACAAACTCAAGGTGCAATGCTTCGTGATTTCACTAAGATTGTTCACAAGTTTGTAGAAGCAAATAAAGACAATGCTGCCATGAAAGAATTTGTTGAGCCACTTGCTGCGCTGAACAAAGAATGGGGCGACCTCACTATGCAAATCGGTATGCGTGCAATGCAAAATCCGGATGAAGTGGGTGCAGCGGCTGTAGATTACCTCTACTTCTCTGGTTACGTTACTTTAGCTTATCTATGGGCTCGTATGGCGCTTGTAGCACAAGAGAAATTAGCTGCGGGTACAACCGATGTTGATTTCTACAATGCGAAAGTAACTACTGCTCGCTTCTACTTCAAGAAAATTTTACCGCGTGTACGCTCTCATGTAGACGTTATCGCAGGTGGTTTAGACCCATTGATGGCATTAGATGCTGAACATTTCGCTTTCTAATCATAGTTAGTTGCGATATGCAATGTTAAAAACCAAAAAAGGACTGCTCAGTTTTGACGGTCCTTTTTTTATAAAATCAATGATAAATTTAGATTTTAAATTCAATATCCATTTCGTTTTACAGGATATCTAGCACAGGCCGATGTGCACAAAAAAGGTGAACGATTATGCCAATTTACAATGCTCCTTTAGCTGATATGAAATTCATCTTAAATGATGTATTTAAAGCAGAACAATTTTGGCAGGCTAATGAGAAACTCGCTCATGTAGATGCTGCAACAGCTGAAGCAATTTTAGAAGAAATGGCTAAATTTGCTCAGAACGTGACTCATCCATTAAACCGTACTGGTGATGAAGAAGGCGCTCGCTACGAAAACGGCGAAGTCTTTACTCCTGCTGGCTTTAAAGATGCATTTCGTCAATATGCAGAAGGTGGTTGGATTGGCTTAGGTGCAGATGAAGAATGGGGCGGTCAAGGCATGCCAAAAATGCTTACCGTTCTTGCGGATGAAATGTTATTCGCGACAAACCCATCTTTCATGCTCTACCCGCTTCTTTCAGTAGGCGCAGGTATGGCTTTAAGTAGCTACGCATCTCAAGAGCAAAAAGAAACGTATTTACCTAAGATTTATTCAGGTGAATGGTCAGGTACCATGTGTTTGACTGAACCACATGCCGGTACTGACTTAGGTATTATCAAAACTAAAGCCGAGCGCAATGAAGATGGTACCTATAATATTACAGGTACTAAAATCTTCATCACTGGCGGTGACAACGATTTAGCAGAAAACATCATTCACTTGGTACTTGCTAAAACTCCAGATGCTCCTGCTGGTTCACGTGGTATCTCGCTATTTATTGTACCGAAATATCTTGTAAACGAAGACGGTTCTTTAGGTGACCGCAACCATGTTGGTCCAGGCTCTATTGAACATAAGATGGGGATCAAAGCATCTGCAACTTGTGTGATGAACTTTGACGGTGCGAAAGGTTACCTCGTTGGTAAAGAAAACGAAGGCCTTGCTGCCATGTTCGTGATGATGAACTACGAACGTTTATCAATGGGTATTCAAGGTTTAGGTGCATCTGAATTTGCATATCAAAATGCTGCTCAATACGCGACTGACCGTTTACAAGGCCGCAGTGCCGCTGGTGTTCAGTCACCAAGCAAACCTGCTGATAGCATTTTAGTCCACGGCGATGTACGTCGTATGTTGTTAAATGTACGTGCAAACAACGAAGCTTCTCGTGCCTTTGCAGTTTATGTAGGCCAGCAGCTCGATATCACTAAATTCTCAACTGATGCAGAAGCCGTGAAAAAAGCCAATGACCGTGTTGCGCTTTTAACCCCAATTGCAAAAGCTTACCTCACAGATACAGCCTTCCAAGCGACATTAGATGCTCAAATGGTATTTGGTGGTCACGGTTATATTCGTGAATGGGGTATGGAGCAATGTATCCGTGATCTTCGTATTGCTCAAATCTACGAAGGAACTAACGGCGTTCAATCTCAAGATTTAATTGGTCGTAAAACCATTAAATGTGGCGGTGCATTCATTGCTGAATACATCACTGAAATTCGTGACTTTGCAAATGACTTAGACACTGATTTGAACTTCATTAAAGATGCAACTTTAGATGCTGCAACTGAAATCGAAGCAATCACTCAGTTTATTATTGAGCAAGCTGCAGAGAACGTAGAGTTCCCGAACTCTGCTGCTGTTGATTACTTACATGCAGTGGGTCTACTCAGCTTCTCTTATATGTTTGCAAAAATTGCTGCCGCTGCTAAAGATAAGTCTGGTGATTTCTACCAAAACAAACTTGCATTGGCTCAATACTTTGTTGAACGTATCTTGCCAGATATTGATGCACGTATTGCTAAAATCAAAGCAGGTTCAGACTTAATTATGGGCTTTAGTGAAGATTACTTTACAAACCAAGCGTAATTAAATTTTTTATAAAAACGCCTGAATAATCAGGCGTTTTTTATTTTGTATTTACTATTTCCATTGGCACAAAATTTGTTTAATTTCTAAACATTCTCATATTAAAAGAGATTTTACTATGCCTGATCCCAAAAAGTTTGAAAGAACCCTTGATCGGTTTGGACATTATGCTGTTGAGGCTTTTCATTATTTAGCCTTATTTATTATAGGCTGTATGATTGCTTGGTCTGCTGCTCATACCGTTTTTGAAATTTTGACCGTCAAAAAATATGCATCAATCGATGACATCTTATTGTTATTTATTTACCTAGAACTTGGAGCAATGGTTGGAATTTACTTTAAAACCAATCATATGCCTGTACGCTTTCTTATTTATGTCGCCATTACAGCTCTAACACGTTTACTTATTTCTGATATCCAACATGACCATAAAGCCGACCTTGATCAAGTCATTATTACTGGCTCAATTCTTATTTTAGCTCTCTCTATTTTAGTTGTCCGTTTTGCTTCTTGGCACTACCCATCTGTTATGAAAGAAAAACATTCAAAAACACCTACTTCGTTAAAAACGCCCCAACCGCAAGATGACGAGTTGGCATAAAAAAATGGCCTCAAGCGGGCCATTTTTTTATTTTACGTTTAACGAACTCGATAAATGTGATGTTTCGAGTCAACCAATAAGTATTGGTTAGGAGTCTTCACCCAGTGGTATCCACGTGGTGGTGCATATAAGCGATGTGCACGCCAGTCTGAGACATAATAACGGCTATTACGGTATTCCACAGGAATACGATCACCGCGCTTAAAGGCTACATATCGGCCATAATGGTTGCCACGCTCAGAGTGTGACCAAACAGGAGCTCTATGATCATTGCGGTGGTCATAACGATAATCATGACGCTGTTCATAGCGATTATGGTCTTTACCGTGATAGTTATCCCAACGATGATTTGAATCGGCCATCGCAGTTGCCGACATACCCAACATTAATGTTGAAAGTACGAGAACAATAGGCTTTTTCATGGAGTATTCCTTTTTATCTTGATCTGAAGCTAGATTAAGAGAGAGTCAAGGAGAAACCATGAATAAAATGGCTTTGATTGATATTGTTTGTAATGACTATAAAGAAAATATGAAGAATCTGTATCTGTGCTACCATTAGCATTTTTCAAGCTAGGTCAATTGCTGTGTCTGAAATCAGTTTTGAACGTCTTCATCAATTTTTCTGCAAAGTTCCAAGTGTACAAGAAGCCCGTATCATGGCTCATGGAGCAGATGGCGAACACGCTTGGTGGTTTAAGTTCAGTATTGATGTAGAACACCCTCTCGCATGGCAAACCGTTCAAGAACTCGGGCATGTTTTAAATTACCTGTCGACGAATGAGCGTTTACCTACTTTATTCTTTCCTGTATCTCCACCACCTTACATGAATGGTGAAGCAAAAGATTTTTTATCATGGGTTATTCAGTGTAATCACCCTGAGTTTTCTCCAGATGTGGTTTGTGATTGGCTTGAAGCGCGTTTGCCGAATCCTGTAGATGATGAGTCGCAGTGGAAAATTAAGACGGATTTGAGTGAAATCGAAAAACTTGATGATAAAGCGTTGGATCAATTGATTCCGCCAGCGCCTTAAATCGGACTTATAGCACAGCCTTTACTTACAGTGATGTTCTAATTTCTTTTGTATAGGCTAATGCCTCACTTTTGAGAGGTCAAAAGTGACAAAAACCTTTGTTTCACTGATGTTGCTTCCCTGCAACACAGTGAAACGGCGACATCCATGTCGCCAATCACCTTGCTACTTTTTGGAAAACTTCAAGATAGTAATTAAAAAGTCGATAAACCTGACCATTCCATAAAACGATAAATCCAATACTTCACTTTAGACTCATCGGCATACTTCGCATAGTCCACGCTCATCTGTCTACCTTGTAGGTTTGACCAAGAGGTATTGAAGTAATTCTGAGCGTCTTTAAAGACTTGATCTTGAACTTTGCCTACAACCAACATATCCGTTTCAAGGTTATAATTTTTTAAATTACGGGCCGTAAAATTGGCAGATCCTACAATCAACTCAGCTTGTTGAGCATTATATTTCAAGATCATTTTGCTATGGTTCTGCTCACCATGGGTATCACACCAACGAATTGGAATGCCAGCAGCATGTAACTCTGAAGCTACCTGACGGTTTGGGATACCATTCTTTTGTCTACCAAACGCATCTTTATTTGGATCGAGTAAAACACGAACAATAACGCCACGTTCTTGGGCACTTTTTAGAGCTTTAATAATCTTACGTTCAGACAAATAGAACATACTTAAATCAAGATGTTCTTTAGGTTTAGCCGTATTAATTAATTTTAATACAGCTTCATAGATTGCCCCTTCAGTTAGCACTTGAACTCGAGGCTTGCTAACGTCTTTTTCAAAATCGCCTAAAATAAGTGATGGTGAACTACTTCCTGACATTTGCGCAACAGCAGCTTCGGTTTGGAGTACATCAGTAGCTGTGGCTCCATTTACCATCAATGCCACATTAGAATGGCGCGAACTACCATCATGCGGATTTGCTGAGGTCACCAATGACTTCCAACCCGCATCGGTATCAACGACAATAGTTTTACGATGGTTTGCTTTAAAGTTAAATAAGTTCAAATAACTACGTAGCGTAATTTTTTCATCGCCAAATGGGTTGGGTAACCAGCCTTTCTCTGGATTATTGCCAATATTTTGGCAACAGATGTACCAAAACCCCGACCAGAATGGGTTAGAAGCACGTAAAGGTGCCAGATTCGTTTCGATGACATCAACACCAGCTTGGCGTAATTGACGGTAGTGTTCAGGGCTTAGACCACCATATACCGAATTAATCGGGTCGGTAATCATAACAACCTGAACTTGGCGGTTTTGTCTTTTTTTACTAATTAGTGCATCAGTGAGCTCTTGCATCAATGGTCTTTGCTTTAGTTTTGAATCGCCTACTTCTGAATTAAATAAGAACATATCCACCACAATTGTGGTTTTTGCCTCATCAATCATTTTCAAGATTTCATCAAAGATGTGCTGATCAACCTGTTGTTGCCCATTCGCATCAATATACGTTTTATCGGCTAAAAATTTAACATCAGCATGTCTGAGCTTGCCACTAAAGTTAATTCCTTGCGGCAATGGTTTCACTGTGTGATAAATTGCCGATGCAAGATATGCAATAGCAACAACGCAAAGTATGACCGCCATATAACGACGTCCTGACCAATTTAACTTTTGATGAATTCGCTGAAAAATACGCATAAAAAAGACCTAACTTGATAGTTTCAAATTAGGTCTTTTGGCTTGATTTTTCAAGTTTAGTTTCGTGTTGAAGCTTTAGAAACTAAAATCTACACCGACGGTAAAGTTACGTCCAACTTGCGGGATATTTGATAAGAACGACGCATGTTGATAAACCGTGTCATCTAACAAGTTATTCGCTTTTAAATAAACGCGATAATCTGTTTTTGCGCCATATTGTCCAGAGTATGCTACCCCTAAATTGAGCATGTTGTAGCCTTCTGTTTCGGTTTCATAAGCCGCAATCTTATCTTGATTAAAGATATGATAGTACTCAGCAGAACCACTAAAACCGTCACCGAAATCTGCATCGACTTTAGTACCTAAACGTCCCGCTGGAATACGTGGGGCGTTACCCTCAGCATCAATTTTACCGCGTACATAGTCACCAAAAGCACTGATCTTGTACATTGGAGTAATTTGGTAACCAATTTCGCCCTCAGCCCCATAGAAACGTGCTTTATCTTGAGTATATTGAACTAAACGAAAGTCTTTATAACGGTCAAGGGTTTGCGCATAGATGTAGTCATCAAACCAGTTATGGTAAACATGAAGATGATAATCAAGTTTGTCATTATCAAAATGCAAACCTAACTCAACATTATTTGATTTTTCCTTACTGAGTTGATCATTTCCTAACTCATAAGTATTGGTCGCAAAATGGGCACCATTTGCATATAACTCTTGTGCAAGAGGTAGACGCTCTTGGTGTGATGCTACAAATGAAAGCTTATAGTTCGGTGCAAACTCCCAGTTGGCAGCACCTGCATAGGAAAAAGCAGAACCGTCAAAATCTTGTTTAGAGTTATCATCTACATCTATTTCTTGCTGATCTGCACGAGCAGAAAGTTCAAAATGAACAGCTTTCCATTGTTTATGTTCTAAAGCAAAAACACTCCACTTTTTGGTAGTGGTTGGTGCCATAAATGCTTCTTCACCAGTTAAATTTAGTTTTTGTTGGCCTAACTGGGTACCAATTACCCCTTCCCAATCAGCAATAGGGTTATGGACTAACTCAATACGCCCATCATAACCTTTGTTTTGGAATCGAGTTGCGATTGCCCCTTCTTCAATCTCATCATGCTGATAATCTGTATAGCTCGCTTGGGCACGTAACTTTTGGAAGCCTGCAAATGGATCGTTTAACTCGGTTTTAAAATCATAACGCTCAGACTTTAAGTCAATCCATGGACCGCCATGTTCATGCTCATGTTCTTCATGGGCATGAGCCTCTTCACCCTCTTCATGATCATGCTCATGAGCATCACAATGTAAATGTGGTCTACCTGTTAAATGAGCGCTACAGGTTTCATATTCATGGCTATGCCCTGGTAAACCATACTGGTCTCGACGGTTACTATACGAAATACCCGTATAACCGCGATCATAAATCCAAGACAACCCCACATTCACTGAATCACCTTGTGCAAAGGTATTGTCTACACGGCGCTCTTTTTCACCTTCATGAATATAGTTTGGTGCAATATAGTTATTCGCATCACGTGTTAACCCCTCAACACGTAATGCAACTTGGCTTCCCAACCCTACAGTTACCCCAGCACTCGCCAGCTTTTCATCACTTCCAGTGTTGTAACGTAAGCCAACTTGTCCTTCATAACCATTTTCAGGCATTTGTGTAGGGATCTTGTTATCAATAACGTTGACTAAACCACCAACAGTACCCGCACCAAACAATAAAGTAGAGGGTCCACGAATCACTTCAACTTGTTTTGCGAGAACTGGATCTACTGTTACAGCATGATCAGGAGACAAAGTTGAGACATCCACATTTTCAGATGAATTTTGAAGAACTTTAACACGTGGTCCGTCTTGTCCACGGATCACCGGACGACTCGAACCAGCCCCAAACTGATTCGCATAAATCCCCACCTCACTATTGAGCGCATCCCCAATAGTGGCGGCCCCTTCAGTCAAATGCTTTTGGTCAACTACAGTATCTGCGACTGCAAAATCTTTTGAAGTTTGCTCAAGGGGGTGCGCCTTGATGCGGATAGTTTCTAACTTCTCAACATTTTCATTTTCTGCTGCAAATACAGGTATAGATATGGCAGCCAAAATGGATAAGGTCAAAATATTTTTATAGAACAACATGAGGTGAGTCTCTAATCGTACGCCTTTTGTTTTGTTATATTATAACATTTCAGTTGTTTTGCAATAAAAAACATTCGCTAATGACATGTTTCGATAGACTCAACTTTTTGATGATGTGAGAAGCTTTCTTTTCTAATGCCTTTTACAATCTCCCATGCACTTATTGCTCCTCCACTTGCTAAATTGAGCCGAAACACGTTACCCATTGCCGCCTTAGCAATTGGCAGTATGACGCCCGATCTTTACCGCTTATTTACAATGCAATCAGGTATGCTGACTCATCAATGGAAGGGGCTTTTCTACCCTAACCTTGCACTAGGGTTATTATTCTGTGCCATTTGGTATTTACTTTACCGACCTGTGGTTTACCGTTTTTTTGGTATCCAACACGATTTAAAACTAGATTCTTTTAGACATTTTTTTAGCTTTTTTATTGGAATCATAATTGCTCTACTCATTGGTATAGCAACACATCTCATTTGGGATGGGCTTACCCACTCAGACTTTAGAACTTTTATATTTCAAGACTTTTTATCGCAAACTGTTCACTTGTTTGGCCGTCCTTATCCATTGCATCGCCTTCTTCAACTCGGTTCTTCTGCTCTGGCATTACCTTTTTTAGGCTGGATGAGTATTCATTACTATCAGCGCCATAAGCAGCATTGGAAAGTAAATTATAAAATTAAAATTTTTGCTTGGTGTTTATTTGCTTTATCTACACTTTTAGGCTTATTTTCATTTTGGGACTATGCCCGTTATATTCCCCATCAGGTTTGGCATTCTGATACCTATTATTTTACTGGCCGCTCTATTAATGAGTTTATGCAAGGTTGGTTAAGTACGTTTAGTTTGGGATGTCTATTATTCTTATTTTTAGATCGACAACAAAGAATGGGCTAAATAGCTAAACTTGCTGCCAAATTGCTCATTTTTAGCTAAATTATAGCTGTTTTTTGATCTAGTTCTTGTGGCATGCCATTCAACAGGGCATAATCGAAAACTTATTTTTTTGACGGTGCGCGGTTTACGCATCCGTCTTTTCAGCCAATATAGTTTGGATAATCTTCATCATGATGCGAACTCATTACTGTGGCTCTTTAACTGAAGCCCAAATCGACCAGACCGTTACATTATGCGGTTGGGTACATCGTCGCCGTGACCATGGCGGTGTTATTTTCCTTGATATGCGTGACCGTGATGGTCTCGTTCAAGTGGTTATTGACCCAGATACTCCAGAAGCATTTGCAACTGCAGATAAAGCACGTTCTGAATATGTATTAAAAATTACAGGTCGTGTTCGTCGCCGTTATGAAGGTACTGAAAACCCAAATATGGTGAGTGGTCAAATCGAAGTTTTAGGCAAAGAAATCGAAGTTCTTGCTGCATCTGAAACTCCACCATTCCCATTAAATGACGACACAATTAACGTGTCTGAAGAACACCGTTTAAAATATCGTTTCTTGGACATCCGTCGTCCAGAAATGTTAGAGCGTTTACGCTTCCGTTCTAAAGTAACCAACTTGATTCGTAACTATTTAGACGATCATGGTTTCTTAGACGTTGAAACTCCAATTTTAACTCGCGCAACCCCTGAAGGTGCGCGTGACTATTTAGTACCAAGCCGAGTACAAAATGGTAGCTTCTATGCACTTCCACAATCACCACAATTATTCAAACAATTGTTGATGGTTGGTGGTATTGATCGCTACTACCAAATCGCGAAATGTTTCCGTGATGAAGACTTACGTGCTGACCGTCAGCCTGAATTTACTCAAATCGACATTGAAACATCGTTCTTAAACGACGATGACATTATGGATTTGATGGAAGGCATGACTATTAAATTATTTAACGACTTGCTTGGCGTAAAATTTGAAAAATTCCGCCGTATGCCATACAGCGAAGCAATGCGTGATTATGCATCTGACAAACCAGACTTGCGTATTCCGTTAAAACTCGTTGATGTTGCAGACTTAATGCAAGAAGTTGAGTTCAAAGTATTTGCAGGTCCAGCTAAAGACCCTAAAGGCCGTATTGCAGCACTTCGTGTACCGGGCGCAGGTTCATTAACACGTAGTCAGATTGACGAATACACTAAATTTGTCGGTATCTACGGTGCAAAAGGCTTAGCGTACATTAAAGTCAATGAAATCGAAAAAGGAATTGAAGGCCTTCAATCTCCTATCGTTAAATTCATCGAACCAATCGTAATGCAATTGCTTGAACGTGTTGGTGCTGAAAATGGCGATATCGTATTCTTTGGTGCGGACAAAGCTAAAATTGTAAATGATGCAATGGGTGCCCTTCGTGTCAAGATCGGTCATGACTTGAACCTTGCGACTTGTGAGTGGGCTCCACTTTGGGTTGTTGACTTCCCAATGTTTGAAGAAACTGACGATGGCAAATGGACTTCTGTTCACCATCCATTCACATTACCTAAATCTAGCGTAGAAGACGTGAAGAGCAATCCAGGCGAAGCACTTTCTGTTGCTTACGACATGGTATTGAACGGTACTGAAGTTGGTGGTGGTTCACTTCGTATTTACACATTAGAAATGCAAAAAGCGATTTTTGAAGCGCTTGGTATTTCCGATGAAGAAGCAGAAGAAAAATTCAGCTTCTTACTCAATGCGCTTCGTTACGGTGCACCTCCTCATGGTGGTTTGGCATTTGGTCTTGACCGTTTAGTAATGCTTATGACTGGCGCGACTTCAATTCGTGATGTTATTGCGTTCCCTAAAACAAAAACTGCTGAATGTCCACTTACTCAAGCACCGGCTCCTGTTGAAGCAAACCAGCTTCGTGACTTGGGCATCCGCTTACGTGAACAACAAAAGAAAGAAGCTTAATTGCTCTTTAATAAAAAACCCTGCAATTGCAGGGTTTTTTATTAAGAAATAAGATATATATTGGACTTACCTAAGCTATGCTTTGCGAATATGCTGGTCAGTGGCATAATAAGATGCTTTTAATTTAGAGGTCAGCTTTATGGCTATGCGCCCAGATGTACGTCGACATGCTTTAGTCGTGATTGTATTCTCCCTCGCACAATGGTTTTTCATGCGCTACATCCTTGCGAATGAATTATTTAACCTTACGACAAATCAACGTATTCTTTATTTCTGTGTAAGTAGTTTAGTCGGTGCATTACTTATCTTTGTTGCACTGATTTATATGGTGCTCAAAGGTAATGCGGATAAATAAAATATCTACGCTACAGTTTCTTTATTTTTAAATATTATTTTGAAAGACACACAAGATTATATGATCCCACGCATAATACATTATTGTTGGTTTGGCCCCAACAAGATCCCTGAACAACTTGTTAAATATATGGAATCATGGAGATTATTTTGTCCAGATTATGAAATAAAATTATGGAATGAAAAATCATTTGATATAAACAGCCATCCTTTCACCTTATCAGCCTATAATCAAAAAAAATATGCCTATGTATCAGACTACGTAAGAGCTTATGCTTTACATAATTTTGGAGGAATTTATTTAGATACTGATGTAGAACTAAAAGAAAATCTTGATATTTTTTTACAGCACGAAGCCTTTACAGGTTTCGAAGGGAAAGGCTCTCCTTTTACTGCTGTTTGGGGCTCAATACCAAATCATAGCCTAACCAAAAGAATTTTAGAATATTATCATGAACGTATTTATACAGCTGAAGAGAGTACTAATACTTTTTCGGTATCAGAAATATTAAGAGAAAAGTTTTTTATTGATCCTTTAAATAATAACTTGCAAGTTGGAAAGGATTCTATAAATACAATTCATGTATATCCATCAACACATTTTTGCTTAGACTTACCTAAAAATTTTGCTACGCATCATTTTTATGGTTCTTGGTTACCAGATAGAACTAAGAGTTATAAAGAAAATGCAGTAGAGATATATTTTAATGAACAATTAGAATCTTTAGAAAATATTACTCACAGTAAAAACTTTCTAAAGACTCTAGCTACTCGTATTAAAATTAAAGATTTATTTAAACTTATACGTTATTTTATACAATATAAACTAAAGTAATTTATATTGTATGACTATATTTATCCAAAAGAATTTGTTTGATTTTAATACTAGCTGTACCATCCCCATAAGGGTTGTTAGCTCTAGCCATCTGATGATACAGCTCACTATTTTCCAATAATGTTTCTACCCAAAATGTTATTGAAGCAGTTTCTGTTCCCACCAATTTGACTGTGCCTGCATCAATAGCTTCTTGTCTTTCAGTAGTATCTCGCATTACTAGAATTGGCACCCCCAGACTTGGTGCTTCCTCTTGAATTCCCCCAGAGTCTGTCAAAATTAGATAACTATGTTTCATTAAATTAATAAATTCTAAATAAGACTGTGGTGGTAATAAAATAATATTTTTAATATCATTTAGATAACTAAAAACAATATCTTTCACATTAGGATTTAAATGAACAGGATAAATAAACTCAATTGCGGGATACTTTAAGGCTAAATCTTTTATAGCCTGACAAATATTAATAAAACCTTGACCAAAATTCTCACGTCTATGCCCTGTGATCAGAATTTTTTTTATTTTTTCATCCAAGTTCCACTTACTACCATTATATTTTATAGGTAAAGGTAAAATTTGGTCAGAAACACTTAATAATGCATCTACTACAGTATTCCCCGTAATATATATATTATCTAACTGAATATTTTCTTTTTTTAAGCACTCAGCAGCCAACTCAGTGGGAGCAAAATGTAAATTTGAAATTTTAGAAATTAGTTGTCTATTACCTTCTTCAGGCCAAGGCGACTTTAAATTATAAGTTCTTAAACCAGCCTCAACATGACCAATATCAATTTGATTATAAAATGCAGATTGAGCCACCACAAATGCAGACAATGTATCACCATGCACTAATAATATATGTGGTCTAAAATTCTGATAAATACTATCCATATTTTGTAAAATATTTGCAGAAAGCTGATTTAAACTTTGATTAGCTTTCATTAAATTTAAATCAAAATCAGGAGTTATTTTAAAAACTTCTAATACTTGATCAAGCATCTCTCTATGTTGAGCTGTTACTAATACTTTAACATCGAATCTATTGTCTTTTTTTAAACATTGGATTACAGGTGCCATTTTAATAGCTTCAGGACGCGTACCAAATGAGATAAGAACTTTAATCATAATGAAGTAAATTATTCCTTTTTCTAGATAGTTCAGAATAAATAAACAGAACATGCAAAATCTAAAATATTAATCAGATTATTGCGTAAATGAGCGTTTTGTATGATATCGCGAGGCTATCAACAATAAGCATAGCAGGCTAAAATAGCTAGAATGTATTGTATCAAGTTAGTTGAAACATGAAAAAAATTCTTATCTTGTGTGTCTCCTTGAAAGGAAGTAATGAACGACAAGAAAAAATTAAACAGCAACATCAAAGTTTGCAATCGGTCATTCACGATATACAAATTGATTTTGAATTTTTCGAAGCAATTTATGGAAAAAAACTTCCTAATGAGTATTTAACTTTTTTAAATTTAAGTCGTCAGTTTGCTGGATTATGTGATCATGAATTAGGACCAAGTGAACTAGGCTGCTGGTTAAGTCATATGATTATTTGGCAACGTCTAGCTCAAGGTGATTATGCAGCATATGATCGCATAATAATTATTGAAGATGATGTAATTTTTCAAACCGAACATATACAGCAGAAATTACATTCTTTATTAGAAACCAATCCCGCATTCGCATTCTTAGGAGGACACTCTGAACCATCTAGACGACGAATAAGAGGATACGTAAGTAATGATGAACTTTACTTCAATATGACTGGCCCTAAAGACCTATATACAGCCACATATGCTTACTCTTTAACCCGAGAAACTGCTCAAGATTTTGTCAATAAGCAAATAAAGAAATTGACTTATATTGATGACTGGAAATATTTATTAGAAGGAGATATTTCCACTCCTTTTTATTATTGCTTTGAGCATGACGACGAGATGCAAAGCCATATTGCATCTGATAGAAAAACATACATGAAAAAGCCAAATCGCTTTAAAAAGAACTTTAACAAAATGAAAAATGATTTAATTTCTCGGGTTATTTCTCTTTTTATTTTCAAAAAAATTATTCGATTAGCATACTTTCTCCAATCCGCCCAAACACAAAAATGAGTAGCTACAGGTAATGAAATGTTAATAACTCGCGGTCTTCAAAAAAAATGGTACAAGTACCAACAAGCAAAAAAAGCAAAAACTTTTGACTCTCATTGGTATATGCGCTTTGGCTGGTTAGAGCAACCTTTTACTACACTTGAGCAATTAGATTCTCTCTTTGAAATCCATTCTCCTAGAAAGTTTACCTTTGCCGATAGCTTTTATGCTCATGAAAATGGACGACATTTTATTTTCTTTGAAGAGGTGGATGATCAACATCCGGTAGGCTTTCTTTCAGTTTTAGAAGTCTTTAAGGATGGCACTTACACCCCGCCCGAAACTATTTTAAAACTCGATTACCACCTCTCATATCCTTGCGTCTTTAAAATAGATAGCACTTGGTACATGATTCCAGAGTCTTCTGCCAACAAAACTATTGAGCTCTGGAAATGTACTGATTTTCCAATGAAATGGGAGAAGCATTCTAACCTAATGGAAAATATTGAAGCAGTCGACAGCACCCCTTTCTATCATGAAGGCCTATGGTATCTTTTTACTTCAACACGGCGTGATTGTAAGAAATTTGGTGATCGTTTAGATCTATTCTTTACCGAAGATATTTTAAATCCGAACTGGCAAGAGCACCCAATGAATCCGGCGTGTCGAGGCAGTCAGCAGTTCCGTATGGCAGGCAAACCTTTTATTTATAAAGGGCAACTGGTTCGACCAAGCCAAGATTCTTTAAAACGTTATGGCGGCAATATCGAATTAAAAGCGATTACTCAGCTTAGTCCAGCAGCTTATGAAGAAAAATTACTAGAAGTAGTTTTACCAGATTGGAATCAAGCAGATGACGGATGCCATACTATTAATGTCGAAGATAATTTCGTGGTACTTGATGCCATCCGCCTTACACCAAAAAATAATTAAGTTTTCAGCAGGCCTTTATAAATGTTAAGCGTCTGCTCAGCCATGGCTGGTACAGTCAGTTCAGCCTTGGCTTTTGCATACAAAGGGCCAAAGTCATTTTGAGCCTCTGGTTGAAGGGCATATTCAATCGCTTTTGCTAAACCTTGAGTATCTCCAATTTCAGCTAGATATTGTTCTGGCAACCACTCGATCACACCGTTCACTTTGGTTGAAGCCATTGCTTTATCGGCCTGTAAAGCCTCGACCATAACAAGTGGAAAACCTTCACGATCTGATGATAAAACCACGATATCAGCCAGTTGTACCAGATCACGCGCATCAGTTCTAAACCCAAGAAAAGCGACCCGATTTTGCATGTTCAATTCGCTGACTTGCTTTTCCAAACTTGCTCGAAGTGAACCGTCACCAACAATCCATAAATTGGCATCAATCTGTTGCATCGACTCAATCAATAAACTGATATTTTTTACTGGTTCTAGACGTCCAATACACATAACAACTCTTTTGCTTGTGTCTAGCTCAGTAAAATCTTTTTGAATCGATTGAAGCAATTTTTCTTTATTTTCAGTTGTAAGTACGGGCTGAGGATATACCCCGTTATAAACTACGTGTGCTTTAGACTCTGGAATGCCTTGCGTGAGCGCTTGGCTCACCGCAATAACTGCATCACCTGCTAAATAAGCAGACTTATTCTTTTTAGTACCATGAACAGTCGTTATAAACTTTGGACCAGATAAAAATGGCTTAATGCGGGCAATCAACTCAGCCGCTTTTCCTGCTTGTGCATGAACAATAGCGGGTTGGATTTGTTGAATAAGATTTTTAAGTTGCCAAAGTAAAAAAATATTCCAACGACTACGGGCAAAATCGATAGCATGAAAATGTACTTGTTGGCTAAACTTGTCTACATAGCAAGGATGTGCAATCACATGTACTTCATGGTTTAAAGCAAGCTCATTAACAAGGTTAAAAGTGTGCTGCTCTAATCCACCAACTCCACCGCTAGTTGCCAATACCTGAACAATTTTCATAGCTTGCCTACTTATTTTTATCTTTATTCATCGTCTGTTCAAATAGTTTGGCTTCTTTTAGAAATGCATAAAATGCATTAATCATACTATTTACGAAACCACGCCAACCATTTAAGAAACTACGGCGAATAAAATAAGACTTCATAAAAGTCACTGGCATCACCAAAACCAATTTTGCAATGCTTGGAGACTTTCCTTTTTGGTATTTCTCTAATGCTTTTAAGTTGGAATATTGGTTATTTTTTTCGACTTTAACGAAAATGCTCGACTCACCATAATGGTAAATATCGTGTTGAGCACGCTGCGTTTCACCGTCTACAATCACATTTTCATGGACTTTATTGGCAAGGTCATAATGCCCTTTAGACCTACGGAAAAAACGCACTTTTGCATGTTTTTTAGTATGTTTACTGTTCGGAACACCTAAAAATACATCATTAATTGGGGTGATTAATGCATCAAGCTTGTTCTGTTGAATGGTCTCAACAATTTCTTGCTTTAACTCCTCAGATAAGACTTCGTCCCCATCTAAATTAAGCACCCAATCATTTCTGCATTTAGCTAAAGCTAAACTTTTTTGCCCAGCATAACCCTGCCAGTCTTGGTGAGAAATTTGCGTATTTTCAAAGCGCTTTGCAATTTCATAAGTATTATCAGTACTGCCAGAGTCTAAAATAATGACTTCATCAAACTCACTGACACTTTGTAAAGTTCGCTCTAACCAAGCGCCACAGTTTAAAGTGACAATATAAACACTACATGGAATTTTATTCATAACTTATAACGTCCTTTAGCAAGGGCGATACGCATCTGTAAAGCATTCATAGCGCCATGCGTGCTGACACGTGGAATATTAAATTGGTTATCTGCTTCATACGCTTCGATTTTTTTACGAGTCGATACTGCATTTTTAAAGCCAATCTCTTGGGCCATTTTCTGGTGCTTTTCGTTAAATCGACCAAATGGATAAGCAAAACTCGGGCACTTCCCAACTAATGCTTCAACATCACGCTTAGACTGAAGCATTTCGTCATAAGCGGTTTGGTCATCAAGTTTAAGTAAGTTCACATGATGTTGAGTATGCGCACCAAATTCAATTAAACCAGAGTTAGCCATTTCATGGATTTGCTCATGAGTAAGCTTTTCAATACCTTCAATTTGCGTTGCCAAATAAATAGTTGCTTTCGCGTTATATTTTTTTAGTAGTGGATAGGCATAAAGATAATTATCCATAAATCCATCATCAAAACTTAAAGCAACCACATTCTTTTGATTACGATATTGTTCAAGCTCAGAAACAAAGCAAAAGATAGCCCCTTTACGCGTTAATAGCGTTAAGAGTTGTTCAAACTTTTCAGGAGGCATATTCATACCAGAAGCAGCATCTTTAGGTGTGACCTGATGTAACATCACAATGCGAGGTAGTTTACTCGAACGAAACGGAAGCCAGAATGTATAATTACCCAGCACATATAACAGTGCAGCAAGTGCTAGCAGGCCCACCGCAACGTACAAAAACCACATCATGCATAAACCTCATGTGACCATTCATAATCTTCTGAAAGGGGCTGTTTAAACGTCACCTCAACCATAAATTGGGTGATACGCTTAGCATTGAAAGATTTACGTGTTTTCTCCCAGCCCTCTTTCGCTACTTTTACAGCTTGCTCTGGGTTTTGATCAAAGAATTGGATCTTTTTGGCCAAGTCAAACTGATCATCAAAGTAAACCACTTCCTGCTCAGTATAGAGTTTCTCAAAGCCTGGAATTCTTGGGCTAAAGGTAAGTAAACCATTACCAGTCAGCTGAACAATACGATCAGAGCTATATAAGGTTACATCATTACGGCGTGAGTAATTGAGCCCCATTTTTGTTTCAGACAGAACTTTATAATAAGCCTTACCATATACACCTGGCTGTTCAAAACAACCATAATATTGATAATTTACATGGCCTTGTTGCAAAGCCTCTGCTAAATCTTTTAAGAATTTCTCGCGTTCAGGCTCTTTATAAACAACACCGCAGAAAATAAAAGTTTTGTCAGTCTTTGAGTTTGAAAATTGCTGTAGTGTTTCTACATTGCGGTGACCCACATTCGGCATATAAGCCACACTTAAATGGGGCTGTTTTAACTTTTGAAGATATTCTCCACCTGTTGTGCAGAAAATAGCATCTAGATAAGGTGAAAATGCTTTTACAAAGTCGAGTTTGTTTTCAAGATAAAGCGGGTCAACATACCAAAATGCAATTTTAGTCTTGGGATAAGATTCTTTAATCTGTCTTAAAACATCTGGACTCATCAAGTCGCTATGACCAATCAGCACCAAATCAGGCTCAATATTATTAACAACCTTGAGTACTTCTTTATTGGCCCACTTTGCCCCTAATTTTTTGGTTTTAAAGATTGTCCCCATTCGCGCCATGTCACGGAAACTAAAATCATAAACGAAATGGCCATTTTCAATTAATCCGGCAGAAATTTTACGGTCTGTGCAGTAAAAATGTGCGCCTTGTTTATTAAAGCCAAAATTTGCAATATGCAATATTTTCATTTATTTACTCAAAATAAAAAATTTAATTTTTCGCTAAAAGATATGTTGCCACACGGTCTGCTTCTTTAAAAGCATAAGGTTGTGGCAACTGTACGACACAAGTATTCTGTGAAATTAGTTGTGATTCTATCATTTGATCAATCGAGTGCGTAATTCTATCGTCTTTCAACCGATCGATTGCTATGACCCCTACGCGACAACCCGCAGTAAGTGCTTCAAAAACCATAGAAACACTATCTTCTGTTACCCATACAGCTTCTGCTTTTTGCATCTCTTCAAAAATCCAGCCTTGAGGTGTTTGCTCAACCGGAAATATTTGTAAATGCTGGGCAAAACTTTGTTGTCTTAAAATATCAATAAACTCTGCTGGTGTTCGACGTGAAGTCGTTAAAATGATTTCGGCATCCGGATTATTCTCAACAATCTTTTGCACGCTTAATAATACTTTTTCTTGGTTCCATTGATGCCGTTTTGACGAACCACCTAATGCAATTAAAATTCTAGAAGCTTGATGGCGTTTTTCATTACGAATGGGATTTAATGCCCCACGCGTAACAATCACTCGATTATTCGCAGGAATACCGTCGTGCTCTGGAATCACAGCATAATTAAACCAAACCGTCGGTAAATTTGGCTTCATTAAAATAATGGTCTTAGCCTTTTTGAAAATTTTACCGAGCAACCAGACACGAAAATGCGTATGACTTCCCACTCCAAATATAAAATCGGGTGCCTGTTGAAATAGAGATTTTTTTGAAGAAAAAAGCGCTTTGATTAGAGAAAAAATAGGCAAGTCATTAATAGAAACTTCTTCAAAAGTTGCATTTGCCTGCTGTCTTTGCATCGCCTGAAACAAGCCTAAAGCTTGTGAGCGATGCCCTGCTTTACCATCAGAGACATAGACAATATGCATAAAAGCTCCCTAACCCAAAAATAAAAAGGCGAAACCAACGTTCGCCTTTTCATGTTAACGGATTAACTTATTTTACGTAAGTTAACCAGTGTTCATATTTTGGATTTTTACCTTGAACTGCATCAAAGAAAGTCTTTTGGATTTCAGTGGTAATTGGGCCACGGCAACCCGCACCGATTTGACGGTCATCGTATTCACGAATTGGTGTTACTTCAGCAGCAGTACCTGTGAAGAATGCTTCATCGGCAATATAGAATTCGTCACGCGTAATACGACGCTCAACAACTTCATAACCAAGATCTTTAGCAATCGTCATCACGGTTTGGCGTGTAATACCGTCAAGTGCACCACCCGCAATATCTGGAGTGTGTAAAACGCCATCTTTAATCAAGAATACGTTTTCACCAGAACCTTGGCACACATAACCTTGTGGATCCATAAGCATTGCTTCATCGTAACCAGAATGTGCAACTTCTTGGTGAGCAAGAATTGACAACGTGTAGTTACCAGATGCTTTTGCTTTACACATGGTCACGTTTGGATGGTGGTGAGTAAATGATGAAGTTTTAACGCGAATACCTTTCGCCATTGCTTCATCACCAAGATATGCACCCCATGCCCATGCTGCAACAGCGGCATGAATAGTGTTATTTGTTGCTGCAATACCAAGTTTCTCTGAACCGATCCAGATCAGTGGACGTAAATAGCAAGAAGCTAATTTATTTTCACGAACAACATCGATTTGTGCTTGTTCAAGCGCTGCTTGATCATACGGCACTTTCATTTGATAAATTTTTGCTGAATTTAACAAACGTTTTGTGTGGTCTTGAAGACGGAAAATTGCAGTACCTTTAGGAGTTTCATAAGCACGAACACCCTCAAATACGCCCATACTGTAGTGTAAAGTATGGGTTAAAACGTGAATCTTTGCATCACGCCAATCAATTAATTGTCCATCTTGCCAAATAAAACCATCACGATCAGCCAAATTCATGGAACACTCCAAATTGTTATAAAATCATTCACTATCCAACTCAACCGAGGCGGTTGGGTCTATTAATCTTTGCCATAAATTGCAAACGACCGCACGGGTACTACGCCAGTCCGCTGCGCTTACTTGCATGGATTGATTCGCAAGGGCTAAGCGGTGGCTTTCGGCACGTTCACTAAGATAGGCTCGAATTAATGCTGTGGCATCTTCACTGGATAAGCAGTCTGCTTTAGCAGCATCTTCTAATATTCTTACATTATCAGAATAATGGGCGAGATCGGGTTTCGTCCCGCTCCATGCAAGTACAGCATACTGTGCCATAAATTCGATATCTACGATACCACCTGCGTCCTGTTTTAAATGAAAAATACCATGTTTTTTTTGTTCAGAAGATGAACCTAAGTGGTCTTTCATTTTCTGACGCATTTTCAGCACTTCCTCACGAACATAAGCCTCATCTCTAGATTGAGTCAATATCTCGCGGCGAAATATTTCAAATTTTTGGCAAAGCGCTTCATCACCTGCAATAGAACGCGCACGAACTAATGCCTGATGCTCCCAAAGCCATGCACTTTTCAACTGATAATGCTCATAGGCTTTCAGGCTTGTCACTAATAAACCAGCCTCACCTGAAGGTCTTAAACGTGTATCAATTTCATAAACGCGGCCATCAAGCGTTTGAGTGGTCATTAAAGACATAAACTTTTGAGCGACACGCATAGCAAACTCAAAACCAGTTATTGACTTAGTACCATCCGTGTCGGCTTGTTCATCTAGATAGTGAATAAAGACAAGATCTAAGTCCGAACCATAGCCCAGTTCAATGCCACCCACCTTGCCATAACCAATGACAGCAAAAGCTTTATAATCGAGTGAACAACGTTTTCCCTCGACATCTTTTGGGTAACCATGACGCTTTGCTACGGTCTGATAAGCTAAATTAAGAGTTGCATTAACACTGACTTCTGCAATATCTGTCAAAGCATCAGATACCTTCATAAGAGGGCTTTCAGCTAACACATCACTTGCAGCGACCGTTAACACATTACTCTTTTTAAACAGGCGAAGTACCCGCATTTGATCTTCAACCTGATCAATTTCGATACGAAGTAATTGCTGACGTAATGAGTCTTCCAAGTCCTTACGTTTTGGTAATTCAAAGTCCATCGACAAGAACTCATCCAGCAATACCGGATATTGTGTTAACTCTTCACAAATCCACGGGCTCACTGTCGCCATTTTTACTAAGCGTTGTAATGCCCCTTTACTTTCAATCAGCATTACCAAATAGACGGTTCGACGCATGACTGATTCAATCAGTGGCATTAAACGTAATAATGCAGTTTGTGGTTGTTCAGACTGTAAAATGGCTTCAATTAAATGGGGCCAAAACGTTTTTAAACGCTGCACGGCATTGGAAGGAAGTTTTTTAAGTGCATGACCATGCCAGAACTCATGAATTAGATTTTTTGCATTATCATCTAACACTTCATCTAGCTGCTGCTCTAACTGTCCAAAGTTCTCGGTAGCTGCATTGGAACTTGTGTCTTCAATGAGCTGCTTAAACTGGACTTTTACTTTTTGGCGTTTCTCGTTAAGAACATCAATAAATTCATTCCAACTCGTAAAACCTAAGGTGTCTATAATGCGTTGTCGTAAATCTGTTTCTTCTGGTAATAGTTGCGTTTGCTGATCATTCAAGGCTTGAATTGCATGTTCAACACGGCGTAAGAATAGGTAAGCATCTTCAAGCTCTAGTACAGCCTGTTTTTCTAATAAGCCTGCCTCACCAATATGTTCAAGACTGACTAAACATTGACGGTCTTGCAGCTCACGTTTAGAACCGCCGTAAATAAGCTGGAACACCTGAACAATAAACTCAATTTCGCGTATACCGCCTGCCCCGAGCTTAATGTCATCTTCAATATGCCGACGTAATACTTCGCGCTCAATCATCGCTTTCATATCGCGCATAGCAGCAAAAGCGGTGTAATCGACATAACGACGGAATACAAAAGGACGTGTCATTTCTAATAAGTCTTGCCCTTCTTTACCCCCAGTAACTACGCGTGCCTTAATCCATGCGTAACGTTCCCATTCACGGCCATGCTGACTTAAATATTTTTCTAAAGCTGCATGACTAATCGCTAATGCTGAGCCATCGCCCCAAGGCCGTAAGCGCATGTCTACTCGAAACACAAAACCATCGGCGGTGATATGTTCAAGTAAATAAATAAGTTTTTGTCCCCACAAAATACAAAACTGCTGTACATCAATACATTTACGACCGTTAGTTTCGCCTTGCTCATCAAAGGCAAAAATCAGGTCGATATCACTTGATAGATTTAATTCCTGTGCCCCAAGCTTACCCATGGCAACCACAATCAAATCTTGAACTTTGCCTGAATAACTTAATGGTTCGCCGTGTTTAGCAACCAATGCAACACGAGCAAAAGCCTTTGCGGCACAAATACTTGCATCGGCAAAGTCTGAAAGTTCACGAGTAAGTGTAACGACATCCGTCAGTTGATTGGCATCTTGCCAGATCCAGCGAAACATTAAACGACTGCGCAGTATACGAAGCGCACGCATCCAAGTTATTTCATCGCCAATTCCATCAAGCGTGATGTCTACAAGTTGGTAAATTTGTTCTGTTGAGAGCGGTGCAGCAAATTGATCTATTTGATAATCTTGTTCTAAAACAGCCTGATGTAATCCTAAAACTTGTTCAGCATATTGGCTGGCACGCAATGTTTTTTGTAACTGCTCCGCATTCATATAAAAAAGCTCTTTTCCTCAGACTCTCTTTTTAGTTATAGCAGTTCAAGTAGTAGTAGGAAAAGGGATTAAACCAATTTTGCTTCAGATGTATTTTGTTGTTCTATATGATGTTCAGGAACTTCTTGAGCAGAGGGTAATAAAACTTTAAATGTCGTTCCCACTCCTTTTTGGGAAGTTACACTAATTTTCCCCTGATTAATCTCGACAAAACGCTTACATAAGCTCAAACCTAAACCCGCACCTTTTTCCCCAGCGGTGCCTTTAAAGCTTGCTGTAATACGCGGATGGAATAAATTTGCCATTTGCTGTTCAGTCATGCCAAGCCCTGTATCACGCACAGTGATTTCGACATTTGTACCCACCTGCTTTGCTTCAATGAACACTTTTCCAGAGCCGTCAACATCGGTAAATTTCAATGCATTTGACACCAAGTTTTGGATCACGGAAGTCATCATATTGATATCGGCATAGATTTTTAAATCTTCGGAAACCGCATTTACCAATTCAATATTTTTCTTTAAAGCCAATGTATGCAGCACATCACAAACAATATTGCTCACTTGTCTAAGCTTAAAATTAATTGGGTGATAAACAAAGCGACCACCTTCGGCCATTGCCCATGTCAGCAAACTTTCAAGTAAGTTATAGGTCGATTGAGAAGTGTCGTATAAATAATCAGCAATGTTTTGAATACTCGACTCATCCAGTGTTTCACGTTCTTTAGCTAACACTTCAGAGAAACCTAATAAGCCATGAAACGGCGCCCGCAAGTCATGCGAAATAATAGAAAAGAACTTTGTTTTACTCGAGTTCAGTGCGACTTGCTGCTCATAGAGTTCATTTAATTCTTCATAATTAAACTTCAACTCGACTTGTTGCATAAAGCTAGAACAGTAATCGAGAAGCAACTGAATTTGATCATCTTCAAAACAATTTTCATCGTCATCGAAGAAAACTGCAAATCCCATAGATGTCTGGTCAGGCTGCACCAAATGGACAGCTAAGGCACGCCCACATTCAATATTTAGCTCTTTTAAATAGTTGATTAAATTTTGATAAGAAGGATGATTGTGATGAATCACCTGTTGTTTAGCAAAACATTGTTTTAGGTGTCTTGAAGGTTTAAAGGAAATTGCAGTCATGCCATCCGGGCAATGATGCCAAAAATAAGGTTCCTGATTAAAAGTAAGCAAAGCTTTTTGACACTTCAACAGGCGAAGACTAAACCGGAAAAATTGCTCAATATAATTCTGCTCGGCATTTAATCCAAGTAATAGTGATATCTTACAAGCTGTTAACTGCTCTACCTGATGTAGTTCTAATCGCTGTGTCATGCCCGCCTCACAGATTTTGTCATTGTTGGTCGGAACCGCTCTTTTGAAGAATGTACTTATAATCATTATGATCTACTACAAACTTTAACACAGTACATTAAAAGAGCAACTTTCTTTTCGAAATAGAAATGTGAAGTTTCAATTAAAGGTTTTCAGATACATAAAGTGGGTATGCTTTAGAAAAATACAACAATTTTTTTGGAAGAAAGAGTTGTAAGATCTTAGAAATGCGAGTTCACAAAATAGCCCCTTGATCAAGAGATAGGGGAGATATGCACTCAACACTAGATGTTAATAACTATAAGAAAATGATGGCTGAAAAAATACTAGAAGAAATTGAATATCCACCTGAGAACCTTCAAAACTTATTTTTCGCCTTTTCAAAAATGAAAGTCGATGATGGTTTAAAAGAACAAGAATTTAGCACCATAATCAACACGCAACATTACCAAGTGGTCAACATTAAATGCGCGGTTCATGCCAAATGAATTAAAAGCCCCCCAGCTTAGGCTGGGGTTTGAATTTTACTAAAGACATCTTTCCATTTAACTGATTTAAAATGACTAGATTTATGAAATTCGAATGCAAACTCTTTAAAAACTTCTGTACATGCAATTAATGTAAATATTTCTGAATCTTCAATATCAATTTTAAACATTGGACATATCCAAAGTAACAAAATTTGTTCAGCCTGAGTCATCGAACTAGATAAAACACTTTTATAAAATTTTCTATCTTCATCAGAAATTTTCGATTTTCTAATTAATTGACATAAATCCTCATAAATATAGAAATAAGATACTAGCGAAGACACAGAACCATAATTTAGTTCACTACATACTGCTCGGTAAGCGTCAAATAAATCATCCCCCTTCACCCCAATATATAACTTATTATTTTTTCTATTTAGTTTAATAAACTCATTAGCGATAATTTCGATTGCTTGCATTCCTGGCTCTTGAGCTAATCGCCATTCATTTTCATCGTTCTTAACTCTTTTTTGTATAGTTAGAGCATTCAATTTATCTTTTTTAAAGTTAAGTAAAGAATAAAATTTAGTAGCAAAAATAGCATTTTGAGATTCGATCATCTGTTCATCATGAGCTTGCTTAGCAAGGGTTAATTGCTTCGCATTTACTTCACGTGTTTCTTTTAATGAAGTTACTTGTAACCATGTGGAATAAGCTACAGCACATAATGCAATAGAAGAAATAAGTGTGTTCAAACTTCCATATGTATCGCCTACTGCTCCAAATTTTTTCCCGTAATCTTCAGGATTAATATGAAAATGCTTCGTTATCAACCACTCAAAAAAAATAGGAAAACTTAACCAAGCAGTGATTATTGCAATTAGAATGACAAATAAGATTAGCCAGTGATAATTTTTATTTTCCATCGATAGCCTAATTTTTAAAGATAATTACTTAAATTGATTTGCATAAGTCTCAGCTATAGAGACTAACCCCGAACGTATTTCTTCACGTGTTTGACGGTACAACTGAATCAGTTTTGCTTCATCATATATTATCAAAATTTCTTAAAAATTTACCCAACCAAAAATCCCTAAGCCGTTAGCTTAGGGGTTTCCGTAGAATCTTACGATTCTGAATATGGTCCGAGGGTCGGGATCAAAACAATCACTCAAATTATTATTATAAAACAATATTTTTTAATTTAAAAACATTCAGGGGGCCGATTAGGGTACCATATCTACTTTCCTAACTATTTCTATAATTCTAATTCTTGAAACTACAATAGATTCAAAATTACAGATTCAGATTAGTAAGACTAATGAAGAAGATATTGTATACTCTTTTAATCTATTTATTTTCATAAAAAAAAATGAACCATACCCTTAATATACCATTACCAAGTACTGAACAAGACTTTGAGTCTATGTGTTCTCACATTTTTGGAAAACTTTATAGCTGTACCCTTCCAGCGATGTACGGTCGAAGAGGCCAAAAACAATATGGTTTAGATATTCTAATACATGAAAATGATCATTTTGATCAAAATTCAAGAATTGGAATCCAATGCAAACATGTCAATAAACTAACTTATGATGGTTTATCAGGTGACTCAATCTTAAAAGAAGTTGCAAAAGCAGATTCTGGTATACAAAAAATTAAGTTATTAGTTATTGCTACAACTAAAGAATCTGATGTTTCTTTGCAAAATTCGGTATCTAATCTTTCAGATGAAAGAGTAAAAAAAGGATTATTCCCTATCATAATTATGTCGTGGAATGATATCTCCAATTATATAAATAAAGACCAAGATCTTCTTAAATACTATCTAACTGATAATAAAATAATTAATGCCTTCTATAAAAATATAGAAAATAATATTAAATATGAAAAATTTCAAGAAGCTTTAGAACAATTAAAAAACAACACATTTACAGATTCGTTTAATATTTCTGAAATTTATAAACAACTACTACTAAAAGCATTTTGCTATTACAATCTCGAAGATAAAAGCCAATTCAACAATGTATTAAATAAACTTGAAGAATATGAATGGTTAGATGAAAAATATATTTACTTAAAAATTTTACAGCTAAAAGAAAAAAATCACCAATTAGCTCTAGATAAGTTAAAAAATGAATTAGAATTAAGACCAGAATCCCTCTATCTATTAACATTAGATGCATATTTTAAAATATTTGATAAAGAGACAAATATTGAAATAGATCAAATAAATCCATCAATACAGAATACAGTAAAAGTAAAAAAATTCTTTATGATGAAATATAGCCAATCTGATAAAAACATTGAAAAAGTTAATGATATCTATAATACATTGGATGCTTCAGATAAAAAAATACCATCTATATATTTAACATATATAACATCAAAATTAAATAATTATTATTTTTCAAAAACAGAATTGAGCAAAGAAGAGCTTATTCAAGCAATAAAAATTTTAGAGCCATATCAACAAAAATTCTGGGAAATAGAAATACCAGCATTTAAAAAACTAGCAATCACTATACTAGCTGCAACATATTTTCACCTTGAATATTTTGATAAAATTATTATTTTATATCAATTTATTATTCATACTCAAATTTTAATTGACAATCAAGCGATAAATATATTTCTTGAAACTTCTTATAAAAAAAACAGAGATGACTTATTTATTGAATTATGCAATAAGTATTTCCATCTACTAGAAAATGAAAAAAAAATAGAAATACTAGAAAAACTCATACAATTGAAAAAGTTTGATTTTGTAGAAAGAGAGTTATCTACACTAGAAATAGATATTGAACCTAAACAATATTTAAAAAGCTTATTATGGGTAAACAAACTAGATGAAATAGATTTCTTAACCAAGATTAGTGAAGAGAATGCTCTTTCATTTTCATCACCCATAAGCTTAATAGTTATTGCTCAAAAACTAAAGAATGATATAAAAAATATAGAATTATTTGAGAGCTTTAATCAAAAAATTAAAGACCTTGTGGATAAAAATCAAGATGATGAATATTATAGCCTATATTTTTTTCAGACCAACCAATATTCAGATGCAATCAAATATTTAGAAAAATTATATCAAAAACATCAAGATTCTAAGTTTTCATTTTACTTATTCGAAAGCTACATTAAAGTAAAAAATTTCAAAAAAGCTAAATATCTTTTTGAGAAACATAAAAACTCCTTCCTTTCTTTTGATAATTTTATAGATTTATGTCATGAGATGGCAAAAGAAACTTTGGATTGGTCATTATGCGAAGACTTAATATCTGAGTACGAAAATGAATATAGTACCCAAGGATGGTTATGGGCATTAAAAATAATTATTACAAAAAATTTAAGTTCATCATTGCAATTCCAAAGATTAATAAGAGATATACCCGAAAACCTTGAGGGTCCACCCAATACAATTTGTTTGATTGCTGTACAAGAGGTTAATGCTAATTTCTATGCAAAAGCTAAAAATAGGATTAAGCATCTATGGAGAAAAAATCTAAATGATGTTTCAGTAGAAGCTGAAATATTTAAGGTACTGAATAGCTTTATAAATTTAAAAGTCTCAGAAAAGCATCCTTTTTTTGAGGAAGAACTAACTAATGCTCAAATAGGGACAGCTATAACATATAAATTAAAAAACATGACCGAGACAAAAATAATTGATTTTGATGAATCTCTCCCAAGGGATAATGAATTTATTTCTTATGAATCCGAATTAGCAAAAAACTTAATTGGAAAAAAAGTTGGTGATAAATTTACTATTCAAGGTACATTTGGTTTCGAAAATGAATATGAAATAACTGAAATCACTCCTATATTATTATATTTATGGAGAAAATTCTTAAATAAATCTGGACAAGCAGATAATCCTTTTAATTTTGCAACTTCATTTAATGTAGGTTCAAAAGATGAAGGTATAACTGATTTACTTTCAAAAATATCAACAATAACAAAAAAAAGAACAGAATCGATTGAATACAATATTAAAATTTATCAGGAACATCCTTTAACAATAGGAGGACTAGCAAAACAATTAAATATTGATTTAGTGCAATTAGTGTATGAGTGGCATTATGGAAACTACACCTTACTTCGAACTATTGATGAAAGGTATATTTCTGAAGAAATTGAAAGAGAAAATTTCTTTAAAAATAGGTCTTCTGTTAAAAAAGTAGTTCTTGATGCATTCACATTAATTGAACTTTTCTATTTTGATTCTTTCTTTATAGTTGAAGAATTTGAAGAAGTATATTTAAGCACCAACACATATCAACTATTAATATACCTTCAAGAAAAGTACAAGGATGAAAGTCAAAATTTAAACATCCAAGGTAGAATGGGCTTTAATAATAACTCACCTATTTTCATTAATCACGACCAAAACTATATAAATAACATCTATTCAGATATTAGCAGTATAATTCATCATATCGAAAAAAATACAAATTTCTTGATTGAACATGCTTATGGTGATGGCAATATTAATGAATTAAACCTAATTATAGATAATTTCATAACAACTGAAGAAAACTCTTGTCTAAGATTATCAAAAGAGCTTAATATTCCTTTAATTTCTTTTGATGCTAGACTAAGAGCACTTGCAAACCAATTAAAAATACAAACAATAAATATGGATGATTTAGTTATGTTATCTGAATATAAAAATAATTTTTTTGCAGAAAATAGATTTATAAAGTCTCGCACAATTTCAAACTCTTACCTAAACAGTAGAAACTTACAAAATTTCTTCCTATCTGACTTTAAAAACTTTTACAGTTTTCTACATGTTTTCTTTAAAGAAATTAGTAGTTTTTCTAATGAGGAAGCTATTCATTATTATATTAATATGTTAAAAAAGATATCAGGTGATAAAATATCAATTGTTCTAGAAGCAGTTAATCATATTAATATGATATTTTTTAGTTTTATGTTTCATCAAAAAAAAGAAAATTTTGATCTAATTATTTTAAGAGAATTACTTTCGCCTTATATGCAACCTACTATTATTAATATGTCTTCCTTTACAAACTATTTAGATGAAATTTTGATAGTAGACATAAACAAAATCACTTTAAACTTAGCATTAGAAAAACCTACTATTTTATTAAAATCTTAATTCAAAAAAGGGGCATTTAGTTTATTTAAGCTTAATGCCCCATTTACAAAGGGACTAATTCAATACAGTAACCACAATATCCCCGCCCTTATCCTCAATTTCGTATTCATATTGATAGTTATTACACTGCATTGTATAGCCTCCCCCACGAATATATGGGATGGCAGAAGATACAGTGTCACACTTATAACCATTAACAAGTACAGCAAGGATAAGCTGTGAAAGAATATCTTTATCAATTTTAGAATTGATTACTGCTTCTGGTTCTATCTTATATTGTAAGTTACCAAAAGACTGTTTAATGGAATCTTCTCTTCTTTCATTAATTTTTTTATCCCTACCACAAATAAAATTAAAGGTATCGCCTGTACTTGCTTCAGATACAGGTGTAAACCAAGAACCTTTTTCAGAATAATTTTTTATATTATCAATACTGTCCCCTTCTCCTAGAACTCTCATCTTCTCAGTCTTACAGTTGATTTCATATTTATTAAATAAGGTCTGCTCTACACCAATTCTTTTATAAATGACAATGAATCCATTGTGTTTACTTTCTTTGCTTACTAAAAAATTTTTTCCTTTGTCTGATGAATCACTAATAGGAATAGGTACTTCCATTTCTTTGCTCTTAGTAGTTGTAATATTATTATTCTCACTTTCCGTTTGTGTAACTATTGGAGAATACTCATCTGTATTCCATGATGAGCTAATCGCTAAAGAAGCCAAAAAAACTATTAGAACTACTATTATCAATAGAATTAATCCAGCTTTACCTTGCTGTTTCGATGACGTAGAAAAGCTCTTTTTTCTGCTATGAAAGTTATTTCCCATATCTCCCCCAAAATAATATTTGTGTCAGCAATCATACATAGAGCAGTAAAAAATGTCACTTATAGAGTGTGCTCTTATAGAACGGGTTCTTATAGAGCGTGGCCTTATAGAATGGCGGATTTTAATATCATTTCCATTTGTGGATGTAACCAAGCAATGGAAGAAAGCCCACTAATTTTATTTGGATTACGATTAAGAGAACTGAGAAAAATTAAGGGAATCTCTCAAGAGCGTTTGGCTCTAGAAAGTGGTATTGGCAGAAGCTATCTTGGAGAAGTAGAACGAGGAAAACGGAACATTGCTCTACTTAATATTTACAAACTTGCAAGAGCTTTAAATATTGAACCTAGTCAATTGTTAGAAAAACCTGAATTAGATCAAAATCAATAGATTTAAATCTAAACAAAGATTGAAGAAGTTATTTATCTTACAGTGTGTCATACATTTTTAGTTTTTATAACTCAATGACACTCATTCATACTTTATCAATGACTATGAACTCCTGTTTAGCTGTCTATTAGTTTTCCAATTTTCATACCACTCTACTATTTCTTGGTAATCGTAATATACAGCAGCTTGTCTCGCTACGCCCTCCTTCATACTCTTTGGAAAACTTTCATCTTCTCTTTCCATTCTAGTTAGCTTATCTCTACTCACTCCCAGTAAGGTGCATACGTCTTTTTTTGTTAAGCGAAGTGGCACTCTTAGCATATTTTGAGTCACGCTCAGACTCTGATTTAAAGAATCTATCTTTAACATATTTTACATTCTCACTTAAATCAATTTAAACAGCCATCACAAGAGATTACAGCCTCCTAATCCCAACAATGTAGGGTTATAGCCATTATGCTATTAAACGTGCGCTATGGTGGCTACATAAGCTTTAAAACGCACATTAAATAGTGATTCTCTCTCATTGATGAGCTATTTTAATTCCAAGAAGGCATAATGTATAACTAAAGGTATTCAGTAATAATTTTATTAATTTTTTTATTAAAATTGACATCACTCTTTCAACTTAACCCTAAATCCCCCACCCTCTAAATTAATCACTTTAAAATTAGAAATATCTAAACAATAATTTTTATAGAACATGAGTGGGAAACAACACCGTGTTTACTTAATAATTTATACTTAGAGACAGATCCCTCCCTTTAAATGAGTAAGAAAGAATAGCTTTTAGATTATTTTTCCCCTTCAAATTACTTATTTTATTTTTTAACTTTTAACTATTTTTCAAGTATCTTTTTTCTTAGGCTAAATAGTTAAGATACCTAGTTAAAACTTAACCTAAGTATCCACATCTTTTAGAATAGAAAATTCAAAATGTAATTACATTTATTAACATTGCAGAATTTCTTCTTTCCTTATAAAACTTGAACGATGAATACAACTATATCGTTTAAACTTCTTTCCTATGATTTGATAATATGGAGTAAAATCATACAAATTTTCATTACGGATTGTACTTATAGACTTAATGATATCTTCTTCATTTATTGACCTTTCTAATATATTCACTCTATCGCTATATGTATCCTCTGCAATTTCCTTTAACATCTGCTCATCAATTTCTTTTGTAGTACGGAAAGTAATATAAATCTGTATGAAATTTTTGTTTCTGTATCTTGTGACAAAATTTCTTAATCTTGCAACATTCAATTTTCTAAGCTCGAATAAGATACCAATATTAGGAGTTTTTCTTCTTAATCTATCTCTAAAATCATCTAGTCCACGCAAGATAGTTGTCTCTGCATTAGATTTATCCTCGTCTCTATTTTGACCTTCTAATCTTGGAAATAAACTATATTGATAGAGCCATTGATGATCTCTCAGCTCTGCAATTAACTTCCTCTTCTTCTTTTCTTCTGATGTTTCACTCACAACTTCTTCCCCTAACAGTTACCATTCAATAATTTAAATACTAATTTAGTTATATTTAATCAGTATATTTATCTATTACCTATAGGTATTAATAGTTTTCGAAGAAAAAATCTATATAAAATTAACAAGATTTCTTTTGGTGAAACTCTTATAGTGCAAAGGTTTCACAAGCTTTCAAATCATTCAAATAAGTACCATCAAAAGTAGTACTTGAATGGCGGATTAGTGCGGTAAAAATTCCTATTCTCGAGCTATTTGTGCAACCACTTGAATTAAGATAATTATCCAACTCTAGCCCCAAGTCTTAAATGTCTCCCATACTCATGCGGACTTATATAATCTCCATTCTCTATAGCACTCAACCAATCACTCCATATTTGCATAATTTTCTCTCTTTCCTCTAGATACTCTGCAATATGTGTATAAGCCCCCACTGTCTCATTTCTCTCTTGATGACTCATCTGCTTCTCCAATGCATCTCTCGAAAATATTGACATCTCACCTAATGCAGATCGAGCTAGCGCCCTAAAGCCATGAAAACTAATTTCCTCTTTTGTATACCCCATACGGCGCAGGGCATCATTAGGCGTATTTTCACTAATAAAAATACGTTTATTATTTAGACTTGGAAAAACAAAATCACAGTCACCACTGTACTGATACACTTTTTCTAGTATTTCTATAGATTGTTTGGATAATGGGACAAGGTGTTCTTCCTTCATCTTGGCACCTCTATCAGAGTGTTTTACACCTTCAATTAATCGACGACGAGGTGGAATTCTCCATATTTCCGCTTCAAAGTCGATTTCATTCCACCTAGCAAAACGTATTTCTGATGACCTAAGAAAAGTATGCAACCCCAATAATAAACATAACTTAGTTAAGGGATTACCACTATCTGCCTTAATACGCCGTATCAGTTGAGGAATTAGGTCTAATGATCTAAAAGTCGCTCTATGGTTCTTTCTAGCAGACAAATCCATATCTTCTAAATCACGAGCTATATTTGTTTGTATATAGCTATGCTGAACAGCGTAGCTATAAACTTGGATCAATGAAGCTCTGATCCTTTGAGCATTATCAGGAGAATGGTCATAAATTACATTTAAAGCATCTTTTAAATCCCTAAGAGTAATTTGTTCAATTGCTTTATCTTTAAACTTAGGAAATAAGTGATTTTCAAATTTTCTTAATTGCTTATTTTTAGTATCTTCACTTAGAGGTTTTCTAACTGCATAAGCATCAAGCCAAACTCTAACTACATTCTCTAAAGTATTTACATTATTTTTCTTTGCTAAAAGAATAGAAAGTTGCTCTTTTGGGTCCACACCTTCTGCAATCATTCTTAAAAACTCATGCTTTTTCTCTCTAGCTTTAGCCAAAGACAATGCTGGATATGGACCTAATGTAATTTTTTCTCTTTTATCATTTCCCCTATTTGTGTATCTAAAAATCCAACTTTTTGCCCCCGTTGGACGCACTCTAAGATACAAACCTCCTCCATCTGCCTCTACATATTCTTTATCTTTAGGCTTTAGAGAGGCACATTTAGTATCTGTTAAAGGACGAACTTGCTTAGCCATAAAAAATAGACATAAACTTATTGGGGACCAATAAGGGTACCTATTTTTAAATGGTATAGCAATGTATAAAAAGTGATATAAGGTTCAAAAGAGATGCTAATTAGCAGATTTTTAACGATTAATTACTTTATAATTTTATATATCGTTAAATATATGGTCCCGAGGGTCGGACTCGAACCGACACGTCATCTCTGACAGCGGATTTTGAGTCCGCCGCGTCTACCAATTTCACCACCTCGGGAGAGGAAGTATGTTTGTGTTGCGTATATTAGCGCTTTTGCAAAACTTGTCAAACCCTAAGTGAATATTATCGTTCACTTTTAGATCATTTAAACATTTTTCATGATTTAGGCCAGAAGCACAGCCATTAAAAAGCGAAAAAGTTTATACTAGGCGCAATTTTTGCGGTGTTTTTCCTGAATATGCAACTGTCTGACTTTTCCTTTGAACTACCCGATGAACTTATTGCCCGTTACCCACTCGAAACACGTAGTGCTTCGCGTTTATTGCATTTAGATGCTAAGGGCCAATATCACGATCATATGTTCACAGATATTATTGATCTGTTCGAAGAAGGCGATTTATTGGTACTCAACGATACCAAAGTCATGAAGGCTCGACTGAAAGGAAAACGTGCCACAGGTGGGGCGATTGAAATTTTGGTTGAGCGTATGCTGAACCACACCACAGCGTATTGCCATATTAAAGCGAGCAATTCACCTAAAGCAGGGGCTGAGCTTTTTGTCGGTGCAGACAATATTCCTGTGATTGTGCGTGGCCGTCACGAAAACTTATTTGTCGTTGAGTTTTCACAACCAATTTTGCCAGTACTTGAGCAATATGGTCAGTTACCTATTCCGCCTTACTTCAATCGTGAAGCAGAAGAAATTGACACTGAACGCTATCAAACGGTTTTCCATAATCCAGAAAAAATTGCCAGTGTGGCTGCCCCAACAGCAAGCTTGCATTTTGACGAAGAGTTGTTAGCAAAGTTAGACCAAAAAGGCGTTAAGAAAACCTTTGTGACTCTTCACGTCGGTGCAGGTACTTTTATGCCTGTACGCACTGATGACATTACAAATCATGTTATGCACAGTGAATGGTGTGATGTTCCTCAAGAAACCATTGATTTAATTTTGGCAACTAAAGCACGCGGTAATAAAGTGATTGCTGTCGGTACAACTGCAACACGTGCTTTAGAAAGTGCAGCTCAAGCGCATGGCGGAAAAATCGCAGCATGGACTGGTGATACGCAAATCTTTATTTATCCGGGTTATGAGTTCTGTATCGTAGACCGATTAATTACTAACTTCCATTTACCTGAGTCTACCCTGCTCATGTTAGTTTCAGCATTGTCAAATAGAGAAAATATTTTGGCTGCTTACGAACATGCCGTTAAAGATCGCTATCGCTTCTTTAGTTATGGTGATGCAATGCTGATTGATAAATTAGAAGTTTAAAGATTAAAGCTGGGTTAAGTCTTATTAGTTAATTTGAGGTTTAACCCAGCATCTATAATTAAAATAAAAATAGTCTTAGTATTTCTATTTATCTCTTTCAATTTAAAAGATAATCTAGAGTTAGCACTTTATGATAATCAACTCATTACCTTCATGCCAATTGATACCGCACAACAAGCACTTCATATAAGACGTAAAAAAAATACACAAGTCTTTCGTAATATTGCCCGACTTTGGGATGCTGGACAAAAGTCACAAACAGATCAAGAACTCTTAAACGCGTTACATCCATGGCGTGAAGATCATAACCTTCGTTTTGTGAATACCCTGTCGTATTTATTAAGTATTTGCAGTATTACGACGCTATTGTTTGGATATTTTTTTCATCCTCATATTCAATATATTTGGAGTCTATTATGGGTATTTTTAACTGGTTTCCTCGCCTATTTGCTCTATGAACCGCAAAAACCTTTAACTGAAGTTATTCATTATTTAGAACAGCGTATGACTGCTTTACGTTATGGCCTAAAGTTTCAGCAGTTACCAGCTTATCTTCCAATACAAGCCCAACCCATTTTAGTCTTAAGCAAATTAAAACAACACTTTCCACTTTTTAACCGAGGCAATGAAGCGAATGAAATTACCGAGTTTGCTTCAGTAACATGGAATGACGGCATTACAGATCATCAAGTCCTGCTATTTAAATACCACTATGTAAATAATTTACCTATTCTTCAAGACCAGAACAGCGATAAAAAAATAGTAAAAGAGATTCATAAAGACTTATGGGGCGCTTTTATTTTTCAAATACCAGCTTTAGGTATTGCTGTAAGTAATCAACGTTCTCGCTTTTTTGAACCATACTTAAGCGAATGGCAAAGTAGCGACATTCTCATTAACCAAGAACTGAGTATTTTCGGAACCGACCAGCACCAGTTAGCTAAAGAAATGAGTCCAAGTCTAACTTTAAAACTTCATGATTTTTTTCAACATTTTAGCGGGGATTTAATTTATCATCATGAAGAGCAAATATTATGTTATCTCGGTGAGCAAGATCTTTTTCAAACCACCAGTAAACGTAGTGAAATTCATGATATTCCCGCATTACGTGGTCACTTACGTACCATGACTATGCCGCAATATGAAAAATTTCAGCAATTCATGCTTAATTTAATTAAATAAATCTCTCGTACTGCTGAACTGGCAACTTATTAAAAAATAAGAAGTTAAAAGGCTCAACGAGGGAATAAAAATAAGAGGAGTAAAAATGACAGGCTTATTTATTTTCTTGGGGATTTTCGTTGTACTGATTGCTTGGGGCATCCACATTCGCAATAACATTGTGCGTTATTTCAATGCGACCAAACGCGCTTGGGCTGAGGTTGCAAATTTCGAACGCCAAAAAGTAAAAACACTTGAAGCATTAGAAATCACACTCAATCAATATACTCAGTTCGAGAAGTCAACTTTAGAACAAGTAACTGCTTTACGTCAGCAAATTCTAAGTTTGAATGTCGATCATACTGATATTGCTCAATTACAACAGATTGAAAAAATGAGTAAGGAGCTAATCCGTAGCCTAAATGTCGTGGTTGAAAACTATCCTGAACTAAAAGCAGATACGCTCTATAGCAAAATGATGGATGATATTCAGGAACAAAACGAAAATGTCGGCGCGGCAATCAGCATTTTTAACCGCAACGTCGAAGTATTTAATAATCAGATTGAAGTATTCCCAAATAATATTATCAATACGATGACTTTATCTAAAAAAACAATTCGTCCCTTTCGAGATAACTTGGTTACTGACAATTTTGACTATAAACCGAACTTTTAGTCGAAATAAAAAGACAATCGGTCACTCAGAAATTTGACCGATTTTATAGTCAGCTACATTTAGTAGTAGAACTACGTCGCAGAATCAAGGAAAATAGCCCTCTTTTTAGCAGCGAACTGTTTTTTCGCCCTTGCACTGCCCTACGGCATTGCTTGCTATTGTTCAGGATTTTTAAATGAAGTTTGAAAAATTAGGTCAGTCGGGTCGTGCCCGTCGTGGTCGTTTAACTTTAGAACATGGTGTTGTTGAAACCCCTGTTTTTATGCCAGTGGGGACTTACGGTACAGTCAAAGGCATGCTGCCACGTGATATTGAAGATATTCAGGCACAAATTATTTTAGGTAATACCTTCCATTTATATTTGCGTCCGGGCCTTGAAGTGATCAAGCAACACGGCGGCTTGCACGACTTTATTAAATGGAATAAGCCAATTTTGACTGACTCTGGCGGCTTCCAAGTATTTAGTCTTGGCGCTATGCGTAAAATTAAGGAAGAAGGTGTTACTTTCCGTTCTCCGATTGATGGTTCAAAAGTCTTTTTATCGCCTGAAATTTCAATGGAAATTCAGCATGTATTGAACTCTGACATTGTCATGATTTTTGATGAATGTACGCCTTATCCTGCGACACATGAAGAAGCACAAAAATCATTACAGCTTTCTTTGCGCTGGGCAAAACGCTGTAAGGCTCATCACCACGATGAACTTAAAAATAAAAATGCGTTATTTGGCATTATTCAAGGCGGCATGTATGAAGACTTACGTGATGAGTCTTTAAATGGCTTACTTGAAATCGGCTTTGACGGTTACGCAATTGGCGGTTTGTCAGTTGGTGAACCAAAAGAAGAGATGATCAAGGTTTTAGATTATCTTCCAAACAAGATGCCGCATGACAAACCACGTTACCTGATGGGTGTAGGTAAACCTGAAGATATCGTTGAAGCAGTACGCCGCGGTGTCGATATGTTTGACTGCGTAATGCCAACACGTAATGCACGTAATGGTCATTATTTTGTCACTGATGGTCTGGTACGTATTCGTAATAGTAAATATCGTCATGACCAAGGACCACTTGACCCACACTGCGATTGCTATACCTGTAAGAACTTTACTCGTGCTTACCTGTTCCACCTTGAGAAGTGTGGAGAGATGTTGGCGTCTATGCTTGGTACCATTCATAACTTACGTTATTACCAACGTTTAACTGAAGGTATGCGTGATGCATTAGACAATGGCACTTTTGATGAATTTGTTCAGGACTTTTATGCCCGCCGCGGATTAGAAGTTCCACCATGCCCTGTCGATGAATAAGCGAGATTTGCGCTCAACCTCAAGACAAGGTAAATTGCAAAACGAATTAGGATTATGTCAGGTATCTGACTCATATTTTTTAACTTTAGGAAATTAAAATGAGCTTGTTCATTTCTACTGCACATGCAGCTCCAGCAGCAGCCCAAAGCCCTGGCCTTTTACCAAACATTTTGATGATTGTTGTATTCGTTGCAATCTTCTATTTCTTAATTTGGCGTCCTCAAGCAAAACGTGCAAAAGAACACCGTTCTTTAATCGAAAGCTTGGGTGTTGGTAGCGAAGTTGTCTTTGCTGGCGGTTTAATGGGCAAAGTAACTAAACTTGAAGGTGACTATGCGGTTGTTGAACTTAACCGTGGTGTAGAAGTAAAAATTCAGCGTGCCAGCGTAATTTCTGTATTACCAGAAGGCACTCTAAATAACCTTTAATCATAAAACAGTCGTGCTTTAGCACGGCTTTTTCATTTAAGAAGAAAGCGAATGCGTTACCCTGCATGGAAATATTTACTGATTCTGGTTGTTCTGGTAGTCAGTACATTATACGCACTGCCTAGTCTATATCCGGATGAGCCCGCCGTTCAAATTTCCGGTGCCAAAGCTGGTACCCAAATTGATCAAAGTGTGGTGCAAAAAGCAGAGCAAATTTTAAAAACAGCAAATATTGCAAGCCACGATAATACTTTTACAAATAATGCTGCTCTCTTGCGTGTCAGCTCTTCTGAAGCGCAATTGAAAGCAAAAGAAGTATTACGCCGTGACTTAGGTGATCAATATGTTGTAGCCCTAAACCTTGCACCAACAACTCCAGAATGGTTGCAAAAAATTGGGGCGAAACCAATGAAACTTGGTTTGGACTTACGTGGTGGTGTCCACTTCTTGCTTGAAGTAGATATGGACAAAGCCATTTCCCAACGTATGGAAACCTCTGCCACTGATTTGCGTCGTCAGTTCCGTGAAAACAAAATTAAATTTAACAATCTTGCGTTAAATAATAATGTGATCACTGTTCAGTTTGCTGACAATGCGGATCGTGATGCAGCAATGGATTTTTTACGCCGTAATGGTAATGAATATACCCAACAGGCATTAGCGAGCACGACAGGTTCAATCCTAAAGCTCACTTATACTGATGTACGTCGTCAAGAAATTCAGGCTTATGCAGTTAATCAGAACTTAACAACACTACGTAATCGTATTAACGAACTTGGTGTTGCAGAAGCTTTAGTACAAAGTCAGGGTAGCAACCGTATTGTCGTTGAATTACCGGGTGTTCAAGATACAGCAGAAGCTAAACGTGTTTTAGGCCGTACTGCTAACCTCGAATTCCGTTTGGTATCTGACTTAAATGATCAATATATTGATCCATATACGGGTAAATATAATGGTCAACCGTTACCTCCGGGTACGGAAGTTTTTGCTTATCAGTCTTTAGATAGTGGTCGCCAACTGTTATTGCAACGTAACCGTATCTTGACTGGTGAACGCGTTCAAAATGCAAGTTCTGGCTTTAGCCAAGACTCTGGTGGTGCCGAAGTAAATATTACGCTCGACAGTGCTGGCGGTAAGCTGATGTCAGATGCAACCCGTAATGCAGTTGGAAAACGCATGGCGGTATTGTTCATCGAAAATAAACAAAAGATTAGCTACGTTACAGATCCAAAAACTGGTGCTCAAACAGAAGTTCGTACACCATATACCGAGTCTGTCGTGATTAATGCTGCAACTGTTCAAGCCGTTTTAGGTTCAACTTTCCGTATTACTGGTTTAAGTTCACCTCAAGAAGCATCTGAACTTGCGTTAATGCTTCGTGCCGGTGCTTTAGCTGCGCCAATGTACTTCGTTGAAGAGCGTGTTGTTGGTCCAAGCCTTGGTCAAGAAAACATTGATAAAGGTGTACTATCAACGCAAATCGGTTTCTTGCTTGTTGCAATCTGGATGGTCGTGTTCTTCCGTCTATTTGGTTTAATCGCGAACTTTGCACTTGTATTTAACTTGGCAATGATTTTAACCATTATGTCTTGGATAGGTGCTTCCCTCACCTTACCGGGTATTGCGGGTATCGTCATTACCATTGGTATGGCCGTCGACGCCAACGTACTGATATGTGAACGTATTCGAGAAGAAATGCTTTGGGGGGCCTCACCTAAACAGGCCATTGTGGCGGGTTATGATCGAGCCTATAACACCATTTTCGACTCGAACTTAACAACGTTCCTTGTTGCATTCATTCTGTTTGCAATCGGTACTGGCCCGATTAAAGGTTTCGCCGTGACATTAATGATCGGTATTATTTGCTCAATGTTTACTGCAATTACAGTAACGCGTGCGATTGTACAAATCATTTATGGTAAACGCCGTAACTTGAAAAAGTTGAGCATTTAAGGAGATCTATGATGACTAAAGTGACTCAACAGCCTTCAAAACAATATGGTCGTCCGGATGATGCAAAAATCATCCCGTTCATGAAGATTGCTAAACCTGCAGCAATCTTCTCGATCCTTATTACTTTAGCGAGCATTTTCTTTATTGCGACCAAAGGTCTTAACTTAGGTTTGGATTTTACAGGTGGTGTTTCAGCTGAGCTTAACTATGCTCAGCCAGCAAATCAGGCAGAAGTTATTCAGGCTCTCGACAAAGCTGGTTTTAAAGATGCTGTAGTACAAACTTTGGGTAGTAATAAAGACTTACTTGTTCGCATGCCAGTACAAGATATTAAGGTTGAAGATCTTAATAATGCGATTACCAAAGCTGTGCAATTGCCAAACAACGCAGCAGAAGTTCATAAAGTGGACTCTGTAGGTGGTCAGGTAGGTAACGAGCTTTATGTTCGTTCGGCTGGTGCTGTTGCACTTGCGCTGATTTTAATGTTGATCTATGTCACCATTCGCTTTGAGTTCAAACTCGCAATGGGTGCCGTGATGTCTTTATTCCATGACATCATCATCATTATTGGTGCATTTGCTTTATTCCAATGGCCATTTGACCTAACAGTTTTAGCTGCGGTACTTGCGGTGATTGGTTTCTCGCTTAACGATAACATCGTGGTTTCAGACCGTATCCGTGAAAATTTCCGTAAAATTCGTGGTGCAACTCCACGTGAAATCGTTGATATTGCGTTAACTGAGACTTTACGCCGTACCATCCATACCTCAATGACCTTATTGCTCGTAGTACTTGCAATGATGTTCTTAGGTGGTGATGGCTTACACTGGTTCTCTGTTGCAATGTTTGTCGGTGTCTTTGTCGGTACTTACTCTTCGATTTATATCGGTACAGCATTTGCCTTATGGCGTGGTCTTAACCGTCAAGACTTCATTGTTCAGGTCAAACCTGAATTTGAAGATGAAATCCCTTGATTGTCTAAATAAGACTATAAAAAAACCGCGATTTATTCGCGGTTTTTTTATTTGGTTCAAAAATTATTTACGGCGTAATGCATCCGAAATAGCTTCAACCAATTGTTGAGAAATTTCTTGCTTAGATGCTTTCTCTAACTCACGTTTTTTCATATGGTAACTTTCAGCAAAAAATACTGTCATCGCATTTTCATCAGAAGCAAAGCCAATATCAGCACGAGAAACATCGTTACATGCAATCATATCTAGCTTTTTAGCAACCAGTTTCCCTGCTGCATATTCTTCAACATTCTGCGTTTCGGCAGCAAAGCCCACCATAAATGGACGTTTTTCCTGAGCTGCAATCGTTGCCACAATATCCGGATTTTTTACAAGGGAAACATTCAGCTCATCCCCTGCTTTCTTAATTTTATGCTCTGCCACTTCGGCGACGCGATAATCAGCTACAGCCGCCGTCGCAATAAAGATGTCACAGCCAGTCTCAAGCGACTCCATACTGACATCTAACATTTGTCGAGCCGAAGCAATATTTACACGTTGAACACCGTTTGGAGTATCTAAACTTACGGGACCAGCAATTAACGTAACTTTTGCACCTGCTGCATAACATGCCGCAGCTAAAGCAAAGCCCATTTTTCCAGTACTATGATTTGAGATATAACGGACAGGGTCAATCGCCTCACGGGTTGGTCCGGCAGTAATTACAACTCGCTTACCTGCCAACAACCCAAATTTTTCAGCAATTGCACGTTGGGCTTGATGGAAATAACCCGCCACTTGCCTTGCAATTTCTTCCGGTTCCGGCATACGGCCTAAGCCTACATCACCACACGCCTGCTCCCCTGCATCTGGCATAATTACATGCACGCCATCTTCAACCAGAGTTTGTAAATTACGCTGAGTTGCTTTTGCAGCCCACATTTGCTGGTTCATCGCAGGAGCGACCCACACAGGCGCTTTAGTTGCTAAAAATAAAGTACTGAGTAAGTCATCTGCCAAACCATTAGCAAACTTAGCTAATGTGTCACAGCTTGCTGGAGCAACCAGTAATAAATCAGCCCAACGAGCCAATTCAATATGGCCCATTCCAGCTTCAGCCCCAGGGTCTAAAAGCTCGGTATGTACAGGATTTCCTGAAAGAGCCTGAAAAGTTAGAGGTGTAATAAATGCTTGAGCCCCGTGTGTCATCACAACCCGAACGTCAAAACCATAATCTTTAAGACGACGGACCAAAATGGCACTCTTATAGGCAGCAATCCCACCTGTAACAGCTAAAACAATGTTTTTATGAGGAATAACACTTAAATCAAAGCTCACGAACAGGATACCTTTCTGTTGCAGTGGCGCTCACAATAGCATTAAATACGCGCAGACCCAAGATTGATTGGGCAAACAAAATAAATTTTTAAGCAGAATATTGCTGGGGAATATGAATACTTCTATTAAAAATTGGCCAGAACAAGAACGGCCAAGAGAACGGTTATTACAACAAGGCCCTCAAAGCCTTTCTGACTCTGAACTACTCGCGATCTTTCTTCGCTCAGGTTCACGTCAACATTCAGCAGTAGAGCTCGCACGTTTACTGATTCAACAGTTTGGTAGTCTAAACGCTGTTTTCGATGCATCTTACAATGAATTAGCTCAATTTAATGGTATTGGAGCTACCAAGTATTCCCAATTACTGGCCGTAAAAGAGCTTGGACGGCGTTATCTCGACTATCATTTTAGTCAGACTGAGCTAAGCCTTCATTCTTCTCATTTAGTTCTAGATTATTTGCGTTATGAATTAAAAGGTGAAAAACAAGAAGTCTTTGCGGTACTTTGCTTAGATGCCGAGTTGAGAAAACTACATTTTAAAAAGTTATTTTTTGGTTCAGTTCAACATTGCGCTGTTTCAGTGAATCAAACCTTACGTTATGCCTTACAACAGCACGCTTGCCAATTAGTAATAGCACATAACCACCCATTTGGTTCCCCACAGCCCTCTCCTGAAGATATTAAACTCACACAGCAACTTGAACAGGCCTGTCAGCTTGTTGAAATTCGCTTACTGGACCATTTTATTATCTCGCCAGAAGGTAGCTTTTCATTTGCTGAACAACAACTGCTCAACCCTACTTCAATAGCCGTTCAATGATATTGACAAAGCTTCACTAAGCTTAGAATATCAAAACAAAAATAGCGACGTTTAAAATAAAATGATTGTTCGTGAACAGCCCAGTATTTTTAAAGTTTTATTCTCTTGGCGAGGGACGATATTACCTAAAATTTTGCCCTCTTTAGGGGTAGTAATGCTGATTTCGGCAATCATTGGTGGGGTTGAATATATTAACCTCTATCGTTTTCCAGAAATTCCTTTAGTTGGCTTTACTTTAATTGGTGTCGTACTTTCTATTTTTTTAGGTTTTAAGAATACTGCATGTTATGACCGCTGGTGGGAAGCCCGAAAATTATGGGGGGTCCTGATTGCGACTTCGCGACATTTCGACCGTGACTGCCGGATTTTAACTCAAGCCCGCCGTGAACGTGTCATTCAGCACGTTATTGTATTTGCCAATGTATTACGTGACCGTTTACGCCGTCAAACAGCCAACCCCACCGAGCTAATACAAACCAGTGGCATGAGCCAACAAGCACTTACCCAACTTTACCAACAAAATAACGCACCGCAATATACGCTTAGCCTTATTCAATGGGAATTATTACAAGCGCTTAAAGAAGGGGAAATTTCAGATATTATTTATGCTCAAATGAATAAGAATGTTGCAGATCTAAGTGTCGTACAAACTGGCTGTGACCGTATTGCAAATACTCCTATTCCTTTTGCTTATTCAGTTTTGCTTAACCGTACCGTTTATTTTTTCTGTTTTATGTTGCCATTTAGCTTAGGATCTTTACTTGGTTTAGCAACGCCTTTACTGGTTGGAATTCTGGCTTATACATTTTTAGGGCTTGATGCTTTAAGTACCGAAATTGAGGAACCATTTGGTACGCAAAGTAATGATTTACCTTTAGATGCAATGGTACGTAGTATCGAAATTGAGCTTTTGGGGACACTTGGTAAGCCCACACCTCCTCCAATTCAAGCTCAAGATAACAACTTGCTCTAAAATGCAATTAGATAAAACGCTCCCAAATGCCTTGCTGGTTACTCGCTGGTTTAGGGGTGTTTCCTAATTTAATCCACGGCATATTTTCACCATGAAAATCGCTACCAATTGAAATGGCCAAATGATGCTGGTCAATCATACGATCAATCATTTGGCGAGTAGATAAAGGATCTACTGGAGGCGGCAACTCCACCGCATCTCCACCACAACTTGCAAATAACTCAATCAAATACCGGGTATTTGTAGCCGATAAATCATAACGGGTTGGATGAGCTAAAACTGCAAATCCTTTACTGTTATGAATAACCTCAATGGTCTCTTTCAAACCCAATCCTTCAAACTTTACAAAAGCACGCTTCCCTTCTTTTAAAAAACGATCAAAAGCTTGTTGAAGATCGGAAGAGCGTCGTGTAGGGAAAGAGTGTAGATCTCGGTGGTCGCCGTATCATTAAAAAAAAAATGGTTGATTTTCAACTTTATCGAGCACATCTTGATAAATATCAAAGCCAATACACTTTTTTAATAGTTCACAAATAACTTCCGCTCTTTGTGCCCTAATTCTTTTTTGTTGTTCTAATGCTTCTAAAATTGGGGCTTCAGCTTGCATATTTAAAGCCACAATATGCACGCCATAGCTTTTTTTCGTGCTTGGTCGTGACCACTGGCTTGAAATCTCCACACCAGTAATAATTTGCAAATCATGGGGTTGTGCAGCATTTCTTGCACGCTGTAATCCATCCATCGTATCGTGATCGGTTAGCGCTAAAGTATGCAACTTCACATCGACAGCAGCTTGCACTAGCAATTCTGGAGACAAAGTTCCATCAGAAATATTGCTATGTGTATGTAAATCTATGCCTTGCATCTTTTATACTATGCCATTCACCAAACCTGATCAGATACTCTAACATGAAAGCACTACTGGACTTTGTTCCATTAATTATTTTCTTTTATTTATATAAGACAGTTGATCCAGCCGATACACAGCATCCTTTACTCAAACTGATCGGGTCTGCTGGCGGTGTTGATAATAATAATATTCTTGTCGCTACTACCGGTTTAATTATTTCAATGCTGGTAGTGTATGGTGCGTTGTTCATCATGCAAAAGTTCCGTCTAGATAAACAGCAATGGATTGTGCTGTTCATGACAGTCATTTTTGGTGGTATTACCCTTATGTTGAGCGATGATTTTTACATCCGCTTAAAAGCCGCTATTTTGAATCTAGTTTTTGCAGGTGCTTTCTTAGTTTCACCTTGGTTTGGTAAAGACCGTAAGCCTCTTATTCAACGTTTATTTGATCCGATTTTAGCCTTAAGCGAAAAAGGTTGGAAAAATTTAAACTTTGCTTGGGCAGCTATGTTTGTCGTGATGTCTGGTTTACATGTTTTCTTTGCGTTTTTATTCCACGGCGGAAAATATTGGGGCGAATTTACTGCATTTGGTGACATGATTGTCATGTTTTCATTTATCATTATTCAGTTCATTATTTTACGTAAACATTTTAAGTCACCAGATGCTTAATGTGGTTTCGGATTGATTATAGAGATACGATGACATGCCTTTTTTTGTTCTAAGCTGTACCGATAACGAAGGAACTCTAGAGAAACGTTTAGCAGTACGTCCTCAACATATCGAACGTTTGCAAAAACTTGATGATGAAGGTCGTCTAGTTGCTGCTGGAGCGATGCCAAAAGACCCTAATGATCCGCAAGCTGGTTTTTATGGCAGCACCATGATTGTAGAGTTTGATACACGTGAAGCCTTAGATGAATGGTTAAAAGAAGAACCATTTTTGAAAGAAGGCATCTATAGTCATGTTGATGTCAAACCATTTAATAAAGCATTTCCAAAAGGGTAAACGCATGCAGCTTGCAACCAAAAGCTTTCTTGGCTTGTGTTTGATATGTTCAACTGCCGGAGCAGTTGAACCTGCTGCGACACCAGCAACGCCTCCAACTGCAGCGTCAACACAGAATGCTAAACCAGCACCTACTTCTGCAACTGTAGCTAAACCCGCGACTACAACAGCACCAACCTCAACACAACCGCTTACAGCAGAACAAATCGCAAAGAACAAGCAACAGCAAGATGCAAAAATTAAGGCTTTAGTTCAAGATCAAGCATCTCGTCTAAAACAGCTAGAACATGCAAACCTTGAAGCGCTAGCACAAAACCAAGAATTGCAGCTAAAGAACGATAACTTGTCTGTTCAGGTACAAGTTTTACAAAGTGAACGTAGTGCTCAAATGTTCTTATATGGCGCAGTAACTCTTGCAGGTGGCGTACTGCTTGGCTTCTTTATTGCGAGTTATGTTTACACCAAACGTCGACGTCAGTGGTAATCCTGAGCGACTTATTAAACCGAATGAACAAATCAAACCGTATACAAACTGCTGAGCTGGATTGGGAATTTATTGATGGTATTGAAGTTCCCATTTCCAAACAATTTGGTGATGTCTATTTTTCTAAAGATAATGGTCTGCTTGAAACACGGCATGTATTTTTAAATGGCAATGACCTAACAGAACGATTAGCCAATTTACAAGATTTTGAATATTTCAGTGTAGGAGAAACCGGGTTCGGCACTGGTTTAAATATTCTTGCGCTCTGGCAACTATGGCAACAAGTACGTCCAAATAACCACAGTCATTTACATGCAATTAGCGTCGAAAAGTTTCCTTTAAGCAAAGCTGATCTCATTCGTGCTTTAAATGTATGGGATGAACTTAAACCGCTTTCCAAACAACTTATTGAGCAATATCCCTTACCTCTTGCAGGCTGCCATCGTTTAAGTTTTCCAGAAGAGCGCTTCAGCATCGACCTATGGTTAGGAGATGCACAAGATATTTTTCCAAGTATGGTAAAAACGAAGGCAGTGAATGCTTGGTTTCTGGATGGTTTTGCGCCTTCTTGTAATCCGGACATGTGGGAACAAAATGTTTTAAATAATATTGTTCGGCTTTCCGACTATGGCACTACCTTTGCCTCATTTAGTGTAGCTGGTGTCCTCAAACGTGGGCTAAAGGCTCACGGAATCGATATTTCTCGTCCCCGCGGTTTTGGGCATAAACGGGAAATGCTTAAAGCCGTTTGGAAAGCACCTGTAAGTGAAGAAATTTTATTAGAACCAGTTAGCGATACTCTCCATTTTACTCAGCAGCATATCGCCGTAATTGGCGCTGGGATTGCAGGTTTAAGCACAGCTTGGGCATTTGCTCAACGTGGGCATCAGGTCACTCTATTTGAGCGTACAGCGCCGTTATCAGGTGCTTCTGGCAATCCGTTGGCATTGCTTAATCCGAAACTATGCCCAATTGAACAAAGCCATGAGCATCTCATGACTTTAAGCTGGCAACATGCGTTAAATTTCTATAAAAATTTTCAAGCTTTTCACCCGATTCAAATACAGCAAATGGCTTTAAAGAATGCACAAGATCTTCTCGATCTTGCTGATCAATATCCTGCTGATATTGTCACGCAGCAAACAAGCTCACTTGAATCAGACTATCCACATATTTTGTTGACCGAAGCTGGAGCAGTTTCTCCGCACCAATTACGTGCTGAAATTTTGCAACATCCAAGTATTGAACTGAAAATTGCCAATATTACGACATTTGTTTCTTTTGAAAATAAAGTTCAATTAAAAAGTGGTAATGAAACTACTTTAGAGGCTGATCATGTCGTGGTGTGCTGCGCCAGAGAAAGTGCTGCTTTATTTGAAAATTATCCGCTCTTAAAACCTATACGTGGACAGGTGAGCTGGGTTGATAATTCTTTTGCAACCTTACCTTTAAACGAAGCCTATAGCTATGGCGGTTATTGTATGCAACTGAATACGTCTGAACTTATTCTAGGGGCTTCTTTCTACCCAAACCGAGACGATCAAGAAGTACTGCTTGATGACCATGTGCATAACTTTGAATTAATCCACAGCGTTTTTCCTCATTATGCAAAACAATTACCGCCAGTCGAACAATGGCAAGGACGAGCATCAGTTCGCGCTCAAAGTCCAGATTATTTTCCAGTTGTGGGAAAAATGCAGAAAGAAAGCCGTATTTCTACTTTTGCAGGTTTAGGCTCAAAGGGCTTTTTATTTGCGCCGCTTTGTAGTGAAGTTTTAGTAGCTCAAATTTTAGGAGAAGCTTGTCCTGTTCCCAAAAGCCTATTACAGAAATTAGATGCCCAACGTTTTCAAAAGAAAGTTAAACCTAAGAAACCTTATTTTAAATCTCAATAGTGCACTTGAGAAAATTTGGTCCCAATAAAAAAGCACCCGAAGGTGCTTTTTTTATGCGCCCTGCTCTAGAGGTAAACCTGCGTCACGAGCTGCACGCGTCCCTCCCATCAGCACGACATATTCACGCGAGGCATCTAAGCCTTCTAGTTTCTCAGCTGCACGAGGAGCTTTGCTACCACCACCACATAAAATATAAATCGGCTGATCCGCAGCGACCTGGTTCAAAATATCAGCATTTAAATCATTAATTGGGCGGCTTACCGCACCTTTAACATGCCCTTCTGCATAAGCACTTGAATCACGGACATCCCAGATAACAGCATTTTCTGGGAACTCAAATGTTGTAATTTCTTGTTTACGGATCATTGTGCACTCCTTTGATGTAAACAACACTTGGCAAATGAAGAAAACCCTCTTAGCATCTCAAATATTCTTTCACTTTGTAAAGGTCTAAACTATGCCTTCTTTCGATATTGTTTCTGAATTAGAGTTATTTGAAGTTAATCACGCTGTACAAAACACCCAAAAAGAGATTGCAACACGTTTTGACTTCCGTGGTCATGATGTTTCTATCGAATTAAATGAAAAAAATAAAGAGATAAAAATCAGTACAGAAAGTGATTTCCAGTGTGAACAAGTTTATAACATGTTAGAAAATCACTTTTATAAACGTAAAATTGATGTGCAAGCGCTTGACCCACAGAAAGCAACAGCATCAGGCAAAAATTTTGTACAAGTGATTAAACTAAAAGATGGCCTTGACTCTGATACAGCAAAAAAAATTAATAAAGCCATTAAAGAAAGTGGCATCAAAGTGCAATCATCTATTCAAGGCGACAAAATCCGTGTAACTGATAAAAAGCGTGACACTTTACAACAAGTGATGGCTTTTTTACGTGAACAACAATTTGGTCTGCCATTACAATTTAATAACTTTAAAGATTAAGTTACTTCGTTTGAGTTCGTATAAATTCACAAGATATTGATTTTTATACAAAACAAATATGAACTAATTGCTTATTACTTCTTATTACTTCGCTTGAAAACACCATAGAAACGGGTAAGATGACGGGTATATCCCAATCCTCTTACCCGTTTTTTCATCATGTTAAAAGATACCCAAGTCAAAAACTTAAAACCACAAGACAAACCATATCGTAAGCTTGATGCAGATAGGCTTTATATAGAAGTCAGACCAAGTGGGAAAAAAGTTTGGATTCACAAATTCTCCTTAAATAAAAAAGAAGGTTCTATTACTTATGGAGAATACCCATCAATATCTCTTGCTGAAGCACGTTACTATCATGCTAGAGATAGAGCCTTACTGGCTAAAGGAATAAACCCTGTCGCTCATCGTAATGAAACCGCTCGCCTTGCTTTAGAGACAGAACAAGAGACTTTTAAAAAATATGGAGATGAATGGAAAGAGAAACATAAAATTGATAAATCAGAGGATTATAAAAAGCTTATTGAGTATGGCTTAAAAACAGATATCTACCCTGTAATTGGGCATTTACATCCAAAAGACGTGACTAGCAAGCATGTTTTACTCATTATCAATAACACCATGGAACGTATTAGAACATCAACTCGGTCACAAAAACTAAAACCAAGTACCGGTGAAACGACAGCAATTGTTAATAAAACGTTTATTGGGATGATCATGCGGTCTTGTATTATGAAAGGATTAGCAGAAGTTGATCCTACATATGCAGTTAAAGGTGTTATAAAACGCCAAAAAATTAATCATGCCAGACCGTTATCGATGAAGGAAATACGGGAACTGAAAGAAAGAATACCTTTATATAATGGAGCACAAACAACAAGAAATGCTCTTAATTTTCTATTTTATACAATGTTACGTACTATTGAAGTAAGAAGATTAGAATGGGCTTGGGTTGATTGGGAAAATAAAACCATTACATTCCCAGAACGTACCTTTCAAGAAATCATTGAAGGTAAGCGTGCCATGAAAAATAATAAAATTCATCTACTACCCTTATCTGATCAGGCTTTCAGCATACTGAAAGAGCAATACACAATCACTGCAAAATGTCAGTTTGTATTCTCTTCTCCAATGCAACTTACTCTTGGCAAACCTGAAAAAATGTTAGGTCGCTCTACTCTAAATTTTGCTCTTGATGCTTTGAAAATGAATGATGTCTCCCCCCATGACGCTAGGGCTACTGCATCAACATATTTAAATGAATTAGGTAGTGATGATAGATGGATTGAAAAACAGTTATCACATACTGATAATGATAAAACAAGAGCAACTTATAACCATGCTAAATGGCTGAGAAACAGACGCTCTATGCTTCAATGGTACGCAGACTTTTTAGATGGAAAAGCTGAAATGCCTGTGCATGAGGAGGTCACTTAAACAGCACCATTTTAGGTCAGGGATAGTAAAAGTCTTAATACTTTGACCTGCTTAGCTAATTATTGAAATTATAGTTTTGGAGTAAAAATGAATACAAAATCATTCCAATCATTAGAAGAAGATGGACTCATTGGGCTTGAAGAACAAAATGAAATCTCATGTTTAATCCGAAGATTTGCCACAGAGCAATTCGGATATTCAAGAATGAGAATTTCATCTATGCAATTAAGACAAAAAAAGCCGCAAACGAACGTAACTATCGCATTGGATAAAAGTTTAATTGATCTTTACCTAAGGTTCGGGGAATATGCCTTTGCTGAACATAAAGATAAAAAATATATTGTTGTTGCTCGCATCGGATTTAAGAAACAGAAAAATGGTTATGGAACGGCTTTAATCAAAGAACTCTGTAATTTTGGAGAGAAATTTGGATATGAATATTTACAAATTGAATGTCCCAATCAGGATTGCCAAGCCTTTATGAAAAAATTGGGTTTCAAAGATGAATTCTATCTTCCAATTGATCGGTTGAAAAAGTCTATTCAGGAATATGAGCTTCTGAAACAGACGAGAAATCAGTCTCTCATGAGCTCGTCCTGATTGCATCATAATCACTGTTATTTTAACAACGCTAAACAGCGAATTATTGATTAACTCTACGGGAATTATTCAAAGACTTGTTTCTATTAAAGATTAACCGATATTTGTACGCAACCTACCAGTCCAGTTTTTGGGTTTAATTGTGAAAAGAAGACTTTAATTGCGCACTTATAGCTGATATATCAACACCGTTTTAACTATTGTTAATATATCTTAAGTTACCCAAACTAAGCATTAAATTCCAAATATTCACCTAACCCATCAACCAACATGGCTATAGTAAAAGTAACATCACTATATACTTCTATTTCAAACATCATCTCTTCGAATACAGTTCTTACAATCCGCTTAGCTTCTTCGCTTTTTTCAGAAATACTACATGAGTGAAGTACTAACTCACCTATAAAAGTATTTTCTACTTTATCTAGCTTGGTCCATTTTTCTATTTGCCTATTGCCAATCTTATTTTCTAATTTTTTTATTGATTCACATTTCTTGTCACTAGGGTAGCCACTCTGTGACATGGCATACGTAAAGATAAAATTATAAGTTTTCATATCACACTCAATAAGAATATGTCTTCTTCCAATATAGTTAACGAACAAATTAACAAATTGATGGATTGGACACACAATTAAAATATTTTTAAAATTATCATTATCTTAAATAATTTTTAGGATTCCATGGTGTAAATTAGGTGTAAATTTCAACTTAACTAAAAAAATATTTGATTCAATTATAACTATCTATCTCAGAAATGAGTGAAGATTCCTACGAATACTCGCTAAACCTATGTGATTGCATATCTATATAAGAATAAATCTTTAAGACTAATATTAGATTTAAGGACCAAGCAATCCTACTACAATATATTAGATACCAACACACCTCGAAGTAGCCACAGTGAAAAAAGCAAAAAAATATATGCAACCTTTTGTTTTTTTTTAAAAATTTAATTAAAATTACTTAGATAATAAACTTTTTATATATCTCATAATCTAACCATAACCTACAAAGAAATTTATTAATTTTAAAGTATTTAAGAGTAGTAAAAGTTTTGATAAGGTTATGACAGCAGAAAATAATTAAATCTTGAGTATTTCTAATGAATATTGAAATTTGTACTCCTAACTCCGCTACAACTAAAGATAAGGGTGATTTACTAGAAAAACTGTGTAAAAAAATGCTTGAAGCACAAAATTATCTAGTGACAGAGGAAGTGCGAAAGACTGGCAGTGAATTAGATTTATTATGTGAACACAAAGTTTCTGGGAAAAAAATTTATGTTGAGTGTAAAGCATATAGAGATAAAAAAATTGATGCGCCAATCATAAGACAATTATTTGGTACAGTTGTATTTGAGAACTATAGTGAAGGCTGGTTAATAGGTACTTCAGAATTTAGTAAAGATGCGAAAGGATTTTGTGAGGAGCTACCTAGTCGACCACTTGGTGATCGTATAGTAGTCTATTCATCAACAGATATTGTTGAATCACTACAAGCATCTAAAATTATTAGCTCAATACCTCGTGAACATCTAGAACAACACCTTGATATAAACAGCATTGGTGAATGGTTTTTATTAATTACAACTTTTGGAAATTTTTGGGTAAGTACAATATTAAGTGCAGGCATTCCAACAAATGCTGTATGTTATTATGCAAAAACAGGTGTCTTAGTTGAAGATCAAGAACTACTAGATAACATTGCCTCTACAGATAGTAGTCTTTCTAAGTTAGATTTTTCTAAAATTATAAATACAAAAAAAGAGATGAAACCTTTATTTGACTCTCAAATTGAAGTTGTAGAAGTTCAAAGAGGCGAAGATTGGAATGACTATCGACCTGCACGTCCACAGGATTTCGTAGGAAGAACTAAGGATATTCAAGAGATTTTTGATTTTTTTAAGAAGATTAGAACAAATGAAATAAATACTAGGATTTTTGCTATTACTGGTAATTCTGGATTAGGCAAGAGTTCTTTGATTATTACTCTTTCTGAAAAAGCTAAAAATCGTCATCAAAAACAAAAATTATTTCTTTACGCTATTGATGTTCGTGCGGCTAAATCACCAGAATATATTTACTCCGCATTGTTAAAAACTTTACAAGAGGCCCAAATAAAAGGTTTTGGTGATCCAACTATTAAATTACAAATAACTAACGTAAACCATCCTTTAGAGTCTGAATCTATAGCTAAATACTTGAATAGCCTTGAAAGGTCAAAGCAATTAGTAGTATTAGTTTTTGACCAATTTGAAGAGTTGTTTAGTAAACCAGAGTTATTCGAACTATTTAATAATGCAACGAACATTCTATTAGATGCGGCTAGTTTAAAAACAAATTTATGCATAGGTTTTGCATGGAAGACTGATAGTACAACCCACTCGGAACATCCTGCTTATTTCTTCTGGCATCGTTTGTCAGATTATCGAATTGTAAGAAAATTAAATCCATTTTCTGTTAGAGAATCTAATGCGGTCATAAATAAGTTTGAGGAAGCAATTGGAGAAAAAGTTCATAGCGACTTAAGACATAACTTAATTGTAAGTAGTCAGGGTTATCCATGGTTGTTAAAGAAACTATGCATTCATTTACATGAAAAAATATTGTCAGGCCAAAAACAAGAGGAGCTTTTAGAGAATAAATTAGATATCTCAAGTCTTTTCGCTAGTGATTTAGAAGAGTTAAATCCTAATGAAGTTAGAGCTTTAAAATTTATTGCTCAAAGAGCACCTGTTGATCTTGTTGATACAATCGATACATGTGGAGAAGATGTAGTCACAAACCTGCTTCATAAACGACTAATCATTAAAAGTGGTATTAGATTAAATATTTATTGGGATATTTTTAGAGAATATATATTAACAGAGAGTATTCCTATTATTTCTCTTCGCTATTTACCATCAAATGATTTTCTTGCTATCTGGAATGTAGCGCAACATTTAACAGGCACTCCAATTTCCATTCCCGAATTGGAAATTAAAACGAATTTATCTGATGGTACTATTCAAAATATTGGTACAGACTTACTGACATTTGGCATTGCAGTAAGGGAGAATAGCCAATATTCATTGTCAGAGGAAATATTAGCTACAGGGAATTCCATGGAAAGTATTCTCTCATTAATGAGAGAAAAATTTAAAAAACATATTATTACTTTAAGTTTAAAGGACTTACCTAACGGTACAAATATTACTTTGGCTTTCTTTATAGACTTAATGAAAAGTATTTACTCTAACAATGATTATGCAGATAAAACATGGAGATACTATGCTATCAGAATGTGTAAATGGCTAGAAATTACGGGCTTTTTATCTCGGTCAATTGAAACATACACATGGTTTTATAAAGATATAGGTTCTGTAAAAACATCTGTCAGTAACGTTAGACGCCAGCAATCTTCTTTTTTCATACCAAGAAATAGTCCTCAATTAACTATAAATATTTATAATGAACTTAAGGGTAAGAAAATTTCTGAATACAAAAATGGTAGTAGTAATGCCAAAGCTGTGGAAATTTTCAAGAGATATAATTTAGTTGATGATGATAATAAAATTAGAGATGTTGAAGATATCGAATCTTATCTTTACGATGCGATTTCAAATGAGTTAAGTATCCAAGAAACCATATTAATAAAGAAACTGTATTCAGGAACTAAAAAATTAACTGCATCATTCGTTGGGCAGCTCCTGAGGGATAAGCATGATATTAAGTGGGCTGAAGGTACTGTGGAGTATGCAGGTAAAAAGCTAAACAGTTGGGCTAGCTGGTATGAAAATTTCGATTTATAAATTTTGGATACCAATTACCTTCAAGCCCTCCCACCTAACAGAACTCAAACCTTTGATAATCTAGTTTTCATCGATTAGGTATTTAACAATGAGTAAATGAGATGTTTTCTGGGGAGTAAGTAATTTATCTCCCCCTTCAACTATTTAATCTATGGCTAAATAGACAACTATTTCATCGACTACTGCTCTGGCAGTTCTAGAAACCCCAATTAATGTTGCCGATGTCATGCCTGTCCATTCACCATAACCAACTAGCCAGATGGTCTGCAAAATACAATCCATTAAATAAGCTAGTTAAATTTGAAAAACTGCTGTAAACAATTCATTTTAGATTAAGAATTTAGCAATAATATTAAATAAGCCAATATACGTATCAGTAAGTTTGAGAGACAAATGTGATCACTAACTTTTTATTCAGGCTAACTTCTTCAGTACACCACATTTTTCCACTGTACATAACCCATCACAAGTCTTTCTTATTTCTAATAGCTGCTGTATGAGTTTCTGCTGATTCCGAATATTTTCCTCTACATCGTTAATATGTGAATCGATAAGCTCATTCACATCAGAACAATTTAGATTAGGTAGATCCTTATAATTTAGTAATTTTTTGATTTCAATTAAGTTCATATTCAAAGAACGACAATTCACAATGAATTTCAACCGATCAATGTAATCTTCAGTATATAGTCTATAGTTACCTTGAGTTCGATCAGGTTGCGGGATTAGACCTTCTTTTTCATAAAACCGTATTGTCAGTACTGAGCACGACGTTTTTTCAGAGAGCTCTCCTATCTTCATAAACATTAGAAATACTCAAAATCCAACTTGACTCTATAGTAGCTATAGAGATTTTAATATGCAATAAGTAAAGATATGACTATGGGCACATCAATGAGTGGTTGCGGTTGTAATAAAGAAAATTCTTGTGAAGACACTAAGCAAAATCAAAATGAATCAGAAACAAATTCTGGTAACAGTAAAGATTTAACTGCTGAAGAAAGTAAAAGTTCTTGTTGTGGTAATGAATTACCACAACAATCTAAGCCAGATGAAAAAGATCCTTGTGCTAGTACTCAGCCATGTTCTACGCAGTCAAACTCATGTTGTACCCCAGATTCGATAAGTTCACCTGAGACAGTTAATGATAATGAGGATGTAGCGACTTTCATCAGTGACTATAAAATCCCTAAAATGGATTGTTCCGCAGAGGAACAAATGGTTCGGATGACTTTATCTTCTTTGGTAAATGTTAAGAGGCTAGTTTTTGATTTGCCGAATCGAAACCTAAAAGTTATGCATAATGGTAAAAGTAATGAAATCACTGCAAAACTTGAAGCTCTTGGGTTTGGAGCAAAATTAAATAAAACTGAAGCCTATGTAAATAAAGAACATGCAAAAGAAATCAGTACGTTTCTGATTCCGAAAATGGATTGCTCTGCTGAGGAGCAAATGGTTCGTATGGCATTGTCTCCAGTAAATGAGATCAAAGGACTAACATTTGATTTACCTAATCGGAAATTGAAAGTTTTTCATAATGATGGTCTTAATAAAATTACTAGCAAACTTGAAGCACTTGGTTTTGGAGCCAAACTTGAAAGTACCGCCACCTCTGTGGGTGAAATGCCTGAAAAAGCAGATACGTCTGAACAAGCAAAAGTTTTAAAAATTCTTTTAGCTATTAATGCTGCACTTTTCGTTATTGAATTTATTAGTGGACTAATTGCTGCATCTACAGGGTTAATCGCAGACTCTCTTGATATGTTTGCAGATGCTGCTGTTTATGGGATTGCACTTTATGCTGTAGGTAAAGCTGCAAAGTATCAAGTTAAAGCCGCGCATTTTGCGGGTTGGATTCAATTATTTCTCGCAATAACTGTAATTGTCGATGTAATTAGACGTTTTGTATTAGGTAGTGAGCCTGAATCTTTATTAATGATTGTAATCGGCTTTTTTGCACTAATTGCGAATGTTGCCTGTCTTTATCTAATCTCTGGACATAAAGATGGTGGAGCACATATGAAAGCAAGTTGGATTTTCTCAGCTAATGATGTGATTGTGAATCTAGGTGTAATTATTGCTGGCTTCCTTGTGGCTTTGACAGGTTCCGCATATCCAGATCTTGTTATAGGAATAATTGTTTCGCTTTTCGTACTTAACGGTGCTCGAAAAATTTTGGCATTGAAATAAGAGTATTAAAAATGAATTTATTCCAAGTTAAACCAAACGACTTTGTCAAAATTGTTGACCTAAAAAAAGGTAACCAATATTTAGATAAAAATGATCCAGTTCTCGAACGACTTGAATTGTTAGGTTTCAGAATTGGTGAAACTTTACAAGTTCTAGCTAAGGGACTTTTCGGTGGTGATCCAGTATTGGTTCAAATTGAAACTTCTCGATTTGCGTTAAGAAAGAATGAAGCTGAACGAATTTTTGTAGAGATTGTTTCAAATGAACAGTAAAAATATTGCACTTATTGGTAACCCAAATTGTGGAAAAACATCTCTCTTTAATACTTTAACAGGTACTCGTCAAAAAGTAGCTAATTATGCGGGTGTTACTGTTGAGCGGAAAGAAGGTTTCTTTAAACTACCATCTGGTGAATCAGTTAGAGTTTTAGACTTGCCTGGCACATATAGTTTGAAACCTACGAGTCTAGATGAAGAGGTAACAAGAGCTGTATGCTTAGGTGAGCTGGAGGGTGAGGTTTTACCTGATATATATGTATGTGTGGTTGATGCCACAAATTTACATTTACATTTAAGCCTTGTACTTGAAATAAGGGCATTGAATCGACCAATGCTTCTTGTTTTAAATATGATGGATGAAGTCAAAAAACGTGGTATTTCGATAGATATTAATAAGCTATCAGAATTATTGGGTATCCCAGTTATTGAGGCTGTTGCTGTTAAAACTAAAGGCGTGCAGGATCTATTAAATCAATTAGATAAAAAAAATCTATTTGTAACTCCTTATCATTCTGATCTGAATCATTTTGATCAGATTAAAAATATTACTAAACAAGTAATTTTAAAAAATGATAACGGTGATGCAAGAACAGCCTTCTTGGATAAAATTTTCTTACACCCTGTACTTGGTTTAGTCATCCTAACGTTTACCATGTTTGTCATGTTCCAAGCTGTATTTATCTGGGCACAACCTTTTATCTCATTAATTGAGAATTCAATTACATGGTTAGGTGATACAATTGGGCCGCTCATTACTCATCCCTTACTTAGAAGTCTTATTGTTGATGGCGTGATCGCTGGATCAGGTAGTGTTTTGGCTTATATGCCGCAAATCCTTATTCTATTCTTCTTTATTTTAATTTTAGAAGAATCAGGTTATTTACCACGGGCAGCATTTCTTCTAGATAAGTTGATGTCTAAAGCCGGTTTAAGTGGACGTTCCTTTATTCCATTATTATCTAGTTTTGCCTGTGCAATTCCAGGTGTCATGGCAACACGAAGCATTAGTTCGGAAAGAGATCGTCTAGCAACTATTATGATTGCACCATTAATGACTTGTTCTGCAAGATTACCTGTTTATGCTTTACTTATTGCGGCATTCATTCCAAACAAATTAGTTTATGGTTGGTTGAGTCTACAAGGTTTAGTTCTTTTTGGACTATATATGGCTGGCATTGTTTCAGCACTATGTGTTTCTTTATTTTTGAAACTAGTTAGAAAAGATAAAACAGAAAGTATTTTTATCTTTGAGTTGCCTACTTACCGATTACCAGATATTCGAAATGTTGCATTAGGACTTTATGATCGAGCTACGATCTTTTTAAAAAGGGTTGGTGGCATTATCGTAGCATTATCAATACTGCTTTGGGTTTTAGTGACATTCCCTCAACCTCCTGAGCATGCAACAATGCCTGCTATCAACTATAGTTTAGCTGGGCAACTTGGACACTTTATTCATCCTATATTTGCCCCAATTGGCTTTACATGGGAAATCTGTATCGCGTTAATTCCTGCTATGGCAGCACGTGAAGTTGTAATTGCAGCTTTAGGTGTGATTTATGCAATGTCTGGTGATGAAGATACTGTAACTCAAACATTGCTTAGTCAAATTTCGGGACCTGATGGATGGGGGCTAGCAACAGGGATGTCGCTCTTGGTCTGGTATATTTTTGCCCCCCATTGTCTTGCGACACTAGCAACTATTCGACGTGAAACAGGTAGTTGGAAGCAACCAGTTATCATGGCGACATATTTATTCGCACTTGCATATTTCTTCTCATTCATCACATATCAGCTTATTAGTAGACTTTAATCAAAACAAGAATCTTTTATAAAGACAAATGGATGCCTTCGCATCCATTCGTCTTTTAAGTATCAAACCAATTATGAGCTTTTTTTCACAGCAACAATAATCTGATTCTCACTCTCTGTTTTTAATTCAAAGTCAACTTTATCCCCTACAGTTAAACCATTTAATAAGGATGGGTCAGCAACTTTAAAGCCCATCTTCATTGCTGGCCAATTAATCGCAGGAATTGCTTCATGGTCGAGTGTTAAAATATTTTCTTTCGTATCAATAGCAGTAATCACCCCAACGGCTTGAGCCGTTGTAGCGGTAGAAGACTCCTTATTCATCTGCTCCATAGGTGCGTCTGCTTTCTTCTGCTCTGATGCTTCATTTTTACTACATGCGCTTAATGCAGCAATAGTGGTAACAAGAGCAATAATTTTCATGAATTTCAACATAATAAAACCTCTTTAGACGAAATAATAAAACGATCAATGTGTTGATAGTTTTCTTTTGATTAAAAGCTGATATGCAGCTGGGATAACAAACATTGACAGTAGAGGAGCTGAAATCATACCCCCAACCATAGGTAAAGCAATACGGCTCATCAATTCAGAACCTGTCCCAGTCCCTAAAAGTATAGGAATTAAGCCTGCCAAAATGACGGCAACCGTCATGGCTTTAGGACGAACGCGTAGTACAGCTCCTGTTCGGATTGCCTCATTGAGTTGTTGCTCCGTTAAGGGTGCCGTTGAAGAAGATAGGTTTTGCTGTGCATGTTCAACTGCTTGCTTCAAATAGAACAACATGACTACACCAAACTCAGCAGCAACACCTGCAAGTGCGATAAAACCAACTGCAATCGCAACTGAAAAGTGAAAACCGCTCAAATACATGGCCCATATACCACCAATCAAAGCAAAAGGTAGCGTTGCCATAATCAGAACCGCATCTTGTACTTGTCTAAAAATCAAATAGAGCAGTAGAAAAATAATCATCAATGTAATTGGAATGACGACTTTTAAACGCGCATTAGCACGTTCCATAAACTCAAACTGCCCTGAATAGCTAATGCTCATGGCAGAGGAGCGTTTTACTTTTTGATCAATAGATTGCTTCAAATCTTGCACAACCGAAGCTAAGTCACGTCCCTGTACGTCTACATAAACCCAACCGCTTGGGCGAGCATTCTCACTTTTTAGCATTGGAGGGCCATCTGTAATTTGAATATTGGCAACACTACTTAATACAATTTGTTGTCCAGATTCAGTTACAATCGGTAAATTTCTCAAAGCTTCCAGTGAGTTTCGAATCTCTCGTGGATAACGTACATTAATAGGAAATCTTGCTAATGCCTCAACAGTTTCTCCAATATTTTCCCCACCAATCGCAGATGATACAATTTGCTGTACATCGTTGATATTGAGGCCATATCGTGCAGCCTGCATACGGTTAATATCGACATCAACATATCGACCACCTGTGAGTCGTTCAGCTAAAGCCGAGCTAACACCGGGTACCTGTTTAGCCACTTGTTCAATTTGCTGTGCTACCCGATCAATATCTTGCAGATCATTTGCTGAAATCTTAATCCCGATTGGGCTTTTCACCCCAGTTGCCAACATATCAATCCGGTTACGAATAGGTGGCACCCAAATATTCGTTAAACCCGGTACTTGAACAGCCTTATCCAATTCTTTGATCAACTTGTCAGGTGTCATACCTGAGCGCCATTCAGATCGTGGTTTGAACTGAATCGTGGTTTCAAACATTTCTAAAGGCGCAGGATCTGTTGCTGACTCAGCTCTCCCTGCTTTACCAAATACTGTCGCAACTTCTGGAACCGTTTTAATCATTCGATCTGTTTGCTGTAACAGTTCTGAGGCCTTGGCTGCGGACAATCCTGGTAAAGCTGAAGGCATATACAGTAAATCACCTTCATCCATATTCGGTAGAAACTCTCCACCTAATCGCGTTAAAGGAAAAAGACTAATAAGGAAAATTAGCAACGCACCAAATAAAGTGGTCTTTGGATGAGTTAAAACCTGATCCAACATAGGTCGGTATATTTTGATGAGGAAACGGTTCAATGGATTACGCTGTTCTGAAGGTAATTTCCCGCGGATCCAATAACCCATTAAAACAGGAATCAGGGTAATGGATAAACCAGCTGCCGCTGCCATGGCATAGGTTTTGGTAAACGCCAGAGGCGAGAACAAACGTCCTTCTTGTGCCTGTAAAGTAAAAATAGGAATAAAAGATAAGGTAATGATAAGTAAGCAAAAAAATAAAGCAGGACCAACTTCACTGGCGGAATGGGCAATAATATTCCAGCGTGCTTGAGTTTCTAATACTTGATTGGGATGTTCATGCTGCCAAGTCTCTATATGCTTATGTGCATTTTCAACCATCACAACCGCTGCATCAACCATAGCACCAATAGCAATGGCAATCCCCCCCAATGACATGATATTGGCATTTAGGCCCTGATAGTACATGACTAAGAAAGCCGACAAAATCCCAAGTGGTAAAGAAACAATAGCTACCATTGCTGATCGTAAATGCCAGAGGAAAAGTCCACAGACTAAAGCCACGACAATAAATTCTTCAATTAATTTATGACTGAGATTCTCGACTGCCCGATCAATCAGTTTACTGCGATCATATACAGGAACAACTTGCACTCCTTTAGGTAAACTTTGTTGCAATTCAGCCAGTTTTGCTTTCACAGCAGTAATCGTTTCACGTGCATTCTTACCGGCCCGTAAAATCACAACACCGCCAACAGTTTCACCTTGTCCATTCAGCTCAGTGATACCACGACGCATTTCCGGTCCGAGTTGAATAGTTGCAACATCGCCTAAAGTAACAGGAATCCCAAAACTATTTGTTTTTATCGGGATCTGTCGAAAATCTTCTAATGTCTTTAAATAACCAGAAGCTCGTACCATATATTCAGTTTCAGCCATCTCCAGAACTGAACCACCGGTTTCTTGATTGGCCTTTTGAATCGCTTCAATGACATTGTTTTGAGTAATTCCTAAGGCGGCCATTTTACTTGGATCTAAAACAACCTGATATTGCTTCACCATTCCCCCAATCGTAGCAACTTCAGCCACATTGGGTAATGTCTTTAGTTCATACTTTAAAAACCAGTCTTGTATGCTTCTCAGTTGTGAAAGGTCATGTTGTCCTGTTGGATCAACTAACGCATATTCATAAACCCAGCCAACGCCTGTGGCATCTGGCCCTAATGAAGATTTCGCATTTGCAGGCATTTTTCCCTGAATCTGGTTTAGATATTCCAATACACGCGAACGGGCCCAATAAAGATCGGTATGTTCATCAAAAATGACATATACAAATGAATCACCAAAAAAAGAATAACCACGAACCGTTTTAACACCGGGCACTGATAACATGGTTGTTGTTAAAGGGTACGTCACCTGATTTTCAACAATTTGTGGTGCCTGACCTGGGTAATTAGTTCTGACAATCACTTGTACATCAGATAAATCCGGTAAAGCATCAACCGGAGTATTTTTTACAGCCCAAACACCCCAAGCTGCCAGAATTAAAGCTGCCAATAAGACAAATACACGATTCAAAATTGAAAAACGAATAATACGGGCGATCATAATAGTTCTCCCGTTAGTTCTTCATAGATGCCATAGACATCTTTGAAATGTCAGAAATGACATAAGAATTTCCAACTTTTGTAAAACTAAAGTTGACCTGGTCACCTTGCTGAATTCGGGTAAATGGTTGTACTGGCTGTTTAAAGATCATGGTCATAGCACCCCAGCCCAACTCAGGAATAGCTTGGTGTGAAATGGTAATATCTTGATTTGTGACTTTTTCAACTTTACCAAGACCTTGATATGTTGACCTCTTAATCGTTTGAGATGATGTAATTGGTTGCCCTGTGTTGAGCTTATCCAATATGCCTTGCAAATTTGCTTCAGAATCAATCAGAAATTGTCCTGAAATCACTACTCTCTGACCAGCTTTCAACCCTTGTAGGACTGCAATTTTATTGCCATCACTTTGCCCTAACTGTACAACAACTGGTTTAAAACGCCCTTGCTCACGCCCTACAATGACAACATTCCGAGTACCTGTCCGTATAACAGCTTGCTCTGGTACAACCAAACTGCTTTGGGGATTATTTATTATATTGACAGAAGCAAACATCCCTGGCTTAAGTTGACCACTAGGATTTGGTAATTCAATCCGAACTTTAATAGTTCTTGATGTTGTATCTAAGGTAGGCAAAATGTCGATAACTTTGCCAGTTACTTTTTGAGAAAAAGCAGCAAAATTGGCTTCTACACTCATACCTCGTTTGATTCCAGCAATTTGTTTTTCAGGAACGGCTGCCTCTAGCCAAATCGGGTTGATACCTTTAATTGTGGCCAAGGTTTGTCCCATAGCCAAAGCCATACCATTGCGGACTTCTAGTGAATCAATAAATCCACTAATGGGAGCTTGCAAAGTTATATTAGATTGCACTCGACGAGTTCGCTCAACTTGATGAATCACATTTTGTGGTATTCCTAAAAGCTGCAAACGTTGACGGCTTGCTTGAATAAGGGAACGATCTCCAGTACGGAGCACAGCTAAAAATTCAGTTTGCTCTCCAGTCCATTCGGGTATTGAAATATCAGCTATAGGGCTTCCTTCGGTCACCATATCTCCAACAGCATGCCCATACACTCGCTGAACAAAGCCACTTGCTCTAGTTTGTAAAATAGCTGTTTGCCGTTCATTTGCTTGTAATATGCCATTAGTAAACATGGCATTTCCAATTACAGCCTGTTCAACAGTGCCGTAACGGATGGCTAAATTTTGTTGAAGAGATGGATCTATTTTGACTGTAGGACGACTTTCATCCGTCATCGCAGTATTTTCGTCTGCATATTTAGGTACCAGTTGCATGTCCATAAATGGAGACTTACCTGGCTTATCAAAATGCTGTTCAGGCTTCATTGGGTCGTACCAATACAACACTTTGGCATCCTGTTGCTGACCCGCTAAAGTAGATTGAGGATTGTCTTTCTGATGTGCTATCCAATATCCAGCACCACCACCTGCAACCAAACTAATTGTGGCAACTCCTATGACAGTCACTGCCAATTTATTTCTTAACATTATGGCTGCTCCTCAACATAGTTTAAGGTTGGTTCTTCAAAGGCAAAATAAAGTTGGGCTTTAGTCACAGCCTGTTGTTGTTGGAGATCAATGAGACGCAAACGTTGTTCTAAAAGAGATTGTCGGGCAGTAATAACATCAGACAAATTGCTTTTACCAGCTTGGTAGCTTGCCAACTGTAAACCCACTTTTTGTTTAGCGAGTGGAATACTTATTTGCATTGCACGTCTAATTTGCTGATCAAGCGCATCAAGATCAGATAACCCATCATCCAGCATGGTGAGATGTTCACGGTATTGAACTTCTTGATCGGCAATGATCCGGTTTTGTTCGGCTAAAGCTGCCTGAACGAGCGGCCCACTACGTCTTTTTGAAAATACTGGAAGCTCTGTTGTGAGTTGAACCCCGATCATATCGCCAAATTCGCGTGCTCGATGCTGATAAGCAAGCTCAATCCCCCAATCTGGTTTCTGTAAAGCCTGAGCTTGCTTCAGTTTTGCTTCAGCAGTTTTCTTTTCTGCCTGAAATGCTTTTAATTCAGGATGTTGATGCAAATGATGATATAACTTTGATGAATCAAGATGGATGGATGGAGCTTGGTCAGGTAAGGTTTCAATTTGAGTAAGGTTTTCGGTAGGCTCTGCACTGATCAAGCGATGCAACTCTAGCTTGGCTTTATTTAAATCACGAAGCAAATCATCCTTCTGGTCAAGCAATACCGTGGCTTCTTGTTTTGGATCAAGTGCATCAGCAACCATTGTCCGACCAGAGGTGACCTGTGTTTGGGTCATCTGAGAAAGTAATCGATTCTCTGAAAACAGTTCATCGTATAGCGCCAATTTACGCTCAAGATAAAAACGTTTAAACCAAGCAGATGCAACTTTTTGACGTAACTCAATACGTAGAATCTCAGTTTGAGCAGTGACTGAACCCAATTCAGCTTTTGCTAACTCGACCTCGGCTTGTCTTTTGGCGCGGTTTGGAAAATCTTGCATAACGCCAATTTTCTGCATGGTCATGCCATCTTGTGTGACTGACCATGACGCATCACCAGATATAGGATAATTCTCCAAACCGACAAATAATTTAGGGTTGGGTAAAATACCTGAAGCTAAAACTACATTCTCAGCCCCTTCAATTTGGGCACTATTTACTCTTAAAGTTGGAGCATATTGCTCAGCAAGCTTCAAAGCTGTATCCAAAGTCAGTGGCTGGGCATAGACTTGACCATAGACTAGAGAAAAACAGATCACACCTATCGGCCATCTCACCCTGCGAGATAGCTTTTCTTTATAAAATTTCATATTTTTAGCTCTAAAATGATATACACGCGCACGCGCAGAACATCCATAAAAAATGCTATGAATGACGATGAATCATCAAATTAGTTAGAGCGTGGGGGTTTCCAGAGAACTGAAGGAAAAGGAGCAGGAAGGTTTTGATCCAGAGAATAAAAAGCCGATCGCTCTATAGGAGGGAACACCTTTGCGTACAGAAATTCTTGTGGAGAAGGGGTATACGCAATCTTGGCAAAAGACATAATGCACTCCTGCTCAGACATACAGGATGGATCATGTAAAGATTTTTTGGCCTTTGTCTCTATTTTCATACAATCAGTGTGCATTGTATCCTGATTTTGAGATGCTTCCATTGGTATAGGTTGCATCTGTTCAGATGGCATTAAACACCGCTTATGTACAGACGAAGCAACAGCAGCCGATCCGACGAACAGGATAGCAAAGGATAAAAACAGCGATAGGCATGTCTTTAACCACTGCATAGATTTAGACCCAAATTTAAGCTTTTTTAGTTTTACAGATTCGAAATTAAATAGCAATAATTTCATGAATGATAGCCAAAGCTATCATTCATGATACTAAGTCATATCACCTTAAAAAACTAATTCGATACCTGCACCATATTTCCAACCTTTTTCAGACTCAGTAGCTTCTTGCATAGTGGTAGCTTTTTGTCCTTTTTCATATTGATAAGCCACATCAATAAAAGGCCTGATTCTTTTAGTTATCTCATACCGCGTTTTAATACCAGTTTTTAATTCTGATAAACCTGATTTTGCAGCATAGTTAGAATCATCACTAAATACAGCATCTACTTCTAGGTAAGGTTGGGTAATCAATTTCTGGGTTAACAAGAAATCACGTTCGACTTCAAAACTTGCTCCCCAAAAGTTATTTTCCCCACCATATAAATAAGCTTGGGTTTCAAAGAAATAAGGAGCTAGCCCTAATACCCCAATAACACCATCAACTCGATCGCTGTTGCTGTTATTTTTATCTTCACTGTATCTCACCCCAGCTTGTAAATCCCAAAAAGGTGCTACATTGCGGCTATAAAGTGCTGACACATCATATTTGGGGTCATGGCTTTCTGACTTATCCAAATTCGCTTCAATAAATAGGCGATTTTCATCTGTACCTATTAAAGTTTCAATTTTTGAACCTAAGGCACCTTTACCATCTTCATCCACAGTCCATTCATTCTCAAACTTTGTTGTTTGAAAAATTTGTCCACCATGTTCTTTAAGATGCTTATCATGATTCTGACCATTGGAAATTACAGTTTCAAACCCTGTACTATTATCTCCATCATTACCAGAAGTTGTTTTTTGATAAGTATTCCTTTCAGCATAACCTAACCCACCTGGTTCTTTTAACAGCACTCTCATACTTTCTGATTGAGAGCTATTTACTTGATTTCCGGTAGATGGATCATTGGCAAAGGCAACACTTGTTAATCCTAACAAGGCTAAAGATACAAGTGTTTTAGAATAGAGTTTTTTAGTGGTGTGCATGTTGATTTACCCCCTTATCATTATTAATAGGTTGAGCAACAACATCTTTTGAATCAGAACTATTGCTATCGACATTTGCAACAATAAGCTTATTCATCATCCCAGCAGACATGTGATAGAGTAAATGACAATGGATAGCCCATTCACCTAACTCATCTGCCGTTAATAAGGTTGTAACTGTTTTACCTGGCGGGACAATTACAGTATGTTTATTTGGCATATTACTAGCATCCTGGCCATTTTCTAGTTGCATAAACATGCCATGTAAGTGCATTGGATGAGCCATCATACTGTCGTTCACGAATTTCAAGCGTATACGCTCACCATATTTAACCTTGAATGGTTCAGTTTCATTAAACTTCTTCCCATTAATTGTCCAAATATAGCGCTCCATATTTCCACCTAAACGAATTTCAATTTCACGTTCTGGAGCACGAGTATCTTTTTGGGGCGTTAATGACTGTAAATCACTATATTGAAGTGCTTTTAGACCAGCTGGAGTTGATGCATTCGCCCAACCGTAAACATTTTCACCATTTTTCACTTGTGTTGGTGAGGTCATTGCAGTATTCATTTCCATATTATGTGTCATGCCTTGCATTGAAGACATGTCATGATTCATTCCGGACATTGACTGGTCTTTTGAATTGCCTCCCATTGAAGACATATCGTGATTCATACCTTCCATTGAAGACATGTCATGATTCATTCCGGACATTGACTGGTCTTTTGAATTGCTTCCCTTTGAAGGCATATCGTGATTCATACCTTCCATTGAAGACATGTCATGATTCATTCCGGACATTGACTGGTCTTTTGAATTGCTTCCCTTTGAAGGCATATCGTGATTCATACCTTCCATTGAAGACATGTCATGATTCATTCCGGACATTGACTGGTCTTTTGAATTGCTTCCCATAGAAGACATATCGTGGTTCATACCTTCCATTGAAGACATATCATGCCCCATACCCATATCCTCCATAGTCAATAAAGAACGTGGACGTGGTTTTGGCATCAAAATATTTTTTACAGGTAAGGTATTTTCATTATGTAATGTACCAATAGAAAAACCACTACGATCGATAGATTCAGCCTCTATCTGATAATTTGCCTGTTTTGGTTCTACGATAACATCGTACGTTTCGGCTGTTCCAATTCTAAACTCATCAACTGGTACAGGCTTCACTGGCTGGCCATCTGCACTAACTACTGTCATTTTTAGATTAGGAATTCTTACATCAAAAAAAGACATTGCAGATGCATTAATGAAGCGGAGACGAACTCTTTCTCCTTCTTTAAAATTTCCGGTCCAATTTTGTTCCGGGGTTTTACCATTCATCAAGAACGTATACTTTGTTACATCAGACATATCTGTCTTAAGCATTCGCATCTGATTCCACATAGAGCGATCTTGCCATGTTGCTTTTAAGCCATCTTTTTTAATCTGTTTAAAAACATCAAAAACCGTTTCTCTTCTATTTTGGTAATAATCAGCCTCTTTTTTGAGATTACTCATAATTTGACCACTAGTCGAATTATGAAAGTCAGATAGTAGGACTACGTAATCTCTATCAGCCTTTTCTCCAGCTGATAAAGGTACTTTATTTTTTGGATAAATCACGAGGGGGCCATATAGGCCATCCTGTTCTTGTCCTTTACTGTGTGAGTGATACCAATAAGTACCATTTTGACGGACTTTAAATTTGTATTCATAAGTTTTATTTGGTGCAATACCATCAAACTGATTAAATCCAGGAACACCATCCATGATGCCAGGTAAGATTAAACCATGCCAATGAATAGATGAATCTTGGTTCTTTAACTTGTTATGTACACGAATAACAGCATCATCACCTTCCTCAAACTCAAGAAGAGGTGCAACAAACTTACCATTTACCGTAATTCGCTTTAAAGGCTTACCTGTTATATTCACCGTCTGTTCAGCAATAGTTAAATCATATTCTTTAACCGCGGCCATAACCCAAGTCGACGAAAATAAACCGATTCCTATTAAAAAGACATGACTTAATTTTTTAGACATTTACTTCACCTATCGGATATCAAGATAAGGGATAAAACATGTTTAACTGCTTTACCCCCAATCTCTCATTTATCGTATTCTTTATTTATTTGATGTATTTGACATGTTCATTTTAGAGTGATCCATGTTCATCATATTTGAGTGATCCATATTTCCCATTTTAGAAGGGTCCATATTCATCATCTTAGAATGATCCATTTGGGACATATCGGACATTTTACTGTGGTCGTGCTGGCTATGATCCTGTTGAGTTGTTTTATCATTCTTCATATCACAGGGTTTTTGACACTTACCTTGTTCTTTGATATCTGCTTGAACAGCAGTACTTACTGTACTGGTCTGTTTAGCCTCTGCAGCCCAAGACTGAGTTCCAGCGAACAAAGACCCAATACATAAAAAAGTAGTTAAACTACGACGAAATAAAGTTTTCATTTTTTGCTCCAAGATTAGCTCATATGAATACATTAAAGGCCGGCACTAAACATCTATATGACATGAAAATGACATTTTTGTAATCTACGCCGAATCACGGATTTATAACGTTATTATGATCCTAATTAATGCAATCAGGTTTTTATAAATGAGAATCTTATTAGTTGAAGATGAACAAAAAACTGGTGATTATCTTAAACAAGGCCTTTCTGAAGCTGGCTATATTACTGACTGGGTTACAGATGGATTAACAGGAAAACACCAGGCTCTTTCTGAAGAGTATGACCTAATTATTCTAGATGTAATGTTACCTAAGTTGGACGGCTGGAATATCATTAATGACATTAGAAAAAGCGGTAAAAGCATGCCTATTCTTTTTCTTTCAGCCCGAGATCAAATTGATGATCGAGTGAAAGGGTTAGAATTAGGGGCTGATGATTATCTTGTCAAGCCTTTTGCTTTTGCAGAGCTACTGGCTCGAATTAAGAGCTTACTCCGTCGGGGACAACAAAAAGAAGATAGCAACCTAATCACTATTGCAGACCTTGAACTTGATTTACGTAAACGTCGTGTTACTCGTGCAGGGCAACGTATTGACCTAACAGCCAAAGAGTTTGCATTGATGGAATTATTTATGCGTAGACGTGGAGAAATTCTACCTCGTGCTTTAATTGCTTCTCAAATATGGGACATGAATTTTGATAGTGATACCAATGTAGTTGAAGTCGCTATTAAACGGTTAAGAAATAAAATAGATAGCAACTTCACCCCTAAGTTAATTCAAAACATCCGGGGGATGGGATATGTCTTAGAGGTAGAAGATGACTCATAAATTGTTTAATGCAATTAGCTTCCGTATTGCAATTATCTTTTCTCTATCAACTGTCATCATCTTATTGATTATGGGGCTGGTCATTCATCAACTTGTTATGCATCATTTTGAAACTCAGGACCGGACCCAGTTAGAAGGAAAAATTCAGCTTTTAGAAAATTTACTTGAACAGAACCCTACAAATACCCATGAATTAAATACATATTTAAAAGATGCTTTAGTAGGTCATCATGATCTGATTGTTCAAATAGAACGTCCAACAGGCCAAATCATTTTTAGTTCAGCACCAGCAGTCATAAAGACGCAAACGTTAGTCAAATCTAAACAAGCCCCTTGGATAGAATGGGAAATTCAAAAAAAAATCTATCGGGGCTTAGTTTATAAAAAGTCCTTTAATAATATTAGTATTCCATCAGCCCAAATTATTGTGGGGATCGATACATCTGAACATCAACACTTTTTAAATGATTTTAGACGACAGTTATTATATATCGGCGTTGTAGGCACAATTTGTTTAATGTTTTTAGGTTGGTTTGCCGCTTGGAGAGGATTACGACCAGTTCAAAAAATGGCAAAAGTTGCAGAAGGCATTTCAGCTCAGCATCTATCTGAACGATTAGCGGTCGATAATACACGCACTGAACTAAAATCATTAGCCATAGCCTTTAACGATATGTTAGATCGGCTAGAAACGGCTGTAGAAAAACTCTCAGATTTTTCATCTGATCTGGCCCATGAAATTAGAACCCCTATTAATAATTTAATGACTCAAACTCAAGTATGTTTATCTCGTAGTCGGGATATTAATACTTATCAGGAAGTTCTCTTTTCTAATCTGGAAGAGTTTGAACGTTTGGCTCGAATGGTTTCAGATATGTTATTTCTTGCAAAGGCAGAGCATGGCCTACACTTACCAAACCTACAACAGGTCAGCCTAGTAAAAGAGATTTCTGCTTTATTTGACTTCTATGATGCTATCGCTGCTGAAAAGGGAATGTCCCTAGAACAAAGTGGACAAGGATACGTAAAAGGCGATCCCTCAATGTTACGTCGTGCACTGAGTAATTTACTATCAAATGCGATCAAATATGGTAAACCTGATTCAATAATTAAGATTAATTGCCGACAAAATATTGATACCACTATATTCACAATCGAAAATGAAAGCTCACCAATAACATCTGAACAGCTGAATCGATTATTTGACCGTTTTTACCGTACGGATGCATCCAGACAAAGAGTTGAGGAAGGCACAGGTTTAGGTCTAGCAATTACCAAATCAATTCTTGATGTACATGGCGCAACGATTCAAGCAGACTATAACAACGGTCGGATAGTTTTTAAAATAACTTTTAAAAACTAATTTTTGTAAATAAAAGACAACTGACTACTCATTTCCAGTATCTAAAAAATTATGAGTAGTCAGAAAATGATCCTTTCTTAACTACGTAGCCTTAAAGCATTACCAATAACCGATGCTGAACTTAGGCTCATTGCTAAAGCTGCGATCATAGGAGAAAGTAGCCAACCAGTAAATGGATATAAAATACCCGCGGCTAAAGGGATGCCTAATGCATTATAAAGGAATGCAAACATCAGGTTTTGCTTCATATTTTTAATAGTGGCCTCTGACAGGGAGCGAGCGATCTCTATACCTCGTAAATCACCTTTGACTAAAGTGACTTGAGCACTATTCATAGCCACATCTGTTCCAGTCCCCATTGCAATACCAATATCCGCTTGAGCTAAAGCTGGGGCATCATTGATACCGTCACCTGCCATTGCAACCATTCTTCCTTCTTTTTGTAATTTATTAACCAGTTCCAGTTTATCTGCTGGTTTAACTTCTCCGTATACTTCATCAATACCTAATTTAGCTCCAACTGATTTTGCAGTAGTTAAACCATCTCCTGTGGCCATTATAATTCTTAATCCAGAATTCTTCAGAGCATGCACAGCTTCAGGTGTACTGACTTTGATTGGATCTGAAACAGCCAATAGTCCTACGAGCGTCCCATCAACAGCCAAATGCATAACACTTGCGCCTTCTGCTCTTAATTGCTCAGCTTGAGGGATATATGTATCAACTGATATGCCGAGTTGTTCCATTAAAGCTGTATTGCCTAATGATAATTGTTGTCCATCTAACTCACCCTTAACACCAATTCCAGAACCTGACTCAAAAGATGTTGGTGTTGTTAGTACAAGATTTCTTTCACGGGCAGCCTGTACAATTGCATCCGCTAACGGATGTTCACTACCTTGATCCAAGCTGGCAGCTAATCTGAGAACTTCATTTTCTTCATATCCAGATAAAGCAATGACCTTATCAAATGAGGGGCGACCTTCTGTTAAGGTCCCTGTTTTATCAATAATTAATGTATCAATCTTACGTAAATTTTCTATTGCTGCAGCATCACGGAAGAGTACGCCATTGGATGCACCACGACCCGTTGCCACCATGATTGACATTGGTGTGGCTAATCCTAAAGCACACGGACAAGCAATAATTAAAACTGCGACAGCATTGATTAGTCCGTATACCCAACTCGGTTCTGGTCCAAATATTCCCCACCCAAAAAAGGTAAGGATAGATATACCGATCACCACCAGTACAAACCAGCCAGCTACCTGATCTGCCATTCTTTGCATAGGGGCTTTAGAACGCTGAGCTTGCGCTACCATTTGAACTATCTGTGAAAGTACTGTTGAAGAACCGACCTTTTCCGAACGTATCACTAATGAACCGTTCATATTCATTGTCGCACCGATTACTTGGTCACCTATACGTTTTGTTACTGGAACTGGCTCTCCCGTTAACATTGATTCATCAATAGAACTTGAACCTTCTGTAATTATTCCATCAACGGGGACCTTCTCACCTGGTCGTACTCTAAGCAAATCTCCAACATGTACATGGGAAAGTGGGATATCTTCCTCTGTGCCATCTTCATTAATTTTTCTTGCGGTTTTCGGTGCCAACCCAAGTAAAGATTTTATTGCTGACGAAGTTTGCGAACGTGCCTTTAACTCAAGAACTTGACCTAATAAGGTCAGTGAAATAATTGCGGCTGTTGCCTCAAAATATACAGCAACACGCCCCATAGAGATGAAAGACGCTGGGAAAACTTGTGGGGCTAGGGTTCCAACGACACTATAAATAAATGCAGCTCCAGTCCCAATTCCAATTAAAGTCCACATATTCGGACTACGATTTAAAATTGATTGCCAACATCTAACAAAAAATGGCCATCCCGCCCAAAAAACTATTGGCAAGGTAAGAAGAAGTTCAATCCAGGTTTGTACTTTAATTTCAAACCAGTTTAATTTATGACCAAACATCGCCAAGGTTATTACGATAACGGTCAAAGGTAACGTGTACCAAAATCTTCTTTTAAAGTCCTTGAGTTCAGGATTTTCATCAGCCTCATCTAAATTTGGAAGTAAAGGCTCTAATGTCATACCGCAAATTGGACAGTTTCCAGGTTGATTCTGTCGAATCTCTGGATGCATGGGACATGTATAAATTGTGGAAGTATTTACATGAGCTGAATTAGTAATTTCATTTGAATCTACTTCAGCTCTATTCATTGATTTTTTAGTTGGAGAAGATTTACCCTCTTCATTAATATAAAACAAAGGATCATTTTCAAACTTTAACTTGCATTTTTCACTGCAAAAGTAAAATGTTTTACTGTCAATTTTTTCATAAAATTTAGAAGCCTGCGTTACGGCCATTCCACAGACAGGGTCAATAAGTCTTTTGCCAGTATTCTTATCTTCATGATGATGGTCCATAGAACCTCCTTCATATTAATTCTCAAAATAAAGAGCTCATTAGGATTAAACTAATTTTTCGTTATCCGGTCATTTAGCGACCATTATTTTCAATAAAGTCAGTGTAACACTTGTGTGTTTTCAATTTTAAAAATGACAAAAATGTAATTTTGGAGTCATCAAGACGTTTCTATCTGTCTTGAATAATAAGCATACGAAGAGTGATGATCAACTCAATCTATTCATGAACGTCAACGGGTCATTACTTAGCTATGTATCAGTTTTAGAAGGATGATGAAATGAAAATTTTCCAAAATAAAGTATCAGTTCTACGCAATGTATTAGTTGGTGCAACTATGGTTGTAGCTGCTTCAAGTGCGTTTGCACATGTAAAACTTGAAAGTGCAACACCTGCTATTAATGCTTCTGTAGCAAGTCAACCCCAAAACATAACTTTAAATTTTGGTGAAGAGGTTATGTTAATGAACGTCAAATTGCTTGATGCCCAACGTAAGGATATCCCATTAAATTATAAAATAACTCATGATATGAAAAAGTCATTTGAAGTGGCCGTACCTAAACTTAAGAAAGGTAAATATACCGTGGTATGGACCACAATGGGTGCAGATGGCCATAACATGAATGGCGAATATAATTTCACGCTTAAAGCAGCAAAATAAAATAAAAACGAAGTTAGTAAACATGCCAGCAATTTGCTGGCATGTTGCTATAACAATGGAGAAAAATATGCTTCCTGAAACTTGGATATACGCAACATGGCTGGCTAAAGTCGTTTTATATTTAGGTATTGCATTTGTTGTTGGTGGCGCTTTCTGTTATTTCTTACTTGGTCGTTATGTAGAAATTAAACAGACTATTCTGAAGTACATAACTATTGGTGCAGGACTGGGTTTAATATCCAGTATTCTTGGCTTCTTCCTTCTCATTGGAAGTTTTGCCAATACAGGTCTTTCTGGCATGTGGGATAGCAACTACATAAACATTTTAATAAATACTCCCACAGGGCACGTTCATATTATTCGATCAATTAGTTTTGCTCTTCTACTTCTATTGATGATCATAAAACTTAGTAAAGGAACTATTCAGGTTTCAAAAATTGAAGGAGTAATATTTCTCATACTTTTAACTCCTATTGTTTTTAGTTTTTCTCAACTTGGTCATGTTACAAATTTACCTTTATTCGCACAATTTTTATTATCAATCCATGTACTTGTAATGTCTTTATGGATGGGATCACTTTATCCTTTATGGAGAACAAGTAAAAAAATTACTGGTCTTCCCTTGAAAGAACGCATGCACCTATTTGGAAGAATCGCAGCATTTGTTGTAGGAATATTACTCGCTTGCGGTGCGAGTATTGCTCTGTTACTCATTAAAGATTTCAATACTCTACTAAATACTCCTTATGGGCATGGTTTTATTATTAAGATCGCATTTGTTCTAAGTATTTTATTATTAGCTGCCTTTAACAAATGGTATTTTACTCCTCGCTTACAAGACCCGAAATTTGCCAGACAGCTGGGTTATGCCATTTTATTTGAAATGTCATTAGGTCTAATGATCCTTTTAATGACAGGATATATTACAACTGTAGTGGGAATTGATTAAATAGGTATATAGTAATTTAAAAAAGTAAAATGAAAAAAATTATCTGATTCTGCTTGATTTCATCATTGGTTCAATCCTTGATATTTTTTCTAACTCCATAAGCTTTACTATTGTAAGTAGAGTGTAGTGTAAGACTGTAGAGTCTCAGATCTTTTAAAATATAGGGGTAAAATTACTTACCCCATAATCTGCCCATGTTTTTATAAATTAATTACATGATTTTCTGTAATTCATGTATAAATAAACTTAAACAAATAATCATAACTTATACAACCATTCTTAGTGCCTGTTCCAGCCCGCGTTGTTTAAGGTTGGCTCCTACCCCAAACCATGCTGAATCTAATCGGTGATCTTTTGAGATCGCACGTCGCTCATGATCAACAAACTCGGTAATACTACAAAGCAGTCCATACGCCGTATCTTTAGCTGAAGCTAACTCGGCACCACGACCATGCCCGTTAAACATGGTCATGACCTTAGACATCGCACGTCCATTTGGCTCAGTTTTATTGTCGGTTTTGGATGAGTTGATTTGTTTAGGCGTAGCTACATTACGGTAGAACTGAATGATACTTTCATCTTGTTCAGCAATATTCAGGTTTGTATTATTGAACACTGCATCGAAGTAAGCTGCTGCTTCCTGCTGAGTGACTTTACGCTGGCTGAGCTGCTTCATTTCATACATGTGCTCGTCCCATGCATGAACCGAAATACCCAATTGCTGTTTAATCTTTTCAGCATCAAACTTGGTACTGTGTGGAACTTTCACCACACCTGCACTACTATTCTGCCCACGTAAGGCAATCGCTAAGGTGTTATTACACACCACACGTACACTTGTAAATTGCGCCGTGGTGGCTAATGTCCCATCACATGCTGTTGCCAGAAGGATATAACCATTACTCACATCCTTTCCTTTCAGTGCTGTTGATTGTCCAGTCGTAGCCAGTGCCCAGAACTTACGACCACCTTTCAATACCCCTGCTGTTTCCAGTTCAAAGCCTGATTGTTCTGTCAGGTCTTTATAGAAGTTTAATATCTCCATCGGTTGCACCTCCTGATAACGCTGACTTACCACTGATAGCGGCGCATGAGTATCTGAACGATAAAGGACTCTCTGATCTTCATACGGCATGATTATGTTTTGTCCACGTTCATTTTTTGTCATATAGCTGACATTGGATGATTCAATTCGCCAATCCATCCCTGCTTGTTGTGCCCATACTTCTAAAGGTTGATTTCTAGTGAGTTGATTGCCCAAACCATGCCAAGGGGTTTGACCTACAAAAGCCATTGTTTCAACTTGATGTGCCATGATGTTTTTCCTATTAAGTGATTTAAATAATTTGATTAAGAGTTTGGGATGAAGTTAAGAAAAGCTTGATTGCTGGATTTCAAAATGTTGCAGACACTGCTCACACTGATAATGCAAGGACACTGTATTGTCTTGATGCTGGACGTAGAGCAGAAACATGCCCCCTACAACTAAACCAACAAAGCCACCGACTAGTGGGTGAATAGGACTACGTTTTGACAATTGCATACAGGCTGCTGCCAGAGACATGGGGGAGAATGATGAAAGTTTTGCAAATACACCTTGATGGCTTTGTTCTGACTGCCGTAGTAATTTCAGATGTCTCGAATGGCAGTAAGGACATTGATGCATAGTCGTCTCCTCTCAATAAAAGGCATAAAAAAAACCACAAGCAAATGCTTGTGGTTTGATTGAGCTTTATGTCGTTTTAGATTAAGTCAAATTAACGAGTTACTTTTGGAGTCGCTAAACCTTTCTTGCTACAAGGTTGGATACTTTCAATATATTGACCATCTCCAGTGTCTTTAAAGAAACCATGTTTTGATTTGATTTCTAAACATTGCCCCTTCTTAAAAGGTTTAACTTGTGGAACGACTTTAGCTGGTATAGCGTAGCTATTTAAAATGACTTCGCCTTTAGTAGTTGGAAATACAACTGACTCTTCGCCGTAATAGACATTGGCTTTAAGTGTAATCTGCTCAGTTTTAGCAAAAGCAATAGAACTGAGTGAAAGACTTAAAATTCCACATGCGATAAGTTTGAATGGGTTCATGGTATTTTCTCTGATTAAGTAAAGTAATAATTAAACGAATGCTACAGACCAGCTTTAATTAGTGACCAAAGCATGGCTGGTATCCTTCGTGAAGGACTTGATTGCTGTTCTTATCCCAACTCACCACATACCAAGTACATTGGTAACGGTCAGAGTCCCATGCAGTACGATAGGTCATGGTATTACCTTGCTGGCTCCATCCTTCAACTCGTTTACTCACCTGATCTGGACTTGAGCGGCCCCATACATTCATGAGATGTGACGCTAACATTTGATCAATATTCGGGATGGTTGACTTTAAATCAGCTGGAGCAGATTTGATTGGCTTTAATCCATAGCGAGAAGCATTGGAACTTAAGGTTTTCCCTTCATGGTACTCACCATCAACTTCTGAACTGAGATTACCTAGACTTGTATCTTGTGCTTTTGCCTGATCAACCGCGGCTATTGCCCCCGCAACAACCTCATCTTCAGCTTGTGAATGAGCAGATTCTGATTCCGGGTTTTCCACCATACTTTCAATTCCAGTGAAACCTGATTCAACGGGTTCCGATGCTGCTTGTGTTGTGGCAGATTGATTTTGTACCTTAGATTGTTCTAAAGCGAGTTGTGCTAACTGAAGTTCAGTTTGTCGTTTTTGATGTTGATTAAATAAAATACCGCCTGCAATTAACACCGCCATCATGACTACAGTTAACAACCAATATAACGGTGGTATCTTTTTAGTTGAGTTAGTGCTGTTCTTTATCATATTCATATCATTACCTTGAAATAGAGGATATACGGCGCTTTAGGGCTGCCTTCACTGGGGTAATATGTAAGTAAAAATTCTTTATTTTCAGTTATTGTCCAAATAGCTTTTTAATAAAGCTCTTGCTTCATTCAGTTGCTGTGCCTGACTTTCAATCAACTGACGAACAGATTCAGGTAAGTTCTGGTATTTATCGGGATGGAACTCAGCCATCTTTTTTCGGTAAGCAGATTGTAAGTTCTGCTCAGTCATTGAATTAGGCTGAATATCAAGAAGTTTGCACGCTTGAAGTTGTCCACCGTTGAAAGTAGAAGTAGTAGACTGATTCATTTCATCAGCCAGACATTGATAGATAATTTTGACCAGATCAGGAAATACGGCTTTAGAAACATTGGATACACGACATAAATGGGTCATGAAGAGATCCGCCTGATTCTGCTCAACCTGACCCAGTGCCATGGCATAAACCAGTTGTTCGATCATCTCCGTACGAAGCTTGTAAGCCAGCACATCTTTCAGTTCTGCAAAGCGATGTAATAATTCTTCATATTCAAAGTTGGGATGTTCAGTCAGTAACCTTTTAATATAGTGCTGTGATGCTTCATCATTCAGCTTTACAAAATGTTTAGATATTGCATGACTAGATTCAGGATTCCACTTACCCATATTGAATGTGATGAAATAAGCAAACAGATCAATAATTACCTTCAGTTCTGCATCAATCTGTGGTGGAGCCCGATCGGTTTCTGTTTCACCCTGACAAACTTCATTTAGAAATGAAGCCAATGTTCGTACTGTGCCCTTATCCAGTTGGGTAAAGGTCAGGGTTTCTATACGATTCAGTACGATGCCATGATTAATGACGCCAATATCTGCCTCGACATGATGAATACTTTTAAAGAGATAAACCGCTTCATCTCCAAAGCTTTCTTTATAAAAGAGTCCTGTCGCCGTCACACAAAGTCCAGCTTTAGCACTGCCAAATACCGTATCGTCAATTAGCATAAGGATTTCATCTGGATGAATTCCTTGAGGGAGATAACTCATAGCCCCTTGCAATTTTTTATAAGGAATAGCGGGTGCAAAATAAATATTGTCACTCGCTCTTAACATCAACATCCAACGGCTTTTCTGGAGTGATTCTCTCGATATGATTGTCATGGCAACTTCCCCAATTTAGCGACTAAAACAACCAACGTAGAAAATCAGCAGGCCAAACAAGTGCCCGACCCAAAGAATATGAACCAGAATAAATAGGGTACTGCCAAATCAAATACAGCCAATAACCAATCACAATGGTGAAATAAAGGCCAATCAATGGATGTTTCATTGTAAATTCCTCATTTTTTTAGGTAAGCCTATCCAACCCACTGCTCTATGGCAGCAGGTGAGATCAAAAGATAAACTAAGATTTAATCTGAAGATGTGCTGTTCTAAAGTTTATGTGCACATTGCTGACCAGACTTAAATGACACCTCGTCAAAATCTTCTGGCATCCTGACTTGCATCATGCCAATCGCCTCCAGCCTCTCTTTGCCATAATGTTCTTCCATCCTGTCGTAGAAACAAGAACAGAAACTGCGACTCCCTCCTGTATTCCTACAGCTTTGTTTCATACCCTTTTCGAAATCGGAAGAACAGCCAGCAATCAACAAAACACTGACACTAACCAAACCCATCAAAATTTTATTCTTCATCGTTATATCCAGTGACATAGTCATGGAGGATTGGCTTTTTTAGGCAGAACAAAGCCCTGCCACGGTGTAGCTCACATGACATATTTATTAAGTTAAATTTTTAGACGAAAAAAACTAAAGCTTGAGAAACCAGAAGTTTATCAAACCCTATAAAACTAATCGGAAGGTGTAAAAAGAATATGCATAGCCAACTCCTTATATTGGGAGTTCTGCCAAAGCATTAATTTAGAATTATGGTGGCAGAACGAAAGTGGGTTGACAGACTGGTCTCAGAGGCCAGCACACTCGAAAGTGTCCCACTTCCGTCCTACCGCTACGGAAGGGAACGAGAAGCTAGACATTAAAAGAAGATCTTTTAATATCTCTGAGAAATGGTCTGTCAAAACCAACTGGCAATGTAGGCCAGCACGCAAAGGATAATGTGCAAAATTTAAGGTGTCAATGATCTATCGACTAAGTTGTAAAGTGATTGTTATTGTTTTTCATTAGATTAATTCTTTAAACTAACCATTAGGTAAATTTAAGGATGATTCAGTGTTTCGGTTAAAGTGTCTTGGTGGTCCACTGTATGGACAAGAATATTTTCATGCACATGATGAGTTTATTTTTAAAGACAAACAGACAGGTAAGCAAACGCTGTACCGTAAACAGACTTTAGACTTCACACCGCCCCAAGAGTTTTTTGTAGCAGAGTCAATTTCTAAAACCGTAGCCTATAATCTTGCATTGCAATTAATAAAAAGGCCTTATTAAACTTAGAAAAAAATTATATATTCAAACCTTAGTCATATCTCATATTGACCCTACTTTAAGAATATGCCATGTTTCTAAAATCATTAATTTTTTTAGGTAAAAACATGCCAACCCCAATGAACCCTCATGAACAAGCATACTTTGATCAATTCAAAGAAGATAGAGAAGAACAAATTGAGCAAATCATGATTGAAAAAGGATACTCAAGAGTGGAGGCTGAGGCAACATGGGAAAAAGACTACGAGGAGGCTATTTCGACTGATGACGATTAAGTTTTAGGGCCTATTTAATGGCCCTAATAAACTTTTTAATTTAAGTAAGATACATATGTAATCATTTAATTTTATCGTTTTTACTGCAAACACTCACATCAATAATTGTATTTAAAAACATTACTTTGTACCTAAGGGCGTACAACTTTCAAGGTCTATTTTTCAGATTCACGAATGACTTGGAAAGACTGTCAACATGGCAATGAGATGGGTATGTCTTCTAGATATAAAATACCGATTTAATTCTTTGTTGCTTTAGCTTCATAAGAAGGCTAATTCAGTTATTTTTTACGACATTGGCACATCATACGAGATAAAAATTACCGAGTCCAGTTCGTGAGAAAAAGAGCTTTCTGATCTGCTTAAGTCCGTATATCGGCTTCATCCCAATATGCTCGCATTTCTGAGAAGGTTAAAATTGTCGTATAGAAGTAGGCAAAACATGAACCGAATTTAGGTTTTAAATTATTTATATATTTAATTAACTAACCTATGTAACTAACAATTCAATTATCCAGTCAATACATACAATCTAGTATTCCAGATGAAATATATATCCAAGATATATTTCATCCATGATTAATACACATGTGACCAGAGTTTAGCTCTCCCCTTATGTCTCTGCTTCCATCAGTCAATACACTTCCCCCCTGTGTGCATAACGACGACTAGTAACACCTCCACAATTAAATCTTGAATGCTCATTGAGGGCACTGCTCAAACAGTGTCCCAAGATGAGCTTTGTCTAATTGACCCAAATACATCATTCAACTTGTAGGTATATATCTATGAACCACTACATCACTAAACCGAACTTAATGTCTACTGCTGGGCAATGGTCTTTAGACGACCTAGAAGCACTACAGCTACTTGATCAGATTCAGCAAGATTATGCCTGTTATGAGGTAAACAACGATGAAGGTGACCTAGTTGAATTTCGATTGCCTTCTCATCCTGAAACTCCGTGTTTTATTGACCGCTTACAGTTAGGGATTCATTGTCATCAGCAACGTCCTTTAGCTTCATTGCGAACGACTAAAGACATTCAGGGCAATAAGAAACTATCCGTGCAACATGCAAAAGACCTTCCAATTCAATTAGTCTCAGCATTGCCTTCAATCTTCTCCATGCCTTTGTCTGACACCTATACTGTGAGCGTAGAGTTAGAAACTATCCATTCTGTCATTCAAGACTTATCGGATGCGGAGAGACTCGTTCTAGGCACATTCTTATCAAATAGCGCTTATACCAACGAACAAGCTCAAACTTACGTGGACGCTTTGAATCAATTTCAGAATCTACTCAATGAGAGAATGAGCAGCGCTAAAGTCCGTAAACGATTGCATAACCGCAAGGCTAGTCGACTAAAGACCAAAGAGAAAATGATAGAGCTTGTACATGCCCTACTCCATGTACATTCCAAAATACTCGTTGTTAGAGTAGACCTCGGTATTATGAGAAGTCCAGAGAGTCTAATAAACCACCATATTTCATCTAACCAATGGAAGTCTGAACAAGATAGCCAATTCATTCTAAAAGCGCTTGAGCGACTTAATGAGAATGCCAGAATGAATCGGATGAAGCATGCGCTGGGTTATATCCACCGCATTGAATACGGCCCCCAGAAGGGTTATCACGTGCATGCTTATTACTTCTTTGAAGGACAGGACCATCAGGCAGATATCACTTGGGGACAGTACATTGCTAAACAATGGAAACACGTGACCAATAATCAGGGTTCGGTATTTATCTGCAATATGAAGAAAGAGGATTACCGTTATTGTGCTTTAGGAATGTTGGATTATTCTGATGTAGAGATGTTAAAGAACCTTGAACAGAGTTTTGATTATCTTTGCAAGAATGATCAGTACTTCCAATTTACGACACAGAAACGCATTCGAGGGTTCCGTATCAGCCAGACTCCAGTAATCCCTGACGTCAAAATGGGATGCCCCCGAAAGCATGATCAATCACATTTACGGATGTGCGGATAGGTTAGGTAGCTCAGTAATTTTTCTGTAAAATCTTATAGATTCCAAGTCGACATATGGTTACATACGTCCACTTATCAAACCTTGGGCATAAACAGCTCAAGGTATTTTTTCTATAAAAACACAGACCGTGTCTAAGTGAACATTCACTTACAGTCTTATTTTTTAATTCTAGAAAACCCGTTATTCGTCTAAATCAAGTAAATGATTGGACCTGATGTACTCATCAATCAACTTAAGAAACTTGATTCTTTTTTTGCCTTTACGGACTGCCTTTTTCGAAATATAAAAGATATCAATCCAACCTAGGTTTAAACGATGTTCATTTTTAGGAAACTCAAGAATAATAGGAAATATTAAATTATCGCCTGAAAACACTACAATGTAATCTTTGTCAGGCACATCAGGGGTAATTGTTACGGTGAAAGTTATATGGTGATAATCCTCCTCAAGATGGGGTAGTTCTTTGCCAGCCTCGATCTCAAAGAAACATTTTAAAAATTGATTATTATTCATAAAGACCCTTTCACTAAACTCTATAGCGTACAATGAGTTTATAGCCGAGTTGCTCACTCATATATCTTAAAGCTACATAAACTTGCTAAGTAACAATTTGATTTAAAATTATTTTAAAGTTCTTTCAATAGTATCTAAAAGCTTAACTTTTTCGAAAAGTAAATCTGTAATTGCTGTCAGATTATTTTCAGGTGAGCGCCAATAAATACACAACCAGCGTTCAGTACCTCTACGATAATTTTCAACTTTCTGATCTAGATATCGTGAATCAGTTTGAGTACCTAAAATAGAAAAAGCTTCTTCTTCCAGCTCAAGCGATAGGTTAAGGATGTAAGTAATAACTTTAATGACCGTTTGTCCATCCTCTTGTTTTATCAATAACGTAGTATTAGATTTGTTTCCCCAAGCCTTATTATAAAAACGAATACCACCCCACGACTCGTACTTATTTTCAGATTCATAACCATCAATCATTTCATTAAGCTGCTGACTTAAGCTATCCACAACCTCACTAATAGTACTAGTCCGAAGCCGTTGAAGTTCCTCTATTTCCTTATAATGATCTAATATAAATTGTACACGATTCATATCTAAATTCTTTATCCGATAATAACTGTCTAAATGAAGTAAGAACTCACGAGCAAAGAGATTCCATTTATTCATTGGATTAGCCAGCATTTGCTCTGCCAAATATGGACGAATACTATTTACAATTTGTTGATACGATAAACCAAGCCAGCCTTTCTTCTCACTTTTCCCTGCAATACTAAGAATAACCCCTACAATTTGCTTATTCTTAGACTGATTTTTAGATTGAGCAAATTGGATGTAATCCTGAAAAGGATTATTTTGGTGATGATAAATTTTAGCTTCTAGCAAAATAAAACAGGTATCTGTTTCTATCCATAAATCAATACGGTTGCCCTGATGAGTAGCATACTCCCTTTCCAGCTTCACAATATTGCCTAGATCTAATTTACTCAGGCTTGCCTCTTGCTGTAAAACATCACAGAAACCCTTCCAAAATAAATCACCAAGATCATGCGATTCAGTTGGGTTCAGAAAGAACTCTAATAGTTCCGTAGTCGGATTTTCGTAATGGTTACGAATTGCTGTATCAAAGAATGTTTTTTCCCGAGGTGGTATTTTATATTTCTTCGCATTTTTGAGCAGTTGCTTATAGTGTTCAAAGATAGATAACTGCATATTTTATCCATTAATCCCAAAGCATCAGTTGATCCCATCAATCAGAACCACGATAAACTAAATCAATGAAAAATCAAGTGCTTGAAATATTTTATCACGATGCAGTAAAGTCTCTTAGCATGCTACCGCCTTAATCAACTAAAGTAACAATATTTATCACTAAGCCCCTTACCGACTTCTCATCAAATTAAGCAATATTATATTTCAGCCCTTGAAATAGTTAAAAATAAAACAATCTATTTATTTTTCATACTTTAAAAGAGCAACATATGAAACTTGATCTAACAGATAAAGAACGTTTGTTTTTATCCAACCAATATGAAATCTTGGGTACCCTGAAGAAGGATGACCATTATTTACTTCTAGCTGAACAATTGAGAGAAGGACATAAATGGTTATATCAACACAATTTTGATGCCCTTTATGAAAACCTTCCAGATGAAGATGCTGAGTTAGTACTCAATATCCTACAAGTTTATGAAGCATTAAAAGATAGTTATGATGCTCTGACTGATAAATCAGGTATTTCTATCCAAGAAGTAAGCTTTGCTGGTTTTGATGGAAATCGTGAGCCAGAACTTATGGGGTTTGTAGATGCTTTGAACAAAGCTCACCGCTTTTCTTCTACAATTGACGCTGGCGTACTTAACTCTCACTCTCCTAAAGCAGATAGATACCAGAATATGATTCAAAAATGGAAAGAACTTGATAAATCAAATACTTTATCAAAGGAACAAATTTTATATATTTTAAGTCGATAAATGATTTATAGAGTAAAGCCCAACTAGGGCTTTACTCTACGGATTGTTTTTTATCTATCTAACTAATTCTAATCATTTCACCTTACTCAAGAAAACGCTAAATTTACGTAAAATCTTTCTATTAAGTTTCATCAGCAGGTAAGCTCGCTTAAGAATATACAAATATTTAGAGTAGATAAGGTTAGCTCCCTCAATAAATATCCTAGAGAAATGATATATAGGAGGAAAATATGCTTTTACTTTATTTATATCCAATGAAAATTGTGTAAATCATAGGGATTCATTCCAAAATTGAACTACTATTTCTAGCAGTTCAGGAATGTATAATTTTTTGTCAGGTCTACCGTATGCTTTATTACTTAGAAATACTATCTTTTAATATATGTGTTACGAACCATAGGAAAAAACGAGTTGGTTCATATTCTTGTTGAGGTAAAGTTTCTAGATCCATAGTTATAGCCATGTCTATAGGTTTATAAAATTCAAAATTAATTAATGCTTGTGGTACGTTTTTATATTTACGTGAGAAAAAACTCGAAATCTTACGATCATAAGCGATTTCATCTCTTGTATAATTACCATCTGGATTAAAAATTGAATCCAAGCCTATTGACTCATGAAGCAAATCAAACTCTTTAATTGTTATTGCATCCTCTGGTAGATATTCTTCTAACTTATTGATCAAATATTGGTTTAAATTAGTGATTATATATATTAATTGATCCAGTATAGGCTTCTCAATTTTTTTTTGTACATATAAGCTGAAAGCTCTCGCCATCATCTGACTTTGGTTTTCAATATAAGTTTGCTCTAATATTTTAAATATCTCAGCACCTAAACGTTGATTATCAGGATTATTTTGAAAAAATGTATTTACGTCATCTTTGTCCAGTTCCGCTGTTTCAAGAAAAGTTTTCACTTGTAAATAATAGATCGCATCACTTGTTTGCTTCGTGTAATTTTGAATCTCTGTAACAGAGTTTTTTATAGCTGATCCCAGCCCCATAGCCAAAGTATCAACGCCACTAATCCCTATATTTGTGGCAAGTATTTTTAATACATTTAAATCAGACATGAATATAACCCTATAATTAATAAAGTAAAGAATTTTACCTATCATTAAAATTATGTTCTAGTGCCAAAATTTAATACCATGTAATAATAGTTCGTTTTTTTCTAAGATAGACTTAAAATCATCAATAGAATTTGGAGCATACTTATCAAATATATTGGCCTGCAAATAATTTTGGTACTTCAAAATAGTTCAGTAAACAGTTCCATTTTATCCGTTCCGCCACTGTTCTTATTGAATAAAAAAGCGAGCTTTATTGTTGTGCTATCTTATACTTCAGTTTACGATCGATAAAATACTATCTATATCCTCAATAACTTCTACTATATATTACTTTTTTTTAGTTTCTAATTTTTCGAGCCTTAAATCTAATGAATAACAATGATATAGACCATGCCAGAAATGAACTCTTTTTCATGGGATTTCCATCTGATCATCAGGAAGACAAAACGAATAATGAAAAAATTCCTTATATCATTGAACAACTGGGCATCTATGAAAGATATATTCTTGACCGCTATAGCCATCAAAAGCGCGACTATATAGACCCAATCTCTATAGACCCTAATCACATCGTCAGCAATGTAAATAATGAAGCATTCAAATATGAATATTTATACGATAAAGGAGAACACACTCGTGTCATTACTCCCTATGATGACTATTTATATCTTAGGGATGAACTAATAAAAAACCCTTTTGAAATTGGCAAGATGCCAGAAGAACTTCTTTTATCTTATTTATTTTGTCTATGCAAAGATACCCGTGAGATTTTATGGAATGGCGACATCCAAGCCTGCTTATCTCAAATAGAAAAAATTGAAAAAGTAAACAAACTACTTCAAGGGCTTCTCAAAAACGCATCATACCTTTTATTCTCACCAGAGGATTGCGGTATAACTAATCGTGAGATGATGTATTTCTATCCTTTAGGTCAACAAGCAAGATACGTGGCAGATCCTGACTTTGGCGAAGACATGATTGAATTATTCAACAAAAATAAATCTAGCCAACTCAATGAATGGCATCGTACTTTATTTATTAAAGTCATTAAAGAAATAAGCTGTGAAAAGAATAAAAAATGGAACGCAGTCAATGCAATTGTTAAAGACCCAATAGTAAAAACACAGTTTCGTGAAATCATGAAAGACCAACCCAAGCAGAATTTAGATTATGCTTTAGCAGGGCGTCGTGACTATAAACAGCTATATTCACAAGCCAAGGACAGACTTGAAAAAGAACTAAAAAAGAATGCTTGGTTAAATTCTTATGCTTCCAATACGGAACGCCGTTCCCATGCTCAGGAAAGACTAAAACACTTAGACATGTTAATCGCTGAACAAGAAACACTAGAAAAAAACTTTAAGCTTGGGAAATATACTTTTATCAAAAGAAATTCATATTCAGACGATGTGATAAGAGAATGGATCGAAAATGATGAAGACTTTATCAAAGAATTTATTCAAGCATAAGTAATATATTTTCCTACCTCAGACTCCCCCATCCCAAGTGAAACAATATCTGGCAGGATTCTAACTAAAGAATACTGCTAGGTATTCTTACTCAGCTCGTAAGTTTCAGCCTCTAAAATACTCACCATTTCAATGTTCCAAGCTTAAAAGATTAATTTTTTCACAAGACTTTTTAAACTATAAAAAATAAACTAAAAATTAACATGCAAAATCATAACATTTTGATTTTTAAAAGAGTTTATTTGGATAATCATAATCTCTCAAAAAAAGAATAAAACAGTGAATAACCATATTTTTTCAGTCACTTAAAAAACAAAAATATTTTTCCTACCCATAAGGAGAATCTTAAAGAAATATCGCTAAATCATTTGTAGGATTACTCACATCATCCCACTACACAGGAACTAAGAAAGATTTTAAAAGAGAAGGATTTGCCAGCTCCTTCTCTAGTCTCAACAGAATGATGATGAGTTTCAGGCATAGGACCCTTAACTCATGTCAAACACGGGTATGACAGAAATGATACAGCTAAGTATGTAATCGCTTAGTCCAAAAGCAGTAGAGACATGACGGAGTTTAACGCTAAGAAATTGAGGACATTGATCTGTGAAAATCAGGTCACCCTTGCACCATCTGATGTTTGCCAATCACTTTTTTTATACAGTGATTTTCGGTTAGATCGGATGCTGGATATACCTCACTTTGTTCTGGAGTGTAATAAGACCCAGTTGCCAGCAGCAACGGTCAAACAGACAGATCAAGGGAGGGAATATTTTGAATATGAGGACTGGTTTAGACCATTCATTAAGATACTTGATGAACTAATAAATACCAATCCTTATTTCTTCAAGCATTTCGATCTATGTGAAGAGACTAAATGTTTCTTCAAAACATTAAATGCAATGGATAGTCCTCCAAACCTATACGGCTTGTTTGAAAGAAATTTAAGAGGAAGAAACCCAAGTAATTTGAAACAACAGATCGAGTTACTTAATGAATTTATTGAATTGTTACGTGAGGAGCTTAACAGCCCAACCGTGAAGGAGGTTATCCAGAACAGAGAGAAGCAACACAAAGAGAACTTTACGTCGTGTAAGTTGCTAATAAGCAAGTTATTCCAGAAGTACGGTCAGTTATGGGTCTTACCTGTAGATTTTGCTTATACGCCAGATCAGCAAGATTTACAACACAATCATCCAACTGACCTGAAACAGAGGTTCCATGGACCTTATCAGTTTGAGCGTCTTAAACAACAGATAGACCAACTCCTTGAGAACCGACGACGTAATAAAACCCTAAAACAGATTAAAGGGTATCTCTTTTACTTTGGACATAGCCTTAAAAAGGGTGTCTTTGTCAAAGTGATCTTCTTTCTGGATGGCAATACTTGTCAGACTGAGGATTACGTCAAGTACCTGTCTAAATACTGGAGCAGGCTGACGAATCAACAAGGCTGTACATATTTCTGTGACAGCGACTCAAGCCAATCCCCTACTGGGATTAGCCTGATCAAAGAAATGGATAAAGAACAACGGGAGAATCTCATGTTGAGTATTCAATACTACTGTCAGTTAGAACAGTTTTTTAGACTGAAATATCTAGGAGAGAACTCTTATAAACGATTACAGATGAGCCAGCCTCCTGTAATCAGTAAAGGTAAAGCAAGTGGTTTAAATCAGAATTTGAATGTGAAGAAGGGCAGATAGAATGTTAACTCAAAATCAACTTATTGAAAGTCAGGCAAATGCTGCTATAGCACAACTGCCTTATGGCCCGACCACATGCATTAATAGTCTTCAACAAACTTTCCAGAAAATCTTGAAAATCAAAGCTATTTACTCATTACAAACTGATGAGGATGGTCAGAAACGTATGGGTTTAAATCAAGCTGGACAAGAGTTTCCTTCAAACATCTCAATCATAAAAGATAGTCCTTTCACGAATGGGCGGATGGGGCATAACAAGATGAGTCCGTTCCTAGAAGCCAGCTCTTGTTTCTTCAATCAGAGTGGACTCCTCTTCATTCCCCCCAATCAAGAACTTAATCAGGATTTTATTCTGAATAGTATTCAATACTTTAATAATTCATTATTAACACGTGAATATGATCAACAGCTTAACCACTGGAATGAGCAGTTTAATGAAGGTGAACAACGGTATGATCAGTTCATGAAAGACTTAAAAAAACCTCTTAAAGGTTGCGACATGAATGAAGTGATTTGTGTCTATCCTTTAAATCAACACTTGTTTTCCAATGTTGCATTTTCAAGCCAATCAACTTTCTCGGAGTCTATCGATGGAGAAATCACACGACTCATCTGCCAAAGTAAAGAAAATGCAGTATGTGGTGTATTGGTTAAACGGGAAATCACTGTCAATTACCAACTCATCTGCCGTTATTTAGTCTTCACTGAATGTCAGTTTATTAATGATCCATGCAGTTTTACCAATCTAAGGTTCATGGAAGAGGTTAAACGTTTGGTAGAACCTAATAGTCAGAATCAGGTGGTATTAGCATCCACCCCCCTAAATGGATTTCTATTAAGTAACCGATTCATCAAGAAATCATCTGATTACAAGGAACAGATGAAACGTTTGAAAACGTATGTGGTAGGTACAGATAAGTTCATCAGAGTGGGTGGAACTCATCCTACTTTTAAAGTTTTGTTTTCTAAATTTGAAGTTAAACAGTAATAGAGGTAAGTAAAATGGGAGTTATGCATAAATTTGATATTGACCCTCGAATTAGTCCAAAACAATTCATGGAATTACTAGGCTGCAAGACAACCTGCTTTTACGGGAAAATTAAAAGAGGTGAAATAAAAAAGCCTTATTACGATGGGAAAAAGATTACCTATTGGCATGCCTCTTATGTCAAAGAGATTGTTGAAAAGAATAAACTTCTGTAATGAGCTTATTACCTAACCTGCTTCGATTTGCTAATATGCCCCTGTACAAGGGGCATATTTTTTGTAGTTTGTATAAATTTTGAAAACGGGTATAACAACGGGTATACGAAGTTAAAAAATACAAATAATCATTAAATATCACAACCTTAAAACCAATTAAAAATTCAATAACTTTAAAGATTAATGTCTTAGCATGACATTCCCAATTAAGGTAATCCCATGTCTCAATCCAATCGTCTATTAAAACTGGTAAAAGCAACTTCAAAATTCCCTAAAGGTATTCGGAGTACGCTTTGGAGTAAGGCATTTGGCCGCATTGTGCCAATGGTGGGTACAGCAAACATTCGCTATCAGGAAGTAGATGTAAACCATGTGACGGTTCGCTTAGAGAATCAAAAAAATATGCAGAACCATATTAAAGGTGTCCATGCTGCGGCTATGGCGCTTTTGGCAGAAACTGCAACAGGTTTTCTAACGGGTTTACATATTCCAGATAACCGTATTTTATTAATCAAATCATTACATGTTGATTATTTAAAAGTGGTTGAAGGTGGTTTAACAGCAACAGCGACTCTCTCTACCGAACAGCAAAAATATATTGCTGATCATGAGAAAGGTGAACTTGTTATTCCAGTTACGGTCATTGATGATGCAGGTAATGAACCGATTCAATGCCAAATGTTATGGGCATGGTTACCTAAGCGTAAGAAATAAAGATATAAAAAAGCCCAAATTCAAATTTGGGCTTTTTTATTACGATTCTTGAGAGGCAAGAAATTTCTGTTTCGCCTCCTCAGGAATCTGACGTTTGTTGCCTTTTACATCTACTGCAACAAAGGTAAACACCCCTTCGGTAATACGAATTGGTTCACGAGAGTCATCATGACTATCCCAAACCTCAATTTGCATCTGAATAGAGGTATTACCCACTTTTAGAATCTTGGTATAGCAGCTAATGACAAAGCCTACTTTTACCGGAACCAAAAAGGTCATCTGATTAATGGAAATCGTAGCACAGCGACCACGACTAAAACGTTCAGCGTGAATTGCTCCAGCCAAGTCCATTTGTGACACGATCCACCCACCAAACACATCACCACTCCAGTTTGTATCTGCTGGCATGGCAATCGTTTGTAAGGATAAAATTCCTTCTGGTTTGGTATAAGCTTCTGACACCTTAGCTCCCGAAATTCGTTTGAAGTTGTTGATCTAGCCACTGTTGCAATTCAGGCGCGCGTAATGCGCCGCTCATTCGAGCAACTTCTGTGGTTTTATTCATTAATACAAGGGTAGGAATACTTCTCACATTAAATGCTTGGCTTAAGCGAGGAGACTCTTCGGTATTAATCTTGGCAAAAATGACACGTGGATTTTGTTTTGCAACTTGTGCAAAATGTGGCGCCATCATTTTACAAGGTCCACACCATTCTGCCCATAAATCTATCAAAATAGGCAGATCACTATTTGTGATGTAGTTGCTAAAGTTTTGTTCATTTAACTCAATTGGCGCAAGCGGGAGTAATGGCTGATGACATTGTCCACAACTCGGTTGAGCGGTAAGTTTTTCCTCTGGTACTCTATTTTTTGCACCGCACGATGCACATACAATAATCATTTACATCACTCCTATATGCTGATGTAAAAATTCTAATTGGGTCGTCACTGCTTTTTCAAACCATGAACCGTGATAGATATCAAAATGTTTCATATCCCACTCATGATAACTCACAAAAGGTGCAATATTAGTCGCAGCTTCACGACTAGACTCAATTGGAATCAAAGAATCATGCTGAGCCGCAATAAATAAAACTGGAATATTAATTTGACGTACAAGTTGAATTGGGCGATAACGCATCAAATTAAAAAACACGCGTGCCGGGACTTCTCCACTCCAGTAATAATCCGGATTTACAATCGATAAATAACCATAATAGCTATCTGCTGTTGGCATAAAGCACAATTTATATTGATCTACCACAGGCAACCTTCTAGGGTTAAGGCCCATTTTTGAACCCATATAATCTTGGCTCGACAACTTTAAAGCTTGGGGATAACGCTGGAGTGGATATAATTTTGCTGTTTCCGCACCATCAACATATGGAATTTGTACCATAATGGCCTGAATATTCTTTAATTCAGAAGCTAGGCTTAAAGCATATCCCCCACTTAAGGATGTTCCCCACAATACAATTCTTCGGTTATCTATAAATTTACACGTAGAAGCATATTGGATCATGGTCTTCCAGTCTTCTAGTTGAGAGTTGATAGAAATCATCTCTCGGGGCTTACCTGTACTTCCACCCCAATATCGGTAATCAAATAAAATAACCGCATAGCCAGCTTGAGCAAAACGCTGGGCATATTGAATGAGTTTGAATTGACGCAATCCGGCAAAACCATGTGCCATGATAATTACCGCAGATTTATTATTTGTTTTTGGAATATAAAAGTCAGCTGCGATCATTTCCTGATCACATGGAACATATAAAGGCTCAACCGTATAAGCGTGCATATGTGCTCCGTGGCATTATGGTCGAAGTAATGAATTTACAAAAAACATCCTGATCGCCTTTTAAAAATCTAGAGCTGTTCTTTTACATAAATTTTATCTATGTAGGAACAACGTTTTAGTGTCTTGTATCTCAGGTTAAGCTTAATGCTATGATACAGCATAAGAGGTTTTATTAAATTTTGGAGTGACGAAATGTCAGAGAATGTTGGTTTCGCAGGTCAAATTGGCCCAGAACATGTGGGTCAAGTTGTAGAAAAAGGCTTTAAATCTATTATTAATAACCGTCCTGACATGGAAGGTGGTCCGGAACAACCTACCAGTGCTCAAATTGAAGAAGCAGCACGCCAAGCTGGCCTAGATTATGTTTATCAGCCTGTTGTAGCTGGCCAAATTACTGAACTTGATGTTCGTACTTTTGCAAATCACTATAATGAACTTCCGAAACCGGTTCTCATGTTCTGTCGTACTGGAAACCGTTCAAACAATCTTTATCAATTAGCCAAACAAATGGATTTGTTAGATGATTAAATGAATAAATAAATTCATAAGCTCTATTTTTATTTAAAGATAGAGCTTTTTTAATAAAAAAAAATATACAACTGCATCAATTCAACAGATATACAGACAATCTTCAGCTAAAGTTGTGAAATCACTTTTTATTTACTTAGTTATTTTATGAATAAATTGATTTTGTTATTAGTAAGCTGCCTTATTCTCAGCGCGTGTTCATCTATGCAAGTACGCCCTACTGTCGGGGTAAGTATGGGAACAAGCATTTAATTAAATTTTCTTGATGTAAATATCCTGAGCAAGCTCATGAAATATATGTTATTTTGTAAAACTAAAAATTATTTTAAATAACTTATCATTTTTATGGGGATAATGATGAAACTTACTCAAGGGGTATGTGGACTTACTTTAGCTGTTTTTTTATCAGCTTGTGGTGGGGGTGGTGATGGCTACTATAATCAAAACTCAGACTCGGGTTCAACGACAACACCAACTACACCTTCAACCGATCAAGAACTTGCTAATTCTGTTTTAAATAGTGTAAAGCAAGAAGGAAAATATTTATTTGGTGCATATGATCTTAATAATGAAAGCTTATCAAAAGGTTATATCGATCATGCATTAGATACTTTTGCACAAGGCCCGCTCAAGTTAACTTTAGATATTAGGAAAGTGGACCTTACTAAATATAATGATCATTATCGTGAAAAATGTTTTATTAATAGTACTACAGATTATCGCGCTTGCTACGTATTTAAAGGTGAAGAAATTAAATCCTTACTTACAGGTTATAATGATTGGGATTTTGATATTACAGCAGATGATTTAAAGAATATTAAGCTCGCTTCTGATAATATTTCTCCAAATTTACAGGAATATCAATCTAATACCAGAATTTATATTTTTGAAAATGAAAATAAGGATAAAAACTTCCAGGATGTGACTATTACTGGAGCCTTTGCATATCCATTCCAACAGTCATGGGGACTTCAACAAACTAAACAAAAAAGATTTGTCTTAATTAACTCAACCACAAGCGATTATAAAATTACTACAACTACCATGGTCCAAGATCCACAGACAGGCCAGCCAACTGAAAAAGAAGTTACCACAGGCGCAATGAGTGTATATAAAGATAATACCTCAACTGATGGTGATCTCTATGTAATCCAAGGTGGTTCTGGTTTCAATGTACTTATCAATGATAATCCTAATGTTCCTTTCGCAGAACCAATATCATTTGTTGTAAACTCAACTCCTGGCAATACGAATAACGCAACATATAGAGTGAGATTAGGTAAGAATCAAGTATTAAGCTTACCAAATATTACTGGTATTGAAGGAAGTAGAGTTGAGAATGAGACCCCAACGACAAATATACAGAAGTTTAATGGTAGTATTTATTTAGAAGGAAAAAATATTTTTACTTTTAAACAAGATTTGAATGGAAGTACTTTAGACTTTAAACATGTAATTAATGGCGTAAGTATTGAAGGTCAATCTACTAATCAAAATGGAGTTGTTTCAACTACCTTAAAATCACCATTCGCGCAAAAATTTACATTTTAAGTCAAAATAAGCAAAACAAACCCTCTGCTTAGGAGGGTTTTTCTATATATTCTATATGTCTATCTCTAAAAACAGCCCATTAAGAATGTTCGATCTTATTATCATTGGCGCGGGTACGGCTGGTATTAGCGCTTATAAAGAAGCAGTAAAATACACTAATAATCTTTTAATTATAAATGATGGCCCTTGGGATACCACTTGCGCACGTGTAGGGTGTATGCCAAGTAAAGTCTTAATCTCTACTGCAAACCGTATGCATGATATACAAAATGCTCAAGAGGTTGGGCTAAGTGCTTCAGCAGATATTAATACTGATCAGGTTATGGAACATGTGAGAACCTTACGTGATCGTTTTACTAAGGCCACAGTAAAAGATGTCGAACAATGGCCCACTGAACATAAAATTTCGGGTAAAGCTCATTTTATTGATGCAAAAACTATTGAAGTAAATGGTAAACGGTATCAGTCAAAAAGTTTTATTTTAGCAGTAGGCTCTACACCTAATTATGATCAAAGTTGGAAACAAGAATTAGGTGATCGTCTTATTACTACAGATCAAATATTTGAATTAAACACCCTACCCAAGTCTATCGCTATTATTGGAAGTGGAGTAATTGCCTTAGAGATTGCCCAAGCCATACATCGTTTGGGTGTAGAAACCACTATATTTGCTCGTAGTAAAAGAATCGGGATATTTACTAGTCCTAAGCTACAACAGCTCGCTCAAGAAGAACTGAGTAAAGAGTTAAATTTTTTATTCGAGACATTGCCTCATGAGGTTAAGTCTACTTCTGATGGCGTTATATTGAATTATAAAATTGATGAAAAAGAGGAATCTATCCAAACTGAGTATGTGTTATCTGCAACAGGTCGTTCGAGCTTACTTGACACGCTAAAGCTAGAAAATATTGATAAATCTTTTAAAGATATTAAATTACTACCTGTAAATGCAAAAACTAAACAATTAGATGACTATCCAATTTTTATTGCTGGTGATGCGTACACCTCTACGCCTTTACAACATGAAGCTGCCCATGAAGGTAAAAAAGTTGTTCATAACTGTTTGAATTATCCACAGCTTAATTCAGTTAAGACTCTCCCTCCCTTAGGAATTGTATTTAGCCATCCAGAAATGGCAATTGTGGGACAAAGTTATAAACAACTTAAAGATGGTGGAGTTGATTTTGTCACAGGCGAAGCATCTTATGAAAGACAAGGTAGAGCTATCGTACTCGGGAAAAATAAGGGTGCTATTGAAATTTATATAGAGCGAGAAAACCAGAAATTGCTTGGTGCAGAGTTATTTACCGAAGCTTCAAAACATATGGCTCATCTATTAAGCTGGATTATTGGAGAAGAACTAACTTTAAATGATATTTTAGAGAAACCTTTTTATCATCCAACACTAGAAGAAGGCCTGCGTACTGCTCTTAAACATGCTCGCAGACAATTGAAATAATTATTATTAAAAGAGCTCTCTTGCAAAGTTAGCTCTTTATACTTCAAGAAGCCTTCTTATGTTGAGTGCTACATTTTTGCTTGATTGAGGCTAAATTTGTTCAGCTAGATAATACACAGTTTATTTTTATTCCCTAACCACTTTTTACCCCCAAAAAAAAACACCCCAACCTCTTTTGAGATTGGGGTGTTTAGAATAATGAGCTGGCGATGACTTACTCTCACATGGGTAATCCCACACTACCATCA